>OVXK01000002.1_pt1 | contig 813113 bp, 732 predicted proteins | sample 1732021 | NCBI WGS metagenome assembly OVXK01 (sample SAMEA4413051, study PRJEB24355) | metagenome | biome: human; feature: gut; material: faeces | place: United Kingdom | collected 2010 | reverse complement strand
GAGGGCATTTTATATTAGTTTTGTTCATTGCTTTTTTCTCCTTTCTTGAGGGGGATAAATGTTTTTCGCAAACTCATTGTATTCTCAAAGGTTGAAAAGAGCAATGTTCATTTAACTTAACAGATCGTTTTTATATATTGGGAGGTTTTTATATGAATGCTGTTATTACCGTTGTTGGAAAAGATAAGGTTGGAATAATCCATGGTGTATCTGGTATATTGAATGACAATAATGTAAATATATTAAACATAAGCCAAACAATTATGGATGGTTATTTTACCATGATAATGCTAACAGATATATCAAATTCAACTAAGGATATTTCTTCTCTAAAAGAAATTTTCAAAGAGTTCTCTTTAAAAAATTCACTAGATATATCCGTTCAACATGAAGATATATTTAATTCAATGCATAGAATTTAATTAGGAGTTTGATGGTATGTTAAAGAATAATGAGATTTTAGAAACTATAAGTATGATTAAAGAACAAAACTTAGATGTAAGAACTATAACTTTAGGATTATCTTTAATGGATTGTGCTTGTGAAGATGTTAAAGTTTTAAGTGAAAAAATATATGACAAAATAACAAAGACTGCTGAAAATCTAGTTAAAACTGGTGAAAACATAGAAAAACGTTTTGGAATCCCTATAATAAATAAAAGAATTTCAGTTACTCCTGTCTCCATAGTAGCTGCTTCTTGTAATTGTAATTCCTATTTAGATATTGCTAAGGCAATGGACAAGGCTGCAAAGGAAGTTGGTGTAGATTTTATTGGAGGATTTTCTGCCCTAGTACATAAAGGATTTACAAATAGCGATTTAAAACTTATAAAATCCTTACCTGAATCCCTAGCTAATACTGATATAGTATGTTCCTCTGTTAATATTGGCTCTACTAGATATGGTATAAATATGGATGCTGTAAAACTTATGGGAGAAACTATAAAAGAAACTTCTTTAATCACTCCAGATGGATTTGGATGTGCAAAGCTTGTTGTCTTTTGTAATGCCGTAGAAGATAATCCTTTTATGGCTGGAGCTTTCCATGGCGTTGGTGAAGCTGAAAAAGTTATAAATGTAGGTGTTAGTGGACCTGGTGTTTTAAAGAAAGCTTTAGAAGAAGTTCGTGGAAAAAGCTTTGAAGAAGTTGCTGAGACCATAAAGAAAACTTCTTTTAAGGTTACTAGAATGGGACAACTAGTAGCTAAGGAAGCTTCTAAACTTATGGATATTCCTTTTGGTATTGTTGACCTTTCTCTTGCTCCTACTCCTGCTGTTGGTGATTCAGTTGGAAGAGTCTTAGAGGAAATGGGACTTTCAAATTGTGGAACTCATGGAACAACTGCCGCCCTAGCTCTATTAAATGACGCAGTAAAAAAAGGGGGACTTATGGCCTCTTCCTATGTTGGTGGATTAAGCGGTGCATTTATTCCTGTTTCAGAGGATGAATGCATGATAGAACAAAGTAAAAATGGATTTTTGACCATTGAAAAGTTAGAAGCTATGACTTGTGTTTGTTCTGTTGGTTTAGATATGATAGCTATTCCTGGTAAAACTTCAGCATCTACAATATCAGGAATAATTGCTGATGAAGCAGCTATAGGCATGATAAATAATAAAACCACAGCTGTTAGAATAATTCCTGTACCTAATAAAGATATTGGAGATATAGTAGAGTTTGGTGGACTTTTAGGCTCTGCTCCTATTATGAGAGTTTCACCTGGTAATTGTGATGACTTTATCTCTAGAGGTGGAAGAATTCCAGCCCCTGTTCACTCTTTAAAAAATTAATAAAGATATTCTACTTAATCATTTATAAATTAAAATTTATAAATAAGCTTATAAAAACAAACTAAAATTAAATAAACCTTACAAACTCCTTTAAGAATTACTAGGTTTTATTAAGAATTTAAATTCTAAAACTTATCTAGTTATTCCTTTAGATAATTTGTAAGGTTTATTATTATTTTTTATAAAATAGTTTATTTCTATATTAATAAAATTATCTTGTTATAATATTTAATTTACCAAAATATTTTTTATTTATAAAATTAAATACAGGAACTCCTATTACTGTTATTATAACAAACTCACCTAAGGCAACCTGTCCCATTGATAACACTAAAGGTAGTCCATAAACATAATTAAGCATCCAACCTATTATAATACCATTAAATATTGTTGGCCAAATTGAAGCAATCCATATAGCTTTCTTTCCTTTTATATATTTACCAGTTAAATAAATTCCCCAAACACTTATAAAGGTTGCAAAGGTTCCTAAAACAATATCAATAGTACCATTTGGCCCTAATATATTTGCTATGAAACATCCTAGGGTTAATCCTACTATATAATCTTTTTTATAAAAGGCTAAAAGAACCATAATTTCTGATATTCTAAATTGTACCCCTAAATAACTTATAGGAGCTAAAGCTATTGTTAAGGTTGCATATAAAGCTGCAATAAGTGCTGATATAACTATTCTTTTTATATTTTTATCTGTCATATTTCCTCCTTAAAACATACAAATTCTAAAAGACTCCTAACTAAGATGTTTTAAGAAAGGTAAATAAAACCCTAAATATATTATTTTAAATTTAAACCAATATATTTAAAGCTAAAAATAATTGCAAATAAAAAACCGTAGAAAATTCTACGGTTAAAAGCACACAAAATAAATCTTATATAAAAAATTATATAATGATACTTAAAACACCGTAGTTTTATTTAAAGACAGGAGGCTTTCGAACTGTCTATATATTATTTTTCCTAGTCATTATATAATATATATTCTTAAAAATCAATGTAAGATTTTATAATTTAGCTTTTATTATTTATTTTCACTATGTAATTTTACATCTAACTTTTTACCATTAGAACTTATTGTTATGTCACCATCTCTGAAAGTTTCATAAACTGTTATGCCAGCTTTTTTAAGATTGCTCATAGTCTCTTTATGAGGATGACCATATTTATTGTCTTTAGCGCAAGAAACTATGGCTATGCTTGGATCAACAGCTTTTAAAAACTCCTCACTAGTTGATGAGTGCGATCCATGGTGTCCTAACTTAAGCACATCGGCCTTTAAGTCCTTATTTTCATTTAAAATTTCTTTTTCTACTAAGCTTTCTGCATCTCCAGTAAACATAAAGGAATTTTGTCCATAGGATATTTTCATTACTGGTGAATAGTTATTTAGTTCTTCATACTGAGATTTAACTGGTGAATAAACCTGAACTTCTGTATCCTTTCCTAAATCAATTTTTGTTCCTTCTTTTATCTGCTTTATTTTTAATCCCTCATTTTTTACTGCCTTTAACATATTTTCATAAGTTTTTGTTGTATGTGCTACCTTAGGCGCATAAAAAGATTTAACATCAAAGTTTTCTAAAACTTCATCCATTCCCCCTATATGATCTTCATGAGGATGAGTTGCTATAGCTATATCTATAGTTTTTATGCCTCTATTTTTTAAATCTTTAACTAAGTCGTTAGCTCCTGCATTAGTTCCGGCATCAATTAACATATTAATTCCATTTACCTGAATTAACTCACTATCACCTTGTCCAACATTTAAATATGTAACACTCATTCCACTATATTCACTCTCTGCAGAACTTTTACTAATATTATTTTTCTGAGCTCCACATCCTGCAAAGCTTAAAACTGTAACTGTACTTATTATTGCTAATATTTTTTTAAACATTTTCCCTCCAAGAATCCTTTTTTTATAATATTAACACATTTTTAATTTTTTTGTAATTTAAAATATTTTTATAGGAAATATACCCCTTCTAAAATTAATATAAATATAATATAATTATAAATATAGTCAACAAATATATAAATAACAAAAAGAAGCGTAGATTTTTTTATCTAGGCTTCTTTTTCTTGATTTATAGGAATGAGCATTTTTAATATAAATTTGTCATCTAAAGGTTCTATAATTATTTCTCCATTATATTTTTCTAAAGCTAGTCTTATATTTTTAAGGCCAATACCATGTAGAAACTTATCTTTTTTATCAGTTAAAAAATCTCCATTTAACTTTTTTACTTTATTTGTTTTAGAATTCTCGATTTTAATAACATAAAAATTATTTACACAATTACCTTTTAAACTTATATATCTATTATTATCTTTAATCTTTTTACAAGCTTCAATTGCATTATCAATGCAATTAGAGAAAATTGTGCAGATATCAAAGTACTCAATAAAATTAACCTTTGAAAAATCTATAAAAACCTTTAAAGAAATATTATTTTCCATACATTTTTCTCTCTTATTATTTAATATTACATCTAACACTTCATTTCCAGTATTAAATCCTAAGTTTAGCTTGTCTATTTCTGAATTAAGGCTATCTATATATTTTTTTCTTATACCTGTTTCTTTGTTATTTCCTTCAATACAGGCTATGTGATTTTTAATATCATGATAAAGTCTCTTTACTTTTTCTTGATTGTCTTTTAAATTAGAATAATATTTATATTCCATTTCTAACTTGTCCTTTATAAATTCATTTTCTAATTTTAATTTGTTATTTTTTATTATTTTACTAACAATAAACATTAAGGACATATTAGATAATAACAATAATATTGAAACAAAGAATATGGATACATTATCTCCAAAGCCTTCTCGTCCACCCTTAAAGGCATATCCAAATATAACTAAAATAATAATTATATTAGTAGCTATAGGAGTAAGAATATAAATAAAGTCTCCTTTTCCAATATCTACACGAAACTTTAAACATCTAACAACCATTATTAAAGATATTAAAATAACCTTTGATAATATCATAGTTTCCATCCTATAGATATTTTTACCTAAAAGATCTGATACATTAACTAAACTATTTATTTTTACTATAAAAGAAATAGATAGAGCTTCTACTGTAAGCATAAATAGCCAAAATATTAATGAGATCATAATACATTTTATATTGTTTACTTTAAAATTAAATTTATAATATATTAAACCTATAAAAAAACATATTACTATTCTTTCATTTGGATATACATTTAGAACTTTTAATAAGATAGAAAAAATTATTATTACAATGAAGGAGTAAACTTCTTGTTTATTTTTTCTTTTCTTAGGGCTAAATTGACTTATAATCAAATAAAAACTTACCCATTCTATAATCATGGAAGCATTCTCCATGAAGTCCCAAAACATTTGATTCATTAACATATTAAATCCCCTAAAAGGCTAGTTAACCTTAATTTTAAATTTTTCATTCTATGCTTACTTACAGGTAAAGTAAATTTATTTATTAAAAGATAATCCTTTTTAATCTCTTCTATCTTTATTAAATTTACAATATAACTAGTATGACATCTAAAAAAGCCCTTATTATTAAGCTCCTTTTCTAGTTTATTCATACTCATCTTTACTATATAATCTTGAGAATTAGTATGTATTATTACCTTTCTCTCAAAAGTCTCAAGAAAAAGTATATCTTCTGTTCTAATCTTTAAAACATTATTTTTATCTTTTATTGTTATGTATGTATATCTTTTATGTAAAATATTTTCTACACAAGCTGTAACCTGCTCTTGTAGCTCCTTAAATTTAACTGGCTTTATTAAATATCTAAAAGCACGAACTTCATAACCTTTTTGAATATAATCCCATAAAGCAGTTATAAATATAATCTCAACTTTATCATCATACTTTCTAACCTTTCTAGCAGTCTCCATTCCTGTTAACTCACCCATTTGAATATCTAAAAAAAGCATGTCCAAATTTTCTGGATATTCCCTTAATAGATCCTCTCCTGTCTCAAAGGTTAAAAGTTTATACTCTACTCCTATTTCATCCAAAACTTTACTTAAATTATTTTTTAATTCTTCTCTTTGCAAGGAATTATCTTCACATAAGGCAATACTAAACATGTCTAATAATCTCCTTTTCAACTTATATTTCTTATGTAATTTTATCATATTTTATTCTATATTGCTTAAGTTTATAAAACAAATTTGAAATCTTAAAATGTAATTAAACAAGACCTAGAAAACCAGGTCTTATAAAAATCAATCTAAACTTATATATTTTGCTGTAAACCAAGCTGTCTTATAGCCATTACTTTCAAAATAAGTTCCTAGTGCATATCCACTTTCTATTTTATGAACATAAAGTCTTTCACCATTTTTCACCCAGCCCATTTTACTTGATCTTTGAGACTTTATATACCTAGCATCTAATTCTGTAACCACATTTATAACAGTAGCATTAGTATCTATTTTTAAATAATTCTGCTTTGCACTAACCCATACCTTTTGAGATTCTATATTAGTTGTATCTTTCCAATAAATTATAGGCAAATAATCCTTCTTGTCACATATCTCTGGTAAAACTCTTATTCTCTCACCTTTATATATCTCTCCTAAATCTTTATATATGCTACTTGGATTGTCTCTAGGGTCTAAATTAGCTATAGCTTTTGCATTAGTTGATTTCAAAAATTTCTCTTTTAAAGAATCCTCTTGACCTTCAGGTTTTATATTTTCTTCTATTTCCTTTTCATTTATAGCTTCAGCAATTAACTTTCCTATAAGATCTGGGCCTTTTTCTTTGTATATCCTAACATCCTCAGTTGCTTCACAAAAACAAACTTCTACCAAAACTGCTGGCATTGATGTTTTTCTTAATTCATATAGTTTAGAATTCTCCTTAACACCTCTATTCTTAAGTCCAGTCCCTTTAGAAAGATTATCTGCTATTCTCTTAGCGTATATCTCTGCTTTTCCTCCTCTGCCATAGATCCAAGTTCCAGTACCTAAAGGCCCTTCATATCTATCATAAGCTTTATCAAAGTGTATTGATAAAAATAATTCAGAATTATTCTCTTTGGCCTTTTGAACTCCTAAATATAAATCAGTATTAATATCACACTCTCCTGGAGTTACATCTATAACATTATGACCAGCTATATTTAAATATTTTATTAAAGCCTTATAAACCTTTCTATTCTCAATAGTTTCATCTATTATCCCCAAAGCTCCCTTTGCCTTAAAATTATGTCCACCTCTTACTGCTATCTTCATATAAAATACCTCCTAAAAATATTTATCTTTCACTATATAAATATTTTCAAGAGGTAAATTAAGTTGTTTAATTATAAAATTTATTTAATCTTCATATTATCTATATTTTCCAACCTTTTCATCCATGGTTACTCCGCCTTTTTTATAATCAATTTTAACTATTGATATAACTCTTCCAGCACCTTCTTCTATGCATATTTCTTGAGATTTTTTCACAATTTCTAGCAAATCATCAATTTTTCCTTCCATGGTAGTTTCCATAGGACCAACCTCAAACTTTACTCCTGTTGATTCTATATATTCAATAACCTTATCAACAACTTCATAAAGCCTTGAATCCTCTACTGTGGGAAGTATTTGTAAACTAACATTACAAGTATCCATATTATTCACTCCTAATCTTAAAATATTTATAATTTATTCCTTAAACATAAAAATACTATTATTTTAAAGCTTATAATTTCATTTTATCATAAGTAATATATAGATAAATATTCAATTTAATATTTTAAATCCATCTTAATTCAAATTTTATATGCATATAAAATTTACTTCAATAAAAATTTAAAATAAAAAGACAGGCCTAAAGCCTGTCCTTTCATCGTAGTTAATTTAATATATAAACGTCTAAGTTTCTAACGCCCCAGTTAGATGCTTCTGCCTCTGTGTTAAAGAAAAGATCTACCCTGTTTCCTTTTATAGCACCACCTGTATCAGCTGCAATAGCATATCCATATCCTTCAACATATAATTTTGTTCCTAAAGGAATTACACTTGGGTCAACTGCTATTGTACTATATCCATTTGGATCTCTTAAAACATGCATTCCTGATGCAGTATATGCTTCTGCAGAACCTAATGGATGATTATAAGCTGTGGATTTAACACTAAGTTTTTTCTTAAAGTTTATGCTTTCTCCACCTCTACTTAAAGTTTGAGTTTCCTTTGTGCCTTTAACAACTTCCTTATTAACAGGCTCTTTTACAACTAGTTCCTGTATAACGTTATTACTTACTTCTTTTCCATTTTCATAAACAAGTTCACGAGTTACTTTTTTCTCTCCATCTTGTCCATCATTTAATACTTCAGTATACGTTTGTGGTTTACTTTCATCCTTTTTAACCTCTGTTGTAAACTCTATAGGATGAACTTCTGTAACTTTTTTTACATCAACCTTTACCACTTCAACGTTCATTCCATCTTTTAAACTTTCTTTTTTGTCTGGTAGTATCTTATCATCATCATCAAAAGATATTCCTTCTGATTTTAACATATTCTCTACATTATCTTCCGCACTAACAATCTCTTTTTCGCCATCTTCTGTTTTTACTTTTACATTAACGGCCTTGTTTATAGTGATTGTTTCATTTTTTGATATTTTACTTTCTAATGAAGGTGTTACTTTGTCTTTAGGTGCTAATGTTATTCCATTATCGTGTAAAGCCCCTTGTACTGTACCTTTATAGGTAACAATCTCCGTTCTCTCTCCATTAACTACTACGTTAAGAGTTTTTCTCATTGAAAATACTACTATTCCTCCAACTAGAACTAACCCCGTCAGTCCTAAGGCTAAAGTTTTATTTCTATTTTCCTTTGAAAACAACTTTTTAATATTTACCATATTATCTCCTCCTTCTGGCAAGTAAAAGTTTTACGCTTCCATGCGAAAGTTATACGCTTTTCTGTATGTCAGAAGGGATTTTACACTTTTTAAGTAAAATACATTACTTATTGTAACCTATTTGTAATTATTAATCAAACAAGCTATTTTACTCATATTCTTACTATTTCTATAAATTCTTAGATATAGGCTGCAAAAACCTTATTTATGTCCATAAATGCTCTACTATACTTCTTCTTCCTTCAAATAATGCATAGTTTTATGCTATTAATTAAAAATTCAGACAATTTAACAGGATGGTTTTAAAGGCTTTTTTAGAAAAAAATAAGCTAAATTCTATTAAAATCCAAAGAAACTTTCATAAAAATTTAATACTTTATCTTTCATTTAAATCTCTTAATAGAATCTAGCTTTTTAATTAATATTTATTTTTCATTCATTAAACCTAATTTATCAAATATCATAAATGATATACTTAAAATCATAGCAACTATAGTAGCAAGTCCCATTCCTTTAATTTCTATTGCACCAAATCTTACTGCTATATTACTTAAACCAACTATCATTGTAACTGATGTTAATATTAAGTTTTTTGATTTTGAATAATCAACTTTCTCTTCTATGAAAGTTCTTAATCCTGAAGTAGCTATAGTACCAAATAAAAGCAAACTAACTCCCCCTATTACCGGTGTTGGTATGCTTCTTATTAAAGCTGATAAGCTTCCTGAAAATCCTAAGATTACAGATAAAACCCCAGCTCCACAAATTACGTATGAACTATAAACCTTTGTTAATGCCATTACTCCGATATTTTCACCATAAGTTGTAGTAGGAACTGATCCAAAAAATCCAGATATCATAGTTGATAAACCATCTCCTAAAAGTGATCTATTAAGTCCAGGATCTTTAGATAAATCTTTTCCAACTATGCTACTTGTTACTACTAAATGGCCAACATGCTCTGCAACTACTACAAAGGTTGCAGGTAAAATTGTTAAAATTGCATTTAAACTTGGTTTAGCTATATGTATTTGTGGCAATACAAAGAGGCTTGCCTCTTTTACTTGTGTAAAATCTACTAGTCCTAAAAAACAACTAACTAAATATCCAGTAACTATACCTATTAATATAGGTATTACCTTTAAAAATCCTCTTAATAATACTGAAGCTAAAATTACAGTTATTATTGTAATCATTGAAACTAATACCCATGTTGGATTTAAAACCTTAGAATTTGATAATCCTACTGGGAAACCAGCCATATCTGCCGCTGTTGGGGCTAACTCTAATCCTATTATTGTTACTATAGCCCCCATAGAAGCTGGTGGAAATAATTTTCTAATCCATCCTGTTCCTACAAAACCCACAATGATTGCTATGGTAGCAAACAATAATCCTGATACTACAAAGCCACTTTGTACTTCAGTGAAGGAATATCCCTCTCCCATTAAAAGTAATACTGGTGATATAAATGCAAAACTTGATCCTAAATATGCTGGAATTTTTCTTTTTGTTATGAAAGCATATAATAAAGTTCCTATTCCATTAAAGAATAAGACCGTTGCTGGATCAATATTTAAAAGAATTGGTACTAAGACTGATGATCCAAACATTGCAAATAAATGTTGGACACTTAAAGGAATTGCTTTTTTTAGAGGTAACTTGTCCTCTACTCCTATGACTTCTAGTAGTTCTACCTCTTTATTTTGTACAGATTCTGTCATATTATTATCCTCCCTTTTCTAGACTCTCAGGTCTAAATTAAAAGTTTATATAAAATATAGCATACCGTTCATAATAATTCAATATTTTTTTGTCGCATTTTATGTTATAATAAGTATTCATGTGCATAAAAATAGTTTTTTGCATTAACAAATTATTAAAATTTAAAGAAGAAAGGACAGAACTTAATGATTACAGTAAATAATGTAAGCTTAAGATTTGGTGGAAGAAAACTTTTTGAAGATGTTAACTTAAAGTTTACTCCTGGAAATTGCTATGGGGTTATTGGCGCAAATGGTGCTGGTAAATCTACATTTTTAAAAATATTAGCTGGTGAAATAGAACCTAATACAGGAGAAGTTTCAATTCCTGCTAAAACTAGAGTTTCTGTTTTAAAACAGGATCATTATCAATATGATGATTGTGAAGTTTTAAAAACAGTTATAATGGGAAATCCAAGATTATTTGAAATAATGGAAGAAAAAGATGCTTTATATGCAAAGCCTGATTTTTCTGATGAAGATGGAATAAAAGCTGCTGAACTTGAAGCAGAATTTGCAGATTTAGATGGATGGGAAGCAGAATCAGAAGCTTCTTCATTACTTCAAGGCTTAGGAATAGGTACTGAGCTTCACTATAGCCATGTTAGAGACCTTAAAGGTGATGAGAAAGTTAAAGTTCTTTTAGCTCAAGCCTTATTTGGTAAGCCAGATGTACTTATCCTTGACGAGCCTACAAACCACTTAGACATAAAAGCTATCACTTGGCTTGAAAACTTCTTAGGAAACTTTGAAGGTACAGTTATAGTTGTATCCCATGATAGACATTTCTTAAACATGGTTTGTACACAAATATGTGATGTTGACTTTGGAAAAATCAAATTATACGTTGGTAACTATGATTTCTGGTATGAATCAAGTCAACTTGCACTTCAAATGGCTAAAGACCAAAACAAGAAAAAAGAAGAAAAAATTAAAGAACTTCAAAACTTCATTGCTAGATTCAGTGCTAATGCTTCTAAATCTAAGCAAGCTACTTCTCGTAAGAAGTTATTAGATAAGATTACTTTAGATGATATTCAACCTTCAAGCAGAAAATATCCTTTCGTTGGATTTAAGCCTGAAAGAGAAGTTGGAAACGACATTCTAGAGGTTAATGGAATATCAAAAACTGTTGATGGAGTTAAACTTCTAGACAATGTAAGTTTCAGAGTTAACAAAGATGATAAGATTGCCTTTGTTGGAAATGAAAGATCAATAACTACTTTATTTAAAATAATAAATGGAGAAATGGAACCAGATTCAGGAGATTATAAGTGGGGTGTAACTATAACTAATGCTTACTTCCCTAAAGATAATACTGAATTCTTTGATGGTTGCGAATTAAACTTAGTTGATTGGCTTAGACAATTCTCTGATGAAAAATCTGAATCTTACTTAAGAGGATTCTTAGGAAGAATGTTATTCTCAGGTGAAGAAGCTCTTAAACAAGCTTCTGTATTATCAGGAGGAGAAAAGGTTAGATGTATGCTTTCTAAATTAATGCTTAGCTCAGCTAACGTTTTAACTTTAGACCAACCAACTAACCACTTAGACTTAGAATCAATAACAGCAGTAAACAATGGTTTAGCAGATTATAAGAGCGTATTATTATTTGCTTGTCACGACCACCAATTTGTTGAAACTATAGCAAACAGAATCATAGAATTAACTCCAGAAGGAATTAAATTTGATAAAGTTTGCACATATGATGAATATTTAGAGACTAAGTAATAAAAAGAGCGTGTGTTGAAATTTTTATTTCAATACACGCTCTCTTAATTTTATACATTAGCATCACTTATGGTTTTAAACTCATACCCTTCTTCTTTATAATATTTTATTATTTCAGGTAATACTTTTACTGTCTTTTCTTTTCCAAAGGTATCATGCATAAGTAAAACTACTTGATTTTTTCCCCTTGATGTTCTTTTTACATAATCAATCATTTCATTTAAGGTATAAGGTTTTCCTTCTGCATCACCATTTAAAGCATTCCAATCTATACTTACTATTTTATTACTCTCTAAATTATTATTTAACTCTTCTAAATTTCTATCCTTATAATATACTCTACTATTATACCCTCCTGGCATTCTTAAAACATTTGTATCAAACTCAACACCAAGAACATCCCTCATTATATCATTTGTTCTTTTAAATTCATCCATAAAATAATTAACATCTGTTATATTTCCTGGATAAAGCTTTTTAAAATTGTGACTATAACTGTGATTGGCTATAGCATTCCCCTCTTCTATGGCTCTTTTTAAACTCTCCTTAGGCGCTTGTCCAGAGTCTAGTCTAGAACCTAACATAAAAAAAGTCCCCTTTACATTTTCATTTTTTAATATATCTAAAACTTGTTCTGTAAGTGGACTTGGTCCATCATCAAAGGTAAGAAAGACATATTTTTCATTTCCTTCATAAGAACCTTCTACCATTTTACTTACATCTTTTACATTAACAGCATAATTTTTACCATCAAAAGTAACATTTCTACCTGGAACAATATCTGTTGATTTATATTGTGGAAGCTCAACTGTAGCTTCTTCCATCACTAATTCTTTATTTTCACCTTCATCACCTGTATTGCCCTTAGCTACTTCAACTTTATGATTTAAAGCAATTCTTGTCCCTAAAAAGACTAAAGCAACTATAGCAATTAATACTACCCCAATTCTTCTTCGTATATATTTTTTCTCTAAATTCTTCTTTTTTCTTTTGCTCAAAGTCTCCTTACTCATAATACCTCCAAAACACAACTTAATTTATTTTATTATATAAAAATTTCACTTTTGAAATGGTAAGTTTTTTATTACAGAATAGTTTTATTTTATGTACTTTTTTAATGTTAATATTAAGTTTTTAAATAACATATTTCTCTATACAAATAGTATACTCAAAAGAAAAATTTATATTATTTTATAAAAAAGTAACTCTATCCTTTTTTGCTTATTTAATGTAAATAAGTTATTAAATGAATAGAGTTAAATAAATTTAAAATTATTTATATTATTTTTTTCATAAACAATAATCTATACCATCTCTCTAACTATTTCATCAATTTCCTTTAAAGTTACTCTTAAGCTTTTTATATATGGCTTGTTATAATCTTTTTCCCAATAGCCATAGGAAGTTAATACAAAGTTTCCATCATCTAAAACTTCGTTTCCTGCATATCCACAATCTCCTGATTTTTCAGTAGGAGTAAAATCTTCCATAAGTCTTATTCTATATTGCCCTTCTCTATTATGAACTAAATCATCATAGGTTCCTACCCAAGCAACCCAGTGACCAGCTACCCAGTCATTTTTATCTCCTGTTTTCTTTGGATCTCTTATTATTTCTCTAAAAGTTATTAGTAGTCTTCCTGATATAGGATAATAAGTTGCTTTATGTCTTTCTCCCATTAAAGCTCCTTGAAGTTCTAAAGGCTCAGTCCAAGTTTCACCTTCATCATTGGAAAATGCAATCATAGAATTGTTTTTCTTACCTTGTGATCTAGCTATTAAAGCTAATTGATTTCCATCAGGAGAACGTAATACTTCAATTTCACATAACTGTGCAGTCTTTTCTATTAAGTTATGCTCTTCTAAAAGCCTAACTGGCTCTGTCCAAACCTCTTCTCCACTTTCATCAAAGCTTAAATAAGTTTTCCAGTTATTATAATTAAGATCATGAAAAATTCCAAGCCACTTATTATCCATATCTCCCTTTTTATTCTTAAGCCTAGTTAAACTAGCGTGAGCAACTATTCCTCCATATTTACCTGTAGGAAAATAATGTTTAAATTCACTCCATGTTTTTCCACAGTCATCTGAATATGAGGTTCTAAATCCCTTTTCTCCACCTCTTGGCATTCCAGATATCATTTCAATTCTACTTATACCATTTGGCTTCTTTATTTTATATATAATAGGAGTTTCCTCACTATTATTCCAGCTTACTGGTGTTTCTAATCTTTCACTCCAAGTTAATCCTGAATCCTCACTTTTCTTAAGAACTATTGGTCCTACACCATGTCCCTTTGGATAAACAACATACATGGTTTTCTTATCATCCATTAGAACTGTTGATGGATGTCCTAAGTAAACTCCTTCTTCTTTATCAACTAAAACCTGTCTATCCTTATCCTTTGATAAATCTATAAAAGGAATATCATATCCAATTTTCACTTCTTGTTTACTTAATTCCTTTACTTCTTCTCTACTTAAGCATCTGTCATATAAATCTAAGTAATCTATATCCCCATGAAAATGCCTTATACCTTCTCCTTTATTATCTAAAGCTCTTCCTATATTCATAGAATTAAGTTCTGTAATCATACTAAGATTAATAGGACTCTTTAAATACCCTACTTCATTACCATCAACATATAGTTTTATTCCCCAATCTCCTAAGGACATAATTACTATATGCCAAGAATTATCACCATATTTTTTTGCTGATTTTATATGACAAAGTAAATTATGATTTTCCCTTATATAAAAATTAAATCTTCCATCACTTAAACTTAAAGCCAATTCACTAGAGTTTTCTCTTGAATTTAATATGCTAAATAAAGTTTTATCCCCACTATTTATATTGCTTCTAAATTTTATAACAATAGTAAATTCCTTTAGATTTTTAATCTTATTAATATCTTCACTTATATCTACAAATTCTTTTAAATCACTAAAAAATCTTTCTTTTACAGAATAACTTAAAACTCCATCTCCCTCTAAGGATTTACATATTTTTTTACCCCTCATTTGCCCCTCCTAAATCTCAAATTCAAATAACCATAATTTTTTCTACTTAGTATAATAAAGTACCCTTTAAATAATCTTCATAAAATATATACTCATAATAACATTAACTTGTTTATATTAATTTTTTATATACAAACTAACAATTTATTGTAACAAATTTTATTTTCTAATTATTTATAATCTAATTTTATATTATAAAAATAAAGAACCATATCAAACCCTAAAATAAAATTTATGACTCTTAAATAAATATATTTTTATCAGATTTTATAAATTTTATTAGGTAAATTTGATATGGTTTTTAAAATTTAATTAGTCAAATTTAAGACCACTTAAAAGATCAGCAAAAGGATTATTTACATCTTCATTTGCTTCCTTTTTCATCTTTTGCATTATTTTATTTACTTCTCTTTTATTTGTTTTGTTATTTTTCTCAAATCTCTTTTTAAATTGAGATTCTTTTTCTCTAAAGTTACAATTTACTCCCGGGCAAACATATATTTTACCTTCTCCATGTCCCCTAAGCTCTAGCTTTTTCTTACACTCAGGACATCTAGCATTAGTTATTCTAGATATATTCTCTCTATATCCACACTCTCTATCTTGGCAAACATTCATTGTTCCATTTTTGCCTTTTACCTCAAGCATATACTTACCACACTGAGGACATTTTTTCCCTGTTAAGTTATCATGATGAAATTTGCTTTCTCCAAGCTTAACATCCTCAACTAAAGCAACAGTATAGTTTCTTATATCTTTTATAAATTTCTTAGAATCACCTTTTCCTTTACTTATTCTCTCTAACATCTCTTCCCAATTAGCTGTTAAAAGTGGTGACTTTAAATCCTTTGGTACTAAATCTATAAGTTGTTTTCCCTTAGAAGTTGGAATTATTTCCTTTCCTCTCTTTTCTATTACAAAGGAATTAAATAATTTTTCTATAATATCTGCTCTAGTTGCAACAGTACCAAGTCCTCCAGTTTCTCCTAAAGTCTTTGCTGAAGATTTATCTACTGATATAAATTTTTGAGGATTTTCCATGGCAGATAATAAAGTTCCTTCATTAAATCTTGCTGGTGGCTTTGTTTCTCCTTTTTTAACATTAACCTTAAGAACTTTAAATTCATCGCCCTCTTTTAATTTAGGAAGTTCTTGTTCTTTTATATCCTCTTCTCCCTCATCATCAACTTCTCTATCATAAAGCTTCTTCCATCCTTTAGCTTTAACTACTTTTCCCTTTGCAATTAATTTTTCTCCATTAACTTCACCAGTTAAAGTTGTTTGAATATATTCAAATGGAGGCATTAATACACTTAAAAATCTCTTAACTACAAGCTCATAAACTCTTCTCTCATCAGAACTTAAATTAGCTAGGTTTCCTTTTTCCTCCGTTGGAATTATAGCATGGTGATCAGAAACCTTATTGTCATCTACAAAACTTTTGTTTGCTTTTATAGGATTTTTTAATAAATCATTTGCTATAGTTCTAAATTCTCCTGTAGCTACAGCTTTTAATCTATCTGGAATAGTAGAAACTATGTCCTTTGAAATATATCTTGAATCAGTTCTTGGATATGTAAGAAGTTTATGGTTTTCATATAACCTTTGCATTATATTAAGGGTCTGTTTTGCTGAATATCCAAAAATTTTATTACAATCTCTTTGAAGCTCAGTTAAATCATATAATTGAGGAGAAAATTTCTTTTTATTACTTTCATTTATATTGATTATTTTTCCACTTTTCTTCTCATTTAAATTGGCAACAACTTTTTCTTTAAAATCATTTTTAAATATTCTTGAATTATTATCCTTATTTATCCATGTAAAATTACATTTATCTGTTTCTATTAAAATAGTACTATACTCTTTTGGTTTAAAGTTTTTAATATCCTCTTCTCTTTGAACTATCATTGCTAAGGTAGGTGATTGAACCCTTCCTGCTGAAAGCTGAGCATTATATTTACAAGTTAAGGCCCTAGTAACATTTAAACCAACTAACCAGTCAGCCTCAGCTCTACACTGAGCAGCCTTATATAAGTTATTGTAATTTTCTCCTGGTTTAAGATTTTTAAATCCATCTAAGATAGCTTTATCTGTTTGAGAGGATATCCAAAGTCTCTTTATAGGCTTTTTAACATGGGCTTTTTCTATTATCCAACGTGCTACGAGCTCCCCTTCTCTTCCAGCATCTGTGGCTATTATTATTTCATCTATATCTTTTCTTTCCATTTGCTTTTTAACTTCATAAAATTGCTTAGTGGCTTTTTTAATAACCTTAAGTTTCATATGCTTAGGAAGCATTGGAAGAGTTTCCATAGACCATGTTTTAAGCTTGTTATCATAATCTTCTGGAGATTGTAATTCTACTAAATGGCCTAAAGCCCAAGTTATTACATAATCCTTTCCTTCAATATAACTTCCTTTATTATTATTGCATTTTAAAACCTTGGCAATTTCTCTACCTACACTAGGTTTTTCTGCTAGTACTAATTTCTTCAATAAAATCATCCTTTCATGATACTACATATATGTAATATCTCTAATAATATACTACCTTAAATATATTTACTTAACAAATAAAATCCTATATTTTTATTAGGCCCATTTCTTTAGTTCATCATAAATCTCTAATTTTAAGTTCTTTAATTTAATCCAATCAAGTTTCTTTTGGGAATAAAATCTCAGCTTAAAATTACCAAGCTTTTTTCTTATTTGAAGTGGATTTGATGTTACTCTTATTTCTTCCATACTAGATCTTTTTATAAAAATTTGTCTTCTATTAAGAGATTTATAGCTAACATAATATAAGTCCTTTCCAAAACCTATTTTAGTGTTTTTATATAGCAAAGTTCTCTCAATAATAACTACAGGCACGCTTATTAAAAGAGGCCATATCTCATTAGTCAATAAAAAAAATCCTATACTAGAATATAGTGAGACTTGTATTGGAATTGTAAAAAACCTTCTAAGATCTTTCTTTTCTGGCCTGTACACTTTCCCTTCAAATATAAACTCAGGAATAAGATTTTTTAATATATCTCTATATCCCTTTTCATTACATAAGGGAAATATAAGTTCATCTTCCTTAATACTATTTCCATATCCAACTACACAGCATTTTATAGTATAAAACTTAAATATTTGATTTATAATATTTTGCTCTATTTTTACTGCATGTATGCTTTCCATTGGAATTGAATAGCTTCTTCTTGTTATTAATCCATACTCAACTTTTAAATAATTATTATTCCTATATATTGTAAACTTATAATACTTAGATAATATTGCTAAGACAGAAAATATCAATACTATTAATAATAAAATACTAAATAAAAAAAGTGCTGATAAAAATATTGCTAATATTGTATCTCTAGATATTACATTTTCCTCAATAACATTCTTGAAAAAACTGATTAATTCTTGATTTAATCCCTTGTATATCTTACTCATAAAATGTATGCTTGAATATAAAACCCCTATTCCTAATAATATGTTGTTTCTAAGCATTGAAAGTAAAATCAAATGAACAGCTGATATGTTATAGACTAAGGTTTGATTTATTTCTCTTTCATCATGTATTAAATTCCTCATCCTATAACTTAAGTTTCCATAAAGGGATTCTAAATCTTTCTTTTTTAATACCATTATTATTTCTGCATTTTTCTTTGAAGAAGGATATACACTATCAATCTTTATCTTTCTAAGCTTAAAAATTCTATAGATTATATTTCTTTCAAGCTCTATTAAGGATATGCTCCTTAAAGGAATCACCATTTCTTCCTTAAGTAGAGCCCCTTCTCTGTATATTAAAAAATTTTCTTCAATTAAAATACTTGTATTAAACCATTTCACCACAGAAAAAGTTAAAATTAACCCTATAGAAATAGAGGTTATTTCCACAATATAATCATTGAATTTCAAAGCTAAAAATATTATTACTGGCCAAGTATTTTTCATAAGCTTAAAAAAGGTTATAAAAATTTTACACCAATGATTTTTTTTATAAAAATTCATTTTTCACCCCTAAACTCTCTCCTGAACTATATAATTGAAAAATTCTACCTGCTCCTTATTAATTGCTGGAATACTAACTTTCCCTCCGGCAGTATAAATATTTATGCTCTTTATTCTTAAAATCATATCTATTGGATTTTCGCATACATTTATGTATTTTATATTATTCCTTTTTATACATATATATCTTTTAAATAACACTCCATATCTAATCTCAATAAAATCACTAAATATAAAATAAGACCACGTAAAATACTTAATTATTGGACATATTAATACTGATATAATAAATATAACTGTAATTAATAATTGTAAAACCCATAAAGTATTATCCATAATTCCATTTAATTGGTTAAAACTACTAAAACTTTTTAATCTATAAAATCCTAAGCTTAAACCTAAATATAAAAGTGAAAAAATTAAAAATCTAAGAATAATAGATTTAACAATAAATAATTTACTTAATTTATATTTCATTAACTCCTCCTTTAATAAAAAAAACCTATAAGAAAACCATTCTTATAGGCTACCCTCCTCATACTAAAACTTTCCCTAGTATTAAATATTTTACCACATTATAATACTTATTTAAATCATTATATATTCCCATATTTTCAAAGTTACTTTACCTTGTATTTATTTAAATTAATTTCCTTTTTAAGTTCAGGTAAAATAAAATTTATCAATTCTTCTTTATTATTCTTTTCCACAATACTTTTTAATTCTTCATAATTATCAAGAATTATTTCTATTATTGACTTTATCCAAATTACCACTTTCTTTTCAGAGGTAACTGTACAATCATAAGAAATTACTAAATTTAATTTTTCATAAAAGAATTCAACCTTATTTATTTCCTTCATTGTCATTATTGCTTCTTTAATAAGCTCTTCATATTCACAGTTATTTCTTAATCCTCTTAATATTAAATCATTCTTTAATGTAACTTTTCCCCTTTTACTATCTACTACCTTTATATTTGAAGCCATTTTTATTGCACATCTTTTTAAATCAAGCATATTTTTCTCCCTAAATAATATTCCTTATCTAAAGCTTATGATTAATTCCACTTTAAAATTCCACCCTAAAAATAATACAAAATTTAAAAGAGAGCTTACCAAGATAGCTTTAAATAAAACTTACAAACTTATTAGGAAGATTAAATCTTTACCTTGTTTGTAAGTTTTATTAAAGTTCTCTTAATATACTCTCTTTTTTAAAATTAGTTATTTACTTTTCTCTTGTCTTATAGGTAATGTGATTATAAAAGTACTTCCTTTATTAAGTTCACTTTCTACTCTTATTGTACCATGGTGAAGTTCTATTATACTTTTTACCAATGTTAAGCCTATACCACTACTTCTATATTGTTTTTTAGATATGCTATCAGCTTGTACAAATCTATCAAATATAATCTTTTGTTGCTCCTTAGATATTCCAACTCCAGTATCCTTTATAGCAATTTCTACAGTTTCATTTTCACACTCTCTTATGAAAACTTCAATTGTACCATGTCCATGAGTATATTTTATAGCATTAGATAAAAGGTTTATAACACATCTTTCAATCTCATTTTTATCACATTCTACATCTAATTCTTCTATTTCAGGATCTATTATAATATCTAAATTATTTTCTTCAATATAAGCTTTTAAGCTTAAAGCCGTATCCTCAACTAAAGAAACTATATCCTGCTTTTCTATATTCAATTTATATGCACCTGACTCTATTTTAGATGAATCTATTATATCATTTATTATCTTAAGCAAATGATCAGCATTATTTCTAAGAGTATTAGTATAATCTTCCACTTGATATTTTCCTAAGCAATCTTCCTTATTCTTTAGTTTTATTAGCTGTACTGTAGCTAATATCACATTTAATGGAGTTCTAAGCTCATGTGAAAGATTTACAAAATAATCATTTTTGAATTTTTGCCTTTTTATCATCTCATCTTTAAGATCCGCTGCTTCTTTATAAAGCTTCTCTTTTTCTATATAAAGTTTTTCTTTTTCCTTAGCCTCTTTTTTAAGTTGCTCAGCTCTTTTCTTAACAGTTTTCTCTAAGGCAGTTACATAACTCCACATTAAGAAAATAACTATTACTGCACTTGAAAAATATATTAAATAAGCCGTTGGTGTACGCCACGGTGGTGGCGCAATCTTTAAGTCTAGAGCAGTCACTGGAGTTAAATCTCCATGATTATCCCTAGCTCTAATTAAAACCTTATATGTTCCAGAATCTAAGGTAGCATAATTAGCATTATTTCTTTTATTAGCAAAAGTCCACTCTTCATCAACACCTTCTAACTTATACTCATAAGTAGTTTTTGTTGTATTTAAATAATCTGGCAAAAAGAAATCAATGGATATATTATTTTCATTATACTTTAAGCTAAGAGTTCCCCCATAGTATGGATAAGTTTTATTATTAACCTTAATTTCATCTATTACTACTTTGCTCTTATTTCTATTGTCTGATAATTTTAAAACGTCCTTAGGATAAAATGCAGTTACCCCATTTATTCCACCAAAAAACATTTCTCCATCTTTACTTTTAAAATAAGATCTGCCGTTAAACTCATTACTTTGTAGCCCATCCATGGCAGTATAATTTATAAACTTATTTGTTTTTTGATCAAATCTAGATAGACCATCATTTGTACTTATCCAAAGATTGTCTTCTTCATCTATAAGTATTCCATATATAAAATTATTAGCTAATCCATTTACAACAGTATAGTTAGTAAATTTATCAGTTTTAGGATCTAGTTTACTTAATCCCGCTTCAGTTCCAATCCAAACATTTCCCTTTGAATCTTTTTCTAAGCAACGCACTCCATTATTTATAAGACTATTGCTATCAAAACTATTATTTAAATAGCTTTTTAGTACGCCCTTATCCTTATCAAACTTTACTACACCACCATCAATACCTATAGTAATCCATAAAAATCCCTCTTCATCTTGTGAAATACTTGTTACAGCATTCTCAACTATACCTACAGCCTTAAAAACATTGGAATAATCAGTGAAAGTTCCTGTTTTATCATCATAAGATTGTAATCCGCCTCTTGCTCCTATCCACAATAATCCATCCTTGTCCACAAAAACATTTCTAGCATCCATTTTATTTCTTTCTCTCATATTTTCTGGATACTTTAATCTTTCAACATTTCCACTTTTTTTATTTATCTTGTTAACTCCGCCTTGAGTTGCAACCCACAAATTATCTTTATCAGCTTCACATATTTGCCAAACTACATTGCTACTTAAGGTATTTTCATCACTATTATTACTATAAAAATTTGTAACTTCCCCAGTCATAGTATTTAATTTATTCAATCCTGCTGAGTTAGTTCCAAGCCATAACATTCCATCAGAATCTTTATAAATTCCACTCATACTATTATCACTAATAGTATTTTCCTTATCAGGCTCTCTTCTATAATGCTTAAAAGGCTGCTTAGGATTTAATAAACTTATTCCATTATAAGTACCAAACCAAAGTAATCCACTTCTATCTTCATATGCAGTTAATACATTATCGTTAACTAAACTAGTATCATCATAATACCTGCTTTCAAAAAGATGCATTTTTTTATTTTCTTTATTATATTCTAATAATCCCTTTTGAGTTGATATCCATAAATTATTATATTTATCTTCATAAATGGCATTTACACTATCTGGAGATATTTTAAAAGACTCTAATTCTTTATCAAAATAAGTAATATCTTTATAATTGCTTGATACTAACATAATATGATTATCTGTTACTATCCATATATTATCATCTCTATCTCTATAAATATTAGAAATTGCCGAATTATCATTATCTAATATATCATTTATAGGTTGAATCTCCTTAGTCTTTGTATTAATTACACTTAAACCTTCGCTTGTTCCAACCCATACATTTCCGTATTTATCCTCACATAAAGAAGTAACTACATTGCTTTTTAACCCCTTAGGTTCTGTATCTTTAAAAATTTGATACATATCACCTGTTTTAGGATTATAAATATTTAACCCTTTTCTAGTAGCTATCCAAATAGTTCCATCACTATGCTTTAATATATCCCATATATTATTATTTGATAGCTTGCTTTTTCCCTCTTCATCCTCAAACATTCTACTTACTTCATTTGTTATTACATTTATTTTGCTTATACCCTTGCTAGTTCCAACAAGAATATTATCATTGTCATATTCTATTAGAGCTGATATAAAACTTGAATTAATACTCTTTTTATCATTTACTAATTCTCTAAAAATAACAAACTCATGTCCATTGTATTTATTTAATCCATCTGATGTCCCAAACCACATATACCCTTTATTATCTTGAATTATCTTATTTACAGTAGATTGGGATAATCCGTCCTTTAATGTTAAATTGTTGAATCTTACTTCTGATTCTCCTAAAGCAAAAACATTTTTGCCTTGAATTAGTATTAGTATTAAGGAGAGAAAAGCATATCTTATAACTAATTTTTTTATATTCAATTTTATTACCTCTCTAAAACTAAAATAACAATTTAATTTTCTCAAAAAACAAGAATATTGTCAAACAATGTCACATCAAATTTAATATTTTATCCTAGTAATATTTATATCTCTCAGAAAATTTTCCATATTATATAATATTAATATCTCATCAAAATTCGTATTTTTCATATATTCACTTACTTTCCATGAAAAACTCCTAAGATCAACCACATGAATTTCCTGAAAGTTTTGACTTAAAAATGGAATTATAGAATTAGCAAAGGAATCTTTAAATATCAATAATTTTTTTCCTAACTTTATATTTTTATTTTCTATAATAGTAAGTCCATTATTTCCCCTAATAAATACTGAGTACTTATCCCTAGTCTTTAACTTATCATAATCATATAAACTTTCAAAAATTTTCCCCTGTATATTCATAGTAATATTATCTATATCATAATAAGTTAAAATATCACTTTCTGCACTAAAAAGCTTAGCCTTTGAAAAATATGTTCCATAAAATCCTGTAGCTTCATTCTTTTTTAAACTATTTAAATCAATAGGTTTTTCTCCTAAGCTTTCAATATAAGCTTTATATGCTAAATATGCCCCATAACTTGTCCAATGGTGATCAGTTTTATAATATATATATTCCTCTTTATTCTTCTTAAATAAACTCACTAAATCTATATTTCTATCTTTATCATTTGCCTTATAAACTTCATTTATAAGATTCTCTTGATTTAAAAGCTTTATTCCCCATGGAATATATTCTTCATAAATGGTATATGAATTTGGAACTATCATAGTAGTAACCTTGCCCTCATATATATCAATAAATTTATTTATGGAATCTATGTTATTTTTAAATCTCTCCTTATCATAAGAAATATTCTTTTCAAACATATAGTTTTCTTTTCCATAAATTATATTGTTATTTTCTAACTTTCCTAAGGTGTACTCACTTATGGATTTTAAGTTTATCCACTGATTTCTAAAAATAAAATTATCATTTATATACTCTTCATATTTACCTCTATATTTTCCCTCTAAAAAAGAACTTATTGAAAATATAGGTTTCCTTGCAAGATTCCTATTTTCCAATTCTGAAAAACTATTATCTTTCTTTACAATATCGAAAAAGGTTAAAATCATTATAAAAGAAAAAAACATATAAACAATTGGATGCTTTTTCATAAAATATTTCCTTTCTAAAATCTAAAATAAAGAAATGGATTATAAGTAGAATCCACTAAATATGCCACTGATAATATAAACACCATCATTAATACTAAGCATTCTAAAGATTTATTTTTCTTTATGAATCTCTCATAAATATTATTTATTAACTTTGTAGATCCTAAAATAGCTATTATAAGAACTAAAAAATAGTTTCTTAAATAATAAATAAAATCTAAAGAAAAATTCATTCTAAATAAATACTTTATACTAAGTAAATCCTCAAAGGAAAAAAGTGCCCACCCAAAAACTATAAAAACTATTGCATATATATGAGAAAAAATCTTATATTTATTTAAATAATTCATTAGAAAAACTTTTTCTATAACAATAAGAAAGAAAAAATATAATCCCCATATTATAAAATTATATTTTGCGCCATGCCAAAAACCAGTTAAAAACCATACAATAAAAAGATTTAATATTATCCTATTTTTCCCTAATCTATTCCCTCCCATAGGAATATAAACATATTCCTTAAACCAAGAGCCAAGGGTAATATGCCACCTTCTCCAAAACTCAGTAATACTTCTTGATATATATGGGAAATTAAAATTTTCAGGAAAATCAAATCCAAGCATCTTTCCAAGTCCTATGGCCATAGAAGAATATCCACTAAAATCAAAATAAATCTGAAAAGAAAATGCTATTACACCAAGCCATAATAAAGGAGTTGACACGTAACTTATTCCAAGTTCTTGAATCTCATTCCATAGAAGACCTATATTATTAGCTATTAAAACCTTCTTGCCCATTCCTATTATAAATTCAGTAATTCCTTCTTCAACTTGATTAACTTTAATTTTTCTATTTTTAAGTTCATTTTTTATGTCTGAATATTTTACTATGGGACCTGCTATAAGCTGTGGAAAAAGACATACATAAGCTCCAAAGTTTATTATATTTCTTTCAGCCTTTATCTTTCCTCTATATACATCAATGGTATATGACATAGTCTGAAAAGTATAAAAACTTATTCCTAGAGGTAAGGTTAAATATATTAATGATAAAGAAGTCCCAAGAACTAAATTTATATTTTCAATAAAGAAATTTAAATATTTAAATAATATTAGCATACCTAAATTAAATATAAGAGAGCAAAATAAAAGTACCTTAGTGATTATTTTTTTCTCCCTATATTTTTCAATAAAAATACTTATTGAATAATCTACTCCTATGGATAAAAGCATTATAATAAAATACTTTGGTTCTCCCCATGAGTAAAATACTAAACTTAATATTAATAGAGATAAATTTTTAAATTTATTTGGAGTTAGGTAGTATATTATAAACATTATTGGTAAAAATCTAAATATAAACATAATACTGCTAAATACCATTTTAAATATCCTCAAAATTCAATTTTATATTTCTAAGAGACTTTAATAGTCTCTTTTTTATTATCTTTCTCTCTAAATGCCTTCTAATCTAAAATATGTATTTTAAAATAATAAATAAATTAGTTAAACTTGCTAATACTTACAGAAAAATATAAAAATTTCCCCTTTCCCTAAGCATAGCAAGTTTAAAAATCAAACTATTAATTTATTATTTCTTTAAATAGAAATTAGCCTTTATTTGAATTCCCCTTCGTATATCTTATTTGCTTCTTCTAATTGGTCTTGTGGTAATATAAATAGTGAAACATAATTTCCCTTAACCTTAACCTCTGAAGACTCTGCAATCTCTTTTTCCTCTGGATAAAAAGCTTTTCCAATCTTATCTTCTAGAACCTTATCTAAAGACGCTTTTACTGATTCTACTTTTCCCTCCTTAGCCTTTGCAATAATAATTAAGGCATTTCCTGGTGATCTTCCAGTCTCAGAAATTCCATATTCCTCTACATCATCTAAATTTAAATGATAAAGTTCCTTAGCCATTTGATCATCTACAGGCATAGGCATTATAACCATGCCAGCATCTACAAGTTTATTTGTCATATCTGAAGCACTCATAGACATTTTTATATCACTTTGTTCAACATTTGTTCCATTATTATCTTTAGCTCCACAAGAGGTTAATGTAGCCCCTATCATAACTGAGGCTAAAACACTTATTAAAAACTTTTTCATCCCTATATTCACTCCCTAACATACATATTTATTATGTTAAAGCTATTATATCCTATAACCTAATCCCCTCCAATAATTTTGGAATATTGTTAATCCTTTAGTAACTTTTAAAGATTATTTTTTATAATTAAATAATTTTCTTCTAAAATCATCTTAATTAATAATAGATAAAAACTACTATTTAAATAAAAAAAGCATCAAAAGAAATGGATTCTTTGATGCCTTAAAATATATATTTAATTATCTTTTTTTATATACCTTTTTAGGTAAATTACTTTTCTTTTTACTATTGTTTTTATTTGAAGGAACCTTTTTTACCTCTGTTTCATGTATCTTTCCTTCATATAAATAAACTCTAGGAATTTTTATTTTTAATTGTCTTTCACATTTTACTATGATTTTTTCTTCTTTATAATCTGCTAAAGAGTATGCAAAGCCTTTTTCTCCAGCTCTTCCTACACGTCCTACCCTATGTAAGTAGTTTTGAGAATTCATAGGAATATCTAAGTTAACTATATGTGTAGCTCCCTTAATATCTAGCCCTCTAGCTGATACATCTGAAGTTATTAAAACCTTGGCTTTTCCACTTCTAAAATCTTGAAGTGCCTTCTTTCTCTCCATTTTATTATCACTTCCATGAAGAGAAACTGCCTCTATTTTATTATACTTTAACTTTTGAATTACATTATGTACATTATAGCTATTATTTATAAAAACTATTATTTTTTTCTCATCCCCTATAGCATGTATAAGCTTTCTTAAAAAGTCTATTTTATCTCTTAACTCCACTTGAAAATATCCATGTTCTATATTTTCATTAACCTTGTTTGCAGCTTTTGCTTGAATAAGCTCACTAGTTCCTATTAATTCATCTGCGGTTTCTAAGGCTTTTTCATTCATTGTAGCTGAGAATATAAGCTTTTGAGTATCCCTTGGACAAGATTTAACAACACTTTTCACATCTTTTATGTTTATAAAATCTAATAGTTTATCACCTTCATCAATAACTATTGTCTTTATGGTATTAGTGGTTATTTTTTTCTTATTTATAAGCTCTAAAATTCTTCCTGTAGTTCCAACAAGTATATGAGGCTTATTCTTAAGCTTCTCCATTTGTCTCTTTATATTTCCGCTTCCAACTAAAGTTGTTGAAGTTATCTTTTTTCCAAGTCCTCTTTTAAGATCATTTAAAACATTGTTTATCTGAACTCCTAATTCATGAGTTGGTGAAAGAATAATAGCTTGCATCTCATTTTTTGAATCATCAATCTTTTCTATTATAGGAAGTAAATATGCTAAAGTTTTTCCTGTTCCTGTTTCAGCTTTTCCTATTACATTTTTACCTTTTAAAATTTCAGGTATAGCTTTTTCCTGAATATCTGTTGGCTCCTCTATTCCTAATCCTACTAAAGATTTTAAAACCTCTTCACTTAATCCTAACTTTAAAAATTTATCCATTAGCATCCCATCCTTCTTTAACTCTAAAGTTTAATCTTATTGTTTTTTAATATATTCTCACAAAGAGTTTCAAAATGAGAAGTATCTACGCCTTCCTTCTTCAACTTAGAAAGTCTTAAATTTATTCTTTCTAAAGTTTCCTTACCTTCTCTTTTATCTCTTTTTTTGATACATGTATTAAAATAATCAACTAAATAATCTATTTTTATAACTTCATTAGCTAAGTCTTCTCTATCTTCATTTATAAGTTCTATCAATAAAGAATATACCTTAGGAGAAGTTGAATTTCTATGCATTTTTAAGAAATCATTATTTCTACTAGTTATCTTTGCCATACTTATTTTCCTTTCTAAATAAATTATGATTTAACATAAATTATTGACATAACATCCTTTAATATATCATAAGTAAAAAGAAAAAAACAGAAGAAACTATATGAAAATAAACTTTAAATAAAACTTATTAATATATTTTACTAATTACTAGATAAATCTATAAGCTTTATTTTTAAAGATTCAATATAGTTTCTTCTTAAAACAATAATATTCTCTATTTTATTATTCTATAAAGTTTAGCTTTAATTTAAATATCAAACTTTATAAAATATATAATACTTAAAATAACAACTATTTTAAAAGTATTTCTTATATAATACCATGGTCTAACATAGCATCTGCAACCTTTTTAAATCCTGCAATATTAGCTCCAACTATTAGATTTCCATCATGACCATATTCAGAAGCTGCATTTCTAGAATTATAGTATATATTTTTCATTATGTCTTTAAGTTTTGCATCAACCTCTTCAAAAGTCCAAGACATTCTTAAACTATTTTGACTCATTTCTAAAGCTGATGTTGCTACTCCACCTGCATTGGCAGCTTTTGCTGGGGCAAATAAAATTTTATTATCAACAAAAAGTTTTTGAGCTTCTAAAGTTGAAGGCATATTTGCTCCTTCTCCTACAGCAATTACTCCATTATCAATTAAAGTTTTTGCACTGTTTTCATCTATTTCATTTTGAGTAGCACAAGGAAGTGCTATATCACATTTAACATTCCAAATTCCTCTGAATCCCTCAGTAAACTTAGCAGTTTTAACATAGTTTACATATTCAGAAATTCTTCCTCTTTTTACTTCTTTGATTTCTTTTACAACCTCTAAATCTATTCCATTTTCATCATATACATAACCTGATGAATCTGAAAGTGCAACAACCTTTCCTCCAAGCTCTTGAACTTTTTCAGTGGCATATATTGCAACATTTCCTGAACCTGAAATTACAACAGTTTTTCCTTCTATTGTTTGACCGTTATCTCTTAACATTTCATCTACAAAATATACTAAACCATATCCAGTTGCTTCTTTTCTAGCTAAGCTACCACCATAAGTTAAGCCCTTGCCAGTTAAAACTCCCGCATCTACTGAATTTTTAAGTTTTTTATATTGACCAAACATATAGCCTATTTCTCTTCCTCCAACCCCAATATCTCCTGCAGGAACATCTGTATTAGGTCCTATATGTCTATAAAGTTCACTCATAAAGCTTTGGCAAAATCTCATTATCTCTCTATCTGATTTTCCCTTAGGATCAAAGTTAGATCCTCCTTTTCCTCCTCCAATAGGAAGAGTAGTTAAAGAATTCTTAAATATTTGCTCAAATCCTAAAAATTTTATTATGCTTAAATTAACTGAAGGATGGAATCTTAATCCTCCCTTATATGGTCCTATAGCACTATTAAATTGTACTCTATATCCTCTGTTAACTCTTACATTTCCAGCATCGTCAACCCAAGGAACTCTAAACATTATAACTCTCTCTGGTTCAACAATTCTTTCTAATATTCCCTCTTCCATATACTTAGGATTCTTTTCTAAGACAGGTACTAAAGAGTATAACACTTCTTCTGCAGCAGCTAAGAACTCACTTTCTCCAGGGTTATTTTTCTTTAAATCTTCCATTAAATTATCTACATATTTTTTTACTTCCATTTTAATGCCCCCTTTTTTATGTTCACTATAGCTTTTACATTGACTATATTATTTAAAAGTTATAGCTTTAAGCTAATATTCTAGGAAAATATTTTCTTAATTAAATCTTATTTTATATTATAGCATAAAGTACCATTTATTAAATAATAATCTTTAATATTTAATAAATTGATAATTTTAACAAGACTTATATTATAAATAAATATTTTTAACATTAAAAATATTTATAAACCTTCTTTTTTTCAAAATTATTATATATAACTAACTATAGATATCAAGTCACTTTAATCATAATAACATTTTTTTATTACAATTTATTATTATTAATTTTTAATATATTATACTAAAATTTTAGTTATTTAAATTCTAATATAGTATTATTTTTATATATGCTTACTTAATTATATAAAACTTATTCATACTTTTAATTTAATCTTAAAAATCAAAAAGGTAACTTTATTTAATAAAGCTACCTTTTTTTATTATCTAATAACCTTTTGTGGATTTGAAAAAAAGAATAAATCAAGCATTTTCTGATCTATTAAAACTTCATATGCAACCATTTTAGTTTCCCATCTAACCACAATTACATAAACCTTTTTTCCTTCTTGAGTATTGTTATAACATTTCTTTACTTTTACATTAGAATATCTATTTAATTCACTATTTCCTAAAGGTGCAATAATTTCAACCTCTCTTAAATTTATGTTACCCTTTACTTTTCTTCTAACTCTCTCATAAATAGCACTTATTTCAAGTTCTCCATCAGTAAATTCATAGTCATATTCAACCATTGTTAACCTTTTAGCTATAAAAAGAGGCAAACATATTAATATTAAAAATATCAAAGTAGGTATTAGCCCTGTAAAAATAAATATTCCTGCTGCTAAAAACAATGAAATAATCATAGCTGGCACTATCATCTTATGTAGCTTTGATTCTTCGCCACTTATACTTAATTCATAAAACTTCTCCATACCCGTCTCCCTTTTCCATTTGCTTTTTATTTCATTATATCATAAATTTCTTTTCAATTTTATATACTAAACCTAGTAATAAATATTAATTTTTTGTATTATTTTAATATTTATATCATTTAAACTTAACATTAAAATAATTTTAATTTGCAATTTTTAAATTTTAATCTTTCATTTTTTAAAATAAAATGATAAAATTAAAAAGTATTAAATTTTGATAGGAGTGTTAAACTATGGATAAAAAGACAGCTATTGATTGGAATAATCTAGGCTTCTCTTATATGAAAACAGATTATCGTTACATATCTCACTATAAAGATGGTAAATGGGATGAAGGAAAATTAGTTACAGACAACAAATTAAGCATAAGTGAAGCTTCAACTGCTCTTCACTATGGCCAACAATGTTTTGAAGGTTTAAAAGCTTATAGAACAAAGGATGGAAAGATTCAACTTTTTAGAGTAGATGAAAATGCTAAGAGAATGAATAAATCATGTGATAAACTTTTAATGCCTGAAATACCAGTGGAAAAATTCATAGATGCTTGCATGCAAGTTGTCAAGGCTAATGAAAGATTTGTACCTCCATACGGTACTGGTGCAACTCTTTATATAAGACCTTTCATGATAGGTGTTGGTGATAATATAGGTGTTAAATCTGCTCCTGAATTTATATTTTCAGTATTCTGCCTTCCAGTTGGTGCTTATTTTAAAGGTGGAATGAAGCCTGTAAACTTTATGATTGCAGATTATGATAGAGCTGCTCCTAAAGGAACTGGTGCCGCTAAAGTTGGTGGAAATTATGCAGCAAGCTTAAAGGCTCATGAAATAGCTGCAAAAAAAGGATTTGCTGATTGTATATATTTAGACCCAGCAACTCACACTAAAATCGAGGAAGTTGGAGCTGCAAACTTCTTTGGAATAACAAAGAAAGGTGAATTTGTTACTCCATATTCAGAATCAATTTTACCAAGTATAACAAAATACTCTTTAATGCAAATAGCTAAAGATTATTTAAAAATGCCTGTATCAGAAAGAGATGTTTTAATAGATAACTTAGATGAATTCGCTGAGGCTGGTGCTTGTGGTACAGCCGCTGTAATAACTCCAATAGGAGGAATAGAATATAAGAATAAACTTCATGTTTTCCATAGCGAAACTGAAGTTGGTCCTATTACTAAAAAACTTTATGATCTTTTATCTGGAATGCAATTTGGAGATGTAGAAGCTCCTGAAGGCTGGATATTTGAAGTTAAATAATACATAAAAAAAGAGAGTGAGCAGTAAACTCCTCTCTTTTTCTCTTACTTAATAAAATTTTCTTTTATTTCTCTTAGTAATTCTTTATACTTATCACCAGAATCTATTATTCTAAAAGTTTCATCATTAACCTTAATAAATTCTTCACTTAATAATAAGCTGATATACTGGTCTCCCATATATATATTATACTCATTTAAAATTACTGGATTTTTAAAAGGTTTAACTACTTTTATTCCCTTAATATCATCATATATATTTGCTATATCATTTTCATCTTCTATTTTATAACTATTAAATTCCGAATCATTTTTCTTTTCTGTAACAACTATATATTCTGGATTTTCTATTAACATATTAAATGCAGCCTCTAATTTAATAGGCATAAAGAAATATGAGCAAATAATAACTGATATTGTTATAAAGAAAGTAATAACTAATTTATTAAGAAGCTTCATATATTCCCTCAAAATTAATTGCTTACTTTAATACTATTCCCCTTACATCTAAATTATGCTTTTTAGCTAAATCCCTATATATTTCTAGCATATTATTTCCCTCAAAAAACATAGGGAAACTCAAATTATAATTTCCCCATATAGTCATAGGCTTTTCCATAAAATATATAGTACAAAAGAATAATTCCCTAGTATTTAATCTAGTTATAAATGACATAAGATCTTTATTGTCAAGCTCAAAATAAACACTTTTTATTTCCTGTTTATTAATATTGTCTATCAAAATATTTTTATCTCTTTCATCTAATCCCTCTGAAAGCCTTGCTAAACTCTCATTTTCTAAATCTTTTATGTATAAATCTACTATTACTTTTCCCTTATTAAGCTCTAATGCTTCATTAAAGAAATTAATAAAACATCCCTCTTTTATTTTAAAAGAATCATTATCCCCATTATATTCTAAAAGCCCGTTTGAATATCTATCAAATCCATCTAATATATTATTAAATCTTATTTTTATTTTATTTTTAAATTCATCTTCACTTATAGATTTTAAGATTTGACTCAAAAATAACACTCCTTCACTTAACTTATTATGATTATTATACACAAAGCTTATTTTATTTGGCTATATTATTGAAAATTTATCTCTTAAATCATATTTTAATACATATAACAAATTGTTTAATGAAATACTAAAGTTATTATTTATTACAAAATATATTGAGGTGATTTTACTGTGTTTAAACATTTTAAGAAAAACGCACTTATTATTTTTTTAGTATTAAGTATTTTTACTAGCTTTTTTATTAGTAATACTTTAGTTGTTTCAGCAGAAGATAATGATGTACATTTAGTTTTAGATACTAAAAATATTAATAATCTGCCAAATAATTTTAGAACAACATCTGATTTAGAAAGATTAAAAAAATTATCTAATATTAATATGAAAGGTTTAGATACTCTCAATATTTCAGGAAGTCAACAATTTTCTCCTAATAACCTTTCACTTTTAGTTACTTCAATTAAAACCACTTTACCTATAACAATTGTAGATTTAAGGCAAGAATCTCATGGATTTATTAATGAATATCCTGTTAGTTGGAAAGGCGAAAAAAATGATGCCAACTTAGGTTTAACCAGAACAGAAGTTATTGATACTGAAAGAAAGCTTTTAAACAGTATTACCTTAGGAACTCCAATACAATTTTTTAATGATCCTAAGCTAACTGTTATTCCTGAGAAAGTTCTTTCTGAAAATCAATTAGTAAAAGCTAATTCTATGGATTATGTTAGAATTCCAGTAACTGATGGGAAGCTTCCTACTTACGAAATGGTAGATTTTTTTGTTCAATATGTAAATTCAATGCCAAAAGATTCATGGCTACATTTCCATTGTAAGGAAGGGATAGGAAGAACAACAACTTTTATGATTATGTATGATATAATGAAAAACTATAATAATGCTACTCTTGATGAAATAATAAATAGACAATTAGCTCTCTCTGGAATTAAGGAAAAATCTATACTTTCCTTCCCTTCAAAAGAGCGTTTAGACTTCTTTACTAAATTTTATGAATATGTAAAAGAACAAAATAATGATTTTAAGATTAGTTGGAGTCAATGGCTTAATAAAAATAATTTTCCTCTAATCACTATCCGCTAAATATATAAATATTATTTAAAGAAAAAGGATGTATTAAAATAATTAATAAATAAAACTTATAAGGTATTTCTTATTATCTATAAGTTTTATGTTTAACTTTTAATACATCCTTTTCTTATTCTATGCTTCTTTTAAGAAGCTATATTGAGCACAATACAGATTATAATAATATCCTTTTCTATTTAATAACTCTTCATGAGTTCCCTCTTCAACAATTTTTCCATGGGAAAGAACAAATATTTTATCACAATCTCTTATGGTAGAAAGTCTATGTGCTATAACTATAGAAGTTCTTCCTTCCATTAGTTTCTTTATTCCTTCTTGAACTAGCCTTTCTGTTTCAGTATCGATATTAGCAGTTGCTTCATCTAATATAAGTATTCTTGGATCTGAAATTAAGGCCCTAGCAAATGCTATTAACTGCCTTTGTCCTAATGAAAGTCTTGATCCTCTTTCATTAACATTTGTATTATATCCCTCTTCAAGTTTTTCTATAAAGTTATGAGCATTTACAGCCTTTGCAGCTTGGATTATTTCCTCATCAGTAGCATCTAATTTCCCATAGCGTATGTTCTCCTTAATAGAAGAAGCAAAAAGAAATGAATCTTGAAGCATTATTCCCATCTGACTTCTAAGACTTCCTACATCTACAGTACTTATATCAATACCATCTATAAATATTTTTCCTTTAGTTGGCTCATAAAATCTACTTATAAGGTTTGTTATTGTAGTTTTTCCAGCTCCAGTTTCTCCAACTAAGGCTATTTTTTCTCCTGGATTTAAGGTGAATGTTACATCTTTTAATGCATGATTGCCATCATTATCATAGGAAAAAGTAACATCTTCAAAATGAATTTCTCCTTTTATCTTTGGAAGTTTTTCTTCTGCTTTATTATTTACCATGTGGTTCTTAGTATCCATAATATCAAAAATTCTTTCTGCTGCTGAAAGGTTAGTAACAAAAGCATTATAAAAGGCTGATAAGTTCATTATAGGTCTCCAAAGCATTTCAATATACATTATGAAGGCCATTAAAGTTCCTAAGGATAAATTTCCACCTCTTGTTAATTTATACCCTGCAAATAATACTATTGCAATTCCAAAACCTCTGCATATATCCACTGTAGGCCAAAAATAATCTTGAAGTCTAACTGCATGTAAAAAACCACCTGCATGTCCTTCTAGATGATTTTCAAATTTTTCTCTTGAATACTCTTCTCTATTAAATCCTTGAACCACTTTCATTCCTGAAAATGCTTCATGGGTATAACCTAAAAGAGCTGATCTATTTTCCCTAAAAACTCTCCACCTTTTATTTGATTTTATTTCTATAAAAAACATTCCCGCAAAAAGAAATGGTAATACTGTTAAACAAACCAAAGTAAGACTTGGATCCATTAGAAACATCATAAAAATTACTAGTAAAATTGTAAAAAGGTTTGGTATTAAATTAACAATACTATGATTTAATAAGTTATTTAATGCATTAACGTCCCCAACTACCCTTGATAAAATCTTACCTACTGGTCTATTATCAAAAAATGAAAAACTTAAAGTTTGTATATGAGTATAAAGTTCATGTCTTATATTTACTAATATTTGATTTGTTATTTTACTCATAGATAGCATTCTTATTTTTGAAAGTATCATTGCTATTATATTTAATAAAAGTAAAACTGCTCCTATGCCAAGTAATCCATTTACATCCTTAGCAGAAACAAACTTATCTATAGAAACCTTCATTAAGTATGGATTTAATGTATTACAACTCATAATAAGTAAAAGCATTAATATTATTCCTATAGTTTTCCACTTGTATGGAGCCACATATTTTAGAAGTCTCTTTATAGTCTTCCACTTATGAGTTTTTTTCTCATTTATTTCTTCCATTATCTCTTCCCCCTTTTTAATTAAAGTTTTAATATTATTGTACAAACTCTAAATCTTGAAATTGATGACAATATACACTATAGTAATATCCCTTTTTCTTTAATAAACTTTCATGATCTCCCATTTCAACTATTTCTCCATCTTTCATGAAAAGTATTATATCGGCGTCCTTAACCCCAGATATTCTATGAGCAATTATAAATGTAGTTGCTTTATCTTGCTTTTTAGATAAATTTTTAAGCACATTAAATTCTGTCTCCATATCAAGTGCTGATGTAGCATCATCTAAAATTAATATTGGTGTTTTTCTAACTAAAGCTCTGGCTATTGCTAACCTCTGTTTTTGACCACCTGAAAGTCCTAAACCTCTTTCTCCAACTTCTGTTTCAAATCCTTCAGGCATTTCTTTTATGAAATCATAAGCACAACTATCCTTTGCTGCCTCTATTATTTCATCTTCACTTTTATTTCCTCCAAAATCTATATTGTCTTTTATAGAATCTGAAAATAAAAATGTATCTTGAAAAACCACAGCCATATTTTCTCTTAAACTATCTAAATTCCATTTTTTCACGTTAACCCCATCAATCAATACCTCTCCAGAAGATACGTCATAATGCCTTCCTATTAAAGAAAGAATTGAACTTTTACCACATCCTGTTTCCCCCATAATAGCTACGGTACTTCCTGCTGGTATTTTTAGATTTATTTTCTTTAGCACTTCTTCTTCATTATACCTAAAGGATACGTTCTTAAATTCTATTTCACCTTTAACCTTATCTGGATTATAAGAATTCTCCATAGAAGTTATTTGAGGCTTTCTTTTAAGAATGTTAAATATTTTATCCATAGATGCTCTATTTTGAGACATCATATTTACAAGACCACCTATATTTTTCACACAAAAAGATAAATTTAAAATATAACTACTGAAAGCTAAAAGTGTTCCCATAGTAATATTTCCTTTGATAACCAAGTATCCTCCATAAATTATCATTGCTACAGGAGTTAAATTTGTTAAAAGATCAATTACAGGCAAGAAATTGCTTAAAATTCTTGCTTGAGTTATATTAAGGTCATAATAATCCTTATTGACCTTTAAAAACTTTTCAGTTTCATATTTTTCTCTAGCAAAAGCCTTTACTAATCTTATTCCTGCTATATCTTGCTGTGCCATAAGATTTATATCAGCCACTTTATCACTTATTTTTGAGTAATTTCTATGAAACTTTTTATTAACTAGAATAGCCAAAACCCCTACAGGAAGTAATATGACTAAACAGATTATTGTAAGAGAAGGACTCATACTCATCATTATGGTTACAGATATAATAAATAATATTATTCCTTCTATAAGTAACCTAAGTCCATAAGATATTGTTTCCCAAACTATATCTACATCTTCACCAATTCTTGACATAAGTTCTCCTGTATTGGTGCTATCAAAGAATGAAAATTCAAAGCTTTGAATCTTTTTAAATAAGTCCATTCTAATTTCTTTGCTTACATTTAAAGAAAACTTATCAAATAAAAACTCCTTAACATATCCTAATATTCCACGTAAAAGTGATAACCCTAAAAAAACTCCAAAAAATAATCCCAATTTACTTTTATCACTTCCTAGTAAAATATCATCAACAAATATTTTTTGAAGATATGGAAAAAAACTATCTATCCCCAAAACAATTATCATAGCTACTATAGGAACTATTAAAAATACCATTCTCTTAGATATATAATCCTTAAATATCCCCATAAATATTCCCCCTTTATTTATATAATTTAATAAACCTTTATATATAATCACCTATATTTTCATGATTCCCCTCCTTATAATTAAAATAAAAAAAACATCTATGTTCCTTAAGCAAAAGCTATGCTTAAAGACATAGATGCCCTATAAAAATCAAGAATATAAGAAAAATTTCTAGGTTAAGATAAATGGAAGACTTTAAAACTTCTAATTGGCAAACCATTAATGTTTTATATTCAAAAGTAAGGATTCTATTAAAACATAGGTCATTATGCAAACCCCTTCTTAACCTTATTAAATTTTTATTACAAACTTTATTTTATTGCAACAAAAAGCACAGCTTCTCAGCCATGCCTTAAAATCTAGAAAAGATTTTATAAAATTTTATGGAAAGCATTAGAAAAATCCCATAAAAGGAGCCATTGACTGAGTAAATACTAATTTTATTGTAAAAAATAACAAATACACATTATTAATATATTTATTATCAAATTTTCTCATCAAACTGTCTCCTTTCATAAATTTAATCTTAATAATTATTATACTTTATATTACTCAATTTTCAACCATTTTATTATATTTTTTACAAAATTTATCATTATAAAAATTTTATGCTATTAGTTTCACCTTTGATCTTCATCAAAAAGCTCTTCTTCATAGTCACAAACATCATAGATCTCACTACCATAATCTTTATCAATAATATTATTTGCAATATTTTTACTCTCTTCCTTTATTTCATCAAAAGTAAAAGGCATGTTATTTTCATCTTTTTTAAAATCTTCAGCTTCAAAGGAACTAGCTAAATTTAATATTTCTTCAAGCATTGTTTTTGCTCCCTTAATTATCTCATTAAAACTATTCTCATTTACTTCCTTAAACATACCTGTTGCCCCCCATATACTTGGGTTTTGGAATAAATCTAAATTATGAAAATAATCCTTAAAAATTTCTTCTTTTTCATTAAAATTATCTATAGAATCTTCTTCTGAATTCAAATCTTCATCTATATCTTGATTTTTATTGACATCATATATTTTTTCTATATTATCTTTTAAAACATCCTTATTTATAAATTCTTTATCAGTATGTTCTATAATAGGAATTTTTTCTTCCCTCTTATAATTTAGTTTATTTCTTTGAAGAATTATCCTAGTAAAACTAAATCCATCCCTTAAAACCATTCTATAAATTTTCTTCTTAAAAGCAGGATGTTCTATGGTTAATACATAAATCCCTAATGGAACTAAAAATTCCACTATTCCAGCTAAATCTGTCTCACCTTCATATTTTTCTTTTTGATTTTCAATTTTTACTATACATTTTGTTATAGGTCTTTGATCTTCATCTAAAATATTAAAAAAAACTCTTTGATTAATCATAACATCTATTAAGATTTTACCCTCTTAATATTTTCACACTCCGAAGAATATTATACCTTATATAATTATTCTTAAATTTTGTTTTTGTTAATAAAACTTACAAAATAAAAAACACGGAATAAAACCGTGCTTTCTTATTAATCATATTTTATAGAATTTCTTCACTATTTACTCTAATTTCTCATAAAAAATTTAAGCATTATAGATTCAAAATAGCTTTTAAGCTATACTATTTTCTTTTTCAGTATTATTAAACTTCTTAAACTTTTCAATAAAATTATCAAACATATAAAGATAAATCATCATTACACCCATAGATAATAATATTGCTACAGTTAACATTTCCCCTCTTCCAAACTTTAATATATCTTTATTGCTTATTAAAACACTATATAATAACAAAGATACAAAATTCTCTAATATAACCACTTTTCTCAATGTAACTATTGTCTTAACATCTTGTTTTTCCAACTTTTTAATGTCTTCATCCTTTTTACAATGAAGGTCATATACAAGATAAGAACTTATTCCTATTTCAACTATTATAAAAATTAAAGCTATAAAAAATCCAAATACCATGCGTGCCCCCCCTAAATTCTTCAACACTTTGTAATCGTTTCACTAATTATTATATCATCATATTATTGTATTTCCAACTAAATATATTTAAAAGTAAATTAATTCATGTAAAAGATGTAATAAGTTATTTATTAATACTTTTTTAACCTTTTTGTAAATTTAAACCTTAATTTGTAAAATATTATTATAAATGTACACTTTTTTATGAATTTATTAAGTTTACAATTCTATTTAATTATAATTTAAATTAATACAAGGAGGCACTATATGAAAAAACTTTTTACAACTTCCCTCTTAATTCTTTCAATGATTTTTCTAATAGGATGTGGATCTAAAGGGGAAAGCAAAAACTTTGGGCTATCTGTATTTGGATTAGAAAAATTTTCAGGACTAGATAAACCTGAAGATAATATTAAAATAAATCTAAATGGTAAAGTTCAAGACTTAAGCTTACCAATATACTTAGATAAAAATAGATATCTAGTTCCTATAAGCGAAATAATCAAAAATAACAATGGGGAGTTTAAAATAGAGGATGATTCTTTAAATATTAAATTTGAAAATAAAGATATTAAAGTTAATTTAAAAGATAATACTTGGACTAATTTATCAAAGGAAGAATCAGAGGCTAATAAATTTAAAATTGACCCTATAATAAAAGATGATACTGTATATATGTCTTTAATTGACTTTGCTAATATGTTTGATTTAAAAAGCAGATGGAACTCAAAGGACAAGCTAATAAAATTATATAATAATAAAGATATGTTAGATGTTAAACCCTATAAGGGAAAAGGCCCTCAAAAAGGTATTATAAGATTTGAAGATGTTGCATCTACTGGTGCTGGAACAGAATATGATTCACAATATCTTGAAACTATAAGAGTTATGGGGAGATATTTAGGTAAAAAAAATGTACCTTACCATATAGCTTGGATACCTAGATATATAGACCCAGAAAAGAAAATAGACAATGACCCTTCTAAAGAAAATAACTTTGCTAATGCTGAGCTTGTATACACTTTAGACTTTGTAGCTTCTCATAAAGGAGAAATAGGTTTACATGGTTATACCCATCAAATAGACAATACAATTAGTGGCCATGGCTTTGAATTTGGAAAATATAACCCCTCTGTGGAGGATTTAAATACAAGAGTTGATAAAGCTCTTCAAATAGCTAAAGATCTTGATATAAAAATAAACTTCTTTGAAGCTCCTCATTACACTATAAATAAAGCTCAAAATGAAGCTTTAGAAAAGAACTTTAAATATATATTTAATGATTATGATGAAAATAAAGCACAATCAAAACCTATGAAATCACCAACTGGAAGTGGTTCTTATTATGTACCTACACCTCTATATTATATTGAGGGCGGTAAAGAAAATGATATGTTAAATAAGATAAAAAACATGTCTAATACTACTTTTGCTGGAATGTTTTATCATCCATTTTTAGAAGCTAAACTAATAGATTTTAAAGATGGACAAGATGGTTATCCTGAAGATAATTATAAAAAACCATCTATAATCCAAAAAGTAATTGATGAATTTGAAAAAAGAAATGTATCTATTATTTCAATAGAACAAGTTTCTGAAAAATAAATTTCACTTTTAAAGAAAGGTTAAGTTAAAATTATTTATTTTAACTTAACCTTTAATTAATTTTAATTATTTATTATTCTTTACCTCTTCCCATATCTTAAAAAATAATCCTACAAAAAATAAAGTTAAAAATAATATCTTAAATCCTTGAATACTGTTATTTAATCCATAAAAAGCTATTATAAAAATTACTATAATAGTTCCTAAAGATACTATTTTATTAAAGACCTCTAAGGAATGTAAAATTATATTTATACTAATAATCATAGCAAAAATCAAAAAAATTATAGCTATAAAAGTTATAAAAATAACAAATACTTCCTTCAAAGCTTCATACCCCTTTAAATTAAGTATTTCATAGATATTATTAAATACAACTTCCCTTTCTGTTATATTTAAAAATATTAAATTTGATATAAATGCAAGACCTATAGCTAAAAGATTTCTATCATCATAAGATATATCTTTAAAAAACTCCTTCAAAGATTCCTCCTAAAAAATCACTTTACTAAACTATATTCCTGTTAAATTTTAATATAACCTCTTATATGTAAAGTTAAAAATAATATTTAATCTAATCATAAAATTTTATTTTTATTTTAAAGGATAAAACTCTAATCTAAAATACACTAAAATAAAAAAACATATGAGAACTAAAGGATTTTAATAGGTTCCTAAAAATTCTCATATGCTTTCAAATAAACTATATATATTTCATTAAATCTTCTTCATTTGGAATAGCATCAATAGCCCCATAATTTGTGCATGTCAATGCTCCAACCGTATTTCCATAACTTATAATTTCTCTCCATAAATTTAAATCTAAATTCTTCTTATCTTTTAATTCGCTTACTTTCTTAAGAACAGCCCCAACGAAAGCATCTCCTGCCCCAGTTGAATCTACTTGATTAATTTTTATTGATGGAACTATCTCTGAATGAATGCCATTACTTAAAAGAGTTCCTTTTCCTCCTAATGTAACAGCTATTATTTTCGCTCCTAAAGAATGAAGTTTTTCAACTCCTCTTTCTAAATCTTCTTCCTCAGTTAATAGCTTTATCTCCTCATCACTAAGCTTTAAAAAATCACAAGAGCTTATAAATTTCTTACAGTCTTCCTTAAACTCTTCAATTCCTTCTTCTTTAATAAGCATATCTCTATAGTTTGGATCAAAAGCTATAAAGTTTCCATTTTTACGTCCAATCTCTAAAAGTTTAAAATAAGTATTCTTAAGTTCACCTTTTAAGAATCCTGTAGCTGAACCAAAGTGAATTATATCATCCTTTTCTATTTTACTTAAATCAATATTATTAAATGAGTATTCTCCATCACTACCTCTATGAAACTCAAAATCTCTTTCACCATTTTCATCAATAGCTACAAATGCTAAGGTTGTATATCCATCCATTTTAGTCATTTCAGTATTTATACCTATATTTTTTAGCATATCAACTAGAAATTCTCCAAAAGAATCATTACCAACTTGTCCTAAAAAATAAGATTCTCCTCCAAGCTTACAAACGGCTGCTCCAACATTTGCTGGAGCTCCTCCAGCCTTTTTCTCAAAGTTTACTCCATTTTTAAGACCTTTTCCTATATCTTTTCCTATAAAATCTATTAATAACTCTCCTATACAAAATACTTTATTCATTATAATTCACCTCATTCATCTCCCATACATTTAAGGAATTTATTTTAATTTTACCCTCTTCTGATTTTAAACTTAAATTAAAGCTATCTTTTTTAGGATAAAGCTTTAATGATGCTACTTCAATTCCATCTTGGAAATATATTTCTACTGATGATTTATCCACAAACATATTAATTTTTAAATTTCCATTAGAATGTAACTTAAACTTCCTTATGCCCTTTCCTCCATTAATCATTGAATTTCTATCTATTATACAAATTTCTTTTTTAAAATCATAAATTAAGGATGTATGTTCTTCATCACTCTTCATAAAATTAATTTCAATCTTTGATGCTTCCTGTCTTTCTATATCTAGTTTAAGTTCATAACTATTTTCTTTTACTTCACTAAAATTTAAATCTTCAATAAATGTATTTTTTAAGCTTACAATTTTATCTCCCCTAAGCTTTCTCATCTCCTCTATAGGATTTTGATGTAAAATTCCATTCTTTAAGGTTAATTCTCTAGGCATGGTTAAAGAAAATATCCATCCATTCTCCCTACTACAATGAAACTCTTCTTTTTCAGGAAGTCCCATCCATCCAATTAATATATTTCTTCCTTTTTCGTCCTTAAATACTTGAGGCGCATAAAAATCAAAGCCCATATCTAATTCCTTGAACTCATTATTATTTTTAAATTCTAAAGTATCATAATTTAAATTTCCTATTAAGTATCCCGATTGATATATGTTTTGATATCTAAACTCTTCTTCTTTAATTCCTTGAGGAGAAAATATAAAAATATCCTTATTATCAATTTTTAAAAAGGATGGACATTCCCACATAAATCCAAAATCCTCATAAGACGTTTTTAGTTCCCCATAAAACTTCCAGTCATCTAGATCATTTGATTTATATATTACGCATCTACCCTTTAGCTTTTCAGTCTGTATTCCAAGAATCATATAATAATAACCATTGTTTTCCCAAATATATGGATCTCTAAAATGAGCTGTATATCCTTTTGGTAATGTAGAAATAACTGGACCTATTTTTTTCAATTGTCCATTTTCTTCAAGAATCCCCTTGCATTGATAAGATATTCTCTCTCCTTTATCCCCTTTAACATTCCCAGTATAAAACACTTGTAAGTTACCCCCCTTAACAATAGCTCCCCCTGAATAACATCCATCCTTATCAAAATATTCTTTTGGAGTTAAGGCAATTTTAGGTATTGAAAAATCTTTAAAATTCTTTGTTTTTACAATTCCCCAATGTTTATTCTTGTGCTCACAGCCATATGGGTTCCACTGAAAAAATATGTAATATTCTCCTTTATAATAACTTAATCCATTTGGATCATTTATAAGTCCAAAGGGAGGCTCAAAATGAAAATTATCTCTCCATATATCTTTAGTTTTATTATAATATTCTTTTGATTTTTTGTTTATATCTTCATCATTTAAAAACTCCATTTACTTCACCTTTCTTTAAATTATTCGGTGAAGCAAACCCTACTTTAAACTTTTAACACTTTCTCTTACCATAAGTTCTAAAGGAATTTCACAAGTATTTATACTTTTCTCTCCATTTATCAAACTTAAAATATTAAGTGCTATTTCTTCACCAAATAATTTATAATCAATTTTTACAGTGGTTAGTGATGGATATGTTATTGCACTTACCTCATATCCTCCAAAGGCTGCAATGGAAATATCTTCTGGTATCTTCTTCCCATTCTCAAGAAGATATCTCATAAGCCCAAGAGCTATATTATCTGTTGCACATACAATAGCTGTTGGATTATATTTTAAAACCTCTTCTCCTGCTTCATATGCTTTATCAAAAGAAAAGTCTGTTTCTACAAAACTTATATTGCACTCTTTTTCAAAAACATTACAAAATCCTTTTTTTCTAAGAATTCCAACTTCTCTATCACTTTCACTAACACCTAAGAACACAATATCTTTATGTCCTTGTTCTTTTATATATGTTCCTAAAATATTTCCTATCTTTTCATCATCTAAAACTAAATAATTTATATAATCATTTTTTTGTCCTGAAAACAAAATAGGTATAGGAAGTTTATTGGCTAATTTTACATGTTCTTTTGAAATTTCAAAAGACATTATAATAATTCCATCTACCCCTTGATTATATAACTTATTAATTTGTTCTAATTCCTTTTCTATGTTAAATTCACTTGTTAATATTATTCCTTGATAACCCTGTTCTTCTAGTTTTTTATTTATACCATTTAATGTTTTACCTGCAGTAAATGAATCTATTCTAGGAACTATTATTCCTATTAACTTACTTTGTTTAGACTTTAACCTTTTAGCAAAAAAGTTAGTTTCAAAACCAGTTTTTTCTATAGCCTCCTTTATCTTAACTGTATTTTCATTACTCACATAACCACCATTTAAGTATCTTGATACAGTACTTTTTGATACTCCTACCATATTAGCTATGTCCTGTATTGTAACTTTCATCATTTTCCTCCTAAATAAAGATATATATCTTCTTATATTATAAATTATATCATTACCTAGAAGTTTTTAACCATATAAGACTATTTTGAAATATTTAAAAGCAGGCTCTGTAAAATCACAGAGCCTAAAAATTATTCTTGTGGTTTAAAGAATATATATGTTAATGCAAATGAAATAGCAAATCCAATAGCAATTGTTATGAAGTACTGAATTAATCCTGTATTAATATAAAGAAGTGTTCCTGGTATAGCTGTTATTCCCATACCAGTTCCAGCCAATTTCATCATTGATGCAAACATTCCTGATGCAGCTCCTCCTATACATGCAAATATAAATGGTTTAATAAATCTTAAGTTTACTCCAAATATGGCCGCTTCTGTAATTCCTAAAAAGGCTGGTATTGCTGAAGAAATATATAATGAACGTTTTTTCTTATCTTTTGTCTTAAATCCAACTGCAAGAGCTGCTGCTCCTTGAGCTACTATAGCCCCAGTTATTACTGCATTAAATGGATTTAATCCTGTACTTGAAATTAATTCAACTTCTAAAGCATTAAATATATGATGAACTCCAGTTACAACTATAACTTGATGAACTCCTCCAATTATTGCTCCACCTATTCCAAATGGTAAGCTTAAAAACATTTTAAATAAATCTAATATGTAGACTTCACTTGTATGCATTATAGGACCTACTACTAAAAGTCCAAGAATCATTGATACTAATAAAGTTAAAAATGGAGTAAATATTAAATCTAGTACATCTGGCATAAACTTTCTAATAAATTTTTCTAATTTAGCTGCTATAATACCTAATACTAAAGCTGGAAGTACTGATCCTTGATACCCTACTATAGGGATACTTATTCCTAATAAAGAAATATATATTGGGTCTGCTCCTCCTGCTACCTGCCAAGCATTTGGAAGCTGAGGGGCTACAAGCATAAGCCCTAATACTATACCAACCACAGGTGTTCCACCAAATTTTTTCATTGTTGACCAAGCTACTAAGGCTGGTAAGAATATAAATGCTGTATCTGTTAAAACCTCTGATAAAGTATTAAAAGTTGGACTAAATTCAACTCCTAAATTAGTTAAAAGTCCTCTTAATCCCATAAATAAACCTGTTGCAACTAATACTGGAATTATAGGAACGAAAATATCTCCTAAAGTACGAGATATTTTTTGTGGTAAAGTCATATCACTATATGCATCTTCTTTTATATTCCCAGTTTCTACTCCTTCACCATTCATAGCTGCAAAGACTTTATTTACAAACCCAGTTCCTAGAATTATTTGATATTGAGCAGCAGCAAAAAATTGTCCTCTTACCCCATCAATATTCTCAATTGCCTTTTCATTTATTAGACTTTTATCTTTAACTATAAGTCTTAATCTAGTTGCACAGTGTTCCATTGATTTTATATTTTCTTTTCCACCAATATTTTTTAATATTTCTTGAGCAACTATTTGTTCTTTACTCATTTTAAAACCTCCTAAAATCTATCCTCTTTTGATATCCTTTACTTCTTGAATATATGGTATCAGTTCCATATAGTTTCTGTCAAGCTTTAAACTTTATATTTTAAAATGAATTAAAGATATATTTTAATAAATTTCAAATTTAAATTTCATTTATTTATTATATTATTAATTAATAATATAATTTAATTAAAATATCATATTTCATTAAACCCTTTACATTTTATATATGGAATTAGTTTCATAAAATATTTAAAATGAAAAAGAATAAGGTTAACCATTCCTGATTAACCTTATTCTTTTTCATTTTAATTTAATTATTTTAATATAAAATCTTTTTCTATTTCTAAAGACTCTTTTAAAGCATCAACGGTGTTCATAACATTTCCCTCTATATCAAGAGCATGATTTGCACCTTCTATTATAAAACTTTCTATATCTTCTCTTTTTTCCATCTCTACTCTATGAGCTATACTTAATAATGGATCTTTATCTCCTGTTATAACTAAAGAATTAGATTCTATGTTAAACTCATCTAAAGTCTTATTTATTGGGCTTATATATATATTTCTTATATTTTTAAATCTTCCACTTAAATCTTTATTTAAGAAGGATTGTACACTTGTTCCAATACTTTTTCCTATTATTAAAATCTCTTCATATTCTTTTTCTATGGCATTATCTATAACTTCTAATGACTCAGAAACCATTATACTAAACTCTTTTTCAATGTTAAATTCACTTCTATTTATTTGATATCCATATTCTATTTCTAGAACATCATATCCTATTTCTTTTGCTAATTGCTTAGAATAATCTAAGTAAGATCTATCTAAACAATATCCTATTCCAGGTAATATTATGCAAAGCTTTTTACTTCCAGCATCAATAAATCTTGGACTTAATTCAACACCCCAATATGATTTTATTATTTTATTACTCATTTTAAAAACCTCCTAATTTTTAAAGTTTTCAAAAATCTGTCCTAAAAAGTGATATGAAAGGGAGAAGAAATATTTCACTTCTTAGGACAAATTATTTTTAAATCTATAATAAATTTTGCTAATATTCTTTTCATCTAATATTATAAATTTAAATAATATTACAATCAAAGTCTTATAAAAATAAAGATTTAAAATACCACTTCATTTTATTAATAATTTGTTAACTTATTTATATTTTATTAATATTAATTTGCTAATTCCTTGTATTTTTTGCTTATATAAAAAAATTACATAGATTATAAAAATTCCTAATCTATGTAATTTTTAAATAAATTCATTTCTTAATTCTTGATATGATAGTAAACTTATTATATTTAATTTAAAGGGTGTACCCCTTCCCTAAAAATTAAAACTTTACAAATCATATAATCTTTTAAAACATAAATTTTTATTACTATAAAATTAAGCTCAATACTAATATGATAGAATTTATTTTTCTCACATTAAATAATTATCTTAAAGGTCTATTAGATTCTATAGTTTTATGCATCTTTATTGGCTTAACATTAAAGTTTGATCTATACTCTGTTTCAGCCCAGAATATATTATCTGCAACTAAAGCTTCTGGATTTAACTCTACTCCATCTAAAATTATTTCTTTAAATTTATGATATCCCGCTCTATCAATTAAGTGACCACCATGTAGATATTCTGGTTTATAATCTAAAGCCCAAGCAGAGAATTTTTGCCAGTTAGCAAAGATACCAAGAACAACTTCTTCTGTTGCAAAGTTTATAAATGTTTTACCCATTCTAGGAGTTTGTTTTCCTGTTCTTCCTCCTATAACTATTCTATAGTATTTTTCTGGCTTTCTAGTCCAAGCACTTGCTGGACATGCTAATACACATTCTCCACATCCAACGCAACAACATGGATCCTTATCAACTAATCCTTTATCATTTAAACTTAAAACTCTTGTAGCATGATGTTCACAAGCTCTTACACAAGCTCCACAACCTATACATCTTTCTTCGTGATATTCCATCCTAGCTTGTCCTATAACACCAAAGTCTTGGAAATGGCCCTTAGCACAGTCATTTGGACATCCAGCTACAGATACTTTTATATGATAGTGTGATGGGAATACTAATTTTTCTATTTTATTAGCCATATCCTTAGTATCAACATTTGCTTTTATACAATGTGAATTTCCGATACATGCCATAACATTTCTAGCACCTATTGTTGGATATCCATTTTCATCAACTTTCATATCACAATTACATCTATCAACTTCAACTTCTTGTAAATAATTCTCTATAAATTTATTTACTGCTGGAATATTTTCATATTTAATTCCTGGAATATTAAAGGTTTGTCTCATTCCCATATGAAATGTTCCATTTCCCCAAGTTTCTGCTATTTCTTGTATTTGTGATAAATACTTAGCATCTACTATTCCTCCTGGAATACGCATTTGAAGCATAAACTCTCCTGGAACCTTTGATTGACGAAAACAATTTAATCTAACTTTTTTAATATCTATATCATGATTCATAAATAATTCCTCCTAATCTAATAATGTCTTTGCTTTTGTATAGTTAAACACAGGTCCTTCAAGACATACATATGTTTCATTTATTCTACAATGTCCACATTTTCCTACTGCACATGACATTTTTCTTTCAAATGAAACCCATATCTTCTCTTCTGGAACTCCAAGTTTTAAGAATTCTAAAGCTGTAAAATGCATCATTACAGGAGGTCCAACTATAATAACCTCATAGTTATCTCCAAAACTTTCTAGAGGTAATTTATTTAAATGAACTGTTACAAGTCCAGTTTCCCATCCTTCTTTTGTATCATTATCTAAAGTATAAATAGTATTGAATTTTTCATTCCATCTATCTAAGTCATTTTTAAAAAGTATTCCCTCTGAATTTTTAAATCCAAATACTAGACTTAAAGTTTCAACATAATTTGGTTCATCATAAAATTTATTTATTAAACTTCTAACTGGCGCTACTCCTGTACCTCCAGCTACTATTATTACATTTTTATTTTTAAATTGTTCTACAGGCCAACCTTTTCCATAAGCTCCTCTTAAAGAAATCTTATCTCCTGGTTGTAATTTAAATATTTCATCAGTAACTTTACCTACTGCTCTTATTGTAAAATCTAAGTATCCTGGTCCAAATCCACTAACAGAAATAGGTGCTTCTCCAACCTTAGGAAGAGATAATTCTAAAAACTGACCATGTTCTGGAACGACATCAGAAGCTATTCTAAAAGTCCATTCTTTGCCAGTTTCCTTAACTATGTCTATTATTTCACATGATTTAGGTGTTAAAATATTTTCCATTTACATCTCCTCCATTATCTCTTTTACTGCTTTTGAAACCTTATTGATAGTAGCTGTAATTGATATATGTTCTGGACATCTATCTGTACATCTTCCACATCCTACACACATATGCTCTTCTCCAAATTGAGCTTTATAATCATGAATTTTATGCATAACTTTATATCTCATTTTATCGCCAGCAGTCTTTCTAAATACATGTCCACCAGCCATTTCATCAAATCCATCTACATGACAAGATGCTTGTATTCTCTTTCTTTCACCTATGTTATGCTTTGAATCATGAACTATATCCCTTGTTGTAAAGCATGTACATGTACTACAAGCTAGAGTACAGCTTCCACATTGAATACATCTTTTATTGTATTCTTCCCACATTGGGTGGTCCTTTAATTTATTTAAAACTTCAACACTCTCTATTTCTGGCAATTCAACCTTAGCTATATTTTCTTCAATAAACTTAAGTTCAAATTCCTCTTCTTCTTTTCCTTCAAAGTATTTATCAAATTCTTCTTCTTTAACATTAAAAAGTAAATTATCCTCATTAAATCTTACTGCTAAACTATAATCATCAGTTTTATTGCTATTCATTGTTGTACAGAAACAAGTATCCCATCCCTCTGTACATTCCATGCAAATAAACTTAACTCTATCTCTCATTCTTTTATAGAATGTATCTTCAAAATTTCCATTTTTAAGATATATAGTATCTTGTCTTCTTTGTGCATTTATATCACATGGTCTTGCAAATATAAGAATCTTCTTTTGACTATCCATTTTACTTTCTATAAACTCATTTTCTATGAAATAATATAAAGTTTGAGAAATTGGAGTTATTACTTCTTTTACTGGATAAGTTGACTTTTCATTATGTACTATTTCTTCCACATTATTTATAACATCATATTTTATAATATCTGTGTCTGAGTATCTTCCTTGCTTCTCAAATCTTTTTGGAGCATAAATTATATACTCTTTTTTAAGCTCATTAAATAAATCATTTACTTCTTTTAAATTTAATTTGTATCCCATTCAAACACCTCCAAAATTTAAACCATTCATCTTTTGATAGTTTATTTTTTAACAAACTCCTTACACATTTATAATACTCTATTTTTATAGATAAGTTAAATTCATATTTTTTATTCAAATTATAAGTATTTACTTATATAAATATTAAGTATTTTTCTTAAATTTTCCTTAATAATTAACATTTTCTTGATATTTCTTTTACATTTTATTTACTTTTATGGTATATTGTAATAAATAACTTTTAAAGGGGGACTATATCATGGAAAACCAAAAACAAAATAAATTAGGAGCTGGAATAATAACCATTTCTGTAATACAAATAATTTTTTCAGTTTTTGCTCTTATTGGATCAATCATTTTATTAATACCAAGCTTTCAAGAAAACTTAGCTACAATTACTGGAGCACCATTAGACAAATTAGGTATAGACAATACTAGTATTATCATTGGATTAGTTTCAATAATATTAATTCTTTTAGGAATAATACTAATATTAAGAAAAAAAGCTATTGGCCTATATATATATTTATTAGTAACTGCTGCTAATATAATTTATTCAATTATAATGAATGGATTTATGATATCATCATTAATAGGCTCATTAATTTTACCAATATTAATGACATTCTTTGTTTATAGAAAAAAGGAGCTTTTTGGATTAAGCAAATAAGAATATTAATAAAAAAAGATGGAAATTAATTTGTAATTTCCATCTTTTTTCTTTCTTTTTTTGATTAATTTATATATTAATTACTATTTATCTTCTCTATCTATAAATAGCTTTTATAGGATCTAACTTACAAGCATTATAAGCTGGTATTATTCCAAATACTACTCCTTCTATTATTGAAACTAATGTAGCTCCTACAAAGGTACTCATTGTAAGTATTGGCTTAAATGGTAAAAAGGCGCCAGCTACTTTGGATATTAAGTATCCTAATAATATTCCAATTAATCCACCTATTAAAGTTACTAATACAGCTTCAAATAAGAATTGAAGTAATATGCTCTTAGGCTTTGCCCCAATAGCTCTTCTTATACCAATTTCTCTTTTTCTTTCAGAAACTGAAACATACATTATATTCATAACTCCAATTCCACCTACTAAAAGTGAAATTCCTGTAATAAATGCTATGAATTTTGTTAATCCACCAATTATCTTTTCAAAGGCTTTTGTAACTTCCTCTGGGTCTTGCATCTCATACTTTCCTCCAATATTAGGATGGTTATCCATTAAATATTTTTCTATATCCTTATATACTTCTTTTTTATCAACACCTGCATTAAGTGATACATCTAAGGAAGTTATTACTTCATTGCTATTCATATTGTCTATAGCTTTCTTTGGAACATAACTTGTATTTCCTCCAAAACTCATAATATCAACATGTGGTAAAATACCTATAACCTCAAAATTCATTCCATTCATGGTTACAGCCTTACCAATACCACTTTCTATTGGATTAAATAGTTCTTTTGCAACATTATTATCTAATACAATTACAGACTTATCCTTATCTCCATCTTCAAACCATCTTCCATATTCAACTTTCTCATTTTTTCCATCATAGGATCCAAGCATAGCAAATTGATTTTTATCAAAATACTGAAGCTGACTACTTGAAAAACTCATTATGCCCATAAAACCTTGAGATGGCTTCACATCTTTAACTCCCTTTATTCCTTTTATTCCATTCATATCTGATTTTGTAAAAGGTTCTAAAAGACTCATATTAGCATCAAAATTATCTGGTTTAAATGTTATGTTTATCTTATTAGCATTAGTTTCTTGAGAAGATTCTAAAACATAAGCTTTTAATCCATCTCCAACTGAAAGTATTGTAACTACAGAGCTTATGCCAATAATAATACCAATCATTGTTAGAAAAGTTCTTAACTTATGAAACTTTAAACTAGCAATGGCTGTTTTTATTAAATTAATTGCTGACATAATCTTCCCCCTTTGTTATAACCCCATCCTTAACTCTTATTATCTTATTTGCGTATTTAGTTAAGTCTTCATCATGTGTTACCATGATTATTGTCTTATTATCCTCATTTAATTTTTTTAAAATCTCCATTATTTCTGTACTAGTATTACTATCTAAAGCTCCTGTTGGTTCATCAGCAAAAATAACATAAGGATTATTTATAAGAGCTCTTGCAATAGCTACCCTTTGTTGCTGACCTCCTGATAACTCTAGAGGAAGTTGATTCTTCTTTTCTGATAACCCTACCATTTCTAAGTATTTATCTATAAGTTCTTCTCTTTTCTTACGAGGTATGCTTTTTTCATTATATAATAGAGGAAGCTCAACATTACTTCCTATGGTCATAGAGTTTATTAAATGGAATTGTTGAAATATAAATCCCATATATTTATTTCTTATGTCAGCTTTCTGATCTTCTTTTAATTTACTAACATCAATATTATTAAACTTATATGTTCCATCTTCAAAGCTATCTAATAATCCTAGTAAGTTCATTAGAGTTGTTTTACCACTACCTGATTTCCCCATTATCATGACAAAATCCCCTTGTTCTATTTCCAAATTAACATCCTTTAAAGCATGAAATTTCTCTTTACCTAAGCTATAGTATTTATTTAACTTAATAACCTCTACTATATTACTCAACATTCATCCCCTCTTTCATGTTAGGAGTAGGATTAGAAACTATTTTATCTTCTTCATTTAATCCACTGCTTACTATAACTTCATCTTCACTTCCTTCTTTAGGTGAATATGTTATAACTTGCTTAACAAGCTTTCCATCTACATTTTTAAATACAAATTCTTCATTATCCACACTTAAAATCGCTTCCTTAGGAATTTCTATTGGCTTTTTATCTAAATTAACAGATGCTTGAACATGGAATCCATTAGTTAAATCTTCCTGAGAATCTGGTGTTATCTTAACTTCATAATAAGACATATTTCCACCTGCGCCTCCTTGTGCACCTGTTTGTGCCGCTAAAGAAGCTCCATTATCTATAGGAGTGTTTCCAACAGAGGATATTTTACCATTTATATTTTTATTTGTTGAAAGAATAGTTATCTGAACTTCTTGTCCTTCCTTTATCTTAGGTTGATCTTTTTCATTTACACTTCCACTAATATAATAATCACCTGATTCCACAGTAATATATGGTTGTGTAGGATTTGTACTTGATTCTGCCAAAATTACCTTTCCACCTATAGGCGCAGTTACTTTATAATATTCCTTATCTTTTAATGCTTTTATTTGCTTTTCTAGAAGTTTTATTTGCTCATCTACACTTCCAGTTGATATCTCTCCACCTGCATTTTGTCCTAAATTAGGCATTTGACCTCCTTGAGGCATTTGATTTTCTAATCCTGCTTTCTTTAAACCCTCTAATTGTTTTTTTGCTTCTGCATTTTGTTTATTAATTTCTTCTTTTTGATTTTTAGCAGAATTTAATTGTAATTCTAACTGTTCTACTTGACTTTGAACTTGGTCATTTTTATATGTAAATAAAGTATCTCCTTTTTCAACAACATCTCCATTTTCAACTTCTACTTTATCTACAGTACCCTTTGTAGCATCTAAAAATATATTTTCAACTTTTTCTGGTTCTATTTTCCCATTTACAAAAACCTTATCTGTAGAGGGAACAGTGTATATCTCCATAGTTGCCACTGATTCCTTATTCATACTTTGTTTTAAAAAATAACTTCCAACTCCTACCCCTGCAAGTATTACAACTGTTACTATTGCTATTATGTATTTCTTTTTCATGAATATCCTCCCTTACGAATTATTTATCCTAATAATATCATATTTTTAAAAATTATGTATAATTTTTGAATATTCTTAACCTTAAATAAACCTTAAATCCAAATTTTCATATTTTATTAATAAAAAAATAAGATAGCAAAACTATCTTATTCTCCTAAAAGATTTTCTATACATTTTTAGTTAATTAAAGCATAAATTTAATATATTCCTCTAAATTAAATCCTCTTTAAATTCCATAAAGCACCTCATTAAGTTCATTTAAATCATACTCTTCTATATCTTCTATCTTTGACACAGTTGAAATATTATTTACTCCTGTTAGTTCTTTGATTATCTTCTTATTATCTCTGTGTATAATATCACTTTTATTAAATTTATTAAGTATTATTCCTTTTACTTTTAGCCCTAAGTTTCTTAAATAACTTACTGTTAAAACAGTGTGATTAATAGCACCTAATCCACTATTAGATACTAGTATTATTGGAAGGTTAAACTCTTTAATTATATCTTCTAGCATAAGCTTTTTCTCTGAAAAACTTATAGGACACACTATTCCTCCACTTCCTTCACAAAGAATAAAGTCATATTTATCTCTAACACTCTTATAATCTTTTTTTATCTTTTCCATACTTATAGAAACTTCTTCTACTTCACTTGCTAAATGAGGAGAATATGGATTTTCTAGTATGTAAGAAACCATATTTTCATAGGATTCCTTAAGTCCAGAAATCTCCATAACTTCTTCACAATCTAAAGGTATTAACCCCTTTTTGTCTTTTATAGCTCCACTTAAGACTGCCTTGTAATACCCTGCATTTCTTCCCTCTTCTCTTAACTTTTTTAAAATTAGTCCACTAATAAAAGTTTTACCAATATCAGTATTAGTTCCTATTATATATACTCCCTTTTCCATAACTAAAAAATCCTCATCCCAATATTCTCTATTAATCTTTTATCATCTTTTATCTTATTTCCACATGTAGTTAATAAATTTCCTGTTATAGTAGCATTTGCTCCTGCTTTAAAAGCATTTTCACCAAAGTTTTTAAGCAAATACCTCCCTCCTGCTAATCTTATTTTAGCTTCTGGATTTATAAATCTAAAAACGGCTATAGTCCTAAGAATTTCTTCTTCATTTAAAGGAGTCATATGCTGAAGCTTAGTTCCCTTAATAGCACTTAAAACATTTATTGGAATTGATTTTATTTCTAATTCTCTAAGAGTAATAGCTAAATCTATTCTATCTATAATTGTTTCTCCAAGACCAATTATTCCTCCTGAGCATACTTCTAAACCAGCTTCCTTAGCATTTTTTATAGTCTCTACCCTTTCCTCATAAGAATGAGTTTTGCATATTTTGTCATAGTAGTTTCTAGATGTCTCTAAATTATGATGATATCTTTTTACTCCAGCTTTCTTTAATTTTATTAAAGACTCTTTATTTATTATTCCATGGGAAGCACAAAGATTTATTTTAAGCTCTTTATTTAAATTTGAATAATAAGTAATTACTCTCTCAAACTCCTCACCATAAAGTCCTCTTCCTGAAGTAACTATAGAAAATCTATGAACTCCTTCATCTTCATTTTCCTTAGCAACTTTTTTTATCTTTTCATAATCAAGAAGAGGGTATTCACTTATATTAGTCTTATGATACTTAGATTGGGCACAAAAAGCACAATCTTCTCCACACCTTCCACTTTTCCCATTAATTATTGAACATAAATCAATACCATCACCATGAATCTCTTTTCTTATGTTGTTAGCTTCTTTAATCAATTCCTTTAGATTACTATTAAAAAGCCTTAAACCTTCTTCTCTAGTTAATTTTATATTTTTTAAAGACTTATCCTTCATTTTTAAAACAAAATCCATAAAATCAACTCCACCCCTTAAATATAATCAAGTCTTTTTAACCTTGGACAAACCTTAGATCCTACTAATGAAATTATAAATGTCAATAATAAATCACTTGGTAAACATGCTATAGCTCCAATGCTCACTGCTGATAATAAACTCATTGCATCCCCTAGATAAAAATTATAAATTACATACATATATGAAACTCCAAATAAATAGATTACTAAAAGTCCTAAAATTCCAGCTAAAAATAAATTTTTAATATTTATACTTTTTAGATTTTCTGTTATTTTTCCAATTATATAAGCTCCAAAAATAAAACCAATTAAATATCCAAAGGTAGGTTGAAATACATATGATGGTCCTCCTCCTTGAGTAAATACAGGAATTCCAAGGAGTCCTACTAATACATAGATTATTTGAGCTAAGGCTCCTCTTTTAGCACCAAGTAAAATTGCTCCTAAGGCACAAAAGAAATATTGAAGTGTAAAAGGCACTATTGGTATTGGTATCTTAATGAAAGCCCCAATAGCTGTAAGTGCTGCAAAAATAGGTATCAGTGTTAAATCTCTTGTTTTCATTTTCATAGTTAACTCTCCTTTAATCTTATACATCCATATTACTTTCAAAATAAATTTATCTTGATTATCAAAGTATATTCCATATAATAACCTTATAATTCACAATTGTCAACCATTTTATAATTTTAGGTTTACAATAAAACTTAATTAGTTTACCCTAAACCCTATTTCAAAATTTCATTTATTTTTAATTAAATATAATAAAACTCCCTTGTATTTCAAGCTAATCTATTGCTTTATATCTAATAGTATTATTAAGTGAATTTTAAACCCTAAAAATAAAAAATGAGCATGTATCAAAATCTAATAATAAAACTTACAATATAAATATCTTTGTAAGTTTTATTAAATTTTATTTTAATACATGCTCTTATAATTCTTTTTTTCAATACTAATTATTTTGTTTGATTTTGTCCTTGTTCATTTTCTTGATTTTGATTATTATCATTTGACTGAGTTTGTGGCTTATCTTGGATACTTTCTTCATTCTTTGATTCATCAGAATTATTTCCTGTTTTTATAACTATATTACCATTTTCATCATAAGTTATTCCATCTTTAACTTTTTCACTAGCTGAGCTAAACATATTTACTAGAAAATCCTTAATATCAACTAAAACATTTTTTATACCATTTAATGTTTTTTCTAAAAGACCACTTTCTTCTAATTGTTTTCCTGTGTCTTTTAATATCTGTTGAAGCTTATCATTCATTTGATTTAAGGATTCTTTCATAGCACCATAGTTATAGTCTAAATCATTTATTTTAGACATGAATTTTATTGTTTGTTCTTGTTGCCCTTGTGTTAAAAGTATATTATAGTTATTTGTAACATTGTTTACTATCTTACCTATTTCCTCATCATTTTTAGGTTTATCTTTAATTACATCAGTTTTAATATCATTTACTACTACAGCGGCTTCATCTTTTCCTAGTGTTTGTCCATCTTTAGTTTTAGCATTACTTAAATTATTAGTTAAAGAAATTTCCTCTCTTGCAGCCTCTTTCTTTGGAAGAGATAACTCCTCTCCTGATGCATCTTCAAATCCTTTTAAAATACCAGCTAAGGCAGCTGTTCCTGTAACCTTAAATGGAGCATCAGCCTTTACATCAGCATTATTTACCCCAGAAGTAAGAAGGGCATTAGCAAGCATACTTCCTGTTACCTCTGTTAAATTGTTAGTAGTTACATTTATTCCACCTTTGTCCTTAACCACAACGTAAGAACTTGATATTGATTGACTGCTAGCAGGTATTGGTTTACTTGTATCTAAACCTAATTGTTCTCTTATATCTTGATTAGTTACATCTATTATTTTAACCTCATTAGCTTTTACTCCAAAAGCATCTAACATTTGTAATCTTTCTGACTTTGTTAAATTAGCTCCTAAAGTTACTACAGCCTCAGTTTTTTCACTTTGTGCAAATACTGGAGTAGCCATTCCAAACATGAATGTACTAACTATTGCTCCACAAAGAACTTTCATAATACTCTTTTTCTTTATCATACTCTATTTGTTGTAAGTAATAGCTAATATACTTTTAACTATTTTCCTATTACTAACAACCTCACCTCCTAAAATAATTATTATGAGAAACTTAAGCTTTAAAGTTAAAACTCTGCTTAATTAATCATCTGTTTTCAAATTATATCATGGCAAATATGAGTAAAAATTAAAATTTAATTACGTTAGTGTATCTTAAGAAAAAAGTAATTTATATAAATAAAGCCCTAGCACAATATTAATTGTACTAGGACCTTAGTAATTTAGGTAAATTTAATGCTTTTTCAAATAGAATGTATAACTAACTTAAAAGTATTTAATTTATAAATTTAATTCTTTAAAAACTTCCATTTTGAGTTGTATTTTTCTTTAAAAAGATTTCAGTACTCTTTAATATATCCTCTGATATAATTCTATTTATTGTATTTATATCAAAATCTTCATCACAAACTCTAATACTTTGTACTCTTACTAAGCTATCTAAAAATTGCTTAATCATAAGACCATTTTTAAGAGCTAGCTCTCCCATTCTCTTTTGTATATCTCCAATAGCATTTTCTAAAGCAGTTTCCGCTTCTTCATCTAAGGTAAAACCTTTTTTCACTAAAGTGCTTGAGGCTATGTCATATAATTCCCTTTCATTGTAGTTTCCAAAGTCAACCCACACAGGAAATCTATAATTTAATCCCTCATTAGTTAAAATAAGGTCTTTCATCTTACCTCTTATTCCACCAAGAACAATAACTATTCTATTGCTATTATTATCTATGAATTTTATAAGATCAGATACTATTTCATTGTATCTTTCTTCTCCAAAGAAGGTATTCCATTTATCTATATATAATATTTTTCCAACATGTTTATTTAATATATCTTCAACTTTCATACCTGAATTAATCATTGCCATAAATTCATATTTATCTATTTGAACTATATTTTTTGCCTTGATTATCCCCATACTATATAGCATTTCTGAATATATATTTAAAACTGTCTTTTTCCCTGTTCCACTTTCTCCAGTAAAGACCATATTCATATACTTATTTAAATCAACTTGAAAACCAAGTTTCTTTCTCTTTTCTCTGATTTTCATAAGTTTATATTGCCCTCTAAGAAAATCCTTAAGCTCTTCATTTCCAATCAAATCATTTAACTTTTTCTCTAAATCAAAGTGATTATCATATTTTATTGCATTCATAGCCTTTATATCCTTTGTGTTTATAAGGTTCATTTCATAAACACTTATATCACTTTCTGCAATTCTAATACTTTGATTTCTTATAAGTTGCTCAACATAGTTTCTTACCATTCTTCCATTTCCTGATTGAGCATCTGCATTTTCATATATCTCAACGAAATTCTTTTTAAGCTCTGAATATCCATTTTTAGAAAGTTTAAATCCCTTAGCTTCTACTAATTTTATTGCCATTTCTAAAAGTTCATTAGGATTGTAGTCTTCAAATTTAGTCCAAAGTGGGAATCTTGATCTTAAGCCTATGTTAACATCAAAGAAATTCTCCATTTCTTCTTCATACCCTGCTAAAATAACTATTACTTCTCTTGAATAGTCCTCTATTAATTTAAGAAGTGTCTCTATAGCTTCTCTACCTATGGAATCATTAGCTAAAGTATAAGCTTCATCAATAAATAAAACTCCACCTAAGGCTTCTTTAAATTTTTCTTCAGTTTTCTTTGAAGTTTCTCCAGGAATATCTGAAACAAAACTTGATCTATCTGTTTCAACTAATTGTCCAACCTTCAAAAGACCCATGCTGTTTAACATTTCAGCTACTAATCTCGCTATACTAGTCTTTCCTGTTCCAGGGTTACCTGCAAATATCATATTTAAATTTTGCTCTATTTTTGTATTTACTCCAACAGATTTTCTCTTTTCTTGAGCTACTATAAGCTTATATTGGCTTCTTAAAAATTCCTTAACCTCTTCAAGACCTATTATTTCTTTTAACTTTTCTTCTAAATCAAATTTTGCACTTACTTTAAAGTTAAAATTATCTTTTTCTAGAAGATCTATAGCTCTCTCCTTATTCACTAAATACTTCTTAGATGCATCCATTATTGCATTTTCTACAATATTTCTAACAAATCTGGCATTTCCTAAATCACTTTTCCCAACCATTTGGTTTTTAGTAAATAATTCAATAAGTCCAGCCTTTGCACTTTTAGCTATTCTATATCCTTTTGACTTAGCAATATTAACTGCTATTTCATACATCTCTGAAGGATTATAGTCCTCAAACTTAATTACATTTGGAAATCTAGATTTTAATCCTTGGTTGAAACTTAGGAAAGTTTCCATATCCTTCTCATACCCAGCTAAAATAACAGTTATATTGTCTCTGTTATCTTCTATTCCTTTTAATAAAGCATCTACTATTTCACGGCCTGCCTTATCATTTTCATCTGTACATAAAGAATAAGCCTCATCTATAAATAATACTCCACCTAAAGCTGATTCTATTATTTCATTAGTTCTTCTTGCTGTATTACTAATTCCTTCTCCTATAAAATCTGCTTTACTAACCTCTTTAAATATATTTTCTTTTATCATACCTAAGGCATATAAATACTCAAAGGTTATTCTTGCTGCATTGGTTTTACCAGTACCAGCATTTCCAGCAAATATCATATTTAATGAGATTTGTGTAGTCTTTAATCCAAGTTTCTCTCTTATTTTTTGAACCTTAAAGTTATTTTCAATCTTATCTATAAACTCCTTAAGCTCTTTCATACCAATTATAGATTCTAATTTATATCTAACCTCTTCTAAGGTTGGATTGCTATACTTACTTAAATCATAAACTTCATCATTTGATTTACAATAGATTTCATCATCTTCTACATATATAAGTAATCTACTATTTGCTTCAATAGCTTCTTTTCTAATTATATTGATTATAGGCTTACAAATCTTATATGATATGTATTGATCTAAGCTTAAACTTCCTTTTTCCCTAAAGTTATCTTCTATATAGGTACAAACCCCTGATTTTTCTTCTATATCTGGGTTTTCATCTACTCCTATTATTATGTCAATATCAAAAAGCTCCTTAACCTTATTTATTTCTTTTAATAGCTTTTTCTTTATTACTTTGTTTTTATCCTTTTCGCTTAAGGCTTTTCTATATAAGGTCTTGTCTTTATTTATTAAGAATTCATTATCTATTATTTCAAGTTCTTCACCTTTATCCTTGTTATAAAGGAATATGAAGAATTTATTATTACAAATAATTTTATTTACAATATCCTCATCAATTTCTTCAGCTTCAACTAAAAATTTATTTTTTATTACATAATTATCTTTTAGCATTATACATGAATTAGGGCTTATTCCTGAAAGAACATTTAATATATCTTCACTAGCTTTATCTGTATTTTTAAATACTAAACATTGAGAGTCATTATTTAATTTTTCATATAAATCTGTTAAAAAGGCATTGTACCCTAAATTAAACTTATATGCAGCTAAATCAATCTCATCAATTTTACTATTCTTAACAAACTTATAATAATTAAGTTCTTCGAAAAAGTATTTTAGTACACTATTTTTAAATATGTCTCTTTCCTCTACTATAAGCAATATACCTTTGCTATCTTCCTCTATTTTTTCTTTAAAGTAATCACATAACTCCTTATTGAAAGTTTTTTGTCCTATAAATTCTTCATTTAGCTTTTTTTCTATTTTAAAAAATCCATTTTCTATAATCTCTTTATTCACCATATCTTTTCGCTCCACAAAAATATTTTTTTGAAGCATCCTCCTTTTTCTTTAATGTTTATTCTCTTTAAATACAACCTTTCTCTTTTGATTTTTATATATTTTCAATCTCTATAAAGGTTTCATTATATGTTATTTGTCCACCCATATCAGAGATTCCTGATTCAGTTAAAAAGTTTGGATTCCCATGTTTTTTCCACCAACCAACATACATTAAAGCCACATAATCTTGAACCCCATTATCCAAGGAACAAATTGCTGTAATCTCTCCAGTCCTTGATTTTAATTTAACCTTTTCTCCGCAAATTAAGGAAAACTTTCTTATCATATTCTCATTTAAATATACTTTTGCCTTTTCATCTACATCTATATAATGCTGACTTGATAATGAATCTTTAGAATGATTAGTAAGCAATCTAAAACAGTTTTCTTTTATTCTAGGACTTAAGTATGTTGGTGTTAAGCTTCCGCACTCTTTTAAAGCTCTTTTAGATGCAAGTTCAAATTTGCCAGAAGGTGTTTTAAACTTTTTATTTTCCCAAGCTACATCATCATAAACTGTAAAAGGATTATTTTTTAAATAATCTAAGGTTATATCTTTATTATAGCTCATTAAAGGTTCAATAACCTTACTTAAATAATCTTTTTTAGATAGGCTTGGATATCCTTTTAAATTCATTCTTTTAGCTAACTCTCTAAAAAAGTAGTATTCATCCATAAGTTTTTCTCTAGGTTCTATTATCTTTTCATTATATATTAAATATGGATTAGTCATTGAACTAAAAACCATATCTTCACTTTCTAAGGTATTGGTACAAGGAATGAATAAATCACACTTTGAAGCAGTATCTGTCATAAACATATCAAAACAAACTTTAAACTCAACTTTATCTATACTATTATTTAATCTATTTAAGTTTGGAAGTTGATTCATAAGATTGCTATTAGCTATTACCATGATTTTTATAGGTGCATTAGAATCTTCTACACTTAAAGAATATTTTTTAGGTTCTTCTATAAACTCATTTATATTAGAGACATAAAATTCTCTATTTTCTCCAACTTCTCCACTTTTAAAGGGATCTGAATCTAAAATCCTACTTAATACCTTATTTGCGTAATTTACTCCACCGCCTTTAACTCCAATTTGACCAGTTAAAGCACCTAAGGCATCAATAGCTCTTATGGTATTTCCACCATTCTTATATTTTTGCATTCCATATCCCAAATATATGCTAGAATTTTTTTCACAATAGTATTTAGTTAGCTTTTCTATATCCTCTATTTCTATTCCACATTCATAACTTAAATAATCCAAATCAAAATTCTCTAAATGATCTTTATATTCTTGAAATCCTAAAACATATTTATTTATAAAATCCTCATCTTGAAGACCTTTAGAAATTATTATTTTTGCCATGGCCATAGCTAAAGCTCCATCTGTACCAGGTTTAATTTTTACATGAATGTCTCCAAGCTTTGCACTTTGAGTATTTATTGGATCTATAACTATTATTCTGCTCCCGTTTTTCTTTGCCTTATTTAAAATTGCCATAGTATGTATGGTTGTATTTGCAGGATTTTTACCCCATAAAAATATGTTTTTACTATTTATCATATCCTCTAAGGAATTTGATACAGAATCTCCAAAATCATATTTTTGAGCTCTCATTCCAGCACTCCAGCAAGGGCCTCCTGTAGCTTTACTTACACCACCATAAAAATTAAAGAATATATCCTCTATTCCCTTTAGTACTCCTCCACTTCCATATTGGCTATAATATAATATTGACTTAGAAGAATACTTCTCTTTTGTAGATTCAAGTTTCTCTTTCATTATTTCTAAGGCATCTTCAAAGGAAATCTCTTCCCATACTCCATTATTCTTTAAAAGAGGAGTGTATATTCTATCTTTATGATTTAATCTTTTTAAGTGAGCTATTCCTTTTTTACATATGAGTCCCTTTGTAAATGGATGATCTTTGTCACCTTCTATTTTTAGAATTTCACTTCCTTCTTTATAAACATTAAATTTACAACAATCAAAACAATCTAATGTACACCCATGACTTAATACTTCCATAATAACTCCCCCTTCTCTTTAAATGACATACATAATAAAATTCCTCTATTTCTAATTTAGTCTAATTTTATATGAATGTTCCTTCTTTAACAACCATAAAATCAAAAATTACTATTATAAAATAAAAATAATTATAATCATACTATGACCTTTTTTACTCTCTTTTAATTTAAATTTAACTATAAAAAAACAGATTTTTTATGAATTAAATTTAGAATAATATTCATATTTTCTAAAAAATCTAAATTATCTGACAACAAAATTTCAAGTTTTTTATTAAATTTAGTGAAAAATTATGATAAATTTCTATTTTTAAAAGTAAATTATTCGTATATAATATAAATGACGATATCTTTAGTATTTACGATTGTAAAATATTTTAAATAAGCATTAAAAAAAGGAGATAGACGAATGAACGAACAAAATCATGGATTAGGTATTATAGCTTTAGAAAGTTGCACAGAACTTGGTAATGCTATAGACAAGCTTATACAAGAGAAAAGAAATTGTGAGGAATCTTTTTTAATAAAAACTGATGAGATAAGATTCTCTAACGGTGAAGGAAAAGTAAAAATACCTCAATCTGTAAGAGGAAGAGATATATACATTCTTTGTGATATAGGTAACTATAGTTGTACATATAAAATGTTTGGTTTTGAAAATCATAAGGGACCAGATGAACATTTCCAAGACATAAAAAGAACAGTTTCTGCTATAAGAGGAAAAGCTAGAAGAATAACTGTAATAATGCCTCTTTTATATGAATCAAGACAACATAGACGTAAAGGAAGAGAATCTCTAGATTGTGCTTTAGCACTTCAAGAACTAGAAAGATTAGGCGTTGATGAAGTTTTAACTTTTGACGTTCACGACCCTAACGTTCAAAATGCTATCCCACTAATGTCCTTTGAAAACTTCTACCCAACTTATGATATAGTTAAATCTTTAATTCACAATGAAAAAGATTTAGAGCTTGATAAGGAAAAATTACTTGTAATAAGTCCTGATACTGGTGCCATGGATAGAGCAATCTACTATTCAAGCGTACTAGGTGTTGATGTTGGTTTATTCTACAAAAGAAGAGACCATTCACGTATAGTTAATGGTAAAAACCCAATAGTTAAACATGAATACATGGGAAGAGACGTTGATGGAAAAGATGTCTTAATCGTTGATGATATGATAGCTTCTGGAGAATCTGTACTTGATATTGCTAAAGAACTTAAAGGAAGAAATGCTAGAAATGTATATGTTGCTACTACTTTCTCATTCTTTACTGAAGGTTTAGAAAAATTCAACAAATTCTTCAATGATGGAATAATTAAGAGCGTTTACTCAACAAATTTAACTTATATACCTGAGGAATTAAAGGCTGCTCCTTGGTTTAAAGCTGTTGATTTATCTGATTTTATCGCAAGAATAATAAACAGATTAAACTATGATAAATCTGTAGCATCATATATGGATGCTACTAACATAATCCAAAGATTATTAGACGAAAAATAATATGCTTAATTTAAAAGTGCTCTGCATTTTTTGCAGAGCACTTTTTTAGTCTATTCAAATAAAAATTCTAAAACACCTTTTGCTTCCTTATGATTAAATGCATTATTATAAATATCATCTAGCTTATTTTTTACTTCTTCTCCTTTTAATAAAAAAGCCGTTCCCTTTGCCACTTGATTTTTGTAATTTAAAGCAATCTTTTTAATCTCTTCTTTGTGAATTTTATCAACATCTCCATCAATATATGTTGTATAAACATCTATTATTTCATCATCTTCCCTACTTGGGAAATATTCATGGGGAGCTGTGCTATCAAAAATTGCAAAGTTTAGCTCTCTACTTATAACCATATCCTTACTATCTGGATCAAAGCCACAATTATAAACTTCCACATCATACCCTAATTCCATTACTGCCTTAGCTATTTTCTTTAGCATAGTTGACTTTCCTGTTCCAGCTCTTCCTTTTAAAAAGTATCTTTTTACCCCTTCAGTTATGCTAGGAACAGAATCCTTAGGGCCACTTGGTGTTGCTCCACCTAAATATCTTTCAACACACTTACCCTTTGACTCTTTCTTAACTGCACCATCAGTTAATAAAGAAATAACATGCTCAGTAAATTTATTTGCCTTTTCAATATTTAAGTAAGGGAAATAAATATCTTCCCAATAATCATGTATCTTTAAAGCCTTTTCGTATTCTTTATGGGCATTTTCCATACACTCTTTAAATTGTTCCTTTAAAAATTTTATAGTCTCTTCATTTTTTTCTATTTCATCTTTGTCTAAAAATACATCTAAATCTATGACTTCAATATTATCAATATCTAAATTCATAAATCCATGAAGAGGTGTTCCATTTATTACTGCAATTTCTTTTTCTCTTAGTATTACCCCTTCCATTTCATTATTGTCTATAGTACTCACGATTCCTTCTAAACTTAAAGTATCACTATATTCATCTATAAGTTCCTTTATAATGGCAGTTTTAAATATATTGCTACCTCCATTTAGTGAATAAATTTTCTTGACTCCTTGAAATATAGAATTATAAAGTGGTCTAAATCCTTTTGCTGTGTTTCCTGCTCCATAATAATAAACTACATTTTTCATTTTCTTCTCCTTAATATCAATATATAGCTCTTAACTTATTATATTTTTAAATTTGTAAATAAGTTACAGTAAAGAAGAGAGCTGATCTTATTTTTATAAAATCAACTCTCCTCTTTATATTAAACAATCTTTTCTTAAATCCTTCTTATATATTTAATTAAGTATTAATATTTTTTAATTTAATGTATGTTTATTACTAATAATTTATCTTTAATTTGTTTTATTGTCAGTATTTTGTGAACTATTAGTTGCATCTGAAGAATTATTTTCACCTACAGGTGTATTTTTTATTACTTTAAATGCATACCCATGTTCTTTATAGAATTTAATTATTGCAGGTAATGCTTGTACAGTTTCTTTCTTAGCTGCTGCATCGTGCATTAATAAAATTACATGATTTAAAGTATTAATATTTTTAGCTGAGTTTTCAACATATTGCTCTACTGTATAATGTCTTCCAGTTGCATCACCAGTTTCTGCATCCCAATCTATACTAACTATATTATCCTTTGCAAAAGCCTCATCTAAAGCTTTTAAGTTAGGATCTCTGTAATATCTTCTAGACATATATCCACCTGGCATTCTAATTACTCTAGCATTAAAGTTTTTTCCTAATACGCTTTTCATTATTTCATTAGTTTCATTTAATTCGCTCATAAATTTATTTACATCAACTGAATTTCCTGGATACAATGTTTTATAATTATGTGAAAAACTATGACCAGCTACTGCATTTCCTTGATCAATTTCTTGTTTTAATAACTCTTGATTTTCTTTATTATCCTTTAAGGCAGATCCTATATCAAAAAATGTAGCATGTACATCTTCTTCCTTTAAAATCTTTAATATTTCCCTTGTATTTTCACTTGGACCATCATCAAAAGTTAAAAATATTTCTTTATCATTATTTGAAGCTTTTCCTTCAAGCATTTTTTCAACTTCATCTGCACTAACTGCATAGGAATCTGCAGCATAAATTATATTACCATTTGGCATTATGTCCGTTGGTTTTGGTTTTTCCTCTTCTTTTTTAGTTTCCTCTTCCTTAGCTGATGCTAAAGCCTCCTTATTAGCTTTATTGCTAACTAGTGATTTAATTCCAAAACCTACTCCTGCAATTACTACAATACCAGCTACAGCAACTGCTATTCTTCTTTTTAAATACTTATTATGTTTTCCATTTCTTACTTTGTTACTCACAAAATTCATCTCCATGTCTATATAAATTAAATTATTAACCTCTCATTACTTATAATAAAACTTTACAAAAATATTTTTGTTACAAATTGTTTAAATTTAATTCATATTAAATTAAATAAGAAAAATAGAGCTATATGAAAATTTCATAATCAGCTCTATTTTAAACAAGTATCTGTATCAAAAGTTATTTTGATGCAACCTATAAACTTTATAATTATATTTAATCACTTAATTTTTTAAGAACACATGCTGACTTTCTTATTATATCATAAAAATCTCTAGCTTCATCCTTTATTTCTTTTCCTGAAAATTTATTATTAACCATAACTCCCCAAAGGCCCTTAGGAAGGTTTATTTTAACTTCATTATTATTACTATTAAAAACTACTATGAATTCATTATTATGATCTTTTAATCTATAAGCAACTATACCCTTTTTCTTTATTCCTAACTCACTCTCTATAAATGAAATTTTTTCTCTTATTTCTTTGTTACTTTCTAACCTAAATAAAGGATATTCCTTTCTTAATTCAATTAATCCTTTATAGTATTTAAATAAATCCATATACTTTACTTTTCTAGTCCAATCAATCTTGTTTACAAAATCATTAGAATTATAACTATTTTCAATAAATTCTCCCTTTTCATTAGTCTTAGTTCTTAAAAACTCCTCCCCTGAATGAATAAAGGGTATTCCTTGAGATGTTAGAAAAATAGCAGCACTTAACTTATTCATTTCTATTATCTCTTCTTCAGAAGCATTTTCACATACAATTTTAAGCTTATCGTGTAATGTGTTATTATCATGGGCTGAGCAATAATTTACTGTCTGATAAGGTTCATTTGCCCAAGGAGAATCTGAATAATTTACTTTATTATAATCTACTCCTTCATGATAAGTAGAAGCTACTATTCCAAACTTTATACTCTCCTCAAAGTCTTTCCCACCATTTACAAAACCACCTTCTTTAAGATGTGCTACATGTCCTTTTATTCCATCTCTCATATCATCACTAAAAGCTGCTATTTGTAATTTATCAAATTTACCTATATTACATTTAAAACAAGCTTCTTCTCTAGGTAGTGGAGATTCCCCTCCATTCCATCCTTCTCCATATATTAATATTGAAGGATCTATTTTATTTAATTCTTCTCTTATTTCCTTTAAGGTTTCAATATCATGTAATGCCATTAAATCAAATCTAAACCCATCTATGTGATATTCTTTTGCCCAATACTTTAATGAATCAACCATATATTTTCTTACCATAAGTCTTTCTGATGCTAATTCATTACCACATCCAGAACCATTAGAAAAATTCCCAAAGTCATCTTGTCTATGATAATATCCTGGGTAAGATAAATTTAAATTAGAGTTTTCTCCTGAATAAGTATGATTATACACAACATCCATTATAACTCTTATTCCTGCTCTATGAAGTTTAAGTACCATTTCCTTAAACTCTTTAATTCTAACTTCACCTTTATATGGATTTTTAGAATATGATCCTTCTGGTACATTATAATTTACAGGGTCATATCCCCAATTATACTGCTCTTCATCTAATCTCTCCTCATCAACTGTTCCAAAATCAAAGGAAGGTAAAAGATGTACATGGGTTATTCCTAATTCCTTTAAATGATCTAAGGTTGTTTTTACTTCTTTACCAGGAACTTTTGTATTTTCCTCAACTATTCCTAAAAACTTTCCTCTATTTTCTAAAGAAACCCCTGAACTCTTATCAATTGAAAAATCTCTTATATGCATTTCATATAAAATTGAATCTAAGGGATTTTCAAGTGATGGTTTCTTTTCATTTTCCCATCCCTTAGGATTAGTTTTCTTCAAATCAATAACCATAGCTCTATACCCATTAACTCCTAAGGCTTTGCAGTAAGGATCAACAAAATCATGCTCAAAATCTTCTCCTACAATATGGTACTTATAATAAACTCCATTTAAATCTCCCTTCTTTACTAATTCCCAAAGTCCATTACTTTTTTTATGAAGCAAATCTCTTTCTATTAAACTCTCTGTATTCCCATCTCTATAAAGTAATAATTCTAAACTCTTAGCTTCTGGTGACCATACCCTAAAAATAGTCTCCTCTTTATTATAAATAGCTCCAAGTTCTCCATCATAATAATACTTATCATTAAACTCTTTAGAATTAAAATTTCTTCTCATAAAATCCTCTCCCCCAACTTCGGTAACGTTTCCAATTAACTGTATATAAATTACAACTAACTTAATTATATTAAAGTAGTAATTAAATTTCAACTTAAAGTTAATTATTAGTTCTTATTTGAATCCATAAAAAATAATCTAATAATATATTCTTAATATACATGAGGTAATAATTCATGAAATGCTTTAATTATATTTTAGATCTACCTGATAGCTTTTTTAAGATTATAATAACCATATTAATATCCTTAATTCTAATTTTAGGTTTCTTCTTAAACAATATATTCATAGCTGTTGTTGATGGCTCTTCAATGGAAGATACTATTCATCACGGTGATGTATTAATTATAAATAAAAAATCCTATTCCACCACTTCTCCTAAGAGGTATGATATAGTAAATATTTATGCACCTTGTAAATATGATAATTTTCTAGTTAAAAGAATAATAGGTCTTCCTGGTGATACAATTGAAATAAATAATTCTGAAGTATATGTAAATGGTGATAAAATTTATGAATCATATATAAAAGAAGAAATGAATCTTCCTTATTATTTAAAATTAAAGATACCTAAAGATAAATTCTTTGTTATGGGTGATAATAGGAATATAAGTTTGGATTCTAGGTATTTTGGACTAGTACAAGGTACTGATATTCAAGGCAAGGCAATCTTTAAATATTGCTATAAGAATCATAAATTTAAACTCTTTTAATTTAAATTAAACAAACTAGAGAGAATAAAATATCACTCTAGTTTGTCATAAATTTTTAATTTAATTCTTTTTTAATTCCCTCTTTAACCTCTTTAACTTTCCATGATTCTTTATCTACTAAATACTGACATATAAATGCAGGCTCTGGCTTTCCTTCTGGATAATAGTATTTATTTACTATAAAACCGTAACTTCCATCACCTAAGTCATATACTTCATCAGATTTTAACTCTAAATACTGATCTTTTTTTACTACACCAAGATTTTTTACAGTTTCTAAAGCTTTATTTGCTAATTCTTTATTATTTTTTTCAGAGAAATCATTTTTTTCTTCTTTATTATTATCTTCTTTAACTATTTCCTTTTTATCAAGCTTTTCATCTAAATTCTTTAATTTAGAATTTCCACTTGCAATTAGTTCCTTAACATTTTCTCCTAAATAAGAAATATTTTTAAGAGATTTATTTAACAAATCCCTTGCTTCTGATATCTTACCTTCACTCTCTAAATCATTAACCTTTTCCATACTTGAGTAAAAGTCATCTAGTACACTCTTATCTTTACTTATTTCTTCTTTTAAACTACTAATATCTTCCTTCATTAATTCTTTATTTTTATTTTCTTCTACTTTCTTTAAACTATCTAAAGCCACATCTAACTTAAACTCATTATATGCTTTATTAGATATTACATAATTATATGTTAAATCATATAAGCTTTCAGCTTCTTCTTTATCCTTTGAATCCTCTTCACTGGCCGCTTTAAAAATTGCTGTAGCTTCTTCATAATTTCCTTGTTTTATGGCAGCTTTACCTTGTTCTACTAAACTTTTATTTCCACACCCAACCAAAAAACTTAAACTAAATACTAAACCTACAGCTACAACTATTTTTTTTATCATATTTTCACTTCTCTCCCCTATTTACCATTAATAAAATATACTCTTTACAAATAAAGGGCATGTATCAAAATAAGTTTTATTTGTTATATTTGATATAGCCCCTTTTAATTATTTTCTATATTTTACATATGCTCTTAAAACATCACTAAACTTCTCATTTTTTAATGTATCAATTACAACCCCAATAACTTCATAACTTGAAGTTTCTCCATTATCTTTTCTTATTGATTTTAGTGTTTCCTCAACATCTTTTGCAATTATATTTATATCTGATTTATTAAGTGTAAAATTTAAATCACTTGCTGCATTAGATAAGCTTGTTGATAATTTTTCAATTTTAAATTCTTCAATTCTTCCATCTTTTTTTATTATGTTCATAAATATCCTCCTGTTAAATTAGTATAATTTAGTAATTCTTAAATTAAGTATAACATTTACATTTTATTCTTAAAAGATAAATTTATGCTAAGAGCTAATAAATAAAAGGCTATTCTTAAAATTTTAAAATTATATGTTATGAATTTAATTAAAATCATATAATTTTTGAATAGCCTTTTATGTAAACTAAACTACTATTTTATTTCTAATGAATTGCTACTACTTAGTATTTTATCATACTTTCCTATTTGACCAACTGAAATATTTTTAATATTTGAAGGAATTTCAGTAGTTGTTAATGTATTTTCATCTATAAAATTAGTTTCTTTAATCTTTCCATTTATAATAATTTTGCTCTTATAATTAAAATTATCACCAATTACAGTTAATATATCATCTTTTATATCATAATTATTTAGAGTTATTTCCTTTAATCCCATTTTCATATTGGTTTTTTCATATTTATTTTTATTTTCATTTAGGATATATTTATTTCCAAATAGCATGTCATATTGAAGAAGTTCAAAATCTTCTTTGTAATTCTCATCATCCTTACATGCATTATGGAAAGTAGGCATAACTCCTGCCACCATATTAAGCTTTTCTAATATATATGTTGTAAACTCCTCTGCTTCCATATTTACATTTTCCTTTGGTAAGCCAATGTTATCCCATATAAAGAAGTCAGCTAAATATTTATTTCCATCTTTTAATACACTCTCATCATCATTTATTATCTTTAATGAAGGTAGATGATCTCCAAACATAGCGATTACTGTAGGCTCTCCTGAAGATTCTACATAATCTAAAAGTTCTTTTATGTATTCATCAACCCCTCTTAATTTATCTATGTAACATTGAAGTTCATTTTTTTCTTCTTGATCTAAATCTCCATCCACTGTATAATTTTCAAAATCTGAAGAAGAATATCCTCCATGACTTTCTACAGTTACATTATAAATAAACTGAGGCTTTTCATTATTAGATATTATATCTTCTATAGGTTCTATGTTTAAAACATCCTCTGGATATTGCCAATCAGCATTAGTAGGTTTGTCCATATACTCCATAGATATATATTTATCAAATCCTAAGTTAGGATACACTGTGTCTCTATTATAAAAATTTCCTTCGTAATTATGTATAACATTTGTTCCATACCCATAATCATGTAATATATAAGCTAAACTTTCAACTGGCTGTTTTTTAAGTATATTATTATTAGGTATTTCACCTACTGGTAAGTAATCAGTACTTAATCCAGTTAGCACTTCAAATTCACTTCTAACAGTTCCCCCTCCATAAGTAGGTACCTTTAAAAAGCCATTTGTTGATTCACTAGCTATTTTTCTAAAGGTTGGTATAGGGTCCTCTGTAAAAGTTAATCCATTTATTCTATCTAAATCCATAAATGATTCTAATTGAACAATTATTATATTAGGAAATTCTGATGGCATAGCAGATGCCATTTTAGTATCATTACTAGCTAGTTGTGCTTCTTCAATTATATCATTCTTTATTTTCTCAATAGATGCCTTATTGTAATCACTTGGCTCTTTAACCTTAAATCCTGCTGCAGTATCTAAAAATGAGTACATAAACCCATTTCTCTCATAGGAAACTGGCAAATCCCATCTATATACTTCTATACTCCCTTTTGCATTTCCATAAAAAGCTCCTACAGCCAAAATAGATAATGGTAAAATTATAAAGCCATATAGATTAATTACTTTATTTCTACTTTTATATCTTTCACTAAACCATAACAATACTAATATTGTAATTATAATTACTAAGGCTATAACAGCATATTTTAAAATATTTAAGTTTAAATAATTTCCTGCTATAGCTAAACCTTCTTTAAAAGAAAACATATCTGCCCATATAAGTGGTGTTCCTCTAAAGCCTAGTATTACTCCACTTGCCATATAAAAGCCCATAAGAATTGTACTTATTATTCCATAAACCATTCTAGTCTTCTTAAAGAAAAAAGCTATTGAAGTAATCATCAAAAATATTAGATAGTTTAATAGAAATACTGTTGTTTGATTATCTAAAAAATCCTTTCCATTTTCAATAGATCCTCTATGAAATGACTCCCCTAAAAATACTAATAGAAAAGATAGAGTAATCCAAATAAATACGTTAATCCCCAAATTCTTCAAAGTTTTTTTATTTCCTAAAACCTCTTTAAAGTACTTTTTGTTCATTTTATGCCTCCCTTAGAACGAATGTAACAAAACAAGACTTAATTAAGAATTAAATTTATAAATCTATATTGATTATTCTAACTTATTTAAGAATTTTATGCTATTTTAATTTTGTTAATAATCGTTAAATGAATATTAATCATATTTACTAATATAATATATTTTGCATATAATTTTATTTATTGTATTTTATTTCATCATAATTATAGCCAAACTTTATATTTTTAACCTTATTAATAGTAAAACATGTCAGTTTATCTAAATATTTTTATCTTAATATTTATATTTAAATTATAATTTTTTATTTTATATAACATTGATTTTTTGTTTTTATAAAGATTTCTAAATCATTAATAAATTGAAATAACATAGCTCTATTTTCAAACTCTTCTCTGGTTACTGGAAGTTCTTGTTCACTTAACTCTTTTTTCAATCTATTTAATCTATTAATAAGAATATTTACGTTAACTTCTTTACCTATTACAGAGGCTACTTCTTCTGTAAAATTAGCAACTAGTTCAGTCTGTTTTACAGTAATAGATATTCTTGAAAAGTGTTCTCTCATATACTTTAACATTTGAAATTGAACTTCTCTCATATCTATGTAATGCACATAGTACTTAACATCTGAAAACAAATAGTTATTAAAATTATCATTGGCTCTTTTTTTAGCTAACTCTATTCTATTTTCAAGTTCATCAAAAAGTCTTTGTTCCTTTATTGAAACACTATGTGTTCTTAAAGAATATGCCATATCCATAAATATCTCTTTTATTTTTTCAGATATATAATCTATATCTTCTTTTATCTTTTCCTCATTCTTAGGCATATAACTATTTAATATTAATGCAACTAAAACCCCAACTAGCATAAGGCCTAGTTCATTTATTATCCAATATGAATTCACCTGTTTCTCAACTAATAAATGAGTTACTAAAACAGAACTTACAACAATTCCATCTGTCACTTTTAGTTTTACTGTTAAAGGTATAAAAACTAAAAGATATAATCCAAAAACAACTGAGTTAAATCCTAATGCTAAGAATAAAACTGAAGACACTATTAAGGCTATAATAACAGATTCTATTCTCTTTATAGCTATCTTTAATGATTCTCTTTTTGTACTCTGTATGCTAAGTATGGTTATAATTCCTGCTGAAACCCAGTAACTTAGCCCTAATTCCTTTGCTATTATCATAGCTATTACAGCGCCTATTCCTGTTTTCCAAGTTCTAACACCTATAAATCTCATTTTTTCAACTCCGTATAATTAACATTAAATTTTTCCATAAAATAATAATATAATTAAAATTTAAAATAATCAAATTTATGCATTTTATTTATTAAAATGGGAATACTTTCATTTGAATCTATTTTTAAGAAAGGGTTGAGACATATTATGAGAATTCCAAAACATATAGGGGTTATCCCAGATGGCAATAGACGTTGGGCTGTAGAAAATGGACTTGAAAAAGATCAAGGATATTTACATGGAATTGAACCTGGACTTGAACTTTTTAAACTTTGTCAAAAACTAGATATTAAAGAAATAACTTATTATGGTTTTACTACAGACAATACCAAAAGACCATCATATCAAAAAAAGGCATTCATAGATGCCTGCATAAAATCAGTAGAATTAATTGCAAATGAAGATTGTGAATTGCTTGTTATAGGGAATGCTGATTCTCCAGTTTTTCCTGAAGAGTTAAAAAAATATACTAAAAGAACTACAATGGGCAAAGGTGGCATACGCGTTAACTTCCTTGTTAACTATGGTTGGGAATGGGATTTAAACCTTCTAAAAGCCTGTGACATTAAGAGTAAAAATATCTATGATAATATTCAATCAAAGGATATTTCAAGAATAGATTTATTAATAAGATGGGGCGGTAGACGTAGATTAAGCGGATTTTTGCCAGTTCAATCAGTTTATTCTGATATATACATAATTGATGATTTATGGCCTAATTTTAATAAAGATCATTTCTTTAATGCTCTTGAATGGTATAAAGATCAAGATATTACCCTAGGTGGTTAATTAAATGAGTCCAAATAAAAAAGCTATAATAGTTGGAGCTGGAATAGGTGGATTAGCTACTGCTGTTCGCCTTCTTATTAATAATTTTGAAGTAGATATTTTTGAAAAAAACTCTAAGATAGGTGGAAAAGTAAATTTAATTGAATACAAAGATTTTAAGATAGATTCTTCTGCTTCAATATTTATGCTCCCTAAACCCTATTTAGAAGTATTTAAATATGCAAAAAAAGACCCTAAAGACTATATAGAGCTTGTAGAATTAAATACTTTATATAAAGTGTTTAATGATGAAGGAGATAGTTTTAATATTTATTCAGACTTTCTAAAAACTACAGAGTCCTTAGAAAAGGTATTTAATGATGAAAGTTCAAATTATTATAAATATATATCTGACTCCTATAGAAGATATCTTTTAGTAGAAAAATACTTTTTAAACAGGAGTTTTTTCACCTTAAATTATTGGAGATATTTTAAATCTTTACCTGAACTAATTAAAATACATCCTTTTAAAAATTGTTATAAAACCATTGAAGAATATATAAGTAATGAATATTTAAAAACCTTATTAGCTTTTCAATGCATGTATATTGGGGAGTCTCCCCTTAAAAGTTCTAATGTTTTTAATTTAATTCCATCAACCACTCAAATATATGGATTATATTATATTAAAGGTGGAATGTACTCTTATGTGAAGGCTTTAGAAAAATTAATCCTAGAACTTGGCGGTAAAATACATCTTAACTCAAATGTAACTAATATACTTATGGAAAAGAATGTAGCAATTGGAGCAAAAATAAACCATGAAAATATATTTTCTGATTTAATTGTTTGTAATTCAGATTTTACTTATACCATACAAAATTTACTTCCTAGAAGTACATTTAAAAATAAAATTTCTAGGCGAAAACAAAATAATTTATCCTTTTCTTGCTCTACATTTATACTACATTTATTTCTTAAGAAAAAATATAAAAATTTACATGTACATAATATAGTACTTAATTTAAATAAGAAAGAAGTTTTATTAGCTCCCTTTATAGATGGGCCCTTGCCAAAGGAATATATATATTATATCTATTGCCCAAGCTCAATAGATACTTCATTAACTCCTCCGGATTGTGAATGCATTAATATAACAGTACGTGTTCCAAACTTAAAAAAATATAAATCAAAATGGACTGAATCTACAATTGTTTCTTTGAGAAACAAAATCTTATATGACCTAAGTAAAATTAAAGGTTTAGAAGATATAAAAGAAAATATAATTTACGAAAGTTATACAACACCTATGACCTTAAAAAATGATTTTAATTGCTTTTTTGGTGCAGCTTTTGGTCTTAATCATAATTTGCTACAAACAACTATTTTTAGACCTCAGGCAAAAATAAAAAAACTAAAGAATATATATTTTGTAGGTGATTCAGTACATCCTGGCTCTGGAATATCAATGTCCTTAATCTCAGCTAAGCTATGCTGTGAAAAAATAATATCAGATTTTAGCTAAAATAAAAAGAGGTGTATTATGATACATCTCTTTAAAAATCTTGTATTTCATTTATATTTTCCTTAACCACTTCACTAAAAATACCAACTATTTCTGGATCAAATTGAGTTCCACTACATCTTTCTAGTTCTATTAATCCTTCATCATAAGTTTTTCTTTTATTATAAGGCCTACTTGAAGTCATAGCATCAAAACTATCTATTACAGTTAAGACCCTTGCTAAGTATGGTATTTCTTTCTCCTTTAATCCTACTGGATATCCAAAGCCATCATATCTCTCATGATGATATAAAATAAGAGGCACAACATTCTTTAAGGAATTTACTGATTTTATTATTTCTACTCCATCTTTAGGATGTTGCTTTAAAATCTCCCATTCCTCTTTAGTAAGTCTCATCTTTTTAGTTAATATTTCATTTGGTATATTTATTTTACCTATATCATGCATATAAGCTCCATATATTAACTGCTTTTTCTCATCTTCTGAAAGTCCTAATTTTTTAGCCATAAGTCTGCTATAAATAACTACTCTTTCTACATGGCTATATGTATATTTATCCTTTGCATTTATAATACTTATTAAAGTTTTTATAGATGCTACAAGAGCATTTTCCTCTTCATTTAAATCTCGTTTTAATTCATCTAAAACAGATACATAAGTTTCAACTCTATTTTTATGGAAAAATTTAGCTCTATATAATGCATCATCAGCACATTTAACTAATTCTAGCTCACTTTTAGCTTTATCTGGGAATACAGCTATACCAACAGATACTGTAAAATTAGCATTAGGTTGATTTTCTTGTCCTTCAAAATATGTTTTTTCTACTTTATTTCTAATTCTTTCTGCAATTTTAGTAGCTTCCTCTTCTGAAGTATTAGGTAAAATTATTGCAAACTCTTCTCCTCCATATCTAGCTACTAAATCATTTTCTCTAGCTATATTTTTTAGAAGTTTTCCTATTTTCTTTAATGCTTCATCACCTTTTTGATGTCCATACAAATCGTTATAATGCTTAAAATAATCTATATCCATAAATATTAATGACAGTTTCTCATTTTCAACCTCACTAATATGCATTTTCTCTCTTAATTTATCATAAAAATATCTATGATTATAAACCCCTGTTAATCCATCTTCGTTAACCAATGTTTGTAATTCCTTTATGTGATCATTTTCAGTTTTTACATAAAAACCTAATGTCCAAGCTGTTAAAACAAATACTCCTGCTAATATTAAATCATTTTGAAAATAAATATTTACATCAGCATTCCCTGAAAAAATCAAATCTATAGCTAAAATAATAGCTGATGACACTACAGAAACCACACATCCTCTATGCATGCCCCCCTGTATTGTAGATGTTATTATAATAAATAAAAATAAAAATTTATTATTACTAGAATTCCCTCCTGAAACTAATATGGCCATTATAAATATAATCATAAATAAAATTATTTCTATTAATTGTATCTTATTTATATGATCTTTATATTTGTTTAAACTAGCTAAACTCCAAAGTATGTAAATCGTTGATAATAAGAATATACTTATTAAAATTGATAATATACTGTAATACGCTAAAAATTTATTGTTATACTTTGTAAGATTAAAGGTGTATTGTAAAAAAGCCATAGCTGAAAATAATAATGATGATACTTTTACTATTGATAATATTTCATCAACTTTTTTCTTTTTATTATCATTTACATCCCTAATCATATTCTCCCTCTCTAATCTAGTATAAAATAAGGCCGGTTTAAAACCGACCTTTAGGTAAATTATTCATCTCTTAAAGATTTTGGTTCCTCTGGTTGGTGTGTAAACCAAAGACATGCTGAAGTAGCAACTGTTGTTGCAACTACTGTTGTTAATGCAGCAAATAATGTTAATAAGTTTTTGTTTAATTTTTTCATTTAACTCATCCCCTCAAGATTTATAATAATTTATTTGTAAAAGAATCTATAGTTTTTAACAATATATTTCCTATGTAGGTTAGAGTCATACATTGCCATGCTACTCCAAAGATTATACTTAACATAACAGGCTTAGCTAAACTCCATCCTGAATTATAATATAAAATTATACTTAATACTTCAATAAATAAATATATAGTTAAAATCTTTAAAGATCCTTTTTTCATGCGTTTTTTCTTCTTTTCGGTTTTTATTGGTTTATTTTTAGTATCTACTGGAGCAAATTTAAAAACTATAAAATATCCAAAAACAAAAATAACTATTCCAATAAACACTACAAGCTCAAAGTTCATTTTTGCAAAAAAACTACTTTTTATTAAAAAACCAATACATATTGAAATTATTATGCCTAATAAAGTACATACATTAGAGGATTCTGAGTGTGCTCCTCCAGAGTATTTTCTAAGTATGCTTGCTGTAAATAAAAATATCAAAGCTTCTAAAGCTATATTAAACACTAATCCCAGTATAAGTACTGAAATTATTGATATTAATGTTTGTATTAGAGCATAAGTTCCATACTGAATAATTTCTTTTCTTTCATTATCATAATTTAATTCACTAGAAACTTTTTCAGCTATTAACTTCGATATATTCTCAATCATTTTATCTCAACTTTCCTTTTTTTGATGCTATTAAATAATAATAAGTAACAATAACCATAAACATTATAGTAGATGGAATACCTAATATTGTTTTTGTAAATACATTTTCAAATAAATAGTCAATATTTTCATTAAAAAATTTCTCTATAAATAATAAGTTTAAACCTTCACATAAAAATAAAATCATTAATATTAATATTGATGCTTTTATACTTACTATTAAATCTATTTTATTAACATTGAATGCTAAAAATATTAAAACAAATATGTTCAATATTGTATGAATACCATAATTTATAGGTAATAATCTAATTAAATAAACTACTAATACCAATATCAAACTTGAAATTAAATATTCCTTCTTTTCTAACTTTTTATTAGCGAAAGCATACATGGCTAACATCATCGTAAGAGCTTCTGGTATTCCCCTTACTAAAGTTTCAAATAAAGTTACTTTTAACATTCTTCCTCCGCTGTCACTAAGCAAATATATTCCTTTGCTTATATTCATTTTTCTCATTAGTTTTTTTAACTGTAACATATATTATTATGACTACAAAAACTCTTATAAGTATATCACCAATACTTAAAACACTATATCCTATATCTATTATGTCACTTAAATACTTATATTTTACTGTACTTGTTCCTATCATATGTATATCATTCACCTTTGAAATAGTATTAGGCTTAAGATACCCTGTTAAATATGATAAACTTGGGAAAACAGGCATTTCCCCACCATTAGCAGCCATTACAATATGATTTAAAAAAGTTCCTGCTAAAATAAATAACGATCCAATTAAAGCACTTACATAATCTTTGTACCAAAAGATAGGTATTAAAAACAAGTACATATATATACTTTTAAACCAAGGTGCCCATTTTACAACATCATAGTTACCCATAAATATACTTACCTGAAAGACTATATAAATAGCTTCAAAAATCAAAATAGGATAGATTGTCCAACTTTTAAAGAAAGGTTTTAAACTATATCCTTTTATTTTTGAAATTATTAATGCTATAATCACTGCTTCGATCATTATTTTACTCCTTTAACTAATTGTAAAGCTTTAACAAATTATTAAAACTTTATCCATTTAAATTAAATCATATAATTCATATTAAATCAATAATAAACACCCATTTTTTACAAAAAAAATTGAGCTTTTTTTGTTTTTAATGATAAATTTCTCATTTTTTGTTTGTTTTATCTTTTAATTTTTTTAATGTTAATAAAAACAAAATTAAACTTAAAACTCCAATAACAAGTTTTAAATTTTTTTGAGAAGCCATTATCACCCCATAACTAGCTAAAACTTCTAATAAAATAGAAGGTATTTTCCCTAAGAATGTAGATATTATAAATGTAAAACTATTAACCCTGCTCATAGCAGCAGCTAAGGTTACTAAACCTGATGGAATAAAAGGTATTAATCTTCCTTCAAAAATTAAAATCCCAACATTTCTCCCTTCACTCTTTACAATTTTATCTATTAATTCGTATTTCCCTTCAATATTTCCTGCAAATTTATTTATACCTTTTCTATATACTTTAAAACTTATCCATCCCCCTATAACTTCACCTAATAAAGAAATTAAAAATCCATTTATAGGACCAAAGAATACTATATTAGCTCCTGTAACAAATACAGAGGGAACTATCCCAAGTAATGCTATAATTACACTTATAAACAAACTTATAAATATAGCTAACTCACTATATTGATTAAAAATATTTATTAAACTATTTATATTTTTCTCCTCCTCTACTTACATATTAAGGCTATTAATTCTCATTTTAAGTATATCCTCCAAACTGCCAAAGTTTCAACATATTTTACCTAATAGTAATATTATTTATTTCTATCTAGTACAATCTTATATACAATTTCCTATTTAATTAATAAAACTTTTTTTAATTTTTAGCTATAATATTTGAAATAAAAGTCTACACTATATACTAAATTTCACATAAAAAATAACTGTCTTAATTTAAGACAGTTATAAAAGATTAATTTCTCATTATTATATATACTGTATATCCAATATAAAGAGCTAAAAGAAATACCCCTTCATATTTAGTAAGTACTTTTTCTTTTTTCTTATTTAAGAAAATTAAAGCACCTATTATTAAAGTGACAATTATAAGGAATATTAAATCTATTGATAAACTTGCAGCTATTGTTATAGGGCTTATTACGGATGATAAACCTAATATTAATAATATGTTAAAGGTATTAGATCCTAATATATTTCCAAGAGCTATGTCATTTTCACCCTTTTTAGCTGCCACTAAAGAAGTAACAAGTTCTGGAAGAGAAGTACCTATTGCCACAATTGTAAGACCAACTAATTTTTCACTCAGTCCTAATCCTAAGGCAATTGCAGAAGCTGAATCAACAACTATTTTTCCACCTAATATTATTCCTATAACTCCAACTATTGATAAAATTATATTTTTAACTGTGCTATTAGGTGACTTTATGTTTTGCTCTTCAAAATCTTCAAATTCTGCAGTTAACGCTACTTCATCTTCTTTTTTATTGCTTCTCTTAACTGTATATATTAAATATATTATATATGTTATGCACATTAAGACTAATACTGCTCCATCTATTCTAGATAAAGAATTTTTACTTCCTATTAGTCCAGTAAAAGTAAAAACATATAAAATAAAAGTTGCAATTAAATTTACTATAAAATCATTTTTTATTATGTGCTTCTTTATGACTAAAGGAGCCACAATGGCTGTACATCCTAAAGCTGCTAAAAGATTAAATAAATTTGATCCTAAAACATTTCCCATGGTAATATCATTGCTACCTTTTAGTGAAGCTGATATACTTACTGCAAGCTCTGGTGCACTAGTTCCTAAGGATACAATAGTAAGTCCAATTATAACAGCTGGAACTCCTAGCTTTTTAGCTATTCCTGAAGCCCCATCAACAAAAAGATCTGCTCCTTTAATAAGTAAAAGGAACCCTATTATTAGAAATATGTAGTTCATTAATTCCTCTCCATTTCAAGTAACTTTATTAAATATAAATATTTTTTACAAATCATAAGTATAATTATACTATTTATTTAAATAATTTCTATAATATCGAAATTTGTTTTCATCTAGTTAATAATTTGTCTAAACATCAAAGCTTAACTGCTCTCTTTCTTCTGTTATTATATTTTCTTCTAAAGATGATATTGTTATTCCTAATAATCTTACCTTTTTATTTTTAAAATCAACTATGCTTATAAGATCTTTTACGCATTCCATTATTTCCTTCTGTTCTTTTAAAAAGTGTTCTAAAGTAATACTTCTTGTTATATGTTTAAAATCGTTAAACTTTACCTTTAAGGTTACAGTCTTTCCTTTTTTATTTAATAAACATAAACTCTCACTAACTCTTTCTGCTATTCTCTCTAAAATCTCTATCATTTCATCTATATCTTCTATGTCTTCTCTTAAGGTAATTTCTTTACCTATAGACTTTCTAATCCTGTATGGATTTACTGGTCTATTATCTATACCCCTAGCAAATTCATATAATATCTTGCCCCTGTCACTAAAAATATCTATAAGTTCTTCTTCAGAAAATTTAAGTAAATCCTGCCCCTTAAATACCCCTATATTATTTAACTTATTTTTAGTTACTCTTCCAACGCCAAAAAATTTTCCTATAGGTATATTTCTTATAAAATCCTTTGAATTCTCCTCTGTTATTACTGTTATACCATCTGGTTTTCTAAAATCTGATGCCATCTTTGCTAAAAATTTATTAAAAGAAACTCCTGCTGAAGCAGTAAGACCTACTTCTTTAAATATTCTTTCCTTTATTTCAAGGGCCATTAAGGTTGCAGAACCTTTGCACCTTTTGCTTTTACTTACATCAACAAAAGCCTCATCTAAGGACAAGGGTTCTACAAGATTAGAGTATTCATTTAATATATTCATAACCTGCCTAGAAACTTTTTTATAAACCTCCATTCTAGGTCTTATAAAAATAGCTTTAGGACATAATTTATATGCAGTTAAAGATGGCATAGCTGAATGTATTCCGTATTTCCTTGCTTCATAAGAGCAAGTTGCAACTACTCCTCTTCTATTTGGATCTCCACCAACAATCAACGGCTTTCCTTTATACTTAGGATTATCTCTCTGTTCAATGGATGCATAAAAAGCGTCCATATCTATATGAATTATCTTTCTATTCTCTTTCATAAAGCCTCCATGCAAACATATGTTCATTTTTAATTTTACACTAAGACTTTTTAAATTCCAATATTATAAAAGATAAGTTTTAAACAATAAATCTATTTAAAACTTATCTTAAAATATGATAATTAATAATTTAAAATTCCTTTATTTAACCTTTTCAGGCTCATTATACTCTATTCCCTTTGTATCTACCTTAATTGATTCTATAACAACATCCTCAACTGGTTTATCATTTGCCCCTACTGAAACCTTTTCTATTTCATGAACCACATCTAATCCATTAGTAACTTTTCCAAAGGCTGCATATTGACCATCTAAATGTGGTGCTTCTTTTGTAACAATAAAGAATTGACTTCCCGCACTATCTGGATTTTGAGATCTTGCCATTGATAATATTCCCTCTTCATGCTTAATATCATTTTCTACTCCATTAGAAGAAAATTCACCCTTTATCATATATCCTGGTCCACCTGTACCTGTTCCCTTTGGATCTCCACCTTGAAGCACAAACCCTTTAACTATTCTATGAATAGTTAAGCCATCATAAAATCCACTATTAGCTAAGCTTATAAAGTTATCAACGGTATTTGGAGCTTTGTTTGGATATAACTCTGCTTCTATAGTTCCAAAATTCTTAACTTCAATAGTAGCTACAGGTAATTTATCCTCTGGTATATTTTCCTTTGCCTTTTTATCTGTTCCTCCACATCCTATTAAAAGTAAAGATGCCATTGTAACTCCTACTACTATTTTGCTAACTTTCTTTAATAAACTCATTTTTATTCCCCTTTCTTAGAATTTATTACTAATATGTTTTAAATTATATCATCTAAACCATTTAAATTTATGTCATATAAGCTATTAATTTGTTTCTATATAATTAAATTTTCCTAAAACAAAAAAGGTATGTATTCTTTTTTTGTGTTATAAGAATACATACCAAAAACTTTTTTATTATACTTCAAGTTCCTCAACTTCAACAGCGAAGTTCCCACAATTTTTACAAACATTTATATTAACTAAATAGCTCTTGTCTACTTTTTTATCTCTTAATAATTTATTGTAAGTAAGACCTTCATAAGCTTTTTCTATATTGCTTATTACAAACTTTCCATTCTTAGCATAAATAAACATATTAAACTCTAAAAATGGGAAGCTCTTCTTTTTTTCCTCTAATCCAAATTTACATTCTTCACATGGACCATCATAATAGGCTTTTCCAAAGCTAACCCCCTCACTACTATTTAATATTTCAAAAAGCTTATCTATATCAAAACCTTCAACATCTTCATTAAAGAAATAAAGCAATTTATCCTCTGATAAAGTATATTCTTTTTCATCAAAAGTGAAACTAAACATTTAATCATCCCTTTCTATGAATAATTCACATTTTATTATTATCTCTAAACATATTTAATAACTTTAAAGACAATATGTCAAACTAAATTTCTCTTTTATTAAACTCTTTATTTATATTACTCTAATATAAACTTCTCTATAGCCTTAGCAACACCATCATTTTCATTTGTATCTGTTATATAATCTCCATATTCCTTAATAAAGTCTGGTGCATTTCCCATTACTACAGATAATCCTGCCTCTTCTAGCATAGATACATCATTTCCACTATCACCAATGCATATTACCTCTTCTAGGCTTATTCCTAATTTATCTGCAAGGGCTTTAACTGCACTTCCCTTTGAAGTTCCTTTTTTCATGATCTCTATACATCCACCCCAAGAAGCATAAACTAAATCTACTCCTTCTAAAGCTTCAAATTCCTCCTTAGCTTCTTCTATATTAGGTCCACCTTCTTGTTTTATTATTATGAACTTTAATATATCTTCTCCATGTTCATCATAAGCATCTCTTAAATCATCATATTTGTAAAATTTTATTTTTTCTTCCTCATCTACCCAGCTATTCATAAGTCTATGACTATCATCCTCTGGAATATCTGTATCTGCTATTAGTCCATCTGTAGAGTCTACATAAGCTAAAAACTTATATTTATTTATAATATCACATATTTTAAAGTAAGTTTCCCTGTCTAGTGTAGATTTAAATATTACCTCATCAGTATTTTTATCCTTTATATATGAACCATTTGAACAGATTAATGGAGCATTTACTCCTATTATATTCCCATATATTCTAGCTGACGGAAAAACCCTTCCTGTTGATATGGCAATATGTACTCCTTTTTCAATAGCTTTCTTTAAAGCCTCTTTATTTCTTTCACTAACTTTATGATGAGAATCTAAAAGCGTACCGTCCATATCTATACAAACTAATTTATAATTCATTTAATTCTCCCCTTTCTAAATTAAATTTTATATAGACTTTCTTTTTTAATCAAGATTTAATATTTTAATATATAGCCCTTAAATAAAAGTAGCTATATTGTAACTTAAAATTCTAGGTAATTATAAATCCTATATAATATTTTTCTAAAAACTTATAAAATTCTCTTCTTAAATAAAAAACTTATAAATATCTTCTGAGAATCTCTGAATTCCACTAAAAATTTAAGTTCATTCAAATATTCTCTTCCCAATATTTATAAGTTTTATTTACGAGCTATTTTAGTATAACCCTTTAAAATTCATATTATTTATTTTTATATTTCTCTAATTCTAAATCTACCTCTGAATCTGAAGTTTTATCTTCTTGTGTATTTTGTGTTCTATACTTATTTAATTCATCGTCTAAACTTAATTCTTCTAATTTAGCAAATTCATCATCTAAGCTTTCACCTTTTAATTCTTCTAATCCAGCAGCATAACTCTCTTTTCTTGAAATACTTCTTTCTATATCATCAATATTAATTGAATTACTCTTACTTTGAACATTTGCAATAACTTCATTTATTTGTTTTGAAGCTTCAGCATTATTAAGTCTAGCTACTGCTTCATCTCTATAACTTCTTGTTTTATCTAATTCTTTTTCTAATTCCACTAATTTTGCTTTTAAAACATCAGCTTTAGCTCTTTGTCCTTCATAGCTTGCCTTTAAAGACTCAAATTTCTTGTCACTATCTAATTTAAGTTTTAAAGCTTTCTTAGCTAACTCTTCATTTCCTTTGCTCATTGCTAATCTTACTTTTTCATCATACTGAGCTGACTCTTCCTTAGCTTCATTCATTTTCTTTTCAGTATCTTTTAAGTTACCAAAAATTTGAGCTGATGATCTTTTAGCTTCATTAAAAGATTTCTCCATATCTCTTATTTTTTGATCTAATAATTCTACTGGATTCTCCATTTCATCTAAAGCTGAGTTAGTCTTAGCCTTAATCATATTTGATATTCTATTAAATATTCCCATTTTATTACCACCTTTACCGACTTTTTATTTAGATTTATTATACTCTCTCTTTTTTACAAATTCATGTCATAATTATTAATTTTAACTATCTTCTTTTTCTAATTGCAAATATTATTAAAGCTATTAATAAAATAGTTCCAATACCTATAAAAGGTCTTCTTATGAACATAAAACTAAACATATTTCCAAACGTATTAAGTATATTATTTAACATAAGCATATCAAAAAAGCTAAATCCTCCTGAATTGCTACTTCTATAGCTTTTATTTGAACTACCACTGGACTTATCATTATTTTCATACTTATTATTTTCTTTAGAACTTCCTTCTTGATTATTAGGGGCTTTGCTATTAAACTTATCTGTAGTTGAATAATTATTATTTCCCTGTGTACTACCTTTATCTGAGTTACTAGAATCTTTTCCACTTTCTACTTTATCAGAACTTGAATTGCTTCCTGATGAAGGTTTATTAAACTTATCCGTAGTGGAATAATTACTATTTCCTTGGCTTTTTTTCTTTTCACTAGATGAACTACTAGGCTTAGAATACTTTTTACTAGAATTATAAGAACTACTCTTACTTGAACTTCTAGAAGAACTTCCTGAACTCCTTGAGCTACTTCTAGAGCCCCCACCTGAGGATCTTCCACCTTTAGCAATAGTATTTTCTATACCAAAGGTTTCTGCCTTAACTTTTTTAATTGGAGAAATATTAAAACATCCAACTAAAAAGAAAAAAGCTATAAAAAATAGGACTAACTGACCAAACCTCTTATGTTTTTTCACCTCTTCCCCTCCTTAAATATATTATATATCATCATTATAAATTAATTATTAAATTTTGTATATTTTAATAGTCTAAATTCATAATTATTTGATAATATATGATATCATAAATATATATATTATTTATATGGTGAAGGAGTATAGCAAATGAATGCAAAGGAATTTTTAGATAAAGAAAAAAATACTTATGGTAATCTTTACAGTGAGCTAATTTTTGTTTTAGATGATATTGAAGATTTAAGCGAAGATTCTACTTTAAAGGAAAGAGCATACTACAAAAACATTAAAATATTAAAAAAATATAATGATTTATTAGATAAGTTATCTAGAGAACTTCCAGAAAAAAAATCTTTCCTGTCATTTTTAAATAAATCTAAAGAAAATGAAATTATAAAAGAATGTGAAGATTTCAAAAAAACTTATAAAGATTCTCTTGATAAAATATTTGTATGTTCTAAATGCATGTGTGTAAAATGCATAAGAGAATGTGGCTTTAACCCATGTTTATCATGTAACAAAACTGGAAAAGTTAATTATTGTGATAAAGAAAATACTAATCTTATAGTATTTAAAAACTTTATAAAACAACAATACAATAATGAAACTAATGAAAATGAACCTCTTGAAATTCTTTGTGAAGTGGAAATGTTAGATATGGACAAGCGTTTTAGAATAATTAAAGAAGTTTTAAGTGGTGAACAATTTGTGCTTGAGTATGTCTACAATATAAAAGATGGTGATCTATATAATTCAATTGAGGATGTAGACCTATTTAATGAAATAATAGATATTTATGAAAGTAATAAGATATAAATTAAAATAAAGTATTTAAACACTTAATAAGGGCGTGTATTAAAATAACCTTTTATATTTTAATACATCCCTTAAAATCTTATTTTATATATCTACTTTTTATTTAATATTATCTTATTTCTACAAGTCTTATATCTAATTTAATTAAATAATAAATCTAATATTTTTTTACCAGCTTTTCTATTCTCTCCTTTATAAGGGAAACAATGAATATGTATTGCTGGATTAAAATTCAATTCTATTATGCCATGATTTTTTTCCTTTGCCTCTTCCTCTATATTATCTATTACCATATCTACCCCACATATAAGTGCTTTAACAGCCTTAGCAGACTTTAATGCCACCTCTTTATAACTAGGATGTATTTTGTCAGTAAAGTCTATACTATCTCCTCCTGTACTTATATTAGAGTTTTCTCTTAAATAGATTTTTTCTCCATTTTTAGGTATAGACTTAAAGCTTAGTCCTTGATTTTTCAAAAACATTTCCTCTATCTCTCCTAATTTTATTTTTTCTAAAGGAGTCTTATATCCCTTTCCTCTTAATGGATCTTTATTCTTTTCAGAAACAAGCTCTTCTATGGTACTTTCTCCATTACCAATTACATTGGCAGGTTCTCTATGAAGTATTCCTACTACCTCTTCCCCTATTACAAGAAATCTATATTCCTTTCCTGTCATAAACTCTTCTATAAGGATTGAACTATCCTCTCTAAAAGCTATTTCAACAGCTTTATCATAGTCTTCCCTTGAATATTCTCCAGGAAATATACTAATTCCTAAACCAAAATTAGTAGACTTAGGTTTTATAACTATTTTCTCATCCTTAAATAATCTAAAATCTTTCTTTGCCTCATCTATATTGTCATAATCTTTACCCTTAGGAACCCTTATATTATTTTCCCTTAAAATATCCTTAGTAACTAATTTATTTTCCATTATTAAGGCAGTTATATATGAATCCTTAGAAGTTTTTGTTGCTTGCTTAACATATTCAACCTTTTCTCCATCACTAAGAGAAATAAAGTTCTCTAATCTATCCATCATATTAAACTCTATTCCTCTTTTAATAGCATCTAATATTAATATTTGTGTTGATAATTCTAAATCTTCATAACCAACTAAATTAAATTCTTTATTTTTAAAGTTATTTAAGTACTCCTTAGCTAATCTCATATGGAAATTAATATATCCCTCTTCTTTTATATCCTTAATAAGTTTCTCTGAAATTGTATCATGAGGATTATTAATTTTTTCTAATGCTCTTTTGATAACATTTTTAAATTCCTCATTATTTGAAAATAAGATCTCTACAATTTCATCCATTTCACTTAGTATTTCTCTTCCTTTGTCTTTTAATAAAACAGGAACTCCATTTTCATGTATAACAGCTTCTTCATTTCTGCCCTTTAAGGCAACCATATCATGATTTTTGAAAAATTCTTCTTGATCTTTATATGTTATTTCCTTGTTCTCTTTTAATAAAGTATAAATCATAAATAAGTGCACTAGATAAAGTGTTTCTTTACTCACTCCTTGAATACTTAAAGGATCTAAGTCTAAAAGTCTTACCTCTAAGTAATCAATCCCCTTGTGAAGTAAGCTTTCAAGCATATCTTCGCTTCCTAGTGATTTTAACCTTATAGGGTTATAATATTCTTTTATACTTTGTATTTCCTTATCCTTAACTAAATTCTTTATGTCACTAGCATATTCTTCTATACTGTTATATGAAACATAATAGTCCTTTTTATTTTTATATCCATAAGAACTATTTCTTAAAGAAGTATCATCTTTTATATAATAAGAATCCTCTCCTAATTTTTCACCCTCTTCTTTAATTTCCTCTATATAACTTTCATGGAAAACAGGACTTGCTCCAGTTAAGTATATTAATAACCAATGATATTTTTGAAAGTTTCTAGCCATTCTAAGGTAGATATCATCTTTAAATTCTCTAAAATCCTTTTTCACTTTAAGTTCTTTATAAAGTAACTTAATAAATTCCTCTTTAAATGAAAAATTATAATGTATTCCACTTATAACTTGTTTCTTTTTGCCGTATTTATAACTAAGATTTTCTCTATATAATTCATCTTCTCTATTAGAAAGCTTAGCAATTGGAATCTCCTCTTCCCTTGGTAATATAGGAGGATTACTCTGTGGCCATAAAAACTCTCCATTTTTCATAATCTCTAAAGATACAACCTTATTTAAATTACATATAAAACTATAAACTTCCTCTAAAGTATTACAGACAGGTGTTACCATTTCTAACTGACTCTCAGAAAAATCTGTTTTTATATATGGATTCTTTTCCCTATCTCCAAAGGCCTTTGGATGAGGTGTTAAAGCTAAGTTTCCCCTTTCTGTAACCCTAACATTTTCTTTTTCTAAACCAAAATTAGCCTTTATAAAGTAATCTTCTAAACTTTCATCTTTTATAATTTTTAATAAACCTTTATCTAAATTCACCATTTATCTCCTCCTGGAATTCTCTTATCTATACTAACCAGTTCTATTTAACCATTTATAATAAAACATCTACTTATGTATTATTTATGAACTAACCTATTTTTCTTTTAAATTATATTAATCGATAAAAATAATATAATATTTATTAATCACCTTAATTCTTATAGGAATTCTAGGCTTTATTATAAATATATAAGAAATTCCTTATATAGTCAAAGGTGTTATTGTATTTATTTCTTTTATTTTTTCAAAATTACTTTCTTTTTCTCCATATTTCTAAACACTCTAAAAATCTCTATTAGTTAATACGTTTTATTTTTATAATTAAAAATCTTTTATTTCTTATAGTAACCTTTTTCTTTAATTTTTATTTTATAAATAAAAAAACACCATAGCTTTTTAACTATAGTGTCTTTTAGAACATTTTTCTTTAATTTCTTTAAAACTATTAAACAACCTATATAATATTGGATTTTTTTCATTCATTTCAAATTCAAAGCTAGTTTTTGCTAAACTCATTATAGGACTCATAAGATTCATAGTATCCTCATAACCTTGCTGTGCTCTTAATCTTTTTGCATCTATATCTAAATTTAATGTTCCATTTATCATGCTATCATCTAAGCTCTTAGGTACTATTTCTATTATCTGAGCATTTGGATAAAGGCTTCTATCTACAGTTCCTTCTTTAGATAAATGTACTACAATAATTAAATCACAGCCTTCTCCATAAACAGGTTGAATTGGTGTATTATCAACCATTCCTCCATCTAAATACTTTTTACCATCTACCTCTGAGCTATCATATATTAAAGGAAGTGATGCTGAGGCCATTATTATCTCTCTTCCTACCTCTTCATCATAATCATTAATTCTAAAATATTTAACCTTACAATCTGGTAATTCCGTACAGGCAGCATAACAAATTTTCCCTGATTCTTTAACCTTATTTATATCTATAAACTTATTTACAACTTCATAAGCTCCATCCTTAGGAAAATCTCCATTTTCTAATCTATCTGACATATGTTTTTTAACAAAGTTAATACTTTTTACTCCTAAAGCTAAAGCTACACCTTTTTTCAACAAATCCATTTTAGTCATGGGAACTAATTTCTCCATAGTAACTTCATCCCATAAGGCTTGAGCATTGTCCATATCCCCTTGAGCAAATAGGGCAGCATTAAATGCACCAATAGAAGTTCCTGATATAACTTCTATGTACTTGTCCAATTTCATTTCAACTAAAGCTTTCCAAACACCTAGTTCATATGCTCCTTTTCCTCCCCCACCTGATAAAACTAATCCAACTTTCATAATATTTCCTCCATTCATTATTAAATGAATCGTTTTATACCAATAAGATATCCATTATATTATTTTACTACATTATGCAAAAAATTGATAATAAATTATATAAAAATAGACTATATGATAAATCACATAGTCTATTTTCTTAATTATTATATTAAAAACTTAAGTAAAAATACTAATCCTAAAATAACAGTAGTTAAACTTATCTCTTTTCTTTTTCCAGAGAATAATTTTAATATTATGTATGATATAACTCCAAATACTATACCATCTGATATTGAGTAAGCAAATGGCATCATGATTATTGTTAAGAAAGCTGGTATAGCCTCTGTAAAATCATGTAAGTCTATTTCTTTTATTGGTTCTATCATAAATAATCCAACTAAAACTAAAGCTGATGCTGTAACCGCTGGAGTTATAACTGCAAATAATGGAGCAAAGAATAAAGCTAAGAAGAACATAAATGCAGTTGAAACTGCTGTTAATCCAGTTCTTCCTCCTTCTGCAACCCCTGAAGCACTCTCTACGAAAGTACTTACTGTACTTGTTCCTAAACAAGCTCCTAATGTTGTACCTACTGCATCAGAAAATAAAGCTTTCTTTATGTTAGGTACTTTTCCATCCTTATCTAACATTTTAGCCTTAGTTGCAACACCAACTAAAGTTCCTATTGTATCAAACATATCCATGAATAATAATGTAAATAATGCTATTACCATGTCTAAAGAGAATATGTTGTGGAAATCGAACTTGAAGAAAGTAGGCGCTATTGAAGGTGGCATACTAATAATCTTACTTGGCATAGGAGTTATTCCCATAGGTATTCCTATTATTGCTGTAATAATCATACCTATAAATAATGCTCCCTTAACATTTTTAGCTATTAAAACACTTGTTATTAAAAGACCTATTATTGCTAAAAGTCCTGATCCTGAAACTATATTTCCTAAAGAAACTATAGTTCCTCCATCTGTATGTACTACGATTCCTGCACCCTCTAATCCTATTAAGGCAATAAGTAATCCTATACCTACTGATATAGCATTTTTTATTCCCTTTGGTATTGAGTCTACTATTGCTTCACGTACGTTAAATATAGTTAAAAGTATAAATATTATTCCTTCTAATAAAACTGCAGTTAAAGCAAATTCAAATGAATATCCCATTTGAATAACTATTGTATAAGCAAAAAATGCATTCAGTCCCATTCCTGGAGCTTGTGCAAATGGTAACTTAGCGTAAAGTCCCATTATTAAAGTTGCTATTACTGCTGATAAAGCCGTTGCTGTAAATACAGCTCCTTGATCCATTCCTGCTGCTGATAATATTGATGGATTTACTATAAGTATATAAGCCATTGTCATAAAAGTAGTTAATCCAGCAATAAATTCTGTTTTTGCATCAGTGTTATTTTCTTTAAGCTTAAAGAACTTTTCCATAATCTCACTCTTTCCTTCATTTGTTTTTCTAAATCACCTTTAATATATTATCAGATTTTTTATATTTATCAATACTTTTACGAATATTTTTGTCGAAAAAGTGAAATTAATAAGTTTTTTTGTAATTATTTTTAAATAAATGCGTACATTGAAGACTTTTTATCTCTATATAATACGCATAAAAACATATTTTTATAATTTAAACCTATTCAATAAATACTTTTTTATTAAACATGCGAACTTTTTAAATATTACCTTCTACTTAGTTCAACTAGTGCACATCCTTCTATAGCACAGATACCATTCTCCTTACAAAAATTTAAAACTTCTTCGCTTTCAGCACCTGGTTGAATTAAAACCTTATTTATTCCTAAAATTTTAGCCTCTTTAATAAATTCTATTCCCTTAATCGGGTTTATACATAGATCTATAACCTCAATATTACAAGTAACTTCTTTTAATCTTTTAAATATGTTTTCTCCATCTTTTAAGCTAACTCCAAAAGCATTATATCCATTTTCTTTAAGCTTATTTAAAATTCTATATGCATACTTTTTTTCATTTCCTACATCACCAACAACACACCAATTTTTAAAATCCAAAAAGTCTTTAGCTAACATAATTCATTCCTCCATTTAAACTTTATTTAACTCTATTATGGCTAATTATCTTTAAAATATAAAGTATATAAAATAAATTAATCTTGTTTTTACAATTTTATCTTATCTTTAAATTAATTCTCTCTAAAAATATATTTCAAAATAAAAAAACCTACCTCTGGATATAATAAAATACTATCCAGAGATAAGTTTTTAAAATTTACTATCTCTTATCCTTTTGATATGGCTCTCCAGCAGCCTTAGGCGCTTGAGATGTTTTAGAGAATACTATTAATGCGATTAAAGTAACTACATATGGGAATATCTTAAGTAATACTGGAGGTATAGTTGAAAGTGATGGTATTATTTGAGATACGTTTGCTATAGTTGTAGCAAATCCAAAGAAGAATGTTGCTCCTAATACTCCCCATGGCTTCCATTGACCAAAGATTAAAGCAGCTAAGGCTAGGAATCCAAGTCCTGCAACACTTCCTGTAAATTCTCCACCGTAAGTTACAAGTATTATAGCTCCACCAAGAGATGAAAATGCTCCTGATATCATAACACCTATATATCTCATTTTATAAACATTTATACCTGCAGCATCAGCAGCTTGAGGATGTTCTCCACAAGCTCTAAGTCTTAATCCAAAACTTGTCTTATATAATAAGAATGTACTTATAGCAAGTATTAAAATAACTAACCATGTAGTTGCATAAGTTTTTGAAAAGAATAAATCTCCTATTATTGGTATTGAAGATAATACTGGAACATCCTTCGGTATAAAACCTTGCATAATTCTTATATTACCACTACCTGTCATATTTCTAGCTAAGAATACAGTTAAAGCTCCAGCTATCATATTTATAGCTGTACCACTTATTACCTGATCTGCATTTAAATTTATACTTGCAAATGCATGTAATAAGGAGAATAATATTCCTACTAAAACTGCAACTCCTAAACCAATCCATAAAGGAAGTGAGCTACCTGGCATAGCCTCTTGAAGCTTTGATACTGTAAATGCCCCACTAAAAGATCCTACGATCATAAGACCATCAAGTCCTATATTTACTACACCGCTTCTTTCAGAAAATAAAGCACCTAATGCGGTTATTAAAAGAGGTATAGTAAAAGCTATTGCATAAGGAAATATTTGTTGAATTGTTTCCCACATTATTTGCTCACCACCCTTTCTTTAGTTGTTTCTTGATTAGTATTTTTATTTAATTTATCTTTCTTTCTTTTTTGGAATTTATTAAGCACTCTCTCCATTATTACACTTGTAGCAGAGAAGTATATTATTGTAGCCATTATAGTATCTGCTATTTCTGGAGGTATGCTTGTCATAGCATTCATAAATCCTTTTCCTGTATATAAAAGACCAAAGAATAAAGCTGAGAATAAAACTCCTATAGGAGTATTTGCACCAAGTAAAGCTACTGCGATACCATCAAATCCTTGTGTAGGCATAACACCTATTTGTATGCTTACAGCATTTCCTGTGTATTGAACAACACCTGCAAGCCCTGCTAAAGCACCAGCTATCATCATTGATAATAATATATTTCTATTTACTGAAATACCTGCATATTCTGCAGCATCTCTATTAAATCCAACAGCCTTTAATTCATATCCTAAAACTGTTTTATTTAATATAAACCAAACTGCAAATACAGAAATAAGTGCAATTAATATTCCTATATTTATAAATGATCCTTGGAAAAAGTCTGTAAGTGCTTGTATTCTTAAAGTAGCTGCCGCTGGAAGCTGTGCTGATTCAGTTTCTAAGAATTCCCCTTTAAAGTACATGGGAACCATGTAATACACTATCCAGTATGCTATCCAGTTCATCATTATTGTTGAAACAACCTCATGAACATTAAACTTAGCTTTTAAAACCCCAGGAATGAATGCCCATATAGCTCCTCCAAGAATACCAGCAAGAATCATTAATGGTATTAAGACTGGAGCTGGTAATTTCACTGTTAATCCTACTGCTGTAGCAAAAAATCCACCCATAAGCATTTGTCCTGGAGCACCAATATTAAATAGTCCAGTTTTAAATGCAAAGGCTAAGGAAAGTCCTGTTAATATCAAAGGAGTAGCCGTAGCTAAAGTATTCCCTATTCTTTCTATGTTCATAAGTCCACCTTTGAATAAGAAAGAATATCCATCTATTGGATTATGCCCCATAATAGCCATTAAAATAGCACCAGCAATAAGTCCTAATATAATAGCCATTAAAGATATAATAAACTGTTTAAACTTCATGCTTCTCTCCTCCTTTTATACCAGCCATCATAAGACCTACTTCATTTTCATTAGTTTCATCTGCATTTACAACACCTATAAGTTCTCCGTTATTTATTATTGCAATTCTATCTGAAACATTTAATATTTCATCTAATTCAAGAGAAACTAAAAGCACTGCTTTTCCGCTATCTCTTTGCTCTACAAGTCTTTTATGAATATACTCTATAGATCCTACATCAAGTCCTCTAGTAGGTTGTGCTGCTATTAAAAGTTCTGGATTTAATTCTATTTCACGGCCTATAATTGCTTTTTGCTGATTTCCTCCTGAAAGAGATCTTGCTATTGATTCAGCCCCTTCTCCAGATCTTACATCAAATTCATCTATTATTTTTTCTGCATATTTTTTTATTTCTTTTTTGTTTAATAAACCTTTATTTGAAAATGGTTTTTTATCATATACTTCTAGAACCATATTCTCTTCAATTGTGTAATCTAAAACTAGTCCTCTCTTGTGTCTATCTTCTGGAATATGTGCAATACCTGAGTTTATTCTATTTCTTATAGATTCTCTAGTTATATCCTTGTTTTTGAAGTTTATAGTTCCACTTTCACTTTTTCTAAGTCCTGTAATAGCCTCAATAAGTTCACTTTGGCCATTACCTTCTACCCCTGCTATACCTACTATTTCTCCTGCTCTAACATCAATAGAAAAGTCCTTTAATCCTAATACTTTCTTATTATTCTTAACTGAAAGATTTTTAATATCTAATACTACATCACCAGGCTTAGCAGGCTTTTTATTAACTTTAAAGGATACTTCTCTTCCTACCATCATTTTAGCCATTTCAGCTTCACTAGTAGTTTTTACATCTACAGTACCAATGTATCTACCTCTTCTTATAACTGTACATCTATCTGCAGCAGCTTTTATCTCCTTAAGTTTATGAGTTATAATTATTATTGATTTTCCCTCATTTATAAGATTTTTCATTATTTTTACAAGTTCATCAATTTCTTGAGGGGTTAAAACTGCAGTAGGTTCATCTAATATAAGAACGTCAGCATCTCTATAAAGCATTTTTAATATTTCAACCCTTTGTTGCATACCAACAGATATATTTTCAATCTTTGCATTAGGGTCAACATTTAATCCATATTGCTTTGATAATTCTTCAATTCTTTTAGCTGCCTTGTTTAAATCCATTCCTAATCCAAAAAGAATCTTAGGCTCGCATCCTAAAACTATATTTTGAGTTACTGTAAAATTTTCAACTAATTTAAAATGTTGGTGTACCATTCCTATTCCAAGATCATTTGCAACATTGGGATTAGTAATTTTTACTTCTTTACCTCTAACCTTTATAACCCCTTTATCTGGTTGGTTCATTCCAAAAAGAATTCCCATTAAAGTAGATTTACCAGCTCCATTTTCTCCAAGTAAAGCATGTATCTCTCCTTTTCTAAGTTGCAAAGTTATATTATCATTTGCTACTATACCAGGAAATTCTTTACGGATATTAAGCATTTCTACTACATATTCCATAAGTTATCCTCCTTAACACTCAAATTCTATATTACTTATAATTCTAATTTTTATATCATAAATTTATTTTATTATTGGATTAGATAATAAAAGGAGATGGAAGCTCCATCCCCTTAATAAAAACTTCCTTGAATTTTGAATTAATTTATTAAGTCTCCTTGCTCATTAGAAACTTTTATTTCTCCATTTTTTAACTGTTCAAATACTTTATTTACTTCAGTCATAGTTTCTTCACTTAAGTTTGGATTCTTATCAGGTAAACCTACACCATCATTTTTTGCATCATATAATAAAGTTTGTCCACCTGGGAAAGTTCCATCTAATTCTTTCTTTATCATGTCATAAGAAGCGTGATCTATTCTCTTAACTGCTGAAGTAAGTATTACAGATTTATCTCCTTCATATATACCATCGTCGTATTGGTCAACGTCAACACCTATTATCCAAGCTTCTTTTCCTGAAGCAGCTCTATTTTTAGCTTCTTGTATAGCTCCTACACCAACACCACCAGCAGCACAGAATATAGCTTTTACTCCATTGTCATACATTTGAGCAGCTATTTGTCCACCTGCAGCTGAGTCATCAAATGATCCTTGATATATAACATTTTTTGCTTCAAGAGACATGTGAGTTCCTAATTTTTCATTAGCAAAGGCTACCCCTTGTTGGAATCCCCAGTTAAATTTTTGTACTGGTGGAATTTCCATACCACCTATAAATCCTAATTGACCTTCTTTAAGTTGTAATGCTGTAGCAACACCTGCCATAAAACCTGCTTGCTCTTCAGCAAAGAATATTGAAACCGTATTCGGACCTACTTCTGGCTTTGCATCCTTAGCACCTGAATGAGGAGCACCATCTAATAATACAAATTTAGCGTCTTTATATTTTTCTTGTCCTTTATATATAGCTGTCTCAAATTTAAATCCTGGAGTTACTATAAATTTGAATCCTGCATCGTAAAGATTTCCTATTTCTTTTAAGTAATCAGCTTCTGTTGTTCCACTTGGTTTTAAATACTTAGCTTCTACTCCTAAGTCTTTTTCAGCTTTTTGTATTCCTTCCCAAGTTCCTTGGTTAAATGACTTATCATCTATTGTACCGGCATCAGTAACCATTCCGACCTTCATTTTGTCTCCCTTAGAACCAGTATCACCTGATGATGCTTGTCCATCACTTGAACCTCCACACCCTGCAAGTAAAGTAGCTGTTGTAAGTACTGCTAACACAGCAGAAAGAAATTTCTTTTTCATTTTAATATTCCTCCTTAATACCTATTAAAATAATTCTTACTTTAAAGATTATGTAATAAACTAAAATTAAATTAATAATCAAATGTAATAAACTAATATTCATAAGATATTTTTAACTTAATATTCGAGTTTACAACATAATATTAAACCGTGAAAGCGCTATCTTTCCATGTGTTTTTTTTATTTTAATATTTTATTTTCAATTTTATAGTAATTAGTTATATAATTTATACTTTATACAAAATTACTCTTTACAAATTATTCTTTTTTATCCTGTATTATCCTTTATATTCTCTCTCTCTTTTTCATTCATTTATTATTAATACTTTATATATAATTTATTTCAAATTTATTAATATTTGCAAAAAAAGTCAGGAAAGCGCTTTCACAAATTAAACATTATTTTTTTATACTTTAATATATTAAGTAGTTAAGGTTTTCATTCTGTTGACCTAAATTTACTTTCCATTAGTACTTGGTCTAAATTAATATTCAAAGAATTTTTAATCTTAAATAAAAAAGATCATAGTAAAATTACTATGATCTAAATAAATTAAAATCTATTAATAAAACTCATTATATCTCCAGTTTTTTCATTGCCTACTCCTATAAATAAATTTAACAAATCTAAATGTTGATATCCTTCTAATTTTAAAAATTGTCCATTTCCTTTAAATTTATTTACCTTTTCTACAAATCTTTTAGAATTTTCATAACTTACTATAGAATCCCTAGCTCCATGAACGCACAGTACTGGAATTTTAGGCGAATCTTCCTTTAGTAAATTTATTGGATTAACATCAAAAATCTGTTCTTTTCCATATAAATATTTTTTTATATACTTTTTATATTCTTTAGAATTACATTGGCTAAAATCTAAGGTTCCTCCTAGTGTTATAAAAGAAGATATTATGCTTGTATCTATATTGAATTTTTCTTTCATGTCTTCATTGTAAACTAAGTTTGCAGCTAAATCTGCCCCTGAAGAATATCCCATAACTACTATTCTATTAGGCTTATTATTTTCTACATAGTGTTTAAATGCTGAAAATATATTTTCCATTTGAACTGGATATTTATGTTCTGGCGCTAACTCATAGGATGGAATTACTACAGTAAATCCATATTTATAGAAAAACTTCCCTATAGCTGCACACCCTTTAGGGCTCCCATTCCATAAACCTCCACTATATATAAAGAATATGGTAGGCTTTCTTTTATCATAGCCTTTATATACTCTATAGTAATCTCTTTTATTATCACCATATCTAAACTCTTTATATTCTATATTTCTATCCTTTAAGAAATTGTAGTTAAAGAATTTAAAAAACAATTTTCTCTTTAATTTTTTCTCTTCTTTCTGACTATCATACATTTATAATCTCCTTAAACTTTAAAGTTACATTTAAATTTCTCACATACAAATATACCTTATATTTATTAACAATTTCAACACTTTATTTAAAATTTATTAATATTTATTTTATTTTCATCTTTTATTTTTCTATTACCCTAAAATAATCAAAAAGATCGCTTTTGATTGTAATAAAATAAAAGGGCTGTATCAAAAATTATTTTGATACACGCCCTTACTTAAACTTTATATTCACTATTAAATTATATTTTTATTTACTATTTTACAAAGGGATTATAAAATCTACTTCCATTATTAAATGTAAAATATAATGATAAAGCAAATATTAAGATAACTACAATAATAGCTAAGTAATCACCCTTAGAAAATTTTCTTTCATTATACCAAGTTCTTTTTTTATTCTTTCCAAAGGCTCTAAGTTCCATTGCTGTACTTATATTTTCTATTCTATCTAAACTTGAAAAAATAAGTGGCATTAAAACTGAAGATATATTTTTTATTCTTTTTCCTAACTTTTCTTTTTTAGACATATCAATTCCTCTTGCTTGTTGAGCAAAGGATATATCATGATACTCCCTTTGAATATCTGGTATGTATCTTAAAGCTATTGATACAGAATATGATATTTTGTAACTAACACCTATTTTATTTAAAGATGCAGCAAACTCACTTGGATTTGTTGCAAGTATAAATAAAAGTGCCATAGGTATAACTGATAAATATTTTAATGTAACGTTAAACTCATAAAATAATTGTTCCCATGTTAGTGTATATGGCCCAACTATATGAAATATATCATGTCTTGTTCCATATATATTAACCCCTTCATAAGGTGAAAATATAAAAATAGCTAAATCATTTAAAAGTAAAAAGAATAATATAAAATAAACTATAAAAGAAACTTCTTTAAACTTTATTTTTGAGACCTTAAATATAATTAAACTAAATATAAGCATGCCAATTAATACTCTTGTATCATATGTAAGCATGGCAGCTAATGTCCAAAATATAAAACAAATAAGTTTAGTTGCTCCAGTAAGTTCATCAATAGGAGATTCTTTTTTTATGTATGTAAGCATTGCATCCACTAATTTCTTGCCTCCCTGTCAAAGTCAATAAATTTACAAACAAAATCCTTAGGGTCTTCCACCTTAAATTTCAAAGCTAAATCATATAATGAGGTTTCTTTTAAACTTGCCTTTTCTATGACTTCTTTATCTGTAAGTATTTCTGCTGATGTTGTATCGGCTATTTTTTCCCCATTTGAAATTACAATAGCCTTATCTGTATATTCAAGCATTAAATGCATATCGTGAGTTATTAAAATTATTGTAACTCCTTTTTTATTAAGATTTAGAAGAAACTCCATTATTTCATTATAATGTTTGTAATCTTGTCCTGCTGTTGGTTCATCAAGTATTATAACCTTAGGATTTAAAACTAATATTGAGGCTATAGTAACCCTCTTCTTCTGTCCAAAACTCAGTGCAGAAACTGGCCAGTTTCTATATGGATATAAACCACAGGTCTTTAGAGTTTCATTTACTCTTTCTTTAACTTCTTTTTCATCAATTCCTCTAACTCTTAATCCTAATGCAACTTCATCAAAAATCATTGTTTTAGATATCATTTGATTTGGATTTTGAAGAACAACTCCTATTTCTTCTCCTCTTTCCTTGATAGTCTTTCCGTCTAAACTTTTTCCTTCAAACATTATATCTCCCTTTGATTGTTTGAAAAAGCCACATATAAGCTTAGATATAGTTGATTTACCAGCACCATTCTTTCCAACTACACTTACTATCTCTCCCCTGTTAATTTTAAAATTAATATCTTTTAATATATCTTTTTTCTTATCGTAAGAAAAAGATACATTTTTAAATTCTAATAGGGCCTCATTTTCTATTTCCTTCTTATTAAAATTTAAACTTTTATACCAATTTTTTAATTTCTCGCCATCATCACTAAGTTTTAACTTATCTATATGCTCAAGGTTCATTTCCTTATTTAATTCATATCCACTGTACTTAAGAGCTGTTATGTATAAAGGTTCTCTTATGCCACACTCTTTTAATTTATTAGAAGCTAGGATTTTATTTGGATTTGTATCAGCAATAATTTCTCCTTCATTCATAAGTATTATTCTATCTACATCACAACTTAAAACCTCTTCTAATCTATGTTCTATTATTATTACTGTCTTTTTTTCTTCCTTTTGTATTTTATCTATAAGTTCTATAGAAGCTTTCCCTGCTGCTGGATCTAAGCTAGCTAAAGGTTCATCAAAAAGAAGTATATCAACATCATCAACAATAGTTCCAGCTAAAGTTACTCTCTGTTTTTGTCCTCCTGAAAGCCTATATGGAGCTAATTCTAATCTATTTTCTATATCAACTATTTTTGATACATAATTAACTTTTTTCTTCATATCTTCTTGAGATACACAGTTATTTTCTAGTTTAAAAGCTATATCTTCAGCTACTGTTAATCCTATAAATTGACTATCAGGATCCTGAAGTACAGTTCCTACCATTTTAGATATTTCGAAAACACTTAAATCTTTAGTTTCTTTTCCTTTTATTTTAAGGCTTCCTGAAATTTCAATATCAGTTGAAAATGGTATTAATCCATTTATACAGTTAGCTAATGTACTTTTTCCTGATCCTGAAGGACCAGCTATAAGAACTTTTTCTCCTTCATATATAGTTAAATTTATGTTATTTAAAGTTGGCTTTGATTGAACTGTATAATGAGCAGTAAAATCTTTGAATTCTATTATTGCTTTTCTTTCCATATCAATCTGCTACTCAAAATATGGTCAAACATATCCATATTGAGAAATTTCCTTCTTCATAGAACCTCGTCTTGCCTAAGCTACTACGATTTTGTATGATTCTCCAAAGGCGTAAATTCCGAAGTTAGCCCTCCGTACATATATAAATGCTTTTGATTTTAAGCTATCTTATATTCTTTAGCATTTTTAAGATTAATACTTGCGTTTAAATCTCTATCAATAGTAAATCCACAATCACATTTATAAATTCTATCTGACAGTTTTAAATCTTTCTTAATCTTTCCACAATTACTACAAGCCTTTGATGATGGATAAAATCTATCCACTATTCTAAGTTCTATATTATTTTGTTTACATTTAGACATTAGTTTAGTTTTAAATTCAAAAAACTTCTGACTTGCAATAGCTTTGGATAAATACTTATTCTTCATCATTCCTTTAACATTTAAATCTTCAATAGTTACATAGCTTGGTTTTTGCTTAACTATCTTAGAGACTGTTTTATTTATATAATCAGTTCTTATATTTGTTAATCTCTGGTGAAGTTTTTGTACTTTGACTATTTGTTTTTGAATATTTTGACCAGTAGCTCTCCCTTCTTTTATATTTTTATTTCTTATTTTTAAGCTTTCATATTTCCTTGAAAGTTTTCTCTGTTCTCTTTTTAACTTCTTTTCTACTTTTTTAAAAGTAGATGTTTTATTTATATTTTTAAACTTACTTCTCTCACTACATACAGCAAATTCTTTTACTCCTAAATCTATACCTACACCTTCATTAGTAGATTTTGATACCTCTATATAATCATCTTCAACAAGTATAGATACACAATATCTATCTGCTTTTTGACTAACTGTACCACTTTTAACTACTGAATTTATAGGAATATATCCAAACTCTTTTAGTCTTACCCATCCAAGTGTTGGTATTTTTACTCTATGTCTTTCTAAAGTCCAATCGGTCTTATTATTCTTAGGAAAATAAGCTTTTACATCTTGGTTTTTCTTTTTCTTAAATTTTGGAAAACCTTTAGCTTTTTTAAAGAAATCTCTAAAAGCTTTATCTCCATTCATAATAGCTTGTTTAGTAGCTTTTGAAGATACTTCTTTAATCCATTTTACCTCTTGATTATTAGGGATATATTCATTATTTAACCATTTTGAAAAATCCATCCCACTAATAAACTTTCCTTTTCTTTCGTAAATTTCTTTATTACGAGCAATATAAAAATTATACACAAATCTTGATACTCCAATAGTTCGGTGTATTTTAGACTTTTGTTCATCAGTAGGATTAATCTCTATCTTGTATGCTCTTTTCAACTGTCTCACCCTCAATAACTTCATATACTATTATTACTTTAGTATTAGCATATTATCTAAGAAATTCAACTTAATTTTTAAATTATATTTTGATTAAAAGTTGAAACTTGTGTATATTTTATACATCTCCTAAATTAACCTTCAAAAAAAGGTTGTCTGAAAATATATTTCCCACAACCTCACATACTTCTAATATTCTTTTCTTAAGCTACCTTTTTGTATTCTTGTCTTAGCATAATTAGCTATTAAAATAGTTCCTAAAACTCCAACAGTAACCATATTAGAAATTCCACCTATTGCCCCTTGTAGATAAACCTTATTTGCAGGTTCAGAGTAAATTAATATATCTAAAGTTGGTGCTACTAAAAACCAAGCTACTGCATTAGCAAGTATTTGTATTAAATTAAATGTAAATATTTGTTTTAACTTAAATACTCCCTGATTAATTTTTATAAATCTAGCTCCTAACCCAATTATTAATCCTACTATACCTGAAGCAAAAACCCAACTTATCCAAGGTGATCCAAAAAATACTATATCCTTTAAAGCATGTCCTATGAATCCTATTAAAAAACCAGCTAAAGGACCATATAATAATGCCATTAAAGCTAAAAATGCATATGCAGTTTCTATGTTTGTATTAGGAATTCCTGTAGGTAAAGAACCAAATCTACCTAATATCATAAAAACCGCTGAACCAATCCCTATAGCTACAATTGTTTTAATTGATAGTTTGTTTTTTTTCATTGTTCATCTCCATTTTAGAAAAATCTATCTCTAGATAATAAAATACTTTTTAATGTCTATATTATAAACATAATTTCACATAGTTAACTATAAAGACTATTAAAGTAATTGTCAATAACCTTAGACTAGGACTTTTAAATATTAACACTTTCTTAATTGCCTTATTATGTAATAATATGTTAAATTCTATTTATATATTTGGAAATAGGGAGGAACTTTATGAAAAAAATATCATTATTATTACTTAGTTTGACTTTAACAGCTAGTTTATTTGTGGGATGTGGTAATAATAACACTGAAAAGAAGGATGCTAATACACAGACAAGCTCTGAATCCTCAAGCGAAACTCCATCTGAAACAGTTTCAAAGGATATCTCAATAGAAGAATCAAAAAAACTTATAAATGAAGGGGAAGTTACTCTAATCCTAGATGTTAGAAATGAAGATGAATTTGCTGAAGGACATTTAAAAAATGCTATTCAAATTCCAGTTAATGAGCTTAAAGAAAACTTAAGTGATATAGAAAAGTTTAAAGATGAATTAGTTTTAGTTTACTGTAGAAGTGGAAAAAGAAGTGCTGAGGCTATGGATATTTTAAAAGAAAATGGTTTTAAAAATCTTGTTCACATGAAAGATGGAATATCTAAATGGGATGGAGATGTTGAAAAATAATCTTTTAATGATAAAGAGAAATACTTTAAAAAGTATTTCTCTTTATCATTTTTTATTTCTTTTTTCTTTTATAACCTCATTAATATTTCTTTTTATTTCATAACTTTTACTATCTTTTTTTAAGGTTTTTAATTCATTATAATCAAGGCCCTGAAACATTCTATTCATTCTCCAAAAGAAATCAGTTCTTTTTTGTTCTAATAAGTAATTTATATTATTCATCTTCCTTAATTTTTCTAAATTATCCTTTTTACAAGTCTTCAATTCGTTTTCAGTATATATTTTTATTAATCTTAATATATACTCATGATAATCCCTATAAGCTAAGCTTTTTTCACATATATTTAAAACACTTAAAATTCTGCTCATCTCTTGCTCCTTTTAATAATCCTATATATTCTTTCTAACTTTAATATATTACTTATTTTTTTATTTGTTACCTTAATTTAAGAGTTATAAAAAAAACTACATAGATATATTCTATATAGTCTTTTAAAAATTATTTATATTTTTTATTCATCATAAAGTATCATAATAGAATGAGATTTTATTTTAGGAATTTCATTCTCACTTACTCTTTTTATAATTGATTCATTTACTACTCCATCTTGTACTACTATATTCCAAAATCCATTACTTGATTTAGACATAGAAGAAATTACATTATAATCATCAATGGTAGTTCCATTATATATGACAACTATATTTTTCCACAAATCTTCATTAGCATTATTTTTATAGTGAGCTATTATTACTCCACTAGTGTCATTATTTTCATAAAAATAAACATCTAAATTTTTTATTATATCCTCTGGATTTTTCATTCTAAAAGCACTGTGATTTTTTCTTAAACTTATTAAGTCTTTATAATAATTAAAAACATCAATATATCTTTCTTTCTCTGCCCAATTTAAGGCATTTATTCTATCCGGACTCTTATAGCTATTATGATCTCCATCTTTAGATCTTAAGAATTCAGCCCCAGATTGAATAAAGGGAATTCCTTGAGAAGTAAATAATATAGAAGCTCCAAGTAAATCTTCCTTAACATAAAAGTTATCTAATAGTTTTTCTTCATTAAAGTCTCTATAATGTCCTTTTTCCACACTATGATTCTGACTTTTTACTATTTGATCCCATAGGGTATAGTTATCATGTGCTTCTAAATAATTTATACTTTCCATAGGTTTATAGGTTATTGAATTTATGGATCCCTTAATTCCTTCTATAACTTGCCAAGCTTTATTTTTATTGTGCTGTTCTCCATTTATAAATCCATTAGATGGGTCATTATTTCCCCTTAGAGCATTTCTAAAATCATCATTAAATATGGAAAATCCAAGACCTTTTTGACTTCCCTTGTAAGTTCCATTACTTAAAGGAGAATCTCCACCTTTCCAAGGCTCCCCATAAATAAGTATTTTTTCATCAATCTCTTCACTTCTTTTTACTATTTCCTTCATAGTATCTAAATCTATAAGCTCCATTAAGTCAAATCTTAATCCATCTATATGATAATTTTTAATCCAATGTAATATGGAATCTAAAATAAATTTCCTAACCATAGGCTTTTCAGAGGCCATTTCATTTCCACAGCCAGATCCATTTGTATATTTTCCTAATTTATCACTTCTAAAGTAATATAAAGGAACTATATTATCCATATTACTAGTTTCATACATATGATTATAAACCATATCTAATACAACTCTTATTCCATTATCATGAAACCTTTTTATCATCTCTCTAAACTCTATTATTCTTCTTGAAGGTGTATATGGGTCTGTTGAATAACTTCCTTCTATTGCATTAAAGTTTTTAGGATCATATCCCCAGTTTCTATTATTTTCATCCTTGGTTATTTCTTCATTAACAGAAGCAAAATCAAAGACTGGAAGCAAGTGAACATGGGTTATCCCTAATTCCTTTAAATGATCTAATCCTGTCTTAACCTTATTCCCATTTTCTTTATTAATATAGAAAGTTCCCTCTTCAACTGCCCCTAAAAATTTTCCTCTTAAGCTTTCAGAAACTCCTGAATTTTCATTTATGGTAAAATCTCTAATATGCATCTCATAAATTATTGAGTCTTCTTTATTTATTAACTTAGGTTTATTATATTTATTCCATCCTTCTGGTACACACTCTTTACTAAATAAATCTACTAAAGCTCCCTTTTCTCCATTTACTCCTACTGAAACAGCATAGGGATCTACAGCATAGGTTATCTTATTTACATGTTTACCTTCTTTGCTTAAATCATTAAAGTATAATCTGTATAAATAATATTTACCCTCATTTTCTTTTCTTGGTACTTTAATTAAATGAGTTCCATTTTCTTTTTCCCTATTCATATCATATTTTCTTAAAGGATTTTCCCTTAGAGATTTATAATCTTCATATATTAATAATTCTACTTTTTTAGCAGTAGGTGCCCACAACCTTAAGCTTATATTTTCTTCACTAAATCTTACACCTAGGTCATTTCCTCCATAATAATAATCATTTAAATAATCTCTTACTATTACTTTGCAACTTGAAAACATACTAGAAGCTCTTACTTCTAATAAATCTGATGGATCTATATCACTTTGAAGATTAGTTATTAAAACTTCTTTTTCATTTTCTCTAACTATGGTTGAAACGCCCTTAGCCTTTATTCCGTTTATATACAATCCATACTTAACTCCAATTAAAGGCTTATGGGAAAGATATGCTTTTATAGTATTTTTATGATCCATTAAGGCAACTTGTATTTTAGGGGTAGTTTCTTCTATGGCAGTCTTTAAAGAAGTTAATATCTTATTATTTTCATATATGCAAAATAAATTCCTATCTTCCTTACCTAAATAAAAAGTATATGTCTGCTCATTCCAATCATTTACCCAGTTACATCCCCAAGTTCTCTTTCTTACTATAAATTTCTCTTCATCTACAAAAGTTCCTACACCTAAATCTGTTTTAATATTTAAATTAAATTCTTTACCTGAGCTATTTTCTCCAAAGCCCCAAATATTCCAACTGAAATTTTCTCCATAATATAATCCATCATTCTTTAAAAATTGTACAAAAGTCCCTTTTTCCCCTTCTTCTCTAACCTCAATTTCCTTATAAGCTGTCATGTCATTTAAAGAATCATAGGCCTTTACTATAATTTTAGTGCCAGGGGCTACTTCCTCATTGATCTTTAAAAAACCATTTTCTAAAATTACTCCCTTTAAAGAGTTCTCTATGGAAAGAACCGCATCTTCAATGGTTATATTTCCATAAAATGAATTTTTAACAGCTATTAATTCAACTGGGTATCTAGTAGATATAAAATCTCTTGAACTTTTTATTTCTAAGGATTCTTCAACGGGCTCCCAAAGGAAATAAAAATCATTTTTCTCTTCATTTAAGTTATCTACATATATTTCTTTTCCATCTAGAGTAATAATTATATATCCATACTTATATTCACCCTTCTTTAGTCCACAAGGAAAGGTAATATCTTTAATCATTTTTACTCTACCATCATTAGTATCCAAGCCCCAATTAAGCTTAAAATTTTCGCTTTTTTCCCAATTGTTAAAATCTCCAACTAAATAAGCCTCAATTGCCCCCTTACAACATAAGGTTGCTCTTATGGTATTAGTTAAAGGACTAATCTCTATGTAGTATTCATTATCATCATAACAAACAAGTTTTCTTTTTACAGAATCAAACATATAAAATGCTCCTCTATTAATTATTTATGTAATAAAAGCTACTATTTATCCAAAGTAAAATAATATTATGTACTTAGATTTATAGTAGCTTTCTCTTTCTTACTTTACTTTTAAAACTAAAGTTCCTAATGGAGGTACCTTAACACTTATTGAATAATCAAAATCTTTAAAGCTTTCCTCTGTGGCTTTTAAAATACTATCTCCCATAATATTTCCTGCTCCTCCAAATTCTAAGGAATCTGAGTTAAAGACCTCAACATATTCTCCAAGCTCTAGAACCCCTACTTTAAAATCATAATAAACCTCTGGAGTAAAATTACATATAAATATTAATTTTTCCTTTTTATTCTTTCCAATTCTTATAAATGAAAGTACACTTTCTTCTGAATTATCAGCATCAATCCATTTAAAGCCTTCTTCTTCATAATCAAGTGACCATAAAGAACTATTCTCTAAATAAAAATGATTTAATGCTTTAAAATACTCCTTGGTTTTTCTGTGTATGTCAAATTCTTCAATAACATTCCATTGAAGTTCTTCCCATTCTCTCCATTCAACAAACTGACCAAATTCACAGCCCATAAACATTAATTTTTTCCCTGGGTGTCCCATCATAAAAGAAGCATAAAGTCTTAACCCTGCATACTTTTTCCAATCATCTCCCCACATTTTATTTATAAGAGATTTCTTTCCATGAACAACCTCATCATGTGAAATTGGTAGAATAAACTTTTCTGAATAATTGTACATCATTGAAAAGTTCATTTTATTATGATGATACTTTCTGTATATTGGATCTAACTCAATATAACTTAAGGTATCATTCATCCATCCCATATTCCATTTATAATCAAATCCTAATCCATCCTCTTCAACAGGTTTAGTAATTCCTTCCCATGAGGTTGATTCTTCAGCTACTGTAATTGCCCCTTTTCCTTCTTTTTTTATAATTGTATTTAGTTCTTTTAAAAAGGCAATAGCTTCAAGGTTTCCATTTCCTCCATAGATATTTGGTTCCCATTCTCCATATTCTCTTCCATAATCTAAATAAAGCATATTAGAAACCGCATCTACTCTTAATCCATCTACATGAAATTCATTTATCCAGTACATAGCATTAGAAAATAAAAAGGATTTAACCTCTGGTCTTCCTAAATCAAAATTACAAGTTCCCCATCCTTCATTATTAGCCTTCCACCAAGCCTCATATTCATAGGTTGGTGATCCATCAAACATAAATAATCCATGCTCATCCTTACAAAAATGGCTAGGTACCCAATCTAGTAATACTCCAATATTATTTTTATGAAGTTTATTTATAAGAGCCTTTAATCCATTTAAATCTCCATATCTACTTGTAACTGAGTAATACCCTACGCCTTGATATCCCCAAGAAGCATCTAAGGGATGTTCATTTATAGGCATGAACTCAACATGGGTGTATCCCATCTCTTTTATATATTCTACTAGTACTTCGCTTATTTCTTCATAGGTCATAAACTCTCCATCTTTTCTTTTCCAAGAACCTAAATGAAGTTCATATATATTCATAGGTTTATTATCTAAACCTTCTTTTTCTCTTTTATTAAGCCATCTCTTATCTCCCCATCTAAAACTCTTAATTTTAGTAAGTACAGAGGCTGTATTAGGTCTTAATTCTGATTTAAATGCATATGGGTCAGCCTTATATACTGTATTATTTCCACATTCATTTACTACTGCAAATTTATACTTTATACCCTCTTCTAATTTAGGAAGAAATAAACTCCATATTCCTCTTTCATTAATTTTTTTCATGGAGTATTCTTCTTTTAATTCCCAATTATTAAAATCACCTATAACATATATTTTGCTAGCCCTTGGAGCCCAAGTAGTAAATCTTACACCCCTTTTTCTATTTTCAGTTATAAAATGAGCTCCCATAAACTTATAAGCTGAATGTTCTTTTCCCTCTAAAAACAAATCAAAGCTTAATAAACTTTCATCTTTAGACACTTTTTTGCTTTTTCCTTTGTTTTTCCCTATTTTTTCGGTAACGTTACCATTTTTCTCATGCTTAAGTTCTTTACAATTTCTCATCTCTTTCCCCCCATAGTAAACCTCTCATTAAAGCAAAATATTATAAACACAATATTTTGCTTTAATTATACTATTTTAGGTATTAAATTACAATTAATTATAGGTGTTATTCAAATTTCTATCTTTACTTATTATAAGTTCCCTATCTTTTATGACAAAGTTTCCATTAATATTAAATACAACTCTACTTTGTATTATACCTATAACATCTACTAGTACTATTCCTATGATATTTTGGCGTATTAAAAAATCATATTTATTACTTCCAAGTTCTTTTATTTCATAATAGGTATTAATATCAGAAATACCAGGATTAATTTTTAATTTTACATTTCCCTTTTCATCATATATAAGATTTAAGTAAGATTTATCCTTTGAAGAAAGATCTACAATATATTTTTCTTTTGCTCCGTAAGATACCTCTACTTTATAATTTGGTAAGTATCTTATAATAGCTTTGTTTCTAGCACTTATTTCCCACTGATTAGTTATTTCTCTTATTTCTCCATTATCATATTCATATAATAATAAAATAGCAATTCCACCAGAACCTTGAAATCTTCCCTTCACCAAAATACAATCTCTTCCACTGCCTAAAAAATCTCCTAAAAACAAATGCATATTATATCCACCATAAGGCAATTCTTTTTTTATTACCCTATTACTTCCTTCTAAGTATAAATTTATTTCAACTTCATCTGCTAACTCTCCTTTTTTAAATGGATACATTGTTTTTAATACAACCCTATCTTTAGAAATTCTACTTTTTATATGTCCAACTTTAGAATCTAAAATAGCCATTATAATTACATCCTCCCCAATAAATTCCATTCATAATTAATCTATGCAAAATTTTAACTATAGTAACTAAATTATAAATACAAATCTATTAGCTATTTTCCATTAAAAAAACATATTTTTTTACATTTTTTTAATTTAAAGTCTTTATAATAAACTCTTCTTCAAAGTATAATAGAAAAGAAATATTGTAATAATGAAAAAATGTTTCTTATTAATTTTTACATACTTATTTGGAGGTACATATGGATTTTAATAGAATTATCAATTTCTCAACTGAACTTGGTACTCTAATGCTTGAAAATGGCGCTGAAACATATAGAGTTGAAGAAACCATGAGCAGAATCTGTTTGGCTTATGGAATAGAAAAAGTTGATGTTTTTGTAATTCCTACAAACATAATAATAACAATAAAAACATATAAAAATGCAATTTCTAGAACTAGAAGGGTAACAAGTAGAACTATTAATTTAGATAAAATAGCTAAATTAAACAACCTTTCAAGAGAGGTTGCCTTTAATAAAGTTTCTATTGAAGATGCTGAAAAAAAGCTAAGTAATATAGCTGATGAAAAAGAATATCCTCTTAAAATAAAAATATTAGGATATTTAATTTCAGCTTCAACATTTACTCTACTTTTTGGAGGTAATTTAAAGGATTCTTTAGTCTCAGGTTTTATAGGAATAGTTCTTTGTCTTCTTGCATACTTCTTTAATATTTTAAAGACAAACAATTTCTTTGTAAATATAATATCTGGAGCTTTGGCATCATTACTAGCTTTTCTTGCAGTAAGATTTAATATTGCTCCTAATCTAAATGAAATAATAATAGGTTCTTTAATGCCCTTAGTACCTGGACTTGCTATAACTAACTCACTTCGTGATATAATAGCTGGTGATTTAGTTGCTGGAAGTGCTAAATTTATTGAAGCCTTTTTAATAGCTGTAGGAATTGCTATTGGAAGTGCTAGTATTTTATCTATATTAATAAATCACTATGGGGGTATGGCTATATGAACCTAATAATAAATTCAATATATGCATTTTTTAGTTCTTTAGGTTTTGGAATAATATTTAATATAAAAGGTAAAAACTTATTTTTCTCTTCCCTATGTGGCGGTTTAGGATGGTTTGTTTATCTTTTTTCCTCAAGTTTTATTAGCACAAATGAAAGCTTTAACTATTTTTTAGCTGCTATTTTCATAGCCCTATTCTCTGAGATTTCAGCTAGGGTATTAAAAGCTCCTGTATTAGTATTTTTAGTTTGTGGAATAATTCCTCTAGTTCCTGGAGGAGGTATGTTCTATACAATGCTAGAGACATTAAAAGGAAATATAGATAAAGCTTTGTCCTTAGGATGCAATACACTAATGTTAGCTGGTTCCATAGCTACTGGAATTGTTTTAGTTTCATCCTTTACTAAGCTATATTTTTCTATAAAAAGACTTATTAATAGTAAAATTAAAAGTACTGAAAATAATAACTATTTAAATAAAAGCATTTAGTTTTCTTAAAATGCTTTTATAGATGCAATAAATCACATAAAAAGGAGTTATATCAAAAGTTAACAATAAAACTTATTTTGATATAACTCCTTTTATGAATTTTATACTAGATTTTTATTTATCTATAAGATTAAGCATAAACTTAACTCTAAATTTATAATTAAAAGTCATTAACTTTTTAAAATATAGATATTATCTTAAATAGTCATTTTCTTCTGAATCCCAAGAAATAAAATAATAAACATCCATTAAATTATCAAATTCATTTTTAACAAAATCTAATATTTCATTTCTTGAGTTGCTAACATGATTTTTATCATAATCTTTTCTTATGGTTAATCCATATTTTTCTCCACTGTCTGTATATTTTATTATATCCTCAACATAATCTGTTTCATCTTCATAACTTCTAGGATTATTGTCCTTAATTAAATATAATCTATATCCCTTTTCTTCTAAAGCCATAAGTATGTTTTTAAATCTTTCTTTTAGCTCGTAGTTTTCTCTTATTTTATTAACAAGATTTCTTTGTTCTATGGCTCCATACTTATCTAAGTATAAAGCTGTATTCCAAGAATTAGAGTCTAATCCTAATTGAATACGAGGAATATAATTAAATACCATGTCATCTTCTATTCTACTTCCCTCAATATCATGGAATAAATTTAAAACCTTTATAAGCTTTCTAACATCAGCTCTATTTTTCCCGTAAGATAAATATATTCTATCCACATATTCATCATTAACTCTTTTTAGTGGCCAAGTTATACTAGTTATATATTGCTTTTCCCAATGAGAGCTTAATCCTTTAGAATTCATAAATTCAAAAAGCCCTAAATTATTTAGTTCTCTTAATTTCTCAGCAGCAACTCTTCTTCTCTCTAATATAACTTTATCTCTACTTCTTGATTTGTCTATATCAAAAGCTCTAAAATCACTTTCTAAAAAAAAGTTTCCCATATTTATACCCTCCTTAATAAAACAAAGTTTAATATGTTTTATTAAATATTTAACACTATTATACACCTCTTAAAAATCACTTCAAAACATTTTCATTTGACAAATCTTAGCCTAAATCCTTAGATTTTTTATATCTATTTAAAAACTCATTGTTTCTTCTAAATAAATTAAAAATAATCCCCTTATTTTTTTAAACTTCAATATAAAAAATAAGCTTTATTTATAAAAAGTAAATTTTTATAAAAAGAGAGCCTTATAACTAAAAGACTCTCTTTAACATAATAAACTTAATTAAGCTAGATATAAAGATTTAATTTTAAATCAAACTTAACTTAAAATATACGTTTTTATTTTTTCTCTACTCTTTCCTTTGAATTAGCTATTAATAAACATAAGTTAATAAACACCTCTGGTAATGACATAAACTTAGGGTATGCTAAATATCTAGGCTGCCAAATTGGAGAAAACTTTGACTTATATCTTCTTAGTCCATCAAAACTATAGAATATATTACCACTATTATAAACTAACCTTGCAAGCTTTTCTTGTAAATGTGAATGAGTGTTAAATCCTACATTTGATAATGGTGCTTCTCCTAAGCTAAAATATTTATATCCTTTTTCTTTAAATGTTAAGAATAAATTAAGCATTAAGTAATCCATAGAGGCATTAGGAGCATTTTTATCTATTCTCATTAAATCTATTGCTACTGTCTCTCCTCCATCATTAGCATCCATTATTGTTACAAAGCCCATAATCTTATTTTCTTCTTCATTCTTTAAAATAGCTATGGGAGATCTTTGTATATAATCCTCACTGAACCATCCTAAAGAAAATCCCTTCTCCTTTCTGTCACCTAACCATTTATCGGATATTTCCTTCAATTGACTTACTACCTCATTATTAAAAGGAGGCTCTATAATACTAAAACTATATCCTTCCCTTTCAACTCTTCTTAAGGTATTTCTAAAGGCACTCTTTTTAGAACCAATCAAATTAAATTCTTCTAAATCTATTCTTGCCTCTTCTCCTAACTTAAAGAAATAATACCCTGCATCATGATAGGTAGAAAAGTTTTTTTCTTCTATTTCATAAAAGACAACATCATATCCATATAAATTTGTAAAAGCTTGAAACTCTTCTATACAACTATATAGATTTTCCTTAGTGGCTATAGGATCTCCTAAAACTATTATCTTATCTTTGTACTTGCTGTACATTATTAAGGACTCTCCTTCATTAGCCCAAAAGACCTTTTTATCCTTTAAATAAACTAAATGGGAGAATATTGTTCCATAATCTATTTCTTTAAAGAATTTTGATACCTTTTCTAAATCAGCATCCATATACCTTTCGTCATCTTCTATTTTAGGCATTGTTAAATACCATATTATCACAAATATTATAAAGGCTATATAGGTGAATAATGCTATTCTTAAATACCCCTTTGTGCTATGGAAAAAGTCTACATAGTACCTATAATTCTTACTAAAATGTATGTTAAATTTATGTATAAAACTTGCAAAGATAATCATTACAATTGAAAGAACTAATAATATACCACTTAATTTAGTAACCTTAATAGGAATACTTTTTCTGTAAAAACTCTTTTTTGATAATATTAGAAGTATTATTACTCCTAAAATAAAAATTCCTTCTTTGTAATCTAAATCTTTTACAAAGGCAAAGGCTCCTCCTACTATAAGCAATGTTAATGTAACATAATAAGCTCTTTTTACCTTAAAGAAAACTTCCTTAGAGGTCATTATTAACATTAATCCAATTAATACTGAAGCTCTATGTGAAAACCTTAAAAAAGATAAACTATATATATTGTCTAAAAATTTTATCTTATAAAATATACTAGGATAAATCCCTGAAATTATTAAAAGAATACCACTTAAAAATACTAAAACTGATACTATTATATTTGATATATCACTTAAGATTTTGTAGTTTTTTAAAAGCTTCTTTATATTTTCATAATTTCTTTTATCAGTAACAAATCCTAAAATATTTTTTAAATGTCTATAACTTTTTTTTAGTGAATCCCACATAATATCTCCTTTCTTTTAAGAATATATTAAAACATTGTCAAATTATTCATATTTAACTTGTATATAGTATATAAAATTTTATTTTACAAATCAAATTGAATTAAATATTTTAATAAAACATAGAAATAAAACCTAGAATTATCGCCTAACCTTTTTCATATGTTTATTATTTTTAATTATAAAGTTCAAAATATCTATCTATAACCTTTTCTAATTCAACAACACTTATATATTTAGCTTCTCTTAGAATCTCCTTACCATCTATATATAAAATAATTGCTGGAAACATAAAAATACTTAATTGTGATACTATGTCTACACTTTTATCAGCCTGAACCTCTATAATTTTTGCATTATGGTACTTTTTTATTAATTCCTCTATTTTAGGTTTTAAAACGCTGCAGGCACAACATGTATTAGTACTTAAATAAGCTAATCTTATCCCTTTTTCATTACAGAATTCCTTAAATTCTTTTTCATTATCAATAATCCTCATAAACTCATCTTCTTTCTAAATATGTATAAAGGGATGAATTCAATCTAAAATTCATCCCCTAATATAATTATATCAATTATAAAATATTATTCAATTTAAAGATTTATTGCCCACTTGTATATCTTGTCCTTTAAATTTAAGAAGTAAGGCTTTTGTCCAGAATCATATAAAACTAGCTCTTTTTCACATAGGATATTGTTATAAGCAGCAAATTGAATTGATGGAGGGCATATATCATCCTTTAGTCCTATAGCCATGTTTACTTTTCCTTTTATTCTGTGGACCATATTTTTTATATCAATATATCCTAAGGTATTAAAAACATATTCTTCGTTCTCATGATTTGGATCTATAAACTTAAAATATCTTATTAATTCCTCATAAGAATCTCCACCTAAATCCATAACCCAAATTCTTTTGTAATCACATAAAAATGGATAATAAGCATAAACACCTTTTATTCTATTTTCTAAGGCTGCACAAGCCAAAGCTAAGGCTCCTCCTTGGGAACCACCAGTTGCAAAAACTCTTTCCTCATCTACCCATTCCATATTCATTACTATTCTAGCTAAAATAGCAGTATCTAAAAATATATTTTTAAATAACAATTTTTCTCTACCTTCAACTAATCCTCTAACTATATGCCCTTTTGACTTAAAAGATTTAAACTTACAAGAATCTTCTTTCAAGTAATCTTGCCCTCTACACTCCATAACTGCAACACATATTCCACTAGCTACATAGTGAAGATTATTACTCCAATCATTGCTTCTCTCTTCATACCCATGAAACTCTAACAAAGCTGGCATTTTCCCTTTAACTTCTTTAGGTTTCATAAATTTTGCATATATTCTAGCTCCATCAATACCATTAAAATACAAATCATAACATTCTGCTATAGGACTTTCAAAGTCAGCTTTTTTTAATTCTAATTTAATGTCTAAATTAGCTAATTCCCTTAACTGTGAATTCCAAAATTCATCAAAATCTTCTGGCAGTGGGCTAATCCCTCTGTATTCATAAAGTTTTTCCAAAGACATATCCAAGATTGCCATAATACTCTTCCCCCTATATTCCCATAAACCTACACTTAATTAAATAATTATTCTCCCCTTATAAATAATTATTTATATCTTTTTATTTTCATTTAATTTAAACATTTACTATATCCCTAATTTTACCATTAATTTGTATTTCTTTCAATTAATTCATATATTATATTTAAACAGATATCATAGAAAATTCTTTCTATAAAATTAATTAAATATACTCTAAATCATATTTTATCTCTCAATTTAACTATTCCTTGTAGATTAACAATTATCTATATTGCCATAAGATGATTTAAATTATTAAATCTTTAGAATAATAATTTTAATTTTATTAAAAAGTTTACTCTTAATATAAACAATGTACATCTATTAAATCTCATATTAAACTATAATTCTTATTGATGAATTTAATTCTCACAAATAAAATACAAGGAGATTTATTGCATGGATAAAAAAAAGAAAATTATTAGCTCAATTATTGGAATTATAGTTGTTCTTTTAGCTGGATATTTTGGAATAGATTTAACACAAGACTCTAAAGTTCCTAAAGACTCTAAACTTATGATTTCTTATATGGATGTTGGACAAGGTGATGCAGCATATATAAAAGTAAATGGAAATGATATTTTAATAGATGCTGGTCCAAGAAGTAATTCTAAAGAACTATTAGAACAATTAAAAGCTAAAAACATTGATGATTTTGAATTAGTTATTGCAACTCATCCCCATGAAGATCACATTGGTGGAATGGTTGATGTATTTAAAGAATATGAAGTAAAGGCTTTCTATTCTCCTAAAATAACTCATACAACTAAAACATATGAAAATCTTGTTAAAGCAGTTAAAGATGAAGGATTAAAAACTAAAGAATTAAAAGGTGGAATGGTTATAGATTTAGGAGAGGGAGCTAAATTTGAGGTATTTACTCCTCAAAAATCAGAGTACGAAGAACTTAACGATTATTCTCCTATAATGAAATTAAGCTTTGGTGACACTTCTTATTTATTTACTGGTGATGCTGAAAAGTTAGCTGAGGAGGAAGCCTTAGCTAAGTATAAAACTTCTCTTGATTCAGATGTAATAAAATTTGGTCATCATGGATCTAGTAGTTCATCAAGCAATGCCTTTATAGAAGCTGTTTCTCCAAAGTATGGAATAATAAGTTGTGCTAAAGATAACAAATATGGACATCCACATAGAGAAACTTTAGACATAATAAAAAAATATAATATTAAGACCTTTAGAACTGATACAGATGGAGAAATAATTCTAACTTCAGATGGAAAATCAATAAATTTTAATAAATAATATTTTCTTAAACTACAAAAGGCACTAGAGTAACTAGTGCCTTTTATTTCTCTGTATTAATACAAATTAAAAACTTTGTAAATTAGTTATTTTCGTGAGTAGTCATATCTCCTGATCTTAATGCTCTTCTTTCAGCTATTAAATTTTTAACTAAAACGTCAATAGTCCAATTAATAGATGTTTCTGTAACCATTGCAACTAAAGGTCTTTGGATACCTACTTTTTTTAAGTTTTCTAAAAATATATGAACTTTTCCAGGAGCTATGGCATTAAATATTATTGCTCTTTCTTTAACTCCTTCACCTTCTGTTTTTTCAATTTTGTCTTCTAATATATTCTTTATAGTTTCATCTCCATTTTTAGAGTTTAAAACTATTTGATCTTTTATTCCCATTATTCTAGCAAAGTTTTGTATTTTCTTTAATTCCTTATTTCCAAAGTTATATAAGATTACACAACTTCTTCCTTCTTGTTCACTTCTATCTGAAATATCTATTCTCTCAAATGACATAAGCAATTCTCCTTTGATAACAAATTGTAATTATTAATTAATATCAATTATATCATAATTCTATTAATAATCATATAATTTACATTTTCCTTCATATAAATCTAGATATATTTAAAGAGCTTTAAAAGTATCTAAGGACTTCTTTATATTGTTACTCATAAACAAAAGTGACATACATGCAAAATCATCAGCGCCAGCCCCTAATACTTCTTTAAAGTTAAGCTCATTTATTCCTCCTAAGGCTATGACCTTACAATTTACCTTTTCCTTAATTTCTTTTATAAAATCAATTCCCTTAGGAGTTACGTCCTTCTTACATTGCGTTTCAAAAATAGGAGATACTAATATATAGCTTGCCCCTAATCTATCAGCTTCAAGGGCCTCTAAGATAGAGTGAACAGATACTCCAACCTGTAAGGATTTAACTTCTTCTAAATTTCTCTTAAAATCCTTAAAGCTTAAATGAATAAACTTCTCTTTCAAAATCCTTGCTGCTTCAATATTGGAATTCATTATTATATTTGTTTCATCTGGAACTAAATCTCTTATTTTTATATAAACCTCTATTAATTCCTCTGTACTTAAATCTTTTTCTCTTAAAATTATATTTTTAACACCATATTTACCTGCTTCCTTTATGGTATTAAAATATTTTTCCCTATTTACTAACTTTCTATTGGTTATTAAAAACATAAAAATCACCATTTTAATAAAAAATTATTTTAAAATCTATGCCAATCCTTAAATATAGGTTGATAACCTTGACTTTTTATTAATTCCTTAACTTCACTTACAGAACTTTCATCATTTATATCAAATTGGCTTGTACCTTTTTCTTTTAAAGAATGGCCTCCAACCTCAGTTGAAACTCCAGCACTGATTTTACTCACTCCTAAGGGAATTAAATTTCTTCTAAAATCCTTTCCTTCTCTAGTAGATATATTTATTCCCCCTTGAGGATCAAATAGTCTATAAGCTAAAAATATTTGAACTAGTTCCCTATCATCAACTTCATTTAACTTTTTAAGCCCTCCTTCACAGGGTCTTATTCTTGGCACCGAATAACTTATATCTATATGAGGATACTTATCCCTTAAATATTTTCCATGCATCGCTGTAAAGAAGGCATCTATTCTAAAATCAGCTAATCCTAATAAGGCTCCTATACTTATGCTTCTCATTCCAGCTTCTGCTCCTCTCTCTGGAGCTTCTAATCTGAATTTATAATTTTTCTTTGGACCAGCCACATGAACCCTATCATATACCTTTTCATCATAGGTCTCTTGATATACAGTAAGCCCTTCAGCACCTGCTTCTACCACCTTTTTATATCCCTCTTCTGTCATTGGATATATTTCAATGGTTATGGAAGGAAATTTCTCTTTCAAAGTTTTAATGCTCTCTTCTATATACTCTACTGGAGTATGATATTCACTTTCCCCTGTTAATATTAGAATATGTTTAAATCCCTCCTTTGAAATAGCTTCCCCCTCTTTTTCTATTTCTTCTTGATTTAATTTTTTCCTACATATTTTATTTTCTACATTATACCCACAATATGAACACTTATTTACACAATAATTTGAGATATACATAGGTGTATAAAGTAATATTGTTCTTCCAAAATATTTTAAGGAGAGATTTCTTGCTTCTTGAGCCATTTCTTCTAAAAGCTCTTCTCCCATAGGAGATATTAAATTAAGTAAATCCTCTGGTCTCTTATTTCTTTCATAAATACTTCTTAATACATCTTCCTTTTTTACAGAATCAAAATATCCATAAAAATCAAAATCTCTATATTTTTCTACTACATCATAAAAACTCAATTAAATCATCTCCTAATCTAAAAATCCAGTAAGTGGAGATGAAGCATTTCCAAACTTTGATTCTCTTCCCATTTTAGCTTCATAAGCTAATCTGCCACCTTCTACTGCCATTTTAAAAGCTCTAGCCATATTTATAGGATCTTCTGAGGATGCTATGGCAGTATTAACTAAACAAGCTGCAGCTCCCATTTCCATAGCTTCCATAGCCTGTGATGGCTTTCCTATACCTGCGTCAACTATAATAGGAATATCTAATTCATCTATCATTATTTGAATCAATTCTTTAGTCTTTAACCCTCTATTACTTCCTATTGGTGCACCAAGTGGCATTACAGCTGCCGCTCCAGCTTCTATTAATCTTCTTCCTGCATAAAGATCTGGACACATATAAGGAAGGACAATAAAGCCTTCATCAGCTAATACCTTAGTTGCCTTTATGGTTTCTTCATTATCTGGAAGCAGATACTTAGAATCTGATATAACTTCTATCTTTATCCAGTTTCCACATCCCATAGCTCTTGCTATCCTTGCTATTCTAATAGCCTCCTCTGCATTAGTTGCCCCAGAAGTATTAGGAAGTAATATTACATCCTTAGGTATATTTTGAAGAATATCCTCTTCCTTATTATCTAAATCTACCCTTCTTAAAGCTAAAGTTATAACTTGAGAGCCACTTCCCTCTAAAACATCCTTTATTATTTCATTTGAAGGATATTTACCACTTCCAACAAAAAGTCTATTTTTTATTTCTACTCCACCTATTATTAACTTGTCCATAAAAAACTCCCCTTTTCTACTCACTACTCTTCTTAGTTCTTCATATTTTAGACTAGTATTTTATTTTTATATATAAACTCTGTCTAAAAAGCACTTAAAATCTACTCTATTTTTACTAGTCTTTCTTTTTAAAATTCTATTTTGTTAACAGCTATATCTATAACTAAATTAGCCATGTGATTTGCACATATAGCCACTCTAGGAGCCATTAATCCACAGCCTTCCTTAGCTTCATTTACCAAATCTCCACAAATATAAAACTTATCTGTTATTTGCTTTGTTTTTATTAAATTTGAATCATAAAAACCAGCCATTCCTGAAGAGGAAATCAAAAATTTGTCCTTCATATTACTTAAAACATAATTAGCTAATAAGGCTTTATAATCTGGATTATCAAAGGCTTCTATTATTATGTCAGCTCCTTGTAAAATACCCATATTCTCTTCAGAAAGCTTAAGATTTAAAGCTTCTATTTTTATAAAAGGATTTATTCTAATTAAGTTTCTTTTTAAAGCAGTTACTTTAAATTCTCCAATATCCTCAATATAATACTGTTGCCTATTTAAATTAGAAGGTTCTACTATATCAAAGTCTACTAAACTTATACTTCCAACCCCTATTCTTCCTAAGGAGATAGCAATATTAGATCCAAGGCCTCCACATCCAGCTATTAAAACCTTAATGCTTTTTAGCTTTTCATGAATACCTGGTGTATGCCTAGAGACCATTAGTTCTTCTAACTCCTCTTTATTAGGCATAATTCCTTTTTTTATAAAGACAACCCTATCTCCTTCCTTAAGCTCCTTATCTTCTACAAGTGGAAATCCATTTAAAACTATAACATGAGAATCAGGAAATTCTTTATTTTTTAAAGAATATACTGTGCAATTTTCTTTTACCTCTCTCCACTTTTCATTAATCTTTATATTCATAAAGGTCCCTCTTATCTTTTTTCTCTTTTATTTTCACTCACCTTTTATTGTTTAGACTTCTTAAATACTTCTTAATCATCCTCCACCAACAAAGGCAATAATCTCAATTACATCTTCATGATTAAGTAAGATTTCATTATAATTACAGGAATTAACTATCTCTTTGTTTAGTTCTACAACAACTCTCTTACTATTTACATTTAAACTTTTTAGTAAATCATAAACTGTATTAAGTTCACCTTTTTCTACTTTCTTACCATTAACAATCATACCTTCACCTCTTTTCTATATTCTTAAGACTTTTATACCAACAAAAAAAGGTTTAGCAATATTGCTAAACCTTTTAAAAATATATTCTCTAATTAATCATAATAATATTTTCTAATATGAAAAATCACAACTTAAAATATACTTCCCTACGCTGGTATTAACCAAATCAGGTTATTAGAGTTAGGACTTATTATCCCTCTCAGCCTTTTACAGCACCCCTAGCAATATCTTAAAATTATTTGTTTTTATTTATCATAACTCAAAAAACATTTTTTATCAATTAGTTTTTTCCTTCTTTTCTAATCTTCTATTTTTCATTGTTATTAAATTATTATTTAACATAGCTGTTAATATTAATCCTATTAAAGCTATAATAGCACATGTTAAGAATAATTTAGTATATCCTGTATTCATAGTTTGTTGGAATGCAGTTTCTATTGCATCTTTAGCTCCATCTAAACTTTGCATATATGATTTTTCAATCATATCAATATTCATATGAGGATTATTTGCAAATTTGTCTCCTAAAGCTGCAAATTGTGATTGTACCATTCCTTTTATAAGACTAAATATATTAGTAACGCTGGCATTTCCCATTGAATTAGCAACATTTGAAGCTCCACCACTATTTGACATTATATTAGACATTCCATCTACATGTGGCATAACTTTTTGTAATGCTTCTGGTACTCTTCTACCTGCATCTGATATAAAGTTAATAAGAATATTTGGTGATACTGCAATACCTATGGATTTAATTAATGATACTGCTGATTGTCCAACTGTAGCCTCATTATCTGGTACTAAACTAAGCATTAAGTAATTTATTGGTGTTCCCATAGAGAATCCTAAACCAAATCCCATAATAGCTAAACCTATTATTAAGTTAACCATACCTGGATGTTTAGTTGTTACATATCCTTGATAAAGATTTCCTATGATAACTAAAGACATACCTATTAATAGTACTTTTTTAACTCCTATTTTATCTATGAATTTTCCACCTAAAGGTGCTGCTATACCTACAAATATTGCAAATATTGTAACTATATATCCACCACTACCCATTGGTGTTCTTAATATATTTTCACTAAATTGAGGAATAAATACTGTTGCCATTAATCCACAACCTACAACAAAGCTTAATATTAAAGTTATAGCTATTTCCTTATTAGTAAAGTAAGATAAGTTTATTACTGGATCTTCTGCTTTCTTTTCCACCCAAACTAATATTGGAATTGATATTATAAATATTAAAAGATATGGCCAAACATCTAGTGATTTTATTGAATTAGCAAAATCATAGAATTTTAAGTTTGTAGCTCCATACATTAAAGATAAAATTAATATTGTTAATACTCCTGAACCACAAACATCTAATTTCTTAATTCCTTGTGCAGAAGTATTTTCTTCTAATTTAGTTGCCATAAGTAATATTATTATACTGATTGGAACATTTACTAAGAATAAAAATCCCCAGTTTTTATCTCCAAAAATAGAAAGTATTCCTGAACCTAAGGTTGGTCCTACAACTGTTGCTATTCCATATACTCCTCCAATCATCCCTAAAGCTGAACCTCTTTTTTCAACTGGGAATGATGTTCCTATGTACGCTGTAGCTATTGGCATTATACCTCCGCCACCTATTGCTTCTATAACTCTTGAGAATAATAAGAATGTATAACTATTTACGTAATCTGATACCCCACATAGTAAAGAACCTAGTCCAAATAGAGTTATTGAAACCATGTAAACTTTTTTTCTACCATACTTATCAGAAAGTTTTCCCATAAGAGGCATTGATACTGCATATGCTAAGGTGTATATTGTTACAACCCAAACACTAGCATTTTGTGAAACTTTTAATCCATCAGCTATTATATCTCTTGCTGGTGAAACTATACCAGAGTCAATAGCTCCCATGAAGATTCCTAACAAGAAGACAGCCATGGTAATTCCAACTGATTTTTTCTTCATTATTATCACCCTTTCGTAAGTTTTTACTTATTCTAAGTGTGACTTTTATTAATATTATTTCTTTAAATACCATTAATAAAACTCACAGTGAACTATGTTCATTTTACTACCTAAAGATTATAAAATCAAAGTTTGAATTTTCTTAAATTATCCCAAAATTTATTAAAACCCCTTATTTATTTTATTTCTATTCACATTTAGTTAATATTTTATTAACATTATATTTTCTAAAAATTAAGAGCTACATTAAATCTTAAAAATAAAATTCATTAATAATTTCAGTAAATGTTTATGAGTTTTATTTATAAGATACATAAATGTAGCCCATTTAAATTATTTTAACTTTTCAATTTCTTCTTTTAATTTTCTTATTTCTTCATCCTTTTCTTTTAATTTAGTTTCATAATAATTGTCTTTATCATCTAAATTATTATTTAGCATATTTATTAAGGAAGCCATTTCATCTGCACTTCCTACAATTCTATTAAAAAGTAAAAGATTAGATTTTAAGATCTCTGGTATCTCTTGATGGGAATATCTTAGTCTATGATCAATTTCTCCATACCCCTCCTCAAAAATAGTCCTTACTTGTATCTCAGCTATTGTTGTACTATCTTGGGTAAAGTTTAGTTCAACTAAATAATGAACTGATCTATATCCTGATTGTCTTGATATAACTTCAATACCTAGATTATCAAAAATACTTCTATCATCTCCATCTCTTATATTTGCTGTTATTTCAATTACATTCCAAGTCTTTATTATGAAATCATGTATATCTTTCCATTGATCCTTAAATATATGTAAAACCCTTATTCCTATTAAGTCAGTTATTTCATTTTTATAGTTATCCTCATTAAAATAAAAATCTTCACCATATTTTTCTTTTCTATCTTCTGTTTTTCTAATTATTTTTTCTATTAATCTATCTGGATTTTTTATCCTTGATTTAACAGAATGAACATTTTCATTAGAACGAAGTATATTGGCTATAAAATCAGCTTGATTATAATAAGAACCCTCAAACTTTACAAAATCCTTATATATCCTTTGTAAATCTTCAAATTTAATTTTATTTTTCTCTATATATTCTTCTACATGAGGATATTTCTTAAGAAAAACTTCTTTATTTAAACTTCTCATAACTATCTCCCCTTATTTTGATTTATTGCTATATACTATAAGATATGTTTATCTATTAATCTCTTTAAATCTTCTAAACCTAAATCAATTTCCTCTTTAGAGAAATTATATTTTTTAAGTTCTTCTTCACTTTTATTAGCTAATAAGCTATACATTTTTTCTCCTATTTCATATATTTCTATAGATGGATTTTTCTCTGCTTCTTTAAAAAGCATATCCTCAGCTTCATCAATTTTCCCTTTAGATATTAATCCTCTTAAAGTTATCCAAAAGATATCATCCTTTGAATAAGTATCAGCTAAAAGAAAATCATTTTCTCCATCATTGTTTAATAAGAATCCCATTAAAACACCTACTTTTCTATTTCCTTTATTATATCTTTATCTTTAAAATACTTAACTCTATTTAAAGAGCTTTAAATATTCTTCATATCCCTTTTCCTTTAGTTCTTCCTTCGGAATAAATTTTAAAGAAGCAGAATTTATGCAATATCTTAATCCACCTAATTCCTCTGGTCCATCACAAAACACATGGCCTAAATGTGAATCTCCTAGTTTACTTCTAACTTCCGTTCTAATCATTCCATGACTTTTATCTACCTTTTCTTTTATTATGCTTCTATCTATTGGTTTTGAAAAGGCAGGCCATCCACAAGAAGAGTAAAATTTATCCTTTGAAGTAAATAAAGGCTCTCCAGTAGTTATATCTACATATATTCCTTCTCCATTAAAGTCCCAATATTCATTTGTAAAAGGTCTTTCAGTTCCATTTTCTTGAGTAACATAATATTCTTCCTCAGTTAAGACTTTTTTTAATTCCTCTTTTTCCTTCTTTGTATATTTCAAAATGATCACTCCATTTTTTATTTATTATTATTTTAAAATAATACTTATGTAAAATATTATTTTAATGAGTTATATTTACATTCTTTCAAGATAATCTTTTATATTTTCAATTATTATTTCTAAAGCTTTAATGCTACTTAATACATTTCCTTTTATACATAATGAATGCCCAGCATCCTCTATTTCTAATACTCTTAATCCCTCAGATTTTATTTTTTCCAAATTCTCTGAAGATATTAAAGTATCCTTAGTACCAGTTATTATTAATCCTTCTTTATCTAAATTCTCTTTAAAGGTCTCATTTATAGGAGTTAAATAAATATTTTTAATATGAATATCATAATTTTCCTTAATTTCTTTATGTATTTTACCCTGTAATACTGTACCTAAACTTTTGCCTATAAGAATAATCCTCTTATATTTTCCTCTTCTAAGTTCTAAGGCACTAAAAATAATATCTAGAGTTTCAAGTAATAATTCTCTTATATCATTTTCATCCTGTCTATTGAAAGATTCTCTACTAACTTGAAATCCATATTCTATTCCTAAACAATCAAATTTAAAATCTAAAATAAGCTGTTTAGAATAATCTAAAAGTGCTTTATCTAGGGTGTACCCAAGGCCTGGTAGTATTATTGCTAAAGTATCACTTTCATTACAAATTAATTTATTCTTAGTTATGCATTTCCACATTGATTGTTTTTCTATATTAAAACTATTCATATTTTAATCACCTTCTTTTTAAATTCTATTATATAATTATATGTTAATTTTTTTCAAGAAAGAAAAATTTATATTTATATTTTCCACAAAGGATTTTCTATAAAATGAAAGAATATATAATATAATCTCTCTTTCAGAAAGGAGTTTTTATGAATATTGATAATATAAAAGAGGTTCAAGCAAAAAGTAATAAAATGATCTCTGAAATTCATTTTAAAGAACAATGTAGCTGGCTTAGAAACTCAAAAAAGAAAAAAGATTTAAAAAATAACTTTTCAAAAGAAATTTATGAGGACCTAAAAGATAAAAAAATATATTTAGAGTTACTTGAAAAGGAGATTAGTGATATTTTTTCTAGCAAAGATTTTACAAGTAAAGAAAAGAATCACATATATGAATTAACTAATGAATCCTTTTGGAAGTGGAAACTTAATATAGATAAAAAATAAAAAACATCATTAGTATTTTCTAATGATGTTTTCTTATACTATTTACTCTATTTATCTTTATTATTTTCACTTTGATTGCTATTGTTTTCTTCCTTAGAAGTGTTTTTTATAACTTTAAACTCATATCCTTCATTCTTGTAGTAATCTATTATTTGTGGTAATATTTCTACGGTTTTTTCTTTTCCTGCTGCATCATGCATAAGAATGACTACATGATTTTTTCCTTTTGATGTTTTTTTCACATAATTAAGCATTTCTTCTGTAGAATATGGTTTTCCCTCTGCATCACCATCTAAGGCATTCCAATCAACATTTATTATTCCATTTTCCTGTAATGTATCGTCAAATTCTTTAAGAGAAGGATCCTTATAATATTTTCTTGTTCCATACCCACCTGGCATTCTTAATACCTTGCAATCAAATTCTCCTCCTAAAATGCTCTTCATTATATCATTAGTCTTATTAAACTCATCCATAAAGGAATCAATTTTTAGCTTATTTCCTGGATATAATTTTTTAAAATCATGACTATAACTATGGTTTGCAATAGCATTTCCACTTTTTAATTCTTCTTTTAAATACTCTTGTCTTTTAGAGTCTTTTTCTATACTGCTTCCTAAAACAAAGAATGTTCCATGTACATTCTTATCTTTTAATATATTTAATATCTTTTCTGTTGAATTAGATGGTCCATCATCAAAGGTTAAAAATACATATTTTCCTTCACCTTTATATGTATCATTAGCCATTGCTTGTACATCTTTAGCATCAACTGCATATTTATCTGCTTCATATGTAATATTCATTCTAGGCATTACATCATCTGGATTAGGCTTTATGACCTTTTCCTGTTCTTTCTGTTCTTTATTAATTGAAGCCTTATTAGCTAAATTGCAGCCTATCATTGTGACAACTTTTATTCCACCCCATAATAATATTATAATTGCTAAAACTCCTAAAAATATTTTCAAAAAATTATTTTTATTTGAGTTTCTCCTTTTAGAAAAAATCTCCTTACTCATTCTTTCCTCCTATGTTAAATTTATATATTTTATAATTACTCCATTTCTCACTTAGATAATTATCTTTTAATTTTTTTAATTTATCATTTCAAAATAGTTACATTTTTTTAATAATTATAAAATTAATTTTAGTCTAAATATTATTATATATCAAATGAAAGTATATTTTCTAATAAAAAATAAGAATAAACTCTATTAAGATAAATTACTAAAGTTTATTCTTATGATTAATTAAATTTATCAGCTTAAATTATTCTTAAAATACATAAGTCCATACATAGCTACTGAAATTCCTAAAAATATCAATTGAATAAAAGAAAGTCCACTTATTAAACGATTGTTGACTTTTCCATAAATAAAAATCCTTCTTAAGACTTCTATTATTAAAAATATAGTTAAAGTTTTAAGATATATTTGCTTTTTCTCTAAATATTTGCCGTAACATACATATATAAGATATATAATACAAGTTACAACAATAAAGCTTATAATAAAATCTCTATTTATCATCCTATCCCCCCTCACTAAAACTATATTTTTATTTAATTTTACAATTCTATATTTTTATTTTACAATAAAAATTGCTGAATAAATATAAAGGATGGTTTAATAATGACGAAATTTTATAAATTTTTAATTTCTATAATAATATTAGCCTTAGTTTGTCTTATATTTTTCCTTGCTAAGAGTAATATATTAAATTTAGATAGCTTAAAAAACTTAATTTTAAGTTCTGGATATTTTGCTCCTCTAATTTATATAATAGCCTTTGCCTTAGTTCCATTAACTTTTTTCCCAGATTCAGTACTAGCAATCTTAGGTGGAAGTATATTTGGACTAGGAGGAGGATTCTTATATACAAGTATTGGTGCTTTAATAGGAGGAAGTATATCTTTCTTTATTTCTAGAATCCTTGGTCAATCCTTTGTGGAAAAGTTTGAAAATGATAAACTTAAAAACATACAAGAATTATTAAAGGATAATGGATTTTTAATGATTCTACTTTTAAGATTAATTCCTCTTTTCCCCTTTGATTTAATAAGCTATGGAGCTGGTCTTACTAAAATATCATATAAAGACTTTGCTTTAGGTACTTTAATAGGAACTATTCCTGGCATATTAGTTTTTGTAAATTTAGGAGCTCAATGGATTACTTTTAACAAAACAAGTATATATCTATCTGTAAGTCTATTAATATTATTCATAATAGTATCTGTGTTCTTAAAGAAAATTTATATAAATAAGCATTTAGCAAAAGGTAATTAAATCTTTAAAAATAAAAATAGTCCAAGGATTTTTCTTCCTAGGACTATTTTTATATTTGTAAAAACCTTTTATAAATCTTTATAGTTACTTATGTTTATTGGTTCTATATTATTTTGTCTTGCCCATCTGTTAAACATATTAAACACATGTTTTTCATCTAATTTTTCTCTTAATAAATTTTCATCTTCTTTATTACAAGCTAAGTATTCTTTAAATAAACCCTTCTTATCATCTGATAAGGATCTTATAAACTCTTCTCTCTTTTCTTCTGATATATTATTAAACTGATTTTTAAAGTCAAAATTAAAATCCTTTCCTGCCTTCCCATTAGTATCTTTAGAAAAACTCTTAAATACCATTTTTATTTTATACATTGACTCAAATAATAATCCTACAGCAAATAATATTATTCCTACTAAAATTAAAGCTTTCACCTAATCATCTCCAAACTAAATTTTTATTTAAACTATATTAAGTAAAAAGGAGCATATTAAAATTTAACTCCAAAGAAATTCTATCATAGTTTTCTTTGTAAATATAATTTTAATACACTCCCTTTAAATTAACTTATATAATTCATAGGATTTACCCATTCACCATTTATCATTATACCAAAATGAAGGTGAGGTCCTGTACTATATCCTGTTGATCCTACATAAGCAATTACTTGTCCTTGTGATACATGTTGACCAGCTTGTACAGCAAGTCTAGATGAATGTCCATATAAAGTACTTGTTCCATCTCCATGATCTATTATAACCATATTACCATAAGCAGTATTCCATCCTGCTTCAACAACAGTACCTGACTTTGATGCAAGAATAGGTGTTCCATAAGATGCTCCTAAATCTGCCCCTGTGTGAACACTTCTTTTTCCTGTAACAGGATGCACTCTAGGTCCAAAGGGATCTGTAACTCCACCTGGAGCTGGTCTCATAAATCCACTTGAGGAATTAGCCTTTGTCTCTGAATTTCCCTCATTACTAGATGAGCTTGATTCCTCTGTACTTTTATTGTTTGTACTACTTTTACTATTATTATCACTATTTACCTTAACACTTTTTTTCTCATTAATTAAATTATTTATATAATCTTTAAGATTAGCATTATCTTCTTCGTAACTATTAATTTCATCTAATACTGTTCTTTCTTTTTCACTTAAGCTATTTATTTCAGCTTGTTTTTCTTCTTCTAAAGAATTTAATTCATTTAATTGAGATTGATACTGACTTACTAAGGTATCATATTCTTTCTTCTCATTTTCTAACTTAGTTTTTTTACTTGATAAGTCTTCTTCTTGACTTTTTAATTGAGATTCTTCACTTTTTAATTCACTTTGAACCTTCTTTATATCATCAATTAACTTATTATCTGTGTCTACCACATATTTTATGCTTGATACATTACTTATAAAGTCCCCTACATTTTTTGATTCAAGCATTATGTATAAAAACTGATTGCTTAAATTAGATTTATAAGCACTTCTTATTCTACCTGAAAGTATTTCTTCTTTTTCTTCTTCTTCCTTTTTCTTCTTATCTATATTACTTTGAATATCATTAATTTGTCCTTGAAGTTTATCTATACTATCCTTTAAGGAGTCAATATTACCTTTATATTCATCAACCTTCTTTTGAGAAGTAAGTAACTTTTGATTTTTATCAGCTACTTGTTTTTGTATTTCATCTAATTTACTTTGAGATTTACTCTTCTCAGAATTTATATCACTTTGTTTATCTTTAAGATCATCTATTTTATTTTTATTACTATCAATTTCTTGTTGAGCTTCTTCTGTAGTCTTAGCTTGTACAATATTAGTGCTATTTATTGAAACCGCAAAAATCATTGATATACTAAGTATAATTGCAGTTAATTTTCTCTTGTTCATAATATTTCACCTATTTCTTCTTTAAATATATTATTTTACTAAAACACTACACATCAACATATTATACACCATAAAAATAATTTTGTTAATATAATAAGTATATATAGTAAATTAAATTAATATCCTCTTAACTATGCTTTTAAAAAGACTATACAAAAACATACTTTTCTTAAGTAATATGCTTTTATATAGTCCTTAATTATAAATTAAAATTTTTCATTTTTTATTTCATTATCTATAAGTTCTTCTAGAGTTTTAAACTTACTTTTTCTTTTTAAGTAATGTTTTTTTATGCTATCTTCCATTTCTGATAGTGAAACTTCAGCATAAAACTCTTCTTCCTTGAAATCATGTTTCATTCTTTCATATATTCTTTTTATTATATTCTCTCTATCTTTACTACTTATTTCTTTACTCATAATCATTCACTCCCTATACAAGTTAATAATTTATTAATAATTATATTATACACATGGACTAAAATATATTAAAGTAATTAATTAAAATTATTCACCAAATCTTCTATTAATATCTATACTATTACTAGATTTTAAACTTAGGAGGTTTTTTTATGAGTAAATCTGCTTGGGACTATACCTTAGAAATTCTATCCTTAATGGGTGACATTGATTATTACAATGATTTGTTAAGTAAAAATCTTAACAAGAAAGAGCGAGAAGTGTATTCTAAAAAAGTAGACGCACTAGAAAGTAAGTTCTTCTCTTTAAAAGAAAAGCTAAAAAACACATCAATTTTTTAATGAAAAAAAGGTCCAACAAAAGTTGAACCTTTAAACAAACTCAATTAATGTTCCCAAATATGCCGTCACACTTACAATTTTATACCTGCCTCTCGCAGGTGGGTTTTACGCAAACTAACTCGATCATCTTCCGTCACAAAAGTGAAGTAAAACTTGAAGCCCGATTTCATTAGCTGTTTTGCAAATCCCGTATTTCTCATGTAGGTTAAAATTAATAAGCTTCGCGTACATCTCAGGATTAATCATGTTTTTATTATAACACAAGATATAAAAAAAGCAACATTGAATTTTTAGAATGTTTTTACTATTAAGATAGTTTTAGTTAAGTATAAACTTAAAACTATTCTAAAAACTATTTTAATTCATCTAAAATATCATCTATTTCTAGTTCTTCATCCTCTGGTAAGAACACAGCTAAGAACTGTTTTCCTGAATAATTGCTAGCTTCTATTTCATATCCTTCAGCTTTAGCTATTATTTCAAAGTCTTCCATAACTTCTTCTAAAATCTCTTCAACACTATCTGTTGCAATATCATCTAAATATGGAATAACACCTTCCACAATCCATGGATTACTATCTTCTTCATAGTCTGTTTCATCATTTGCACAAGCTTTAGCACCTTGTATCTCTACATCTTCAAAATCATAATAAAATTTAAGAGCTAATCTGTTCTCTTCTGAAGAAACTTCCTCTATTTCTGTTAATCCATTAGTAGATAAAAAATTTATTATTCTATACTTCTCCATAATATTTACCTCTTTTTAGTATAATAACTTCTTATATTCTTTTTTTACTAATCTAAATTCTTCATCATCTTCAACTAAGTTATATTCAACTGAATCATTTACTTTATCAACTCTAAAAACAAAGTCATCAGCTTCATCTCCGTTACCCTCTACTGGTGAAAGAACTATATATTCTTTTTTGTTCTTTTCTCCTAAATATATTTTAGCAACAACCTCAAATTCAACTTTATTTCCCTCTTCATCTCTAAAAGCCATTATTTGTTTTTCTTCCATTATTTCTCCTCCTAAATCAACCTATTAAAGGTGATTTTTCCTCTTTATAAAATATATATTCATAATGTAACGCTCTAGTTAAAACCACATAAAGAAGTTTCTTATCTATTTCATTATCATTATAATTTTCTTTATTTAAATTATAAACTATAGTACAGTCAAATTCTAATCCTTTAGTAAGATATGACGGTATAATTATTAAATTCAAATCAAACTCTTTTTGATCATCTTTAATTAATTCAAAGTCATAATTTGAATATTTCTTAACTAAAGTTCTTATCTTCTTACATTCATCAAGGGTTTTACCAACTATAGCTATTGAAGTTTTTCCTTCATCTTTTACTTTTTTAACTATTCTATCTAATCTTTCACAAAATTCTTTTGCATTATTAAACTCAATTTCCTCTGGAACCATTCCATGTCTTAAAACTGGTTTTGCTGGCTCTTCATAGGTATTTTGTTTAACTAAAACCTTATTCGCATAATTTATTATTTCTACTGTACTTCTATAGCTTTGGCTTAAGTGCTTATACTCTGCATTTTCATCATAAACCAATTTAATAGCCTCTTTCCAATCATTAATTCCTTTAAATGAATATATTCCCTGACCAATATCTCCAACTATTGTTAAAGACTTTCCTGAAGCCATCATAGACATAACATATAACTGTAGCATAGAATAGTCCTGTGCCTCATCAATGACAATATGTTTTAATAAGCTGCTTTCCTCTATTCCTTCTATTCTAAATTTTAAATAAAGCATAGCTGCTAAGTCATCTGAATCTATTATTTTTTTATCTATATTATTAGCCAAATTTTCTCTCATATATTCAGCTAACTTCTCTGGTATTTTTCCATCTGTTACTTCATTAAAAATCTCCTTGTTTTCAAAGAAATTTTTATAAACATTAGTGGTATCTATACCCTTCCATCTATTGAAATATTCATTAAATTCTTTTCTAGCAGACTTTTTTATTTCTTTTTTATGATTATCTCTCTCATCATAAAGCTCTATAAGTTTTTCTCTTCTTTCTTTAGAATCTTCCATGCTTTTTTTAAGTCTAGCTATTCTATACTCATACTGAAAATCAACCTTATCTAAAACTTTACTTACCTTTTCTCCTAATTTCTTAGAAAAATAGTTTTTGATTTCATCCTTTCTCTTGTTAACAGGATATTTTATTAAATCCTTTAAGAATAATCTTTTTATCTCCTTTGAATCAAAAACTGAATATCCACAAATTCTTATATTATCTATATCGCTATCTTCTCTTTCAAGAATTTGAATATATCTATCTAACATTTCTTTAAATAATATAGACCCTTTTATTTTACTATCATTCATTATATATTTATTTTTTTCTAAATCATTTTCTAAAATTTCTACTAATTTTTTATCCTTAGTTATAACTTTACCCTTCATACCTAACTTTTTTAAGGCTAGTTCTTCAAAAGTTTTTTGTTCAACCTTATCTACTCCTAAGTTAGGCAACACTTCAGAAATATAATCTAAAAATATTTTATTTGGCGCTACAACTAAAATATCTTCTCCAGTTATGGTTTCCTTATATCTATATAATAAATAAGCTAGTCTATGAAGTGCTACAGTGGTTTTTCCCGAACCTGCTGACCCTTGTATTATTAAAGGTGAATTTTTAGGTGCTCTTATTATATCATTCTGCTCTTTTTGTATAGTAGCTACTACATCTTTTAATTTAGTACCTGTGCTATTTTCTAAATTTATTCTAAGGAATTCGTCTATTAACCCATCCCCTTCTTCATTAAGACCAGATTTTAAAATAATTTCATTAATTCCCTCATCAAAACATTCCTTTAAGTTATGCTCATTATCAAAAAGAAATTTTCTCTTTAAACTAAGCTCACCCTCAATAACCCCAATAGGTGCCTTATAATATGCCTCTCCTTGAGTACCACTATAATAAAGATCAGCAAGTGGAGCTCTCCAATCTATTACCTTTTCTTCTCCTTCTAGCATATCACCAAGTCCGCATTTACCTATATAAAAACTTTCAAAATCTTTTCTATACTCCCTAAAATCTATTCTTGCAAAGTATGGCTTATTATAAGCTTCTTTAAATTTTTCTTCTTCCTTTGACAAAAAGTCCACAGACTTCTTAACTATTTCTATCTCTGGATCATAGGCTCCCTTAGATTTCTTATTTAAAGCATCTAGTTTTTCATTAGCTTTTAACTTTTCACCTTCTAATCTTTCCTCTTCACTTTCAATCCACCTTTTAGTTTCTGAAAGGACTTCTCTCTCATAAGTTAAAATCTTATTATCACTCATAATAAATACCTCCCTCACTAAATAGTCCCATTTAATTTCTCATTTAAATCATAAATAATAAAAAAATAATTTATAAAACAAAAAATTTTAATTTCTAGAATACACCTTAAAAAAGGTGTAAAAGACTACTTCATTATTATTTACTAACAATGTAAGTCCTTTTACACCTTTATTTCACGAAATATGTTTTAATCATTTAAATTCTTCTATAATCTTAATCCATTTAGCTAAAATCATATTAAAGATAGAACATATTTTTAGGTATAATCAATTTATTTTCCTTCATAAAGTCATTATTATAACTTGCCTACATCATATTGTTAATTATATTAGATTTTATTATTAAGTTCAATTGTATTTTCTATTACACAATCTAATATACTCTAAAATAATAACCTTATTAATTAACCTTTACTAAAAACAATATTTTAAAATATTAATATGAAACTAAGAATTTCTTATTTAAAATAAATTTTTCTAATTATTTTTTTATAAAAGGACAAAATAAAGTAGAGGTGATATTCATGGAAAAAATTACAGATAGAACTCCTAGTGAAGCTTTAAACGATAATCTTAAAGGGCTTTATATGGGAATGGATATTTTTAAACGTTACGAAAAAAAATGTAAGTCTAATGACTTAAAAAATTTACTAAATGATGTTATAAACCTTTACTCTAAGGAAGCCTGTGAACTTTCAAGTAAAATATCTGCTCTTGGTGACTCACCAGCTTCAAATGTTGGCATTCTAGGAAAAGCTTCTGAGGCTATTTACAATATAAAAACTGTTACAGCTGATACAGATAGTGAAATTCTAGAAGAAAGCATAAAAGCTTTTAAGACAGGTATAATTATGTTTCAAAAGTTTTTACATGAAAAAGAAGATCAATTAGACGAAGAATCAATTGACCTAGTAAAAAATATGATACAAGAAAATGAAGAGCTTAGTAAAAAATTAAATGAGTATTCAAGCCCTCATCAAGCTAACTTTTTCTAAATAAACTAGGCTATATAAATAGCCTATAAATTAAAGCTTATAAGTTGTTTATTAAACTATTTATAAGTTTTATTTTAAGCTTTTATATAGCCCACTTTTTATCCTTAGTAAAGGATACATTTAGCCATTTTTCATAATTTATATGTGATAAAGAATTAAATATTTTTTCTCTTAAACTATCCATTTCATCTAATGCTTTAATATTAGATTCTTCATTATATATAAAATCTATTTCTATTCTTAAATCATTTCCCGTTTTAGAAACCCTTGTAATGGTATCTTCAAAGTTATATTCTCTCTCTATTCCCTCTACAAGTTTATCTATTTCTAAAGTTATACTATCATCAGCCTTAAACTCTAAAAGTTCTTTTAATCCATCACCGAAGGACTTTATAGGCATTTTTATAAATACTGATGAACAAATAATAACCATTAATGGATCTAAGTATCTATTAAACCAAATAAACTCTGTATGCTTAATTATATTTGCTATTAAAAATCCTACTAAAACTCCCATGCTTAATAAAGCGTCCATTAACCATTGACTACTTTCTATATTTATTAAACTTGAGTTAATAGCTTTTCCTTTTTTCTTTAAGAAAAAATATGCAATTCCACACCCTAAAGTTGATATTAAGGCATATATTAAGGCATACCCATATTGAACTTCATTACCCCCATTTATTAAATCTTTAATAGAACCTGTAAGTGAATATATACACATAATAAAAATTGCTAAGGATTTAATTATTACTATTAAAGGTTCTATCATCTTCTTACCAAAGGGATACTTCTCATAATCTTTTTTATTTATATAAATGCTTCCCATTAGGGCTAGTAATGATAAAATTACACCACCTAAGGAATACATTCCATCAAATAAAATCATCTCTGATTTTACAGTTCATCCCCATGCTATTCCTAACACAGCAAAAAACAATGTTCCTAATGTAGATATCTTAAGCAAATAACTTTCCGTCTCCATAAATTTCACCTCAAAATAAACCTTCTAATAATATTTTATGGTTTTTTTCAAGGAAATTCACTAACTAATAAGTCTTAAATATGACACTATTATATTATCTTTACCTTGTATAAAATTTAGTATAAAACATTTTAAGCACTATTTTATATAAGAAAGCTACTTTAAAAACTAATTATTTATTTAATCTAATACTATATTCAATATTTTCTTTTAATATTAGAGCTTTTTCCTTTGAAGGATAGGGATATTGAAAACTTAAATTCATATTTATTGATTTTAAAGCTTCAATTAAATCTTTCGCAAAGAATTGTAACACAGCTAAATAGTACCAATATATTGATGATGAATCAAAATTTACATTATCATCAAAGTATTCAGCTAAACTTTTCCAGTTATTTTCATAAAGATTTCTTGTACCAATTAAAAAATCTTTTTTATTACTTATTTCTTTACTTCTGTTATTTTGATTTATGAGATTTCCTTTCAAAATTACTGTTTGATCAATTATAATAAAAGAATTACCTTGCCATTTTAATGTACTTTCAATTAGACCTATATTATCCGTAGCTGCTTGACCAATAACCTTTTGAACAATACTTAAATTAGCAATTTCACTTCCCATAGGATAATATGAATTACATCCCCATACACTACTTATATTTGCTTTCTCCTTTCCTTCTTTTACTTTTCCATCTCCAGAATATACAAAGTCTAGATAATATTTAAAATTTTCTTTTATATCAACAATATATTTTTTATTTCTTTCATAGTTAAGTACCTCAACTTTATAATCATCTCTATAAAAAGCACTTACTTTATTTTTCTCATAGAAATCATTGGTATTAAATATTTCCTTTAATTCCTCTCCCTCATAAGTAAAAATTTGCCCCTTAACACATCCCCCAAAACAATCACCTATGGATCTTATAAATATATCTAATTTATTTGGATCCCTAAAGGGTTCTAAATGAACTTCAAAATTATAATTATTTTCTGTTAATTCATATTTTAAAACTTTTTCCGAATTTCCCTCTTTAATAACTAACCAATGTCTATTTAAACATTGGTTAAATGCACAGGACATAATATAAACCTCGTCACTAATACCATCTCCTGTAACATCACCTAATTTGTAATCTATTATTTTCCCCTTATCAGTTTCAATCATATTAACTCCTAATTTATATAGTTATAATATTATTTTATCTTCTCTTTCCTTATCTGTTACTTTCATTTGAAAACAAGTGAAATTTAAATTAATTTAGTTTATAATTGAATTAATAAACTCTTATAGATGGGAGATAATTAACATGACTAAAAAGAAAAATAAACTTTTTATAGTTATATTATCAGTATTAATTTTAATATTAGCTTGTTTTTTTGGAGTAAAAGCAGTTTATAAATCATATTTTGCTCCTAAAGTATCTGTAACCTCAATAAATTCTAACATAGAACTTAACGATTGGAATTTAATAAAAAAATTCCTTCCTAACAATATAAATCTTTCTTTAAAAGAAATAAATGTTAGCTCTACAACTGAATTTTCTGATTCTGAATTAACAGATTTATTTATACTAGCTTTGCGTGAAGAACCTGATGCAATAAAAGATCTTACAGGATTAAAGGTTGATATAGAAAACGATGATATTAATATTTATGTAGATATAAACTATAAGAATATACCTTTCCAAGGAAAACTTACCTTTACAGCTCAAAGTAAGGATGGTAAAGGAATATTCCACTATAAAGAAGGAAAAGTTGGTTTTATTGATATTTCTAAGGATACTATCTTTAAAAACCTACAAGATAATTCAATACTTTCCTTTGATAAAAATAATGGAGATATAATCCTTTCCTTTAAGGATATAATAAAATACCTTCAAATAAAATCTATAAAGGTAGAAAATAATAAAATAGTAATAGTATTCAATGGTACTATTCCATTACTTAGTTCAATTTTCCCAAACCTAAATTAAAAAGGATATGTATTAAAATAACTTTTTATAAAACTTACAAACAATATGAAGAGAATATCTAGATGAGCTTTAGAATTTAAATTATTACGTAGAAGATATTACGTTAAAAAACTGAGACTGTTCGAAGCGTAGCAAGTTTCGAAGTTTTAGTAATATCTTCGGAGTAATAATTATTAATTCTTAGCAAAATCTAGTAATTCTCAGAATATGTTTGTAAGTTTTATTTGTTATATTTTAATACGGCTCCTTTTTTAATTTATAACATAAATTTATATATTAAGTGGAATAATAGATTTATTATATATTAGTTTAGGTGATGTTTATGATTGATAAAGTTATAAAGAAATACAATTTAGATGTGGATTCAATGAAACGCGAAGGGACAATTGCCTGTTTAACATTTTTAGCCTCTTGGATATTCTTTGGAATTAATAATGCAATCTTAGCATATCCAATAGCTTTAACCTCCTCAATTCTTTTAAAAGAAAATTTTAAAATAAACCCCTTAGAAAAAACTATAAGACTTTTATTTTTATATTGTTTTATAGTTGTTCTATCTTTTTTAGCATCAAACCATTTTTTATTAGGAATTATAATAAACTTCTTCACCATATTTTTCATAGCTTATAAGCTCTCAGTTGCTTACACCCCTTTATTATATAAACCATTCTTAATGTTATATGTATTTACTTATTTTTATAAGGTAGACTTTCAAGGCTTACCTAGAAGATTATTATCTATTTTCTTTGGCTTTAGTTTAATAATAATCTTTCATTTATTTTTAAACAAGCTAAGTTATAAATCCTTAATAAAAGATAGTATAAATAAATCTTTATTTTTATTAGAAAGCCAAGTAGATAACCTTATTTTAAAAGGTTATAATTCAGATTTGCAGCAATCTATCTCTAAAGAACTTACTACTATTTGTTATAACCTTTATACTACTAGAAAAAGAAAAATTTTAACTAATAACTTAGGTAGTATTCAATTTAAAATATATATAATATTAGAAAACTTAAACTTAGATTTATATAATCTAAATAAGCTATACTCAAAGCTTAATTACAATAGTGCCCTAATTAAATCATTTTTAAAGGAATTAAAAAAATCTATAAATATTTTAAGATTATATTTAAATGATGAGATTTCTTATTATGAAATAGATAAACAACTAAATAGATTAAATAGGTTTCATGAAGATTTACCTGATCAGTTCACTTTTTTTCATGACTTATCTATTTCAGTAACTAATCTTTATTTGTATTTAGCTGATATGACTACTCTTGAAGAGGGTGAAGGATATAAAAGCTATGATTTATGGAAAAATACAGATAAAAACCAATTTAAATTTAGAGATTCTCTACATTTTGGTACAATAAAACTTAATTTTGCCCTAAGGATTTCTTTAACCTTAAGTCTTGTTTTACTTCTTAGCTATCTATTTGATTTTACTAAAATGAGTTGGCTTGGAATAACTATAATGTCCATAATGCAACCTTATTATGAAGAGACCTTAAATAAAAGTAAAGACAGATTAAAAGGAAATCTTTTAGCTATTTTACTTGTAATTATTATTTTAAACTTATTTCAAAGCCAAGTTGTGCATATTATTGTATTAGTTTGTAGTCTATATTTAACCTATGGATTTAAAAGCTATTATAAGCTCTCTCTCTTTACTGCCATCTCTGCTATTTGCATGGCATCTCTTAGCTATGGAGTTAATACCTTAGCTATTTTTAGAGTTTTTTATTTAGTTTTAGGTATATTAATAACCTTCTTAGCTAATAAATTTTTATTTCCTTATAAATTAGATAAAGGACTAAAGGAATTAAGCCTTAAATTAATAAAATATGTAAATATATTAGCAGAAGATCTAATAAAAAATCCTTCAAAAAATGAAGAGGAAATAATAAATTTAACCATCCATATAAAGCTCATGTGTAACAAGCTTACACTTAGAAATATTCAAAAAAAAGATAAGGATATAAATAGGTTAATATGCTTAACTGAAAATCTTACTGCTTCTTTAAGCTACTATACTCTCTTAAAAAAAGATTTAGGATTGGTATGTGGAATAAATAAAGATGAGTTAATTAAGCTTCAAAGTAAATTACAATATTCCCTTAAAGAAAAGGTTCCATTAATAGATATAATAAACCTATTAGACTCAACAGTTGATTCTCTTATTAATTGTCCTTATTCTAGAAAAGTAATTTATAATCCTGCCTCTAATGGGTTCATATATTAATTAAAGTTTATTTCTTAAGTAACAATCTCATTTTAAAAATACCTAGAATTAAACTTATAATGAGATAAACAAAAAACTTATTTATATGATTAAATTATAAACATATATAAAATTAAACTATAAACCTTAATAATATTATCTTAATTTTATAAAAATATAAGAGCTTATATGAAGCTTAATAAAACTTACAATCTAATTTTTCAAATTAATAAAAATCATTTTTTAATCTTTGTAAGTTTTATTCATAAGCTATTTTCATATAAGCTCTTTTTTTATATTAGTAAACCTTATTATTTTAAATCATTTATAGTGTTTATTATCAATTATATACTAAGGCTCTATATATCTTAAATTATCCCAATTTATTATTGTATGATTTATTATTAACCCAAATAATCTACTTTGAATAAATCCATTAACTCTTCTTCACTTAAGGTATTAAATGTACTTCCTGCTCCTAATTCTCCCTCTTCAATAATCTTAGAAATCAATTCCTTCTTCTCCTCTTGAAGAGCTACTACCTTTTCCTCAATAGTTCCTTTAGCTATTAATTTTATAACCTCTACTACATTTTTTTGTCCCATTCTATGTGCTCTATCCGTTGCCTGATTTTCTACTGCTGGATTCCACCAAGGATCAAAATGAATTACAATATCTGCTGAAGTTAAGTTAAGTCCTGTTCCCCCAGCTTTTAAACTTATTAAAAATACTGAGTTTTCACCTTCATTAAATTCATTCACCATATTTATTCTTTTCTTAGATGAAACACTTCCATCTAAGTAACTAAAAGAAATTTTTTCTTCCTTAAGTCTACTACTTATATTTTTTAATACTGAAGTAAACTGTGAAAACACAAGGATTTTATGCCCTTCTTCTATTCCTTGATTTAGTATTTCAACTAAAGCCTCTATTTTAGCACTTTCCCCCATATAATCATTTATTGTTACAGAAGGATCTAAGGCTAATTGTCTAAGTTTAGTTATATAAGATAATATTTCTATTTTACTCTTATTAAACTCCTCTGCATCCTGTTTCTTTTCCATAATTGATAAGGCATTATTAGCATATATTGAATATACCTTTTTCTGCTCTTCTCCTAAATCAACTAAGTGCATCTTTTCAATCTTATCAGGTAATTCTTTTATAACATCTTTTTTCTTTCTTCTTAGTATGAAAGGTTTTATAAGGCTATGTATTTCACTTAATACTTCTTCACTTTCATTTAATTTTTTATAATATCTAACAGTGAATCTTTTTCTATCATAAAGATATCCTGGCATTACAAAATCAAAAATAGACCAAAGTTCCATAAGAGAATTTTCCATAGGGGTACCAGTTAAAGCAAATTTATATTCTGAATTAACCTCTTTAACAGCTTCAGAATTTTGAGAATCTGGGTTCTTAATAGCTTGCGCTTCATCAATAAAGCAATAATCAAAGTTTATCTTCTTATATTCATCTAAATCTCTTTTTAATAAGTTATAGGTAGTTATAATTACATCCTTACTCTCTATATCTCTTAAAGCTTCTTCTCTCTTATCCTTGCCTTCATTTAATACCTCCACAACTAAATTAGGTGCAAATTTATTGAATTCTTCTTTCCAGTTATATATTAAGGAAGTTGGGGCTACTACTAGTGTTTTCTTTCCCTTATTAGAAAGAATAAAGGTAATTGCTTGAAGTGTTTTTCCAAGTCCCATTTCATCTCCAAGAATTCCTCCTAATCCTAAATGCTCTAAAGTTTTAAGCCAATTGTATCCAAACTTTTGGTACTCTCTAAGATTAGCCTTAAGATCCTTAGGAACTTCAAAGGACAGTTTATTTATATTTTTAAATTTACTTTTCAATTCATTTAACTTCTTTTTCCCCTTAATATATCTAATCCCCTTCTCTTCTATGTAATTAGCTATATATAATGCCCTACTATTATTTATTTCTAGGCAATTTTTCTCTAAATCTCCATTATCCACTGAATCTAATAACTTTAAAAATTGCTTTAATTCTAGTTCTTCTAAATCAAGAAATTCTCCACTTTTAAGTTTAAAAAACTTTAAATTTTCTCTAAAAGCTCTAAGTATTTCTCTTGTTTCCTCACTAGGTATATCTCCTATTTTAAAGTCAAACTCAAAATAATTATATCTTCCTGGTTTAATGTCTCCCTTTATCCCCTTGCTTCCTAAGCTTTTTATACCTTTAAAGTTTTCTGAATAATACACTTCTCCATACTCTTGTAATTTGCATACATCATACTTAAAAAAGCTAAATATATATTCATCTCCTAAATAGAAATAAAACTTTTTATTTATTTCTTCAAGGCTAAATCTCTCAATTAAGGCAATTACTTCTTTTTCTTTTTTTATATCTCTATATATTATTTTTTCCTTACAATCATCAAATATATTAAATTCATAAGAACCATATTTTACTTTTAAGGTTAAAGTTACTTCTTTCCCCTCTTTATCAAAGTAAAAATTAAATTTTACAGGCTCTAAAACCGTCTTATTCATTATATTTTTAGAAAGAACTACATTCTCAGTTAAACCTCTTAAGGAAGGTATTAGCTTTCTAAATACTCTTTCCTCTTCACATTTATCAATCTTTATAACCTTTCCCTCTGAAAATATATCTAAATAATTCTTTATTTTATAACAAAAATCTTTTTTAGGAATATATATATTAGTTCCATATAAGAATACATCAGCTCTATCTCCTAAAACCTTAGGCATTCCGTTTAAGGAGCTCAGTTCAAAATTATTTTTAGAATCCTTTAGAGAAAAATCTATTGGAACCTCTTCAAAAAGCACTTCACTTTCTACTGCTCTATAAAAAAATCCTTCATTTAAATAAATTCTATGATTTTTTATAACACGAAAAAAATCTCTTACTAAATAATTAGGTATCTTTATGCTTTTACCCTCTATAAATGTATCTCTATTTCTTAAGAAGCTTTTTATTGGCTTTTCTATCTCTTTTAAACTTTCTATAAACTCTATTAACTCCCTATCCTTAGTACTTAACTTTTGTTCCCTTATATCAAAAGTAAAAACCTTACTATATTTAATAGGTATTCTATTATAGTAAGCTACTAAAAATTGTTCAATATCCTTTAATATATAAAGTTTATTTGAACTCATGGACTTAGTTCCTATTTTAAACTCTGCTAATATGCTATTACTCCACTCATTTTTATTTATATAAACCTCTATTTTTAACTCTTCTTTATCTGTTTCCTCTTGAAGAATTAAATCTAAAATTTTATTTTCTTTCTTCTTAGAAAATAAGTTTTTATCCTCTTCAAACTCTTTTTTCTTAGCTAAATCCTCTAAAGCTTTATAAAAAGTTGCTACTAAATGCTTACAACAATAATTTTCCTTACTAAACTCATGTTTTTCATAATCAGTACAGGTACAATATGTTGATAAAATCCCCCTACTTCTAATATCTATCTCTAATTTCGTACTATATTTACTAAATAATTGTTCTGAAATTACTATTCCATTAACAGCTACTAAATCTTCCTCGTCTTCTATTTCTACTGACTCCACAAGATCGTTATTTATTATTCTTTGTCCCTTAGCATAATTTCTTCCTGTAGTTTCTTCTTTAAACCTTTGTAACAATAAATCTTCAACTAACATATTTACTCCTCTATTTAAGTGCTTCATATCTTATAATTATAACATAAATTTATTTTCTCTGAAAAACTATGTTAACTTTACTTTTTACAAAACTTATTTTAAAGTAAAATGAAGAAAATAAAAATGAGGCTGTATCAAACTAGCTTTTAATAAGACTTTTGACACAACCTCATTTAATTATTTTACTGTTCCCCTCTCTACTAAAGAAGGCTCTAAATTTATTATTTTGCTTTTTAAAGATTTATTGTTTATTAAATCCATAAGTAGTTTACAAGAAGATTCCCCAATTTTATATATTGGTTGAGCTATGGTAGTTAATTCTGGCTCCATATAAGAACAAATGTTTATATTATCATAACCTAATATGCTTATATCTTCAGGTATTTTATATCCGTTTCTTATTAAGTATTTCATACCTCCAATTGCCATAACATCACTACTATAAAAAATTGCATCTACCTTTTTATTATTTTTAATTATTCTCTCTGTGGCATTTATTCCACCTTCCATAGAGAAATCTGATTCTTCTATTATGGTCTCATTAGATATTCCCAAGCTCTTTGCAGTATTTTTGAAACCTTCTAGTCTTAAATTAGCTATTTCTAAATTAGCCTTTCCTGTAACAAAGGCAATATGCTTATTACCCCTATTAACTAAGTAATTTACTCCTAATTCAACACCTTTCTTGTTATCACAAAATACACCATTAGCATTCTTTTCATCTGAAACCATTCTATCTATCATAACAAAAGGAATCTTATTATTTTTTAGAATTTTAATCCACTCTTTACCATCACCACAAGCTGCTATTATAACACCATCTACTAATTTACTAATTAAAAGTTTTAAGTATTCCTCTTCTTTCTTTTTTTCATTGAGAGTGTTGCACAAAATAATACTATAACCATGCTTTTCACTTTCAATTTCTATGGCCTTTGCCATTTCTGAGAAAAAAGGGTTTTGAATATCTGGTATTATCATACCTAAAGTATAACTCTTTTTAGTACTTAGGCTTCTAGCTAAGGAATTTGGTATATAATTCATATCTTTTGCAGCTTTAAATATTTTTTCTCTAGTCTCTCTTGAAACATTTATTTCTTTATTATTTAATACCATAGATACAGTGGTCTTTGATACATTTACTGCTTTAGCTATGTCTAGTAATGTAGTTTTTCCCATTTTACGCAACACCTCTTGTCCGCTTCCTTTTATAACAACAGTAATTATACCATATTATGACTACCTATACCCCTACTATTTAGCATATACAAGCATTATTTAATATTATTAATCAAAACAAATCTAAAATTTTACTACTTATTTAGTATATACCTTAAGGTCTGCTGCTATTTTATCTTTAATGCTTTCACCATTATATATCTTATTAGCTAATTCTACTCCTAATGCTCCAATTAAATCTGGTTGTTGAGCTATTGTAGCTGTCATTTCATTAGCATCTATGGAATCTTTAGCATCATCATTTCCATCGAATCCTATAACTAATGCATTTATTCCACTAGCCTTAATTGCTTTAACTGCTCCTAAAGCCATTTCATCATTGTGAGCAAATACAACTTGTATATTAGGATTAGCTTGGATTATATTTTCCATAACTTGAAGACCTTTTTGTCTATCAAAATCAGCAGCTTGTATTGAAATAAAGTTAAATTTATCATTTTTATCCATTATATTATGGAATCCTTCTCCCCTATCTCTAGTAGCTGATGCACCTGGAATACCTTGTATCTCAACTACATTTATTGGTCCTTTTTCATCTTTGAATTTATCTAATACATACTCAGCAGACATTTCTCCACCTTTTATATTATCTGAAGCTATATGACTTGTTATTTTTCCACCATTAGCTTGTCTATCTAATGTTATTACTGGAATATTACTCTTATTAGCTACCTCAACAGTCTTAACTACGGCATCGCTATCTGTTGGATTTATAAGTAAGGCAATAACTCCTAATTGTACTAAATCCTCTACATTTGCTCTTTCCTTAGCTGGATCATTTTGAGAATCTAATACTACTAAATCATATCCTAATTTTTCAGCCTCTTTTTCTGCTCCATCTTTCATATTTACAAAGAATGGGTTATTAAGAGTTGATAATACCATTCCTATTTTAGGCTTATTATCTCTTCCACACCCTATAAATGAAGTCATAAGCATCATGAGCATTAATCCAACTGAAAATATCTTTTTATTTATATGCATAAAACTCACCTCTTAAGCTTCTTAATTTTTTCTGCTCTTTTTATCTAAAAGTACTGCTATTAATATAACTAAACCTTTTACTATTGATTGATAGAATGGTGATACATTCATAAGGTTTAATCCATTATTAAGTACACCTATAATAAGAGCACCTATTAAAGTACCTGTGATTGTTCCTTCTCCCCCTGCTAAAGAAGTTCCTCCTATTACTACAGCAGCGATAGCATCTAATTCAAATCCTGTTCCTGCATTAGGTGAAGCAGATCCTATTCTACTTGTTATTATTACCCCTGCAATAGCTGAGGCAAAACCTGATACTACATAAACTAAAGTTTTTATCTTATCTGTATTTATTCCTGATAATCTTGAAGCATCTTCATTTCCACCTAAAGCATATAAATATCTTCCAAATCTTGTTTGTGATAAAGCATATACTGCTATGATTGCTATTATTATTGTTATTATAACTGGTATTGGCATAAATCCAAGTTTACCATTTCCTATTTTAACAAAAGCTTCAGGTAATTTTGATATTGGAGTACCATCTGTAAATACTAAAGTAGCTCCTCTAAATATTGTCATTGTAGCTAAAGTAACTATGAATGCTTGTAATTTTCCTTTTGATACTAATAAACCATTTATTAATCCAACTGCTATACCAATAACAGCTGCCACTATAATTGCTAAGAATACGTTTCCAGTTGACTTAACAATAGAAGCCCCTACGGCACCACTAATAGCTAAAGTAGATCCAACTGATAAGTCTATTCCACCAGTTAAAATTACGAAAGTCATACCTATTGCTATGATTGCATTAACTGAAACCTGTGTAAATACGTTAGTTATATTAGATACACTTAAAAAGTTTGGAGTAACTATAGTAATAACTATACATAATAATACTAGTCCTATAAGAGATTTATATTTAGATATATTTGCTTTAACATTCGCTTTCATTATGTAATCCTCCCTAATTGTTTATTCCAACGGCTAATTTCATTATACTTTCTTGGTTTGCTTCATCTCTATTTAATTCTCCAGAGATTCTTCCTTCACTCATAACCATAATTCTATCACTAATTCCTAAAACCTCTGGTAAGTCTGAAGAAATCATTATTATGGCTTTTCCACTAGCTTTAAGTTCATTTAAAAGTTCATAAATTTCTTTCTTTGCACCTACGTCTATTCCTCTAGTTGGCTCGTCAATTATTAATACTTCTGGAGATAGCATAAGCCATTTAGCAAGTATAACCTTCTGTTGATTACCTCCACTTAAATTCTTAATAAATTGTTCCTTATTTGGAGTTTTTATGTTTATCTTCTTAATATAGTACTCTATATCCTTTGCTTCTTCTTTTTTATCAAGAGATTTAAACTTATTCTCATATTTCTTTAAGTTACATAAGGTCATATTTTCTCCAACAGACATTCCTAAAATACAGCCTTCTTTTTTTCTATCCTCTGAAAGATAACATATACCATTATTTATTGCGTCACTTATGCAATTTATATTAATAGGACTTCCATTTAAAGAAATTTCACCACTTGTTCTTTTATATTCTCCAAATATTGTTTTTGCAAGCTCTGTTCTGCCTGATCCCATAAGACCTGCAATTCCTAATATTTCTCCCTTTCTAAGAGTAAATGAAGCTCCTTTAACTCCTTCCTTACAGCTAAGATTTTTAACTTCTAAAGCTAAATCTCCTTTTTTAACATCTCTGTATGGAAATTGATCCTCTATGGTTCTTCCAACCATCATTGCTATAAGCTTATCATTATCTATGTCTTTTATTTCTGCACTTCCTGCATATTTACCATCTCTTAATACTTCTACTCTATGACATATTTTAAATATTTCTTCCATTCTATGTGATATGTATATTATTGCTATTCCCTTTTTTCTTAAATTCTCTATTACTTTAAAAAGGTTTTCAGTCTCTACATCAGTTAAGGCTGTAGTAGGCTCGTCCATAATAATTATTCTAGCATTCTTAGTTAAGGCTTTTGCTATTTCTATCATTTGCTTTTCACCTACATTAAGAGTACTAACTAATCTATTTGGATCTATATCACAGCCTATTTGCTCTAAGAACATTTTACTTCTTTCATCTAATAATTTTTTATTTATTCTTCCTGTAAATTTACTATGTTTTTCATTACCTAAAAATATATTTTCTGAAACAGTTAAGTTATTTAAAACACTAAGTTCTTGGTGAATTATTGTTATACCAGCTTCTTCTGCTGATTTAATTCCCTTTACTTCTACTTCTCTTCCTTCAATGAATATCTTACCTTCATCTTTTTTATATACTCCACTTAGTATTTTCATTAAAGTTGATTTCCCTGCTCCATTTTCTCCCATTAAAGCAGTAACTTCTCCACCATAAGCCATTAAGCTAACATTATCTAAAGCTTTGACTCCTGGAAAGGATTTTGATACACCTACCATTTTTAGCATTGGTGTTCTTTCACCCATTTACTACACCTCCCAAAATAAATTCCTATTTTGCAAAGAATATTCCACCCAATAAATACTGAGCAGAATATTCATTTTTAAACTTTTTAAAAAACAACCCCTGATTTTAAGATTATATTTGCATATGGAGTTTGTTCTCCAGTTCTAACAACTGCCTTACAATCTTTTAATTCTTTCTTTAATTCCCCATGTGATATAAAAGTTATTTTAGTATCTTTTATAATCTCTTTTATTTCTGTAAATAATTCTGGACTTACCTTTTCTGTTTCCTTAGCAATAAGTACCTCTTCTACTTGTAATTCTTCTAAAATAGCTTTTAAAGTTTCTATAAAGCCAGGTACGCCTTTTATTAAAGCTAAGTCTATTCTCTCAGTTTCCTTTGGTATAGGTAATCCACAATCCCCTATAGCCAACATATCAGTATGTCCCATCTTTGATATTACTGAACTTATGTTACTATTTAATAAGCTTGTTTTTCTCATAATTACTCTTCTCCCTTATAAACTTCTAAAACTTCCTTTAGATATGGTATTGATGGTTGAGCCCCTTTTCTTTGTACTGCTATTGATGATACCTTATTTCCAAATCTTATGGAACTACTTAAAGTCTCTCTTCCTAAATTTTTAGTATCTAACTTTGAACTTAAGCCTCCAATGAAGCTATCTCCAGCAGCTGTAGTATCTATTGCATTAACTCTATACGCTGGAACTATTTCACAAAAATCTTTTCCTATTAAAGCTGCTCCCTTTTCACCAAGAGTAATAATTATAAACTTAACTCCTTTATCTAAGAATATCTCACCGGCCTTTTTAGCATCTTCTATATCTTTTATTTCAATTCCAGTTAACAGCTCTGCTTCTGTCTCATTTGGAACTATTATATCTGTGTAATTTAATAATTCATCTTTTATTTTTTTAGCTGGAGCTGGATTTAATATTGTAACTTTTCCATTTTCCTTAGCTATTTTAAATGCTTCTATTGTAATATCCTCTGGTGTTTCAAATTGTGAAATTATAATATCTGATTCTTTTATTAAATTTTCAGCACTATGTATTTCATCTTTTGTTAATGTCATATTTGAACCAGCATTAACAATTATTGAATTATTTCCATTATCATTTACCATTATTAAAGCCATTCCAGTTGGCTCTATTCTATCTTCAAAAACATATTTAACATCTATATTATCTTCTACTAATTTATCTCTTAACTCTCTTCCATTTTCATCTTTTCCTATTTTAGAAATCATGAAAACTTCTGCGCCACTTCTTTTAGCTGCTACTGCTTGATTAGCTCCTTTTCCACCAGCTATTTTTTGAAATGACTTAGAGAGTATAGTTTCTCCTACTTTAGGCATATCTTTAACCTTTAAAACTAAATCCATATTCATACTTCCAAGTACACATATCTTATTCATTAATATCCCTCCCTAGTTAACCGATTCAGTGAACCGATTAACTATATAATAATACTTTTGTAAACGATAATCAAGACTTTTTTTGTAAAAATATAAAAAAAGAGTATAGATTTTTAAATCTATACTCTTAAACTAGCTATTTATTTTTCAACTAATTCGTACATTTCTTTAGCTCTATCAACGTACATAATACCTTCTAAGTGATCTATCTCATGTAAGAAACATCTTGCTAAAAGATCTTGAGCTTCATAAACTTTTAATTCGCCCTTTTCATTTAAAGCTTGTATTCTTACTGCTCTTGGTCTTTCAACTAATCCCTCATGCATTACATAGCTTAAACAACCTTCATAATCTTCATAAGTTTCCTTTGAAACTCCTGTTACCTCTGGATTTATAAGAACATATTCATTCTCACCATCTCCAAAATTTATATAAACAACTCTTTTATTAACTGCTATTTGAGGTGCAGCTAATCCTATTCCTTCTACAGTTGCTAATGTATCTTTTAAATCTTGTATTAATCCTTTAACTTCATTAACATCTTTAACAGGTTCTGAAACCTTTTTTAAAGCTTCATGTCCTATTTGAACTATTTTCTTAACAGCCATTTAACTTCTCCTTTCAAAATTCCTATAAATATATTAAAACATAAAAATATAAATTTTTCACTAATAAATTATATATTATATTCTCTGTAAAATATTATTGACTGTCTTTAAAGCATCTAAGTTAAAACTTATTATACTTTAAAGACAGTCAATACTTATAATATTATCATAATTATTAATAATGATACTAAACTTAAACATCCACTTAATATGCATATATATGACACAATTTGCTTTACAGACATTCCTCTTTCTTGTAGCCTATAATGTATTTGGCTTCTATCAGCTTCATAGACAGGCTTTCCGGATTGAAATCTTCTAAAAATTACAAAGATATTATCAAAAATAGGAACTCCTAAGGCTAATACTGGCACTAATATAGATAATGCTGTTGCTTGCTTAAAAGCTCCTTCTAAGGCTATAATAGCTAAAATAAACCCTAAAAAGTTAGCACCTGAATCACCCATAAATACCCGCGCTGGATGTCTATTATATCTTAAAAAGGCTAATATTGACCCTACTAGAGTTATTGACATATATGCAGAGTTAAATTGTCCTTTTGCAAGAGCAACAACAAACATAGTCATAGCAGATATTATGGAAATGCTTCCTGCTAATCCATCCATTCCATCAGACCAGTTTATTACTGTAGTAACCCCAAAAATCCATGTTATTGTAAGTATATATTGAATCCATCCTGAAAATTGAGTAAACTCTCCAGTAAATGGATTAGTTATACCTCTAAAAACAATCCCAGCTTTAAAAACCATAGTTGCAGCTAAAATTTGAATTATAACCCTTGGATAAATTGGAAACTCTTTGCCCTTTCCCTTATAATAGTCATCAATTACTCCTATTATTATTACCAAAGTAGCTGCTATAAATATAATAAAAGTTTGTGATAATTGCCTTGTAGAATCTATTCCAAAAAGGTATGTTGCAAAAAATCCTATATACATAACAACCCCACCTATTAAAGGTGTTAATTTATCATGTTTTTTTCTTCCTGTAGGCTTATCAACAAAACCCTTTTCATTTGCAAATTCAATAAACTTTGGCATTAATAGATATACTATGACAAAAGGAATAAGCATTACAATTAAATACTTAATCATTTTTTCTCCCTCTGTATTAAAAACATTTTTTCTTACATATACTATTCTAGTAGATTAATAAGTCATATTAATGACATTTTAATTAAAATTATTTTATCACTTCTTATTATATCACTAATTAAGAAATTTAATCATATTTTAATAATTACTCTACTTCATGTTTTAAGCAAACTGAAAATACATGACAAGGCATTTTTCCTTCTTCTTTTCTTTCGTATTTTTTAACCAGTTCTCTCATTTGTCTATTTACTTCTTTAAACTCTTCTTCATTTAAGTATATGTTCTTATAATTGAAACCTATGGAATCCTCTGCATTACCAGTATCTACTTTCTCAGATATTCTTTTCATAGTTTGTTCCTTTGAACTATCATAATATTCACTTAGAATATTTAATATTTGAGATTTGTAAACTTGTTTAGCTTCTTTTTTAATTTGATTTCCCTCTATATTGAAGCTTTCTGCAGTTAGATAATAATATTTTGCTATTATTCCCTTTATTTCTTTTGTTTTTACAAGCTCTAAGATGCCTGCTTTTTCTAATTTTTTAATATGGTAATGAACTTTTGCTGGTACTTCCCCAAAAAAATCAGCAATTTCCTTTACCGTAGCAGATTCTTGATTATTTCTAAGATAAGTTATTATCTTCAGCCTATAAGGATCTGAATATGCTTTTATTTGTTCTAAAGTTGTTAAATTCATAACACTGTTCATTTTAAGCCCCCCCTAATATTTCAGTATAATATTTACTTATTATACCATATTTTTAGATATTTTACATATATAAGGTGTTATTAAAATTTTTATTATATTAAAATATCTATTTTGCTTAATAAGATTATACATTTTATTTTGAAAATAGTAAAGAAAAAAGGCAAATCTTGATGTTTTATTAACATAAGATTGCCTTTTTTATTAATTTAAATATATTATCCTCTTTGCTCTATCATAGACTTAACTTTCATAAGTCTTGTTAAGGCACTTCTCTCATTTTCATCAAGCTTCATTCTGATGTATCTGATAGTTTCTTTTAATTGAGGAATTGTCATATATTCAAGAGCATTAACTCTTCTTCTTGTCTTTTCTATCTCGTCTGCCATAAGCTGACCAGATTTCTCAACTTCTGCAAGTTCTAATAACTTTGGTAAAATTCCATATAGTTTAGAAATTGCATCATCAAGTTCAGCTGAAGTATTCATAAAGCCATAAGGATAAATACTACCTTCATCACCTTCTAATTTTCTTTTGAAGTTCATTATAGGCACATTTACACTCATTATGTTTTTATTTCCCACTTCAACCTCAATTTCTTCTTTAGGGTATGCTATAGCTTCCTCTAGGAACTCTGAACTCATAACAGCTCTAGCCATAACGAAGTCTTTTAAGGAACTTCCTAGTTCCTTTTCAACTTCATCTCTTAATTGATTATTATATTTGATAAGATTTATGAATTGTCTCATTAACTCATCTTGCTTATCTTTTAATAATTTATGTCCTCTTGTTGCTGTTGCTAATCTTTTCTTTAGCTTTGAGAGTTCCATTCTAGTAGGATTGACATTTAATCTTTGTGCCATTCTTACTCATCCTCTCCAACAGGCATATACTTTTCAAGATATTCATCTCTAATTCTCTTAAGCTCTGTTCTAGGTAAGATCTTAAGTAATTTCCATCCAAGATTTAGAGTTTCCTCTATTGTTCTGTTAGTTGTGAAACCTTGTGAAACATATTCATTTTCGAAAGCTTCAGCAAATTTAGCGTATGCTTTATCTACATCTGATAATGCTGATTCTCCTAAGATAGCAGCAAGTTCTTTTGCTTGCTTACCTTGAGCATACGCTGAGAATAATTGGTTCATTGTATCAGCGTGATCTTCTCTAGTTTTTCCTTTACCAATACCTTTATCTTTAAGTCTTGATAATGATGGTAAAACATCTATTGGAGGCATTATTCCTTTCTTGTAAAGTTCTCTTGAAAGGATTATTTGTCCCTCAGTGATGTATCCAGTTAAGTCTGGAATTGGGTGAGTCTTATCATCTTCAGGCATTGTTAATATTGGAATTTGAGTTATTGAACCTTCTTTTCCAACTAATCTTCCTGCTCTTTCATATAATGTTGAAAGGTCAGTATATAAGTATCCTGGATATCCTCTTCTTCCTGGAACCTCTTTTCTAGCTGCAGAAACTTCTCTTAAAGCTTCACAGTAGTTTGTTATATCTGTCATTATAACAAGAACGTGCATTCCTTTTTCATATGCTAAGTACTCAGCAGTAGTTAATGCCATTCTTGGAGTAGCTATTCTCTCGATAGCTGGGTCTGATGCTAAGTTCATAAATAGAACTGATCTATCTATAGCACCAGTTTTTGTGAACTCATCTACGAAGAATTCAGCTTCTTCGAAAGTTATACCTATAGCAGCGAATACAACTGCGAACTTAGAATCTGAGTTTAAAACTTTTGCTTGTCTTGCAATTTGAGCAGCTAACTCTTTGTGTGGAAGACCTGATCCTGAGAAAACAGGAAGTTTTTGTCCTCTAACTAGAGTGTTAAGTCCGTCTATTGCAGAAATACCAGTTTGAATAAATTCTGATGGATAGTTTCTAGCAACTGGGTTTATAGCTTCTCCATTTATATCTAATCTCTTCTCTGGTATTATATTTGGACCATTATCTTTTGGTCTTCCCATACCATCGAATACTCTTCCTAACATATCTTCTGAAACACCAATTTCAAGTGGTCTTCCTAAGAATCTTACTTTTGTATTTTTAAGGTTGATTCCTGCTGAACCTTCGAAAAGCTGAACCATAGCTTTATCTCCGTTAACTTCAAGAACTTTACCTCTTCTTAACTCACCAGTTTGCATTTCTATTTCAACTAGTTCATCGTATTTAACACCTTCCACGCCTTCAACAGCCATTAAGGGTCCTACAACTTCTGTAACTGTTCTGTACTCTTTAAGCATTTAGAACACCTCCCTCGCTGATTAACTTGTTCATCTCTGATTTTAATTCAACTAAGATGTCATCCATCTTACTTATTTCTTCTTCTGAAATATATTTACTTCTTGCAATTCTATCTCTAACAGGAAGTTTTAATACTTTATCTAAATAAACTCCAGCTTCTAAAGCTTTTTCAGCCTCATGTTTGAAACTTAAGATTAAGTTTAACATTTTGTACTGTTTATTTAATGAAGTATATGTGTCATTCTCATGGAATGCGTTTTGTTGTAAATAGTCTTCTCTTATTGACTTAGCAACTTCAAGTTTTAATCTATCACCTTCTGAAAGTGCATCCATACCAACAAGTCTTACTATTTCTTCTAAGTTTGCTTCTTCTTGAAGAAGTGCCATAGCTTCTGTTCTTAATGCTGACCAATCATCTGCTACGTGAGCATCCATCCATTCACCCATTTTTTCTAAGTATAATGAGTATGATGTTAACCAGTTAATTGATGGGAAGTGTCTCTTGTATGCTAATTGAGCATCTAGTCCCCAGAAAACTTTAACTATTCTTAAAGTTGATTGTGTAACTGGCTCAGATATATCTCCTCCTGGAGGGGATACTGCTCCGATAGCTGTAACAGCTCCTTCTCTTCCATCTTTACCTAAAGCTACAACTTTACCAGCTCTTTCATAGTAATCAGCAAGTCTTGATCCTAAGTATGCTGGGTAACCTTCGTCTCCAGGCATTTCTTCAAGTCTTCCTGACATTTCTCTTAAAGCCTCTGCCCAACGTGAAGTTGAGTCAGCCATGATTGATACTGAGTATCCCATATCTCTGAAATACTCTGCTATTGTTATACCAGTATATATTGATGCTTCTCTGGCAGCAACTGGCATGTTAGATGTATTAGCAATAAGAACTGTTCTCTTCATTAAGCTTTCCCCAGTTTTAGGGTCTTTAAGTTCTGGGAATTCGTTAAGAACGTCTGTCATCTCGTTACCACGTTCTCCACATCCAACGTAAACAACTATCTCAGTATCTCCCCATTTAGCAACTTGGTGCTGAACTACTGTTTTACCAGCTCCGAAAGGTCCTGGAACGGCAGCAGCTCCACCTTTAGCTACTGGGAAGAAAGTATCTATAACTCTTTGTCCTGTAGTCATTGGCTCAACTGGATTTAATTTTCTTGCATATGGTCTACCTTTTCTTACAGGCCATTTTTGCATTAATGTTAAGTTCTTATCACCTTTTTCAGTTTCTACTACAGCGATAACTTCTTCTACATTGAAATCTCCAGCTTTGATTTCTTTTATTGTACCTTCAACGCCGAAAGGAACCATTATTCTATGAAGAACAACGGCAGTCTCTTGAACTGTTCCTATTACGTCTCCAGCTGAAACCTTATCTCCAACCTTAGCAGTTGGCACAAAAGGCCATTTTTTCTCTCTATTTAAAGATTTAACTTCTACCCCTTTACTTAAGAAAGCAGAATTAGCTGCTTTCATGAAAGCGTCTAGAGGTCTTTGTATTCCATCGAACATTGACTCTATAAGTCCTGGTCCTAACTCTACTGAAAGTGGTTCTCCAGTAGTTATAACTGGGTCCCCAGGTCCAATACCTGATGTTTCTTCATATACCTGGATTGAAGCCTTATCTCCTCTCATTTCAATGATCTCTCCGATAAGACCCTTTTCTCCAACTTTTACAACGTCATATACATTAGCTTCATCCATACCTTCAGCAACTACTAAAGGACCTGAAACCTTGATAATTTTCCCCGTTTTCAAGTTATCTACCTACTTTCTATAAAATGTTAACGCCAACTGCTTTTTCAACGTTATCTGATATTCTTTGTTTTCCTATATTTAGAGTTCCTTGATTGCTTGGAATTAATATTACAGCAGGAAGTACTTGTCTTGTATATCTCTCGATAGTTTCTTCTATATTCTTAGCTACGTGCTCTGTAACAAAGATTACTGCATAACCTGTCATTGCAAGCTTATCAATTGTTTTTCTAGCTTCTTCATCTTCAACTACAGGGAAAACATCTATTCCAAGAGCTTTGAAAGCTAAAACTGAATCTTTATCACCTACAACTCCTATTTTCTTATACATATCCATCACGCAGCCTTTCTCTTATTACTTCCTTAGTAATATTGTTTAATTTACCAACCATGATAGTTCTTATTTGCTTTATTTCATTCTCTTTAACATACATATATGTTAAAACTGGCTCTAAACCTTTAGTTACTATTTTAGCTTCCTTCATTATACCCATTATGTGATTATCAATAAGCTTTTCAAATTCACTAACTGATGAAGTCTCTATGTAACTAGCTATACCTTCTCTTAGTACTTGTGAATATTCTTTACTACTTAAGTTGTTTGGAATATTTTCGATTGTATCTAAGTATAAACTTCTAAACTTACTTGCATCTATACTACCACCTGGTACTATAGCATCTAAAAAGAAGTTAACATTTTTATCTTGCTTTTTAGCTCTTAATAATGTTTTTACATTATTTAAATCTATAAGATTAGTAAGATATCTATCTAAAGCCTTATCTTTTATATTTTTCTTATTTGCAATTTCATGAATATGAGCATATAAGTATTGATCTGCGATTAAATCTATAAATTGAGGATCATTAGTTTCCTCAAACTTTTCAAATATTTTTCTTAAGCACTCTTCCATTTTCTTAGGAAGTCTACCAAAATCTTCTCCATTTATTGCAGATTTTAAATCATTTACTCCCACCATACCAACTGGTATTAGCATTTGGGAAAAATCTTTATCTAAGATTTTCCCCTTAACTAACACTTTTATGTTATGATAGTCATATTTTAAAGCCATAACATCTATGATTTCTTTTAAAGGACTAGCTTCATACATAGTTTTATATAATCTAACTAACTCATTTGATAAAAGAATTTCATAATCATCTGGTCTTCTTACTTCATTCATAAATGCTGCATACTCTGTTTCTTGTAGAACTTTTAATGCACCTTCTGAAGTGTTTGCATCTATCATTCTTTCTATTTGAGCTTTATCAAGGAGTTTCTTTTCGTATACTCTGATTCTAGGAATTAATTGCAAAAATTGCATTGAATCCATTCTTCATCCTCCTTAATCAAATAATACTTTGTTCACCTCAAACTCTAACTCTCCTCTTAAAGAGTTAATTAAAGCTTCAAAGGTATTATTTATTTGTATTCCATTTCTATCTAATATGAAGCCACCATTAAATTTGCCTTCCATATTTAATGTAATACTTCCTTTTTTTCCTTTAGATTCAAGTTCTTTATTTAATGCTTCCAAGAACTCATTGCTAAATATATCTTTATCTTTTTCATTGATTATAATAACTTCTGTTCCTTCTAACTCTAAAGAATCTAAAGTTGAGATAACATAGTATTTATAATCTCCATTAGAAAGATTTTGTAACTTCTCTATAGCTTCGTTAAATACTTTTGATATAACGTCTTGCTTAGCTCTTAACATATCATTTCTTACTGATAATTTAGCATTTGAAATTATTCTTGCTTTTTTAACTTCTGCTTCTATATTAGCTTTAGTTATTATTTCTTCTTTATCCGCTTCTGCTCTATTAGTTTTCTTAGATATTATTTTATCTTTTTGGGCTTCAGCGTCAGCTAATATATACTTTTTCTTTTCTTCAGCATCATTTAGAATCTTGGAAGTTAAATTATTTAAATTTGACATTCCCTTCACTTCTCCAATCTTTGCTTACTATTATTGTATTACGCTTGCACCATTTACTAATAAGAATGATATAACGAATCCTAATAATGCATATGTTTCAACCATTGCTGCGAATATGATACCTTTAGTATTGTGCTCTGGTCTTTTAGCTAAGATTTGGATACCAGCTGCAGCTGCTTTACCTTGAGATATACCTGACCATAATCCAGCGATAGCTATTGGTAAACAAGCAAATAATAAGTATAATCCTTTAGCTAATGATGCATCACCATTACTGATTTGGTTAAATACTAAGAAACCTATAACGAATCCATAAAGACCTTGTGTACCTGGTAATAATTCAAGAACTAATGCTTTACCAAACTTTTCTGGTTCTTCAGTAACTAATCCCGCTGCTGCTTCCCCAACTATACCAACACCTTTAGCTGATCCTATACCTGACATACCTACAGCTAATGCTATTCCAAAAGCTCCAAATATTAATCCTCCGTAATTTGCCATAAAATATGAAATCCAGTTTTCCATAATTTAATTCCTCCTGAAAATATAATGTTATTTTAATTTAATTTTAACTATAATTTATTTATTTCTTTTTATTGTTATGAATTTATTTATTGTTCTAAATGGTGTGAATGCTTTTCCGCCACCTTCATAGAATTTTGAGAAGTACTCAACGTACTGTAATCTCGCTGTATGAACATATGCTCCAAGTAATGATAAAAGCATGTTAAATGTATGAGCTGCTATAAAGAATAGAGGTCCTACAATTATAACTGCTATTCCTGGGAACATACCTATTATTAGGTTAAGTGCAGCTGCTATTGATCCACCTGCAATACCTAAAGCCATAAGTCTTGTATATGATACTAAGTCTCCTACGTATCCTGTTATACCGTATAAGGCATATAAACCTTGACCTATTTGAGCACCTTTTGTTTCTTCATCTCTACCTTGTGTTAAGATTATTAATATTGAACCTACTATTGCTAATACTTTACCTACTAAGCTTATAGGACCATCAAAGAATATCATTGGAAGACCTATTAAAAGCATAATCCATGATCCTACATCAAATAAAGCATATAAATATTGCTTATCTCTGATTAACATGTACGCTTTTATAAATAATCCAAAGAATATTTGAATAACCCCAAATCCAACTGATAAAATTAGTAACAAGTTGGTATCTTTACTTGGATTTATAAGTCCAAATTTCAATTCAAATCCAAAGGCAGTACCAAATACTGCACCTGCAATAGTTGTAGCTATACTTAAATACATAAAGAATTTAGCAAACTTTTCTTGTGCCTCATCTAAATTAAGTAATTTCATAGCTAATAGTGATCCTACAAATAATACTAGTCCGTATCCTAAATCTGCAACCATCATGCCGAAGAATACTAGGTAGAAAGGTGTTAAAAGTGGTGTAGGGTCTATTTCATCATATCTTGGTAAGCTATACATTTCTGTTATTGAATCGAAAGCTGCTGCTGGTCCCTTATTGTGTAATTTAACTGGAACTTCTGCAACCTCTTCTTCCTTAACTTCTTCAAACTCAAGATAATACATATCTCCTACTGAACTTTGTATGATTCCTTCTAAAGAAGAATTATCATTTTTAGGAACCCACCCTTGAATAACAACTACTCTATCTGTTTTTAAGAAGTTTTCACTTGCTTCTTTTCTAAGAAGTATGTTGCTGTAATATTCATAAGCTAATTCTAAAGTTCTCTTTTCTTCTCTGTAATTTGAAAGTACTCCTTTTAAGTCTGATTTTTGAGCTTCGATTTCTTGTATCTTTAATTTAAACTCTTCAACAAGAACTGAAGCTTTTTCTTTGTACTTAGTTTGGAACGCTGAAAAACCAAAGTTCTTTAAAACTTCGTCCATTTCTTCAGCTCTTTCTTTCATTGTCATTACAAAGACATATGAATCTTGGTCAGTGTTAGAAATAACTTCTATATAACTTTCCTTGAATTCGCTTTCAATTTCGTTCTTCATGTTTTCAAGATTTTGACTTGAAATCACACCTAAGAACGCAACTACTTTTTCAAAATTATTTAATTCACCTAGTGGAGCATCGAAACTTTGCCATGGCTCTAAGATTTCTATTTCACCTAAAAGTTTTGTCTTTTCGTTTTCTAGAGTAGCAAGCTCTCTCTCCATTTTCTTAACCTCTGAATAAACGACTTCCCAGTTGCTATTTTCAACCTTTACTTCTAGCTCATCCAAAGTTAAGCTTTCTTTACCAGCTTTTAAAGCCTTAAGTCCTCCAACTTCAGCAACAAACTCTTTTAAGAAGTCTAAAGCTGATCTTGTTTTTGAAACATTTTCTTCTATAAGAGTTGTTTCAGCATCTAAATCATCTTTGCTAAGAGATTCAAAGACTTCATTGCCTTCCACTTTTTCTTCATCTTGTAAGTTTATGAACTCAACTTCTGAAGAACTTTGAATTTTTTTAAGAAGCTTTTCTTTCTCTGATTCAAAGGCAAGTAAGGTGAATTTATTCATCTTAACTATTGCCATTAGTTTTCACAATCCTCTCAATAACTAAATTTACTGCTGAATCAATCTTAGAACCTTTAAGACTTGATACCTCAGCACATTGTTTTTCACCTTCTGAAAGTATGACCTCAGCCTCTTTTCTTCCGGCTTCCTCTGCATTGCTAACAATTCCCCTTGCAACATTTTTAGCTTCTTCTATTATTGAGTTATATCTTTCATCAGCTTCTATTGTTGCATCAGAAATTATTTTTTTGCTTTGCTCATGAGCTTTTTTAATCATTTCATCAGCTTGCAATTCAACTTTTTTAATTTCTTTTATTGCTTCTATTGCCAAAGTTTCACCACCTTTATATAAGGAATTTTTATAAAATATATATTAATACTTTATATAGTATTAATTAACCCTTAATATTAATTATACATGAAAATTAACTTAATTCAACATAATTTTATGAATGTATACATTTTCAAAGGTTTTTTTGCAAAAATCCACATTACATTTTTTTGAATAAAAGATTAAAACTATTAACATTTACAAAAAGTCGTATTAATATCTTTGCATATTGTATATTAATACGACTAATATACTAATAAATTTTTAATTTTCCATTTATTTCATTTCTACTTCTACATATGAATCATAGTCAAAATTCATTTCATCAAATATAAGATATTTTGGTTCAAAGTTAATTTCCCCATTTTTAATGTAATTAATTATATCTATTTCAAATTTTTCTATATGAGCTTTTTTAAATGGCATTTGTCTATGAAAACTATCTTTTATATTTTGCTCATCTTCTTTGGTAATAGTTCTAACTAAAAAGTCTGGTAACCACCTCTTTTTATTAAAGCATAAATAATCAAATTTTAAAACTTCCTTAAATAGACCTTCATCCTCTCCTCCTATCTTCTCAAGATAAAAATCTAATAATATCTTATAATATTCAACATTTCCTATGCTTCTCTTGAAATTACCCTTCTCTTCAAAGAACATAGCTAAATCATAATAGAAATCAAAAGGTTTTTCATATATATTTAAGAAGAATTTAATTACATTATTAAATTTACATGAATTATAGTATTTATCAACCATTGCTTCTACTTTCTTTAATAATAAAAGCTCTTCATAACTTATATCTTTACTTCTTATTATTTCATATGGAGCATAAGGTGAATAAACTATTCCCCACTTTTCAGCTTCTTCTCTCATTGAAGATCCCTTTAATAATTTTAGGAAACCTAATTGAATTTCATCTGGTCTTATGGCATGAACATCATTAAAAGATTTTTTAAATGATTCTAAATCTTCTCCTGGTAGTCCTGCAATTAAATCTAAATGTTGCATTACATTTTTTCCTGCTGCAACTTTTAATACTTTCTCTTTTATATTTTCATATGTAATATATCTATTTATATTATGTAAGACTTCATTATTTGTAGTTTGAACTCCAACCTCTAATTGGAATCTTCCCTTTGGAGCATTATTTAATATTTCTATTTGCTCCTCTGTTAAAAGATCTGCTGCAACCTCAAAATGGAATCTTGTCTCTGTATCCTGTTCACTTAAATATTTAAGAAGCTCCACTGTGTATTCTCTATTACAGTTAAAAGTTCTATCAACAAACTTAACTAATTTTAATCCTCTTTCCATGAAGTATTTTAATTCTTTCTTTACTCTTTCTACATCTAAGAACCTAACTCCATGCATTACAGATGAAAGGCAATATTTGCACTTAAAAGGACATCCCCTTGAAGCTTCATAGTAAACAATCTTATTGTTTATATCTTCTTCATAAGTATAAGGGAACACTAATTCATTCATATCCATTTCAGGTCTTTTAGGATTTTCAAAGACTATTCCGTCCCTCTTGTAGTTTAAGCCTTTTATATCTTCTATTTTTCCTTCTCCAAGCTTATAAAGAACAAACTCTCTAAAAGTTTTTTCTCCTTCTCCTACTATTACATATTCACCTTCATGATTTTCTAAAAATTCTTTTCCTTCATAAGAAACTTCTGGTCCGCCATAAAGTATTTCTATATTAGGATCAACAAGTTTTATAAGTTCAGCTAGTCTATTTACAAATTCCATATTCCATATGTAACAGGAGAAAGCCACTACATCTGGTTTCTCCTCAATAATACCTTCTAAAATATTCTCAACTCTATCATTTATTGAAAACTCTTTTATATCACCTTGGAAATCTAAATCCTTTGTAAATGCCTTCAGGTACCTCACTGCTAGGTTGCTGTGAATGTACTTTGAGTTTATTGCTGTTAGCAGTATTTTCATTCTTTATACTTCCTCTCTTTATTCCTTTGATAAATATTATTTTATCACAAACTTTAGTTTCCTCTATTTCAAAATATTTTTCAAGTATTTTTTTTGAGCTATCTACTGTAAACTCATTAGAAATACTATTATCTATAAATTCAAACTCTTTTTCTTTATTTCCCGCCATTAAAACTTTAACCTTATCATTTACAGTTTCTTTTTTTTGCTTTTCTCTATCCCATATATATAAGTTTCCTCCAAATCTCACATTGCTCCATATGTTTTTTACGACATCTTCAACCTCATTTTTATGCAATTGACTTAAAGAAAAGAAAAGCACACCATTATCATATTGATTTCTATATTCTCCATTAAAACTTTCAACATAATAATCTACACTTATTTCACTTTCTGTTTGCTTTAAAATATTATAAATAATTCCATAGTTATTTATACCAACATCTAAAGTGTTACCTTTAAAATTTATGTTACTCATATCAAGTATAACTTCTCTCACCATAACATCACTCCCAATTTATTCCATATTAATTTCTATTATACATTTAAAGAGTAATTCTTTCTATGCTTATTAGAAAAAATTACTCTTATAATTTTATTTTCTATAATTATCTTTTTATATTTTAAAATTTAAACTAATTACTTAATTTATTTTTTCTTTAAGGATAGTAGGAACTTAATACCTAAAACTACAATTAATACAAAGTTTATTCCTAATATAACAAAGTAATTATAAATAGGTATGTTATTTATAGTGTTACTCTTTTCTAGTCTAAAAAGTACTCCCTTATTTCCATCTAGTATATAAAGATTCTTACCTATTATTTTCATATCATTTATATATGAATTTTTATCTAAATATATTAATTCTTTAACTTCTCCCTCTTTTAACAATTTTGAAAGAGTATTATTTTTATTATTAAAGAATAAAAATGAATTTTCATCTTCCAAAATTGTTCCTTCTCTATCTATTAATAATGTATTTATATTTCTAGTACCTTCACTTTGGTATAGTGGTTTTGGCATTACATAGCTTTTATGTTCATCTGTTATAAAATTAATTATAGGTTTTCCTTCTTCTCTAAATCTTGGAGAATTAACAGGATCTCCCCCACTATAATCTGGCCAACCATACCAAGTTCCCTTTCCTTCTATTTTATATATATAATCTGAATCTCCACTTAAAGGTCTATACCCCTCATCTTCCATTCCTCCAACAATTGCAAAAATCTCTCCTGAACTATTTAAATCAAAGCCTTTAACATTTCTTATTCCATAGGAATATAATTGCTTTTTCTTGCTCTCTATATTAAATTCTATAATAGCTCCATTACCTAATATATTTCCTTTTACCTTTTCTCCCTTTGATGTCTTAGTATTATATGGCACAAAAGCTCCTTTTTTATTTTCATCATAATTTCTTCCACTTAAAACAATATCTACTGGAGGAATATCAGGATTTTCTCCCTCTTCATCTACTATTCCAGAATTTGTAGAAGTTCCTATGGTTAAATAAAGCTTTCCATCATTTATTAAAATCCTAGTATCCTCTTTATTTATCCCCTTATTAGGAATGTTCTCAATTAAAACTTCTCTTTCTGAACTTTTTATGTTATAAGATACTAACTTTTCATCTAAAGTGTAATATAAAAATTCATTATAATATTCTAAATCATATATATTTCCCTCTTCTTTTAATTCCAAAAACACATTATTATTTCTATCTATTTTTAAAATCTTATTTTCTAATGCTATATAAATATTCTCTTCATCATTACATAAGGCTCTTGCTCCCTTTAACCCCTTTAGTATTAACTCTTCACTAAAACTTTCACTTTCTAAATATTTACCATCTTTATTAGTAAAAAAACATATTATACTTCCTAGTAATGCACTAATTAAAATTAAACTTATAAACTTTATAAAATTCTTCATATTTCCTCCCTAAAAAAGCCTCAATAATAAATTTTAACAATTAAAAACTCATAGATAATTAATAATAATTACCTCCTATATAATGAATATTTAACATAAGTTGTGAATATTCATTATTATTGAACTTTTAAATAGGGTGGTGATTCATTGAGTAAAAATGATTTCTATAAAAACTCTTTCATGCTAACAGCCTCTAACTTAACAACTGGATTATTAGGTTTTATCTTTTCTATGTACCTATCAAAGGTACTAGGCCCTGAAGGAATGGGACTTTATGGTATTATAATGCCTATTTATAATTTATTTATATCAATTATGACAGCTGGTATAATTGCATCCATTTCTAAGATAACTGCTGTATATTCAGCAAGAGATGATTATAAAAACATAATTCGAACAATGAAAGTTGTGGCTATTTTTAACTTTATTTGGTGTCTTATAATAGGAATATTTGTATTTTTCTTATCACCTATAATCGGACATTTTTGGGCTAAGGATCCTAGAATAATAAAATCTATAATGGTAACTTGTCCAGCTATGATATTTATAGCACTTTCAAACATATTAAAGGGATTTTTCTATGGAACTTCAAAAATCACTGTTCCTTCTTTTATAGATATTTTAGAAAAATCTTTACGTATCTTTGTTTTAGCTATATTAATTTTTATATTTAAAGCTGAAACTTTAGAGTCTTTAGTTACCTTAGCTTACTTAGCCTTATGTCTTGGGGAACTACAAAGTTTAATACTTTTATTTGGATATTTTAAATACTCAATGAGTAAATTTCCAAAAACAAATGCTAAAGGGGAAAGCCGTGCTCAATTATTATTTGATGTTTTAGTAACCTCAGTACCTTTATGCTTAAATGGATTTTTAATGAGTATTTTTAGCGTTATCTCAACACTTTTAGTTCCTAAACGGCTTATAGTTGCAGGATTTACTTATTCCCAAGCACTTTCTCTTATAGGAAAATATTCTTCCATGGCTATGTCCATAGTAACTTTTCCTATAATTATAGTTTCTTCAATAAATACTATGCTAATACCTGACTTATCTCAAACTTTAAGTAAAGGGAATTATCTTTCAGCTACTAAAAGAATTAGAGATGTTATTAAAATAGCTTTTTTAATAGGTATTTGTACCACAGTAATTGGCCTATGTGTTCCTGACTCTTTAGGCAAATTATTCTTTGGAAGAGATGATTTAGGAGAATATATAAGAATAACATCATTAATGATGCCAATAGTATTTACTTCAAACACTATGTATGGAATTTTAAATGGACTTGGAAGACAAAATGTAATTTTAAGAAATACTATAATAACAGAAGTTTTAGAAGTTACATTGTTATTTTTCTTAACTGCAATACCATCTATAAATATTTATGGTTATGCAATAACTATGCTTGTAATTTCATCACTTTCTCTTTGTTTAAACCTTTATGAAATATATAAAAATATAAACATAGGTTTATCCTTATCAAACTTCTTAATATATATATTAACAGGAGTTTTAACCTATATATGCTTAAGCCCACTTTCATTAAAGCTTTCTTTTATTGATTTTAGAGTTCAAGTTTTAGCTGTAACTTCTATAGCAGCTTCTATATTCATATTTTTAATAATAAAGGAGAAATTCTCATCAAGGTTTAGAAAAATCTCTTTAAAAAGCAGATAGGAGGCTAGATCAAAATATAATAATAAAACTTACAAACAGTATGAAGAGAATATCTAGTAATTCTCAGAATATGTTTGTAAGTTTTATAAAAAGTTATTTTGATATGTAGCCTTCCTTTTTTGAAAAAATCTTAAACTCTTTACTTTCTCCAAGAACTCTCATTATTTTTAATCCTTTTTCTTCATTTAAGTTGTAATGTTTTACTCCTAACTTTTCTATGGATTTCCCATTATCTAAATCATCTATTATAACTAAAGGTTTTAACCTCTTAACTAATTTTTTCACTTCTTTTTTATTTTCTTTCTCTGAATCAATTAAATTTAAAATCTCAACTCTACAATCTTCTATATTACTAAGGTTAATTGCACTGTCATAAGCCTCTTCTGATAAAACAGCTAGCTTAATATTATCTACAGTAGCAAAAATCATACCTTCCTTAGAATTCTCTACTTTCTTTGCATTTAAAGAAATGCTTTCCTTGTTATAATTAAATCCTTCTTCCATAGATGCTATCTCTATATTTTTTTCCTTTGTAAGATTACTTACCTCTTCACTTACTCCCTTTAAAGTAGGAAGAAGTATTTTCTTTACACTACTTTTATTTATGAAAGTTTTTATAAGTTCATCAGTTTCTTCTTCCATAGATCTTAAAACAAACAAATCAATTTCCTTTAAATTTTCTTTATTTATTCCTTCTATGATTCCCTCTACATTATCACCTTCACTTATAAGAACAGTTTCACCATTGCTTCTTAAAATTAAGATTTCTTCATCATAGCTTAGAAATTCTATAGTATTAGGATTTTCCTTTGCCAAAGCAGTATTACCTCCAAGAAATAAACATGATATTAAACTTATAAGAAATATTATTCCATTTACTTTTATTTTTCTCATAAAATTCACCACCTATACCAATAAAATCCCCCAAAAATTATTTTTTATACTACTTATAGTAATAAAAAAGAGCTATATAGAGTAAAAACTCCATATAGCTCTTTTTTATTATTTTAATCTAGTACCAAATTCATCTTGCTCAATTAAACCTTTTTTCATAAGTCCACCTAAGGCCATTTTAAAGTAATTTTTAGAAGTTTTAAAAGTATTTCTTATTTCATCTGGAGTACTCTTATCATTTAAGCTCATAACTCCACCATTTTCTTTTAAGTAGTTTAATATAGTATCTCCTAATTCATTTCTTTCCTTAAGTTTATGATTTCTTAAAGATAATCCTACTATTCCATCTTCATAAACCTTTATTATCTTACCTTTTATATTATCTCCAGGTTTAATATTTGTAAAATATTCATTTTTAAGAACCACAGCTCTATGTTTATTATCTATTGCTACTCTTAAAGAACCATTAGTTTGGTATCCATAAACTATTCCTGAAACTTCAGTTCCCATTTTAGGTTCTTCTATTTCATCTAAGTATTTATCAACCTCTGTTGTTGCTGCTAATCTTCCTGTTTTATCTACATAAATATATACTAAGTACTTTTTACCCTCTTCCATTTTGTACTTTTGTTCTTTTAATGGAACAAGTATATCTCTTTCTAAACCAAAGTCTACAAAAGCACCTATTTTAGTAATAGATTTAACTTCTAATAAAGCAACATCTCCCACAACAGCTAAAGGCTTTTTTAATGTAGCTATAAGTCTATCTCTAGAATCTCTATATATAAAAGCTTCTACCTCATCTCCAACCTTGATTTCTCTTCCATCTAAATTTCCAGTTGGAATTAATATATCATCAGAAGTATTTCTAGTTCCTCTGTCTAAGTAGTATCCAAAATCCGCTTCTCTTACTACTTTCATTTTATTAAATTGTCCTATGTTTATTATCATAAGCTCCTCCTTTATTTAATATAAAGATTTTTCATCTTTACATATTCTCTTCTTGAATTTTTTATACTTTCAATTTCATCCTCAGTAAGTTTTCTAACAACCTTTCCTGGAACTCCCATGACTAATACGCCCTCTGGTATTTCCTTGTTTTGACTTACTAAAGTTCCTGCAGCAATCATAGTATTTTTTCCTATTTTTGCTCCATTTAGTATTATTGCTCCCATACCAATTAAGCATTCATCCTCTATCTTACACCCATGTATTATAGCACCATGTCCTATAGTAACACCACTCCCAATTTCAATAGTGTGCTCCTTATCAACATGCAATACTGCATTATCTTGTACATTGGTTTCATTTCCTATTTTAATTAAATTATCGTCTCCTCTTATTACAGATCCAAACCAAATTCCACAATCTCTTCCTATAGTAACATCACCAATGATATCACTACTGTGAGCTATAAATGTTTTTTCCCCTATTTCAGGCTTCTTTCCTCTAATTTCAATTAACATATGATCACCTCTTAGTCATTCTTGTAATTTTATCATATGAAAGTAGAATATGTCTACTTATGCTTTTGTATGCTTAATTTAATCTTTTCTATTTTAAAGATTTCCCTAATAAAAATTAAGATACTTTAGTTTAAATGTACTTAACATTATATACTTAAAAAATCATATATAAAAATAATAAATAAAACACATTTAATCTAAATATTATAAATATTATATACTATACTAATATTTATAAAGAGGTATTAATGGATAAAAAATCTATACCCTTTGATAAGCTTAAGTTTTATTATGGAATTCCCCATTCCCATACATCCTTATCAACAGGAAAAAGTAGTCCTTATGAATCCTTAGAACATGCTCGCTCTAATGGATTAGATTTTCTAATAATTACTGATCATAATAAATATTTAAGCGAAACTATCAAAGAAAAAAATAAAGAAATTTCAAAATGGGAGTATTTAAATAAATGTATAAATAAATTTAATAAAAAACATTCTGATTTTTTAGCCTTATGTGGTTTTGAAGCTAAATCAACAACCTTAGGTCACTTAAATATCCTATGTCCTAATACATTTTTTACTGGAATAATTCCAGACATTAACTATCTATTACTTTGGCTCATTAATGATCACACAGCCTTACTTAGTATTAATCATCCTAAAAATTCCATAGCTAAAAAAATTGAATTCACTCCTATTTTAGATAAACTTTTATGTTCTATAGAAGTTGGAAATGGAATCCCACCTAGTAATTATACAAGATATGACTCTCAATTTTTCTCCCTTTTAGATAAGGGATTTAAAATAGGAGCTATAAATTCCCAAGACAATCACAAATTAAATCAAGGAGATAGTGAAAATTTAACCTGCGTAATTTCACATAAATTAAATAAAAACTCCTTACTTGATGCATTTAAAAATAGACATATATTTTCAACGGAATCAAAAACTTTAAAAATGCTATTTTCTTTAAATTCAACCTTTATGGGTGGAACAATAACTGTAGATTCCTCTTCAAAAATTAGTCTCTATTTACAAGTTGAAGATCATATAAACAAAATATCTAAAGTTCAATTTTTAACTAACCAGGGAAAAATCATTAAAGAAATTAAAGATATAGATTTGCATAATGTTAAATATATTTTTGAAAAGGAAGTTTCTTTAAATGAAACTTGGTTTGTAGCTAAAGTTTATTTAAATAACAATAAAGAGGCCATGTCCTCTCCCATCTTTGTTAATTATGAATAAAAAAACAAACTCCATTAATAATGGAGTTTATTTTTTTGAATCCTTATTATGTTTAACTCTATTTGGTTTTGCCTTTGGTTTAATAACAACTTTTTTCTCTTTTTTAAGCTTTGGATATCCATTTCTAAGAATATCTAAGAACCATAAGAATAATATAGTTGCTACTGCAGAAATTGCTAACACAATCCATTGATTCATAGGGATGAACGTAGGAATAAGGAAGATTATTATTGCTGCAGCTAAAATTATCCATTTATTAATTTTAACTTTGTTAAATACAAATCTACTTAATAATGAAAATCCCCCGAAAATCACTACTGCTAAAAGTATTATTTGTAAAATTAATACAAATATTCCCATAGTTTTGCCTCCTTGCATAATACTCCTTATATAATATATTAGTCTAAAAGAAAAACATTTTCAAGTTTTTAATTTTTAAAGTTGTTCTTATAAAATTAACATTTATAATATCATTTTTATTAATGTGTTAAATTAATAAAAATATATTTGTTATTTTCAAAAGTATATATAGTATTTCTATAAAAAATTTGATAAAATAGAATTATCATTTTATTCAAATTTTAAAGAGGTGATACTATGTCTTTAATAAACACATCAACTCATTTAGATGAATTAGATTTACAAATTTTAGATATCCTAATTAAAGATTGCAGAACTCCTTACTTAGAGATAGCAAGAATATGCCACGTTTCAGGTGGTACAATCCATGTTAGAATGAAAAAGATGGAAGACTTAGGAATTATAAAAGGTACTAGAATACTTTTAAATTTACCTAAATTAGGCTATGATGTTACATGCTTCGTTGGTATTCATGTTAACTCAACTTCATCATACACTCATGTTTTTGATGAACTTTCAAAAATTAAAGAAGTAGTTGAAATTCATTTAATAACTGGGGGTTATGCTATTTTTGCTAAGGTTATTTGCAAGAGCATATCAGATCTTCAAGATATTTTAATGAACAAAATTAATCATATTGAAGGAATAAGCGGAACTGATACATTTATATCTCTATCTCAACCAATAGATAGAAATATAACCCTTTAAAAAAGAAATAGCTTAAGCTATTTCTTTTTTTATATTTTTAACTATGAATAAAATACAAATTTCTACTAATAATATTAACATATCTTAGAAAAGGATGTGTTAACAATGAAAACATTAAATATTATTGCTCTTACTTTAGTAATAATAGGTGCTCTAAATTGGGGTCTAATTGGTATCATGAATTTTAATTTAGTAGACTCAATCTTTGGAATAGCTTCTATTTGGAGTAGAACAATATATGTATTAGTAGGATTAGCAGGATTATACTGCTTATCATTCTACGGTTATTTCAATCGTATAAAAGAATAAAAATAAAGCTAAATCCCTATTAGAAATCTCTAATAAGGATTTAGCTTTTACATTTTTTCAATTATATCAAAAAGTTCTATGGCGGCTTTTTTAGGTCCTTCCTTTTCAAAACCTAAAACTCCTAAACAAGTTTTTATTTGTCCAACCTTCACTTTATTATTAAACATATCATCAAAATATTTATCTATTATTAAATCCATCTCTTCTTTCTTTTGCACTGGTCCAAAAGGATTAGCAAAATATGATTCCACTAAGCCATTTTCAGTAGTTGTTCCCTTTGCCATTCTAGCACCAGCTTTAAAAATTTTCTTAGCTTCCTCTGGATTATTAAAATATTCAATAGATTTTTCTCCCTCATCTACTCCATCATAATTATTAGCATAAAGGAAAAGATCTACATCATATCCCCTTATTATATCATCATACTTACATACTGGCATAAGAAGTCTAGCATTTATCTTATCAGGATTCATAAATATACTTCTATCAATTTCCTTAAAAGCATACCCTTGATCTAAGTCATCAAGCCTTACAAAGGCTCCTATTTCAGTTCCATACCCCTTAATTATGCCATCTGCATTTTTAAATACACCCATGTCATCAAAAATTATGGTCATATCACTTATATATTCTTCACTCAAGGCTCTAAAGGCTTCTAAACTTTCAGATTTTCCTGCTCCGCTATCACCCATTATTACAATATTAGCTTCTTTTCCATTTTTAAGAACCACGTTGACCATAGCTCCATGAATAGGCATATATCCTCTTTTTATCATTATTATATTGTGAAGAGTTAATATCATTTTTTTCATATATCCAAAGTAATCTATTTCTTCACTATAATTAGCATACCCTAGCATTATATTATTTTTTTCATCATCATAGAAACAAGTTTTTAATTCATCATCGTCATCCTTAGCTCCGAAAACATAAATAATATCTGGTTTTACCCCTCTACATTCCTCTACAGTTGCTAAATCAAACAAATTACATAAACTTATTCCATGAGACATAAAATCTCTATGGAAATATACATATGCTAATAATTCCCCTACCTTAGCAGGATAACAAAACCATTCTTCACTATTTATATGAGATCCACTTAATGGATTTTCACTTGTTTCTAAGAATATACCATCCCTAGTATTCTTACTTGGATAAGTTATAAATGGTGCTTCTAAGGATATTGCATCTATAAATGGAATATGATCTAGTATGGAATATTCCCTTGGACTTGGCCATATTAAATTACTCACCATAATACTTGCATTTCCACCAGCAGAAACCTGTCTAAGTATGTTAGGCATACTTCCTAATAGATTCTTTTGAAGTCTTCTATAAAATCTTAAAATTAAATCATTAAAACTTTTATTAGCATCTACAAATCCAACTGCTGCAATACCATCTTTTACTTTATTATTTTGGATAACAGTGTATCTTTCTAACTTTCTCCAGAATGAATAAACATCATCTATAATATTAGCAAAAGATTTCTTATCCTCAAGTAAACCTTCAAAAGCATCATTAACAACTAGTACCTCATCAGCCCCCATCATAGATAATAGTTTTAATGTACTTATTAAGTACCTAGATATAACCTTTATATCTTCAGTACCTATGGCTTCACTTAAGAATCTAAAATTATGACTCTTCTTATTTTTAGTTTTTTTCAAATAAGTTTCTAAAACTTTTCTAAACCCTTCGCTATTTATTATGGATTCAAAACTATCACAATACTTTGCAGTAAAGTTCATAGTTACTTTTCCATGCTTTAAGCAAAATTCTTTTCTCATTATTAAGCCCCCTTTTACTTTTTACAAGTTTAAAGATGAATATCTCCAATTTAATTATATCACTAAAGTTGTATCTTTCCAAAATCTTTCATTATTTATTTTAATTGTAATTATAAAATTTACAAATTAAAGTTTATTCCTTTAATTATCTGTTAATAATCCATTATATGATTAATTATTTTCAAAGGAGTTTTTTAATTGAAAATCACCTCTAAAAAAGTTAGTTTATTTTTAATATTTATACTAGTAACATCAATATTTTTATATTCTACTTCATATTCAATTCCAAATGAAAATTTTACAGTCCATTATATAGATGTAGGACAGGGAGATTCTGCTTTAATTCAAAGCAATGGTAAAAATCTTTTAATAGACGCAGGTACTCCTAAATCTACTAATTCTCTAGTGAAATATTTAAAAACCCTTGGAATTAAAAAGCTTGATTTTATAATAGCCACTCATCCCCATGCAGATCATATTGGCGGTATGGAATCTATTATTAAAAAATTTGATGTAGACTATTTTTGTGCACCAAAAGTTACAGAAAATACTGATATATTTAAAGGTATGGTAACTGCACTAAAAGAAAAGGATATTAATATAAATACCCTATCTAAATCAAAATCTCTTCCTATAGATTTAGGTGAGAACACTAAAATAGAAGTCTATTCTCCTTCTAATAAAGAGTATGAAAACATAAATAACTACTCACCTATCCTTAAGATATATTATGGTGAAACTTCCTTTTTGTTTACTGGAGATGCAGAGACTGAAGCAGAAATGGAAGCAGTTAAATCAAATGAAAATTTAAAGTCAGATGTGTTAAAGGTAGGACATCATGGAAGTACAACTTCTTCAACAGATTCCTTTTTAAAAGAAGTTTCTCCTAAAATAGCTGTAATTTCTTCAGGACTAGATAATTCATATGGACATCCAGCAAAAGAAACCCTAAAAAAATTATCTTCCTATAAAACTAAGATTTTTAGAACAGATGAAGATGGAACTATTATTTTAACCTCTGATGGAAAATCTATAAAAAAGCATAAAAACTAAAGGCACCAATTATTGGTGCCTTTAGTTTTTATAGTTTTATTTACTATAATAAACTATTAATTTTCACTTTCTTTACTTTCACTATCTTCTAAATTAACTAATATCTTTTTCCAACTTAATAATATGTAAAATAAATTTACAACATCTTGCTCATTATAGACAAGTATCTTTTCAACTTTTTCTTTTGGCATTCTTTGAAAATAATCTTTATCCTTTAAAACCTTATGGAATGTTTTTGCTAAATTTGATCCTGAAAGAACATCACCTTCTCTTTCAATTCCAAATTTCTTTTCCAAAGCTTTAAGACCTATCCCTTGCTTAAAAGTATGCTCATAAATTTTCTGTATATCCACAGATCTAAAGTAATTATTAAAATCAAAGTTTATCCCATATTTATCAAACAAATAATTTATAACTGTAAAGTCATTATTTCCAGAAAAAGTTACTATGTATTTCTTCTTCTTCTCTGCTGCAACCATTATAAAATATTTCTTTGCTAAGTAAAGAATATCTCTCACTTCTCCCTTATGCTCTATCATGTACTGAGTAGTAATGAATTTTGATTTCTCTTCATCAAAATATCCAGCACCAAAAACTCCTATGCACTTTGGTTTCTTATATACATAGTGTTCTAAATCAAAATATACAGCCTGTTTATATATATCATAATTTTCATTAAAAGATAGGGCATTACTAAGATCTAAATCATTTATATCTATTTCATGCTCTTTTATGATCACTCTATCACTCTTTTCTTATATAAACTTATAACAAAAATATTATATCATTATATCATTATTTCGTTAAGTATTAATAAATATTAATTAAATTTTTAATTAATAGAATTTATCAATTGACAAATTCCAGGTAACTTGATATAATTTAGATGAATTTGATAATGATTTTCATTAGTGAGGTGCTTAAGATGAGTATATATGATTTAAAAATAGGCCAAGCTGGTATTGTAGATAAAATATGCGGACACGATGGTTTAGCTAAAAGACTTCTTGCTTTAGGATGCATAGAAGGAACAGAAGTTAAACTTAAAAGAGTGGCTCCACTTGGCGATCCATTAATAGTAAATTTAAGAGGATTTGATTTAGCAATCAGAAAGAAAGATGCTAAAAATATAATTTTAAAATAATAAATAAAATAGAATAATTTAATTAGGGGGAAAACTAATGACAACAATAGCCTTACTCGGTAATCCTAATGTTGGTAAAACTACTCTTTTTAATGCCTTAACAGGGTCTAACCAACATGTAGGAAACTGGCCAGGTGTTACAGTTGATAAAAAGGAAGGATTTTTCAACTCTAACAAAATAGTGGATTTACCTGGTATATATGCTTTAGATACCTTCTCAAACGAAGAAAAAGTATCTAAGAAATTCTTAGAATCTGGAGATGTTGATTTAATATTAAATATAGTAGATGCTTCTAACCTAGATAGAAATCTATATTTAACTATGCAACTTAAAGACTTTAAGAAGCCGATAGTATTGCTTCTTAACATGAATGACATCGCTGAGAAAAAAGGAATCAAAATTGATCCTAAAAAATTAGAAAAGGCTTTTAATCTTAAAGTAATTCCTATAACAGCATCTAAAAAAGAAGGTTTAGATGAGGTTAAAGAATTCTTAAATAAAGGTAATTTCGAAAAATATTTAGATAAAAATACTTACTCATTTAAGGATGAGGCTCATACTTATAAATTTATTGAAGATAAATTATCAGACTGCTTTAATAGATCAGGTAATTCTTCAACTACTTTAACTGATAAGTTAGATAAAATATTTTTAAACCCATGGCTTGCATACCCATTATTTATAGCACTTATGTACTTTGTATTCCAATTTACATTCTCATGGGTTGGACAACCTATCTCAGACGCTTTAGATGGATTCTTAGGTGATACTTTCATGCCATACTTAAGTGATCTATTATCAGGTACGGCTCCTTGGTTCCAATCATTACTTGTTGATGGTATCGTAGCCGGTGTAGGTGGAATTATAGTCTTATTACCAATAATATTAGCTTTATTCTTATGTATAGCAATATTAGAAGACAGTGGATATATGGCTAGAGTTGCTTTCTTAATGGATAAGTTCATGAGAAAAATAGGACTTTCAGGAAAGGCTTTCCTTCCTATGATAACAGGATTTGGATGTACAGTTCCTGCTATTATGTCAGCTAGAACTTTAGAAAGCGAAAAGGACAGAAAACTTACTGCTCTTTTAGCACCATTTATGTCATGTAATGCTAGACTACCTGTATATGTAATATTTGCTGGATTATTCTTCCCAGATAATGCATCTATGGTTGTTGCATCTTTATACATATTAGGTATATTAGTAGCTTTCATATTAGGCTTAGTATTTAAAAATACTTTATTCAAGAAAGATGAAGAACCATTCATTATAGAACTTCCTGAATATAAAGTACCAGAAGTTAGATCTGTATTAGCTCAACTTTGGGATAAATCAAAGAGCTTCTTAAAGAAAGCTGGAACTATTATCTTTGCAATGAGCGTTGTTATTTGGTTCCTTCAAAGCTTTAACTTTACTGGAATGGTTGAGGATATAACTCATAGTTTCTTATATAACATAGGTTCATTTATAGCTCCAATATTTGCTCCATTAGGATTTGGAGATTGGCAAGCTTCAGTTTCATTATTAACTGGTTTAATGGCTAAAGAAACTATAATATCAACAATGGAAGTTATTTATAAAGGTGATTTAACTCATATGTTACCTCAATTCTTTACAGCACTTTCATCTTACTCATTCATGGTATTTGTATTACTTTATACACCATGTATAAGTGTTGTAGGGGTTATGAAAAAAGAATATGGTGGTAAGTTCACAGTTTTATCAGTAATATTCCAATTCCTAGTTGCTTGGATAAGTGCCTTCATAATTTATCATATCGGTTTATTAATCTTTTAAAGAAGGTGTTTTAAATGGAAATTCTTATTACAGCTTTAATCGTAATAGCTGTTGTGTTTATATTATACAAAAACTTCAAAAAATCATCTAAAGGACAATGTAGTGGTTGCAGCGGATGTGCTTCAAAAGGAAGTTGTCCTAGTAGAAAAGATAACAAGAAGTAAAAAAATAACCAATTCCATTTGGAATTGGTTATTTTTTATTATAAATTACATTTTTTCAACTACATCTATTCCTATTAAGAATAAAGCATTTTTAATAACTTGAGCAGTAGCTTTTATAAGTTCAAGTCTTGCAGCCTTTAATCCTTCATCTTCTACATTTAAAACTGTGTGATTATTGTAGAATTTATTGAAAGCCTTAGCTACTTCTATTGAATATCTAGTTACAACTGAAGGTTCTAACTTATCTATTCCTAAAATTACAGCCTTTTGTAATCCTTCTAGAGTTTTAGCTAATTCAAACTCTTCTTTTGAAGTTAACTTTGTGAAATCTGGCTCAGCTGTTATGTTTTGTTCTTCAGCTTTTCTTAATATACTCTTAGCTCTTGCATATGAGTATTGAACATATGGACCAGTTTCTCCATCAAAGCTTAACATCTCTTTCCAATCAAAAACTATATCTCTTTCTCTTGAGTTCTTTAAGTAAGTAAATAATATAGCTCCTATACCTATTTTCTTAGCTACTTCCTCTTTATTTTCTAATTGTGGGTTCTTTTCTTCTATAGTTTCTCTTGTTTTATCTATAGCTTCGTTTAATAAGTCTTCAAGTAAAACTACATTACCTTTTCTTGTTGAAAGCTTTCTATCTGCGAACTTAACTAATCCAAATGGAATGTGTACACAGTTTTTAGCCCATTCATTACCTGCTAATTCTAATGTTTTGAATACTTGGTTAAAGTGTAATATTTGGTCTTTACCAACTACATATATACATTTATCAAAGTTATATGTTTTATGTCTATAACTAGCTGCTGCTAAGTCTCTTGTAGCATATATTGATGCTCCATCTGATTTAACAACTATACAAGGTGGCATATTGTATTCATCTAACATTACAACCTTAGCCCCATTACTCTCAGTTAATATATTAGCCTTTTCTAATTCTTCTACTACTGTATCCATCTTATCATTATAGAAGCTTTCTCCAGCCCAAGAATCGAAATCTACGCCTAACATATCATATATCTTATTAAATTCTTTTAAAGATAAGTCTTTAAATCTTTCCCATAGAGCTACAGCTTCTTGATCCCCATCTTCAAGCTTCTTAAAGTACATTCTTCCTTCATCTTCAAGTTCTGGATTATTTTCAGCTTCATCATGGAATTTAACATATATTCTTAAAAGCTCATTTATTGGAGCCTCTTCTAAAGCTTCTTCATTTCCCCATCTTTTATAAGCTGAGATTAACTTACCAAACTGAGTTCCCCAGTCTCCTAAGTGATTTATTCTTATTGGATTATATCCTTCAAAGTTTAACATTCTATATAATGAATGTCCTATAGCTGTTGTGAATAAATGTCCAACGTGGAAAGGCTTAGCTATGTTAGGTGATGAATATTCAACTACAACATTTTTTCCCTCTCCTATTTTAGAAGAACCATATTTATCTCCTTCTTCTAAAACTTTGCTTATTATATTTTTTGAGAAAGCTACTTTATCAACAAAGAAGTTTAAGTAAGGTCCTAAACACTCTACTCTTTCAAATCCCTCTTTATTTATCTTTTCAGCTAATTCAGCTGCTATCATATTAGGAGCTTTTCTCATAACCTTTGCTAATTGGAAGCAAGGGAATGCAAAATCTCCCATTTCTGGCTTAGGTGGTATTTCTATAAGTTTTTCTATGTTTTCTAATTCTAGATCAACATGTTCTTTAATTCTTTCTGCAACTAACTTTTTGTAATCCATAATTGTCCTCCTTATTTTATCTCTTTTTAAAACATATATTATAATGACATTATTGCCAAAATATAAATTTATTTACAATATAAAAAACCGCCTCTTTGTAACAAAGAGACGGATATATCCGCGGTACCACTCTAATTGGTTAAAAACCCACTTTATAATTTAACGCATAAGCGACACTTTAATAAAAATACTAGTTATTAAAATGCAATCTCAGAGGCTCTCTTCATCTAAACTATTCTATAAGGCTTACACCATCCCTTACTCGCTTAAGAAATCATAAAGACTACTCTTCTCTTCACAGACTTTTTATATTATATTTTCTTAATTTATTATAGTATTTTACCTTAAACCCTGTCAATATCATCTTTCACTTATTATGAATAATATTTTATTTTGAAATATCCATTGAAAACTTCTTTGAAATTCTATAGTATCAGTATTATAATCAAATTATATTTTAAACAAGTAGAGGGGAAAAGAAATGGATAGAATAGGAGTAATAGACATAGGCTCTAACTCTGTAAGATTAACACTTGCTGAAGTTGAGAAGTCTGGATATTTTAAAATAATTGATGAATTAAAAGAGCATATAAGACTTGGCTCTGATTTCTTCGCTTGCTCTGTTTTAGACGAAGAGAAAATTAAGCTTACAATCTCATCTATAAAAGCTTTTAAATCTATGTGCATCTCTTGTGGTGCATCAAAAATTATACTTATAGGTTCAGAAAGCATTAAAAATGTAGATGAAAAAATTAATCTTAAAGAAATAATAAAAAAAGAACTTGGATTAGACCTTAGAATATTATCTAATGAAGAAGAAATTAATTATAACTTTTTAGGAGCTAAAAATTCTCTTTATATAGATAATTCTCTTCTTTTAGATATAAACGGAAATAACACTCACTTATGTTGGTTAAAAAACAACGAAATTTATAAAGAAGTTACTCTACCCTTTGGATATGTGACTTTAACATCCTTATTCCAATTAAACGACATGATTGGATATGAAAATAATACAAACTGTGTTAATTATATTAAGGAACACCTTGAAAAAATAGATTGGCTTAAAGATAATTCATTTAAATCTGTTATAGGTGTTGGAGGTTCTTTCAGAAACCTAGGAAAAATTGATAGACGTAGAAAAAGATATCCTATTGATATAGTTCATAATTATGTTCTTTATGATTATGATATTGATGAGATGTTTCATCTACTAAAAAGTAAAAATCTTCGTCAGAGACAAAAAATTGAAGGACTTTCTCCATCTAGAGCTGATGTCATAGTTGCTTCTACAGACTTAATAAAAGAAGTTTTAAGCTTCACAAATACTAATGAAGTAATAATATGTGGTCGTGGCCTTAGAGAAGGACTTATATATGAATATATAATAGATAGATTCCATACTTATGATGATATTTTAGATGTAAGTTTAAAGGGAATTATGGATACTTTAAACATAAATATTCCTCATGCTCAAAATGTATGTAAACTTGCTTTTTCACTATTTGAAGGGTTAAAACCACTTCATCATTTAGGAGATGAATTTAAAAATATATTAAAAACAGCCTCCTTACTTCATGATTGTGGTATAAGCATAAGATATTATGATCACCATGTACACTCATTTTATATTATTTTAAACTCTCATATAAGTGGATTAACTCATAAAGAAATATTATTAAGTGCCTTATGTGCCGCTTACCATAGAAATAACTCTTTCCAAGCTCCAATTGCTAAATATTCAACTATAATAAATAGATTAGATGTAAAACATGTAGAGTATTTAGGAGTTATTCTTAAGCTTGCTGAAGGCTTAGACAGAGGGTTAACTGGCCATGTAGAAAATGTTGATGTAATAATTAATGAAGATACTGTTAATTTAAAACTTCATTCTGAATATGATTTAGAATTAGAGCTTCGTCAAGCTAGAAGAAGTTCTAAAGCCTTTGAAGAAGTTTATAATAAAAATCTAGTTATTAAAAAAGCCTAAATAAAAAAGTTTATGGGAAATTATTCTCCCATAAACTTTTTTAAACTTACATCCCTAAATTTATTTAAACTTAAATCACTATACTTTCCAATAGACTTTATTTCTCTACTATAGATTTAGTTGATTCTAAAGACTTATTTAAGTGATTTAAGGTTTCCTTATCTAGTTTTTTTCCTTCTTCACTATTTAAAGTCTCTTCAACTGGTAATATATAATAATCTGATTTTTTATTTTCTCTTGGAATTTTATATACCCAAGTTGGAGTGTAATCCCATTTTTCTATTTTAACCCCTTTTCTACTCTTATCTAAAGTTAAATTCAATATGATACCATCAGCTGTTCTTCTATCTCCCATAGTCTCTAATCTTTGATTAGATATAAAATTACCTAAAGAATAAGCTACTAAAGTCTTATTTCCATCTTCACCCTCTATTTCTTCTATAGGCTGTACAACATGAGGATTACTTCCTAATATTAAGTCAACTCCATATTCATTTAAGGCTTCAGCAATTTTCACTTGATATTTACTAGGCTCAGTTTTATACTCTACACCCCAGTGCATTCCAAAGACTATAAACTCTGCTCCCTCATTCTTCATCTCTTCTACTAAGGCCTTCATCTCCTCTAGTCCATTATCTAATTTATTATAAGAAAAAGTATTTAAATTCATATCTTCAGGAATTTTATGACCATTTAACTCTCCCTCTTTGCTTTCATAAGTATAAGAGGTAAATCCTATTTCTATTCCCTTTACCTTTTTAATAATATACTTTTTATTCCCAATAGAAGTCATATCTTTATCTATTTTTTCTCCAGTTTTACTAGCTCCCTCTACTCCCTTATCTAAAGAATGATCCGTTGCTACATTTATAATATCAAATCCCGTATCTTTTAAGGCATCTATCATGGAATCTGGCCCATTATAATTAGGATATCCAGAATACCCTATTTCTTCTCCAGCATAAGTTCCCTCAATTGTTCCATAGGCTATATCACTTTTTTCTATGAAGTTCTTTACATACTTAAAATTATTCATAAAATCATAGGACTTATTTTCTTCATTATATGCAGACCATATTTGTTCATCATGTAATATTATGTCTCCTACAGCACTTATATTAACCTTTCTTCCTAAGCTAAACCTATTAAAAAATCCCTTTTTATCATTCTCCTTAATTACTTCTTTTTCATCAATACTAGCTCCCTTTGTCGTTACAACATTATTGCTTATAATACTATTTATTACTAAAACAGAACAAACAATAAGTAGAGAGGCTAAAATTACTTTAATTTTTTTAGACATTCTTATCATATTCTCACCCCTCTATATATTACCATATTTTTACATTTTATTTCAATTATCTTTCCATAAAAAAAATTAGATTAGATATTAAATTTGAAAATAACTTATAAATCAAGAGTTATTTTCGAATTATAAACCTAATCTAATTAAAGTATTATAAATTTCAAATTATGATTAAATAAATAAACCTATAGAATATACAAAAGCCATAACCAATTGAGATGGTATAGCTAATACATATCTTCCAAGAAGTATTATAACTATAAGTATAGGATAATAATATTGATATACTATTCCAGATAACTTATAGAATAATTGAGGCTTAAGATCCTCTAAAATTCTAAAACAATCAAGTCCTGGAAGTGGTAATATATTAAATACAAAGAAGTTTACATTTAATATTATTATATATTGTAACATTAAAAATATAATTTGAGAAAGATCTCCTCTTAAACCAAAAAATCTTAAGTATAAACTTGTAAGTATTACTCCAATTATGGCAACAACTAAGTTTGAAAGCCATGCAGCTATGTTAACTTTAAGAGCATCCTTCTTTGGATTTTTAAATGCATATTTATTTATCTCTACAGATTTACTCCAACCAAATCCAAAGAAAGCCATCATTAAGGCACCAGCTATATCAACATGCTTTAATGGATCTAAGGTTAATTCCCCCTTAAACCTTGGTGATTTATCTCCTAATTTATCTGCCATTTTAGCACGAGTATACTCTTTTACTGAAAAAGCTATTAATATTGCTGGAATACTAAGAAACGCATCTAATAAAAATTGCATAATCAAGACCTCCTTATTTTGTATTTTAAATTATACCATAAATTTCTTGAATTTATTATTCAGTAAACTTAATAATTTATTAATTTTAATTTTTATATCAGAATATTTTTCTACAAATAAGATTATATATTTCTCTAAACATTTAAAATAGAGGTTCCTTTCCTCCCTATTTAGGAGTAAGAAACCTCTTAAAATTCTAAATATTATAATCTTTTTGCAGCTTCATAAGCCAATTCACTTCTCTCACATTCGTCATATTTTAAGGTAACTTGGTAGCAAAGATGACTTCCTTTCATCTTTTCTGAAGCATAACAAAGTCCATTACTTCTTGAATCTAAGAAAGCTTGATCTATTTGCTCTGGATCTCCAACTAGTATTATTTTTGATCCTTCTCCAGCTCTTGTTATAATTGCTTTAACCTGCTTTGGTGTTAAGTTTTGTGCTTCATCTATTATAATCCAATTCTTTATTATACTTCTTCCTCTTAAATAAGCCACAGCCTCTGTTGTTATTATCTTTCTTTCAAAAAGTTCCTCTATTTTATCATTTAGCTCCCTCTCATTTGAATATCTTTCTTTCTCATCTGAATCTATTAAAATCTCTAAATTATCATATATAGGTCTCATAAATGGAGCTATTTTTTCTTGCTCAGTTCCTGGCAAATACCCTATTTCTTCATCCATTGTTACATTAGGTCTACAAACTAAAATCCTTCTATATTGTCCACTTTCCTCTTCTAATATCTTTTGTAATCCCACAGCTAATGAAAATAAAGTTTTTGCTGTTCCTGCTGGCCCCTTTATAATTACTAAAGGTGCCTTTTTAGCATCCATGCTCAAACATTCTAGCATAAATTTTTGGCCAACATTTCTAGGACTTATTCCCATAATATTATTGTTATCTTTATAAAGTAAAGGTCTTATAACTTTTCCATCAAATCTTCCTAAGGCAGTTTGTTTATCATTATCATTACAGTGTATTATTAAAAATTGATTAATCTCTAATTTTGGTTCCACATAGCACTTATTTTCTTCATCGTAGAAAGTTAAATCTTTTTTCTCCATAACTTTATTTTTAAAGAATTTACTTAAGCATTCAGAACTTGTGTAAACTTCCATTCTTCCACTATATTGTTCTTCAAATTCTGGAACTACAACCTCATAAAAATCCTCTGATTTTATGCCAACAGTATCAGCCTTTATTCTCTCAAATATATCCTTAGTTATTAAACAAACATCTTCTCCCTTTTCCTTTAAGGCCTTACAAATTTGTATTATTCTATTATCAGGCTTGCTTATATTCCATGCTTCTGGTATTTCAGTATTGTAAAAGTTAGTAACCACCTTAAGCTTTCCGCCTTTAGGTAAATTAACTCCTTCGCTTAATGACCCACTTAATCTAAGTTTATCTAATTCTCTTGCAACATGCCTAGCATTAGCTCCTAAATCATTATTCATTTTTTTAATATTGTCTAATTCCTCTAGAACCACCTCTGGAATAATAACATTGTTATCTTCAAATGAATATATAGCTCCTGGTGAATATAGCAATACATTGGTATCTAATATATAAGTTTTCTTCAAAACAATCACTCCTTTAGAATAATACAGCTATAATAATCAAACTTGATTTTCATTTGTTTATATATTAATATTTAAGAATACTCAATATAATTCTTAAATATTGATATTTTATAATCAAAATTTCTATAATCTATAATATATAAATTTTAAATTAGATTTTATTAATAAAAATTTTAGTTTATACTATTATATGGACATTAGAATATGGGAGGCCTTAAATAATGAAATTACTTTTTTTTGATACAGAAACTACAGGAGTCAAACCTGGAAGCATATGTCAGCTTAGTTATATCCTTGTAGACACTTCAACTAAACCTCAAAAAACAATAGGTAAAAATATATTTTTTACAGTTGATGAAATGGAACCAGAAGCTGAAAGAATCCATGGTTTTTCCTTAGAGAAATTATATGAATTAAGTGAAGGGATGTACTTTGAAGATCTTTATGCTGATTTCATAAATGACTTCTTAGAAGCAGATTTTATAATAGGTCATAACGTTCAGTTTGATATTAAATTCTTAAAACATGAATTACTAGGTCTTGGAGAGTTCTTTGAACCTAACAACGTATTTTGTACTATGAAATATTATAAAGATATTTGTAAAATATTAAGACCTACTGGAGATTATAAAAATCCTAAACTTGAAGAAGTAATCAAACACTTAAATATAACTGATTCTGAAATAAGTGAAACTGCTAATAAGTATTTCCAAGGTAGTGGAAACTATCACGATGCTAGATTTGATACAGCAGCAACTTATCTTACTGTTATAAATGGTATAAAAAAAGGATTAATTCCAAGAAATTATTTTACAAAACTTTTAGAAGCAAAATAAAAAGATATATTTTCACAATATATCTTTTTTTCTTTACTATGAAATCTCTTTTTCTTTTGCTTTATTAAGAAGATTTATATTAGAAGTTTGTATATTTGTATAATATCTAACTTCTCCACTTTCACTTTCGTATCTACTTTCTACTATTTCTCCACTTACAGATACTAAGTCTCCTATGTTCACAAATTTCTCTAAGAAATCCACTGTAGATTTACTCCAAGTAATTACGCTTAAAAAGGTCGTTGTTTCTTCTCTTCCATTAAAACTATTAACAGCTATTCTGAATCTAACATATTTTTTCTTATTTTTAGATTCCTTAACTTCAATTTTAGTAGCAACTCTTCCAATAAGATCCACTTTATTCATGCTTTTCATCTCCTTGATTATGATTTACCTAAAGTATTGACCAGATTTAATAGTCTCAAACATGTGTTCTTTAAAAAATTTTTAACAAATCAATTTAATATAACATAAAAATTTATTCTTTATTATAAATGTTAAATATTGTTTTTATCTTTATAATTTTTTTAAGCCAAAAGTTATATGAAAACTCAAAGTAAAAATTCATAATATTTTTATGAAATTTTTAATTATTTCCATAAAAAAGAGCTATTAAAGATAAATCTTTAATAGCTCTAAATTATATTAAACTGTTATATCACTACTTAAGCTAGCTGCATCCTTATTAGCTTCTATTATAGGGTTTACATACTCATCAATAAACTCTACAACTTGGCTTGGAGCTCTACCAACAAATTTAACTGGATCTATTATAGCTATAATTTCTTCTTTAGAAAGATTAAATGAAGGATCATTTATTATTCTTTCTATTAAATCATTATTAAGCCCTTCTCCTTTAACTCTTTGAGCAGCATCCATAGAATGAACTCTTATTCTTTCATGAAGTTCTTGTCTATCTCCGCCTTTTTTAACTGATTCCATCATTATATTTTCAGTTGCCATGAAAGGTAATTCTTGATTTACATGAGCTTCAATAACTTTATCATAAACTACCATATTCTCAGCAATATTTATATAAAGATTTAAAACTCCATCTAAAGCTAAGAAAGCTTCTGCTACTGCAATTCTCTTATTAGCTGAATCATCTAATGTTCTCTCAAACCATTGAGTTGAAGCCGTAATAGCTGGATTTAACGCATCTACTATAACATATCTAGCTAATGCTCCCATTCTTTCACTTCTCATAGGATTTCTCTTATATGCCATAGCTGATGACCCTATTTGATTTTTTTCAAATGGTTCTTCTATTTCTTTCATACTTTGAAGTAATCTTAAGTCATTTGAGAATTTATATGCACTTTGTGCAATTTCTGATAATGTATTTAAAATTATAGAATCTAATTTTCTTGGATAAGTTTGACCTGTAACTCCAAAACTCTTTTTAAATCCCATTTTTTCTGCAACGATTTTATCTAAAGCCTTAACCTTTTCTTCATCACCTTCAAAAAGATTCATAAAGCTTGCTTGAGTACCAGTAGTTCCTTTTACCCCTCTTAATTTTAAAGTTGATAATAGAAAATCTATGTTCTCCATATCCATTACTAAATCTTGCATCCATAATGTAGCTCTCTTACCTACAGTAGTAAGCTGCGCTGGTTGGAAATGAGTAAATCCTAGAGTAGGCATATCCTTATATTCTAAAGCAAATCTTTTTAAATTATTTAAAACTGCAACTATTTTTTTCTTTATTAATAATAATGCATCTCTCATTATTATTACATCTGTGTTATCTCCAACATAGCAGCTTGTTGCTCCTAAATGTATGATACCTTTTGCTGAAGGACATTGAAGTCCATATGCATAAACGTGACTCATAACATCGTGTCTAACTTCTTTTTCTTTTTTTATCGCTTCTTCGTAATTTATATCTGAAATATGACTTTTAAGCTCTTCTATTTGCTCGTCAGTTATATTTAATCCTAATTCTTTTTCACCCTCTGCAAGAGCAACCCATAATTTTCTCCATGTTGAGAATTTCATATCATCTGAGAAAATATATGACATTTCTTTTGACGCATATCTTGAATTCAATGGTGTGCTATATAAATTTTTCACTTTGTACCCTCCTAAAGTAGAAATGATAATTTAAATTTATTATATCATAAGATAAGTTTATTATAAATAAATTTATCTATTTTTTATATATCATTCGTGTTTTTACCTTTATTATTCATAAATCTCCTACAACTTAGACTTTAATATACGTATTTTATTTATAGTTTTTGAAAAATCATAAAAAATTATTAGACTAAATTTATAAAAATAAAAGGATTCCACTAGGAATCCTTTTACGAAGATTACTCTTCTAAATTTTCGATTAACTTAGCTATTTCTTCAGCTGCTAAAGCTTCATCATCACCACTAGCGATAACCTTAACATTAGCATCTTTAGAAACTCCTAATGATAAAACTCCGATTAAGCTCTTAACATTAGCTTTTTTTCCATTGTACTCTAAGCTTATGTCTGATTTGAAAGCTGAAGCTTTTTTTACTAGTAAAGTTGCTGGTCTAGCATGTAATCCTGTTGAATTTTTAACTATAACTTCTTTAGTTACCATTATAAACACCTCTTTACTTTTATTTGTTATTTAATAATACTAACTTCTTAATTATACTCATTTTTTTAGAAAATTTCAACAACTTAAGAAAAGATTAATCCCTATTCATAAGTTTATTAACAAATTCTTTTATTCTTTTTAAGCCCTTAATTATTTCCTCTTTAGATGTAGCATAAGATAGTCTTATAAAATTATCTTCCCCAAAAGCTATTCCAGGTATTACAACAACATTTTCCTCTTTTAGTAATAGATTTGCAAATTCCATTGAACCCTTTATATTAGCTTTTTTTAGAACCTTAGACACATCAATCATTACATAAAAGGCACCCTTTGGCTCTATAAAAGTAAGATCCTCAATTTCACTTATAAGCTCTATCATAAGCTCTCTTCTTAAACTAAATTCCTTAACCATATTCTTTATAGTTTCTTGATCTCCATTTAAGGCTTCTAAGGCAGCAAATTGAGCTATACTATTTGTATTTGATGTCATATGACTTTGAACATTGTTCATTACCTTAATTAGCTCTTCATTATAACAAGCTGCATATCCAATTCTCCATCCAGTCATTGCATAAGCCTTAGAAAATCCATTTATAACTACTGTTCTCTTGAAGGCATCTTCACTTAAGGAAGCAATACTTATATGCTCTTCTTTTCCATATATAAGTTTTTCATATATTTCATCAGAAATTATTATAAGATCATTTTCTTCAGCAAATTTAGCAATAACTTCTAAATCTTTTTTTGAATATACTGTTCCTGTTGGATTATTTGGTGAATTTATTACTATTGCCTTTGTATTTTCACTTAAAACTGATTTTAATTCGTCATAAGTAACCTTAAAATCATTTTCTTTTTTTGTTTCTATAAAAACAGGAACTCCATCACTTAATTTAACTAACTCAGGATAACTTACCCAATATGGTACTGGTATTATAACCTCATCTCCTGGATTTAAAATCGCCATAAATACATTGGCTAAAGATTGTTTAGCTCCTGTTGAAATAATTATATTTTTAGTTCCATAGTTAAGTCCATTATCATCATGTAATTTCCTTGCTATGGCTTCTTTTAACTCTATTATTCCAGATGTGGCTGTGTATTTTGTCTTTCCTTCTTCCATAGCTCTAGTGGCAGCTTCTATTATATTTTTAGGTGTATTAAAATCCGGCTCACCTACTCCAAAGCTTACTACATCTATTCCTTCTTTTTTTAATTCACCTGCTTTAGCTGTTAAGGCTAAAGTTAGTGATGCCCCTATATTTTGTGCTTTTCTAGATAATATCATCTAATCCCCTCTTTACTGCTTTAAATTTATTTATTACGCTTCCAATATATCATTTTTATTATTTAAAGTAAACCAATAAAAAATACTGCTATAAGTTAAAATACTCATAGCAGTATCTATTTATTTACCAAATTTAGTTCCTCTATAAACTTTATCTTGGTTGTATTATAAGCTTTATAGCTGTTCTTTCTTCACCATCAATTTCGATGTCTGTGAATGCAGGAATACAAACTATATCTTTTCCACTTGGAGCCACAAAGCCTCTTGCTATGGCTATAGCCTTTACAGCTTGATTTATAGCTCCAGCTCCTACTGCTTGTATCTCCACAGTATTTCTTTCTTTTATTATAGCTGCTAGTGCGCCTGCTACTGAATTAGGATTTGATTTAGTTGATACCTTTAATACTTCCATTATATAAACCTCCTAGACCTTTTTAGGATACGTTTACATTTATAGTTAACGTTTTCCTTTACCTAATAATATTCTATATAAACTCTCTAATTCCTTCTTAAATAGATAAAATATTTTTATTTTTTATTTTAAATAATAAGAAAACTCTACTGAAATCATTCAGTAGAGTTAATTAAAAAAATACATTTTGTAACCAAAATGTATTTTACATATTCATTTATTTAGCATAGTCAACTGCACGGGTTTCTCTTATTACATTTATCTTGATTTGACCTGGATACTCTAATTGTTCTTCTATCTTCTTAACAATATTTCTCGCCATCTCAATTGCCCCTGCATCGTCAACTTGATCTGGTTTAACCATAATTCTAATTTCTCTTCCAGCTTGAATGGCATATGACTTTTCTACACCTTCATATGAAGTAGCTATTTCTTCTAATTTTTCTAATCTCTTAATATAAGCTTCTAAAGTTTCTCTTCTTGCACCAGGTCTAGCTGCTGATATAGCATCTGCTGCTTGAACAAGTACTGCTTCAAGAGTTTGCATTTCTGTATCACCATGATGGGCTGCTATAGCATTTACCACAGCTGGTGATTCATGATATTTCTTTGCAAGTTCTCCACCTATAACAGCATGAGGACCCTCATATTCTTGGTCAACCCCTTTACCTATATCATGTAAAAGACCTGCTCTTCTAGCTAGATTTACATCTAAACCTAATTCAGATGCCATTAATCCTGCTAAATATGAAACCTCTATTGAATGTTTTAAAACATTTTGACCATAACTTGTTCTATACTTTAGTCTTCCTAGAAGCTTAATTATTTCTGGATGTAATCCATGAACACCAGTTTCGAAAGTTGCTTGTTCTCCCTCTTCCTTAATGTCATTTTCTACATCTTTAATAGCTCTTTCTACCATTTCTTCAATTCTAGCTGGATGAATTCTTCCATCTACAATTAATTTTTCTAAAGCTATTCTAGCAACTTCTCTTCTTATTGGATCGAAGCTTGAAAGAATAACAGCCTCTGGAGTATCATCTATTATTAAATCAACTCCTGTTAATGTTTCTAAAGTTCTTATATTTCTACCTTCTCTACCAATGATTCTTCCTTTCATTTCATCATTAGGTAGGGCAACAACATGTACTGTAGTTTCAGAAACATGATCTGCTGCACATCTTTGAATAGCAGTAGTAATTATTTCTCTTGATTTTTTGTCAGCTTCTTCTTTGGCCTTAGTCTCAAGTTCTTTGATCAGCATAGCTGATTCATGTTTTATTTCTCTTCTTACTTCATCTAATAATAATGTTCTTGCGTCTTCACTTGAAAGATTTGAAATTCTCTCAAGTTCAGCTCTTTGTTCACCGTATAAATTTTGTACACGTTCTTCAAGTTCTTGAATCTCTATAGATTTTTTGTTTATGCTATCTTCTCTTTTTTCAAGCATTTCACCTTTTTTATCTAATGACTCTTCCCTTTGGATAAGTCTTCTTTCAAACCTTTGAATCTCATTTCTTCTGTCACGAGTTTCTTTATCAAGATCTGCTCTTAGTTTGTGCACCTCTTCTTTAGCTTCTAATATGGCTTCTTTCTTTGTTGATTCAGCTTCTCTTTTAGCTTCCTCAAGTGTTAAACTAGCTTCTTTTTCTAAGCTTTCCACCCTATTTTTTGAAGCTTTTTGTATAAGAGTGTATTGAATAAACCCTACTACCCCTAATATTATTATTCCTATAAGTATTCCTACTACCATATAAACACCTCCTCGCTTATTCTCTCTATAAAAACACTTCGCGTAGAAAGGTGTCATACTATTCTCACTGTAATTTTTTGAATATGATAAACCAGTATTTGTTATTATTGTATAGTAATTTTAAACTTATGTCAAGGTTACCCCTTGCGTATATTATATGCTAAAAAGCTAAAATTATTCTCTTATAATACTAGTTATATTGTGCTTTTTTTAGTTTTTTATATTCTAAAAAAGCTTTAAAATTTTATTAATGTTAACATATTCATAAAACTTTAAATTCACACATTAGAATTATTAAGAAGTGATAAAATTATAAAAAAAAGATAAGGAAATCCTTATCTTTTTTATTAGCTTTCAACAGACTCTTCTGTATTTTCTTCTACACTTGTTGATTCAACAGCCTTAGCTAAAGGAAGAGAATATTTTTCTCTTATTTGATTTTCTATATCTAAAGCAACTGCTGGATTCTCTTTTAAATATTGTTTAGCATTTTCTCTACCTTGGCCTAATCTTATATCTCCATATGAGAACCAAGCTCCACTCTTTTGTACTATATTTTCTTTTACTCCAACGTCTACTATATTACCTTCTTTTGATATACCTTCATTGTACATTATATCAAACTCAGCTTGCTTAAATGGAGGCGCAACCTTATTCTTAACTATTTTAACTCTTGTTCTATTACCAGTTATTCCGTCACCTTGTTTTATTGAATCTATTCTTCTTATATCCATTCTAACTGAAGCATAGAATTTTAACGCTCTACCACCTGGTGTTGTCTCTGGATTACCAAACATTATACCAACTTTTTCTCTTAATTGGTTTATGAATATTACTACGCAATTTGATTTGTTAATTGTTCCTGTTAACTTTCTTAAGGCTTGTGACATTAATCTAGCTTGAAGACCAACGTGAGAATCTCCCATTTCACCTTCAATTTCTGCTCTTGGAACTAAAGCGGCAACTGAGTCCACAACTAAAACATCTATAGCTCCTGATCTAACTAAAGCTTCTGTTATTTCTAAAGCTTGTTCTCCTGTATCTGGTTGTGAAACTACTAAATCATCTATATTAACACCTAATCTTTTTGCATAAACTGGATCTAAAGCATGCTCTGCATCTATATACGCTGCTGCTCCACCTAATTTTTGTGCCTCTGCTACTACATGTAAAGCCACTGTTGTTTTACCAGAACTCTCTGGTCCATATATCTCAATAATTCTTCCTTTTGGTACTCCACCAATTCCTAAAGCTATATCAAGATCTAAGCATCCAGTAGAAACAGCATCCATTTGAGGAGCTCCTTGCTCTCCAAGTTTCATTACTGATCCCTTTCCAAATTGCTTCTCTATTTGACCCATAGCCATCTCAATAGCTTTTAATTTATCTTTATCTATATTTGCCATACGTAACCTCCTTAAATAACCGAACATAAGTTCTACTATTATTATAATATATACAAAAAAAAAGTCAACATCAACATGAAGTTCTTAAAAGAACCTCATGTCTTAATAATTGACTATTTTTTGACTTTTAAAACATTATTTATAAGTATTTATAACATTTTTATTTTTTCTAAAGTAATCTACTCCAGAAATTATTGTTATTGCAACAGCTAAATATAAGAATATGTCTGGAACATATATAAAGAAATTTCTTAAAAAGCTGCTGCCTGCAACTAATTCCTTAATTCCTGGTGAATTAATTATATTTACTTGTAATAATAAAAGCACTATGGCAATTATTTGTATTACAGTTTTAATTTTTCCCCACCAGCTAGCAGCTATAACTAACCCCTCTGATGCAGCTATGGTTCTTAAACCTGAAACAGCAAACTCTCTAGCTATTATTACAATAGCTGCCCATGCAGGAACTAATTGTAATTCAACTAAAGATATAAGTGCTGCTGTAACTAGTAGCTTATCTGCCAAAGGGTCCATAAACTTACCAAAGTTAGTTACTTGATTTCTTGATCTTGCAATATATCCATCTAGTTGATCTGTAACAGATGCTATTATGAATATAAGTGTTGCTATTACACTCCCATAAGGTAAGTCTTGGTAAGCTATAAATACTAAGAATATGGGCACTAAAATTATTCTAATTAAAGTTAATTTATTTGCAAGATTCATTGCATACAACTCCTACCAAATCATATTCTAAGGCCTTTTCAATTTTAACTTTACAGAACTGGTCCTTTTTAGCTCCATTTCCTTTCACATAAATATATCCATCTATATCTGGAGCCATCTCATAGCTTCTTCCTATATAATATTCTCCATTAAACTTTTCGATAAGAACATCATATTCTCTACCTATTTTATTTTTATTAATTTCTTCTGATACTTCCTTTTGAAGTAACATTATTTCTTCTTCCCTAGCTTTTTTAACTTCTTCATCTATTTGATCTTCCATTATAGCAGCAGGTGTTCCTTCTTCTCTTGAGTAAGTAAAGACTCCAACTTTATCTAATTTTATTGTCTTTATAAAATCTTTTAGTTCATTGAAATCTTCACAAGATTCTCCTGGGAAACCAACTATTAAAGAAGTTCTTAAAACTATGTTAGGAACATTTTTTCTTAAATCATTAATTTTTCCTATTATCTCTTCTTTTGTTGTTTTTCTACCCATTCTTTTTAAAACATTATTACTAATATGTTGTATAGGTAAGTCAAGATAATTACATACCTTATCATTTACTGAGATCTCTTTTATAAGTTCATCATATATAGCCTCTGGATAACAATAAAGAACTCTTATCCACTCTATTCCTTCGATCTTAGCTAACTCTCTTAAAACTAAGTGAAGTTTCTTTTCACCATATATATCTATGCCATAATTAGTAGTGTCTTGAGCTATTAATATTAACTCTTTCACTCCATTTTCAGCTAGTTTTTTCGCTTCTTCTACAATACTTTCTAAAGCTCTACTTCTAAACTTACCTCTTATTTTAGGAATAATGCAATAAGTACAGAAATTATCACATCCTTCTGCAATTCTTAAGTATGCAGTAGCTTTATCAGTTGTTATAAGTCTTAATCCTTCATTAATTGATACATCACTGTAATTTGTAGCTTTTACTTTTTCATTATTTCCATTTATAAAGTTCATTATGGCTTCATTTATTTTAGCATAATCATTAACACCTAACATTATGTCTATTTCAGGCATTAATTCTAATAATTCATCACCATATCTTTGAGTTAAGCAGCCTGTAGCTATAAGTAACTTACAGTTGTGACTTGTTTTATATTTTGCCATATCTAATATTGTGTTTATGGATTCTTGTTTAGCCTTTTCTATAAATCCGCAAGTATTTACTATTATTATGTCAGCTTCCTTTGGATTATTAGTAAGTTCGTACTCATTCTGAACCATTCCAAGCATGATTTCTGAGTCAACTCTATTTTTATCACAACCTAAACTCACCATTCCTACCTTATATTTCGCCAAATCTACTTCCTCCTACGTTTAAATATATATTTCTTATTTTAAAACTCTTTTTTAAATTAAACAAGTTTTTATTTCATATTTTCTAATTCATCTTTACTAAGAAGTACTTGTCTTGGTTTACTTCCATCTCTTCTAGAAATAACACCACATTCTTCTAGCTCTTCTATTATTCTTGCCGCTCTATTAAATCCTATTCTTAATCTTCTTTGTAAATATGATGCTGAAGCTTGACCACTTTCAACTACGATTTCTATAGCTTCATCTAAAAGTTCATCCCTATCACCATCACCATTTCCCTCTGAAGCAATAGTTGCTGAGTTTATATGTTCTAATATATCTTCTTCATACTGAGCATCCCGTTGTGACTCTTTTATAAAGGATACAACATGTTCAACTTCTTCCTCTGAAATAAAGGCTCCTTGAACTCTTTGAGGCTTAGACTCTCCAACTGGGTAGAATAACATATCTCCCCTACCTAAAAGTTTTTCAGCTCCTGCTGAGTCTAGTATTGTTCTAGAGTCAATTTGGCTTGAAACTGCAAAGGATATTCTAGAAGGTATATTAGCCTTAATTACCCCTGTAATTACATCTACAGATGGCCTTTGAGTAGCTATTACTAAATGCATACCTGCGGCTCTAGCCATTTGGGCAAGTCTACAAATATAATCTTCTACATCATGAGGACAAGCCATCATAAGGTCTGCAAGCTCATCTACTATAATAACTATATAAGGAAGCTTTTCTGGAACTTCTCCTTTGTTATATAAAGCATTATATGATTCTATATTTCTTACTCCATTATCTGCAAAAAGTTTATATCTTCTAGTCATTTCATTTACAGCCCAGTTTAATGCCGCAGCAGCCTTCTTAGGATCTGTAACTACTGGGATTAATAAGTGTGGAATTCCATTATAAACATTTAATTCAACAACTTTTGGATCCACCATTAAAAGTTTAACTTCATCTGGAGAATACTTATATAATATACTTACTATTAATGTGTTTATACATACACTCTTACCAGAACCAGTTGCCCCTGCAATAAGAACGTGAGGCATCTTACTTAAATCTGTAACAACCGCCTTACCTGTTATGTCTTTCCCTAAAGCACAAGCTACCTTAAATTTATTATCTAAAAATTCTTTAGATTCTACAATCTCTCTAAAGAAAACTGGTGTTTGTTCTTTATTTGGAACCTCTATTCCTATGGCAGATTTTCCTGGAATAGGTGCCTCTATTCTAACTCCTTTAGCTGCTAATCCTAAAGCTATATCATCAGCTAAATTAACTATTTTACTAACCTTTATACCAGCCTTAGGTTGAAGTTCAAATCTAGTAACAGATGGGCCTTTTGTTACTTGAAGTATTTTCGCCTCTACTCCAAAGCTCATAAGAGTTTCTTCAAGTTTAGCAGCATTAGCTAATAATGCCTTTTTATCATCTTTGTCTAATTCATTATTATTATTTAAATTTAATAAATCTGCATTTGGAGCAACATAACTAGCTCCTACATTTGAGCCTTTACTAGCTATATTATTTGATATTTCTTTATCTATAGATTCTTCATCTTTAGCCTTTTCTGAGTTGAATCCTCTTTGCTCTATTATAGTATTATCTAAACTTAAGTCTCTAGGCATTTTAGACTCTTGTTTAAAATCATTTATCTTAATATTATCCTTTAATTGATTATCTTTTTCCTTCTTATTATCTTCTATATCATTTAAAGAAGAATTTTTCATAAAGTCTAATATTTTTATCTTATTGTTATCCTCTGAAATATCATCTTTTTTACTCTCTTTATTTCCTTCAGAAGCACCATCTTTTTTCTTCAAATTAATATAATCATCTTTTTCATACTTTTTATCCACAAATTTAACCTTAGAAGCTTTTTCCTTAAAACCTCCAAAGAAATTTCTTATTGAAACTAGATTATAATCGAATATAAGCATTGAAGATATAAGATATAAGGTTACAAAAATAACAAAAAGTCCTATTTTACCTACTAATTTATATAATGGTAATACAATTAAAAATCCTACTACTCCTCCATGCCATTCACTTTGAGAATGCCATATAGTTTTTATAGATCCCCATATACTTCCCTGAACATAATAATCGTTTATATTCACAGTCTGAATAAGTAAAACACTAGTTATAAGTGCTATGGTTATTCCTAATCCTATTCTTGAAAATAACACCTCTCTTTTAAATAAGAAAAGCTTTGTACATAAATATATTATGTAAATCGGAATAAAAAAAGCTCCTATTCCAAAAAGTCCTATTAAGAGAGTTCTTGATATAACACTTAAATATCCTGCTTTATCAGTATATAAACTAAACATAACAATTAAAGAAACACATATTGCTATTAAGGCATATATTTCTTCTGTAACTTTAATTTGGCTTTGATTTTTCTTTTTTTGAGTTTTAGTTGCGGTTTTCTTTTTTCCCCCAGCCATACTAAACTAAATCACCTCACCCTATTTTAATTTCAAAATGGTAAAATACTTGTACCAAAAAATATTATATACATAAATGACTATAAATTGTCAAAATATTTTTATATTACATAAATAGAACCATAGATATACTATGGTTCTACATTATAAGCTTCTATTAAGCTATTTAACTTATCTAAGGCTTCCTTAACACCGCCAACTTCGTTTATTAATCCGCACTTAACTGCTTCTTCTCCAACTAATATTGTTCCCATATCATTTAAAAGTTCATCTGTTTGCATCATCATCTTTTTTAGTACATCTAATTTAATTTCTGATGTCCTTATTATAAAATCATTTATTCTCTCTTGCATTTTATTAAAATAATTAAATGTTTGAGGAACCCCTATTACAAGTCCATTCATTCTTATTGGATGTATTATCATTGTAGCTGATGGAGAAATAAATGAATATTGGGATGCAGTTGCTAGAGGAACTCCTATGGAATGACCTCCCCCAATAACTAAGGATACTGTTGGTTTTTTTAGACTTCTTATCATCTCAGCAATTGCTAACCCTGCTTCAACATCTCCTCCAACAGTATTTAAAACAAATAATATACCTTTTATTCTATCATTTTGTTCTATATCAATTAGTTGAGGAATCATATGCTCATACTTAGTTGTTTTAGTTTGTGGCGGTTGAACACTATGTCCTTCAATTTGCCCTATTATTGTTAAAACCTGTATATTAGAATCTTCTTTCTTATGCTCAGGTAAAACTGCTCCCATTTCTTTTATTTCTTCTATACTTTTATTTTCATTTTCTTTGTTATGTTCCATATATATCCCTCCTGTACTAAAATTATTTTGTACAGAAAGGAAATTTATATACATTATTTCATAAAGACTCTATGAAGTGCTTTTATAGCTTCTCTTACATTTTTACTTTCAACAAGACACCAAATTGTCATATGTGAATCTGCTGTTTGTAAAACTTCTATGTTTTCATTGTCTAAAGCACCTACTATTTTAGCCATAACTCCTGGAATTCCTCTCATTCTTGAACCAACTATAGCTATAGTGCTTAAATCTTCTACTAAACTATATTTTAAATTATTTTTTCTCATAATATCTTCAAATAATTCTTTAACACCTGCATCTATTGTAAATACTTTTTCTTTAGGGAAGATATTGATTAAGTCTAAACTTATTTTATTGTTTGCAAGACTTTCTAAAATAGTCTTATAATTTATATTATCTTTATTGTCATCAGATTTTATAGAAACTTGAATTCTATTTCCTTGATGAGTTATTCCAGTTATGAACTTATTATTATCTACATCCCCTAGACTATCTATCATTGTACCAATGCAAGTACTCATAGTATTCTTTATTACTAAGGTTACATTTCCTTTCATTGCTATTTCTACAGCTCTTGGATGAATTACCTTAGCCCCTTGATCTGCTAATTGGAATACTTCATTGTAACTTATTTTATTTATAAGCTCAGCATCTCCAACTATTCTTGGGTCAGCAGTCATTATTCCATCAACATCTGTATATATTTCAATTTCTTCAGCCTTTAATGCAACTCCTAAAACCGCTGCCGTAGTATCACTTCCACCTCTTCCTAAAGTAGTTAAGAACCCATTTCTATCAACTCCTTGGAATCCTGCAACAACAGGCACTTTTCCTTCTTTAAGAACTTCTAATATTAATTTAGGATTTATATCTATAAAATCAGCACTTGAATAATTATCATCTGTAAGTATTCCTGCATTTCCTCCTGTTAAAGGAACTGCTTCTATTTCTGCCTCTCTTAATTCATCACTCATGACAACAGTGCTTATAATTTCTCCACATCCCATAAGTAAATCAGTAGCTAATTTATTTTCTTTTTTAAACTCTTCTGATACTAATCCTAAAAGTGTATCAGTTGCATAAGGTTCTCCTTTTCTTCCCATAGCAGATACAACAACCACTGGTAAATATCCTTTATTTATTGCCCCTTTTACCTTTTCTACAACCATAGTTCTTCTTTCTTTTGTTGATACAGAAGTACCACCAAATTTTTGTACTACTATTTTCAAAATCCCCACACTCCTACAGCTTAGTTTTTTTTATCATATCACTATCTACATCTAATATTATGGTTTTAGCTCCTATTCTTTTTACATTTTCCCACTCGATTTCTAAGTATTCATCTGAGTTAAAAAGATTAAACTTGCCACCACCTAAGTTTACTATTAAATATTTTAGCTTTCCTTCTTCATCTATAATAACATCATTATTTATAAGTCCGCTATACTTTTCACCATCATTTATGTTTATAATTTCATATCTTTCTATTTCACTTAAATATCTAACATTATTACTCATAAAACATACCTCCACTTATTTATTAAAACAATAAATAATATGTTGATTATAAATAATATATGTCAATTCTCATTAAAAGAGGTAGGCTTTATGAATAAGAAAAAAATAAAAAGGCAATAATAATTGCCTTTTACTATTGCTGTTTATTTTCTTCTTCAGCTTCTTTTATTGCATCTTTTCTTGAAAGATTTATTCTACCTTGAGAATCTATTTCTGTTACCTTAACTAAGATTTCATCTCCAACAGATACTACATCCTCAACTTTTTCTACTCTCTTATTATCTAACTTAGAAATATGAACTAATCCTTCTTTATTAGGTAATACCTCAACAAAGGCACCAAATTGAGCAATTTTTGTAACTTTACCTAAATAAATTTCTCCAGCTTTAACCTCTTTAGTTAAACCTTCTATTATTTTAACAGCTTCTTTAACACCTTCTGATTCAGCTGATGAAACATAAACTAATCCATCTTCTTTTATATCTATTTTAACACCAGTATCAGCTATAATCTTGTTTATAACTTTTCCACCAGCCCCAATTACATCTCTGATTTTCTCAGGATCTATTTGTAGAGTTGATGTTTTAGGTGCATATTTTGAAACTTCTTCTCTTGGAGCTGGTATGCATTCTTTAATCTTATCTAAGATCATTAATCTTGCTTTTCTTGCTCCATATATAGCATCGTGTATAACTTTTTCTGATAGACCTTTTATTTTAGTATCTACTTGAATTGAAGTTATTCCCTCTTCTGTTCCAGCTACTTTAAAGTCCATATCTCCAAAGAAATCTTCTAAACCTTGGATATCAGTTAAAACTTCTTCCTCAGTTAAATCTTTTGAAGTTATTAATCCCATAGCTATACCTGCTGCTGGTCTCTTTATTGGAACCCCAGCATCTAAAAGCGCTAATGTACTACCACAAACTGAAGCCTGTGAAGTAGATCCATTTGAGCTTAATACTTCTGATACTAATCTTATTGTGTATGGGAACTCAGCTTCTGAAGGTATAAGTGGTTCTAAAGCTCTTTCAGCTAAAGCTCCATGACCAATTTCTCTTCTACCTGGTCCTCTTAATGGTCTAACTTCTCCTACACTGTATGCTGGGAAGTTATAGTGATGCATATATCTCTTAGATTCTTCTTCACCAATACCATCTAATATTTGAATTTCACTTATTGATCCTAAAGTTGCAACAGTCATTACTTGAGTAAGTCCTCTTGTAAATAATCCTGTTCCATGAGTTCTTGGAAGTAATCCAACTTCACAACCAATGTTTCTTACTTGGTCAAAAGCTCTTCCATCAGGTCTTTTTCCTTCTTTTAAAAGCATATGTCTTACGACTTCTTTTTGCATATCATAAACTGCTTCTCCAATATCAGACATGTTATCTGGATATTTTTCTTCGAACTCTTCATTTATTTTAGCTTTAACTTCGTCCATTGCAGCATTTCTTTCATCTCTATCAGTAATGTGCATTGACTCACTAATCATATCAAAAGCAAATTCTCTTACAGCTTCTTCTATTTCTTCTGGTACTTTATGTAGTTCTGGCACTTTTTTCTCTTTACCGAACATACTTACAGCTTCTTCTTGGAATTTTATTATATCTTGACACTTATCAAAACCAAATTTGATAGCATTAATCATTGTATCTTCTGGGATTTCATCTCCACCAGCTTCAATCATCATAACTCTTTCCTTAGTTGCGCAAACAGTTAATTGAAGTGAACTTTCTTCTCTTTCCTTTGAAGTAGGGTTTAGTATGAATTCTTCTCCTATTAATCCTACTTGAACTGCAGCCACTGGAGTAGTAAAAGGTATGCTTGATAAACATAATGCCATTGAGGCAGCATTTATAGCTAGTATTTCAGGAAGGTTATCATTTTCTACTGAAACAACTGTACATACTACTTGAACATCATTTCTATATCCTTTTGGGAATAAAGGTCTTAAAGGTCTGTCTATAGCTCTACCATTTAGTATAGCTTTCTCTGAAGGTTTTCCTTCTCTTTTTATAAATCCACCTGGTATTTTACCAACTGAATATAATCTCTCTTCGTATTCAACACTTAGTGGGAAAAAGTCTATTCCCTCTCTTGGTTTTTCTGATGCATTTACATTTGTTAATATTACTGTATCACCATAACTCATTAATATAGCAGCATCTGAAAGCATTCCTAATTTCCCGAACTCAACTTTCATCGGTCTTCCTGCTATGATAGTTTCATGGGTATGATTCATATAAATACCTCCTTTCGGTATATAAAGACTAAATTTTTACAATATTAATATTTTTAAAATAATAGAGCGGTAAAAAACCCGCTCTACTAAATTATCTTCTTAATCCTAATTCTTTGATTATAGCTCTGTATCTTTCGATATCTTGCTCATATAAGTAGTTTAATAAACCTCTTCTTTGTCCAACCATCATTAAAAGACCTCTTCTTGAGTGGTGGTCTTTTTTGTGTGTTCTTAAGTGATCAGTTAAAGAGTTTATTCTTTCTGTTAATAACGCGATTTGAACTTCTGGTGAACCAGTATCTCCTTCGTGTCTTGCATGTTTAGCTATTATTTCTTGTTTTCTTATTTTATCCATTGTTACACCTCCGAAAAATTATCCCCTAGTTCCAAGAAAAAAGACGGTTACCCTTAAATCTTAGAGTTAGGTTCTATATGATTATATCAAAACTCGCTTTTCTTGTAAATCTTTATTACAAAGAAATTTTTATGTTACTTTCTTCAGCGAATTTTTTATCCTTAATTAGTTGTTCTTTTAATTCTTCTAAAGAATTAAATTTCTTTTCATTTCTTATCTTACTTATAAAATAAAGTTTTATATGCTTTCCATATATGTCTTCATCAAAATTTAGTATGTGAGTCTCTACTGTAGTATTTTTACCATTTACAGTAGGATTATTCCCAACTGAAGTTATACCTTTATAAATTTCTCCATTAACTTCTACATTAGTATAATAAACCCCTATCTTAGGAAGGATTATTTCATCATTATTCTTTAAATTGGCTGTTGGAAAATTAATTGTTCTCCCTATTTTCTTTCCACTTACCACTTCACCATTTAATGAGAAATATCTACCTAACATATTATTAGCATCTTCTAGCTCTCCTTCTGATAAAGCTTTTCTTATTCTTGTTGAACTAACTACTTCTGATTTATATGTAAAGGGCTCTATAACGTAAAGTTCTAATCCCTTTAAATCACATAATTCCTTAAGTAACTTAACATCACCTTTATTTTTATGGCCAAATCTATAGTTAAATCCAACAACAATTCCTCGTACATTATAGTTTTTTATAAGATTTTCTATAAACTCTTCTGGTTCTAGTTCCATAAACTTTTTATTAAACTCAACAAAACTACTTAAATCAACTTTTAAGTCTTCAAGAATTCTTATTTTTTCATGTAAAGTTACTAAAAGTTTTGGTGCACCTTCCTTGTTTATAAATTTTCTTGGATGATTTTTAAATGTATATACCATACTTAATGAATCGTTCTTCCTAGACAATTCATTACTTTTGTTTATTAAAGCTAAATGACCTTTATGAATTCCATCAAAACTCCCTAAAGCTACATAGGTGCTTTTTTGAACCACTCTCTTAAAATCATTATTTATTAAAATCATTGACTACTCCTCTATCAGTAATTTCTCCAATTTAAATCCTTTTTCATCCCTTTTTCCTAATCCCAAAAAGACTCCATTGTCTTCATATACTCTATATAGTTTATTAAATTCAACTTCTTCACTATACATTCTATTATCAAATACTTTAACACCATTTCTTAAAAGCTTACCAAACTTCTCATTTACTGTGATTTTTTCAAAAGAATCTAAAGCCTTTTCAATGGAAATAATATGTTTTTCTAAAAGTTCTTCTGTTAAATCTTCTATATTTATTGCTTCTTCTTTAGTAAATGTACCATTTTGTATTCTCTCTAAGGCAGTCATTGTTGCTCCAACATTTAATTTTTCACCAATATCATAGCAAAGGCTTCTTATATATGTTCCCTTAGAACAACAAACATCCATTTGTATATTATCATTTGATTCTATTTTTATATTTTCAATAGAATAAATAGTAATTTTTCTAGCTTCTCTGTGAACTTCTATTCCTTGACGTGCTAATTCATATAATCTTACTCCATTTTGTTTTAAAGCAGAATACATTGGTGGAACTTGATCTATTGTTCCTACAAAGGAATTTATACAATTTAATATTTCATCCTTTGTTATATGTGATGCATCCTCTTCTCTTAAAACTTCTCCTTCTAAATCATATGTGTCAGTAACCATACCAAGCTTTAAATTCACTCTATAAACTTTTTTATTTTCCATTATATAATCTATAATTTTTGTAGCTTTTCCAAGGCATACAGGTAAAACTCCAGAAGCCGCTGGATCTAAAGTTCCTGTATGTCCTACCTTTTTCATTTTTGCAACTCTTCTTACCATGGCCACAACATCAAATGAAGTCATTCCCGTATTTTTATATATGTTAATTACTCCATTCATATATTACACCATCTCTTTTGCAAGTATTTCTAATATTTTATTTTTAGCTTCGTCTATACTTACACCTTTAATGAATGCTCCAGAAGCCTTTGTATGACCACCGCCACCAAAGTTTTCTGCAATTTTTCTAACATCTAATGTATCTTTAGATCTTAAGCTAACCTTTACTCCCTCATCTACCTCTTTAAGAAGTATGCATCCTTCTACACCTTTTATTTGATTTCCTAAGGATACAACATCTGAACTATTTTGAACTTCTTCTCCAATAGAATCTATCATCTCTTTAGTAATTCTCATAAGAACTATTTTATTATTGCAAACTAGCTTCATATCTCCTAAAACTAAAGACATTAGTTTCATTTTAGCAAAAGGCTTATTATCAAATATATTTCTATGAATTTCATCATGTTTTATATAATTAACTAATTCCCCTGCTATTATATGAGTTCTTTCAGTAGAATTTGAGTATCTAAAAGAACCTGTATCAGTTATTAATGATGTATATAGACATTTAGCTATATTTTCATTAATTTCAACCTTTAACTCCTTAAGTAGCATAAATATTATTTCAGCTGTTGCAGAAGCCTCTGTATCTACATAGTTAATAACACCATATTTATCATTTGATAAATGATGATCCATATTAACTAAAGTTCCTTTGAATTCGCTTAAATCTGCGGAAATTCTTTCAACATTTCCACAATCTAATACTATAACACAATCAGTATCTTCTGATGGCTTTATAACTTCTCCAGTTATTTCCTCAGCATAAGGCAGAAAGCTTAGGTTATCTGAGACTAGGTCTTTAGAGATAACATAAGCTTCTTTACCATAAATTCTAATGCCTTGAAGTAGTGCTAAGACACTACCTAAGGCATCACCATCTGGAGATACATGATATGTTATACCAATTTTTTTGCTTTTATTTATAATTGATATTACATCATGAAATCTCATTTTTTATTTCTCCTTGATTTTGTTTAGCAATGATTCAATATACATTGCATTATCTATAGAATTATCTTCTTCAAATAATATTTCAGGAGTACTTCTTAGCTTAACTCTGTTTCCAACTTCTCTTCTTATGAAGCCAGCTGAACTTTTTAGAGCCTTTAAGCTTTCCTCTTTTTCTTCATCATTTTTAGCGAATAGGCTAACAAAAACTTTAGCGTATCTTAAATCTTTAGTAACTTCAACTTGAGTTACACTTACCATAGCTGTTAGTCTAGGGTCTTTTATTTGATTTCTTATGATATCACTTACTTCTTTTCTTACTTCTTCATTTATTCTTTTACCTCTGAAGTTAGCCATATAAATCACCTCTTTATAAAATTAAAGTTCTTTTCTTTGAACAGCTTCCATAGTATATGCTTCTATTATATCGCCTTCTTTAATGTCATTGAACTTTTCTACACTAAATCCACACTCATATCCAGCATTTACTTCTTTTACATCATCTTTAAATCTCTTTAATGATGCTAACTTAGATTCAAATATTACAATACCTTCTCTTATAACTCTTACATCTGCATTTCTAACTAATTTACCAGTTAATACATATCCTCCAGCAATTGTTCCAACGTTAGAAATTTTGTAAGTTGCTCTTATTTCAGCAGTTCCTAATACAACTTCTTTGTATTCTGGATCTAACATACCGATCATAGCTGACTTAATATCTTCTATAGCGTCGTATATTACTCTGTAAGTTTTAACTTCAACTCCATCTCTTTCCGAAGCTGCTACGGCATTGTTATCTGGTCTAACATTAAATCCTATTACTATAGCGTTAGATGCAGCAGCTAATGTTATATCTGTTTCTGATATAGCACCAACAGCTCCGTGTATAACTCTTACCTTTACATCATCAGTTGATAATTTTTCTAATGATGCTTTTATAGCTTCAACAGAACCTTGAACGTCTGCTTTAACTATAACTGAAAGCTCTTTAACTGAACCTTCTTTAATTTGGCTATATAAATCTTCTAATGAAACTCTATGTGAAGTTGCGAAACTTTCTTGTCTTATTTTTTCTTTTCTAGCTTCAGCCATGTTTCTAGCTGTTTTTTCATCTTTAACAACTGTGAATCTATCTCCAGCAGCTGGTACTTCTGAAAGACCTAAAACCTCAACTGGAATTGATGGACCAGCTGATTTTATCTTCTTACCTGAATCATCAAACATAGCTCTTATTCTTCCGTAAGTGCTACCAACTATGATTGAATCTCCCATGTGTAGAGTACCATTTTGAACTAATAATGTTGCTACAGCCCCTCTACCTTTATCTAATTTAGCCTCTACAACTGTTCCTTTTGCTTTTCTTCCAGCATCTGCTTTTAATTCTTGCATTTCTGAAGTTAAAAGAACCATTTCTAATAGAGTATCTATGTTTTCTCTAGTTTTAGCTGAAACTGGTACTGCTATTATATCTCCACCCCAGTCTTCAACAACTAATCCATGCTCAGTTAATTCTTGTTTAACTCTATCTGGATTAGCACCTTCTCTATCCATTTTGTTTATAGCAACTATCATTGGAACGTTAGCTGCCTTACAGTGATTTATAGCTTCTACTGTTTGTGGCATTATTCCGTCATCAGCTGCAACAACTAAGATAACTACATCTGTTATTTGAGCTCCTCTAGCTCTCATTGCTGTGAAAGCTTCATGTCCTGGTGTATCTAAGAATGTTAAAGTTTCTCCGTTTACTTCAACAGTGTAAGCACCTATATGTTGAGTTATTCCACCAGCTTCTGTACTTGTTACCTTTGATTTTCTTATAGCATCAAGTAATGAAGTTTTACCATGGTCAACGTGACCCATAACTGTTATGATAGGTGGTCTCTTAGCTAAGTTTTCTTCTTCTACATCAGTTTCTTCTTCGAACTCTTCTAAAGTGTTCTCTTCTTCTTTTTCATAAACTGCAACCTCATATTTTTCAGCAACCTTTTCAGCTGTTTCAAAATCTATTTCTTGGTTTATAGCAGCCATTACTCCTGTGAAGATAAGAGTTTTTATAACATCATTAACTGGTTTGTTTAATTTCTCAGCTAATTCTTTAACTGTTATAGTCTTCCCGATTTCGATAACTTCAACGTCTTGTTCTAAGTTATCATCTTCGCTACCTTTTTTTCTTTTCTTTTTCTTCTTAGCAGCATTATTAACTTCTTCAGCTAATTCAGCTTCATATTCAGCAACCAATTCACTGTTTGCTTCACTTCCTGCTAAAAGTTCTTTTATTAACGCAGCATCTTCATCTTCTATAACGCTCATATGGTTTTTAACCTCAACGCCGAACTCATCCATTAATACGTTTATAAGAACTTTACTTGGAACTCTTAACTCTTTTGCCAATTCATAAACTCTTATTTTTGACATATATTCACCCCCGAAAAATTTTTAGATGAACTAATTATTATTAGAATATGACAAAAGTTTTTCTGCCATATTCTCATCAGTTACTCCTAATATATTGATTTCGCATCTACCTATACTATATCCTAACTCTTCTTTTGAAAAATTATCTATGTATGGTATATCATACTGTTCACAGTACTTAACGAATTTATCTTTTGAACGATTTGAAATGCTATTTGAAAAAATAAATAAGTAGATTTTACTTCTTTTCATTTCCTCTTCACATTTATTATAACCTTCCAAAAGTTTACCTGCTCTTTTTGTAAGTCCTAAAAAATTAAGAAATTTATCCATTTGTTATCTCATCCCTCAATCTATCATAGACTTCATCTCCAATGTTAGATTGAAGATTTTTATTTAATCTTTTTGCTTTAAATGCTTTTTCTAAACATTCAACACTTTTACAAATGTAAGCCCCTCTTCCTGACTTTTTACCAGTTAAATCTACAGAAACTTCTCCTTCAGCATTTTTAACTATTCTTATCAGTTCTTTTTTAGGCTTCATTTCCATGCAACCATTACACATTCTCATTGGAATTTTTTTAGGTTTCATCTTGTCACCTCCAAAGTCTAGAAGTTATTATTCTTCTATTATAGTGTCTTCTTCAACAACAATATCTTCTTCTTGTAATAATTCTTCTGCTTTAGATTTGCTCTTTATGTCTATTTTCCAACCAGTTAATTTAGCTGCTAATCTAACGTTTTGTCCTTCTTTACCTATAGCTAATGATAATTGACTATCATCCACTATAACCTTAGCTGATTTAGTTTCTTCATCAGCTTCTACACTTATAACCTTAGCTGGGCTTAAAGCATTTTCTATATACTCAGATGGAGTATTGCTCCATTTTATTATATCAATTTTTTCATTTTTTAGTTCATTAACTATATTTTGAACTCTAACACCCTTAGGTCCAACACAAGCTCCCATAGCATCTACTGATTCATCATTTGAGTAAACAGCTATTTTAGTTCTTGATCCAGCTTCTCTAGCTATACTTTTTATTTCAACTATTCCTTCATATATTTCTGGAACTTCTAATTCAAATAATCTTTTAACTAAACCTGGATGTGTTCTTGAACATAAAACTGAAGCACCTTTAGATGTTTTCTTAACTTCAACTACATATAATTGTAATTTTTCATTGAAGTTATATTTTTCTGTAGGCATTTGTTCGTTTGGTCCTAAAACACCTTCTATTTTCCCTAAGTCTACAAATACATTACCTTTGTCTTTTCTTATTACTGTACCAGGTAATATGTCAAATTCTTTTTCTGCAAATTCTGAGTAAATTACATTTCTCTCAGATTCTTTTATTCTTTGGATAACCATTTGCTTAGCAAGTTGTGCTGCAACTCTTCCAAAGTTTTTAGGTGTTACTTCTATTTCTACTATGTCATCTAATTGATAAATAGCACTAATAGCCTTTGCATCTTCTAAACTTATTTCTGTTACATCATCATAAACTTCTTCAACAACAACTTTTTGAGCATAAACATGGATTTCTCCTGATTTCTCATCACGTTTTACCTTTACATTTTGTGCAGTTGTTCCTGAATTTGAAAAGTTTTTCTTATAAGCTGCTATTATAGCATCATCTATAGTTTCTAATAAAGCCTCTACTGAAATACCTTTCTCTTTTACTATTTCAGATAATGCCCCTAGAAATTCTTCATTCATTTTTAAACCCTCCTTAAAATTATATCTCCCCTTCAAGGTTCGCTGTCTTAATTTTATCTTTAGGAACTTTTATTTCATTCCCTTCACATTCAACTATTATTTCATTTTCTTGTACATCTTTAAGAATTCCTTTTACATTTTTTCTTCCACTTAAAGAACTCTTAAATCCAACAAAAACTTCTTTTCCTATAAATCTATTAAAATGCTCATCACTATGTAATCTTCTATTTAATCCTGGTGATGAAACTTCTAAGAAGTACGCATCTTTTATTGGATCTTCTATATCAAGCATATCACTTAATGCTCTACTTACAATTTCACAATCCCTTAGAGAAATTCTCTCCTCTGGCTTTTCTATATATAATCTTAAATAATATTCATTATTTTCTTTTACATATTCAATATGATATAAATCATATCCCTTTTCTTTAACTATAGGAGCACAAAGTGCTTCAAGATCAGCTACAAGTTGTTCTTTTTTCATTATACTTCCCTCCCTTATTAAGTTTTAAATCTTATCTTTATTGTATCCAATAAAGCAAATACCTATTAATTTATATAATAATAGGTATGCAAAAACGCAACTTTATTCTAAGTTGCGTTACAAATAGAAAGAGCGGGCTTTTCTGTCCCACTCCTTTACCTCAAACTATTAGTAAAAAACTTCTACTTATATAGTAACATAGTATATTTTATATTACAAGAAATTTTTAAAATTAGCCAAACAAACTAAGTTGGTTACTTTCTTGCATTCCTTCTAGGCATCCATGATTATCTAAAGTTTCTATTACAGTCTTTGAAACCTTAGATCTAAGTCTTAAATCTTCCTTTGAAATAAACTCTCCATTAACTCTACATTCAACTATACTTTTTGCAGCATTGTCTCCAACTCCTTGAAGAGCATTTAATGGAGGTCTTATACCATCTTCTTCTATCTTAAACTTAGTTGCTTCTGATTTATATAAATCAACCTTTAAGAAATTCAATCCTCTTTTATACATTTCATAAGAAATTTCTAAAATAGTTAAAAGACCTTTTTCTTTTACTGATATGTTATTTCCTAAAGAATTTAGTTCTTCCATCTTTGCCTTTATTGCTTCTTCACCCTTACAAATTAAGTCTGCATCGAAATCATCAGCTCTTACTGTAAAATATGTTGTGTAATATGCTTCTGGATAATAAACTTTATAATATGCTATTCTAACTGCCATCATAACATATGCAACAGCATGGCCTTTAGGGAACATGTATTTTATTCTTTTACAAGATTCAATATACCAATCTGGCACATTTTTCTCTCTCATTAAAGCTTCATCATCTTCACTAAGTCCTTTTCCCTTTCTTACCTTTTCCATTATAGTAAAGGCTGTCTTAGGAGGAAGATCTTTATACATAAGATAAACCATAATATCGTCTCTTGTTGCTATACAGTCTTTTAGTGTAGTATAACCTTCTTTAATAAAGTACTGAGCATTATTAAGCCAAACATCAGTACCATGTGAAAGTCCAGATATTCTCACAAGGTCTGCAAAACTCTTAGGTTGAGTATCAACTAGCATCTGTCTAACGAATTTAGTACCGAACTCAGGAAGTCCATAACTACCAACTTCGCATCCTAATTCTTCTTTAGTTACCCCTAAGGCATCTGGTGATGTAAATAAACTTATAACCTTAGGATCATTTAAAGGTATTGTCTTAGGATCTAAGCCAGTTAAGTCTTGAAGCATTCTAAGAACGGTCGGGTCGTCGTGTCCAAGTATATCAAGCTTAAGAAGTCTACCACTTATTGAATGGTAATCAAAGTGAGTTGTTATAATATCTGTGTTAACATCATCAGCTGGATGTTGTATTGGACAAAAATTATATATTTCATTGTCATTGGGAACAACCATGATTCCACCTGGATGCTGTCCACTAGTTCTTTTTATTCCAGTACATCCAATAGTAAGCCTTTCTATTTCAGCTTGAGATACAACTAATCCTCTTTCTTGAAGATATTTTTTAACAAAACCATATGCTGTTTTTTCAGCTACTGTACCTATGGTTCCCGCTTTAAATACATACCCTTTTCCGAAAAGAACCTCTGTGTATTTATGTACAACAGCTTGGTATTCCCCTGAGAAGTTAAGGTCTATATCTGGTTCTTTATCTCCTTCAAAACCTAAGAATGTTTCGAAAGGAATATCATGGCCATCCTTAATATACTTAGCTCCACAATCAGGACAATTTTTATCTGGTAAATCTGCTCCTGAACTTATAGAACCATCTAAGAAAAATTCTGATTTCTTACAATTTGGACAAACATAATGAGGTGGTAATCCATTAACCTCTGTTATATCTGACATTGTTGCTACGAAAGAGGAACCAACAGACCCCCTTGAACCAACTAGGTATCCGTCTTCTAAGGATTTAGCAACTAATTTTTGAGCTATAAGATAAAGCACCGCATATCCATTATTTATTATAGAATTAAGTTCTTTATCTAATCTCTTTTGAACAACTTCAGGAAGATTTTCTCCATATATACTATGAACCTTATTCATAGTCATATTTCTTATTTCTTCCTCAGCTCCCTCTATTTTAGGAGGGAATGTTTCATCTGGTATAGGTTTTACAGCCTCAACCATATCAGCTATCTTCTGAGTATTTTCTATTACAACTTCCCTGCAAGCCTCTTCTCCTAAATACTCAAACTCTTTCATCATCTCATTAGTAGTTCTAAAATATAAAGGTGGTTGATTATCTGCATCTCCATATCCTTGACCAGCCATTATTATTCTTCTAAATACTTCATCATTAGGATCTAAGAAATGACAATCACATGTAGCAACTACTGGTTTATCCATTTCCTTTCCTAAATCATATATTTTTCTATTTAACTCTCTAAGCTCTTCTTCATCCTTTACATTTCCTTTTCTTATAAGGAATTCATTATTTTGTATTGGCTGAATTTCTAGATAGTCATAAAAAGATGCTATTTCTTTTAATTCTCCATCTGTCTTTCCTTCTAAAACTGCCTTATACAATTGTCCAGCTTCACAAGCTGATCCAATTATTAATCCTTCTCTATACTCCGTTATTATACTTTTAGGAAGTCTTGGCCTTCTAGCAAAGTAATCTAAGTGAGCCATAGAAACTAATTTATATAAATTCTTAATTCCAGTTTGATTTTTAGCTAATATTATTATGTGATGTAGAGGGAGTTTCTTTACATCTATATTTGATAAATACTTTTCATTTAGAGTTTTAACATCATGAATATCCATTTCTTCTTTCATCTTTTTGAAAGAAAACTTTAATATCTCCGCAGTAGCCTTTGCATCATCAACAGCTCTATGGTGATTTTCAAGGCTAATTCCTAAATGTTTAGCAACTAGATTTAACTTAACCTTTTTTAAATCTGGATAAAGATATCTAGCTAAAGGAACGGTATCCATTACAGGATTCTTTAATGTCTTTCCCATATCCATTAAGTTCTTTTTTATAAAACCAACGTCAAAGGCAGCATTGTGGGCTACTAGTACAGAATCTCCTACAAATTCCATAAATTTAGGAAGCACTTCATCTATAGTAGGCTGTCCATTAACCATATTTTGAGTTATACTTGTAAGCTCTGTAATCTTATATGGAATATTTACCTTTGGATCAACAAAAGTACTAAAGGAATCAACTATTTCTCCATCCTTTAACTTAACAGCACCAATTTCTATAATCTTATCATTTTTACTTGAAAAACCTGTTGTTTCTATATCAAAAACCACATACTCATCATCAAAGGATTCCTCATGCCCATTAATAACTATAGGTGTTCCATTATCAGCTAAATATCCCTCTACCCCATAAATAACTTTTATGTTGTTCTTTTTAGCAGCTATTTGAGCATCTGGAAAGGCCTGAACAACTCCATGGTCTGTTATGGCTACAGCCTTATGTCCAAACTTTGCTGCTCTCTCAACAATTTTACTTGCAGCAGTTACGGCATCCATTGAGCTCATAGTTGTATGCATGTGAAGCTCTACTCTTTTTTCCTCTGCTGTATCCATACGCTCTATTTTGGTAAGCTTATTTATATCCCTAGCCATTATTACAACTTCCTTAGCATAAGGATCCATAGTAGCTTCTCCTCTTACTTTACAATAAAGACCTTTTTTAACATTTTCTAAAACATGTTCTTTATCCTTATCTCTTAAGAAGCATTTAACGGCTATGGAACTTGTATAGTCTGTTATGAAGAATGTAAGTATTATTCTACCTGTCTTAGTTTCAAAAATATCAGTTTTAAATACATCTCCTGAAATAGTAACAATTCCAGACCCCATATCTATACTGCTTATATCTATAGTATCTCCTTGAATATTTCTTCCAAGTATAGTATTTTCATTCTTAGGCTCATCTTTATAAGATTTCTTCTCATAACCACCTTTATTGCCACCATTAGATTTATGTTTATTATCACTACTTTCTTTTTTAACAGGCTTTTCTTGAGCAGCTTGAGCTTTCATAGTTTCTATAACTTTTTTAGCTATTTCTTTGTTTTCATTTAACTTTTCATCATTGTAATTCTTATTAGCTAAACTTTCATCATATTTAACTTCTACTAAAGAATTTATTCCAAAGAATGATTTTATATATCCCTTAATCTCTCTATCTATATGTTTCTTATTAACAAAAGTACATAAAAACTCAGAACCATTTTTTATAATTATTTTTTCTCCTTCAATTACTATAGGAGAATTAAGTAAAACTTCTTTTAAAACAGGATGTTTCTCTATAATTTTTTCACAAACATGATTCCAATGCTGATCTACTACCTGTTTTAAAGTTATATCAGAAATATCTATGTAATACATAATCTCTATATTTATTTCAAAACCTATAGCTTTTTTTATATATTGCTTAATTATTTTCTTTTGTTCTTCTGATAATTGATCTTTACTTTTTATTATGGTTCTTAAAGTATTGCTTTTCTTCAACAATTGAAACTTAGTTATTTCAAACTCTAAATCATTAAGATTATCATCTGATTTTATGGATCTGTTAATCTGTTTAACAAACTCGTTACTCAAAATCTAAGCCTCCTTTGAATTTTATTTTAATTTATCCCTATACGACATAAAGAAGGGATATTAATCCCTCCTTTAAATTATATTGTTTCTATTATCTTTATAAGCTCTTCAACTAAGTCTTCTTCTTTTACTTTTTTAATTATTTCACCTTTTCTAAAGATAAGACCTTCACCTTTACCTCCAGCTATCCCAATATCTGCCTCTCTTGCTTCTCCTGGTCCATTTACAACACAGCCCATTACTGCAACCTTTATATTTTTCTTGCAAGAACTTAGTCTTTGTTCTACTTCTTTAGCTATGTTTATTAAGTCTATTTGAGTTCTTCCACATGTAGGACATGATATAAACTCTATTCCTTCTTTTACATATCCAAAGTTTTTAAGAATTTCTTTACCTACTTTTATCTCTTCAACAGGATCTCCAGTTAAAGAAACTCTTATAGTATCACCTATTCCTTCTGCAAGTAAAGTTCCTATTCCTATAGCAGATTTTATTGTTCCTCTCCAAGGTGTACCAGCCTCAGTAACCCCTAGGTGAAGAGGATAATTTGTTTTTTGTGAAGCTATTCTATAACTTTCTATCATAGTTTCAACATTTGATGATTTCATTGAAATTACTATATCATGAAAATCTAACTCTTCTAATATTTTAACATGTTCTAATGCACTTTCAACTAGTGCATCTGGGGTAGGTTTTCCGTATTTTGCTAAAAGTTCTTTTGATAATGACCCTGAGTTAACCCCTATTCTTATAGGAATATTTTTTTCTTTACAAGCTTTTACTACAGCTTCTACCTTTTCTCTTGATCCAATATTTCCTGGATTTATTCTTATTGCAGAAACTCCATTTTCTATTGCTTTTAAAGCTAATCTATAATCAAAATGAATGTCTGCAACTAGTGGTATATTAATTTTTGCCACTATATCTTTTATAGCGCAAGCTGCATCCATATCTAAAACTGCACATCTAACAATATCACATCCAGCTTCTTGAAGCTCTTTTATTTGTTTAACTGTAGCTTCTACATCTTTTGTATCTGTATTGGTCATAGATTGAATGGAAACTCTAAAATCTCCTCCAACATATATGTTTCCAACCTTAACCTTTCTAGTTTCTTTTCTATTCACTATTAATTCCTCCAAATTTCTATAGTATCGGGAATATTATATCTTTTATAGTTACTAGCACCATAAGCCCCATAAGTAACATAAATCCAACGGTATTTACAGCTTCAATATATTTAGCAGGTATTTCTTTTCTAATTATCATTTGAATAAGCTCTATAAATATTCTTCCACCATCTAAAGCTGGGAATGGTAAAAGGTTAAATACTGCTAATTGAACACTTAAGAATGCCATAAACCATAAAAGAGTATTTGCTCCTGCTTTTGCTGCTTGCCCTGACATTTTAATTATTGTAACAGGACCTCCTACATCAGTTTTTAAATTTGCTTCTCCTGTAACAATAGTCTTTAATGCAATAAATGACTGAGATACAAGACTTCTTGTTTCATTAAATCCTTGCTTTATTCCTTGAAGCAAAGTAGGTTTTTCAACTAAAGCATAGCTTATTCCAACTTGATACATTCCACTCTCATTTAAAATCGGCTGTACTGTTTTTGTTAAGACATCATTGCCTCTTTTTATCTCTAATTCAACTGGATTTCCCTTAGCTAAAGCTAATCCCATTCTAAAATCATCAGTTGTATGAATTTTGTTTCCATCTATTTTTAGGAATTCATCTCCCTGTTCAATTCCTATTTCTTGCGCTGGTGAATTAGGTACTACACTTGCTACTTTATTTTCTGCAAAGCCAGAACTCATAGCTAGCCCAATAAATATTATAAGGGCTAATACATAATTCATAAATGCCCCTGCTCCCATAACAAGTATTCTTTGAATAGGAGTTTTTGCATTTAAGCTTCTTGAATCATCACTTTCATCCTCTTCACCAAGCATTTTAACAAATCCACCAAAAGGAAGGATTCTTAAGTTATATTCTGTTTCTCCAACTTTTACACCAAAAAGCTTTGGACCCATACCAATAGCAAATTCCTCAACATAAATCCCATTTAATTTAGCCACAATAAAATGTCCAAGCTCATGAACTAAGATTAAAGCACTAAATGCTAATAAAGCAAAAATTATATACACCCTTTTCCCTCCTAGTTATATTTTTCATATATATACTGTCTTACTTCTTTGTCTAAATTTATTACATTATCAAGAGTAACCTCTTTGTTGTAATCAAAAGTATTCATACACTCTTCTATTATCTCTGGTATTTGCAGATATGTTATCTTTTTATTTAGGAATAGTTCAACACATACTTCATTTGCCCCATTTAAGATTGTTGGCATAAGCTTTCCTTTTTCTCCTGCTTCATAAGCTAATTTTAAGCATTTAAATGTATCTAAATCTGGCTTTTCAAAAGTTAACTCTCTAATCTTAAATAAATCTAACTTTTCACTAATATTTCCTTCCCTATTCGGATAATTTAAAGCATATTGAATTGGTAATTTCATATCTGGTACACCTAATTGAGCTATAACTGCTCCATCAGTATATTGAACCATAGAATGTATTATTGATTGTGGATGAACTACAACCTCTATATCTTTATAAGGACAATCAAATAACCAATGAGCTTCTATAACTTCTAATCCCTTGTTCATTAGAGTTGATGAATCTATTGATATTTTTTGACCCATATTCCATTTTGGATGCTTAAGAGCTCTTTCTGGAGTTACTGATTTTAAATCTTCTATAGTAAATCCTCTAAAAGGCCCTCCAGAAGCAGTTAAAAGTATTTTATCAATTTTGTTATGAGCATTTCCTTGTAATGATTGGAATATAGCACTATGTTCTGAATCTACTGGAAGTATTTTTACTCCATTTTCTTTAGCTTCTCTCATAACAAGTTCACCTGCTACTACTAAAGTTTCTTTATTTGCTAAAGCGATATCTTTTCCTTTTCTTATAGCTTCTACAGTTGGTTTTAATCCAATCATACCAACAACAGAAGTAACAACTATATCAATTTCATCTAAAGTAGCAACTTTAACTAAGCCTTCCATACCATAGATAACTTCACACTTTAATCCTTCGCTTTTTACTAAATCTACAAGTTTTTTGTAAGACTCCTCGTGATTTATTGCAACGTATTTAGGTGAAAACTCTTTTATTATATCCATTGTTAATTCTATATTTCTATTAGCTGTTATACCAACTAATTCAAAATCTTCTTTATGAAATCTTAATACATCTAAAGTTTGAGTTCCTATAGAACCAGTTACCCCTAGTATAGATATTCTCTTCATATTCTTTCCTCCTAAGTTCTTCCTTAAACATAATAGACTAAAATTATCTACTTAGCCTATTATATTATTTTATATCATTATATCTCTAAATACAATAATATACATTTATTATGTTTTCTTTTAACAGAAAGTTATCTACTCATTGATAAATCTTTTTCTCTAAATTATATTTTTCTTTTAAACTATTCCCACCTTTATAAATATCTCTACATAATAAATATACTCAAGTTATTACTTAATATTCTATGAATAATCTTATATTTTTCTTTTTAAGTTAAATATATAATAAAATTTTTATGCCTACAAATAAATATAAATAAAATTTTTTATAAAAAAAATGCTTTAGAAAATCTAAAGCATTAAAATTTTAAGACAAGTGTTAAATAGAAGAATACTATTGTTCCAGCAAATAATATACTGTCAAATCTATCTAATATTCCACCATGTCCTGGTATTAAATTACTATAATCTTTTATTCCTGCGTATCTCTTTATTGATGAAGCAACTAAATCACCAAATTGACAGAATACTCCACATAATATACCTATTATAAAATAATGATATACAGGTATTAAAGAGAAACTATTAGATATTATTATACCAAATATTCCACAAGCTAATGTACTTCCTAATATTCCTCCTATAGAACCTTCTATAGTCTTCTTAGGACTAACCTTTGGACATAATTTGTGTTTACCAAAGAATCTACCTGAATAGTATGCAGCAGTATCACAAAGCCATGATGATAGGAATATTAACCAAACTAGGTATTGTCCACCTTCTTTGATGTTTACTAAATGTATGAAGCTAAAGAAAACTCCTACATATATAAATCCTAAAATAGTAACTGCAACATCTATAAATGTATATTCAATATTAAGTATAGGAACACAAAGTAATATAAATGTAGCTATTATTATTAAAAATGATAACATTTCAAAATTATTTGAAGTTAAGTAATATAATATTAATAATATATATCCCCCTATAGAAATAGGCTTTAATTTTGCTACTTTAACAGTTTTATAATATTCATATAATCCTGCAAAAGAAAGAGTAATAGTAAATAGCTTAAGCCAAATTCCACCTAGGAATATAAAAGCAATAAATGGAGCCATTATAAGTGCGCCTAGATATCTGCTATTAGATTTCACCCAAATCACCTCATTATTTATTTAATTCCACCAAATCTTCTATCTCTATTTTGATAATCAAAAATAGCTTTTCTTAAATCTTCACCATTAAAATCTGGCCAGTTTATTTGAGAATACCAAAATTCTGAGTATGCACATTGCCATAATAAGAAGTTGCTAAGTCTTTGTTCTCCACTTGGTCTTATTATAAGATCTGGATCTGGCATTCCTTTAGTATAAAGATAGTCATTAAACATATCTTCGTTTATATCATCTATACTTATTTTGCCCGCTTTAACATCTTCTATTACAGATTTTATACCTCTAACTATTTCATTTCTTCCACCATAATTTAATGCTAAGCTTAAAACTACTCCAGTGTTATCTTTAGTTTTTTCCATAGCCCAAAGTATAGCTTTTTTAGGTTCTTCTGGGAATCTTGATAAATCACCTATAGTTTGTACCCTTACTCCGTTTTGATGAAGTTCATCAATTTCATTTTTTATAAATTCAACAACTAACTTCATAAGAGCATTAACTTCATCTTCTGGTCTTTTCCAGTTTTCAGTAGAGAAAGCATATAAAGTTAAATATTTCACTCCTAATTTATCGCATTCTTTTACAATAGTTTTTATAGTCTTAACCCCAGCTCTATGTCCCATAGTTCTTGGAAGACCTCTTTTTTTTGCCCATCTTCCATTACCATCCATTATTATGGCAATATGCTTTGGCATTTTATCTTCAATTAGAACTATTTCTTCTGAATCTTCATTTCCTTTTTTACTAAAAAAATCTAACATAGAAGGTTCCTCCTTATAATTCAATTATAAAATAAAAAACCTGCTAAAGAGCAGGTTTTTTAAATTAAATTGACATAATCTCTTTTTCTTTAGCTGCCACTATAGTATCTATTTCTTTAACAAACTTATCTGTTACTTTTTGGATGTCATCTTCACCCTTTTTCATTTCATCTTCAGTTATAGTTCCTTCTTTTTTGAAGTTTTTAACTTTATCATTTGCATCTTTTCTTATAGATCTTATAGCAACCTTAGCTTGCTCTCCAACTTTTTTAACGTTCTTAACTAAATTTTTTCTAGTTTCTTCAGTTAATTCTGGAACTAAAAGTCTTATTATAGTACCATCATTGTTAGGGTTTATTCCTAAATCTGATTTTAAGATAGCTTTTTCTATTTCTTTAAGCATTGGTTTTTCCCAAGGTGTTATAACTAATAATCTTGGTTCTGGTGATGAAACATTAGCTACTTGATTTAAAGGACACATGCTTCCATAATACTCAACTTGAATTCTATCTAACATAGTTGGGTTAGCTCTTCCAGCTTTCATTGTAGCTAATTCTGAATTTAAAGAATTTATAGTTTTATTCATTTTTTCTTCTGATTTTTTTATAACGTCCTTAATCATTTAAAACTCCTCCTTATTTTTTGCTTACTATTGTTCCTATATTTTCTCCTAAAACAACTCTCTTGATGTTTTCAGGATTATCTAAAGCAAATACTAATATAGGGATGTTGTTGTCCATACAAAGTGATGTTGCAGTTGAATCCATTACTTGTAATCCTTGCTCAAGTACTTCTATATATGATAATTCATCATATTTTTTAGCATCATCGTATTTATGTGGATCTTTATCATAAACTCCATCAACCTTTTTAGCTAATAATATTACATCAGCTTCTATTTCAGCGGCTCTTAATGCTGCTGCTGTATCAGTTGAAAAATAAGGGTTTCCTGTTCCTGCTCCGAATATTACTACTCTACCTTTTTCTAAGTGTCTCATAGCTCTTCTTCTTATATATGGCTCTGCTATTTCCTTCATTTCTATAGCAGTTTGTACTCTAGTGTCTACCCCTAAAGATTCTAATGAATCTTGAAGTGCTAAAGCATTTATTGAAGTAGCTAGCATTCCCATATAGTCAGCAGTAGTTCTATCCATACCTTCTCCACTTCTACCTCTCCATATGTTTCCGCCACCTACAACTGCGCCTACTTCTATTCCCATATCAACAAGCTCTTTTACAGCCTTTGCTATGTTCATTGCTATATTAAAATCTATTCCAAAACCATTTTCGCCTGCTAAAGCCTCACCTGATAACTTAAGCATAACTCTTTTGTATTTACAAGTTCCCATCTTAAACCTCCAAAACGCTGAATTCTCTATTTTTGTTAATTTTTTATATCTATATTCTAAAAAAAGAGAACACAATGTGTTCTCTTATGTTATTATTTTCCGCCCATTTTAGCTACTTCTTCAGCGAAGTTTTCTTCTTTCTTTTCGATTCCTTCTCCTCTTTCGAATCTTACGAACTTAGTTATAGTTATTGGAGAACCTACTTCTTTTGATTTTTCTTCTAATAATTTAGCGATTGATTTGTCGCCATCTTTTACCCAAGCTTGATCTAAAAGACAAACTTCTTTACAGTATTTTTTGATTCTTCCCATTACCATCTTATCAACGATGTGCTCTGGTTTACCTTCGTTAAGAGCTTGAGCTCTGTATATTTCTTTTTCTTTTTCTAAAGATTCTTGATCAACATCAGCTTCTGATAAGAATAGTGGGTTAGCAGCAGCTATTTGCATACAAACATCTTTAGCAACTTCAGCTAATACTGGTGATGAAGCTTCACATGCTAATTCAGCCATAACACCTATTCTTCCACCACCGTGGATGTAGCTTTGAACTAATCCGCTTTCAACAGAGAATCTTTCGAATCTTCTTACGCTCATGTTTTCACCGATCTTAGCGATTAACTCAGTTAAAACTTCTTGAACAGTTTTGTCTCCGTCTAATTTTTCTGCTAATAATTCTTCTACAGTGTTTACATTTGAGTTAGCAACTAATTCTGCTACTCTTCCTGCAAATCCAACGAATTCTTCGTTTAAAGCAACGAAGTCAGTTTCACAGTTGATTTCAACTATTGAACCTTTTTTCATATCTTCTGATACGTAAGTTTTAACGATACCTTCAGCTGCTACTCTTCCAGCTTTTTTAGCTGCAGCTGCTAATCCTTTTTCTCTTAAAACTTCAACTGCTTTTTCCATATCTCCATTAGTTTCAGTTAGCGCTTTTTTACAATCCATCATTCCTGCGCCAGTTCTTTCTCTTAACTCTTTAACTGCTTTAGCTGTTATCATTGAAATTCCTCCTGACTATTTAATTAAAAGGTAAACGAAGCAGAGAGCTTCATCTACCTTTTCAGTATTTATCTTAATATTACTCTGCTAATTGCTCGCCTTGTCTTCCTTCGATTATAGCGTCTGCCATTTTACCAGCTATTAATTTAACTGCTCTTATAGCATCGTCATTTCCTGGAATTACGTAGTCAACTTCTTCTGGATCACAGTTAGTATCAACTATAGCTACTACTGGGATTCCTAATATTTTAGCTTCTGCTATTGCATTCTTTTCTTTTCTTGGGTCAACAACGAACATAGCTCCTATGTTTGAAGCGTCTAATTCTTTGATTCCGCCTAAGTTTCTTTGTAATTTTTCTCTTTCAAGTTTTAACTTGATTACTTCTTTCTTAGGTAAAACGTCGAATGTTCCGTCTTGTTCCATTTCATCTAATTTGTTTAATCTGTTTATTCTTGTTTTTATAGTTGTGAAGTTAGTTAACATTCCTCCTAACCATCTGTGGTTAACGAAGTACATGTTTGATCTTTCAGCTTCTTCTTTAACAGCTTCTTGAGCTTGTTTTTTAGTTCCAACGAATATTACGTCTTTACCAGCTTCTGATACTTCTCTTATAAAGTTGTAAGCTTCTTCAGCTTTCTTTACAGTTTTTTGTAAATCGATTATGTATATACCGTTTCTTTCTGTAAAGATGTAAGGAGCCATTTTAGGGTTCCATCTTCTTGTTTGATGTCCGAAATGAACACCAGCTTCTAATAATTGTTTCATTGAAATTACTGACATTATTTTTTCCTCCTAGATTGGTTATTTCCTCCACTATCTTCTTTACTATAAGCACTACTTAAAGTAGCACCGGCTTATAGATTCGATAATGTGTGTATTTGTTACCTTTGATAGTATAACATAGGGTTATAAAAGTATCAACAAGATTTTTCAAAGTTTTTATAAAATAATATTATATAACTTTTAAACCTTTCACCTAATTTGATTTTATCTTAAATTATCTATAAATATACTGAAAAAGACTACTTAATTATAAAAATTTACTTATTTCTATTAAACTTCTTATAAAAGTTATAAATCATAAATTTTTTATATTTATTTAATTATTATTAGCTTGTTATATAAAAAAGAAGAAGATGCAAAAAAACACCTTCTTCAAATCTTATTTTATCTTTTTAAGTTCATCCATTAACTTTTCGTTTAATATTTTTATATGAGTACCTTTCATCCCAAGACTTCTTGATTCAATAACTCCTGCACTCTCAAATTTTCTAAGAGCATTTACTATAACTGATCTAGTTATTCCAACTTTATCAGCTATCTTAGAAGCTACTAATAATCCTTCATCTCCATTTAACTCACTAAAAATATGTTCTACAGCCTCTAATTCTGAGTAAGATAAAGTTCCAATAGCTAATTGAACCACCGCTTTTTTACGTGCTTCTTCTTCTATTTCACCTTGTCTAGCTCTTAAAAGCTCCATCCCAACTATTGTAGCACTATATTCTGCTAAAACTAGGTCATCATCATTAAATTCTTCCCCAAATCTAGCTAATAATAAAGTTCCTAATCTATCTCCATTACCAACTATAGGAACAATAGTTGATATTTTTTTAGAGATTAAACATTCTCCTACCCCTTCAAAAACACATATTCCTTTATTAGGTATGTTTGCAATTGTATCTTGAATGTTTATTAATTTATTATTATAGTCTTCTGGGAATTTTCTATCAACAACAACTTTTTCTTTCATTATGTCACATTCAAATTTTTCAGAAAAAGAATAACCTAATATTCTACCTTTTCTTCCAACTAAATATACATTACACGACATAACATCACTTAATAATTGGCATATATCTCCAAAAGCTATAGCTTCAGTACCTGATTTTTGTAAAATCTTATTTAATCTTCTAGTTTTACTAAGTAGTGTCGACATTATATCCTCCTCGCACCATTTTACAAAAGATGTAAATTTCAGAATTTTTAAAATATTCTTATAATAAACTTATTATTTAAATATTAACATAGTAAATACTTCATTTCAACCAGTAATACTGGTGGAGATAAGGACTAAAAACTACTTTTCTGAGTTATTTTCATCATTATTTTTTTCAATTATTTTTTCATATTTACATTCTTTATCGCTACACTGTAAATATTCACCTTTACTCTTAGAGTATCTCTTAACCATATATGAACCACATTCTGGGCATTTTTCATTTGTTGGTTCATACCAACTTACGAAATTACACTCTGGATAATTACTACATCCATAGAATCTGTTTCCCTTTTTACTTCTCTTAACTAAAATCTTTCCTCCACATAATGGACAGTTTGCATCAACCTCTTCAACTATAGGTTTTGTGTTTTGACATTCAGGATATCCAGGGCAAGCTAAGAAATCTCCAAATCTTCCATGCTTAATAACCATAAGTCTTCCACATTTATCACAAGGTACATCGCTGACTTTATCCTCTATAATAACCTTAGATATCTCTTTTTCTGCCTTTTCTATATCTTCCTTTAATGGAGTAAAAAATTCATCTACTATATGAGTCCAACTTTCTTTTCCGGCTTCAACATTATCAAGTTTAACTTCCATTTCAGCAGTAAAGTCAGTGTCAACTATCTGCTTAAAATAATTTGAAAGTATATCATTTACTATAAAGCCTAATTCTGTAGGTATAAGAATCTTTTTCTCTCTATCTACATATTTTCTACTTATTAATGTAGATATTGTTGGAACGTAAGTACTTGGTCTTCCAATACCTTTTTCCTCTAAAAGCTTAACAAAAGCAGCCTCTGAATACCTAGCAGGTGGTTGAGTAAAATGTTGTTTACCTTCAATTGATTCTTCTTTTAAAACTTCATTTTCTTCTAATTCAGGTAAAAGTACTGATTCTTCTTCTTCCCCTGATATATATTCATAAACTTTCATGAAACCATCAAATTTTATAGTAGATCCACTAGCTCTTAATATATAATCACCATTTTTAATCTCTAAACTATTAGTATTTAATATACATGTAGCCATTTGGCTTGCTATGAATCTTTTCCATATTAAAGCATATAACTTATATTGATCATTACTTAAGTTTGCCTTAGCAATCTCTGGTGTTATTTCAACATATGTAGGTCTTATGGCTTCATGGGCATCTTGTATATTTTTCTTTCCTTTATATACTCTTGGCTCCTCTGGAACATACTCTTTTCCATATGTTTCATCTATAAAGTTAAGAGCTTTCTCTTGAGCTTCCTTTGAGATTCTAACAGAATCAGTTCTCATATAAGTTATTAAACCTACAGTACCAAATTTCTTAACTTCAACCCCTTCATAAAGTTGTTGAGCTACTGACATTGTTTTCTTTGTCATAAAGTTTAGTTTTTTACTTGCCTCTTGTTGAAGAGTACTTGTAGTAAATGGAGCTAAAGGATTTTTATTTTTAGTTCCTTTTTTTATCTTGCTTACTATATATTCATTTTCTTTAAGTTCATCTATTATTTTATCTGCTTGTTCTTTATTTTTTATTTCTATCTTTTTCTTATTTTTAGTTGTTAACTTAACAGGGAAAGGCTTCTTTCCTTTTTTAAGTTTAACATCAACAGTCCAATACTCTTCTGGATTGAACTTCTTTATTTCTTCTTCTCTATCACATATAAGTTTTAATGCTGCTGACTGAACCCTTCCAGCACTCAATCCCCATTTTACATTTCTCCATAGAAGTGGACTTATTTCATATCCAACCAATCTGTCTAACACTCTTCTTGCTTGCTGAGCATCTACTAAATTACAATTTATTTTTCTTGGATGCTTTATTGAATTTTTAACTGCCTCCTTTGTTATTTCATTAAATTCTATTCTACAATTCTCGTTTTCATCTATCTTAAGCACATTAGCTAAGTGCCAAGATATAGCTTCCCCTTCTCTATCAGGGTCAGTTGCAAGGTATATCTTATCACTTTTTTTAGCTAACTTTCTAAGTTTGCTTAAAAGTTCACCTTTTCCTCTTATTGTTATATATTTAGGATTATATTCATTTTCTATATCAACGCCTAATTGGCTTTTTGGCAAATCTCTTACATGTCCCATGGAAGCTTCGACTACATAATTTTTACCTAAATATTTTTCTATTGTCTTGGCTTTAGCTGGTGACTCAACAATTACTAATTTTTGACCCATCGTAAACTCTGAATTAAATCCAGAGTGTTCACCCCCTCAAACTATCATATTATTTTTGTATAATAATCTCCTGGTATAACTTCTATTTTATTTTCAAATTGCAATTCACATAATAACTCATATATGATAGATGTGTCAATATTTGTTACTCTTATAATATCGTCTATATGTAGAATATTATTCTCTAATATGCTTAAAAGCAACTGGTTAATCTCTGAATTTTCCTCTTTTTTGCCATCTTTATTACATTTTCCTTCTTTTTTTATTTTAAAAGGTATTGAATTTAATAAATCACCTATATTAGTGAATATACCAGCTCCATCTTTTATAAGATTATTACAGCCCCTGCTTTGAGAAGAAAACACATCTCCAGGCACTGCAAAAACATCTTTTCCTTGATTTACAGCATAATTTGCAGTTATTAAAGATCCACTTTTTTCTCCAGCTTGAACCACTATAACAGCTTCAGATAATCCACTTATTATTCTATTCCTCTGAGGAAAATTATATCTAAGCGGTGGCGTATCAGGGAAAAATTCACTAATTATACATCCATTTTTAATTATTTTTTTATACAATTCTCTATTATAGACAGGATAATCTAAATTTATTCCACAACCAAAAACGGCAACATTATAAAAATTTTCTTCAACACACTTTTTATGTGCTTCAGTATCAACCCCAAAAGCTCCACCGCTTACTATTCCAACACCTGCTTTTCCTAGCCCTGAAGCTATAAGACTTGCACATCTTTTCCCATATGGATCACATTTTCTTGATCCAACAATGGCAACATTGGTATCTTCAGCTCTTTCTAAATCTCCCTTATAAAAAAGAATATAGGGAGGCTCATCTATATTTTTAAGTCTTTTAGGATAGTCTTTGTCTAAATATGTTACTATTTTATAGTCTTTCTTATTTATATCATTAATTACCCTACTATTCAAATCAATGTTAATATCATTTTTAAATTTACTAGCGCATTTAATTCCAGTTTCCTCTATATCCTTTCTATGTATGTATATATTTTCTTCATTTCCTAATTGATTTAAAAGCTCTATTTTTATATTGTTTGAAATCTTTAAACTTCCAAACCATATTTTATAATTTAAATCAACTTCTTTCATTTACATAACCTCTCCCTCTAAATTTTTTCTATAATTAAGAGCCTCATAAATATTGCTTTTTTTAATATCTTCACTGCCATCCATATCTGCTATGGTTCTAGATAATTTTATAATTCTATCTAAAGCCCTACTGCTTAAAGAAAATCTTGTGTATATATTATTTAAAACTTCATGACATTCTTCATCTAATCTTATTAAACTTTGAATATGACTATGTTTCATCTGAGAATTATAAGTTATTTCTAAATCTTTAAACCTAAATTTTTGTCTTTCTCTTGCTTCCTTAATTTTTTTTCTTATATCCTCTAAATTTTCTTTTTTATTATTTGAATTAAGTTCATTATAAGAGGCATATCTAACAGAAGTAAAAATATCTATTCTATCTAACATAGCCTTAGAAAGTCTATTTCTATATTTAATCCTTTCATACTCACTACAAGTACATACTCTTCCTTCATATCCACTTAAGTAATTTCCACATGGACATGGATTAAAAGCTCCTATAAGCATGACTTCCGCTGGATATGTTACACTTCCTACATTCCTAGATATGGTTATCTCTCCATTTTCCATAGGCTCTCTTAAACATTCTAAGGTTCTTCTATCAAACTCTAAAAGTTCATCTAAAAACAAAATACCATTGTGAGCTAAGGTAACTTCTCCTACCCTTAAATCTCTTCCTCCACCTATTAAGGATACCCTTGTTGCAGTATGATGTGGATTTCTAAAGGGTCTTTCAATTTTTCCTTTAGTATTATTTAAAAGTCCCGAAACACTATATATCCTTGTTGTCTCTAATATTTCTTTTTTATTTAATTCTGGCAATAAAGATTTAACCCCCTTAGCAAGCATTGTTTTCCCTGATCCTGGAGGTCCTTGCAATATAACATTATGATTTCCAGCCGCTGCAATTATCATAGCTCTCTTTGCACTTTCTTGACCACAAATCTCATTAAAAGAATTATCTTCCTTTAATGCACAAATTTCCTCTTCTCTTTTATAAGGTAGCACATCTCTATAAGTTAAAAATCCAACCACCTCTTTTAAATGAGAGAAACCATATAAATTAATATTATCAACACAAGAACATTCTCTTAAATTATCCATTGGTATAATAAACTTATCATTATTATTTTCAACCCCAGATATAACAGAGCACAAAGCTCCATTAACAGATCTAATATGGCCATCTAAAGATAATTCTCCTAAATAAACAGTATTCTCTAAAATCTCCCTTTGAATTTGACCACTCTCAATTAATATAGCTAAAGCTATAGGAAGATCAAATCCAGTTCCTACCTTTCTTAAATTCCCTGGAGCTAAATTTACTGTTATTCTCCCTAAAGGAAATTCATAACCACTATTTAAAATAGCTGCTCTTACCCTCTCTTTAGCCTCTCTAACGGAAGTATCCGCTAAGCCTACCAAGGTAAAACTTGGCAACCCCTTACTTATATCAACCTCTATATTAACAATTACACCTTCTATTCCTATTAAAGTTGAACTTTTCAAACTTATAGACATACAAATCACCTTCTTTAAAAGATATACTTTCAAAAATCATACTAACCACAAAAAAATTTTTTAATCATTAAAATTTTAAAATGTTTAAACTTGTACTTAAGTGTTAAAAATTCAGTAGAGGTGATTTAAATGAAAAAATATAATAAATCTATAGGTTTCTATGGAGAGGATTTAAGTGTAGAATTCTTAAAAAAAGAGGGATATTCAATCTTAGAAAAAAACTTTAATTGTTCCTCTGGAGAAATTGATATTATAGCTATTAAAGATGAAATAATTTCTTTTATAGAAGTAAAAAGCAGGTTTTCTAACTCCTTTGGTAATCCAAAAGAATCAGTAACCTGCTCTAAACAAGGTAGAATAATAAATGTAGCAAAATACTATCTACATATAAAAAAACTCTACAATTATTATATTAGATTTGATGTTATTGAAATTAACTTTCATATTGATAGTTCAAAGTATGAATTAAATTTTTTAAAAGATGCTTTTAGGGTATAACTATAGAATATTCTTTAAAAAACTCATTCTATGAATTTCTGTAGGCCCTACTTCTTTTAAAGCATCTACATGAGTCTTAGTTCCATAACCAACATTTTTTTCAAAATCATATTGTGGATATTTTTTATGATATTCCTTCATAATATTATCTCTATAAACTTTTGCAATTATTGAAGCACAGGCTATACAAGCACTTTTTGTATCACCTTTTATAACATGCTTATTTTCTCCATTAAAGTTTTTTATTAAATATCCATCTGAAAGGACTAAATCTGGCTTTATACTAAGTCCTTCACAAGCTTTTATGAATACATGATTATTACAGTATCCTATGCCTTTTTCATCTATTTCCTTGCTATCACACATTGAAATGGAGTACCTTAAGGCTTTTTCTTTTATGATCTCACTTAACTCTTCTCTTTTATGTTCTGATAATTTTTTTGAGTCATTTATGTAAAGAATTATATCATCTAAATCACTAGAATCTAATATTACCGCTGCTGAAACTATAGGACCTGCTAAAGGACCTCTTCCAACCTCATCAACTCCAGCTACATATTTATAATCACCAAAACTCTTATCAAAAAGATACATATTTTTAACTCTTTCCTCTTCTTTAATAAGATTATTTAGGTTCTTCTCTAATCTATTTCCTAAAGATGATACATTTTTTCTTTTATCCTCTTTTAATAAGTCAGCAAGTTCTTTTATTTGAGCTTTGTTATCTCTATTTACATCTAACTCTTTTACTAAATCACTTACTACTTTAAAAGAGTATGAATTTAAATTTTCTCTCATATCTTTTATTAAATTATCCATAATAAACCCTACTTCCTATTCTGGTTTTTCTAAAGATATTTTTCCTATTTTTCCGCCTCTAAATTCATCTAAAATTATTCCTGCAATTCTATTGTAATCTATTTGATTACCTGCCATTATAGCTCCTCTTTTTCTAGCTATAGCATCTAAGTTATCTAATGGATTTTCATGAAGTTCTGTAAGTTTATATCTAGTCATTAATTCTTCTGGATTTGTTTCTTGAAGTCTTTCAACTAGTTTAAGAGCTAATTCTTCAGTATCCATTATTTCGTCTTTTATAGCTCCAGTAAATGCTAAATTTAATCCAACGATCTCATCCTCAAATTTAGGCCATAAAACTCCTGGTGTATCCATTAATTCTATACCTAACTTAGTTTTTATCCATTGTTTATTCTTAGTAACACCTGGTCTATCTCCAGTTTTAGCTATATTGTTTTTAGCCATTTTATTTATAAATGTTGATTTACCAACGTTAGGTATTCCAACAACCATAGCTCTAGTAGTGATTTTAGCTAAACCTTTAGCTTTTAATCTATCATGTTTCTCTTTTAAAAGTTTTAAAAGAGCAGGTTTTATAGCATTTAGTCCTTCACCTTTTAAAGCGTTTACTTCTAAAACAATTGTTTCATCATTAGTTAAGCTATCTTTCCAAGCTTTAGTTACCTTAGGATCAGTTAAGTCACTCTTATTTAAAAGTATTACTCTAGGCTTACCAGCACATAGAGTGTCTATATCTGGATTTTTAGAAGATTTAGGTATTCTAGCATCTCTAATTTCTATAACAGCATCTACAAGCTTTAAATTGTTCTGTATTTCTCTTTTCGTTTTGACCATATGGCCAGGGAACCAGTTTATTGCCATAATAAATCACCCTTCCATTTTTTATTTTAGGTTATATTCAATATATTATCTTAAACAAATTAAATCAATATTGTTTAAAGTAAAATTCTAATATTTTTATACAAACAAAAAATGGGACTATTCACTAGTCCCAGTTTATGTTTAAATTATCTAGTTAACTCTTTAACTTTAGCAGCTTTACCTACTCTGTCTCTTAAGTAGAATAATTTAGCTCTTCTTACTTTACCTCTTCTTACAACATCAATCTTATCGATGATTGGAGCGTTTATTGGGAAAGTTCTTTCAACACCTACACCGTAAGCAACTCTTCTTACTGTGAAAGTTTCTCTTAATCCACCGTTTTGTTTTTTGATAACAGTTCCTTCGAATACTTGGATTCTTTCTCTGTTACCTTCTTTAATTCTAACGTGAACTTTTATAGTGTCACCTATGTTGAATTGAGTTAAATCTTCTCTGATTTGTTCTTTTTCGATTGCTCTTATGATTTCGTTCATTGTGCATTCCTCCTTGATATCTTCTAAAATTTTGACGTTCTTAACACACTCTGTGACAGAGGACCGCCGGTACTAGCACGAAGTTTATTCTATCATACTTGTATTCTTTAATCAATATATTTATTTTGATTTTAACAATTTTATGTCTTCTTTTGAAAGTTTAATTTTTTCAAACATATCTGGTCTTCTTTCCTTAGTTATAAGAAGTGATTGTTTTCTTCTCCACTTTCTTATATTTTCGTGATGACCTGACATAAGAACCTCTGGAACTTTCTCTCCTTCAAATTCAAAAGGTCTTGTATATTGTGGGTATTCTAAAGTCCCATCATAATAACTTTCATCTTGGAAACTCTCTTCACTTCCTAAAACACCTGGCACTAATCTAGATATGCTATCAATAACTGGAATACATGCCATTTCTCCACCTGTTAACACAAAATCTCCAAGAGAAATTTCTAAATCAAAATATTTATAAACTCTCTGATCTATACCTTCATAGTGTCCACAAACAAAAATAAGCTCTTCCTCTTTAGAAAGTTCCTTAGCCATTTCTTGATTGAAAGTTTTTCCTCTTGGTCCTAAAAATATAACCTTACCCTTATTTTTTTCTTTAACAGCCTTTATAGCATCTACAACTGGCTGAGGAGTCATAACCATTCCTGCCCCTCCACCATAAGGATAATCATCTACCTTCTTATGCTTATTTAAAGTATAATCTCTTATATTTACCGTCTCTATATGTAGAAAACCATTTTCCCTAGCTCTTCCTATTATGCTATGTTTAAATATATCAAACATCTCTGGGAACAATGTAAGAATATTAATCTTCATATTGCCACTCTCCAGAAGGTCTTATAGTAATTAATTTTTCATCCATATTAATATCTAAAACTATATCCTTTAATACTGGAACTAATACTTCCTTCTTTCCTTGAACCCAATAAACATCATTACTTGGAGTTTGGATTACATCTTTGATTTTTCCATACTCAAATCCTTCTGTATCAACAACAGTGCATCCAACTAAATCAACTATGAAATATTCATCTTCTTCAAGCTCTATAGCATCTTCACGTTCTATTTCTAAATAAGTTCTTTTTAGTTTTTCAGCTTCCTCTATTGAATTTATTCCTTCTAATTTAAGTATAACTTTATCCTTAAAGTATTTTACGCCCTCTACTTTAACCTTTTTTCCTTTTAAGATAACATATTCTAAATAGTCAAATCTTCTCATATCTTCAGTTAAAGGCATAACTTTCATTTCACCTCTTAAGCCATGAGTGTTTATTATTTGACCAACTACTAATAAATCTTCCATTATTACACCCCTTTTCTGTATATAAAATAAGAGTTAGGTATTCCCCTAACTCTTTTTAAATGATTTCTACTACAACTTTTTTATTTTCTTTAATTGCAGCAGCTTTCACTACTGTTCTGATAGCTTTGGCAATTCTACCTTGCTTTCCAATAACTTTTCCCATATCTTCAGGTGATACCTTTAGTTCTAATATGATTGATTCCTCTCCTAAGGTCTCATTTACATGAACATCCTCAGGTTTATCTACTAGTGACTTAGCAATTATTTCAACTAATTCCTTCATATTATTCCTACTTAAAAATAAGTAGATTCACCCCCTAGGAAAACTATTTTATACCAGCTTGGTTGAATAATTTTTTAACTATATCAGTTGGTTGTGCACCATTTCCTAACCACTTAGCAGCCTTTTCAGCGTCTATTTTAACTTCAGCTTCTGGCTTAGCGATTGGGTTGTAGTATCCTATTTCTTCGATGAATCTTCCGTCTCTTGGACTTCTTGAATCAGCAACAACTACTCTGTAGAAAGGAGCTTTGTGAGCACCCATTCTTCTTAATCTTATTTTAACTGCCATTACATTTTCACCTCCTTCAAAAGTGTGTTCAATTTATTTCATAAAAGGAAGTTTACTTAAAAATCCCTTTTTACTAGCATTTTTTTGGAATGATTTCATTTGCTTCATTTGCTTTTTCATCATTTCATAGCCTTTTAAGACTTTATTTACTTCTTGTACTGTTGTACCAGAACCTTTAGCTATTCTTCTCTTTCTTGAACCATTTCCTATTACTAAAGAAGGTTGTTTTCTTTCTTTAGCTGTCATTGATTGTATGATCGCTTTAACTGTAGCCATTTGTTTTTCTCCTTGAGAAAAATCAATGCCTTCAAGTTCCTTTGTGTTAACACCTGGAATCATCTCTATCAATTTATTTATAGGTCCAAGCTTTTTCATTTGATCCATAGCTGATAAGTAGTCATCAAAGTTAAATTCTTGATTTAACATTTTTTCACTTAACTTACTTGCTTCATCTTGGTCAATAGCTTGCTGAGCTTTTTCTATTAAAGAAAGGACATCTCCCATTCCTAATATTCTTGAAGCCATTCTATCTGGATGGAATACTTCAATATCACTCATCTTTTCACCAACACCAACAAATTTAATTGGCTTGCCAGTAATGTCTCTTATGGAAAGAGCAGCACCACCTCTTGTATCACCATCTAACTTTGTTAATATTATTCCTGAAAGATCTAATGAGTTATTAAATGTCTCTGCTACATTAACAGCATCTTGACCTGTCATAGCATCAACTACTAATAATATTTCACTAGGATTTGAAACTTCTTTAACATCTTTTAACTCTTGCATTAAATCTTCATCTATATGAAGTCTACCAGCGGTATCTATTATAACAACGTTATTTCCATTGTCTTTTGCATGCTCTATTGCAGCTTTGGCAATATCTACAGCCTTAACCTTATCTCCCATTGAGAATACTGGTATATCTATTTGTTTTCCTACAACCTGTAATTGCTTTATGGCTGCGGGTCTATATATATCACAAGCCACAAGTAATGGCTTTTTGTTTTTCTTTCTTAAGTGCAATGCAAGTTTTCCAGCCATAGTTGTTTTACCTGCACCTTGAAGACCTACTAACATGAACACAGTTGGTCCATTGTCTGAGTATTTTAATTTACTCTCAGTCTCTCCCATAAGAGTTGTTAATTCGTCATTAACTATTTTAATAACCTGTTGACCTGGAGTTAAACTATTTAATACTTCCTCACCAACACATTTATCTTTAACATTTGATATAAACTTTTTTACCACCTTGAAGTTAACATCTGCCTCTAAAAGCGCAAGCTTTACTTCTCTCATGGCTTCTTTTATATCTTTTTCTGTTAGCTTACCTTTACCCTTTAATTTTTTAAGCGTGTCTTGTAATTTAGACGCTAATCCATCAAAAGCCATGCTTAACCCTCCTAAGCGTTTATAATTTCCTCTAATTTCTCATCTATATATTTTTTTATATCTTCATCTAAATTAGAGTTCTTATTTAATTCTGCCATAAGCTCTTCTTTAATTCTATACCTTTTATCAACTTTTTTTGATAATTTAAGTTTTTCATCATAAGAATGAAGTTGCTTAGAGCATCTTTTGATTAAATCATAAATTGCTTGCCTACTGGTTTTATTAATTTCAGCAATCTCTGCTAGTGACAAATCTTCATTGTAATAAAGGGTCATAACATTAAACTGCTTTTCCGTAAGCAATGTTCCATAGTAATCTATTAACATTGATATTTCAAATCTATTTTCCATATAACCACCTTGCTCACGAATAAGATAATAACAAATAATTTTATAAGTGTCAAGTATTTTTACTTAACACTTATTTTTTTGATATTTATGCTTAAAAACCTGATGATTACTTATATAAATTACTATCTATTCATTTATGATTAATAATTTTTCTAAATATTTTTTTTATTTTTCTCTTATAATAATGCTTCTGCAAATTCCTTAGCATTAAATTTTTGTAAATCCTCTACACCTTCTCCAACACCAATGTATTTAACTGGTATATTTAAAGTATTTTTAATAGATATAACAACTCCACCCTTAGCTGTTCCATCTAACTTAGTTAATATTATTCCGTCAATAGGACAAGCCTCCATAAATTGTTTTGCTTGTATAACTGCATTTTGTCCTGTTGTACCATCTAATACTAGAAGAGTTTCTTTTTTTCTATCTCCTAATTCTCTATCTATTATTCTATTTATTTTAGCTAACTCATCCATAAGATTTTTCTTGTTATGAAGTCTTCCTGCCGTATCACATATTAATAAATCTACATCCCTAGCTTTAGCAGCCTGTACGGCATCAAAAACTACTGCCGCAGGATCTGATCCTTCTTGATGCTTAACTATATCTACATTAGCTCTTTGACTCCATATATCTAATTGATCTATGGCAGCTGCTCTAAAGGTATCTGCAGCAGCTAATAGAACTTTTTTACCATTATTTTTATTTCTAGCAGCTATCTTACCTATTGAAGTAGTCTTACCTACTCCATTAACCCCTATTATAAGCATAACCTTCTTTTCCTTATCATCTTCTTCCTCTTCAGAGTCTCCTTCTAGCATCATTTCTGCAATAACTTCTTTTAAGGCTGGTTTAACCATTTCAACATCATTTATTTTTTCTTTTCTTATTTTAGCTTTTAATCTATCAATTATTTCAACAGTAGTATCCATTCCTATATCTGACATTATAAGTGCTTCTTCAAGCTCCTCATACATATCGTCGTCTATAGTTACAGCTAAATTTAAAGCCTCATTTATTTTATCTGTTAAGTTATCTCTTGTTTTTGTTAATCCAGTTTTTAATTTATCAAATAATTTTCCAAACATTTTTTGTCCTCCTCTATTTGTCCAAGTCTACTGAAACAATTTTAGATATACCTTTCTCTTCCATAGTAACTCCATACATAACATCAGCAGCTTCCATAGTACCTTTTCTATGTGTTATTACTATAAACTGAGTATTATCTCTAAACTTACCTAGAAACTCTGCATACCTTCTTACATTGGCATCATCTAAGGCAGCCTCAATTTCATCTAAAATACAGAATGGTGTAGGTTTCATCTTTAATATGGAGAATAATAAAGCTATAGCAGATAAAACCTTCTCTCCTCCAGACATAAGATTAATATTTTGAAGCTTCTTTCCTGGTGGCTGAACATTTATGTCTATATTTCCTGTAAGTTCGTCACCATCACCTAAAACAAGCTTCGCACTACCTCCTTTAAATAATTCTTTAAAGGTTTCATCAAATAGCTTATTTAAGATATTAAAGTTTTGTCTAAAGACTACTCTCATCTTAGATGTCATTTCTTCTATAACATTTAAAAGTTCTTCCTTAGCTTTTTCTAAATCATCTCTTTCTGTTGTCATAAAATTATACTTCTCAGATATTTCTTTAAATTCTTCAATAGCATTTACATTTACATTTCCTAAACCAGTTATTCTAGCTTTAAGAGTTGATATCCTTGACTTATGAGAATTCATATCTTCAATAGGCTTAAATCTATTTTTCTCTTCTTCAAAACTTGTATTAAACTCTTCCAGGAGTCTTTTGTTTAAGATATTTTTTTCATTTTCTTGTTTTGTATAAGTTATATCATTTTTATGAACTTCTTCTTCCTTTTTAGCTATTTCAACTGAAAGAACTTCTAAGATATTCTCAGCAGAGCTTATGTTCTCTTTTAACTTACCTTTTTTAAGTTCAAAGGATTTAAAGTTCTCTTCAAGAGTAATTATATTTACTTCCTCTTCTTTTATGAACTTTTCACATAAAACTATTTCTTTTTTACTTTCTTCCTTATTAGCTTTTATTTCTTCTAAGTACTTAGTAATATTTATAAGTTTATTTTCCACTTCTTCTATAGAAGAATTTATTCTATTAGCTTCCTTTTCTCTTCCCTCAATAACTTCTTGAAGCTTAGCTTTATTTATTTTCATATTAGTAAGCTTATCTTTATATTTAGAAAGAGTTTTTGAAAGTTCTTCACGTTTCTTATCTAATTCTTTCACCTTTTCTGAATTAGTTACTTCTTTGTTTTCAAATTGACTAATCTTTTCATTAATAATTTCAATTTCTTTAACTATCTTAATCTTTCTTGAATCAATATCCTTAAGCTCTAACTCTAAAGATTTTATAGAATTTTTTATTTTAAAAGTTTCATCATTAACATTTTTAATCTTGTTATTTAAGTCTGCTAATTCTAAATTCTTTTCATATATTTTATCTATAATTTCTTGTTTTTTTATGCTTAACTCTTCTTGATCCCTATTTAACTTTTCCAATTCTTTAGTTAGTATGTGCTCTTCATTTTTTACCCTAACTAATTCATCCTCTAAAGCTTTAACTTCATTTTTTCTAGACATTATACCTGTGTTTTTTTGATAAAGACTACCACCTGTAAGTGCTCCACCTGCATTTACAACCTCACCAGATAAGGTAACAATCTTATGTCTATAATTGAGCATTTTAGCAATTTTTATGGCATTATCTATATTATCACATATTATAGTTTTACCTAATACATAATTTATAACATTATTATAAACCTCTTTAAAGTTTACTAAATCTGAAGCTATTCCTAAGAATCCTTCACTTTCAACTATATTTTTGCTAAGTTCTAACTTCTTACCTCTTATTATTGATAATGGTAAGAATGTAGCTCTTCCTAACTTATTTTCTCTAAGATGATTAATAAGAATTTTTGCAACTTCCTCATCTTCAGTTATAATATTAGAAATACTTCCACCTAAGGCTACTTCAATGGCAGTTTCATATCCAGCCTTAGTTTCCACAACCTCTCCTAAAACTTTGCATTTGTTTTTATTTATTTTAACACGTCCAGCATCTACACTAGCCATTATTTTCTTTACTGAAAGGTTGTATCCTTCATATTGATTTTCTAATTTTTTTAGCATTTCTTTATTAGCTTCAACCTTATTTACCTTTGATAAAATTTGATTAAGTTTACTTTGAGTTTCCTTAATTAACTTTAAGCCTTCTCTAAACTCTTCTTCTTTTTCTCTTAATTCTCTTTCTTTATCTTTCTTTTCTTCTTCTATAATTTGAAGCTCTTTTTGAAGATTTAAATTAGTTGCTAAATTAATTTTTAATGAATTATCATAATTTACTTGTTTGCTTTTTGATGAATCAAGTTTTTCATTTATATTACTCAATTCACTTTCTAGCATTGTCATTTTATTTTTAGATAAAGAAACCTTTTTTAAAAGTTCTAATTCCTCATCCTTTATCTTTTTAATTTCTTTTTCCTTAGAAATAAATTTTAAGTTAAGTTCATTAACTTCTTTTTCTAAGGTATTAATTTCTTCTAATTCTTTTTCAAACTTACTTTTATTTGAATTAAAATCCTTCTCTATAGAGTTTTTTTCCTTCATTAAGACATTTAATTTCTTCTTATTTTCTTCTAACTCTTCTTTGTTTTTAAGAATTAATTCATCTATATTTTTAATTCTTTCATTTAAAAGATTTACTTTTCCTAAGCTTTTATTTATTTCTTCCTTTTTAGCAAAATATTCTTCTTGCTTTTTAGAATAGCTGCCTTCTAAAGAGTCTAACTCTTCCTTTAAAGCAAACATTTTCTCTCTTTCTTCTTTATACTTTTCTTTTTGCTTATCATTAAATGCTATTAAATCTTTTATCTTTTCTTTTTGCTTTAATATAACACCATCAATATTATGTAATTCACTCATAATAGATGAAATTTCTTTGTGCTTTAATTCATTTGAAAGCTCTAAATATCTTAAAGCTTTATTTTTTTCCTCTTCTAAAGGACCTAATCTTTCTTCATAAGTAAAAATTATATCATTTATTCTAACTAAGTTTTCTTCCGTATTCTTTAACTTTTTCTCAGCTTCACCTTTTCTAGATTTAAACTTTACAATACCTGCAGCTTCCTCTAGAATAGCTCTTCTATCTTCCGGCTTACCACTTAGAATACTATCTATTTTACCTTGACCAATAAGCGAATACCCTTCTTTTCCTATTCCTGTATCCATAAATAGGTTTACAACATCTTTTAATCTACAAGGAGAATTATTTATTAAATATTCGCTTTCTCCAGAACGGAATAATTTTCTAGTAACTTTTACATCTAAATAATCTAAAGGGAGTTCCCCTGAAGAATTGTCTAAAGTTAAAGAAACCTGTGCATATCCTATAGGCTTTCTATATTCTGTACCAGTAAAGATTACATCTTCCATCTTAGCTCCTCTTAAGGTTTTAGCACTTTGCTCCCCTAAAACCCATCTTACGCTATCTGATACATTACTTTTTCCACTTCCATTAGGCCCAACTATAGCCGTTATTCCTTTTTTAAAATTTAATTCTGTTTTATCAGCAAATGATTTAAATCCCCTTATTTCAAGAGATTTTAAAAACATATATTCACTCCTATCCTTACATAAACATAATCGGTAATAAAGTTGCTAAAAAGCATATTACAACAAAAATAATAGTAATTTTTATAACCCTGTCTCTCGTAGTTTTTCTCACTGTACTTCACTCCTCATGGTATAAGTTTATATTATGCCAATTAAAATATCAATAAAAAAAGCCTCAGAGATCAACTCCAAGGCATATAATAACTATAAATCTATTTTATATACTTTCGATTCTACTTCTATATTTATTTTATCTACTTCCATAGAATTATCTACTTTAACCTTCAAATTACAATTTTGTGCCTTGTCTTTAAGTTCATTGAAGTATCTCTTTTTATCAGCATAAAGCTTAGAAGCTGATTTATTGCTAATTCTTATAGTTACCTCTCCACTTTTATCCTTTAAGATATTATATATATTTTCATTTATAATACTACTCTCTACTAATTCCCTAAAAGCAGGATGGAAAGGCCCATCTACAATATCCTTACCTAAAGCTATATTATCTGTAGGCTGCAAACCAATTCTTATAACCTGTATATTATTTTCTTTATACATCTTATAAAGTTTAGCACTTATATACACAGCCTCTTCTAGAGTATATGGTTTATAAGTTCCCTCTAAGTACATATCCTCCATAGGAGTATTTTTCACTGTAAGAGCAGGATATATTCTACATATATCAGGTTTCATCTTTATAGACTCTCTTGTTGTTTCTATATCCTTCTCAAAAGTGTCCTCAGGAAGTCCTACCATTATTTGATGACCTAAAGTAAAGCCATATTCTTTAATTAACTTAGAAGCTTTTAGAACCTCATCATAACCATGACCTCTACCTGATTTATGCAACACTTCCTTATCTAAAGACTGAACTCCAAGTTCTATTATATCAACTTTATAACTTTTTAAATGATCTAAAATAAACTCATCAATATAATCTGGTCTAGTAGACAACCTTATATAGTCTATAATTTTTTTATCCTTATATTCTTTTGCAACAGCTAATAGTTCTCTTTGCTTATTTATATCAATAGCAGTAAAAGTTCCTCCAAAGAAAGAAACCTCTAATATTCTATCTCCTTCACCAATTGTTTCTATATATTCTTCAATTGTCTTTCTTACAAAATCACTATTAACCTTATTTTCTTGCTTGTACTTTGGCCCTAATATAATCTCTTTATTTTCTCCAGTTATTTTCCCTTGATTACAAAACACGCAATCATGTGGACATCCTTCATGAGGAACAAAAATTGGGATTATATAGTGTCTTTTTCCCATTTAATTTCACCTAACCTTTGCAGTGCTGCTTTAGCTGCATTTTGTTCTGATTCTTTTTTACTAAATCCAACACCTTGACCCATAATCTCATTATTAATTAAAAGGTCTGTAAAGAATTTTCTTCTGTGAGGTGGTCCTTCATGCTTAACTAAATTATAAACAATATTAACTTCCCCATTTTTTTGAAGAACTTCTTGTAATCTAGTTTTAAAGTCTAAGATTATTTCTTCATTTATAGCCTTATCTATAACATCTTTAAAGTTTCTTAAAATAAAGTCATTTGCAACTTCAATTCCTTTATCTAAATAAACTGCAGCAATTACTGCTTCTAATGCATCAGCTTGTATTGAAGTTCTTTCTCTTCCTCCAGTTAGTTCCTCACCTTTACTCATTCTTATATACTTACCAAGTGATAGATTTTTTGAAACTTTATGTAAAGAATTTTCACAAACTACTAAAGCTCTTATTTTTGTTAATTCACCTTCAGATTTATCTTTGTAATTATTAAATAAATATTTTGTAACACAAAGCTGTAAAACTGAATCTCCTAAAAATTCTAATCTTTCATTATATTTTACATCTTTAAATTGATTTGCATATGAACTATGCGTTAATGCTGTTATAAGCACCCCTTTGTTTTCAAACTCAATTCCTATAAGTTTTTCAACTTCTATTAAATTTATATCTTTCACCTTAAAATTCATCTCCTTAAGGTTTATTCTTCAAGTTGTTTGTGAAACAACTTCAAGAATAAACTTAAATTAAAAATCCCGCTTATTGCGGGACTTTATTACTTCTCTGTATGTTCTGTGATGTATTCTACTACATCTCCTACTGTTTTGAAGCCCTCAGCATCTTCATCTGGGATTTCCATCTCTAACTCTTCTTCAAGAGCCATTATTAATTCAACTATATCAAGAGAATCCGCACCTAAGTCATCTATAAATGTTGATTCCATAGTTATTTCATCTTCGTTTACGCTTAATTTATCAGCAATAATTTCTTTTAATTTATCAAACATTCAATTCACCTCCTAAGTTAATCTAATAAAATATTATTATATATAAAATGCATAGTCAATACGCATTACGTAATTTTTAAATATTTTTTTGATTATCAAAGCTTTTTTTAGTGATTTCTTCACTTAATTTCCCAATTAGGTCATTTTCATGGAATTTTCTCGCCTGTCTTATTGCATTTTTAAAAGCTTTTGCATCAGAACTACCATGTGCTTTTACACATATTCCCTTTACACCTAAAAATGGTGCTCCACCATATTCTTTATAATCCATTTTTTTCTTAAGGTTCATTAAAGCTGGCGCTAAGAATGGTACTCCTAATTTAGCTAAAAATGATGATTTAACTTCTGATTTGATCATACTTAATATTGTAGAAGCTACACCTTCATACATCTTTAAAACAGTATTTCCAACAAATCCATCACAAACTAAGACATCCACATCTCCTGTTGAAACTTCTCTTGGTTCAACATTTCCAATAAAGTTAATATATTTTTCTTCTTTTAGAAGCTTATAAGTAGCCTTTGTAAGGTCATTACCCTTTTCTTCTTCTTCTCCAATATTAACTAATCCTACTTTAGGGTTATTAACATCCATAACAGATTTAAAGTAAACCTCACCCATTTTAGCAAATTGAACTAAATAAGAAGGTTTAGAATCAACGTTAGCTCCTGCATCGATTATCATAAAAGGACCATTTTTACCTGGCATAACTGGTGCTAAAGCAGGTCTTTCAACCCCTTTTATTCTTCCTACAATAAGTGTACATCCTGTTAAAAATGCACCTGTACTTCCAGCTGATATAACTGCTTCACACTGATTATCCTTAACAAGTCTAAGAGCTTTAACAAGACTTGAGTCTTTTTTCTTTTTAACAGCCATAGCAGGATGCTCATTAGTACTTATTACTTCTTTAGCATCTATAAAAACAACTCTTTCTTTGTCATATTTAAACTTAGAAAAAGCCTCTTTTAAAAGATCTTCTGGTCCAGTTATATATATTTCTATATCCTTAAATTCTTCTAATGCCTGAACACAACCTTCAACTACTGCACTTGGGGAATGATCTCCGCCCATTCCATCTACAGCAACTCTCATGAGTTTCACCCCTTTTTTTCCTATATATAAAGAAAAGAAAGTCATAAGACTTTCTTTTATTCTTCAACTGATACTACTTCTTTACCTTTGTAGTGTCCGCAGTTTTTACATACTCTATGAGCCATTTTCATTTCATGACATTGTGGGCATTCTACGATACCTGGTAAGCTTGCCTTGAAAGTTTGAGCTCTTCTTGAATCTCTTTTTGCTCTGAACGTTTTTCTAGCTGGATTTCCCATTGTTACACCTCCTTATTACTTAAACAAGTCCATTAGCTTTGCCATTCTTAAGTCAATTTCTTCATTGTCACATTGGCATGTTTCTTTATTTAAATCAATACCACATTTTTGACAAAGCCCTTTGCAGTCTATGCTGCAAAGTCTTTTTATAGGTAAGGTTGAAATTACGTTTTCTACTACCGCTTCAGCAACATCTAATTCGTCGCCTTCTACATAAGCAATAGAATCATCTTCTTGATTTGAATTATTTGTAAATTTCTCATCCATATCTATTGATACTTCATAAGAGAAATTAGTTAAGCATCTTGAACACTTCATCTGAAGTTCTCCAGTAATGTTACCTACTAACTCTATAAAAGACTCATTAGATATAACTTCACCAGTAAAATGTAGAGGCTTTATAACCTTCATATTTTCGCCTTCAAATTCGAAGCTTTTTAAATCCAGAACAAAATCTAAAGATTTTCTTCTTTCTCTTTTTGAGCATATTTCTGAAAAAATTAATTTCATAATCATCGTAGTTAAATAACTACTTTCACGCTCCTTAACATAAGATATGCATTGTTTATTCCTAAACAACACATATCTTATTATATTAACTAGCTATTTAAAAGTCAAGTATTTTATAATTATTTACTTACAATACTTACTGTATCTTGTGCTATCATTAATTCTTCGTTAGTTGGAACTACGAAAAGTTTGATTTTTGAACCCTCTTTGCTGATTTCAGCAACTTTAGCTCTTATATTGTTTCTTTCTTCATCTAACTCAATTCCTAAGAACTCTAAATCTCTACAGATAGCTCCTCTTTCTATGATTGAGTTTTCTCCAACACCAGCAGTAAATACTATTACGTCACATCCATTCATCTCTGCAATGTATGCTCCTATATACTTCTTAACTGAGTTTCTGAATAAATCTAAAGCTATTTGAGCTTCTTTGCTTCCTTTGTCAGCAGCTGCTTCAACATCTCTAAAGTCACTGCTTACTCCTGAAACTCCAAATATTCCTGATTTTTTGTTCATTAAAGTATTTACTTCTTGTGAAGTATATCCTAATTCATCTATTAAATATGTAACTACAGCTGGGTCTATATTTCCACATCTAGTTCCCATTACTAAACCTTCAAGTGGTGTGAATCCCATAGTAGTATCTACACATTTACCATTTTTTATAGCTGCTATACTTGCACCATTTCCTAAGTGACAAGTGATTATTTTTAAATCTTCTATGTTTTTACCCATAGCTTCTGCTATTTTAGCTGAAACATATTTATGAGAAGTTCCGTGGAAACCATATTTTCTTATGTGTTCTTTTTCATATAATTCATATGGTAATGCATATACGAATGCTTTTTCTGGCATTGTTTGATGGAATGCTGTATCAAATACAACAACCATAGGAACATTTGGCATTAATGCTTTACAAGCATTTATTCCTATTATATTTGCAGGATTATGAAGTGGAGCTAATTTAGCACACTCTTCTAAATCTTTCATAACTTCCTCTGTAACTAATGCAGATTCAGCATATTTTTCTCCACCATGAACAACTCTGTGTCCTATAGCATTTATTTCATCTAATGATTTTATAACACCATGTTTTTCATCTATTAAAGCTCCTAGAACTAATCTAATAGCATCTTGATGATCTTTCATTGGCTCTATGATTTCATATTTATCTTTACCTTCACTCTTTTGAGTTAAGTTTGCGCCTTCTAATCCTATTCTTTCTACTAATCCAGTTGCTAAAGCATTTTCAGTATCCATATCTATTAATTGATATTTTAATGATGAGCTTCCGCAATTTATAACTAATACGTTCATTATAAACTCCTCCTGTTAAACTTATAATGTAAAATTAATAAGCTTAATTCATTTTAATTTTATCCATCTATATAAAATTCTAATCAATTACTATTTAGTTGCTTGTGCTTGAACAGCAGTTATTGCAACAACGTTAACTATATCCTCTGAACTACATCCTCTTGAAAGGTCGTTTATTGGTTTAGCGAAGCCTTGACAAACTGGTCCAATAGCTTCTGCATTAGCAAATCTTTGAACTAATTTATATCCTATATTTCCAGCTTGTAAATCTGGGAATACTAAAACATTAGCATTTCCTGCTACTTTACTATTTGGAGCTTTTTGTGAAGCAACTTTTCCAACTATAGCAGCATCTAATTGTAATTCACCATCTATATCTAAATCTGGTCTTAATTCTTTAGCTTTTTCTGTTGCTACTCTTACCTTTGTTACTAAATCATGGTCAGCACTTCCCATTGTTGAGAATGAAAGCATTGCAACCTTTGGATCCATTTTACAAAGATTTTTAGCAGTATCAGCAGTAGCTATAGCTATAGCAGCTAATTGGTCTGCATTTGGATTTGGATTAACAGCACAGTCTGAGAATAATAACATTCCACCTTCTCCATATTGTGAACCTGGTACCATCATTATGAAGAAACTTGATACTACAGATACTCCTGGAGCAGTTTTTATTATTTGAAGACCTGGTCTTAAAAGGTCACCAGTTGTGTGTACAGCACCTGATACCATTCCGTCTGCATCACCCATTTTTACCATCATTGTTCCGAAGTATAAAGGATCTCTTACGATTTTTCCAGCTTTTTCAACTGTCATTCCTTTAGCTTTTCTTAATTCATAAAATTCGTTTATATAAGTGTCTAATTTATCTGAAGTTTCAGGATCAACTATGTTTACTCCCTCTAAATTTACGCCTAAAGCTTCAGCTTTTTCTCTGATTACTTGTTCTGAACCTACTAAGTAAACGTCAGCAAGTCCTTCTTCTTTTATTCTTTGTGAAGCGACAAGAGTTCTCTCTTCATCACCTTCTGGAAGTACTATTTTTTTTCTATTATTTTTAGCACTTTCCCATATTTGTTTCATAAGTTCCATGTTCATTTCTCCTTTCAAGTCAAAGCAGATGTTATGTGTTATCACACACAATACTAATAATACTATACTCCTATACTAATATATTTTTCAACAGATAACAAACAAAAAAACGGTATCATAATATTGTTTTTATATTTAAAATTATCTGAATTTTCTAATAAATATATACACTTTATTATTTTTATATATTAGGTTATTATAGTTTTATCAAAATAGGAAAAAGTGGTGATTTAAATGAATATAACTGGCATAATAACTGAATATAACCCTTTTCATCTAGGTCATGAACTTCATCTAAAAAGTTCAAAAGAGATTACAAATTGCGATGGAGTTATTTGTGTTATGAGTGGAAACTTTGTGCAAAGAGGTTTGCCTGCTTTAACGGACAAATGGACTAGAACAAAAATGGCCTTAGAAGCTGGAGTTGATTTAGTTGTAGAACTTCCAACCCTTTTTGCAACTTCTTCAGCAGAATTTTTTGCCTTTGGTGCAGTATCTTTGCTTAATTCTTTAAATGTAGTTAATAATATTTGTTTTGGGTCAGAATGTGGAGATATAGATTTAATCAAAAAACTTAGTGAAATTATTATCAATGAACCTCCTATATTCAAAGAATATTTAAAGGATTATTTAAAAGAAGGACTTCCCTTTCCTAAAGCTAGAAGTGAAGCTTTAATGAAGTACTTAGATGATAATAATTATAAAATTGATTTTTCATACTTAGAAAAAGTTCTAAACTCTTCTAATAATATATTAGCCATTGAATATTGTAAAAGCCTTTATAAGCTTCAAAGTTCTATAAAACCTTTTACTATACAAAGATTAGGAGCAGATTACAATGATGAAAAACTTTCAAAAAATGAAATAGCTTCTGCTTCTGCCATAAGAAAAAGTATTTATACTTCAAATATAGAAGAAAGTCTTGATTTTATGCCTGAGTATAGCTATAACTTATTAAAAAATACTTCCTTTAGTGATTTAGACAAAATGTTTGACTTAGTAAAATACGCTATAGTAAGCAATCCTAATGTATTAAAAGAAATACCAGAGGCTTCTGAAGGAATAGATAATAAGATAATTCAAAACATAGGAAAAGCTAATTCTTTAGATGAATTAATAAACCTTTGTAAAAGTAAGCGTTATTCATACACTAGATTAAACAGAATTTTATGTCACGTACTATTAAATGTAAATAAAGATCTTCTTTCTCTTAGAAAATCTTCTCCTAATTATGTAAGAATCTTAGGATTTAATAATAAAGGAAGGGAAATTTTAAAAGAGATTAAGAAAAATTCTGAAATAAACATCGTTAATAAATTATCAAAAGCTAAAACAGATCCTTTGTTAGAATTTGACATAAAAGCCACTAATATTTATAGCTTTCTAAATCCATCAGTTAAAATTAACAGTGATTATTTAATTAGTCCTATTATTTTTAGATAACAATAATATTATTATATGTACTTAAATATAAATACTATATATGATTTCGTAAAAGGAGGAAACCATGTATAGTATTTTATTTTTACTTATAATATTACTAAGTATAATTTTAATAAAATTATTAAAAATAAAAGGCAATATTATTTTTTCTTTATTTTTAACCCTAACAGTAATTTACTTTATAGTAAATCCTAAACTTTCCATGGAAGCATCCTTAGCTGGTGCAAAGTTATTTTTTTACTCTGTGCTTCCAACTATGTTTCCATTTATGGTTATATGTAACATGATAATTAATTTAGATGGAATAAAGCTATATTCAAAGATCTTAGGCCCTATTCTATGTAAACCCTTAGGATTAAGTTATCCTTGTAGCTTTGCTTTAGTTGCAAGTTTTCTTTGTGGATATCCACTAGGTGCAAAATATTCTACTGACTTATATAAAAAGGGACTTATTCCCCACGATGAATTTGTAAGACTTTTAAATATAGCTTCTAATATAGGCCCTTTATTTCTATTAGGTGCTGTGGGAACATCTATGCTTGGTAATTCAACCCTTGGATATTTATTATTAATACCAAGTTATCTTTCTGCAATTATTATGGGTATAATAACTAAAAATAAAAAAAGAGAGAAAAAACTCTCTCTTTCTAAAGAAGTCATTACTGAAAACAAATCTACTTTTAACATAGGAGAAGTGATTAAAAAGTCTATTGAGGATGCTTCCTTAAATATCCTTGTCCTATGCGGATACGTAATTATGTTTTCAGTAATAATAAGTATGTTAAAAACCTTATTTATTTCAACTGGAACATTAACAAACTTAAGTTCTATGTTAAATATACCTCCTGATATATTTAACGGTTTATTTTTAGGAAGCATAGAAGTTACAAATGGATGTAACATAATAGCTTCTAGTAATTTATCACTTTTTAGCAAATTACTCTTACTATCATTTTTAAGTTCCTTTGGTGGACTTTCAATAATAATGCAAACTTCTTCTTTCTTTTATAAAGAAAATGTATCTATAATAAAATACTTCTTATTTAAAGTTTTGCAAGGAATAATTGCCTTTGTACTTATGTTTTTCGTTTATATGATATTTAAAAATAATATTGCAGTTTCAATTATAGAAAGCTCATTTTTAATTACGCTTTCTCCAATAATATTAATTATAGGAATAACCCTTGGCTTAGCAATTTTATATAAATTACTTATCGCCTCTTAATTCCTTAATATTGCTTCTTATTTCACCAGTTGCTTTATCTAAGTCTTCTGTGAAATCAATAGCAAACTTCTCCATATTATTTTTCATATGATTAAGAAATTCTTCTCTTTTATTAGTTATTTCATTTTCTAATTGAGATAATATTTCATCAGCATATTCTCTTGAGCCTAGTCTAATAGTTTTTGCTTGTCTTTGAGCATTAGCTATTATCTCCTGGGCTCTTAATTCTGCTTCTTTTACTATATTATGATTCTCAATTCTTTTTTTCATCATTTCATAAGTTTCTTGCTTAACACTCTCATTTTCTTTTCTAGCTTCAGCTAAGATTCTTTCTTTCTCTCCTAAAACCCACTGTGCTTTTTTAATCTCATCTGGAAGACAATTAATCACTTGGTCTAAAAGTTCTAAAACTTCTTTTCTATCAACAACAACCTTACCTGTTATAGGGACCTTAGAAGCTCCCTCAACAATATCTCTTAAGTAATCTAAAATTTCAATAACTTGTGACTCCATGTTAATAATTATCCCTCCCCTCTTAAACTAATAATCCTTTCTTCTAAATCCTCTACTATCTCTTTTGGAACAAAGTTTTTTATTTCTCCATTAAAACTTGCAACCTGCTTTATTGCAGACGAGCTTATATAAGAGTAATTAGGGCTTGTAACCATAAATACAGTTTCAACCTCATTTGCTAATTCTCTGTTCATAAGTGCCATTTGGAATTCATATTCAAAATCAGTAACTGATCTTAAACCTTTTATTATTACATCTGCTTTTTCTTTTCTCACAAAATCAATTAAAAGTCCATTAAAACTTTTAACCTCAACATTATTGTATTTTGCAACGCACTTCTCTATAAGATTAACCCTTTCTTCTATAGAAAACATACCTTTTTTATTTATGTTTATAAGAACAGCAACTATGACCTTATCAAATTTACTTGCCGCTCTTTCAATAAGGTCTAGATGTCCTTTAGTAATAGGGTCAAAACTTCCTGGATAAACCCCTACTCTCATTTTAGTCCTCCTCTATTTTATAAAAGCAAACTGTTGTATTTCCATACTTCTTAACTTTTGTAAGCTTTATCTTTTCAGTTCCCTCAAAAATTTCTTCACTTGAATCTATTTTAGTAACTATTAACCCATCTTCTTGAAGTAAGTTCTTTTCTTCAATTATTTCTATAGCTTCTGGAATAAGATTTTTCATGTATGGAGGATCTATAAACATTAAATCAAATACTTTACCTCTTGAAGCTAAACTTCTTAATGCAGAATAAGCATCTGTGTTTAGAGCATGACAAAAATCTCCGAAGCCTAAATTTTCTATATTTTTCTTTAAAACAGGGAATGTTACTGGACTCTTATCAACTAAGTAGCATTCTTTAGCTCCTCTACTTGCTGCTTCTAATCCTAAACTTCCTGTCCCTGCAAAAACATCTATAACTACAGCATCAGGTATATACCATTGAATCATACTAAACATTGATTCTTTTACTCTATCTAGTGTTGGTCTTGTTTCATATGTTGGTGGTGATAATAGTTTTCTTCCTCTTGCTTTTCCTGCTATTATTCTCATTTATAATGTCCTCCTTTGATTTTCCTTAATTATTTTATCATATTACTAGTTTTTGAACAATTTACTAATTGAAACAAATATACCTACTATTTCTTTCAATTCCCCTCATTATTTCTGTACAAAGCTTTTTATTATCTTCATTTATATTATTTACTATTAATTTAGCTTCATGATTAGCACATTTTAATATATTTATATCATCAACTACATTAGCTAGAATAAATCCTTCATCTCCATGCTGTCTCATTCCAAAGACTTCCCCAGCACCTCTTAGTTTTAAATCCTCTTCTGCAATATAAAAACCATCTGAACTCTCTGTCATTATTTCCATCCTTCTTCTAGTAATATCATTTTTAGTATTAGCTATAAGAATACAATAAGACTTATGTTCTCCTCTTCCAACTCTTCCTCTAAGCTGATGAAGTTGAGCTAAACCAAACCTCTCTGCATTTTCTATAATCATCATTGTAGAGTTTGGTACATTAACACCTACTTCTATAACCGTTGTAGATATTATACCTTTTATTTCCCCATTTTTAAAGGTATTTATAATTATATCCTTATCTTTTCCAGCCATCTTACCATGTAAAATTTCAATTCTTACATCCTTAAAGATTCCATTTTTAAGTTCTTCATAAATTTTTTCAACAGAGTTTAGATTTAACTTTTCATTTTCCTCTATTAAAGGTGATACTATATAGAATTGTCTTCCTTTCTCTACTTCCTTTAAAGCAAAGTTATAAGCCTTCATTCTTTGATTCATATCTACTAGCATAGTATCTATTGGCTTTCTTCCTGGAGGTAATTCATCTATTATAGAAATATCCAAGTCACTATATAAATATAAGGAAAGAGTTCTTGGAATAGGGGTAGCAGTCATTACTAAAACATCTGCTCTTTTATTTTTATTTATAAGCCTACTTCTCTGTTCTACTCCAAATCTATGTTGCTCATCTGTTACCACAAGACCTAAATTGTTTAATTCAACATCATCCTGTATTAAGGCATGAGTTCCTATTAACATTATTTCTTTCCCTGAAGCTATTTTTTCTTTTATTCTCTTCTTCTCTTTTTCCTTAGTACTTCCAGTTAAAAGCTCTATATCAACTCCAAATTTATCTAAATATTTTTTGGCTTCAGCATAATGTTGATTAGCTAATATTTCTGTAGGTGCCATAAGAACAGTTTGATATCCGTTCATGTACACATTAAACATAGATATTAATGCTACTAAAGTTTTTCCAGATCCAACATCCCCTTGAACTAATCTATTCATGGCAATATTTCTCTTTTGATCTAGAAGTATTTCTCTAAGAGTTCTTGATTGTGCATTAGTTAAAGTATATGGAAGTGACTCTTTTAACTCCTTAAGAAGAGGACTCATTTTAAAACTTATTCCGCTATTTTCTTTCTTTATATGAGCCTTCATCATTATTATTTTTAGGGAGTATGTGAATAATTCTTGAAACTTAAGTCTATTTATTGCACTTTGTAACTCTCCTCTTCCCGCTGGAAAATGTATGCTTCTTATGGCTTTATCTAAGGATATAAGTTTATACTTTTTCACTATTTCATCTGGTAAATTTTCTTTTATAATCATATTCTTAAGTATTTCATTTATAAGTTTAACTAAAATTTTGTTTGTTAATCCATTTTTCAAAGTATATATAGGTAAAATCTCACTTTTATTAGCTTCTTTACAAGGTATTAATGGATTAATAACCTCTAGAGTATTATTAACCTTTTTAAATTTCCCCATAAGATTATATTCATTACCTAAAATGAAATTCCTTTTTATATAAGGCTGATTAAACCATTTCCCTATAACCTTTAAGTTATTATATGTAAAGTTAATTGTGGTTAAAGTTTTTCCATTTCTAGTTCTTATTGAACTTCCATAACTTTGAACTTTACATTTTAAAATAGCTTTTTCATCACTTATATCTCCATTTAAACTTATATCATCATTTAAAAATTCATAGTCCCTTGGAAAATATAAAAGTAAATCTAAAACAGTAAATATACCAACTTTATTAAGTCTCTCTTTAAGCTTAGGTCCAACACCTTTTACTAATCCTATGTCATCATATATGTTAATCCTAATCCCCTCCTTAAATAATAAAGCTAATTTAATCATCTATAAAAAAATAATATACTTTAATTACATTCTTAAAATTGCAAAATTAAAGGATTATAACCATAAAACTTATAGCTATAACCCTATAATAAAATTTCTATTCATATTAGCTTTAAAAAACTAAAATTTCACTAAAAATTATTAACTCTTAATTATTCTACTGACATTATGAAGTAATATAATGGCTGTTCACCCTTATAACATTGAACATCTAAATCTTCATATTTTCCTTCTAGTTTTTCAATTAAGGCATCAACTTTTTCCTCTTCACAGTCTTTACCATAGAATATAGTGATTAACTCTGAATCTTCATCAACTAAAGAATCTATTAAATCCTCAGCTACTTTATATGGATCTTCTCCAACTTCTTTTATCTTGCCTTCAACTAAGCCTAAGATATTACCTTCTTTGATTTCTTTTCCATCAACTTCAGTATCTCTAACAGCATATGTTACAGAAGTTGTTTTTACCATTTCCATAGCTTCTTTTAACTCTTCAGTATTTTCTTCAACGTCAGCTTCTGGGTTAAACATAGTTATACAAGTTATTCCTTGAGGAATTGTCTTTGTTGGTATAACTCTTATATCCTTATCTGATATTTCAGCTGCTTGATTAGCTGCCATAATTATATTTTTGTTGTTAGGTAAAATAAATATATGCTCAGCATTTAATTTTTCAATAGCTTCTAACATATCTTGAGTACTTGGGTTCATAGTTTGACCACCTTCTATAACATAGTCAACACCTAAGTCTTTAAATATGTTTTTCATACCTTCACCCATTGCTACTGATATAAATGCATATTTTTTAAACTCTCCAGCTGCAACACTCTCCTCTGTTTCAGCTGCCTCTTCATACATACCTTCAAGCATTTCTCTATGCTCTTCTCTCATGTTATCAATCTTAATTTTTGAAAGTTCTCCAAATTTAACTGCCTCTTCTAGAACTTTTCCTGGATTATTTGTGTGAATATGAACTTTAATTACATCCTCATATCCAACAACAACTAAAGAATCACCCTTATTTATAACTTTTGATTTAAATTCTTCTGCATGGTTTGAGTCCCCTAAGATTATAAACTCAGTACAGTATCCAAATTTAATATCTTCTTCACTCATAGTTTCACTTCTTTGAGCCTTAGCTACTGAAGATTTAACAGCTTGTGGTGTTCCTGTAGTTACTTTTAATCCATTTTCTAAAGCTTCTTGCATTCCTTGAAGGATTATTAATAATCCCATTCCGCCTGAATCAACAACTTTAGCTTTCTTTAATGCTGGTAACATTTCTGGTGTCTTATCAAGCATAATTTTACTTTCTCTGCATACTTCTCTCATAAGTTCAGTTATATTATCTTCTTTTAAGGCTACAGCCACTTCACCAGCAGTTCTAACAATTGTAAGTATTGTTCCCTCTGTTGGTCTCATAACAGCCTTATACGCTGATTTACTTCCCTCTAAAAGTGCATTAGCAAATTCACTTGCATCAGCCTCTTCTTTTCCTTCAAGCCCTTTTGATATACCTCTAAGAATTTGTGAAAGAATAACACCTGAGTTTCCTCTTGCACCCATAAGAGCACCCTTAGCTAGTTTCTTAGAAACTTCACCAATGTTTTTGTTATCCATTCCTTCGATTTCCTTAACAGCAGCTCTAAATGTCATAGACATGTTTGTTCCTGTATCTCCATCTGGAACTGGGAAAACGTTAAGAGAGTTTACATATTCACTCTGTAACTCTAGCTTATTTGCTGCATTACTCATCATATAATACAAGTGTTCCCCATTTACTTTATTAAATTTCATTCTGTTTTACCTCCTAGACTCTAACCGCTTGAACATTTACTGTTATGCTAGATACTTTAAGCCCAGTATAATTTTCAACATTATATTTAACTTTTTGAATTATATTGTTTGCTATTACAGATATTTTTGTACCATATTCTACCATAACAAATACTTCTATTGTTAACTTATCATTTTTATCATCTATTTTTACGCCTTTTGTTAAATTTTCTATTCTCATTAACTCCCAAAGGCCTTCTGTAGCGCTCTTAGAAACCATTCCAACAACTCCGTAGCATTCCATTGTTGATAACCCAACAATCTTTGCTAAAACGTCATCAGTATAAGACACATTTCCATATTCATTTGAATATCCTATCATGGCGATTCCTCCTCAACTATTAGATATACTGTATTCTATATTAACTGCCTATAAAAGTCACTTAAAAATAAATACATAAACCTATTACATATACTATATTCTATATTAAATACTTTGATTATTCAAGAACTATATACCTTTTGAAACATATTTTTAAAGAATTATTTTAATATTATACTTGCATAACTAATATATATTATGATAGAATATTATCTGTCCTATTGAAGATTTTATCTTCATTTTAAAGGAGGTGTTTTTAATGGCAAGAAGATGCGAGATTTGTAACAAAGGAGTTGTAGCTGGAGTACAATACAGTCACTCTCACAGACAATCAAAGAGAACTTGGGCTCCTAACATAAAAAAGGTTAAAGCAATCGTTAAAGGAACACCAAAAACTGTTCACGTTTGTACAAGATGCTTAAGATCTGGAAAAGTTCAAAGAGCTATATAAGAAATCTTTGGCTAAAATGCAGTTTAATAACTGCATTTTTATTTTGCATAAAAATAAGGGATAAGTTTTACTTATCCCTTAATTTTTTCCATCTTATGTATCAGATTTCTTATTACCTTTAAACATTCTAACTATTTTAGCTAAGAACTTTGGTAATTTAATAGTCATTATTCTCATAAACTCTCTCCTACCTTTAAAATTATTTCTTATTTTATTTTATGCAGAAGAAACTCAAATTGTGTTTAATCTCTTGAATATATAACTAAAACTTCACCTTTTTCAAAAGATATATCAATATATTCATCAATAAACTCATTAGACACACATAATGAATCTCCTATTAAAAGTTTATGATTATAAAGTTCATATTTAGAACCTTTTATAGAAAAATTATTTACTGGAGAACCAAAAGCTTGAAATGATATATAATCACCAAATTCTTTTTTTAGAGTTGTCCCTTTATTCTTTAGGTAAATTTTATTATTATTATCAATAATATATGCCTCAATACCTCTCTCTAAAGCTTCTCTTAAAAGTCCTAAATTAGCCATAACATGATCTAATCTTGTTCCTGTAACCCCTAAGAAGACAATTTCTGTAGCTCCTAATTCAACTGCTTTAAAAAAAGCAATCTCTGTATCAGTATTATCCTTCTCAGGATTAAATTTTTCTACTTTTATTTTATCTAATATATCCTTATATTCTTCTCCTATAGAATCAAAGTCTCCTAGGGCATAATCTGGAGTAAATCCATTTTCTAAATAGGCTTCAGCTCCCCTATCAGCAGCTATTAATAAGTCACACTCTTTAATTTCACTTTTTAATAACTCACTACTAGGCTTTTCTCCCCCAGCTATTATAAGAACTTTCATTTTATAGTGCCTCTCTTAAAGCTTTAATGTTTTCTTCTATTTTATCTTCTTTAAATACAGCTGATCCAGCAACTAAAACATTAGCTCCAGCTTCTACTATCTCTTTTATATTATTTGCACCTACTCCTCCATCAACTTGGATTAATAAGTCTTCCTTACCACAAGCCTTAGCCATTTCTTTTACTTCTTTTATCTTATCTAAACTATATGTTATAAAGCTTTGTCCTCCAAAACCTGGATTAACAGACATTATTAATACCATATCTAATGAAGGTATTAAATTCTTAAGCATTGAAACTGGTGTACCTGGATTTAAAGCTATCCCAGCCTTGCATCCTTTACTTTTTATGTAATTTATTGTTCTATCAATATGTCTATCAGCTTCATAATGTACAGTTATTAAATCTGCTCCTGCACTTATAAATTCATCTACATATCTTCCTGGTTCCTCTATCATTAAGTGAACATCAAAAACAAGATTACTTAAGTTCCTTATAGCTTTCATTATTGGAAATCCAAAGCTTATATTTGGAACAAAATGACCATCCATTACATCTATATGTAAGAACTCTGCCCCACCTTTTTCTACTCTCTTAACTTGTTCTCCTAAAATACTAAAATCTGCTGATAATATTGATGGTGCTATTTTAACCATTAATTACCCCTCCTATTTATTATCTCTTCTAAGGTTTTTATATAAAAATTATATCTTAGCTTGTTTATTTTACCCTCTTCAACTGCTTCTTTCACAGCACACTTAGGTTCTTTATAATGATTACATCCATTAAATTTGCAAAGATTATTATAATCATTAAATTCTGGGAAGCAATATTTTAAGCTATCTCTATCTATAAAAGTAACATCTAAAGTTGTAAATCCTGGAGTATCAACTAAGTATCCATTATCTATATCTATAAGTTCACTATGTCTAGTAGTATGCTTACCTCTTCCTATTTTTTCACTTACACTTCCTGTTTCCATATGTTCTCTATCTATAAAAGAATTTAAAAGTGTAGATTTTCCTGCTCCAGAAGGGCCACAAAGGACTGTTATGTTATGTTCTAATCTTTCCTTTAAAGCATCAAAACCTTTTCCTTCCTTGGCATTTATGAAGAGAACCTCATAACCTATATCATTTATTAATACTTTTAAGTTTTCTTTTTCTTCCTCTGTACATAAATCTTCTTTATTTAAACATACAACTGCATGTATATCATTATACTCACAAAGAGTTAAAAATCTATTTAATAAATCTAAATTTATGTCAGGATTTTTTATTGCAAATACAACGAAAGCTTGTGTTACGTTTGCAACAGTTGGCCTTATAAGCTCTGAGCTTCTCTCATGTATATCCTCTATTACCCCTTTTCCATTCTCTACTTTTATGGTAACTCTATCTCCTACCATAGGCTTTAATGAATTATATCTGAATTTACCTCTAGCTTTACATTCAATAATTCCTTCATCTGTTTTTATATAATAGAATCCACCTATACCTTTTATTATAATTCCTTCCATGTTTCCTCCCTATCTTTAATATTATATATTCTTATAATAAACAAATTTTAATATAAAATGCAAGAATCTTAATAATTATATAGACTCTTTTCCGTTCCTTATAATTCTATTTTCTATTTATAAATCAAGTTTTTCTCTTATTTATTTGACTATATAAAATAAAAGGGAGTATTAACTCCCTTTTACCTTATAATTTTTATTTCTAAAATAAATAAAATTACATTTAAACTTATTTATTAATTATTACCAGATTGTTCTGGTTGTTTTGGTTGTTCTGGTTGTGCTTGCTGATTTGGTTGTGTTGGTTGTGTTGGCTGATTTGGTTGTTCTGGTTTTTCAGGTTTTTTTTCTTCTTCCATAGTTACAGAAACTGATCCCCCTTCTTCAACCTCACCAGAATTACTTACTGATTTAACCTTAGCAGTATCACTTGTAATTCCACTTACATTTATTTTATTTTTTGAAGCCCATGCTTTAGCTTGAGCCCCAGTCATTCCAACAAGTTCTCCTGCATTATGCTTAGGTTTTTCAGGCTTCACATAATCACCGTAGTAATTAATTGTTATAGTTACCTTTTCCCCTTGCTTAATTGTAAGAGATCCAGATTGACTTTGACTATAAACCTTACCTGCTTCTCCTTCACTTTTAGCTGCCTCACCCTTAACAGGATTTACTCCAACTCCAGCATTAGCTAAGATTGATTTAGCTTCCTCTACACTTTTTCCTGATACATCTGGTATATTTATAGTTTCTGATTTTATTTCTTTTCCTTTACTTATAGTAACATTTACTTTAGAACCTTTATCTACAGACTCATTAGCATTAGGACTTTGAGAAATAACTTCCCCTCTAGGAACGCTATCACTGTATTCTTCGTCAACACTTCCAAGCTCTAAACCTAAACTTTTTAATGTTCTCTTTACGCTATCTAAATTCATTTCTGCAAAGTTTGGAACTTTTATTTGTCCTTCTCCACCACTAACAGTAAGTTTTACTTCGCTACCGGTCTTAACAGTAGAATCTACATTTGGATCAACTTTTAAAACTATTCCTTTTTCTTGATCACTTTCTTCTGTAACTTCTAATACCTTTAATCCTAAGGCTTCTAACTTACTCTTAGCATCTTCTGCCTTTTCTCCTACAACATTAGGTATTTTAACATTTTTTCCGCCTTCTACAAATTTCTTCATACCAAGGAATCCAAGAGTTATTCCTAATGCTACAACTAAAATAGTTGCAATTATAATTAATATTGGTGATTTCTTTTTATTTTTATTAATAGCTTTTTGAGGCTTAGTTTGAATATTATTTTCTTCTTCATCTTCATCCTCATCATCTTCATAATATTCATCATCATCCTCATCATCTTCATCAGGTTCTGAGTTATTAGTTTCAGTATTTGGAACAACAACTGGAGACATAACTCTTGTAAATTGATCTTCATCTTCTGCAGATTTTGATGATATTGTAACATTTGGATCCTTCTTTATCTTTTCTAAGTCACCTATTATTTCCTTAGCTGTTTGATATCTATTAACAGGATCCTTTTCCATAGCTTTCATTATTAAATCATTTAAACTATTTGGAATATTTTGATTTATATTCTTAGGAGGTATTGCTTTCTCCTGTATATGTTTTACAGCTACAGTAACAGGTGAATCACCATTAAAAGGAACAACTCCAGTAACCATTTCATACAATACTATACCTAAAGAATATAAGTCAGTTCTATAATCAGTATAAGTTCCTTTAGCTTGCTCTGGTGAAAAATAATGTGCAGATCCCATAACACTATTAGTGTGTGCTATAGTGGAGGAATCCATAGATTTAGCTATTCCGAAGTCAGTTACTTTAACAACCCCTTCTTCTGTAACTAATATATTTTGTGGTTTAACATCTCTATGTATAATTCCGCTTTTATGGGCACATTCTAAAGCTTTAGCAACCTTTATTCCTATACTTATGGCAACCTCATAAGGTAAAGCACCTTTTTCCTTAATTATATCTTTTAAAGTTTTACCTTCAACGTATTCCATAACAATATAATTAATATCATCTTGAGTTCCAACATCTAATACATTTACTACATTTGGATTGGATAAGTTAGCAATAGCTGTAGCTTCTTTTTTAAATCTTCTAACAATTTCTTCATTGTTTTTAAATTCATCTTTTAGTATTTTAACAGCTACGAATCTATTTAATTTTCTACATCTAGCTTTATAAACAAAGGACATGCCACCTTCGCCTACGCACTGAAGTAACTCGTACCTATTCCCTAAGATTTTACCTATCATTCTATTTCTCTCCTCCAAAAACTAACACTGTAATATTATCCTTTCCTCCCCTTGCTTTAGCCATTTCAACTAATTCATTGCATGCTTTATCAAAATCATTAGATTTAATTACTTTTTTCCAAATTTCATCCTCATCAACATCATTACTTAATCCATCTGTACAAAGTAAATATGCCTTATATTCATGTCTGTCAACCTTAAAGACATCAACATCAACATTTGAATTAGTTCCAATAGCTCTAGTTATTACATTTTTTCTTGGATGATTTTTAGCTTCCCCCTCTGTAATGCAACCACTATCAACAAGTTCTTGAACTAAGGAATGATCCTTTGTTAATTTTTTTATTCCATTTTCATTAATACCAAAACAAGCACTATCACCAACATTGGCAATATAAACTATGTTTTTAACCTCTAATATAGCTGTTATTGTTGTACCCATACCAGATAAACCAGAACTTTCTTGACTCATACTATATATTTTACTATTAGCATGTAAAATTGCATCTTTTAAAAGATTATCTAATGGTATAACACCGAAATTTTCTTTAACAAAACAAATAATGCTTTCCACAGCTCTTTTACTAGCTACTTCTCCAGCATTATGTCCACCCATTCCATCACCAACTACATATATTGAAAATTCATCTTCTCTAGAATAAGATAAAAAATCTTCGTTTAACTCTCTAACATTTCCTTTATCTGTTACAAATCCTAACATAAATATTTCCCCCTACAGCTTTAACCCTTTTGACTTAATATAGCTTCTTCTCAATTGACCACAGGCTGCATTTATATCTGAGCCCATCTCTCTTCTTACTGTAGCTTCTACTCCATATGTTTTAAGAGTATTTAAAAATGTTTCTATATCCTTCTTAGTAGATTTTTTAAACTCATTTTCCTTTATTTCATTTACAGGAATTAAATTAACATGACAAAGCATGCCTTTTAATAATCTTCCTAAGCTCTTGGCATCTTCTTTAGTATCGTTAACTCCACTAACTAAAGAATATTCAAAAGTTATTCTTCTTCCTGTTTTCTCAATATAATAATTACAAGCGTCTAAAATTTCACTAATTGAATACTTATTAGCTATTGGCATTATTGTTTTTCTCTTTTCATCTGAAACAGCATGTAATGAAATTGCTAAAGTTACTTGCATTTCCTTATCAGCCATTTCACGAATTTTTGGCACAAGACCACATGTTGATAATGTTATATGTCTCTGCCCTATATTTAACCCATAATCAGCATTGACAAGCTCTAAGAACTTCATAACATTATCATAATTGTCTAAGGGTTCTCCACTTCCCATTAAAACTATATTAGATATTCTCTCACCTAGAAGTTTCTGTCCAATTAAAACTTCTGATAATATTTCTCCTGCAGTTAAATTTCTTACCATTCCTTCTAAGGTAGATGCACAGAATTTACATCCCATTCTACATCCTATTTGTGTGGAAACACAAATAGAATTACCATATTTATATCTCATAATAACACATTCTATTATGTTTCCATCACCTAATCCTAAAAGGATTTTTCTAGTACCATCTTCACTAGATGATAAATAATCTATAACTTCAGGGATACCTATATAAAAATTTTCTGAAAGCTTGCCTATTAGAGCTTTTGAAATATTTTTCATCTCTTCAAAATTAAATACTTCCTTTTTGTATATCCAATCAAAGATTTGCTTTGCTCTAAAAGCACTCTCTCCATTTTCCTTCATCCACTCTTTTAACTCTTCTAATGTAAAATCTAAGATGTTTTTCATACAGTCTCACCTTCCATGTTTATCCTCTTTGCTATTTACTTTCTTTTTTCTTAAGCTTAGCAATAAAGAAACCATCCATGTACTTATTAGGTAATATGGTAACACTTCCGTTATCATTATATACCACATTATCAGCCTTACCTAAAAATACTTTTTCTACTTCGCAGTCTGAATTTCTTTCTACGAACCAATCTATAACTTCTTCATTTTCTTTTTTATTTAAAGTACAAGTAGAGTAAACTAATTCTCCACCTTCTCTTAAATAATTCCAAGCATTTTTTAATATTTCTTTTTGAACCTTAACAACTTCTGTTAAATCATTGTTCTTTTTATTCCATTTTATTTCTGGTTTCTTTCTTATAATTCCAAGACCTGAGCAAGGTACATCTAATAATACTCTATCAGCCCAATTTATATACTTAGAATTTATCTTTGTAGCATCTCCTAATTCAACTTCGACATTAGTTAATCCTAATCTATCTATATTTTCCTTTATTAAGGCTAACTTATGGTCATGAATATCAAAAGCCACTACTTTTCCTTTATTCATCATTAATTCGCCTATATGAGTTGCTTTAGTTCCTGGTGCACTACATAGATCCATAACTTGTTCATCACCCTTTAAATCAAATAAAGGAGCTACTAACATAGCACTTTCATCTTGAACTGTTATTAAACCTTCTTGATAAAGTTTATTTTTCTCTATTGCACTACCTTTTTTGATTATGATAGCTTCTGGTGAAAATGCACCTTCCTCTATATCATATCCTTCTTCTTCAAGTCTTTCATAAACTTCATCATAATCAGCTTTACATGTATTAACTCTAACTGTTACATATGGAACTGTATTTAATCCTCTAAGTATTCTTAAAGCATCCTCTTTTCCATATTGTTTTATGAACATTTCTATCATCCATCTATCAAAAGAAAAGTCATAACATAAAGCTTCGTTATTTCTTAATCCTACTTTAAAGTTTTTATTTTCATTTCTTAAATAATTTCTTAAAACTCCATTTACAAACTTAGCTAAATTAGGTTCAGTTTCTTTAGTTAAGTTTACAGCTTCATTAACTATTGCGTATGGAGGAACTCTATCTAAGAATTTCATTTGATATATAGCACTTCTTAATATGTTTACTACACTCTCATCTATCTTACCGATATCAGCAACAAAACTTGAAAGAATTATATCTATCATTTTTTTGTATTTTATTGTTCCATAAACAACCTCTGTTATTAATCCCTTATCTTTTGGATCTATATCATTAGATGCAAATTGCTTATTTATTTCTATATTTGAATATGCTCCATTTAATAAGACATTGTCTAATATTTCAACTATTATTTTTCTTGCATTCATATTTTAACCTCTAATCATTTGAATTTCTGTTACTTATAGCTATAAGTCTTACTAATTGTAAAACAGCCATAAGTGTTGCTGCAACATAAGTTAATGCTGCTGCACTTAATACCTTTCTAGCTCCATCTACTTCTTTATCATATAATATTCCTCTTGCCTCTAAAAGTTTTAATGCTCTTGATGAGGCATTAAATTCTACTGGTAATGTTACTAGTTGGAAAAGCACAACTACTGAGAATAATATTATACCAATAGTTACTAAAGTACTATAACTAAGTAATATTCCAATAAAAAACAAAATCCATGATAAGCTTGATGAAAAGTTTACTACAGGTACTATAGCATTTCTAAAAACTAATGCAGAATAAGATTCTTTATCTTGTATAGCGTGCCCAACTTCATGAGCTGCTACGCCTATAGATGCTACAGAAGTACTTCCATAAACATCAGATGATAATCTTAAAACCTTAGCTCTTGGATCATAATGGTCACTTAATCTTCCTGGTACTTGTTGAATTTCTACTTCTTGAAGTCCAGCATCATTTAAAAGAATTCTTGCAACTTGTGCACCAGTATATCCATTTATACTTCTAACTGTGCTATATTTGTTAAATGTGCTAGAAACTTTAAATTGTGCCCATGCAGATATTAAAATCGCTGGTATAAGTATTAAATATGTTGGCTCAATATAATATGGATAAAACATACCATCACCCTCTTAAATTATTTTAAAACTTTACCTACTTCTATTGTGTTTCCATTTATAAATTGCTCTACAAATAGTTGCTTGCTATTTGGAAACTGTAATTTTTCTATAACAAGTATATCTTTTCCTGTTGAAACCTTAATTCCTGTTTTATCTACAGCTATTATAGTTCCTGGTTCTTTATTGCTCTCCCCTTTTTCAACTCTAGTTTGATGAACTTTCATTGTAATATCATCATATGAAGTTAAAGCTACAGGCCAAGGATTTAATCCTCTAACTAAATTATGAATATCCTGTGCTGAAAGAGACCAATCAATTTTAGCTATTTCTTTATTAAGCATTGAAGCATAACATGTTTGTTCTTCATTTTGCTTTTCTGGAGTTATTTCATTATTAAGTATGCCCTTTATAGTTCTAACTAATAACTCTCCTCCTCTTTCCATTAAAATATCATGTAATTCTCCTGCAGTCATATTATCAGTTATTTCTACTTCATCTTTTAAAAGCATATCTCCAGTATCAAGTCCTACATCCATAAGCATGGTTGTATTTCCTGTTACCTTTTCTCCTTTGATTATACTCCAGTTTAAAGGCGCTGCTCCTCTAAATTTAGGAAGTAATGACGCATGTAGATTGATACATCCATACTTAGGAATATCTAAAACCTCTTTAGGTAATATCTGACCAAAAGCTACTACTATTATAAAGTCTGGCTCCATACTTTTTAATTCTTCTATAGTTTCTGGTTCATTTTTTAATCTTAGAGGTTGATAAACTGGTATGTTGTGTTCTAAAGCAACTTCCTTTACAGGTGACATACCTAATTTCTTTCCTCTTCCCTTTGGTCTATCTGGTTGAGTAAAAACAGCTTCTACTCCAAATTCATTTATTAAGCTCTTTAATGATGGAACAGCAAAATCTGGTGTTCCCATAAATACTATCTTCATGTCATATTCCTCCTTAGTCTTAAAGCTCATAATCTATAAAAAGTACTCCCTCTAAATGATCATATTCATGTTGTATAGCTCTTGCTAAAAATTCTTCTGCATCTAATACAAACTCATTTCCATTAACATCTAAAGCCTTTATCTTTATTTTATTAGCTCTCTTTACTGGTTTATGTCTACCTGGTAAGCTTAAGCATCCTTCTTCATCAGTTTGCTCTCCACTTTTTTCTAATATTTCTGGATTTATAAATACTCTAGAACCTGCTCCATCCATAGCATCAACAACAAAGATCCTCTTTAGTATTCCAACTTGTGGTGCTGCTAATCCAACTCCATTATTTTCATACATAGTTTCTATCATATCTTCTACTAAGACTTTTATTCTATCATTAATGTCATCAACTACTCTACATTTTTTTCTTAATATTTCGTCGTCATTAAATCTTAAGTTTCTTATTGCCAAAATAACTTCCTCCTTACATTAAGCTATTAGGATTTATGTCTAAACCAATCTTAATCTCATTATAAACATCTTTGGATAATTCATAAACCCCTTTTTTTATTTTAGAGCATACCTCTAAATCTAATTTTCCCTTAATTAGAATTTGCCATCTATAAACATTTTTTATTTTACTTATAGAGCAAGGACATGCTTCGTATATAAATATATTATCATATTCTTTTAAAATATTACGTAAATACATCTCTAATTTTTTTGCAAAAATCTTTACTTTTATTTCTCCCTTTGCACTTAAGTTTATTAAAAACAAATCATCAAAGGGTGGATATGCCATAAGTTTTCTTACATTTATTTCTCTTTTAAAGAACTCTTCATAATTATTATCCCTTGCACAGGTCAAAGCATAATGTTCTGGAGAATAACTTTGAATTATTACATCTCCCTTTTTATCACCACGTCCTGCTCTACCACTTACCTGAGTTATAAGTTGAAATGTCTTTTCACTAGACTTATAATCTGGTAAATTTAAAGACATATCTGCAGCCATAACTCCAACTAAGGTTACATCTGGGAAATCAAGCCCCTTAGCTATCATCTGAGTTCCTATTAATATATCTGCTTCTTTACTTTTAAATGAGTTATAAATTTCCTCATGAGAATTTTTCTTTCTTGTTGTATCTACATCCATCCTTAAAACCTTTGCTTCTTTGAAATAATGATGTACTGCTTCCTCTAATTTTTCTGTTCCTACCCCAAAATGTTTAACATAATTACTCCCACACTTAGGGCAAAACTTAGGCATCTTTTCAGTATTTCCACAATAATGGCAAACTAAGTATCCATTATTATGATAAGTCATTGATATGTCACAATTGTTACATTTAAAAACAAATCCACAACTTCTACAAGAAACAAAGGATGAAAATCCTCTTCTATTTAAAAACAAAATTATTTGTTCTTTTTTCTCTAATCTATCTTTTATCTTCAAATATAAATCCCTACTAAACATTGTTTTATTATTTGATTTTAGCTCTTCCCTCATATCCACAATAGATACATTAGGGAGTTCTCCATTATTAACTCTCTTTTTAAGTTCAATTAATTCATAATTCCCTTTAAGTGATTTATAAAAACTAACAACACTAGGGGTTGCTGAACCTAAAACAACCTTACAATTTTTTAGAACACTTAAATACTCACAAACTTCTATAGTATTATATTTAGGATTCATATCTGATTTATAACTACTTTCATGTTCTTCATCCACTACTATTAGTCCTAAATCATTAAAGGGTAAAAATATAGCAGATCTGGCTCCTATAACAACCTTAACTTGATCATTTTTAACCCTATACCATTCATCATATCTCTCTCCATCTGAAAGCCTACTATGAAAGACCGCTACATCTTTTCCAAATCTTCCTTTAAATCTTTCAATCATTTGAGGAGTTAGGGCTATTTCTGGTACTAATATTAATGAACTCTTTTCAAAAAGAAGCATATAACTAACTAAATTCATATATACTTCTGTTTTTCCACTTCCAGTTACGCCCTTTAATAAAAATATATTTTTATCACTTTCTAAAATTGTATCATATGCTCTTATCTGTTCTTCATTTAAACTTTTAGGTGGATAAGGCTTAAACTCTCTTAAATTTTCCCTTCCAACCCTTACTTCTTCACTCGAAGCACAACCTAATTCTATTAATTTATTTATCATATATGTTGATATATTAAAAATTTTATTCCATTCCGCTTTTGTGAAACCACCACTTTTTTCTTCAATTAGCTCTAAAGCTCTTTTTTGTGGCTCACTTAATTCTTCTATATATTTTTTAAATACTATAACTTGTTTTGTTTTCTCCTTATTTCCACTCATTATTTTAGGTGGAATCATAACTCTTATAGCATCTATATACTTACATAAATATTTCTCTCTTAAAAATTTAATAAGCTTTAAAGAATCTTCACTTAATAAGGGTTCATTATCACAAACATTATATATAGATTTATATCTTATACTTTTATTTTCAACATTATCTAATATTTTTAAAACAAAACCTTCAATTTTTTTATTTCCATTTCCAAAAGGAATTAAAACTCTATGTCCAACCTTTATATTATGAACTAAATCTTCTTTAATCTTATATGTAAAAGGCTTATCAATTGTAACAGCTTCACTATTTACAATTACTTCAGCAAATTTCTCCAAAATAATCACCCTTGTTCATATAGAATAAAAAGGCGCAATTAGCGCCCTTTTATAATGTCAAATATATTCTTTGCAACTTCTCTTTTAGACATCTTTTCTAAAGATACCTCTTCACCAGATTTGCTTATTATAGTAACTTTATTTTCATCACTTGCAAAACCTGTTTCTGACTTACTTATGTCATTTGCAACAATATAATCTAGATTTTTTCTATCCAGTTTACCTTTAGCGTTTTCTTTTAAGTTGCTACTTTCTGCTGCAAAGCCTACTAGAATTTGATTTTCTTTCATATCTCCAAGAGTTTTTAGAATATCTCTATCTCTCTCAAAAATTAAATTTAAATCATCACCTGTTTTTTTAATCTTTTCATTGCTATAATTTTTAGCTTTATAATCAGCCACAGCTGCTGACTTAATAACTATATCAGCATCTTTAAATTCATTTTTTATAGCATTAAACATATCTTCATTTGTCTTTATATCAATAACTTTAATTCCATTAGGTTTTCTTAAAGAAGTAGGTCCTGATATAAGAACAACTTCTGCTCCCCTATCTCTCGCTTCCTCTGCTATTGAGTATCCCATTTTACCTGAAGATCTATTTGTTAAAATTCTTACTGGATCTATTGGCACTATAGTAGGTCCTGCAGTAACAACAACCTTCTTACCAAGTAAATCCTTAGTAGAATGTAACCTTCTCAATGTTTCTTCTGCAATAATTTCGGTATCTTGAAGTTTACCTTTCCCCTCATCACCACATGCTAATCTTCCACTAGCTGGCTCTATAAATTCATAACCAAGCTCCTTTAGAAGACTTATGTTCCTTTGAACTATAGGATTTTCATACATATTTGTATTCATTGCAGGGCAAAAAACAACTGGCGCCTTTGTTGCCATTATAGTTGTTGATAACATATCGTCAGCTATGCCATTTGCAACCTTTCCTATAATGTTTGCTGTAGCTGGTACAATAAGCATTAAATCTGCTTTCTTTGCTAGTGATATATGCTGTATTTCCCAAGCCTTTGGTTCAGCAAACATATCTGTTATAACCATGTTTTGGCTTAATGATTGAAAAGATAATGGTGTTACAAACTCAGTAGCGGATTTAGTCATTATTACATGTACTTCTACATCTTTTTTTCTTAGTCTGCTTATAACGTCTAAGGCTTTATAAACAGCTACTCCTCCACTTACTCCTACAACAACACATTTCTTATCTTTCATAGCTCTTATTTCTCCTCAGTGTCTTTGTAATTTACAAATCCTTCATCTATTTCATTTATAGCTATTGTTAATGGCTTATTTGACTCAACATCAACAAAAGTTTCTGCTCCGTCAATTATTTGTCTTGCTCTCTTAGCACTTAATATTACTAAAGAATATCTATCTTCTACCCTTTTTAATAAATCAACGATTGATGGATTAATCATAGAGTTGTTCATGCATTTCGTCCTCCTTTGACTCTAATAAGTTTTCTTTTAATCTATCTACTCTACATTTTTCTGCTAATAATATAGCTTCTATTTTCTTTACTGCATCTTCTACATTATCGTTAACTACTGCATAATTGTATTTTGACACATAATTAATTTCTTTATAAGCTGACTTAAATCTAGTCATTAAACTTTCTGGAGTTTCGCTACCTCTTTTTATTATTCTTTGCTTAAGCTCTTCCATTGAAGGAGGTAATATAAAGATAAATACTCCGTCAGTAGCCTTTTCCTTAACTTTTAAAGCACCTTGTATATCTATTTCTAATATTACGTTTTTTCCTTCATCAAGCATTTTTTCAACACTTGATTTAGGAGTTCCATAATAATTTCCATATACTTCAGCATGCTCAAGGAAATCATCCTCTGCTATTCTTTGTTTAAATTCTTCTTTTGTTAAGAAATGATAATTAACTCCATCAACTTCTCCTACTCTAGGGTTTCTAGTTGTAGCAGAAATTGATATAAATATATCATCGTGTTTTTCTAATAAGGCTTTACAAATAGTTCCCTTACCTGCACCTGAAGGACCAGAAATAACTATTAATACACCTCTATTATCCTTATGTATCTTATTCATCATCTTCAACAACTACTTCTTCCTTAGTTGATAATCTGTGAGCCACTGTCTCAGGTTGAACAGCTGAAAGAATTACATGATCTGAATCTGTAATTATTACGGCTCTTGTTCTTCTACCATAAGTTGCATCTATAAGCATACCTCTATCTCTAGCTTCTTGTATGATTCTCTTTATAGGTGCTGATTCAGGACTTACTATTGCTACTAATCTATTAGCTGAAACTATGTTTCCAAAACCAATATTAATTAACTTTATACTCATTTGCTACCTCCTATTATTCTATGTTTTGAACTTGTTCTCTAATCTTTTCAATAATATTTTTTATACCTATAACCTTGTTGGTTATTTCTAAATCTGTTGACTTTGATGCTATTGTATTAGCTTCTCTGTTCATTTCTTGTACTATGAAATCTAGCTTTCTACCTATAGGTTCATCTAAAGTTAAAGTTTTTCTTAATTGATTAATATGACTTCTAAGTCTTATTATCTCTTCATCAATTGAAGCTTTGTCAGCAAAAACGGCAACTTCCATAGCTACTCTGTTTTCATCTACTGGAACTTCCCCTAATAAATTCTTAAGTCTATCCTCTAACTTTTTCTTATAAGAAGCAACAATAACCTCTGCCTTTTCTTCTATAAAAGCTACTATTTCTTCTATAGAGCTACACTTAACTAATATATCACTAGCTAATTTCTCACCTTCAACTTTTCTCATAGAAATCATATTTTCTACAGCCATATTTAATAGTGAGTTTATCTCTTCCCATATAGCTTCTAAATCTTCTGATTTTTCTTCTATAGTTATTACATCTGGGTATCTAGCAACTAATGATAAACTTAAGTCGTCTTGCATATTAGGAAATAAGGACTTTAATTGTTCTAAAGAATTTACATAACTCTTAGCTAAATCTTCATTTAAAACAGCAACTCCTTGATTTTTAGCATAATCTTTATAATTTATAAAGATATCAACTTTTCCCCTGCTAAGTTTAGAAGAAATAATATTTCTTATTTTTTCTTCTAAAGAAACCATACTTCTTGGCATTCTTATGTTCATGTCTAAATATCTATGGTTTACACTCTTCATTTCTAGAGAAAATATTCTTTCTTTTCCCTCTTCACTAGTTGCTCTCCCAAAACCAGTCATACTTTTAACCATAAAGAGAGCCTCCTTGAAAATAATCTAAATATAGATTAATATAAAATCCAAGTAATAACAAGTTATTTTTTACATTTTGTTAACATTTATTTTTTTAAGACTTATTTCTTCAAAATAAAAAAGACTTTACTTAAGTCTCAAATTATTTTTTATTAAATAACTCTCGATCCTATAGTAAAGTCTTTTAAAGTACATATTCTAAATAAAATTTACTTTTATCTTAACCTATCATCTGAGTAATTAATGGTAGACAAAGTTTTATTACAAATATAATCGCTAAAACTATCATTACCATTGATAATTCTTTTTTATCTTCTTTGTTTTTAGTAAAGATATTGTGTAATATATTTAATATTACATATGCTAAAACGCCAATTGTTAATCCATCACCTATGCTATAAGTTAAAGGCATTAAAGCTATTATTAAAAATGCTGGTACTGCATCTGTAATATCACTAAAATCTATTTTTAACACACTAGTTAGCATTAAATATCCAACATATATTAAAGCTGGTGCAGTAGCACATGCTGGTACTGCTACAAATATTGGTGAGAAAAACATTGCTACGAAAAATAAAGCTCCTATTGTTATAGCTGTTAATCCTGTTCTACCACCTTCTTCAACTCCAGTAGCACTTTCAACATAAACTGTTACAGTAGATGTTCCAAGTAAAGCGCCTGCCGTAGTTGCTATAGCATCTGTCATTAATGCTTTACCTGCATTAGGAACTCTTCCCTTCTTATCTAACATATTAGCTCTTGAAGCTACTCCTATTAAAGTTCCCACTGTATCAAAAAAATCAACAAATAAAAATGTGAAAACTATAGTTATAAAATTAAATACATGCTGCGGTGAAGTTAAATATGAAAAATTAACTTTACCTGCTATTGGAGCTATTGATTCAAATTTAAATATTCCATTTGGTAAATAGATTCCCATACTAGCTGCGGCTTCAGTATTTATTAAAGCATATCCCCAAGCTAAAAGAGTTGAAACTACTATACCAACTAGCATTGAACCTTTAACTTTTTTCTTTTCTAAAATTACTATTATACAAAGTCCAACCATTGCTATTAACATTTTAGGACCAACTTGTCCCATAGCAACCATTGTATCTGGATTTCCAATAACAACTCCAGCTCCATTAAATCCTATGAAAGCTATGAAAAGACCTATCCCTGCTGTAACTGCATATTTTAAATTTATTGGAATTGCATCAACAACAGCCTCTCTTACTTTAAATAATGATAAAAGTATAAATATTATTCCTTCTACAAAAACAGCTGTAAGAGCTACTTCCCAAGAAATTCCCATTCCTATAACTACTGAAAAAGTAAAGAATGCATTTAGTCCCATTCCAGGAGCTAGTCCAAAAGGTAATTTAGCATAAAACCCCATTATTAAACATCCAATAACTGCTGATATACATGTTGCCGTTACTATAGCACCTGCTGGCATTCCTGCTGCGCTTAATATAGATGGATTTACAGCTATTATATAAGCCATTGCTAAGAAACTTGTTGTTCCAGCTAAGAATTCTCTCTTATATTCACTTTTATTCTCAGGTAAAACACGTAAATTTCCTTCTTCCCTTAAAGCATGAATTTTATTTTCCATAAAAAACCTCCATATTCGTCTTAAGTTCATAAATATAAAAAAGCTATTTTAAGTTTAGTAAACTTAAAATAGCTTTTATCCAATTATTGAATAATAACTTTAATCAAGTTTACTATTAACATTCCTCATTGAAAAACACGAACGTTTTTATATAAAATGAACTTTTCATCTGTCTACGAATGTTATTGTACACTATTCTAAGTTATTATTCAATAATTATCGAATATTTTTTATTATTATTTTTAAAATATATGTGTTTAATATCTTTCTTTCTCAAAACTATGTTTAATATATCTATAATCTTTATTAAATCCAAGAAGAGTTAAAAGCTTTATTCTAGCCTTTTGACTTGGCATACTTTCTCCAAATATAACCTCAAGCTCTTTAAGATTTTTTCCACCTCCAAGATATCCATAGCTATCACTTACTCTTCCTTCAAAACATCTTGAAGTAAGTACTATAACTATTCCCTTATCTAAAGCATCTTTTATTGCATCAACCATAGTTGGTGGTACATTTCCTCTTCCTAAAGCTTCTATTATGATTCCATCATATTTTTTCTCTATACAGTGATATATAAAATCTCCATCCATACCTGCAGCACATTTTATTATGGCTACTTTTTTATCAATAACCTCTAATGGTATAAAATCTTCCTGTGGAACTCTTCTATCAAATATTACCCTATTATTATCAACTATTCCTATTGGGCCAAAATTAGGTGTTCTAAAAGCATTTAAAGCCATTGAATTAGCCTTAGTTACCTCTGAAGCACTATTTAACTCCCCATTAAAACAGACTAGAACTCCTCTATTTTTTGCTTCATCTGATGCAGCTGTACATATTGATGCAGCTAAGTTAGCTGGTCCATCATATCCTAACTCTGATCCACTTCTCATAGCTCCAGTAAAAACTATTGGTTTACTTGTCTTAGTTGTTAAATTAACAAAATAAGATGTTTCTTCTAGAGTATCTGTTCCATGAGTTACTACAACTCCATCTATATCTTCTCTCTCTACTAAAGCATTTATAAATTTTGATAGTTCAAGCATTATCTCTGGAGTAATATGTGGACTTGGTAATGAAGAAAAGCTATGTGACTCTATTGTTGCAAAGCTTTCTATTCCTGTTACCATAGCCATTATTTCCTCTCCTGTCAAACTTGGAACTGCAGCCTTTATTCTATCATCAACTTTCATTGATATTGTTCCACCATTAAAAATTACAGCTATTTTCTTCATGAGTACCTCCGAATTTCTTTTTTATTTGACTAAGTATCATTCGTCACAATGCTTATTATAATTAAATTAATAATTCTATTCAATCTTTGCAAAGCTAAACTTATATTAAATACTAATAAGCCCTAATAACTTAATCATTCCCCTAATAATTATAATCTTTTTACAAATTTTATAAAACTAATAAATTAAAGCATATTTTTTAATATAATCTTCTTTTCGTAAAATACATATATTATAAAAATACTTATATATATTTTTCACATTCTAAAATTCATAGAATTACTTCATTAAAAATTTAAAAGACCATATCAAAATAAAATTTGATATGGTCTTTGAATATATTAATCACCTTAGAAAATAATACAGATTAAGTTTCCTTCCCCTTCATTGATGATTCTTTGAAGAGTTTTTTGAATCTTGCTTTGAATGTCATCTGGCATCTTATAAAGCTTGCTTCTTAAACCCTCTTGAACTAATGTCTCTAAGGACTTACCAAACATATTGCTTTGCCATAATTTTTCCGGATCACTTTCAAATTGCTCAAGTAATGTTTTAAATACCTCTTGAGTTTCTTTTTCAGTTCCCATTATTGGGCAAATTTCTGTTTGAATATCTGCTTTTATTAAATGTAGACTAGGAGCACTAGCCTTAAGTTTTACAACATATTTTGAACCTTGCTTATCAATATCTGGTTTTTCAAACTTCATTTCTGATAATTGCGGAGCAACTAGTCCATAACCTGTTTCCTTAACACTATTTATTGCTTCAGCTACCTTATCATATTCAGATTTTGCTTTATGCAAATCTTTGATTAAAGCTATTAAATCACTTTCATCATTTAATTCTTCATCACACATTTCACTTATTATTTTATAGAAGATGCCATTTTTAGGAGTCATTTTAACTCTTACAGTTCCATCCCCTAAATTCATCTCACTTATATCTGCTACCCCTAAGAAATCTTCTCCATAAGTACTAAGTAGATCCTTAACGTCTCTAATTTTTGATATGTTTTTACACATGTCTTTAACTATGTCTATAAAATTAGATTTTAACCAATGAGAAGGCTCTAATTTTTCAATCCATTTTGGCATGTCTATATTAATTTCCTTAACTGGAAATTCTTTAAGTACTTTTGTAAATAAATCGTTTATGTCATTTTCATTCATATTGGCTACATCCATTATTTGAACTGGAACTCCATATCTGATTTCTAATTCTTGTTTTAAGTCTAAAGTCTCTTCTGCCCTTGGATCTAATGAATTAAGTACAATTATAAAAGGTTTGTCTATTGATTTTAACTCAGCTACAACTCTTTCTTCAGCATCTAAGTAATCATCACGATCTATACCAGTTATACTTCCATCTGTAGTAACTACTAATCCTATTGTTGAATGGTCTGTTATTACTTTTCTAGTTCCTATCTCCGCTGCATCTTCAAATGGAATTTCATAGTCAAACCAAGGAGTATGAACTTTTTTAGATTCTCCATCATCAAAATAACCATTAGCCCCTTTAACAATGTATCCAACACAATCAACCATTCTCACACTAAACTTAATGCCATCATCTAAAGCAATTTCTACTGCCTCATTAGGTACAAATTTAGGCTCTGTTGTATGAATAGTTTTTCCTGATCCACTTTGTGGTAATTCATCCTTTGCTCTTTCCTTTTTATAAGCATTATCAATCTTAGGTATTACCATTAAGTCCATAAATCTTTTTATAAATGTAGATTTACCTGTTCTTACTGGCCCAACAACTCCAACATAAATATCTCCCTGTGTTCTTTCTGCTATATCTTTGTATATATTGAAATCTTCCAAGATACACCCTCCTATAAATATTATTAACACTATATATATATTAGAAACTTTGAAAAAGTATACTGTTTAGCAAAATATATTTTTACTTTAATTGGATATACTTTTTAACTCCTTTGTCTAAACTTCAACTTTCTCTTTCTAATATTATGTATTAATATTATTTATTCAGAAAAATCTAAATTAATGCTATTTATTTTAAATATTTTTATTTTTTTATATGTAAGACTTAGCATAATTTTATAACTACATAAAAAACATTTTTTATAAACACTGCCCATTTTTAATTAAAACAAAAAGAGATAGAAAATTTTCTATCTCTTTTAAATCAAATTTTATATTTCTTCTTTTTTCTTATCTCTTTCCATTAAAAGGCTTACAGCATTTTCTGCCTTTGCCCCTTCAAAAAGAACTTTATATGCTATATCAGTTATAGGCATTGTTACTCCTTCTTTTTCTTTTAACTCATAGAAGGCTTTACAAGCTTTTATTCCTTCAACAACCATTCCTACTTCTTCTATAGCTTCTTCAGCAGTTTTTCCTTGACCTATAAGTATTCCAGCTCTTCTGTTTCTTGAATGCATACTTGTACAAGTAACTATTAAATCTCCCATACCAGTTAATCCAAAGAAAGTTTCAGCTTTTCCACCCATTTTAATTCCTATTCTAGCTATTTCAGCCATTCCTCTAGTCATTAATGCGGCCTTAGAATTGTCTCCATATCCTATACCGTCACAAACACCTGCCGCTAAGGCTATAATGTTTTTAACAGCTCCTCCAATTTCAACACCTATGATATCATCATTAGTATATATTCTAAAGTTTTTATCCATAAATAGGTCTTGAACTTTCTCTGCACATTCCATACATTCTGAACTTGCAACTAAAGTTGTTGGAATTCCCTTTGAAACCTCTTCTGCATGACTTGGCCCAGATAAAACTACGACCTTATTATTTGGTAATTCTTGATTTATAACTTGAGATAGTCTCAAATTAGTACCCTCTTCGATTCCTTTAGCAATATTAATAATTATTACATCATCATTAATTTTACCCTTTAGGTTTTTACAAGCTGTTCTTATAACATGAGAAGGTACTGCAAGAACTACATATTCAGCCCCATTTAAAGCTTCATCTAAGTCTTTATAAGCAGTGACATTAGTAGGAATAGTTAAATCTTTTATATATTTGTCATTTTTTCTGTTTACGTTAATGTCATTTATTACATTTTCATCTCTATCCCACAGAGAAACCGTAACACCTTTATTCCCCAATAATATACCTAAAGAAGTTCCAAAACTTCCTGCTCCTAAAAAAGCCACTTTACTCATAAAATTACTCCTTTCTAGCTCTATATTCTATTTCTATACCAGTTCCATCAAAATCAAAACTTTCTCTTAATTGGTTTTCTAAATATCTACCATATGAGAAATGTAATAAATTAGGGTCATTTACAAAGAACACAAACTTAGGTGGCTTTGTAGCAACCTGAGTAGCATAGTATATTTTTAATCTCTTTAAGGCTACAACTGGTGGCTCTTTCATTAAAACAGCCTTACTTATAACATCATTTAATAATCCAGTTGAAACTCTCTTAGAGTAATTATCATAGCAATATTTAGCTGTTGATAATATTTTATGTACTCTTTGTCCTGTTAAAGCTGATATGAATAAGTATTTAGCATATGGCATAAACTTAAGTTTTTGTTGTAAGTCTTTTTGATAATTACTTAATGTTTTATCATCTTTTTTAATAAGATCCCATTTATTTACAACAACCATAATTGCTTTATTCATTTCATGAGCATATCCTATTATTTTTTCATCTTGCTCAGTTATTCCTTGCTCAGCATCTATTACAAGTATAGCTACATCAGCTTTCTCTATAGCAGCATAAGTTCTGATTACACTATATCTTTCTATTTCTTCTTTCACTTTACTTTTTCTTCTTAATCCAGCAGTATCAACTAAGATGAATTTTCCATCTTCTGTTTCTAAGTAACTATCTATAGAATCCCTTGTTGTTCCTGGAACATTACTTACTATAACTCTCTCTTCACCTAATAATCTATTTATAAGTGATGATTTACCTACATTTGGTTTACCTATCATAGCTATTCTAATATATTCATCATCCTCTTCATCTTCTGAAGGATCATTGAAATATTTAACAACTTCATCTAGCATATCTCCAAGTCCTAATCCTTGAGATGCTGATATAGTTATAGGATCTCCAATGCCTAAATTGTAGAATTCATAGCTATTTTCTTCTAAAGCTAATCTATCTATTTTATTAACTACTAAAACAACAGGCTTTTTACTTTTTCTAAGCATTTGTGCAACTTCTTGGTCAGCAGCAGTAAGTCCTTCCTTACCATCAACAACGAATACTATTACATCAGCCATTTCTATAGCAATTTGCGCTTGTCTTCTCATTTGTTTAACAATTATATCACTACTCTCAGGCTCTATTCCACCTGTATCTATCATTGTGAATTTTCTGTTTAACCATTCTGATTCTGCATATACTCTGTCTCTAGTAACCCCTGGTGTATCTTGTACTATTGAAATTCTTTTTCCTGCTAATTTATTGAAAAGAGTCGACTTACCTACGTTCGGTCTTCCAACCATAGCAACTATTGGTTTACTCATTCTTATTCCTCCTCACAGTGTTCATTTATTAAGTCTATTAGGTCTTCCCCTGTATAGCTACAAACTATAACTTTAACTCCCAATCTTTCCTCAATATCCTTTGCTGTCAAATCATCTAACATTATTCTTTGAGTTATATCTCCTGGCTCGTAACCTTTTCTAAACATGTTATCTGCCATAATTAAGTACTCACTATCAATGTTATCCTTAAGTTGAGCAATAACATCTTGCCCAGTTAAAAGTCCTGCAACTGTTATTGTGTGCCCAAAGAAATCATTTAATATAACCTTACACTTAATATCTATATTATTATTCTCTTCTCTTATATCGGTACAAACCTGATCTAATTCTTTAAAGGCAGATGTTCCTGTAATAAGAGTAAATTTACCTTTTCCACTTTTAGTTAACTTATTCTTTATATCTACTGCCATGGTTTCTCTTAGAAGTCTTATCATTCCAACTCCGTCTTCTATTTGCTCATATCCATTATAGAATTCTTCATTTGGAACTTCCTCATCTGCCATAACATAAAACTCATCTGATAATCTTACAAATGGGCTTCCTATTTCTTTCATATATTTTTCTTGAAGAACTTTTATTCTATCTAATTCTTCTTTAGCTGTTTCTTTATTATATATTTCAAGGTCAGCTAATCCTTCTCTAAACTTTGTTATTCCAATTGGTACAGCAGCAACATTTTCTATTGAAGGACGTAATTTATAAAGATCTTCTACAGTTCTAACTAATTCGTCTCCATTATTTATTCCTGGCATAACAACTATTTGAGCATTTACAGTTATACCAGCTGCCGCTAATTTTTGTAATCTTTCATATACATTCCCTGCAAATCTATTATTAAGAATTTTTTTTCTTAAATCTGGATTTGTTGTATGAACTGATACATTTATAGGACTTATTCTATATTTTATAATTCTATCAATATCTTCATCCTTCATATTTGTTAAAGTAACAAAGTTACCTTGTAAAAATGAAAGTCTTGAATCATCGTCCTTAAAATATAAAGTTTTTCTCATTCCCTTTGGTAATTGATCTATGAAGCAAAATATACATTTATTTGTACAACTTTTAGCTTTGTCTAGGATGGCCTCTTCAAATTCCACTCCTAAATCTTCGCCATATTCCTTTTCTATTTCAAACTCCCAAACCTCTTTGTTTGGTTTTAATATTTCTACCTCAACGTATTCGTCTGCTAATAAAAATCTATAATCAAGTATATCTTCAACTTTAGTACCGTTTATGCTTAATAGTATATCTCCCTTTTCAAAGCCTAATTCCTCACCAATTCCTCCTGGTAAGACTTCAGCAATTCTACTTTTCATATGCTTCACTCCTATTTTAGTACTATCTATGTTATATTACCTTAATTAAATAATGTAGTCAACTGAAATAACTTTATACCTATATATTGTGTTTTGTTTCAATTACTAACTTTTTATTTAACTCTAAATTTAATTATTAACTTTTTTATTAAGCTTTAAACTATATTATTTAAATATTAAAAAGTAATCCCCTAAACAAATTTTGAGGATTACTTTTAATAGCTTTCTCTTAATTCTATTATAGTAAAAAAATTTTTAAATATATAACTAATTATATAATAAGTGTTATAAATTTAAAGGTGTTATAAAGTATTAATTAACTAGAATTATATATTTATAGGTATAGTTATTACTATTTTAGTTCCTACTCCTAGTTCACTAGTTACATTTATCTCACCATCAAAAAGTCTAACTATATGTTTAACTATGGCAAGACCTAGTCCAGTTCCACCACTTTCTCTACTTCTAGCTTTATCTACTCTATAAAATCTTTCAAATATCCTTGGAAGATCCTCTGCACTTATTCCAATTCCGTTATCCTCAATAACTAAAATAAGATTCATGTCACGATTATAACTTTCAACTCTTACCTTTCCACCTTTTTCAGTATATTTAACAGAATTGCTTACAAGATTAAGTAACATTTGTTTAAACTTATCCTTATCTCCCATAAGAACACAATTGCTATTTGTATCTAAAAATATTTCCACACCTTTTTTCTTTGCTTGATCATTTAATAGCATATAAACTTTTTCAATTTCTTCATCAACATTAAATTCTTCTAAAATAGTACTTCTTTTTTGTTCTATTTCATAAAGACATAATATATCCTCTAAAAGTCTTGCTAATCTATCTGATTCTTCATCTATTATGCTTAAAAATTTATTTCTAGTTTCATCATCATCTACATATCTTAAGGTTTCTGCAAAACCTTTAATTGAGGTAAGTGGAGTCTTAAGTTCATGAGATATATTAGCTACAAATTGACTTCTCATGTTTTCAAGCTTTTTAATATCTGTAATATCTTGTATAACCACAACTGTCCCTATTATTTCAGGTTCATTTATTATACTTGCTTTTCTTATTTTTAATATTTTTGGATCATCATTATAGTTAACTTCAATTTCAACCCTATCTTTTTCATCAAAAAAGGCCTTTAGTACCTCTTTATCAGTTATATAATCCAAAAGTTTATTTCCAATAATCTCTCCGCTTATGCCAAATATTTTTTTAGCATAAGGATTTATCATTAAAACATTCATATCCCTGTCAAAAGCTATTACTCCACTACCCATACTTTTTAATATGGCTTCTAATCCATTTTGTTTATCTTTAAATCTCTCCATGGTTATTTCTAATTGCTCTGCCATATAATTAAAGCTTTTTCCTAACCTTTGAATTTCATCATCCTTAGAATTAATTTTTACTCTTTTATGAAAATTACCACTTGCAATAGTAGAGGTTAATTGTTCTAATTCCTTTAGTGGATTTAATATTATATTAGTTATTTTAACAGTTAAAAGTAAGGCAATTACTAAGGATAATATAACCCCTACTAATAAATAGTTACTATTTATGCTATCTAGTATTTTTGCATTTTCAACAGCTATTGATGTTCTAACAATAGAGCCATCTTTAAGTTTAAGTGCACTATAGATCATATTTTGGTGAAGATCATTACTATATCGTACACTGCTTCCTAAACCACTTTCTATGGCTTCTATTATTTCTTGTCTCTTAAGATAACTTTCATTATCATTGATTAATTTTTTATGGGTATCAAAAATAACATTTCCATCCTTACTGATATATGTTATTCTTATATTTTTCATATCATTATTTGATTCTATTCTTTCTAATTCACTCTTTATATTTCCATTATCATTTTCTAACAATAAAGCTATAACCTTATTATATTCATTTAGAACATTCTTTGATTCCTCTAAATATTTATGATTTGATATTACTAAGTACATAGAAGTCATTATTGCTAGAAAAAATGTTATTATTAGTGTTGTGAAAATAATAATCCTTTTTTTCATTTATTAATCCACCTTAGTCAATAAATATTGATGAAAATAATCTTCCTGACTTTTCTTGATCCTGTCTATAACTATGCATCTTCACTTCTTTTTCACAATAAGTACAAATTCTAGTAGAAGTTATATTTTCTTTTTTAACAATACCCTTAAGCTGAATTTCTACACACTTCTCAAGATTTAGCATTCTTCCATTACATACATCTTTCCCAAATTCTTCACTGAACTTCTCTACTAAATCTTCACTTACTTCATAACAACATTGTCTTACGTGAGGGCCTATTATTACTTTAATATTTTCACAACCATATTTCTCTTTCATATATTCACAAGTTTTTCTAGCTATTTTATTGTATGTTCCTTTCCATCCACTATGAATAGCTGCAATTACTTCCTTCTCTTTATCATAAGCTATAACTGGAACACAATCTGCTGTAAAAACTCCTATAAGTGTGTTTTTATCCTTAGTAACTAAGGAATCACAGTCTCTATCCCCTTTAAATTCTTCAAAAGTTGCATCAATAAAATCACTACTATGTGTTTGGTTAACATAAACTACCTTATCTACTTTAAATATTTCCTTTAAGTCCTCTAAATTTTTCTTTCCATCTTCATCTTCTTTTTTATAATTAACATTATTTAATGCAGTTGAAAATCTAACTTTTATATTTCCATCGTTAAAAACTATAAATTCTTTGTTATCTATTATTTCTCTTTTCATAACTTTCACCTCAAAAACACAAATTATAATCTACTTATTTTACCATATTATCATATTTCAACTCTTTGTTAAATTAAATTCAAGTTAAATATTATTTAAGTATATGGATAAATTAAAACAAATAAAAAAGCCACCTTAAAGAACTCTCTTTAAGATAGCTTAAAATTATTTCATTAAACTTTTTATTTCTTCCATAAAGGTATTAATATCTTTAAATTGTCTATATACAGAAGCAAATCTTACGTATGAAACTTCGTCTATATCCTTAAGTCTCTCCATTATCATTTCACCTATGTAATCAGACTTTATTTCTACCATCATTTTATTACTTATGTTTCGTTCAATATCAGCTGCTATTTCTTCTATTTGAGCCCTAGATACAGGTCTCTTTTGACACGCTTTAATTAATCCGCTTATGATTTTTTCTTTATTGAAACTTTCTCTACTTAAATCCTTTTTTATAACAAGTATTGGTATATCTTCTACCTTTTCGTAAGTTGTGTATCTTTTAGAACATCTTAAACATTCTCTTCTTCTTCTAATTGCATTATAATCTTCTGCAGATCTAGAATCCACAACTTTACTTTCTTCATAAGAACAGTAAGGACATCTCATTTTAAAATCCACGCCTTTCTCTAAGTTGTAATAATATTATACCCTCTTTTTTACTTAATTTCTATATATATTTTTGAACATCTAGTATATTTTTCCCTTTTGAATCTATTAGTATAACATCTACTCCAACTTTGTATACATCAGACCATTCTATCTCTATATCCTCTGACTTACTAAAAAAGGATGTTTTTTCTCCAGGTATTATAATAGATAATATTCTATTATCATCACAATCTATCTTAACATCAGCTATTAAGCCTAACTTTTTACCTTCACTTACATCTATCACTTCCATAGCCCTTAAATTATTTAAAGAAAATAAATTTTCTTCCATGTATAAACTCCTCCTAAACATATAATTATTATATTTAATTTATATGTTTAATTTTTATATTTATTAATTAGAAGAGGTAAAAAATACTAAATAACATAAGATTTTTAATTTATCCATAAAAAATAGAGCTCAAAAGAGCTCTATACATACTTCCTCATATGCTTTAATGCTATTTTTTCCAACCTTGAAACTTGTGCTTGAGATATACCAATTTCATCAGCTACCTCCATTTGAGTTCTTCCATTAAAGAATCTTAAATTCAATATAAGTTTTTCTCTATCGTTTAATTTCTTCATAGCTTCCTTTATTGCTATATTTTCAAGCCAACTATCATCTTGATTTTTTGAATCACTTATCTGATCCATTACATATATTGCATCTCCACCATCATGATAAATAGGCTCAAATAAAGAAACTGGATCTTGAATTGCATCTAGGGCAAAAACAACATCTTCCCTTGGAATTTTAAGCTCTTTTGCTATTTGAGATACAGTAGGTTCCTTATTATTTTCATTTACTAGCTTATCTCTTACAAGTAAAGCCTTATAAGCTATATCTCTTAAAGATCTACTTACTCTTATAGTGTTATTATCCCTTAAATATCTTCTTATTTCTCCTATTATCATTGGCACAGCATAAGTTGAAAATTTAACATTTTGTGATAAATCAAAGTTATCTATAGATTTCATAAGTCCTATACAACCAACTTGAAATAAATCATCTACATTTTCGCCTCTATTATTAAACCTTTGGATTACACTAAGCACTAATCTCAGATTCCCCTTAATAAATTTCTCTCTAGCACTTGTATCTCCATTTTGCATTTGTAGCAATAATTCTTTCATTTCTTTTTCTTTTAAAACTGGTAATTTAGCTGTATTGACTCCACATATTTCTACTTTATTTATCATCATAATTGAAATCAACCCCTTCGAAGTAATTCCCTTCCGCATTTTAATTATTACCTGTAGAGGTTAATTTTATACTCTTAAATCATTTTGTTAATTTCTTTCTTTAATCTTTTTATAATTTTCTTCTCTAATCTTGAAATATAAGATTGAGATATTCCTAGCATATCAGCTACTTCCTTTTGAGTTTTTTCTTTATATCCACATAGTCCAAATCTTAATTCAACAATTTCTTTTTCTCTATTTGAAAGATTCTTCATTGCAGTAAATAATAATTCCTTGTCAACTTCATCTTCTATCAGATTGTAAACAATATCATCATCTGTGCCAAGTATATCTGAAAGTAAAAGTTCATTTCCATCCCAATCTATATTTAAGGGCTCATAAAATGATATCTCAGCTTTAACCTTGCTATTTCTCCTTAAATACATAAGAATTTCATTTTCTATACATCTTGATGCATAGGTTGCAAGCTTTATCTTTTTTTCAGGATTAAATGTATTTACTGCCTTTATAAGTCCAATTGTTCCTACAGAAATTAAATCCTCAACTCCTACACCAGTATTCTCAAATTTTCTAGCTATATATACAACTAGTCTTAAATTTCTCTCAATAAGAATACTTCTAATAGCTTCATCATTCTCCCCTAATTTGTTAACTAACTCCTCTTCCTCTTTCTTACTAAGAGGTGCTGGAAGAACATCATTCCCCCCAACATAATAAATTGGTTCTACCATAATATCTAATTTAGTAAATAACTTATTAAGCAAAAGTCTTATATTTAACATAACCTAATCACCCCTATATAATTCCTCTAGACAATAAAGCTTCATATTCTCCCTCTTTACTTAATTTATTATCACAAAAACATAAGATTGCATCTCTTGTCATTGTTTCCCCATTAACATTACAAAGCTTTATATTGTCAATCTTAATCCCTTTCATATATCCTGAATTTCCATCAACTACTTTATACGGTATCCTAAATTGATCTTTTTCCTTAATGTTTACCCCTCTAAACTTTTCTCTTTCTGCTATTATTACAGGCAATGCAGTTGCAGGCTCTACAAGTCCATTTCCTGTATCTAAAAAAGCTTTAATATTAACAACTTCTGAATCAATACATACATCTAAATCATATATAAAGTTATTTATAATAGCTCTATTTTTAAAATAATTCATAACTCCACTAACAAGTATGTAACTTATAATTAGTGAGAATATTATAGATTTAGTTGAATAATCATTTATTATAAAGGATTCTGAAATATTATACTGATTTTCAACTAAAGCAAACATAAAACAAGTACCACAAAAGGCAAAAGTTATCACTAAAAAAGTTATATATCTTTTTATTATTGTCTTTAACTCTCTTCTTTCTGATATTATAGTAATCATTCCAAAAGAAAAAAGTAGTTTTAAAGGCAATGATGTGAGTATATTTAATCCTGGAACAAAAACAAACAAGGTATATATTGCTCCTAAAAAAGCTGCTAATATTATTCTCTTGTAAATTATTGTATCTTTTAAGGTCTGTAAAGTTAAATAAAGTAGAAAAAAGTTAATTAAAAAATTTTCTAATATGACAATGTCAATATATACAGTCATAAATCAACTCACTCCCTATTTATAATTATAAAGCTTCTTATTCTAAAATTTTGTCATTATATATTCCATATGCATATTTTCTATCTTTCTTTTTCCTCATTATTCTACATTTTTCTACCAAATAAAAAATTCTTAATATTATAATTATTTTTTCCATGTCTATTCTTGTAATGAAAATGTATTCATTAAACATAAGTTCATAATTTATTAAACTATAAATAATAAAATTCAATATTTTTTTCCATTTACTGAGTTTTAAATCCCAAAATATTGAAAAATAACTATAAAAACTTTTTATTTCTACATAAACTCTATTATAAATATATAAAATTTTTTCTAATTAAAGTAAAAATAAAAGCACTTATAGTAATTAATTACCATAAGTGCTTTTCTATTTAAAAATACTATCTTCTACCTCTTCTTAAAAACATAGGTATTTCTAAATCATCATTATATCTATCTTCTTGTTGAGTTTGTGAAGATGCAGCAACTTCTTGCTCAGCTACTTTTTCTTCAACATTTTCTACTATAACTTCTCTTTGAGTTTGAGTAGCTCCACTTGTTACTCCTTGAGCTCCCATTCCCATTCTTTGACGCTCTTTTTCAAATCCAGTAGCTATAACAGTTATTCTTATTTCATCTTTTAATGTTTCATCAATAACAGTACCAAATATTATGTTAGCATCTGGATCTGCAGCTTCTTGAACTATTTCTGCAGCTTCATTTATTTCTAATAATCCTAACTCAGAATCTCCTGTTACATTTAATAAAACTCCAGTAGCACCAACTATTGATGTTTCTAATAGTGGAGATGATATTGCTTCTCTTGCAGCATCTTGTGCTCTTGTTTCTCCTTTACCATATCCAACACCCATGTGTGCTAAGCCTTTATCTAACATAACAGCTCTAACGTCTGCAAAGTCTAAGTTTATTAAACCTGGATTAGTTATAAGATCTGATATACCTTGTACACCTTGTCTTAAAACATCATCAGCTTTCTTAAATGATTCTAATAAAGTTGTTTTCTTATCTACCATTGATAAAAGTCTTTCATTAGGTATTGTAACTAATGTATCAACTTTTTCTTTTAAATTTGCTATACCCATTTCAGCATGAGTCATTCTTCTTCTACCTTCAAATGGGAATGGCTTAGTAACTATACCTACTGTTAATATTCCCATTGATTTAGCTATTTCAGCTACTACTGGCGCAGCTCCAGTACCAGTACCACCGCCCATACCAGCAGTTATAAATACCATATCAGCTCCTGATATAGCCTCTGTTATTTCATCTCTACTTTCCTCAGCAGCTTTTTTTCCTATTTCAGGATTTGCCCCTGCACCTAGTCCTTTTGTAAGTTTATCGCCTATTTGAATTTTATTTTGGGCATGAGATAGTGTTAAGGCTTGTTTATCTGTATTTATAGCAATAAATTCAACATCTCTTAATCCTTCTTGAATCATTCTATTAACAGCGTTTCCGCCTCCGCCTCCACATCCAATTACCTTAATATTAGTAAATGATTGTATATCTACATCAAAATCTAACAAACTAATTCCTCCTTTAAAAAAGCTCCTCTAAGAACGCCATTATTTTGGAAAGCCCTCTCTTCTTTACACTTTTATTTTCACTTTTATTTTCTTTATCCACTGTTACTTTTCTTCCTGAAAGTAATTCTTCATCACATATTAATTTTAACCTATCATATACCTCTTTAACAATACTAATTGAATTAATTATTGAAGAATTGTCAAATAAAAATTGCTTTTTAGTGAAAATTCTTACATCCTTATCAGTTGTATACTCTATTCTTTCCTTAATATGTTCATAATAACTAATACCGTCACCAGTTAATATTATCATATCTGTGGTATTTAGAATATCCCTTTCCATCAATTTACTATTAACTAATTCTACTATTTCACTTAATCTTGCATCTATAATATCATGAATTAAATAGGTATCCAATATGTGTTCCTCAAAGGAAATATTATTATAATCCTTTCTAATACTATAATATTTTGAAGAATATTGCAATTTTAATCTTTCTGCTTCCTCTTCTGATATAGATAAACATATAGCTAAATCTTTGCTTATATTTCTTCCTCCTAATGGTATATAATCCATATCCTTTAGTGTATTCCCTTTGTAACTATATATTTGTGTTTCTTCTGCCCCTACATCTATAATTACAACATTTGAAGTTTCTGTTTTTTTACTTAAAAAAACATTTTTAAATCCAAATCCCAATGAAACTGTTCCTAAAACCTCATATCCAGCTTCTAAAATAATTTTATTTAAAGTGCTAATTTTAGATTTAGGAGCGATAATTAAATCTTCATCTATTTCTATTCTTTCAGCTCTAATTCCAATTGGATTCTGAACAAAGCCAAATTCTTCAGTATAGAATGAATTTATTGTACTATCTGCTACACATTCTTCCTCTGAAAGCTTTAATGTTCTTCCTTCTATATAAGCTTCTTCTATATTTTCTTTAAAAACTAATGAATCATCATTGTCAGTATAAGAATATCCCTTATTTTCTACCATTCTACAATCATTATTTTTTAATGATAAGTAAACACCTCGAATATTATGTCCACTTTTTTCTTCTAGTTCTTTTAGACATTCTTTAATAGTTTTTACAACAGACTCTTCATCTATTATTTTACCTTTAGATACACCTTGCAAATCTTTTACTACAAAATCTAATACTTCGAATTCTCCATTTTCATTTTCACCTGATATCGCCGCACAAATATTTCTGTTTCCAATATCTAGACCCACTATGTTTTTAGACATTTTTTCTATGTGTACCTCCCTATCTAAAAATTGTGATAATATATATATTCTCTTAAAAATTCAAATTACCTCTATATTTAATACATCAATAATCGACTTAAAATCTCCCTATCTATAGCAGAATTCATTGCCGTTTCTTGTGTTATTATACCTTCTCTATACAGATTAGCAAGTTCCATGTCCATCGTTCTCATTCCATATTTACTTCCAGTTTGGATAGAAGATTCTATTTGATGAGTTTTTCCTTCTCTTATTAAATTTTTTATAGCTGGTGTAGCAACCATTATTTCTAATGCAGCATTTCTATCTCCATCAACGGTTTCCACTAATTGTTGTGATATAATTATTTGTAAAACAGAAGCTAACTGTATTTTTATTTGCTCCTGCTGATGTGGTGGAAAAACATCTACTATTCTATCTATAGTCTTAGCAGCTCCTATAGTATGAAGAGTTGAAAATACTAAGTGTCCAGTCTCTGCCGCTGTTATAGCTGTTGAAATAGTCTCTAAATCTCTCATTTCTCCAATTAAAATAACATCAGGATCCTCTCTAAGAGCTGCTTTTAAGGCTCTTTCATAACTTAGAGTGTCCTTGCCTATCTCTCTTTGGTTTACAATAGATTTATTATGTTTATGAAGAAACTCTATAGGATCTTCTATTGTTATTATATGAGATTCTCTATTATTATTTATTTCATTGATTAAAGCTGCTAAAGTTGTACTTTTACCACTTCCAGTAGGTCCTGTAACTAATACAAGTCCTCTTTTAAGATTACATATATCCTTTAAAGTCTCAGGATATCCTAAACTATCTAAAGTTGGCATATCTAAAGATATAACTCTTATAGCTAAAGCTGTACTATTTCTTTGTTTATATATATTAACTCTAAATCTACCTTTACCATGTATTGAATATGATGTATCGTATTCTCCAATAGCATCATACTTTTCATATGCATCCTGTAATATCTCTCTAGCATACGCTTCAGTATCTTCAGGACGTAATATTTCATGTTCTAACCTTACTAATTTTCCATTAACTTTTATTATAGGAGAAATACCTACTGTTAAATGCAAATCAGATGCTCCTTCTTTAACTGTTAACTCTAAAAGTTCTGCTAAACTTTGCATAAATCTCCTCCTAAACTTAATTCTTAATAAATAATTTGTTCACTTCATAAAGAAATGAACAAATTATTTATAGAAGAATCCACCTTTTTTATCGTATAATAAATATTATAAACCATATGATATATCAATTCCATAATTTTATAAAACTTATTTTTTTTTATACAATTTATTAAGTATCATTTAACATTTAAATTCCTTATTTAATTTTTTTAGTGCCTTTTTTTCTATTCTAGATACATATGATCTTGATATACCAAGAATTCCCGCTATTTCCCTCTGTGTTTTTATATCACCATCTAAAAGACCATATCTCATTTGAATTATCTCTTTCTCCCTAGGACTTAAGACATCAGACATCTTTTTATAAAGCTCCTTAACCTGTAATGAATTTTCAACAGCCTCTAATACCGAATCAGAGTCACTACTTAAAATATCTATGAGACAAATTTCATTACCTTCCTTATCTACTCCTATAGGATCTTGAAGGAATACTTCTCCCTTTGTCTTCTTAGTATTCCTAAAAAACATAAGTATTTCATTGTCTATACACTTAGCTGCATATGTTGCAAGTCGTATTCCCTTGTTAGTGTCAAAAGAATCTATAGCCTTTATTAAACCTATTGTTCCTATAGATATTAAATCATCCATTTCTTTTGAGTTTTGATAATTTGAAGAATATTTCTTAACTATATGTGCTACTAGTCTTAAATTCCGCTCAACTAGTACTCTTTTTGCCTCAACATCTCCATCTTTTAATCTTTCTAAATAGATTTTTTCTTCCTTCTCATTTAAAGGCTTTGGAAAAGTAGAATTTCCTGTTACATAGCCAGTTAAAAATATTTTACTACCAACTAATTCTAATAAGTATTGTAACATGAACATGTCGTTCCCCCTATTAATGCTTATTACTATAATATGAGTTGATAGTTAAAATATTGCTAAATCTATTTATTTTTTGTAAGTTCTAAAACTATATCTCTGAAAATAGGACCTGCAGTATTTCCACCTCCTGGTTTTCTATCTTCATAAACATTTTTTATATTTGGCACCATAACTCCTAAAGTATAGTACTTTTCTCCATGTTTAAAATATCCTAAAAACCATCCATGTAATTCTCCACCTAGAGCTTCAGCAGTTCCAGTTTTAGCTCCTATCTCAATTCCTTCAATTTTAGTTATATTTGCAGTTCCTTCTAAAACCGTTGAGTTCATTACACTTTTTAAGTCCTCTGCTGTCTTCTTAGAGATTACATTTTTTCTTAACTCCTTAAATTCTTTTTTTATCTCTCCTTTTTGATTTTCAAAATCTTTTAATATATAAGGCTCTACGTATTCCCCTTCATTAACAACAGTAGATATTATACCTGCCATTTGAATTAAACTAGTTTGCATAGATTGGCCTATAGAAAGATTTGTTATACTAACATTTTCAGGGACATCTCCCTTAGTCTCCATTCCTGTTTTTTCATCTAATCCTAAAGCTAAAGAAAAAACTCCTTGTTCCTTTGCAAAATCTAATAATCCTCTAGTTCCTATTTGAGCTCCTAATTTAGAAAAAACATCATTACATGAAACCTCAAAAGCTTCTTTAATACTTATTGTTCCATGTATTTTTTCCTTTTTACATACTAACCCATCGCATCTTAATTTATCAGAAAGGCTAATACCCTTTTCTTCCATAGCAGCCTCTAAAGTTAAAATTTTAAATATTGATCCTGCCTCATAACCATTAATGCTACCTGAACCTAAAACAACATTTGGAGCTGATTCATCCTTTTGAGCTAAGGCTAAGACTTCACCGCTAGCACTATCAATAAGTACTGCTCCTGCATTTTTAAAAGTTTTATAATCTTCCTTAGCTAAAACATCTCTAACTATTTTTTGAAATTTATTGTCCAAAGTTAACTTAACATTTAGATTATCCTCTGGAATGTCATATTGTCCTTCTCCATATAATCCTTCATGATCCCTTTCAAAAATAATTTTAGGATCTTTATTATTTTCTAACTCCTTATTTATTACCATTTCTAGAGATTTTTTTGATTTATCAACCTCTTTTGTCTCTACTTTTTTATCCTTATTCTCTACTAAAGCAAAACCCTTAGTAGAAGTTACCATATTTTCTATTTTCCAATTATCATCTTTTTTCTTTTCTTGTGCCTTATAAGTATAAATTCCTTTTATATTTTTCAAACTATTTATTTTATCAAAACTTTCCTGTGAAACATCATAATATAATTTTCCTCCACTTTTTACTACATTATCAAAAGAAAAATCCTTATCTTCAGATTGCATAATATAATTAAAGGCCATTATATTCTCTAAGTTTTTATTTAAATTATTTAATCTAAAAGCCATAGAATCTATAACAACTTTGTATTTAGTCTCATATTGAAATATGCTTTCTCCCTCTCTATCTAAAAGTGAATAATTAAGGTCAGAAATATTTTCATATTGTTTGTGATTTCCTTTGAAATTTCCTGTTTCTTTTGTACTATACTTTTTCTGCACATAATAAATCCTCATGTCAAGTAATAGTAAAGCTAATAACAATAAAGAAACTAAGCTTATTAATCTATTTTTAATTTCAATTTTTCTTTTTCTGTTAAACATAAAAACACCCCTCCTGGCTAAATTCTAGCCAAGTTAGGGGTGTTTTATTCAATAAGAAATAATTACTTCTATCTCTTATTTAAGTAAAATCGTAATATACCTTTTTAAGATATTATTCGTATTTTCCTAAAACCTCTTTTATTTTTGCAACAATAATATCTATGGCAACTTTATTATGTCCACCTTCTGGTATTATTATATCAGCAAATTTCTTTGTAGGTTCTGTAAATTGATTATGCATAGGCTTTACTACATTTAAGTACTGATTTATAACAGACTCCATAGTTCTTCCTCTTTCATTTATGTCTCTGACCATTCTTCTTATGATTCTAACATCAGCATCTGTATCAACGTAAATCTTTATATCTAGAAGTTCTCTTATTCTTGGATCTTCTAGTATTAATATTCCTTCTACAATAACAATTTCTTTTGGCTCAACCTTAGTTGTATCTTCAATTCTATTATGTATAGAGAAGTCATAACTAGGTTTTTGTATAGAATGTCCATTTAAAAGTGACTCTAAATGTGAAACTAAAAGATTGTTATCAAAAGCATTTGGATGATCGTAGTTAGTTTTAACTCTATCCTCCATTGATAAATGGCTTTGATCCTTATAATATGAATCTTGCTCTATCATTGCTATACAATCTTCACCAAATTGTCTATATATCTCCTTAGCTATTGTACTTTTACCTGAGCCAGTGCCTCCTGTTATTCCTATAAAAATTGGTCTCTTCATTAGCTGTTTGCCTCCTTGCACTTAATTAACATATCATTTACCTTTACAGGCTTATCTATTTTAACCTTGAATATCATTTGAGCTTTGTTAGCAACATCTATTTTTTCGTCTTTTTCATTCTTCATATCATTCATTTGGATTTCATAGTAATCTCCTACTGGAGTTAATACCTCTACTGTATCCCCTTCGAATAATCTGTTTCTTTGTTCTATAGTTGCTACCTTAGTTTCTTCGTTATAATCTCTAACAACTCCTACGATATCATAATCTCTTATATAAGATGATGATTCATAAACTTGCTCTCCTGATTTTCCAAAGTAAAATCCTGTGTGATATCTTCTATGACTAACCTTTAAAAGATTATCCATTAATTTTTGATCAAATTCATATCCTTCTGGATCATCCCAATACTTATCTAAAGCTTCTCTGTAAGCTTTAACAATTGCAGCAACATAGTATGGGCTCTTCATTCTTCCTTCTATTTTAAATGAGTATATACCACTCTTAACAAGCTCTGGTATATATTCTATCATACATAAATCCTTAGAGTTCATTATGTATGTACCTTTATCATCTTCTATAACTTGGAAATACTCTCCAGGTCTCTTTTCTTCCATTAAATAATACTTATATCTACATGCTTGTGAACAAGCTCCTCTATTTGAGTCTCTTCCTGTCATGTAGTTTGATATTAAACATCTTCCTGAGTATGCCATACACATTGAACCATGAACAAATGCTTCTAAATCACAATCTTCTGGTAAATTCTCATGTATTTTTTCAATTTCTTTAAAACTAAGCTCTCTAGCTAAAACAATTCTCTTAACTCCTAAGCTATGCCAAAACTTAGCTGACTTCCAGTTTACATTGTTTGCTTGAGTACTTAAGTGTATTTCTAAATCTGGTGCAACTTCCTTTGCAGTCATTATTATTGATGGATCTGAAACTATTATTGCATCTACATTTAAATCATTAAGTCCTACAATGTATTCTTCTAATCCTTCTAAATCTGCATTGTGAGGAAATACATTCATAGTAACATAAACTTTTCTTCCTCTATCATGAGCATACTTTACACCTTCTGCAATCTGTTCATTTGTAAAGTTATCAGCGAAAGCTCTTAGGTTAAGTTTGCTTCCTCCAATATAAACTGCATCTGCTCCAAAATCAATTGCTGTCTTTAATTTTTCTAAGCTACCTGCTGGTGCTAATATTTCTGGTTTTCTCATGTTTGCTACCTCCTCTTAGTTAACGCAATTCCATCTCCCATAGGAATAACAGTTGTTATTAAATTTTCATCCTTTGAGACCATATCCAAATACTTTCTCATTCTCTTAACAATAGTTATTTTTCTTCTCTTCACTAAGTCATCAGAAGCAACCATTCCTCTAAACAAAACATTATCTGCTATTATAATTCCATCTTTTTTTAAAATTCTTAAACATTCTGGTAAAAAATGATTATAATGTCCTTTACCTGCATCCATGAATATCATATCAAATTCATCATGAAGACTCTCTAAAACTTCTAAACAATCTCCCTGTAAAATATTGATTTTTTCCTCTAATCCAAATTTTTTAATATTCTCTTTAGCATAATTTATCATATTATCATCTCTCTCGATTGTAGTAATATGACATTCTCCACCACAAGCTTTGTTCATCAGTATTGAAGAATAACCTATAGCTGTGCCTAATTCTAATATTTTCTTTGGTTTATTCATAGATACCATAAACTCAAGGAACTTAGCACCTTCCTTTTGTATTATTGGCACCTTATTTTCTTTTGCAAAATCTTCTAGTTCTTTTAATTCGTCATTTCTATCTGGAATAAGATCTCTAAGATACTTTTCCATATATTCAAAGGTTACTCCACTCATTTGCTCCTCCAAATTTTAGTATCCAAATTCTTTCTTCTTAGCTAGGAAATCTTCGTAATTATTAGTAAAATAGTGCTTATTATTTGATGGATTCAATAAATAATATATGTAGTCTGTTTTAGCTGGTTTTATGGCAGCCAAAAGTGAAGGTTTTCCAGGATTACATATTGGCCCCACTGGAAGTCCTTTAATCTTATATGTATTATATGGCGAATCCACTTTTAAGTCTTTATAAAGTACAGTATCTTTATGCTCTCCTAAAGCATATAAAACTGTAGCATCGATTTGTAAAGGCATACCTTTTTGTAGTCTGTTATATATAACAGATGCTATTTCTGCACGCTCACTATCATCCCTAGCCTCTTTTTCAACCATTGAAGCTACTATTACATATTTCTCATACTCTTCCTTTGGAATAGTAATGCCTAGTTCACTTTGTATCTCACTAATTACCCCTTCAAACCTGTTAAGCATCATTTCAATTATTTGTTTTGGTGTTGTGCCTTTAGGAATAGCATATGTGTCTGGAAATAAAAATCCTTCTAACTCATATTTTCTTTCATTATTAGGTTTTATATAAGATGGTAATGGATACTCTTTTACTACTTTTAAAAACTCATCTTTTGTGCATACCTTAGATTCTTCCAATTTCTTAGCTATATCCTCTACAGTGTATCCCTCTGGAAATGTTACCTTATAATCTGATACTTTCCCATCAGTTAGTACACTTAAAAAATCATTAAAACTTATGTCACTATTCACAGTATATGTACCTGGTTTTATACTTTCTTCTACGTTATTAAACTTTATATATATCTTAGAAAAAAAGGAACTTCTAAGTACATTTTCATTGTTTAATCGTTCAAAAAGTCCATTTAGTGACTCTCCTTCTTTAACTTTAAAGGTTATATCAGCTTTATTAGATTGTAAAGGGCTTCGCTTTATGGAGTTATATTTAACTACAAATACAGCTAAGTTAATCACAAGTAAAATTATGAATATGGATATCAAAACCATACTTTTAGAGTTTTTTAGCCTTTTCACAGTAGTACCCCCTCATATTTTAAGATAAATGGCCATAAAGCCATTTATCTAATTATAAATCTTTTTCTCATAAAAACAAACTTGTTTTACTAATTTTTGTTTATGTACCCAAAGTTATAAAATAAAATTATAAGAAAATTTATTATTTTTTACTTCTATTTATAGCTCTCTTTCTCTCAGCACTGTCTAAGATTCTCTTTCTCATTCTTACATTTACTGGAGTAACTTCAACTAATTCGTCATTGTTTATGAATTCTAAACATTGCTCTAATGACATTTGTCTTACTGGAGTTAATTTTAAAGCATCATCAGCTCCAGATGATCTTGTATTAGTTAATTGTTTTTTCTTACAAATATTAACGTCTATGTCATCTGCTCTTGAACATTCTCCACAAACCATTCCAGCATAAACTTCTGTACCTGGCTCTATGAATAAAGTTCCTCTTTCTTGAGCATTAAATAATCCATATGTAACTGCTTCTCCTGATTCAAATACTACGATTGATCCTCTACTTCTTCCTGGGATCTCTCCTTTGTATTTTTCAAATCCATCAAATACATGGTTCATTATTCCGTTACCTTTTGTATCTGTCATGAATTCATTTCTAAATCCTATAAGTCCTCTTGCAGGTATTTTGAACTCTAATCTTGAGTATCCATTAACCGCTGAAGTCATATTTACCATTTCAGCTTTTCTAGGTCCTAATTTTTCCATAACAGGTCCCATAAATTCTTCTGGAACGTCTATAGTTAAGTGCTCTATTGGTTCAACCTTAACACCATTTTCATCTATTTTTGTTATAACGTTTGGCTTAGAAACTTGGAATTCATATCCTTCTCTTCTCATTGTTTCTATAAGTATTGAAAGATGTAGCTCTCCTCTACCACTTACTTCGAAACAATCTGGAGTTATTTCTTTAACTTTTAAACTTACGTTAGTTTCTAATTCTTTTAATAATCTATCTCTTAAATGTCTTGAAGTTACGAAATCCCCTTCTCTACCAGCAAATGGTGAGTCATTAACCATAAAGTTCATGTTTAATGTAGGCTCGTCTATTTTAACAAATGGTAATCCTTCTGGATTTTGTGCATCTGTTATAGTTTCTCCAATATTTACGTCAGATATACCACTTATTGCAACTATATCTCCTAATTGAGCTTCATCAACCTCTATTCTCTTTAATCCATCATGAGTATAAAGACTTGATATTTTGAATTTAGTTACTGTTCCATCTTGTCTTACAACAGCAGCTTGTTGGTTTTTCTTAGCTATTCCTCTAGTTATTTTACCTATAGCTATTTTACCAACATATTCACTTGAATCTAAAGTTGTAACTAACATTTGTAAACTGTCTTCTATAGATCCCTTTGGTGATTCAACTTTTTCGATTATAGTATCGAATAAATCTTTCATGTTATCTTTTGGCTCATCTATGTTAATTGTAGCTACTCCATCTCTAGCTGAAGCATAAACTATTGGGAAATCTAATTGCTCATCATCTGCACCAAGCTCTAAGAATAATTCAAATATTTCATCAATAACTTCTTCTGGTCTAGCATCTGGTTTATCTATTTTGTTTATAACAACTATTGGTTTTAATCCTAACTCAAGAGCTTTTCTTAAAACGAATTTTGTTTGAGGCATAGCCCCTTCATATGAGTCTACTACAAGTAAAACACTTTCTACCATTTTAAGTACACGTTCAACCTCTCCTCCAAAGTCAGCGTGTCCTGGTGTATCTATTATATTTATTTTAACTCCGTTATAATGAACTGCTGTATTTTTTGAAAGTATTGTAATACCTCTTTCTTTTTCTAAGTCATTTGAGTCCATTACTCTCTCTTCTACTTTTTCGTTTGTTCTAAAAACGTTACTTTGTCTTAATAATGCGTCCACTAAAGTTGTTTTACCATGGTCAACGTGAGCGATTATAGCTATATTTCTAATATCATTTCTTGTAAATTCGTTACTCATTATATTTATTCCTCCAATTTTATGTGCATAAAAAATTGGATACTATTTAAGTACCCAATTTTCTTTACCTTATTAGATTCTACTGTTAAGCTTTAAAAAAGTCAACACAACATTTTTTACTTAAACAGTTACATTCTACATTATCATCTAATTTTTTTATATTTCCATTATTATTGGTAATATCATTGGTTTTCTCTTAGTTTTTTCATAAAGGAAACTTCTAAGGCCATCTCTTATGTTAGATTTCATAGTAGCCCAGTCACAGATTCCTTTCTTTTCACAATCTCTTAAAACGTCTTTTACTATCTCTTTAGCTTCATCCATTAAGTCTTCTGATTCTCTTACGTAAACAAAACCTCTTGATATAATATCTGGTCCTGCTACCACTGAAGCAGTTTCTTTTGAAATAGTAACAACTACTGTAAGAATTCCGTCTTGTGAAAGATGTTTTCTATCTCTTAAAACTATGTTTCCTACATCACCAACTCCAAGTCCATCAACAAAAATTTGTCCTGAAGTAACAGATCCATTCTTTTTGATTGAATCTCTAGTGATTTCTATAACATCTCCATTTTCAGCTATCATAAAATTCTTTTCTGATAGTCCAACATCAACAGCTAACTCTGCATGCTGTTTAAGGTGTCTATACTCACCATGAACTGGTATAAAGAATTTAGGCTTAACAAGAGCTTGCATAAGTTTTAATTCCTCTTGGCAAGCATGACCTGAAACATGGACATCTGCTAGTTTTCCATACACTACTTCTGCTCCCTTTTTGAAAAGTTGATTAATAACCTTAGAAACTAACTTTTCATTACCAGGTATTGGTGTTGCAGATAGTATTACTGTATCTCCCTCAATGATATTAACTTTTTTATGCTCTGAAGATGCCATTCTAGCTAATGCTGACATTGGCTCTCCTTGGCTTCCTGTAGTTATTATAGTCACTTGCTCATTTGGATATTTGTTTATAGAATCTATGCTAACAAAAGAATCCTTATCTATTGTTAAATATCCTAGTTCTATGGCAACCTGAACTATATTTTCCATACTTCTTCCTGAAACAGCAATCTTTCTTCCTGTCATTTCTGCAGCTTCAACAATTTGCTGTATTCTATGAATATTTGAAGCAAATGTAGCTATTATTATTCTTCCCTTTGCTCCAACAAATATTTTTTTAAGATTTTCTCCTACAGCTCTTTCTGACATTGTATATCCTGGTCTCTCTACATTAGTAGAGTCAGCCATCATTGCAAGAACTCCTTTTCTTCCTAATTCTGCAAATCTAGCAAAATCCATTACCTCTCCGTCAGTTGGAGTATAGTCTACTTTAAAATCACCAGTATGAAGTACAACTCCTAGTGGTGTATGCACTGCTATAGCAACTGAATCTGCTATACTATGATTAGTTTTTACAAATTCAACAGATGATGATTTTAATTTTATAATATCTCTTGGTTTAACTCTTATAAGCTCTGTGGTGCTTAATAAACCATGTTCTTTTAGTTTAGTTTCAACTATTCCTAAAGTAAGTTTTGTTCCATAAACAGGTACATTTAAATTTTTTAACACATATGGTAAAGCACCAATATGATCTTCATGACCATGAGTTAAAAATATTCCTCTAACTTTTTCTGCATTTTTAACAAGATATGATACGTCTGGAATAACTATATCAATACCAAACATATCTTCGTCTGGGAACTTAAGTCCACAGTCGACTACAATTATATCGTCTTTAAATTCGATAACAGTTAGATTCTTACCTATCTCGTTCAAACCACCTAAAGGTATAATTTTAACCTTTAGCTTTTCACGTTTCATATTTTCCCTCCTCTTTTTTGTAGTAGTACGCTTATGTATAAAAGAGGTTTCCTCATTTGAGAAAATTTCTCTATTCATTTTTACAATCCTTGCATATTCCGAAAAACTTTACTGTATGATCTAATATTTCAAAGCCATATTTAGTTTCAATCTCTTCTTCTAGTTCGTCTAATAAATCCGCTTCAACCTCAAAAACTTTTCCACATTTATTACAAACTAGATGATGGTGTCTATGCTCTTCATCATCATGAGCAAGTTCATATCTACTGCATCCATCTTCTAAATCTAACTTATAGATTACACCCATCTCTTCTAGAAGAATTATTGTTCTATATACGGTAGCTAATCCAATCTCTGGACAACTTTTCTTAACCTCGTCATAAATTTCCTCAGCAGTTAAGTGTTTACCCTCATTTTGTATTATAGTATCAACTATAGCTCTTCTCTGAGGTGTTAACTTATAACCCTTCTTCTTTAATTCTTCTTTTAAAGCATCAAAATCTACTGAAGCTGTATTTGCCATATTAAAACCTCACTTTACCGTTATTCTTCTTCTGCGAATAAAGTTGCATAAGCTTCTTCTATCATTTCAATTTCAAAATCATTCTCAACTGGAGCTAAAGTCTCTTCTCCATCTTCGTCTTGAACAACTTGCATAGCTATAACTACGTCTTCCTCACCTTCTGGTGATAATAAGAAATATTCTTTTTCTTCGATATCTAATTTAGTTACTACGTTGAATGTTGTTTCTATTCCTTCTTCATCAACTAAAACTATTGGTTGTAAATCGTTATTCATTTTAACTTCTCCTTTTTATTTTGATATTCTGTCTAAGTATCCTTGTAATATATAAGTAGCCGCTATTTTATCGACTATTTTTTTTCTTTTCGCTCTTGATAAATCCGCTTCTAGCATTGCTCTATGAGCAGCAACTGTTGTAAGTCTTTCATCCCAAAACTCTATTTTACCATCAAATGATTTTTCAATTTGTTCACATAAATTTTTAACCATTTCTCCAGATGGTCCTATTGTTCCATTCATATTTTTTGGCATACCTGCAACTATAGTTTCTACTCCATACTCTTTGCATATTTTCATGACTGCCTCTACGTCTTTAGTGTAGCAATCTCTTTTTATAGTTGTTACACCTTGAGCTGTCCATCCAAGTGGATCACTTACTGCAACTCCTATAGTTTTACTTCCGATATCTAAACCTAAAATTCTCATTGAATCTCCTTACATAAACGAAAGAGTACCCTTTCGGGCACTCTTTGTTATTTTATCTCTAGATAAGATTTTATAACTTCTTCAAGTATTTCATCTCTTTCCAGTTTCCTTACTAAAGCTCTTGCCCCGTTGTAATTAGTGATGTAAGTAGGGTCACCTGAAATTAAGTATCCAACTAGCTGATTAACCGGGTTATAGCCTTTTTCCTTTAGTGAGTTGTATACATCAGTTAATATTGATTTAGTTAAATCTTCCTTATTTTTACTAAAATCAAACTGCATTGTGTGGTCAAAATTGTTACTCATAACATGCTGCTTACTAGCAGCTCACCCCCTTACAGTAAATATATTTTAATTTATATATTTACATATATTATTATCTTTTAAATTAGTTTTTATTCACGCTTTACTTTATACTCATTATAAACTATATTTACATAAAAGTACAACTATTTTACAAGTAATTCTACAACTTCTTTTGCTTTTTCTAATGCTTTAGCTATATTTTCTGGATTTTTTCCACCAGCTTGAGCCATGTCAGGTCTTCCACCTCCGCCGCCGCCTACAACTGCTGCAACTTCTTTTATTACCTTTCCACAATGAACTCCATTAGCTAATGAATTTTTAGTTGCCATAGCTACTAAGTTTACTTTTCCACCATTCTCACTTGCTAAAACAACTATTCCATTATTTAATTTATTTCTAACTTTATCAGCTAAATCTCTTAATGAATTTCCATCAACATCTTTTAATTCTGCTGTAACTAATTCAACTCCGTTTATTTCAACTTTGTCTTTTAAGATATCATCCTCAGCACCTTGAACTAATTTAGCTTTAAGTTCTGCTATTTCTTTATCTTTTTCTTTTAATTCATGAGCTTGAGCTGCTATTCTCTTAGCAATATCTTTTTCATTACACTTAAGCATTGAAGCAGCTTCCTTAAGCATATTATTTTTAAGTTCCATGAATTTTAATGCGCTTATTCCAGTAACAGCCTCAATTCTTCTTATTCCAGCAGCAACTCCTGATTCTGAAACTATCTTAAATAATCCAATTTCTCCTGAGTTAGCTACGTGAGTTCCTCCACATAATTCTTTTGAGAAATCTCCAACTGAAACAACTCTTACTTTTTCAGCATACTTTTCATCGAAAAGACAAGTTGCTCCACTATTTCTAGCTTCATCTAATGACATTTCCTTTGTATCAACTACAGATACAGTCATTATTTTTTCATTTACTAATAATTCAACTTTTTCTAATTCTTCTTCTGTTAAAGCTGCAAAATGAGTAAAGTCAAATCTTAATCTTTCTTCATCAACATATGAACCTGATTGATTTACATGGTCTCCTAAAACTTCTTTTAAAGCTTCATGTAACATGTGTGTAGCTGTGTGGTTTTTACATATGTTAGATCTTCTTGAATCATCAACTGATAATTTAACTTCTTGACCTTCTTTTAAGCTACCTTCTATAACCTTAATGTAGTGAACAAATTTTCCACCAACATTTTTCTTACAATCTGTAACTATTGCCATTCCAGTTTCTGAAGTTATATTTCCTCTATCTCCAACTTGACCTCCCATTTCAGCATAGAAAGGAGTTTTATCAGTTAATAAGAATCCTTCTTCACCTTCTTTAAGTTCAGCTTTAAATTCTTCATTATTTCCTAGTACTATAACTTTTGAGTTAAGCTCTAAATTAACATATCCATCAAATTCAGTAACTATTGAAGCATCCACTTTGTTTACTGGACTTTCTTCGCTTCCCATATAGCTACTTTCTCCTCTAGCATTTCTAGCTCTTTCTCTTTGCTCTTTCATTTCCTTATTAAAGTTTTCTATATCTAACTCTAAGCCTTTTTCTTCTAATATCTCTTGAGTAAGCTCTAGAGGGAATCCATAAGTATCATATAATTTGAAAGCTTTAGCTCCTGATAAAACTTTCTCATTTTTTTCTTCCATTTCTGAAATATAGCTCATAAGTATATCCATACCTGAGTCTATTGTTTCATTAAATCTTTCTTCTTCTAACTTGATTATCTTCTTAATGTAATCAGCTTTTTCTTTTAATTCTGGATAAGCTTCACCGTAATTTTCAACTACAGCATCAACCATTTCATTTAAGAATATACCTTTAACTCCTAAAAGTCTTCCATGTCTAGCAGCTCTTCTAAGAAGTCTTCTTAAAACATATCCTCTACCTTCATTTGATGGTTGAACACCGTCACATATTAAGAAAGTAACACTTTTTCCATGGTCAGTTATTATTCTTAATGATACATCTTTGTCTTTATCTTCTCCATATTTAGCATTTGTTAATTCACATGCTTTATTTAATATGTTTTTAACTGTATCTATTTCGAAGATATTATCTACACCTTGCATTATTGTAGCTATTCTTTCTAAGCCCATACCTGTATCTATGTTCTTTTGAGCTAACTCATTGTAGTTTCCTTCTTCATCTTTATCAAATTGAGTGAAAACTAAGTTCCAGAACTCAACTATTCTATCAGCATCTGAAGCCTCTAAAAATTCTTCTACAGTTTCAACCTTTCCTTCTCCTCTATCAAAGTGAATCTCTGTACAAGGACCACAAGGACCTACCCCTATTTCCCAGAAGTTATCATCTTTTCCTAATCTGAATATTCTGCTTGGATCTACATCAGTTTTACTAGTCCAAATATCATAAGCTTCATCGTCATTTAAATATATAGTTACATATAATTTATCCTTTGGAATTCCTAAAGTTTCTGTTATAAACTCCCAAGCCCATGGAATTATTTCTGATTTAAAGTAATCTCCAAATGAGAAGTTTCCTAGCATTTCGAAGAATGTACCATGTCTTGATGTTTTACCAACATTCTCTATATCACCAGTTCTTATACACTTTTGGCAAGTTGTTATTCTTCTTTTTGGTGGTTCTTCTAAACCTGTGAAATAAGGTTTAAGTGGTGCCATACCTGCATTTATTAATAATAAACTCTTATCATTTTTAGGTACTAACGGAAATGACTGTAATCTTAAATGGTCTTTGCTTTCAAAAAAGCTTAAATATTTTTCTCTTAATTCATTTGCTCCCATGAATTTCATAATTTATTCCTCCAAATTTTATGTATTTATCCTTTAGCCTTTAAGTTTAATCCTATATTTATAAAATAAGATTAAACCCTCTACTTAGCCTAGATATTCTTTTATTTTATAATTAGTTTCACACATAAAAAAAGAACATAAAACACCTCACCCCTAATTAAAAGGGACGAAATCCTATGCTCCGCGGTACCACCCTAATTATGTAAAACTACATCACTCTAAAAATTATAGCTCAAAGATAGCTTCAACATCTCTTTTAAGAAGTTCTCACCAACCACTTCCTCTCTGATTAAAAGATAAATGCCTACTCATTCTCGTCAACGCTTTTCATTAAGTTATTATAGGCAAATTATAAAAAAAATTTCTTTACCTGTCAATATAATTGCCAACTGTATTAATATCTATTTTACTAAATTACTATGTATTCCTATATATTTTATGATTATTTATCTACTAAGTTAAATATTATTTTTATATAAAATACTATTAAAATAATATTATTATGTATATTTATTAATATCTAAAACTTTTTAACTATAAAAAAATATATCATACTTCTTAATAACTATAATTTAATCTAATACTAAAATATCATAAAAACATATAATAATCCCAATCATCAAATAGAACTTTAATCACAACAGCTATAGGAACTATAAAAACCATTCCTAAAAGCCCTCCTATTTGCTCTCCAATTAAAAGTAATATTATGATTAATATTGGATGCATATCTATACTCTCAGCTGTAATTTTAGGTGCTATTAAGTTTCCTTCAATTTGTTGAATTATTAAAAAAGTCAATATAACCCACAAAATTTTATTTGGGCCTTCTACTAATGCTACAACTATTGCAGGTATTGCTCCTAAAACCGCTCCAAAATAGGGTATAATATTGAGTAACGCATTTAAAAACGCTAATAATAGAGGAAACTTTATTCCTAGTATAAGCATACCTATAAAGGTCATAACTCCAACTAATAAGCTTAAAAGTAATTGCCCTAAAATATATTTACCTAAGACTTTATCAACATCTCTCCCTAGATTTTTTAATAGAGCTCTCTTCTCCATTGGGCAGCAATATAAAAATTTATTAGATAATAAATCTCCATAGGCTAAAAAATAATATGCTAATACAGGTATAACAGCAAAAGCTAAAATATTTTCTGAAAAGCTAATTAAATTATTTATAATACTAGTTGCAAAACTAACTAATAATATATTTAATTTTTCAGTAACTTGAGCTTCAATAACATCAAAAATCCCTAATTCCATAAACTTCATCTTCATAATCAAATCATTTATAAAGAATTCTATACCATTTATTAAACCATCAAAACTTTCCCCTTCTTTAAACATACTTGGAATTAGAACTGTTAAAAAAAATAATATAAGAAAAATTACACTAAGTACTATAGACATAGCTAAAAAGTTTTTATTTATTTTTGTTCTTTCACATAAAAATCTATATAGAGGCTTAAGAATATATGCAAAAATCCCTGATACAAGCACTATAAAAATAATGTCTCTAAAAGCTTCAAATTGATATAAAAGGAATATAAATAAAAAAATTATAAATGTTAATATTAAATTTCTTATAAATCTTTTTTTATCTTTTAAAGCTCTAAACATTCCTACTCCTCCTTTTTTAATTTACCTAGCCAAAATATTTTCTTGGAATCATTCTCATATTTATATTTTTATTGCCAAAAAATAAAATGCTTTCTTCTCCTAAAATAGTTTCTTTTAATTGTATAACTCGCTTTCCATTTTTAAATTTATCAACTAATCCACTTACCACTATTAATCCTCTTATATAAAAGTCATAGTCTATTAAAATATCTTCTAATATTCCTATCATATGGCCATCCTTATTTATAAGATCAAAGTTTTTTATCTCGCTAAATTTTAACCCTCTATGTACATGTACCCCTTCTGTCATAATAGTATCGCTTAAAGAAATAACATTAGTTAAGTCCACATAATCTCTTTTTGAAAATAATTTTTTTGTTATTATAAAGCCCATGACTTTCCCATTAAAATAATCTATAGCAAGATCACAAACTACTCCAACCTTTTTTCCATTAGAATCAAAAACCTTAAGACCAATTAAATCTCTTATTCTATACACTCTAAAAGTCATCCCTTTCTAATTTAAGTAAAGCCATTAGTAATATATTTAGTATTATCTATATCCTTCCAAAAAATACATAGTTTCATAGGTATTTTAAATTTATTTTTGTAAACTTAAATAATAATCCTTAAACTTTCTAAGTAAGTTATTAACTAAATAAAGTAAGTATATATTATTAACTTAATAAATACACTTTGTATAGTGCACTTTATATTGAAAATAAAATTTAAAAAGTTTTAATATAAAAGAAAAAAGCCCCCTTTTGGGAGCTTTCTATTAAAGTAGGCTTTCGATTATTCCTCCACCTACAACTAAATCATCTTTATAGAAAACAACAGATTGACCTTTAGTTATAGCTCTTTGCTTATCTTCAAAAGAAACTTTAACTCTTCCATTTTCCATAGGACTTATAGTAGCCTTAGCTGGTCTAGCTGAATATCTAATTTTAGCTTCAACTTCCATATGACCTTCAAGTTTATCTATAGATATGAAATTTATATCTTTACAAACTAAATCAGTTTTAAAGATATCCTCTTCTGGTCCTACTACAACAGTATTAGTTACAGGGTTTATATCAGTAACAAACACTGGTCTTCCAAGAGCTAATCCTAAGCCCTTTCTTTGTCCTATTGTATAATAGACTATTCCTTTATGTTTTCCTAAGACATTTCCATACTTATCAACAAAGTTTCCTGGTCTAACTTTGTTTGGAGCAGCTTCACATATGTATCTTCCATGATTATTATCTGGAATAAAGCATATTTCTTCACTGTCCTTTTTATTATGTACATCTAGACCGATCTCTTTAGCTATTTCTCTAATTTTATCCTTAGTGAATTCTCCACAAGGCATTAAAGTATGCTCTAACTGTTCTTGAGTTAGATTGTATAAAGCATAAGTTTGATCTTTTCTATCATCCTTTGATCTTATAAGTTGGAATCTTCCATCTCTTTCTTCGATTTTAGCATAGTGACCTGTTGCAACATAGTCTGCACCTATACCTTTAGCTTTTTGTAAAAGCTCATCAAATTTAAGATATTTGTTACATGCAATACATGGATTTGGAGTTCTACCTTGTATATATTCGTCTACAAAATAATCTATTACGTTTCTTTTAAAACTATCTCTAAAGTTTAAAACGTAAAAAGGAATATCTAGTTTTTGAGCAACTCTTCTAGCATCATCCACTGCTGACAGTGAACAACATCCACCTTCTCTTTCCTCATATTCCTTATCCTCTTGCCATATTTGCATTGTAACACCAATTACATCGTATCCCTGTTCCTTTAAAAGGTAAGCAGCAACGGAGCTATCAACTCCGCCGCTCATACCTATAACAACCTTTTTCTTTGTCACAAAATCACCACTTTAATATTATTCTTAACCGTGAACATGCTCATGTATGTCATGTGAATGTTCTTTCATATCCCAAGGCTCTAATCCTTGTCTTTGTCTATAGTCGTTTATAGCCTTGTGTATAGCTTCCTCAGCTAATACTGAACAGTGCATTTTTACTGGTGGAAGACCATCTAAAGCTTCTGCAACAGCTTTGTTTGATAATTCCCAAGCTTCTTCTACAGTTTTTCCTTTTATAAGCTCTGTAGCCATACTTGATGAAGCTATAGCAGATCCACATCCATAAGTTTCAAATTTAACATCTTCTACAATGTTATTTTCTATTTTAAGATATATTCTCATTATATCTCCACATTTAGCGTTACCAACTTCTCCAATTCCGTTAGCATCTTTAATTTCTCCTACATTTCTTGGGTTTTTGAAATGATCCATAACTTTTTCACTATATATCATAATTAATTCTCTCCTTCTACTTCTCTTAAATGATTTTTCCATAATGGTGACATACTTCTTAATCTTGCGATTATTGGTGGTACTTTTTCTAATACGTAATCAACGTCTTCTTCAGTTGTACCTTCACCTAAACTTAATCTTAATGATCCGTGTGCTATTTCATGAGGTAAACCTATTGCTAATAACACGTGTGATGGATCTAATGATCCTGATGTACAAGCACTTCCACTTGAACCACAAATTCCTTCAAAGTCTAATGAAAGAAGAATTCCTTCACCTTCAATGAATTCAAAGCATACATTTACGTTACCTGGTAATCTCTTGCTACCATCTTTTGGTCCGTTTAATCTTGTAAATGGTACTTCTAATAATCCTTTTATTAACTTATCTCTTAACTTAGAAATTTTAGCTATATGCTCATCTAAGTTTTCTCCAGCTATTTCCATAGCCTTTCCTAATCCAACTATTGCAGGTATGTTCTCAGTTCCAGCTCTTCTAGCTCTCTCTTGACCACCACCGTGGATTAAGTTATCTATTCTTATACCTTTTCTTATATATAAAGCTCCGATTCCTTTTGGTCCATAAACTTTATGTCCAGCTAATGAAAGTAAATCGATGTTCATATCTTTAACATCTATCTTTACATTTCCTACAGCTTGAACTGCATCTGTATGGAATATTACTTTTCTTTCTCTACAAATTTTTCCTATTTCCTTAACTGGCTCTATAGTTCCTATTTCATTATTTGCAAACATTACAGAAACTAAGATAGTCTTATCAGTAATAGCATTTTTTAATTCTTCTAAATCAACAAAACCTTCTTCATTTACATCTAAGTAAGTTACTTCAAAGCCTTGTTTTTCTAACCATTGGCAAGTATGTAATACAGCATGGTGCTCTATTTTTGTAGTTATTATATGATTTCCTTTATTTTTATGAGCAAAAGCTATTCCTTTTATTGCCCAGTTATCTGCTTCTGATCCGCCACCAGTAAAGTAGATTTCATTTGTATCAGCATTTAATACTTTAGCTACTCTTTCTCTAGCAGTGTCTACAGCCATTCTTGATTCTCTTGAAACTCCGTAAAATGCTGATGGATTTCCAAACTTATTTGTGAAATATGGTAACATTTCCTCTAATACTTCTGGCTTAACATATGTAGTTGCTGAGTAGTCCATATAAACAACTCTATTATTCATTTTCTTCACTCCTACTAACAATTTTTAAAGCTTCATTTTTTTCTTTCATAGCTTTATAATCTTCTACTATATCTTTAAGTGTTACTGAATTAGTAACCTCATCTATGCTTGTTTTTATCTTTTTCCATAAAAGTCTAGTGGCACAACAATCAACATTATTGCAAGTTACACCATCTAAACAATCTGATATTTCTATTGGTCCTTCTAAAACCTCTATAATATCTGAAACTGTTATATCTTCTGGTTGTCTATTTAAAATATATCCTCCTTGAGCACCTCTAATACTCTTTATAAGCTTAGCTTTTCTTAAAGAACTAAATAATTGCTCTAAATAATATTCAGATATATTCTGTCTTTGCGATATTGACTTTATTGACACAGGTGATCCACCATAATGTATAGCTAAATCAACCATGGCTTTTACACCATATCTTCCTTTGGTAGATAATTTCATTTAATCACCTCTAAATCTGACTAATTCGATGTACTTTATGTGATTATAATATCAAAACCGAGTAAATTTGTCAACAATAATATTCACATATTTTTTACTTAAAAAATGGAATTTAAAATTCAAATTCAACTATTTGTTTTTTACATTATTCCAGTAGGCTTTTATACTACTTTCGTATTTATTATCCTTAGGCTTATAATATTCTTTTCCTCTCATATTTTCAGGCATATATTCTTGATTTATATAACCATTAGGATAATTATGGGGATATAAATACCCACCAACACCTAAATTGCTTGCTCCACTATAATGAGCATCTTTTAAATGTTTTGGCACATCCCCTGCATTATTTCTCTCTAAATCTCTTAAAGCTTCATCAATAGCCATATACGCACTATTTGACTTAGGTAAGGTAGCTAAATATATTACTAATTCAGATAATATTATTCTTGCTTCTGGCATTCCTATTTTCAAAGCAAGGTCTATTCCGCTATTTACAACTTGCAAAGCATTAGGATGAGCAAGACCTATATCTTCAGCTGCAATTACTCCTATCCTCCTAATTACGCTATCCATATTCCCACCCTTAATAAGTCTAGCTAAATAATGAATCGAGGCATCAGGGTCACTTCCTCTTATACTTTTTTGAAGAGCACTTAATAAATTATAATAATCATCTCCTGATGAATCAGATTTCAAATTAGACTGCCCTAATTTTTCTACATACTCTTTATTTAAAAGGATATTATATTTTTCTTGAGATTTAATAGCTAATTCTAATACTGTATAAGCTTTTCTTACATCTCCTTGAGAAATCTCTCCAATATACTTTAAAACGCCTTCTTCAAGAGAAATAACATATCCTTCTTTTTCAAGTTTACTTACTGCTCTTTCTAAAGCTATTATTATATCTTCAGCACTTACTGGTTTAAATTGAAATATGGTACTTCTGCTTAGTATAGCCTTATGTATAGCAAAGTATGGATTTTCTGTAGTACTTGCTATTAATATTACTCTCCCATCTTCAATAAATTCTAAAAGTGCTTGCTGCTGTTTTTTATTAAAATGCTGAAGCTCATCTATATACAGTATTATTCCCTTAAAATTTAATAAATTATCTATATCAGAAGTTATACTTTGTATTTCTTTTATGGAAGATGTAGTAGCATTTATTTTATAAAATTTCTTATCAGTGTAATTTGAAATTATATTAGCTAAAGTAGTTTTTCCAACACCAGGTGGACCATAAAAAATGCAATTCATTATGTTCTTGTTTTTTATAAGCTTGTTTAAAGGAGTTCCTTCTCCTACAATGTGTTTCTGTCCAACTATATCCTCTAATTTTTTAGGACGCATAATATCTGCTAAAGGTCTCAAATTTTTCAATTATCAAAATTTCAATAAGATTACTATGTTAACTGAATACTTCTCTTAATTTTGTATTCATTAAAAAGCTCCTTATTTATAAAACATAATATATTAATATGAAACTTGATAATTTTCCTCCCTTCTTATACTTTTATAGTTAATGAATTTCCTAAAGTAAATCTTAATTTAATTCTAAAATTCATTATAATACTAAAATACAGTTTTATTTCTTCCTGTCATTTTTGCCATATATAATTTTTCATCAGCATTTTTTATGGTATCAAAAGGATCTTCTTTTTCTAAAACTTCACAAACTCCGAAGCTAGAAGTTATTTTTAAACTTAAATCACCATAGTCAAAGCTCATTTTTTCTATGATTTTTCTAAGCTTCTCAGCAACCTTCACTCCATTTTTTAAATTTGTGTTATTTAAAACAATTATGAATTCTTCTCCTCCATATCTACCAATCCAATCACTATTTTCTCTGATATTATTATTTAATTCCTTTGCAAAATCCCTTAAAATTTTGTCACCTACTAAATGACCATAAGTATCATTTACTTTTTTAAAGGAATCTATATCAGCCATAATTACAGTTGTAGGTATAGATTCTTTTAAGTTTCTATGAGCTTCCTTTGAAAATCTCTGATCTATATACCTTTTATTATAGACTCCAGTTAAATAATCCTTAATAAGATTTTCTCCCATCTTTTTCATTGTTAAGTCTAAATAATTACCTTCTCCACTACCATCTACTATACTGCCATTATTAGTTATATCTTTTAATATTTCAACAACATATTTATTTTCATTAAATTCAATTGGGGAAGCTATAACTAAAAACACATGATTTTTATTATATTCTAACTTTATAAAAGTATCATTTTTTAAATAAGCTTTTTTTGATATGCAAGTACTGCATATTGATTTTTTTCCCCACACATCATAACAATTGCTTAGGGAACAATCTTTTTCATTAAATTTATTATTGATTTTTAGGTTAAAGTCATCTGAAAATACTATATTATTTATAGGATCTACCACTCTAACTTCATCATAAAAGTTCTTTAATATAGACATTCTTTCTTTTACATCTAGTAAAACTTCCAATATTCTTTCCTCCAGTCCTTAGAACTTTTAATTTCTTTCTACACCTCACTACATATTAAAGGAATATCTAAAACTAATTATTCTTAAATTTGTACCTCTCTATTCTCCGTACATTCTTTATTAACAATTATACAATAAAAAAAGATTCTAATAAAAACTATTAGAACCTTTATATTAAAAAATTTTTAAAGAAGCTCTACCTCTTCTCCTAAAGTAATTTCTCCTCCATTTAATACCTTTGTAAATATACCATAAGCAGGCATTATACATCTTCCTACTTGATAGTATATTGCACATTTATCATGACATTTTTTCCCTATTTGTGTTACTTCTAAAAGAACCTCTCCTATCTTTATTTTTTGCCCTATAGGAAGTTTATTTAGTTCTATTCCATCTACAACTAGGTTTTCTCCAAAGGCCCCAAAATCCACATTTCCACCATCAGCTCTAAAATCTTCTATCTTTTCAAAAGCTAATAAACTTACTTGTCTATGCCACTTCCCAGCATGAGCATCTCCCTTAATTCCGAAATCTTCTATAAACTCAGCTTTAGGAACTTGCACCTTAGCTGTACCTTTCTTTTCACTTATACAAATAGCTCTTACCTTGCTCATTTTTATCCTCCTATTTCATACATAAATCTTTTATCTTCATCTTTTTCTTTCATTTTAAAGTTATGTTTTTCTGGCTTTTCATAAATACTTTTTTTAATTATCTCCCTAAGTCCTTCATCACTTATTCCATTTCTCATTTTATCTCTTAAGTTTATTCCATACTTCCAATGTAAACACTGTTTCATAAAGCCTTCAGGAGTGACCCTTATTCTATTACAATTCTCACAAAAACAATCACTCATAGCACTTATAAAGCCTATTTTTCCTTGGAATCCTTCTATGCTTATGTATTTAGCTGGACCATTTAGTCTTAAGGTTTTTCCATCACTCAATACATTTTTTTCTTTCTTTATAATTTTTAAAATCTCACTATTAGTAACGCCCTTAAACTTTTTACCTTCTCCAATAGGCATAAGCTCTATAAATCTAAGATCTATTGGATTTTTATAAGCTAAGTTTATTAAATCTAAAATTTCATCTTTATTGAAATCTTCTAATATTACAGTATTTATCTTTACCTTAACATTATTCTCTAAGCATTTTTCTATTGAATAAAGTACTTTATCTAAGGTTCCTACCCTTGTTATTTCTTTAAATTTATCTTCTTTTAATGTATCTAAACTTATATTTACTCTCTTTAATCCATTTTCACTAAGTTCCTTTACTTTATCTCCTAGTAAAATCCCATTAGTGGTTAAACAAATCTCTTCTATCTCTGGTATTTTGTTTATATTTTTTATTAAATCTACTACACCTTCTCTTACAAGAGGCTCACCACCTGTAAGTCTTACTTTTTTTATTCCAATAGAAGCACATTCTTTAACAACTCTTAAAATCTCATCTAAAGTCATAAGCTTATCATTGTGAATAAAATCATTGTGATCTTTCTCCATACAATAAGCACATCTTAAATTACATTTATCAGTTAAAGAAATTCTTAAATAGTCAATTTCTCTTCCATATTTATCTTTCATTTTCTCACCTTCTTCTTTATACAAATTCCATTCCCTCTTTTAGGTGAATAATGATTTTATCTCTTTATCCAAACTTTTTCTAACCTTTAACAATAATTTCTAATTACTTTCCAAAGGAACAATGTGGAAAAGTACAAACTGGGCAATTTAAACAAAGTCCACCATGACCATATTCAGCTATATCTCTTAAAGTTAATCTTTCATCTGCTAAAACTCTTGGAAGGACTAAATCTAAAGCTGTTCTTTTTGAATACATGGCACAGCTTGGTATTCCAATAATAGGAACATCATTATAATAAGCTAAAAGAAGCATAGCTCCTGGAAGTACAGGTGAACCATATGTTATTAATTCTCCTCCACATTCCTTTATAGCTGTAGGAGTAACATCGTCTGGATCAACTGACATTCCCCCTGTACAAAGTATAAGTTCTGCACCTTCATCTAAAGCTCTTTTTATTTCCTCTATAATTTTCTCCTTATCATCTGGAAGAATAACCTGTCTTTCAAGATCTATATTAAATTCCTTAAGCTTTTCCTTAAGAACAGGACCAAAGGCATCTTTTATTCTTCCACTATAAACTTCATTTCCTGTAGTTATTGCAAAAGTCTTTTTATTTTTTATCTCTTTAACTTCTATAATCTTATCTTTTATAAGATTTTCTGCTTCTATTATTTTATTTTCATCTATAACTAGTGGAATTACTCTAGTAGCCCCTACCTTATCACCTTTTTTAACTGGAAAATTCCCATGAATTGTAGAAACTATTATTTCACCTAGCATATTTAATTCTAATAATTTTTCCTTATCTATTTTTAAAAGTCCGTCTTTATCAGCTAAAAATTCTATTTTTCCTTCTTTTATTTCTCCAAAACTTAATCCTTCTCCACAAACTAAGTCCTTTAATCTTTCAGCAGCCTCATTTTCATGAAGCATTCCCTCTTCTTTTTCCCATACATAAACATGTTCTTTTCCTATTGATAAAAGTTTTTCTATATCTTCTTCTCTTATAACATGGCCCTTTTTAAAGGCTCTTCCTTTAAATTTACCTGGTATTATTTGAGTTACATCATGAGATAATATTGTTCCAACAGCATCTTCAACTCTTATTTGTTTCATACTAATCCTGTTATAAGTTATTTATTTTAAATCCATCTCCATCTAAAACTATACATTTTAATATAAATAACTTTAAACAGTTCACCTCCTCCTTAGTGTTTTTAATAATAAAAGGTTTCCTAGATTTCTTTTTTCTTTATTAAATCTTCATACTCATCAACTGTATTTATATTATAAAAATTCTTTATTTCTTTTTTATGTACTTTTTCTATAAAAGGAAATTCTTCAACTACCTTCATAGAAAATTTAAAACAGGTTTTTATTAATTTATTGCTATTATTTATAAGTTCTTTTTCCATAATATCTTTGCAACTTTTTTTATATATGGCACAAAGAGGTTGTAGTCTTTCCTGAAATTTAGGAATTAAAATTTCATAATCTTCCTTTATATTTCCTAAATAATTAACCACCTCTTTATTTATAAAAGGCATATCACAGGCAACAACTAAGCAATAATCATTTTTAATATGATTTAAGGCTGAATGAATTCCACTTAAAGGCCCTTGACTAGGATATATATCCTTAAAAACTTTAAGCCCAAACTCCTTATACTCTTCTGGATTATTGGATATTATTATTATTTCCTCATAATCTTCTAAGGCTTTTATTATTCTTTCTATAAAATAGTCCTCTTCATATTTTAAAAAAGCCTTATTTCTATAATTCATTCTACTACTTTTCCCTCCAGCTAAAATAGCAGCACTCTTTTTTATCACCTTAATACACCTCCTATAAACCTATTTTCAAACTAATTATTTATTTATAATTTTATTATGTTTACTACTTCTCCTCTATTTAAGCCTTCATTTCCTTTTTCAATTTCTATTAAGCAATTAGCATTTAGAAGAGAACTTAATATACCATTTCCACTTTTAATTTGAGTTATATAAACCTTTGCTCCCTTTTCATCATATATAATATTTCCTCTTAAAAACCTTCTTTGAGGGCTTTTTTTATTAAAAGAATCCATTAAGACTCCCTTTTCTCTTTTAATATTTATATTTTCTTCCTCTCCCTCTAATTTTTTAAGTACAGGCTTTCCTAATAATTCAAATGTAGTTAAGGCAGCATTAGGATTTCCTGAAAGGCTTATCAATATTTTTTCTTGCCTTTTGCTACATACAACTGCAGAGCCAGGTTTAATTTTTATTTTCCAAAATAACCTTTCAAAGCCTATACTTCCAGAAACCTTTTGCATAAGATCTTTTTCTCCTACAGAAGCTCCTCCTGTAGTAAATACTATATCTGATTTTTCAAAGGCTTTTTCTATAGCTTCTCCTATTTTTAAGATATTGTCTCCTACATGTTCCATAGACAAAACATTGTATCCTAGCTCTTCTATTCTTGCACTTAAACTATATAAATTACTGTCATATATTTTTCCTGGTTTTAAGGTGGAATTTATATCACATACCTCATCACCTGTACTAATTATTGAAACCTTAGGCTTTTTATAAACAAGTACCTCACTTATACCAGAGCTAGCCATTATGCCTAAATCAGCATAATCAAGTCTTTTACCTTTTTTAATTAAAGTTTCTCCAATCTTTATATCCTCTCCCATAAAAGATATGTTCTCATTAGCTTTCATTTCCTTAAATACTTTAACCAAATCTCCATGTCTTTCTGTTTCTTCTTGCTTAAGTACGCAATCAGCTCCCACAGGGATTGGAGCCCCAGTCATAATTCTAATAGCCTCTCCATGTTTTATTTCTATTTCTGAAAAATCACCTGCAAATATCTCATCTACTATTTTAAGCTCTATAGGATTTTCTTTTGAAGTTCCCTTAGAATCTTCTGATTTAAAAGCATATCCATCAAAAACTGACTTATTAAAGGGAGGATTATTAATCTTAGATTTAACATCACCATACAAAACTCTCTTTAAAGAATCCTTTATGCTAACAACCTCACTTTTTAAAGCCTTAGTGTTCTTATTTAATATTTCAAGAGCTTCTTCTAAAGCTATAAATTTTTTCAAAATATCACCATCCCTTTATAAAATAAAATGCTTATTATTTTTGTTATAACAACAAGAATAATAAGCATTAAATTAAATAGTCTTTTTAGACCTTAATATTAAAACTAAAAAACATAATTAACAATATTATTATGTAAGTTCTATGTTTTTTACTTTTGCTTATTCTCCTTCCCAAAATACGTGGAGGCAAAATTCTTTCAAACCTTACCCTGTGGATTACCCCAATTAAACCAATTAACAATTTAAGTTCTTATTAAACTTAATGTTAAATAATTTAGTAATCCAGGCTTAAAAATCATAGAACCTTCTCCTTAGATCTTTAAGCTTGGAGATTTATACTAATTTTCTATTACAAGGTTAGCAATTTCTTCATAATTATTTAAGTTAACAACTCTAACTCCTTCTAGAGATAAACTAACATCACTAGCAACTCCTATAAGCTTTTCCTTTGGAGTTATTATTTTCTTACTAATACCTTGTCTATATACTTCAAGCTTTCTATATTTGCTCTTTTTATAACCTTCTATTATTATAAAATCGAAATCTTCAACTTGCTTTATTAACTCTTCTAGAGGAACTTCTTCCTGAACCTCTCTTATAAGAGCCATTCTTTCCTTTGAGGAAATTATTACTGCTTCAGCTCCTGCTTTTCTATGACGCCAAGTATCTTTTCCCTCTTTGTCTATATCAAAACCATGAACATCATGCTTTATAGTAGCAACAGTATATCCTCTATTTTTAAGCTCTTTTATAAGTCCTTCTATTAAAACTGTTTTTCCTGTATTAGAACAGCTAGCAACTACATTCACAATCTTAGCCAAAGCCTTTTCCTCCCATTATAACTTAAATATATTGTTTTCCAAATTAAAATTTACATACTTATATTATAATTTATATTAATATGTGTACTCTAAATTTTCTTTTATATTGAAGAAATCTGCATAGTCAATTTCAAATAATGGCTTTTTAACCTTTGATACGTGTATCTTCTCTTTTATAAGTTGAGTTAAAACTCCTGCATAAGATAAATCGCCTTGAATTATAGCTCCATAAATTTTTCCATCCTTATGGATTATCTTTTTATAATTCTCTCCTGAAATATCAATTTCTTCTGTGTAAGAATCATCTGGAGCATTAACAACTCCTAAAGACATTGTTGTAAGTCCTAAGAAATTCATTGTATTCTTACTTCCAAAGAAATCTTCCATGAATATTTCATTACCAACCATATTGTTTGCTGCTATTATACCTTCTTTTACAGCAGTTGGCCATATAGGATTTCTTCCAGTAATATCTCCAGCTCCATAGACATCTCTTGCATTAGTTTCTCCTTTTTCATTTATTATTAATCCAAATCTATCTGTTTCTATAGAACTATCTTTTAAGAATGCCACATTTGATCTAACTCCAGTTGCAACTATTATAAGCTCGCAAGGAATTTCTTCTCCTGTATTTATAAGTAATGCCTTTGGATTTTTATTTTCATCAATTAAAACTTTTTCCGCTCTAACTCCAAGTTTTAATTTAACTCCAGCATCCTCAAATCTTTTTTCGTATTTAGAAGAAGCATATTTATCAAGTTGAATTGGAAGAACTCTGTCCCCCATTTCAACTAAAGTAACATTTAAATCTTTAAATGCAAGTCCTGCTATGGCGTCTATGCCAACAAGTCCTGCTCCTAAAACAACCACGTTTTTAACCTTTTCTGCCTCTTCTTTAATTTTAATAGCATCCTCTAAGTTTCTTAATCCAACAACATTTTTAGCTTCTCTTAAATTCTCTACTGGAGGAATGAATGCTGATGCTCCTGTTGCTAATAATATCTTATCATATTTTAAGCTTTCTCCATTTGAAAGAACTATTACATGTTCTCTATCATCTATAGATTTAACTTCTAAGCCTTTTTTCCACTCTATGTTGTATTTTTCAAAGAAATCTCTATCTGTAAAATCTAAAGCCTCAATATCTCTATGGCCACTTATATAATGATGTAATATACATCTTGAATAAACATTTTCGTCCTTTGAAACTAATATTATTTCTGCATCTTTGTCAAGTTCTCTAAGTGTTTTTGCTCCACTTATTCCAGCAGCTGATGCCCCCACAACAATATATCTCATATTATTCTTCTACCTCCTCTAAAGTTATTGCTCCCATTGGACATTTTGCAACGCATTGAGGAGTTTTTTCTTTTGTACTTGCACACATATCACATTTCATTATATATTTATTCATTTCATGTTCAGCTTTTAATACTCCATATGGGCAAGCCATTACACACATAAAGCAACTTGCACATCTTGATTTATCATAAGTGACAAAACCAGTTTCTTTATCTTTCTTCATAGCACCACTCATACAAGTGTAAACACACTCTGGTCTATCACAGTGTCTACAGAAAATAGGAGTGTATTTTCCTTCACTTGTTATTGCAATTCTACTTCTTGTATCCTCTGAATCATGAGAAACTATACAAGCAGTTGTACATGTTAAGCATCCCACGCATTTATCTCTATTGATTTTTATTCTTTTCAAAGTAATCCCCTCCTATTTTCTAACCTTTTCTATATTAACTTGAACTGTTTTATATGAAGGCTCCTTAGAATAAGGATCAAATACAGATGGTGTTAATAAATTTGTTTCTATATAGTGTATTGGTGCATATAAAGTTTTTTCTTTAAGATTATCAGTTAATCTTGCTATAAACTTAGATGTATGCCCATTTGATGAATGAATTAAAACCTCATCATTTTCTTTTATATCAAGCTTTTCTGCATCTTTTCTGTTTATATCTACATAAGCCTTTTGTGGAACTATATTAGTTACAGCTTGTATTTCTCTAGTTCTAGTATGAGTATGCCATTGACCTACAGTTCCTCTACCAGTGTTTAAATTAAATGGAAACTCTTCATTTGTAGCATTTGGATTTTCAGTTACATCTTCAAAAATAAGCTTAGCTTTTCCACTTGGAGTATAGTATTTTCCGTCTTCAAATAATCTTCTTTCATCAGACTCTAATTCTTCTCCTTCTCTACAAGGCCATTGAATTCCCTTAGAATCTCTTAATCTCTCATAAGTTACTCCTGTAATATCACAAGGCATTCCTTTACTACATTCTCTTAGAAGCTTAAAGGCATCCTCTGGAGTTCTCCATTTGTCTAAAAGACTTCCCATTCCTAAAGCTTCTCCAATTCCTAATAATATTTCATAATCACTTAATTCATCTTCTTCCTTCTCTAAAACAGGAACTAAAGCTGAAAGTCTACGCTCAGTATTTATTAAGAAACCTTCTTTTTTAATAGCTGGAACTGAAGGTAAATATAAATCACATTCTTTAGAACTATCTGTATCTTCATAAATATCTTGAACTACAAAAAAATCTAGGTTTTTCATAGCTTTTTTAAACTCTTCGTTGTTAGTAAATGAATGTCTAGGGTTAGTACAAACTACCCATAGTCCTTTGATTTCTCCCTTATTTATTCCTTTTATTATTTGCTCATAATCTAAAGTTGGCTTAGTTGGAAGCATATTTTCATCCATGCCTAATATATCAGCAACCACTTTTCTTCTCTCTTTGTTATTGTATTCTCCACCACCATAAAGAGCAGTTGTGTTACTAAACATTCTTGATCCCATGGCATTACATTGTCCTGTTAAAGAGTTAGCTCCTGTTCCTTCTCTTCCCATATTCCCTGTGATTAAAGCAAGATTTATAATGGCTTGAGCAGTTCTAACAGCTTCATAGCTTTGGTTAACTCCCATTGTCCACCAGAATGAAACTCTCTTTCCTTCATGGATTATTTTTGCAAGTTCTAGAACTCTCATCTTAGAGATTCCTGTTCTTTCTTCAACATCTTCTAATGTATATTTCTTAACATGTGCTTTGAAATCTTCAAAGCCCTCTGTGTAATTATTTATGTAATCTTGGTCTATCCATCCTTTTTCTATAAGAACATTTGCTAAAGTATAGAAAAGAGCTAAATCTCCCTTAGTTTTTATATCAATCCACATATCTGAATTCATAGCTGTCTCAGACTTTCTTGGATCTATAGTAATTATTTTAGCATCCTTATTTTTTCTAACTCTTCCCCAAGCTATTGGATGAGCTATAACTGGGTTTGCTCCAATAAAGAATATAGTATCTGAAAGCTCTAAATCTTTTAAAGTATATGGAGGTGCGTCAAATCCAAAACTTTGTTTATAAGCTACAACTGCTGATGCCATACAAAGTCTTGTATTACCATCTCCATTTATACCCATGTAACTTCTTCCTACATGACCTAAAAGAGCCATTTCCTCTGTTGGTAATTGACCTGTACTTATGTAAGCTACACTTTCTTTGCCATACTTTTCTTGAATAGCTGTCATCTTACTAGCAAATAAATCAAAAGCTTCTTTCCATTCTATAGCTTTTCTTTCTCCATCTTTCATTTTAAGTAAAGGCTTTTTAGACCCATTAAACTTAGTGCATTGTTTATCTAAATTAAGTCCTTTTATACAAGAAAATCCCTTATTAACTGGATAATGTGGAGTTGGAACTACTCTTTTTATCTTTCCATCCTCTGTGTAAAAATCTAAATTACACGCAAGAGCACAATAGTTACAAGTAGATTGTATTCTTTTCATACTTTTTTCCTCCGTTTACAAACATAACTTTGTTAAAAATTTATCATACTTATTTGAATTATATCATTATATTATCCATAATAATATGATAATTATCACGCTTTTTAACTACATTTTAAATTATTTTAATTTTCTTTGTTAAAACTTTTTTCTTAATCTGAAAGTTATTTTTTGTTTTTAAATTTAAATCTTAACTAAGAAAAGGTACTATGAATTAATCCTAGTACCTTTTACTAAAATAGCAAATAAATTATATACTTATTTATTGCTTATATATTTAATCTTTTATTTAAACAATAAATAAACTGAATAAATTAAAGCTAATACTCCAATTACTTTTAAATAACTTTCATAAATATCAGCCATATTGTCTCCACTAGGGTCTTTTAAAGAAAAAATATGTTGAATCTCAAAAACAAAACTAGTAAACTTTATGCACATAATTCCTACTATTCCTGAAACTATTGTTAAAATAATATTTGAAAAACTTAAATTTCTAAAGTTTATTATACCTGCAATTAAAACTCCTAATAAATATGTAATAAAAATAGCCTTTTCTAAAAGACTTTTTAATTTTTCTTTTCTTATTAAATTATTTTTCGCCTTATTTTTAAGGGCTTCATAATCTTCAAACTCTTTATTTAAGCAATCACCATTTTTACAAAGCAAATTTTCATCCTCATTGACCTCTCCACATCTTTTACATATTTTCATATAAACACCCCCTGTTACTTAATTTTATAACATAAATTCCTATTGTAATTATATTCCTACTTAATTTAACACTCTATTTACTTACTCAATTTTTTTAATTTCTTTATAAAAAATAAAGTATCTAAAGAATATAAATAAACTTAATATTTATAAATATTCTAAAGATACTTTTTGTTTTCAAACTATATTTTAAGCATAATAATATTATAAAATCTTAAATTTACATAAGTTTTTTGCTAAAAACTCCATCTAAATTTAATTGAGCTACTCTCTTTTGAATTTCATCTTTATCTATTGTATAAAGTCCTAACTCTTTCATTCTATTAAAGTAAACTGAACCTGCAAAGGTATATCTATTTTTCTTTCCCTCTCTAGATTGAGATTCTTCATTAGCAAAGGCTATTATATCTCCTAAAACAGTTGCTCTTGGAAGAATTAAATAAGGAATTCCTAAAGCATGTCTTACTGCATTGTGTCCAGCTAAAGTACCTGTAACTATAGCCTCTGTATGTCCAACAAAAAGTCCTGATTTTTCTCCTGCACAGAATAAATTAGTAACTCCTTTAACCTTCATATTATCATCTCTTGGAGCCACTGATAGATATCTTATAGAGTTACCCTTTCCACCTGCATATGGATCAACATACTTAGCATTTTCAAGACCTTTAATCTTTCTAAGCTTTTCAAGAGGATAATAAGTAGTCATAAGCTTAGCATGTCCAGTATCTAATAAAACAACATTTTCTGCAAATTCCTTAAGAGCATATTGCTGACAAACCTTTGTATTTAATTTATCATAATTAACATCTTCTTTTGGAATTTTAAGAACGACACATCCTTTTTCCTCAAGCTCTTTTCTTATTTCCTCTGAAAGAGTTTCTTTTGCAAGTTTACATGAACCACTAAATGCTCCTAGTTCATCTCCAACTCTTTCTCCCTGTATATCTTCAACTCCGCATCTTGAACTTATACTAATTCTAGGACCAAAAGAAGGACATCTTAAAATACACATAGAGCATCCATTACCGTATCTTAGGCAATTTCCCATAGGGCCTGTTGAACCAGTAGTTTCAATGAACACATCTCCTGTATAATATTGTCCATCACTTGTATAAACTCCTAAAATTTTGTTGTCTTCTTGTTTTATATCAATTATTCTAGAAACCATTTTTGTTTCAATTCCTAGACTTTCTACATATCTTTTAACTTCTCCCTCAACTAAATTAACATCATAAAGCCAAGCATGTTCATGTCCTGGAAATGGTATATTCTTGTGCCTACTAACCTTATCAGTTATATTTATTAAATCTCCGCCTCCCATGGCTATTAATTCCTCAGAGGCTGTATATCTTCCATTATTCCTCATTATTCCGCCAACATTACCAAGTCCTAATAATAAATCTGTCTTTTCAAAAAGAACTACATCTGCTCCCATTTTTTTTGCTTCAATAGCGGCTGCAACTCCTGACCATCCGCCACCAATAACAACAACCTTCATAAAAACTCTCCCTTCTATAAATTAATCTTTATTAAATGAATCTTCTATCTTCAAATATTTTTCTAGGATCACTTTGCACCTTACAAAGTCTTTTTACCTTGTGACCAGCAAACCTAGCTGTACAGCTTCCACATACCCCTTCTCCGCAGCACATTTTAGCATTATTACAACAAGATACTTTTGTAGATTCATCTTTCAAATCATTTAAATATTCTATAAGTTTATAAGTTAATATATCCGCTCCAGCACAATGGATTAAATCCCATTGTCCATTTTTAATAACTTCCTTTGCTTCATTTGATATTTCACCTTTATTGATTAAATTCATAGGAATATACTGAACATCGTATCCCTCTAAATATTTTTCTATATAACTTTCTTTAAAAGGTGCCTTATCTAAAAGAATTTTAACCTTATTTCCTTCATTAGCTAATTTTTTAATAACTGGTACAGCAGGAGCTAAGCCAATTCCTCTGCAAAGTACAAGGACCTCTCCATTCTTAGTTGAGTCTATATTTTTTATTCCAAATACTCCATTAAAATAAGGCCCTCTTATAGTTATTTCTCCTTTGACCTCAGTATTTAAGAGCCTCTTAGTTTTTATTCCCCTAACTTCAATAAGTACTTTTATTATATTTTTATCTGCATCAGATTCTAAAATAGATATAGGTACATCAAAAAACGGATTATCATTAGTCCTTATAAATATAAACTTACCTGGTCCAAGTAAATCAATACAAAGTTTATGAGGTGCCCTAAACTCTATAAATAATAATCCTTCTTCAACTTCTACGGCATCTATGACATCACAAGTAAAAGTTTTTCTGCCTTCCTTAGCTTTAAATCCATTACTTGCAAATTCTTCATATATGCAAACCCCTTTCCAGTTTACACAATCACAAAAACACTTTCCGTGAAGTTGAGAACAAAGTATGCATTCTCCTTCTTCTGCTAAGTGACAAGGACAAAATTCCGTACCAGCATCTATACAATCAATTACTTCATAATCCATAAAAACCCTCCCATTTGAATTCTTACTATTAAAATATCCCTGAGAGATTAAAAATGTTACAAAATTTCTTTAATAAATAATTAATCCTTAAAATATTTTCTAAAATTATTTTAAATATAAAACTTTAAATCCCTAGTATTAAAAGCTATTAAGCATTTATATATAACAAAAATAATATATTTTTTAAACTTTAAAACAAAAAAATCAAAGGTGTTATATTAAAATATCAATATAACACCTTTGATTTTAAGAATAATTCTCTTTAACATATTCATAAACTCTTTCAGTAGCTTCCCACCTAGTTGGACAATTCAAAACTACTATGATTATATTTCTTCCATTATGATCTACAGAACTTACTAAACATTTTCCTGCTTGACCCGTATAACCTGTTTTTCCTCCATTAGCATTAGGTAATCTCCAAAGCATTTTATTTATATTGTTGTAGCTTCTAGTAAAGTTATATTTTTCAGCCCCCACTTCTTTAGTTCCTGATATCTCTCTAAAGAAAGGTTCCTCCATAGCCTTTGACATTAAAACTGCTAAATCATAAGCAGATGAAAAATGCATTTGACTATCTAGTCCATGAGGAGATTGGAAATTTGAATCTTTAAGTCCTAACATTCTAGCAAAATCATTCATAAGTATAGAAAATTCCTCTATGCTACCGCCAATATGTTCTGCGATTGCTATGGCAGCATCATTCCCAGACTTATACATAAGACCAAAGAGAAGCTCTCTCATTGTAACCTTTTCCCCAGCTCTAAATCCAACTTTTGATCCTCTAATACTTGCTGCAGTTTTAGATATTGTAACCTCTTCATCTAAGTCAGAATAATTTATGGCAACTAAAGCTGTTAATATTTTCGTAGTACTTGCCATAGGTACATTTCTAAAAGCATTCTTTTCATATAAAATCTTTTTATTTTTAGCATCATAGGCAATAGCAAAATGTGCATCAGGAGTAATGTCCTTACACTGCTTTCCATATCCATCTTTCACATCCATAGTCTCTATTGAAACTTCCTCTGGAATATAATTTTCCTTTCCAAGAACAATAACATTAGAGCATATAGATATTGTTATTAAAAAAAACATAAGAATTGAAATCTTCTTTTTCATAAAATATCTCTCCTTAAACTAAGCTTTTTTCTCTATGAAACTTCTTTTATTAGCTTTCCACTTTATAAATTTAATAACCTAGTATATTTTTGGATAATTAAAGCTATTATTGTCAATAATGTATAAATGGTAAGGAGGTTTATGAAGTGCTGAAGTTTTTTTTATTATTTTTATTATTACTACTTTTAGTTTTATTGTTTTTTCCAATAAATTTAAAATTCAAATTAGTATTTTCAGAGAAAGATTTTAAGATTAATTTTTATAAATTTGAAATATTATCTTTAAATAAAATATTAGGAGCTCATAAAGAAAAAAAGGAAATTTCAAAAAAAGGAAATAAGGACACTAAAATAAAGAAATCTTCTAAAAAGAAAAGAACCTTTTTAAAGCCTCCATCTAACCTTACCATTGCAAAATTAATAAAATTATTAACTAAAAGTAAATTTAAACCTTCTTTAAAAATTGTATTAGATTTAAATTTTTCAAGTGAAGATGCAGCTTTAACTGCTATCTTATATGGATTTATACATCAAATTTTATCTTTAATATACACAAGATTGGATTACTTTTTTAAACTAAAAAAGTTTACTGGAAACATAAATCCTAAATTTAATAATGAAAATTACTTATTTTTTGAAGTTCAAGGTATAATAACCATAAATTTTGCTCAAATTATATATATAGGATTTCTTTACTTATTAAACTTCAAGAAGTTATAAATATTATTTTTAATAGAGTTTAAAAATACTTTAGGAGGTTTGTACCATGATAAACTCAAATCACCCAATAGAAAATCTAATGGGTACAACAATGGAAAACATAAGAGACATGATAGATGTTAATACTGTAGTTGGAGACGCCATAGAAACTAAAGATGGAAGTTACATAATTCCAATATCAAAAGTTTCCTTTGGATTTGCTTCAGGAGGCTCAGAACTTCCAAATAAAGAATCTGAAAAAATAGAAGATAGATTTGCCTTTGGTGGGGGATCTGGTGCTGGTGTTAGTGTAAAACCAGTTGCTTTCTTGGTTCTTAAAGGTGATTCCGTAAGACTATTACCTGTAAATCAAACTAACACTTATGACAGAATAGTTGATAATATTCCTCAAATAATTGAAATCTTTAAGGATATGGGAAATAAAAAATGTAAAGACAAAAAAGAAGATTCTAATTTTTGTGATTAAAAGCCTGCTATAGCTTTATTAACTCATTTAAATAGTTTCTTAACTATTCCTGATTTTATTGAAGAGTTAAACATTATAAATACCCTCTAATGCAATAAAATCAACCAATCAAACTCCATAATAAAACAACCTAAAACCTAAAAAATAAAATTCTTACTTCGCAGGGAGTAAGATATAGAAACTTTATAATTTAATGAGTTAATTTGCTATTCAAATAATAAAAGGTAGAGAATATGAAGTATTCTCTACCTTCTTAATTTATATAAATAAATTATTATCCTAAATTCCTTAAATCATACTATTTTACTTTTTATAGCGCTATCAGTACCTACTCTTCCACTGTTGCTGCAACTTCATCATCTGCTTCAAATAATTCTATAGATGGAAGATCCCCTAAATCATTTAGTGCAAAATGTCTTAAAAATTCATCTGTAGTTCCATAAAGTATAGGTCTTCCTGGAACCTCTAATCTACCAGTTTCCTCAACTAAATTTTTTTCAACAAGTCTTTGGATAGCACTTTCGCTTTTTACTCCTCTTATCTCATCTATCTCTACTCTAGTAATAGGTTGCTTATAACATATTATTGCTAAACTTTCTAAAGAAGCCTGAGATAATGATTGTCTAACATTCTTTTTTAAAAGCTTTTGAACATATTCACTATTTTTTGTTTTAGTAACTAACTGATAGGTTCCATTTAAACTAATAATTTTTATTCCTCTTGAACTATCTCCATTATATATATTCATTAATTCTCTCATTAAATCTTCTACATATTTAAAATCTTCTTCTACTATTCTACATATATCTTTTAAAGCAAGAGGTTCTCCACTAACAAATAAAAGAGATTCTATAATAGACTTAAGCTCGTCTTTTTTAGATATTTCACTAAATTCTATTTGATTTATATCACTCATTTACTATCACCTTCTCCATCATAATCTCACCAAAGTTTTCATATTGGACAACTTTAACTTCACTTCTTTTTATAAGTTCAAGCATTGCCATAAATGTAACAACTACTTCCAATTTACATTCGCACTGTGGTATAAACTCAGAAAATCTAACAACGCTCTTTTCACTTAGCTTATCCCTTAAGAAGTTAATTTTATCAGTAATTTTATATTTATCTACACTTATCTTTTTCTCCATGACATTTACATTTTGTTTTTCACCGTAAATTCTCATAAGATTGTTATAAAGCTTATAAAGATCAAGCATAGTTATATTTTTAAAGTAATCATCATCAAGTTTGTTGTCCACTTCAGCCTCAATAATTTCAGCTTTTTTTGTAAATACTTCTCCAGTAGAAAGTTCTCTTTCTCTTAAATAAGCACTTATTTTCTTAAACTTTTTATACTCTTGAAGTTTTTCCATTAATATTTTCTGAAGATCTTCCTCACAAGTCTCATCTTCAACTTTAACCTTAGGAAGTAATGATTTCGATTTTATTTCTATTAAAGTAGCTGCCATAACTATAAACTCTGAAGTTATTTCTAAATCAAGTTCCTTCATTAAGGCTATATATTCTAAATACTGTTTTGTGATTTCATGAATCTTTATCTCAGTAATACTCATTTCATTTTTTTTGATTAAATGCAAAAGCAAATCAAAAGGTCCATCAAAGTTTTTAAGTTTGATAATTGGCATTTCCATAGTTTCTTTTTCTCCTACTATTCAAAACTTCACATAATATCATAACAACTATCATATAAAAAAGCAATTAACACTAAACTCAAGGTATACAAGAAGTTAATTTTATAAAAATTAAGACCACAAAAATTTTCCAAGAAATTATTTAACTAAAAAATTAAAACTTAAAGACTAAAGATAATCAATTAAATTATATAGCATAAATAAATATTTATATATAAAAAAACAGTTCTTTCTCTTATATGCTTTAGCCTAATTTACATACAGATAAAGAAAAATTTATATATAAAAACAACTAGCATAAGGAGACTATATGCTAGTTGTTCTTCTTTCAACTTATAGGTATGTATTTTTAATTTTAATCAATACAATCAAAATGTCTAAATAATATTCTATTTTTCATTACTCTTTTCTTCTGTTTTTTCTTCTACTTTATCTTCCTCTTCACCATTAAAGAAATTCTTAACCTTGAATTTAACACTATCAATAATTCCACCTTTTCTCATATCTCTATCTGAATATAATTCAACTTTACCTAAAAGTTCACCATCTAGATAATATTCACAATATCCAACAGTATCAAATTCTTTGATTTTTTTCTTACTTTCATCTAAAACAACTTTTTTCTCTATTTTGTCACTCATACCCTTTGGACAAACTAAAGTTAAATCATCCTTAGCTTTTCCTATGATAAACTTATCTCCTGTTTGACTCATAGGAATTTGTTCTACCTCACCATCTTTTGTAGCTACTTGCTTGCTTTCAAACTTAGAAAATCCATAATTCATAAGCATACTAGCATCTCTATTTCTTATTTTAAATGTTGGAGCTCCCATTATTACTGAAAGCATTCTAACTCCGTCCCTAGTTGCTGTAGCTGATATACAGTATTTAGCGTCATTAGTAAATCCAGTTTTAAGACCATCACATCCCTTAAAGAATCTAACTAATTTATTATGGTTAACAAGTTCAATAGGAGATTTTCTTCCCTCTGATATAGTTTCCATATAAGTTCCTGTATATTTTAATATAGTAGGATGTTTTAATAATTCCCTAGACATAATAGAAATATCATATGCAGTAGATAAATGTCCTTCTATAGGAAGCCCTGTGCAGTTTTTAAATGTAGTGTTTTTCATTCCAAGCTCTTGAGCTCTTTTGTTCATCATCTCAACAAAACCACTTTCACTTCCACCTAAATATTCAGCCATAGCTACAGCGGCATCATTACCTGAAGCTATTCCTATACCTTTTATAATCTCCTCAACAGTTCTTACTTCTCCAACATCTAGGAGCATAGTACTACCACCCATTTTCTTAGCAGTCTCACTTACTGTGATTTGATCTGAAAGTTTTATTTCTCCTCTATCTACTTTTTCCATGGCAAGTAACATTGTCATAATCTTTGTTACTGAAGCAGGTGCAAATTTTTCATTAGCATTTTTTTCATAAATTATTTTTCCTGTACTAGCTTCCATAAGAAGAGCTGATCTTGCTTCTACTTCTATTGCCTCTTCAGCTTTTACAGGAACAGAAGAAACAATGCTAAATAAGGATAAAAATATTGCAAAAGCTGCTATTTTTCTTATGTATTTTTTCATAATATCTCCTCCTTTCTTGCTTATTTTCTCCCAAAAGAAATAAATTATAAGCAAAAAAGAAAAAGTTATCCTATACTTTAATTTGTATAGGATAACTTTAACGAGAAAATCTATAATGAGTACCAAAACTTAATTTATTTAAAGTGGTTGGGTTCCTTGTTAGATATGGTTATTCAAAGATTACGATGCATAACTATAAATCTTAGCTATACCTGACAAGAATCCAACCAGCTTTAAAGCATTTTTTAAAACTATTTAACTATATCATATATTAATGGAATATCTTTTACTGAATCTGATATTTCGTAATTAGCTAATATTCCATCTACTGCTTTCTTACCTTTTTCTTCATCATCAGCATGAATATATGCTATGATATCTCCTTCATTAACTTTGTCTCCTCTTTTCTTTTGAAGAACAATACCAACAGCTAAATCTATAATACTTTCTTTAGTAGCTCTTCCTGCTCCAAGTTCCATAGCAACTAATCCTATGTTTTCAGCATGGATTTTGCTTACAACCCCTGATTTAGTAGCCTTAACTGGAATTACATATTTAGCATTATGGAAGTTTGATATATCATCAATAACTGATGCATCTCCACCTTGAGCTTTTACAAATTCTTTTAATTTTTCAATTGCTTTTCCTGAAGTTATTGTTTCCATTAACATTTTTCTTGCTTCATCAGTATCTTTAGCAGCACCTGCTAAAACAACCATGTTGCTTCCAAGTGTTAAGCAAAGCTCTAAAAGATCCTTAGGACCATTTCCTCTTAAAGTTTCTATGGCTTCTTTAACTTCTAAAGCATTACCTATAGCAAATCCTAAAGGTTGATCCATATCTGAAATTATGGCAACAGTATTTCTTCCAACATGTTTACCTATACCAACCATTTCAGTTGCAAGTTCTCTAGCTGCCTCTGGAGTTTTCATAAATGCTCCATCTCCAACCTTAACGTCTAATACTATGGCATCAGCGCCTGCAGCAATTTTTTTACTCATAATACTTGAAGCTATTAATGATACATTATCAACAGTTCCTGTAACATCTCTTAAAGCATAAAGTTTTTTATCAGCTGGAGCTAAATCTCCTGTTTGTCCACCAACTGCTAATTTTATATTATTAACATTATTTATAAATTGATCCTTAGTCATTTCTACTGAGAATCCATCAAAACTTTCTAATTTATCTATTGTTCCACCAGTATGTCCAAGACCTCTTCCTGACATTTTAGCTACAGGAATTCCTAAAGCCGCAACCATAGGTCCTAAAACTAAAGTAGTAGTATCACCAACCCCACCAGTTGAATGCTTGTCTACTTTTATACCGTGTATTTCACTTAAATCTAATATATCTCCTGAATTAACCATAGCCATAGTTAAATCTGAAGTTTCTCTCTTATTCATTTTTTGGAAATATATAGCCATTAATAAGGCTGCTACTTGATAATCTGGTATTTCACCATTTGTATATTTATCAACAAAAAAGTTTATTTCTTCAGTGCTTAATTCCCCACCATTTCTCTTTTTTAATATTAAATCATACATTCTCATAAGTTTCTTTCCTCCACACTATCAATTTGTGATAACCTTTTCATAAATTCATTTTATCAGAGAGATTCCTTATTTACAAGTACTTTCATCCTATAAAATATTATATTTTTTTCAACATTAATGAATTTTTCTTTTCTTAATTATAAAATTAAAATTATTTTTATGTATTTTTTGATAAATTCTAATATTTTAAAGCTAAAAATTATAAAAAGAAAAGACTTTTATGAAAGCCTTTTCTTATATATATTATGCTCTTGGATGAGCCTTTCTGTATATATTGTTAATTTTTTCATTGTTTATAATATCATAGTACATATCTATATAAGTCATAACTTGATTTCCTAATAGTTCTTGTACCACCTTAGCATTTGCTCCGTTTTGTAATAAATGCACTGCAAAAGAATGTCTAAAGGTATTTAAATTTATATCCTTGCCAATATTTGCAATAACAGCATACTCCTTAACAATTCTCCAAACTCCTTGCCTAGTTATAGGTTCTCCACTCATATTTAAGAAAAGCTTATCTGATCCTTTAGAATTATCTTCTCTTACCACAATATATCTTTTAAGAGATTCCTTAGCTGCTTTTCCTATTGGTATAAGTCTCTCATACCCTCTACTATCTCTACAATTTACAAAAGATGAATCTAAATTAATATCTTCAATTCTTAAAGATATTAACTCTGAAACTTTCATTCCAGTAGCATACATAAGTTCTAATAAAGCCTTATCGCGTATTCCCTTTTCAGTTAAAACATTAGTAGAGTTCATTATTTTATTTATCTCTTCAACAGTTAAAACTAAAGGTTTTTTCTTTTCAACTCTTTCTTTTTTCATAGTTAAATTTGGAACCTTCTTTAAAAATTCTTCTGCTACTAAGAAATTATAAAAATTTCTTAAAGAGATGATTGTTCTTTGAATTGATGATGGAGACTTGTGGCTCTCTTTTAGATGTTGTACATAAGATATTAAAGGATATGAATCCTCACTTACCTTAAACCCTTTTTCCTCTACAAAATCTAAATACATAGAGACATCTGTAATGTATGCACTTACGGTATTCTTTCTCTTGCCTATTGATTCTAGATATACTTCGTATTTGCTTACTAAATCTTTCATATTAACTCCTAACCAAAATGTTATTACATAATTATTTATATTACAGAAATCACCTACTAATTACTAATCTTATTAAATTAGGTGATATATATGTTTCAATTAGTATTCCTGATATTATAATTAAGCTTAAAAGCCCTTGAAAGTTTAAATATGCTCTACTAACATCAAGTTTTACTCTATCTCTAGATACTCCCATTTTTAATTTTGTAACTGAATGTCTTATAGCCAAAACGCTGATTAACATTATTATTGGAATAAAAATTAAATTCTGAAGCATTAATCCTGATAAGACTAACATAACACCCTTGCTTCCTAACATGCTAACTATTAAAGAAAATGTAAATCCAATAACATATCCTTTAGCTAAATCCATCATAAGAATTATTGGTGTTCCTACAGCTGTGTAACCTAATAAAACTATTATTGCAACCATTGGTAAAATACTTTTTATACTATCTACAAGAATACTTGTATAAGATACAGAATTTCCACCTAAAAACTCTAAAAAGTTATTAAAATAAGTAGTAATTTCAACCCTATTAAAATCACTCATGTAATAAACAGTATAAGATCCTAAAACTATTCCAACTAAAAAGAATAAAAGTACCCATAAAAAAGTGATTTTATTTTCCTTTAATGACTCCATAAGTCCACTAAAAAACATCCTCATAAATTCTTCTTCCCCTCCATTAAAGCTATTTATTAAAAGATATGATTAACATAATAAAAAGATACATACTTTTTTAAATTTATAAAAAAATAAGAACTAAAGTAATTTCAAATACTCTAGTTCCTATTTCTCATTATTTAATATTTTCATAGAAAAATAAACATGCTATAGTTTTTGCATCAATTATTTTTCCTTCTATAATCATATTTTTAACTTCCTCTAAGGAATATTCATTTAAATTTAAAAATTCATCATGATCAAAATTAGTTTCTCCCTTTTTAAGTTCATGAGCTTTATATATATGAACTACTTCATCACAAAATCCTGGTGATGGTGCTATTTGTCCTAAATATGTTATCTTATTAGCTGAATATCCTGTCTCTTCTTTAAGTTCTCTTAAGGCTGCTTTTTCTAATATTTCTTCCTTATCAACCTTTCCTGCTGGTAATTCTAAAAACACTCTATTAAAAGGCTTTCTAAACTGTTCTACCATAAGGATATTTCCTTTTTCATTAAAAGCTATAACACAAACCCCATTTGAATGTTTAACAATATCTCTTTCTGCCTCATTGCCATCTGGTAATTTCACCTTTTGCTTAACAAGTTCCATAAAAGAACACTTAAATATGCTCTCCTCACTTAAAGTTTTTTCATATAAATCCATATATCTCACCTCAATTTTGAACCTAAAAAATCTAAAATTATTTTTTAAATTTATATAAATATTATAAAATTTCAAAGGATATTTGTGAAAAATTCTCACTTAAATTATTATCTATTTTTCTTCTTACTCTTCTTTTCTTCTTTTGAATTTTATAAGGACATCCATCAACATGTTTATTATTAGGTAATGTATAAAAATATTTTCCATCTCTTTGCTTTTTAACTTCCCTAAAACCAAGTTTTGCTTTACATCCATCTATTGGACATACTAAATTCTTTTTATATATTTTTTCATACTCAGACTTAGTTATACAATTAGCTAAAATAATCTTTTTTTCATTTCCTTCTACATATACCGCTTTTCTCAAATTACCTCACCTCTCTATAAAAAAGCACTTTTTATCAGCGAAAATATTATCTGATAAAAAGTGCTTTCTCCTTAATTTAGCTAACTTTATTCTTTAGTCTTAATTTATCTGCAACCATAGCTATAAACTCTGAGTTTGTTGGTTTACCCTTATCATTGTGAATAGTATGTCCAAATATTTTGTTTATAGCATCTATTTGTCCTCTTCCCCAAGCAACCTCTATAGCATGTCTTATAGCTCTTTCAACTCTACTTGCAGTAGTATTATATTTCTTTGCTATTGAAGGATATAACTCTTTTGTTATAGCTGATAATAATTCCATATCATTTACAACCATAGTTATAGCTTCTCTTAAATACATATATCCTTTTATATGAGCTGGAACTCCTATTTCATGAATTATACTAGTTATTTCAACCTCTAAATCCATAGGCTCTTTGTTATCATCAGAAGATGAATCCTCACTTTTTGAACCTTCAACTACACTAATTGTAGGTTTACTATTTGTAGGTTCCTCTGATATTGTGCTATTAAACATTTGTCTTATTCTCTCTGTAAATACATCCATGTCAAATGGTTTAACAACATAATAATCTGCCCCTAAAGTTATAGCTCTTTGAGTAATTTTGTCTTGTCCAACAGCAGATAATACTATTACTCTTGGAGTTTTTTCTAATCCTAGAGAATTTATTCTTTCAAGTACATCTAATCCATCTAAATGTGGCATAATTATATCTAATACAACTAAATCTGGTTGTTTTTCTTCTATAAGTTTTAAAGCTTCCAATCCATCCTTTGCAATTCCTGTAACAACAATATCCCTTTGACTTAATAAATAGTCATTTAAAATATTGCAAAACTCTTTGTTATCATCAGCAATTAATACAGATATTTTTGATTCCTTCATGCTTTTCTCTCCTTAACCAACTTTATATATCCATTTTTTTACAATTATTCTACTTTAACTATATTCGACAAAACTTATTTATTTCCTTCTAAAAAAAATAAATACTAAAAAATTCATTTAATTTTCTAGTATTTATTATAACACATATTTACATTAATCACACTTATTTTCTATTATATAATTTTTGCATCTTTTAACATCCACTCTATATAAATTCCATATCCTACTTCAGGTTTATTAACCAAAACATGTGTCACAGCACCAATTATTTTATCATTTTGTATAATTGGACTTCCACTCATTCCTTGGACAACACCACCAGTTTTTTCTAATAATCTTTCATCTGTAATCTTAATTACCATACTCTTTGTACTAATGCTATCTTGCTTTGCAAGTTTTACAATTTCAATATCATAAAGCTTAGGACCTTCTTCATCAATAGTAGTTATAATTTGTGCTGGTCCTGGCTGAATTTCATCTCTCCAACCAACTTTATAAGTTTTATTATTAATATTTTTTAAATTTTCTGTATTCATGCTACCAAATATTCCACATTGTGTATTTCCTGTAACATTTCCTATAGGTTTCTTATCACTTGAAAAAATTCCTCTTAATTCTCCTGGATTGCCTTTAACACCTTTTTTTATGCTTATTATTGAAGAATTTAAAAGATCTCCATTTTTTATTGAAAGAATTTTTTCTGTTTCACTATCTGTTATTGGATGACCTATTGCTCCATATTTTCCACTTTCTTTATCATAGAAAGTAAGTGTACCTACACCAGCAGTAGAATCTCTTACCCAAAGACCTATTTTATAATCACCATCTGCATTTTTTGATAAATTTATGTTTTTAGTTATTTCTTCACCATTTCTCTCAATTAATATTTCAACATTTTCTGATTTACTCTCATTGATTTTTTTTGATAAATCTTTTGAGTTTTTTATTTTATTTCCATTTACGCTTATAAGTCTATCACCAATTTGTATTCCACCATTTTGAGCTGGACTCTCTACTTCTCCTTCTCCTGTTGTTAAGTCTGAATAACCTACTGCTAATACACCATCTGTTGAAACCCTTACACCTACTGAATTTCCTCCAGCATAAAGCTCTATATCTTTCTTTTCCTGTTCACTATTTACAAGAGCTACACCATATCTGTTCTTAAACTTTTCATCATTACTACTCTTAGAATTTAAAGAATAGAAATTGCTACTTGCAAAAACATTATTACTCTCACAATAATCCCTTGCAAATGTTACAGAGGATAAAAGTAATATTAAAGACATCATTATTATTGATATAATCTTTATTCTTTTGTTCATATTTTTCATTAACTATCTCCTCCTTTTCTATTCTTAATTTGCCCCTTTCAAAAAAATAATATCCTGTATTAACTTTGTTATTCTAGCCAAATCAATTTAAAATATACTAAAATTCTCATATTAGTTTTAAAATAAAAAAAAATAGAACTGTTTAACAGTTCTATTTTGTATTAAAAATCACTTTATTATGTATGAAAAGTCTTAATTGTTTCTTTTTTTGTATCAGCTAGCTCTATCATCTCTTTAGCATTTAATAATGTATTGCTTGTCATTTCAACGCCACCTAGCATTTTTCCAACCTCTTCAATTTTTTGATTATAAGTTATAGGTTCAACCTTTGAAAAAGTTTTATTATCTATTACTTTTTTTCTAACCATATAATGATTGTCCGACATACTTGCTATTTGAGGAAGATGTGTGATACAAAAAACTTGATGTTTTGTTGATATTTCATACATCTTTTCTCCAACGGATTGAGCTACTCTTCCACTTATACCTGTGTCTATTTCATCAAATATAACTGTAGGAATCTTATCCTTATCTATAAACACAGCTTTTAAAGCTAACATTATTCTTGAAAGTTCTCCTCCAGAAACTATTCTTTCCATAAGCTTTAATGGTTCACCAGGATTTGTTGATATAAGAAATTGTACTTTGTCCTTACCTTTAAAATTAAAGGTTTCATCTTCCTCAATAAGAACTTCAAATCTACATTTTCCTAAGCCAACATAGGCCAGTTCTTTATGGATATTTTCTTCTAAAACTTTTGAAAGTTCTATTCTCTTATTATGAATTCTATTAGCTATTTCACTTAAAACATTCTCAACTTTACTTTTTTCATTTAAAAGATCTTCAATTATTTTTTCTGAGTTTTTAATATTATTTATTTGAGATAAAATATTATTTTTATATTCTAAGATTTCAGCTATACTATTTCCATACTTCTTCTTTAATGCAGCAATCTTAAACATACGGCTATTTATTTCTTCTAATTCATTGCCATCATAAACACTTTCATCACATATATCCCTAATTTCTCTAGCCATTTCTTGTATTTCATAGTACATTTCCATTATTTTAGAGTTTATATTTTTTATTTTTTCTAAATGCTCTTCAACATTTGAAAGCTCCCTATTTACTACTGATAAAGAATCCACTACACTGCTTTCAATACCATTTAATAGATTATATGATATTCCCAGTGAATTTTTTATTTTTTCTGCATTAGATAAAACATTAAATCTTTCTGTTAACTCTTCTTCTTCACCATTTCTAAGCTTGGCTTCTTCAATTTCATTTAACTGATATTCTAAATAATTTAAAAGTTTTTCATCTTTTCCTTCATTGCTTAATTCACTTATTTTTCTTTCTATATCCTTAAGCTCTGAGAATTTTTCTCCATATTCTTTTAAATCTTCACTTAACTTAGAATCTCCAAAATCATCTAAATACATTATATGATTTTCTTTATTTAATAAATTTTGATTGTTATGTTGACCATGTATGTCTAGAAGTGTGCTACTTATTTTTTTTAAAGTAGCTACTATTATACTTCTTCCATTAACCTTTATATTACTTCTACCGTTTATAAAAGTTTCTCTAGAAATTATTAAAGTATCATCATACTCTATTTCTAAATCATCTAAAATTTCTTTAAGCCTCTCATTATCATCTATTGAAAATATAGCCTCTACAAAAGTCTTTTCTTCTCCAGTTCTAATTAAGTCCTTGTTAAACTTACTTCCTTGAACATAATTTATCGCATCTATAAGAATAGACTTACCAGCTCCAGTTTCTCCTGATAAAATAGTGAATCCTTCTTTAAAATCTAAAGATGCTTTTTCTATCAAAGCAAAGTTATTTATAGTTAATTGTAAAAGCATACTTCTCCTCCTTAACTATCCTTCTATCATTTCCAGTATCCTAGAAACTAGAGTTTCTGCTTTTTCTAAGCTTCTAACTAATATAAATATTGTGTTGTCTCCTGCTATAGTACCGGCAATTTCACCTAAATGAAGTGTATCTATTGCCTCTGCTGCTGCAGATGCTGAACCTGATATTGTTTTAACAACAACCATCTTATCAACATTTTCTACTGAAGTTACAGTATTGGCTAATATATTGCTTAATCTATCAACCATTTCATTTTTTTCTTCTTCTATGATTGTGTATCTATAGTGTCCTTTATTATCTTGTTTTTTAACAAGTTTTAAATTTTTTATATCTCTAGATACTGTAGCTTGAGTAACATCAAACCCAGCTTTTTTTAATTCTTCCGCTAACTCTTCTTGAGTTTCTATCGCTGTTGATTTTATAATTTCAATTATCTTAGAATGTCTCTTAGATTTCATCTTCAACTCACCTTCATAATATTTATTCTATCTTAAATAATTTTTTCCTTAGTACCTTAAAATAACTTTTATTATCAAATGAAATTATTCTAAAAAATTCTTTTGCTTTTTTTATTAAAACTTCATTGTGTTTTTCTAACTTTAATGCTTTTTGTCCATCTATTGTAACAAAGACATCTGATTCATTAATAAGAGGCTTAACTCTTACCTTGTTATTTCCATCTATTATCATAGGTCTTGAATTAGGTGTATGAGGACATATAGGGACTATTGATACTATTTGTAAATCTGGCATTATAAGTGGGCCTCCAGCTGAAAAAGAATAGGCTGTTGATCCAACTGGAGTAGAAATTATAACTCCATCCCCTTTAAAAGTAGCATAAAGTTCATCATTTATAAAGACCTCATATTGTGCCATTCTAGATAATGTTCCCCTAGCAACAACAATATCATTTAAAGCCCTTTCCTCTGAACAAGTTACCCCTTCTATAGTACAAGAAAGTAACATTCTTTCCTCTACCTTATAATCACCAACCTTTATTCTATATAAAGCTTCATCTAATTCGCTTATCTCAGCTGTAACTAAAAAGCCTAAATTTCCAATGTTAATTCCTAAAATTGGAGTATCTATAACTGTAGAGAATTTTCTAGCCACACCTAAAAGCGTTCCATCTCCACCAAGTACTATTAAAAGATCTAAAGACATTAAATCTTTATAATCTCCCTTATAAAATTGGTCTATAACTTTTATTTCATCAGGATTTAGATATTCTTTAACCTTTAAAATAACCAAATTTAAAATTTTATTTTCTTTATCTTTTTCTTTATTAATTATAATTCCTATATTTCTCATGCCCCAAAACACACCTTTACTTTAACTATGCAGTCTCTCTAAAGTAATTATAAAATTAATATTTCTTATTTAATAATTTAATTTTTATAAATCACTATGAGATTTATCTACAACTTCATCTATAATATTATAATCAAACTCTTCTGTATTGTTATCCTTCTTTAAATATATTAAATATTCTATATTTCCTTCAGGTCCTTTTATAGGAGAGAAATCAAGACCTAATATATTTAATTTGTGTGATAAAGCAAAATCAACAATTTTCTTAATTACTTCTTTATGAGTAGAAGCTTCTCTTACAACACCTTTTTTGCCAACCTTTTCTCTGCCAGCTTCAAATTGAGGTTTAATAAGAGCCATAACTTCTCCCTTATCATTTAAAAGATTAAGTACAGCTGGCAAAACTGTTGTTAGTGATATAAAAGATACATCTATTGATGCAAAATCACATAATTCTCCTATTTGCTCTGGGGTTACATATCTTACGTTAGTTCTCTCCATACAAACAACTCTTGGATCTACTCTAAGTTTCCAAGCAAATTGTCCATAACCAACATCAATTGAAAATACTTTTGAAGCATCATTTTGAAGCATACAGTCAGTAAATCCACCAGTGGATGCTCCAATATCTAAGCATCTCTTTCCTTTAAGGTCTATTCCAAAGGATTTAACTGCCTTATCAAGTTTAAATCCACCTCTACTAACAAAAGGTAGTTTTTCTCCTCTAAATATGATATTTGAGCTTACAGGAACCTTTTCTCCAGCCTTATCAACTCTCTTTTCTCCTATGAATACCATACCTGCCATTATATATCTTTTAGCTTTTTCTCTTGACTCAGCAATACCTTGTTCAACAAGAAGTACGTCAAGTCTTTCTTTTTTCTCTTTTTTTTCTGCCATAATTTTCTCCTTTAAAGTAATTCAATTAATGTGTTTTTTATTCCCTCTGCATCTAACCCATTAATTTTATATAAAATATCAGGCTTACCATGTTCTATAAACTTATCATTAAATGCTAATGTAACAATTTTTTCTTTATGTCCAATTTCATTTAAATACTCTAGAACGCCTTCTCCAAAGCCACCTTTTTTAATATTATCTTCAATAGTTACAATCTTAAATCCATCCTTTGATAAGGAATTTAATAATTCTTTATCTATTGGTTTTATAAAAGTTGCATTTATAATTAAAATATCTATATTTTTTTCTTCTTTTATTTTTTGTGCAGCAATCATAGCATGTTGAACCATTTTACCAGTAGCAACTATTGCTATTTTCTCTCCCTCTTGAACCTTTTCCCATTTTCCATATTCTATTTTACTTAATGGTTTTAAATTAACATCAATATCTCCACCTCTTGGATATCTTATAGCTAAAGGTGCATTAAAATTACTTGCCCATTTTAAGATAACTTCCATTTCATCTATACACTTAGGTGCAACAATAGTCATATTAGGCATTGGAGATAAAAATGAAATGTCGAATATACCTTGATGAGTTTCTCCATCTTCTCCAACTAAGCCAGCTCTATCTAAACAAAGTGTAACAGGTAGCTTTTGTATGCATACATCATGTAAAACTTGGTCATAAGCTCTTTGTAGGAAAGTGGAATAAACTGCAAAAAATGGTTTTAAACCCTCTGCTGCCATTCCAGCAGATAAGGTAACAGCGTGTTGTTCTGCTATTCCTACATCAAAAAATCTATCAGGAAATTCTTCTCTAAATTCCTTTAACCCTGTTCCATCTGGCATAGCAGCAGTAATTGCAACAACTTTGTCATCATTTTTAGCTAATTTAATCATTTCTTCTCCAAAGGTAGAAGAATAATTTCTACTTGCAAACTTTGAAATTACTCCTTCCCCTAAATCAAAAGGAGATACTCCATGATATTTATTAGGATTTTTTTCTGCTAATTCATAGCCTTTTCCCTTTTTAGTAACTGTATGTATTATAACTGGTCCTTTTATATTTTTAGCTATGCTTAAAACTTCATTTAATTCTCTAATATTATGTCCATCTACTATACCAAAATATTTTAATCCAATATCTTCAAAGTACATACTTGGTACAACAATTTTTTTAATACCATCTTTTAATTTTGAAAGAGAGTTCTTTACTCTTTTCCCAAAAGAAGTTGTATCTAAAGTTGATCCAATATCTGATTTTAATTTATTATAACCTACACCCATTCTAAGCTTATTTAAATAGGTTGCAAGTCCTCCAACATTTTTACATATAGACATTTGATTATCATTTAATATTATTATAAGATTATCTTTTCTATACCCAATATCGTTTAAGGCTTCTAAGGCCATACCTCCAGTTAATGCTCCATCACCTATAACTGCTATAACCTTATTATCTTTTCCAAGTAGCCTCTGCGCTCTAGCCATACCTGCTGCTGAAGATAGTGATGTACTACTATGTCCAGTGGCAAAAAAATCATATTCACTTTCTGTTCTCTTAGGAAATCCACACAATCCACCATATTGTCTTAAAGTATTAAATTTATCTTTTCTTCCTGTTAATATCTTATAAGCATAAGATTGATGTCCAACATCCCATATTATTCTATCTTCACTAAAATCAAAATTTTTAAACAAAGCTACTGTTAGATCAATAACTCCTAAATTTGAAGCAAAATGTCCCCCAGTATTTGAAACACTTTCAATTAAAAATTCTCTTAAATCTTCAGCTAATATTTCTAATTCTTTCTCATCTAAATCCTTTATTTCTTTAGGATCAGTTATTCTCTGTAGAACTTCACTCATTTAAACCAAATCCTTTATTATTAAAATTTTCTCTCTAAAAGTTTCATGGTTAAAACTTTTAGAGGCTCTGTATTTCCTTCTATTGAACTTAATATCTCTATACATTCCTCAGTTATATTCACGCATTTTTTCTTACACTCTTCTAATCCAAAAATGGTTATATAATTATTTTTATTGCTTTCTTGGTCTTTGTGAACATTCTTCCCTAAATCTTTTGCATTTCCTACTACATCTAATATATCATCTTTTATTTGAAATGCTAAGCCTAACTTATATCCAAAATCCTCTAATTTTTTAATATCTCCCTCTGAAGCTTCTGCTAAAACCGCTCCAGACATTATTGAAGCTTTTATAAGTTCTCCAGTTTTCTTTAAATGCATATAATCTAATTCTTTTAAAGAAATTTCTTCCTTATCTTCATTTATTATATCAACAATTTGCCCACCAATCATTCCATCTGATCCTGCTGCATCTGCAATTATTTTAGTTGCCTTTAAGGCACTTATTCCTTCTTCTAAAGAATAATCAACTAAAATTTTCATAGCTTCATTTAAAAGAGCATCTCCAGCTAAAACAGCAATAGCTTCTCCAAAAACCTTATGATTTGTAGGTTTTCCTCTTCTTAAATCATCATTATCCATACATGGTAAATCATCATGTATTAAAGAATAAGTGTGTATCATTTCTATGGCCATTGCAGGTGTTAATATTTTTTTATAATCACTTTTATAAATATAGTAAGATAAAAGCATTAAGATTGGTCTTATTCTTTTTCCTCCTACGTTTATGCTATATGCCATTGAATCATATAAAACTTTATTGTATTCTCTATCTTTATTAAAATAAGCTTTTAAAGATTGATCAACTTCCTCTTTTAAGCTATTAATATTCATTGCTGTATCCTCCAAAGTCTTCCTCTTTTTCATCTTCAACAACCTTTATTTTGCCTTCTAAAGTGCTTAGCTTCTTATATAGTTTATTTACTATTTTAACGCCATTTTCATAGCTTTTTATAGACTCTTCTAAGGTTAAATCTCCATTTTCCAGTTGCTTTACGATTTCATTTAATTCACTAACCATACTTTCATAATTAGTTTCTTTTCTAGCCATTTTATCTCTCTTTGCTCCTTATTCATTAATAATTTTTATATCTATATTAACGGAACCATCCTTCATTATCACTTTTACCATATCGTTCTTTTTTAATTCACTTACTTCGTTAATTACTTTATCTTTTTTATCCATTATTACTGAATACCCTCTTCCTAAGGTGTTTAATGGATTTAAGGTTTGTAATATGCTATTTAAAGCAATAAGTTCATCTTTTGCCTTATCAATTTTTCTTTTTCCTAAAAAGTTTAACTTTTCTTCTAAGGAATTTACTTCTTTTATTCTTTTTTCAATTATATGCTTAGGATTATTACCTTTTAATCCTTTGTGTAATAAATCTACATCTTTCTTTGCATTTAAAAATTTTCTGTCAATAGCTCTATGTAAGAACTCTTTTTTATTTAATAAATCATTTATCATTTCTTGTAATGATGGTGATACTAACTCTCCTGCTGCTGATGGTGTAGGTGCTCTCATATCACTTACAAAATCACTAATAGTAAAATCTACTTCGTGTCCAACAGCTGATACAGTAGGTATTCTACTATTAAATATCTCATATGCTAAGTCTCTATTATTAAAAGTCCAAAGTTCTTCAATAGATCCTCCACCTCTACCTAAGATGATAACATCAACTGATTTCTCATTATTAAAATATCTAATACCCTCAATTATTGAATCTGCTGCATTTTCTCCTTGAACCTTAGCTGGATATAAAATAATATCTAAAGATTTATTTCTTCTTTGTATTACGTTTATTATATCCCTTACTGCTGCTCCAGTCCTTGCTGTAATTATTCCAATTCTCTTAGGGAATTTTGGTAAGGCTCTTTTGTATTTTTGATCAAAAATTCCTTCTTCACTAAGCTCTTTTTTTAATTTATGAAATTCTTCAAAAAGTTCTCCAATTCCTGCTTTTTTAATATTTTCACAGTAAAGCTGATAAGTTCCTTCTTTATGATAAACACCTAATCTAGCCTTTATTTCTACCTTCATTCCTTCTTCTAGTCTAAAATCTAAATTAACTGCATTATTTTTAAACATAATGCAGTTAACCTTGCTATTTTCATCTTTCAATGAAAAATAAATATGACCACTTGAATGGAATTTTAAATTAGATATTTCACCTTTGACATTAAGATTCTTTAATATAAAGTCATTTTCAACTAACTTTTTAACGTAGTTATTAACTTCACCAACAGATAATGTCTTTAGTTTCATTCTAATCTAACTCCTTACAAACATTTTTTAAAAGAAGAGTCGTAGTTAAAGAACCTACGCCTCCTGGAACTGGTGTAATTAATGATGCCTTTTCATAAACATCATCAAAATTAACATCTCCCGTTATTTTACCATTAACCTCACTAGTTCCTACATCAATAACAACCGCTCCTTCTCTAACATAAGAAGAATCTATGAAATTAGCCCTTCCAATAGCTACTACTAATATGTCAGCTCTCTTACAAACTTCTTTTAAGTTCTTAGTTCTTGAATGACATACTGTTACTGTAGCATTTTCATTTAAAAACATTTGAAAAAGAGGTTTACCAACTATATTGCTTCTTCCAATAATAACAACTTCTTTCCCCTCAATTTCAATGTTATAAGCTTTTAAAAGAGTTATTACACTGTTTGGTGTGCATGGTATAAAACACTTCTCACCCTTATAGAATCTACCTACACTTACCTCAGAAAGACAATCTAAGTCTTTATCTGCATCTATTAAATTTGTAACTGCTCTCTCATCAATATGCTTTGGTAAAGGTAATAAAAGCATTATTCCATTTACACTGTCATCTTTATTTAACTCTTCTATCTTAAGTTTCAGATTTTCTTCTGAAATACTTTCATCTAATTTTATCTTCTCAAAGTCTATTCCTAAATTATTAGCTAATTTTTCTTGGAAGTTTTGGTAATATACTGAGCCTCCATCATCCCCAACTAGTATAGACGATATTTTCAAAGACTTTCCAGAAGCTTTTAATTCCTCTGTATAACTCTTAATTTGCCCCTTTATGTCTATAGCCACTGTTTTTCCGCTTAAAATTTTATCCATTACCTGCCCCTCCAAATCTTATAATTCTAGTAAAAATAAATTTAGCCCCTATTGCATATTCTTATATACTTTATCTAAAACTCCATTTATAAATGAAACTGATTTATTATCTGAATATTTTTTACATAATTCAATAGCTTCATTTATTGATACCTTTCCTGGTACATCCTCTGCAAATAGTATTTCATATGTAGAAATTCTTAAAATTGATAAGTTAACCTTTGAAATTCTGTTTAATTTCCATTTTACAAGTTGACTTTCTATTAAAGAATCTAACTTTTCCTTATTTTCTTCTATTCCTAATAATCCTGATTTTATGTATGCTAGATCTAAATCATCCTTAGAAATGTCCTCGTTCTCCATAAAAGAATTGAAAGTTTCTAATGCAGTTTCTGAAGTTATTTCCATTTGGTAAGCTAATTGTAATAAATATTCTCTTGATTTTACTCTATTCATTATATCCTCCTATGTTTTGAAAATACTCTATTTAGTATTATTGTCTTAATTTATATTATTAATCATATAGTTAATGATTTAACACAATGAAACACCCTCTGAAATCAGAGGGTGACTACTATTTTTTTAATATTTCATTTTTATCTTCTTCTTTTAAGATAATTATGTTTTGCACATATATGTTCACTAGTGCCACCTTAAGTCCAGTTATAGCTTCAACAGTCCTTCTTACGTTTTCCTGCACTTGAGAAACTACATCAGGGATCTTAATTCCGTATTGAACAGTAACACCAATTTCTATAACTGCTTCACCATTCTCCACATTAACCTTAATGCCCTTACCTAAACTTTTCTTTGAAAATTTATGTCCTATTCCAGTGCTATTATTGTGATTTATCTCAAGTATTCCGTCTATCTCAGATGCAGCTATACCAGCTACGACACCGATAACTTCATCAGATATATTAACTATACCTAAGTTAGCTTCATCTCTATTCATTTCATTCATAAAGCTGAACCCTCCTACTAATCTTCACGAAACTTAATTAGTTATAGGTTCATTATAGCAAATAACTAATTACAATACAATTAATTATTTTTTTTCTATATCAACGTCATATACTTTTGATACATTCATAACTATATCTTGGATTTCAACCATTTTCTCTTGAGTTAACTCCTCATTAGTCTTAACTACAACCTTAGCATTATCACCATCTATAAAACATATTACATCTTCATAACCTTTGCTCTTTATACTAAGTTCTATTCTTGTTTCATAATCTCTTGCCATAGTTTTTTCAGTTAATTCTTTTTCAGCTTCTTCTTTTTGTTCTGCTGAAGTGTTCTTATCTTCTACTATAGCTTTTAAGTTATCGATAGTTTTAGAATCTTTTTGTTCTCTTAAATTTCTTGATTCATAAAAATAATTTGAAGATGTTTCAGTTGCATTGTCATCATTTTCTCCAAAAGCTGTAGGAACTTCTCCCATACTCTCTTTAATTTGATTGTTAACTCTAGTTGCTAGAACGCCAGTACAAACTATTAATGCTAAAAGTGTTAAAATTATCCCTGCTTGTTTTCTGTTCATAATGAACCCCCCATAAATTTTAATTTTATTTTTTCATTGCTAATACATTTACCTTATCAACACTTATGTTATATAAGCTTGATATCGCTTTTGTTATTTCATACTTTATCTTGCTATCTTCTGCACCTTCAGCCACAACCATGACTCCTAAAACCTCTGGCTTTTCTGTTTTTAATATAACTGGTTCACTTCCATTTGAGCTATTTGACATAACTATTTTATCTCCATCAGTTTCTTGTGAATTAACTCTTGTTCCTCCTTCACTATCAGTTTCTTCTGTAGTGCTTTTTTGAGAAGAATTATCTACAGCTGGTACTTTTACTTCACTGCTTTGAAAGTTTATTACTACATCTACTGATCCTACTCCATTTATTTTTCCTAATATCCTCTCTAAATCTTTTTCTTGTTTTTCTTGATAACTTAAAACTTCTGAATCTTTTTGACTATTACTATTCATATCCTCTTTTGATACTTTTTCTAAATTAGTTTTCTCACTTTTAGTTATATTGTTTACACCTGTAAAATATGACACAACTAAATAAAACATTATAACTAATAAAAGTAATATTATTAAATTAGTAATATTCTTCTGTTTAAAAAGATTAGCTATTTTCTCCTTTAACTCATGCACCTTTATACCCCCTCCTAGGCATATGAAACAATTATATTTTGATGAGAAATTTCAAGTTCCTTTTCAACAAACTTTTCAATTCTTTCTAAAAAAGAATCCTTTTTCTCTTCTTTATTAACCTTTTCTTTTCCAACAACAACCTTATCTACTTTTTTTACTTTTTTTTCATCTAAAACTGTAATTTCTGCTTTTTCTATATTAAATTTCACTTCATAAAAATCTATTTTCCCAATTAAATTAACCTCAAACTCATTCTCATAAAATTCATCTTTTAATGACTTTTCTAAGTTTTTCTCAACACTTTTTAAAATTGCTTCTTCATCATATAATGACTTTTTTTCCTCATCAGATCTTGTAACATCACTTATTTTTTCCTGAAAAACAGTTTCATCTATATCCTTATTCATAGTTAAAAGCCCTATTATTGGTGATAGCATTACAGAAAGTATTATTAATGAAAATGCAAATTTAACATGTTTTTTTATTGAAGAATTAGGTAAAATTATATGAGCAATAGATATAATGACTATAACAACGCAAAGGGTTGAAATCCAATTTTTTAAAAGTTCCATCTTATTTCTATCCTCCTACTATAAAATTACCTACTGTAGCCATCATAGATGCCATAATAAAGAACATTATGCTGACACTTATTATGCATGACATTATCATAAATAAGGCTTCTCCAACGGTTTCCACACTGCTAGAAATCTTTGAATCAACAACAGGCTCAATAACCGCGGAGGTAAGTTTAAAACATATAGCCATAAGGCCTATTTTTATTATTGGATAAATTACAATTACAACTAGAACTATTACTCCTAAAGAAGTTATTACACTTTTCATAGCTAAGGAATATCCTGCTACTGTGGTTATTGCATCTGAAAATGCCTTTCCCACTATAGGCACAAAATTATCTACAGCAAACTTTACTGTTTTTACAGCCACTGCATCTAAGGTATCTGCCGTCATTCCTCTTAAAGTTAATATTCCAACAAATATTGTTAATATAAATCCTTGAGATATCATAACAACCTGTTTTATAAACTTACACATTCTATCTATTTTAAATTCGCTAGAAAGATTATTAACAAACTGTAATGTAAAGTATGCTAATATTAGTGGGAATAAAAAGTATGTGTAAATTCTAGGGGTTATAGAAACTGCCCCTAGTACTATGGGGTCTATGGTAACAGCTGATGTTACTCCCCCCGAAGTAGCTATAAGCATTACAATAACTGGAACAATAACATTCATAAAATCTATAATTGAAGTTAAGACTTCCTTTCCTAAGTTAAGAGATATAAAGAAACTTTTAGTTAAAAGCATTATAAGTAGGGCATAGCAAGCAAAAAATGCTATCTGTGTTACTCCCTCTTCAATATTAAAAGCATCCTGTAAATTTTTAAGTAAAGCACTTAAAAGAGCAATTACTAGTATTGAAGCGATAAACTTTAAAACTATGTTAAGTTCTCTAAAGATATAACTAAGTATTGAAGCACCTATTTTCTTTAAGGTTATTGGATCTTCTCCACTTTCTAAATAATTCATTATATATTCCTTAGCAGACATATTGCCTAATATATCTTCTTCTGTTTCTAAATTATTTATATAATCATAAAATCTTTCTATTCTTGAGTCATTGTCTATTTTTTCTTTTGAACTCTCTAAGTTATCATTCGCCAAAACTTTTAAGTTAAAGCAAAATACAAAGATAAGAGATAATAATATTATGTTTATCAATTTTTTCATATCTTAGCTCCTACATTATACTTAAAATAGAATTCAAAATATTAGCCATTATTGGTATAGCTAATAATAGAATCATAATTTTCCCTGTAAACTCTACCTTCTTACCTAATACTGTGACCCCTGCATCATTACATATATAACTACAAAAAGTTGAAAGATATGCTATGGCAATAATTTTCATAACTATAGCAATATATGATGAATCCATTCCAGACTCTCTTGCTATATCCTGCATAAATGCTATTATTTCATTAACATAAGGCATTACAAAAAGAAAAATTACTATGCCAGCTCCTAAAAGAAGAAAAACTGCAAAGGTGCTCTTATTATCTTTTAAAACTAGATATAAAAATAAACTTATTAGCACAAAGCTTATTACTTGTATAACTACATCCATATTTAATTTTGCCAGTAATCTTTTTCTTTATTTGAACCTTAGATTACTGTCATAGACACCTCCTTCTCAATGTATTTCATAAATCTATTAAAATAAAAACATAGATTTAACAGAAGAAAATAATCTACTTATAAGTTGAATCATCATGGTAAGTATTATGACTACCCCAACTATATTAGCTAAAGTTGCATACTCCTTTTTACCACTTTGATCAAGAACTTTATCTAGTATAACAAGCACTATACCAACTCCTGCAATCTGAAAAATCAAAGATAAATCCGACATATATGTCCTCCCCCTAAAACTTAACTCTTATTAAATAGTCCAAAAGTAAAATTTCTTTTCTAAAAATCTATTAGACTAAACAAGAAAAATAGCTATCATTGCACCTACTGCAACCCCTAAATACCTATATACCTTAGTATTTTTATTACATTCATCTTCAGCAATTTCTAATTCTATATCCAGTTTTTCCTTTGCTAAATTAAATATCTTAATTTGTCCCTCTACATTGGTTTCTCCTAAAGACTTTGAAAGATCTAATAAAATTTCAAAATCCTTATTCCTTAGATTCATTTCTTTCTTATGTTCATTTATACTTTCTTTAAAAGCCATATATACATTTTCTACTTCATTATTTTTTAATTTAAAAGAAATTTCATTAAATAATTCTTTTATTGGGCTTTTAGCTTTTAAAGCTATACTCTCTATACTCTCCGGTAAAGGAGTATAAGTATAAACAATATCATTTTCAAAATCTATTAAAGCTCTTTTTAACTCTCTAAGTTGGGAAAGTCTATTTCTAAATCCTTCCCCATACAGGTATCCAATTAAAGAACTAAGTAGAACTATAATAAGCAGAAAAAAAACTTTCATTTCCTCCTCCTATTAAAGATAACTTTTCTAGTAGATTTGTTATTTTTATACCTTTTATTCATTCTAATAAACTCAGTAGCACCAATTGAAAATAGGTATCTTATTTTTCATAACCTACTAGAAAATTTAAAGATAATTTTATTATGTTAAACATTATATATACCCTCAATTGTTCCAATTCCTTTTTTACCACTAAGAACTACAACTTTATTTATTATATTATTTTCCACAATCTCCCTAAAAACTGGCCTTCTATATAATTCTTCAACATTTCTTCCATGCAAAGTAGCTATAATACTAACTCCTGAATTATATGCCATCATTAATCCTTCCATATCTTTATATGTCCCAATCTCATCACATATAATGACTTCTGGTGAAAGTCCTCTTACAGCCATCATCATACCTTCACTTTTTATGCAGTTATCATATACATCAGTTCTCATTCCTACATTCATTTGGGGAATTCCATTGTAACAAGCAGCTATTTCGCTTCTTTCATCAATTACAACTGTTCTCTTTCCCTTAAAACCAATTTGAGAAATTCCATTAGATATATTTCTTGTAATATCTCTTAAAAGTGTGGTTTTTCCACATTTAGGTGGAGATATTATTAAAGTATTATTTACCCTGTTATTTTCTACTAAGCTATTCATTAAACTATTTGAACAGCCTACTATTTCTCTACAAACTCTAATATTTAAAGAAGTTATATTTCTAATAGTTTTAATAGAATTATCTTCTATTACACATTGACCTGCTAATCCAACTCTATGCCCTCCTTGGATAGTTATATATCCTTGCCTTATATCTTCCTCAAAGGCATATAAAGAGTAGTTACTTATTTTTTGAATTATGGCTTTAACATCCTCTCTCCTTATTACATAGTTAAAAATTGTTTCTGTATTATCTAAAACTATGTTAAGAGGTTTTCCAACCTTAACTCTAATTTCTTGTAATTTATTTAAATTATTTTTATCTTTTAAACAAGAATTTATCTTATCTGGTAATACATCAAATATTTCTTTCAAAGTACCTCCTCTCCTTTCTATTTAAATCTATTACTTTACATAAGAAATTATTCTAATTATTTTTAAAATAATAAATCTTTTTTGGAGACCTCTTCTTCTCTTCTATTTAAATTTATTACTTTACATAAAAAACTATTCTAAGTATTTTTTAATTTTGAGCAAAAAAAAAATAAACTGTACCTTTTATAAGGCACAGTTTATTAAACTTCAAATTCATTTCCACAATAAGGACAAGGTATACTTTCAGATCTGTTTAATATATCTTTTTCTATGTATATAGGCTTATGACATTTATCACAAACTACTTCACAGTATTCATCATCATATTCTTCAAGCTCTTCTAAAGTTAGCTCTTCAAAAAGTTCATCCTGTACTCCACTTAAATCATCATTTAGTAGATTTACATTTTCATCTAAAGTTTCAACATTAACTTGTAACTCTTCAACCTTATCAACTAAAGATGAAATTACATTAAGTAAGGAATCCTTAAATTCTTTATCTAACTCAGTGTTTTTATCCATAGCTTTAAGTAAGTTGCTAATGTTATTTTTAATATCCTTCACTGAAATCACTTCCTTATATTAAATATGCTAAGCTTTTTAAGCTTAGCATAAATTTATTTTTATCTATATTCACTAGATAAATTTGACTTAAATACATTTAAATCAAGTTTTTATTAAACTCTTTCCATGTACTCGCCAGTTCTAGTATCTATTCTTATAGTGTTTCCTTCTTCAACGAACATAGGAACCATAACTGTTGCACCAGTTTCAACAACTGCAGTTTTCATAGCTGTAGTAGCAGTGTTTCCTTTAACACTTGGCTCACACTCAGTGATTAATAGCTCAACAAAGTTTGGAGCTTCTACTGAGAAAGCTTCTCCTTTGTAGAATTTGATTACAGCGTTCATGTTTTCTTTTAAGAATTTTATAGCATCTTCAACTTTTTCATGGTTTAAAGGAATTTGCTCGAAAGTTTCTTGATCCATGAAGTAGTATAATTCTCCATCTGAGTAAAGGTATTGCATTTCTTTTCTTTCGATTATAGCTTCTTGTAATTTATCAGTTGGGTTGAAAGTTCTGTCTGTAACACCACCCATTATAACGTTTCTTAATTTAGTTCTAACGAAAGCAGCACCTTTTCCTGGTTTAACGTGTAAGAAGTCTATAACTGTGTATACTTGTCCATCCAGTTCAAAAGTAGTTCCTTTTCTTAAATCACTTCCTGATATCATTAAGTATCCCTCCAAAATCTATTAATTCATTTTATATTATAACCCTTTAAGATAAATTAATACCCTCTAGAGTTACCTTGTTACTTATTTACTATTTAAAGTGTAAAACAACAATCATATTTTATCAAAAGCTAATAATAAATGCAATTATTTTCATTAAATTTACAAGACTATACAACCTTAAGCTCCAAAAAACACCTTAATTCTTCTGATTTTTCTATTTTATAATTTTTTATATTAATATTATTATTTTTTAATAAATTAACATAATTACTTAAATCCTCTAAAGAGCCTGTAAATAAAACTTTACCTATCCATCCCTCTTTATATTCTAATTGTAAAACAGTACAATCCTTATTTTCTATATTTTTTAATACTGTATTTAAATCCATTTCTCCTATAGAGTTTGTTAAAACTGGAATTTCATAATTTCTTAATTGAAAAAGCTCTATACCTTGTACTAATAGTATAACTATAAAAATAGTAGCTAAAGTTACATCTAATTTTAATTTTTTCACCTTAATTCTCCTTTTAATCTATAAGTATTATTAGATTCATTTAAGCTTATATCATAAACTCTTCCATTAATTTTATTAATATAATTAATAAGAGAATTTTTATAAATACTATTAACTTCTACTTCAAAACTTTTTCTCTCTAGACTTAAATTTAATATCTTTTCATCTTTAATTATTTCCTTTAACTTATTTATATCTTCTAAAAATTCCTTGTCTAAAGATCTTTCCCTATTAACTCCCTTTATTTCACTTAAATAATTTTTTATTTTATTATTTTCAGTCTTAATTTTCCCATAAAAAAATAGATTAAATAATAATAAAAGCAATATGTATATATTTAGCTTTTTCTTTATTTTTCTGTTATACTCCTCTACATATTCAATTGGTAAAAAATTTTTATATTTTTTGATATAAATTCTCCTCACCTCTAATCTCATTTAATTTTAAACCTTTAAACCATTCTTTTATTTCTTCCTTTAAATACTCTTTCTGAATTTTAAAAGTAAAGTCTTTTAAGGATACTCCAAAATCTTTTTCTAAACCTTTAAGGCTTTCCTCTATTACTTCAATAATATTAGAATCTTTTACACTCTTTAATAAAACTAGTTTACCTTTTATATAAATACTTATTTTTAAATTTTTAAGTTCAAAAGTAGCTTTCTTAAAAGATAATATATTCTTATTTTTAAGTTCAGGAAATGTTAAAGCAAAATCCTTTCTTTCATATAATAAACTTTTAAATCTTTCATCACATCCAATAAAATACACTATTAAAAATAAACTTTTGTTATATTTTAATACCTCATAATGAACTAAGGGTGTGTAATTAAAAAATCTATCTCTTATAAGCTGTTCTATTTTTTCTTCAATATTACACTTTTTATCAACTCTAAGTGTTTCTATAAATATCTTTTCATTTAAAAGAATAATTTTTACTCTCTTATCCTTTAACTCCTTAAGTTTTGAAATATCATTTGTATCATTAATTACTAAGGTCTTTATTAACAAACTCATAATTTCTCCTTTTTGAAAAGACAATATCATCATTTCTAAAATCTATACCATAGTAAGTATCCTTAAAAACTCCGCTTATCTTATCTTTACTTTTAATATGTATAGCTTTTTTATCCTCAATATAAGTTACATTCATATTATTTAAAGTAAAATCTAACTTATTAATATTATCTATATTTAAAATCTTTTCTTTTAACATGTACTTTAAAAACTGTTCCTCTGAGTTATTTTTATCTATATTAGAACTTATTATTTTAAAACTTCTATCAAGTTCCTTTCTCCTTTGAAATGAATTATCCATAAGTATAGTAACTATCATGCTACAAATTAGTGAAACTAACATAACTTCTATAGACACAAAACCTTTACGCCTTTTCATAACAATAGATCCTCTCCTCTTGATTTTTAACCTTTAATTTTATATAAAATAAGTTCTTCTTTTCTACCACATCAAATTCTTCAACATTTTCTATTAATATATGATTACGGTTTTCTCCGCTACTTATATAATAAACATGTAATTTATCTTCTTTCTTTTCTATTTTATTTTCTTCTACAATACCCTTTCTCCAAAACTTAACTACAATATAGTTTTTTTCTTTATTTATCTTTATATATTCAACCATATTATCCCAAAACCTGTGATTTAAGTACATCTCTGCATCCAACAAGTAGTTTAATTCTTTCTCTTTTGGAATAAATCTCTTATATTCCTTAACATAAAAAATCAAATTCTTTGTTAAACTTAAGGTTATAATTCCTAAAGCACCTAAATAAATACATAGTTCAATTAATAAATATGCTTTTCTTCTTCTTTTTGCATTTGATTTTCTAAATTTTGAGAGGATTTTTCTAAAAATTTGTATATTTTCACCTCCTTATTTTCACTTATATATGGTTTTTCATTTTTATAAATTATATTAATAATACTTTCATATTGATCAAAGTGGCTTATGTTAATAGTCCATCCCAAATCATTATGATTTTTATTATGTAATATTAAATTTTTTCTAAGAAATTCTTTAATATCACTATTTATTAAGTCATTTATCTTTAAAGTACTTATTTTATATGTTCCACTATTAATACTTCTTAAATCTTCAAAGGATATATTGTGTTTTAGCTCCATAGCCAAAGAATTAATAATTTCTGCTACTTTTATTTTTTCTTTAATATAATAGTTGTTTTTAATATAAGTGCTATAACTTTTTCCTATTCCTAAGAAAAGTATTGATATTAATGCTAATGCTAAAACCATATCTACTAGTAAATATCCTTTCTTTTTATTAATCTTACCTTCCATAGCTATATTTCCTCATAAATCACTTAACATTAATTTTCCATATACCTGGAACTATGGTTATTTCTCTTTGCTTATTATTTTTATCCATTATTGTTATAGTTCCAGCTATACTGATCATCCCAGTCTCATTTATAGTAATTAAATTATCTCTATTAAAACTTACTTTAACTCCATTTAACTTTAAAGAGGTAGTTCTAAGAGCATTTTCATAAATTAATTTATTGTCTAAAATATCAAAAATTATTTCTCCATATAAATTATCTTTCTTAGATAACTGTTTTGCTTCCATTAAAAAATCATGAATCTTACTTATTTCTCCTTCAACTTTTAATTCATACCCCCTATCTTTTATAATCATAAATGATGTTGGTATTGCTAAAATAAGAGAAGTTATTGCCAGGTATATTATTACTTCGCTAAGGGTAAATCCTTTTCTTTTCCTATACATATTTCATGCCCTCAAAGGTAGGTACTAAAACTAAAAGCATCATAGCTGAAATAACAAAACCTAATATAATAAACATTGCTGGCTCTATTTTCCCAACAGTTTTATTTAGTGCCCTATCAAAATCTTTTTCTCTTATTTTTAAAAGCTCTTCAATATTTTTACTAAACAATCCACTTTCTTCTCCTGTTATTAAAAATCCCTTTGATACATGAGAAATAACATTTATTTTCCCTATACTACTGCTTAAAGTAGTCCCTTTTATTAATTCTTCATTTATGCTTTTAATATATTTTCTAAGCTTTACATCACTTAAGCTTTCTCCAAATACACTTAAAGAATTATTTAGGGATATTCCACTATTTAATATCATGTTTATTAAAAATAATATTCTAATTTCATAATACATTCTGTATACTTCTATCTTTTCTAAGATTTTTTCAGAGGGTATTAATTTAAAGAATAGATAAAGCGAAATTAAGGCACAGGAAAAATAACAAAAAACTATTACTTCAACATTAGGATTTTCTTCTACAAAGTTAATATAATTATTTAATAAAGTCATAATTTTAGAACCTTCAATTTCCCTTAACTCATACATATCTACAAACTGTGGCAAAATATAAGTTACATAACCAAAAATCATAATAATTAAACCCATAAGAAGTGAAACTGGATATCTAAGAGATTTAATAATTTTATTCTTTATTTCCTTTTCAGCTAATATATTTCTAGCACACTTTTCTAGAACCTCTTCTAAGTTTCCACTTTCTTCTCCAATCTTCATCATATCCTTCATTAAATCTGGATATAAGTTACCTTCCTCCTTAAAAGCCTTTGATAAAGCCTCACCATTTAAAACCTTTTTCTCAATTCTCTTTAGAGATTCTTTATATTTCTTATCTTTTACAGTATTCTTTATTAAGTCTAATGATCGTCCTATAGGCATTCCTGATTTTACATATGTGCTTAAATTTAAGCATATGTATGAAGCTTCATCTTTAAACCCAAACATCTAACCCCTCACATTCTTTTAATAAGTAATATTCTTCTAAAGATATTTCTCCCTTTTTAACTAAGGTAAAACATGCCTTTAATAGTTCTTCTCCCCAAGTAATATCCTCTGTACTTTTATATTCTCTTGGAAATATAATTTCACAAATTGCTTTTCTTCCATTATTACCTGTCCAATTACACATTTCACATCCAGTTCCTTTATAGTAAGTTTGTAAACTTAACTCTTCCCCTTTTAATTTCTCAACTAGTTCATTTTTAAGCTCTATTTTCACTTTACACTTTTCACAAATTTTTCTTACTAATCTTTGAGTTATTATTGAACTTACTCCTTCCTTTACTAAATATCCTTCTACTCCCATATCTAATAATCTATTACAAACTTCATTACCACTGTTAGCGTGTATCGTTGAATATACTTTATGCCCTGTTATAGAAGCTCTTATGGCAATTTTAGCCGTTTCCTCATCTCTTATTTCTCCAATTAATATAACATCAGGGTCCTGTCTTAATATATGCTTTAATCCATTAGCAAAGGTTAATCCAACCTTATCATTAACATTTGTTTGAGTTATTCCTTCTATGGTAAACTCAACGGGGTCTTCTATGGTACTTATATTTATCCCTTCCTTATCTATTGAATTTAATAATGCATATAGAGTTGTTGATTTTCCGCTTCCTGTAGGACCATTTATAACTACCATTCCATGTTTTAATTTTAAAAGTTTATTTATTTTATTCTTTTGATCTTCCATTAAACTCAAATTATCAATATTCATAAACTCATTTTTCTTATATAAAATTCTAACTACTAACTTTTCACCAAAAGTACTTGGAATACTTGATATTCTTAAGTCACAATCATATCCATAATTTTTAAATGATACCTTCCCATCTTGGCATCTTAATTTATCGCTTATATCCATATCAGCTTTTAACTTTATCTTATTAACTAAATTTTCATAAAGATTTTTCTTTATTCTCTTAACTAAAACTAAAGTTCCATCTATTCTAAAGCGAATGTTAGCATATTCTTCTAAGGGTTCAATATGAATATCACTAGTATTTTTTTCTATACCTAAAGATATAAGACTTATTAATTCTTCCTCAATAAATTTATCCTTAGAAAAACTTTTTCCACCATAACAATCTTCAATTAAAATTTCTATTTCATCCTTATTTCCAATTACAAAGTTTATTTCTTTTTCTCTAAATAATAAGGATAAATACTCCCTTTTCTTTGATTCTTCCTTACTTGTATAAAAAAATATCTTACCTGAACTTTCTTTTAAGGCAATTAAATTCATCTCTAAAGCTGTATTCTTAGATATATTCTCCATTAGCTTCATATCTATATCTTTAATGGTATATTTCATATATCAACCTCCTCATCAGTAATAATTGACAAGGCATTTCTTTTTTAAACAAAAAAAATTCTAGATTATTAAAATTTTTTAATAATCTAGAACTTTTAACTATTTTATAATAATATACTGCCCTTTATTGCTATCTATAAGTTTAATACTCTTATCCTTTGGATTATATCTATATAGTGCATTTTTTTCTTTACTATCATTAAATCCAAGAAAATATATATTATCTCCAACAACAATTAACTTTGATTTCTCTGATATATTTTTAGGAAAATCATACACTAATCTATCAAGTTTATTATTTGTTATATCAATTGAATACAAGCTTCTTAATCCTTCTCCCTTTGTACCAATAAAATACACTACATTTCCTATTTTACATAAAGATTCTATTTCTCCAACCTCATTTGAAATAACAGATTCTTTTTTACTATCCAAATTATATATATAGCAATTTTTCTTGCCATCAATACTGCTTTGAGTATATAAAACAACTTGCTCTTCAACTAAATCAATATAATCTATAAAAGCCTTAACAATTTGCTTTTCTAAAGTATAGCTTCCATCTTTAATATTATAAATATATAGCCCACTTTGTCTTTTTTCTAGGTCAACACCATATAGAATTAATTGATCCTCATTAACAAATTTAACATTTTCCCCTGAAATAGCTAAATTCTCATTAAAATCAAATTCCTTAAAATCTTGTAAGTCTAAAACTTTGTATCCTATTTTATCTCCAGAATTATATCTATATAGAAGTTTAGTTCCCTTTGGACTAATAATTAATTCTTCTATATTTCCCTCTACTGATATCTTATGTTCCTTAACTCCATTAGTTATTATTAAGTTTGTTCCCTTATCAGCAAATTCCCTATAAACAGCTAAACCTAATTCCTCACTATAAACTTCCATATGACCCTTAAGATCTAAATCAAGTTTTTTTAGTGAATCCCCTTCTATTTCGTAATACAAAACATCTTCCCCTGAAATTGTAGACACAACACTACAAGGAAGTTTTAAGTTTTTTCCCTTACTGTCCTCTTCATTAGACCCTTTACCGAAATTACATCCCGCAAGGGTTGTTGATAAAATAACTAATACTAATAAACTTAAAGCAGCAGCTTTCCTCATTTACTTACTTCCCTCTCTAAAATAAATATGTGCCATCACAAATAAATGACGCATTACCTATCATTTTTACTCCATCATCTTCAATATTAACTTTTAATTCTCCACCAGGAACTATTACCTTTACTTCTTTATCTACAAGCCCTAATTTATTAGCAGCTATAACTGAAGCACAATTTCCTGTTCCACATGCTAAGGTTGGGCCTGCACCTCTTTCCCAAGTTCTAACTTCCATTGTATTTCTATCAATTACTTTGCAGAAGTTAACATTTGTTCCTTGAGGAAATAATTCATACTTTTCTATGTCCCTACCACATTCTATAGGATATTTTTCCTCCTCAAATATAATAGTATGAGGAACACCCATAAGTAAAGATGTTATTTCAAAATTTCCATTTCCTACACTTACTTTTTTTTCTATTATTTCTTCATCACATAATGCTGGAATATTCTTTGGTTTAAAGTCTCCAAATCCCATATTTACATTGATACTTTTTACCTTATCATTCTCAATTTCTAAAAAGATTCTTTTAACTCCATCACCTGTTAAAACATCTAGCACATCTTTCTTTACTATTCCCTTCTCGTAGACATACTTAGCAAAACATCTTATTCCATTTCCGCACATAGCAGCATAAGATCCATCTGAATTTATTATTACCATTTCTATATCACAATTTTCATTCTTTCTAACTATTAAAATCCCATCTGCACCAATTCCAAATCTTCTATGGCACATTTTTTGAGCAATTTCTCCCTCTTTACCTAAATACTCATTGTTTAAATCTTCTATAACTATAAAATCATTTCCATTTCCATGCATTTTTGAAAACTTCATATTATCACCTCAAATTACCTATTATTGATACTTTTTATTATAAGATGTATACTAACTGTAAGTTCAATCAATTTAGAAAGGAAAGAAAATCATGGCTTTAGACGGTATTTATTTATATAACTTAATAAATGAATTAAAAGATTCATTAATAAATTCTAGAATTGACAAAATAAATCAACCTGAAAAGGATGAAATAATAATAAATGTACGTGGAAAGGAAAATAAAAAACTTTTAATTTCCTCTAGTTCCAAATACCCTAGATTACATTTTACTACAATAAGTAAGAATAATCCATTACAACCTCCTGTTTTTTGTATGGTATTAAGAAAATATTTAACAGGTGGAAGAATAATTGACATATATCAACAATCTACAGATAGAATTATTTCAATTGATATAGCCAATAAAGATGAAATGGGTTTTGATAGTGTATATACTTTAGTAGTAGAAATAATGGCTAGACACAGTAATATTTCTCTTGTAAGAAAGAGAGATAATAAAATTATGGAATCAATAAAACATATAACAGCAAATAAAAATAGTTTTAGAGTTCTATACCCTGGTGTAAGCTATGTATTCCCTCCTGCATCTGAAAAATTAAATCCTTTTGACTTTTCAAAGGAAGATTTAAAGATAGAATTAAACAAAAATAATAATGAATTAGATGAAAAGATCTTTTCAAAGCTACTAACTGGTGTTGGTAAAAATCTTTCTCTTGAAATGTATTCATTATTTAAATCACAATTTGGAGATTCATATGTTTTTGATGATATATTCAATTTTATATGTAATTACTTCAATAACATATTTAAAGATATACAAAATATTATATTCTACAAGAATGAAAAAATTATAGATTTTTATTTTAAAGATTTATCTATTTTAGACCATTGTACTAAAGAAATTTATGATAATAGTAGTGAACTTTTAGATGCCTTTTTTGCTAATAAGGATAAACAAGATAGATTACATGCAAAAAGTGCAGATATTCAAAGATTAGTTAATACTAATATAGACAGATGTTTAAAAAAGATTAAGGTTCTTGAAAAAACCTTAGAAGAATGTGATAAAAAAGAGGAATTTAAGATTAAAGGTGAGCTTTTAACCTCTTATATTTATAGTATTAAAAAAGGAGATAAATCTGTTGACCTTTTAAATTATTATAGTGAGGATGAAGAATACCTAACTATTTCACTTGATGAAAATAAAACACCATCTGAAAACATTCAATTTTACTTTAAAAAATATAACAAATTAAAAAAAGCTGAAGAATCTGCCCTAGAACAATTAGCTATAAATGAAGATGAGCTTAAATACTTAAATTCAGTTTCCTCAAGCATACAGGTTGCAGATAACTATGAAGACATAGATGCTATAAAAAATGAACTTATAGAAACAGGCTATATAAGATTTAGAAGAAATAATAATGGTAAAAAGAAAGAAAAACAATCTAAGCCTTATCACTATGTTTCTTCTGATGGAATAGATATTTATGTTGGTAAAAATAATATCCAAAATGATTATTTAACTTTAAAGTTTGCTGATAAAAATGATACTTGGCTTCACACTAAGGATATACCTGGTTCTCACGTAATTGTTAAAAGTTCAAATATTCCTGACAAAACTTTAGAAGAGGCTGCTAACTTAGCTGTTTTCTATAGTAAAGGAAAAGGTGGCACTAAAATACCTGTAGACTATACTTTAGTTAAAAATGTAAAGAAACCTTCTGGTTCTAAACCTGGAATGGTAATCTACTCAACTAACAAGACAGTTTACATGGATTCACCAAAAGAAATAAATTTAGAAAAACTTAAGTAATAAAATAAAAGTTACAAATAGATTCTAATACCTTCTGTACTAAACTAATAATTTATACAGTTATGTTTTCATTCTATTTGTAACTTTTTATATATTATATTCTTTTAAATTACTTCTTTAAATTATTATCTAAATATTGATAGTAGTAGCATAAAAGTCTACCATTGTAAAGCTTTCTGTTTTTAGTAGCTTTTCTACCAAACTCTTTTTGGAAATCTGGACATGCTGTTAGAATGTTAAAATCCCAAGTATCTAATTTCTCTTTAACTTCTCCAAAATGTTTATTTAATTTTGAAACTATTTCTTTTTCACCTATTCTCTCACCATATGGTGGATTTGTAATCATATATCCATACTTTTTCTTAGTTGAAAAATCAAAAAAGTTTCTTTTTTCTATAGTTATACAATCAGTTAATCCTGCTTTTCTTACGTTATTTTTAGCTGTACTTAATACCCAACTATCTATATCATAACCAGTTATATCTAAAGGAATTTTCTTTATAGATTTCTCTGCTCCCTCTCTAACTTGATCCCAAATTTCCTTATCCATTGAAGGCCAAGTTTCAGAAACAAATTTTCTATGTAATCCTGGAGCTATGTTTTTAGCTATCATAGCAGCTTCTATTAATATTGTTCCTGATCCACAACATGGGTCTATAAGAGTTTGCTCTCCTCTCCACTTTGAAAGTAAAACCATAGCTGCAGCTAGTGTTTCCTTAAGGGGAGCTTGCCCTGAGTGTTCTCTATATCCTCTTTTGTGTAATCCCTCTCCTGAAGTATCTATTGTTAAGGTAACCACATCTTTTAAAAGTCCAACTTCTATTTTATAAACTGGACCATCTTCTGTGAACCAATCTTGACCATAACTTCTGCTCATACTCTTAACTACGGCTTTTTTTACTATTGACTGGCAGTCTGGAACACTAAAAAGTTTTGACTTAACAGATTTACCAACAACATGCATCTTACCATCTACAGGTATATACTTACTCCAATCAATCTCTACAGTTTTATTAAATAACTCTTCAAAGCTTTCAGCTTTAAATTCAGCCACTTTTATTAAAACTCTATCTGCAGTTCTAAGCCAAAGGTTTGTTATGGCAATATCCATTTCATCCCCTTCAAAATGAACTCTTCCGTTTTCAGTTTTTAGGTCTTCATATCCTAACTCTTTTAATTCCTTTGCAACAACAGCCTCTAAGCCAAAAGTTGCAGTGGCTATTAAATTATAATCCATAAAAATTTACTCCTTAGTTCTAATTTTCATATATTTCAACTGAATCAGTTCCATCAATCTCTTTGATTTGAACCTTTATTATTTCATCCTTTGATGTAGGAATATTCTTTCCAACATAGTCAGCTCTTATTGGTAATTCCTTGTGTCCTCTATCTACTAAAACAGCTAACTGTATAAATTCTGGTCTTCCTTGATCCATTATTGCATCAATAGCTGCTCTAGCCGTTCTACAAGTATATAAAACATCATCAACTATAATAACCTTTTTCCCTCTTATATCCACATCTATTTTAGGATCATTTAAATTCGGTGTATCACTAACATTAGTTAAATCATCTCTGTATAATGTTATGTCAACACTAGCAACAGGAATTTTAACACCTTCAAACTTTTCTATAAACTCTGAAAGTCTCTCTGCTAAAGGATATCCTCTTCTCTTAATTCCAACAAGAACTATATCCTCTACCCCTTTATTCTTTTCTATTATCTCATGTGAAAGTCTTGTAAGCGCTCTTCTTATAGCATTTTCATCTAATAAACTTGCCTTAAGATGCATATTCTAACACCCTCCTAATTTCTCTACAATTTTTTCAAAGTACTCTGGCAATTCTGAGTCAAATTCAACATATTCTCCAGTAGTAGGATGAATAAATCCTAATGTTTTAGCATGAAGAACTTGCCCCTCTTGACTTAATTTCTTTTGTTTCTTTAAGCCATAAACAGTATCTCCAAGTAATGGATGCCCTATAAAGGCCATATGAACTCTTATCTGATGTGTTCTTCCTGTTTCTAAAGTACATTTAACAAGGGAACATGAATTAAATACTTTAAGAACTTCATAATGAGTAACTGCTCTCTTTCCGTCTTTAACCACAGCATACTTTAACCTATCTCTATGGTGTCTTCCTAAAGGTGCATCAATTGTGCCACCTTCTTTTTTAAATCTTCCCTCAACAATAGCATAGTATTCTCTCTTTATGCTATGATCTTTAAATTGTTCTGCTAGTTTTTGATGAGCATTATCATTTTTTGCAACAACTAATATTCCAGAAGTATCTTTATCTATTCTGTGTACTATTCCAGGTCTTATAACCCCGTTTATTCCTGATAAATCATCACAATGGTGTAATAATGCATTAACTAAAGTTCCAGTATAATTTCCCGGTGCAGGATGAACTACCATTCCCTTTGGTTTATTAACTACTATTACATCTTCATCTTCATAAACTATATTTAATGGGATATCCTCAGCTTCAACTTTTAATTCCTCTGGTTCTGGTATTTCTACCTCAACGCAATCTCCAACTGAAAGCTTATATTTTCCCTTTTCTGCTTTTCCATTAATTAAAATTTTTCCATCATCAAAAAGTCCTTGAATAAAGTTTCTTGAAACTCCATCTATTTTAAGAGCCAAAAATTTATCTGCTCTTATTCCTTTTTCTTCTTCAGTTATTTTTATTACTTCTTTACTTAAACTCATAGTTTATTTGCTCCATTCTAAAGTAAATATTTAAAGCTATATCTTAAATATTATATAATAAAATATTAAATTTCAACAATTAATTAAACAAAAAGAAAAATCTCACCTTAATCAAAGTGAGATTTTTTAACAGCTCTTTACTCTTCAGCAAAGAAACTTTTAATTTCATTTACATCATCAAAATGTGTTTCCACTTCATAGATGTCTTTAAGCTCAGTTTTTTCTTCTTTCTCTTCTTCAAAATCAATCTTTATACCTTGTGGCTCTTCTGTTTCAGTTTCGTCCTCTGGCTTAGTTATGTTAAAATTCTTAATAAAATCTTTCTCCAAATCATCAAAAGTATCTATTTGGAAGTTCATAAAGCTTCTAAACTTAGCTCTAAACTTTGTAAACTCTTGTTTAACTCTGTCATACTCATCATTGATTTGTATAACATCATTATGAGCCTTATCTAATATTCTTTGAGCTGTGTCATTAGCGCTCTTGATTATTACATCGGCTTCCTTTTGAGCATTAGCCTTTGCTTGCTCAGCTGTATTTTGAGCTAATAATAAAGTATTTTGAATTGTATTCTCAATTTTACTATAATGCTCTATCTTATCGTTAGAATTTTCAAGTTTCTCTTTTAAAGCAGTGTTTTCTTTAAAAAGAATCTCATATTCTTCGACTATTTGGTCTAAGAATTCATCTACTTCCTCTGGACAATAACCTCTTAAAACCCTTTTGAACTCCTTGTTGTTAATATCCATTGGGGTTAATTTCATATAATCACACTCCTATGTATACTTAAATACTGTCAATTTTAATCTACCACTCTTCGTTGTCCCAAAAATATTACTTATTTTAAACTTTCCAATACCTCTTATGGTAAGTCTTGAATCTTCTGAAACTTCTTTGCTTTTATCTTTTGTTATTCTATAGTCTAGAAGAACACTTCCTGAATTTATAGCATCTAAAGCTTTACTTCTTGATATGTTCCCCAAGGCTGCAACTATACAATCTAACCTTTTAGAAGTTACTATTATATTTTTTTCTTCATAGCTAGGTTTAGGTATTTCATCTAAATCATAAATTATCTCACATTTACAATTAAGATTTCTTATTTTATTTAAATTATTAATTAAAAAGTCAATTATACTATGATGAACAGCAACATAGCATCCATCATCTCTTAAAATTAAATCACCTATTTTATTTCTATTTATGCCTAAAGCCATAATAGATCCTAAATAGTCCTTGTGCTCTAATTTTGAAAATTTAGTATTGCATTGAATCCTTAAAAGACTTATTGGAAACAAATCATATTCTTCCTTATTAAAGGCTATTACTCTTCTTTCTCCATCCTCAAAAAATCCAAAACTTTCAACATTTACATCCAATAAATTCATTTCTTGAAGAGTGCTCCATACATCTGGAGTATAAAACTCATCAGTAAATACTGAAATATTTTTTGTCCTAGCTAAATTAAATCTCTCAAAGAGTTTTAATGCTTCAAACTCTTCTAAATTTAATAAATTTATAAAATCTTTTTTATTCATATTATTTTGAAGCCCAGTTGAACATTCCTTTGTTGCTTAATTCACTCTTTAATTCATTGCTTACTTCAACATTTGAAGGTGATACTATAAATACTCCTTTTTCAACTTCTTGAAGTTCTCCACATAATGCATAACAAGCTCCACCAACGAAGTCTATTAATCTTTGAGCTGTTCTAAGCTCTAATGAAGTTGTGTTTATAACAACAATCTTTCTATTTTTTAATGCAGTACAGATTTCAGTTGCATCATCATAAACTAATGGTTTAGTTATCATTAATTTAGCTGTATTAGCTGTATGAATATTTACAACCTTACCATTTTTCTTAGAAGATAATACTGGAGCAAATGATTCTTCTTCCTCCATTACCTCTTCTTCTTCCATTACTTCATCTTCATCTTCGAATTCATCAAACCCTAAAAAACTTTTCATTTTACTAACTACTTTTGACATACACATATCCTCCTAATTCTATTTATATAATCTTTTGCCAAAAATTCCTTGGCCAATTCTAACCATATTGCTTCCTTCTTCAATGGCAACTTCATAGTCACCTGACATTCCCATTGAAAGTATCTCCATTTTTATATTCTTAAACTTTTTCTCTTTTAATTCACAAAAAAGTTTATGAGTTTTGCTAAAGTACTTTCTACATTCTTCTTCTGTTCCCTTTGGAATTATAGTCATAATACCTAAAACATTAACATTGTTACAAGCTTCTATAGCTTCTATAAGTTCATCTAACTCTTCTTCCAAGATACCATACTTTTGTTCTTCTCTTCCTATGTTAACTTGAATTAAAGTATTGGCAATTTTATTATGTTTACCATATACCTTTTCTATTTCTTTTAATAATTTAATACTATCTAATGATTGTATAAGATGAACTTTATCAACTATATATTTCACCTTATTAGTTTGAAGATGCCCTATTAAATGCCATTCTACATCTTGATGAAACTCATCAAATTTTCTTATTATTTCTTGAACCTTATTTTCACCAAATTTTCTAATACCAAATTCATAGGCCTCTTCCATTTCTTCAATAGTTCTTGTTTTAGATACAGCAATAAGTTGAACGTTACTTGGAATTTTTTCTGTAAATTTTGTTAAATTTTCTTTTATATCCACTTTTACTGTCTCCTTTAATTATATATTACATTATATTCTTCTTTATAGGAATAGAAAATCCTTCTTTTTTGTACAAATTTTTTACAAAACATAGTTCTTTTACTTTGTATTAGGTTCCATATACTTAGAATTCATATCACTTATATATGCTGGCATAGTAATGTCGTCACTTTTTGTTATTTGAACCTTTATTCCTCTATTCATAAGAGTTTTAATGTAACTTCCATCTCTCATAATTTGATTCTCCATTTTTTCAGGGTCACCTATAGCATTAACATAAAAGGGAGCTGGTATTTTAACTCCATTCATTCTTAAAAACTGTCCTCCACAATATATCTCTGTGTTATATATTATTCTTTGGTTATTTATAGATATTGCCTCTGCTCCAGCAGCTTTAAGTTCATTTATAACTTTTATCATATCATCATCATGAATAGTTCTTAAAAGCCTCATGAAATCATCAACTACTTCTCCACTAAAAGCTTCTCCACCATCCTCTAAAACTATTTTTAAACCTGGTCCTTTAGCCTCTTCTAATCCAGAAAGCATTAAATTATTATTTAACTCTTCTATCATATCCTTTGAAATTTTATTGCTATCCTCATCATTCTTTGAATAATTATTTATCTTCTTTTGTAGTTCTCTATTATTTTCCTTTAACTTTGATATTTCATTATAAAGATTGTTACGTTTATTATATGCCTCTTGATATTCTTTAGCATTTAACACCTTTGTAGTTTCTATTCCATCAAAACTTATATTCATAGATATTAAAAGTCCAACTATAACGGAAGCTGTAAATATAAAAATAGTAAATTCTCTATTTTTCAAAGCATCACCTCTTTATCGTTCTTTGCTTTTATCTAACAATATCCTTCTTATAGCTGCAAAGTTATTAAATATTCTACTACCAAATACTATTACAGCTGCAAAATATAGTGGTATCCCAAGTTTATCACCTAGATATGCTAGTAAAGCTGCTAAAGCTGCATTTCCAAAGAATCCTGATATAAAAACATCAGCTTGAAATTCTTTCTTTAAACTAGCCTTTATAGCTCCAAAAACAGAATCTAAGCATGCAACTATGGCTATAGATAAATATGGGGAAAACTTATCTGGTATGCTTCCTGGAAATATAACTCCTATTATTATACCTACTAAAAGCCCAATAAATACTATCATTCAATCACCTTCCTAATCAACCTTTTTTAAATATTCAGAAGATAGGTTTTGAGTAGTCTTAGGTATTGTAATTGAATCTTTTTTCTCATATTTATAATCATAATTACCTCCTAATACTCCATAGTCCATTTCCCCTGGGAAATCAATTCCTTTTATTAAGTTATCTTGATTACCAATAACCTTTATTGTTAGCTTCTCCTTTGGAGAAATTCTTTCATTATTTCCTATCCATATAAAGTTACTAGCATTCTTTATTCCTGTCTGAGGAGTTATTCTAATATCATTAACTGCAATAGCTTCTGCACCTGAGAAAGCTAATAAGTTTAATATGTGAATTATCTCCTTTTCACTTATATATTCAGGATCCTTTGAAGTAAGCAATGGAGATTTAGGTGTTATGGATAAAATTATTCCTGGACCCTTAACCTCTTCAGTTCCTAAAATCATTCTTGTTTTATCTAATTGCTCTTTTATTTTATTATTTACATCCCCTTTAGATGCTGCTGCATCCTCCATTTCTTTAAGCCTCTTATTTAAAGAATCATTATTCTTTTGAAGCTCTTCTTTCTCCTTCTTAAGACCGTCTATCTCTGCCATTATGTCATTTTGGTTATAATTTTCTATTATATTTTTCTCTTTATTATTTATAATTTTAAATTGGTAGGTTAATAAAAACCCTAACAAAGCACAAACTATACCTATAATAATTTGTGAAGACAACTTCTTCAAAAAGCACTCCTCCTTACTTTTCTTTATATATTACAGGATTCCCATTAAAGCTTATGTTTATATATCCCTTTTCAAAATTTCCTGCTGGATCATTTAATATATTAACCATCTTAGTTAACTTATCACTTAATTTATCTGAATTTCCTAAAAGTATTTGAACCTCACCCTTATTTATAACAATATTATTAAGGTTAGATATATCTACAGAGTTTACTTTTATTTTACTTTTATTTAAAGCTTCTCCAATCTCTTTTAAAACCTCAACTTTATCCTTATCTGTACTCATAGGTTCCCCTAAGAATCTGTTTTCTACAGTTAATCCCGTTACTGTAGGCAATTGTAGTCCTTCTTGTGAATTTTTCTTCTCCATTATGACTAAATTTTCATTTAAAACATAAAAATCAGTACCCTCATTAACAATAAATGTAGCATTTCTTTCAACTACATTTATACTTAATTGATCTGGAAGCTTTCTTGATATTTTAACGCTTTTTACATATGGATTACTTAATATTTTTTTCTTAAGAGCAGAAGTATTAAGCAAGAATATATTTTGATTTAAAATATCATTTTCTCCTATTACACTCTCTTTAGTTATAACATTATTATTATTAACATTAACCTTTTTTATATTAAAATAAGGTGTCTTAATTAAAATTAATCCTAATATAACAATAAGTATTATACTAACTAAGATAATTTTCTTTCTTGTCTTTTTTCTTTTCTTTTTTTGTATATATTCATTTATGTTCGTACTCATATTACTCCTTATTTCTTTATTTTGCATTTCAATAACAATAATATCATTTTACTAGATTTTTTTCATTAAGTTTTTAAGAAAATATTACTAATAGTAAAAAATTACTATTAAAATTTTGAATACAATTTAATAAAAAATAAAGGCGTATAAAACGCCTTTAATCAATCTTTTTATTTCTTTGTCTTGATATATTAAGAAGAATTCCCATAGCCATTAAGTTAAATACAAGTGCAGTTCCTCCATAACTTATAAATGGAAGTGGAACTCCTGTAACTGGCATTGAACCTGTTACAACGGCAATATTAATTATGGCTTGTAATCCTATAATAGAAGTAATTCCTACTGCTAATAAAGTTCCATATTCGTCTTTAGCACTCATTGCTATTTTTATTCCTCTATAAACAAATATTACAAATAATAATATTACTACTGTACACCCTATTAACCCTAACTCTTCTCCTATTATTGCGAATATAAAGTCATTATGTGGCTCTGGCATGTATAGAGTTTTTTGTCTTGATTGTCCTATTCCAAGTCCAGTAACTCCTCCTGCTCCTAAAGCATAAAAGGATTGTATAAGCTGATATCCATCACCAGCTGGATCTTTCCAAGGATTAATAAAGTTTAAAAGTCTTCTTCTTCTATAATCCTCAAATAAAGTAAAGAATGAACCTGCAAATAAAATTATTGGAGTTATTACTCCAAACATAAATCTTTTTCTTGCACCTGCAACAAAAACCATTATAAATGTAACAAAGCCAGTTACAGCTGCTATACTAAGGTTTTTCTGAGCAAGTATAAGAGCTGCAAATCCTCCCCCTATTACGAAACAAGGAACTATTCCCTTCCAAAACTCCTTAATCTTCTCACCTTTATTGGTAATCATATGAGCTAAGATTATAACTACCGCATATTTTGCAAGTTCTGATGGTTGGAAAGAAAGTGGACCTAACTTTATCCATCTTTGTGCTCCCTTGGTTGCTGGGAATGCATAAACAGCAACCAATAATATAGGAGTTATAATAAGTAGTATTCCTGTTAATTTTTTAAGTTTATGATAATCACATCTTGATATAAATATCATAGCTATGAAACCAACTACTGCAAATAAAGCCTGCTTTTTCAAAAAAGCTGTACTATCATTATAGTTAACCATAGCAAAATATGAACTGGCACTATAAACCATGACCACCCCAATAGCTAATAAAATAACTATTGTATATAAAAGTCCATAATCCAATGGGTTAATATTACTCTTTTTAGTAGTCTTTTTTTTCTTCATTTAAAAACCTCCTATTTTAGGAATTTTCTAAAGTGAAGCAAAAGCAATGAAGCAAAATACTACTGTTATTATAGAAAATACAGAAACTATCTTTGTCTCACTCCAACCTAGTTGCTCAAAATGGTGATGTATAGGAGCCATTTTAAATATTCTCTTACCTGTAAGCTTGAATGAAGCAACTTGTAATATAACTGAAAGTGTTTCTATTACGTAGATAATTCCTATTAACACTAGTATTAAAGGCATTTTTAGTATTAATGCCACCATTGCTACAGCTCCTCCTAAAGCAAGAGAACCTGTATCTCCCATAAATACTCTAGCTGGAAATGCATTAAATCTTAAGAAGGCAAGTAATGCACCTGCTAAAGCAACACAGAATATTGCTAAACTTATGTGTCCTAAATTATAACTAATTATCCCTAAAAATGTAGTTACTAAAACAGTAACTGATGTAGCTAATCCATCTAATCCATCTGTTAAGTTTACCGCATTTGTTACCCCTGCAAAGTAGAACATTACAAAAGGTATATAGAATAATCCGAAGTTAATTTGCCCATTTAAAAATGGTATATTAATGCTAGTTCCTATATATTTATAAGCATACCAAGTTAAAAATCCTGATACGATTAATAATAAAATCATTTTTTGTCCTGATGTTAATCCTTCATTTTTCTTCTTGATTATCTTTAGTAAGTCATCTAAAAATCCTACAAAACCAAATCCTACGAAAGAATATAAAGCTATCATAGCCTCATCTGTTGGATTTCCAACCATAATAAACATTGTTATAATAGTTGCAAAAATAAATATTAATCCACCTATAGTTGGAGTTCCTGCTTTTTTCAAGTGACTCTTTGGTCCCTCTTGTCTTATATTTTGTCCAAATTTAAGTTTATGTAGTAGTGGAATTATAATAGGTCCTAATATTGATGCTACTATAAAACTTATTACTATTGCCATTACTATCTTTGGATCTATCATTGACTTTAAAATTTCCATAAAATTCTGCTACTTAAACTATTAAGCAGCTTCACCTCCTTAGTTCCATTTACTTTTCTAATAATGCTTTAGTTATTTCTTCAAATTTTAAACTTCTAGATGCCTTAACTAATATAATATCTCCATCACATATAATGTTAAGTAAATCTTTTATTAGTTCTTTTTTATTTTCATATACAGTGCATCCTTCTCCATATCCTTCTTTAATATTTTCTGAGAAGTCACCAAAACAAAGTACTTTTTCTATTCCATTTTCCTTTGCATATTTACCTATTTCCTCATGAGCTTCCTCTGATTTATGTCCTAGTTCTCTCATTGTTCCTAAAACTGCTATTCTTCTCTTTCCTTCTATGTTTTTCATAACATCTATAGCTGATTTAACAGCTACTGGACTTGAATTATAGCAATCATTTAAAATTGAAAACCCATCTTTTTTTATAAGCTCTAATCTCATTGAAGTAGCTTCAATATTTTTTAATCCCCTTTTCATTTCTTCAAAGGAAACACCTAATTCTTTTGCTATAGCAATTCCTAGCATAAGATTGCTTATATTATGTTCTCCTGGCATATCTAAAGAAAACTCTTCTTCTTTTTCTCCATCATAAACTGTAAACTTAGATGAAAGTTCTTCTAAAGCTATATTTTTAGCTCCTATCTTAAAATTTTCTCCAACTCCAGTTTTAACTATTTTATATTCAGCACTAGGTAAAGCTCCTAAAAAGTCATCATTTCCACAAACAACAAGGGTATTGTTTTTATCAAAGAAAGTTGCTATTTCCATCTTAGCTTTTAATATGTTTTCTCTAGTTTTTAATATTTCTATGTGAGAAATACCTATATTAGTTATAATCCCTAAATCAGGTGATGCTATTTCTGCAAGCTCTTTAATTTGTCCAAGACCTCTCATTCCCATTTCTAAAATAGCCACATCATATGTGCTATCTAATTCTAATATCATTAGAGGTAATCCTATTTCGTTATTAAAGTTTCCCTTTGTTTTAAAAACCTTATATTTATCACTTAAAACAGCAGCCACTAAATCCTTAGTAGAAGTCTTTCCCGCTGAACCAGTAATACCAACAACCTTTAATCCTAATTTTTCTCTATAAAACTTAGCTAAATCCATTAAGGCTCTTCCAGTATTTTGAACCTTAATTAAAGCCACATCCTCTTTTAACTCATTTAAGTCACATTTAACTTCATCAACTATAGCAATTTTAGCCCCTTTATTAAAGGCATCTAAAACATAGTTATTTCCATTAAAATTTTCCCCTTTTAAGGCAATGAACATAGTTCCTTCTTCTATTTTTCTTGTATCTGTTGATACAGCCTTTATTTCTTTTACATCAGCTTCTTTTAATAAAGCTCCCTTAGTAGCTTTTACAATCTCTTGTAAATTTAACTCTAGCATTTTTTAACACCTCTACTTGCCTTCTAAAATATCATATACAACTTCTCTTTCATCAAAGTGTATTGTTTCATCCTTTAGTATTTGATATGTTTCATGTCCTTTACCAGCTATAACAATAACATCTCCTTCTAAAGCCATATTCATTGCTTTTCTTATAGCTTCTTTTCTATTAACTTCAATAATAAAGTTATCATAATTAAGTGGTTTTACTATGTCATTAATTATATCCATAGGCTCTTCACTTCTTGGATTATCTGAAGTAATTATTGCAATATCTGATAATTCACATCCTATTTTACCCATTTGAGGACGCTTAACCTTATCTCTATCTCCTCCACAACCAAATACAGAAATCATTCTATTTTTAGTAAAGGCCTTTACTGTACTTAAAATATTTTCTAATCCATCTGGTGTGTGTGCATAATCTATTATTATGCTATAAGGTAAATTTTTCTCCTTTGCTACTAACTCACATCTTCCTGGTATAACCACATCACTTAATCCTTCTTTAATTTTATCCATTGGAATATTTAAGTTATATGCACATATTATACAACCTAATGAGTTATATATATTGTATTCTCCAGGAATGTTTATAGAAAATTCTTCTATACCTTCTAAATTCACCTTAAATTCTGAACCATTTGAGTGACTTTTAATCTCAAAAGCCTTAAAGTCTGACTCTTTTTCAATTGAAAAAGTAGAAACCTTAGTCTTTACTCCTCTTTCTTCTATATCCTTAACTATATTAGCTCCATATGGATCATCTAAGTTTATGATACTATGATTACTTCTTTCAAAAAGCTTAAATTTAGCATTATAATAGTTTTCAAAGGTTTTATGAAAATCTAAATGATCTCTAGTTAAATTAGTGAAAATTCCTTCTTCAAATTGAACTCCATATACTCTATCTAACTCTAGAGAGTGGGATGAAACTTCCATAACGCAATATTCTACTCCAGCATCAACCATATTTTTAAATAGCTCATGAAGCTCGTAAGATTCTGGTGTAGTTCTTACCGCGTCTACTTTTTTATTTCCTATATAGTTTGCTATGGTTCCTATTAAACCAGTCATAAATCCTGCCTTTTCTAAGATAGATTTAATAATAAAAGCAGAAGTGGTTTTACCATTAGTTCCTGTTATTCCTATTATTTCAAGTTTATCCTTTGGATTTCCAAAATAATTTGAAGACATTATTGCTAAGGCTTTTCTAGTGTCTCTAACCTTTATTATTGTTATGTCTTCTTGAACACTTACATCTTCTTGAACTATTAATGTCTTAGCTCCTTTTTTAATAGCATCACCAATAAAGGAATGTCCATCTACTTTAAAGCCTTTTACACAAACAAAGGCATCCCCTTGTTCTATTTTTCTGTTATCATATCTTATATTTTGTACTTTTGACTCTTCATTACCTTTTATAACTTCATAATCTAAGCCCTTTAATAAACTTTTAAGAATCATTTTTCTCACTCCTTAAATACTATGCAATAAACAAGCGTTAAATTCACAAAATACTAGCATGTGAAATTACTCACATGCTAGTTTTTAACTATCATTATTTCTTATCTAATTTAAATTCTATTGATGTACCACTTTTAACTACATCACCTTGAGCTACACTTTGTTCCTTAATAACTCCCTCTCCTGCAAAAGTACCTTTTAAGCCAATTTTGTTTAAAATTTCCTTTGCTTTTTCCATGGAAAGTCCATTAAAATCTGGTACTACAACATCTTTATTATAATTTGAAGTAGTTTTAGTGTAAAGTTTAATTTCATCTCCCTCTTTGATTGTGTATCCTGGTTTAGGATTCATATCAACTACAGAATTCCCACCATCTTCTACAGAATATTTTATGTTATCCTTATCTAAAATAGCTTTAGCCTTATCTAAACTCATACCTCTAACTTCTGGCAGAATCTCTTCTTTTGATTTATTTTTATCTATCTTTGAACTATCTAATTCCATATAGTTAAATATATCACTAAATAAATCATGAGCTAATGGTGCCGCTACTAATCCTCCAAAGTATTCCCCCTTTGGATTATCTACAGATATTAAAACTGAAACTTGTGGATCATTATATGGAGCAAATCCAGCAAAGGACGCTACATACCCTGCACCATATCCTCCACTAGCCTTAACCTTTTCAGCTGTACCAGTTTTACCTGCAATTCCATATCCCTCTATATAAGCTCTCTTAGGAGATCCAAAATGAACAGTTTTTTCTAGAGCCTCTGAAACTCTCATAGCTGTTTTTTGATCTATTATATTATCAATCTTTTTAGGTACAAAAGTTTTATCAACTACTCTTGCTCCACTTGGATCTTCATGGCTTATTTCCTTCATTATATGAGGTTGTATCCATGTTCCTCCATTAGCAATTGTGTTCATAGCTGCCATCATTTGAACTGAACTAGCACTATCTGTTTGACCAAATGATATGGTTGCAAGCTCTACTGGACCTATTTTATCATTTGGCAATACTATACCTGTTGTTTCTCCAGGTAAATCTATTCCTGTCTGCTTACCAAATCCAAACTTTTCTATATATTCATTTAATTTTTCTTTTCCAAGTTTTTGACCTATGTCCATAAACCCAACGTTACAAGAGTTTTCTAATATTTGATCAAAAGTTTCAGTTCCATGCCCATCTGGCTTCCAACATTTTATATAAGTTCCAGATACATTTTTTCCACCTGGACAAAAATATGTTTCATTTCCACCTGCTATCCCTTCTTGTACGGCAGCTGAAGATGTTACCATTTTAAATATAGATCCTGGCTCAAATGAATTTGATACGGCATCATTTTTCCACATATTTTCCATCTTTTCAGTTTTATCTTTACCAGGGAAATTTTCATACCCTTTATAAGGTTCATTAGGATTATAATCTGGTTTATTAGCCATAGCTAATATTTCTCCATTTTTAGGATTCATAACTATTATACTAACCCCATCTGCCTTATATTCTTTTTTTCCTTCTTCTGCAACTTTTTCTGCAAAATATTGTATAGTTTCATCAACGGTTAGTGTGACATCTTTACCATCCACAGGCTTTGCAAATTCAGAATTTGAATAAGGTATTCCACTACTATTTCTTGCAACTTCTGATATTCTCATTCCTGGTAAACCTGATAACTCCACATTATATTCACGCTCTATACCACCTTGACCTATACCATCCGCATCAACTCTTCCTAATACTTGAGCTAAGAAATTATTATCTGGGTAATATCTCTTTGTATCCTGTGAAACTATTACTCCTCTTATCTTTAAATTCTTAGCACTATCAGCTTTATCTTTTTCTATCTTTCTAATTAAAGTAACAGAAGTAGCTGGCAATCCTGATGGTAAAGTGCTATTTATCTTATCATATACCTCTTCTTTAGGCATATCTAAAGCAGTACCTAGCTCCCCTGCAATTTTATTAAGCTTTTCTTTTTTTGTATCATCTGTATCATCTTTAGTAAATGTATCTTCTCTTAGCGTTTTAAGATCTAAATCCACTCTATAAACATTAGCGCTAACAGCTAATTGAGCTCCATTTCTATCTAGTATTTCTCCTCTTTTAGCACCTATCTTTATTTCATTTTTCCATTGTTCTTCTGCCATGGAACCATATTCTTTATGCTTAAAAATCATTACGTATGATAATCTTAAGGTTAATACTCCTAGTAATCCCCATACTACTATCATGGTCCAATATGTTCTTCCAAATCTAAGCGATTTTGTTATTTTATAATCTTTAAATCCTTTGTTTTTCTTCTTTTTCACCCTTAGCCCTCCGTAGTAAGTTAAATAAACTGAGTTCCCTCTTTGAAATTCACTTTATGAAACTTTAAAGTTCTACTAAATTTATCATATTATCTAATTAAAATTAAATTTATAAAATTGTAGCCCTTATAAAAAATTATGGATGTACTCTTAAAATAATAATAAAAGTACATCCTAATTTATTCCCCTATTGCTTACCTTCAGTAGCTTGGCTTTCGCCTAACTTAATCATATTTTCCTTAGTTGGTAATATCATTTTTAATTTATTTTTAGCAGTTTCCTCTATTTTGTCTAAAGAACTTGCCTTTAATATTTGAACCTTCAAAGCTTCATTTTCCGTTATAACAGAATTTATTTCTTTATTTAATGAGTCCAATTGTTGCTGAGTTTTATAAACTTTTACATCTCTACTTATTGTTATCCCACCAACAACTAATATTAGAAGTACTATTTGATATACACTTTTTTTTATTTTTTTATCTTTTTGCTTTTTTCTTCTTTGTTGTTCGATTTTTTTCTTTTTCTTGTCATAGGTTTCTTTACTTGGTATAGTTTGTTCTTTTCTCTGTGGTTTAAGCGCTGAACTACCATTATAATCAAACTCTTTTACAATCATCTACAATCCCTCTCCAATTATTTTTATTCCCCTTACTTAAAAATCTAATAAAGCTATCTAAATATATCATCTTATAATTTTTCTATTATTCTTAACTTAGCACTTCTACTTCTTGGATTAAATTCTAGCTCTTCCTTGCTAGCCTCAATAGGTTTTCTGCTTATAAGCTTAACTTCTGGCTTTCTATTACAAACACATACAGGAAACTCACTTGGACATGTGCATGGATTAGCTAATTCTTTAAATGTATTTTTAACAATTCTATCTTCTAATGAGTGGAATGTTATTATTGCCATTCTTCCACCTTTATTAAGTTTCTTAACTCCATCTAAAATAGTCTTACTTATAATTTCAAGTTCCTTGTTAACTTCTATTCTTATAGCTTGGAATGTTCTTTTAGCTGGATGTGGTCCTTCTCTTCTAGCCTTTGCTGGAATTGCGGCTTTAATTATCTCAACTAATTCCAAAGTAGTTTCTATATTTTTCTCTTCTCTATTTTTAACTATGAAACTCGCTATTCTTTTAGCAAATTTTTCTTCTCCATATTCTTTGATTATTCTATATAATTCCTCTTCTGAATATGTATTAACTATTTCATATGCTGAGAATTCATTTTCTCTATTCATTCTCATATCTAAAGGAGCATCTTGCATATAACTAAATCCTCTTTCTCCATTATCTAATTGATAAGAAGAAACTCCTAAGTCCATAAGGATACCATCTACTCCATCTATGCCTAAATCTGTTAATACATCATATATAGCATAGAAATTACTATGAACATATGTAACATTTTTATAGTCTTTCAATCTTTCTCCAGCAGCTTTCAAAGCATCTTTATCTTGATCGAATCCTATTAATCTACCATCACTTGATAGTCTTTTTACTATTTCACTTGAATGACCTGCACCACCTAATGTGCAGTCTACATATATACCATCTTCTTTTATATTTAAAGCATTTATGCACTCATCTAGCAAAACCGAAACGTGTTTAAATTCCATATAAATACTCCTTAAATTTTTAATTACTTATCATCATTTGATTTTCTCAATCATATTATATACTGTATAATATAGCTTAATAGCTTTAATTTATCATGCTTAATTTTATTAATAAACATTTTTAAACGTATTTATTATAAACATTATGTAAATTATTATGCCTCTTACTAATTTACACTACAATACAATGCTATTGCAACCATTTTCCCATTATATATTATATTTTATTATACATTATTCTATAAAAAATTAAAAATTCCTTTCAATATTCAGGATTTATAAGTTTATATAATTAAAATATTCTTAAAAAAAAATTTGACATTATACTTATTTTGATGTAAAATTTTAAAATATTATGGGAGTAGATAGGGGCTGGTGTCTCTACAGGTCTTCAAAACCTAGTTATGGTGCTAATACCATCATGGGTGGGTTCGATTCCCACATATTCCCGCCATAAAGAAAAAGAGCTATCTGAAGAAAACTTCAAATAGCTCTTTTTTCGTCTAAAAATGCTGTTTAAATTTGATGATAATTTTTTTCTTTTATATTATACGTTGAATCTGAAGTTAACTATGTCTCCATCTTTCATTACGTATTCTTTACCTTCTAATCTGTAAACACCTTTTTCTTTAGCAGCTGCTTCTGAACCACATTCTACTAAATCGTCATAAGAAACTACCTCAGCTCTTATGAATCCTCTTTCTATATCAGAGTGAATTTTACCTGCTGCTTGTGGAGCTTTAGTTCCTTGTTTTATTGTCCAAGCTCTAACTTCTTGTACCCCTGCAGTTAAGTAACTCATTAATCCTAATAATTTGTAACTTGCTTGTATAAGTTTATCAAGACCTGATTCTTCTAATCCATACTCAGATAACATTTCAGCTTTTTCTTCTTCATCTAATCCTGATAATTCCTCTTCAAGTTTAGCGCAAACAACCATGATTCCTGAATTCTCAGTTTCAGCATATGCTCTAACTTTTTGAACATATTCATTATCTAAGTTTCCTTCCATCATATCATCTTCTGATATGTTACAAGCATATAAAACTGGTTTTGAAGTTATTAAGAATAAGCTTTTTACGAAAGCTTCTTCATCTTCAGTAGCTTCTAAAGTTCTAGCTGGTTTATTTGCTTCTAAGTGAGCTTTTAATCTTTCCATTACATCATACTCAAACTTAGCAGTTTTATCACCTGATCTTACTAACTTCATAGTCTTTTCCATTCTTCTTTCAAGAACATCTAAGTCTGCAAAGATAAGTTCTAAGTTTATAGTTTCTATATCTCTTATTGGATCTACAGAACCTTCTACGTGAACAACATTCTCATCGTCAAAGCATCTTACAACATGAACGATAGCTGCAACTTCTCTTATGTGTGATAAGAATTTATTTCCTAATCCTTCACCTTTACTAGCACCTTTAACTAATCCTGCTATATCATAAAACTCTATTGCAGTATATACTTTTTTCTTTGTATTATATATTTTTTCTAAAACATCTAATCTCTTATCTGGTACACTTACAACACCTACGTTTGGTTCTATTGTACAGAAAGGATAGTTTGCTGATTCAGCTCCTGCTTTTGTAATAGCATTGAATAATGTACTTTTACCAACATTTGGTAATCCAACCATTCCTAATTTCATCTATGTACACGTCCCTTTCTTATATTTAATTTCATACTTAATGATTATACTCTAGCTTAATATATATTTCAACAACTGTATTATGTTTCCTAATTATCCACTTAAAAATACAAATTAATCCTAATATATAACACATACTAAATTTGAGGTGATATTTTATGATTAAGAAAGTTTTTTCATTATTATTTTCAATAATGATGATTCTATCTATTACTTTAAACACAAAAGTAAGTGCAAAAGAATTTAATAGCCCTTGTACAAAAGAATTTAACTGGTATTATTCTTTTAGTAAAGAGGAAGGTGTTCCTCATGGGCCAAAAGAAACTCCTTATATAAGCAATCATAAAGTTGTATATTGTGGAGACACATCAAAGAAAGAAATTTTTCTTACTTTTGATGAAGGATATGAAAATGGTAATACAGCAAAAATACTTGATATATTAAAAGAAAATCAAGTTCCTGCTGCCTTCTTTGTAACAAGACCATATATAAAAGACTATCCAGACCTTATAAAAAGAATGGATGAAGAGGGCCATCTTGTATGTAATCACACTTCTCATCATCCATCTATGGCTAAAATACTTGATAAAGAAAAATTTACAAAGGAATTTACTGAAGTTGAAGAGGAATACTCTAAAGTTACTGGAAAAGAAATGCCTAAATTCTTTAGACCTCCAATGGGTAAATACAGTGAACAATCCTTAGCTTACACTGAAGAACTTGGTTATACCTCTGTTTTTTGGAGTTTTGCTTATAAAGATTGGTTAGTTGATGAGCAACCTTCTAAAGAAGCTGCTAAGAAAAAAATATTAGATAAAGTTCATAATGGTGAAGTAGCTCTGCTTCATGCCGTATCAGATACTAATACTGCCATTTTAGATGAAATTTTAAAAGAGTTAAAATCTAATGGTTATGAATTTAAATCCTTAAATGATTTAACTCCTAAAAAAGAATAATACTAAATCAATTAAGGGGACTTTATCAAAATAACTTTTTATAAAACTTACAAATTGTATGAAGAGAACCTCTAAATTTAGCTTAATCTATTAATTCTCGAAATATATTTATAAGTTTTTTATTACATTTTGATATAGACCCCTTATTATTTATCTAATAATTTTTTATTCTATTTTTACTTAATTTTGAAGAAAACCACTTTCTTTTAAAATCTCTTCTTTTAATTTATTGCTTTCATTTCTTATATGTAAAATTTCTTCTTTTACACTATTAACTAAGTTTTTATCTTTTAAAAATCCTAAGTTTATTTCTACATTAACTATGGAACTATCTATACAAGCACTAAGCATTATAGCACTTACTACAGCATCTGAAATTAAATTTTTATTTCCATACTTAGCAGCAAATTTTACATTATCAAAAAATTTTAAGGCTTTTCTGCTTAATTCTAATGGAACCATCATTGCCCCTAAAGTACATTCATCTATTTTTTCACTTCTTAAGCTTTTCTCTTCACAAGTTTCCTTAGGTAACTTATAGCAATCCATTAATGCAGTAAAAGCTTCCTCATCTTTGTTCATGAAATCTAACATTTCATTATAAGATTTTTTTGCATTTTCAAGATTTTCATCTAATTTCTTTTTATTTTCTTCACTTAATGCTTCGTAAGCTTTTTTACCAACAGTTAAGCTATAAACCATTGATGTTAATGCAACTCCTACTGCTCCAACAATACCTGCTGCTGCCCCACCACCAGGTGCTGATGAACTTGAACCTAAATCTTCTATAAAATCTTTAATCTTTTCGTTTTTCATTGTCTACCCCTCCGTCATGTCTTATTGCCTATTTTAATTTTAGTATATTATTTAGCTTTTTGCCTATACTACTCCATTCATATTCTTCATTTGCCTTAAATTTCTTACCTGAATCTATTAAATCCCTACATTTATTTAAGTCATCTATTATAGCATCATAATTATTTTCACTAACTATACACTTTTCTTTATTAGCTGCAACATTCTTAATAGGATCATTTTCATCTCCTAATATAACCATAATAAGATTCTTTGTTCCTAAATAATCATATATTTTAGCAGGTATTTGCTTAGAATTTTTGTTTCCTAAAACAAGAAGAACATCTCCATGTATCATATATCTTAAAGCTTCCTTATAGTCAATTCTTCCATTAACACTAACATTAGAAAACTTTTTTAATTCTTCTTTAATATTTTCATCATCTATATTTCCAAAAAATATTATGTTTAATCTATTAAATAGCTCCTGATCTCTTTTCTCTAATTCCTTTAAAGCTTTTATAAAAGGTTTTAAATCCCTAATTTTACTGAAAATTTCTCCAGCATAAATTAAGTTTATCTTATTATCCTTTAAAAGTTCTGGCTTTTCTGCCCTTTCAATTTCTTCATATATGGCTTTATTGTATCCCCTAGTTACGATAAACATTTTATCTTCTTTTACATTATATTTTTCCATAAAATCTTTTTTATTCTCTTCAGTTACAAAGATATGTCTATCCCCATTTAATACTACTGATTTTTCTTGTCTACCTTCTATGAATTTTCTTATAAAGCCAATATCCTCTCTTGATGGATCCTTAAGCCAAGGATCACTCCAATATAAAACCCAAGGAATCTCCTTAAAGTGCTTTTTTATTCTTAAAGCACAAAGGTGACTAGATGGTGGCTCATGCATAGAAAATATAACATCAAACTTTTCTTTATTCATAAGTTCTATGCCATACTTTGAGGCTTTAAAACTCCAGTTATAATACATATCAGGAAAAATTATTTTATTTTTAATCTTCCTCATAAGCTTAATTTTACTACTAGATTTCGTGTTAGAAGACTTCTCATCTTCCTTTGCCCCTATAGATTTTTTTGGCATAATCTTATTAAATAATTTTCCACCTTCAATAGCATGAACCTTTACTTTACTGTCTAAAAGCTTTAATATTTCCTCATCATAGTATATAGAGTTTTTAGGAAAGTCTACAGTTAAAAGATGCACATCATTATTCTCTATATTACATAAATTATTTAAGTACATAAGAGTTTCAATTGATGCTGAATTATTTATCATAGGAGAATAACAAGCTATAAATAAAATTTTCATTATTTTTTACCTCTTTCCTTAAGTGATAAAACTAAGAACTTTGGTATACTACCTAATCTTTTTATTCTCCAAGGCTCTTTAGCTACTCTATAAAGCCACTCCATACCTATGTTAATCATAAATTGTGGTGCTCTATTTACATTTCCAGCAAACACATCAAAACTTCCACCAACACCCATAAAAATCTTACAACAAAGTTTATCCTTATATTTTTCTATAAAGACTTCTTGTCTAGGCGCTCCCATGGCAACAAAAAGTATATCAGCCTTGCTTTCATTAATTTTTTCTATTAAATCATCACAATTATCTAAATCAAAAAAGCCATTATTACTTCCAACTATATTAATTCCATCATAGTTTTCTTTTATTTTTTCCTTGCATTTAATTAGTGTCTCTTCCTTAGCTCCTAATAAAAACACTTTTAAATTCTTATCTCTAGCTTCCTCTAAAAGCATATTCATAACTTCAATGCCAGCTATTTTTTCTGTAATATCTATTCCATTAATCTTAGCTGCAAGCAAAGTTCCTACTCCATCTGGAATTATTAAAGCATCCTCTTTAGTAAAGCTATTTCTTAAAAATTCATTCTTTATACCATTATATAAAACCTCTGGATTTCCAGATATTATGTTAACTCTTTTTTTATTTTCAATCTCTTTTAAAAGTTCCTCTTTATTATCTGAAAATATTTTATATCCTAATAACTCCTTATACATATTCCGCTCCTAAGGCTATTTAATATTATTATTTTTCATAAATGTTTCTATTTCTTTTACTATTTCATCATCCTTGTTTATAGCCTTTGCTATATCTAAATGCTGCTTTGCCTCTTCTATTTTTCCTGCATTTAAATAACAAACTATTAAGTTAGTACAAACCTCTATATCTCTTGTACTTTCAAAGGCTTTTCTTAAATATTTAACAGCTTCATCATATATTCCTAAAGATGCATAATTTATTCCCATTTCATTTACTGCTTCAACTATACTATCATCAATTGATAAACATTCATTTAAGTAATAAACTGCCTTTTCAAAATTTCCAAGTCTTCTATAAGCTGTTGCAATATAATATCTTAAAATAGCATTATCTTGGAATTTATCTGCTAAAGGAAGAAGTCTTTTTAAAGCATCCTCTGGTTCTTCTATTAAATCTTCTTTTCCTTCTTCATAATCAGCTGAGTCTTTTATCTCATTATATAAAACCTCAACTATTTCATTTTTTTCTCCACCCTTAGCTAAATATTCATTTATATCAACATAAGCTTTATCATATTGTCCCATGTCATTGTAAGCTATTGCTGAATAAAGATATGGAAGAGCTAAATCACTTCTATTTGCTTTACATTTATCACAAATTTCTAGTTGAGTTTCATTATAAGCTTTATTTCTTTCTCTTAAAGATTCACATATTAAAAGAAGATTTTCATAAACCTCAGTTTCATCTGATATTTCAGTTAATCCCTTTAAAAGCATAAATGCTTCAACCATATTTTCTTCTTTAACCTTATCAGCTACTATCTTTTTAACACATGGAATAGCATCCTCTATTAGTGGAATTAATTTTTTATACTCCTTATTAAATTTAAAATCCTTGTCTCCACCTAAAGCAAAAAACATTCCTTCAACTAAATAGTTTATTGGTAAAGATTCTAATTTATATCCACTTTTCACATCCTGTGATAAATGTTTTGGATCTATTGGGATATAAACTTCATTTATATTAACCTCTTTTGGATCTTTTCCTAAGCTTTTAACAAATCCATCTCCATCTATTTCTAAAAATAAAAGTTGTGATAATTTTTCTTTTGCAAATGTATTAAAACTCATATATCTATCTCCTTAACTACTTTTACTAACTATTTTAATTCTATCTAAAAATAAAATTTATAAACCTAAATTTTATTATATATCATAAATTTCGAACTTTATTTTATCACAAAATAAAAATTAGTTCATCTTAGTATTTAGTTATAACTTATAACACTTATTTTAGTTATATATTATAACACTTTAATTAACTCTTTTGTGAATTAAGCTCTAAAAATATAAAAAGAGCTATATTTATAACTTATAAGTTTTATATAAGTTATATTAACATAGCTCTTTGTTTAACTTAAACTATTTTAATTTAGCATTAATTACTTCCATTATTGCATTTTTAAAGTTTTCAGTTTTTTCTTTTGAATCTTCTAAGCTTGAACCTTTTACTGATAAGTAGATTTTCATCTTAGGCTCTGTACCTGATGGTCTTACAACAAACCAAGAATCATCTTCTAAAACATATTTTAAAACATTTGATTTTGGAAGTTTTATTTCTTTTTCTTCTCCAGTTAAGTTATTTACTTCTTTGCTTAACTTATAATCGAAAGATGTAATAACTTTAACTCCGTTCATTTCTTTTAAAGCATCATTTCTTAAGCCATCTATACACTTAGCTATTTGTTCTTGTCCTTCTTTTCCAGCAAGCTCTATTGATACTAAGCTTTCTTTGAAGTAACCATATTTATTATAAAGTTCTATTAAACCATCATAAAGAGTTTTTCCTTGTTCTTTATAATATAAAGTCATTTCAGCTATTAACATTGAAGCTACAACAGCATCCTTATCTCTAGCAAAAGTTCCAGCTAAGTAACCATAGCTTTCTTCAAAACCAAATAAATATTCATTTGAACCTGATTCTTCAAATTCTCTTATCTTTTCACCTATATATTTAAATCCTGTTAATGTATCTATTAAAGTTACCCCATATTCCTCAGTCATTTTTCTTACTGACTCTGTAGTAACTATAGTTTTTATAACTGCACCATTTTTAGGTAATTTATTCATTTCCTTTAATGAACTTAATATATAGTTAGTTAGTAACATTCCTGTTTGGTTACCACTTAATACTTGGTATTCTCCATTATTGTCTTTAACAACAACACCTATTCTATCACAGTCTGGATCTGTTCCAAATATTATATCAGGTTGAATTTCTTTAGCCATGTCTAAAGCTAATTTAAATACCTTTGGATCTTCTGGATTTGGATATGGAGCTGTTGGGAAATTTCCATCTGGCATTTCTTGTTCTTTAACAACAAATACATTCTCATATCCTAACTCTTTTAATATTCTTCTTACAGGAACATTTCCTGAACCATGAATTGGAGTATAAATTATTTTTAAATCTTTAGCATGTTTCTTAACTAAATCTTCTCTTATAGTTAAAGTTTTTAAATCATCTATATACTTTTTATCTATTTCTTCACCAATATAAACTAAAAGTCCTTCTTCTAAAGCCTTTTCTTCACTCATTGTCTTTATGTTTGCATAATCTGTAACTTTGTTAACATATCCAATAACAGCTTTTGCAGGAGCATCTGTTAATTGACATCCATCATCTCCATAAACTTTATATCCATTGTATTGTTTTGGATTATGTGATGCTGTTATAACAATACCACCCTTACAATTTAATTCTCTTACTGCAAAGGATAACATTGGAGTTGGTCTTAAAGATTCGAAAAGATTAACCTTTATTCCATTTGCACAAAGAGTTAAAGCAGCCGCTTTTGCAAACTCCTTAGACATATTTCTTGAGTCATAAGCTATTGCAACAGATTTTTCCCCCGCATAATTATCATTTAAATAATCTGCAAATCCTTGAGTAGCTTTTCCTACAGTATAGATATTCATTCTATTAGTCCCAGCACCAATAACACCTCTTAATCCACCAGTACCAAAATCTAATTCCTTATAAAATCTATCTTCTATTTCCTTATCTTCTTTTACGTCTCTTAATTCCGCCTTTATTTCCTCAGAAATAATATCAGAATTTAGCCATTCTTCATATTTTTCTCTATACACTGCACTATCTCCCCTTTAAATCTCTATAAGGATTTTATATTTTATTTTCACAGATATTATACTACAATATTTTGAAATTTGAAAACAAAAAAAAGTAAAAATGGAATTGTAAACAAAATAACCCCATTTTTACTCTAATTTATATTAAACTTATATTAACTTTCCTTTTTAGCTCTATTTTCAGCTACTTCTTGATCCACAACCTCTTGAGTTATTATCTTTTGATCATAACTTACAGAAGCTACTATAGAATTTAAATCATCAACTACTGTTATTTCATTTCCAAATTCTACATCTGCAATCTTAAATTGATCTCCTGGCTTAGCTCTTCCCACATTTAAATTTACTCCCTTTGGAATATTAGATGGAGAGCACTTTACCTTTATGCTATCTAAATTCTTTTGTAACACAGCATCTAATTTATTTATGTATTCTTCTCCAACGTAATTTATAGGAACAGCTGTTTCTATTTCTTCATTACCTTCAACCTTTTCTAAATCTATATGTAATACCCTTCTAGTTACAGGATCTCTTTGAACTTCTTTTATAAGAGTATTTAAAGAACCCTCTTGTGAATTTATGCTTAAAAGTCCATGTTCACCAGTTACAGAAAGCGCATGATTAAGTTCTAATTCTCCTATTTCAAATAAGAAATTATTAATTCCTTTTCCGTATATAACTCCAGGAACTAATCCCTTTCTTCTGCACTGTCTACTTGAATGTCTAGTCTTTTTTTCTCTTTGATTTACTTGTAAATTTTCCATCATCATCCCTCCTTTTAAGTATTATCTCCAAAATTCATTTTATTATTCATAAACTTCAATGTCTTATATAAATAAAGAGGACTTTCTCAAAATAATTATTTATAAAACTTATAAACAATATGAAGAGAATATCTAGATAAGCTTTAGAATTTAAATTATTATGGAGAAGATATTACGTTTAAAAGCTGAGACTGTTTGAAGCGAAGCGAGTTTCGAAGCTTTAGTAATATCTTCGTAGTAATGATTATTCAAATGACTCCAATGTAACTAAAGTTCCATTGGATAAGTTCAAGTTTCCAAATTAAAATTTGGACTTTCACTTAAAATCTAGTAATTCTCGGAATATGTTTGTAAGTTTTATTATATTTTGATAAAGTCCCCTTTAAACTAATTTTATTTCTATTTTTATTTTAGAAGTTCACTAGATACAAAGTTTATTTCATATTCTCCAACTAAACCATCTCCATCTAGATCAAAGTCACTATTATTTGATCCAAAGTATTTTGATACCATAGATAAATCCCCTAAATCTATTTCTCCATTCTTGTTAAAATCTGCTTTTAAAGGATTTTTAACTTTAATATTTAGGTTAATTGTGTAGATACTTTCTGTGCCATCTTCTGCTATAACTTTGATTTTACTAACTCCTGGTAAACTTTCAGCATTTTTAATTTCAATAGTGGCATTTGAATCTTCTGATGTAGCTGTTATTTCTAGGACAATATTTGTTCCTTCTTCTAAATCTATTTCATAGTCAAATACATCCTTTTTAAAACCTTCCATAGTTTTACCATTAATAGAAATATCACTTAAACTAGCATTGCTACTAGCTACTCTACTCTCTATTGAAGAAATAGTTAAATTATTCATTTTCCCTTTCAATTTATCATTTCCATTAGAATCAGCACCTATAATAAGTGGTAAATCACTAACTTCTAAAGGTGAACTTGGCTTTACTATCTTATCTAATTCTCCATTTATATAAATAGATGCTTCACCCTTTGAATGTTCAAAAATAACTTTTATATTTGTCCATTCATTTAAAGGAATTGCTTTATTAGATATAAATTGAGTTATTGATCCTTCAGCATGGAATCTTAATTTTCCTTCAGGAGATACATCTATTAAGAATCCACCTTTTCCTGTCCCATTATTTATTTTTTGAGCTATCTTTTGCCAATAATTAGTGTATTCATCTAAATAAACTTCAGTTTCTATAACTATATTATCATCTAATTTTAATGAATCATTGCTTTCAACCCTTATATATCCATCACCAAAATTAGCAGCTTTTCCATCCTTTGACTCTCCTTGAGTAACTGTACCATTTACTTCTCCATGGAAACTATTTTTAGAACTATCTTCTCCTAAGTTAGAAGAATTTTCAAAGTTATAATAAGCAATTATGCTTTCTTCCACAATTACATATGGATTTATTAAAACTCTGTATTCTTTATGCATAGTTTCATCCTTAGATGTAACTCTTACTACTGCCTCCCCTGGAAGTTCTTCTGGTTTTGTAATTTCAATCTTAGCCTCTGAAGTAAAAGCTTCTGCTTCAATATTTAAATTTTGTAAGTTTTCTCCCTTTTTAAGATCATAAGAATATTCATATTTACTTCCATTAAATTCTTCTAGAGGATTTCCATTAATATTTAGAGATTTAAGATCTGCATTACTAGCAGCATGAACTTTTGTTAACTTAGCATCTCCAAAACTTCCATGGTCTGAGCCTATACTATCTCCCCCATCTTTTACAACTAATTTAAGTGTATTCTTACCAGCTATAGGCACTTTAACATGTTTTTGTTTAGTATCTCCTGTCATTAATCCACTATCAAAAACTTTCTCATGATCTAAATAAACTTCAAAGGATATAGATGCTACAGTACCAGCCATTTCTTGATCTACCCCAACAAAGGTTTCAAAATAATCATAGTAGTCTAATCCTTCTAAACTATATACTATCTCTGAATTAGCATGGGTTCCTATTCCTTTATCATAAGAAACCTTCTCTCCATTTTCACCTTTTAAAGTTATTGTATTTCCATCACAACTAGCATCTTTTTGTATTTCTCCATATCCAGTAGATGCACTTTCCCATTCTAATTCACTTAAATAAACACTGGTTTCAACTGCAACCTTTTCTGATGCCTCTCCTAGTCCCTCTGAATTCTTTGCCACTACATAATATAAATAACTATAACTATCATTTGAAGGAGCATTTTCATCAATGAACTCTTCTGTTTTTACATCTTCAGCTATTAATTCAAAGTCCCCTTCACCTTTTCTATAAACATCATAACCTTCTGCAAATTTTGTTTTATTCCATTTTAATGAAACAGAGTTATCTCCATTTCTTAAAGCTTTTAATCCATTAACCTTTTCTGGTTTCTCCATAGGCATTCCTTCAACCTCATATTCTCCATTAACTTCTGTTTGGAACTTAACTACATTTTCTGAAACAACCTCTGGAGTTATTTTATTTCCATTAGCATCAGTTATAATAGCTTCTGTTATTCCTGGATATTCTAAATAACAATCATTTCCTGAACCAGATTTTATTTTTAGGAGATTTAATGAATTATTATTCCAGTTAGCTGAAATCTCAAAATTTCCTCTAGCCTTTAATCCATCAAAGCTTCCATCTTCCCATGCTGTTGGTAATGCTGGCAATGGATTTATTGTTCCTAAATGACTTTGTACAAGCATTTCAGCCATTCCAGAAACAGCTCCCATATTCCCATCAATTTGGAAAGGTGGATGAGTATCAAATAAGTTTTCTAAAGTGCTTGTTGTTAATTGATTTTCTAATAATCTATGGGCTCTATCTCCATCTAATAATCTAGCCCAGAGATTTATTTTATTAGCTTTAGACCATCCTGTTCCTCCATCCCCTCTATGATTCATAGTAACCTTAGCTGCTTCATATAGTTCAGGAGTATCTTTTTGATTTATTTGAGTTCCTGGATAAAGTCCTACAAGATGAGAAATATGTCTATGATTATTATTTGGATCATCTATATCATCTTTCCATTCTTGAACTTGTCCATGTTTACCTATTTGAGGTTTTAATAATCTCTCCCTCTTATTTTCAAGTTCTGCTCTAAACTCTTCATCTATTCCTAAAGTTTCACTAGCTTTTATAGTATCTGTGAACAATTGCCAAATAAGTTCTTGGTCAAAAGTTGTTCCTACAGTTCTAGGACCATGTTCTGGAGAATAACTTGGTGAAGAAACTAAATAGGTTTTTCCATCACTATGAGTATATTCAACTAAAAATTGAGTCCAAAATTGTGCAGCCTCTTTCATAATAGGATATATATTTTCTCTTAAATAATCCTTATCATCAGTAAAATTATAATGCTCCCAAAGATTTTGGCTTATCCAAGCATTAGAAGTAGGAGCCCATCCCCAATCAAATTCCCATCCCATAGCTGTAAAGCCAAAAGGATTATTCATAGTATTTACTGTCCATCCATTTTTATTTTCCATAGCCCCTTCTATTCCACAATGCATTTCTGCTGTCTTTCTTCCTGGTTCTCTTAAACTTTCTACATATTCAACTAATGGAATGGCAGTTTCAGATAAGTTAGCAACCTCTGCTGGCCAATAATTCATCTGTATGTTTACATTAAAATGATAATCTGAACTCCAAGGTGGATTATTAGAATTATTCCAAACTCCTTGTAAATTAGCTGGCAAACTTCCTTCCCTTGAAGATGATATAAGCAAATATCTACCATATTGGAAAAATAAAGTTTCTAAGCTATTAGATTGATTTGTTTTATATTCATTAAGCATTTCATCAGTAGGCTTATCTAATTTAAGTTCTCCTAAATTTAAATTTACTCTATCAAATAAATTTTTATAATCTTCTATGTGCCTACTCTTTAATTCATCATATCCTAAATTTACAGCATTATTAATTCTTTCAGTTACTGCTGAATGTGGGTCTTCTCCTTTATAAGTTGGATATTCATTTACATAATCTGTTCCTGCACTCATTATTATTGTTATTTCATCTGCATTTTCAACACTTATTCTATCTTCTTTATCCTGAATTGATCCTCCAGTATTAATAACCTTAATTTGAGATTCATATTTCATTCCATTATCTTCTATTGCACCACTTAATATCAAAGTATTATTTTCTACAGAAAGATTCTTCCCATTATGGGCACCTTCATTTCTAACATCTACAGTTAACGAAGAAGCTTTATCAGCCTTTAATTTAATAACCATTACATTATCAGGATAACTACAAAAATATTCTCTCTCATAATTAACACCCTTATAGTTATATTTAACTGTAGATAAAGATTCCTCTATATTAAGCTCTCTTCTATAATTAGTTACCTTGCTCTCCTCATGAGACTTAAAATCTAAGAATATGTCTCCAAAATTTTGATAAGCTCCATAAGCTCTTTGATCTCCACATACTCTTTGATATAGATCATTTGAAGGAGTTCCACCCTCAGCTAATATTTTTCTTATTTCTTGTACAGCTTCCCAAGCACCTTCTTTATTTCCCCCATTATAACCTTCCCATGCTCCTGGTCCACCAGACCATAGAGTTTTTTCATTATATTGTATTCTTTCACTTGCTACACTTCCAAAAATCATTCCACCCATATAACCATTTCCAATTGGAAGAGCCTCATTTTCCCAGTTTGTAGCAGGCTCATCATACCATAAAGCTAATTTATCTAGATCAATATTTTCATTTAAAGTGCTTTTTTCTACTTCATTAAATCTACTAGATTTAGCAAAAGTATAAACTGATTGCCCAACTACCATTAGAGAAACTATTAGAGCTATTTTCTTTAAGAATTTCCTTTTCATAAATTCTCCCCCTACTAAAGTAATCATTATATTTATTAATGCATTTTCGCATTTATTATAAATATATGTAATAAATAGGCTGTATCTTTATGTAAAAATTTTAAAAATGATTAAATACTTAAAATTTTTAGACATAATTAGATACAGCACATAAAAATTATTTTAATATATAATTTATTATTTAATTTGCTCATCATCATTAATAGTAACTGTAGCTCTTGAATTAAATCCTAATATTCCACCTATTGGATCACTTAATTTTAAATAGAATTCCTTAGGCTCTTCTTTTTCCTTATCATCAATGATTGTTATATCAAAAGTTTTTTCTGTTTCCCCTTCATTAAATGCTAAAGTACCAGACCATGTTTGATAATCAACTCCATTTAAAGCAGTGCCAGCTAAAGTATCATAGTTAACTTCAAGCTTACCATTACTTCCGCCTTTTCTTATAACCTTAAAAGTAGCAGTTCCTATATTTTCACTTACTTCGTATCCTACCTTTTCAAATTCAACCATACCTTTTCCACCATTGTCTAATACATAAGCTCCATCTATATGAGCTGCTGCCCCTCTAGAACTTGCATTTTTTCTTCCAGTACATTTAACCGTAACTTCATGCTCTCCATCACTTAAATCTTCACTTTCAAAAACTATCTCTTTAGATTTTCTATTAGGAGAATATAAGTCAACCTCTACTGGATTTTCACCATCTATGGAAATTTCCATTATTCCATGTCCTGAATCCTTTGTTCCTGATAAGAAAAACTTAGTTCCATTAAATTTAATATTAACTGTAGCATTAGTTTTACTTGTATAGTGAGCATCTCCACCTAAATCATTTTCTCCATGGATAGTCTCATATACCCATCCATCACTAAAATTAAATTGTTCTAATTCATTTCCCTTATTATCATCATTTAACACTTTCAATCCAGCTGGTGGTCCTGATGGAAGTTCTATACTAGTAGGCTGTTTATAAACTCCAACATTATTTATAAGTGGCACTTCTAATGAACCAGTTATATTAATTCTTATTTTTTCTCCTTTAGTTGGGGATATTCTAACAAGTCTTTTATATCCTATTGTTTTTCCTTCATAAACCTTATTCCAATTTTCTCCTTGTAACACTTCTATATTAAAACTGGATACTCTTTGACCTAATGGTATATACTCTTGCAAAGAAATAACATCAAATTCTTTACTTTCACCTAGATCTATTTCAATAGTACCTGTTTTACTACTATTATCTGGTGCCCAATAGGTATCATACTCTCCATCTACAATTTTATTTGCACCATATGTCTCATCCCTATTAGCAAAACCATCTACTATTACCTCTTTATTTAAAGCTAAATCATCATTAAATAACTCTTTAATTGTTTCACCAAATTCCTTTAATCTATTAACATCATTTTCATGTAACTTTCCTTCCTTATTAGGGGGAACATTTAATAATAAAACTGAATTTCTCCCTATGGATTTAAAATAAATATCCATCATTTTTTCTAAGGATTTAACTTCATTATCTTGAGATTCATGGTAAAACCAACCTGGTCTTATTGATACATCTGATTCTCCAACTACCCACTCTGGTCCACCTTCTTCTCCATTATTCAAATATGTTGGATTTTCCCTTTCTTTCATTTTTTCAATATCTATAGTTGACCAGCAAGGCTCTCCTGCATATCCTTTTTCATTTCCAATCCATCTAATATCTGGACCCTGTGGACTAAATATTAAACATTCTGGTTGTAATTCTTTTATAAGAGCAAACCATTCTTCAAAGTTATATTCTTGCTTAACATTTGATCCCTTTGCTCCATCCATCCAAACTTCAGCTATAGGTCCATAGTTAGTTAATAACTCCCTTAGCTGATTCATGTAAAACTCATTATAATCACCACCATTACCTTCTCCATAATGTTCTGAATTTTGGTCCCACGGTGACAAATAAACTCCAAATTTTATATTATATTTAGCGCAAGCTTCTGAAACCTCTTTAACCACATCTCCCTTTCCATTTTTCCAAGGACTACTAGCTACATCATGCTTTGTATATGCACTATCCCACAAACAAAATCCATCATGATGTTTTGCAGTTAATATAATCCTTCCAAAGCCTGCATCTGCTAAAGTTTTTACCCATTGATCAGCATCTAAATTAGTAGGGTTAAAAATTTCTGGATTTTCTGTTCCATCTCCCCACTCCCTTCCTGTAAAGGTATTCACACCAAAGTGTATAAATGCTGTAAGTTCCTCTTTTTGATAGCTAACCTGTTCTTCTGTTGGAATTGCTCCAAATGCTTCTGTTACATATTTCATATTATTTATAGTATTTGCCTTAGTTAATATAGATCCTTGTCCCATACTAACTAAAAAAGTCATTGCCATTGTAGTTGCTAAAAAACTTTTTATAGCCCTAACTTTCATACTTCCTCCTTAACTATATTTATCCTATATATGTTTATTCAAATAACATAATATTTATTACAATAAATATTAAAGATTATTTATTTTTTTGATTTTATTTTAAAAAATAGATTATATTAAAGAGTAATATTATAAAATAAACCTTATAAATTATTGGTGAAATTTAATAATTTATAAGGTTTATTATTTAGTATTAATATAAATGGCTTTTAAAATTTACTTGTTATTTTAAATACTCTAAAGCCATTTTAGCCTGATCTGTAAATATAGCATCTACTCCATAATTTTTAAGTTTATCTATATCCTCTTTTTCATTTACTGTATAAACATTGACTTTTACACCTTCATTATGTGCTTTTTCTACCAGTTCTTCTGAAACAAGGGATTTAGAAGGATGTATTGCATATGCATTTAAACTTTTAGCAATATCAAGAATATTAGGCATTTCTTTTTCATAAAGTACCCCTAATTTAATATCTACATTTAACTTTTTAACTTTTTCTAAGGCCTTATGATTAAAACTTGAAATAAGTATTTTTCTTTCTAGATTATATTCCTTTATTAAATCTAATACATCCTTCTCAATATTTTCATAATCTATTACATCATTTTTAATTTCTATATTTAAAACTATATCCTTATCTTTTATAAGATTAAAAACATCTTCTAATAAGGATATTTTACAATCCTCATTATTTTCAAATCCTTCTTTATTACACTTAAAGTTTCTAAGTTCTTCAAAAGTATAATCCTTAACTTTTCCCTCTCCTTTAAAAGTTCTTTTTATATCCTCATCATGTATTATTACTAATTTTCCATCTTTACTTTTATGCACATCAAGCTCTATTCCATATATATCTAATTTTAAAGCCTCTTTAAATGCTAACAAAGTATTTTCTGGATATTTATAACTAAATCCTCTATGTGCAAAAACTTTCATAAGTTAATTCTCTCCTTTGTAAATAACTCTATTATCTATATTTTCTATTGAGTTACACCCTGTTAATACCATAGCTGATTTTAATTCACCTTTTAAAGAATTCACATATTCTTCTACCCCTTTAGCTCCATGAGCAAAAGTAGCTGTTATAAAAGGTCTTCCTATTAAAACGCAATCAGCACCTAAGGCTATCATTTTTAATATATCAACTCCAGTTCTTACTCCACCATCAACTAAAATTTTAACTTTTCCTTTAACTCTAGCTGCTATCTCTTTTAACACTTCACATGAGGCTGGAGTTTGATCTAAAACTCTTCCTCCATGATTAGATACTACTATGGCATCTACTCCTGCTTCTACTGCTAATTCAGCCTCATCTGGCGTCATTATTCCCTTTAATATAAAAGGTAATTTTGTTGAATTTACTAATTCTTTTATTTCCTCTAAGTTTTTAGGTTCAACTGGTTTTCCATTCATAGCTAAAGTTATAAGACCAGCTGCATCTATATCTACTCCTACAGCAAAGGCTCCTGCCTTTTCTGCCATTTTTATTTTTTCTATTACAACTTCATTTTTCCAAGGTTTTATAAATATTATTCCTTGTCCATTATATTCTTCTATTACTTCTAAATTAGTAGCTAAACATAAGTCTACTGCTGTATCTCCTACCATAGGATATATACCAGAATCTAAGCATCCCTTAACTACTCCCTCAATATATTCTCTTTCACTAACTTTTCCACCCATATTTAACATAGTTCCTGTTATAGGAGCTGCAAAAAGTGGTAACTCCATATTCTTACCGAAAATTTCAATATTTGTAGTAGGGTTTTTAGCATCATGAATTGTTCTCATATTAAGTTTTATTTCCTCTAAGGCCGCTACATTTCTTATAAAAGAATCTCCTGTTCCTTTTCCCCCCATACCAGGAACTTCTCCTGCACATGCTACTCCATTACAAACTTTACATACTCTACAACTTCCATTATAAAGTTCTCTAGCTTTATCTCTCATATCCTTATTCATCTATACATTCCTCCTAAAAATCATTTTCTGTTTTAACTTTAAATCCATTTTGAAGTAGAAGTTCACAAGTTACCCCATTTCCTTCTTTTTTCTCTCCATTAAAATTTCCTGAATATATAACTCCAAGACCACAAGATGGACTTTTTGCTTTTAAAATTACATATTTTGCATTTATACTCTTTGCTATATTTAAAGTTTCATAAGCCCCTTTAAGAAATTCTTTTGTAACATCAGTTCCATCCTTACCAAGTACTTTTGCCCTTCCTTGTAGAACATCTTTACCTGTTCCCCCTACTATTTCACTTGGTATTCTTGGAGTTTTTAGTCCTCCTAATTGTTCTGGACATGCAATCACTGCTCGCCCTTCCTTAAGAAGCTTTAATATATTTTCATTTAAATTATTTTCACCATTGTATTTACAATTAACTCCACACAAACACCCACTAATTAAAATCACAAATTTCTCCTCCCTAAAACTTATTAAAATAAATTTACTCCTAGTTTTATAAAAATTTATCCATTATTTATTAACAAAATTCTATTTTATTATAATCCTTAAAACTTCATAAAAAAAGTATTTATCTTTTAAAGTAAAAAAGAGTTATATCAAAAAGTTAATAATAAATATTATAAACATTAAGAGGTTTATAATATTTATTATATGTTATTTGATATAACTCTTTATTTTTAAAGTTTTATCCTTCTAATTTAAACTTAATCTTATCTCCACTTTTTATTATTTCTCCTGCACTTATGCTCTGTTCCTTAATTTCACCTTCTCCTTCAAATTCTCCCTTTAATCCTAAGGATTTTAAAATTTCTTCTGCCTCTTCCTTATTTAATTTTCTAAAATCAGGAACTACTATTTCCTTTTCATTTCTATCAAATCTACTTCCAGCATACAAGGTTATACTATCACCCTTTTTAACCTTATAGCCGGGTATAGGTTTAACTGAAGTAACAAAGGTTCCATCCCCTTCAATTACACAATTAACTCCTAATTCATTTAAAGTTTTTTCAGCACTAGTTACCTTATCTCCTCTTAAATCAGGGATTATTACACTTTCATCTTTCGCATCTAATTGCCCTTCATTTAATGAAATATAGTTAAATATATTATTAAATAATTCTCCTGCAAAAGGAGCTGCAACAATTCCTCCAAAATGTTCTCCATTTTTAGGATTATCTATTATTACTATTAAAGATACTTGTGGATTATCATATGGTGCAAATCCAGCAAAGGACGCTATATATCCTGCTCCATAAGTACCTGTTTCAGGGTCTACCTTTTCTGCTGTACCAGTTTTTCCTGCTACTTTTATTCCTTCAATTCCTGCATCCTTTGAAGATCCATTAGAAACAGTAGATTCTAATGCCTCTTTAACTCTCATAGTACTTTTTTCATCTACTATATTTTCTTGTATTTTAGGCACAAAAACTTCATCTATAATTTTTGTCCCATTATCATCCTTATGACTTAATTCTTTCATAATATGAGGCTGAATTAAATCTCCTCCATTTGCAACAGCATTTAAGGCTGTCATAAACTGAATACCATTCATTGTATTAGTTTGTCCAAAGGATATAGTTGCTAAATCCACAGCACTTATATCTTCTACATTTTTAACTATTCCTGTAGCTTCTCCCGGTAAATCTATTCCTGATTGAGTTCCAAATCCAAAAAGTTTAATATATTCATTTAACTTTTCAGCTCCTAATTTTGCCCCCATTTCCATAAAAGCAACATTACATGAATTTTCTAATGTTTGGTTAAAATTTTGTACTCCATGTCCACCAGGTTTCCAACATTTTATATTTTTCCCTGCTACATTTAAACTACCATCACAATAATAAACCTCATCTTTTCCTGCTATGTTTTCCTCTATGGCTGCTATAGAAGTTATTATTTTAAATATTGAACCTGGCTCAAAGGCATCTGAAACAATTGTATTTCTCCACATATTTTGAAGTTTTGCAGATTCATCTTTCCCCTTAAATGCCTCACTACCTTCATAAGGATTATTAGGATTAAATCCAGGTTTATTTACCATTCCTAAAATTTCTCCATTATTAGGGTTCATAACTGCAATGCTTACTGAATCTGCATTATGTTTCTTTAAGGCATCTTCAGCTACCTTTTCAACAAAGTATTGTATATTCTCATCTATTGTCAAAGTCATATCTTTTCCATCTACAGGTGGAGTAAAACTTGTTTCAGAATAAGGGTTTGAAGTACTATTTCCAGAGACTTCACTAACTCTTACTCCTGGGATTCCCATAAGTTCTTCATTATAATAAAGTTCTAATCCACTTAATCCTTCTCCATCTGCATTAGTTGTTCCTAAAGTATGAGAAAGAAAATCTCCATTAGGATAATATCTTTTTGTATCCTCTGATACTATTACTCCATTTATATCTAGCTCTTTAACCTTATCAGCCTTTTCCTTTTCTATTCTTCTTATTAAGGTAGCAGAGTTTGCTGGATTTCCTGATGGATATGTAAGTTCTATTCTTGATAAAACCTTTTCTTCATCCATCTCTAAAGCTTCAGCTAATAATTTTGCAATTTCAATATTATCAGTATCTTTCTTATCAATATATTTTCTTAAGGTTATTAAATCTAAATCTACTCTAAATACGTTTGCAGTAACTGCTAACTCCCTATTGTTTCTATCTAAGATACGCCCTCTTCTAGCATCTATTTGTATTTCATTGGTCCATTGTTCTTCTGCCATAGCCTTATAATCTTTTGATCTAAATATACTTATGTAAAGCAATCTACCTGATAAGGCTAAAAATAATATTACTATGGCTAATAAAAAAGCTAATACTCTACCTTCATTAAGTTTAATTTTTTTATTTTTCTTTTTTACTTTCACCTAACAGCCCCCTCTATACCAATTTTACATAATTCTCAAAGTTTAAATTGATTATATCATAAATATACCCATGCTTTTTTTAATAAATTGTATCTAAAAAAGAGCCCATCTAAAATTCTTTATAAGCGTAGTTTATTTAAATCTACTAATAAAAAATTTAGATGAACTCTTAATATTATTTTTTAAACTATTATTGATTTTATTTTTAACTTAAATTTATATAAATCAAAATCTAAGTTAAGTCATAATTTAATATTAAAAATTTATTTTAATATTACAACAGTAACTCCTGTTCCACCCTCTCCATACTCACCTAGTCTGTGAGATTTTACATGAGGATGTTTTTTTAGCATATCGTTTATAGCTTTTCTTAAAACACCAGTACCTTTTCCATGAACTAAAGTTACTTCTCCTCTTCCTGCAACATAAGCATCATCTAAATACTTATCTGCAGTGTAACAAGCTTCTTCTGAATCCATACCTCTTAAGTCTATTGATGGATCCACCTGTCTTAAGTTTAATCTTGCTTCTCTCTTTTTAATTTTCTTTTCTTCTTTAGTTTCCTTGGCTACTCTTAAATCCTTAGCCTTAACATTTATTTTCATAATTCCAGCTTGAACTTGAACTTCACCTTTATTATCTGGCTTAGAAAGAACTATGACTTTTTGGTTTATTGAAGGCAATAAGGCTTCCATTCCAACCTCAATCTTTTTAAGTTCCTCTCCTTTTTGTTCTTCTTTTTTCTTTTGAAGCCTAGCTTCTGCATCACTTATTTTATCTCTAAGCTTTCCTCTTTCAGCCTCAAGCTTTCTTCTTGCATCACTAGAAATCCCCATTCTTTCTAGGTCTCTCATATTTTTAAGAATAGCATCAGCCTCTTCCTTAGCTGAATCTAAAATTTGCTTTGCTTCTCTTCTAGCATCTGCATAAACATTATCTCTTACGCTTTCAATTCTTTCAAATTTCTCTTTATATCTATTCTTATATTTTTCTGCATCATTTCTTAATATAGCAGCTTCTCTAGCATCATTTTCTGCTTTTATACTCTTTTCTTGAAGTGATTGTATTAAATCTTCAAATTGAAGTGATTCAGTAGAAATAACCTTTTTAGCTTCCTCTATTACATTATCTTTAAGTCCTAATCTTCTTGAAATTTCAAAAGCATTTGATTTCCCTGGAACTCCTATTAAAAGTCTATAAGTTGGTCTTAAGGTTTCAACATTAAACTCAACAGAAGCATTCTCAACATTTTCAGTTTTTAATGCATATCCCTTTAATTCACTATAGTGAGTTGTAGACATTATTCTACATCCTCTTGCTCTTAAGTTTTCTAATATTGAAATAGCAAGTGCAGCTCCCTCTGTAGGGTCTGTTCCAGCCCCAAGTTCGTCAAAAAGTACAAAACTTTTATTATTTGCTTTCTCCATTATTTTAACTATATTAGTCATATGAGAAGAGAAAGTTGATAAGCTTTGCTCTATACTTTGCTCATCTCCTATATCTGCAAATATCTCTTCAAAAAAGCTTATGCTTGAATTTTCACTTGCTGGTATTAAAAGTCCACTTAAGCCCATAAGTTCAATAAGCCCTGTAGTCTTTAAGGTTACAGTTTTACCACCAGTATTTGGCCCTGTTATAAGTAATGTTGAAAATTCTCTTCCTAAATAAATATCAGAAGAAACAACTTTATCTTTAGGAATTAGTGGATGTCTTGCATCCATTAAATCTATTACGCCTTCTTCATTTACTATAGGCATTGTTCCACCTAAATCACTACCGTATTTAGCCTTTGCAAATATAAAATCTAATTCAACTATTATATTAAAATTAACTTTTATAACATCAATATTTTTATATACTAAGGCTGATAATTCTGCTAATATTCTCTCAATCTCAGCTCTTTCCTTTAGCATAAGCTCTTTTATTTCGTTATTTAAGTTTACTAAAGCCGTTGGTTCTATAAAAAGTGTAGCCCCTGTTGAACTTTGATCATGAACAAGTCCTGGAACTTGAGATTTATATTCAGCTTTTACAGGAATAACATATCTATCTCCTCTAACTGTGTATAAGGAATCTTGAAGATATTGAGCATTACTTCTTACTATGGAATTAACTTTATCTCTTATAGATGAATTCTTTTCTTTTAAGCTTCTTCTTATGCTATAAAGTTTATCACTTGCAGAATCTGCAATTTCATCTTCACTTACTATGGCCTTTGATATAGCACTTTCTACACCTCTAAGTACTATAAGCCCTTCTCTCATTCCTTCTAGTATTCTATGCTCTTCTTCCTCTTCTTTTCTAGCTAAAAAGTCAGAAAGTTTTCTTGTTACAGATAACATGTTTCCTATTCTAAGTAAGCCTTCTATACTTAAAACTCCACCTTTTTCAGCTCTTGTTATAGCTTCTTTAACATCATAAAGCCCTTCAAAAGGAGGATTTCCTTTTCTCATTAAAATATCTAAAGCTTCTTTTGTTTCTTCTAAATGTTCTTTTACATCATAAACAGAATCATATGGTTTAAGGTCTAAAACCATCTCTTTAGCTGATTTTGTAATGGCATATCCCTTAACCAATTCCTTAATTTTATTAAATTCTAAAACTCTTAAAACTCTATCGTTCATACTTTAATCCCCTTTACTCAACGCCTCTTTTAAAGTGACCTTTAGTATAATCCTTTAATCTTAAAGCTTCTTCCTTATTTAGAGCTTCAATAACCTGTCTAACCTCTTCATAATTTTCATCTACAAAGTCTAATCTAAAAGAATTTACTCCTAAAGATTTTATTTCATCAATTTCCTGAATTAAGTTAACAGGTACTGTATTGTATATGTGTGATCTACAGAATATATCAGTTCTTATAACAAAATCTTGATTCATTCTATCTCTTAAAGTAAATGTACTACTTACACATTGATTATCACAATTTTTTGAAGTACATTTTCCACCAAAGGTACTTCCTATTGGACAGTATTCACTAACCATAACCTCTGGTCTTCCATAAACAAAGATTTGAGCTCCCTTAGAATACTTCTTAAGCATTTTATTTAACTCTTTTTTATTTAATTCTAAACTTAAACAGCTTCCCATCATATGTTCATTATAAAACTTCATACCATAAGAATTAAATATATTAAGTTTATAATCACCTATAATATTTGTTTTATCCTTAAATCTATTTATTATTCCAGTATTAGCTGTAACTAAACCTTTTATTAAGTTAAGATTCTCTTCTATTATATTACTTATTGTTTCAAACTCTTCTTTTATTATTGTAGGTGCTTTTATATAAAGATTAATTCCTTCAACTTTGAATTCTTTTATAGCATTCTTATTAAGTTGCCCTTGATTTTTTCCAAAGATATCTAAAGCAATATCTTTAATTCCGCAATCTATTGAAGCTCTTAATTGTTCCTTAGTATTTACAACAACTAAAACCTCTGGCATTTCACCATTCTTTTCATTAAGTTCTATATTATTTTGTTTTTCTATAACTCTTTTGTATTTTTTAATCTCAGAATTTCTTATCTCTTCTAAAACTTCTCTTCTTAAATTATTTATAGAAGAAACTGCTGCAAAACCATCTTCAAAAGTTACGTATTCTATTTCACTTATTTCATAAGGAATATCTCCAGATTTCTTTAAGTTCTTTTCAACTTTTTCCTTATCCATAGGTCTATTTACTGCAACTTGAACCATATCACCAGTCTTTGTAAAGTAATTTCCATTGTACTCCACAGTAAGTTCCATAGGTTCATTAACCTTAAATTTCATATAAGCCTTTAAGTTTATCTTTCTCTCATATGGATTTTCATAAGAGGTCTTTAATTCATTTAAAAGCTTAGTATCTGAAGTTTTATAAAGCTTATCATTAGCTTTATATTTTTTAGGGAATATTTTTACCTTATCCCCCTTTTTAGCTTCAGTAACCTCTCTATTTCCCATAAGTATTTTACTTACAGTAAATCCATCATCATTAGTTCTTATTCCATCTTTTAATGAAAGATCATCTAATAAAAGCACTTCTCCATTTTTTAGAACTTCTCCAAGTAAAACTCCTGTATTTCTTGGAGTTTTAAAAGCCATCATATCTTTCCCAACATTTTTATACATGTATGCTGTAGAAAAACCTTCTCTATTAAATAACTTTTTAAGTTTAAGCTTATTTCCCTCTTGAGATTTTTTAATATTTCTATAAGAATTATCTATAGCTTCTCTATAAGATTCTATAACTCCAGCAACATACTCAGGTCTCTTCATTCTTCCTTCAACCTTTAATGAGCTCGTTCCTGTTTTTATTAAGTCCTCTACATTTTCAATAGTACAAATATCCTTAGGACTTAAAAGGAATCCTTTAGTTTCTTTCTTATCCTTTTCTCTAATTAATGTATATGGAAGTCTACAACTTTGAGCACATCTTCCTCTATTACCACTTCTTCCTCCTATTAAGCTACTCATTAAACATTGTCCTGAATAGCAAACACATAAGGCTCCATGAACAAATATCTCAGTTTCTATTCCTAAGTCCTTTGAAATATATTTAATTTCATCTAAAGTAAGTTCTCTTGATAAAACAATTCTAAAAAATCCATTTTCTCTAAAGAAAAGGGCTCCTTCTCCATTATGTATGCTCATTTGAGTTGAAGCGTGTAATTCAAAATCTGGATATACCTCTCTTATTCTTTTAGCTAATCCTACATCTTGGATTATTAAAGCATCAACCCCTATTTTATATAAAACGCCTATGTAATCTACTGCTTCTTGAAACTCATTTTCCTTAATTAAAGTATTTACTGTAACATAAACCTTAACTCCATAAGTATGAGCATAGTCCACAGCCTTTTCCATTGTTTCATTATCAAAGTTAGAAGCATAAGCTCTTGCTGAAAACTTGCTTCCTCCTAAATATATAGCATCAGCACCTCTATTTATGGCAGCAATTAAACTTTCCATACTTCCTGCCGGTGCTAGTAATTCTATTCTTTCCATAAAATTCATCTCTCCTAAAATTCAACTAGGTCTTTCCTTAGTTAATTTACTCAATACTTTGTATTATACACAATTACACAGTACAATTCTACATTTCATTATTTCTCTTTTCATTTAAGCACTTATAAAACAAAAATTTATATATTAATAACTTATTTAATAAAATTTCCCCTAAAAATTTATAATAGATATTTGTTGTTTTATTCATAGGTAAAATTAATGAAGAATCTTCATTCTACTATAGTATTTATTTTTGCTTCTAAGTTAAATTCAAGAATATTTCTATAATAGTCTTAAATATAATAACTAAATAAACCTTAAAGCAATTTGCTTCCCTTAATATTTTTCTAAGTTATGATAAAATTAAATTATACTAATATTTATGCGGAGGTTACAAAATGCTTTATGATTGTCACATACATACAGAATTTTCAGCTGACTCTGAATTAAAAATTAAGGATATATTAGAGAAGGCTAAAAAAAATAATTTAGGAATAATAACTACAGAGCATTTAGATTATAATTTAAAAACTCATCCTCAATTTGCTGAACTTGATATTGAAGGTTATTTAAAGGAATACAGTAAATATAGAAGAGAAAATATGCAACAAGGTGTAGAACTTGGACTTGCGATGAACAATGTAGATGAAAACTTTACCTTTTATGAAAAATACAAAGATAAATTTGATATGATAATAGGTTCTATTCATTCTATAAATGGTGTTACTCTTTCTAGATTTCTAAAACAAGATACTAGACCTAAAGAAGTTGTTTATGGTGAATATCTTGATAATATGCTTAAATGTATAGAATTTTATGATATTTTTGATACTTTAGGACATATAGATTATCCTTGTAGATACAGCACTTATGATGATAAGGAAATGACTCTTAAGGATTTTAAACCTAAATTCCAAGCTATTTTCAAAACACTAATAGATAAAAATAAAGTTCTTGAACTTAATACTACTCGTTTAGATGATGAAACTTCCTTTAAAAACATGGTAGAAATCTATTCATACTATAGAGAACTTGGAGGTAAGTATATAACCCTTGGCTCAGATTCTCATAAAATAGAGCATGTAGGTAGAAATTTTGAAAGACTTTATAAATTCTTAGAAGAAACAAAATTAACTCCTTGTTACTTTAAGGACAGAAAATTAATTCCATGTTCATATCCCCTATAAAAATAATTTTATTTTTTATTAAACCATAAAAAGACTGTAAGAAAATTTATTTTCACATAAATCTCTTACAGTCTCTAAATACACTCTTTATTTTTTCTTTAAAAGAACATTATTTGATTTTTTTGAAGTAGCAAGCTTAACTTGAGAATCTAAGTATTTTTGCTCTAAATCTAAAAGTTTATACTTAGCTGTTTGCCAGTTACGTCTTAACTCTTTATTATTCTCCATTAAAAGTTCTTTTTCTCTTTTTAACTTTTTAGCTTCCTCTTCTAAAATCTCCATTTCAGCCTTAACTTCTTCAGCTTCTTTCTTTAAGGCTTTCATTTCAACTTCCATATCCTCTGAAATCTTCTTACCTAAAGCATCTTTTTCTTCTAAAGCTAATTGAAGATTTTCTTCTAACTCTAAAATTTGCTTCTTTAAACCACTATTTTGATCTTTAATCCAAATTTTTTCTTTATTTAAAAGCTCTGAAGTTTCTTTAAGTTGTCCATTTTCTTTATTTAAACCTTCAAGTTTTTCTTCTATTTCTTTGCAATTAATCTTTAGATTTTCACCTTCTAAAGTTAACTTTTCATTTTCTTCTCTTTGAGTCTTATTTCTTTCCTTTAAGCTATTAATCTCTTTATTTAATAGTTCTAAGTTTTTCTTAGCTTCAGTAACTATACTGCTTAAGCTATTATTTTTTTCCTTAAGATCTCTAAGCTCTTTTTCCACATGATTATTTTTGCTTTTTAAATTATTAATCTCATTACTTAAGTTTTTCTCTTTATTTCTTGAGATTTCTATAGTTTTGTTTAACTCAGCATTATTTGATTTAACCTCTTTAAGTTCTTTACTTAATTTTTCAACTTCATGTAAGTTTTTATCCTTAGCTGATTTTAAACTATTATTTTCACTTTTTAATTTTTCAATTTCTTTCTTTAAATTAGCTATTTCCTCATTAGAATTATTCATTCTATTATTTGTATTCTTAAGCTCTTCTTTTAAATTAGAATTTTCATTATTTAGCTTATTAAATTTATTATTAAGTTCTTCTCTGCTTTTCTCAATCTCTTCTTTTTTATCTTTTAATTCATTTAAATTCTTTTCTAAGGCTTCTTTCTCTGAAGTAATCTTATCTAATTTTTCCTTTAAAGAAACACTTTCTCCTTCTAGTTCTTTAAGATCTTCTATTTCTTTTTTGGACTTTTCTAATTCAGATTTTACTTTTTCATAATAATCTATAAGTTGATTATATTCATCGTTTCCTTTAAATAATTCATCAGCTATGTTTAATGCAGATAAAGATAAAACTCCAAGTGCACTTAATTTATTATTTTTTGTTGCCATCTCTTGTGTTTTTTCTTCTACGTATTCAGCTACCTTTTTTAAATATTCTCCGTCTTCATGGCCTTTTAAATTATATTCAACTCCATTTATTGTTACCGTAACAGTCGCCATACTTCCTTAAACACCTCTTACTTCCATAATAAAAAATATGTTATGTACATTTTAACATATACATAACATATTTAAAACTATTATTGCTCTCTTAATTGAGCTCCTAGCTTATATTCTAAAGCTCTTAGTATCTTATCATGAACTTTATTTATATCTTTATCTTTTAAAGTTTTGCTTGGATCTCTGTAAGCTATAGCATATGCAATACTCTTCTTACCTTCTGGTATTTGAGCACCTTTATAAACGTCAAATAATTCAACTTTTTCAACTACTTGACCACCAGCTTTTCTTATTGCATCTTCTATTTCTTGAACTAGAACTGCATCATCAACAAGTAAAGCTATATCTCTTGTTATTGCTGGATACTTAGGTAATGGTTTGTAAGCTTTCTCTGTTTTTGAGAAGTTATACATAGCATCTAAATCTAATTCAGCAACATAGCAAGGAACATCTACTCCGTAGTTTTCATTAACATCTGGATGGATTTCTCCTAAAACACCTAGTGAAGTTCTACCTAATATTAACTCAGCAGTTTTTCCTGGGTGATAACTTGGATTTTCACTCATTCTCTTGAATGATGCGCTCTTAAGACCTAATGAATCTAATAAATTTTCAACTATTCCTTTTAAATCAAAGTAATCACATTGTCCATAAATACCAATTGTTAATATATTTCTTTCAGTTGGTAATTCATTTTCATCTGAATTTGGAATATAAGTTTTACCTATTTCAAATAATCTAACTATTTCATTGCTTCTTGAATAGTTTCTAGCTAAAGATTCCATCATTGAAGGAAGTGTTGAAGTTCTCATAACACTATAATCTTCTCCTAGTGGATTCTTTATTTTAACAACATTTCTAAGGCTACTATCTTCTGGTACACATATTTTATCAAATACCTTTGGACTTACAAATGAGTAACTTATAGATTGATTTAAGCCTGATGCTAACATTGTATCTATAACTTTTTCATCTAATAATTGTTTCTTGTCCTTAGCTTCTTTTTCTGTACTAGTTGATATTAAAGTAGCTGGAATATTATTATATCCATAAATTCTTGCAACTTCTTCTGCTACATCTTCTCTTATATCAACATCTATTCTAAATGTAGGTACTAATATTTCTAATGTATCTCCATTTATAGTAGTTTTTAAGTCTAAGCTATCTAAACATCTCTTCATTTCTTCAGCTTCTAATGAAGTTCCTAAGAATTTGTTTATCCAGCTAACACTTACTTCTAGAGTCTTTTCTTCTTTAACATTATTGTAGACATCTATAGTTCCTTCCATAATTTCTCCACAGCCTAGTTCTTCAACTAAAGCACATGCTCTGTCTAAAGCTAAAGCTGCTAAGTTTGGATCTATGTCTTTTTCAAATCTTGATGAACTTTCAGTTCTTAAGCCTAAATTTTTAGAATTAACTCTTATGTTAGTTCCATCAAAGTTAGCTGATTCAAATACAATCTCTGTTGTGTCATCTTTAACACCGGAGTTTAATCCACCCATTATACCAGCTAAAGCAACTATTTCTTCTCCATCTTTTATGCAAAGAACATCTGAATTTAATTCTCTTTCTATTTCATCTAAAGTTACGAATTTATCTCCATCTTTAGCTCTTTCAACTACTATGTTAGAAGATTTTAATTCTCTTCTATCAAAGGCATGCATTGGTTGACCAAGCTCTAACATAACAAAGTTAGTAATATCAACTATGTTATTTATAGGTCTAACACCAGCATCTAATAATCTTTCTTGCATCCAAGTTGGTGATGGAGCTACCTTTACATTTTTAACTCCCCTAGCCATATATCTATTACAAAGCTTATCATTAACTGAAACTTTTATTTCATCATTTATGTTTTTATCACATTTAACTTCAAACTTAGTATTTGGCATTCTGTAAGTTTTTCTTGTTGTAGCCGCTGTCTCTCTAGCCATCCCTAAAACACTTAAACAATCAGGTCTATTTGAAGTTATTTCAAAATCTAAAACTTGCTTATTAAGACCTAAATATTCTTTTATACAAACACCAATTGGAGCATCCTCTGGTAAAATCATAAGTCCAATAACTTCTTTTCCGTCAGCAATTCCTAATTCTTCTTCTGAACAGAACATTCCGTTTGAAACTTCTCCTCTTAATTTACCTTTTTTGATTTTGCTTCCATCTGCTAATATTGCACCATGTAAAGCTACTGGAACTTTATCATGTTCTTTCATATTATCTGCAGCTGTTACTATTTGAATCATTTCTGATCCTATGTTTACTTGACAAATTTTAAGCTTTTCAGCATCAGGATGTTGTTCTATTTTATCTATTTGACAAGTAACTATATTTTCTATTTCTGCACCAGCAGTTACGACCTCTTCTACTTTTGATCCTGATAAAGTTAAAGCATCGCCTAACTCTTCTGCTGTCATATCTATATCAACGTAATCTTTAAGCCAATTAAATGGTACTTTCATCTTTTTTACCTCCTATTTTAAAACTAGAATTGATTTAAGAATCTCATATCACTTTCGTATAATAATCTTATGTCATCTATTCCATACTTAAGCATAACCATTCTGTCTACACCAAAGCCGAAAGCAAATCCACTATAAACTTCTGGGTCTATTCCACAGTTTCTTAAAACTTGAGGGTGAACCATACCACAACCTAGTATTTCTATCCAACCTTCTCCCTTACATACTTTACATCCTTTTCCGTTACATACAAAGCATGTAGCATCCATTTCAGCTGATGGCTCAGTGAATGGGAAATGATGTGGTCTAAACTTAGTTTTTACTTTATCACCAAACATTTTCTTAGCAAATAATTCTAAAGTTCCTTTAAGATCTGCAAAAGTTATATCTTTATCTATAACAAGACCTTCCATTTGGTAGAATATTGGTGAATGCGTAGCATCAACAGCATCTGATCTAAATACCTTACCAGGTGATATCATTTTTATTGGTGGTTGTTGTTTTTCCATTACTCTAGCTTGAACTGGAGAAGTTTGAGTTCTTAAAACTACATTATCATTTATGTAGAATGTATCTTGCTCACTTCTAGCTGGATGATTCTTAGGAATGTTTAAGGCTTCAAAGTTATAGTAATCTTTCTCAACCTCTGGACCATCTTCTATAGCAAATCCCATTGAAACAAATATTTTTTTCATTTCATCTAAAGTTTGCTCTAATGGATGTTTCTTTCCTATTGTTTGTTTTTTACCAGGCATTGAAATATCTATTACTTCATTTTTAAGCTTTTCTTGTTTTTCAGCTTCTTTAACAGACTTTGTTACAGCCTCTAACTCAGCTTCTAAAACCTCTCTTACCTCATTAGCTAACTTACCAACTATTGGTCTCTCCTCTTTAGATAGAGATCCCATTCCTCTTAATATAGTTGTAAGTTCTCCCTTTTTACCAAGATATTTAACTCTTATTGTATCAATAGTAGTACTATCTTTAGCTTCTTTAATTTCTACTAAAGCTAATTCTTTAATTTGATTTAACTTATCTTGCATTTTCATTCTCCTTTCCTGATATATAATTAATATATTAGATTTTATCTTAAAGCTCTTAGAACCCTAATATCTATTTTTTAGTCATTATTTAATCTTAGATTTAATTTTAATGGTATATTTTCATTATTGACACATTTCAATTAAAATAAAATAAACCCCATCCCTCTAAAACAAGGGACGGGGTATTCATATCCGTGGTACCACCCTAATTAGTACTAAAAAAATTAGTACTCACTTAATTTCAAATAACGACTATGCCGCTAACTACTACTTTATATTTCACAGTTAGAACTCCAGAGTGAACTTCAATATAGGTTTCTAAAAATGCTTTCAGTCCATGGCATTTTTTCCCTGATAAGAAATTGCTATATCTACTCTCTCTATCAATGTTTTTATCTATTCAATTCAAAGTATATTATACATATAATAGTATTTATAATCAAGGCATTTATTATTTTTTCCTATTTAATAGAATTTTACTTATAAAAAAAATCAAGAGATTATATAAAAAGTTAATGATAAAACTTACAAATAGTATTAAAAGAATCTCTAGTAATTCTTAGAATATATTTGTAAGTTTTATTAAAAGTCTCTTTTATAAAACCTCTTGATTTATTTAAATGATTGTCTTATCTTTTCATATATCATTATAGAAGTAGCTACAGCTACATTTAAAGATTCAGCTTCACCAGGCATAGGAATTTTAACTTTTATGTCTGCAATATCATATACTTCATCACTGACACCATTTCCCTCATTACCAACAGCTATCATAACTTTTCCTTGAAGATTTTCTTCAAAGAAATTATTTTTTCCCTGAAGAGAACTTACTACAAGTTTATACCCTTCCTTCTTTAATGATTTTATAAAATCTAAAGAATCATCCTCAACAATTGGAATATAAAATATTGAACCCATTGTTGATCTTAAAGTCTTATCGTTATATATGTCAACAGTACCTTTAGTCATTACTATTCCTGCTGCACCTGCTGCATGAGCTGTTCTAATTATTGTTCCCATATTTCCTGGATCTTGAACCTTATCTACTAAAACAACTAGCTCTCCACTTTTTAATTCCTTGTTTTGCATATTTATAACCCCAACAATTCCTTGTGGATTTTCCGTTGAACAAAGTTGTTTTAAAAGAGCTTCATTCATTTGTATAAGCTTTATATTTTCATTAATTTTTAAGAATAAGTCAGGATTTTTCTCCTTAAAACTTTCTGTAAAAATTATTGAATCTATTGATACTTTACTTTTTATAGCTTCCTCTACAAATCTTAAACCTTCAATAAGATACTTATTACTCTTTATTCTATGCTTTTTTTCTTTTAACTTTTTTATCTCTTTAAATAAGTTATTATTTTTACTTTCGATTTCTAACAAAGCAAATAATCCTTTCTAGAAGATATTAATGTCTAAATATCTTTCCTTCTAATTTTGTTAAATCCTCTGCAGAACCTATAGCAACTACTATGTCATCCTTATTAATAACATCATCTGCATCTGGAGATATATTAACTTCATTGTTTCTCTTAATAGCCATTACGTTTATTCCGTATTTACTTCTTAAGCTTAATTCTTTCATAGACTTTCCATACCACTCTTTTGGACTTTCTATTTCAATTATAGAATAATCTGGTGATAATTCTATATAATCTAAGATGCTTGAAGAAACTAAGTTATGAGCTACTCTAACTCCCATATCCTTCTCAGGTAAGATTACTCTGTCTGCTCCTATTTTATATAAAACTTTAGCATGTAAATCACTATTTCCCTTAGCTATTATATATTTTATTCCCATATCTTTTACAAGTAATGTTGCCATAACACTTGCTTGTATGTTAGCTCCTATTGTAACTACAGCCACATCAAAATTTCTTAATCCTAAAGTTCTTAAAGCATTTTCATCTGTTGCATCCATTTGAACTGCATGAGTTACACTATCTGATATTTCTTGAACTAAATCCTCATTAGAATCAATTGCTAAAACATCATGACCTAAAGCATATAAAGTTTTAGCTACTGATGATCCAAATCTTCCTAATCCTATAATAACGAATTGTTTACTTGACATAAGCCTTACACTCCTAACTTATTTATCCTATTAATATTTTATCTTCTGGGTATTTGTATGCACTTGGTTTCTTTCTATTAGCTAAAGCTAGAACAACAGTCATAGGGCCCACTCTTCCTAAATACATAGTTATTATTATTATTATTTTTCCTATTACTGAAAGATATGGAGTTAATCCAAGCGTTAATCCAACTGTAGCAAAAGCTGATGTAACTTCATATAGAATATATTCTAATGAAAATCCAGGTTCCGTTACTGCTAGAATTAATGTTCCAAGTACCACTATACCAAAACCTATAAATAAAACAGCAAAAGCCTTATACACTAATTCTTTTGAAATTCTCTTTTTAAATACTTCAGTATCTTCTCTTCCTCTTATTATAGAGATCAGAGTAAGTACTACTATACCAAAGGTAGCAGTTTTAATTCCCCCTGCTGTTGACCCTGGCGATCCACCTACAAACATTAATAATATAGTTAAGAATTTTCCAGCTAAAGTCATATCCGCAGTAGAAACAGAGTTAAATCCAGCAGTCCTTGTGGTTGCTGAAGCAAAGAATGCATTAGTTAATTTATCTCCAAAACTCATATATTTAAGAGTATTAGGATTATTATATTCAAATATGAACATAAGAATAGCTCCCCCAATTAAAAGGATAGCTGTTATCATTATTACAACTTTAGAGTGTAAAGATAATTTCTTATACCCCTTATAATTATATAATTCTGACCAAACAGTAAATCCTAAACCACCAATTACTATCAAGGCTGCAATTGTTAATATTACGGTTTTATTGTTAGCATATCCAACTAGATTATCTCCAAATAAATCAAACCCTGCATTACAAAAAGCTGATATAGAATGCCAAATACTATAGTATATTCCTTTTAAGAATCCAAACTTGGGTATAAATTGAGTAGATAATAATAGTGCACCTAACATTTCTACTGAAAATGTAAATGCTAAGATATATCTAATCATTCTAACTAACCCTTGTATTCCAAAGGTATTCATAGCTTCTTGTATAAGAAGTCTTTCCCTTAAGGTTATTTTTTTCTTAACCATTAAGGCAAATAAAGTTGTAAAGGACATGAATCCCAATCCACCTATTTGTATTAAGATTATTATGACAGTTTTCCCAAAATAGTTCCAATGTGCCGCTGTATTTAATGTTATAAGTCCCGTAACACATACAGCTGAAGTTGAAGTAAATAAACTATCTAAAAAAGGAGTAAACTCACCACTTTTAGATGATATTGGAAGACTTAATATTATAGCACCTAATAAAATAACCATAGAAAAACCTAAAGCTAAAATCTGAACGGCACTAAATTTTATCTTTTTTGTCAGTTTAATGTACATAATTAAACCCCCAACTTAAACTAATATTATATTTTTCCTTTAATTTTATTATATCTTATTTTTAATTTATATATGTAAAGTTGTCTTATTTTTAGAATTTAAAAGTAATTTTATTTAATTGTAATTGCAAATAAGTTTAATTTTATTCAGATAAAAGTCTGAATAAAATTAAACTTATAAAATATAAATAAAATATAAAAAAAATGCGAGATAAACTCGCATCTGATATTAAGCGTTTAAGTGCTTTTTAGCTAATTCAACTAAATCAGCAAATGCTTTTGGATCATTTATAGCTATCTCTGAAAGCATTTTTCTGTTTATATCAACACCAGCTAATTTCATTCCGTTCATGAATCTTGAATATGAAAGACCGTTCATTCTTGTAGCTGCGTTTATTCTAGCTATCCATAATCTTCTGTAGTCTCTCTTCTTTAATCTTCTTCCAACGTAAGCATTTCTTAATGCTCTTATTACTGATTCGTTAGCAGTTTTGAATAACTTGCTTTTTCCACCATAGTATCCTTTTGCAAGTTTTAAAACTTTTTTATGATTTTTACGAGCATTTACCGCTCTCTTAACTCTTGCCATTTTCTAGACCTCCTACTCCGTGTTTTATCTTATAGATATGGTAATAATTTCTTCATTGCTTTTTCTTGTGCAGTTGAAACATAACCAGTTTTTCTTAAATTTCTTTTTCTCTTAGCACTTTTCTTTGTTAAGATATGGCTAGTGAAAGCGTGAGCTCTCTTTAACTTTCCAGTTCCTGTTTTTTTGAATCTTTTTGCTGCACCTCTATGAGTTTTCATTTTTGGCATTGTAAGTATCCTCCTCTCAAGTTACGCTTTTTTAGGAGCTAAAATCATTATCATGTTTCTACCTTCTAATTTAGCAGGTTTTTCTACTGAACATACTTCCTCTAATTGAGCTAAGAAACTATCTAATATCTTAACACCAACATGTGAATGCTCAGCTTCTCTTCCTCTAAATCTTACAGTTATCTTGACTTTATCTCCAGCTTCTAAGAATTTTTTAGCATTCTTAGCTTTTATTTCTAAGTCATGCTTTTCTATAGTTGGGCTAACTCTTATCTCCTTAACACTGATAACCTTTTGCTTCTTTTTTGCTTCTTTTTCTTTTTTAGATTGCTCGTAAATAAATTTACCGTAATCCATTATTTTGCAAACTGGTGGTTTAGCATTTGGCGAAATCATAACTAAGTCTAACTCAGCCTCATCTGCCATTCTTTGTGCATCTCTTCCAGATACAACACCAAGTTGCTCTCCTGTGCTAGAAATTAATCTAACCTCTTTTTCTCTTATTTCTTGATTGATTGCAAAATTTTTACTAATCTTGTTCACCTCCGATAGAATTTAGCCAACACAAATATATAAATAAAAAAGGACGGTTTTAAGCCGTCCTCTATTACCAAAATCAAATGTAATAAAATTCATGACCAAACTAGCATTAATAGCTGTAAGGTGAGAAACGGCTGTTTCTTCTTGACATCAGTTATCTTATCATTATTCTTTTTTATTGTCAACACAATTCATCAATTTCTTTTAAATAAAATAATAGTTTTATATCTTTAAAACTTATAAATTTAAAATTTATTATGATAAATATTTTTAATTTTAAAAACTTATTTCTTTAGAATATCATTGTAACTTCTATGGGCTTCTACTCTTTCACCAAAGACACTTTTTATAGTTTGAATAAATTCTTTATTAATGCAATATTCTTCATTATATATTTTTATTTTTTTAGGTGCATTGGTTATTAAACCACTAATAATAATATCTTCTATATTTATTATTCCCTCTTCAGCAATATCTGTAATTTCATTTAAAAAATCCTTAAAGATATCAAGTCCTTTAGAATCTTTAACCTCATAGGATCCATTTCTTTGAACTATTATATTTACTTCTTCTAATTTACAATCTTGTATATCTACAAAATACTTTAATAGTTTTATGAATTCATTATATTCTTTTTCAATCATATAATCTTCTACTACTTTATCTATAATACATTCTATATCCTTTAACAAAGGTTTCATTCTAAAAGTTATAAAACCTTCTATGTTTATATAATCATTTTCTAATATAAATTCTTTTATATTCTCTATAATGTCATTTACCTTATTTAAACAATAAAAATCTTTATCAGAACAAATCTTTTGCTCTCCTTTTAATATTTTATTTATAGCTAAATCAATTTCTAATATTTCATCATGTTTTAAAAAGAAATAATTTTCATTCATATAATGAAGCATTTCTTTTTCTCTATAGTGTTCTATTATAACATTATAGATAACATTACTTATATATAACATTATGGTCTCTCTTATCTTTTCATCAAAGTCACTATTTCCATAGTATATTTTAACGAAGTGAGTTCCACATGAGATACTTTCTGACACACCAATTATAATTCCTTTGCTCTTTAAAACACTTTTTATACTCTGTATGTCCTCTATTAATTTTTTTTCCTCCTCACAACATAATGTCATTAGAAGCATTTTTCTCACTCCTTTCTTTACTTTTAGTATGTATTAATTCACATGTAATATTCAAAAATATAAATTCATTAATCGACAATTTCTTTAATTTTTTAGTAAAATGAAATTATAAAATTTTGAATGAGGAGATTATTATGAGAACTTGTTTTGTTGATTATAGAATTTCAGAATTAGAAGAAAAAAAACTAAAGGATTTAAATCTTAATATAATTAAGGTACCAAAACATCCTAAACTATATGATGCTATAGACGGTCATCCAGATATACAAATAAATATACTTAATGAAAATACTCTTTTATTAGCTAAAGATTCCTCTGAAGAATTATTTAACTCTGTTCCAAAGAATTTAAATATTATAAAAAGCTCTTATAACTTAGAAGATAAATATCCTGGAAATGTAATTTTAAATGCTGTAAACTTGAAAAATGATTTTATACACAATCTAAACTTTACTGATTCTAAGCTAATTAAATCAGTAAATGAAAAAAACTTAATAAACATAAAGCAAGGATATTCTAAGTGTTCTATTGCTGTAGTTTCTGAAAAAGCCTTAATAACTTCTGATAAAGGAATTTATAAAGCCCTAAAACCTCATGGCTTTGATATATTATTAATTCCTAGTGGTGATATTTCTCTTCCTGGTTTAGATTATGGATTTATAGGTGGAACCTGCGGATTAATTTCAAAAAATCAAATGGCTTTCTTTGGTAACTTAGAAAATCATTCCTATGGAAATCATATTAAAAACTTTTTATTAAAATATGATGTTGAACCAATTTATCTTTCTAATGGAAAATTAATAGATAGAGGTAGTATATTAACTATTTAACAATCACTATATTTTACTCAATATAGTAATAAATGTTGATAAAATAGCATATAAATATTATTTTTTATATTTATCACCTTTATTGTTACAACTTAAATATATATTTTTCAGATAATAAGTGGATAAATTTAATATTTACTGAATTATTATTTAATTTAATTCATACTTTTCCATTCCCATTGATTATACATTTAATAATATAGTAAAATAAAACCAAGTGGTAATTACAACTATGTATTAAGAGGGGGAAAAGTATGTTTTATTTAGGTATTGATGCAGGTGGAACAAAAACATCATTTATGCTTATAAACCATTTAGGAGAGGTTTTATCAACTTATACTAGTGGTACATGTCATATACATCAAGTAGGTTTTGATGGTTTTAGAAAAGGTATTCAAGAAGGTATTGATAAGATTTGTAATGAAATTAATATATGCAGAGATGATCTTAGTTACTCATTTTTAGGTTTACCTGCTTATGGTGAAAATGAAAGTGAAAAATTAAAAATGAACTCTATAATAGCTGAAATCTTAGGAGAAAATAAATTTTCTTGTGGAAACGATGTAGAAGTTGCCTTAGCTGGCTCCTTAGCTGGTAAACCTGGAATATGTATAATTCTAGGAACAGGAGCAATTGCCTCTGGTATAACTAATGATTTAAAAACAGCAAGAACTAGTGGATGGGGATATATATGTGGTGATGAAGGTTCTGGATATTGGATTGCTAAAAAAGGTGTTGAAATCTTTGGAAAACAATCTGATCATAGATTAGAAAGAACTGCCCTTTATGATATATTTAAAAATGAATTAAAACTAGAAAATGATTTTGATTTAATATTCCTTATAAAGGATGAATATAAACAAGATAGAACTAAAGTTGCTAATCTTGCAATGTTAGTTTACAAAGCTGCTCTTAAAGGAGATAAATATGCTTTAGATATATATAGACAAGCTGCTAAAGAATGTCTTCTAATGGTAAATGGATTAACTAATCAACTTGAATTTACAGGAGTATTAAATATCTCTTACTCAGGTAGTGTATTTAACTCAAAAGAATTTATCTTAGACCCACTAAGAAATTATCTTCAGGATAATTATACTGCTTTTAATCTAACAGCACCTATACTTCCACCAATTAAAGGCGCTGCATTAAATGCCTTAAAACTTCACAAAGGAGAAATTCCAGAAGGTGTAGTTCATAACTTAGCTAAAGAACCAAAAGAAATTTTAATATAATAATATATTTTAAAAGGAGCATTATGAAAATAAGTAATAAAGTTTATAAATAGTATAAAGAAAAACTCTTAACACATTTATAAATTTTATCTTGAAATTTCATAAAGCTCCTTTAATTTATTTATAATCTACATAAAGCTTAAAACCAATGCAGTTTTTATTGATACATTATTTTCTTTAACAAAGTTTTTAGCCTCTTTTCTAGGCACTTTAATAACTTCTATTTCTTCATTTTCTTCTAAATTTTCTGTTGAAATATTTCCATAAACCTTCATTTTAACCACAGCTACAGATTCATCAGACATACCTACTGACGTATAGCTAGGCTTTATTAAATATTCACTTTCACTAGCTAAAAGTCCAGTTTCTTCAAAAAGCTCTCTTGTAGCAGCCTTTATTGCATCTTCTCCATTGTCTATAAGTCCAGCTGGGAATTCATATATATAATCATTTATAGCAGGTCTAAATTGCTTTAGCAAAACAAACTCATCATTTTCTGTTATTGGAATTATCATAACACCATCTGCCTTATCATGTTTATTAACAACGCAGCTTAAATCTTTTTCTGTTCTTCTACTTGCTATAAAATATTCTTTAGAATTTCCAACCTTATTCTCAATATCTAATTTATATAAGTTTAAAAACTTGCAATCAGTTAATTTTTTTATATCCTTTATTTTCATATTAATACTCCTCTCATATTTTAACTTTTAATTAAGCTTTAAATTAATACAAATTAAAATATATCTATATTTTTAACTATTCTACTTTAATTTTACACATAAAAAGGATAAATATAAAGTTTCCTTTACACCTATCCTAAAAATCTAATTAATTTCTCTTTAAACTTAAGATTCATTTTTTAAAGTATTATTTTCCTCATCTTTATTAAAGATTATTTTATCTTCTTTACTAATTTTCATAATTATATTTCCACTTGAAAATCTTATATTAAATTCACTTTTTAGTGGATTAATAAAATTCTCTTCCCAAAACCATATATATTTCCTAATAGTACTTCTTATTGTATTATATAATTCTAACTTTGCCATCTCATTATTTTTTAAAGAAACACTTTCTTTATTTTTTTCTACATTTTGGTCTCCTACTAAAAATTCTATATATATCAATTCATTTTTACTTTTTATATAAAAGCCGTCACTATTGCAATCTATAAAAGTAACTTTATCATCCATTAACCTTATGGTATTTTTTATCAATTCCCTTAACCTCATCTTCTCTAGATCAATTCTACTTTCAAAGGAACTTATTCTTAAACTTAAATATGGAGTTACCTTCCATCCCCTATTTATCTTTGATTTATTTTTATTATTTTCTTTATTATCCCTTAGAATTAAATAAGTTAAACATAAAGATAAAACAATTATAATAGCTAAAAACATCTTTACTCCCCCTACTAAGTTTATTTATATATTATATCTATTTAAAATATAATTAATACATTATGTATCCTAATTTTCAATATATTTACAAAAAAAACATTTTTAATGTTAAATTAATTATTTATACTAATAAATTCTCAAAATATTAATGTACTTTTCTTATGATATAAAACATATTATATTGTAAGTTGTAATTTAATATATTATATGCTTTTTAAGGCACTTTATTGATACTTTATTCCATGATTTGTAAACCTTTACTATTAGTTTGTAATTTTATCTGTAGGGGGTATTTTTATTATGAAAAAAGTTGTGAAACTACAAAAAGAAATTACTAATGACTTGGGAGATAAAGAAAAGTTAGATCTGTTAATAGCTATTGATAATGTACGGTTAATTCAATATACTTGTCCTTCTAATGAATTTTTTTCAGTATCTCATAAGGATTTAATTGTATATAAAGAGAATAATACTCTTAAGATTTCTGAAAATCCTGTAAATAAAGATGTAATTGCCGTTTTAACTTGGTTTAAATATAAAGACACTCAAATAATCAAACTTTTCATAAAGGATTCTTCTATAGCTAATGAAGAACTCTACCATATTACATTAAGAAAAGTATTTAAGGAAATTAAATTCTCTAACTTTGGTGAAAAGCTAATAAAATCTTTAATTTAAAAAGACTCTATTTTTAAAATAATATTTATATCTATATATTAATAAATGAACACTATTTTAAAAGAGCATAAAAAAACATCTATAAGAAATCTTATAGATGTTTTTTATGGAGGCGCCACCCGGATTTGAACCGGGGAATAAAGGTTTTGCAGACCTCTGCCTTACCACTTGGCTATAGCGCCATATATGGAGCGGGTACCGGGAATCGAACCCGGGTATCCAGCTTGGAAGGCTGGTGTTCTACCATTGAACTACACCCGCATTTGGAGCGGAAGACGAGACTCGAACTCGCAACTTTCACCTTGGCAAGGTGACACTCTACCATTGAGTCACTCCCGCAACAATGGTGGCTCGAGCAGGAATCGAACCAGCGACACGAGGATTTTCAGTCCTCTGCTCTACCGACTGAGCTATCGAGCCAAATGTCTTGAGCTCTTCAAGACATTTATTATTATATTAACTTAAAATTAATTTGTCAACTTATTTTTTATTTTTTTCTTCTTTTTCTTTCTCTTCTGCTTTTTTCATTTCTTCTGAAACTTCATCAGCAATAGATTTTTCTTTTTCTTCTAATAATTTTCCTATATCTTCTTTTGTAAATTTATATGCTTTATTACAGAAGTGGCATTTTAATTCCTCTTCTTTACCTTCATCATATAATTCTTTTAAATCTTTATATCCTATGCTTAATAATGCTCTCTCTACTTTTTCTCTTGAGCAATCACATTTATATTTTGGAGTTTCTTCTTCTAATATCTTTAAATCCATTCCATCAAAAATGAATTCTATAACTTCTTCTATTGTTTTTCCTTCTGATAGCATTGTAGTTAATGAAGGAATCTCATCTAGTCTATATGTTAGTAAGTCACCTAAAAGTTCATCAGCTCCTGGTAATAATTGAATTATAAATCCACCAGCTTTTTTTATTGAATGATCTCTATCTACTAATACTCCTAGGGCAACTGCTGAAGGTATTTGCTCTGAAGCTGTAAAATAATATGCTAAATCCTCAGCTATTTCTCCACTATATATAGGAACTTGTCCTACATATGGATCTTTTAATCCTAAATCTTTAATTACTGTTAATCCACCATTTTTACCAATAGCTTCTCCAACATTTAATTTACCATTTTCTGTGTTTAAAGGTAAATCAACATGTGGATTTCCTATGTATCCTTTAACACTACAATCTGAGTAAGCAGTTACAGTAACCCCTTTAGCCATTCCTCCACCATTTATTTGTAAAGTTACAACTTCTTTATCTGATTTTAACATTGCTCCCATCATAGTACCTGCTGTTAACATTCTTCCTAAGGCAGCAGCAGCTGTAGGTGTACAATCATGTATTTTTGAAGCCTCATCAACTAACTCTGTAGTTTCTGTTGCAAATATTCTTATCATGCCATCTTTAGCTATGGCTCTTATTAATTTATCACTCATAATTTAATCCCTCCGTTATTTTTTTACTATATAAACTATTCTCTCAGTATCTGGTGTTACTTCATCCTCTGTATAACCATTATGCTTTTCTACTATTTTAAAACCTATTACATCAAGAATATATTCTATTTCACTTTCCTTGTAAGCTCTTTCTTCATGAACTTCTGTGAATCTTTCATACTTTTCTCCATCTTTCACAAAGAAATTTAAATTCATCTCTACTATTTCATCCTCAAAAATATTTTCCCAAGCATAAAATAATTCTTCACTATCATATGTGTAAACATTGTTGCCTAATACTTCTGATATTTTATAGTATGAATTTATATCAAATACAAATAAACCATCCTCTTTTAAATGATTATATACCCCTCTTAAATAATTTTCTACACTTTCATCATCTAAAATATAATTTGTTGAATCTAAAACACATGTTATTAAATCAAACTTTCTATTTAACTCTAACTCACACATGTCTTGGCAAACTATCTTACCTCTAACTCTATTTTCTCTAAGCTTTTTATCTGCTTCTATAAGCATATCTTGTGACAGATCAACAAAATAATTTTCTTTGAAGGATTTTCCTACATGAACACCAACATTTCCTGTTCCACAGGCTAAATCTAAATACATTTCCTTATTAATATTATACTTATCACATTTTGATAAGGCATATTCTGCTATGTTCTCATAGTTTACATCTTCATATATAAGTTCATCATACACTTTTGCCATCATCTTATAACTCTTCATAATAATTTAAATCCCCCATATATTATTCTACCTAAAAATTATATACTTTTTTTACTTTTCGTCAACGTGAGGTTTTTTCCTACCTAATATTTCATCATTGCTAGGTAATTTAAGTTCTTTTTTTCTCTTAGTCATTAACCCACCAATTCTTCCTGTTTCCTCAGCAGTTAATCCTCCCCATCCAAATTTATCAACCTTATCACTTAATCCTAATTCACCAGCTATTTCATATTTCATCTTTTCTCTTAATTTTTCTGCTGGTGTTAATTCCTTATTAGATTTTATTTTTCCTTTTATAATTTTTTTTAATGGTGTCTTGCTCATATTCTTCCCCTACCTTAAATTTATTTTTAAAACTATTATTCCCCCTATAAGCTTAAATATTCATATTTAGTCAAATATGAAAGTTAACTTACTCAAATCCTTCAAATTAATCATAAAATATACTTGATAAAGTGTTTATCATTGAACTATATTTAATATATAGAAATAGAATATATTAAGATTATATTTAGGAGGGATATTGTGTACAATGTAGCAATAGTTGGGGCAACAGGAAATGTTGGAAGAAAATTCCTCGAAATCCTAGAAGAAAGAAATTTCCCCGTTAAAGAATTATATTTATTCGCATCAAAAAGATCAGTAGGAAAAACTTTAAAATTTAAAGGTGAAGATGTATTAGTTGAAGAATTATGCGAAGCTAATATTGAAAACAAGAAAATAGATTTTGCATTATTCTCAGCAGGCGGAAGTGTAAGCTTAGAATTTGCTCCTATTTTCGCAAAACATGGAGCAGTGGTTATAGATAACAGTAGTGCTTGGAGAATGGATAAAGAAGTTCCTTTAGTAGTGCCAGAAGTAAATCCAGAGGATGTAAAATGGCATAAAGGTATTATTGCTAACCCAAACTGTTCTACAATTCAAGCTATGGTAGCTTTAAAGCCACTATATGATAAATATGGTATAAAAAGAATAGTTTACTCAACTTACCAAGCAGTTTCAGGCGCTGGAATTCAAGGTATATTAGATTTACAAGAAGGAACTACAAAGAAATTCCCATATCCTATATTAGGTAATGTAATTCCTCATATAGATGTATTCTTAGATAATGGATACACAAAAGAAGAAATTAAAATGATTGAAGAAACAAAGAAAATACTTCATGATGATAATTTAAGAATAACTGCTACTACAGTTAGGGTACCAGTTTTAAATGCTCATAGTGAAAGTATAAATGTAGAGCTTAATTCTGAATTTGAACTTGAAAATGTTGTAGATTTATTTAATAGTTCTAAAGGAATAATAGTTCATGATGATGTAGAAAACTTAAAATACCCTACTCCACTTGAACTTAGTGGAAAAGATGAGGTCTTTATTGGAAGAATAAGACGTGATTTCAGCTTAGATAATGGTCTTAACCTTTGGGTTGTGGCTGATAATATAAGAAAAGGGGCAGCTCTTAATGCAATTCAAATTGCTGAAATACTTATAAACGAAAAATAATTTATTTTTTTGGAGGTAATACGTATGTTTAAAGGGTCTTGTGTAGCTTTAATAACACCATTTACTGAAGATGGCGTTAATTATGAAGAGCTAAGAAAATTATTAGAATGGCACATTAAAAATCATACTGACGCTATTTTAGTTTGTGGAACTACAGGAGAAGGTTCTACTATGACTTTAGAAGAAAAGAAAGAAGTTATAAAATTCTCTGTAGAAGTTGTAAATAAAAGAGTTCCTGTAATAGCTGGAACTGGAACAAATAATACTAAGGCTTCAATAGAATTAAGTAAATATGCTGAAGAAGTTGGCGCTGATATGGTATTAATAATAACTCCATATTATAATAAAACTTCTCAAAAAGGATTATATGCTCATTTCAGTGCTATAAATGATGCAATAAATATTCCTATTATGCTTTATAATGTTCCATCAAGAACTGGAATGAATATAACTCCATTAATGCTTGATAAACTTGCAGATTTAAATAATGTAGTTGCTATAAAAGAAGCTAGCGGAGATCTTTCACAAGTAGCTAAAATGGCTGAATTATGTGGTGATAGAATTGCTATCTATTCAGGTAATGATGATCAAATAGTTCCAATTTTATCTCTAGGCGGAGCTGGTGTGGTTTCAGTTTTAGCAAATATTCTTCCTGAAGAAACTCACAATATATGTGAAAAATATTTCTTAGGAGAAGTTATTGAATCACGTAACCTTCAACTTAAATATCTTTCATTAGCAAATTCTTTATTTATAGAAACAAATCCAATCCCAGTTAAAACAGCTATGAATTTAATGAATTTTAACTGTGGACCATTAAGATTACCATTATGTGAAATGGAAGATTCTAACTTAGCAATATTAGAAGAAAACTTAAAAGCTAATGGTTTAATAAAATAATCTATTATATAATAAGCATAATCGCCTTTAGGTGGTTATGCTTATTTAAAACTAATATCGGAGGTACCAATTATGGTTAAAGTTATATTAAATGGTTGTTCAGGAAAAATGGGTAGCGTAATTTCAAACTTAGCTGAAACAAAATTTCCTAATGTTGAAATAGTTGCTGGTATAGATAATAACACTAAGGCTCAAAGACCTTACCCAATCTTTGCAAAACCAGAAGATTGCAATGTTTCCTATGATGTATTATTAGATTTTTCAAGAGCTGATGCTTTAAAAAGCTTAGTAGAATTTTCAAAGAAAACTAAAAAACCACTTATACTATGTTCAACAGGATACACTGCTGAAGACTTAAAATTTATAGAAGAATCTTCAAAAGAAATCCCTCTATTTAGATCTGCTAACATGAGCATAGGTATTAATTTAGTAAATAATTTATTAAAGAAAGTAGCTCCAGTTCTTTATGAGAACTTTGATATAGAACTTGTAGAAAGACATCACAATCAAAAAGTTGATGCTCCAAGTGGAACTGCCCTTTTATTAGCTCATACTATTCAAAATTCTCTTAAGGAAGAAACAAAATTACTTTACGGAAGAGAAGGAATTGCTAAAAGAGAAAAAAATGAAATCTGTGTAAATACAGTAAGAGGTGGCGGAATAATAGGAGACCACGAAGTTATTTTTGCTGGTGATGGTGAAGTTATAGAAATAAATCACAAAGCTATTTCAAGAGATGTTTTTGCTATAGGTGCTTTAAAAGCATGTGAATACATGGCTGATAAAACTAAAGCTGGAAAATACTCAATGGATGATGTTTTACAACTAAACTTCTAATAAAATTTTTATAAAATACTGAAACACACCTTGTTTTAAAGTATCATTAATTTCTATGTACGAATTTAAAGATCTGAAAGAAGATTTTAAAAGATTATATACTCTTTTAGAACCTTTCAATTTAAATTATTCATAAGAAATAAAAATATTTAAAACAAAATAAAATAATAAAACTTATAAATATATTTTGAGAATTATTTTCTTCTCTTAATACTATTTATAAGTTTTATTTTTAATTTTATATAACTTATTTTTGCCTTTTTAAATTATCTTTTATTTAAGACATAGTTTACTTTTTTAAAGTTTTTACAAAAGCCTCTAATTTATCTAAAGCTCTTTCAAGTTCATCTTTGCTATAACAGTAAGATATTCTAATATGCCCTTCTCCACCTTTTCCAAAGGCATCTCCTGGTACACAAGCAACTTTGCCTTCTTTAAGTAATCTATGACAAAATTCTTCTGATGTTAATCCAAACTTACTTATATTAGGGTAAATATAAAAAGCTCCTTTAGGTTTTTCCACTTCTAAGCCCATACTTTTTAATCTTTTATAAGTGAAATTCATTCTTTCTTTAAAAGATTCCTTCATATTCTCAACATCATTCATACAAGATTTTAATCCTTCTAAGGCTCCCCATTGAGAAATAGATGTTGCACATGAAGAATTGTATTGATGAACCTTTATAATTTGATCATATATTTTTTTAGGACATGCTACATATCCTATTCTAAGACCTGTCATTGAAAACATCTTAGAGAATCCACTTACATATATTATTTTTTCTTTTATATCTTTACATTGAGCTACAGAATAATACTCCTCTTCAAAACAAAGGGATGAATAAATTTCATCAGTTAATACTAATATATCATTTTCTTTTATAATCTCTACTAACTCATCTCTACTTTTTTTACTAAGTAATGCCCCTGTAGGATTACATGGATAAGAAAGAACTAAAAGTTTTCCCCCTTGTTTTATTCCTTCTTTTAAACTTTCTATATTAACTGAAAAATCTTCATTTAAATCGTAATTTATAACTTCACATCCTATTATTTTGCTTATGCTTTCATAAGCTGGATATGCAATTGATGGAACTAAAACCTTCTCTCCTGGATTTAAAATGGCTGTCATAGCTGCATATAACCCTTCACTTCCACCTACAGTTATAATTATTTCATCCTTACTAAAATCAATGTCAAAATTATTTTTTAATAAACTTGATATTTCTTCTCTTAATTCAACTATACCAGCATTAGCTGTATATGTTGTCTTTCCTTCTTCAATAGCCCTTATCATAGCTTCTTTAACCTTTTCTGGAACAGGAAAATCTGGCTGTCCTAGAGTTAATGATATAGCCTCTGGAAACTTTACTACTTCATTATAGAATTTTCTTATTCCTGATATTTCTACCCCAATAACATTTTTATTCATTAAAATTCTATCCCCTCTCTAGCTGGAACTCCTTTTTTATAATAATGTTTAATTTCTCTCATCTCTGTTATTAAATCAGCTTTTTCCATTATTTTTTCTGGTACATTTCTTCCTGTAAGAATTAATTCCATATCTTTAGGTTTCTTTTCAATTAATTCTACAATTTCATCTTCTCCTATGAATCCTCCAGAAATTGAAGCCATTACCTCATCTAAAATTAATATATCACATCCTCTATTTTCAACTAGTCCTTTTACAAAATCAAAGCCTACTCTAACTTCTGATTTTAACTGAGCTAACTCTTCCTCATTTAATTCCCAAGTAAATCCTTTAACCTTTTCAAATCTTAATATCTCTAAGTTATCAAATCTTTTAGCAGATTCTAACTCACCTGTTTTCCATGATTTAAGGAATTGAACCACCTTTACTTCCATTCCATCACCTGCAGCTCTAAAAGCTAATCCCATTGCTGCTGTAGTTTTTCCTTTTCCATTTCCAGTATATACTTGAACATATCCTTCTTTAAGTCTTGCCATATTTTATCACTCCTTTAAATTATATTTTATAATATATTTGATTTTTTAAACAATCTATTTATTAAATAATATAAATTTTACGTTTTTCTCTTTTATTGATAATCATTTTTGTTTATAATAATTTATATTGTATGTTATATTTTAATAAATATATAGACAAAATGCATTATAAATAGAAAGGATGTAATTTAATATGAGTTATAACTTTACAGATCCATATGAAATTGCTAGATTCATAAAGGAAGTAAAAAAATCAACTCCTGTTAAAGTTTATCTTAAAGGTAACTTAGAAGGTGTAGAATTAGGTTCAATAGAATGTTATGGAAATAATGATTTCTATGTATTATTTGGAGAAAGTGATGAAGTTGCTACTTTCTTAACAGAAAATAAAGATAAAATAGTAAGCTTTAGACTTGAAAATGATAGAAGAAACTCAGCTATTCCAATGTTAGACCTTTTAAACATAAACGCTAGAATCGAACCTGGCGCAATAATAAGAGACAGAGTATCAATCGGAGATAATGCTGTTATAATGATGGGTGCTGTCATAAACATAGGAGCTGAAATAGGCGAAAGTACAATGGTAGATATGAACGCTGTAATAGGTGCTAGAGGAAAACTTGGAAAAAGAGTTCACTTAGGTGCTGGAGCTGTTGTTGCTGGAGTTTTAGAACCACCTAGCAAAACTCCATGTATAATAGAAGACGATGTTTTAATAGGAGCTAATGCTGTTATCCTTGAAGGTGTTAAAATTGGAAAAGGCTCAGTTGTAGCTGCTGGCTCAGTTGTAGTTGAAGATGTACCAGCTGGCGTAGTTGTAGCTGGAACTCCTGCTAAAATCATTAAATCTGTTGATGAAAAGACTAAAGATAAAACAGAAATATTAGATGATTTAAGAAAATAATAAAAAATAGCCATGAGGATTTATTCCCATGGCCTTTTTATTAAAACTTTTAAGAAATTTCTTCACCTGATTCATTTTGTTCTGATTCAACAGATACTTTTTCCATTTTAGAAATTGAAACCTCATATGCTATTTTCTTAACAACTTCAGTTTCAGATATTTTCTTTTGATATTCTCTACTTTGAAGTCTTCCCCAAATTCTTATATTATCCCCTACTTCTAATGTTTTACAGAATCTTGAGTTTCTTCCCCATGCTATAGTTGGGATATAATCTGATTTATTATAAGATCTATTTACAGCTAATAATAAGTCAGCAATTTCTCTTCCAAATGGAGTTGTTCTATAAACTGGCTCCTTACAAATAAATCCATCTAAGAAAATCTCATTAGGATTTTTACTTCTTTCTTCACAGTATTCTATATTTCTTGCAAAAACTGTTAAGATAAGCTTATTATTTCCATCTATAAATTTGTTGTAACTTCTTAATTGTCCTTCAACTACTATTTCAGTTCCAATTTTTAAATCCATAGTGGTTATTAATCTTTCTGATACAGTAATATTTAATAAGTCCTTTGAATCACTTAATCTCATAACCTCTAAGTTAAATGTATAGAAACCCTCTCCATACATTTCGTGACTGAACTCTAATTCTGAAACTACAGTTCCTTCTAAATAAATTTTGTTGTTTAACATTAAATTATCCATTTTAACCTAAACCCCTCTCCCCATTAGTATTTAATCATATAAGTTTAATATGTTTTTTATATTTATCTGTATATCCAATAACTATTTCCATTATAATACATTTTGTTCAACGATTTCAACTATTATTTTGTTTCGTTTTAATTAACAATTGTTTTCCATTGTCATCTATTTCGTAACTATTTTCATATATTATGTCGCTTATTTTAACAAATTCATATCCTTCTGATTTTAATTTTGGAATTATTTCCTTAAGATTCTCTACAGTATATTTACCATTATTATGATATAAAAGTATTGACCCACCTTTTACATTGTCAATTACCTTTTTATATTCTCTCTCTTTGCTCTCTCCTTTCCAATCCACACTATCAACATCCCATTGTATACTTTTATATTGTAATCCATGAATAACACTTAAACTTTCTTGGCTATATGAACCACTAGGAAATCTAAATAAATTAGTCTTTACTCCAACTTCCTTTTCTATTATTTCTTCTGTCTTTTTAACCTCTTCAATTATTCTCTCTTTTCCTATATTCTTAAAATCAGGATGTACATAACTATGATTTCCTATTTCGTGTCCTCTCTTATGAATTTCTACTAACTTTTCTCTATTACCTTCAGGATATATTACCCACTTACCCATTATAAAAAATGTAGCTTTTACATTATTTTCATCTAGTAAATCTAAAATTTCATATAAATAATCATTTTCTGCCCAATTCACATCAAAGGTCAGAGAAATTTTTTTATCCTCTCTATCCACACAATGAATTGGCTTATTATCTTTTGCAAAAACATTAATAGGCAATGTAAATATGGCAATAATAACAACTAAAATAATGGTATTAATAAAGTTTTTACAAATAAAAAAATTATTATTTTTTTTCAAAGTATTCACTCCTTAATATTTAATATTAATCAAATAACTTTATTATCTTAAAACATATATGGTATAATAGGATTATTATTTCAAAACAGTTATGGAGGAAAACATAAATGTATGATAGCACATTAGAATTAGCTGAGAATAAATTACTTCTTTTATATATAATAAAGTCAATAAAATATCCTATATCTAACACACAATTAACAGATATAGTTTTAGAAAATAGTTTTATAAATTATTTTATGTTACAGCAATATGTATCTGAATTAATTTCTTCTGAGTTCTTAGAATATAAAACTCAAGATGATGATAAAGAAATCATAGTACTTACGGAAAAGGGAGATAAGGTACTATTCTTCTTTAAAGATAGAATATCTCCAAACAAATTAAAACTTATAGATGAATATGTACGCAAGCATGTTGAAAAAATAAAAAAAGAATTAAGTATATCTGCTGATTATACTGTTGGAGAAGACAGTTCTTTCATAGTAAATCTTAAAGCAATAGAAAATAATACTATTCTAATTGATTTAAATGTAAGCGTTCCTTCCAAAACTGAAGCAAAAGCTATTTGCAACAAATGGGAAAACAATTCTTCCGATATATATAACAAAATAATTCATGCTCTTATAGAAGATTAATAATCCTGCTATTATTATTAGCAAAAATCGTTATAAAATTTATATAATTTAGGGGGAAAACATAATTGTTTAAAAAACATAATTTTCACTTTAATTGGCTCCCACTAATATTGATATCAACAGTTTCAATCATGTTAATTTTTAATATTAGGAGCATTTTAAGTGAAGGTATTAGACCATTTTTATCAGTTTTAACACCATTTTTTTGGGCTTTTGGTATAGCTTATTTAATAAATCCTCTCATGATGCTTATAGAAAAGAAGTTTAAACTTAAGAGAGCTTTTTCCTTAATGATAAGCTATATTTTAGTTATAATATGTGTTTACATATTAATTGCAATTATTGTTCCTACAATATTTGATAGTTTGTCAGAATTATTTAGTAATCTTAGTGAATATGCATCCTCTGCTGAAAGTTGGATTAATAACACCTTAGCAAGTATGAATGTTCCTTTAGATTTAAATCACTTAAATACTTCTGCTACGGAATTTATTTCTAAGACATCAACCTTACTATCTAATATAGTAGGTAGCTTGTTAACTCAAACTATAAAAATAACTTCATCTGTTGTTAAATTTGTATTTGGATTTATTATTTCCATATACATGTTAATGGATAAGGAAACTTTAATTGAAGGGTGTAAAAAAATTATAATTGCAGTTATGCCATCTGAAAAATCTTCAGAACTTTTTATTAGTTTCATGGCAGAAGCTCATAATATCTTTAGTAGATTTATAATAGGTAAAATTATAGATTCACTTATAATAGGAGTGCTTTGTTACATAGGTTTATTATTAATGGGTACTCAGTATGCGGTGCTTATTTCTTTCATAGTTGGATTAACAAATATGATTCCATATTTCGGTCCATTTATAGGAATGATTCCTGCATTTTTATTAACACTTATTGTTCAACCATCTATGGCAATATGGGTTCTTTTATTCATATTCATCCTTCAACAATTTGATGGTTGGTACTTAGGTCCAAAAATATTAGGAGATCAAGTAGGTGTTTCTCCACTATTTATAATATTCGCTGTTACAGTTGGTGGTGGAATATTTGGTGTTTTAGGAATGTTCTTAAGTGTTCCTATAATAGCCTTAATAAAAATATATACAGAAAAATTCATTGAATACAGATTAGAAAATAAAAAACAAAACTTTAGTGAATAATATAAAGGGGATATTTTATAATATCCTCTTTATTTTTTTATATTTATTATTTAACTAATTGTTAATAATTATTTAAATATGATGTTCTAAAATAAATATTATGTTATTATTAAATAATTAAGTTTTAGCTACTCATTAAAACGTTTAAACAAATCATAAAAAGGAGTACTTATGGATAAAAAGAAACACTTTAATTTTAGTAAAAAACAAAAAATAACTATATTTTCTTTATTAGCTATCCTTATATTAATCGCATCTGTAGTAGGCTTTTTTGTTTTTAGATTTTACAACCACTCCTACGAAGGAAATACGGATCCTGCTAAAGTTAATACTGTAGATGAAGATATTAAGTTTAAAGAGGTTCCAGGAATAACAAATATTCTTTTGCTTAGTAGCGATGCTAGACCTGGAGAAGATGTATCTAGATCAGATTCCATAATGATCTTAACAATAGATAATATCAATAAAAAGTTAAAAGTAACTTCTTTAATGAGAGATATGTTAGTAAAAATAGATGGTCACGGAGAAGAAAAGTTAAATCATGCCTTTGCTTATGGTGGTCCTACTAAAACAATTGAAACTATTCAAAATAATTTCGGAATAAAATTAAATAATTATGTAATCGTAGATTTTAATGCTTTTGTTAAGGTTATAGATTCTATAAACGGAATTGAAGTAACAGTTAAAGATTATGAACTTGATGAACTTAATAAATATATTTTAGATGGTGGCGGTTCTGAAGAAGATTTACTTCCTTCACCTGGAACTTATAATCTTAATGGTTATCAAGCCTTATCTTATGCTAGAATTAGAAAAGTTGGTAATGGTGAATATGAAAGAACTGAAAGACAGAGAGCTGTTCTTCAAATTGCTTTAGAAAAAGTTAAAGATATGTCAACAGTTAAACTTGTTTCCCTACTTAATGAATTATTCCCATATGTAAAAACTAATATTTCCTTAGGAAATGCTATGGATTATGGATTTACAGCTTTAAATGTAGGTAAAAAGTGTAACTTTGAAATAGAGCAATTTAGAGTTCCTCTAGATAGTATTTCAAAAGGTGGAATTATTAATAATAAGGGTTGGGTCTTTGTTATTGATAAGGTAGAAACATCAAAGGCTCTTCAAGAGTTCATATTTAATGACAATAAAAATTATGAGCCTGATACTAGTAATTTTGACTCTATAATAGAACAATACTTTAATGACTATGATATTAAAGATGATACTACTCACCCAGATTATGAATATGTACCTAGTATAAATACTAATGGAAATTTTGAAAAACCTAAAAATAATTCTGGCAATAGTAGTAATAATAAAGTAGAAAAACCTTCTAACCAAGGAAATAGTGTAAATTCTTCTAATAAACCAAGTAGTGGAAGCACTTCTACTGGTAATAATTCTACAGAAAAACCTAATACTTCAGAAAAACCAAGTATTCCTCAAGAAACTCCAACAGAAAAACCGTCTGAAAATAATGGTTCTAGTGGAAATGGAGAATCCTCTAACACGCAATCTAATACTGGAAATACTTCTTCTGAAAATAGTAATAATCAAAATAATACTGAAGAAAATTAATAAAGAGCTATATAGAACTAATAACTTAGATTCTATATAGCTTCTTCTTTGTTATTATAAATATAATATTACAGAGAAAAAGTGACTTATGCTTCCTCCCATTACAAATAAATGCCAGATAGCATGATTGTATGGCATTCTATCTAAAACAAAAAATATACATCCTAAGGTATAAAACAATCCACCTATAAGAAGCCAAAAGACGGCCATATGAGGTACTCTTTGCCATACATCCTTAACTACAAAGATAACTGACCACCCCATAAAAATATATAATAGGGTTGATAGATTCTCAAACTTATTTATACAGATAAATTTAAATACTATTCCTAATATGGTCATTACCCAAATCATAATAAATATTGCCATAGCTTTTTTATTATCTCTTAAACATACTAATACATAGGGTGTATAAGTTCCTGCTATTAAAAGATAAATAGATGAATGATCAATTATCCTTAAAAACCTCTTTACTTTTTTATTCGGAATACTATGATATAATGTTGATCCTAAATAAAGTAAAAATAAAGTTATTCCAAATATAGTGAAGCTTATTATCCTATAAAAATCTCCACTTAAAGATGAGAAAACTATAAGTAAAACAGCTCCCACTATGGCTAATACCACTCCAATTCCGTGGGTTATGGCATTAGCAAATTCCTCTTCTCTAGTATAAAAATTTAATTCTTCACTCACAATTACCGTCCCCCTTCCTTTCTCATGTTATTATATGCATATTTTAAATTTATATTTGTAATTATACTATTTATGATTTATGATTAAACATGTTTAGAAAAATTATTTGAAAGGTGGTTTTTAATATGAATCATTCAGCTGAATATTTTATAAAATCATTAAATATGACAGCACATCCTGAAGGTGGATATTTTAAAGAATCCTTTATTTCACCTAGCAAACTTGCTCCAAATACTTTACATATAAATGAAGAGCGTTTACTTTGGACTAGCATATATTTCTTATTAAGAACTGGAGAAGTTTCAAATTTTCATAGATTAAAATCTGATGAAATGTGGTATTTCCACGCTGGAGAATCCTTAACAATTTATATGATAAGCCCTGATGGTGAACTTATAGAAAAACAACTAGGATTAAACATAGAAAAAGGAGAAACCCCTCAAGTTTTAGTTCCTAAGGATTATATATTTGGTTCTGCCATGAATAATGAAGGCTTCTCCCTAGTTGGTTGTATGGTAGCACCTGGCTTTGATTTTAAAGACTTTGAACTATTTGAAAGAAAAGATTTGCTTGAAAAATATCCAAACTATAGAGAAGTAATAGAAAAATTAACTAGATAGAAAAACTTTTATAAAAATAAAAAACTTACAAATTTACTTAAAGAGTTACCATATTTCTTTAAGAATTGTTTGTAAGTTTTTTATTAGTTTTTAATATAATCTATTTTATATCAATCAAATTTTACAATATGTTTTTTCAGATATTTCATCATAATACTGAGCTTGTTTTTCTTTGCTAAATATTACTTCTAACACATCTCCAGCCTGAATTTTAACCTCTCCATTTGGTATAATTTCCTCTGCTCCTCTAAAAATAGTTATTATTAAACTACCCTCAGGCCATTTCACATATTTTATAAGTTTTCCATCTAATTCAGAACCAATCTTTACTTCAAAATCAAAAATTTCTTTTTTCTTTACGCCAGTATTAAACTTAATATTCATTCTTTCTAATAATTTCTCTAATAAACTTTCATAAATAGGCTTATTATTAAGCATATCAGAAACTAAATATGCCACAGTAACTGTTATAGCCACTGGTAATAAGTGTTTAAAAGTTCCTGTCATCTCAGTTATAAGCATTAATCCAGTAATAGGAGCCTTAACTATTGATGCAAATTGTGCTGCCATAGCTAGCACTATAAAGTTGACTATTAAGGAATCACTTATTCCTAAATATTTATTTAAAAGTAATCCAAATATTGCTCCTACTAAAGCACCTATAGCTAATAAAGGAAAGAATATTCCTCCTGGCACTCCTGATGAATAACTAAAGAATGTAAATATAAATTTTATCACTAAAATTACTATTAAAAGTTTTATTGCAATATTATTTCCTATTACACTTTCAATTAAAGAGTCTCCTCCATCAATTGCTTCTGGAATTGTTAATGCTAAAATTCCAACCATAACAAAAGGTATTATTGTTTTAAATTGAATAGGAATTTTTTTTAAAGTCTTCACATAAAAATCCTGTGTTTTTAAAAGGCCTTTATTAAAAATCCATCCTGTTACTCCTAATATGGCTCCTAATATTAATAATGTCCAATAATATTGTATTGGCAATGAATTTGTAGGTGGTATTTTTATACAAAAATCATTTCCTAAAATAATATTATCCACAAAAACTCCTGTAAGAGAAGCTGAAAGTGCAGCTAACATAACTGGCAGAGAAAAACTTCTATGTACTTCTTCAAGAGCAAATATAGCTCCTGATAAAGGGGCATTAAATATTACAGCAAGACCTGAACTTGCTCCCCCTGTTATTAATAATCTCTTTTCAAAGTCACTTCTTTTAAATATTTTAGCAAAGCCTTCTCCTATTGAAGCTCCAATTTGAACTGAAGGACCCTCTTTACCTAATGAAAGACCAGATGCCATACATATTATTCCGCCAATAAACTTATCTCTAAATACTCTTAGCCAGTTTACACTTATTTTTCCACTTAACTCCCCTTCAACCTGTGGAATACCACTTCCACCTATCATAGGATTCTTTTTAACTATAATTCCAACTATAAACCCTAAAAATATAAGAACTAAAAATAAAGGAATTATAAGCTTTGGATTTTCTCTTGTATATGAATATACCTTGTTAAAGCCTTCCATTCCAAATCCTATTATGGTCTTATAAATCATTATTACAATTCCAACAATTATGCCTACTAATATTCCTTGTACTATTATTTTAAACTCTAAATTATTTAATCCACTTATCTCTTTATCCTTATCCATATTAATCACATCCATAATATTTTATGAATAAATTATATACCTTTTGTTAACAATAGTTCAAATTTTAATTTTCTCATTTATCCAGTTAAATACAATTTATCTACTTAAGCCTAATACTTTATACTTCTTAAGGATGTATTCTCATTATTTCTTATGGCCTTTCTCATATCTCCAACCATGTATAAAGAACCACAAATTAATAATAAATCATCCTCATTAGTAAGAGAATATGCCTTATTATAGGCCTCTTTATAATCCTTAAACTTAAAAACTTCTTTTACATATTTTTTAACTTTAATATATAAATCTTCAATATCCTCTGCTCTATCACTATGAGGTTCAACTATAACTACCTTATCTACTCCTCTAGTTATTTCTTCCACCATTTCATCTACTTGTTTATCACCTAGAACCCCTAATATTAATGTTATATTTTTAAAATTAAAATATTTATCTATACTATTTCTTAAATTTCTTATTCCATCAATATTGTGAGCTCCATCTATAACAACTAAGGGATTTTCATTTAATACTTCCATTCTTCCAATCCATCTTACTTTTTTAAACCCTTCCTTAATAGATTCATTGCATATGTTTACTCCATTATTTCTTAATTTAATTAAGGTTTTTAATGCCACTAAGAAATTCTTTACTTGATGATCTCCAAGTAAACCTAAATCTATTTTCAAAATTTCATCTTCTAGTGAAACTTCTATTTTCTGAACATATTTTTCTTTATCTATAATTATATTTCTTATGTCTTCAGTATCAACAACCTCTAAATTACAACCTAATTCATTACATCTCTCTTTTATTACTTCTAAGGCCTTTTCTTCTTGTGGATAAGATATTACAGGTACACCACTCTTTATTATTCCACACTTTTCCTTTGCAATTTCCTCTATGGTATTTCCTAAAATATTCATATGATCTAGGCTTATTGAAGTAAGTACAACTACCTCAGGAAGAACCACATTAGTTGCATCTAATCTTCCCCCTAAACCAACTTCTAAGACAGAATAATCAACTTTCTTTTTTGAAAAATAATAAAACATTAAAGCAGTTATTATTTCAAACTGAGTTGGACTTTCATAGCCAAGCTCCATAACTTTATCTATAGCCTTTTTAACATCTCCCATAAGAATTGCTAAATCATCTTTATCTATATTCTCCCCATTAATCTGTATTCTCTCTTCAAACTCCTCTAAATAAGGTGATGTATACATTCCAACCTTAAAACCAGCTTCCCTTAAAACTGAACTTATCATGGCAGTAGTTGAGCCCTTGCCATTTGTTCCCCCAATATGTATAAACTTAGTGTCCTTATGCGGATTCCCTAAAAACTCCAAAACCTTTTCTATTCTATCTAATCCTAAATTCATTCCAAACCTTGATGCAGTAACAATATACTCCATAGCTTCATCATAATTCATTATTCCTATAGCCCTCCTTAAAATATATAAAGAAAGTGTATCACAAAGTGCTTAAATAATAAAACTTATAAATAGTATGAAGAGAATATCTGTGTAAGCTTTAGAATTTAAGCAATCATGGAGAGAACTTTGCGTTAAGAAGATTGAATGTCCGACGCGGAGCTAGTTTTCAATCTTTAGGAAAGTTCTCGGAATGACTGCTATAAATTCTTAGCGAAACACAGTAATTCTCGGAATATATTTATAAGTTTATTTAGCACTTTAGATACACTAAAGTTTTCTTGTTATATTATTGTAAAGCTTCTATTCTTTCTAGAACAGCCTCTAACATTTCTTTATATTTAACACCTTTTGCTCTTTCTTCATTAACAACAGCCTCTGGTGCTTTGCTTACAAATCTTTCATTAGAAAGTTTCTTCTCAACTCTTAAGATTTCTCCTTCAAGTTTAGTTTTCTCTTTATTTAATCTTTCTAACTCTTTTTCTCTATCAACTAAGTCAAGTAATGGTAAGAATAATTCTCCACCTTTAACAACTACTGATACTAAGTTATTATCTAAGTTATCCTTATTATCTAAGAAAGTAACTTCTGATGCAGATGCAAGCTTTTCTAAGTAAGCTCCACCATTTATAAATGCATCTTTAGCCTCTTCTGAAGCGTAAGCCATAACCTTAGCTTTTCTTGAAGGTGGTACATTCATTTCAGCTCTTAAGTTTCTTAATGATCTTATAGCTTCCATTATGAATGTCATGTCCTTCTCAGCTTTTTCGTTATTTAAAGCTTCATCATATGTTGGCCAAGTAGCTATTGTAATTGACTCAGTTTCTGTGCTTAAGTGAGTATATATTTCCTCAGTTATGAAAGGCATTACTGGGTGTAATAATTTTAATCCTGTATTTAATACAGTGTAAAGTACGTTAAATACTACTCCCTTAGCTTTTTCATCATCACCATATAATACTGGTTTAACTAATTCTATATAGTAATCACAGAACTCTGTCCATAAGAAATCATGTACTTTTTGAAGAGCTATTCCTAACTCATATTTTTCCATGTTTTCTGTAACTTCTTTGATTAATGAGTTCATTCTTGATAATATCCACTTATCTGCTAAGCTATACTCTTTGCAGTCTTTGTATTTATCCATAAGCTCTCTATCTAAGTTCATCATAACAAATCTTGAAGCATTCCAAATCTTATTAGCAAAGTTTCTTGCAGCTTCAACTCTTTCAGGAATGTATCTTATATCATTTCCTGGAGCATTTCCTGTTACTAACATGAATCTTAATGCATCAGCACCATATTCATCTATAACTTCTAATGGATCAACACCATTTCCTAAAGATTTACTCATTTTTCTTCCTTGAGCATCTCTTATGATACCGTGAATTAATACTGTATCAAATGGAGTTTCTCCCATGTTGTGGATACCTGAGAATATCATTCTAGCAACCCAGAAGAATATTATGTCGTATCCTGTAACTAATGTTGATGTTGGATAGAAGAACTCTAAATCATCAGTTCTATCTGGCCATCCTAAAGTTGAGAAAGGCCATAGAGCTGAACTAAACCAAGTATCTAGAACGTCTTTATCTTGTTCTATGTTCTCTGATCCACACTTACAGCACTTAGTTGGATCCTCTAATTCAACCATGATTTCTCCACAATCTTTACAGTAGAATACTGGTATTCTGTGTCCCCACCATAATTGTCTTGAAATACACCAATCTTGAATGTTTTCCATCCAGTTGAAGTAAGTCTTTTCAAATCTTTCAGGAACGAATTTAGTTCCTTTGTTTCTAACAACCTCTATAGCAGGATCTGCTAATGATTGCATTTTTACATACCATTGTTTTGATATGATTGGCTCTACAACTGTACCACATCTATCATGAGTACCAACATTGTGAGTATGAGGTTTTATTTTAACTAATAATCCTAACTCTTCTAAGTCAGCAACCATTTGTTTTCTAGCCTCATATCTATCTAAGCCTTTATATTTTCCACCTAGGTGGTTTATTACACCACTATCATCCATAACTCTTATTTGTGGTAAGTTATGTCTCTTACCAACTTCAAAGTCATTAGGATCATGAGCTGGAGTTATTTTAACTGCTCCTGTTCCAAATTCTACGTCAACATATTCATCAGCGATTACAGGTATTTCTCTATCAGTTAAAGGTAATTTTAACATTTTACCTACTAAGTGAGCATATCTTTCATCACTTGGGTTAACTGCTACAGCACTATCTCCAAGTAAAGTTTCAGGTCTAGTTGTAGCTATTTCTAAGAATTCCTCTGAACCAACTACTGGGTATTTAATATGCCAGAAGTTTCCTTCCTTTTCTTCATACTCTATCTCAGCATCTGATAAAGCAGTTTGACATTTAGGACACCAGTTAGTTATTCTGTTTCCTTGGTATATTAAACCTTCTTTATATAATTTAACGAATACGTGTCTTACTGCCTTACTTAAGTTTTCATCCATTGTGAAAGCTTCTCTTGTAAAGTCAGCTGAGCATCCCATTTTCTTAAGCTGCTCTCTTATTCTTTCTCTATATTCATCTGTCCATTCCCAAACTTTTTCTAAGAAAGCTTCTCTTCCCATTTCTTTCTTATAAAGACCTTCTTTTAAAAGTTCATTTTCAACTTTAACCTCAGTTGCTATACTAGCATGGTCCTGTCCTGGTAACCATAAAGTACAATATCCTTGCATTCTCTTAAATCTTATAAGCATATCTTGAAGTGTGTTATCAAGTGCATGACCTAAGTGTAATTTACCAGTTATGTTTGGTGGTGGCATTATTATAGTGTAAGGTTTTTTACTCTTATCTATTACAGGAGTAAAATACTTCTTTTCTTGCCAATTGCTATAAAGTCTTTCTTCAAACTCTTTAGGATTATACGTTGTAGAAATATTCTTATTATCCATTAGACTAACCTCCTTAAAACTTAAACACAATTTTATGTATTTATATAAAACATTCCAAAAACTATCTTGAAATGCCTTTTAACAATTATTTTTTATTTATGATCTATTTTAAATGAATATTTATTTTAGCTAGCCCTTTATATTTATGTTCTATATAAAAACAAAGACTGATTTAAAACCTTTCTTTATTTAAAATTAATTTTAGGCAATAAAAAAAGTCCTCATCCATAAAAGGACGAAAACTCGCGGTACCACCTTTTTTCCCTCACAAAAAGGGCTCTCTAAAATTAACGACTGAAATTGCCGTCTTTGATTACTTTAATAATTTCACCAAAGAAACTCAAAAGCTACCTTCAAGATATCAAACTTAGAAATCTTACACCCAAGGATTTCCTCTCTTAAAGTTCTTCCTATCTTTACTCCTCTTTATCACTGTTTGTATCATCATTTAAATTATAGATATATCTTATACCATTATTTTAACCTATGTCAAGTAACTCTAATCAAATATGATATAAATTTATAATATTTTTAGTCTTTAAATATGATTCTATAATTTATGAATTAATCAAATTATATAATATTCTCAACCTATGAATATAATCCCAAAATAAGTTAATAATTAAAATAGATATTATTTAGGAGGTCAAAAATGAGTAACTTTTCTAAAGGTAATGAATTATACAATACTAGAAATTATTCTGATGCTATAAATTACTATAAAAAGGCTTTAGATAACGATGAGTGTAAATGCCACAGTTACTATAATGCTGGCGTTTGCTACATAAAACTAAAGCAATATGAAAAAGCTATTGAAATGATAACTAAAGCTTTAGAGCTATACCAAGACTCAAAATATTTTTTCAACTTAGCCTATTGTTATTCAATGATAAATAATAATTCTAAGGCTTTGAGATATTTTAACTTAGCTTGGGCATTAGATAATGCAGATATTGATTGTGAAAAAGCTATAAGTTTAATTTTATCAAAAATCTCAAAATAAAGCATAATACATATAGCCTACTTAACTCTCAATACCTATTCTAATTTATAATTAAAATTACATAAGCAAAATTTCATCAAAAGAAATATAGAAAAATCTAATTCTCCCTAAAACCAAAATAAAACTTACAAATAGTATTAGAAGAAATTTAGTTCTCCAAAATATATTTGTAAGTTTTATTGTATTTCATATAACTTATTATCTTACCATTCACCAACTATTTTTCCATCTCTGTGTGATTCACTATTTTTTTTGCTATCAAAATAGTTTCCAGCTTTACCAAAGGTAGGATCAACAGTTATCCATTGATTTTTTTCTGGTAAATAAACCTCATTCCAAGAATGTGGTCCCCATTCCTTTCCATTGAATCCTTCTCCAGTTACAATTCTAACTTTAAGCCCCGCTTCTCTTGCCATAGCAACATAAAGACAGGAATAATCAAAGCATATTCCTTTTCTAGTTTCAAAGGCTTCAATAGCTCCAGACTTATACTCAGAAGTTTTCTCGCTTATATTTTCAGCCTTATTATCATCATAATTAATATTTTCACTTATCCAAGTATATATTCTTTTAGCTTTTTCTCTACTACTTTTTACATTTTTAGTAAGTTCCTTAGCTTTTTTATTGATAGCTTCATTTGATTTTATACCTTGTTCTAAAGTTACACCATTATAAAGATTTATAACATTTCTATTACTTTCAACCACTTTTTCACTATTTGTCTCTTTATTGCTTTCAACTGCAGAATCTATGTTTTTACTAATAACATCTTTATATTCATCATGAAAAGCTTCATATTCTTTATTTAAAGCAGCATAGTACTTATTACTATTTATAACCTCATAAGCCTTTGAAGCTAAAGTCATTCCTTCCATTTTCTCTCCTAAGAAACCATTGCTTCCTAGAATAACTATGACTAAAGCAATTACTGCCATATAAAAAAGAGACTTTGGTATATTTATTATTAAAGCTGCAACTTTACCAAATCCCTTTCCCCTTCTAGACTCTGCTTTCTTTAACCATCTGAGTATTGGATTTATAATAATAAAACTAAATATTTTTAGTATAACTTTTACTATAAAATAAATTACAAGGGTAAGAGCTAATACTATGAATATTATTATAACCTGTGGTGAAATGTTGAAGTTAGATATAATGTTATTGAATTCAACAACTACAATTGAAAACATCCTCTCTATTATATCTATCTTTTTTATAGCTATAAAACTTAAGTATAAAGCAAGAAAAAAGGATATATATCCTCCTAATTCCTCTATACTATTTTTTATTCTAATAATATTAAACTTTCTTTTGTAAGCAACTACTAACGGTAGTATAAAAGAACAAACTATAATTATATCTACTAAGTTAAAATTCATTTTATCTACTCCATATATTCATTATTTGTTAATCTTCTAACTATGCTATTACAGCAGTCATAATCATATCCTTTAGATAAAAGAAATCTAAATAATTTTTGAGATAATTTATATTTATCACTTTCTTTTTTCTTTAGTATATTATATTTCTTTCCTGCTAACTTAAAAGCAGTATCATTTTCATCTTCTGAATCAATATTAGATAATTTATCTAAAAGTATATCTTCACTAACGCCCTTTCTTATAAGAGCATATTTTATTTTATTTCTTCCCTGACTTCTAAGCCTATCCTTTATATACATCTCTGCATATTTTTCATCATTTAAAAGATTGTATTCCTTTAAAAATTCTATGGCTCTTTTAATTGTATCCTCTTCAAAACCTTTTTCAGTAAGTTTATCTCTTAATTCCTTTTCTGTTTTATAGGTTTTCTCAACTGTTCTTAGTGCAGAATTTTTACATTTTATAAATTCATCTTCTTTTACAATTTCCTTGATTGCTTCAACATCTATTACAGAATCCTTTTGTATTCCTTGTTTATATATAAGTTCAGCGTCACAAGCAAAGGTAAAAGCTTCATCCACATAAACATTTACTCTATTTACATTTCTCTTTTGAACTTCTATACTCGTTATTTTTCCCATTTTATCTACTCCATTGGTTTTAATATGTGTATAGTAGGCTTATTCAAATATTTATTACAAACCCTATAGATATCTTCCCCAGTTAAAGTTTCTAATTCTTCCATGCTATTTATAAACTCAGTTATATCTTTTCCAGCTAAGCTTTGAACTAATACATAACTGCATAAACTGCTACAATCTTCTAAGGTAGAAACTACTCCTGTCTTATGAGTCTTTTTCATCATACAAAGCATATCTTCATCAAAGTTTATATCTTTATTTTTTATGTCTAATATGGCTTTGTCTATTACTTCTATTACCTCATCTATGGATTCTTCTCTAACTGAGGTAAAAATATTCATTGTATTTACATTTTCATCTAAATCCATTTGACTATATACATCATAAGCTAATCCACGTTCTTCTCTAAGCTCTCTAAATAATATTGAGTTTGAACTTTCAGCTAGTTTATAACTTAATATCTTTAATGGAAGTTTATCTTTTTCACAAACCTCTTTAAATGCATAAAGATAAGTAACAGTTCCTTGCTCTATTTGAGATTTGTAAGTTGTTTTTACTATGTCTTTATTTTCTTCTTTTATTATTTTAGCCTTTTTATGAGATTTTCCTTCCCACTTTCCAAATAAGTCTGTTATTATTTTTTGCATTTGTTCATGACTAAAGGCACTTACAGTTACAATAACACAATTATCAGGAGTATAATATTTTTTATAAAAATCATAAACCTGCTTTCTTTTAAATCCCTTAACATGTTCTTCAGTTCCTGCAATAGAATTTCTAAGTGCTGATTTATCAAAAGCATATTCATGAGTTCTGCTAATACTTAAATCTTCAATATCATCCTTATCACTTTTTATCTCTGATAAAACAACTCCCTTTTCTTTTTTCATCTCTTTTTCATCAAAGGAAGAATTTAAAACCATATCACTTAAAAGTTCTATTCCCTTTTCAAATTCTTCATCTAGACAAGTAATGCTATATACTGTTGAAATATAATCTGTATATGCATTATAATCTCCACCTAAAAATTCTAATTCTCTATTTAATTGTTCATTACTTCTATTCTTTGTTCCTTTAAAAAGCATGTGCTCAACAAAGTGGCTCATGCCTAATTCTTTTTCGTCTTCATATAAAGATCCTATATTAACACCAATATTTATAGATGCTAATCTTGTATCTTTTTTTATTGTTATAACTTTTAGCCCATTGGGTAAAATTATGGTATTTTCATCAAATGTCCATCTTTTCATTAAAAACTCCCCTAAAATTATTTATATAAACCTTAGTTTTCATTGTATAATATTAAGTAAGTTAAAACAATATTTTTTAAAGGTTGGTGGTTATATGAATAAAACGGTACTTATTGTAGAAGATGAAATACGTATAAGATTTCTTGTAAGAGATTACTTCAAAAAAGAGGGATTTAATGTGTTAGAAGCTTCTGATGGTGAGGAAGCTCTTAGGATATTTTCTGAAAATATAGTTGATTTAGCAATATTAGATATAATGATGCCAAAATTAGATGGACTTGCTGTTTGTAGAAATATAAGGGAAGTTTCCAATACTCCTATAATATTATTAACAGCTAAAAGCCAAGAAGAAGATAAACTTTTAGGTTATGAGCTTGGAGCTGATGACTATATGACTAAACCTTTTAGCCCTAAGGTTTTATTAGCAAAAGCTAAAGCATTATTAAGAAGAACAGGTACATTAAACGATAAAAACATTTTAGATTTTAATGGATTAACAATAAATAAACTATCTCATGAAGTAAAACTAAATGGAGAAGAACTATTACTATCTCCTAAGGAATATGATTTACTTATTTACCTTTCTTCAAATGAAGGAATAGCTTTATCAAGAGATAGAATTCTAGATAATGTTTGGGGCTATGATTATTTTGGAGATATAAGAACAGTTGATACGAACATAAAAAGACTTAGAGAGAAATTACTAGATAAAGCTAATTATATAGCTACTGTTAGGGGAAGTGGCTATAAGTTTGAGGTGAAATAGTGAAAAAAAGTATTTCAAAAAGATTATTTATAATAACTTTTGGTATAATAATATTCTTAACCTTGTTTACAATGATATTCCAAATTACATTTTTCCAAGAATTTTATTATAAAAGAAAAAGTAATGATTTAAGCAATGCAGTTTTAAAGTTTAGAGCTCTATATTCTTATGACATAAAAAATACAGACTCTTTATATAGGGCTTTAAGCCTTTTTGAACTTGAAAACAACGCTAAAATAGGAATTTATTCCATAGATAGTACACCAAAATATGTTCCTGATCCAGCTAATAAAAACTCAGAGGCTGTAGATTTATTAAACGATATTTTTAATGAGTTATATAGTGACCAGGATTTTGCAAAAACCTTATTAAATTCAAACTCTGGAGTAACTACAGAATTTAAAAGCAGAAAATACTCAACAAAATATATTGTTTATATGGTGCCATTTTCTCTTAATTCTAAGAACGATTCTATTATTATAGCCATAACATCATTCCAAGCAATTGAAGAAGCAAGCGCCTTAATAAAGGATTTTTATAAATACATAATTCTTATAGTCATAGTGATTGGATTAATTTTATCCTATGTATTTTCAAACTTAATTTCTAAACCTCTAGTGAAATTAAATAAATCTGCAAAGAAAATGAGTGCTATGGATTTCTCTGAAAAGTGTGATATAGAACGTGAAGATGAAATAGGAAATCTAGCTAAAACTTTAAACTTTTTATCTAAAAATCTATCTAATGCCCTAGATGATTTAAAAATAAAAAATAAAAAGTTAGAAGAGGATATAGAAAAGGAAAGAGAACTAGAAAAACTTAGAAAAGATTTTATTGCTGGAGCATCCCATGAACTTAAAACTCCTATTGGTATAATATCTGGATATGCTGAGGGAATAAAAGACGGTATAGTAGATCATAAGGATCAAGGAGTTTACTTAGATATAATAATTGATGAAGCAGAAAAAATGAACAAATTAGTTATGGATATGCTTGAACTTTCAAAGCTTGAGGCTGGAAAAATTGATTTACATATAATAGATTTTTCCCTTACTGAACTTACTGAGGAAGTTTTAGTAAAGAATTCTGTTGACATAAATAAAAATAATTTAACTGTAATAAAAAACTACTCTCCTACTGAAGATTTATATGTTCAAGGAGATGACTTTAAAATAGAACAGGTACTAACTAATTTTGTTACCAATGCTATAAAATATTCTGAACCTAACAACCAAATAATAATAGATATAAAACCAGTTGAGGAAGATAAAATCTACTTCTCAATTGAAAATACCGGTGCCCATATTCCTGATTCAGACATAAATAAAATTTGGACTCAATTTTATAGGGGAGATACCTCAAGAAATAGAGGCTCTAGAAGTACAGGACTTGGACTATCCATAGTTAAAAATCTACTTCAAGCTCACGAAAGTGAATTCGGAGTTATGAACACAGAAAATGGGGTTAAATTCTACTTTACCCTAAAAAAATCTAAAGAAATAGATGAAGTAGAAGAAATCTAAAGGTCATGTATCAAAGTAACTTTTAATAAAGCTTACAAACAATATGAAGAGAATATCTAGATGAGCTTTAGAATTTAAATTATTATGTAGAAGATATCACGTTAAAAAGCTTAGACTGTTTGAAGCGCAGCAAGTTTCTAAGCTTTAGTGATATCTTCGGAGTAATAATTATAAATTCTTAGCGAAATCTAGTAATTCTCGGAATATGTTTGTAAGCTTTATTATGTTTTTATACATAACCTTTTAGTTTTTTAAAGCATTCCACCATCTACAGTTAATATTTGTCCTGTTAGGTATGAAGAATCCTCTGAAGCTAAAAATTTTGCCACTCTTCCAATCTCTTCAACCTCTCCAAATCTATTCATAGGAATTTCTTCCTCTAGCCCCTCTTTTTCTTCCTTACTAAGCCATGAATTCATCTCTGTATTTATTACACCTGGAGCTATACAATTTACTCTTATTCCCCAAGGAGCTATTTCTTTTGCTAAGGCCTTAGTAAATAAATTCATTCCTCCCTTAGTAGTTGAATATAAAACTTCGCAAGAAGCCCCAACATTTCCCCATATAGATGATATATTTATAATTGATGAATTACTTCCTTCTCTTAATAAGTCCATAGAATCCCTTGTAAGCTTCATAGCACCTATTAAGTTAACATTCATAATAGAATCTATCTCTTCATCACTAGTATCCATAAACAATCCTATTTTTGAAATTCCAGCATTATTTACTAATACATCAAGTTTTCCAAATTTATTTTTAATGGAACTTATTATATTATTTCTCTCATCCTTATTTGCTACATTTCCACCTAAAACTTCTCCTGAACCACCTAGTTCCTTAATCATATTTAAGGTTTCATTAGCCCCTTCTAAATCACTATTATATCCAACTAAAACAAAAGCTCCAGCCTTTCCAAATTCCCTTGCTATTCCTCTTCCAATTCCCTTTGAAGCTCCTGTTATATATACTATCTTTCCTAATAATTTTTTCTCCATTAATCCTTCATCCTTTTCTGCATAACATTAAAATTCTTAAAAGTTATTTTCACAAAACTATTATATAACTAAGTTATAAGACTATCTTAAAACATCTCTTATTATTCTCTTTGCATTCTTATAATATATTTTCTCTATTTCCTCCTCTTTAAATCCTTCAATCTCCAAAGCATTTAATAATAAATTCATCTTACTTGAATCTTTAATTTCAACCTCATTTTCTATACCATCAAAATCAGATCCTAAGGAAATAACATCTATTCCCCCAATATTTCTTATGTGTTTTATATGTCTAACCATATTTCTTATGGAAGCTAAATTTAAATCCTCTTCCCACTCTTCTTTTAAGAAAGCATTGCAAAAGTTTATTCCTGTTACTCCACCATTATTAGCTAGCTCTTTAATCATATGGTCAGTTAAATTTCTGCTATGATTAGTCTTTGTTCTACTATTAGAATGAGATGCTATAATTGGACTCTTTGAATATTTTATTACATCATAGAATCCTCCATCAGAAAGATGAGAAACATCTATTAACATTCCTAGACTATTCATTTCTTCCACAACTTCTATCCCCTTTTTAGTAAGCCCCTTATCCTTATATTTAAATTCATAATTTGGATATCCTAAGTCATTTATATAATTCCAAGTTAAAGTTATTAAAGAAACTCCCTCTTCTTTAAACTCTCTTAACTTTTCAATGTCACCCTTAATAGCATCTCCCTCTTCAATAGTTATAAAGGCTCCTATTTTATCCTCTTTTTCGGCCTTTTCTAGGTCACTTATATTTCTGCATAAGACTATATCTCTTGAATTCTCATTTATTTCTCTTTTAAAATTCTGTAGCATTTCTTTGCAATAAGAATAAGTATCAGAGTTATATTCTTTATTTATAAATAAAGCAAAGAATTGAGCTAAAGCATCTCCTTCTCTTAATTTATTTATATCAACTTTCAAATCATTTCTAAAAAGCTTTTTATTTTCTTGAAGCATACGTGATGCTGTATCACAATGAAAATCTATAAAATTCATAAAAATCTTCATAGGTAAATTCCTATGAAAGTTCACCTCTTTCATCTAGTAATATGAATATTTTCACAATATAAACTATATCAAAATTTTTTCTCTTTTTAAATTATTCTCTTGTAATACTATTATTATTAAAAAATTAAAGCCATGTTACAAATTTAAATTGCAACATGACTTTAATTCTTTATTCAGTATTTCTTAAAGAGAATACTAAATTCACCAAATCAAAATTTTAATACTCCCTTTAAAAACTATTTTTTAATTATTAATATAAAGGATATTTAGCACATAAAGCTTTAACTCTTGCCTTTAATGGTTCTAAATCTCCATCTTTTTCTTTAATAGCATCATTTATTATAGAAGCTATTTCTTTCATTTCTTCTTCTTTAAATCCTCTAGTTGTTATAGCAGGAGTTCCTATTCTAACACCACTAGTAACAAATGGGCTTCTTGTTTCATTTGGTACAGTATTTTTGTTTAAAGTTATTCCTATACTATCTAAAAGAATTTCTGCATCTTTACCAGTTATATCTTTATTAGTTAAATCAACAAGTATTAAATGGTTATCAGTTCCATTTGAAACTAATTTAAATCCATAAGATTCTAAAGCTTCTGCTAAAACATGTGCATTTTTAACAACTTGCTCCATATATGTTTTAAAACTTGGTTCTAATGCTTCTTTAAAACAAACAGCCTTTGCAGCTATTATATGCATTAAAGGACCACCTTGTATTCCTGGGAAGATATTCTTATCTAATGCTTTTGCAAACTTTTCTTTACAAAGTATTAATCCACCTCTTGGTCCTCTTAAAGTTTTATGAGTTGTTGATGTAACAAAATCAGCATAAGGAACTGGTGATGGATGTAAGCCTGTAGCTACAAGCCCTGCAATGTGAGCTATATCAACCATTAAGTATGCTCCTACCTCATCTGCTATCTCTCTTAAAGTTTTAAAATCTATAATTCTTGAATATGCACTAGCTCCTGCAACTATTAATTTAGGTTTATGTTTAAGAGCTAATTCTCTTACAGTTTCATAATTTATTGTTTCTGTCTCTTTATCTACACCATATGACATGAAATTAAATAATCTACCTGAAAAGTTAACTGGTGAACCATGAGTTAAGTGTCCTCCATGGCTTAAATCCATTCCTAATACAGTATCACCTGGCTCTAATATTGAAAAATAAACAGCCATATTAGCTTGTGATCCTGAATGTGGTTGTACATTAGCATGCTCAGCCCCAAATAATTTTTTTACTCTTTCTCTTGCTAAATCTTCAACCTCATCTACTACGTGACATCCACCATAGTATCTTTTTGAAGGGTAACCCTCAGCATATTTATTTGTTAAATATGATCCCATAGCTTCCATAACAGCTTTGCTAACAAAGTTTTCTGAAGCTATAAGCTCTATACTATTTTCTTGTCTTTCTTTTTCCTTTTGAACAAGATGTGCAATTTGCTCATCTTCTCTTTCTAAGTTGTCAAAATTCATTTTCTTCACCCCAAACGTAAAATGTATATTACTTATTATAAATTTATTAATTATTTTTAGCAACAAAAAATAATTTGTTTATATTTTGATTAAACTAATATGAGTTTGTATAGCTTATTTTAACTTTTCATATGTTATAATTACTATATTGGTTATAAATTTACATAGGGGAGAATAATATGGATTTTGACAAAGTATTACATATTGCAACTTTTGCAGGTAGAATAATACTAGAAAGCGGTGGAGAAACTTACAGAGTTGAGGAAACTATATGTAGAATCTGCGCTGCTTACGGTATTAGATATGCTGAAAGTTTTGTTACCCCAACTGGAATTATGGTTTCTGTTTATGATGAGAATAATTATACAACTACTTTAGTAAAAAGAGTTACTAATAGAACTGTTGATTTACAGAAAATCCACTTGGTTAATGAACTTTCAAGAAAACTTTATACGGAAAAATATTCTCTTGATGAGGTTTTAGAAAAATTAATAGATATAAATGAAAACTGTCCTAAATACGATTTCAGAACAAATCTAGTATTTTCAGCCATAGCAGCTGCTGGGTTTACCACTATATTAGGAGGTAATATAGAAGACTGCGTAGTATCATTTTTTGTTGGAATGTTTGTAAAACTAGCTACCTTTAAGGCTGGTGAATTAGGAATAAACGCCTTTTTTATAAATACTTTAGGTGGAGCAATCGCTGCTCTCTTATCCTTAATAGCCTATAGCTTAGGAGTTGGAAGCAATCTAGATACAATGATAATAGGTAGTATAATGCTATTAGTTCCTGGTTTATCTATTACAAATGCTATTAGAGATACAATAGCTGGTGATTTAATATCAGGCCTTATAAGGGCAGCTGAGGCCTTCTTAGTAGCTATCTCTATAGCTGTTGGAACTGGTATGGTTATGAGCATTTGGATTTACTTTGGAGGTGGTATATAAGTGGTTTTAATTAAAGAAGTTCTAGCTACCTTCATAGCTACTATAGCTTTTGGAGTATTATTTAATATTCACGGAAAGAATTTATTCTTTGCCGGAATAGGTGGAGCCTTAGGGTGGCTAGTTTATAAAATAGGATTATATTTTGGACTAAGTGTCATATTATCAATGTTCTTTTCAGCAATTGCCTTTAGTGCTTATTCTGAAATATATGCAAGAATTTTAAAAACTCCAGTAACCACAATAGTTGTTTGTGCCTTAATCCCCTTAGTTCCTGGAGGGGGCATGTATAATACTATGTACGAAGCTATAAAGGGAGATGCTATGTCAACTTGGAATCAAGCCATAATGACAATTTCATCTTCAGGTGCATTAGCCTTAGGAGTTTTATTTGTATCTACAATCACTCGTTTAATAAACAATAGAAAAAAACAATATACTCATGGATCATTAAATCCTAAAAACATATTATTATTTAAAAAATTAAAAAACAAAAGCAATATAGATTTTCATACAAAAAAATAGACCACCTTTGTGGTCTATTATTTTACAAAACTATTTAATGTTTTTATTAATTGTTCTAAACCTGCTAATTCCTCTTTATCCTCTTCTCCTATACCCATACAATTTCTAGCATAGTTTTCTATAAGAAGTACCCCAACTTTGTTTATAGCAGCTCTTATGGCAGATATTTGAGTTAATACATCCCTACAACAAACATCCTTCTCTACCATTCCTTGAATTCCTTTTACTTGCCCCTCTATTTTTCTTAATCTTACAAGTATATCTTTTCTTAAAGCTTCATTATCATTCAAAATTTACACCTCATACCATTATTGTAATCTAATATATAATATTTTTAATTTATATTATTATTTCATATTAATTACTTAATATACCTTAATTCCTAATTGAAAGTCAATAAAAATAGCAATCTATAATTAAGATTTACTTTTTAAATGGTAAAGTAATAAAAACTCTTAACTTATAAAGTGTAAGCCTTTTTACTCATTTTCCATATAAATTGACTAAAATTAGCGTGAGTAAAAACCCACGCTAATTAAGTTTACTTTAGTATCTCAATTTAGATTGCTCAAAAATTATTCTGCCGTATCTTCTTTCTTTATTGTTTCAATTCCTAATTCTTTTAATTGTTCTTCATCTACTATATTAGGTGCTTCAGTTAAATAACAGAATGCATTTTGGTTTTTAGGGAATGTTATAACGTCCTTGATATTTTCAGTTCCTGCTAAGAACATTATCATTCTATCTAAACCGAAAGCTAATCCGCCGTGTGGTGGTGGTCCAAATTTAAATGCTTCTAATAAGAATCCAAATCTTTCCCAAGCTGATTCTTGAGTAAATCCTAATACTTCAAACATTTTTTCTTGAAGTTTAGTATCATGTATTCTTATAGATCCTCCACCTAACTCTTCTCCATTTAATACTAAGTCATAAGCCTTAGCTCTAACTCTTCCTGGATCAGTATCTAAGTACTTTATATCCTCATCCATTGGCATTGTAAATGGATGGTGAGCTGCAAAGTATCTTCCTTCTTCTTCATCGTACTCAAGAAGATCAAACTCTGTTATCCATGTGAAGTTAAATTCACTCTTATCTTTAACTAAATCAAATTTTCTTGAAAGCTCTAATCTTAATTCTCCTAAAGCTTTTAAAACTACTGAATTTTTATCAGCAACTATAAGGATTAAATCTCCTGTTTTAGCTCCCATAGTTTCAATTATTTTGTTTAATTCCTCTTCTTGGAAGAATTTAGCTATTGGTGATTTAACACCTTCTTCTTTTAATTGAATCCATGCTAATCCTTTAGCTTTGAAAGTTTTAACGAACTCTCCTAATCTATCAATGTCTTTTCTTCCCATAGAAGCTCCGCCTTCTAAGCATAAACCTCTAACAGAACCGCCATTAGCTACAGCGTCTGTGAATACTTTAAATCCACATTCTTTAACAACATCACTTAAGTTTGTTATTTCCATTCCAAATCTTAAGTCTGGTTTATCTGAACCGTATTTTTCCATAGCATCTTTAAATGTCATTCTCTTTATTGGAGTTTTTACATCTACTCCTAAAACTTCTTTAAATACATGTTTTATTAAACCTTCATTTAAAGCCATAACATCATCTTGCTCAACAAATGACATTTCTAAGTCAACTTGAGTAAACTCTGGTTGTCTATTAGCTCTTAAGTCTTCATCTCTGAAACACTTAACTATTTGGAAGTATCTATCAAAACCTGATACCATTAATAATTGTTTAAATAATTGTGGTGATTGAGGTAATGCATAGAACATTCCTGGATAGTTTCTTGATGGAACAAGATAGTCTCTAGCTCCTTCTGGAGTTGACTTTGTAAGTATTGGTGTCTCCATTTCTAAGAAACCATTTTGATCTAAATAATCTCTTATTGCTTTAGTTGTCTTATGTCTTATTTTGAAGATATTTTGCATATCTGGTCTTCTTAAATCTAAGTATCTATACTTTAATCTAATACTTTCAGCAGCATCTAAATCTTCTTTTATATATATTGGAGGAGTATCTGACTCAGATAAAATCTTTAATTCCTCAGCTTTTAACTCAACCATACCTGTTGGCATGTTTGGATTTACTGATTCTCTCTTAACTATTTCACCTGTTACAGCAATACAATATTCAGGTCTTATTGATTTTGCTTTTTCTAGGATTTCTTCTCCTAAATCATCATTAAATACAACCTGTAAAATTCCTTCTCTATCTCTTAAGTCTATAAATTGAAGACCTCCAAGATTTCTATTTCTTTGAACCCAACCCATTACGGTTACTTTTTGTCCAATATGGCTTTCTCTAGCGTCGCCACACATTATGTTACGCTTTAATCCATTTAAAGCTTCACCCATTTTAATTCTCCTCCTGTCTATTACTTAACTATATTTACTATTTCATTTATATCTAAGCTGACTTCGAATTGTTCTCCATCGCTCATTCTCTTAATTTTAATTTTGTTTTCTTCTATTTCAGAATCACCTATAACAAAAGTATATTTAGCTCCTATTTTATTAGCATATTTCATTTGAGCTTTAACACTCTTTCCTAAGTGATCTATTTCAGCCTTGATGCCAGCTTTTCTAAGGTTAAATGCTAATTTCATAGCTTCAAGCTTAGCATTATCTCCCATTGAGCCAATATAAACCTCACATCTAACAGGTTCAGGAATTTCTATTCCTTCTTCATCTAATATTAAAAGAAGTCTTTCTAAACCTAATCCAAATCCCATGGCTGGAGTTTTAGGACCATCTACTTCTTCTACTAGATAATCATATCTTCCTCCACCACAAACTGTTAATCCATCTTTTATAACTTCAAAAACAGTTTTACTATAGTAATCTAATCCTCTTACTATTTGTGGATCTATGTTATACTCTATTCCCATAACATCTAAGTAAGCTTTTAACTTACTAAAGTGATCACTACACTCTTCGCAGATGTAATCTAGTATTGAAGGAGCTTCCTTAACTATTTCCTTACATCTCTTTTCTTTACAATCTATGATTCTCATAGGATTCTTTTCAAATCTTGTTTTACAAGTTTCACAAAGATTATCATAGTTCTCTTTTAAGTATTGTTTTAAAGCTTCATTGAATTTCGCTCTACATTTTGGACATCCTAAACTGTTTATATTTAAGCTTAATCCTTTTATTCCAAAATCCTCTGTTAATGCTCTCATAACTAAAGATAAGATTTCTGCATCAATAGAAGCTTCTTGTGAACCAAAAACTTCTATTCCATATTGATGGAATTCTCTTAATCTTCCTTTTTGCATTTTTTCATATCTAAAGCATGGAGTAAAATAGAACATTTTTGTTGGCTGAGCATCAGCATATAAACTATTTTCAATAAATGCTCTAACAGCTGGAGCTGTCCCCTCTGGTTTAAGAGTTATACTTCTTCCACCTTTGTCTTCAAAAGTATACATTTCCTTTTGAACCACGTCAGTAGTTTCTCCAACTCCTCTTTTGAAAAGTTCAGTTGCCTCAAACATAGGAGTTCTGATCTCTCTAATTCCATATTCAGCTGATATTTTTCTTAACTTTTCTTCTATATAATGCCATTTATAAGCGTCATTAGGTAACATATCCTTTGTACCCTTTTGAGCTTGTATCGCCATAAACAACTCCTCCTACATAATATTAAATTTTTTATTTATATAAAGTATCAAGTAATTCTATCTTACCTTCAACCATTTCCTCTATTCTTTTTACATATTCCTTTACATCTTTAACATTTGCAAATCTTTCTATACGATTTTTATCTTCTTCTAAAAATACTACCTTAGAAACTGCATCTGCTCCTAATGCAATTATAGTCTGCTTATCTTCAATCATTTGAATATTGTAGATACATTCCTTGTTATCTTTTGAATATCCCACATTCTCCATGTTACCAACCATATTTTTTTGTCTATACATATAATATGGATGCATATTTAGTTCTCTACCTAAAACTTTACTCATCTCATACATCTTATTAAGATTTTTTTGCTCTGCAATAGTTATAGTATTATGTAAAACTAAATTTTCATGAAGTCTTGATGCCCTTTTAATAGACATCCCATGAATAGTTAAACTATCTGGATTAAGCTCCTTTATCATAGAGCATGTTTTAGAAACCTCTGAAATATCTTCATTTGGAAGACCTATTATAATATCCATATTTATGTTATCAAAGTCTAGGCTTCTTGCCAAATTGAATTTATCCACTACATCCTCTGTTAAATGCCCTCTACCTATTGATTTCAAGGTTTTATCGTTCATACTTTGAGGATTTATAGATATTCTAGATACTTCATATCTCTTCATAGTTTTTAATTTTTCTTCAGTTATAGAATCAGGTCTTCCACATTCAACAGTGAACTCCTTTATTCCTTTATTATTAACGAAACTATCATATATATGTTTCATTAATACTTCAAACTGTTCATTATTCACTGAGGTTGGAGTACCTCCACCAAAATAAACAGTTTCTATCTTTAAGCCTTTCTTTGATACATAATCACTTATAGCTGAAATTTCTTTGCTTAAAGCTTCTAAATAAGGCTCAACATCTTTCTTGCATCCAGCTATAGGATTTGCTGCAAAGGAACAATAAAGGCATCTTGTAGGACAAAAAGGCATACCAACATATATACTTATGTTTTTTTCCTCTTTATTTACAAAACTTTCTTCTCTTTCTGCAACTTCTATGCAAAGTTTAGCTTTTTCTTCCCTAGCCATATAATTATCTTCAAAATATTTTATTATCTCTTCCTCAGATTTTCCTTCTCTTATTAGAGATAAAGCTATTTTACTTGGTCTTATTCCAACTAATGTTCCCCAAGGATATTCATCCTTAAGAGTTTCAGATAAAAATTTGAATATTCCCTTTTTAAGTTCTGTTTTAAATCCGTATCCTTCTTTGAACTCATAAGAAAAACTATTGTCTCCCTCTGAAATCTTAACCATATTTTCAGATATAAAGACATCGTAGTCTCTCTCTTCATCTTCATTTACAAACTTTAATTCCTTAAAAGTATAGAATATATTAAACATTTGATAAACGTCATATCTATACTTTAAGTCATTAAGATATATTTTAATATACATAAAAATCTCCTGCCAAAAATGGGTTTCTTTGTCTTTCGTGTTTAATTGTTGAACTTGGTCCGTGTCCTGGATATACTGCTATGTCATCACCTAACGGAACCAATTTATCATTTATACTCTTAAGAAGAGTGGAATGATTACCCCCTTCAAAATCACTTCTTCCAATTGATTCTCTAAATAGAGTATCCCCTGTAAAAAGACAATTATCTATTAAGAAGCATAATCCTCCTGGAGTATGTCCTGGTGTTTCTAGGCATTTTATTTCATAATTATCTGAAAACTTAAGAGTATCTCCATCTTTTAAATATCCATCTGCCTTTGGAAGTTTTCCAAAAACATCAACATTTCTTTCTATCATATCTTCATCTTTTTTATCTATATAAAAAGGTATTTTATATTTTTCTGAAAGTTTTTGCACAGCTCCCACATGATCAAAATGTCCATGAGTTAATAATATCATTTTTGGTTTTGCATCTAAAGATTCTATTACACTTTCAATTCTTGATGCTTCTTCACCTGGATCTACTATTATACTATCCTTAGTTTCTTCATCTATAACAATATAACAATTAGCTTGATACATTCCTACTGGAATTGTTTTTATTAACATATCAATCCCTCCTAAAAAATGAAGTTTAATTTATATTTTTAACCGAATTTATAGGAGTCTAACTTGTTAAGCTAAACTCCTATAAAAACTTTCAATGTTTAACTTTTCTAAAAGCCTATATTTATTATAATGCTTTATTGTCAAAATAGTAATATTTGTTTAGAAATTCTTTTTGCTATCTAAAATTAAAGTTACAGGCCCATCATTTTCTATGTCAACTACCATATGGGCACCAAAGACTCCAGTTTCAACTTTTATGCCCTCTTCTCTGCACATGCTTACAAACTCATCAAAAAGTTTTTTAGCTTCATCGCCTCCAAGAGCATTCATGAAGTTTGGTCTTCTTCCCTTTCTACAGTCTCCATAAAGGGTAAATTGTGATATAAGAAGTAGTTCTCCACAAACATCCTTTAAAGATAAATTCATTTTATCTTCTTCATCTTCAAAAACTCTTAAGTTTAAAACCTTATCTTTCATATATTTTAAGTCTTCAATAGTATCCTCTTTACCAATTCCAACTAATACATTAAAGCCTTTATTTATACTTCCAACTATCTCATTATCCACTTTAACAGAGGATTTATTTACTCTTTGAACTACAACTCTCACGGTTATGCCCCCTTTTATTTATTTACTCTATAAACGTCTAATATTCCTTGTAGTCTTCTTATTTTCTTCATTAATTCTTTTAATTGTTCTATATTATCAATTTTTACTTGAATATTTATATTTGCTACTCCATTTTTACCTGATTTAGCATTTAAAGAAAGTAGGCTAAGATTAGAGTCAGTTATAACTAACATAACATCAGATAATAAACACATTCTATCCTCTGCTTTAACTTCAAGTTCAGCCACATATGCAGTTCCCTTTTCAGTTCCCCAACTAACATCTACAACTTTCTCTCTCTGTTTTTCTACTATAGCCTTAAAATTAGAACAGTCCTTTCTATGTACAGAAACTCCTCTTCCCTTAGTTATATACCCAGCTATATCATCTCCAGGTACAGGATTACAACATCTTGCAAATCTAACCATTATATTGTTTAATCCCTTAACAGTTACTCCATAGCTTTGTTTTTTCTTTGTTTGTCTTTCAGTTTTAGCTATTTGTTCTTCAATATTTTTATTTAATTCCTCTTCAGTAACCTGTTTTACAACATTCTCTTTAAGCTTAGATATTACGGTAGATGAAAGTAACTCTCCTTCTCCTACGGCTACATATATTTCTTCAACATTATTTAAATGATATCTCTTTAATAATTTGTCATATAATGGCCCTTTGCAAAGGTCTGAAAATACTAAGGATTGCTTTTTACATTCCTTTTCAAGCATTTCCTTTCCTCTTTCTAAATTTTCTTCTCTTCTTGCTTTTCTAAGCCATTGTTTTATTTTACTTCTAGCTTGATTACTATTAGCTATATTTAACCAATCTATATTAGGCCCTCTAGATGATGAAGATGTTAATATCTCTACTATTTCCCCAGTTTTAAGCTTGTAATCTAAAGTTACTATCTTTCCGTTAACTTTGGCTCCTACACACTTATTTCCTATATCTGTATGAATCTTATATGCAAAGTCTATAGGAGTTGCTCCCGCTGGTAAATTTATAACTACCCCTTTAGGAGTAAATACAAATATTTCATCTGAGAATAAGTCAAGTTTGAATCCTTCCATAAACTCAGTTGCATCAACAGCTTCCTTTTGCCACTCAAGTATATCTCTAAGCCATGTTAACTTGTTTTCAAAAGTCATATCTTTTGAATCAGTTCCAGTAACACCACTCTTATATTTCCAGTGAGCTGCTATTCCGTACTCAGCCGTTCTATGCATTTCAAAAGTTCTTATTTGAATTTCAAAAGTCTTTCCTTCACTTCCTATTACTGTTGTATGTAAGGATTGATACATATTAGGTTTTGGCATCGCTATGTAATCTTTAAATCTACCTGGTATTGGCTTATAAATCGTGTGTACTATACCTAGTACTGCATAGCAATCTTTAACTGTATTAACTAAAATCCTTATAGCTGTTAAATCAAAGATTTGTTCTATGCTCTTATGTTTATTTACCATTTTTCTATATATACTGTAGAAATGTTTTGGTCTTCCTTCTATGTCGCTATCTATATTAGCTTTATCTAAATTTTCTTTTAGCTCTTCAATTATACGAGAAATAAATTTTTCTCTCTCTACCCTTTTTTCAGCTATCATATTTACTAAGTCATAATATTCTTCTGGGTGAATATATCTTAAACACAAATCTTCTAATTCCCACTTTATTTTAGATATACCTAATCTATGAGCTAAAGGTGCAAATATATCTAAAGTTTCTTGAGCTTTTTTCTTCTGTTTTTCAGGCTTCATATATTTAAGTGTTCTCATATTATGAAGTCTATCTGCTAGTTTTATTATTATAACCCTTATGTCTTTAGCCATTGCTAAAAGCATTTTTCTTACATTGTCAGCTTGTTGTTCTTCTTTGCTTTTATATTTTATCTTACCAAGTTTAGTAACGCCATCAACTAAGTTAGCTACTTCAACATTAAAAATATTACTTATATCTTCATAAGTATAATCCGTATCTTCTATGACATCATGAAGAAGTCCTGCAACTATAGTATTTGTGTCCATTCCCATATCAGCTAATATCATAGCTACGCTAATAGGATGAATTATGTATGGCTCTCCTGATTCTCTTTTTTGTTCTTTATGTGCTTCAAAAGCTAAATCATATGCTTTTTTAACTAAATCTATATCAACATTGTTCCCATTAGCTTTTATTTTAGAAATTAGTTCTTCTAACATACTGGATTATTCTCCCCTACTTAAAATTTCTTTTAATATATTATATTATTATATAACAAAAAAATAAAATAAACCAATAATAAAATTAATGGCTGGTCAATAAACCAGCCATTTTAAACTCTATTATAATTTTTTACAAAATTAAAGAATTTTAAACATCATAATCAACTAATGATGTTACTTCGTATCCTTTTAATTTATCTCTTCCTTTTAATTCTGTTAACTCAATAGTAAATGCTAATCCAGCAACTTCTCCACCAGCTTGTTCTACTAATTTAGCAACAGCAGCTATTGTACCACCAGTAGCTAAAAGATCGTCAACTATAGCAACTCTCATACCTGGTTTTATAGCATCTTTGTGTATTTCTAAAGCATCTTTTCCATACTCTAAATCATATTCTACTCTAACTGTATCCCCTGGAAGTTTACCTGGCTTTCTTACTGGAATGAATCCAACACCTAAAGCATATGCTACAGGAACTCCAAATATAAATCCTCTAGCTTCTGGTCCAACTACAACGTCAATATTCTTATCTTTGAAGAATTCTGCCATTTGGTCAACTGAATCTCTTAAGCCTTCTCCATCTGCTATTAAAGTAGTTATGTCTTTAAAACTTATTCCCTTCTTAGGAAAATCTTCTATAACTCTTATTTTATCCTTTAAACTCATTACTTTGCCTCCAAAATCAATAAATATATATAAATTTTAATTACTACCTTATTTTTTCATTATAAATATATTTAGTTATTTGCTCCGCTCTGTCCTTATCATTTGTAGTTAATAACTCCACAATTATCTTCGCGTTATCTTTTTTGCTAATGGCACCTTCTCTTGGAGTTATCTCATTAACTATTTTATTAATACTATCTATATTTATATCACTAATATTAAAGAAACTCTTAATAGCATTCAATCCTATACTATTAGTATATCTTAAATATTGAATGCCTTCCTTTAATATTATTCCATTTTCCCCTTTATTTTTAACGTTCTTTGAAACACTACCTATAAGTATTAAATCTAAATACTTATTTATTCTTTTCATGTTATAATATATAGCAATAGCTTGCATTAACTTAAAAGTTAACCCCGAATTAGTCAAATCCTTATATCTATATGAACACTTTTCTTCACTTGGGTTTATATATGTTGAATCATATATGCATTTTGTGCGTTTATTTTCCATTATTATTAGATCTATATTAAATCTATTACAGAGATTCTCCACCTCTTTATTTTTAAGTCCACAACCTACTGTTATTAAAAGTTCTGCACCTAAAAAAGCAATATCTTCTCTTAAAGTATATTCATCTATATCATAATTTTTCTCTTCATGTTCTGAACTTACACAATATTCAACATCAGCATTTAAATACTTTAGTATAAGCATTAAAGATGATATTGCACATATGGAATCTAAATCACATCCACCATATATAACTATCTTTTCTCTATTGTTAATTGCAGATGCTAGTCTTTCTATTGCTTTATTCATATTTTTAATGTTAAAAGGGCTATACCCAGATATGTAATTAGTGCAATATATGTTTTTCCAAGCCTTCTGCATAATTTAACTCCTCCATAAAATTAAGAAAACAAGTATATTATAATTTAAAATTACCTTTTTGACAAATACTTTTCAAATAAATACGTATTCATTAGTCATTTTTATTACTTTTCTCCTATTTTTCTTAAAAAACAATAAAAATTCTAATTAAAATAAAAAAAAATGCTAAAAGTTATAAAACTTTTAGCATTTATATACTATTACTTATTTCTTGCCTTTTTATTTTTTTGTCTGTTAGCTAAAATACACCAAATTGGACTTGCTATAAATATTGAAGAACAAGCTCCTGATGCTATACCAACTATTAATGGGAAAGCAAAATCTCTAACTGTAGGAACAAATATATAAACACAAACTATAGTGATTAAAGTTGTAAGTGTTGTATTTATAGATCTTGACATTGTTTGAGTTATACTCATGTCTGCAATCTCTTCCACAGATTTTCCTCTAAGTTTTTTTCTATTTTCTCTTATTCTATCAAATATAACTATTGTATCATTTATAGAATAACCTACTATTGTAAGTATAGCCGCTATAAATGGAGTATTTATTGTTATTCCAAATACAGCATAAACACTTATAGTTATTAATACATCATGTAATAGAGCTATTATAGCTGCAATACCAAAAGAGAATTCAAATCTTATAACTACGTATATAAGCATACCTATTACGGCTATCACAAGAGCTACTATGGCATTTGTTGTTAAATCTCTTCCTACTGAAGCCCCAATCTCATTTTGTGATACTAAGGCATCATCTTTTAAATCATATTTTTCTTTAAGAGCCTTAAAGATATCATTAACTTGAGAACTATTTAACTCTTTTGCTTTTATTTGAAGTTCAGTGCCATTAACTTGATTTGTAACGGCATCCTTTGAATATTCATCTACAATTTTATCAACATCGGTTTTATTAAAATCTGTACCCATGTTTATTACAACCTGAGTACCCCCTCTAAAGTCGATTCCAAAGTTCATACCTTTAGTAAACATAAATCCAAAACCTATAACAATTATAAGAATTGATATAGTAAACCATATTTTCTTCTTCTCTACAATTTTAAGCATTATGTCTACCTCCTTTTATACGACCAAACATTGAAGGCTTATTTAATATTCCCATGTTGAATCCTAAATTCATAAAGAATCTTGTCATTATTATAGCGGTAAACATACTTATTACAATACCTATTAATAATGTTAAAGCAAATCCTTTAACTGGTCCTGATCCAAAGAAGTATAATACTAAACCAGCAATAAGGGTTGTTATATTAGAATCCATTATTGATCTTAAAGCATTGCTAAAACCTATTTTCATAGCTGATGTTATACTTCTACCATTTCCAAGTTCTTCTTTGATTCTTTCAAATATAAGTACGTTAGCATCTACTGCCATACCTACTGTTAATAAGAAAGCTGCTATACCTGGTAAAGTAAGAGTTACTCCTACTAATGCAAATATATAAAGCACTAATAATATATAAACACTTAGTGACATACATGCAATGAATCCTGGAACTCTATAGTATAGTATCATAAATAAGAATATTATAGCTACACCTATTGCTCCTGCTTTCAGAGCATTTGGAAGAGCATTTGCACCTAATTGAGCACCTACAGTCTCAACTGAAACTGCCTTAACTGGAACTGGTAATGCACCAGCATTTATTATTCCAGATACCTTTTCAGCTTCTTCCATTGATCTATTTCCTGAAATAATAGCTTCACCATTAGAAATTATGTCATTTACTACTGGATCTGTTAATGTTTCATTATCCATTTTTATAGCTATTTTTTGGCCTTTATATTTTTTTGTTGCCTCAGCAAACTTTTGCTTACCTTCTTCGTTAAGCTCTAATTTTATAACTGGCTTACCTGTTTGAGGGTCTATATATACACTTGACTTTTCAACATCTTTACCTGTTAAAATAACATCATCCTCAGGCCCTACAAATGTTAACTCCCCTGTTTTTTGAAGAGAATCCACTATAGTTCCTGAATCGTATTGTCCTGGAATATCAATTCTTATTCTATTATTTCCCTCTGTTGTTACTACAGTTTCTGAAACTCCAACCTTATTAACCCTTAAAGATAGAAGTTCCTTTGTTGTGTTTAATTGATCTACTGTTACGTCATTACTTTGGATTTCCATAAGAACAGAAACTCCACCTTGTAAATCCAATCCTTTAGTTATAACCTCATTAAACGTTTTAAATTGATAGTCCCCTAATGTAAATCCTTTGAACCCTGCTAGAGCTAAAAAACTTATCACTGCTATGGAGATAAAAAATAATATGAAGCTACCTAATTTTGATTTCATGGTTATCCCCCTCTGTAAAATTTTCTCTGATAAACTAAATTATATTAATATGTTGCCATATAGTCAATATATGGCAACAATTATTAATATTATATTTTTATTCAGCGTCCATAGTCTTTGACTTTAATGCAATAGCACACTCAATTCTTTTCTTTTGCATTTCACATCCAACTTCATAAGGAACATGAATATCGCCATTAAAGTTAAAGTTATTAGCTTGACATCCACCACTACAGTAGAATCTAGCCCAACATTCTTTACATTTTGGTTTATTATATATGTGAGCTTGTTTAAATTCTGTTGAAAGGTCTTTTCTGATTTCTCCATCATAGATATTTCCTAGTAAGAAATCAGTATTTCCAACGAATTGGTGACATGGATATATTTCTCCATCTGGAGTTACAGCAATATACTCATGACCTGCTCCACATCCTGCTATTCTCTTATAAACACAAGGACCACCATTTAAATCAATGTTAAAGTGATAGAATTTGAATATGTTATCTCCCTCTTCTAATCTTCTCACCATTTCATTGTATAATTTATCATACTCTCCAAATATAGTCGGTAAATCTTCTCTTCTTAAAGATAATTCATGTTCATCTGGAAGAACAACTGGCTCTATTGAAATCTCAGTAAATCCTTCATTAGCAAGAGCCATTACATCTTGGAAGAAGTCAGTATTATTTCTTGTAAATGTTCCTCTAGCATAATATTGTTTACTTGGATCTCTCTTTTCAACCATTTTCTTTATGTTTGGAAGTATTCTATCATAACTTCCTGAACCATCAACTCTTATTCTAACAGCATCGTTAACTTCTTTTCTTCCATCTATTGAAAGAATTATATTTCCGATGTTTTTATCTATATAATCGATTCTTTCATCATTTAAAAGAGTTGCATTAGTAGTCATAGTAAATCTTACATTTTTGCCTACTTCTTGTCCTCTTTTCTTACCATAATCTATTATTTCTTTTATAGTATCAAATACCATTAGTGGTTCCCCACCAAATAAATCAACTTCTATATTCTTTATTCCACCTGAATTTGCTAATACAAAATCAATAGCTTTTTTACCAACTTCAGCACTCATTGGTTTTCTACATCCTTTGTATTCTCCCTCGTCAGCGAAACAATATTTACATCTTAAATTACAGTCATGTACAACATTTAAGCATAATGCTTTTATGTATGAAGGTGCCTTGTCACTTTCTTTAGCAACCTCTTCATATAAATCTCCTGAGTATAAAGCGTCTTCTTCTACTAATTGAAGTAAATCTTCATAAGCCTCTTCAATTTCCTCAACTGGATATTTATCTTTTAACTTTTCAATTAAAGATTCCTTACTACTTAATTTGTTATCATTATCTATCATATTGTAAATAAGGTCATCAACAATATGAACACTTCCTGAGTTTACGTCTACTACGTAATACTCTCCACCTTGCATAAATTTATGAATTAATGCCACAATATTTCCTCCTAACTAAGAACTATGGCAGCAACTTTAAAAGTTACTGCCACTTAAGAATTTTTATAATTAATTTTCACAAGCTAAGTTTGCTACTGTAGCTGATGTTTTACAAGCTGATTGGCATGAGTTAGCACACTCTCTGCAATCTGCTGGTTTACATAAGCTCTTTTTTAAGCTTGACTTGTTTACTGTTTTTATACGCTTCATTTACTCTTCCTCCAATCAAAACTATCTTTAATATTATACCATGTTAAGGTTTAATTTTAAAGTTCTTTTTAAAAAGCTAATTTGATTTACCACCCTTATTCTTTCACATTATAATATAAAATTCAATACCTAAAATGAAAAAATAGTTATTTTAATGCATAAAATACATTAAAACAACTATTTCTTTAAATTATACTAATCAATCTTTGAACTTATGCCTTGTTTTGAAAACTCGATCTTTGTTCTATCTTGAGTAGTCTCTATTATAACGCTATCATCTTTTAATTTTACTATTCTACCTATGATTCCGCCTCTAGTTATGATCTTATCATTTACTTTTAGCTCATCTATCATAGCATCATATTTTTTCTTTCTTTTCTTTTCTGGTAAGATAAGTAAGAAATAAAATACACCAAACATTAAAATAAAAGGTAATACCATTGTTGCTATTTGTTGAAAATTCATACTAGCCACTCCCTTCTTATTATGTAAATTTTATATTATTAAGCTCTTCCATTCCATTCTTCTAACTTTTTAGCTTTGAATTCTGCAAAGTATCCGCCATCTATAGCATCTCTTATATCCTCCATAAGCTTATTATAGAAGTATAGATTGTGAAGAACACATAATCTCATAGCTAACATTTCTTTAGCCTTAAATAAGTGTCTTATATATGCTCTTGTGTAATTTTTACATGCAGGACATTGACATCCTTCATCTATTGGTCTAGCATCTAATTCAAACTTAGCATTCATTAAGTTTATTTTACCTTCCTTAGTGAAAACATGACCATGTCTTCCATTTCTAGCAGGTAAAACACAATCAAAGAAGTCTACTCCTCTTTCTACTGCCTCTAATATATTTGATGGAAGACCAACCCCCATTAAATATATTGGTTTATCCTCTGGTAAGTGAGGAACTACAGCATCTATAACTCTATACATTTCTTCATGAGTTTCTCCAACTGCTAATCCTCCAATAGCATATCCATCTAAATCCATTTCTCTTATAGTTTTAGCATGTTCTATTCTTATATCTTCATAAACTCCACCTTGGTTAATACCAAAAAGCATTTGCTCTTTATTAACAGTGTCATCTAATGAATTTAATCTATCCATTTCCTTTTTACATCTTTCAAGCCATCTTGTTGTTCTTGCAACTGACTTTTCTACATATTCTCTAGTTGATGGATTTGGAATACATTCATCAAAAGCCATAGCTATTGTTGAACCTAAATTACTTTGTATTTGCATACTTTCTTCTGGTCCCATGAATATTTTTCTACCATCTATGTGTGAGTTAAAATAAACTCCCTCTTCTTTTATCTTTCTCATTCCTGCTAATGAGAAAACTTGGAATCCACCTGAATCTGTTAAGATTGGTCTATCCCAATTCATAAAGTTATGTAAGCCTCCCATTTGCTTTACAATCTTATCTCCTGGTCTTAAATGTAAATGGTATGTATTAGAAAGCTCTACTTGACATCCTATTTCTTTTAAATCCATTGAAGAAACAGCACCTTTTATAGCTGCTAAAGTTCCTACATTCATAAAAACAGGAGTTTGAATTGTACCGTGAGGAGTTACAAACTCACCCCTTCTAGCTTTTCCGTCTTTTTTTAAAAGAGTATATCTTTTTTTAGTCATGAAAAAAGTCCTTCCTTTGCTTTTTATTTTATAAACATTGAATCTCCAAATGAGAAGAATCTGTATTTTTCTTTTACTGCAGTGTTATAAGCATTCATTATGTTATCTTGACCAGCTAAAGCTGAAACAAGCATTATTAAAGTTGATTCAGGTAAATGGAAGTTTGTAATTAAATTATCAACTATTTTAAACTTATATCCTGGATATATGAATATATCCGTCCATCCACTTTGTTCTCTAACTCTTCCATTTTCATCTCCAATAGTTTCTAAAGTTCTTGAAGATGTTGTTCCTACAGCAATTACTCTCTTTCCAGCTTCCTTAGTTTTATTTATAAGTTCTGCATTTTCTTTATCTAAATGATAATATTCTGAATGCATAACATGATTATTTACATCATCAACCTTTACTGGTCTAAATGTACCAAGTCCTACATGTAAAGTTAAATATGCTATATTAACACCTTTATCTTTAATTTCTTTTAATAATTCCTCAGTAAAATGTAATCCAGCTGTTGGTGCTGCTGCTGATCCCTTTTCTTTAGAATAAACTGTTTGATATCTTTCTTTGTCTTCTAATTTTTCATGTATATAAGGTGGAAGTGGCATTTGTCCTAATTCATCTAAAACTTGTTCAAATATACCATCATACTTAAACTCTATTATTCTATTTCCTTCTTCACCAATTTCTCTAACTATGGCTTTAAGTTTACCTTCTCCAAAAGTGAAAACTGTACCTACTTTAGCCTTTCTTCCTGGCTTAGCTAAACACTCCCACTTATCTCCTTCTATTCTCTTTAAAAGAAGAAATTCTATTTTACCACCAGTTTCTTCTTTTTCTCCTATAAGTCTAGCAGGTAATACTCTAGTATTATTTAAAACTAAAGTATCTCCTTCATTTAAATACTCTAATATATCATGGAATTTTCTATGTTCAATCTCTCCAGTTTTTTTATCTAAAACCATTAATCTTGAAGAATCTCTCTTTTCAAGTGGATATTGAGCTATAAGTTCCTCTGGTAGCTCAAAATAAAAATCACTTACTTTCATTTTAATTACACCTTCTCTATTTTATTTTTCAAATAACGTACACTGTTTAGAATCTATCTTAGATTCATTAAATCTAACTCTTCCTAAGTGTTTATATGCTTTATCTGTTGCCATTCTTCCCCTTGGAGTTCTAACTATAAACCCTTTTTGTAGAAGATATGGCTCATAAACATCTTCTATAGTATCTAATTCCTCTCCAACAAAGTAAGCTAAGGTTTCTATCCCTACTGGTCCTCCATTGAAGTTATCTATTATGGCTTCTAGAATTTTATTATCAATTCTATCAAAGCCTTCTCCATCAACTTCTAAAATCTCTAAGGATTTTTTTGCAGCCTCTTCTGTAATTTCATTATCATATAAAACTTCTGCAAAATCTCTTACTCTCTTTAAAAGTCTATTTGCTATTCTAGGAGTACCCCTTGACCTTTTAGCAATTTCAAAGGCCCCTTCTTCAGTTATATGGCATCCTAAAATTTCAGCACTTCTAATTATTATTTCCTTTAATTGTTCATCAGTATAATATTCCATAGAACATAAAACCCCAAATCTATCTCTTAAAGGTGAACTAAGCATACCAATTCTAGTTGTGGCACCTATTAGAGTAAATTTAGGTAAATCGAGTCTTATGGATTTACTAGCAGCCCCTTTACCAATAATTATATCTAAAACATAATCCTCCATGGCAGGATATAGTATTTCCTCTACACTTCTATTTAATCTATGTATCTCATCAATAAATAAAACATCATTAGTGTTTAAGGTTGTTAATATTGCCGCTAAGTCTCCTGCTCTTTCAATAGCAGGCCCTGATGTTATTTTAAGATTTCCACCCATTTCATTTGCTATTATATTAGCTAATGTTGTCTTTCCAAGACCTGGTGGCCCATATAAAATTACATGGTCTAAGGCTTCCTCTCTTCTTTGAGCAGCTTTTATGAATATGTTTAATCTTTCTTTAACTTTGTCTTGACCTATATATTCATTTATTTTCTCTGGTCTCAAACTGTATTCGTTAGTTGAATCTATTCCAATCTCATTAGAGGTAACTAATCTTTCACTCATTTAATTACACCTCCTAACGCATTAAAAGTTTTAAAGACTCCTTTATCATATTTTCTATAGATAATGTCTTATCAACTTTTTCTAAAGCTTTTTGAGCTTCCTTCTCTGTATATCCTAATGCCATTAAGGCACTTAATGTTTCATTTATATTGAAACTATAATCAGAATTATCATTAATTCCTTCTATTAATTGTCCCTCTTCAGAAGTAAGTTCATCTGGTTTTAACTTATCCTTAAGCTCTAGAATAATTCTTTGAGCCGTTTTCTTTCCTATTCCAGGTGCTCTTGTTATATGCTTTTCATCTCCCATCATTATTGCGTACTTTAAATTATTAACAGTACTAATGGATAAAAGTGATAAAGCAGCTTTTGCTCCTACTCCATTTATGGATAATAAAAGCTTAAACATTTCTAATTCTTCTCTTGTTGTAAATCCATATAGACCTATGAAATCTTCTCTAACGATCTGCTCTAGATATAGAAGAACTTCATCTCCCACTTTTGGCATATTAGACATTGTATTTCCAGATGTGAAAATTTTATATCCTATATTATTTAATTCTATTACAACATAATCCTTACTTATCCCTTGAAATTGGCCTCTTATATATTCGTACATATTTAATGCTCCTATGTATAATAAGTTCTTTAAATCTATATAATACTTTAACATGAAGAGGGAATATTATCAATGAATTACACAAAATTTACTATTCATTAAAAACACTCTAAACTCTCTATTTTCCTAGGTCATACTTTCATTTAAGTAATAAAAAAAGCCACATCTTACTAAGACATAGCTATTGATTATATATATTTTTTCAAATGATAAATCTACTTACATTTTTAACTTATATAATTTGTTATATTTTCTTCACACTCTTCTCTTGTATCATATTTCTTTTCAAAATTACTTATTTTACTTCTATCAACCTCCGGCAAATCTTCTATCTTCTTTGTGCTAACATCCTCTGGTTTTTCAATAAATGGTCTTCCATCTTCACCAGCCTTAAATATTGCTATGTACCCATCTTTTTCGCCTATATAATATTTACCAGCTTCTAATATTCCCATATCATTTAAGAAAATTATTTCTCCTGAAGTTGATGAAACTAATTCATACCCATCTTTTTCTACAGCAGAAATTAACTCATCCATATTTTCTCCCTTGATTTCATCATTTTTAACCATTTCTCCAATAGTAGTTTTATAATCAACTACAACATGGTCATCTAAAGTTCTTCTTGTAAATATTACATCCATATTCTCAGCTAAAACAAGTTCACCTTTTTTCTCTGTAACCTTCATATTAGTTTGTTGAATTTTTCTACTATTATAAAAGTAAGTTATCATATAACTGCTTGCAAATATAAATATGCCTAAAAGAATAAATATTAAGTTTTTGATTTTATCATTATTTTTTATATTATTAAAATTCATATCATCACCTCATTGGTGATTATTAACATATTTTCTCTTTTTATACACACATTTTATGTTTTTTTATTTTCAAACACTTTTAATATTAATATTCTATCTAAATCTCCCTAGCTTTTTTTAATAACCTTCCTATAGTGATTAAATTCTTACTATCTTATCTAAAGTCAAAATCAAACAAAAATATTTATGGTTAAAATAAAAAAATCCCTATTTTTATATCTAAGATCAAAATTAGGTTAAAGTATATAATAAAATAAAAAGGGAGTGATTAAAATTCACTCCCAAAATAATTAATTACTATGCAGCATTATTCTTTTTCTTTCTTAATACAGCTAGTCCACCAATTGTTAATACTGTACCCATAGCAGCCACTGCTCCAGTTCCAAATGGCATACCTGTGTTAGGTAAGTTTCCACCATTATCAGGATTTTCTGGATTCTGTGGTGTTTCTGGGTTACCTGGATTTTCAGGTTTTTCAGGTTTTTCTGAATCAACAGTTGTATCTTCACCAGCTTCTAATAAAGTAGCTAAATCAGTTATAGGATCTATTCCATTTTCTTTCCAATAATTTGCCATTTCATCTCTTATAACTAAGTTTGTATCCACTACATTTTTAGCTGCTGAGAAATCATAAGAATCTCCACCTACAGCCATGAAATCATTAGTAACTACTGTATAATACTTGTCATTTTCTAATTTAGTTCCATCAGCTAATCTAACAGAAGTTATCTTTTCTCCTCTTTCAGCTCCTGGAGTGTACCAAAGTTTAACACCAGCATGTTGTCCCCATCCAAAGTTATCTGGTTCTATTCCATGCTCTAAAACTTTTATTATATCTGAACCTTTCATTTCCATTGTAACTAAAGTATTATCAAATGGAAGTATTGTGTACATATCTCCAACAGTAACTGTTCCAGCCATTAATGGGGCTCTTACTCCTCCACCATTAGTTATTGCTATATCAGCATCAACTATTCTTCTCATAGTTTCAGCTACAGTAGCCCCCATAGGACTTACTCCAGTATCTCTATCGTGTGGTAAATCTACTGATAAATCAGCAACTTTTTCATTCATTATAGGAGCTAAATCAGCTTCAAATTTTGCTAATATATCTTCCATATTCTTATCAACTGGAAGAGTATCTTTTCTCTTAGAAATATCGTCAAGTTTAGTTGTAACTACTAATTCATCTTTATAGTCAAATTTTAAGTTAACATATCCTAAATTTCTACCATTTTTATACGCTTGTATAACTGGTACTCCATTAACTTTTCCTTCAACTTTTTGGTGACTATGAGCTGATATTATAGCATCAACTCCTGGTACTTCAGCAACTTCAACAATCTCACCAGTTATTTCTCCAGTCTCTCTATTTTGTTCACTTCCTAAATGACTTAAAACAACAACGGCATCTACATTTTCTTTATTTTCTAAATAATCTACCCAAGTCTTAGTTGCTTCTACAGGATCTTTAAATTCTAAATGAGCAACGTTATCTGGTTTTGTCTTGTATGCAGTTTCAGGAGTAGCAAGTCCTATAAATCCAACTTTCTTTCCTTCTCTTTCAACAACGCCATAAGGCTTAGCCCATTCAACTGGTTCTCCAGTTTCTTTTTCATATATATTTGATGCTAAGAAATCAAATTCTCCAGCTTTAGCCCAGTCTGGTATATATTCATATCCCCAGTCAAACTCATGGTTACCAACTGCTGAAAATTCTAAGCCCATTTCCTTAAGCATAGCAGTAACTGGCTCACCTTTTAAAAGATTTGACATAGCACTTCCTTGATATATATCTCCACCTGTAACAACTACAGTATTTGGATTTTCTTCTTTTACTCTCTTTATTTCTCCAACTAACTTAGCTGCTCCAACATCACTCTTAGATTCTGCTAAAGATCCATGGAAATCGTTGAAAGTAACTATTGGTATTTCAACTTCCTTAGTTCCTAAAGCTTCTAAAACATCATTCCAAGTTACAGCTTTTACATTTGGAGTTCTTCCATCTTCTGATACAGGTATTTTTATTTTACCTTCATTTATAAGTTTAACAGCTAATTCTCTTTGTTCTGAATCCCAATCATTACCTGTTATCTTCCAGTTATTATCAACGTTTTTAGTGATTTTTCCACCTTTTACATTTTGAATATAATCAACTATTAAATCTCTCATATCTGATATTTGATCATTATTTGTATCATATATTTTCTCATGCTCACCTTGGTCCATTATTCCAGCAGCTAATCCAGAATTATATCTATAATCATTTACTGTTAAGTAAATTACATCTGAGTCTTCAACTGCCTTACCATCTTTTTCAAACTTTAAGTTTTCAATTCTTTGACCTGGCTCTTTAGATATATTTATTTCATAACTTACTCCATCGAACATGTCATATAAATACATTCTAACATCTTCATTAAAAGATACTGTTAAATCCCCATCTTTATAAGTATTATAATACTCAGCATTTTTTTCCATATACTTTTTAAGTTGCTTTCCATTTGTTTTTATAGTATATAATTTATTATCATATCTATAAATATTTGAAATATCTGCTTTGCTTATATTTCCTTCATATAAGTTTGATGAAGCACTAAATAAAGCTGCTCCAGAAACCATATAAACCTCATCTGGATTTATATTCTTTGATTCTAAATGCTTTCTACTATTATATAATTGAACTTCATTTATAAAATCAGTTATACCTTGATCTTCAACTAATGATTGAGGAATTTCTTTTATTTCATTTTTATCAGCAAGATCTCCTCCAACCATTTCGCCAACAGGTGCTGTTGCATCAGCAATTGCTGTGTTATGAAAATCAGCAAGTAAATCATTTATTTTTTGATCCTCTGCTACACCCTTTGTGCTTAATAATTTAGACTTTTTATCTACAACTTCTACTTTTTCTCCATTTTTTCTAACAGTTAATTCTATTTTAGAAACCATTTGACCATTACTTGTAGGTTGGCTTATAACTGCATTGTTTATTTTTTCTTCTGGTACATTAGTATGACTATGTCCTGCAACTATGGCAGATACCTCTGGGTTCATTTCAGCTATGGCTCTAGCACTATCTCCATTACCATATTCACTTTCTAATCCCACATGTGAAACTACTGCATAAACATCAGCGCCACCCTCAGGTCTATTTTCTATTTCATCTATTACAAATCCAACTTCTTCTGCAGGATTTTTAGCCTCATATCCTTTTAGATTTTCTGAATCCCATTTCATTATATGAGGACTTACAACTCCAATTAAAGCAACTTCAACGCCTTCTATTTCCCTAGTTGTATATCCTTCATAAACCCTCTTACCATCTTTATAAAGATTTGCACATAATACATCTAAATTATCATTAGCTTGACTTACAACATCATTAAGGTTGTCCATTCCATAGTTAAATTCATGATTTCCTAAAGAGAAAACATCATATCCTATAGCATTCATTCCCATAACCATAGGATTAGGACCATTTTTAAATAAGTGATTGAAATTTCCTTGTATAGTATCTCCATTATCAACCACTATTGTATTAGGATTTTCCTTTCTAGCTTCATTAACTAAAGTGGATATTTGATTTAATCCACCATCAGATTTTTGATTACGAGCATACTCATAATTCATAAATCTACCATGAAGATCTGATGTACCTAAAATTTGAATAGTTACATCTCCTTCTTTTTCTAAACTAGCTTCTTCTCCTTTTTTCTCTAGGTTTTCCGGTGCTAAATTTTCAGTAGCCTTTACAGTAGTTAACGGTGTTGCAATTCCAAAGATCATTGAAGTAGCAACTGCTAATGCTGTAAATTTCTTATCCCTTACTTTTTTAAGCATATTTTTCCCCCTCATTTAGTTTACTATTGTTATAAAAGTAAATTTTATACATATGTATTGTACATTATTTAGCGAATATTTTTCAATCTTTTATTGTTAAATATTCGTTAACTTTAATTAACTTTTTTATTTTTTTAATTCCTAGTAAATTCTATGCTTAAATAAATTTAAATTTAATAATCAATTAATCTTCTTAAATAATAAAAGCAGTAAAGAAAATTTCTTTACTGCTTTTTTAGTCATTTTAAATTAAGCTGCATCATTATGTTTCTTTTTTAGAATTATGCTACCGCCTATAGTAGCTAAAACTCCCATTGCTGCAAAAACTTCAGCTCCAAAAGGATTTCCTGTGTTAGGTAATTTAATTAAATCATCCTTTTTATTTTCTTCATTATTTGAATTATTATCTGGATTAGATATTTCAGGCTTATCTGTATTAATATCATCTATAGTTGGATCCATTGGCTTATTTGTATCTATAGATGGTTTTTCTTGTTCAACTGGTTTGTTTGAATCTACAGATGGATTTTCTGGTTCTACTGGTTTAACAGCTTCTCCCTTATCTTCTCCAGGTTCAATAAGAGTTGCTAAGTTAGTTATAGGATTTATACCATGATTTTTCCAATAATCACTTATGCCTTCTCTTAAAACTTTGTTAGTGTCTTTAATATTCCTAGCTGCTGAGAAATCATATCCATCTCCACCAGCTGCCATAAAATCATTAGTCGCTAATTTATAATATTTATTTGGATCTAGCTTACTTCCATCTAATAATCTTACAGAAGTTATTCTATTTCCAGGTTCAGCATCTGGATTATACCAGAACTTAAGACCAGCATGTTGGCCCCATCCAAAATCTTTAGGAGCAATTCCATGTTCTAATACTTTAATAATATCTGAACCTTTCATATCCATTGTTACTATAGTATTATCAAAAGGAAGTATAGTGTACATGTCTCCTACTGTTATTACCCCTTTCTTTAATGGAGCTCTTACTCCACCACCATTGTTTATAGCTATATCTGCATCTACTATTTTTCTCATAGTTTCTGTAACAGTTGCTCCCATTGGGCTTACCCCTGCATCTCTATTGTGTGGAAGATCCTCACTTAAATCAGCCACCTTAACATCTAAGATAGGTGATAATTCTTTTTCATATTTTCCTAATGTTTCTTCCATTTCTTTATCTACAGGTAAATCTTTAATATTTTTAGAAATATCCATACGTTGAGCTTCAACAGATAATTTTCCATCTTTATCAAATTTTAAATCTATAAGGCCAATAGCACGTCCATTTTTATAAGCTTGTACTATTGGAACTCCGTTAACAGTTCCTTTAACAGGCATATGACTATGAGCTGATACAATTGCATCTAAGCCTGGAACCTTTGTAAGATTAACTACTTCACCTGTTATTTCTCCAGTTTTTCTATCTTGTTGACTTCCAATGTGTGTTAAAGCAATTACTGCATCAACTTTTTCAACTTCTCTTAAATGTTTAACCCATTTTTCTGCTTCAGTGTTAGGGTCTCTAAATTCTAAATCTTTTACATTATCAGGATTTGTTTTATATGCTGTTTCAGGTGTTGCAAGGCCTATAAATCCTATTTTCTTTCCACCTTTTTCAACAACTCCATAAGGTTTAGCCCATTTTACAGGTTCTCCTGTAGCTTTTTCATATATATTAGAAGCTAAGAATTCAAATCCACCATCTTTAGCCCATCCTGGAATTAAATCATAACCCCAGTCAAATTCATGATTTCCTACAGATGAAAATTGAACACCTAAAGCTTTATTCATATCACTAACTGGCTTTCCTTTTAAAAGGTTAGATAATGCACTTCCTTGATACATATCTCCACCACTTACTACTATTGTGTTAGGATTTTTTTCTTTTACTTTCTTTAATTCCCCAACAAATTTAGCAGCTCCAGGATTTCCTCCTGATTCTTTTAAAGAACCATGAAAATCATTGAATGTTAAAATAGGAATCTCAACTTCTTTCTTTTCTTCTGGTAAAGCCTCTGCAAATTTTGATACTTCATCCCAAGTAACAGATTTAACATTTGGAGTTCTTCCATTTGATGAAGTTGGTAGCTTTATTTTTCCTTCATTAATAAGTTTAACTGCTAAAGCTCTTTGTTCTGGATTCCAATTGTTACCTGTTATTTTCCAGTTTCCATCTACATTTCTATTTATTACTCCATGTTTAACATTAATTATATAATCACTTATTAAATCTCTTATTGCTGATATATCATCATTTACTGTATCATATATTTTTTCATGTTCACCTGGATCCATTATTCCTGCAGCTAATCCTGAATTATATCTATAATCATTTACTGATAAATACACTACATCTGAATCCTCAACTGGTTTACCATCTTTAGAGAATTTTAAGTTTTCTATTCTTTCACCTGGATCTTTAGCTATATTTATCTCATAATTAACGCCTTCAAACATATCATACTTATACATTCTTACATTTTCATCAAAAGATATAGTTAAATCTCCATCTTTATATTTATTAAAGAACTTAGAGTTTTCCTCCATGTATTTCTTTAATTGTTTTCCATTAGTTTTTATAACATATAATTTATTATCAAATTTATATATATTTGAAACATCAGCCTTGCTTATAGGACCTTCTTTAAGATTAGCCTTAGGACTAAATAAAGCTGCTGATGAAACCATGTACACATTATTTGGATCTATTCCTTTAGTTTGTAAAAACTTTTTACTATTATATAATTGTACTTCATTTATAAAATCAGTAACCCCTTGGTCTTCAACTATTGATTGTGGAATACCTTTTACTTCATCAGGTTTTGCTAAATCTCCGCCTTTTAATTCTCCAATCTTAGCTGTTGCATCATTTATAGCAGCTTCATGGAAAGGCTTAAGTTTCTCAGTTAATTCTGGATCTCTTTGTACCCCTTTAAGACTTATAAGATCTGCATTCTTATTAAGAACTTTTGTTCCACTTTCATCTTTTTCAACAGTTAAATTAAATTTAGAAACATATTTTGCTCTACTTGCTGGTTCACTAATTATAGCGTTTCCTCTTAATTCTGATTTAACTGTATCATGACTATGTCCTGCAACTACTACACTTACTTCTGGATTTGCTTCAGCTATTCCAGCAGCACTATCTCCATCACCATATTCTCCATTTAAGCTTGCATGAGAAGTTACTACATAGACATCAGCGCCTCCATTTGCCTTTATTTCTCCTATTATTTTCTTTACTTCTTCTGTCGGATTCTTAGCTTCATAACCTTTTAGGTTTTGAGAATCCCATTGCATTATATGTGGAGTAACTACTCCTATTATTGCAACCTTTATTCCATCTACATCTTTAATTGTATAAGGATTAAAAACTCTCTCTCCATTTCTGTAAAGGTTTCCACATAAGACATGAAGATTTGGATTTGCTTGACCAATAATATTATGAAGTTTGTCCATTCCAAAATTAAATTCATGATTTCCTAATGAAAAAACATCATATCCTATTGTGTTCATAGCAAGTATCATAGGATTTTCTTTATTCATAAATAGGTGATTGTAATTTCCTTGAATAGTATCACCATTATCTAGCACTAGAGTATTAGGATTTTCCTTTTTAGCTTCTTTAACCACAGTAGCTATTTGATTTAATCCACCAACAGATTCCTCTCCCTGTGCATAATCATAATCCATAAACTTACCATGCAAATCGGAAGTGGCAAGTATTTGAATATTGACAGTTTTTTTATCTGTCTTTTCTGTTACATTTGAATTTTTTGTTTCAGAAATTTCAGCAGCTTTAACTGGTATTGGTAGTATAAAGCTAAAGACCATTGCTAATACAACCATTAAAGCAGTAATTTTTTTGTTACTAAACTTCTTTAACATAAATTATCCCCCTTGAATTTTATTTGTTATAAAAGTTAATTTTATACATACTAATTGTAACATATATTAATATTTTTTCAATAATTTGTTATAAAAATTCAAAAAAAGTATATAACTAATAAAATAGGATTTGTTATGATGGAGTTTAAAAATTCTTTCATAACAAATCCTATTTTCTTTAAAATTAATCTAAATATTATTTCACATTATATTAAATAAAGGTTGTAAGATTTCTTAAATTTATTTAACTAATATAAATATTCATTTCTTAAAAACTCTATTTTTTCCTTAGTTAATCCGTATTCTTTAAAAAAATATGTTTCATAGCTACCATAAGTATCTTTTATCTTATTTAAACTAAGTTCTATAAATTTCTTTTTTACTCCTAAAATCCCCTCTATTAATTCCTTTATGGTTTCATTTGATACATGCTTTTCATAAATTTGAAGTATTCTATGATTCTCCCCTTTTCTATATTCATTACTTAACATATAATCCTCTATTACCTTTTCTTCTGGCACACCTAAAAGCAATAATATTAAGGCTGATCCTAAACCTGTTCTATCTTTTCCTGAGGTACAATGCTGTAATACAGCTAAGTTTTTAGGATTTTCTATTATATTTATAAGTTCCTTAAAAGCTAAATTATTTAATGGCATCTCACTATATCCATCCATAAGTATCTTTTCAGGAAGTTCTTGATTGCTATCCTTTGATAAAATTCCTTTTAAATAGGATTCCATATTTAGATTTTGATTATCTAAATTTCTCATTGCAGATATATTTATATTTTTTGTTCCCTCAACATTTCTATCTGGGCTTAATTTAACTTCTTCTAAGGATCTATAGTCAAAAATATATTTAATTCCTAGGGTTTTAAAATATTCTAAATCTTCTCCTTTTAATTTATTTAAAGCTTCTGAGCGATAGAATAATCCCCATTTAACCTTTCTTCCATCTTTTGTTTCATATCCACCTAAATCTCTAAAATTACAAAATCTTTTAAGTGGTACAAGTCTCTCTGCTAAAATCAACTCTTCATTTTCACATTTTATAAAATAAAAAGTTCTATTCTTAGGCTCTGGATCCTTAAATTCAAATTCATTTTCTTTTTCTATATGTTTAATAAACTTTAATTCTCCATTAAGTTTCTCAGAGTAATATAAAGTTCCAGTAACTTCTTTATTTAATGTTATTTTTAACAATTCTCCAGAGATTCTTATTAAATTTCCATTTAAGCTTCTCATAAAACATCATCTCCTAATATAACCCAAATCCTTTTTTTAATTATACTACTTATTTTTATAAATTGTTAACTTTTATTAAACCTTATATATATTTTCTCTTTATCATAAACTTCTTAAATCTCTTAAGTTTAAAGAAATTTTTTCAAAGAATTAATGTTTTTCCATATTATGTATGATAAGATATTATTATAAGATGTAAACCTTATTATTTATATATTTTTAGATATAATAAGATTTATTTTTCTATAGTAATAAACAATTTAAACTTTTTATTATATTTAAATCTATTTTATTTATGCTTAAGGAGGTCCCATGGAATTATTATTTATATTGCTTTTTTTAATAATGCTTATGACTGCATTTTCAACCTCACTAAGAGAAACTAAGAAATAACTATATTAAAATTTATTTTTATTTCATTAAAAATAAAATAAAAAAGATGAGCTGATTTAACAGCTCATCTTATATATTATTCTATCTTGAAGCATACATCTCTTTTTCATTATTTATAAATACTTCAGCTATAACTCCATATGTTTTAGCCCACGCATTGATAATATCTTCAGTTGCACCATCACCTAAAACTTCTTTTATTGCTCCTAATAAGTGTTTACCTACTATTGGATAATGTTCTGGTTGAACTTTTGCATTACAGTGTATAACTCCTATTCTATTAACTACAGGTTTTATAGCTTCTAAGTTATCTATATTTTGAGCAACTGCTAATATTGCCATTGCTAAAGCTTTTGGTTGCTCTTCAGATTCTTGTTTATTCATATTGAACAAAGGTTTTACTTCAGGGTTTTGTTCAAACATATTTTTATAGAAAGTTTTTGTTATTTCTAATCCATTGGATTTTAAAACTGGTACTGTACTTTTTATTATATCTATTGTCTTTTGATCTAACATAATCTCCTCCATAATATTTATTTTTAATTAATAATTATTATTGATTAAATTATATAATAATTTAAAATTTTTTCAAGTTAAAAATATTAAATATTTTTTTAGTAAAATGTTAACTTATAACTAATAATATAAAATCATAAATTACAAACCAATATTTAAATCTACTATACTATTTTATTAAACAAAAACTATAATTAGTATTATCTATATAAGTAAATTTAATAAAATACACCCTAATCTATAAACCTAATAATATACCGTAAAACTAAACTTTTATTAACTTTAAATAAAATTTGAAAATACAAAAAACACACTTTCAATGTGTATATAAAATTATTATTTTATATTAACATTAAAAGTGTGTTCTCTTACTTTTGTATGTCATTATCTATTATTTTTTTGATTTTCTAAAATGCTTAAAACGTATTATTCATCCCATCCTTCAGGGAATTCAGCATTGTGATACACCTCTTGAACATCGTCGTCATCTTCAAGTAAGTCAAGCATTTTTTGGAACTTCTTGGCATCGTCTTCGTTTATAGCAGTTTCAGTATCTGGTATCATTTTAACTGCTGCTTCTAAGAATTCTAATCCTTCAGCTTCTAAAGCTTCTCTTACTGTACCAAAATCTTCTGGTGAAGTTGTAACTATGAATACTTCTTCCTCTGATGCAAAATCTTCTGCTCCAGCATCTAAAGCCATCATCATTATTTCATCTTCATCTAACTCAGCTTTTTCTATTACTATTTCACCTTTCTTTTGGAACATGAAACCAACGCATCCTGATGTACCCATGTTTCCGCCACCTTTAGTGAAAGCACTTCTTACATTACCAGCTGATCTATTTTTATTATCTGTTAATACTTCAACCATTACAGCTACTCCTGATGGTCCGTATCCTTCATAAACTATTGATTCATAGTTTACTGAATCTCCTTCTCCAGCAGCTTTCTTTATAGCTCTTTGAATGTTATCATTTGGCATGTTTGCAGCCTTAGCTTTTGCTACAGCATCTTTTAATCTTGAGTTACCATCTAAGTTTGCTCCACCTTCTTTAACTGCAACAGCTATCTCTTTTCCTATCTTAGTGAATATTTTTCCTCTTTTGGCATCCATTTTACCTTTTTTAGCTTGTATATTATGCCACTTTGAATGTCCTGACATCCTTATTCCTCCTAACATATATGTGAACTATAGTTTAAATTTCTTTAAATATCTTGAAATAACACCTAAATATTATATCATAGAGATTTTTTCTCTTCAACTTGGCTCTTTTCTATAGTTAAAGCTTACTCATCAAAACTTTCATAAAGTCTATTTCCTTCTTTAAAATATACTCCTTCTAAATCAGTACTCATTATAGCTTTTCCATTTGTTACTTCTGTAAAGCTTTTTTCTATTTCATCTATCATAGTTTTTTCTGCTAATATATATATCTTAACATTATCAGTAAACTCTGTATCCTCTATGTGCCAATTATTTTGACCGCATATATATTGAATCTTTCCATAAAGATCATAATCTATTTCTGTACAAAGCATTGCTCCTTCTACTTTTTCTACAACACCTGCTGCACTTATAGCTATGGCAGCTCCCTTAGTATAGGCTCTAGTAAGTCCACCTGTTCCTAATAATATTCCTCCAAAATATCTTGTTACTACTACGGCACAGTCTGTTATTCCTTGTTTTTTTATTACCTCTAATATTGGAATACCTGCTGTCCCCTGTGGCTCCCCATTATCACTATATCTTTGTATTCCCATATTTTGTCCTATAACATAGGCATAACAATTATGTCTTGCATCCTTATGTTTATTATTTATTTCTGCTACAAACTCTTTAGCCTCTTCCTCTGTTGTAACTCTTTTAACATAGCCTATAAAAACTGATTTTTTCTCCTCAAATCTATCATCAGCTGCTTTTTTTACCGTTATATAATTCATAATATCTACCTACCTTTTAATACATCGTATATATTATCTATTCCTTTTTCTATCTTACTATAATCTATTTGGGAAAATCCAATTCTAAAGCTTTTATCTCCATCATTAGGATTTTTAAAGAATATGCTTCCTGGAGTAATTATAGTTTGTCTATCTTTCAGTTCATAAAATAACTTTTTAGAAGTTATGTCTATGTTCTTATTTATGTTTAAGAATAAATTAAGTCCTCCCTTAGGCTCTCTATAAGAAACCATATCTCCTAATTTATTGTCTATAAGTTCTTTTATAAAATTATATCTTTTTGAATATTCCTCATTTAATCTTTCTATATGCTCTTTCCAATATCCCTTTGCAATATAATCTTGAAGAGCTCTTTGCATTAAACTTGAGGTAGCTATATCACTATTAAACTTTAAAGCTTGAAATTCCTCCTTAAATTTATCTGGTGCTATTAAATATCCCATTCTTATACCTGGTAGAAATATTTTAGAAAAACTTTTTATATATATAACTCTTTCAGAATCTAAACTTCTATATGGTATATACTCTAAATCATTAGAATAAACTAATTCTGAAAGATAATCATCCTCTAATATGTAAAAATCATATTTATGTGCAAGCTCTATTATTTTTTTCTTTTTTTCTAAAGAACAACTTATCCCTGTAGGGTTCTGAAAGTAACTCATAGTATAAAAACACTTTATTTTATTTCTCTTTAATAAATTTTCAAACTTTTCAATATTAGGACCATCCTTCTCCATTGGAATTTCTAATATATTTGCTCTTCTAAGCTTAAATACTAAAAGTGCTCCCCCATAAGTTGGCCTTTCTATTACAATATTATCATTTATATTTACTAAGGACTTACCTACAATATCAATACCTTGCTGAGCTCCAGAAATTATAAGTATATTATCTAAATTATTTTTTCCATTCCAAAACTCTTCATTTATACTTCTTCTTAATTCTAGATATCCTAAAGGATCACTATACATTAGTGCCTCTACACCATCTCTAACTAATACATTGTCTAAAACTTTCTTAAGCTTTTCTACTTGGAAGAAGTTTGCACTAGTAGTTTCTCCAGTAAAGTCTATCCAATTTTTTAAATCTCCAGAGGCTATTTTTCTAAATAAATCATTATAATCATGCTTAAAACTTTTTCCTACATCCTTATTTTTAGCATAAGTTCCACTTCCTTGAGCTTGATATGCATATCCTTCTTGTACAAGTTTCTTATAAGCATTAATAACAGTTACCTTATTAACTTCTAAAAAGTCTGCTAGTTCTCTTATAGTTGGTAACTTTTCTCCTTCTGATATTTTCCCATTTTCAATTAAACTTTTAATATTATCGTATATTATTAAGTATTTACATAAACCCTCTTTAAAAACCACACTAAATTTATTCATCTCTTACACCTTATTTAAACATTATCTTTTATTAAATATACTTTTTCTGTTGTAAGCTTTTGTCCACAGGGTGAGAATTTCTCTCTTCCACTTTTCTTAACTATATTTTTCTTATAAAGATATCCTAATAATTCCTCAAAATCTATTTTAAAGCCTTGGAATTCTTCTGATTTTTTTATTTCTTCCGAGCTTAAATAATCCTTTTGTTTTTTCATAAAATCAACTAAAGCTCTTATTATTCCTCTAATATTTCTCTCTAAGAAGCTTTCAATATAAGAATGTACATATTCTAAAGCCTGTTTATCTGCTGCTTTGAATATTCCATTAACCATTTTCTCAAAGTTTTCATCTAATTTCATAAGCATACCAGTAGAGCTTTTTGTTATTAAATATCCATTAAAATTTAAATATAGTCTACTAAAACTATCTACTGAATACATAAGAGCTTCAAAGGCAGCGTAAAAATGTTCATTATGAATACATTTTTTATATAAATTCATATCTTGTAAAAGCTCACTTAAATAAACAAGATTCCACTTTTCACTATGAGCATCTGTATAATATTTTATTGAAGTAAATTTATCTGATATTTCTTGATCCTTACAAAAAATTAATTTTGAAGATATAAATTTTCTATGTATTGTGCTTCCTGTTATTTCTTCTTGACAGAAATTAACTAGAAACTTTTTAGATACTATTTTTAAATGTAAAGATACGCCTAGTTCCTCACCATAAACGTCCTTTACTCCTTTAAAGTCTCCATTTACAATAACAAATAAATCTATATCTGACCCTTCCCATATATCTCCATTTATTATACTTCCAAATGCCGTCACTCCAATAACATCCTCATTCTTTTGAAGGTCATTTATAACTGATTTAAAAGAATTTTGATATTTCAATATTATTTCACTCAAATTTTTTTCCTCCTTAATAACTCCCATTAATTAAATAATATCTATAAACAATTCCCTTTTTCCACCAAAACTTTTAAAGACTCTTTCAATAAACAAATTCCAACTTCCATCTGTTCTAACATGTCATAAGAAATATCTAAAGCTTTTTTTCCTTCTCCTTTTTTCCCATAGGTATTAGATTGATAAAGGTTAGCTGCTGCCGCTGTATTTTGTATTGCAAAACTTAAAAAATAAATAATGTCCAAAGCTGGCTTAACCACCCTATCATAATACATTTTATATTCGTCACCTATATTTAATGTAGCTACACTTGCTTGAATAGTAGCTGCTTTTAATAAAATATCCTGTAACTGATTATATGCCTTATTAAAATCATCTGTACATACATTATTAGTACTTTGATTATCACTTGCAGCTGCTTGAGCTGCAAAAAGATCTTCCTGTCCATTAGAGTTTCCTGATCTTTCTCTACGACCTCTTATGTTTCCACGATCTAAAGTATCAGTAGTTTCCATGATTCACATCCTAAAAATTAGTATCATTATTATTATACTTATATATATTATAATTTATGATGTGACAATTGTAATAATAAAAGCTAAATTCTTGTTGAATTTAGCTTTTACTCATGAATTTAATACTCTTATTATAACTCGTATTCTCTACATTTATTTTCTACTTCTTCATCTACTTCTGCTTTTATATAAGTTCCCTCTTCTCTATATTCTTCTTCACTTACATTAGCATTTCTATGAAGATAAGCTACAACTTGTTGAGCTGTATAAGGAATTATATATTCCTTGCTTTTTAATGTATAAGGAAATTCTTCACTTATTGCTTCTAATAAATCATCTAAGTTTATTCTTTCCCTAGCAGAAATCTTTACTACCTTATTATATATTGAAGAATATTTTGCTTCTAATTCATTTAGCTTTTCTTCATCAGCCTTATCAATTTTATTAAGAACTAATATTTTTGCTGATTCTAAGGCTTTTAATTCACCTAAAACTTTTTCTACAGCTATAATTTCTTCTTGTGCATTATCTGAAGAAGCATCTACAACGTGGCATAAAAGATCTGAGTATATAACTTCTTCTAAAGTTGATTTAAAAGCTTCAACTAATTCATGAGGAAGTTTGCTTACAAATCCAACAGTATCTGTTAATGTTATATCCCTATTATCAGGAAGTTTTATAGCCCTTGTTGTAGTATCTAAAGTTGCAAAAAGCATATCTGCTTCAAAAACCTTATCTTTAGCTTGAGTAGCTAAAGTTGAAGCTGATTCTGCACATAGAGTATTTCTTAAAGTAGATTTTCCTGCATTAGTATATCCAACTAAGGAAACCTGTGAAGTTTTATCCTTACTTCTTCTCTCTCTTTGAGTTTCTCTTATCTTCTTTATCTTTTTAAGCTCAGCTTGAAGATCGTATATTCTTTCTCTTATATGTCTTCTATCTATTTCAAGTTTCTTTTCCCCTGGTCCTCTTGTTCCTATTCCACCACCAGTTCTAGACATAACAGTTCCAAGTCCCATAAGCCTAGCAGCTCTATACTTAAGCTGAGCAAGTTCTACTTGAATTTTAGCTTCTCTTGTCTTAGCTCTTCTTGAGAATATTTCTAAAATAAGAGTTGTTCTATCAATTACCTTAACTCCTAAGTTAGCTTCAAGATTCTTAACTTGTGCCCCTGATAATTCATCATCAAAAATTACTAAGTTAGCTCTTGTTAATTGTCTTATGTTAGCAATTTCTAAAACTTTACCTCTTCCTATATAAAAAGAAGCATCTATTTTACTTCTATTTTGAAATACTTTTTCTAATGTAGGAATATCACAAGCCTTAGCAAGTTCCTCTAACTCATCTAAGCTTTCTCTTGTGTCACATCCTACTAAAATAGCTCTTTCACTATCATCTTCCTCAACATTGCTTGTTTTAATAACTTCTTCAACATGATTAATCTTATCTAAAATATTAATTTGTAAGCACTTATCTATAGTTAAATGAGGGGCTTCTTCACTTATAAGAATCTCATTTTCTACATAACAAAATCCTAGAGAAGCATCTTTAGCCTTGCCTTCCTCTACAGCTATGGCCATTATTGTATCAAGCTTTAATTTCATAAGGGCAGATATATCTAAAGCAGAAAGTCTAGAAACCCCACTTGGATGAGTATGTATTATTCTAACTCCAGATAATCTTTTTTCGTGTATATCTATTAATGGAATCTCTACACTTGAAGAATCTCCTATAGCTACACTAATTACCTTTCCTTTTCTATTTATTCCTACACTAATTTCTCTTTCTATTTGAGAAGATAATCTAGAAATAATATTTATCATATCCTCTGTACAAACACTATACTTTGGTACATTTATTTTATAAAGTTCTTCTAATTCTTTAAGTACTGAATTCCTTATTCCATCAGTATTTCCATGTATCATATATTACCACCTCGTGATATTTATTATGTTTCTTGACAATTTTCATTTAATTTTATACTATAAATACAATATTGTAAATAATACGGAATAGTTAGGGGAGAAAATAATGGAAGATAAGAACAGAAATATACTACTTTCTGAAGAGCAAATTAAAGAACAAATAGCTATTGTAGGTAAAAAATTAACTGAAGATTATAAGGATAAAAACCTTTATGTTTTATCTTTATTAAGAGGAAGTTTCATATTTGCAGCGGATTTAGTTAGAGCAATAGATACTAAAGCTCAAATAGGATTTATGACTACTTCAAGTTATGGCCATGGTGAAGAAAGTACTGGTATAGTCAAAGTTGTAAATGATATTCCTGATAATATTGAAGGCTTAGATGTCTTAATCGTTGATGATATCATAGATTCAGGTATAACAATGGATTTTGTTATAAACCATGTTAAATCACTAGGAGCTAAATCAGTTAAAACTTGCACTCTTTTAGACAAACCTTCTAGAAGAAAAGTTGATTTAAAACCAGACTATTGTTGTTTTGAAATAGAGGACTTATTCGTTGTTGGTTACGGATTAAACTATGGTTATCATTATAGAAATATCCCTTACATATTTAACTGGGAAAAATAATTAAAAGGAGGAATTTCCTCCTTTTTTAATGGGCTAATTTGTATCTTCTGAATCTTCTTCATTAATACCTTGTAGCATATTTCCACCCCACATGCTATTTGGAACTTCTCCAACTATGACAGTATCTGAAATTGGAATTTGATTTACCACTTCAACCTCTTTTGATTGAAGTGGTAATATTATTTTAAGATTAGTTTTTACATTAACTAAAATTTTATGCCTTGTTTGATTTATTCCTGCACTTTCAAATAAGGACTCATAAGTAACTACCACTCTTCCTATAGGCTCCATTTTAACGGTTATACTAGGCCCCCAATAAGACATTATATTATTTTTTGTTATATATCCAATTGGCATCTTTACACCTATGGATCCAACTTCCTTTATATCCCTCTGTGATTTTATGGCAACCTCTGTGGCTAACTCATTTAATTTTATAGTATCAGCATTAATCATTTTTATTGCCCCAGATGAATCTTTTTGAACCTTTATTACATCATTATAATTAAATTTTTCTGTATAAACCTCAGCAATATTAGTATTTATAATATCTAAAGTTTTAGCTTGCATTTCTGAATCTGAAACAAGTAAAACTGTAGGTGCAATTATTTTATCAAAAACATATATGAAAATTAAAAAACAGGCAATAATCATTAATAAAGTAATTATTAAATATTTTTTAAAATCTATATTTTTACGTTTATTTTTATTTACATAATACAAAGACTACACCTCTTATAATTTGGTTTACTCTTAATATTATTATGCTATAATATAATATAATATTTCTTTAAATGTATAATAATATAATTATGTAGTTTTTTAGAAATAGAAAGTTTTATTATGATAGGAGGAAAAAATGACTGAAAGAAAAAGAGAGCATAAAGATAGAAAGCAGAAGAAAAATTCACCTAAAAATCAATCGAAAGTAACAAAATTTTTGAAATGGTTCTTTATAGGGATTCTGCTTCTAGGGATAACTGCCGTAACAGTAGTTGGAATTTACGTTCTTTCTATTATACGTTCATCTCCAGAATTAGATGTTCAGGCAATTCAATCTCTAAATCAGCCATCCATTCTTTACGATGATCAGGGAAACTTTATGGATAATGTTATAACTCGTGAACAACGTTATGTAGTTAAATCTGAAGAGATACCTGATAACTTAAAAAAGGCTTTTGTAGCTATTGAAGACGAAAGATTTTATGAGCATAAAGGAATAGACATTAAAAGAATTTTTGGGGTAATAGCTTCTAATATTAAAGGTAAACTTTCAGGAAGTAATACGGTTCAAGGGGCTTCAACCATAACTCAGCAACTTATAAAAAATGCCGTACTTACCAATGAAGTTAGTTATGAAAGAAAAATTAAAGAAATGTACTTAGCTTTGGAATTAGAAAAGCACCTTTCAAAAGATGAAATCCTTACTACGTATTTAAATACAATTCCTATGGGTGGATACCAATATGGGGTTAGCGCAGCTGCTCAAAGATTTTTTAGTAAGAATGTTTCAGATTTGAATTTAGTTGAGTGCGCTTATTTAGGAGGACTTACTCAAGCACCAACTTCTTATGATGGTCTTTCAGAAGCAAATAAAGAAAATCCAAGTAGATATTTAAATAGAACTAAATCTGTACTATTTAAAATGCATGAACTTGGATATATTTCAAGTGAACAATATAATGACGCAATAAATGAAATTGACACAAATGGTATAAAATTCACACCAAATAATAAATTAAGTAAAACTAACTTTGAGTGGTTCACAAGACCAGCTATAACTCAAGTTAAACAAGACTTAATGGATAAATATAAATATACACAAGAGGAAGTTGACAAACTTATAGCTAATGGTGGATTAAAAATCTATACTTCAATGGATAGAAATCTTCAAAATAATGTTCAAAAAGTTTTAGATGATCCAAATAACTATAAAGCTATAACTAATAATCCTAATGAAAAAAATGAAGATGGTGTTTATAAATTACAAGCATCTGCCACAATAATAGACTATAAAACAGGCCATGTTAAGGCTTTAGTTGGAGGAAGAGGGGAACAACCTGCTATGTCTCACAATAGAGCTTATTATGATTTAAAATCTATAGGTTCTGCAACAAAACCATTAACAGTTTATGGTCCTGCTATTGATTTAGGACTTGGTGGCGCTGGCTCTGTAGTAAATGATTCTCCATTAAGTAATAAAGAGTTATCTTCTACAGGATATAAAGATCAACCTAAGAATGAATACAATAGTTATAGAGGTCCTTTAACTTTTAGAGAAGCAATTAAAATCTCTAGTAACTTAGCAGCCATAAAAGTTGCTAATGAAGTAGGTGTTTCAAACTCTATAGCTTATGGAGAAAAATTAGGTCTTGTTTATGGACCTCATTCTAGAGGTATTTCCACAACAGCCTTAGGTCAATTCCAAAATGACCCTAATAATCCTGATGGAGGAAATACTTATACTCTAGCTTCAGCCTTCGGTGTTTTTGGTAATAACGGTGTTAAAACAAATGCTAAATTATATACAAAGGTATTAGATTCTCATGGAAATGTAATTCTTGATACAAGTACTCCAGAAGAAACTAAAATATTTAGTCCTCAAGCGTCTTATATAGTTTATGATATGCTTAAGGATCAAGTAGAAAGTGGCTCTGCAAAACCTGCTAAATTTGGTAATATTCCTGTGGCTGGTAAAACAGGAACTACTACTGGAGATAAAGACTATTTATTTGCAGGATTAACTCCATATTATTCTGCGGCTATTTGGATTGGATATGATAAGCCTAGAGAAATGAGAACTAGTAGTGGTACTGTTACCTCTCCTATTTTCGGAAAAATAATGGGCTTAGCTCATAAAGACTTACAGTACAAAGAGGTTGAACAACCTAGTGGAATAAGCAAGATTGCAGTATGTATGGATTCTGGTCTTAAACCTACTTCCCTTTGTACTCAAGACCCTAGAGGCAGTAGAGTTTATTATGATTGGTTTATTAATGGTTCTGCTCCTACTCAATATTGTAATTATCATACAAATTCACATGTAAATGCTCCTGATACAAATGATAATAATAATTCTGGAGCAAATGAAGGAAATAAACAACAAGAAACTAAACCTGAAGAAGTTAAACCTAACGAAAATAATAATAATAAACCAAATGAACAAAATCCAAATAATAAGCCTGATAATACACCAGCTAATGGTAATAATAACACTAATAATAACGGAGGTGGAAATGTGACTCCTCCTCAAAATCAAACAGAAAACAATACAAATAATGGAGTTATTACTCCACCTCAAGCTGGAAATAACCAAAATCAAAACGGTCAAAACAACAACATTACGCAATAGAAAGAAGTCCTTCTTGCATTTTGACCTTATTCAAAACAAAGCCACTATGAATTTTTTATTTCATAGTGGCTTTATTATTGATAATTAGCCCTCTATAGCTTTGTAATACACTACTCTTCACTAATATGCACTATTTACTTTTTATTAACATTTAACTTCTATGTTTTCCATTCAAATATCTCACATATGAATAAAGTAATATTAGTTCTTGCATTTTTTTATTATTCATATTAAAATTAGATATAAAGTGTGACGCAAAAAAATAAAAAACTTATCAACAGGAGGAGGAATTTATGGAAATACTTAATAACTTAGTAGTTAGTTTTAATGATTTTCTTTGGGGCTACATATTAATTATTTTATTAATAGGTGCAGGCCTTCTATTTTCTTTTAAAACTAAATTTGTTCAATTTAGATATATAAAAGAAATGTTCCGTTTATTAGGAGACGGTATAGGAAAGTCAAATAAAGAAAAAGGCGGAGTTTCTTCATTTCAGGCATTTTGTATAAGTACAGCTTCAAGAGTTGGTACTGGTAATATAGCGGGTGTTGCCATAGCCGTAGCTGTTGGTGGACCTGGGGCTGTTTTTTGGATGTGGCTTATAGCCTTAATAGGTTCTGCGTCTAGTTTCGTAGAAAGTACATTAGCTCAAATATATAAAACTAAGGATAAAGATTCTTTTAGAGGTGGTCCTGCCTATTACATGGAAAAAGGACTTGGAAAGAGATGGTTAGGAATTATATTCTCAATTCTTATTACAATCTGTTTTGGATTCGTATTTAATGCAGTTCAAGCTAACACAGTAAGTGTTGCATTCAATAGTGCTTTCGGACTTTCAAGAGGAGCAATTGGTATAATATTAGCAATAGTAACTGCTTTAGTTATCTTCGGTGGTATTCACAGAGTTGCTAAGGTTTCAGAAATAATAGTTCCAATTTTAGCGGTTCTTTATATTCTTATTGCTATTATAGTTTTAATTTTAAATATTACTGAAATTCCATCAGTTTTCAAACTTATATTTGAATCAGCCTTTGGAATAAAACAATTAACTGCCGGTGGACTTGGTGCCGCTGTTATGCAAGGTATTAAAAGAGGTTTATTCTCAAATGAAGCTGGTATGGGTAGTGCGCCAAATGCAGCTGCTACAGCAGATGTTACTCACCCAGTAAAACAAGGTTTAATTCAAACTTTAGGAGTATTTACTGATACATTATTAATTTGTTCTTGTACAGCATTCATAATACTTCTTTCAGGTCAATACGCTGATAGTTCACTAACAGGTATAGAATTAACTCAAAAAGCTCTTGTATCTCAAATAGGACCTTTCGGAGCTTATTTCATAGCAATTTGTATATTATTATTTGCTTTTAGTTCTATTGTAGGTAACTTCTATTATGGTCAAACAAACATAGAGTTTATACATACTAATAAGGTATTATTAAATATATACAGAATACTTGTTATAGGTATGGTATTATTTGGTTCAATAGCAAAAGTAGATTTAGTTTGGAATTTAGCGGATCTTTTCATGGGGTTAATGGCTATACTAAATATAATAACTATATTATTCCTTGGTAAATATTCTTTCCTTGCACTTAAGGACTATACAGCTCAAAAGAAAGCAGGAATTAAAGAGCCAGTATTTAAAGCATCTTCTATTCCTGGATTAGAGAATGTAGAAGAATGGCAATAATAAAAAAGCTTTGAGATTTTTTTCTCAAAGCTTTTTTATATTAATCTTTCAAATATAACTTTTTTCTCAACACTTAAATCCTTAGGATTTATTGTTATTTTAAAAATTGGAGGACAACCTTCCTCTCTCCATTTCTTCATATAAGCTGGTGTAGCTTTATAATTATAATAATAAACTTCTTCATATTCATCTGAAAATTCTAAAACTTCAAGTCTACTATCTTCACTTAAACTTATTAATTCTTTATGAACATTATTTATTATTGGCCAAAAATATTTCATTGGTATATTATATTTAAACTCATTTTTTACTACTCTACTCTCAAACAATGCCCTTTTTAATATCCTGTTATCTTTATGACACTCCTCTATATTTGCTCTAAATATAACTTTTCCTCTTTTGTCTTCATCTAATTTTATGTTTATCATATAATAAACAACTCCTATTCATAACACTATAAAATATAGCATCAAATCTATAAATCAAATCTATTTAATAAAGATTCTCCAAATAACTTTTTAATTATGTATTTTATTCCTTCTATTTCACAGGATTTTTTCTTAACCATTATAAGTCTTCCATTATCAATAATATCTTCATCAGAATAAGATGTTAAGGCAAGCTCTTCTTTTATTAATTCAACCCACTCCTTAGAATAATACGCTTTTAAACCTCTTAAAAATTTATTTTTTATAAATGGAATTATACTATTTCCTAGAACGCAGACAGTTTCACATCCGTTTATATTGTTTAAGAGCTTTTCAAATTCCTCATTTTCATAGAACTTATTACTCTTACTTCCTGGAACAATTATAACATCTAGATCTACTTCCTCTATAGATTTTACATTTTCAAACTTTATATCATACATTCCATCTTTTATTATATTATTTTTTGTACCTACTAATTCCACTGAAATTATTTCTTTATCTAATGATTTATTTATATCATGAAAAATTTCTAAGAAAGATATTACTGTGCTTACTACCATCTTATCATAAATAAATATTCCAAACTTTCTCTCTTTTAAGTCTTTGATTTGACTATTAAAATCATCTTTAGATAATCTATATGAATAACCATCTTTATTTTTATACATAATCTTGAAACCAATTTTTTCAAGTCTTTCTCTGTTCTCATCTAACGAAACCGTATCTAGCATATATAAGCCACCAAATTCATTGAAAAAACATTCTAAGATAAGATGTACCGCTTCACTTCCATAACCTTTTCCCCTATGTGAATTTTCTATCCTAACATTTAACCTAGCAGTTTTAGTTATAGAGTCATATCCATGAAAGCTTGCTTCTCCTACTGGATTATCATTATAATCAAAAACCAAGCAATACAGATTTCTTCCATCTGTAGGACTCACCATCTTTTTATAAAAACTATCCCACTTATACCTTGGAAAAGATATTGTTTTGCCTACATCGGTCATACTCTCCATATCTCCCCATAGCTTTTCAGTATACCCTAGTTCTTCTAAATATGGTGTTCTTATATAAACTTTTCTTCCCTCTCTCCTATAACAGTTTCTTTTTTGTATCACATTACCACACCAATCATTTATTAATTCAAGAGTATTTTATCATAAATTACCACAAACTGTGAAATTTTTTATACATTATTTATTAATTGTTATTTTATTGTTTAGTTATACTAAATTTAATAATAGATTAGCCTAAACTCCATAACATTTTTTTCCTTCTAAAGTTGCTAAATCACTATTTTAAGACAACATTTAAATATTAATATATTTTTTTAATTTTTTGTTGATTTTTATTTTAAAAGTATTTATAATTATTTGTGTTTGTTTAGTAATTTTAAACTTAAAGTTTAGTAAAACTTATAGTAATGAAATTGAGGTGTAAAACTTGGAAATAGGAGATAAAATTAGACGTCTCAGAGTGGCCAAACAGTTGACTCAAGAAGAATTAGCAAATAGATGTGAATTATCTAAGGGATTTATTTCTCAGCTTGAGAATGACCTTACTTCTCCATCTATAGCTACATTAATAGATATATTAGATATATTAGGAACTAATTTAACGGAATTCTTTAGTGAAGATACTAATGAAAAGATAGCCTTCTCTAAGGATGATATGTTTGAAACTGAAAATGAAGAATTAAAATATAACCTTATGTGGTTAGTTCCAAATGCTCAAAAGAATGATATGGAACCTATAATGATAACGCTTGAACCTGGAGGACAATATATTGAAGAAGAGCCTCATGAGGGTGAGGAATTTGGGTATGTCCTATCTGGAGCAATATATCTTCATCTAGGAGACAAAAAAGTAAAAGTAAGAAAAGGCGAGAGTTTCTACTTTAAGCCCAAGGCTAATCATTATATTTCTAATGCAGGAAAAATTTCTGCAAAGGTTATATGGATAAGTACTCCACCATCATTTTAGTATAAACATTTAGAAAGCAGAGGTGTTAGATTTGAAAGATAATAATATTATTGAATTAAAAGGAATAACTAAATCATATGGAAAAGATACAATTTTAGATAATCTTTCCCTAAATATAAAAAAGAATGAATTCCTAACTCTTTTAGGACCTAGTGGATGTGGTAAAACAACCACTTTAAAAATTATAGCTGGCTTTGAAACGGCAGATAGTGGCCAGGTGGTCTTTGAAAATAATATTATTAACGATATACCACCTTACGAAAGACAATTAAATACCGTATTCCAAAAATATGCTCTATTCCCTCATATGAATGTATATGAAAATATAGCTTTTGGATTAAAACTAAAAAAAATGCCTAAAGATGTTATAGATCAAAAAGTTAAGGAAATGCTTAAGTTAGTTGCCCTTGAAGGATATGAAAATAGAGATATTGAAGCCCTTAGTGGTGGTCAACAACAAAGGGTTGCCATAGCTAGAGCTTTAGTAAATGAACCAAAGGTACTTTTATTAGATGAGCCTTTAGGTGCATTAGATATGAAACTTAGAAAAGGAATGCAAATAGAACTTAAGAGAATTCAACAAAAATTAGGAATTACATTTATATTTGTAACTCATGATCAAGAAGAAGCTTTAACAATGTCAGATACAATAGTTGTTATGAATAAAGGTGAAATTCAACAAATGGGAAGCCCAGAAGATATATATAATGAACCTGCTAACTCATTTGTAGCAAAATTCATCGGTGAAAGTAATATAGTTGATGGAATTATGTTAGATGACTTTAAGGTTGAATTTGGTGGAAGAATATTTGACTGTGTTGATAAAGGTTTTGAAAAGAATGAAGCTATTGAAGTTGTAATAAGACCTGAAGATTTTGAAATGGTTAAATATGAAAATGGTATGTTAAAAGGAACTGTTACTTCAGTTATATTTAAAGGTGTTCACTATGAAATAGAAGTAAAGGATGAAAACCACACTTGGATATTACACAATACAAAACATGCTGAAATAGGATCTAAAATAGGATTATCTCTTGATCCAGAAAGCATACACATAATGAAAAAAGAGAGTGATGTTTAAAGATGAAAAATAGAAATAAAAATTTATCATTTGCAGCTTATCCATACGTTGTATGGAGTGCTATATTCATAGTTATCCCTTTACTTTTAATAGTTTTCTTTAGTTTTACAAGTAAAGTTGACGGAAGATTTGTTTTCTCTTTTGAAAACTTCCAAAGATTATTTGAGCCAATATATTTTACTGTTTTTATACGTTCTATATGGCTTGCTGTTTTATCAACAGTTTCATGTTTAATTTTAGGTTATCCAATAGCTTATATAATTTCTAAATTACCTATAAAAAGAAGAAATATGTTAATACTTTTATTCATATTACCAATGTGGATGAACTTCTTACTTAGAACATATGCGTGGATGGCTATACTTGGTAGAGATGGACTTATTAATACTCTTTTAGGTTATATAGGAATAGGTCCAATTAAAATGCTATATACTGACGGAGCAATCTTACTTGGAATGGTATATAACTTCTTACCATTTATGGTTATACCAATATATACTGTACTTATAAAAATTGATAAAAACTTAGTTAATGCAGCTTATGACTTAGGTGCAAATAAAGCTCAAGCTTTTAGAAAAATTATTTTACCACTTAGTATTCCTGGAATAATCTCTGGAATAACTATGGTATTTATGCCAGCTGTTTCAAACTTCGTAATCCCAAGCCTTCTAGGTGGTGGAAAATACATGTTAGTTGGTAACCTTATAGAACAACAATTTACTACTATCGGTAACTGGAACTTTGGTTCTGCTTTATCAATCTTTATGATGATATTAATATTAATTTCAATGGCCTTTATGTCTAAATATGAAAAGAACGGAAAAGAAGGAGGTAAACAGCTATGGTAAAAAAGTTAGGTGATTTTATTTCTAAATTTTATTTAGCCTTAGTATTTATATTTTTATATGCACCAATAGTAACACTTATGGTATTTTCATTTAACAAAACAAAATCTATGGCTGTTTGGGGTGGCTTTACTTTTGATTGGTATAGCTCCCTACTTGAAAATGATAGAATAATAGCAGCTCTTTATTATACAGTTTTAATAGCAGTAATAGCCTCTGTTGTTGCTACGGTTATAGGGACTATAAGTGCTATAGGAATTAATAATATGAAAAAAGGTCCTAGAACCTTATTATTAAACGTAAACTATTTACCTGTATTAAATCCTGATATAGTTACAGGTATTTCATTAATGACTTTATTTGCTATTGGTGGAGTTTTATTTAATTTAAAACCTGGTTTTTGGACTATGCTTTTAGCTCACATAACATTTGATATTCCTTATGTTATATTATCTGTTTTACCTAAGCTAAGACAATTACCTCCAAATCTAACTGATGCGGCCTTAGATTTAGGAGCAAAACCATCTTACGCTTTAAGAAAGGTAGTAATTCCTCAAATAATACCTGGTATAGCTGCAGGATTCTTAATAGCATTTACAATGTCAATAGATGACTTTGTTATAAGTTTCTTCACTACAGGTCCTGGTGTTTCTAACCTTTCTATAGAAATTTATTCTATGGCTAGAAGAGGTATTTCTCCAGAAATAAATGCTCTTTCAACATTAATGTTTATAGTTGTCTTAGCATTACTTCTTATTGCTAATAGAAAACAATCTTTAGTAAAGGGGGAACGTTAATATGAAATTAAAAAAATTTTTAGCATTAACTTGTTCAACACTTCTTTTATCATCTCTTTTTCTTGGTTGTGGACCAAAAAAGGATGAGGAAGCTACTCAAGATAAAAACAATAACGTTCTTTATGTTTATAACTGGGGAGATTACATAGATCCAGAACTACTTACTAAATTTAAAGAAGAAACTGGAATAGATGTTAAATACGATGTTTATGATACTAATGAAATAATGTATCAAAAACTTAATAGTGGTAATGTATCTTATGATATAGTAATTCCTTCTGATTACATGATAGAAAAAATGAAAGAAGAAGATATGTTAGCTAAGATAGATTATTCTAATATTCCTAATTATAAATATATAGGAGAACAATTTAAAAATTTAGCTTATGATCCAACTAATGAATACTCAGTACCATATATGTGGGGAACAGTTGGAATAATATATAATACAAAGAGAGTTAGTGATCCTGTAGATAGTTGGAATATTCTTTGGAATCCTAAATATAAGGATCAAGTTATAATGCCAGATAGTGTTAGAGATGCTATGGCTGTTGCAGAAAAAAAATTAGGATATTCATTAAATACTGAAAACTTAGATCAAATAGAAGCTGCTAAAAAGGAACTTATGACTCAAAAGAAAGATGGATTAATCTTAGCTTACATGGTTGACCAAGTTAAAGATGCCATGGTTGGTGGAGAGGCTTCCCTTGCTGTTGCTTGGTCTGGAGATGCTGTAACAATGATAGAGAGAAATCCTGATTTAGCTTATGCTATTCCTAAGGAAGGATCAAATAAATGGTTTGATGCCATAGCAATTCCTAAAAATGCAAAGCATAAAGAAAATGCTGAGAAGTTTATAAACTTCCTTTGCGATCCTGAAAATGCTGAACAAAATGTAGAATATATAGGATACTCTACTCCAAACACAGCTGCATATGACCTTTTACCTGAGGATATAAGAGATGATAAAGTTGCATACCCAGATGAAGAATCATTAAAAAATTGTGAGGTATTTATAGATTTACCTTCTAAAATACTTAGAAAATATGATGAAGCTTGGTTAGAAATCAAGTGTGTTTATTAAAAAAATGCATGTGCAAAAGCACATGCATTTTATATTATCCACAAATTTCTTCATAAAATACTTTTGGGAACCATAGCTTAATTTCTTTCTCAGCACTTTCTATTGAATCTGATGCATGAACTGAGTTTTCTGTTCCACTTAAGGCAAATCTTCTTCTTATTGTTCCAAACTCAGCCTTTTCTGGATTTGTTGCCCCATTTAGAGATCTTATTTTATTTATAGCATCTTCTCCTTCAAGAATTAAAGCTACAAGAGGACTTCTTGTTATATATTTTATTAGAGAATTAAAAAATTGCTTATCTCTATGTTCTTCATAATGTTTTTCAGCAAATTCCTTATTTATTTGCTTCATTTCCATAGCCTTTATCTTTAATCCTGCTCCCTCATAAACCTCTAATATCTTACCTATTAAATTTCTTTCAACGGCATCAGGTTTTATTAAAACAAGACTTTTTTCTAACCTCATTGAAATTCCTCCTCAATATTATTTCCCTCTAAGATATATTATACATATAATTTCCTATTTATGTAAACATTCACAAGAAAATTACTAAATATTTAATTGTTAAATTATTATTTCCACCTTAGTTAGAGAAATAAGTGCCTTTTATATAGTATTGTAATTATAATAAATATAGGAGGTGTTTACTGTGATTAGAAAAGAATTTCTAGTAAGTGGTAGAGTCCAAGGAGTAGGTTTCAGATTCTTTTGTAAGCATCAGGCAAGCTTATTATCTTTAACTGGTTATGCTGAAAATTTAGATGATGGTCAAGTACTTATAGAGGTGCAAGGTGATGAATCATCAATAAGAAAATTTAAAACTAAAATTTTAAATGGTAATGGTTTTTCAAGAGTTATTTCTATAGATGAGAAGGATTTAACTGTTGATACCCGCGAAAAAAGATTTTCTACATACTAATTATAGGTAAAGGAAATGGGGCTATTATTAAATTTAAAACTTATAAATATATAATAAACATCATTCACTAATCCTTATAATATAATTCATAAATTTTATTCTTAATTTATTTTTACAAGCCCCTACTCCTTCCTATAGCTTTTTATAAATCACAGCTATCTTGTTCATATCCATATCTTGAGCTTCCATTGCTATTAAACTCTTCATTTTCTTTGTATGAAATAAATGTACCATCATCAGGTTCATGATCTTTATGTTTTTTATTATTATAATTCTTATTATTTTTATTATCTTTCATATTTATCACCCACCTTTAAATTTATTATTTCAAGGCAGGCTTATTTATATACTCTATTTTTAAGTTGATTATATATTATAGTTTTATAAATTTTTTACTTAAATTATAAGTTTTTATATGAACAAAGTCTTAATTTCTACCTATTGACTTAAAAATTTTTACTTATATTATAAGTTCTCCCACATATCTTGTATGCTACTATAATCATCTAATACTTCATCAATTAAATCTAAAGCATCTTCATTGTTCCAAGATTCATATTTTTTTCTTTTTACTACTTTAATTATGTTTTCTTCTTTTCCTTCTTTAATTAAAATAGAATCTTCACAGGACTCTTTATACTTTTCTAAATCCTTTTTAATTGTATTACAAACTTCAATAGTCTTAATTCTATTGTTGTCTTCATCTCTAAAATCTATAAGTATTTTGTCTAAGTTAATTAACCCATTTAAAAAGTCAAAGTGCCAATTAAATCCATAGTTTAACCATAGATCATAGGTATTTTCCTCTCTTTCGTCAAACCTAATCATAATTAAAAGCAAGTCTAATTTTTTATTGCTTATAATGCTGCTTTTTAAGGCAACTAAGACATTATCACCTATATCCTTTAAAGCTTCTAAATAATCTTTAACAAAAATTATAGGTACTACTTTATCATTTACTTCTACTATTAGTGGAATTAATGTTCCAACTTCACTTTCTTTTAAAATATCATCTACAGTTAAAGCTGCCATATTATCACATCCTAAATATTAATTAATTGCTTCAAATACCTTATATTATATAAGATATGTATTGTAAATACCACAATTAAAGCTTTACATCTCTTTCTTTATTATTATTGTTATTATGCCCTATAGATGTTATAATAAAAAAAGTTTAATGAGACTTTGAAATTAGGAGAGATGAAAATTGATTAAATTTAAGAAAAAGCTTTTAAGTTCAATATTGATTGCTTTATCAGTATCACTTTTTACGCCAACAAAAGCTACTGTTCAGGCTGCCGAAATTTCCCAACCTAATATAGTTGGAAAGTATGCTGTCACTTTAGATTATGACACTGGTGAAATTATTTATGCAAAGGGAATTGATGAAAAAGCATATCCTGCTAGTACAACAAAGGTAATGACAAGTCTTTTATTTGCTGAACATGCTTCAAAGAATGATTCTTTTCCATATACAGCAGATGCAAAAGCTCAACAACCTTATACATTAAACAATAGCTTTGGACCAATACCTGTTGGCGAAGGAATGAATGCTAATGATTTAATGAAAGCTTTACTTATGTTTTCAGCTAATGATGCTGCCGCTGTAATTGCAGACGGGGTGGCTGGAAGTGCTGAAAAATTTAGTGTAATGATGAATGACGAAGTAAAAAAATTAGGATTAAAAAATACTCACTTTGTTACTCCAAATGGCTTACACAATGATGATCACTATTCAACAGCTTACGATTTAGCTGTTATTTTACAAAATGCTTATAAAAATCCTTGGGTAAGCGAAACTATGGCACTTAAGGATAGCGACATAACTGTAAACGGAAAAAAAGTACTTTTAGAAAATAGAAATAAAGAACTTGGTATCGACGGAAATATTGGTGGAAAGACTGGATTTACAACTCCTGCTGGAAGATGTTTAGTATCAGTATACGAAAGAAATGGTAGAAAAATAATAGGTGCTGTTTTAAATTCTCAATATGATGCTAAGGATGAAATTGTATTTAATGATATGAATAAAATTATTGATTACAGTTACTCTGTAGATAAAGTTCCATACATAAAGGCTGGTACAACAATAGATACTATTCCAGTTGAATATAAACTTTTTAGATGGTTTGGACCAACTAAGAAAATCGACGTTCCTTTTGTTGCAACTGAAAACATAGATTATTATAAAAATTATGTAAATGAAAAAGAAACATCAAAATCAATAAACTTAAATGATATGAACGCTTGGCAATTAGCTTCTAATCCTGAATCAGCTGCTGTTACTGTTACTCAAAGAGCTTACGTTAAGGATTATCCAGTAAAAGCTGATATAGGTACTTTTACTCTTATAAAAGCTAATTTCTTAAGTTATTTAGGAATAATTGTTCTAGTAGTTGTTGCGATTGTATTAATATTACTTATTATAAGAGCAATAAATTTAAGAAAACGTAGAAGACGTAGAAGAAATATATTTTAATAAAAAAAGATTTAGTCTTAGACTAAATCTTTTTTTATTACAAACCTATTAAATTAAGAATTTAATTTTTCAACAAGCTCTAAAATTTCTAAAGGTTTATCTACATAAAAGTCTGGCTTACTCTCTCCTAGTTTTTCAATAGGCAATGCTGTGTATTTAACTCCACAGGTCTTAGCCCCAGCATTTTTACCTGCTAAAATATCGTAAGGTGAATCACCTACCATAAGAGCTTCACTAGGAGATACTCCTAAATTTTCACAAGCCTTTAAAACTGGCTCCCCATCTGGCTTATGTTTTGTAGTAATTTCAGGAGTTATAAAAGTATCAAAATACTTAAATATACCCATTAGTTTAGCACCACGCTCTGCCATATCACTTTTCTTTGAAGTTACAACTCCAATTTTAATTCCTTTACTCTTTAATGTTTTTAGCATTAAATCGACTCCAGCAAACTCTTTACATTCATCATCATGTAATTCTAAGTTTATTTTTCTATAACAATTAATCATTTCCTCTATTCTATTTTCATCATAGGATTTAAAAATTTCCTGCAATGGTCTACCATAGTTCATAGTAATCTCTTCTTCACTTGGCTCTAAATCTAACATAGTTTTAAATGTATGTTTAAATGATTTTAGTATTAAATCATTAGTATTTATCAATGTTCCATCTAGGTCAAACAATACTGCTTTTATCATAAATTTCTCCTTTATTATTTTAAAAATCAGCTTTAAAATATATATATTTTTAATAATTATATCATAAATTTAAAAAAATTTTAAAAAACCCCTTCACAAATTAAGATTTTTAGTATATATTAATTATTAAATAAATAAGTTGTACAAAGCATTGATGGGAAAAAGTAATCTTTGGAAAGAGTTTTAGCGATTGAGGGATGGTGAAAGCCTCATACTATACCTTTGATGAAGAACATCCTTGAGCTTCTAACCGAACTTCAAAATTTATTTTGGACAGTAGACTTAGACGGGTTTCTTTCCGTTAAAAGAAGGACAGTGTTAAGATGCACTGTTATTAAGTGAGTGCTTTTGTACTAACATAGGTGGTACCGCGGAGATGATTATACAGCCTTCGTCCTATTAAAAATATAGGATGATGGCTTTTTTTATTGTCTTTTATAATATATTTTTAAATTTTATTATTTTAACTATACGTATAAATCAAAACATTTAAAGAAATTTTAATAACCTGTTTGGGGCCAAACAAATTTATAAAAAAATATATGTAGCAAAAAATATATCTACATTTAAAATTAAGGAGTTGTTTAAAATGGAAAAATTATTTATACCAAAGGGCTATAAACCTTTATTATCACTTAGAGAAACAGAAGTTGCTATTAAAGAACTTAAAGACTTTTTCGAAGATTCTTTAGCTAAAAACTTAAACTTAACAAGAGTTTCTGCTCCACTTTTCGTAAATAAAGGTTCAGGATTAAATGATGACCTAAATGGAATTGAAAGACCTGTAAGTTTTGATATGAAAGCTATGCCAGAGTTTAACATTCAAATAGTTCATTCTCTAGCTAAATGGAAAAGACTAGCTCTTCATAGATATGAATTTGAACATGGTGAAGGTCTTTACACTGATATGAACGCTATAAGAAGAGATGAAGATTTAGATAACATTCACTCTATTTATGTTGACCAATGGGATTGGGAGAAAATAATAGATAAAGAAGAAAGAAATTTAGAAACTTTAAAAGAAACTGTAAAATCAATATATGGTACTTTTAAAGCAACAGAAGATTTTATAGTAGCAAAATACCCTCACATAGAAAAAATTCTTCCTGAAGATATAACATTTATAACATCACAGGAATTAGAAGATCGTTATCCAGATCTTACTTCTAAAGAGAGAGAAACTGCTATATGTAAAGAATTTGGCGCTGTATTCATAATAGGAATTGGTGGAAAATTAGCTTCTGGTGAAAAACATGATGATAGAAGTCCAGACTATGATGATTGGACATTAAATGGAGATTTATTATTCTACTACCCTCTATTTGATGAGGCTGTAGAACTTTCATCAATGGGAATAAGAGTTGATGAGGAAAGCCTTTTAAAACAATTAAAAATAGCAGAATGTGAAGAAAGAAAAGAACTACCATTCCATCAAATGCTTCTTGAAGGAAAATTACCATATACTATAGGTGGTGGAATTGGTCAATCTAGAATATGTATGTTCTTCCTTAGAAAAGCTCACATTGGAGAAGTTCAAGCATCTATGTGGGATGAAGATATGATAAGAACTTGTGAAGAAAACAACATACATTTATTATAAAAGTTATATTAAAATTTTGATTTTTATTTAATTTAACTTTAACTTTAAAAAATTCAATATTATCCCTCTTATAAATATAGTATAATTTCTTTAATAAACTAATATTTAAAAGGGGGATAATTATTATGAAAAGGTCTATTTTAAATACATTATTGAATGTCCTTGCAATAATTTTTATAGTTTTCTTAATGATTAAGGTAAGTGTGCCTATGGGGAGCATACTACTTCTATCATTTATAATATTTAAATTAACTATAAATAAGCATTTAATTTATATGTTTAAAGGTGCTAAAAAACTTAGGGCTAATAATTTAGAAGAAGCTTTATCTCTTTATAGAAAGGCTGCTCTATGTAATAGTTCTAATGTAAAAGCTATAAAAACTTATGTTTTCTTAGAACTTAAAATAGGATCTTATACTGAAGCTTTAGAAACTTTAAAAAGCATAGTATCTAAAAGAAAATTTTTACCTGAAGATGCAAATCAACTTGATTTACTTCAAGCAATACTTTATTGGAAATTAAATGATATAAAAACTTCCCTTCAAATCTTAGATGATTTAAAAGCTAATAATTTTAACTCTCTAGATTTTTATGAAGTTTATGGATATGTTTTGATTCAAGATGAAGATTTTGAAAAAGCAATTTCAATAAGTAATGAAGGATTAAAAGTTGATGAATTAAGCCAAATAATAAGAGCTAATTTAGGAGAGATTTTCTATAAAATTGGGGATATAAAAAAAGCTTGCTTTTATTTTGATGAATTAATAGATGAATGTGTAAATTTTTCAGAACCCTACTATTTTATGGGAATTATATCAAAAGAAAAAGAGGATTTTTATAAAGCCAAAGAATTTTTAAATAAAGCACTTAAGTATGATGAGTCTATTCTAAGCAACCTATCAAAAAATGATATAGAAAACGCTTTAATAAGTATAAATCATTAATTATTATGATATTTGATTATAGCTTTAATTTTAAATTCATTCTATAATGTATAAGGAACTTAAAAAATAGTTCCTTATATTTTTTTAATAAAAAAAGGAAGTGATTATCTAGTGAAGCTTTTAAGAGAAATGCTTATTGTAGTGTTTATATACTTCTTAGGCGAATTTATTTCTAAAAGTTTTATACATAGTGTACCTGGAAATATTATTGGAATGTTAATATTATTAGTTTTACTATGTACTAAAGTTGTTAAAGTAGAATCTATTGACTGTGTTGCTCAATTCTTCTTAGATCATTTAGCCTTCTTCTTCGTTCCTGCAGGGGTTGGACTTATGACATCTGTTGGATTATTAGAAGGAAATGTTCTTAAATTATTATTTATTTGTATAGCCTCAACTTTTGTTGTAATAGGAGTTACAGGTTTAGTTGTTCAAGCTTTAATAAGAAGAAAAGAAAAAAAACTACTAGGAGATGAAGTTAATGAATAACATTGTTAATAACCCTTTATTCGGAATTTTATTAACTCTTTTTGCATTTGAAATTGGTATGACCATATACAAAAAGACTAAAATTCCACTACTAAACCCTTTATTAATAGCAATTGCTCTTGTAATTGCAGTTTTAGTTTCATGCCATATAAGTTTTGAAACTTATAATATTGGTGGTAGTTTTATAAATGCATTTTTAGGACCTGCAACTGTAATTTTAGCAGTACCTTTATATAAACAGTTACAACTTTTAAAAAATCATTTTGTACCAATAATGACAGGAATAATAGTTGGAAGTTTTGCTTCTATGTGCTGTGTTATAATAATGGGATATTTCTTAGGAGTAAATCATGAACTTATTGCTTCTTTAGTTCCTAAATCAGTTACTACACCAATCGGGGTTGAAGTAGCTAGCGGACTTGGTGGAATACCTTCAATCACAGTTATAGCAGTAATAATAACTGGTATCACAGGTGCAATCATAGCTCCTATGGTATGTAAATTACTTAAGATTGAGCATGAAGTTGCTATGGGAGTTTCTATGGGAACAGCTGCCCATGCCGTTGGAACTACTAAAGCTTTAGAAATCGGTGAAACTCATGGTGCTATGAGTTCATTATCTATAGGTGTTGCTGGATTAATAACAGTTTTCCTTGCTCCACCAATATATATGATATCTGCATTAATATTAAAATTTGTCTAAACAGTGATAAAATTTCACTGTTTTTTTCTTTTTATGACTATATTTTCTTAATTATAGAAATACTAAAAATATAAATCTATAATTAAGGAGAATTAAAATGAAAATATATAAAAAAATTCTAGGCTTTTTTGCCTTAGCAGTTCTATTAAATCCAAATACTCTAACCTTAGATGCAAGCACTTTTTCTAAAGAAAATCAAATTCAAAACAAAGAAATTTTATATGATATTACAGCCTTCACCACAGAAAAAAACACTCTTAACTTAATAATAAATCAATTGTTTAAAGAAGATAATACTCTATTTATAGATGCTTATTTTTTAAATACAACTGAAAACACTACTTTTGAAAACTTAGAAAATTTTAATATCTCAGTTTGTGATTCCAATAATAAAGAGGTACTAAATAAAACCTTTAAAAGTGTTGTTATCCCTAAGGGACTTCCTCCACAACATGGAAGAAGAATTTTATTTCCCATAGAAAATGAATTTTTTAACCTACAAGAAAAAGATTTATCAAAACTATCTTACAAATTCACCTTTGATTATAATTAAAATTTTAAACCTTTCTCTTAACCAAACAAAAAGGAGTTGTTTTAATACAACTCCAAAATATATTTTATTAAATAAATTCCATTTTCCATGTGAAATAACCTTTTTCTTCATCTTTTTCATATATGAAGTATGCTGCAAAGGTATTTCCCTTTTTACTTTTTAAATTTCTAAATCCGACTTTTCCATTAGCTAATAGAAGTTTTACCATCTGAGGTGTTACTTGTTTTCCAAAGGAAGCTATATACTTGTCATTTTTCCATATGGTATATTTACATCCATTCTTCCAGTTAACACATCCAAATCCTCTTTCTCCCTCTATAACAGGATTTCCACAGTTAGGACATTTTCCTAAAACCTCTACCCCTTCTGGAGCCTCTACTTTAAAGTGTTTTGCCATGGAATCATCATTTTTTATAGCCTTAACTCCCTCTATAGTAAAGTTTTTTATAAGATTTAAGAAATCTTCCTTTTTAACCTTCCCTCTTTCTATATCTGAAAGAGTTTTTTCTAGTCTTCCTGTGTATTCTAAGTCTAAAAGCTCCTTAACAGGGAATATTTCAACAATTGTTCTACCAAGCTCTGTACAAGTTAAACTTTTTCCCTTTGTAGTAATATATCCTACATCCTTAAGCTTTTTAATTGTTTCAGCTCTAGTAGCAGGTGTTCCTATACTAAATCCACTTAGTATTGAAGCCATCATTTCTTCACTATCTTCCTCTGCATCCTCTTTAAAACTCTTGCCACAAGTCTCCATAACTCTAAGTAAAGTCTTCTCAGTATGCTTTTTAGGTGGTTTTTTAGTAACCTTATTTATTTTACTATCTACTAAGTCAACTACTTCTCTTTCATTTACCATTGGAAGAATTGTATCCTTACTATCTATTTTTTCAACAACTCTCCATCCTTCTACAAGCTGAACTTTTCCTTTTGAAATAAATACGCCCTTAACCTCTGGATCATTTATCTTAGAAGTTATTTTTGTTTCCTCAAATTCAGCTACAGGCATAAATTGCATAAGAAATCTATTTTTAACTGCTGTATAAACTATTCTCTCATCTTGAGTTAAATTATTAGGTTTCATGTAAGTTGGAACTATGGCACTATGACTCTCAACCTTTGAATTATCAAAAACCCTTTTATTTTGAACAAATTTTACTTGCTCCTCATAAGGTAATCCTACCTTAAGCTTTTCTAAAACATTTCTAGTTCTATCAACTAAGCTCTCCTCTAGAGCCATACTTCCTGTTCTAGGATAAGTTATAAACTTCTTTTCATATAAAGACTGGGCTACTTTTAAAACCTTATCTGAAGTCCATCCTTTGTATTTACTTGTTATGTATCCTTGAAGATTAGAAAGATTAAATAAAAATGGTGGATATTCTTTTTTTCTTTCTGTTTGCTTTTCAATTATTTCAGCATTTTTATCCTTTATCTTTTCCTTAATCTCATCTAAAACCTTCTTATCTTCAAACTTCTCTGAATTATTCTCATAATAAGTTCCTTCAAACTCCTCATTTTTTGAAGTCTTAAAAGTACCATTAAGTTTGTAATATGCACTTGATTTAAAGTTTTCTATTTCTTTATCTCTGTCATAAATTATTTTTAAAGTAGGTAGGAGTACTCTCCCTATATTTAAAATCTGTCCATCATTTAACTTATATTTTATTGTTGTCACAGAAGTTAAGTTTATACCAATTATCCAGTCTGCCCACTGTCTTCCTATACCAGCATCTTGAAGAGATTGCATTTCTTCATTAGGTTTTAACTTTTCCATTCCTTTTTTAACTTCATCTGGTGTCCATTCATTTAATAAAAGTCTATATACTGGTTTCTTTTCACTAAAATATAGGAAAATTTCATCTGCAATTACTTGTCCTTCTCTATCAAAGTCAGTAGCAGAAATTATTCCATCTACATCTTCTCTATCTATAAGGCCTTTTATTATCTTTATTTGCTTTTCCGCACCCTTATCAATGATGTTTCTATTTAAAGAATCTTGTTTTATTTTATATCTAAAAACTTCTGGGATAAAAGGAAATTTTTCCATTCTCCATCCCTTCATGTTCTCATCATAATCCTTTGCATCAAATAACTGCAATAAGTGTCCGAAAGCCCATGTTATAAGATATTCTTCGCCTTCAAAGTATCCATCTTTTCTCTTTTTTATATTAAAAGCATCTGCAATATTTCTAGCAACAGATGGTTTTTCTGCAATTATTACCTTTTTCAAAGTATCACTCCTAATTATAATCCTTTTGTTATATTATCTCCTCTTCTATATCTTTGACAGATTTAAAAATTTATTTCACTTATTAAAATAATAAGGGCTGTCTCAAAACTTAGTATTTAATTATAAGTTTTACTAAGTTATATTGATACAGCTCCATTAATTTATCTAAAATATATTAAAAATCAAATTCAAACATTATTTATTATAATATAAAATTGCTTTTATTCCTAGTCTTTATAAACTACCTCTCCATTTATAATTGTATAAATAGTTTTTGTAGCTATTTCAAAAGGACTTCCATTTAAAATTACTAAATCTCCATCCTTTCCTTCCTTTAAGCTTCCAACTCTTTCATCAATACCTATTATTTCAGCTGGATTTATTGTTATTGCTTCTAAGGCCTCATTGAAAGTAATTCCTTCTTTCATAGCCATAGCTGCACACAGTGGAAGATTGTCTATTGTTAATACTGGATGGTCTGTAGTTATTGCTACTTTAATTCCTTTATCTATTAAGGCCTTTGGAGTCTTAAAGGTCTTATTTAAAGTCTCTGCCTTTCCATTAAAACTTAAAGTTGGCCCAACTATAGCATCTAAGTTTTCTCTTTTAATATAATCACTTATTAAATGTCCTTCTGTACAGTGATCTAAAGTTAATTTAAGATTAAATTCCTTAGCTATTCTTATGGCAGTTAAAATATCATCTGCCCTATGGGCATGAGCTTTCATAGGTATTTCTCTATTAATTAGTGGAAGTAAAGCCTCATATTTTAAATTCTTACTAAAATCCCTATCCTCTATTTCAGCATCAATTTTTCTATTTTTATAATTAACAGCCTCTGTTAAAGTTTCTCTTAATAAAGCTGCAATAGCCATTCTTGTATTAGGCATTTTATTCTTTCCAGAATAAACCCTTTTTGGATTTTCTCCAAAGGCAACCTTTATTGCTACAGGTTCCTTTATTATCATGTCATCAATACATATTCCACTTGTTTTTACAGCGGCAAACTGTCCTCCTATTACATTAGCGCTTCCAGGCCCAATTACAGCTGTGGTAACTCCTGCTTCCCTTGCAGATTGGAATCCTCCATCAAAGGGATTTATTCCATCTATAGATCTCATTTGTGGGGTTATAGGCTCACTAGCTTCATTGGTTCCATTTCCTGCCCCATTATTTCCTTCTTCATGTAGTCCTAAATGACAATGTGCTTCAATAAACCCTGGAAATATTAATAGTCCTTTAGCATCAATAACCTCTTCTTCTCCTATGTATTGACTTAAATCTTCCCCAATTCTACTTATCTTTCCATCCTTAATTAGAATATCACCTTTTTCATATATTTTACCTTCTTCGCAGGTAAATATTTTCCCATTTTTAATTAACATTTTTTATCCCCCTTTTATTTATGTGATTTAATAAATATTACCTTTAGCTATTCTTTAAATCATACTTTATTTTAAAGAAAGTTTTTATTAAATATCTCTATATAATTATAGCACTAAATAAAAAATCCCTCTTATTCTATTAAAATAAGAGAGATTTTTAAATTACATTTCATTTAACATCCATACAAAAAAGTTTAATACTCCAGCAAAGGAAACCCATATGATATAAGGAATCATAAGAATTCCTGCTATTTTATCAAACTTTAAAAATTTAATTGTGGTTATAACTATAAATATTAATAATATGATGAGTTCTATAAATGCTAATCCGTATAACTTAAAGTAAAAGAATATTATGCTCCAAGCAAAATTTAATACAAGTTGTATTATATAAAACCAAAGGGCTGACTTTGTTTTTTCTCCTTGCTTATGCCTTAAAAATATTCTGTAGGCTGCTATTGCCATAAGTATATATAAAATAGTCCATACTATGGGAAAAACTATGGCTGGTGGACTAAACCAAGGTTTATTTAAAGTGCCATATACTTGTACACTCTCCTGAGTAAACTTTCCAATAACATATCCTCCACCTAAAGTTATTAACAAACTTATTATTAAATCACCTAAATTAAATTTTCCATTAACCTTGAATATATTCACATAAATCACCTCTCAGGTAATTATATGTATTCCTTTTGATATATATTATATGTATATATCAGAAAATTCAATTTCAGCTCTTTCCTTTAAGTTATAGTAATTGTTATTAAAAATATGTTCTGTCCTATCAGTTTCCTTAAATAAATCTACATCATAAAAATATAATTTAAATCTATTTCCATGTCCCTCATATATATCAACCTTTAAATCTCCCCCTTGCATTTTCATAAGAGATTTACTTATATAAAGCCCTAACCCACTTCCTTCTTGTGTTCTATTTAAAGCCTTATTACTTTTAGTAAATTTGTCAAAAATATATTTTTGTTCATCATAACTTATAGCTATTCCATCATTTTCTATCATTATTACAAGATCTTTTCCTTCAAAATATATTTTTACATATATGTTTCCATTTTCACTTCCATACTTTACTGAATTTGATAATAGATTTAATATTATTCTTTCTAAAAACTCACTATCAATAGCTATGAATATTTCTTCAAAATCAGGATCAAAAACAAAATTTATTTTTTTCTTACTTATATATTCTGAAGAGGCATCTAATATATTTTCAACAACTTCAACTACATTAAGAACCATAATATTTGTTTCTATCTGTCCCTCTGATATTTTATTAGCATCAATAAAATTATTTATTGTCCTTATAAGTCTTAAACAATTTTGTTTAATTACTAGGTTATTTCTTTCTATAGAATTAAGATTTCTATTTTCTATATTTAAATTGTTTAATTGAAGAGCTGAACTTATTACATTTATAGGAGTCCTTAACTCATGACATATATTTGTAAAAAATTCTCCCTTTATATTTTCTTCTTCTAATTTATTTTTTAAATACTTATTTAACCTTAAAGCATTATTTTTTTTAGTAATATCATTTATAATTATAATTTTATAATTATCTCCAAAAGGTATTGTGTAAAATTCTCCATTAGAGTAGCCTCCCTTAATATTTTTAAAAATTATTTCTTTATAAGAATCCATACTTCCTTTCTCTTTTAAATAAACTTGCTTTTCTAGTATTTTTTCATATAATACTTCCATACTTTCAAACAATATGGATTCTTTGTTTTCAACTTCTAAAAATTCCAAGGCTTCGTCGTTTAAATAAAATAATTTTTCATCCTTAGAAATAAATATATAGTCTCCAATGGCAGCAGTAATATTATTAAACAACAATTCTTCTCTATCTAAAAGCTTCTCTAATTCCTTTAGCTCCTCTATTTTTTTTCTTAAATACCTTTTATTTCTCTTAAATTCACCTCTTTTTAAGAGCATTATCCTATTTATATTATTAAAATTCTTATTTAAAGAAAATCTTATTATACCTTCTACTAAAATGTAATATGCTGAGAAGTCTAGTATTTGACTAAAGGAAACTCCTAATAAATAAGTATTTCTTAAATTATGAAGATTATTTAATAAAATAATATTTCCTACTGAGAATAATAATATATAAGCAATTAAATAATAAAAGAATTTATCAGATGTATTTTCTTTATCAGCAACAATTACTATTAATAATATTAAAAATAAAATAACAATCAGTATAAACATAAAATTATTTATATATACACCTTTAATAAAAGCTCTCATTAATTTTGTATTATTTATTACTATGAGATAAATAATGTTAAAGATAATATTTAATAATAGAAAAATTTTATTTATTTTCTTAAAAGCTAAGTCCTTTTTCTTCCCTAAAACTATTACAAGGGTAATAAAATACTGAAATAATAGGCCTATTATTTTATAAGCTATCATCTTATCTACTACATATAACTCCAAGGAAACAAATGAAGAAAAAACCTCAGGAATAATAATCCAAAATATACCCATATTAGTATAAGAAACTAAGTTTTTTTCCTTATCTACATTACTGCTTATTCCTATTAATAATGAGGTTCCTAACATTATTACTGAAGACAAGTCTAAAAATTTATAAAACATAATATATTTTTCTTTTCTTATAAACAATACTGCTGATAGTATTATTAATATATATATTATTCTTAATATATAATATTGTAATTTAGGATTTTCATATTCTACTTTATATTCCACAACTTTTCTCCCTACTAAATTCCAACCTTATATTTGTTCCTGTATCCTTAATTGAATTTATATTTATAGTTCCATTTTGCAATTCAACTAAATTCTTAACAATATATAATCCAATTCCTGTACTTTTATTTTTTACTCCTTTTTTATTTCCCTTGCTATATCTTAAGAAAGCCTTTTCTATAAATTCTTTATCCATACCTTCACCAGTGTCTGTAAAACTAATAATAACTTTACTTTTCTTTGCCTTAATCTCTACTCCAATTCCACCTTCCCTTGTATGCTTTATTGAATTTGAAATTAAGTTTAAAATAATTCTCTGAATAAACTCTTGGTCACAATTAACATATACTTCTTCTTCATTGGTATCAAATACGTAAGTTAAATTTTTCTCTTTTATATATTCAGCTAAATTTCCTATAGAATCTTCAATCAATGTTACTATATTATAAATTTTAAAGTTTGGTTTTAAATAATCGTAATCAATTTTTGATGAGTCAATTAGATTGTTAGCTAACCTTAGTAAGGTCATACAATTTTCCTTATTAACTTGGTTATAATAATCAACTTTTTTAATATTTTCATTACTATAAAATTTCTCCTGCACTTGAACTGATGAATATATAACATTTATAGGAGTTTTTAAGTCATGAGAAATACTTGATAAAAAATCATTTTTTATTTGTTCTGATAAGGTTCTTTTTCTTAAATTATCTTTTATCTTTTCTGAAAACTTAAGTTCAGTTATATTTTTCATTGATATTATTAAGTAACCCTTTGATTGTAGTAAAATATCTAACTCCCAAAAAACTTCTATTCCAGAAGTAACAAATGAAGCTTCTCCCTTTTTTGTTCTTAAGAATTCCTCTTTATTTTCAATATTTATTATTTTAAATAAGTTCTTATTTATTACCTCTCTATTACTTTTTAAATTTAATTCATGTGAAAATCTTTTATTCACAGCAAAAATCCTATGATTATCATTATTTAAAATCGCTATAGACATAGGTGCATTATTTAAAAAGTTCCTAAAATAAATTTCATTATCTCTTAATTTTTTCTTAAATTCTTTAAACTCATTATTACTCTCTTCCATTTTCTTATTTAATATTTTAAGTTTTTTATTTTTATCAATTATATCTTCATGTAAAGTTTTATATGGCTTTGTAATAAGCATTTCTGAAATCCAAACATATATAATTAAATATATTGATATTTTTAATATATCACCTAATAGTATAAGTGACTCTAAACCTAAACTATATGATAAAATATCTAATACTATTAAAGATAAATTTATTAGCACAAATAACTTTAAATAATTTAATAAATCATTTTTAAAAAGTTTAAAGCTTCTTAAAAGATATAAAATTATTAAAAGAAGTACTGTTGATACTACCAAAAAAACACTCATATCATAAAAAAATATACTGATTAATGATACTAGGGTTAAAAAACAAACAATTAATTTTATAGTTAAATCTATTGACTTTACATATGCTATTATCATAAAGCAATATACACTTTCTAAAACAGTACAAATAGCTATTGGTTTTAAATTTAAACATTGAAGTATTTCCTTTTCTCCCCAAAAGGCTATTAAATAAACAAGTATATCAAACTTGAACATGGCAACTAATAATAAATAAATACCTATTAATTTAAAAATCTTTTTATTAGAAAACTTAAATACAGTTGTGGCAATAAATGTTATAGCAAACACTACTATAGTTTCAATAATTGTAGATAAATAAAGAGCCGTACGTGGATTAAAAAAATATAACGTATATAAAATAATTGCTATAAATATAATACTATTAACTAAATTTCTAATTTTACTAAGTTTCAAATACATATAGTCATTTTCTATGTACTCCAATATACTTCCCCCTTAAATATAACCATATAAATATACATTATCATAAAAAAGAGAGGAAATTATTTAATTTTTGTAAATTATTGTATTTAATTGTAATTTAAAAGACCTTAAATATTGGAATTAACCAATATCTAAGGTCTCTAAGAAACTTTTAAACTTATTACTATTTCTTACCTCAATTAAATCATTATCTTTATTTATATATTTTATAAATTCTGGATAAAACTCAACAGCTTTAATTAAATCCTCCGTTGCATCCTCTAAATCTTTTCCTAAAATAGCCTTAAAGCAGCTTCTATTATAATATAAAAAATGATTTTCTGGATTAAATCTTAAACCTAGTGATAATATCTCTATTCCTTTTTCTATATTATTTTCTTCCTTATATATAACTGCTAAATTTAAGAATGAAAAAGCATACCCAAAATTCTTTTTAATGGCTTTCTCATAAAATTTCTTAGCCTTATCATATACATTTAATCTCTTATATATTACTCCCATATTAAAAAGAGCTAAATAGTGCTCTCCATCTATTTGAAGAGCTTTAGAAAACATTCTATAGGCCTCTTGAAGCATATCTCTTTCTTCATATATAGATCCTAAATTTATATGAGCCCAAAAGTCTTCTTTGCAAACCTCTATTGTCTTTTTGTAATACTCTATTGCCCCTTCTTTATCTCCCACATTATCTAATGCATTTGCTAAGAAGAATATAGCTCTATCATAAACAGGATTTATATCTATAGCCTTTTTATATAATTCTATAGCCTTTACATAATCCTCTTTTTCATCATAAATCACTGCTAATCCATAATAAGCTCTAACCTCAAAACTATTTATACTTAAGGCTTCTTCATATTTTTCCTTGGCCTTTTCAGTATCTCCTAACTCATCTAGCATTAAAGCTATACTTATTATTAAGTCTATATCCCTTTCTCCTTCTAGAAGCTCCTCTGCTCTTAAATAATAATTTAAGGCCTTTATTAAATTACCTTCATCATGAGCTTTATCACCACTACGTATATAATTATCTATAATTCTATAGTTATTATCCATATCTTCTCCTACTTTTCCAATCTGTTATATCAAAATCATGTTAACTTATATAAAGCAAAAAGGAGGTATCAAAATTTTGACACACTCCTAATTAATACTCTAATTAATTATATATATCTTTTAAATATTTTTCAACAGCCACTGAATGGTATCTTCCATAACTTCTACTTTATTTTTTTCATTTAACATTTCATGTCTTCCATTTTCATATAGCTTATACTCAATATTTTTTACTCCTACCTCTTCTAATTTATCTTTTAAGTTGATTACACCTTTACCAAAATTACCTACTGGATCTTTATCTCCTCCAAAAATATAAATAGGCATTTCTTTATTTATTCTATTCATATTTTCAGCTTTATGTATGCTTCTTACCCCTCTTAACAAATCGTAATAAAAAGAACTTGAACATATAAAACCATATCTTTCATTTTCTATATACTTGTCTACTTCACTTTCTACACTACAAAGCCAATCAAAATCTGTCCTATTTGGTTTAAAATTCTTATTAAAGCCTCCAAAAATCAACTTGTCCATAAGTTTACTTTTATGTTCTCTTCCCTTTAATGACATTTCTACTTGAGCTACAAATTCTCCAAGTGGGGCTAACTTATCTGGCTCACCATTAGTTCCCGATAAAATCAAAACATCCACTAAATCATTATATTCTTGAACTAGTCTCTGACTTACAAAAGATCCCATACTATGTCCAAAAAGTATTATTTTATATCCTTTATGTTTTTCTTTAGAAGACTCTATTAAAGTTTTAGCATCATCAATCATCCATTGGAATCCATCATTTTCTGCTTGATATCCTAAAGAATCTAAATCCTTAGCTGTAAAGCCATGCCCTCTATGGTCATGAGCATAAACTAAAAATCCTGCTTCAACAAGTTTTTCTGCAAATTCATCATATCTAATAGCATCCTCTGTCATTCCATGTAATATGTGAATAACTGCCTTAAATTCTTTACCATTACTCCATTTATATCCTTGTAATTCTAATCCTTCATCATCTTTAAATATAAAATTCTCTCTCAAATCTATCAACTCCTTTTAGACTATGTAGTATAAAAATCTTCTTAATACTAAGATACTACTTAATCTAAAATCTTTAAACAGATACTTTAAGTGATTTACTATTTTTTATTAACTTATTAATATTATATTAACAAATTTTTATCCTCTGCATAAATTTCAAACTTTTCTCTCCATATATGAGCTCTTTTTTCATCAATTTCAGCTACATAATTTAAAAATCTATTTAACTCATCTCTTTTAAAAAGCCCCTTAAAAAGATGTCTAGGAAATGATACCCTCTTTTTATAGTTATTTTTAGGATCTATTATTTTTAGAGTATAATCATCTTGTATATATATATCCTTGCACCTTATATCAATTCTTTTAAATCCCAATCTTTCAAATTCTAAAATCATTAAATATAATTCCTTGCAAAGCTCCTCATCTAGATTTCCTCTTCTTAGATACTTATCTAATCTAATCCCATCAACATATTCTCGTATAATATATCCTGGCTTAGCTTCATATATCCTTGGAAAAAATCTAGACTTTCTAACTCGTTTTAATATACTGCTTTCATCCTTCCAAACACTCATTCTTCTAAAAATTTTTATTGCTTTATTATTTTTAAGGAGAAATACAACACCATTATGCCCCTCCCCTAATAATTCTGCTTCTTTTAAAGATTTTTCTAAATTACTACTTATATCTTTAAGGCTATAATCAAAATTTTTACTCATTTTACCCCTCTTATTAATAAGTGCTTAATACTATATTATACATTTTTTATAATAAAAAATGACTAATTTCTTAATTAAGAAATTAGTCACCTTGAATAAGTATATAAAAATTTAAGTTATATTATTCTTTAATACCAAATTGGTGCAGATAGCGGGACTTGAACCCGCACACTTCTAAAAGTAATACCCCCTCAAGATATCGTGTCTGCCATTCCACCATATCTGCATAAAATATTGCCCATTTTAAGTATATGAACAATATTATTTATATTATTACTTATTATTTTAATCCTTATATTTTTGAAAAGCTAGTAAGGCATTTAAATTATCAAAAGAATATACGCTATTTGTCTTTTCATCTCCAAATCCACCATAAAGTACACTATCTTTATTTTTTATTTGATAATATTTTAATTTATCTATAGCCTTGTTAAATAATTCCTTATCTCCAATGTAATTTGCTATTAAAGCTACATTAGAGTATATTGATGGAGATTCAATCTGTGAGGTAGCCTCTCCATTTTTACCATTGTATGTAGCTACTAAGAATCCATCTTTCTTAAACTTTTCTTTTATCCATTTAATAGATGACTCCTCATTTTCTCCAGCTTCAATTCTATTTAAAATTACTATTGTAGATAATAAGAAATCAACATTTTCTTCTTCATCATATTTTTGAGTTTCTTCATAAAATACTTTTCTGTATAAAGGAACCTCTTCAGATATTTTTCCACTTTCTATTATACTGTTAGATTTTTCATAAATTCCTTCCCACTTCTTATCCACTTGACTCAATAATTTCATAGTAGGCAAGTCTAAATAACATAAAGTGGTTGTATTCCCTTTTCCATAGTTATCTATATAATCTACTAAAGTTTCATTTTCTTCTGCATGTTTAAGTAAAGAGTTAGCAATATTTATAGCATAAAATTTATAATAAAAACTATTCCATCTGTTGTTGGCTAAAAGAAGAGCTTTTATTATTCTAAGTTCATCTATGGTTGCAGAGGAAGGTGAATTTTCATCTCCTTCTTTTCTCCAACTAATAAGTCCATTTTTTAATCTCATTTCTTTTACTATGTCAAAATGCTCATCAAATAATTCTTTATTATTAGCATTTACTGAATATAACATCATAAGCCCCTCTGACTCAGATAATACTGAGTGACCCTTAGTTATATCTCCTTCTGAACTTTTATCTATATAATTTGTATATATTCCATATCCACTTTTACTTAAATCCTTCTCTATAAAATCAAAAAGCATTTTTTCTTCTGGTGGATTAAAATTATCATTCCAATTAACATCCATATGTACTGGTTTTAAATACTCTCTATTAAAAAATAATATAAAAATAGCAATTATTAAAATACCACCTATAGCTATTAGCCATTTTTTCAAAACATCCCCTCCCAAAGTTTTATCCATAGTATATTAAAATACATAGGTCACTTAAGAATAAAGTGACCTATATATATTGTAATAAACATTTACTTTTTTAACATATTTATCAGTTTCTTTAAATGGTATATAAGTAAGATTTTTTCCATCATCAGAATGTTCAGTACTATTAAGCCATTCTTGAACCCGTCCTCTTCCTGCATTGTAAGCTGCAATTACAAGGTCCCAATCTCCAAACTCTTTATGAAGATTATTTAAATACCAACATCCAAACCTTATATTAACTTCTGGCTCTAATAATAAATTGGTATCAAAATCAATAATCCCTTGTTTTTCAGCTATCCACTTTCCAGTAGAGGTGGTAATTTGCATAAGCCCTCTTGCATCCTTATTAGATTTAGCATCTTCATCAAAGTTACTTTCTGCTTTCATAACTGCCATGACAAAATAAGGATCCAAATTATACTCTTTACTATATTTCTCTACATAATTCATATATTTTAATGGAAATATAACATTTTTTAATATATATCCACTCCCTAAAAATAGTAAATATATGGCTAAAACAATTATAACTAGCCTTATAATTTTCTTCATATAACTCTCCTACTGGTATAAAGTAAAAAATTCTAACAAATCATCAATTTGTTCCTTTGTTTTAATTAAATTACCGCTATTATCAATTATTATGTTAGCATAATCTTTTTTTCTTTCAAGACTTAATTGAGAATTTATTCTATTTATAGCTTCCCCTTTACTAAGCTTATCTCTAAATCCCATTCTTTCTATTTGGCTACTTTTATCTACCCAAACTAGAACAACCATATCCATATCCTTATGCATATTATTTTCTATTAAGGTTGCTCCATCTACAACTACAAGCTTAGTATTTATTTTTTCATATTCTTTAAGTTTAATCTCTATTTCCTCTTTTATATAAGGCATTATGATTTCTTCATACTTTATTCTTTCCTTTGGAAATCTAAAAATATGGTTTCCAAACTCTCTTCTTCTAAAATCACCTCTCCAATCAAAGAAATGACCTCCAAAAGTAGCTCTTACCCTTAAAAGTATATCTGGGTATTTTTCTAATACTTCTCTTGCAATAATATCTGCATCTATAACTGGGATTCCTGCCTCTTTTATCATAGAAGAAATAGTGCTTTTGCCTGAGCATATTCCTCCTGTAAGGCCTACTTTAATCATAGAATCAGTACCCTCCTTATTTTAACTTATACCAATCTTCTCCAACATTAACATCAACATCTAATGGTACACTTAATTTAATTGTATTTTCCATTTCCTCTTTTAGAAGTTTCTTAACAATGTCTAATTCTCCTTTGACAACATTTATTATAAGTTCATCATGAACCTGTAATATTAACTTACTATTTAAATTTAATTCTTTTAACTTGTTATATACATTTACCATAGCAAGTTTTATTATATCTGCTGCTGTTCCTTGTATTGGAGCATTCATTGCAAGTCTTTCTCCTAAGGCTTTTACTATTTTATTTGAAGCATTTGCTTCAGGTATATATCTTCTTCTATTTAACATAGTTAATACATATCCCTTTGTTTGAGCCTCATTAATAACCTTAGAAATATACTCTTTAATTTTTGGATATCTTTCAAAATATATATCCATATATTCTTTAGCTTCTTTTCTTGAAATATTTAAATCCTGTGAAAGACTAAAATCTCCTATTCCATATACTATACCAAAGTTTACTGCCTTAGCCCTACTTCTCATTAATGGAGTTACCTCTTCAACTGGAACTTTAAATACTTCAGAAGCAGTCTTAGTGTGTATATCTGAATGATGATTAAATGCATCTATCATATTTTCATCACCAGAAATATGAGCTAAAACTCTAAGTTCTATTTGTGAGTAGTCAGCTGATATTAATAAATCCCCTTCTTCTTTTGGTATAAATACCTTTCTTATTTCTCTACCCATTTCATATTTTATAGGTATATTTTGAAGATTAGGCTCTGTTGATGAAAGTCTACCTGTAGTAGTTACAGTTTGATTAAATGTTGAATGTATAGAACCATCTGTATCTATAACAGACTTTAATCCTTCAACATAAGTTGAATATATTTTTGAAAGCTGTCTAAAATATGTTATTTTTTCTATTATAGGATGTTTGTCCTTAAGCTTTTCTAAAACTTCTGCGTTAGTTGAATAGCCAGTTTTAGTTTTCTTTATAACTGGTAAATCTAATTTTTCAAATAATATCTTACCCAATTGTTTTGGAGAATTTATGTTGAACTCTTCATCTGCAAGTTCAAAGATCTCTTTTTGTGTTTCCTCTAACTCTCTTTTAAACTTAATAGATAGCTCATCTAAAATATCTTTATTTACTTTAAATCCTATTGATTCCATAGAAGATAGAACTGTTTCTAAAGGAAGCTCAATATCATACATAAGTCTTTCCATTTTCTCTTCTTCTATCTTTTTCTTTAGAACTAAAGTCAACTCTTTCATAAATGAAATTCCAACTAGTTCTTCCTCTCCCTCTTTTACATTAGGGAATTTTGAAAGATAGTTATTTATTAAGGATAAAAGATTGTATTCTCCCTTAGATGAATCTATTAAATATGCTGCTAATTCACAATCAAAGGCTAATCCATTAAAATCTATTCCTAATTTTTTTAATGCTGTTAAGGCATTTTTTATACTATAGCCATTTTTTAATATATCTTCATTCTCAAAAAATTCTTTAAAGGCTTTAATATTCTCCTCTTGTTTTACTAACTCTTTAAAGTTAATTAAATAATTTTTCTCATCATAATTAATAAATATTTTATCAATCTCTATAGTAGAATACTTTTCTTTATTTAAATAAGTAAAATTAATATATACTTCTTCGTTTATATTCTTAAATAACTCTTCTAATTCTTTACTATTTTCTATATTAGTTATTTTAACTTCTATTTCTGGCTCTTCTTCTTCCCCATTTGATAATTTATCTAATATAGATTTCATTTGAAGCTTTGTAAATAAAGCTTTTAACTGATCTTTATTATAATCATCCTTTGATTTAATCTCATCTAAATCAAAATCTATAGGAACATTAGTCATAATAGTAGCTAACTTTTTAGAGAATATAGCCTGTTCGCTGTACTCAGTTAAATTTTCTTTTAACTTTTTACCACTTATGTTATCTATATTTTCTAAAACTGCCTCTACTGAACCATACTCTTTTATTAATTTAAAGGCTGTTTTTTCTCCTACTCCTGGTACCCCTGGAATATTATCAGATTTATCTCCCATAAGTCCTTTAACATCTATGAACTGAGTAGGAGTAACTTCATATTCTTCAACCATTCTATCATAGTTATAAACTTCTATTTCAGAAACACCCTTCTTAGTTATACATACGTTTATATCCTTAGCTGCTAGTTGAAGGGCATCCTTATCTCCAGTCATAATATAAACTTCGATTCCTTCACCTTCAGCCACCTTAGCTAAACTTCCTATAATATCATCTGCTTCGAATCCATCTAATTCGTAAGTTGTTATTGAAAATAACTTTAGCATTTCCTTAACAATTGGAAACTGCTCTGCTAACTCAGGAGGCATTTTCTTTCTTCCAGCCTTATAATCCCCATACTCTAAATGTCTAAAAGTTGGTGCTTTTTTATCAAAAGTACAAACTATATAATCAGGTTTTATATCCTCTCTCATCTTAAAAAGCATATTTGTAAAACCATAAATAGCATTTGTATGAGTTCCCTCACTATTGCTAAGCAAAGGCACAGCATAAAAGGCTCTATTTAAAAGACTGTTCCCGTCTAATATCAATAATCTTTTCATTCTAATCCTCCAATATATTATTCTATTAATCTAACATTCTAGATATTTACTCTATTATATAAAGTCTTCTATAATAAAACTTATAAATAATCATCTCTTTTAATGATTTTTCCCATTAGTTCTAATAATATTAACACATTTTAGAAAATACTTAAATCTAATTCCTCAGATAAATCCTTCATAACATGTGTTCCTGCTATACTATTTCCTTTATCATCTAGAGAAGGTCCAAAAATACCTATTCCCATTCTTCTTGGAACAGCAGCCATTATTCCGCCACCAACTCCACTCTTTGCTGGAATTCCTATATGTACAGCAAATTTACCTGAGTCATCATACATACCGCAAGTAACCATTATTGTTTTTATTATTCTGCAAATTTCTCTAGATATTACTCTTTCTCCATTCCAAGGTAATACTCCATCATTAGCAAGCATAGCACCAAATCTAGCTAAATCTTTAGCATTAACTTCTAAAGAACATTGTTTGAAATATAAATCTAATATATCATCTATATTTCCTTCTATAACTCCATTACTTTTCATAAAGTATGCTAAAGCTCTATTTCTATCTCCAGTTTCCTTTTCAGATAAATAAACATCTTCATTTAATTGAATATCATCATTTCCTGTTACTTTTCTAGTAAATTCTAAAATTCTCTCAAACTTTTCCTCTTCACTATCACCTTCAATTAAAGATGTTGTTAATATAGCCCCTGAATTAACCATAGGGTTAAAAGGTTTTTTAGAAGGCTTTCTCTCTAAACTTACTATACTATTAAAGCTATCTCCAGTTGGTTCAACACCTACTCTTGAAAAGACTCTATCTTTTCCATTATCTAATATTGCAAGCATTAAAGTTATTACTTTTGATATACTCTGAATAGTAAACTTTTTATCATACTCTCCTGCCCCTACTTCTTTTCCATCAAGAGTAACTATATATATACCTAAATCTTCTTTATTAGCTTTTTCTAATTCTGGAATATAAGATGCCAGTTTTCCATGTTCAACATATTGTCTATTATTTTCTATTAAACTCTCAAGAAAATTTTTCACTTTTGTTCGCTCCTTAGTTTAATTTTTTTATTCAATAAATTAATAATTAATATATAAACATTATAACATTTTCAACGAATTATTATAAATCTTTTAAAATACTTTTATGTTCTATATGTAATATAAGAAAAAATATTAGTAATTTATGTTTATTATCTAAATAATATATTACTTCAATCAACTTTTATTAAAGTTCCTTCATAGAATATAGAATAAAAAGCTTTGAGGTTTTTTTATTATGGATATAGATGATATTAATATACTTGTGAAATATCTAAGTAATCTTCCAATGAAAGAATATAAAAAGAAATTTACATTTTTAGGAGAAGGAATAGCAAGAAAAGTTTTTGCTTTAAATAAAAATTTAGTGGTTAAAGTTGCTAAGGGTGAAGATGGTCTTCATCAAAATTTTGTTGAATCCTATATTTTTAAAAATGCTCCTTATAAACTAAAAAGATATTTATGTCCTGTACTTCTTTATAATAAAAGGATTTTAATAATGCCTAGGGCAGAAGTCTTCCCTAACATAAGAAGAAAAACTTTTGTTGATTTAAAAAAATTGCGTGAAGAAAATTCTATAGAAGAAGATATTTATACCCTTGGAGAAAAATATTTTCTATTTAAAGAAGATTTATATGTTCACAGTTCTTGGGGAATTATAAATGATACCTATTATTTAATAGATTATGGTTGCACTTCTGAGGAAGGAGACTTATATTACGACCTTCTTATGAAAACAAATGGACTTTTATAAAATAATCTTTATTAATTAATTGTTTTATAAATTTTACTGCATTATAATAATGGTAAGAATTTGTAAAGAAAGGACTGATATTATGAACAAATTTGAAAGCATGTTAGAAAATTATGCAAAGTTAGCTACTCATATAGGAGTAAATGTTCAAGAGGGTCAAACCCTTGTTATATCTTCTCCTGTAGAATGTGCAGAATTTACAAGAATGCTTGTTAAATCTGCTTATGAAAAGGGAGCAAAGGATGTTGTTGTTCAATGGAATGATGAAATATGCGGCAAAATTAAATATGAACACTCTCCATTAGAAGTTTTTGAAAACTTCCCAGATTGGATGAAAGAATCAAGATTAAGCTATGCTAAAGAAGGAGCTTGCTTCTTAAGTATTTCTGCCTCTGATCCTGAACTTCTAAAAAATATAGACCCTGCAAAAATAGCAGCCTTTAGAAAATCATCAAGTACAGCTTTAAAAGAATTTAGTGAAATGTTAATGAGCAATAAAAATGCATGGTCAATAGTTTCTATTCCAACTAAAGCTTGGGCTAAAAAAGTTTTCTCTGATTTACCTGAAGAAGAAGCAGTGGATAAATTATGGAATGAAATCTTTAAAATAGTTAGAGTTGATACAGAGAATCCTGTTGAAGCTTGGAATAAACATAAAGAAACTTTAAAATACCATATTGATTACTTAAATGAAAAGAATTTAAAATCGCTTCATTTTGAAAACTCACTTGGAACTGATTTAACTATAGAATTACCAGAAAATCATCTTTGGGCTGGTGGAGCTGAATATACTCAAGGTGGGGTTGAATTCATAGCTAATATGCCTACTGAAGAAGTATTCTCTATGCCTTCTAAGTTTGGAGTTAATGGAATAGTATTTAGTTCTAAACCTTTAAACTACGGTGGAAATTTAATAGATAATTTCTCAGTTACTTTTAAAGATGGAAAAGTTGTTGATTTCTCAGCTGAAAAAGGATACGATACTTTAAAACATCTTCTAGATACTGATGAAGGTGCTAAATACTTAGGAGAAGTGGCTCTTGTTCCTTATAATTCTCCTATATCAAACTCAGGAATAATTTTCTTCAACACTCTATATGATGAAAATGCTTCTTGTCATTTAGCTTTTGGTAAAGCATATTCTCTATGCATAAAAAATGGTGAAAATATGACTAATGAAGAACTTGAAAAAGCTGGAGCTAATGATTCATTAACTCATGTAGATTTCATGATAGGAACTAAAGATTTAAAGATCACAGGTTTAACTCATGATAATGTTGAAATTCCAGTATTTAAAGATGGTAACTGGGCATTTTAATATTTAAAAACCTATTTTAAATATATGATTAGATTAAACCTTCAAAAAATAAACACATGCTTTAAATCCATATTTATTTTTAAATATAAATTTAAAAACATATGCTAATTTAAAGTAAAAGGCAAAGAATAACTTATTTTAATGTAAATTATTCTTTGCCTTTTTTATATAAATTATTTTAAATTCATTTTAGATTCCATATAATATTTCCACTAAGCATTTTGAGATGAATCAAAATATACTCTATGAAGTTTATTTCCATTTATAATTGTTGCAAATCCATTAGAATACATTTGTAAGAAGTCACCTTCATATTTGTACTCTTTTCCATTTTTAACATCTTTAACAATCTTTTGTTCTTCTTCTAAAACGTATATTTCTCCATCTTTTCCTATATAGATTTTATTTAGCTCTAAGCTTTTTTCTAGAGGTATTTTATTCCAAGTATCAATTGACTTTTCTACATTTCCATAAACTATTTTAAATACTTTATTATCTTTTATTTCTCCAAAGTATATATTTCCAGTTTCATCAACACCTAAAAGTCTAACTTTATATATTGGATTAATTCCTAATTTCTTATTTGGCTGTGTAAGATATATTCCTGATTCTTTTTCACTGTCATATACTAATCTATCTGCCCTTGGCATTACTTCAATATTTCCTGGTGAATCAGTTACTAGTCTTACATCAGTTATATCATCATTATTATCTATTCTCTTAACTATAGACTCTTTTGTATCTTCATTCTTAAATTCAATGTATATAACTCCTGTTTTAGTTGAAACTGTTATCTCATTAACTTTATAAGAAGAATTCATATTACCAAGCTCAATTTTCTTAGTTTTATTGGTATCTACATCAATAGAATATAAATTAACTGTATTCTTTTTATTATTATATTTAATATTCGTAATTACAATAAGTCTATTTCTATCTCTAAGCCAAGTATAATAAGATGCTTTTTCATTTTCTATATCAACATGACTTTCATCATCTTTAAGAGTATTAAAGACTTTAAGTTCATCATTATTGTTTAAATATGCTATATATTCTCCATCATAAGATATCTTTTTATCCATCATATTCCCTGGTAATTTTACATCATTATTCTCTTTTGTATGTTGGCTAGCTATATCTATAGCTTTTACATTTACATCAGAATTTAACTTAAAATAAAATTTATCAAAAACAAATAAAACTAAGCATTGTAAAATTACAGACAATAGTCCCCACTTTAAAAATTGCTTTAATTTATCCATAAAATTCTCCTCTTTGTTATTTTACTATTATAGCTGAAGGAATAGATCTCTCCCCTACATTTGATGCTGGATTATTTATTACTTTTCCATTTAAGTACATAGTAGTTGATTTACCACCATCAAGGTTTATAGCAGTAACTACATTACAAGTATTTAATAATACTTCCTGTAATTCCTTTAAAGTAGCTCCTCCACTTGTTAAACTTCTACCATCAATAACTAACATTACTATTGATCCATCAGCTCTTTGTCCCATAGCAGTTCTTGGAGCAACTCCCCATCCACCATCACCTTTCATAGGTGTAGGTTCTCCTTCTTTAACTAAAACAGGTCCAAAACTTACAGCTTCTTTAACATTTAATTCTTTAAGATTATTAAATGAATACATACCTGCAATCATTTTTCCTTCTTTTGTTATGCCAACTAACTCAATTTTTTCATCGTCTGGTACATCTTTATAAACCAATTTCCCCTCTGATATGACTATTCCAGCAGGAGTTCCCCCATTACCAGTCCATTGAGCAGTACTAGATTTATCTGTAAAAGCTCCTCCATTTACAGCCGCAACAGCATTGTATTCCCTAGCTATTTCAGAAGTAGTTTGTCCTTCTTCTCCAAGGTATTTAGAAACTCCTATTTTTACTCTAGTAGGATCTTTTACCACTATATAATATCCACTATATTTAAAGTTTTCAAAAGAGTATAATTCTATACTATTATCATGTTTAGTTGGTAAATTAACATTTGTCTTTATATTTGTATTTTTATGATTTGTATTTGTATCATCAATATTAGAATTTAATATCTCATTAATTTTTTCATCTGATAAAAATGTAGTTGCCATCCACTGATGACTAAAACTAGTCATGGCTGCCCCTACATAAGTCCTTTTAGCATTTTCAAATGGTCCATATAAAAGTATAAAAGGCGCTGTAACAGCAGTGAATATGAATTCAAAAGCAATAAATATCGCTATAGTCTTCCACTTCTTTTTACTTCTCCTCTTCTTTCTACTATCTCTCCCCATTTTTCCTCCTTAATTTAAAATAATTAAATTTCCTTTGTAATCTAAACCAACTAACCCTTACATTCTATTGTTTTTAAAATATCACTTATCTATTATACATTATTTTTAATACAATATTATTACAAAGTTCTATTTTATTTATTAAAATCATCTATTTTTTTTAAAATCTCATAATTAATTCATAAATAACTATTAATATAACTTTTATCTATAAATTAAATTTTCTTTCATCATAACCTAAAAATAAAACAAAAAATATAACTTTTATAATCTCAAATACTTTTCTCATTTGTTTCAACTCCTTTAAATTCTTACAAAACACTTATGAATTTATTAGTTATGAATTCATATTTTTCTAAATTACGAATTCCTTTCAAATTTATAATCTCCTCTATTAGATATATCCAATAAAATTAAATTAATACTGTAAGATTAAAGTTAATAAGGAAACAAACTATCAGTATATTTTTTTGTAAAATAAAAAAACACTTAGGTATTATAACCTAGTGTTTTATAAATACGAGATAAGTCTATAAGCCGAGTTCTGTATTTGACAATCATCTATCTAGGCCTACCGTTGCCGATAGGCTCAAGCGACACACCCGAGGACGGGACGGGCAGCCCCTATATGTCCTCCTATTTGGTCTTGCTCCAGATGGGGTTTACATAGCAGTATAGTCACCTATACCCTGGTGAGCTCTTACCTCACCTTTCCACCCTTACCTAGATAAATCTAGGCGGTTTATTTCTGTTGCACTATCCTTAGAGTCACCTCCACTGGACGTTATCCAGCATCCTGCCCTATGGAGCTCGGACTTTCCTCTCCTAGTTCTAAGACTAGCAGCGATTGTCTGGCTTACTCGCAAGATTAATATTAACATATATACTTATTTTTTTCAAATTATTTTTTCTACCATTTATTACAAATCACAAATATTGCTACTATTCCAATACAAACAATTGCTAAAGGAACTCCTATTTGACTTATTATAAGGAAGGTTAATATGCCACCTACAGCCCCCCACTTTAAGGCATTTCTGAAATAGCAATTATTAATAAGACATCTTTTACAAGCATTTCTCTTAAAATTTCTCATTAATCTATTGAAATCTCTCCTTAAGTCTTTAAAGCAGTCTCCATTAAATCTATTTCCAAAATTGGACCACATAATTCTCCACCCTAAGTATTACTTATACACCATTATATGAAAAAGAACTTGTTTTCTCCATAAAACAAGCTCTTTTTCCTAAAAGTTTATTATAAAATTATGTTTATATATTATATTTATTTATATTCTTATAATAATTTAATGTATTTATATCTAAAAATACTAATCTCCTACCCCAAAGTCTGTATTTTCAAATAATACTTCTATGGTTTTATTATCCTTTAAGAAAGAATACTCTTTTTCAAACCATTTAATAAGCTCCTCGTCTCTTTTGAAAGAAGTTGTGTTTTCAGTCCATATATTAACTGTTCCATACTTAAAATTATTTAAAAGTATGTCCATATCTCTTTTTATCATATCCTTAGTCTGTCCCTTTATTCCAACCATTAAGCATATTGACTTAAAGTATTTTTTTACTTCTTCTACATCATTAAATCTAGCATTCTTGTTTAAAATATCATTTCTAAAATGATCATCAAAGGTTTCAATACCAGTTTTAAATATTATAGGAACTCCAAAGTATTCTTCTATCTCCTTTAATCTATTTCTATAACACCAATGTGCTTCAAAGAAAAGTTTTTTAATATTTTTCTCAACAACAATCCTTTTTATCTCTTCTAAAGTTTCCTTTGGAAGTTCAAAAACACTTCCAGAGTTTATTACTTCTAGAACGCCATAAATTCCTTTTACATTGCTAAGAACTTCTTTATTTAATTTTATTATCTCTTCAGTATTTTTTGAATTATCTTCTATATAATCACAAAAAGCACACTTTCCCCATACACAAGGAAAAGATTTTAGAAGAACTATTTCTCTATTATTTTTATTATCTATAACATTATATCTATCCAAAATTTTTTCATCTCCATTTAATTATTCTGTACTCTTAACAAAATATTTTTAGGCAATCTTACAACAACCTGTAACATTATTAAAACTGCTACTAATTTATCACAATAATCTGTTAAAAATTGTGTTATAAAAGCACTTACCACAGGGTTAACCCCTAAATTATTTAAAATAACTATTATATAACTAGAACCTGATGAAGTAATACCACCAAATATATAGGCAGTTAAACAAGCTCCTGTAAAACTTACAAATAGAGTCATTACAAAGACGCTTAAAAATAATTTTTTACCTTTCATAAGCCCTTTTTCATAAAAATATCCTGCAAAAAATCCAGTAAATATTTGAACTGGTGCAAAATATAAAGAATATATATCAAAGGTTATTCCACTAACCACACTTCCTAAGACTCCAGTTGCCATTCCATAAACAGGTCCTAATACAAATCCAACCATAATTGTACCTATAGAATCTAAATAAATAGGTAATCTTAAATTTAAGGCTATAAAAGCTCCAATTATATTTAATGCTATTCCTATTCCCATTATTGTTAACTTTAAACTTTTTGAATTTCTCATATTAATATTCCCTCCCTATTAAATACCATACTTTGGATTATTAAGTACATTTTTAATATCCTCTTTATGGCTTGGGAATATTTTATTAAGAAAACTTATCATAAATTCTTTGCTATTAACTTTATCTAAAACAAATACATTTTTTCTTTTCTTATAAAAATCTGCAACATCAACAACACTTTGTCCCATTGATATATCTTCGCAAGCTATGTCCACATAAGCTTTAAAACCCTCACAAAGCTCTCTATTTATAAAATACTCTACTGCTAAGGGGTCATTTATAACACATCCAAGTGTTCTCTCTTGTTCCCAATGGAAATCAACATAAAATCTAGTAATATCATATATAAAATCACCAATTTCATCTTTAAATTGATGTATCATTTCTCTTAAATTTGGTGTTAAAACCACCTCTCTTGTAACATCTAAACCAACCATGGTAAATTCACCATTAAACTTTTTTAGAAACTCCCTTGCTCCATGAGGATCTACCCAGTAATTAAATTCAGCTACTGGTGAACAATTTCCATGACTCTTATAAGCTCCACCCATAGAAACTATTTCCTTAACTCTATGGAAAGTTTCTGAATCCTTCTCTATAGCTCTACATAGGTTTGTTAGGGGTCCAAGAGCAATAATACTAACATTCTCCTCATTTTTTAAAGTATTTAAAATAAAATCAACACCATTTTCTCTAATATATTCACTAGAGACCTCTTCTAAAAAAGTTTCTCCTAAGCCATCTTCCCCATGAGTATCCTGTGCTGTTACAAGCTCTCTTTTAACTGGCTTACTTTCTCCTAAGTAAACAGGAATATCCAATCTACCTAAAAGCTTAAGTACCTTTAAAGCATTTTTAGCTCCCTGTAAACTTTCAACATTTCCTGATACGGTGGTTATTCCAACAACCTCAATCTCTTTTGACTTTAATGCAAGAATAATGGCTAAAGCATCGTCTATCCCTGGATCACAATCAATAATTACCTTTCTCTTATCCATTTTAATTTCCTCCCTTTGATTTAACTTCACCAAAAGGAACTGTTATTATCTTTAAGCTTCCTTATAACTATCTTTTTACTAAGATAAATTTTAAAACTAATCTTACTAAGCTTTATAATAATCCTTAAAAAATTAATCACCTATTAAAAACATAATTTAACTCTTCATTTATACTTTTTAATAATCTTAGTTAAAATTTAAGTTAGTTATTAATAGCTATTTAAAAATCCACATTCACTTACAAAAAAGCTTATAAATTCAGCCTAAAAATAATAAAAACTATATTACAGGCATACTAAAGAGTATAACTATCCTATAATACAGTTACAGCCCTTAGTTTTTTATAGAGGGATGGTTACGAACCTCTACCAAATTACATTGGATTTTTTTATAAAATTTTAGGTATGGTGAAGTACCACACCATACCTATTATATAATAAAATCACATAAATTCAAATAATGTTATTTATCCAATATTATGTTTTAATTGTAATATTATATACTAAAAAAATTATATGAATTCAAAGGGGTCTTTAGCCTCTTTTGAAACAATAAATTCCACATCTGAATCTAATTTTTCTTTTACTTTTTCACTTACCTTAATTAAAACAGGCCACTCTGAATTAAAATGTCCTATGTCTAGAATATTTAATCCCATTTCCTTATAATCTGAAACAAAATGATATGTTGTATCCCCAGTTATTATTAGATCTGCTCCAAGTTTTTTTGCATCTCCAAAGAAATCTTGCCCACTGCCATTTACAATGGCAATTTTCTTAATAACTTCATTTAAATCTCCTGCATATCTTAAATTCTTAATACCTAAAGATGATTTTATAAGATTTATTATTTCTAGAACAGTAATTTCCTTAGTTAACTCTACTACTCTACCAATTCCAGCCTCAGAATCAACTGGGCTTTTATCCATTATGATTCCTTCATTAAATCCTAAGATTTCAACTAAGGTATCATTTAACCCGCCTTTAACTGAGTCCCAGTTAGTGTGCGCTGAATAAAGATTTATATCATTTTTTATTAAGCTTATAATTTTTCTACCTAATAGAGTGTCTGTTGTTATTGTACTTGGCTTTCTAAATAAAAGTGGATGATGAGTTAAAATAAGCTCTGCACCAATCTCTTTAGCCTCTTTAATAACCTCTTCAGTACAATCTAAAGCTAATAAAATCTTAGTTATATTTTTTTCTCTATCCCCAACCATAAGACCTACATTATCAAAGCCTTCTTTTAAATTAACTGGGGCAATATCTTCTATTATATTTATAATGTCATTTAATTTCATTATAACATCCCCTTAAGTTTATTTATCTTTTCTTCTAAATCACTTTTTCTCTTCTTAGCCGCTTCTGTATCTTCTTTTATAAAACTTAATATAGTCTCACATCTATTTATTTTTTCTTCTATAAATTCCTTAAATAATGGATGACCTTTTTCTCTTAATAAAGGACTTACTTCGTAATATAATTCATCCTCAAATACTAGTTTTTCTGAATTTTCATTGTATTTTACTTTAAATAATTCATAAAATCTGCCTTCATCTTTAATTAAATCTTCATCTATTATTTCATAATCATTCTTATATAAAAACTCTCTTAAAACCTCTGGATTTTGAGCTGGCTGTAATATTATAAAATCATACTTTTTTACCTTATCCATATCAGCTAATAAAATATCTCTAGTTAGATTTCCACCCATTCCAGCTAATATAACTCCATTTACTTCTCCTACTTTTAAAGGATTAAGCCCTGGTCCTAAAAGACATTTAACCTTATTTGAAACCCCTTCAAAAGCAACATTAACCTTTGCTTTTTCTATAGGTCCTTTATTTATATCTGAAGCTATTGCTTTTTTGCATATTCCTTCTTTAACTAAATATATAGGTATGTATCCATGATCTGTACCTATATCAGCTACACTTTCACATTTATCAACATGTTCTGCTATTCTTTTTAATCTCTTACTTAACTCCATATTATCCCACTTTCTACAAATAATTTACCAGTGTTTGTATTTGAGAAACTAAAAACACCAATGATATTATTAAAGACAAATAAATATATCTTTGAGCTAACTTTTTATCATATTTAGCACAAAAATGACTTGCATAATAAATACATACTAACAGAATCATATTCATTATTCCATATATAATTTGTCTTCCTACAAAATCCTTCGCACTTCCAATAGTACAAGGTATGAAATGTGCACTAAAATCAATTGGCATTTTATCAGGCATAGCTCCTGATAAATATAATGTAGAAGGTATTAGTATAATGCCTAATATTAATAAGGATGTTATTATAAAAGGAATATAAAATCCCTTATCCCTTATTATTGCTCTTGCATTATTAACTTTAACCTTGAAACTTTCTTCCTTTATTCCCTTTGATACTATTAACTCTTTAAACTTTTCAAATTCATCTGGAGATAATCCATAACTTATATCCTCTGTATGTATATATATAACCCTCTTACTAGAAGTTACAAACATACGAGCAATTCCTACATTATGAACAACACATCTACCAAAACAATATTTATGTTTTCCAAAACCAGATAATTTAAATCCATTTATAACTTTATCTTGTTCTAAAAAACCATTTACATCTTTAAAATTTATCCTAAATTTTTTTAATCCTTTAAAACAATTTATTTCAATGTAATCATCATTAACTTCGTAAACTAAGGATAAATCAAGTAAAATGTAATAAATGCATACAATGCTATAAACAAAGCTTGATACTATTACTAAGTTCCTCTCTAAATAACCATTCACTATGTTATTCAATATGATTAATAGTGCATTTCCTAATAAAAGATATGCCAAGACTTCAAATACGCCATGGCCTCTTCTAGCCTTAAATTTTGTCATTTACTACTTCACCTCATTGTAATTATATCATAAAATAAAGCTTTATTCAGAAACTAGCTCTTAGCTTTTATTATTACCTCTATACTTTATATGAATCATAATTTTTATCTATTCATTTCCTTAAACTCAGAATCTTTTCATATAATTTTAAACTTCTCATCTTATATAACATTAAAACTTTTAAAGTATTAACTAAAAAAAGATTAGCACCTTTAAGGCACTAATCTTAAGATACTAATCTAAATAATCTTTTAACTTTTTACTTCTACTTGGATGTCTTAATTTTCTTAAAGCTTTTGCTTCAATCTGTCTAATTCTCTCTCTAGTTACGTTGAATTCTTTACCAACTTCTTCAAGAGTTCTAGCTCTTCCATCATCTAATCCAAATCTTAATCTTAATACTTTTTCCTCTCTAGGAGTTAAAGTATCTAAAACATTTATTAATTGTTCTTTTAACATTGTAAAGGCTGCTGCCTCTGCTGGTGCTGGAGCATCATCATCTGGTATAAAGTCACCTAAATGTGAATCTTCCTCTTCACCAATTGGAGTTTCTAATGAAACTGGTTCTTGAGCTATTTTTAAGATTTCTCTTACCTTATCTACTGGCATATCCATTTGTTTTGATAATTCCTCTGGTAATGGATCTCTTCCTAACTCTTGAACTAATTGTCTTTGTATTCTTATAAGTTTATTTATAGTTTCTACCATATGAACTGGTATTCTTATAGTTCTTGCTTGGTCAGCAATAGCTCTAGTTATTGCCTGTCTTATCCACCATGTAGCATATGTTGAGAACTTATACCCTTTTCTGTAATCAAATTTTTCAACAGCCTTTATAAGACCTAAGTTACCTTCTTGTATAAGATCTAGGAATAACATTCCTCTACCAACATATCTTTTAGCTATACTTACAACAAGTCTTAAGTTAGCCTCTGCTAATTTTTTCTTAGCATAGTTGCTTCCTTCTTCTATTTTTTTAGCAAGCTCTATTTCATCCTCTGATGATAATAGTGGAACTTTACCTATTTCTTTTAAGTACATTCTTACAGGGTCATCAATAGCAATACCTTCTGGAACAGAAAGATCTAATTCTTCCTCCTCTTCCTCTTCTTGCTCTATTTCACTTATGACCTCTATACCCATTGATTCTAGAACCTCATAGATTTTTTCTATTTGTTCTGGGTTTAATTCTATTTCATCAAGCTCATCCATTATCTCCTTGTAAGTCAATGAACCGCTTTTTTTACCTTTATCTATAAGTCTTTTTACTAAGACCATTTTGTCAACTTTTTCTTTACCTTCACCTTTTTTTGCTTTTGTTGTTTTAGCTTTCATTTTATTACCTCCTTCCGCCATTAAAACTACTTACTCCTTTCTAGTTCTTTTAATTTATCACTTATTTCTTTAGCTCTTTTTACTAAATCAAGTGACTCTTTAAACATATTGTTTTGTTCACATCTTTTTAATTCTTTAAGTACAGTAGTCTGTTCCTGTTCTAACTTATATTTTCTAATAAGATTAATATAATCTTTAACAAGAACTTCTATATTAGAAGAATGATCTAGAATAAGTAAGTCTTTTACTTCTAACCATTCCTTTAAAACTTTTGGATCTTCACACTTAGCTTCTACATGTTTTCCTAAGTTATTAAATCCTATTTCCTCAATTGAATCATTGATTATCTTTTCTAAGGATTTAATATTAGGAGATATTAAATCATCCTCTTCTAAGTATTTCTTTACTAATGAATGGTTTTCCTCCATACAAAGAAGTTTTAAAACACTTCTTTCACATTTAACATAAGGAGGTTCTACATATAATTTTGTTCCATATTCTTCCTTATTATTCACATTTTCATGGTTTTTATTACTATTTATTAAGTTTTTATTTAATAAATCATAAAATGCTTGTTCTTTTATGGATGTTTCTTCTGAAATCCTCTTTATGTAGACATCTTTTTCTATAGGATTTAAATCTGATAGTATATTAACAACTCTTTCAGCATATTTTATTAATCCATTATTATCTGAAAAATCTATACCAATTCTAGCCCTATGAAGCTTATAATCTATAAGTTTTTTTGCAGATTGAATTAACTTTATAAAAGCTTCTTTACCATTAGCTCTTATAAATTCATCTGGATCTTTGCCTTTTGGTACAGTTAGTACTCTAACATCTAATCCTGCATTTTGCAATATCTCAAGTCCACGTATAGTAGCCATTTGCCCAGCAATATCTGCGTCATAGGATATTATTACTCTGTCTACATACCTTTTTAATAATCTAGCTTGATTGTCTGTCAATGCAGTACCTAAAGAAGCAACTACATTAGTAATTCCATATTGATGAAGTGATATACAATCCATATATCCTTCAACTATTATTAATGTTCTTTCCTGTAATCCATGCTTTATAGCAAAATTTAAAGCATATAGATTAGTTCCTTTGTGAAAGACTAATGTTTCTGGAGAGTTTAAATATTTTGGCTTAGAATCATCTAAAACTCTACCACCAAAACCTATTACACTTCCTTTGTAGTCAAATACAGGGAAAATAACTCTATTTCTGAATCTATCATAAAAAGTTCCCTTTTCACTCTTAATCCCTAATCCAGCTGCCTCAATAGCTTCATTACTAAAGCCTTGTTTTCTAAGATGGTTTATGGTATTTTGCCATCCTTCCTTAGCGTATCCAAGACCAAAGCTTTTTAATATATTTTCTTTTATTCCCCTTCTTAAAAAATATTCCTTAGCTTCCTTATTATTTTGAAGATTAGAAAAGTAATATCTAGCAGCTTGCTTATTTATGTTATATAAAACCTGCTTTTTCTTTTGAGATTCGCTTTGCTTACCATCTTCTATAGGTATTATTATATTAGCCCTATCAGCTAACTCTTTAACAGCATCTACAAAATTTAAATTTTTAGTTTTCATAACAAAACTTATTACATTTCCAGCTTCCCCACATCCGAAGCACTTAAATATTTGTTTGTCAGGAGAAACACTAAAAGATGGACTTTTTTCATTATGGAATGGACATAAACCAGAAAAATTTCTTCCAGCTCTTTTTAGTCTTACCACATCAGAAACAACATCAACAATATCGTTCTGCTCTTTAACTTTTTCTATAATTTCTTCTGAAATTCGCAAGAAATCTACTCACCTTCTTAATATTTTTTGACAATTAATTATTATTCGACATCAATTGATAAAATCCTTCTCAAATTTTAAATATAACTTTTTTTTAAAAATTTTTCAAGTGTAAACGCATAATAATTATATTTTAGCAATATTTAGCCCTAATTATTCCAAAAATATTTAATACATCACAAACTTTGGAATATATATTTTATTGAACTCATTTGTACAGTAATCATCTGTCATTCCTGCAACGTAATCCGTAACCCCTCTATGTATTCCTTCTTCTTCACATATATTTCTATATAGATCCGGCATTTCTTCCCAATTATTGTAATAATATTCTATAACCTTCTCTAGTACAAATTCTGCTTTTTTCCTCTCATCCTCTAAGTATTTCCCTAAATATATATTATCAAACAAAAATTTTCTAAGCTGAACAAAGGCATCTCCTATTTCTTTGCTTAAAGATACCTTAGGTTCCCCTTTATCTATGTTATCAATTGTATTAAAAACACAATCTTTAACTAAAGTGTCTATTCTTTCACTACCACCAGCACCTAAGATTTCAATAATATTCTTAGGCAAATCTTCTTCTTTCAAAATTCCCGCTCTAATTGAATCGTCTATATCATGATTTACATATGCTATTTTATCTGCAAATCTAACTACTTGTCCTTCAAAAGTTCCTGCTACCTTACTAACATTTGAAAAACCACTATGATTTAATATTCCATCTAAAACTTCTTTGGTCAAATTAAGACCTAATCCATTTTTCTCTATTTTTTTTGCTACCCTAACACTTTGTTCATTATGCTTAAACCCACCTGGAAGAAAATCATTTAAAACATCCTCTCCAATATGAGCAAAAGCTGCATGCCCTAAATCATGACCTAAAGCAATAGCCTCTATTAAATATTCATTTAATGATAGAGCTACTCCTACCGTTCTTGCTACTTGAGAAACTTCTAAAGTATGAACAAGCCTTGTTCTATAATGATCCCCATAGGTTCTTATAAAAACCTGAGTTTTTCTTTTTAATCTTCTAAAAGATTTACTATGAATTATTCTATCCCTATCTACCATAAAACAGGTTCTTATCTCATCTGGTTCTTCTAAGCGTTCTCTTCCTACAGATTCATCTGAGAACTTTGCGACTTTATTTAACTTTATTCTTTCAAAATTTTCAATATTCTCTCTTATTTTCATAGCATCACCTACTATATATATTCTATGTACCTATTTAAAATCCTTTTATAATTCTAGAGATTTAAAACTTTATATTTTTTTATAAAACAAACTCTCAATGAATTTTTTGACTTTAAATCAAAGTATTTCACATTTTAAAGTATAATCTAAAGTTAATCATAATATTCTTATAATAAGGAATTTTTTATTAGGAGGTTAATCATGGGAAAGCATTCTAAAAAGTTTAATGAAGCTGATGAAATTTTTAATGCTGTAGAATCCATAGTTTTACCTATGTATAATTTAGAAAACTATTCTATAGAGAATATAAAATTTAAAAATACAGATAAAAATAGAGCTGTTTATAAATTAATTGATGATATTAATAATCCTAAAAATACCTTTTGCTTAAAAAAGGTTTATTATGATGAAGGGACTCTCTTATTCATATATTCAGTTATGGAATGGTTTGCTAGAAATGAAATTAAGCTTCCAAAAATGCTCCCTTCAAAGTTTAATGGTAGATTTGTTAAAGCAAATAATATGCTTTTTATGCTCTGTCCATGGGTTAAAGGTGAAAAATGTAACTTCGATAACTTACAACATATCTTACTATCCATGGAAAATCTAGCTAAAATGCATAATTGTTCAAGAAACTTTAAAGCAATTGAAGGTAGTTTAATTAAAACTGGATTTGATAGTCTCTACATATCCACATTAAAACACTTTAATAAGATTCTTTCATCATTTAATACTGCAACTAAAATGAAACATAAGGACAAGTTTTCATCAATATTTTTAGATGTTTTTGATGAAAATATTTATCTAGCTAAAGAAGCTCTCTTAGTTTCAGGTTCTATTAATGACAAAAATTTAAGTAGATCTCTTTGCCATGGAGATTATGTAAATAAAAATATTTTAATTGATAATACTGATGTTTGGGTAATTGATTTTGATAAAGCATCCTTAAATTATTCTATGTATGATTTATGTTATTTTATGAGACGTTTATTAAAAAGATCAAATACTAATTGGGATATAGACTTAACAAGAAAGATAATTAAAACATATAATTCAATTGCTCCTCTTACAGAGGATGACTTCAAATATGTTTTTTCATATCTAGCATTTCCACAAAAATATTGGCGCTTATCAAAGGACTATTATAATAACATAAAAAAATGTAATAAATCAATGTTTGTAGAATCTCTTAAGGAAGTTTCACTAGATACCTATGCTCAGGTTAGATTTGTTGGAGAACTTAGAACATTGTTTTCTACTGAATTTAAAATTAAAGTTTAAATAAAGGAGTATTCATAATGAATACTCCTTTATTTTATATAATCTTATTTATTATCTTTTATTTTTAACTTGTGCTTGTGCAGCTGCAAGTCTTGCTAATGGAACTCTATAAGGTGAACAACTTACGTAATTTAATCCTAAGTTGTGGCAGAATTCAACAGATGAAGGATCTCCACCATGTTCTCCACATATACCTAATTTAATATCAGGTCTTGTTGCCTTACCTTTTTCACAAGCAATTCTCATAAGCTCTCCAACACCTTCTTGGTCTAATTTAGCAAATGGATCTTGCTCATATATTCTTTTTTCATAGTAATCTTTTAAGAACTTAGCTGCATCATCTCTTGAGAATCCAAAGGTCATTTGAGTCAAGTCATTTGTTCCAAAGGAGAAGAACTCAGCCTCTTCTGCTATCTTATCAGCTGTTAAAGCAGCTCTTGGAATTTCAATCATTGTTCCAACCTTATAATCTAATTGAACACCTTTCTCTTCCATTACTGTCTTAGCTGTTTCAACAACTACATTTTTAACATATTTTAATTCTTTTATTTCACCTATTAAAGGAATCATTATTTCAGGAACTATATTGTATCCTTTATTCTTCTTAACTTCTATGGCAGCCTCTATGACAGCTCTTGTTTGCATTTCAGCTATCTCTGGATAAGATACTGCTAAACGACATCCTCTATGACCCATCATTGGGTTAAATTCATGTAATTCAGCAACTACATTCTTAATCTCAGCTGGACTTACTCCAATTTCTTTAGCTAAGGCATTTATATCTTCCTCTTCACTTGGTAAGAATTCATGTAGAGGTGGATCTAAGAATCTTATTGTAGCTGGTCTTTCTTCTAAAGCTTCATATATTCCTATAAAGTCTTCTCTTTGCATTGGTAGAAGTTTTTCTAATGCAACTCTTCTACTATCCTCATTCTTAGCTAAGATCATTTCTCTAACAGCTAAAATTCTATCTTCAGCAAAGAACATATGCTCTGTTCTACATAATCCAATACCTTCTGCACCAAATTCAACAGCTTGTTTAGTATCTCTTGGTGTATCAGCATTAGTTCTAACCTTTAATTTTCTTATTTCATCAGCCCATCCCATAAATGTAGCGAAATGTCCTGTAATTTCAGGAGATACTGTCTTAACTTGTTCAGCATAGATGTGTCCTGTTGAACCATCTATTGAGATATAATCATCAAAGGTTAATACTTGTCCATTAACTTCTAAAGTTCTAGCTTCTTCATTAACTTTTAATTCTCCACATCCTGCTACGCAGCAAGTACCCATTCCTCTTGCTACAACGGCTGCATGAGAAGTCATTCCTCCTCTAACAGTTAAGATACCTTCTGCGGCAATCATACCTTCTATATCTTCTGGTGAAGTCTCTAATCTTACTAATACAACCTTTTCACCATTTGCTTTTCTTTCCTTAGCTTCTTCAGCTGTGAAAGCTATTTTACCACATGCAGCTCCTGGTGATGCTGGTAATCCCTTTGCAACTATTTTAGCTTCTTTTAAGCCATCAGATGCAAAAGCAGGGTGAAGTAATGTATCTAATTGTTTAGGCTCAACTTTTAATATAGCCTCTTCCTTAGTTAACATTCCTTCTTCAACTAAATCAACAGCTATTTTTAAAGCTGCTTGAGCAGTTCTCTTACCATTTCTAGTTTGAAGGAAATATAACTTTCCATCTTCTATTGTGAATTCCATGTCTTGCATATCTCTATAATGCTTTTCTAATGTATTAACTATATCTGTAAATTGCTTATATATTGTAGGGTTTTGAGCTTCTAAATGGCTTATTGGCTCTGGTGTTCTTATACCTGCAACAACATCCTCACCTTGAGCATTCATTAAATACTCACCATATAATTCATTATCCCCATTAGCTGGGTTTCTTGAAAATGCAACTCCAGTTCCTGAAGTTTCTCCCTTATTTCCAAATACCATCTCTTGAACGTTAACTGCTGTACCCCATTCTCCTGGAATATCATTTAATCTTCTATAAACAATTGCTCTTGGATTATTCCATGATCTAAATACAGCTGTAACTGCCTCTATAAGTTGTTCTTTTGGATTACTTGGGAAATCTTCTCCCTTTTCCTTTTTATAAAGCTCTTTAAATTTTACTACTAAATCTTTTAAATCCTCTGCTGTTAAATCAGTATCTATTTTATAACCTTTTTCTTCCTTAACTTCGTCTAGTAAATCTTCAAAAAGTCTTTTTTCAACACCCATTACAACATCAGCAAACATTTGAATAAATCTTCTATATGAATCATAAGCAAATCTTGGATTATTTGTTAATTTAGCCATAGCTTCTACTGATTCATCATTTAATCCAAGGTTTAGAATTGTATCCATCATACCCGGCATTGAAACTCTTGCACCAGATCTAACTGATACTAATAATGGATTTTCAAGAGAACCAAATTTTTTGCCAGTTATTTTTTCTAACTCAGACATTTTATTTTCAATCTCTTCAATAATATCTTGAGAAATCTTTTTGTCATCTTCATAATACTTATTACATGCTTCAGTTGTTACTGTAAATCCTTGTGGAACTGGTATTCCTAAAATAGTCATCTCGGATAAGTTAGCACCTTTTCCACCTAATAAATTTTTCATACTTGCGTTACCTTCATTAAAAAGATAAACATACTGCTTTTTTTCCATCTCAATACTCCTCCGTTCAATACTATAGTTGAATTTTTATATACTAACAGAGTATTACCCCCGATAGTTACCCATTTAATCTTTCTTTTTAACCATAAATTTAATTTTCTCCAAGCTTAACAAACAACTTTGTTATGTTAGTCTTAGAAATTTTTCCTATGATCTCTAATCTCTCTTTTCCCTCATTTTCTTCAATTCTTTTTACAACTGGTACGGAGTCTATTTCATGTTCTATTATCTTTTTTGCTACATCAAAAGCGCAATCTTCTTCTACAGCACATACTATGTTAGGCATTCTTGTCATTATAACACCAACAGGAACCTTATAAATATCTGTTCCTCCTATAGCGACCTTTAAAAAGTCTTTTCTGGAAACAGCTCCTGTTAGAACTCCTCCATTTTCTACAAACATAGTTCCTACATCATTTAAAAATAGATGTACTATAGCATCATGAAGCATAGTTTCTTCACATACTGTAACCGGTTTAGACATTATGTCTTTAACCTTTATATTTTTTATTTTTTCATAGATGAAACTGTTCGAAGGTTTATCTGAATAAACATACCCAACCTTTGGTCTTGCATCTAATACGCCAATCATTGTAAGTATTGCAAGATCTGGTCTTAAGGCTGCTCTTGTAACCCCTAACTTTCCTGCTAAAGCTTCTGAAGTTATTGGTTGACCCTCTTTTACAAGTCTAACTATTTCTTCCTGCCTCGGTGTTAATTTCAATTTGAATGCTCCTTCCTTAAATAAACTAGGAACAAAAAGGATTTTTTATATTAAAGTGATTTTTTTATATATTAATTGTAACACAACCTAAATCTTTTTAGTATAGCAAATTTTCTGAAAAATCATTCAAATCTGATAATTATCACTTAAAATCATATAGTTTTTTCCTCTTTATTCCATATTCCTTTATTTTACATTTATTTGCTAGTCAACATCATCAAATTTTACCGTATATGTAAAACTTGTTTCATTTTCCAACTTATTATGTTTATGAAATTTGTTTATTTTATTCTCATTTGTTTTTCCATTTTCTCTTTTTTCTTTCATGTCATTTGCTACACTAAAAGCTTTTTCCTTTAGTCCAAATGCTTTCCCCTTAATATCATTAGCTGCATTTTTGACTATTTTATTAACAATCTCAACACTTCCATCAGCCTTAGTTATTTCTATTGTAATCTTTGTTGCAATAGCGGCTACCACACTTAGTGCTAATATACTTGGGAATATTACGGCAATGGCCCCTGCAGCTATCCCAGCATTAACTGGCATATCAGTTAATACTTTTTCATCCTTAAGAATTCTTATTCTAGATACATTTCCCTTATCAATTAAATCCTTTAAGAATTTTTTTATATCCTCAAAGCTTTCTGCCTTTTCTTCCATTACCTTTTCTTCTTCTACTTTACTTTCTTCTTCTCTTTTTTTCTCAATATATATTAATGCATTAACAACATCACCATCACAAGCTTCTAATGCCTCTTTAGCTTCTGCGTAAGTAGCATATGTTCTCTCTATTACCTGGTCTACTTTTTCTAATGTTATTTCACTCATGTAAATCACTCCTTTATAAACTTTAACATTTCTAAACTTTTAGGTTTTCTTGAATATACAGAAGATATTATAAAACTAGTAACCTTAAAAAGTTCTGCTTTAACCTCTTCTGTTAATGTTAATCTATATACTTTATCCAAAGAAGTATTATTTAAGAATCTTAAGGCATTATATGTGGCTTTATTTATGTAAAGCCCATGTTCCTTGGGACATTTATCACAAACGCCTCCAAAATATCTTAAACTAATGTAGTTTGAAACACTTAATTTATTTTTACAAAATACACAATTATCAAATCTTAATCCATACCCAGTGTATTTTAATAATTTAAGCTCAAAAGCTCTTATTAATAGTTCATAACTTATAGCCTCAGTATTTATTAAATAAAGACAGGTTATGAACTCTTTATATAAATTAAAATTTTCTTCTTCATCCTGTAGTGATATATCAATAAGCTCACATAAGTAAGATGCATAAGTAAGCTTTTCTAGGTCAGTTAAAGATGTCTGAAAGGAAGTTCTTATTTTTCCTTCAGATAACCTATATAAACCCTTTCCCTTGAATAATAAATAATCGCCATAGCATAAAGGGTGCGTTAATGAAAAGAGTTTACTTTTACTTTTCTTTGCACCCTTAGCTATAGCTGTTATCTTACCCATTTTCTCGGTAAAAATCCAAAGCAATTTATCGTTCTCTTTATAATCTTGAGCCTTAATGATAACTCCACCACTCTCTATAAGTGCCAGAAGCTATCCCTCCTATTTAAGTTTTTTATAACCTAATTCCTTTAATAGTGAAGTATTATCTCTCCACTCTTTTCTAACTTTTACCCATATTTTTATATTTACTTTTGCTCTTAAGAATCTTTCTAATTCATATCTAGCTGTAGAACCAATCTTCTTAAGTGTTTGACCATTTTTACCAATTATTATTCCTTTATGAGATGCTTTTTCACATATTAAATCTACTTCTATGTTATACTTACCATTATCATCTTGTTTCATTTGTATAACATCTACAGCAATACCATGAGGAACTTCTTGGCTTAAATTTTTAAGTGCCTTTTCTCTAACTATCTCTGCTACAACAAATCTTTCTTGAACATCTGTTATCATATCATCTGGATAATATTTAGGACCCTCTGGTAAATATTTAACCATAAGTTCTAAAAGTTTATCTGTGTTTTTAGCTTTCATAGCTGATATTGGAATCATTTCTGCAAAGTCATATTCTTTTGAGAATAATTCTAAAGTTTTAGCAACCTTTTCTGGTGAACTCTCATCAACTTTGTTTAATACGAATATAACAGGAGCTTTTTGATTTTTAAGTTGCTCTATTATAAACTTATCTCCTCTACCAACTTCCTCACATGGATTACTTAAAAATAATACTAGATCTACATCTTTTATAGAATCTGTAGCACTATTTACCATATATTCACCTAATTTATGTTTAGGCTTATGTATCCCTGGAGTATCAACGAAAATCATTTGATAGTCATCTCCAGTTAATATTGTTTGAATGTTATTTCTTGTTGTTTGTGGTTTATTAGAAACAATTGAAAGTTTTTCTCCCATCAATAAGTTTGTTAATGTTGACTTACCTACATTTGGTCTACCAACAATTGTTATAAATCCTGATTTAAACATATTTCCTCCTATTTTTCCAGATCCTTTTTAGTGAAAGATCCAGGTAAAATTTCATCTAATGTTGTCTCTATATAATCATCTTCACTTTTTACTATGAATATTTTTATATCTTTATCCTCTGCAAACTCTACTATTACTTGTCTGCATATACCACATGGATATGTGTATGAATTTAAATCTCCTACTAAAGCCATAGCCTTTAAGACTCTTGCTCCTTCTGAAACCCCTTTAAATATAGCAGTTCTCTCAGCACAGTTTGTTGCTCCAAATGATGCATTTTCAACATTGCATCCTGTATATATTTTACCATCCTCAAATAAAGCAGCTGCACCTACCTTAAAATTTGAATATGGACAATATGCTAATTCTCTTGCCTCTAAAGCTTTTTTTATAAGTTCTTTTTTCATAATAATTCATCCTCCATCCTAAAATCTAGACACTAAAAATTTATCAACTAAATATTTTAAAAATTAAAATTGTTATAAGCGTTCCTAATATTGCTCCTGCAATAACTTCCCATACACTATGGACTTCTGAATCCACTCTGCTCTGGGCCGTTATTAAAGCCATTAAATAACTAAGTATAATTATAATATGAGAATTACTTATAAGTGATATAGCCGTAGCTATAGAAAAGGCTATAGCACTGTGTCCTGAAGGCATTCCACCCTTTAATGGGGTTCCTTCTCCAAAATAAGCCTTTGCAGCAACCACAACTATGCATACTATGGCTAATACAATAAATATAATATAAGGCTCTGTTTCTTTTACTCTATCCATAATTCTAAAAGTTATATTGGTAAGCTCATCCCAAAATATAATATACCCCACTAAGACAGCATTTATTGCAGTTATAAGTACTGCCCCGGCTGCTGTGTTTTTAGCTACTTTAGCTAAAGGATGATAGTAATTTGTACTTAGATCTATAGCGCTTTCTATAGCAGTATTAACTAATTCTGCTGCTATTACCATGGTTATTGTTATGGCTAGTATTATAAACTCTATTTTGCTTATATCATAAACAAAACAAGCTGATAATATAATTAAAGCTACTATAAAATGTATTCTCATATTTCTCTGAGTTCTTAAGGCATATATTATACCATCTATTGCATAATTAAAGCTATCAATAAGTTTTCTTACCTTCATAATATTCTCCTAAACCATTCTCATACCTTAGCTTTCCCTTGTTATATTTAACTTACCAAGTAACTCCTCTTCTCTTCCTCTCATTCTAGCCTTTTCTTCCTCTTCCATATGGTCATAACCTAAAAGGTGTAAAACTGAGTGAGTTACTAAGTAGCAAGCCTCTCTTTCAAATGAGTGATTAAACTCAATACTTTGTTCTTTAGTTCTTTCTAGAGATAAAACTATATCGCCTAAAATAAGTTCATCTCCATCAAAATAGCATTTATCAAATTCATGCTCTAAATAAACATCTTTATAAACTTTATCCTCTGGATAATCAATCATTGGAAATGACAAAACATCAGTTGCCCTATCTATTCCCCTAGTTTCATTGTTTATTCCTCTAATTTCTTCGTTGTCTACAAAGACTAAAGAAACTTCACAGTCCTCTTTAACTTTTTCTTCTTTTAGCACAAAAGAAATAACTTTTTCTAATTTCTTAGTTAATTCTTCCGTAACCTCAAATTTATTCTGTCTATTATCTATGAATATCATTTTATTTTTTCTCCTTCTTGTTATCATCTGGATATTCTATTCTTTCATGATGTATTCCATTTAATGCCTTTAGGAAACATTTTTTTATCTTACTTATATCTCTAAGAGTAAGATCACAATTGTCTAGTTGTCCAGATGCTAACTTATCATCAATAATATTATTGACCATTTTTTCAATTTTCTCTTCAGTAGGTTCATTAATTGATCTTACAGCTGCCTCTGTTGAATCTGCTAGCATAACAATTCCTTGTTCTTTACTCATAGGTTTTGGTCCTGGATATTTAAAATCCTCTTCCTTAACCTCTTCTGGATTTTCAGAGTTATTTTTTACTGTTAAGTAAAAATATTTAACTAAAGTCTCCCCATGATGGGTAACTATAAAATCATGTATAGTCTTAGGTAAATTATATTCCTTGGCTAATTCTGATCCATCTTTAACGTGAGATATTATTATTTTACTACTTACTTCTGGTTTTAACCTATCATGTGGATTTTTCTTTCCAAACTGATTTTCTCTAAAGAAATATGGTCTCTTAGTTTTACCAACATCATGATAATAAGCTCCTATCCTAGCTAATAGCGGATTTCCTCCTACTTGCTCAGCAGCTAACTCTGCTAAGTTTGCTACTAAAATACTATGATGATATGTTCCTGGAGCCTCCATAAGTAATTTTTTAAGTAATGGATTATTAGGATTAGATAATTCCAATAATTTAGCATTAGTTACTATATCAAATGTTGACTCAAAGAACGGTAAAACACCTATTGTAAGTATTCCAGAAAGTATAGCTCCTGCCGCTGCAAATGTACTATCTGCAAGTATTTCCATAAAGTTATTAGTTGTTAAAGTACCAACACTAAAAGTTAAGATTGAACTTAAAACTGCAACGGTTATTGAAGAATATAATATATCATTTCTCTGTTGCATTTTTCTAAGCAATGTTCCTCCTAAAACAACATTTAAAATAGCAAGGATTATTATATTAGGATTAAATCCCACTGCTCCTCCTATTAAAATTACATTTAACATACTAAATACTAGTGATATTTTGTAATTTAGTAGAAGTGTTATAAGCATAGGCATACATGCTAGTGGTATTATATAATTTGACATCATACCAAAAAGTCTAGCTAGTATTACTGGAAATACATTTAATATGCTTATCATAACTATTTTGGAAAACTCTTTATTTATAGCTGGATAATATTTATGTATGTATCCATATTGAAGATACATAACTATTATTACTAAAACTCCTAGAGCAATATAAATATATAGCGCTGAAGCTGAGTCGCTTAATAAGCCTAAAGTTCCTAAAAGTTCTAATTGGTGCGCTGTAACTGGCTCACCTTCACTTACTACTATTTGATTTTTCTTTATCATAACTGGTGGAACTTGCTTTAAGGTTTCTTTTATTAATTCATCAGTTTTTTCTTTATCATAGAAAAAATTTGGTTCTACTACATTAACAAAATTTAATGCAATAGCCTTCTCTGAATCACTTAAATCACTTGAAGATATAAAATCTGTATATTCTTTTTTAGCTTCCTTTAAGTCTTGCTCATTTCCATCTTCAATTGGAGCCTCATATGCCTTATTTAGACCATCTATGCATACGCTTTCTAATTTCTTAGTACTTTGCTCATTCATTGAGGCAATTTTATTTGCCTGTGCATCTGTTATTTTAAATGGCACTCTAGGAATAAGTTTAGCCTTTTCTTCTTCCGGTTTATCTTGAGCTAAAACTTTTTCAACTGAAGAAAAGAAACCCTTTATCTTTTCTTCACTTTGCTTCTGAACATCTGTCCTTAGAGAATATTGTTTATCAACCTTTTCTTCAGCTTCTTTTTTTCTTGCTTCAGTAGCTGATTCATCAATAATTTCTCTATGTGCCTTAATGTCTGACTTAGGTATATCTCCTACCTTTAGATCATACTTTCTTGTTATTATACCAGTCATCAAAGTACAGTATAAAACTATAAAGGTTATTATATATAAGATTATTTTTTTGTAATCTTTAAATATATCAAATGTTTTTTCCTTCAATTTCCCCATAATTACTCATCTTCTCCTCATTAGGTCCTAATTTATCTAGTAACTTAAAGCTATATTTTGTTCTACTACGAAAAGAACCTTTAATCTAATCTTCCCTTCCCCTAAATCCTCAGTTGTAATTATATTATCAACTATTTTTGATTGCTTACTTATTTCTTTGTTTATTGAGTTTTTCATTAACTCAACAGCTTTATTTATTATGGTTTCCTTATCATCAACTATGTCTTTATCTATTTTCTCATAGTATAAGTTTCTATTTATAAACTTTCCTGTACTTTCTATTTTATCATACTTATCAAACTCTTTAGTAGGCTTTTTTAGATAAATTTTCTTTCCCATTATTTCTAAGTAAATATCACTGTCTACCTCTCCTGTTCTCTCTTCTTTTTTACCCTGAACTTGCAATTCTATAGTCTTTTCATAAAAAGTATTCGCAGTAACCTCTCCTTCAGCATCAACTTCATATTCACCGCCTTCTATTCCTTGCTGTGGTATTATTAAAATATCTCCCTTTTTAACCACATCTCCTTCCTTTACAACAGCTGTACCTGAAGTTGTGTATATTCTCTTTATTTCCCCATCCATAGATGCTACTATATTCTTAAACTCTTTATTTTCATTTTCTTCTTTTATTTTTGGACTAACCTTTTCCTCAACCTTTATTTTTAAAGTTCCACCCTCTATACGAGCATTTACCCACATTATGTCTCCATGTCCATTTTCTAATTTTCTTTCTAATCCATAAACATTTACACTACTTTTCTTAACTCCTGGTTTAATATCAAAATCATTTAACATGGTTCTTATCTCAAAAGGAGCTATATTTTTCTTTGTCTCTATATCTATTCGCCATATAAAACCAGAATAGATATATAAGCCTACTAAAAATATTAAAACTCCTACAAATATGCTTATAGACTTTTTAGCTCTAGATAAGAAAAATATCATTCCCTTTGATGATATTATTTTCACTTTTCCATTAAGTCTTTTAACATAGCTTTTTAATTTTCCATAATCAGAATAATCCACATTTAAAGTTACAGTTACTACATCTATTTTCCTTACATTTTCAACATTTATACCATTTCTCCATAAAACATTTAAAAGTTTATTTATATCAAAAGTTTTTATTTCAACTTTTACTTGTCCCTTTTTTAAAAACTCCAAATTCATCTTATGCCTCCTCAAAACTTAAATTCTTAAGTCTTCCTGTTAAGGCAATAGTTTCAGTACCTATGAATCTTATCTCTAACTTTGTTCCTTCGATTATAATAACACCTAGATTGCTATTTATTTTAATTTCATTTTCCTTAAAAACCTCTATACCCTTATGATTTTCTATAATAATTTCACTTTTTCCGTGTACAACTATTTTAGGCTCACCATTTATTATCTCCTTAGGTAAATCTAATTCCTCTGCAATTCTATTAGTGACTTGTCTTAATTTATCACCCACAACTATACCTCCCATAAAATATTTTCATACTAAATCTATGAAAATTTATATTTTTTTATTCTTATATAAAAAAACTAAGCAATATAAAAAGGCATATACATAGCCCTTTTAGCTATGTATATGCCTTTTAAAACAATTCAAAAAATTTTCTTTAAAAACTTCTAAACTATTCATAATCCATTCTTAAAACTAAACTTTAAATTATAAAAATAAAAGAGAGTTCATTAGAACTCTCTTACTTATTTAAATATTCTTTAACTAATTGACTTACAAGTTTACCATCAGCTCTACCAACTGTTTGCGGTCTAACCTTTGACATAACTTTTCCCATGTCTTTCATGCTATTTGCGCCCACTTCTTCAGCTGCTTGCTTTATGATATCTTTTATTTCTTCTTCACTTAACTGCTGAGGAAGGTAATCTAACAAGATTGCAATCTCACTATTGTTTTGATCAACTAGATCCTGTCTATTTCCCTTTTCGAATTCAAGCGCAGCTTCTCTTCTTTGCTTGATTTCTCTTGCTAATATTTCTATAACCTGTTCATCCTCAAGCTTAACACCGTCAGTCTTTTCGACTAAAAGTATTGCTGACTTAGCAGTACTTAAAACTCCAGCCTTGAACTTATCCTTAGCCTTTAAAGCCTGCTTCCAGTCTTCTTGAAGTCTTTCTTTAATAGTTGGCATTTGTATACCTTCTTTCAAAAGAAATTATTCTATAAATTTAAACCAAAAACTATTTGAATTTTCTCTTTCTTGCAGCTTCTGATTTTTTCTTTCTCTTTACGCTTGGCTTTTCGTAGTGTTCTCTTTTTCTTACTTCTGAAAGAACTCCAGCTCTAGCGCATTGTCTCTTAAATCTTCTTAATGCTTGCTCTAATGATTCGTTTTCTTTTACTCTGATTTCTGACATTCTTTATCCCTCCCTCCGCTAGCGTAAATTATTAATGTAATTCACAGCCATGGGCTAAATAACACACGCTATATTATACAACATAGTTTTCTTTAATGTCAAGAAGTTAAATCTAAATTTTAGCCTGGTGGCCAATTTAAATTTCTTCCTCCAAGAACGTGGAAATGGATATGTCCTACTGTTTGCCCTCCTTGCTCTCCGCAATTAGTGACAACTCTGTATCCATCCTCTGCAATTCCTTGTTCCTTTACTAGTTTATTAATAGTCTTGAAAATGTGTGCAAATACTTCTGCATTTTCTTCATTAACTTCATTTAAACTAGCTATGTGTTCTTTAGGAATAACTAAAAAATGTACTGGTGCTTCTGGACTTATATCATGAAAAGCTAAAACTTTATCATCTTCATAAATCTTTTTGCTTGGAATTTCTCCAGCTACTATTTTGCAAAAAATACAATCTGACATGATTTTCACCTCCTAAGCAATGAATCTATTATCTATTATAACTCATTTTGAATGTAAAAATCTTCTTTTTATAATACTATTTCACCTTTTGCTACTTCTCCCTCAAAAGAATTAATTTTTACATTTAATATTTTACCTGAAACGTTGCAATCAGCCTTAGCATTTACCTTTATATAATTTCTTGTATATCCAGTGTAAACTCCACTTCCTAATTCAACTTCTTCCTCAAATAAAACATCAATAACTTCACCTATATATTTTTCAGCAAAGGCTTTTTCATTAATTCTATTTAATTCAATAAGCTTTTTACTTCTTTCATCTTTCTTATTTCCATCAACTTGATTTTCCATATTCTCTGCTCTAGTACCTTTTCTAGGGCTATATTTGAATATGTGAGTTTTTGAAAGAGCTATTCTCTTTAAGAATTCGTAAGTTTCTTCAAACTCTTCATCAGTTTCTCCAGGGAAACCAACAATTACGTCTGTTGTTATAGAAACATCTTCTATTTTATCTCTTAAAAGATTTACTATATCTTCATACTCTTTAGCAGTATATCTTCTATTCATTCTTTTTAAAGTAGCATCACATCCACTTTGAAGTGATAAGTGGAAATGAGGACATAGTTTTTTAAGAGCTAAGATTCTTCTTACAACATCCTCTGTAAAGAACGTAGGATCTATTGAACCTATTCTAACTCTTTCTATTCCATCGATTTTTTCTATCTCTTCTAGTAAATCAACTAATGTTACTTTTTCATCTAAATCAACACCATAAGATGCTGTATGAATTCCTGATAATATTATTTCTTTAAATCCATGCTCTGCTAAACTTCTTATTTCATCTAAAACCTTCTTAGGGTCTTTTGAACAAACAGAACCTCTAGTATATGGAATTAAGCAATAAGCACAGAATCTATTACATCCATCTTGTATTTTTAAGAAAGCTCTAGTTTTATTATTATACTCTTCAATTTTTAGGTCCTCAAAAACTTTATTCTTTAAAACAGCGCCAACCTTAACTTGTTGCTTGCCTTCATCTCTAGCCTTATTTACATAATAAACTATTTCACCTTTATTTCTTGAACCTAAAACTACATCTACACCTTCAATTCCTGAAACCTCTGTAGGTGCTATTTGAGCATAACATCCAACTACAGCTATAATAGCCTCTGGATTTTGTCTTCTAGCTCTTCCTATTATTTGTCTTGATTTCTTATCTCCCATGTTAGTTACGCTACAAGTATTAACTACATACACATCTGCCATTTCATTAAAATCTACAACTTCATAGCCTTCTCTAACAAATTTTTCAGTCATTGCTTCTGATTCATATGTATTAACTCTACACCCTAGTGTAGCAAATGCAACTTTCATTAAATATTTCCTCCTAAATCACCAAGCTCATACTGAATAAGAGAAATACAGGTAAATCCTGCTGTCTCTGTTCTTAAAATTCTTGGTCCTAAAGTTACAATATGAGCTCCTTTTTCTTTTAGGGCTTCTATTTCACTTTCTTCAAATCCGCCTTCTGGCCCAACCATTATTCCAACATTTTTTATACTATCTTTATCCTCTATAGAGTTAACCATAGCTCTTATTCCGTATCCTGTAGCATTTTCATAAGGAATAACCATAAGGTCTAATTGATCTATCTTTTCTAAAACCTCTTTAAAGTCCATTGGTTCTAATACTTGTGGTATTACCGTTCTTTTACTTTGTTTACATGCCTCTAAAGCGATTTTATTTAATCTATCTAATTTTTTAAATTCACCTTTTAATTTAACGTCTACTCTATCAGTGATTGTTGGAATTATTTCTGAAACACCAAGTTCTACACATTTTTGAACTATTAAATCCATTTTTGCAGCCTTTGGCATTCCTTGAAATAAAGTAATATTTAAATTACTTTCATTGTTTACATCAAGCTTCTCTAAGATTTTGATAGAAACCTCTTGTTTATTAACCTCTTCTACCTCACCTAAAAACTCTTCACTTTCAAGGTTATTTACAACAACCTTCTCACCTGGTTTTACCCTTAAAACCTTATAAATATGTTTTACATCTTCCCCTGTTATTTTTGCATGAGTGTCTGAAAACATATGCGCTGGTGTAAAAAACTTATGCATAATTTTATACTCCCTTACTAAATTATTTTAACTTAGCAACAATACAGTTCCATTCTCCATCTTTGTTAACTTCCATAACTTCAAAACCTTCTTGTTCTAATTTATCTATAACCATTTGTCTTCTCTCATGTATTATACCTGAAGTTATGAAAATTCCATCTTTATTTAATGCTTTTTTAACATCATCAACTAGTATGCAGATTATTTCAGCTATTATATTTGCAACAACTATATCAGCTTTTCCATCTACAACATCTAAAAGATTTCCATATAATACTTCTATGTTGTCAACATTGTTAAATGATATATTTTCCTTAGCTGAATCTACAGCAACTGGGTCTAAATCAACTCCTATAACATGTTTTGCACCAAGTTTAGAAGCAACTAAAGCAAGTATTCCTGAACCTGTTCCAATATCAAATACAGTAGTATCAGCCTTAACATATTTATCTAAAGCTTGAACACACATTCTTGTAGTTTCATGGTCACCAGTACCAAAAGCCATACCTGGGTCTAATTCTACTACCATTTCTTCTCCAGTAGGCTCATACTCTTCCCATATTGGTTTTATAACTATTTTTTCTCCAATCTTTATTGGCTTATAGTATTTCTTCCAGTTATTAGCCCAGTCTTCTTCAAACATTTTTTCTGCTTCAACTGTTCCTTCACCAACATCTAATCCTGATTCTTTTAACTCTTCTACTCTTTCCTTAACATAAGCTATTACGTCATCAATGTTATCCTCTTCTGAGAAATAACCTTTAACAACGGCAACCTTCCCCTTATGTTCTAATATGTTTATATCTGCAAAATCCCAAGTTAAAGGTCCTTGTTCTCTTCCTAATATATCATTTGGATCCTCTATAGCAACACCCTTACAGTCTAATCCGTAAAATATTCCTGATATAGGTTCTAATGCCTCACTTTTAGTTATTACTCTAACTTCAATCCAAGTTCCTTCCATTTATGTATCAATCCTTTCTTATGCTACTTTGACTAATAATTTATTTTACACTTTAGTGTAGTATCTGTCTAGCTTATAAGCATTATTATGTTTCATATGCTTTATTAAAATTTCTAAGATAAACTCTTTATCATTATTTTTATTATCACACATAAAAAAAATAAAGGCTATAGTCTATTATTGACATAACCTTTAAACTTAATCTTATTTAACCTCTATAAATATTTAATATCTCTCTCTAATAATTTCTAAAACTTCTTCCTTAGTTAATTTTATAGCTTTCATACTTTCTATAAATCCATCTAATGCATCCTCTACAAGTTCTTTTCTTATGTTTTTTAATATTTCTTCATCTTCTGTTATAGTACTTGGTTTATTTCTTATTGTTTCTATAAGTCCCATAGTCTCCATATCTCTATATGCTCTTTGAACTGTATTAGGATTTACTTTTAACATTTCTGCAAGCTCCCTTCTTGATGGTATATGATCCCCTGGCTTTAAATTTCCAATAACTAAAGATTGTTTTATATGTCTTATTATTTGGAGATAAATTGGTTCTCTATCATTTACTTCAAAAAACATTTTATTTACCTCCTGTTATCTTAATGTCACTTAAATATCCATATTCTAACTCACCTATATAAACTGGATTTCTACTAGGTATATCTATAACTGCCAAGTAAGCTCCACTTACAAAACCATCATCTCTAACCTTAACAAAATTAGCTATAACCTTATTTTCTACAATTATAAATTCACTTAAACCTCTAACATTTACTCCATATCTCTTTAATCTTTCATTTTCTATAAGGTCCTTATAAAATTTAAACTCTTTTGTTTTAGTGTTAAACACTAATACTGAAGTCTTCTCATCTGAGGTCTGTGTAATGTATATTTCACCATATGCCTCAAACATTGTACCACCTTTTCCATTTGCATCAAAATAAGATTTTTTCATCTCATCTCGTATTTCATCATTAGGATTGTATCTTTTTATTTCTCTAGTATTTACATTTAATTCAATAATGCTCTCATCACTATATATGCCTCTCTTATCAGTATTATCAAGCTCAGTTAATTTATAATATACTTTATCTTCTTCAGTACTTGGTAACATTCCAAATTTTTGTCTTACTGAATTTATATGAGAATAATCTCTATTTAAATCTAATTTCTCATCTAAATTTATTATATCAACTATATTAAACTTCTTATCTGATAAATTTATTTCTCCAAATACTATATTATTTTCCTCGTAATTCATTGAAAATAATATATTTATTTTTCCATCTTTATAAGTGACTTTATCTATATTATTATTTCTAATATATTCATCTACTTTAACCTTAAAAGTTTCATAAGTGTTAGTTTTTTTATCCTTAAATCTAACTTCAAGCTTTTGAATACCATTACCATATATATTAGTAACATCAACCATTACATCATCATCCTCAAAGAAAGTATCTCTTGTTGGATAAATTCCTCTAAAAAACTTCTTATCTTTAAGTACGTCAATACCATCAAAACGTCTCTCATTAATAACATTTTTTCTATTAATTGTTTCAGCTCCAACAGTGATTTCTTCTCCAAAAATATCTCTATCTTTATAAAAAACTAAATCAACATCTCCAAGTTCACTTCTACTTCCATATATATCTTTAAACTTTATTGGCGAACAATTAATGTAAATAAATATTCCAGAAAAAATTATAAATGCACTTAAAAATATTATTGTTAACACCAAAGGTACTCTTTTTTTCATAATTTCTAATCCTCCTTACACATGAACCTTTTTTTCAAGTAAATACTTAGAATAAAACAATCCGAACAAATTATATAAGATTGATATGAAAACAAACCAAATAAATCTTTCGAACATATAAAAATCCATCTTTCCTGGGAAGATTAAAACTAAGAAAAGAAAAGAACATCCTAATATTACTCCTAATATTCCACCCTTTACTCCAAAACTTCTCTCTAATATTGCAAATAAAAAAGTTAATATTATCATTGCTATAAAAAATAAGCCATTAGTTATTAAATTAACAAAACTAACTGGAATCAATCCATAAAAATTACTTATTGAACTAGATAATATGGTAATTAAACTTTCTTTTACTATAGCATCAGTTGGAACCATAATATTAAATATTATATAATTTATAAGCAATGCTACTATTTGAAAGAAAACTAAAGAAAAATAATAAAAACACGCTGATAAAAACTTGTATATAATAATAAACTTTTTAGGAAATGGTAATGTTAAAAGAGTATATGCACTTTTATTTTCTCCTTTAAACTCACCAAGCCATAGATACCAACAATATAAACAAAAGCATCCTAATATTAAAAGAGTTAATATCCTACCATTTATCCTACTAACAAAACTGCTAAAAGGCTCCATAGGCGAAAACATTTGAATAGCACCTATATTCTCTGTTTTTTCTAAATAAATCTTTAATTCATCACTTAAACTATAACTAAAATAGGCAATGTTTAAAAGCATAATTCCAACAGCTGATCCTATTGTTATTTTTAAATCTCTTAATATCTGTAAATTTAAAAGATAACTTAACTTTTTAAAATTCCCCTTACTCACCTTCATGTACCTCCCTTATTTTCTCTACCATTGACAATCCTTCATTTTCTCTTACATCTTCAACATAAAATTCTATTTTAATATTTCCATCACTTAAAAAGACAACTTTATCAACTATATTTTCAACCTCTTTTAATTCATGAGTTGTTAGTAAAATTCCAATATTATTATCCATATAGCCAATTAAAGATTCTATAAACTTCTCTCTTGTAAAAATATCTATACCTGAAAAAGGTTCATCTAAAAGTAAATATTCTGGGTGTCTAGCAAAACCTAGTATAAGTTTTACCCTTGCTATATTCCCCTTAGAAAGTTTATTTATTTTTAAGTCATCAGTTAATTTAAAATCTTTTAACATTTCATAAGCTTTATCCATATCCCACTTTTCATACATCATACTCATATATTCAAAGGCATCTTTTATTTTCATGTCACCATAAGTATTTAAAACATCAGGTACAAAGGCAATATTTTCATAGGTATTATAATTTAGCTTTTCTCCATTAAAAAGCACTTCCCCCTGATCTTGCTTAACAAGGCCCATAATTATCTTTAAAAGAGTAGACTTTCCCACTCCATTTAACCCTAGTAAAGCAGTTATTTCTCCCTTCTTTACATTAAAAGTAATATTCTCTAAAACTTTTTTTCTTCTAAACTTCTTTTTAACACCAACCACTTCTATCATTTAATCACCCCTAGATTTATGTTAATATATTTTTGTACTCATGTATTACTTCATTAATACACTAACCTTAAGTGTATTATATCACTAATACACATACTTGTAAATCATTTACTTTTTTAAATTTATATAAACAAAAAATACCCTAGTCATTTCTAACTAGAGTATTTAAAATTAACTATTTTTTCTTTTTAAATTTTGAGAAGAATCCTTCATCTTTTTCATCTATATCATCAACTGATTCCCCAGATGCCTTCATAAAGGCTTTTAATGCTTCTTCTTGCTCTTTATTTAGATGTTTTGGAACCTCTACTACCATATGAACGTATTGGTTTCCTCTTCCTCCACCATTAACGTGAGGAACACCTTTTCCTTTTAATCTAAACTTAGTTCCTGGTTGAGTACCTGCTGGAACCTTATATTTAACATTTCCATCTACAGTTGGAACAGTTATTTCTGCTCCTAATGCAGCTTTAGCCATGCTTATCTTGTAATCATAGTAAATATCTGAACCTTCTCTTCTAAATATCTTAGATGGAGCAACATTTACTCTTATATATAAATCTCCTGCAGGACCATTGTTAGCACCTTGCTCACCTTGTCCTCTTAAAGGTATTATGTTTCCAGTATCTACACCTGCTGGTATCTTAACTGTTATCTTTCTATTCTTTCTAACAGTTCCTTTTCCCTTACAATCTGGACATGGATCTTCAATTACTTTACCTGTTCCACCACATTGATCACAAGTTGTTGTAGATACAAAGCTTCCTAAAGGAGTTTGTCTTTGAACTCTTATTTGACCTGAACCATTACATTTTGGACAAGTCTTAGGAGATGTACCTGCTTTAGCACCTGTACCATGACAAGTTTCACAATTTTCAGTTCTAGTTATAGATATTTCTTTTTCACATCCAAATACAGCTTCTTCAAATGTTATATTTAATCTATATTCTAAATCAGCACCTCTTTGTGGAGCATTTCTTCTTCTAGATGATCCGCCACCAAATCCTCCACCAAAGAATGATTCAAAAATATCTCCAAAGCCACCCATTTCTGAGAAGTCGAATCCACCAGCATCAAAGCCACCAAATCCGCCACCACCAAAGCCACCGCTTCCATCGAAAGCAGCATGACCAAATTGATCATATTTAGCTTTTTTATCAGGGTCTTTTAAAACATCATATGCTTCATTTACTTCTTTAAAGTTTTCTTCCGCTTCCTTATCTCCAGGATTTCTATCCGGGTGATATTTCATAGCCATTTTTCTAAAAGCTCTTTTTATCTCATCATCTGAAGCACCCTTTTGAAGTCCAAGCACTTCATAGTAATCTCTTTTAGCCACTGTTATTCACCACCTATAAGTTTACTTATAAAAAGGGAAGACTATTGAGCCTTCCCTCTATTAATTCTTTTTATATTATATCAAAGCTTTAAGTCTTGTGATAGTTTTAATTATTATTTATCATCTTGAACTTCGAAATCAGCGTCTACAACATTGTCATCGTTGTTGTTTGTAGCACCTGCTCCAGCATTAGCTCCACCCATGTTGTTTGGATCGAATCCTTGACCTTGTGCTCCACCATTTTGTTGGTATAATTTTTCTGATACTTTGTAGAATGCTTGAGTTAAATCTTCCATAGCTTTCTTGATAGCTTCTATATCGTCACCATCTTTAACTTTTTTAACTTCTTCGATTTTAGCTTCTATTTCTGATTTTTCTTCAGCTGAAACTTTATCACCAAGTTCATTTAAAGTTTTTTCTGTTTGGTAAACAGTTTGCTCAGCATTGTTTTTAACTTCTATAGCTTCTTTTCTCTTCTTGTCTTCTTCAGCAAATTGTTCTGCTTCTTTTACAGCCTTATCTATTTCAGCATCGCTTAAGTTAGTTGAAGCTGTGATTGTAATGTTAGCTTCTTTTCCAGTAGCTTTATCAGTTGCTGAAACTTTAACTATACCGTTAGCATCTATATCGAAAGCAACTTCTATTTGAGGGATTCCTCTTGGAGCTGGAGCAATTCCTGATAGAGTAAATCTACCTAAAGTTTTGTTATCAGCTGCCATTTGTCTTTCACCTTGTACTACGTGAATTTCAACTGAAGTTTGGTTATCTGCTGCAGTTGAGAATATTTGACTCTTTCTTGCAGGGATAGTTGTATTTCTTTCGATTAATGGAGTTGCAACTCCTCCTAAAGTTTCGATTCCTAATGTTAATGGAGTAACATCTAATAATAATACGTCTTTAACATCACCAGTTAATACACCAGCTTGGATAGCAGCACCCATTGCTACACACTCATCTGGGTTAACTCCTTTTGAAGGTTCTTTTCCAGTGAAGTTTTTAACAGCTTCTTGAACTGCTGGTATTCTTGTTGATCCACCAACTAAGATTACTTTATCTATATCATTTAATGAAACATTACCTGATTTTAAGGCTTCTTTCATTATGTTGATTGTTCTTTCAACTAAGTCATGAGTTAATTCATTGAATTTAGCTCTTGTTAATGTCATATCTATGTGTTTTGGACCAGTTGCATCAGCAGTTATAAATGGTAAGTTGATTAATGTTTGAGTTGATGATGATAACTCAATTTTAGCTTTTTCAGCAGCTTCTTTTAATCTTTGAAGAGCCATTTTATCTTGTCTTAAATCAATTCCATTTTGAGCTTTAAAGTCTTCTGCTATATAATCTATAATTCTTTGGTCGAAGTCATCTCCACCTAATCTAGCATCTCCGTTTGTTGATACAACTTCAAATACTCCATCTCCTAAGTCTAAGATAGATACGTCGAAAGTACCACCACCTAGGTCATATACTAAGATTTTGTGAGCACTATCCATTTTATCTAATCCATAAGCTAATGATGCAGCTGTTGGTTCGTTTATTATTCTCTTAACATCTAAACCAGCGATTCTACCAGCATCCTTAGTTGCTTGTCTTTCAGCATCATTGAAGTAAGCCGGAACTGTGATAACAGCTTCTGTTACTTTTTCTCCTAAGTAAGCTTCTGCATCTGCTTTTAATTTTTGAAGTATCATTGCTGATATTTCTTGTGGTGTATAATCTTTTCCATCTATATTAACTTTATAGTCAGTTCCCATGTGTCTTTTGATTGACATTATTGTTTTGTCAGGATTTGTTATTGCTTGTCTTTTAGCAACTTGACCTACTAATCTTTCTCCGTTTGCTTGGAATGAAACTACTGATGGAGTTGTTCTAGCACCTTCTGAGTTAGTGATAACTACTGGTTCTCCACCTTCCATAACAGCTACGCATGAATTTGTTGTTCCTAAATCTATACCGATTATTTTACTCATTGTTAATTCCTCCTCTAACAATATCTATAATTTAAACCTGTTAAATGCTAATTAAATTATTTAGTTACAGTTACCATTGAATGTCTGATAACCTTATCCCCTCTCTTGTATCCTTTTTGGAATACTTGAGCTACTTGATTTGGCTCTGCGCCTTCTTGTTCCACAACCATCATTGCTTGATGTAATTCTGGATCAAAACCATTTTCTGTAGATATTTCTTCAACTTGAAGTTTTTCTAAAGCATCCTCAAATTGTCTTACTGTCATTTCAACACCTTTTTTAAGATCTTCAACAGTTCCATCTACAGCTAAGGCTCTTTCTAAGTTATCTAATACTGGAAGCATTTTGATTAAAACATCTTCACATGCATCAGTATATATTCTTTCTTTTTCTTTATCTGTTCTTTTTCTGTAATTTTCATACTCTGCAGATATTCTTAATAATCTATCTTTTAAGGCCTCTAATTCATTTTCTAATTTCTTTGTTTTACTTTTAAACATAGTATTTTCTTCCTTTAAAGCCTTTAATTCTTCAAAATCAATAACTTTTTCATCAGCCTTAATATCTTCTGAAACTTCTTCTACCTCTTCATCAACATTAGGATTTTCAGCTTTTGTTTCGTTATCTAATTCTTCTTGGATATTTTCCTTTAACTCTTCGTTAAAATCTTTATTATCCACCATAAAGCAGCCACACCTCTTCTCTTTTTTTACTTACTTATTCTTTAAAGTTTCATTTAACTCTTTCATAACTTCAGTCATGATTGATAAGACTTTAGAATAATTTATTCTTCTAGGACCTATTAAAGCTATTGTACCTAAAGATCTATCTCCTACATGATATCCAGCTGATATTATGGAACATTCCTTTGCCTCTGGTACAAATATTTCATCACCTATTTTTACAGTCATATCATCACTATCACTTATAAGTTCTGAAATACTTTTTTTATCATGTAAAAGCTCTAAAATCTCTTTTGCCTTATGAATATTATTATATTCAGGATAATTGAATATATTAATTGTTCCTTCTAAGAATACCTCAGAAGTTTCATCACCTTTTAAACTCTCATAAAGAGCAGGTAAAACTGCATTTACTATATCTTCATATCCGCTTAAAGCTCTATTGAGATTGCTAATAACCTCTAAGTTTATTTGCTCAATAGTAAGGTTTTTAAGCCTTTCAGTTATTATCTTACTAATTTTAATAAGTTCTTCAGATATAGGAACACTCTTTACTTTTATGACTGTATTTCTTATTACACCATTATCAGTTACTAAAACACATAAAATACTTACATCATCAACTTTTAAAAGCTGAATTGATTTTACAAAGCTCTTATGTACTGAGGGTGCTTTTACTATACAAGTCATTTTAGTAAGTTCCGATAGAAGAGCACTAGTTTGTTTGATTATTTTATCAACTTCGTACAAGGTACCATCTATTATTGAATTTCTAATAAGCCCTTCCTCTTCAGAGGATAATCTTTCGAACTCAATCATTCTATCAACATATAATCTATATCCTCTGCTTGATGGAATTCTTCCTGCCGAAGTATGAGGCTGTTCTAAAAATCCCATATCCTCTAAGTCAGCCATTTCATTTCTTATAGTAGCTGAACTTACTCCAAGATTATATTTTTTAGCGATAGTTCTTGAACCAACGGGCTCTCCAGTTGATATATAGTCTTGAATTATAGCTCTTAATATTTGAAGCTTTCTATCATCTATCACTAATCTCACCTCTTTATTAGCACTCACTCTTAACGAGTGCTAACTAGTACACTATTAATATATTACCTACCAAGTTTTTTGTCAATTCCATTTTTTATCATTTCAAATGAAAATTTTGAATTTTACCTTATTTATTCTTTAATATCTTTATTTTTCTTTTATTTGCTTCAATTTATACCATAACCTACTTTAAATTTTATAATAGAAAATCAGCCATTATTACATTTGATATTTCTATGCCTTTTTCACTTAGAAATATCCTTCCTGATTCCCTTATTAAAAGCCCTTCATCTATATACTTATTTAGTATTTCTCCATAAACATCATTTATATTCATACTAAATCTCTTTTTAAATTCATTTTCATCTATTCCATTAATTTTTCTAAGTCCCATAAACATAAATTCTTCAATATTATCATTTTTTGAATTATTTATTATTTCTTCTACGGCTTCTCCCTTCTCATTAATAGAATTTATATATTCCTCAACACTACTTATGTTTTTAATTCTTTTCCCATTAATATAAGAAGCAGCTGCTGACCCTACTCCTATCCAGTTATCCATATTCCAATATGCTAAATTATGTCTACATTCTTTTCTCTCTTTAGCATAATTAGAGATCTCATATTGATTAAATCCATTTTCCTCTAAAATTTTCTTTGCTAGGTGGTACATTTTTCTCTCTTCTTCTTCTGTTGGTAGCTTTAACTTATCATTTTCATATAAATTATAAAAAGCAGTTCCCTCTTCTATAATTAGACTATATGCTGATATATGTGCTGGCTCTAAAGATATTATCTCTCTTAAAGTCTCTTCCCATTCATTTAATCTTTGATTTGGTAAGCCAAACATTAAATCAACATTTATGTTATTAAAACCAACCTTTTTGGCTAATAAAAAATTTTCTTTAAAGGTTTTATAGTTATGTATTCTTCCAAGTCCTCTAAGAAGATTATCCTGCTTAGCTTGAAGCCCCATGCTGATTCTATTTACACCATACTTTTTCATGACTTCTAGCTTTTCTTCTGTTAAGTTTCCTGGATTACACTCCATAGAGTACTCTATATATTTCGCCATATTAAGTTTAGCTACTTCTTTTAATAAACATTCTAACTCATCAGCCTCTAAAACACTTGGTGTTCCCCCTCCAATAAATATAGTGTTTATTTCTAGATTATTATGTTTCTCTCTTAAACTTATTATTTCCTTATTTAAAGCTTCTATGTAGGCCTTTCTTAAATGATCTTTCCTAGCAAAAGAAGGAAAATCACAATAAAGACACTTTTGTGCACAAAAAGGAATGTGTATATATAAAGAAATTTTGTCCATAGTTACTTACCTCCATGTAAAATAAATAAACTTTTTAACTAATATAAAATAAATTTTGTAGTTAAATACAAATTATTAGTTATGAGTCTTTCTTTCATATTACAATAAAAAAAGTCATGAGTGAATAAACCCATGACTTTTATATGATTCTTTCACAAAATTAAATATCTAACTTTAGATAAAACTAAAATTTTAAGATTTAAGATTAATATTGCCATATAAATAAGTTTACTAAAATATAAATAAGTTTACTCAAAATATTTTTAGCTTTATATCTCTCTTAAATTTATATTTATAGCATTGTGAACTAATAAATCTCTTTGAACTTCTATAATTGAAGTGTTTATTACTTCACCTTCTAAATTTATCTCTAAATCACTATGATCTCCATGCTTAGCTAAAAACTTATCTAAGTCAGAAATTTTAACACTGATAGAAATATTATCTCCATTTTTTCTATTTATAACACCAGTTGCCTTACCATTATTTCTAAATTTTCTACACTTAATTTTAACATCTCTTTTATTAGCATTTAACATAAGAATACCTCTCCTCTACATAACTTTTATTAATTTACTATAAATATATTGAGGAGATTTCTTTTTAATGACTAAATAAAAAATATTTATTTTAGAAATTTAAATTAAATGTATCTAAAAATAAGCTAACTATAAAATATTTAAAAACCTTTTTAAAGTTAACAAAAAAATTTAATTACTGTTATTAATATTTTAAAAATAAAAGGCAATGATGAATACTTAATACTATTCATCATTGCCTCTATATAAAGAAATTAATTAGTCAACTTTTAAAACTGACATGAATGCTTCTTGAGGAACTTCAACTGTTCCTAATTGTCTCATTCTCTTCTTACCTTCTTTTTGTTTTTCAAGAAGTTTTTTCTTTCTTGAAATATCTCCACCGTAACACTTAGCTAATACGTCTTTTCTCATAGCTTTAACAGTTTCTCTAGCTATAATTTTTGAACCTACAGCTGCTTGAATTGGAACTTCAAACATGTGTCTTGGAATTATTTCTTTAAGTTTTTCAGCTATAGCTCTACCTCTTTGATAAGCCTTAACTTCTGGAACTATCATAGATAAAGCATCTACGTTGTCTCCATTTAATAAAATATCTAACTTAACAAGTTTTGATTGCTCATATCCTTTTAATTCGTAATCTAATGAAGCATATCCTCTTGTTTTTGATTTAAGAGTATCGAAGAAGTCATATACTATTTCATTTAATGGAATTTCATAATGTATAACAACTCTTGTTTCCTCTAAGTATTGCATATCTATGAATTTACCTCTTCTATCTTGGCATAATTCCATTACAGCTCCAGTGTAATCAGTTGGAGTTATAATTGAAGCCTTAACAACAGGCTCTTCCATGTATGCAATCTCTGTCATTGGAGGAAGGTTTGTTGGGTTTGTTAAATCAAAAGATTCTCCATTTGTCTTAGTTACTTTGTATATAACTGATGGTGCAGTTGTAATTATATCTAAGTTAAATTCTCTTTCAACTCTCTCTTGAATTATTTCCATGTGTAATAATCCTAAGAATCCACATCTAAATCCAAATCCTAAAGCTACTGATGTTTCCGGTTCAAATGATAATGCAGCATCATTTATTTGAAGCTTTTCTAATGCTTCTTTTAATTCTTCATACTTAGCTCCATCAACTGGGTATATACCTGAGTAAACCATTGGTATAGCTGGTTTATATCCTGGTAATGCCTCCTCTGTTGGTCTAGCTGCCTCTGTTACAGTATCACCTACTCTGGCATCTCTAACATTCTTTATTGAAGCTGTTATGTATCCAACTTCCCCTGCACTTAATCCTTCTTTTAAAGGCATTAAAGCTGGTGTAAATACTCCAGTTTCAACTACTTCATAAACCTTGTCTGTTGACATTAGTTTAATTTTTGTTCCTGGTTTAACTTTACCATCTTTAACTCTTATATGACACACAACTCCTTTGTAACTATCATAGTATGAGTCAAATATTAAAGCTTTAAGTGGAGCATTTTCATCACCCTCTGGCGCTGGAACTTTTTCAACTATCTCTTCTAAAACATCTTCTATGTTTAATCCAGTTTTAGCTGATACTAAAGGTGCATCCTCTGCTTCTATTCCAATAACATCCTCTATTTCTTGCTTTATTTCATCTGGTCTAGCACTAGCTAAGTCAACCTTATTTATAACAGGTACTATTTCTAAATCATTATCTAATGCTAAGTAACAGTTTGCTAAAGTTTGAGCCTGTATCCCTTGAGTAGCGTCTACTACAAGAATAGCACCTTCACAAGCTGCTAAGCTTCTTGAAACTTCATATGTAAAGTCTACGTGACCTGGAGTATCTATAAGATTTAATATATATTCTTCGCCGTTCTCTCTCTTATAGATAAGTCTTGCTGCTTGAGACTTTATTGTTATTCCTCTTTCTTTTTCAAGCTCCATAGTATCTAATACTTGCTGTTCCATTTCCCTTTGAGTTAATGTTCCAGTTTTCTCTAAAAGTCTATCTGCTAATGTTGATTTACCATGATCTATATGAGCTACGATTGAAAAGTTTCTTATATACTTCTTTTTATCCATATCTAAACCTGCTCTCTAAACTATTTAAAAAGTTTTTGAACAGTTTTCACCCCCACATTGTAGAATAAGTCAAGTTACATTATATCACAATATGCCATTAAACTGTCAATATACTTTACTTTACATTATTATATAGTTTCCTATAAATTGATTAATATCATTTATTAATTTATTTACTAGGTTAAATGTACCAATTAGTATGTTACCAAATAAGCCTTTACTTAAGTTTAAAGTATGTTCTTTAAAAACTAAATAAACCTCATCTTTATTTTCATATATTTTTACTGGACTATTGTCTTCACTAAATATAGTTAAATCCATACCTGTTTCTTCTTTTATTCTATCATAATCAACTTTTTCACTTAATTCATAATTTTGATTATTAAATGCCTCTGTATTTTCTATATTAACACCTATAAGCCCCCAAGAAATTATAGAAAAAACTATTATGCCAAGAGTTAGAATAGTCATAAATTTTTTCAAAATAAAACACCCCCATAGATTACTATCTATAAGGATGTTCAAAATTCTTTTATTTTATTCACTTTTTCTGTTTAATTCTTCTGCTATTAATCTAGCTATATACTTTGCTGTAGCTTGAGCCTCTTTAGAAGTATTTACTTCTGCACCAACTTCAATAAGCATTGAATTCTTATTGAAATCTTGGTTAAATGCATTTTGTCCCCTATTATACTTATAGGTTTCCTGTCTTCTTAAAATATCAGGAAAAAGCTCATTGGCTTTATTAATAAATCTATAGGCCAAGGATTCAGCATCATTAAAATATTGGTTATTCCTAGTTGTAACAAACATAACCTTAGCTAAACTTTCTCCATTTATATTAGCAGTTAAATTCTTTTTGTTATGCTCTCCAACGGAATCTCTATGAATATCTATTACCATTTTAAAATCATCATATTCGTTAGTATATTTTTTAACTGTCTCTCTAGATTTATTGTAAGATTGCTCATATGAAGCTGAGTGATTTGTTTTATCATGAATAACTGATATACCATAGTTTTCTTCAAGTTCTTTTGCAACTAAAGTTCCTACTCCAACTACGTTATGTTCTTCATTATTTGAAGTTCTCTCTTCACTATACCCCTCTGAATTATGAGTATGATAAATAAGCACCTCTGGCTTAGACTGATCTAGTTCCTTTTTTAAACTTGGATCATAAACTTCACTATTTTTACTAGCTTCTAATTCTGCACTTCCCTTAGATTCTTCCTCAGAAACTATATCTATACTATCTTTATTTAAATCAAATGAAGATACTTTTTCAGCAGAAACATAATTAACTTTATCAATTGAAGCTATTTTATTTACTGCACCAAAGTAAGGCACTTCATTCATTACTAACTCTATCGGATCTAGAGGCTTTATATTTAAAGTTTCTAAGGCTAAACTTTTTAATGTAATATTACTTTCTAAATAAGCATTCTCATCGTAATATGTTCCCTTTGCAACAGGCATTCCTGCATTTAAAAGTTGTATATATGATAAATTCTCTCTCATGTCTTTACTTGCTGCAATCTTCATAAATCTAAACATAAATATTATAAGTAAAGATAAAAGAACAATCACTCCTATGGGTATCTCTCTTTTATTAATACCTCTCACATTATCCCCTCCCTCATATTTTCATTTATATGAGGATAGGTTAAATATTATGTTACTCTCTTTAGGTAAATATTTAATTTATTCTTCTTCAAATTCACTCATAATTCTAAAAAATATCTTAATAAAACTTTTAATTTTAAACCCAGTCTTAGTTTAAAAATTTATTTATATCCTCTAACACCATATTAGGTTGAAGGGCTATATTAATTCCATTTGCTATTATTTTTGAAACTGATTCTATTATATCGTCTATTTCTTTTGGGGTAACCATTAAGTCTCCTACATAAGGATCTAAAAGGCTCTTTATCATCATTCCCTTTTCATTCTTATCTATGTTATTTAATATATTATAAAATTCTTTGCCAGCATCTGCTTGATTTATCATTTCATCTAAAACTAAATCCATGGCATCATTTGCAATAGTAGCTGCATCCACAACAGTTGGTACTCCTAAGGCAATAACAGGGATACCTAAGCTTTCTTCATTTATTTGCATTCTATGATTTCCAACTCCAGCCCCTGGTGATATTCCAGTATTGCTTATTTGAATAGTTCTTGCCACTCTTTCTAGTTTTCTTGAAGCTAAGGCATCAATACAAACTACTAAATCTGGATTTATCTTTTCAACTAATGATTTTATTATCTCTCCAGTTTCAATTCCTGTTATGCCTAAAACTCCAGGTGCTATGGCGCAAACTGGTCTTACTGAATCATCTATTATGTCTGGCATAACCTTCTTTAAATGTCTTGTTACCATTAATTTTCCTACAACCTTAGGACCTATGGCGTCAGGTGTAACATTCCAGTTTCCAAGCCCAACTACTAAAGCAGTTCTCTCCTCTGGTAAATCAATAAGCTCTTCTAAGGAGGCTGCCACCACATGAGAAACCTCATCCATAATGCCACCATCATAATGAGTGTACTCAGGAATATCTATGGTAACATATCTGCCTATAGGTTTTCCCATAGCTTTAGCGCCTTCCTCATTTAATATGTCAACATTTGTAACTTTAATATCTTCTTCCACAGTCTTTTCTTCAAAAACTACCCCATCAATTTCCCTATTATATCTATGTTTATAAATCTCTCTACTTTCAACAGCTAAATCAGTTCTTACATTGTACATTTTTCCACCTCTTTTTAATTTAAATTGATATATTATATATAATCTCCTTAAAAATGATAATTATGTCGATAAACACGAAAAAAGACTTGAACTTATATATTTATGATGTTATAATTACCTTTGTTAATAATGAACTCGTACGCAGATTCCCCAAAACTGCAGATACGCTATAAAAGTTGAAGGGGGTGAACTAGAATGGCAAATATTAAATCAGCAAAGAAAAGAATAAAAGTTACTGAAAAGAAAACTTTAAGAAATAAGATGATTAAGTCAGCTCTTAAAACTGCTATAAAGAAGTTTGAAGTAGCTGTTGAAGCTAATAACAAAGCAGAAGCTGCAACTTTATACGTTGAAGCTGCTAGAGCTTTAGATATGTCTGCTTCTAAAGGAGTAGTTCATAAAAACATGGCTGCTAGAAAGAAATCAAGATTAGCTGCTAAGTTAAACGCTATGGCTTAATTATATGGGTGTTAGAATTTCTAACACCATTTTCTTTTATTAGAAGTATTTCTTTAAGTAAAAAATCCAGATTAGAATTATCTAATCTGGATTTTTTATATTACAGTACTTACAATCATAAGTTCTAACTCTGTTTTTTTATTTAAGTTTGAATTACTCTTAAGTTTCTTTTCTGTATATAAACATAGATTAATACATTTATTAAGCTGTTTATTAGAAAACTTCTTACTCTGATTAATAAATTTTTCTATTACAAAGTCAGGTAAATTCACTCTACTAGCTTCTAAAAAGTCTTTCTTTATTTCATCAATTCTATACTTTTCAGAAAGTCTTATTTTAACCCTGTGTAACTTTTGAAATTGCTCTCTGATTTGACTTAGTATAAATATAGGATCTTGTCCTCTGCCTATTAATTCATCCATTAAGTCTATGGCTTGCTTTGCTCTTTTAATTGAAATAAGCTCAACTAAATCAAATATATCGTCCTCATACCTAGGAGGAAGTAGTAAATCTATGTCTTTTCTAGTTACTTCTCTCTCCCCAACATAGTTTACTATTTTATCAACTTCTCTTTCTATAACATCAAAGTTATTTTCTACTGAGTCACAAAAGTACTTTAATTCTATTTTTCCTATGTTTTTATTATATCTTTGAAAGATTCTTCCTACCTTTTGTTGCAGTTTTGCCCCTTTTAACTTTTCAACAGAAACTATACAACTGCTCTTCTCAAGCTTTTTTAGTTTGCTTAATCTATTAACTCTATCCCTTTTATCCTTTAAAGTTGTATATGCTATTAAAACACAATGTTCTGGTGTATTTTGAAAATATTCTACACATTGCTTATATAATTTTTCAGTTTCTTTATCTTGTTTATCCCTAAATATATTAGTTCTATTTAAAACTACTACTTTTTTATCACTCATAAAAGGCAATGTTTCACAAGCATTCATAAAGTCATCAAAATTAAGGTTATTACCATCTAATCTAATTAGGTTTAAATCCTTAAATCCTTCATCTAATACATTATCAATAATATTTTCTATACCTTCTTTAATTAAAAGCTCATCTAATCCAACTAATATATAACTTTTTTCTATCTTTCCTTTTTTCAAATTTTCATATAAACCGTCTAAATCTATCATTAAAATATCAACCTTTCAAATCCCAGCTACTTATTTACATAAGTTAAAGTATATACGCACTTTTCTTTTGAATCAAATCAATTATATCATAATCACTATTCTCTGGCATTAAAGTTATGGTATTAAAATTATCTTCTATGAATATTGAATATCTTTTTGTTAGTTCAAATTGAGACTCTTTTTTCAAATGAATAACATCATTAACATATTCCTTTTTCATTATGGATTTTTTAAAATAATCACTATTATTATTTACTAAGGCAACTTTCTTAAATCCAGATTCTATGACTACAGCCTTATTCCATTTATCTTCCACAACTCTAATTTTAGCTCCAAATACATATAAACTTAAAAGCAAAACAGGAATTACTAAATAAACTCCTATTTTAAACTTTTTAAATCCTTTAATACTCATGTAAACCCATAAAAACATAGTCATATAAGCAATTGCAAATACTGGGGATAAATAAGGGGTAACCCATACTACCTTATCTAAAAATACTAAAATCCCCCTAAATACCATGAATATTATATTTATTAAAAATACTATAATTCCAATTAAATTTCCACCAATTAAAATAGAAATTAATAGTATCTGTAATAATATTACTATTATTGGAGTTACTAAAAAGGTTGATATTAAAAAGTTAATAGAAAATTTTCCAAAAGCAATTACCAAAATAGGATATATAAAAGCTTGCGCAGACAGTCCTAAGCTTAAGTATTCATTTAACTTTGGTGGTAACATATAAAATCCCTCTAATAATTTTTTATAGAATAAAACTATGCCTAAGGTTCCACCAAAGGATAATAAAAATCCCATGCTAAAAAGGTTATAAGGTTTATAAATAAGTAAGATCACTGCTCCTAATGATATAGAACTTAAGGGGTCATAGGTCTTAAATAGCCTTTTAGAAGACTTTAATAAGGTTATCATAATTAAAGCTCTTAATGCTGAACTAGATGCCCCAACTAATATTACATAAATAGTACATATACTTAAGGCTATCTTAAAAGAAAATTTTTTATAAATTATTGAAAAAAGTAAGGCTATATGAAACCCTGATATACATATTAAATGAATTACTCCTAAGTCTGATAAAAAATCCTTTTGATTATAAGTTAAATTTTCTTTATCTCCCCATAAAACAGCATTTAAAAGTGCACTTTCAGAGGATGAAAAATTTTCACTTAAGTTTTCATAATACTTCTTTGGTATATTTTTTATTTTATATATTAAGTCCTTTTCTCTTTTTAATAATTTCTTTAAGAAAACCTGTCCAACATGACCTCTATCTAAATTAATATTTCTCTTAAATTTACAAACTCCATATATTTTTTCTCCATATTCAAGTTCACTTCCACTTTGGTTTCTTAATTCAACTATTCTTCCATCTATCTTCCCTAGTATAACCTTATCTGTAACTTCTATTATCCTTATTTCTTGAACCCCTTCTTGTTGAAATTTTGGCTCATAATAGATGGTACAACTTAAAATAGCTATAAGGAAAAATATTATGCCTATATTAAAATTTTCTATATCTAATAAAATATAGCTAAACAAAATTAAAGGTACAACTAAAAAAGCTGTACCTATTAAGTTAAAACTACCAAAATAGTATGTTATAATTCCTAAAATAGTAAAAATACAAATTAATCCTAAAGGTCTATTTACAATAACTTTCTCAAACTTTTTCATAGAATCTCTCCTTTGAAAAAATTATTGACCTTTTATAGAAATTATAATCATTTATTTAGTTTTTGGATTAAATATTAATGCCATTAAGTAACCAAAGAAAATAGCCGCAGTTATTCCACCTGCTGCACCCTTTAATCCACCAGTAAATGCTCCCATTAATCCTTGTTCATTTACTTCTTTTATAGTTGCCTTAGCTAAGGCATACCCAAAGCCTGGTAATGGAACTGTAGCTCCTGCTCCACCTATTTGAACTAGCTTTTCATATATTCCTAAAGCTCCTAATATTGTTCCTATTGAAACAAAGGCAACTAATACTTTAGCTGGGGTTAGCTTAGTCTTATCTATTAATATCTGTCCTATTACACAGATTGCACCACCTACTAAAAAAGCATTTATGTAATCTTGCAAAATTCTCATCTCCTCATTATTAAATTTCTATAACAAAATATTCACACAAAATAGCTAACTTAGTTTAAATATATTCTATAGCTACAGCATGAGCTATTCCTGGTATGCTTTCTCCTTGTAAAGCAGATGTAGAACTTAATAAGGCTCCTGTGGAAACTAATAAAACTCTTTTTAACTTTTTCTCTTTTAACATTCTATATAAATATCCACAGGCTACAACGGCTGAGCATCCACATCCACTTCCGCCTGCAAAAGTTCCTTGTTTTTCATTATCAAATATCTTTTCTCCACAATCTATATAAACCTTACTAATATCATATCCATACTCTTTTAATAATTCCTCTGTTAATTTCTTTCCTACAGCTCCTAAATCTCCAGTTGCTATTACATCATAATCTTCAGGTTTTCTTCCTGTATCAACAAAATGCTTATATATAGTATCTACAGCAGCCGGTGCCATAGCAGCTCCCATATTATCTGCATCCTTAATTCCATAGTCCTTAACAATTCCTGTGGTTACATGGGTAACATAAGGATAATCTCCTGACTTTCCTAAAAGCATAGCTCCAGAACCAGTTACAGTCCACTGTGAATATTCTTTTCTTTGACATCCATATTCTAAAGGAAATCTAAATTGTCTTTCTGCTGAACTAAAGTGAGATGATGTGGAAGCAATTGCATACTTTGCAAAATCACCATCCATAATCATTGATGATAAACTTAATGATTCAGCCATAGTAGAACAAGCTCCATACACTCCAAAAAAAGGAATTTTAAATTCTCTAGCAACAAAGTTTGTTGATGTTAACTGATTTAATAAATCACCACTAAAAAGATAATCTACATCCTCTTCTTTTACATTCCCTTTTTTAATTACTCCTTCTATAGCAGTTATCATTAAACTACTTTCAGCCTTTTCAAAGCTTTCACATCCATTACAGTCATCTTGCAATATTTTATCAAAATATTCTTTTAAAGGCCCTTGCCCTTCCCTAGGACCAACCACACTATATGTAGCTATTATCCTAGGTTTACTTTTTAATTCTATTGTTTGAGAGCCTACTCTCTTTGTACTATTACTCATTCTTATCACCCCACAATTCCAAATCTAAGTAATAAGTAATATATTAGTCCAACTATTACAGAGGTTCCTGTACCATAAACTAAAACAGGACCTGCAATAGTAAACATTTTAGCACCTACTCCCATTACAAATCCTTCTTTTTTAAATTCTATGGCAGGTGACACCATGGCATTTGAAAAACCAGTAATAGGAACTATAGTACCTGCTCCAGCCTTAGCAGCTATTCTATCATATAATCCAAGTCCTGTTAAAAGAGCTCCTAGAAAAACCATAGTCATAGGTGTCAAACTACTAACCTGTTCTTCTGTGAAGCCATAGTATAGAAAAGTATTTCTCACAAATTGTCCTATTACACAAATTAATCCACCTACTATAAATGCCATTATACAATTTCTAAGAAGCTTTGGTTTTGGTCTTATTTGTTGTTCAAGTTGATCAAACTTAGTCCTTATTTTTTTGTCATTTTCATACATAGCTATATTAATCACCCTTTTCTATTAAAATATACTTATATTATTTGTTCTTATTTTTAATCTATACAAAAAAATGAGCATTATTTTATATGATTACTTTCACATAAAATAATGCTCCTAAAACATTTCATTTATAATCAATCCTCTTCTAATTTTTCTTTCATAATTTTTAGTACCTTTTTCTCTATTCTAGAAACTTGAACTTGACTTATACCAAGCATTTTTGCAACTTGAATTTGAGTTTTATCCTTGAAATACCTAAGCATTATGATTTGCTTACCCTTTGAATCTAATGAACTAATAGCCTCTCTTAAAGCTATTTTATTAACCATGTCATCATCTTCACCCTTCTCACTAAGTTTATCTATTAAGAGAACCGGCGTTCCTTCATCATGGTGTATAGTATCATATAGATATTGCATACTACTTGCTGATTCTAGGGCTACTATTACCTCTTCCTTATCAACACCAGAGTATTCAGCTAATTCATCTACAGTAGGATCCCTATTTAATTTTTTTATTAGTTCTTCCTTATTGTAATGAAGCTTTTTAGCTAAAGTCTTAGTGCTTCTACTTACCTTTATTATTCCATCATCCCTTAAGAATCTCTTTATTTCACCTATAATCATAGGCACAGCATAAGTTGAAAATTTAACATTAAAACTATCATTAAAGTTGTTTATAGCTTTAACTAATCCCATTGACCCAATCTGAAATATATCCTCATAGTCATACCCTCTATTTGTAAATCTCTTGCATATTGAAGAGACTAAAGGAGTATTAACTTCTATAAGCTTATTCATTGCTTCCTTATTTCCTTCTTTAGCCATGACTATGAGAGTTGTATTTTTGTCATAATTAAAATTATCTTTCTCAATACTACTTATATCCATAGACTTTATTCACCTGCCTATGTATTCATTTTTTTCTTCATTATTATTTTTGTACCCTTATCCTTTTCACTATAAACTTCTAAAGAATCCATGAATGTTTCCATAACAGTAAATCCCATACCTGATCTCTCTAATTCTGGTTTAGATGTATATAAGGGTTCTCTTGCTTCTTCTAAATTTTCTATTCCTATACCATTATCTTCTACAGTTATACTTATTTCATCTTCACAAATACTAGCCTCAATAATAACCACTTTGCTCTCATCACATTCATATCCATGAATTATAGCATTTGTTACAGCCTCAGAAACAGCAGTCTTTATATCAGTTAATTCTTCAATAGTCGGATCTAACTGAGCAATAAAAGCTGATACACTCACCCTTGCAAATCCTTCATTTTCAGATTTAGCCAAAAACTCTAATCTCATTTTATTATCCATATCTAACCCTCCATTAACCCACTTTTAGAGCTTCATCCAAATTTTCGTAATACTTTATTATCTTAAATATTCCAGATAACTCAAAAACTCTTTTTATGCTTTTACTTACAGATATTATGTTAACTTCACCTGAACGCATACTTATCTTTTTATACCTTCCAATAATAACACCAATTCCTGAACTATCCATAAAAGTTACACCTGAAAAATCTAATACAAGCTTTCTTATATTTTCTCTACTAATCCTATCATCAATTTTTACTCTTACTTCTTCTGCACTATGATGATCTAATTCTCCAATTAAACTTACAACTAAAACATTTCCTATTTTCTCAAAATCTAACCACATACAATCACTCTTATAGAGTTACACCTCCCACACAGCTTCTTTTCCATATTTTAACATATTTTAATTATTTATGTCAAATAATACTAAAATAAATTAAACCTATAGAAACAAACTCTATAGGCTTAATAAGATATTAATTGTCCTTAAATTTTTTAATTTCTTCACTAATTTTATTTCCTATCTCTTCAAGAGACATAGTGTCATTTAGAAGCAATGTACTAAGAGCTTCATTTATATCTTTCATAAGATATATCTTAAATTCACCCTTTCTCACAGCCTCTTCTATTTCACTATTTAATATTAGTTCGTCTTTATTGCTTTCTGGTATTAAAACAGCTTTTCCAATATAAGTGCCTATTTTCTTGCATACATTGAAAAATCCTTCTATTTTTTCATTTACTCCACCTATTGGTTGCACCTGTCCAAATTGATTTAATGAACCTGTTACTGCAATGCTTTGATCTACAGGTATTTTACTTAAAGAAGAAATCATAGCAATTACTTCTGCCACAGAAGCACTATCTCCTTCTATCTTTCCATAAAGCTGCTCAAAACTTAGTTGAAAATCCACAGGTAAAGCTTCATAAGAATTAAAGAAGCTACTTAAAAAGCCTCTTAGAATATTTAAAGATTTATTATGAATGTTTCCACTTAAATTGCTTTCTCTTTGTGCATCCATAATTTTTCCGCTACCTTTATAACAAGTACAAGTTATTCTCATAGGCTTTCCAAAGCTCATATAACCAAAATCTATAACAGACAATCCATTTACACTTCCAATAATTCTATCTTCTATGTCTAAAATTATCTTCTTTTCCTCATACATTTCTAAATAATCTTTTTCAATTTCACTGCATTGATTTACAACCGCTTCTATTGAATCCTTATCTATCAATGACTTATTATTATTTTTTGCCTCTTCATTTCCAAGAAGTAATACTCTCTCTATTTCATCAATATCCCAAAGAATTTTCTTCCTTGTTCCAGCTTTTCTTGCTAATTGTTTTCCAATAGCATTAATTCCAGAAGTAGAGATCTTTATTAAATCATTATCTATTATGACTTTATCAACAAGATCTACCAAAGATTTTTTATTTTCATCTATTCCTATTAAGTTTGAAAATTCAGCTCTAATCCTAAATATTTTCTTGAAGTCTTCATCATGGTTATACAAAATATCATAACTTTCAAAATCTCCTATTAAAATTACATTTACCTTAATAGGTATTGGATCTGGATTTAACCCATTTAATGAAAGCACTTCTAAATATCCTCTATTAAAATCATAATTTATCTTTCCATGAAGTAATGCCCTTCTCAAATAATAATAGCTATTTGCATTATTAACTAAAGAACTTAACCTAAGTATTATGCACCCTTCATTTGCTTCAAGTAATGAACCTGATTTTATAAGTTTTACATCAGTTGAATACACACCATTATGATTTTCATACTCTATAGTTCCTAAAAGATTATTTAAGCTTGGATCTTCTTCAAAAATAACCTTAGGAGCCTCTTGCCCCTTGCTGTTTTTTATGATATTACAAACATATTTTGAAATAATATCATTTATCTTTTCTTCATCATCATCAAAGTTTATTGTGTAATTATCAATTAATAAGTTTTCTAAACTTTCACAAACATCTATAAGATAGTTATAAGCTTCATTCTCATCTTTAAAATTATCCTTTATTTTTTCTTTAACACTTGCTGATTCATGTTCTAAATAGGTTCTAAGTATCCCCTTTAATTTTTCAATGGAATCTAACTCTATATTTTTTAATTCTTCAAGAACTCCTTCCGCTCCCTCTTTTAACTTGTCAGCCTTTGCAGAAATATCCCCTTTACTGTTCTCTTCTAAATCATCAAACTCCTCTTCTGTCATAGCTTCTCCATCTACTAAAGGAATAAATGCAAAGCCTGAAGAAGTAGCTTTTAAATCAAATCCCTCTTCCTTTGCACTCTTTATCAAATCTCCTATATAATAATTTCTCTTTTTTTGTATATCATTTATAATTTCTTCCTTTTCTTTATTTATTGAAGAATTATAAAAAGCATATATTTCATCATAATAAAAAGATTTTAGATATTCTAAAGTTTCCTCTAACTTTTCTCCCATTCCATTTTCTAGAAATATAACCTTAGGAACCCTAATATCTTCTAAGGTAACATAACATATATCCTTAGGCTTACCTCTACTTTTCATTTTTTCCTTTAGATGTACCATTATGTCTTTAAGCTTTTGTTTTGAAAATTCATCAATTAGGTAAACATTAAATCCTTCTTTATTTATGCTTAATGCTTCATCAATTTTCTTAAAAACCCCTTGATACTCATTACCATAGGATTCTTTCTCACCTATCCCACTAGTAAAATCTTCATTATAAATTACTTCTTTTGGAGTTAACTCTCTTCTCATAAAAATTCACTCATAAAACTAATCTTAGCTTTAATAGAGTAACCTCCTCTTTATAAGTACTTTATTATATTAATATTCTCTAACTTTAAAATTAGCCATCATTTTCTATTTTTTATTTATTTTTTTCTTCGACAAAAAAGCCTATAGAAATTTTTCTATAGGCTTTACTAAGTAAATATCTTATTTAATTTATTTATATATTAATATGTTGAATCTGAAACTTTACCTTCACATATAGCTATTGAAGCTGATGCTCCTATTCTAGTAGCACCATTTTTGATTACAGCTTCAGCATCTTCTATTGATCTTACTCCACCTGATGCTTTAACTCCCATATCTGGTCCTACAGTTTCTCTCATTAATTTAATATCTTCTGGAGTTGCTCCACCTGTTGAGAATCCAGTTGATGTTTTAACGAAATCTGCTCCTGCTTTTTTAGCTAATTCACAAGCTTTAACTTTTTCTTCTTCAGTTAAAAGACAAGTTTCTATTATAACTTTTGTAAGCGCTTTCTTATCAGCCGCATCTACAACAGCTTTTATATCTTTCTCTACATATTCATAATCTTTATCTTTTAATCTTCCTATGTTTATAACCATATCAACTTCATCTGCACCTTTTGCTATTGCATCTTTAGTTTCAAAAGCTTTAACTTCCATAGTGTTTGCTCCTAAAGGGAAACCTATTACTGTACAAACCTTTACTTCGCTGCCTTTTAAAAGTTTAGCTGCTAATTCTACATTAGTAGGGTTTATGCAAACTGAAGCAAAATTGTATTCTAAAGCTTCTTTGCAAAGCTTTTCTATTGATGCCTTATCAGCTTCTGGTTTTAATATAGTGTGGTCTATCATTTTTGCTAATTGTTGTTTATCCATAATACTTCCTCCTAAGATAACATTTTCATTACATATCTAATTATAGAATATAAATTCTAATAAGTCTATAATTTAAATATTTACATTGAATAAATTTAACACTACATGTTTATATAAAATTCTTATTCTGTGGGCTTTTGGACACTATCAAAGTATTTTAATATATTTAATATTATGTTATAATACTATCTATCATATAATATGTATTTATAGTAATAATAAATGTAAATTCGTCAACTTAAAAGGAGTTATAATTATGGGTTTCAAAGAAAAATTATCTAAATATTACACTGATTCTTATCTTGAAAAATACGGCGATAGAATGGCTCAATTTCAAGGAAGCGTAATTTCTGAAAAAATCGAAGAAAAAACTATTCTTTGGATATTCCACAAATTAGTTGTTACTTTAATAGTTAAACCTGAGAGAAGTAAGCAAATAATAAAATGCGTATATAAGAAGAATCGTTGGTTTAAAAAACCTAATTTCATAAGTGTGAAAAAAGGAAATAATGTTATAGTTCAAGGACTTAAATCAAATAAGGAAAATGAAAAAGAGTATATTGCTCTAAATAACATACTTAACTTAACTACTAAACAAGATTTAGTACCTGTAGACCATTCACAATTAAAGAAAGCTAGACAACAACAATTTAAACAAAGATAAAAAGCTGTATATTAATACAGCTTTTTTTATTTAAAAATTATTTTGATACACACCCTTTTTATATTAAAATTTAAAAATAATAATTTATATATATCATTAAATTTATTTCTTTACCTTTATAAATAAGTATAAGCTATTTATAAAGAATATTATTGTTGAGAAGAATAATACTATTAACCAATGATTTATACCTAATACTGTAGTATGGAATATTCCACTAAAGAAAGGAATGTAAATAATACTTAATAACATAAGTATTGATATGGCTACTGCACCTACCAAGTACATATTAGTAAATAATTTTATTTCAAAAATTGAATGTCTTTCTGATCTACATTCAAAAACATGTAATAATTGAGACATAACTAATGTTGATAAAGCCATAGTTCTACATGTATTTAAATCCATTCCGTATAATCCACCAACAATAAAAGTTAGTAAAGTACATATTCCAATTAAACATCCTCTTACTAAAATTTTCTCAGTAAGTCCCCTAGCAAATATACCTTCTTTCTTACTTCTAGGCTGTTGATTCATTATATCCTTATCAGCAGGATCCACTCCTAAAGCTATTGCAGGAAGTCCATCTGTAGCTAAATTTACAAAAAGTATTTGTATAGGTAACATAGGAGTTGGAAGATAGAATATGGTAGCTAAAAACATTGTTAAAACTTCTCCTAAATTACATGACAATAAATATCTTATGAATTTTCTTATATTATCATATATTATTCTTCCCTCTTCTACTGCTGATACTATGGTTTCAAAGTTATCATCCATTAAAATCATTGAAGAAGCTTCCTTTGTAACATCAGTACCTGAAATTCCCATAGCAACCCCAATATCAGCTTCTTTTATAGCTGGAGCATCATTTACTCCATCTCCAGTCATGGCAACTATATTACCATTTTGCTTAAAGGCCTTAACTATTCTAAGCTTATGATTAGGAGTAACTCTAGCAAATATTCTTAACTTATTAACTCTCTTTTTAAGTTCTTTATCATCTAATTTGTCTAATTCTTCTCCAGTTATTACTTGATCTTGAGATTTTGCAATATTTAAATCCTTTCCTATGGCAAAGGCAGTGTTTTTATGGTCACCAGTTATCATTACAGGAGTTATTCCTGCTAATCTACATTTTATAACTGAGTCCTTAACCTCTGGTCTAGGTGGATCTATTATACCTGCAATTCCAAGGAATATAAGTTCATTTTCAAGGCTTTCACTTCTAGTTAAATTTTCTACTTTATATGCGCCTCCTATACATCTTAGTGCCCTATTACTCATATTCTCCACAACATTTAATATTTGTTGTTTCTTTTGAGAAGTTAGTAATTTAACTCTTCCTTCTTCATGTATATATCTACATTTATTTATAAGTCTTTCTGGAGCACCTTTTACATAACAAGCCTCTCTTCCATTCTCCTTAACTATAACTGACATCATTTTTCTGCTTGAATCAAAAGGTATATCAAAAACTCTATTTACATTAGATACTGTATTTTTTAATAGATCTACATTATTAAAATATGCCTTTATTAAAGCTGTTTCTGTAGGATCACCATTTAATACATCATCTAACTTATCCTTTGAAAAGTCATAATTACAATCATTACAATAAACAAAGGCTTTCATTAAAATAGGTGAATTTGGAATTTTATCCACATCTAATCTACAATGCTTTCCATCTACAAAAATTTCTTTAACAGTCATCTTATTCTGAGTTAATGTACCAGTCTTATCACTACATATAACTGAGGTACATCCTAGTGTTTCAACAGCTGGTAATTTCTTTACTAAGGAATTTCTTTTTAACATTCTAGAAACTCCTAAAGCTAAAGAAACAGTTACTATGGCCGCTAATCCTTCTGGTATAGCTGCAACTGCCAAACTAACACCTAGTAAGAACATCTCTGTTAAATCATTTCCTCTTATAATACCTAATATAGTTACTAAAGCACATATAGCTAAACATAATACAAGTAAAATTTTCCCTAATCCATCCAATCTCTCTTTAAGAGGAGATTTTTCCTCTTCTATGTCTTGTAACATATCTGCTATAGATCCCATTTTTGTACTCATACCTATAGCTGTTACTCTAAATCTTCCTTTACCTTTTAATACTTTAGTCCCCATGTAAATTAGAGAAGCTTCTTTAGAATTATTTGTTTTATTAACTCCAACTGATTCTCCAGTAAGTAATGATTCATCAATCATAAAGTTTGTACACTCAAAAATTTCTCCATCAGCAGGTACTCTATCTCCAGCCTCTAATATTACAACATCCCCTATAGTTAATTCATTAGCATTAATTACCTTAATATTCCCATCTCTTAATACCTTGCAAGTAGGTGCTGCTAAGGATTTTAATGCATCTAAAGATTTTTCCGTCTTAAATTCCTGTACAAATCCTAAAATTCCGTTTATTACAACAATAACAAATATGGTAATAGCATCTGCAACATCTCCCATAAGTCCTGATATAATAGTAGCTCCAATTAAAACCCATATTATAAAATCATTAAATTGTTGTAATAATATTTTTATAGCAGATACCTTTTTCTTTTCTGTTATTTCATTTAATCCAAATTTTTCTATTCGTTGTTTAGCTTCTTGAGTTGTTAACCCTCTAAAGAGTTCTTTCTCATGCATAACTTCTTGTTCCTCCTTCTTTTCCTAGCAATCTATTGTAATATATGTTTAAACAACTTGCTTTTAGAACTAAAAAATTTCTTATGTAACACCCTATATTAAGAATAATTCTTAAATTTTACCTCATAGAAAATTCTATTAAACTATGATAAAATGAGTGTTGTTAAACTTTACTTTTCATAATTTAGGAATTAAAATATATTCATGAATTAAAAAATTTCGAATAACAAAGGAGGCAACCTAAATGAAGGATGTTATATACATTACAGGACATAAAAATCCTGATTCAGATTCAATATGTGCTGCTTTAGCATATGCTGAATTTAAAAACAAAACTCAAGACACTCCTGCTATACCAGTTAGATTAGGAAATGTTAGCCAAGAGACTCAATACATACTTGATTATTTTGGTGTAGAAGCACCTCAATTTTTAGAAACAGTTAAACTAAAAGTTGAAGATTTAGAAATGGATAAAATAGCTCCATTAGCTCCAGAAGTTTCATTAAAAATGGCTTGGAACATAATGAGAGATAAAAACTTAAAATCAATCCCTGTTGCTGATGGAAATAACCACTTACTTGGAATGTTATCAACATCAAACATAACTGCAACATACATGGATATTTGGGATAGCAATATTCTTGCTAAAAGTGCTACTTCATTAGATAACATATTAGATACATTATCTGCTGAAGCTCAAAACATAAATGAAGAAAGAAAAGTATTCCCAGGAAAAGTTGTAGTTGCTGCTATGCAAGCTGAATCTTTAAAAGAATTCATAAGCGAAGGCGACATAGCTATAGCTGGAGATAGAGCTGAAATACAAGCTGAATTAATAGAGTTAAAAGTTTCTTTATTAATAGTAACAGGTGGACATACACCTTCTAAAGAAATAATAGAACTTGCTAAGAAAAATAACATAACTGTTATTACAACTCCTCATGATTCATTCACTGCATCAAGATTAATCGTTCAAAGTTTACCAGTAGACTATGTTATGACTAAAGATAACTTAGTGGCTGTATCTACTGATGATTTAGTTGAAGATGTAAAAGTAACAATGAGTGAAACTAGATACAGTAACTATCCTGTAATAGATGAAAATAACAAAGTAGTTGGTTCAATTGCAAGATTCCACTTAATTTCTACTCATAAGAAAAAAGTTATCCAAGTTGACCATAACGAAAGAGGTCAATCAGTACATGGTTTAGAAGATGCTGAAGTATTAGAAATCATAGACCATCATAGAGTTGCAGATATACAAACTGGTAACCCTATATACTTCAGAAATGAACCTCTTGGAAGTACTTCAACAATAGTTGCTAAGAGATTCTTCGAAAATGGAATCAGACCATCAAGAGAAGCTGCTGGACTTTTATGTGGAGCTATAATTTCAGACACATTATTATTTAAATCACCAACTTGTACTCCACAAGACGTGAAAATGTGCAGAAAACTTGCTGAAATAGCAGGAATAGTTCCTGAAACATTTGCTAAAGAAATGTTTAAAGCTGGTACTTCATTAAAAGGAAAGTCTATTGAAGAAATATTCAATGCTGACTTCAAACCTTTCACAATTGAAGGTGTTAAAGTAGGTGTTGCTCAAGTTAACACAATGGACATAGAAGGATTCATGCCTTTAAAAGGTGAAATGTTAGATTACATGAATCAAAAAGCTGAATCAATGGGATTAGAAATGATTATGTTATTACTTACTGACATAATAAATGAAGGTTCACAAATATTAGTGGCTGGAAGAAGTCCTGAAATAGCTGAAGAAGCATTCAAAGTTAAATTAGAGGACTCAACTACTTTCTTACCTGGAGTTCTTTCAAGAAAGAAACAAGTTGTACCACCATTAACTCAAATAATCACAACAAGAGTTAGTAAATAATTTTAATTAAGATAAAAGCAATCTCTAAATAGAGATTGCTTTTTATTTCCAATTTAAAATCTTATAATCATTATTATTTTTCTTATAATTTATTAAGTAGCCATTTCCTACTAGATCTAATAAAGGTTTATCTGAAAGGGAATCTGAAAACATATATGAATTTTTATAATCTACCTCTATATTATTTTCTTGTAAGTATTCCTTAAGTCTTCTAACCTTTTCTTCCCCTTTGCAGTTCTCCCCTACCATTTTTCTTTCAAACTTTCCTTCATTAAATGAGAACCTTGTTCCTATTATAACATCCACTTCTTTTATATTATAAAGTTCATTTAAATAAAATTCTGGCGAAGCTGATATTAAGTAAATTTTATATCCTTCTGATTTTAACTTTTTCATCATATCAATAGAATCTTTATAAATTATCTTACTTAAAACCTCATCATAATATTTTTTCACAAGGATTTTTAAATCCTTCTCCTCTACTCCGTCTATAAATTTAAGAAACGATTGCTTAACCTTTTTTTCATCATAAAACTTTAATCCATACATAAGCCCTGAAAAAGCAGCCCTTGGTAAAAATTTTAAGTTTTTCTTATCTTCTTTTATTAAAAATTTAAATAACTGTAGTAAAGTTTCCTTACTAGTTAAAGTAAAATCAACATCAAATATAGCTAATTTCTCCATGTCATACACCACACTTCAAATAAAATTTATAAAAAATATTATAAACTAAAAAAAAGATGATGTAAAACATCATCTTTTTTTATTATTCAGCTACATTTTCTTCGTAGAATTTAACAACTTCATCAAACTCTTCTTCTGAAGGAAGAACTAATTCTCCTTCTTCACCTTGAGATTTGAATAGGTAAACTGATTCATCAGGATGTTGTACTAAAACGTACTCTTCATCTTTATATTCAAAAGCATCAATAACATCACAAGTTATTGTGTTTCCTTCTTCATCTTCTAAATCTACAACGAAATGCTCTAAATGTTCATCTCCGCATCCGCATCCTTCATGATGGTCATGTCCATGATCGTGACCGTGTCCACCACATCCGCATCCTTCATGCTTTTCTTCTTTTTCGCTTCCGCAACCGCAGTTACCTCCGCAGCATTTGTTTAAATCTTTATCTGACATAATCTTTCCTCCCTTGTGGAAAATTTACTTTATATTAATTGTAACCTTAAATACAAAATAATAAAAGCATTTTCTTTATAATATTTAATTATATTCTTAACATAATATAATATTATAATCAATAGAAAATAATATTTCTAGTAAATATACTTAATAATAGAAAAAACTCTCCTAAAGTTTTTACTTTAAGGAGAGTTTTTTATTATATACTAGTGAGTAAATCCTTGTACTCCTGTTTTAGATTTTTGATTTAAAACTCTTGCGTTATTTAAATCTTCTATAGCTGCTTTTAAGTCTCTTAAGTATAATTCAGCTAAGTTATGGCTAAGGTCAGCACGACAAACAATTCTTTGAATTATTGTATCTTGTAAGTCTGCTGGTAATGGATAAGCTGGTACTTGCCATCCTTTCATTAATAATCTATCTGCTAGATCATATAATGTCCAATCAACATTTACATCATCTCTTAATTTATAACAAACTATTGGTAAGTTTTCACCATTATTGTATATTTGGAATAATCCAGTTTTTTCAAGTTCAGATGCTAAGAACATAGCAACATCTTTTGTTCTTTGATGTATTTGTCTATATCCTTCAAATCCATATCTTAAGAAGTTATAATATTGACCTATAATTTGGCTAGCTGATCTTGAGAAGTTAATTGCCATTGTTGGTATTTTTCCTCCTAAGTAGCTTACGTCAAATACTAATTCTTGTGGTAAGTATTCTTTATCTCTCCATAATACCCAACCTATACCAGGATAAACTAGTCCATATTTATGACCTGATGTACTTATTGAAACAACGTTTTTAAGTCTGAAGTCCCACTCTAGTTCTGGTTCTATAAATGGAGCAAACATACCACCTGAAGCAGCATCTATATGCATTGGAACTGTTAATTTTGCAGTTTTATTATACTCTTCAAGTTTTTTATCTAAGGCTTTAATATCATCATATTTACCAGTGTAAGTAATTCCTAGTATTCCAACTACACCAATTGTATAATCATCAACATAGTCTAAAACTTTATCTACATTTATGCTCATATGTTCTTCGTCCATTGGAACTAATCTCATTTCTATATCCCAGTAAACACAGAATTTTTCCCAACATACTTGGTATCCTGAAGAAATTACTAAGTTTGGTTTTCTTGATGTAACATCCATACCTAAAGCTTTAGCTCTATTTCTCCATCTAAATTTCATAGCCATACCACCAAGCATACAAGCTTCTGATGATCCAACTGTTGAAGTTCCCATGAAACTTTCATCCTTTGGTGCATGCCATAAATCTGCTAATATATTTACACAACGATTTTCTAAATCAGTTGTTTGAGGATATTCTGATTTATCTATAGCATTTTTTTCTAATGTTTCTGCCATTAATTTTACAGCTTCATCATCCATGTAAGTTTGACAGAAAGTACATAAGTTTTGACGAGCATTACCTTCATCTAGTAAGTCATCCTTAATTAATCTATATGCAACTTGTGGTGCAATTGATTTTTTAGCTAATTCATATTTAGGAATAGATTCATTACTTTCCACAGTACCAAATATTGGTGTTTCAAATTGACTACCTAATTCATTTTTTCCAAAAAGCATTTTAAATACCTCCTAATTTAGCTAAAAACCACTCTTAATCTCTTCATAACTTTCAAGAAATTAAGAGTAATTTTTAGTTATATAAATCATTTTATCTATATTGCCTTAATGACTACCTCATCAAGTTATTTATATAATACACCTTTTGGTATAATATTTAAATTCGTCAATTCGTTACATTTTGTTAATATTTTATTATTTATTTATTAACATTTAAATTTTCTCTCTAATACTCTTAATTTCTTCAATTTCCTCTTTTTTTCTCTATAAAATATTTTAGAATGATTTTTATTAATAAATACTTAAAATAAGCTCCATATTTTTAATTATTTTATTTCAAACAAACTTATTATTTCATATTTTAATAAAATAATGCATATATAACAAAATGTTGATTAAATATATCCTTATATAAAATATATTTTAAAATTTATATTTCATTAACATTTTATTAAATATTTAAGTAAAAAATTTCTTTTCAATAACACCTTAATAGATTCAATATTTATAAACCTTTATTTTCATTAAATATTTATAAAAAAAGAAGTGAATCCTTAAAAATTCACTTCCATAAAATACATAAATTTAATTTGATGTACCACTCTCTAATATTGACACTATGGAGAATAATGTGAAGCATATAGCTCCTAATCCAACCATGACATGGGCTGGTACAAAATATGCCATGTTAACTAATTCAGCCTCTGATAAATATGCTGATAAAAATAAACAAGCTAAGGCTGTTATAACAGGTATTAAAGGAATTCTCTTAGATAACTTGCTCTTTCTTCTCCACACTGAAGCAAGTAATAATACCTTACTTGAAATACTATAGCATACTAACCCTAAACCTATTAATACATATCCCGGTGCTATAAAAGTTTGATTTTTACTAAATAAAAGCACACATACTCCTAATATAAGGTTTATACTTCCTAATACAATAACTAATATAGACCATTTCCAACGCTCCTTACTAGTAAAAGTATTTTGTATTTGTCTACAAACACTAGCTACTAATGATATTAAACTTCCACAAACTAAAGATATGCCAAATAGTACAAATCCAGCTACCAAACTAGGTACCTTATCTGTATGTCTTAAGAGATTAAATGAAAATATTAGTCCTATTAAAGTGCATATTATAGGAATAGCTATAAGCACATAGGATATTTCTTTACTAAAACATCCCTTAGGTTTTTCACCTTCTTTTAAATTTTTACTATTACTTGGTATAAGCAAAAACTTTGTTGATGATAATGCCACTGTAGATACACAACATGCTATCAGTCCCACACCAAAGCCTATGTTTCCAGCTACAAAATATGCAGGATTTCCTACATTGTTTAAAGCAAAATATAATCCTCCTACCATACTTATTGCTGTACATAAATATCCAATGGTAGGGAGAATAAACTTAAAAAATGAATTATATTTATTTATTAATTGTCTTATTATTGTTGCTGCTGTAGTAAATAAAGCTATACATATGGCAGTAAAAAATATTATTACATGACTAGCTATTATATATCCATTGCCAAATTTATCTCCAAGTGTATATATGTATGATCCATAAGTAAGGCATATTATTCCCATTAATAATGGTATGGCTCTAAATAATATGCTTATATAATAATTCATACCTCTCACCTCTTTTATTACATAGTTAAAATTTCAAAACTTTTAATTATTTCTCTATAAAATGTTTGAAGTAGCCTATACTTTTAGGCTACTTCAAATATAACTCTAATTTATTTCTGCTATTTATTCCATTTATCATGTAAAGCATAAATTATAAATGGAATTAAAACTGTTACTATGAAACTTATTGATAGTATAGTTAAATATTCTGATACACTTTTTCCTGTTAATTGTGATGGTGGTACGAATGAAATAACTAAAGCAAATACTGATACAGCGAATCCTGCTATTGCTACTATCATCTTAAATGTTTTTCCACCTGGTACATGATAAGCACGTTTTAAATCTCCATGTTTTAATATTAAAATAATATATCCTATGAAGAATAATAAATATCCAACTAAGTATATAACAACTGTTAATGATATTGCAGTAAGGAATGAAACGTTATTTCCACCACCGCCAAATGTTAAAACAGCTGCCCATATAGTAACTACTAAACCTTGAACTAATACTAATGGAACTGGAACTTCATGATTATTAACTTCAGTTAATTTTTTAGGTAATAATCCTTTTTTAGCTGCTGCATACATACCTTCTGAAGGACCTACAACCCATGAACTTACTTCTGCCATAACTCCTAAAGCTAATAGTAAAGCTACTATTCTTGTTATCCAATCAAAACTTTCACCTAAGTTTACAACTACTAATTGATGGAATGTTTGAACAACACCAGCACTTAAGTTTAATTGCTCAGCAGGAATAACTGCTGCTACTGTTAAACCACCTACTGTATTAAGAACTATTGCTAATACAACAAGTATAAACATAGCTAATGGATAGTTTTTGCTTGCATTTTCTAATTTATTAACATGTGATGCTGATGCTTCAACTCCCATGTATGCTAATATAAATGATACGAATACAACTAATGTATTTACCTTTGTAAAGTCAGGTATAAGAGCATGTGCACTTAAATCAACGTGTACTGGATTACCTTTTGCTATGTACATTATACCTAATATAAATAATATAATTGCTGGAACTACAACTCCGAAAACAAATCCTGCTTTAGCTATTTTAGCTGTATTTTTAGTTCCTCCAAATTGTGAGAAAGTTAATCCCCAGAATATGATTAAAACACCTATAAATTTTATTAATGGATTACTATTTAATGCTGGCCAATTTAGCACATAAGATAGAGCCCCTAATATAAAATAAATCATTGTAACAAATCCAACTGTTATTTGGAACCATTGGAAGAAGATCGCTGCGAATCCCCATCTTTCACCTAAAGTATTACCTACCCAAGCAAAGATACCGCCTTCTTCCCATCCATCTACAGTTGCCATTTCTGCTGCACATAATGCAACTGGTAAGAACCATAAAAGTCCGCCTACGATTAAGAAAAATACTAAATGAAATCCTGATGTTGCAAATGTAGGGTATTCATATACTGTCATTACCATTGATGCTGTCATAGCAAAGAACCCAAACAAAGTAAGTGTTTTTGCATTTGCACTTGATTTACTTGGCATAATAAACGCCTCCTCTGTTGTTATTGTTTAATTTATAATTTTAGAAACTTAAGTTTAATACTTAAGCTTTAACAATTAACAACTATTACCTAAGACAAAAATTTATCACGCTCTAAATTTTTGTCTTGAATAATAGCTACCAACTATATTTAAATAATAACCTTTGTTAACAATTTATTCAAAAGTTTCATTCTTTCATTTTTCTGTATTAATTATTAATTTATTCTATTAATTTTATTTTTCTCTAAAATACTTCAATTTTCTTTTATTTTCTTCCTCTTTAACTTAATATCATCAAGAGAGTTATTTAATTAACATTTTATTAAAAATTTATTGAATAAATATAAAAAAGAATATTTATTTATTTAAAATTTTATTTTTTCTAATTGACCATATAATAATTTTATATTTAAAAATTATTAATATTTATCCCTATACAAAATTATTAATATTCATATCTATACAAAGATATTTAATTCTTATTTTAAATTGATATTTATAGTTTTATCTTTTATAAAAATAGATTATTAATTATTTTTACTTTATAAATTATCTTTCTTAATTATATAACCCCAATACACTTATCATATGAAAATAAATTTAAACAAAAAATAAGAGTTAGAGCATAAATACTCTAACTCTTATATTACTTTATACTTCAATCAATATATATTAAACGTAATTAGTTATCTACTACTTACTAGTTTGCAGCAAGTTTTTTGTAGTTTTCTAATCTTTCTTTAGCATCTCTTTCAGTCTTTTCGAATAAAGCTTCAGCAGCTTCTGGGAATGCTTTTGCTAATGCAGCGTATCTAACTTCTCCCATTATGAATTCTCTGAAATCACCAGTTGGTTCTTTAGAGTCTAATGAGAATGGATTCTTACCAGTTTCTTTTAACATTGGGTTGAATCTGTACATAGCCCAGTATCCGCATTCAACAGCTCTCTTCTCTTCTAATTGAGAGTTACCCATACCAGCTTTTAATCCGTGGCTGATACATGGAGCGTAAGCTATTATTAATGATGGTCCTTTGTATGCTTCAGCTTCAGCTATAGCTTTAAGAGTTTGGTTCTTATCTGCACCCATAGCTATTTGAGCAACATATACATAACCATAGCTCATAGCCATCATTCCTAAATCTTTCTTCTTAGTTCTCTTACCTGCAGCAGCGAATTTAGCGATAGCAGCAGTTGGAGTTGATTTAGAAGCCTGACCACCAGTATTTGAGTAGATTTCTGTATCCATAACAAGTATGTTTACATCTTCTCCACTAGCTAAAACGTGGTCAACTCCACCGTAACCGATGTCGTAAGCCCATCCGTCTCCACCGAAGATCCATTGTGATCTCTTAGCTAAGTAGTCTTGGTCTTTTAATATTTCTTTAGCGAACTCGTTAGTTTCACCTTGTAATGCAGCTACAACAGCGTCAGCTCTATCTCTAGTTCCTTCTCCGTTGTCAACTTCAGCTATCCAAGCTTCTAAAGCTTCTTTAGCTTCTGGTTTAACACCAGCTTCAATTGCTTTTCCAGCAAGATCAACTAATCTTTCTCTTATAGCTTTAACTCCTAAGAACATACCTAATCCGAATTCAGCGTTGTCCTCGAATAATGAGTTAGCCCAAGCTGGTCCATGACCATTGTGGTTAGTTGTGTATGGAGTTGAAGGAGCTGATCCACCCCAGATTGATGAACATCCAGTAGCGTTAGCTATCATCATTCTATCTCCGAATAATTGAGTTATAAGTTTAGCATATGGAGTTTCTCCACATCCAGCACAAGCTCCTGAGAACTCGAATAATGGTTGCTCGAATTGGCTACCTTTAACTGTGTTTTTGTTCATTGGGTTTTTCTTAGGTGCAACATCATTTACACAGTAATCCCAAGCTTCTATTTGATCTTCTTGAGTATGTTGTGGTTTCATAACTAAAGCTTTTTCCTTAGCAGGACAAACTTGAGCACAGTTTCCACATCCAGTACAGTCTAAAGTACTTACAGCCATAGTGAATTGCATTGGCTCTTCAGTTTTTAATGCTTTAGCAGCAACTAACTTAGTTGAAGCAGGAGCATTTTTAGCTTCTTCCTCAGTTAATAAGAATGGTCTTATTGTAGCATGAGGACAAACGTAAGCACATTGGTTACATTGGATACAGTTGTCTGCTATCCATTCTGGTATGTTTATACCGATTCCTCTCTTTTCGTATGCAGCAGTACCTGGTTCGAAAGTACCATCTTCCATTCCGTTGAATGCTGATACAGGAAGTTTATCTCCTTCTAATCTGTTCATTGGTTCAACAATGTTTTTGATGAATGCTGGAACTTCTTTAGCTTCAACAACTTCATCTTTAGCGTTAGCCCACTCAGCTGGAACAGTGATTTCAACGATAGCGTCGATTCCTTTGTCTATAGCAGCGTGGTTCATGTTAACAACTTTTTCACCTTTTTTACCGTATGAAGTTACAACAGCGTCTTTTAAGTATTTAACTGCGTCTTCTACTGGTATTATGTTAGCTAGTTTGAAGAATGCTGATTGCATAATCATGTTGATTCTTCCACCTAAACCAACTTCTTGAGCTATCTTAACAGCATTTAAAGTGTAGAACTTAATGTTGTTTTCAGCTAAGAATCTCTTATAGCTTGCTGGTAAATGTTCAGCAACTTCTTCTGGAGTCCAGATAGTGTTTAATAAGAATGTTCCGTTTTTCTTTAATCCATCTAAAACGAAGTATTTGTTAACATATGATTGGTTATGACAAGCAACGAAATCAGCTTTGTTTATTAAGTAAGGTGATTTTATTGGTTGTTTACCGAATCTTAAGTGAGAAATTGTAACCCCACCTGATTTTTTAGAGTCATATGCAAAGTATCCTTGAGCATACATGTCAGTATGGTCTCCGATGATTTTGATAGCACTCTTGTTAGCTCCAACTGTTCCGTCTGATCCTAATCCCCAGAACTTACAAGCTTTAGTTCCTTCTGGAGTAGTATCTATGTCTCCAACTGGTTCTAATGAAGTATTAGTTACGTCATCAACTATTGATAAAGTGAATCCATTTTTAGCATCCTCTTTATTTAAGTTTTCGTAAACAGCAACGATATCAGCTGGTACAGTATCTTTTGATCCTAATCCGAATCTACCACCAACTATTACAGGAGCATTTTCTAATCCGTAGAATGCATTCTTAACTTCTAAGTATAGAGGTTCTCCTGCAGCACCTGGTTCTTTAGTTCTATCTAAAACAGCAACCTTTTTAACAGTTTTTGGCATTGCTTTTATTAATCTTTCATTTGAGAATGGTCTGAATAATCTTACTTTGATTAAACCAACTTTTTCTCCTTTAGCGTTTAAGTAGTCTACAGTTTCTTCTATTAAGTCAGTAACTGATCCCATAGCTACGATAACTCTTTCAGCATCTGCTGCTCCATAGTAATCGAAACAGTTGTACTCTCTACCAGTTAACTTAGTGATTTCTTTCATGTAGCTCTCAACTATTTCTGGAACTGCATCGTAGAATTTGTTTACTGCTTCTCTTTCTTGGAAGTAGATGTCTGGGTTTTGAGCTGTACCTCTTGTAACAGGCTTGTTAGGGTTAAGAGCTCTTCTTCTGAACTCTTCTACAGCTTCCATATCTACTAATTCTTTTAATTCATCGTATTGTAAAAGTTCAACTTTTTGTATTTCATGTGATGTTCTGAATCCATCGAAGAAGTTTACGAAAGGTATTCTAGCTTTAAGAGCTGCTAAGTGAGCAACTGCTGATAAATCCATAACCTCTTGAACTGATCCTTCTGCTAACATAGCGAATCCAGTTTGTCTTGCAGCCATAACGTCTTGGTGATCACCGAAGATGTTTAATGCTGAAGTAGCTAATGCTCTAGCTGATACATGGAATACTGATGGTAATAATTCACCAGCTATTTTGTACATGTTTGGTATCATTAATAATAAACCTTGTGAAGCTGTGTAAGTAGTAGTTAAAGCTCCAGCTTGTAATGAACCGTGAACTGCTCCAGCAGCACCTGCTTCTGATTGCATTTCCATTACTTTTACAGGTTGACCAAATATGTTCTTTAATCCTCTTGCACTGTTTTCATCAACCCACTCTGCCATTGGTGATGATGGAGTGATAGGGAATATTGCTGCAACATCAGTGAACGCATATGATATATAAGCGGCAGCTGTGTTACCATCCATAGTTTTCATTTTTCTCATTGCCATTGAGATGACCTCTCTTTCATTAATTTTGTAGATATATAAATTAAAATCTTAAAAATTATAATATATTTAAAGTAATTAATTAAAATTACTTATTAGCATAAGTATTATTTTATTAATTTTTTTGCTAATTCTTTTGCTGAATTAATTTCATCATCGTTTGGTGATTCATTTACAGCTAAGCTACCAACAACGTCGAATCCATAATCTTTCATTCTTTTAACCCATTCAACCATGAATTCTCCATTATCCCAACCATATGATCCAAATAAGATCATTTTTTTGTTGTTATTTGGAGTTAATTTGAATTGATTAACAAATGGTTCCATATCGTATTGTTCTATTCTATTATTATCCATTGAAGGGCTGCCTAAAGCTACTGCATCGGCTTCTAGCACATCTTCTACTTTAGCGTTTGAAACATGTTTTATTAAAACCTCTGCTCCTAAATCTGTTAACTCATCTGCAATAGTGTTTGCTAATACTTCAACATTTCCACCATTGCTCCAATATATTACTGATACTTTACTCATAAAAACACCTCTTATACTTGATAATATATTTTATCTTAAAGCCCAATATTATTTGATACAAAACTAATTTTACTCGACATTAATAATTATACTCTTTGACAGAAATTTTTCAAGTTTCATATTCCGATATTTTGAAACATATTTTTATAGTTTATTCTTAATTCTTGTAAAACTTCTACCATATGCTAAGAATTAACTATAAAAATTTACATATGTGCCGATTTTTTTATTATATCTATGATATTATTAACACCATTGCCTATTTTGCTCATTTTCATGGAATTTAAGTACTTTTCTCTATTTTTTTCTAAATCCTTTATTGATTTTAATAATAATTCTGAATTAAGCTCTTCTTCTTTTATTACCATAGAATATCCACTCTTTTCAAAAGAATTAGCATTTAAAACTTGATCTCCTCTTGAAGCATTAGCTGATAAAGGTATTAATATATTTAACTTTCTAAGAGCTAATAATTCAAATATTGTATTTGCTCCTGCTCTAGATATAACTAAATCTGCTAAAGCCATTAAATCTGGAAGTTCCTCTGATATATACTCATATTGTCTATATCCATCTAAGTTCTTTAATGATTCATCTAAGTTTCCTTTTCCACATAAATGTATAACATTATATTCTTTTAATATCTCATTTAAAATTTTTCTAACGCTTTCATTTATAACTTTTGAACCTAAACTACCACCAATTATCATAAGAACTTTTTTATTTTCTTTGAAGTTACAGAACTTTCTTCCTCTTTCTTTTTCTCCCTTTAAAAGGTCTTCTCTTATTGGAGTTCCTGTTAATTCACCTTTATTATCCTTTATATATTTTAGACTTTCTGGGAATGTAACACAAAGTGTATCACAAAATGGTGATGCTATTTTATTTGCTAATCCAGGGGTTAAATCTGATTCATGAGATACCACAGGAATTTTTTTCATTGAGGCTGCTATTACTACAGGTACTGTAACAAAGCCACCCTTTGAAAATATAACATCTGGTTTTTCTTTTGAAAGTATTCTTGAGGCATCCATAACACCTTTTAATACTTTAAAAGGATCTGTAAAGTTTTTTATATCAAAATATCTTCTAAGCTTACCTGAGGATATTGAATAATAAGGTATATTTTCCTTAGTTATTATTTCTTTTTCTATACCATTTTTACTTCCTATATATTTTATTTCAAAACCTAACTCTTTTAATTTAGGAACTAAAGCTAAATTTGGGGTAACATGACCTGCTGAACCTCCACCAGTCATAATTATTTTATACTTTTTCAAAAAATCAACTCCCTTAATAAAATGTGATTTTATAATATTTTAAATAAACTATGGTTTTATAAATATTTTTTTGTAATAACTCCTATAATTCCCTCTCATATTTTACTCTATTCTGCACAATATATAAATGCAAACTCAATTAATAGTAATACAAACTCAATTAATAACTAAGGAGGAATGAAAAATGTCACAACATTTAGTACCAGAAGCAAAAAACGGATTATCAAAATTCAAAAATGAAGTAGCAGCTGAAATGGGAGTACCATTCTCAGATTACAATGGAGATTTAAGTTCTAAACAATGCGGAAGCGTTGGTGGAGAAATGGTTAAAAGAATGGTAGAACAATACGAAAAAGGAATTTAACCTGAACCTATTAAAGTCTACTGTTAAATAAAATTAAATATTAATATTGTATATGATTAATTTATGCCTAATTATATACAAAACATTGGAGCAATATTTTAAAATATTGCTCCTTTAATTTTATAATCTAAAGTATTTTACATTAGCTTGAATAGATTTATTCCCATTAAACTCATTTATGTTTGGGTAATAAATTAAATCAACGCTAAAGCTGCAGTTTCCACCATCTAATACTCTTAATAATTCCTCTTCTCCATATTTATTAGCAAAATCTTCTTTAAATTCCTCAACCTTATTTCCAAAAGCTATGGCATCTATTGTTTTATAACTATTCCTTAATTTACATCTAAACTTAATTACATTCTGCTCTTTTCCCATTATCCAAACCCTGCTTACTTTAACATCTTTCTCTCCAAAAAGCGGGCTAGAATTTCCTTTTCCAAAGGGTTCTAACTTATCTAAGCTATCTACTAATCCATAATTTAAACTTTCTAAAGGTAACTTAATATCTATTCTAACCTTTGGTATTATATCATAATCTGTTAATTTACAGTTTTCTAATAACATATTTCTTAATATAGGTATGTTTTTTTCTTCTACAGATAAACCAGCAGCCATTGGATGTCCTCCAAATTTGCTTATAAGCTCTTTACATTTTGATAATTCCTCAAAAATATTATATTCCTCTATAGATCTTGCAGATCCCTTAGGCATATCTTTTCCTTTAGTCATTATTATTGTAGGAACATTATATTTTTCTTTTATTCTCCCTGCTACAATTCCAGCAATACTTTCATGTATATAAGGATTATAAACCAAAATAACCTTGTCATTTTCCATATTATTATCTTCTATTTGCTTTATTACCATATCAACGCTGTCTTTAGTTAATTCCTGTCTTCTTTGATTAAGCTCAAAAAGCTCCTTAGCTAAAGTATCTGCCCTTTCATCATCTTCAGCTAAAAGCAATTCAACAGATAAGTCAGCTGTTTCAAGTCTTCCAGTGGCATTTATACAAGGGCCTATAACAAATCCTAAGTGATATTGTGCCATTTCTTTGCCTTCAAGACCTGTATATTTCTTTAAGGCTATTAATCCTTTATTTTTAGTATTATTAAGCATTTCTAAGCCATTTTTTACTATTATTCTATTTTCCCCTAATAAATCAACTACATCGCAAACAGTAGCAATAGCACAAATTTCTAATAATTCTAAAGCTTCCTTATGTGGAATCCCTAGTTCTTTATATAATGCACATATAAATTTAAAGGCAATTCCTGCTCCACATAGGGATTTAAATGGATAATTACAATCTTCTTGTTTAGGATTTATAACAGCATAGGCCTTTGGAACTTCTTTATTTATCTCTCCATTTTCATCTTTAACTAAAGGAATATCGTGATGATCTGTTAATATTACATCCATGCCTAATTTCTGTGCTAAATCTATTTCTTCAAAGGCTGCAATTCCATTGTCACAAGTTAAAATTATCTCAGTACCTTCTTCCTTTAAAATTTTAACTCTCTTAGAGTTCATACCATACCCTTCATCTTCCCTATCTGGAATATGATAATTAAAGTTAGCATTGCATCTTTTTAACCCTTTATAAAGAATTGAAGTACTTGATACACCGTCGCAATCATAGTCTCCATATATGGTTATTTTATTACCATTTTCTATGGCTTCTTTTACCCTTTTAACCCCTTTCTCCATATCTTTCATAAGATAAGGGTTATTTAAATTTTCAATTCCACCAAATAAAAATTCACGTGCATCTTTTTCATCTTTTATATTTCTATTCACCAAAAGAATAGATGTTAATAAATCTATATTTAATTCTTCCTTTAAATTTTCTATTTCATCTCTTTTTCTTTGTTTAAGTAGCCACTGCTCTCTCACGCCATCACCTCTTAGTTAATTATTTGCACAATGGATTTCTTTAAAACTCTTTTAATTAAATTTTTCATATCTTTTAAACTTAAATTTTCAACTAAGTTTAATTCTTCAAAAATATATTCTCCTCTATTAAACATAGTTTCATATATAGCCATTCTATTAGCAAGAACTATACTTTTTTCTAAATCCAATGAATTTTTAAGTTTAAATCTCTTTATTAGTTTATTTAATCCCTCTTCACTTAAATAATCTTCTATATCCATAGCCTTTGATATACACTTTTCAATAAGTCCTAAGGCCTCTTCTTCCTTTTCCTTAGAGGTTCCTAAATAAATTTTAAATAATCTTATTCCCTTTTCATACTTAACTTCACTATAAACTTCATAAGCTAGTCCATTCTTAGTTCTAATTTCATCATATAATACGGAGCTTACCCCTTCACCAAACCAAAGATTAAATACCTTAAGTAAAGTTACCTCTTCCATACTTAAATTATTTATATCAAATAAACAGCATATTTTTGCCCCAGTATTACCCTCTATCTTTTTAGAGAATATGCCACAATTAATATTTCTTTCTAAACTATATTTAGATATTTTTCCTCTCTTTGCCCTATTAAAATTTTTCTCTACAATCTCTTTTACTTCTTCTAAAGGAAGAGAAGAAACAACTGAGATAACCATATTTTTACTTAAATAGTTTTTTTCATAAAAATCTTTTAACCCTTTAAAACTTATAGCTTCTATATGATTTTTTTCTCCTATTATTAAGTTTCCTATTCTTTCACCTGGTAAGCCATTCATTAAAGCAAGATCCTCTACATGTTGCTCTAAATCTTCTTTCCACTCATCACTTTCTTGTTTTATAACATTTAATTCTTCTGAAAAACCAAATTCCTCAAGATTTGAATTTAAAACTATATCTGAATATAAAGAAAATCCTTCTTCAAAATCTTCCTTTGCAGTAGTTCCATAATAAATAACATAAGGGAAATTAGTCATAGCATTATTAAATCCAAATAAATCATCTAATTTTTCATTTATCTCATCTTCCTTAATAAGCTTCTCATTTCCTTTAAACAAAATATGCTCTAGGGCATGTGCCATTCCTATTTCATCTTTATTTTCTTCATTAGCTCCGCTCTCTAAGCTTATGCAAAAAGATGTATGTTCTATATCTTTAAATTTATATAATAATCTAACACCATTATTTAAAATTATTTTTTGCATATATTTCCCTCCAAATATATTAAATCTTATTATATTTTAACATACCTAATAAGCTTGTAAAAAATAAAAAGAGCCGTATCAAAACTCAAAATAAAATTTATAAATGGAATATTTACTATAAACTTCTTAGTTTAACTAAGTAATTTTCCAAATATGTTTATAAATTTTATTTGTAAGTTATTTTGATACAACTCTCTTTAAATTATAAAAGTGCTACTTACCTTCTTTTTCTAAGAAAAAGTTAATAAGCATTCCCTCTCTTATTTCCTCTGCTTCTTTTTCATATCCTAACTTTTTTAATATTTCTAATCCAAATACTAAGGCAGTTGCAGGTCCTCTACTAGTTATTATGTTTCCATCCACAACTACTGTGTCTTCTTCTACATAATTAACATTTCCAAGTTCATCTTTAAATCCTGGATAACTTGTAACCCTCTTTCCTTCAATAACGCCAGCCTTAGCTAAAGCTATTGGAGCAGCACATATTGCAGCAATAATTTTATTTTCTTTATTATATTTCTTTATTAATGATTGTACTTTCTCATTATCTCTAAGATTTGTTGATCCTGGCATTCCACCTGGAAGTACAATTGCATCATAAGTTTCTAAATCATCATCTGATATTAATTTATCACAAAGCACCATTGTTCCATGAGCACTATTAACAGTTCTATTTTCTGTAAGGCTACATGCATGACATGTTACCTTAGCCCTGTTACAAACATCTACAACAGATAATGCTTCTATAGTCTCAAAACCTTCTGCTAAAAATACTAATACTTTTTTCATGACCATACCTCCTACTTAATAATTACGTCCCTTATATAGTCTTCCAATACTAAAATCATTAAACTACTTCCTCTTCCCGCTCTATTTTGTAGTTTAATATCTTCAATATTGACTTCAGCCTTTTCCTTTTGCTTAGACTCTAAAATAAGTTTTTCATAATTACTAGTTAATTCTTTTTTATAGTCATTATACGCCTCTAAAGTTTTATCATCAATACCTTCAGATGGTGGTATAACCTTACCAAATATAACTTTATTATCATCTTTTAAGCTTATTCCTGTTACCCCTGAAGCCACTCTTCCCATTGGATTAATAGCTGTAGCTGAGAACTTAATTCCCATACCATTCTTAGTTACTAAGATTACTGTAGCATTTTCAAAATTTATATCTACATTTACTAATTCATCCTTTGGAGTTTTAAACTTATAAGCTATTTGATTATTAAATTCTCCTAAGAACTCTCTTAAAGATGTCTTTTTAACTAATCCTTCTCTTGAGAAGAAGTAAACAAATAAATCTTCACCTATTTTTCCAAATTCATTTATAGGAGCTACTTTTATTATAAGTTCATCCTTTTCAAATCCATCTACTAAATCTGAAATATTACTTTCTTCTGTATTTTGAAGTAAGTATGCTGGGAATTTAAATACCTTTCCTTTATTTGAGAAAGCAATTATGTTTCTAAAGGAATTAACTTTTACCTTTTCATAAGAATTGATATTCATATTACTAAAAGTTTTTATATTTCCCTTTTTATTTATTCCTATGATGAATTCTTTATATTCATAGTTATCTACAAATCTTATACTCTTAATTTGGTTACCACTTTTTAATGGTACTAATTGAACTCCTAGTATATTTCTATCTGTAAACTCTAATTCTGGTTCAGAAACAACAAAGTTTAATCCATTAGTTGTTTCAATTTCAACAAATCTTTCCTCATCCTGTGAATCTATTAAAGATACACTTGCTAATAAATCATCATTCTTAAGCTTTATGGCCATAAGTTTTGAGTAAGCAGTAACAAATTTATCTAAAGTGGTCTTCTTTATTAATCCATTAGCAGTTATAAACTTAAAGCATTTGTTTGGAAGGAAATTCTCAATTGATTCAAGAGCAATAATTTTCTCATCTTCTAAACTTAATCCTCTTATTAAATCCTCAAGTCTTTCTCCTTTGTCTTTCCATTTCTTATCTGCTACAGAATTACATTTTATTTGATAAACAGTTCCTTTATCAGTGAATATAGCTAAAGTATCCTTAGTATTTGATTTAATAAGGAATTTTAAATAGTCTCCTTCTCTATATTCGATTTCATTTTCATCAACATTTGAACGATTATAAGTCTTAAGAGGAATCTTCTTTATAAATCCTTCATTTGATAGAGTAACCATAACATCTTCTGCCACTATTAACTCTTCTAGATCTATCTTAGCTTCGCTTTCATCTTCTATTAAAGCAGTTCTTCTTTCATCACCATAGACTTCAGCCACTTCTTTTAACTCATCTTTTATAACACCTAAAAGAACTGACTCATTTTCTAAAATTTTTCTAAGTGCTTTTATTTTCTTTGATAATTCTTTATGCTCTTTTTGGAATACTTTTATCTCTAATCCAGTTAATCTATAAAGCATTAATTCTAGAATTGCCTCTGCCTGTAAGTCAGTAAATCCAAATTTTAAAACTAAATTCTCATGAGCATCTTTCTTTGATTTTGAAGCTCTAATTGTAGCTATGACTTCATCCATTATTCCTATAGCCTTTATGAAACCTTCAACTATGTGGAATCTCTTTTCTGCTACTTCTAACTCTCTTTTTGTTCTTCTTGTAACAACATCCTTTTGATGGTTTACATAATGAGATATTATTGTTTTTAATCCCATAGTCTCTGGTTTTCCATCCGCTAAGGCAACCATATTAAAGCTTATGTTACCTTGAAGATCAGTTTTCTTATAAAGATACTTAAGAACCTTATCAGCCATATCGTGATCTACAGCCTTCTTAAATTCTATTACAGCTCTTATACCAGTTCTATCTGATTCATCTCTAATATCCACTATTCCATCTAAAGCTTTAGCATGTCTCTTGTCACCAGTCATATCTGATATTGTTTGAAGTATTCTAGCCTTATTTCTTCTATAAGGGAATTCAGTTATTACTATTCCAAGTCTTCCATTTTCTAAAGTTTCAATTTTAGCCTTAGCTCTTAAAGTTACTTTTCCTTCTCCAGTTTCATAAGCAGATAATAGAGTTTTCTCACCAATTAAAACTCCTCCTGTTGGAAGGTCTGGCCCTTTTATATAGTTCATTAATTCTCTAGTAGTAATTTCATTATTATCTATATAAGCTAAGGTACCATCTATAACTTCTCTTAAATTATGTGGTGGTATATTAGTTGAAAGTCCAACAGCTATACCAAAAGTCCCATTTACTAAAAGGTTTGGATATCTAGCTGGTAATACCTTAGGTTCCATTTCAGAATCTGAGTAGTTTGGAACCATATCTACTACATTTTTTTCTATATCTCTAAGCATCTCCATAGATATACTAGAAAGTCTAGCCTCTGTATATCTCATAGCCGCTGCTCCATCTCCATCTATACTTCCCCAGTTTCCGTGTCCATCAATAAGGGGAGCTCTTGTACTAAAATTTTGAGCTAGAATTACCATAGCATCATAAACTGAACTATCTCCATGTGGGTGATATTTACCTAGTATATCCCCAACTATTCTAGCTGATTTGTAATAAGGTTTATCTGGAAAAGCCTTTAACATATATGCACCATATAAAATTCTTCTGTGTACAGGCTTTAATCCATCTCTTACATCTGGAAGTGCTCTATCCTTAGCAACTTCTACTGCATAAGGTAAATAGTTATCAGGCATAACCTCTTCAAGAGGCATTCTGATAATATTATTATCCTTAGGTATTTCAATATTCTTCTTAGCCATTTAATCTCCTCCTTTAGAACTCAGCATACTTATACATATAGTTCTTTCTAGGCTGAACAACATCACCCATTAATAAAGAAACCATTTTTTCAGCCTTAGCGGCATCTTCTATAGTAACTTGTACTAAAGTTCTTGTTTCTGGATTTAAAGTTGTCTCCCATAATTGGTCTGGATTCATTTCTCCAAGTCCTTTAAATCTTTGAATAGTTGCTCCCTTTCCTACCTTCTTTTTAACTTCTTCTAATTCGTCATCACTATAAGCATAAAGAATCTTATCTTTACCCTTACCTGATTTAGCAACTTTATAAAGAGGTGGTTGTGCTAAATAAAGATGACCATTAGCTATAAGAGGTCTCATGTATCTATAGATATATGTCATCCAAAGAGTTCTTATATGATATCCATCTACGTCAGCATCACTCATTATTATTATTTTGTCATATTTTAAATCTTCTTCATTATAATTATCTAAAATTCCTGTACCTATAGCAGTATTAAAGATTTTTAATTCCTCAGAAGCTATAACATTTTCTAACTTTTGTTTTTCTGTATTCATTATTTTACCCTTTGAAGGCATTATTGTTTGGAATCTTCTATCTCTAGCTTGTTTAGCTGATCCACCTGCAGAATCTCCCTCAACTACTATGAATTCATTAGCTTCTTTATTTTTTAATGTGCATACTGCAACCTTTCCTGCTAAAGGTGCTGTTCCTTTTCCTATTTTCTTTCTCTCTGCATCATTAATCTTTTTAATTTTTTCTCTTCTAGCAGCTGCATCTAAGGCATTATTTATAATCATAGTTGCAACTTCTTTATTATCCTCTATCCAATGACCAAATTTAGTATAAGCTAAATCATTCATCATTGTGTAAGCTTCATTATTTCCAAGCTTAGTTTTAGTTTGACCTTCAAAGACTGGATTTGTGATTTTTATTCTGACAATAGCTGTCATACCTTCTCTTAAATCATCGCCTTCAAATTCCTTATCTTTTTCTTTTATAAGGTTAAGCTTTTTAGCCCATTCTTTAAAAGCACGAGTCATTCCTGTTTTAAAACCAGTCTCATGAGTACCAGCTTCTGTAGTAGGAATATTATTTACGTAACTAACTATATTCTCTGTTGTTGAATCAGTAAATTGAAGACATATCTCTCCATACATTTGTATGTTATTTACTTCTTTTTCTCCTTCAAATAAAACAGGAGTTGGATGAAGAGGTGTTTTACTTTCATTTAAATAATCTATAAAGTCTAAAAGTCCTCTTTCAGAGTAATATTCTTTACTTACGCTTTCTTCTTTTCTATTATCAATAAGTTCTAATCTTATTCCTTTATTTTGGAAAGCTAATTCTTGTAATCTTTCATCTATTATGTCAAATTTAAAATCTGATGTTGAAAATACTTCTCTATCTGGTAAAAAAGTAACCTTTGTTCCAGTTTCCTTAGATTCTCCTGCTACTTCTAATGGAGTTACTGGTGTTCCTGGCATATCTTTTTTAAGCTCTTTGTCATAAGCATATTCAAATCTTTGTCTATATATCTTTCCATTTTGTTTTACTTCAACTTCTAGCCATCTTGATAAGGCATTAACAACGGCTGCCCCAACACCATGAAGTCCTCCAGAAGTCTTATAGTTTTGGTTATTAAACTTACCACCAGTGTGAAGCTCTGTAAATACCATTTCAACACCAGTTTTTCTCTTTATTGGATGCATTCCCGTAGGAATTCCTCTGCCATTATCTATTACAGTTACACTTTTATCTTTATTTAAAATAACCTTAGCCTTATTTCCATATCCATTTGATATTTCGTCTATAGAGTTATCTAATATTTCCCATATACAATGATGAAGTCCTTTGCTTCCTGTAGAACCTATGTACATTCCTGGTCTTACTCTTACTGGTTCTAACTTTTCTAAAGAAGTTAAAGAGGTAACATCATAATTGTTATTTTTATTGCTCATATACATCCTCCCTTAATTCCTCTGAAATCTCTTTATATATTTCCTCTAATTTAAATAATTCATTTTCTATGTCATTTATCTCTAATTCATTTCTAAATGTTTTTTTCTTTGCACTTGTTCCATATCTAGGATCATAATATTTTTCCATAAGTTCTAAGGCTACTTTCTTATAGTCACCTTTGGCTACTAAGTCTTTATATTGTTCCACTCTTTCTTGACTTATATGCTTTTTAAGAACTCCTAAAGCTTCATCTAATTGTTCATTTACATTTTCAAAGGCAGTATATTCCTTAACTAGTCTCTCTGCTCTAATCTCTGGATCAGCACTTATTTTAAGTTTTGCACCTTCATACATCTTTTCAAATAAAGGATCTGGTATTAAAATTCTTCCTATTCTTTTACTTTCTCCTTCAATGAATACAATGTTAGAATTTCTATGTCTAAGTTTATCATAAACTAATGCATCAAATCTCTTTTGAGTATTGCAATCACCTAATCCAACTCCTCCAAGAATTGAACCTCTATGATTTGCGCATCCTTCTAAGTCTAAAACATCATATCCCTTTTCTTCTAATTTATATAGCATTTCTGTTTTTCCTACACCAGTATTTCCGTATAATACTATAAAATCAATTTCCTTTGAGAATTCTTCTATTTTATTTATTATAAAACTTCTATATGCTTTATATCCGCCTTCTAATTTATAACAATTTATTCCTAAACTATTTAGTAATGAATGTAGACTTCCACTTCTCATTCCACCTCTTGCACAAAAAATAACAAGTTTTTTACCATGCTTATTTCTATAAAGCTCTTGAACTTGTTTAAATATTTCAGGCAATCTTCTAGAGATGAATTCTATTCCTTGCTCTTTTGCAGCCTCTGCACTTTCTCTAACATATAAAGTTCCGACTACATCTCTCTCTTCATTTAAAAGCACTGGAATATTTACAGACCCTATCATAGGTTCTTCAAAGGCTTCCTTTTGGCTTCTAACATCTATAAAGATATACTCGTCCTCATGTCCATATATCTCCTCATAACTTATTAATCCAAACATTTATATATCATCCTTTCAATTTACTAAAATAGTATAATTCTTTAAAAATACATTGTCAAACATTTGTTCCCGTCGAACATATCTTTATAGTACTTCACGATTATTAATTATATCAAAAGATTTTAAAATACAAAAACTTACCTTATTTAAATAAATATCTTCTAATAATATTGTCAACTTTATACTCTCGTAATCATTTTTATAGCAAAAATATAAGACATCCATTAATGGATGTCTTATAATAATTAAACTTCGTATATTCCGATTTGTCTAACGTGTTTAGTATGTGACCATTCTTTTTTATCTTTATCGATTATACCTTGGATTGTTATTGGTATCCAAGTTAATATGTATAATGGATAAATTAAATATCTATAGAATATTTGGAAATTTCTCTTTCCTAGGAATAATAATGTTCCTATTAAGAATATTCCTATATAAGCCACATTGAACAATGTTAATAACATTATATTGTCTAATATACCTAATTGATTTATTAGGTATGGTTGTATAAATACGTTACATGCATATAGTCCTAAAACTACGAATAACTTTCCGCTCATCTTTTTATCAAACAATAAAGCAAATGGTGTTAACAAGAATTGGAATACACAGAATAATTGCCATACTGTGGCATTAAATAAATAACTTATAACGAATATTCCAAGACCATCTACTGCTCTTATTTGTACGAAAGTTAATAAACCAGCTAATCCAGTTGCTAAAGTAACAAATGGTTGCATTACATATAAAGTACAGTCAAAAGCAACTAAGCTTCTATCTTTTATAGATTTCTTTAAAAGTTTCATTCCATATCTAGTAGCAACATCTGCAAATCCTTGCATCCATCTCTTTCTTTGGTTCCATGAAGCTTTTAAAGTTAATGGTTTTTCATCATATATTATGGCATCATGTGCCCAACCTACTTTTTCTCCATTTAATATAAGCTTACAACTAAACTCTAAGTCTTCTGTTAAGCAAGTAGCTCCCCATCCTAACTTTTTAAGAGTTGCAGTATCTATAACGAATCCTGTTCCACCTATTTGAGCTGATAAACCTATATTACTCTTAGCTAATTGAAGCATTCTATTAGCTGATGTAAATGCTATGGCATAAGATTCTGTTATCCATGAATCCTGTGGATTCTTAGAATCTATATATCCTTGAACAACCTTAAATCCTTCACACATTTTATTGTTCATTTCTTTTAAGAAATTCTTATCAACTAAGTTATCGGCATCAAAAACTGCTATTCCATCGTAATGAGTATCCATTTTGAATATTTTATCAAACATCCATTCTAATGCGAAACCCTTACCTCTCTTCTCTTTATTAAATCTTTCAAATACATTTGCCCCTGCTGCTCTTGCAATCTTAGCAGTATTATCAGTACAGTTATCTGCAATAACAAATATATCATATAATTCTTTTGGATAATCTAAATGTTTTAAACTTTCAACTAGATTTTCTATAACTACTTCTTCATTATGGGCTGCTACAAGCATTGCAAATTTCTTTTGAGGCTCAAAAGTCTTTGTATCTTTTTTCTTATAGAATCCAAATAACGCTATGAATAAATAGTATAGCATTAGAGCAAATACGCCTATTTGAAAAATAGCTGTTACCCAAAATATATACTTTTCCATAAATTCCACTCCTATAATTTAAATTAACCTCTGACATTATAACAGTTGTTTATATATTTTGTAAAATATATTTTTTTGTTATTTTTTAATAAATTATCAAAAAAACATGATAAATGGAATAAAATCATCAATTTAGAATAAATATCATCGTAAAATTTTCATAGCAATTGATTCATAAAACAAAATATATTTTATGAATCAATTGCACCAAAACTTAAAATATTACTATTTATCTATTTTATATGTTTTAAACCTCTAAAAATTCAGTTCCATATTTTTTTGAAATAATCTTTTTATTGTAAACAACCATTATTCAATAAAGGTTCCTCTTGAATTTTCCTAAGAAACTTTTAAATTTCTTTCTTATTAGCATTTAATTAATAGTGTTTTACTAACCATATAATCGTCATGTTCTTCAGTGTATTAATCTAAGTCTAAAACTTCACCCCATCTTTTAAACCTTTTACAAAGATTTTCATATACCCTATAGTTACATTAACATCACTGTCCTTTAGATTTAATTTAAATTTATATATTTAATTACAATAAACCAAATTTACAAACTTCTTATATATCCTTAAATCTAAATATATCTTTTTTCATAATATAATTTTGCCATATAACCCCCTTATGAATTATTACAAATTTATTAATTTATAAATAAAAGCAATGATTACTGTAGTTTTATATTTTGTTAATTTAGGATAATTTTACTATCTATATTATAATAATTCTTTATATTTAATTATTAAAGTAATACTTAAAAGTTAATACATTCCTAAAACTTTTTGTTTTATTTTTTTATTTAAATGCAAAATATATAATTAATATTTTGAAAAGGATTGATTATATATGAAAATAGGATATGCTTGTACTCCAATAACTACAAATACTAGAACAAATCGCAGAATATTACTAAAGGATTTTTCTAAGGATAAATTCCTTTCTATTACAAAACAAAATTTAGATGATTTACAAAAAATATTAGAATGGAATATTAAAAATAATATTTACTTATTTAGAATAGGCTCAGACATTATCCCCTTAGGTTCCCATGAAATAAATAATATAAGCTGGCAAAAAGAATTTAAATATGAATTAGAAACCATAGGAACTTTTATTAAAAATAATAAAATTAGAGTTTCTATGCATCCTGGTCAATATACAGTAATAAACACCCCTAAAGAGGATGTATTATACAAATCTATAAAGGATATTGAGTATCACTGTGAGTTTTTAGACTCCTTAAATGTAGATTATAAAAATAAAATAATACTTCATATAGGAGGGGTATATGGCGATAAAAAATTAGCAAAGGAAAACTTTTTAAAGGGATTTAAAAAACTTTCAGATTCTTCTAAAAAGCGATTAGTCATAGAAAATGATGAGAGAAATTTTTCTCTAGATGATGTATTAGATATTTCTAGTAAAATAAATATCCCCGTTATATTTGATAATTTACATAATATATGCTATGGGGATAATTCCTATAGTTTAAAAGAAATTTACTCACGTGTTATTAAAACATGGAATAAAGAGTTAGATGGAAATATGAAAGTACATTATAGTGAGCAGGATATTTTTAAAAAGAAAGGATCCCACTCTCCTTCAATTTCTATAAATAGTTTTTTAGAATATTATGAGGAGGTTAAAGAGTTTTCTCCTGACATAATGTTAGAGGTTAAGGATAAGGATGTTTCTGCAATTAAGTGCGTAAACTCCTTAAAAGAAATAAATAAAACACTAAACTCTAAAGCTTATAGGGAAGAGAGAGAAAATTATAAATTACTTTTGCTTCAACATGATAAAGACTTTCAGAAAAAGCTTAACTCCTTTTCTAAAGGTTTAATAGAATTTTATAGTTATTTAGATAAATTATTACTATCTCCTAAGGAGATAATAGGATTTAAATACTCTTTAGAACTAGCTTTTAATATTTTAAAAGATCACATAAGTAATAGAGAAAGCCTATATTTTAAAAAGCTCATTAATGAAAAAGAATATGAAAAAGCTAAAGTTTATTTAACAAAGTTAGTAAAAAAAATAGAGTTTCCCCCTAAGGAATTATCTTATTATATTTCTCAGCCTTAAACTTACTCACACTCCAAAATTGTCACAATTTATATATTAATAAAATATATTGGAATTAACAGTAAAATTTTGGAGGCAGAAAAAGTGAGCTTTTTAAGTATACTTCTTTTTGTAATTGCTGCAAGTTTAGATATACTTGTTGTTTCTTTAGCATATGGTTTAAAAGACATAAAAATAAATTTTTCAAGTACCCTTGTCATAGCATCCATATCTGCTTTAGGAACTTTTATTTCAATGATACTTGGAAAATTTTTAGTGGATTTAATTCCTGTTAAATTAGGAGATATTATAGGTGGTTTAGTTCTTCTTGCATTAGGTTTTTATTCTATATATTCTTATTTCAAAGAGAAAAAAATCCTAACCTCACATAATAGTGAGAATAATTCCTCTCCCACCTTTATATTAGAAAACCCAGAAGTTGCAGATAAAGATAAGTCTGGTAATATTGATTTTAAAGAATCCCTAGCTTTATCCTTAGCCCTAGCTTTAAACAACTTTGGTTTAGGAATAGGTGCCAGCATCTCTGGACTTAATATTGCCTTTACAACAATATCAACCTTTATTATTTCATTGATCTTTATCTCCTTAGGCTTCTATTTATCAAAAACAATAAAAAGTAAAAATATTTCAAAAAATAGTAACTTAATTGCAGGAATAATAATCATCATATTATCACTATTTATTATTTTTTAGATACAATTAAGTTTTATTCAAAATATAAAAATACATTGCCATACAAAAAGCAACTATAAATTCTTAAATAAATTAACTTTAAATAAAATATAAAAGGCCTTACTCTAGTAAATTAACTAAAGTATGACCTTTTCATATTTTTTAAAATTATTTAAATAATATTTTTTTATTAAACTGTTGTTATATCAACATCCTCTGAGTAATCTACTCCCTCTAAACCAAATCCAAATAACTTGAAAAATTCCTTTTTAAAATCTTCTGCATCACTTAATTCAAAAACATTCTCACTAGTTATTTGTGGCCATATTTCTTCAATAGCCTTTTGTACATCCTCAGCCATCTCTAAATCATCTATTCTAATTCTATTTTCTGAGTCTAAATTTAAGTTTCCTTCGTAAAGCTCTTTAAACATTCTGTATATTTGCTCAATACAACCCTCATGAGTACCTTTTTCTTTCATAACCTTATAAAGAATTGAAATATATAAAGATACTATTGGAATAGCTGAGCTAGCTTGCGTTACTAAAGCTTTATTTACAGATATATATCCTTCTCCATCTAATGATTTTAAAACCTTAGTTATCTCTCCTGCAGTTTTTTCTAAATCATTTTTAGCTCTTCCTATAGTTCCTTCTCTGTATATTGGATAGGTAACTTCTGGTCCAATATATGAATAAGCTATTGTTTTAACGCCCTTTTCTAAAACATCAGCTTCTTTTAATGCTTCAATCCATAGCATCCAGTCTTCTCCACCCATTACTTTTCTAGTACCTTCTATTTCCTCCTCTGTAGCTGGATTAATAGTAATATCCTGTATTTCTCCTGTATGGAAATCTAAAGTTTTACTAGTAAATGGAGCTCCTACAGTTTTTAAACAAGAACTATAAACTTCTCCTGAAACAGGATCCTTTCTCTTTGGAGCTGCTAAGGAATATATAACTAAATCTACTTTTCCCATATTTTCTTTTATTAAGTCTATAACTTCATTTTTAGCTTCATTAGAAAAAGCATCTCCATTTACTGATATGAATTTCTTTCCTTCACCTTCTGCAAATTTCTTTAATGATTCTATGTTATACCAGCCTGCTGAAGCTGTTCTTTTCCCCTTTGCCTCTCTCTCAAATGAAACACCTAAAACCTCTGCATCACAGGCTTCTGAAGCCACAATAGCACTTGCTAATCCATATCCAGTGGAAGCCCCTAATACAAGTACTCTTTTAGCTCCCTCTATCTTTCCATTTTCTTTTACGTACTCTATTTGATTCTCAACATTTTTTTTGCAACCTGTAGGATGTGATGTAGTACATATAAATCCTCTAAACTTTGGTTCTACTATCATTAAGATTTCTCTCCCTTCTTCTTTTCCATTTATTATTTTTAAAGGCTCATATTTTCTTTAGCCCTTTACCTATTCTTTTTAATCTCTAACAACATTTTGTTTGATTATCAAAATATATTGTAATTATCATATTATCATATTTCATATATTTTGTCATTATAATTAATCTAATAAAATCACCAAATATAATTATATAATTGTATAAAAAAAAGACACTCTATAGAGTGCCTTTTTTTACTAATTAAGTTCTAACTTTGTTGCTGTAGCTTCTCTTACTGCGTCCTCGTATGCTTGTCCGTTAGTTCTCTTAGCTATCTTAGGTAAGATTAAACCTAATCCTATTAATACTAAAGGTGTACCAATATTCATTCCTACTCTGAAAATCCATTCTCCTGAGAATGCTTTAACATCTGTTGGGAACATACCTAATATACAAGCGAATGCTGTAAATACAAAACACCAAGTACCTATTAACATTGCAAATTTATCATTTTTAACAAATTTGTACTCTGATTTGAACTTTCCTTTTATAGCTTTTCTTAACATTATGTAAGCTAAGAATACCCATAAATATCTCATTGGCATAACAACAGCATTTAATTTTAATAACCAAGTAAATAAAGCATTGAAGTTTCCAATTCCTAAAGCTGGAACTATTATTAATATTCCAACTAAAATAGAAGTCATTATATATCCGTTTATTGGAGCCCCATTCTTATTAGTCTTAGTTAATGCTATTGGAACATATCTTGCATCAGTATCTGATAATAAAACTTTTAATGGAGCATCTATTGAGAATACTAATGCTGAAACTTGAGCTGCAAAGTTTGCTAATGCATATAATATTAATAAAGAATTTCCTATTCCATAATAGTTACCTAACTTTTGGAATGCATAGTAAGCACCATTTAACATTAAGTCATCAGGAACATTATTTGCATCAAACATCATTCCCATTGCTACTGATCCAAGAAGTGCTGTAACTGCAACCATTATAGCTAAGGCTATCATACCTTTTGAGAAACCTTTTTTAGAATCTTTCATGTTGTTAACATATGGAGATATCTTTTCAGCTCCTCCAACTGAGAATACTAACATAGCTATAGTGGTAAAATAGGCAAAATCAAATTTCGGTATATAGGTTTTTATAGAAGTCATATTTGGACTTGCTATAGAAGTTCCTGTAATAGCAGGTGCTGTTAACATAAGTATTATATAAAGAATAGACATAACAAACATTGCTGTTCCTGCTATTGTACCTATTTTCCCTAATGAATTTACTCCTCTTGAAGCAATCCATACAAAGAATAAAAATACTACTAAACATACTAATTGAATAATTTTAGAATCTATACCTTTTATAGTGCTTCCATCTTGGAATACTGCCCATCCTAATGAAACAAGTACTGCTTGTGGTTTTTGCGCTAAATAAGGCACATGTACCACCCAATAAGTCCAACCTGCTAAGTAAGCTAATGTAGGTCCCATTGTTTTACCTATCCATGAACTTACTCCACCTTTACTATCTCTAAAAGTTGAGCCTAATTCTCCAACCATAAGTGCATATGGTACGAAATATAAAGCTATTATTAATATCCATGAAGTTACTACGGTTAACCCTTGAGTTGCGAAGTTGTTTACTACGTTACCAAAGCCCCAAACTGATACAAAGGCCATTAAACCAAGGTTATACCACATAAGTTTTTTTCCGTCATTACTATTACCCATGTACTTTTCCCTCCTAATCATTAAATTTTAGTAGCTTTCATATAAATTTTCTTAAAAATACTTGTCTATTTTTAAAAGAATTCATAGAAAACTTGTCATAAATTATTTTAACGTTAAATATTACCCATTAATTTTAACATCCTATTAAAATTAAAGCAATATAGTGAAATTTCTTTATTAAGATAGATCTGCTAAATTTAACTCTCCGCAACTTCCATTTTATTGTAATAACTTACTTTTATTTCAAATGTTAACATTAAAATAATTTTATCAAAAAAAATAAAAATTAATACTCATGCCTATTATCTAAATAATAAGCATGAGTATATATAAAAATAATTTATTATAGATTATTTTATTATTTCAAATTCAATCTCCTCTATACTATATCCATTATTAATAAGCTTAAGTTCTTCTTTCCCATCTACAACTTTTATGTCCATATAAGTATATTTTCCCTCTAAATATTCCATAGTATGTCCATCATCATTATAGTGGAATCCCTTAGCATTCTCTCCAAAAACCTTAAGAAGTATATTCTTTGGTCTTTCTTTAACATTTCTAAATTTCTTATTATATGTTGGTATTATTGCGCCTTCTTTAACAAAAACTAAAATTTCATCTAATTCACAAGGAAGCTTATACCACTTTCCTCCTTGTAACTTCTCCATTGTAAAATAATTAAACCAACTTCCCTTTGGTAAATATACAGTTTTGCTTCTTTCCCCTTCGTATAATACTGGTGCAACAAGCATATTTTCACCTAACATAAATTGTTCTCTCATATTTAAAAGATTCATATCTTTCTCATATTCCATTATCATAGGTCTAAATATAGGAAGTCCTTCTTTATGTGATATATAATATAAATCATAAATATATGGAAGTAACTCATATCTTAATTCAATAGATTTCTTTGCTATTTTTTCAGCTCTTGGTCCAAAAGCCCATGGTTCTTGTCTTCTAGTGTACATATTTGAGTGATTTCTGAATATAGGAATAAATGGCCCCATTTCCATCCATCTTATAAATAATTCTTCACTTGAATCTAATCCAAAACCTGAAACATCATTTCCAACAAAAGAAAATCCACTGATTCCTAAATTAGCATTCATTGATATTGACATTCTCATTTGGCTCCAAAGGCTCATATTATCTCCAGTCCAAACTGAGGAATATCTTTGTCCACCAGCATAGGTAGCTCTAGTCATTGAAAATCCTCTTTCATTAGGATGTAATTCTTCTTGCGCTTCCTTAGAACATCTGCTCATCTCAAAGCCATATCTATTATGAAATTCCTTATGTTCTATAACTCCATTATCACTATTATGAAGACAGGTTTCTAACATTGTTTTATGATCATTATTAAAGACACAAGGTTCATTCATATCATTCCAAATTCCATCCATGCCATGTTCACTTATGAATTTTTTAAGTTCACTTTTCCACCATTCCCTACAATCCTTATTTGAAAAATCAGGGAAAGCACTATCACCTGGCCAAACTGCCCCAATAAACATTTCTCCATCTAGCTTCTTAGTAAAATGATTTCCTTCTTTACCTCTTTTAAATACATCATACTCTTCATCTACCTTAACACCAGGGTCAATAATAGTAATAGTTCTTATTCCCTTTTCTTTTAAATCACCAATAAGACCAGCTGCATCATCAAAATTAGGAGTTTTAAAAGTCATAACTCTAAATCCATCCATGTAATCTATATCTAAATAAACTACATCTAATGGAATATCTTTTTCTTCAAAGGTTTTTACTAACTCTCTAACTTCCTCTTGGCTAAAATAACTAAATCTACATTGTTGATACCCTAAGCTCCAAAGAGGTGGCATTTCCATTCTTCCTGTTAAAGCAGTATAATTCTTAACTACCTCTTTAATATTTTCTCCTGGAATAAAGTAATATTGAATTTGTCCTCCTATGGCTCCAAAGAAAATCCTATCTCCCATTTCCTTTCCCATATCAAAATAACTTCTAAAACTATTATCAAAGAATATTCCATAGGTAGCTTCTTCTTTTAAGGCAACATAAAAAGGAATTGTCTTATAATAAGTTATGGAATCATCGTCAGTCTCTGGATCATCAGTATTAAAATTTTCTGTATAACATCCTTTTTTATTTAAATCTCCACCCTTTTCTCCAAGTCCATAATATGCTAAACAATCATTTACCTTTGATATGTACACATTTCCTTTCTCATCTTTAAAACTTGGCTGAAAATCTTCATTTATTATATTTCCATCTAAATCTTTGAAACTTATCTCTGTAGTATTTTTATCTACAAAGGTTAAAACTTTAGTGCCCTTTATAATTACAAAGTTTGAATCCTCTTCTACTATAAATTCTCCTTTTTCTAAATTATCTACTACACCATTAGTTGAAATACTTTCCTCATATTTATCTCCAATAAAAACTTTAACTATATCATTTTCAAACATAGTAAGAGTTATTTTCATGTTTGAAAAATAAATATCTATATTATTATGATTAATCTCATAATTTTTAAAAACTCTTAATCCACCATTATAAGCTTTAAATTTCATATTTAAATTCTCTCTGTAATTTAATTGCGTCATAATATTCTCCCCTTTTTATCTATATGATTTTTCTTTAAATAATAAGATTTATTTTCTAACAAAAAGAAAGTTATATAATGCTCCTATTAAATTTGAATCATTTTGAAATTTGCATTTTTCAACACTTATATCTAAAGTTGCTATATCACTTTTTAGTAAAGCAAGTTTTTCATTTATTTTCTTATCAAATCCATCTCTAGCACTTATAGCTCCACCAATAACAATTTTTTCAGGATCAACTATATATTGAATATTATATATTCCCCTTGCAAGATCCATATACCATGATTCTATTTCCTTATTAACTTCCTCGTCTCCATCTTCAGCCATTTCAAAAACTTTTTTTCCATCAAGTTCTGATTTTTCTATTCCTTTTAATTTAGATACCCTTGTAACTAAAGCATTAGTAGAGGAAACTTCACTCCAAATTCTATCTGTTAATCCTTCACTATCTCTAGTAAACATATAACCAAATTCTCCCCCATGAAGATGCTTTCCTCTTAAAATTCTTCCATTTATAACTATGCATCCACCTATTCCTGTACCAATTACAATACATGCATAATTTTCTACTCCTTTAGCTGATCCAAGCCATCCTTCCGCTAATCCAGCGCAATTTGCATCATTTTCTATAGAAACCTCTAAACCACATCTTTTTTCTAAAAGCTCTTTTATATTTGGACCATGTATGCAAGGAATGGCACTTCCTCCCCCTATAAATCCTGTTTTAACATCTACAGCACCTGGCGAACTACATGCTAATCCAAAAACCTCATTTTTTTCTTTATATGAATCAACAACTTTTCCTATGGATTCAATAAAAAGATCTATATTATCCCCTTCAGTTTTCATGCTTCCTTTTTCTAAAATATCTCCACTTTCAGTCATCAAAGCATGTTTTATACTCGTTCCTCCAATATCAATAACAACATATTTCTTCATATAAAATCATCCCCCGCTATACATATATTTATAATCTACTTCTTAGATTATGTAAGAATATTTTTCTAAGTTTTATTTATATTTTTATAAAAGTAAACTCTATGCTTTGCATAGAGTTTACACTTATTTTTAAATTATATTATTTTCCATTCTCAGCTTTCCATGCATCTATTTGACTTTGCATTTCTGAAATTACTTCATCTATTCCAACTTCTTTTAATTTCTTGTTCATTTTGTCTAAATATTCAGCTTCGTTAACTGATCCACTGTATATAGTTGCCTTGAACTCTTCAAGAACGTTGTTTATAGCAGCTATTTGGTTACTTACTTTTTCAGTGTTAAATTTGAATCCTAAAGCAGGTGATTCAACTGATGCATCATTAAATGCTTCGAATTCTTTCCATTTATCAGCTGGTTCGTTATCTAAAGTATAAGTTATAAATAAGTTACCTAAAGTATAGTATCCAACTGAGTAGTCTTTAGCTTTATCAGTTAATTTTATTTGAGTATCACCAGTTTTTTCATAGTGAGTACCTTCTATACCATAGTTAAGTAAGTTTCTTAAATATACGTCAGTGTTTAATAAGTTTAAGAATTCCATAGCTTTTTCTGGATGCTCTGAAGTTTTAGAAATAGCTATCATTGAACCTGTAGTTGAACCATTAGTAATATGAGTTTCCATTATTGGTGATGAAACTACCTCATATCCTAAATCCTTTGACCATAATCCATCAGCATAAGGTTGTCCATCAGCTTTAGTTACAAATCTCTTAACTGCTTTATCATCCTTAGCTGTAGCTGAGTCAGCATTTATATATCCAGCATCATAGTACTTTTGTAAAGTTTCTAATTCGCCCTTCATTTTATCTGTTTCAAACATATTTTTAATCTTTAAGCTTTCATCTCCATACTCAACTCCTACTGGATCAACTAATTGATCGAAGTAAGCTGGTGCTGAGAATCCTTTTGTTATGTATAAAGGTGTAACATCCGGCTCATTTTCATGGATAACTTTTAACCATGGCTCTAAATCTTCTAAAGTATGGATATCTTGATATGGTATATTGTATTTATCAACATATTCCTTAGTGAATACCCACATAGGTGCAACTCCTATTTCCTTTTGGTTTGGAACTGCATATGTTTTACCATCTATTTTAGCACCTTCCCAGAATCTTTCATCTATAACAGACTTCATTTCTTTACCTTTAGTTTCTAATAATTCGTCTATTTCTAAGAAAGCTCCTTTTCTAGCATTTTCTAAATATGGGTTAGCCCATGAACAAGTAAATGCTAAGTCATATGGTTCTCCTGAATTTATTATAACTCCCATTTTTTGAGTGTAATCACCGTAATCAATAAATTTCATATCAATAGTAGCATTGATCTTTTCTTTTAAATATTCATTAGCTTTTTCTTGAACCATGTCTAAATCTTTTGGTGTTTGTCCAATTGTATACCAAGTAAGTTTTATTGTTTCTCCCTCTCCAGCATTTGCTGTTTTGTCTGCTCCACATCCAGTTAATGCAACTGAAGTAGTTAACATTGCACAAGCTGTTAAAGCTATTAGTTTCTTGAATTTTAACATTACGTTTTCCTCCCTATTAAACCTTTGTTTTTCAAATCCCTTAATATCGTTTACAGGTTTATTATATAGCCCATCTAAACATTTTCATAGTGGAGTTTTTTTATATTTATTTGACATTCTCTATTTATAAATTTAATGAAATTATATACTTTATTATCTCCCTTAAAACATTTCATATTTTTTCTAATAAATACCTTTTCATTAAAAATATTATTACTTTTTTTATTGCTTCAATTGAAAAGTATCAAATTTATATGCCAATAAAAAAATATATGTTAAATTTAAAATATGAACATTTTTTAAACAAATGTTATTATTTACTTATAGTAATATTTCTTAAATTTCTATATAACAAACTTTTTAAAAAATTAAGGAGTGATTTAAATGGAAAAAAGTGCACAAATATTTTGTATATTAGAAGGAATTCTAATGGCAATTGTAGGTATCTTATTCTTTATTAAACCAATGGACTCATTACTATATTTCACAATAGTAGCAGGTATATTAATAATAGGTTCAGGTATATTTACAATAATTAAAGCTTTTAAATCTTCAAGAAAAGGCTTATATATTTTTACAGGTATAATATCAGTATTATTTGGTTTAATGCTATGTTTTGTTCCACTAGAAAGTATTGACGTATTAGTTATATTCTATGGTTCTTGGGCATTAGTTAACGGTATATTCTTACTTGTTGGTGAGTTTACTTATAAAAGCTTTGGTTTTAATGCCACAACACTTTACTCTATATTATTAATAATCTTAGGCTTATTAATATTATTTGAGCCAATTTCATTCTTAATAGCTACACCATTTATAATAGGGGTTTACTTTATTATAATCGCTGTATTTGAAATTTACTTAGGCTTTAAGCTATAAAATAAACATAGAAAGAGGCTATATCAAAAATGAACTTACTTCAATTTGATATAGCCTCTTTTTTTATTATTTTAATTTAACTTTAAATGTTTTTATTTCAAATGGATTTATAGTAAACTCTATTTTTTCTCCTTCAAATTTAGCTTTCTCTAAGTTTCTCTCCATTAAGTTACATTCAAAGGCTTCTTCTATTTCCCTTGAGAATTCTAAAGTAGCCTTGGTTCTACTATTAAAGAATTCATACATTCTAATTATTAAATGATCTGTATCTTCAGCTTTTTTAATAACCTCAATCATTATATTATCTTTATTCACTTTTACTAAGCCTAAAGTATCTTCTAGTATTCCCTCATGTTTTTCACAAACCTTTGTATATAAAGGTTGATTTAATTCATAAGCTTTTTGAACTGTATGAGCCTCTTTCCATGTACCCATGTGAGGGTAAATAGAATAAGTAAAGAAATGCTCCTCTTGATCTGTTTCAGTCCATGGATGTGTTCCTGATTTTAATAAAGTAAGTCTCATATCTCCATCTTGTATATCATGGCCATACTTACAGTTATTTAATAAGGATACTCCAAAGTCTCCCTCTGAAAGGTCAGCCCACTTTTGGCCACAAACTTCAAATCTAGCTTCATCCCATGATGTATTGCTATGAGTTGGTCTCTTAACATTACCATATTGAATTTCATAAGTAGCCTCTGTAGCATTTAAATCTATTGGGAATGAAGTTTTTAATAATACCTCATGCTCTTTCCAATCAACATATGAATTAAAATCTATTCTATCTAAATCTCTATAAACATAAATATTTTGAACTATAGTAGACTCTAAGAATTTTCTTTCAATTCTTAATGTGCTTCTTACTGGGCCTTCTTCCACAACTTCAATGCTTTGAACATCATCAACATTCCACATTTTTTCTTTGTAGTATATATCTATATCCCAATTGCTATATTCCATAGGCTTATCTTCAAAAGCTTGAATCCTATTTCCTAAAGTTCCTTCTTTTAATACTTCTCTTTCTGCTATCTTATCAAATAATGAAACTATATTTCCTTCTTCATTAAATTTAATTCTTAAGAAGTCATTTTCAGCTTCTTTTTCGTTTAGAGATACATTCTCTACTTCTTTATTGGTAGATTCTATTATTTTAAAGCTCTTATATCCATTTGCAGGTATTCCTTTAGCAAAGAAAATTGCTTTTTCCCCATCCTCTATTCTTTGACAAATAATTTCTTCCTCTCCATCTAATACAGCTGGATTTTCTATATCTTCTGGAACATCAAAAGTAGCTATATCATCTCTTTCAAATCCTAGAGAGTTAAATACAACAACACTTCTTTCCTTTAAGTTTATTTCTGATGTTATATTATCTAAAGCTGAACCTACAAAGTTATTTCCTTTTTCAATTAAATCTTTATATTCTTCCTTAGTTACATCATAAACCTCTTTAATTGATGAACCTGGTAAAATATCATGGAATTGATTTAAAAGTATTGTTTCCCAAGCAGCATTTAAATCAGCTAAAGGATAGTTTTTTCCTAACAACATAGCCATTGAGTTAAATTTCTCTGCTGAAGTATATAGATTTTCACATACTCTATTATCTCTCTTATTTCTTCCCATTGAAGTATAAGTTCCTCTATGATATTCAAGATATAATTCTCCAACCCACTTTGGAAGTTTATTATTATCTTTTACAGTTTCCTCTAATTTCTTAAAGTAATCCTTAGCCTTACCTATTTTAACCTTAGGTGCTCCTGGTATTCCCTTAGAAAGTCTCTTTCCATTTTCAAGCATTTCATAAGTAGCACCACCGCCACCATCTCCAAATCCAAAGGCAACTAAAACATCATTATTTATATTTTTTTGTTGATATCTATTCCATGCTCCCATTATTGAACCTGGATGAATATTTCCACAGTATGTTGTCATAGTTTCCTTAAATGGATCTTGATCTGGGTAAGTTGTAGTTATAAAATGAGTTAATATTTCTGTTCCATCTATTCCTTTCCACATAAAAGTATCATAAGGCATTTTATTAATTTGATTCCACGAAATCTTAGTTGTCATAAAATAATTAACATCAGACTTCTTTAATATTTGAGGAAGTGCTGCTGAATATCCAAAAACATCTGGAAGCCAAAGTATTTCATTATCCACATTAAATTCTTCTTTAAAGAATCTTTTTCCATGTAATATTTGTCTTATTAAGGATTCTCCTGAAGTTACATTACAATCAGCTTCAAGCCACATTGCTCCTTCTGGCTCCCAAACCCCTTCTCTTACTTTTTCTTTAACTTTCTCATAAACCTTTGGATGATCTTCTTTTAAGAATTTATAAAGTTGAGGTTGAGAAGACATGAATATGTATTCTGGATATTCCTCCATAAGCTTTAATACTGTTGAGAAACTTCTTGCAACCTTTTCTCTTGTTTGAGCTACAGTCCAAAGCCAAGCCACATCTATATGAGTATGACCAACACAAGTAGCTACCATATCTTCATGTCCACACATTTTATCATAGAAATTTTCTTCTATATATTTATTAGCAATTTTTAAACTTTCATTGTACTCTTTTGTAAATGGTCTTCTTAAATCAATTAAGTTTATTGTATCATTTAACACAGTTAACATGTCTATTCTTCTCTTATCTTCCTCATGTAATTTAGTTGCTACTATATGAGGAACACTTAAATTAAAGTATAATTTTCTAGCTTCTTCATCTATTGTTACTAGCTTACCATGTAAAGTTGATTTTTTGCCCTCAATTCTTCCTATATGTGCATGCAAGTCTATATTATAAACTTCTCCTGCCACAGCATTATGAGTTAATATTGTTTCCTGATGATTTACATCTAACCCTTGAATATGTTCTCCATTTACATAAAGGATAAACTGTGGATTTGTAGTATTATCCCAATCTCCTAAAAAAGTATGAAAGCTTAAAGCAATAGTTTGTCCTGCAAATTCCTCTGGAACCTTAACAGAAGTTTTAAACCATCCATGGCTTTCCTCTCCCCAAAGATCCCCTGTTTTAAAATCTATCCATCCTTCTTCAGGTGCATTTTTTATTTCATCTATATTATCATACTTTCCTGCTATAAATTTATAATTATCTATGTTTAAAGTATTAGAATAAACATATCTTCCTATTTCTTCATAAGTCTTTCTTATTCTTTCTGATATAAATCTCATACTAATTTTCTCCTCATTTTAATTATTTCATATCTCTATCTTTTAAAAAAAGACTGTATCATAAGCTTAAATAATAAAACTTATAAATAATATGGAGAGAATATCTGGATGTGCTTTAGAATTTAAGCAATCATGGAGAGATATTTACGTTAAGAAGCTGAGATTGTTCGACGCGAAGCTAGTTTCGAAGCTTTAGTAAATATCTCGGAATGATTGCTATAAATTCTTAGCTAAGTCCAGTAATTCTCGAAATATATTTATAAGTTTTATTTAAGTGCCTTGACACAGTCATATTATTCTATTTAATTACTCTTTAACTGCTCCAATTGTTAATCCATTTACAAAGTATCTTTGGAAGAATGGATAAGCAAATATAATTGGTAAAGTTGAAATAACAACTATAGCCATCTTAGCAGTATCCTTTGGCATACTCTTAGTAGCTTCTATAGCATTTGCACCAAGTGATGTTGCATTATTTGCTAAGAACTCCATTGAGTTTTCAAGTCTTATTAATAAGTACTGTAATGGTATTAAGTTTGGTTCATCAATATATAACATAGCGTTGAACCAGTCATTCCAGTATCCTAAAGTTAAGAATAATCCTATTGTTGCTATACCAGGAAGAGAGATTGGTAATACTATTCTTAAGAATAATCTCCACTCTGATGCTCCATCTATTTTAGCTGATTCTATAATAGCGTCTGGTACTGATGTCTTAAAGAATGTTCTTAAAATAATTATATGGAATGAACTTACACACATTGGAAGTATAAGAGCCCATATTGTATTCTTTAATCCTAAAAATCTTGTAACTACTAGGTATGAAGCAACCATACCACCTGAGAATAACATTGGTACAAATATTACTTTAGTAAAGAACTTTCTGTAAGCAAAGCTCTTTCTTGATAAAGCATATCCATACATTGACATTATAGCTAGTCCAATTAAAGTACCTACAATTGTAACAGTAATTGTAACCCCATATGATGTTAAAATCTGGCTACCAGATGAGAATATATATTTATAAGCTTCTAAGCTCCACTCTTCTGGTATGAATCTATATCCATTTAATTGTAATGATTGCTCATTTGTTAATGATATAGCTATAACAAATACGAAGGGCATTATTGCTAAGAAAGCTAATATTGCGAATAAAACATTTAATAAAAAGTTACTCTTTTTTGAGACAGCATTAAACTTGTTTACTTCTTCTTTTGGTTCAGCTTTTTTCTGAAGTCTTTTTTGTTTAATAGTTTCTAACACACATTACACCACCTTTTTTAGAAGAATGCGTTTTCTTCATCTACTTTTCTTACTATAGCGTTAGAAGTTACTATAAGTATTAATCCTACAAATGATTGATATAAACTTGCTGCAGAACTCATACCAATATCTCCTAAGTTCATAAGACCTCTATATACATAAGTATCGATTACGTTTGTTACTGGATATAAAGCACCTGAATCCTTTGGTAATTGATAGAATAGACCTAAGTCTCCTCTGAACATACCACCAATTGAAGTTATGAACATTATGATCATTACAGGTTTTAATAATGGAACTGTTATATATTTTATTTGTTGGAACTTACTTGCTCCATCTATCATTGCTGCTTCATAGTAACTCTTATCTATACCACATATTGAAGCTAAATAAACAACTGTTCCGTATCCAACTGCTTTCCATTGACTCATGAAAATTATGATAAATGGCCAATATTTTGGCTCTGTATACCATGAAATTCCTTTTCCACCCATAGATTGTAAAATACCATTAACATATCCTTTTTCTGGGCTTAAGAATGCATATAAACAATAACTTACAACAACCCATGATAAGAAATAAGGTAAGAACATACTACTTTGATAGAACTTAGCTAACTTTTTATTTAATAATTCATTTAATAAAATTGCTAATGTTACTGGAAGTACTATTCCTAAAATTATAAATACAATATTATATAAAACTGTATTTTTAGTTATTAGCCAAGCATCACTACTTTGGAATAGGAATTTAAAGTTATCAAATCCAACCCATTTACTATTCATTAAACTTTCAAAGAAGCCTCCATGGATTCTCCATCTTTTGAATGCTACAATTACTCCAAACATTGGTAAGTAAGCAAATACTAAAAACCATATTGCCCCTGGTATAGTAAGTAGTAATAATTCTTTATTGTTTCTAAAACGTTTCATTCTATCTTTCATTGTAAGCTTCTCTTTTGGAAGCTTTTTAGCTTTACTCTTCACACTTCTTCCCCCTTTTGTTGTAAACGTTTCTTACAATAAAATCTTATCATTTTATGTGTTTTGGGAAAAGTTGAAAATATTTAGTTTTACTGTATAAATTTCAATTACAAATATTAAAAAAGTTTAATAACAATAGAAAGTCCATAAAATATATAATTTATATACTTATTTTTATAATAAAAAAGAGTTAGAGACTAAACTCTAACTCACTTTTTCACATGAATAATTTAAAAATTAAACTCTCCACTTTTTCCACCTAGTTTTTTTACTAGGTGTATATCTCCTATAACCATTCTTTTATCTACAGCTTTGCACATATCATAAATAGTAAGGGCTGCAATAGATACTCCTGTAAGAGCCTCCATTTCAACTCCTGTTTTATGAACTACCTTTGAAGTAGCTGTTATTATTATTTCATTTTTTTCAGAATCAATTTCAAAATCAATACTAGATCCTGTAATCATAACAGGATGACACATAGGTATTAAATTACTAGTATTTTTCATTGCCATTATACCTGCAACTCTAGCAACCCCTAAAACATCTCCCTTTCCTATTTGACCAGATTTTATTAATTCTATAGTTTCACTTGATGCCTTTACAGTTCCTGTTGCAATAGCTATTCTTTCAGTTTCATTTTTATTGCTTACATCTACCATAACTGCATTTCCTTTATTATCGAAATGAGTAAGTTTATTATCCATATATGTTACTCTCTCCTCTTCTCTAAACTTTAAAAATTCTATTTTATTCTCTTAATTATTTTATTATAAGAAAAAGTTAAAATCACTGATATTAAAACTATAAGTATTAATATCTTATTTGCTAAACCTGAATCACCATTCTCAATGGCATAATACATAGCCATAGGTATTGTTTGAGTTTTACCTTGAATATTCCCAGCAACTAAAATAGTAGCTCCAAATTCTCCAAAAACTCTAGCTATGCTAAGTACAATCCCTGTATATAATCCTTTTTTAGAAAGAGGTAAACTTATAAGTCTATAAAGTTTAAAGTTTATTGCGCCCATTTCCCTAGCAGCATTTTTCACATCCTCATTAACACTAAGTAAGGATGTCTTTAAACTCTGATACATAATAGGTATTGAAACAACTATCCCTACTATAACGGCACCTATCCAAGTAAATATAATACTCATATCAAAATTATTGTATAGAAATTCACCTATTACTCCCTTCTTGCCTAATATTAAAAGAATTAAATATCCTACAGCAGAAGGAGGTAAAAACATAGGAAATATTATTATTGTTTCAATAATGTATTTAAACTTAAAATTTTTTTCCACCATAAAATAGCCAAGTAATATTCCTAAAACACAGCTTAAAAACACTGATACTAATACAACTTTTAAGGATATTAATAAGGCTTCCCATATCATTTTTTAGTTCACCTCAAAACCATACTCACTAAATATCTTTTTGCTTTCTTCACCTTTTAGGTACTCAATAAGCTTCTTTGCTTCTTTATTATTTTTACTATTTTTTAATAAACATAATTCATATTCTATAGGTTTATGATAATCATTAGGTACCTCATAAACTATTTTACTATTTTTTAAATCTAAAGCGTCTGTCTTATACACAAACCCTAAATTAGCTTCCCCATTTTCAACATATGTCTTAACATTTGTTACACTTCTAGCAAAAACTAATTTATCCTCAATATCCTTATAAGCTCCTACTTTTTCTAAACTTTCTTTAGCATACTGTCCTGCTGGAACTGTTGATATTTCACCAATTGCAATTTTACCCTCTACATTTTTTAAATCTTCTAAAGAATTTATAGGTTTATTATAATCATTGTTTTCAATTAAAACTAATTGGTTATTTAAAATCTTATAGGATTCATCCTTATTTACAAGGCCTTCATCTATAAGTTCTTTGGCATATTTAGTATTTGCTGAGAAGAATAAATCTACATCAGCCCCATCACTAATTTGTTTTTTTAAGGTTCCTGATCCACCTACATTATATTGAATTTTTACTCCATTTTCCTTTTCAAAATTAGAAGCAATTTTTTCCATAGGCTTTTGAAGACTTGCAGCAATGCTAACTGTTAAAGTTTTCTCTTCCTTATTATTAGTACATCCTACAAATAATAATGATAACATTCCTATTGCCATTATTATAGATAGGCTTATTTTCTTGCGCATTCTCTAGCATCTCCCTTCAGAATATCTATTCCATGTTTTAAATCATCTAAAATATAGTCCATAACTTCTCTACAAGCTTTTGGACTTCCAGGCATATTAACAATAAGAGTATCTTTTCTTATACCTGCAGTAGCTCTAGAAAGCATGGCTCTTTTAGTTATTGTCATGCTATAACTTCTTATAGCTTCTGGTATTCCTAAGGCTTCCTTTTCTATAACATCTTTAGTTGCCTCTGGGGTAACATCTCTTTTACTAAATCCAGTACCACCAGTTGTAAGTATAAGATCAACCCCTAAGTTATCAGCCATATTAATCATCTCATCTCTAAGCATTTCTCTTTCATCTGGTAATACTATATACTTTTCTACCTTAAATCCTTTTTCCTTTGCAATATGAGCTATTACTAATCCACTTTCATCCTTTCTTTCTCCTGAATATCCTTTATCACTGCTAGTTATTATTCCTAATTTATACATACTTTTAAGCACCTACCTTTTAATTTTAATAAAAAAGTCTATTTTAACTATTGTTGATTTCTAAATATATAGCTAGAAATCAACATTTACCTAAAATAATTATTAATATAATAACTTCCTTCAATTGTTTAAATTTTATCATTCCAAAACTTTGGAAAATGTGATTTTTATCACACAATATATAAAACTTAAGGAGAGTTATAATTAAATATTATATTACGCTTTATTATTATTTGCTTAATTCTTGTTTTAAATATTATTTTTTTAACAAAGTTTCATAAAAAAAGCTGTACTCAAAATTTATTTTTGAATACAGCTTAATATTCTCAAGCTTTATAATTAGTAATTTTTTATATTTCTTAAGGTTGATGGACAAACTCCATAGTACTTTTTAAACTTTCTATAGAAATAACTAGTATCTAAATACCCTACTTTTTTAGCTATATCATTTATCTTCATATTTGTATTTAATATAAGCTCCTTAGCTTTCATATTTTTAGTTTTATTTAAATACTCAGAAAATGAACATCCTACTTCTTTAGTAAATACTTGTCCTAAATAAGAAGTATTTATATGATATTTTTGAGCTAAGGTCTTAAGGCTTACCTCTTCATAATAGTTTTCATTTACATAACTTATTATTTGTTGAATTACAGGGCTATATTTTATAGTTGTTGGGTGCATAAGTTCTATAACTTCCCTAATTTCACTACATAATAAGGTTTTAATATCTTCCCTTGTATCTTCACTACAAAGAGCAACTATTTCCTCTCCTAAGCTATTTCCTGTATATTGTTTTTCAACTTTAAATTCTTCCACAATACCATCTAATAAAAATAGAATTTTTACAGATAAATCATATATATTTCTCGGATTTAATTTTTTATCCTCAACAGTTTCCTCAATGATTTTTTCTGCCCCTTCTATATCTTTAGCAATTATTCTTTTATTTAATTTATCTAAAACCTCACTAAAGTTTATATTCTTCTCATTTATATCCTTAACATCCTCTGTTGTTATACACTTATTATATCCTAAGGTAAGAACATATTTTTTTAAATTATTTGCTTCCTTATAACTTGAACTAATTTTATAAAGATCACAAACAGGTTCTCCAACACTTAAAAATACATCTATTCCATACTCATTTATTATTTGTTCTTTTAACTTATCATAATATTTTTTAATCTCTTTTTTACTTAAGGCTTCATCCCAAGAATTTATTAAAATAAGCTCCTCATCTAAGGTGTATATTATCTCAAAGTTATTTTGAGTATTTTCCTTTATTACATTAACTATATTATGTAACATTTCCTCACTATCATATCTACTTCTAGTGTTTATAATACATAGAGAATATCTTTCTGAATTTAAATTCATATAAAAGCCTTCTTTGTTTTCCTCTATTTCACCTTGAGCCAATTTACCCTTTATAAGTTTAATAAGAATATTATGTTTTCCTAAGCTTGATTTATTTTCTTCTTTTTCTTGTTTTATTTTATTTATTGTATTTTTTAAAGTTTTTTCTAATTCTTCTTCATCTATAGGCTTTAATATATAATTTTCAACACCTAATTCTATTGCTTTCTTAGCATAAGAAAAATCATCATATCCACTTAATATTATAAACTTAACATCAGAATTAATTTTCTTTAATTCCTTTAATAACTCCAATCCAGTAACCTGTGGCATATTAATATCAGTTACCACTATATCAACTGGATTTTCCTTAAATTTATCTATGGCTTCTTGACCATTACTTGCCTTATTTACAATTTCTAACCCTAGTTCTTCCCATTCAATTATATTCTCAAGTCCTTGTAAAATTAAATTCTCATCATCAGCTAGCATAACCTTGTACATATTACTACTCCACCTCTCTAAGCGGGAATTTTAAAATCATATTAGTTCCCTTATTCTCCTCACTAGTAACAGTTAACCCATAAGGTTCCCCATATTTAATTTTAATCCTTTCATGAACATTTAGCATCCCTATTGATTTACCAGAATGATCACATTCCCTAATTCTTCTATTTATATCATCTAATTTCTCCTTAGGAATTCCCCTACCATTGTCTATTACTTCCACAACTATATCTTCTAAATGTTTATAGATATATATCTTTAATTCATTATCATCTCTTTCTAACCTTATACCATGAACAAAATAGTTTTCAATTAAAGGTTGAAGAGTAAATTTAACAATTCCCTTATCATATAAATCCTCTTCACATTCTATTTTGAACTTAAATTTCTCATCATATCTAAACTTAAATAACTCTAAATATTTATTACAGTATTTTATTTCCTGATCTATTGAAACTATAAGATTTCCCTTTACTTGGCTTCTAAATAAAAATGCTAAACTATAAAGCATTTTACCCACTTCTTTATCTCCATTACATATTGCCTTCATCCTTATTGACTCTAGTGTATTATAAAGAAAATGTGGATTAATTTGATTTTGAAGGGCTACAATTTCAGCCTCTCTTTGGCGTAATTCTGCTAAGTAGCTCTTCCTTATATGATCATTTAACTTTTCACACATTTTATTAAAATTATCTGCAATAAATGTTATTTCATCTCTATCCTTACTTAAAGGAATATGAACATCTATATCTCCTTTTTCAACCTTTTCCATGGCTAAAACAAGGGAATCCATTCTACTACTTAAATTTTTAAATTTTATATAAAGAACACACTCTGCAATTATAAATAAGAATAAACTAACTAAGAATGCTGAAACTTTAAAAAGAAGAGGTACTTTAGTAGCATTGCTTACTTTTATTCTTACTACAGACATTAATCCATTGTTATCTGGTAATATATCTACATAATAACTATCTTCTAATAAAATCTCATGGCGCCCTACTTTAAGCTTATCAAAGTATGGATAATACTCATAATCATATTTATTTTCTGAGTCATATAAAACCATTCCTTCTTTATTTAATATAAGAACCTCTGAATTTGTATCCTTATATTTTTTTATAACATCACTAATTACCCCTACATCGTAAGTAGTCATAAGCATTCCTTCTGGCTTTAAAGAAGCTGCATCTCTTATTTCATTTATTATACTAATCTCATTTTTATTGTAGATTGCATATTCAATATCCTTTTTGTCTAATAATTCATTTGAATTAAAAGGATAGGTCTTTATTTCTCCCTTTCTATTAAAAACTGATATTTCATTTCTAGAATAACTTATAAAGGATATACTTTTTAAAAAGTTGTTTAATTGAAATGAACTCTTAACAAAGCTTTCTATACCATTATAATAAAGTTTATCACTTGCACTATAGTAATCTAATTTGCCTTTTATATAATCAACTAAATCTGAATTTAAATACTTTATAACATCATTTAACCTAAAGTCATCTTCATAGAGCATATTCATTATTCTTCTTGATGTGCTGCTATTATACTCTAGGGTTTCATTTACATCTTGCAGTATTTTATCATTTAAATAAAGATTATTTCTCTTAATCTCTTCAGAAGTTTTACTTAAAAAGTAAATGCATAAAATACTAACTACGGATAATATAACTATTGTATATGTTATAAACAGTCTCTTATAAAGATTTGACTTACTAAACTTCATTTAATTCCCCTCTTCACCCACATTACCTTAGTCAATTTTTATTAAATCATATTCTACCCTATCTGAAAAGCTTATCAAATTATGATATTTTATTGTTTTTATGTATTTTTTATGGTTTCATTTAAAATTCATGCATATTTAAATTGTTTTTACCCTCTACTTATCTTAAACTATAATTACAAATTAGTTAAACCATTACATTATTTTATGGAGTGATAAAAATGAGTGAATTTTTTAATCTTGAAAAACTACTTACTTTTTTTAATTATATCTTTTGGTTTTTTATGCTTAATATATTTTTCTCTATATTAAATATACCTGTAATCTTGTTCTTCTTATTTGTAGGACTTAGTAATATAACAACATATTTACCTTTATTTTTAATTTCTCTAATTCCTTTTGGAGCAAGTTTTACAGCACTGCTTTACTGCATGAGAAAATTAGTGAAATATAAAGATTTAGATTTATTTAGTGACTTTATTAAGGGTTTAAAATATAATTGGAAACAATCTACCTTAATGTGGTGTGGAGAATTATTTTTAATATTCCTTTTAAGTTTTAACTTAAGAATATTTTCAACTGTTTACTATAGTTTACCACTTACTTGCGTATTTATAGTATCAATGGTCTTAACACTATTAACTACAACATATATTTTTGTATTAATATCAAGATTTTCTATGAGTTCAATGGATATTTTAAGAGCTAGTGTAATTTTAACTTTTACTAAACCAGTAGTTTCTATTGGAAATATAGTTATATTTTTATTTTCACTTATGCTATTTGAAATTAGTCCTGGAACAACAGTAATTTTTATGGCAAGCATAGTATCTTATTTAATAATGTTTTTAAATAAAAATCTTTTAGAAAGTTTAGAAACCAAGAGTTCACAAGCTTAAAAAAGATGTTATATCAAAATAACTTTTAATAAAACTTGCAAATAGTATTAAGAAATCTCTAGTAATTTCCTGATACATTTGTAAGTTTTATTATTAGCTTTTGATATGGCATCTTTATTTTTTACAAAGCTTACATAAAGCCCTAATATTCCTGTATAATAGCAATGTTACACTTGAACAGAAAATTATTTCATATTACAATATACTTATTATGTCTTAATGTATATATATGTTTAGAACTGATGAAGTTTAAGGAGGAAACTAAATTGTATAAATTTGTAGAAATAAATTCATCAGAAATTGATAAATTTAATGAATCTGATAGAAAGGGTCACATATTCCAAACATCTTATTGGGCTGAATTAAAAAAAGATTGGAAGAAGAAATTTATAGCAGGATATGATAATGATAATAATATGGTTATCACAGCTACTATACTTTTAAGAAAAGCACCATACATAAATAAATATATGGGATATATTCCAAGAAGTTTTACATGTGACTACAACAATAAAAAATTACTAATAGAATTTACTGAATATCTAAGAGAGTTTGCTAAAAAGAATAATATAAGCTTTATAACAATAGATCCAGATATCCATTTAAAAGAAAATGAAGAGGCTCTTTCAGAAGGTACTGAAATAAAGAACTTCCTTAAGAGTTTAGGTTACAAAAACACAGATAGTAAAAACTTTGAAGCTATACAACCAAACTTTGTATTTAGACTTCCACTTCCAACTGAAGGGAATAAAATGGATATTAAGAAGGCTGTATTTAAAAAATTCTCTAGTAAAACTAGATATAATATAAAAGTTGCTGAGGAAAGAGGATTATCAGTTGAAGTTTATGATAAAGAAACTTTAAATGAAGATGTATTAGACAGATTCCATGAAATCATGGTTACAACTGGTAAGAGAGATAACTTCTTAGTAAGACATAGAGAATATTTTAAGGACATGATAGATTACTTATATCCACATTGTAGATTATACATGGTTAAGTATAGCTACGAAAATGACTTCAACAGATTATCAGAAAAATTAAACAAGCAAGAAGAAGCTAAAACTAAGGCTATTAACAAAATAGAAGAGCTTAAAGTAAAGCTTGATGCTGAAACTGATGAAGATAAGAAATCAAGAATTGAAAAGAAATTAAATGACCAAGATAAGAGACTTAAAGAAGCTGAAAGACAAATAGAAGGATTTAAAAAGAAAATATCTGATATAGAACCTTTCAAAGGTCAAGAAATATATCTTTCAGGATCAATATACTTATACTACGGAAACAAAGCATGGTATCTTTACGGAGCTTCAGAAAATATATTAAGAGATACAATGCCTAACTTTGCTATGCAATGGTCAATGATTTGTGACTCTATTGATCTAGGTTGTGATGTATATGACTTTAGAGGTGTTTCTGGAGACTTAAATCCTGAAAATCCATTATATGGACTTTATAAATTCAAAAAAGGATTTAACGGAAACTTCGTAGAATTTATAGGAGAGTTTGATATTGTTGTTGATAATGGAATATACACACTTTATAAAAAAGCTTTCCCACAATTCAAAAAAATAAGAAATGCTATAATGAATAAGAAACAATAAAAAAGAATGCTTATGCATTCTTTTTTTATTTAAAAACTTTATATAAAAAATTTCTCTAAAAAAGTTTCTATACATACTTAAAATTAAATAATTTTTATTTCCTAATTTCATTCTTTTCCCTAGTATAACCCTACCTTTTAATCAATATTTTAACTATTTATAACAAATACTCCTTATAGTTAACTTTATATAATCTAATTAAACTACAAGACCATTTTACATTAAATTTTAAGCATAATACCATATATTAATCTTTTGATTTGAAAGAATTAAGGAGTATAATATAATAGAAAGCATTAACAGTAATCTATTTTCGATATCGTATTTATATATATATTTATTTGTTATAGGAGATGACCCCATGCAAGAAAAAGTTTTAAGAAAATTATTTTTAGGTTTTATACATATCCATATATTACACCATGCAAAAGTTGAACCTTTTTTCGGATCAAAAATGATTGAAGAACTTAGGGAACATGGATACTCTATGAGTCCAGGAACTTTATATCCAATACTTCATAATATGGAGAGAGATGGTTTACTACTAAGAAAAGATAGATTAATAGATGGTAAGATAAGAAAATATTATAGTATTACATCAGAAGGTAATGAGATATTAGAAGAAGCTAAAAGTAAAGCATTTGAATTATTTAAAGAAATAAAATAAAAAACTATAGTGGTATATATTAATTTTCTATACCACTATAGTTTTTTTAATTAACTATAAATCTTTCAAGAAACTGTTTTGTTCTTTCATTTTTAGGATTTTTAAAAATTTCCTCTGGAGTACCTTCCTCTAAAACTATTCCTCCATCCATAAATACAACTCTATCTGCTACATCCCTTGCAAAACTCATTTCATGGGTAACTATTATCATTGTTTTATGTTCCTTAGCCAAATCTTTTATAACAGCTAATACTTCTGCTACCAATTCTGGATCTAAGGCTGATGTAGGTTCATCAAAAAGGGTAACATTGGGATTTATAGCCATAGCTCTCGCTATACTAACCCTTTGTTTTTGTCCTCCTGATAAGGTATTTGGATAATTATCCTTTTTATCAACCATACCTACCTTCTTTAAATTTTCTAAGGCAATTTCCTCAGCCTTTTTCTTATCCATTTTTTCTACTACAATCAATGCTTCCGTAACATTTTGTAGAACTGTTTTGTTATTGAATAAATTATAATGCTGAAATACCATTGCTGATTGTTTTCTTAAGTCATTAATTTCTTTTTTACTTATTTTTTCAGCATTTACTTTCACATGACCAACTTGGATTTCTCCCTTATCTGGTGATTCTAAATAATTTAAACATCTTAGGAAAGTTGACTTACCTGAACCTGAAGGTCCTATTATAACAACTACCTCACCCTGTTTAACTTCTATGTTAACATCTTTTAAAACTTCTAAATTTTTATAACTCTTTTTAAGATTTTTAACCTTTATCATGACTTCTCTCCTCCCCTCTTAATAAACTGAAAGTTTTTTCTCTAAAATCTTTTGTAGGTAATTAAAGAAGCCTATGATTATCCAGTACATAATTGCAACTACCACATAACTTTCAAAGAATTTATAACTAGCTGCCGCCTCCATTTGAGCCTTAGCTAATAATTCTACAACTCCTAAAGTAAATGCTAATGAAGATCCTTTTACTGTATCTACAAATATATTACCTAAAGGAGGTATTGCTATTCTAAATGCTTGTGGTAAAACTACTCTTTTTAAAGCTTGAGCCCTTGTCATACCTAATGATAGACATGCTTCCATTTGCCCTTTATCTATAGCATCTATTGATGATCTTAATATTTCTGCTATGTAAGCTGATGCATTAAGTCCTAAGCCTATTAATGCCGCAGTAAATGCACTCATATTTTGAAGTGAAGGTATTACCTGTGGCACACCAAAATAAAGTAAAAATAATTGTACTAAAAGAGGTGTTCCTCTAAAGAATGATATGTAAACCTCAGCTATTTGCTTTAGTACAGGAATTTTGTAAACCCTTATCATAGCAAGAGCTATACCAACTATTAATCCTAATATCATACCGAATACTGATAAAGATATTGTTACGTTAATAGCCTTTAATAACATAGGTATTAAATCTAATGAATACATAAAATCAAAACCTATACTATTATTTTTATTATTATCTATAATATTATTACTATTTTCTTGGTTATTAGGAACACTTACATTCATTCCTAGCCATTTTTCAGAAATAGATTTAAGAGTTCCATCTTTCTTCATTTCATCTAAAGCTTTATTAACATTTTCTGATAAATCTTTGCCTTTTTCATCCTTAACAAAAGGATAGGCATTTTCTATTTTATCTATTGGTTCTCCAGCTAGTTGTAAATTTAAATCTTTTTCTTTTATGGCAGCTATAGCTGAAACCCTATCTATTACTACAGCATCTATTCTTCCAAGTAAAAGTTCATTGAAAGCAGCATCTGTATTTTGATAAGTTAATATTTTTATCTCATTATTTTCATCTTTATCCTTAACTATTTTCTCATAGTTACTTCCAAGGTCAACTCCAACCTTTTTGCCCTTTAAATCGTCAAAGGATTTAATTGAATCATTGCCTTTTTTAACTATTATTTGAGCCCCACTATATACATATGGCTCTGAGAAATAATACTTTTCTTCTCTTTCTGGAGTTACAGTTATTTGATTAGCTATTGTATTAACCTTTCCACTTTCAAGCATTCCAAATAATCCGCTGAAAGAAGCTGTTTTAAACTCAACATCATACCCTAATCTCTTTCCTATTTCATTCCATACATCAACTTCAAACCCCTTAAGTTCTCCACCCTCTAGAAAAGTAAATGGATAATATGTTCCTGAAGTTGCTACTGTTATCTTTTCTTTATTAGTGCTATTTTTTTGAATGTTATTACTATTAGTGCTGCAACCAACTAATACCATCATTAAAATACTTATTGTTAGAAATAATAACATTAATTTTTTCTTCATTAGATTAACCTCTTTCCATTTTAATATAGTTCCAATTATATTAATTCCCATCAAAATTGTCAACTTTGATTTTTATTTCGTATTAATTATATTTAGCCTTTATATAGAAATTATGTATTTTTAATATTAAAATGAATATAATGAATTATTTTTTAATAAGGATGGGTATTATATGAAGAAAAATTTAATATTTTATTTTTCAACCTCAGGTAATTCACTTTACACAGCTAAGGAAATAGCTAAACATCTAAAGGATGCAGAAATAATCTCCATAGTAGATGCTTTCTATAAAAAAGAGTTTAAATATGAAGCAGAAACCATAGGCTTTGTATATCCTATTTATGCCTCTGGCCTTCCTCCTATGGTAAGTGAATTTATCTCTAAATTACAATTAAATAAGGATTCATATATTTTTGCAGCTGAATGTACTGGTGGCGGAAAAGGCATAACCTTCTCTATGATAAATAAATTACTTTATCCTAAGAACTTAAGTTTATCTAATGGGGAAAAGTTTTTACTTAACTCAAACTATGTAAGAATGGGTAGAAATCCTAAGGTAGGAGAAGATGCCAAAAAAGTAATTGATTCAAACAGGTTCAAAATAGAAAATTTTACTCTTTCAATACTAAATAGGGAATCTAAAGACTTAAAGGAAAAACATACTAGAATTAATTTACTTTTATATAAACTTTGGAAAGATGGTTTTAAAAATAAAGATAAGAATTTTAACACCAATGAATTTTGTACTGCTTGTGGAATTTGTGCTAAAATCTGTCCAAATGAAAATATAGAAATTGTAGATGAAGGACCTAAATGGAAAGGAAATTGTTGTGATTGCATGGGATGTGTAAATAACTGTCCTCATAAATGCATAAATATAGGAAATAAAACTAAAAAGAAGAATAGATATAAAAATCCATATATATTAACCTCTGAGCTTCTTAGAAAGTAAGAAATAAATCTCTTAAGCTCATATTGATTTCTAGATAAGGCTAAGAAAATTTCTTAATAAAGAATAAAAACTATAAAAAAATTAAGTTACTTATAACCCTGTCTAGAAATCAATATTCATTTTAAATATAATTTTATTTTAAATTATCTAAGGATTTTTTTATATTTTTTAACTTTATTATGGTCTTTTTTAACTCATTAAATATGAATTCATCTTCTATAGAAGCATACATGAAGGTAAGTTTATCCTTTAAATTCACAAGCTCCATATACTCTTCAAATTCAAAATCTCTTATTATATTTTTTTCCCTAAGAACTTTAAAAGTTTTCTCTATATTCTCTGGCATATCCCATCCATTAGAAATAACAGCATAGTTTGATAAATCTAAAACTGCTTCAATAGAACTTCTTAATAAGTACTTTGTACTATCCACATTTTTAAAGTCTTTTAAAAACGCCTCTTCTCCTAGTCTATTTAATATTTCTAACTTTTTAATATTTTCACAAATAAACTTTAAATCTTGATTTATTCTGTTTTTATCTACTGACATGTATTTCACCTACTCATTTGTATTTGTTAAATATATTATATATCATAAACCTAAAATTTATTTTATAAGTAATTAATATTTAAATTTTCATCACAAAAATTTTTATTAATTTATATTTATTTTAAGTGAGTATTAAGTTTAAAATAACTTTAAAAGTAAAAAGGGATAAGTTATTAAACAACTTATCCCTTCTCTTAAATAAAAATACCTAATAACTTAAGCAAACTCATGTAAATTAAATTACCTAATACCTTTATTTAAGATAAAACTCTAAGATTACTATAAGATATCAAAGAGCTTTTTATTAGAATATTTAATCTTAGTTCAGTAAAAGTAATTATCTCTTCTGATTAAGATTTATATTCTAAAATTTTAGTTACGCCACTTCCGTAAGAAAAATAATTCTTACCTTGCCATACACTAAAATTTTTTAAATGTAACTTTCGGTAGAAATTTTTAAGTTATCTCCTCCACGTTACATTATTATATTGTCCTTTTTATTAATTTATATACATAAATCTTTTAATTTTATTTCTTCTTTTACTTTCTTTTTCTTTAAATCTACACTATAGATCTTACTTGGATACTGACTGCCCCACTCTTCAGTTCCAGTTAAATAAATCTTATTATCTACAATTCCTATAATACTTTGAACATGTTGATTTTTTGAAAGCTTCACACTCTCCCAAATTTCCTCATTAAAATCATACCATCTTAGTTCCTTATATCTACTATGCTCCTCTGAAAACCAATTTATTTTTCCTGGATCTCTCCTAATAAAAAAGAAAATTTTATCTTTAACTATCTTGCTATAACTATATTCTCCATAAGTTTTTTTAGCCATATCATCCTTATTAAACTTGTCTAAATCAACTTTAAACCTTTTATTATATGCTAAATCAAAAAACTGCCCTTTTCCATTTCCTAAATCCTCATATTTATAGCCATTAACATATTCACTTTCATCTATATCCTCTTTTATACTTTCATCTCTTATACTTTCATCTTTTAAATTATTACACTTTATTTTTTTAACTTCATCCTTTTCAAATACTATTTCATACTTATCCACAACTTTATCATCATCATTTCTTTTTTGTAGGTATAATTTTTCATCATTAATAACTAATTCACAAGAAAAATATTCCTCATCTTCTGCTTTAAAATTCAATTCATTTTTAGTCTTACATTCACTAGTAAATTCTTTTATGGTTTCAGAATTTACAAATTTACTAATAATATTTTCTCTAAAAAGCATAATTAGAGTAATTAATGTTATTAGTACTAAACTAAATAAAACTCCACCTAAAACCTTTCTTTTTTTCATAAAATCCCCTCACAAATTTTACTGGCTTAATTCTAAAACTTTTATATTTGATATTTTTATACTTCCCTTTTCTTTTTCTCCTATGATTAAATATTTTCCATCATTACTCCATAAAATCTGTGGTGTTGGATCAATATAATCCTCTCCATACTCCTTTATAAGAGCAGCCTTATTATATTCATAATCATAAACTTTTCCTTCAGCTATGGTTTTGTTATTTCCTATCTTTAAAGCCTTAACCTCCATGTTCCCTCCATTTTGAGAAAGATAAAAAATCTTATCTCCTGAGGGAGCTACTTTCTGAGATAAAAAGAATCTTTCTACGTCTAGATTAGATTTATATAATTCTGTGGTGACTTTATTTCTTAAATCTATCATTTTAACTTTTTCTCCCTCACTACTTCCACAATGAAATAAAATTTTTTCATCATTTAAAAAAGCTAAATCGTAGTAAGCTTCCCCGTTTTCTAATAAATCAACTTCATCTTTTAAAACTTTTTCTTTTAAATCTAAAGAATATATTTTACTTGAAAATTGTTGACCTTTCATATTAATTCCTAAGATAAAAACTTTATTATCTACTACACCTATTAAAGTTCTCTCTAAATAAACTTCTTTAGGTACTTCAATACTATCCCAAAGTTCATTGTTAAAGTCATACCATCTTATTTCTTTATAATCTCCATCTTTATCCCAAATTCCTTCTCCTAAATCAAATCTTCTCTTCATAAAAAAAATCAAATAATCTTCTAAAACATAATATTCTTCTGATTCCTTTAAGGTCTCTTCTGCAAAATTATTTTTATTAAACTTCTCTATATTAACAATCTCTTCTTTTTCATAATCTTTACTAAAAACCTTCCAATTGCCATTTCCTAAATCTTCAAACTCACAGTTATCTAGTATAAATTCAATATCTCTAAGATTTGGAGCTTCTTTTAACTTTTCAACTTCAACCCTCTTAGAATTATTTCCTTCAAAAATAATTTCCTCTGTTTTTAAGAGCTTTCCATCCCTATTTCTGCTTTCTAAATAAAGTTTTTCATCCCTCACTAATAAGCTTTCATAGTCATAAAGTCCTTCTTCTAATTTAAAATCATGCTCTTTAATAACCTTTATTTTATTATTTTCAGAATCCTCAGCAGCATTATTAGATAGTATATATAAATCTCCTCCATACTTATTAGTATTTTTATAACTTATAAAGGAACTTATTAAAAGTCCTGTAGTAACCACCCCAGCTAAAACCCAAATTAAAATTTTACCCCTTTTCATAAATACTCCTTTCAAAATCTTCTTATAAAATTACTATTTGCTTTTATTTTACAAAGGAGTTTTTTCTAAAAAATTAAATCTTATTGCCAAAATATTTCCAAAATTAAATATATAAATTATTTAAAAATAATACTAACCTTTACCTTACCATTAGAATAATTAAATGAAATATCTCCTCCATATTTTTTTACTAGCTCTGAGCATATATAAAGTCCTAAACCATTTCCCCCTAACTCTCTAGATTTTTTAGTATTCTCTCTATAAAATGGCTCAAATATTTTTTCTACTCCCTCACTACTAATCTCATCACTAAAATTCTCTATCTCTATAAATTTTTCTTCCTCATCTTTAAATAGACTAATCTTTATTTCACTATCCTTTATTGAATATTTTATGGCATTATCTAAAAGATTTATAATAATTCTTCTCATTTCATCTTCTCTACACATAAACTCAATATCTTCTAAATTATTAGAAATGCATATCCCTTGTTTACCTCCCTTAACTTTAAAATCTTCACATAAATCCTCTATTAATGTTTTTAGGTTTACATTTTCTATTTCTCCACCTTCTATATCGCTTTTGTTTTTAGAAATTTCAATCAAACTCACTATAAGTTCATGCATTCTTTTGCTTTCCTTGTTTATTCTATCTAAAGCAAATTTTCTAAAATCATTATCATGAAAATCTTCTTCACTCATAATTTGAGCATATCCTGAAATATTAGTTAATGGAGTTTTTAACTCATGAGTAATATTATTAAAAAACTCTGTTCTAGTTTTTTCTAATGTTAAAACCTTTTCCTTTTCTTCATTTATTTTTTCAATCTGTTCCTCAATTTTATTTGCCATTTTATTTACTCCACAGGCTAAATCTCCTATTTCATCCTTTGAATTAACTTTTAAGTTTATTTTAAAGTCACCATCACCAATTCTTTTAAAAGAATTTTTTATATAATTTAAAGGATTTATTATTCTCTCAAAAAGAAAGTATGTGAAAATTAATATAAGTAAAAATGTTATTGAAACAATGAATTTTATATTGCTCATTAAATCTCTTAACTCTAAATATTCCTTTGAATAATCCTTGCTTAAAAGTATATTTCCTAAAAAACTCTCATCAACATAAACTGGAAAAGCTAAGTATGCTTTAACAGCATTTTCATCTCTATAAATGTTTAATGCAGCCTTATTCTTATTTGCTTCTTTTAAAACATCATAGCCCCCATCCTTTTCGTAATCAAAGGAAAAATCATCTAAATAATAACTATATTCCTTTTCTAAATCTTCATTAAAAACATCAATTTGACACTTTCCCTGTTCACTAATATCATTTGATATTTTAGGAATATATCTATTAAAATTCCCCTTGTTTCCTTCCAAATTGTTTACTTGAAAATATAACCTTAAAATACTGTAGCTACTTTTATATAAAGAATCCATTTCATTTTTAATTTTATTTTCATGATAATTAATAAAAGCTTTACCTAAAAAACAATTTAAAATTATAAAGGCAATTAGAAATATTATTAAAAATCCTCCTGAGAATTTATGTTTAACTTTCATATTTTTCACCTTTAAACATATATCCTAATCCAAAAATAGTTTCTATTATTTCCTCATTATTAAGCTTTTGTCTTAATCTTCTTACATGAACATCAACAGTTCTAAAATCTCCAAAATACTCATCTCCCCATACCCCATCTAATATCTGATCTCTAGATAAGGCTATATTAGGATTATCTAAAAAATATAGTAATAGTTCTATTTCTTTTGGCTTCAATCTTATCTCTTCTTCATTTAAATAAACCTTTCTTGACTGCCTTTTTATTTTAATAGAGCCAATTATGAATTCATCTTTAACTGTACTTTTATTGCTTTCCTTTAAAAATTTATCTTTTCTTCTTAATGCAACCTTTACTCTTGCTACACATTCTCTTATATCAAAAGGTTTAGTTATATAATCATCTGCTCCTAACTCTAGTCCTAGAACCTTGTCCACAATATCATCTCTAGCTGTAAGCATTATAATATTTGCATTTAATTTATTTAACTCTCTACAAACATCAAATCCACTAATATCAGGTAACATCAAATCTAAAATCACTAAACTAGGATTAAACTCTTTAAATATATCTATACCCTGTCTTCCTTTATCAACACATCTAACTTTAAATCCCTCTTTCATAAATGAGTATCTTAAAATATTTTGTATATCTGGTTCATCCTCAATTATTAAAATCTTTTCTTCCATCTCTTTCTCCTCTACCCACATAGTTAAATTAATTTTACTATATTTTTCAAATTTAATTGTTATCAACTCTTTACCAAAATAAAAAAAAGGCATGTATCAAATAAATTTTAAAAAACTTAAAAAGCATTCTCTTCATATTATTTGTAAGTTTTTTATTAGCTTTTGATACAAGCCTCTTTTATTAAATTTAATTTTAATCCTTTTATTGATATATTACTCCATCAATATTAGATAATATATCATCAATTTGATAATCATTTATATTTATATCTATATTTCTACATCTTAATTTTGCTATTAATTCATTCTTTTCATCTTCAAATATTGATGATTGCTGAATACTACATATAAGGTCTTCTAGCTTATATAAAATGCATAAACCTTCATATGCTCCTAAAGCTGTACATATATTCTCTGTTGATTTCCACTCTGTCATATCATATTCTGAATAATCTACTTTATCACAATAAGAAGTGATTTTTTCTTGATAATATCTGTTTATGTATGCCTGTGCCATATCACTTTCTTCAAAGCCTACTACACTTCCGTCAGGCATAACTAAAATATAGTTATTTTCTGGTGCTTCGTATGGATTCATACTAATCGCCTCCTACTCTTTTTTATTTTATTTTAGTTTCCCCTCACCTAAAAGCCTTATACTTATATAGTTTTGGAATATACTTTTCCATTTTCAGCATATATTATAAGTTTGAAATTTAGTTTCTTAACTTTATTTAAATATATAATTATCACTTTCTATGTTTATAATTTCTGCACCTGTATTTTCTTCTACAAAATCTATTAGATTCTCTAAGGTTGAATCAACTTGCTTTTGATCTCCGCAAACTGCTGAAATTCCTATAACTATAATCTGATGAATATCTTGCTCATGAACCTCTCCTACAGAAACATTAAATTTATTTTTTAATCTTTGAACTATACTCTTAACCACCATTCTTTTTTCTTTTAAAGAATGTACCCAAGATGCTCTTAAAGTTATTTTTAAATTTAAAACTCTCATAAAATCACCTATTAAATTCTCATAAGAATATTGTTTATTTCTTCACTTACAGTAAGTCTTTCATTTTCAATCCACTCTAAGTCAAAATTCAAATTAAATCTCTTGCTAAAAGAATAATACATATTTACCATTTGATAATAAGTTTCTAAGTCATATAAAGTTCCTGAGTAACATTGAGGTTTAAATAGTTCTTCTTGATCATTTATAAATAGCTGATCAACAAAATTTAAAAATTGATTCATTAAGTCATCTTTAGATATATCAAAAGGAATTTTTAAAAGCTCCCATTGAATTTCTTCAAGAAGTTTATATGATTTTAATCTTTCTAATATTATTAAATATTCACTTATATCCATTTTTCTGTAGTATGGAACTTCACATTTCTTTGTACTCCATAAAGCTAATTTTTCATTTAAAGGAAGATTATCAATTTCTAATATTGCATCTGAAGGTCCTAAAACTGCTCTTTTTATACTAATATCCTCTTCCTCTAATCTCTCTTCAATAAATTCTTTATTATCTCTATAAGTAGCTACATATCCAGTATCATATATGCCTTTTCTTCCTGCTCTTCCTGCAATTTGTTTAACCTCCTGAGAAGTTAACTCTCTCATTTGTTCTCCATCAAATTTGCTTATTGATAAGAAAATAATTCTCTTTATAGGAAGATTAACTCCCATTCCAATGGCATCAGTTGTTATTAAAATTTTATTTTTTCCCGTTATAAATTCTTCATACTGTTTTTTTCTAACCTCTGGTGGTAAATCTCCATAGATTATGGAGCATTTAATTCCCATCTGTGAATATTGCTCAGCCATTTGAAGAACTTTTTTCTTTGAAAATAAAACTAAGGCATCTCCCTCTTGAACATTTTTAGGATGAAAACTTTCATCTTCTACAATAAGTGGAATATCTCTATGATATTCTATAATCTCATAGTCATCTCCACAATCTTCTATAATTTCTTTTAATATATTCTTAGCATTAAAGGCTCCACATATATGTATTTCAGTACAATATAAACCAAGTAAAGCTCTAGTCCAAGCATACCCTCTTTGTGAATCATCTATCATTTGAATTTCATCTATAACTGCCACATCATATCTTTCATGTATATTAGCCTTTTCTATAGTACAGGATACATGTGTTGCATCTTCAAATAATATTTCTTCTTCTCCAGTAAGAAGATTACATTTAACACCCTCATTATTTAATCTTTCAAAGTTTTCTAAGGCTAAAATTCTAAGAGGAGATAAATATACTCCTTTTCTAACCTCTTTAAGCCTCTGCATAGCAGTATAGGTTTTTCCAGTATTCGTTTCTCCTAAATGCAGATAGAATTTTCTTTTAAGTCTTCTTGTATGAAGATATTCATCCTTTGGATTTGCTGGAAACTTCTCATCAAATTCCTTAGATATTAACTCTGGAATATGATGTTTTACAAGAAGAGTCATAATTCCTGAATTAAGAAATACATTGTAATTGTTTCTTAAAACTTCATAAAAATCAAAATTAGTATCATTTTTCTTATTATAATTTTCTAGAATTCTCTTTCCTACCTCTTCTAATAATTCTTCATATCTATCATAAAGAGATTCATATCCTTTTAACCCTTGATCTTTCATCTCTTTTAATTGCAATATTTTTTTTCTTAAGGTTGATTCATGTTCAAAAAGTGCTCCTGCTTTTGAATGTCTTACTATGTTTTCTATTTGATTTATTTGACCTGATAATTTTTTATACTCCCTTTGAGCCGCATTTTTTTTCATTAAAATTCCTCCGAGTTAAAATTCTATAATAATTTAACCTATATATTTTCATTGTAATCTTTTTCTATAAATATCTCAAACAGTTAAAATTTTTCTCTCCCTTTTCTTATTTTCTTCAAAATATATTTTAATATTAGTCCCTTTATAAAAGTAAATATTTATTTTATTGAAAGCTTATCTTAAATAAAACTCCTCACTAATTTTAATATGCTATAATCTTCTTATACATAATTAAAACTTAATATAAGGAGATACATATATATGTTTATAATTACTTATAAAATGCCAAAGAAACTTGTTGATGAACAAATAGAATTACTTCAAATCAATGATATATTTAATGTTTATTATGAGTCTCCACTAGACATAACAACAGATATGTTTGGATATGGCTATAAAGAAAAGGAAAATGTTATTGTTGATTTAAAAGTAGCCTTTGATGGTAATCTAGAAGACTTTGAAAACTTTAAATCTCAAGTTTCTTCATTACTTAAAGAAATGCCTGCTTCAATAGATGAAGTTAAAAATGAATTTGAAGAATTTTATATTGATCCAATTCATTTAAATGATCAATGGGTTTTATGTGCCCCAACTAATAACTTTGAAAATAAAAAAGAAATTTTCTTTACTCCTCAAGGTGCCTTTGGAACTGGATTGCACGAAACTACTCAAGACATATTAAAATTCATAGTTGAAGAAGATTTTGAAGGAAAATCTCTTCTTGATTTAGGAACAGGTTCTGGAATACTTTCTATAGCTGCTGGGGTAAAAGGTGCTTCAAAAATAGTAGCAGTGGATATAAGAGATGTGGAAGATGAAGTTCTTTTAAATGCTTCTTTAAATGAACTAGAAAATATAGAAGTAGTAGTTGGAAATGTTCTTCATGAAGAATATAAATTAGATGAGAAATTTGATTGGATATTTATAAATATTGGAGGAGAAGAAACTGCAATGTTTATGGATTTTATTGAAGAACACATAGAAAAGACAGGAAAACTTCTAGTTTCAGGCTTAGTTGAATGGAGCTTTGATTGGGTTAAAGAAAAGGTTGAGAATAAAGGCTTTAAATTAAATAAAAAATTCCAAACAAATGAATGGTGTACTGCAATATTCTCAAAATAAAATAACTAAACTTAAGGAAATTAGATAATCTTTTCTTTTACAGAAAATTATCTACTATCTTACTTTATATTGGGCGTGTATCCAAATAACTTTTAATAAAGCTTACAAACAATATGAAGAGAATATCTAGATGAGTTTTAGAATTTAAATTATTATGGAGAAGATATTACGTTAAAAAACTGAGACTGTTTAGTATCTTAGGAATACAATCTCACAAAGTTCGATTGCATAAGTTCAAAAATCCAAATTGAAAATTTGGACTTTCACTTAAGTTTCGAAGTTTTAGTAATGTCTTCGGAGTAATAATTATAAATTCTTAACGAAATCTAGTAATTCTCGGAATATGTTTGTAAGCTTTATATATTTTGATACAGCCTTTTTACTAAAAATATGTACTAAGAAAACTACAAACTATTTGATATTAATCTATTTATAACTTTATTAGTTATCATATATTTACTTAAGAGTCCTGTAAATACTCCTGTTATTACTCCACTTAAAGTCAACACTGGTAAATAATATAATACACTTGTTGTTTGAAAAAGAATCATAGCTATGATAATTTGCCCTATGTTATGAGCTATTGCTCCACCTACACTAACAAACCATATTCCCTCTTTCCCAACTATTTTCATTAAAAGAATCATGACTAATAAGCACATTAAGCCACCAGATAAACTATATAATAAACTTACTACTTGTCCAGAAAACATACTTCCTAAAAGTATTCTTATAATGAGAACTGTTGAAGCTTCCCTAATTCCATATAAATATAATACTATTAAGGTTATTATATTAGCCAATCCAAGCTTAACCCCAGGTATTGGTACCAAAGGAGGAATGTGAAGCTCTATCATAAATATAGTTAAAGCAATGGTGGTTAATATTGATAATCTAACTATTTTATTAATATTATTCATAAATATCCACCTTTCCTTTAATAAGTTTTTGTATCCACTTCATTTTCTTCTCCCCCTTCAATTTTTATTATTAAATTATTTGGAAGACAAGCTATTGGTAAAAGAGAATCATGTATTTCTCCAGTCTCCATACAAACTTTATCATGACAAGTAGCTTCAATTACCTTTACTCCTGTTTTACTAACTTGAAGAATATTATAATGCTCTTCATCCCCTATTTTGATTTCATAACTATTCTCTACTTCACTTAAATCAATAGATTTTATAAGTTGTCCATCTTTATATATCTTAGCTACTGGATTCTTAACTTTTTTATTATGTATAAAAAAACATAACAAAGTAGATAACAATAAAATCGTAAAAATTATTACCACTTGAACTTTTTTATTCATTTACATCCCCCTAAATCCTTTGTTATCCAAGTTGCTTGTTTCTATGAAGTCCATATTATCTTTTATAAATAATGCCTCTACCCCATCTAATCCTTGAATAAGTTTCTTAGCTTTTTCTGCTCCTAAAATATAAGTAGCTGTTGATAAGGCATCTGCATCTATTCCATTTTTAGTAATTATTGTTGAACTTATAAGTCCCTTTTCAGCTGGATAAGCAGTGCTAGGATCTAATATATGATGATATCTAACTCCATCTTTTATAAAATATCTTTCATAATTTCCTGATGTCACCACAACTTCATCATTAATTTTTACAGAAGCTGAAATCTCATTCTCTTCCTTAGGATTTCTTATACCTATGCTCCAATTTTCATTGTTTATCTTATTTCCTAAGGCAACCACATTTCCCCCTAAATTAAGTAATGCTGAATTTATTCCTTCTTCCCTTAAAACTTTTCTCATTTCATCTCCAGCATATCCTTTTCCAATGGCTCCTAAATCTAATTTTATATTTTCATTTAAAAATCTTATTTCCTTAGTATGAGGATTTAATTCTATATTCTTATAGTTTTTCAAATCTTTATACTTATCAATTAAAGTTTTTTCAGGTATATTAGCATGTTCTGTTCCTATTCCCCAAGAATCAATTACATGTCCTATAGTTGGATCCAAAGCTCCATCAGTTAAATTTGCATAATATATAGATTTTTCTATAACATAATATAAATCATCTGATAACTTAACACTTTTATGAAAAGCTTCAGAATTCACCTTGCTAAGCTCACTATTCTCTATATTTACTGACATCATATTCTCAATGTCCTTTGCTCTATTAAAAGCTTTTTCTAAGGCTTCCTTAGCATTATCTCCATATGCTACTCCACTAACTACAGTACCTAAAATCTTTTCTGTTTTTTCATAGGAATTAACTTCTTTATTATTGCTTTCCACTTTTTTTGAATTATCACAAGATATTAATCCCATAGAAAGTATAGAAACTAATAAAATAACAATTGCTCTCTTTTTCAACATATATTTTGACTCCAATAAATATCTCTTAAAATTTAAATACACATTTAGATTAAAAGATGACTTTGATTAAGCAAAATCATCTTTTAAATCTAATTAAGTAAACTTATCTTTAAATAAGTTTATTTTTCTTCATAATCATAACTATTTTTTATTAAACTTCCAAAAATATTTCTATTTAACTAAGCTTATCTTTCCATCTTTTATTATAAATGTACATTCTTTATATCCTTTTGATTTAATCTTTATGATGTTTTCATCTTTATTGAAATTGCCAATTCCTATAGCTATAGTACTATCGCTCTCTAATATATTGTAACGCCCTGCACTATCTCCCCAGATTAAAGGTTTTTTCTCATATTCAACATCATTTATATAAACACTCTCTACATTTTTAAGCCATTCATCCTCTCCTAAAAACTTAAGATCGTATTTATCACCAAAAAAGCTTTTAGTTATTGTTGGAATATTACCAGAGAAATCTTTCTCAGCAGACTGTTTATTTTCTTCAATTTCTTTATTTTCTTTTTCTAAGTCTTGCTTCTCTGCTTCTTTCTTAGAATCCTCTTCTTTAACTTCCACTTTTTCTTCTACTTCCTTGGCTTCTTCTTTATCTCCGTCCTTATTTTCTACTTTTCCATTCTCTTTTTCTTTAACATCCTCTTTATTTTCATCTTTGTTTATTGAGGATTCTTTATTTTCTCCCTTTTGAGCTTCTTCTTTTTCTTTTATTTCTTCTTTACTCTCTCCCTTTTTACTTTCCTCATTTTTAACTGCTTCTTTATTTGTATCTTCACTTTCAACTTTCTTTTCATCCTGAACTAAAGTTATTTTTCCATCCTTAATAATAAATGCATATTCCTTATATCCCTTTGATTTAATCTTAATAAGGTTCTCACCTTCATTATTAAAGCTTTCATATCCTATGGCTAAAGTTTTATCAGCTTCATATATAGCATAACGTTCTTTTGATTCCCACCATGAAAGCCCTGATTTATATGGAACTTCGTTTACTGAAATATCTGTTATATTCTTTAACCATTCTTCTGAATTTAAGAATTTAATATTATATTTCTTTATAAGTATTGATTCTTTGCTTATGCTTATATTGTTAGTAAAATCTATCTCTTTTTCTACTTCTGATTTTTCTTCAATATTAGCACTTTCTTTTTCTTCTTTATCTAATACTATTTGTCCATCCTTAGATATTATAAAAGTAAAATCATTATAACCCTTAGCTTTAACTTTTATTATGTTATCTTCATTTTGTTTAAAGCCTTCATATCCTATTCCTATATTATTATCACTTTTATATACAGCATAACGGTCTTTTGAATCTCCCCATACAAGACCTGACTTATATTCAACTCCATTTACAGAAACCCCTGTTATATTATTTATCCATTCTCCTGAATTTAAGAATTTAATATCATATTTCTTCATAAATGTTGATTTGCTATCAATTTTTACATCTATTTTAGGTAATTCTTTTTTCTCTTCTATAATCTCAGTTTTTTCATTACTTTTTTCATCACCTTTTGTAATGTTAAATTCAAATTCCTTTTTACCATAATATTTTGAGTCTATTTCTAACTTATAATTTTTATCTTCTTTAAATAAGCCTGATTTAAGTGTTAATTTATTCTCTGAAATTTCATAGTATGTATTTCCAGAACTTCCCCCTTGTTCTTTAGTTAGTAGAAGTTTTCCACCTAACTTTATACTATTGATATTCTTAATAAAGTCTTCACTTAAACCTGTAACTATTACATCTTCCCCTGTTTTATATTCTTTTTCTAATTTTAGGCTTATATCATCTAAGATTTTTTCAAGTTTTATCTCAATAACCTTATCCTTATAACCAGTAGCTGAAATTAAAATTTTTATTTTATCCCCTTTAACAACGTTACTATTTATTATTAATTGATTGTCCTTTATAGAGTATAAACTCTTATCTAATTCTTTTATGCCCCCATTTATTGTTATGGATTTTATATTTTTTAAATAACTTTCATCACTACTTTCAAGAATTAAATCCTTATCCATAACTGCACTCTTAACCTCTAAACTTGGAGTTTCTAAACCAAGCACAGTTCTAAAGTTTTGGGCATCACCTAAAAGATTATCCTCTAAAACTTCTTTTACGTTATATGGTCTATTTTTATATTCCTTACTATTTTCATTCTTTAGGTATTCATCATAAGTTAGATAATTACCTTTTAAAGCTGCATCCTTTACGGCATTTAGATAATCCCTAAAATCATTTATGTGAGTTCCATCTTCATTAATTACTGCATCCCAAGAAATAGTATTCAACTCAAATCTTTTAGCTATTCCCTCTGATTCCTCTGTTCCAAGACCTAATTCATTTAATATTAAAGCATTTGCAAGTAAATCATGGTTATAAATTAAATTTGTTTGCATTATAATACTTGCACCTGATGTTTCCTCAGAACCAGAATTATCTGCTCCCTTACTTGAGCCAACACTTGCACTACTTAAGGTATCTACAGATGAAGGCTTAATTTCTTTATTTGTTATCTTTGAAGTTACAGGTTTTACTTTAATATTATCCTTAGAATTATTTTTCTCTGATGCCATAACTTCATTTTTAATTACTTCAAAATCCTTCTCTGCTTTTTTAAATCCATCAGCATATATTTCTAAAGTGTACTTTCCTGGCTCTAAAAGATTTCCTTCTTCAGTATCTACATTTTCAGCATAAACTGTAATATACTCTGAAATAACATGATAATCCTTAAACTTAACTAGCTCTTTTCTAACATTGTTATGTGTTAAAAATACTCTATTAACTGGATTTAAAATAGCATAGTTAAAGTTATCAAGCTTAAATCTTACATCCTCTCCAGTTCTAGGATTCATCGGATAAGATACTAAAACCTTAATAGGCTCAGCTTGTACTATGTTAACAGAAATTGAAGCCCAATCTTTTCCTTCTGAATATATTTTTATAGTATGTAATTTATTATTATCTAAAGCCTTTTGATTTCCCTTAATAATAATTTTATTTCCGCTCTTTTCAAATTCTAAGTTTCGCTCTAAACTTGGATTCTTTGTTGCATCCTCAAGGGTTACTTTATTTATTTTTTCAAACCAATCTTTTTGTTCATCAGTTTTTAATTCACATTGAATATTTATTGGTGAATTTAATTCAACTTCATCCACCTTAAACATAGGAATGTAACTAGCCTTTTCTTCCTCATTATTTAAATTAAATGTAGTTTTTGCAGTGCTAATTCTAAGATTTCCATGCTTATCATAATTTCTTTGATGATAATCCCAAACAGGCATATTAGTAAAAGTTAATATTTTACTTGGTGCCGCACTAGCTGTTTTTGAAATTGAACACGCTGATATTGCTATAATAGCTGTTAATATACTTAGTTTTTTCTTATTCATTACCTTCACCCCTTACTTTACAAACTTATAAGTTCCTTCTTCTCCAGTTTTCTTACTTTTAACTTTTATTGTATTGTAGCCTAATTTATCTATTTCCCATTTAACAATTTTTCCACTGTCATCAACATTACTTGGATTTATAAGTTTGTAATTTCCATTATCTAAAACATATAAATCATAATCATTTATAGTTCCTTGATTAAAAGTAACTACTATATACTTAACCCAACCTAAATCAACTAATTTTGTATATTTTTCATTTATAGCTTTTTCTATAAATGAACCTGATTTTGTACTATTGTTATTAGTTAAATCCTTTATACTATTATGTTTTTCTTCTTTAGAGGCACTACTTATTGCATCCTTACCACTATTATTTTCTACTTTACTTACCACTTGATTATTTATGTTATTTTCTTTTGAATTTGTTCCATGATTATTTTCTGAAGCACTACTTACTGTATCTTTTTTCACATTATTTTCATCTGAATTTTTAGAAATAAGCTGATCTTTATTTATAGCTCCATCTGTTTTGCTAGAATTATTAGACTTTACAGAAGCACTGCTTATTACATCTTTACTTGAATTATTTTTATTTACTTTGCTAGAACTAGGTTGACTTTGACTTATAGCTTCAAATCCATTTTTAGAAGTATTAGTTTTTATTGAAGCACTACTTATTGCATTTGATTTATTTTTACTTGAAGTTGTACCTTTAGAATTTATTTGACTTGAAATTTTTGATTTACTATTATCCTTACTTGATGCACTACTTAAGGCATCTTTTTTATTACTATCTGTATTATTTTTAATATCACCGTTTACATCTTCATCACTTTTAGATGCACTGCTAGTTGTATCATCATTAGAATTTTCTTCTTTAGTCATATCTTTATCTTTTTCATTAGCTTCTTCACTATTCTCAGAGGCACTAGAAACAACAGCTTCCTCCATAACACTATTATTTTTCACATTCATTTTTGATTTAGCAGCAAAACCTACGGCAATTAAAACCAAAAATGAGGCTAATCCTATAATTATTTTATTTTTATTTGACATGTTTATCCCCCTTAAAATTTTTATAAAATTAATTTGTTCCCCCCTAATTTAATTTTACCTAATTGATAATGATTTTCATTAATATTATATTACACTTTGGAAATATGTCAAGTTTTTTAACTTATTAGAAATTATATGTTAATAAACAAAAAAATAAGCGTAAATTAGCACTATTACTAATCTACGCTTATTCGTAATTTCTATATTAAAGGTCTTATCATAACCAAAACTTTATTTTCTATATCTCCTGCTTCTACTCTTTCTTCTAACTTGAAGAATCCAACTGACCTATAAAAATTTATTAATTTATCATGTTTACCATCTGCTAATATCTTAACTCTTAAAAGCTTATAACCTTTTTCTTTATAAAAGGTTGCTACATTATTTATAAGCTCCTCCTCAAATCCCTTCTCTTTATATTCATCTAACATTTTTATGAAATAAATATCTGCTGATTCCTCAGTTAAAGATTTCATTGAAAGAAATCCTATTTCTTTCCCTTTTTCTATATATGCATAAAATGGAATTTGCTCTATTTTCTTTATAATTCTCTCAATAATATTTTTATTGTAAACTTCATTCTCAAAATCATTTATTAAGTTATATGCTAAATCCTTCTTTAACTCTATATTATCAATACTCTTTATCATAGCCTCTCCTCCCATGTTTATAACTATATTACTTTTCTTATATATTACACCAAAATTTATCTTTTAAAAACGATTTTTTACATTAATTCCGAATTAATGTTAATTTTATTTTAAAAACTTATTAATTTTCTATTTATGTTAATTTTTTACTTATTCAATTATTACTTTAATTATTATTCCATATATTTTTTTCTTAATGTATTTTTTATTGTTTTGATTTTTTTATCTATAAAGAGTTATTATTAAATTGAAAATTTAAACAAATTTATAAAATTGGGGGAATTTATATGGAAGCTGGTTTAGTTAATCTAATTACAAGCAAAGATGAAAACTGGGACAAAAGATGGAAGTATAACTGTGCAATGTTTATATTATGTTATATTTTCATGGGGGCTGTCACAGGAATAACTAATGACTCTTATTTATCTTATTTAAACATCACTGTTCCTAATGTAGTTAAAGCACTTCCTACCTATGCATCAATTGGAACCTTCATAATAGCAATGCTTTTACTATTAACTCATAAAGTAGGATTCAAGAAATTAATATTACTTGCACCTATTCTTTCAGTTCTTGGTTTATTGGTTTGTATATATAGCAAAAATGGTTTAATCATAACCTTTGCATATATAGTTGTAAATGTTGGTTTAGGAATGTTTGACTGTATTTATCCTGTAATGTTTACATCATATACTCCTAGAAAAGAAAGAACTAAAATGTTCTCTAGAGTTATGTACTGTAACCTTATTAGCCAATCAATTTTAACATTTTTCAATGGTAAAATTGTTGTTTGGAAATTTGCTAAATCTTTAGGTGTCTCTTATGATAATGCTTCTGTTTTATCAGAAAATCAAGATGCCTTAAGTTCTGTTCAATTAATGGCATATTCAGATTCATATAAATTTGTACTTTGGATTGCAATAGCCTTAACAGTAATAGCTTCAGTCTTTCTATTATTCTTAAAAGAAAAAAGTGAAGATTATAGAGAAACTCCTGAAGAAATTCAAGCTAGAAAAGGAGAAAAAGCCTTTGATTTCAAATTATTCGCTAATAAATATGTTATCTTATGGATTCTTATATTTGGAATAGTAAGATTTGGTGCTTTATTGGTAACACCATTCTTCCCAATTTATTTAAATAATTTCTTACATATAAGCAGAGGTACTGTATCATCTATCATAACATTCCAAACAGTATCTATGGTAATCGGTTACTTCTGTACCCCTTACCTAGAAAAAAAATTTGGTTCAATAGTAACCATAGCCGCAACTACTATACTTTGTGTACCACTTATGTTATTAATGGCTAACGGTGCTATGTTTGGAAGTAATGTTGCTATGATAGTAGGTATAATACTATTTTTAAGATCTGGTATAGCAAATGTTTCTGCTCCAATACAAAGTTCTTTACCATTAACCTTTGTTCCTAAAAATTTAGTTTCAGCTTATAATTCACTTATATTAGTTGTTAATTCACTTATAGGAATTGTAGCTGGTATCTATACAAGATATTCTTTATTAAAGACAGAATCTGGTTATGGAAAAGCTTACTATATAGCAGGTGCTCTTTATCTAATATCTAGTATATTACTTCTTATAGTATTTACTAAAAAATATAATAGAGCTAATAATGATTCTGAGGTAATTGAAGCTGATGCCGAAACAGCTGTATCCTCTGTAGATGATAGTATAGAAGAAACTTTAAAATAATTATAAATTAAATACTCTGATTAAACATATGATTTATGAATAAGTTTAATCAGAGTATTTTTTATTTTTCCTATCTAATTTAATATAATAAGTTTTCAAAATATATTTTATATAATAAAGTAAATTAATTAGTAAGATTAAACATATTAAATATATCAACTATTCCATATCCCCACTCTGGATTTGGATAAGTATCCCCTTTTCTCTTTCTTGTACCTCTTGCAATAAAAGCTTTTAAAGTTTGAGAGAACATATAGGGATAATTTCCTTCAACAATTCCCCATTGAAAAAGTAAAACACAAATTCCAGCTACTATAGCCGCTGCAACACTTGTACCATTTGCTAAAGTTGTCTTATTATCTGGTGCAACAGTAAGTGCATCTACCCCACCTGCAGCCACATCTATTATATCAATATAATTATCCTGAAATCCTCTCCCTGAATAATTTAACTGTGTATTATTTAATTGATTATATGCAGCTACTGTTATTACAGAGGAGCTAGTACCTGGGACAGTTACTGTTCCATATGGGTCAGAAGGTATCATCTTAGTTGCAGCTTTACTTACTCCCCTTGGTGGCAACCAAATATCATATCTTCCCTCTATTTCCTTTAACCCTCTAAATTTAAAACTCCATGTTCCAGCTTGAACATTGTCTAGTATAACTAATATGAGAGAATCTTCATATATTTCTTCAGGTACATAATAACTTACTAACACTGTAGTACGCTCAATTGTAAAATCATACCTATCCCCTTTTCCAAAAAAAGGTTGAATTATTCCTGTTGTTCCTCCAGTAGGTGAAACTATTTCTATGGAAGCAATACTAGGTATTTGTACCCAAACTTCAATAATAATCTTTTTTTGATTTTCATCTATATTAAATTCATGGGTAGTTACTTGACCATCAGGTTTTATAGTTCCTGATCCGTGTAATAATGCAGTTCCTTCATTTCCAGCACCGGTAACTAAAGCAATTCCTCTATTTATCAATATAGAATCTAAAAATTCTTCTAACATACTTGTTCCTTTATGACTTCCTCTATTAGTTCCCAAAGGTAAATATATAATCATACTTTGAGATCCCTTTAAAAAATATGAATATAAATATTGTATTCCTGTAAATATCTCAGTTATATTATAAATAGGTATGTTTATTTCATACTCTTTTTTATAATAAAGTGACTGTGCAAGCTTTACAACTAAGAACTTACAATCTGGTGCAACCCCCTTTAACCTAGGATTTTTTCCTGATGATCCAATTATTCCTGCCATTGATGTTCCATGACCCACTTCATCTTTTGATGGAACTATTGTATATGGATCTCCTCCTTCTCTACTAAGTCTTATTGCTCTATTTATATCTTCTTCTGAATAAAAAGTTCCATAAGGTAAATTATCATTACTTGAACTCTCACTTGAAATTGTTTGATCCCAAATTCCTAAAATTCTTGTATTACCATCTGAATCCATAAACTCTTCGTTTAAATAATCTATTCCAGTATCTAAAATTCCAACAATAACCCCTCTACCTGTTAGATTAAAGTATGATTGTATTTGAACATATTCAACATTTGCTGCCTCTAAAGGGCTTATTTCCTGAAGTACATATCCTTCTGGATTTTTTATATAAGTAATGCTATCTATTTCTACATCTCTTCCATTTTCTTTTTTATATTTAATCATAGATATATCATTTTCATATTCCTGTAAGTTTTTATCAATAGTTATTATGGCATATCTATTATTAATTAAGGTTGCATATATTCCATTTTCACCACTAAACTCTCCTATAATATCACCTTGATACTGAACTAAATAATTTAAATAATTTTCATTATTAAATACGTTCTCTGGAGCTGAAGACTTAAATTCCATTTTATTCCCCTCCATAATAAAAATCAGAAGGCACGCTAACTAACATCCTTCCACAATAATACTCAGTATAATCTTCATTAACCTTAACACTTCTATAAGGTGCTAAAGGAACCGCTATTATATTTTTAAATATTTCATATAAATCTAAATATCCATATCCAGTATATTCATTAGGATATGTTTGCCCCGGAATTCTAGTAGCACCATATATTAAATAGCTTCTTAACTTACTAGAATTCATTGTTCTATCATTTCCATTTATAATTCCCCATTGAAACAATAAGGCACATACCCCTACAATTATTGCCGTTGCTGGAGAACTCCCTGACATTCTTCCAACTCTATCCCCAGGAAACATGGTCAAAATATCCTTACCTGCAGTGGTTATATCTGGATTTATCCATCCATTAATATTAAAACCTTTTCCAGACTCTGCTAATAAAGATTGAGTTTGACTATTATAATAGGCTACACTTATTATATATCTAGCAGTAGATGGAACCATAAGAGTATTTAATGGATTAGGGCTAAGAAACTTTGTATTTTCAGGCAATAAAGAGCTTGGAGCTAACCATACATCGTATCTTCCATTAGTTATATAATCTCCTCTTAATTCAAAAGTCCATATTCCAGGCTTAATATCTTTAAAATCTATATAAATAAGTTCATTTCCTGTAAAGGTATCAGGAACATAATAGTTAATATTAACACTGGTATCCGTTAATATAAATTTGAATGATCTCTCTAGAGAAATTTTAGCATCTATGAATGAAGATTCTTCTCCACTAGGAGATTTTATATTTAAGGATACTATATTAGGTCTTTGAATCCAGAAAGCTAAGTTAAAATTTTTTATTTCTCTCGGTATTGATAATTCAACTTTTTCAACACTATTTTCAAGTTCTATAACTCCAGATGCATGTCCTTGTGCACTTCCCTCATTTCCAACTCCAGCAACTACAGCAACTCCTCTTATTGAGCCAATTGTAGTTAAATATCTAGAAAAAAGTCCTCTTCCATCATGACTTGCTTCAGTGCATCCTATTGCTAAACAAATTACTAGTGGTCTCTTAAGACTAAATGCATAATTTTTAAGATATTCTATTCCAGCTATAATTTCAGCTTCATTATAAACTGGAACATCCTCTATTCCATTTTCTCTAAAGGCTTTTTCATAGCTAAGTGAAGTTAATAGTTTTACAATGGCAAAATCACAATTAGGTGCAATACCTTTAATATTCCTATTATATCCACGGGCTCCTATTATGCTAGCTAGTTTAGTTCCATGTCCTATTTCATCTCTACTATCAACAATAGCATATGGATCTCCTCCATCTGCCTTACTTTTAATAGCATTGTTTATGTCTTCATTAGTAAATATGGACCCTACATAAACTGAATCATTAGGTTTTTTAGTACTCTTTTGGTCCCAAATAGTAAGTATTCTAGAGGTATCATCTTCCCTCATAAATTCCTTATTAAGATAATCTATTCCCGTATCAACTATTCCAACTATGACTCCGCTTCCATCAAGTCCTAAATAAGGATTATTTACAATTGTGGATATATTATCAGTTTCTTGTGGAGATACCTCCTGTAAAACATAAGGCACTCTTGTCTGTATATAAAGAATTGATGGAACATCTTTTCTTAGTTGTTTTAAATACTGTGGTGGTGTTGAAACAACACCTAAGGTATCAGTAATCGCGTCTCCACATGCATAAGGAATTTTTTCTAACTCTTCTTTTAAATTTCCTCTATATTCAACTAAATAATCTGGAGAATCTTCACTTAAAAAGTTTGGACATTGTACTGATTCTATGGCTCCTCACCTCTTAAAATTAACTCTTATTTTAATTTACTCTATAAATTAAATAATGTTACAAATAACACTTTTCTCTCTGCCTAATCCTTTATAAAAAACCTATAAATTTTACATTAAACTTTAAATTCAAATTACTATCTAAAAAATATTTCTGCAAACAAAAAATTGCCACCAATCAACTTTTATATAGTTAAATTGGTAGCAATTTATTTATGAAATCATTCTATTTATGCTTATAAAATAATTTATTTCTTATTTAATTTTACAACTGTCTCTACATGAGGAGTGTTAGGGAACATATCCATAAGTAAAGTTTTTTCTATTTCATATCCCTTAGCTTCTAAAACTTTTAAGTCAGTTACTAGAGTTTTTGGATTACATGAAACATAGATTATTTGTGGAGCATTAAATTTTATAACGTAGTCTAATGCCTTTGGATGTACCCCACTTCTTGGTGGATCTAAAATTATTATATCTGGTTTATCCTTAACTGTTTTTATAACCTCAGCTACATCTCCAGCTATAAAGTTACAATTATTTAATCCATTTAATTTTGCATTCTCATTAGCTGCCATAGCTGCCTCTTCTATAAGTTCAATTCCAATAACCTTAGAAGCTTTTCCCGCTGCTATTTGACCTATTGTTCCTGTTCCGCAATAAAGGTCAAACACTACCTTATTGTCAGCAGCTCCCATAAAATCTCTCACTATGCTATATAGCTTTTCAGCCCCTAGTGAGTTTGTTTGGAAGAATGAGAATGGAGATATTTTAAAGTTTAATCCTAAAAGATTTTCTGTTATAAAATCATCACCATATAGAATGTTTACTTTCTCTGGTATAACAGCCTCTGATAAAGCATCACTTTCTGTATGTATTATTGATTTTAATTTTCCTTTTAAGTTTAATCCTTTTATAAGCTCAGTAAACTCTGTTAAATCAAAATCTATTTGAGTTGTAGTAACTAAATTCACAAGAATTTCTTCTGTCTTAACACTTTTTCTTACTACTAGGTATCTTAAATACCCTGTTCTAGGCATTATTTTATAGAAAGGTAATCCTTTTTCTCTGAAATATTTAACTGTTGTATCTAGTATATTTCTAAAATCTTCATCAACTAATACACACTTATCAACATTTACTATTCCAAAAGATTTTCCCTTCATATGCATTCCAAGGGTAAGTTCTCCACCTTTTTCTTCGTCTCCAAAAGTGTATTCCATCTTATTTCTATATTCCCATTGAATCGGACTAGTTTCTATACCTAAAAACTCTCCTGTTGGAACCTCAGCCTCTTTAAATAAATCTTTAACTTGTTCAACCTTAAGCTCTAATTGTTTCTCATAAGGAATTGTTTGAGAAGAACATCCTCCACATACTCCAAAGTGTGGACACTTTTGGTCTTCCTCATAACTAGCTTTTTCTCTTACTTCAGAAACTCTAATTTCTGCATACTCTTTTCTTTTCTTAGTTACTCTACCAAAGACTTTTTGTCCTGGGAAAGTATTTTTAGCATAAACTTTTAATCCATCTACAAAGCCGAATCCTTTAGCAGGGAACTCTATTCCCTCTACTAATAATTCTATTTCATTACCTTTTCTCATTAGTTGTCTCCCTTACTAATAAATTATTTATTTTCTAAAAACTTTTTCACCTAATGTTAATTTGAACTTTCTACCTTCCATTATAGCTCTGTAAAGTATGTTCATAATAACAAATATTACAAAATAAAAAGGAATTCTTCCTTCTAAAGATATCTTATAGCCAAAAGGTCTCATTAGCAAATCTACTATAAAGAAGGCTGCTAAAGATAATAATAATACTACTGTTTGATCTATAATTCCTTCTAATAATCTTTTAAAGAAAGAAGTCTCTTTCTCACCTTTTTCACCAATATCTTTTTTGTCTTTATCTTGTTTATTCATAAATTCCTCATCAATAGCCATAGTATTGGTATCTAATGATATACTCTCTAATACCGCTGCTTCTTTTTCATATGAGTCCATTTTCTCATTTGTTACTGATGTTTCATCACTTTTTAAAGCATTTTCTTGCTCTTTAGTGAATTTGTTATCGTCCATAATATCCTCCTAAAAGCATTAAATATTATTCTGAAATACATTAATTAAATATACTATATTTATTATCTTATGTAAATCAAATCTATTTAATTATAGTGTATTATTATGGCAAAACTATTACATTTTAATTATGAATATAAGAAAGAGAAGCTTATAAGACCAAACTTCCCTTTTAGAACTCTCTATTTAATTTAAAACTCTCTTATCTTCTACCCTTTTAGTTATTTCTTCATTATCTAAATACTCTAAAATTGCTACTAAATACTTTCTAGAAACGCCTAAAATCTCCTTAGTTTCTCCTAAAGTAATAGAACCATTTTTATTTAGCCATTCTATTATTTTTTCTTTAACACCTTGTAATACCTCTTTGTGCATTACAACATCTTCTGGAAGTTTAATTAAAGTTCCCTCTTCAATTAAAAGGTTATATATTTTTATATACTCCTTTTCTAACTTTTTATCTTCAATGATGTCTTTTATCTTTGGAGAAACTATTCCACTTTCTAAATAAGCTTTTAATATTTTTTCCCTAATTGCATTTTGAGCTTTTGTTAGTTTTATCTCAAAATCCTTTAGTGAAATTATATTAACCCCTTCCTTTATAATCTCTTTTTCCTTCATAAGTTCTAAGAAACTTTGGAATATTTTTTGCTTAATCTTATTTGAAAAACTTTTACTTTTAAGTTCTTCTTTATTCATCCCTACTTTTAATGGATTTTCTTCGTGGAATCTTCTTAGAATTTCATAGATTTCTTCACTCTTTTTAGTGAAAAATTTATTATGAATAAATACTTTAGATTTACCATTATCTATTCCTATAATTTTCTTATCCTCACAAAGCTTTTCCAATATAAAATCTATATTATCTATATTTCTTCCTAGTCCTTTTATAACCTCTTGTGAGTTTGGGAAGGTTTCACTTAAAGATAGTACTACATTTTCAATTATATCCTCTATGCTACCTTTTTCCATAAGCTTTAATTCATTTAAATAATTCTCTTTAAATCTTTTAGCTTTTTTTGCTACGGGATTTATTATTTTCCCTCCCCCTAAGGTTGTCATAGGAGAATAATTTCTTATAACTAAGTTATCGCCTTTTTGAGCACATATTTCACTTTCTAGTCTTAACTGTATATATGCCTCTTCACCAGGCTTTACCTCCTCTTTATCAAGTAGGACTATTCTTCCAAATATCTCTGATGTACCATGATATATTCTTACTCTCTGCCTATTAACTAAGTTTTTTTCATTAGACTTTAAGTATCTAAACTTGCAATCTACCATGTAAGATGGCTCAATAGTATTAGAAGTACAAACAACCATTCCTCTAGTTACTTCCTCTTTAGTAACCCCTGATAAGTTTAATGCACATCTTTGACCAGCTTCCCCTATTTCAACATTCTCATCATGAACTTGAATATTTCTAACTCTAGCTTCTATTCCACTTGGATTAATTTGAACTAAATCACCTAATTTTACACTTCCACTTAATATAGTTCCTGTGGCTACTGTTCCAAATCCACTTACTGAAAAGCTTCTATCCACAGCTAGTCTAAAATGGCCTTCCTTGTCCTTTTGCTCTATTTCTTCTACTGCACTATCTATCTCAGTTATTAATTCATTAATTCCTTCTTTAGTTTTAGAAGAAACCTCTATCATGGTTGCATCTTTAAAACTAGTTGATTTTAAATAATTCTTTATGTCTTCTTTTATCATTTCTGCCCATTCTTCATCAACTAAATCCCTTTTAGTTAAGGCAACTATACACTTTTTAACTTCTAAAAGTTCTAATATTTCTAAATGTTCCTTTGTTTGAGGCATTATTCCTTCATCTAGGGCAATAATTAGAAGAACTACATCTAGTGATGTAGCTCCTGCTAACATATTTTTGATGAATTTTTCATGCCCTGGAACATCTATTATGCCCGCTCTTTTTCCTGAAGGCAAATCAAAGAAAGTAAACCCTAAGTTAATTGATATGCCTCTTTTTTTCTCCTCATCAAGCTTATCAGTTTCTCTACCTGTTAAGGCCTTTATAAGAGTTGTTTTACCATGATCTATATGCCCTGATGTTCCTATAATCACATGTTTCATCTATTTTTCACCTATTTCCTTTAAAGCATTAAATATGACTTCATAATCATCTTCTAAGATTGTTCTAAGATCTATATAAACTGCCCCTTTATAAACTCTAGTTATTATAGGTATTTTATATTCTCTTAGCTCTCTTTCTAAATTAACTTCATTTATGCTATCTGAATCTATTCTAAGTAAATAAGTACTTAATTTACTATCTGGCATTGAACCTCCACCAACTGTTGATTCACCTTCTTCTATAGAAAATTTATAGAACTTATTTAATCTTTCTAAATTCTTATAAAGTCTATTAGCTCTTTCTTCTATTTCCTTTAAATCTAAAGTCATCATATGAAGAGTTGGTATTTTTTCAATTGCCTCTTTTTCATTTAAATAATGTTTTAAAGTAATTTCTAAAGCAGCTAAAGTAAATTTATCAACTCTTAGAGCTCTAGTTAATTGATTCCTTTTTATTTTATCTATGAATTTCTTTTTACCTACAATAATCCCAGCTTGCGCTCCACCAAGCATCTTATCTCCAGAAAATGTTACAACATCTACTCCATCTTCTAAACTTTCTATTACTGTAGGCTCTTTTTCTAATCCATATTTGCTTAAATCAATTAAAACACCACTTCCAATGTCCTCTATTACAGGTATATCCTTTTCCCTTGCTAAGTTACATATCTCATTAACACTTACACTCTTAGTAAAACCTACTATTTTAAAGTTTGAGCTATGAACTTTTAGAAAGGCTCCAGTTTCTTCTGTTATGGCATCCTCATAATCATATAAATGTGTTCTATTGGTTGTTCCCACTTCCACAAGCTTAGCTCTTGAAAAATTCATCACTTCTGGAATTCTAAAAGAGCCACCTATTTCTACAAGTTCCCCTCTAGAAACAATTACCTCTTTATTTTCACAAAGAGAATTTAATACAAGCATTATGGCTGCCGCATTATTATTTACCACTAAGGCTGCCTCAGCTCCTGTAATATCTTTTATGATACCTTCTATAAGGGAGTATCTAGATCCTCTTTCTCCCTTTTCTAAATCATACTCTAGATTGCTATAGCTTGAAGCGGCTAAAGCAACTGCTTCAGTGGCCTCTTTGCTTAACAAAGATCTTCCTAAATTAGTATGAATAACAACACCTGTTCCATTAATAACCCTTTTTAAATTTCTTTCTCTTTTTTTAAGTAATCTATGCTCACATTTACTCTTAGCTTCTTCCTTAGTTAAGGCATAATCTACCTCTTCATTTAGAATAGCTTTCCTATTTTCATTGATTATATCCCTTAAAGCACTTACAACTGTTTCTCTCCCATTTTCATTTAAAAAGTCCTCATTAAAAATACCAAGTATTTCATCTATCTTAGGCAAAGCTCTAAGAAGTTCTTTTGTCATGTTATCCTCCTAAAAATTACTCTACTACTATATATGCATCATTGAAATCTTCAACACGTCCTATAACAGCACTTTCTACCTCTAACTTTTCTAATCTAGTTAGTATGTCTATGTAATCTTTCTCTTTACAACTGATTAATAATCCACCTGATGTTTGAGGATCAAATAATATATCTTCCATCCAACTTTCAACATTATTTAGAAGATATTTTCCTTCTAAGTATCTTTTATTCTCATAACAACCAGCTGGTATTAATCCCATACTAGCATATTCTTTAGCTTCTTTAATAAATGGAATTGCATCTTTAAAGATTCTAAAGGTTTTTTTAGATGGTTCTGCCATTTCATATGCATGCCCTATTAGTGAAAATCCTGTTATATCCGTACATGATGTTATATTATAGTCAGTTATTATTTCACCTGCATACTTATTTAAATATGCCATTACTTTTACTGCTTTTTCATAAGCTTCCTTAGAAGCTATCTTAGCCTTAATAGCTGTATTTATTATTCCAAGACCAATTGGTTTAGTTAATATTAAAATATCACCTGTCTCTGATCCATAGTTTTTAAGAACTTTATCTGGGTGAACAATTCCTGTAACAGATAAACCATATTTAGGTTCATCATCTTGAACGGTATGTCCTCCAACTATTACAGCTCCAGCCTCTAAAACCTTATCTGCTCCCCCTCTTAATATTTCACCTAATATATTCATATTTAGACAATTAGGGAAACAAACTATATTTAATGCCACTATAGGCTTTCCTCCCATGGCATAAACATCACTTAAGGAGTTTGCTGCAGCTATCTGTCCAAAGGTATATGGATCATCTACTATTGGAGTAAAGAAATCTAATGTTTGTATTGTTGCCATTTCATCATTTAATTTATATACTGCCGCATCATCAGATGTATCTATTCCAACAATCAAATTTTTATCATTCATCTTTGGTAATTTACTTAAAATTTCTGAAAGAGCCCCCGGCCCTATTTTGGCTGCTCAGCCAGAAGTCTTTGATAGCTCAGTTAATCTTTTTTCTATCATAAAACTCCACCTCTTTTCTAAATAATAATATTCATTATATCATATTACTTTATAGAAATTTTATCTTTTATCTTCTCTAAGGTTTTTTCTCCTATACCACTTACATTTGTAATATCATCAACACTTTTAAATCCGCCAATTTCATCTCTATAATCTATTATGGCCTGTGCCTTACTTTCTCCTATTCCATTTAAGGTCATAAGTGTTTCTTTAGAGGCAGTATTTATATTTATAACTGAACTTTCATTTTTCTCACCTTTGTCACCTGATGAATTAGTAGGAATACTATTAGTAACTTCAGCATTTAAACTTTCATTTAAATTTACCTCTTCACTTTCAACATCATTTATATTTTTAATCACTATACATTGCCCATCACTTAAATATAAAGCTCTATTTATATTACTTAAATCTGCTTCATTAGTTGGTCCTCCTGCTTCTTCTATAAGCTCATAAATTCTACTTCCATTTTTTAATTCATAGACATTAGGCTTTTTTACCTCGCCCTTAATCTCTACAACTATTTTTTCTTCACCTAAGCTAGTTTCTTTTTCTTCTTTTTCACTTTCTATATCACTATCTTTTTCTTCTTTAATATTATTACTCTCTTCTTTCTTTGAACTTGATTCTTTTTCATTAAACTTTTCTAATTCATTATTCTCTTCCAATTCATTATTCTCTTCTGATTCCTCTCTATCTAAAAATAGTTTTTCCATATCACTATCACTTATTTTTTTATCATTTGTCTTTGAGTAACCAATAAATAAAAATAAAGTAGCTATTACAGCAATTATTAAACTACCTATAATTTTTTCTTTTCTCTTCATGAACCCTCCATATTATATAAATTCTTAGAAATTTATTAAAAAATAAAGTTTCAAATCAATAAATTCTCATATTTCTTTAACATTATTGACAATTTCTCCATTTTTGAGTACCAAATTAATACAAATTTATAGAAAATATACTCTATTATTGTTATAATAATTATTGCAATTAAAATTAAAAATTTTGGAGGCTCTATGAGTATAAAGTTTAAGAATTTAAAAATAAGACTTAATTTTATAATATCTATGGCTTTTATCTTCTCTTTAATTTTAAGTACTAATGTTTTTGCTGAAAGTAATGTACCGGAAATTAAAGGTGAAGGAATGGTTCTTATGGATGGGACTACAGGGGAGGTTTTAGCTGAAAAAAATGCTAATGAAAAACTTGCTCCTGCATCTACTACTAAAACTATGACAGCTTTACTTACAGTAGAAAAAGCTAACTTAAATGATGTTGTTACTATAGGAAAGAATCCTCCTTTAGCTGAAGGAACCCGTGTTGGTCTTCAAGAAGGAGATAAATATACAGTTGAAGAATTGCTTAATGCATTATTAATACAATCAGCTAATGATGCTGCTGTAGCTTTAGCTGAACATATTTCTGGCTCTGAAGAAAAGTTTGCAAAGCTTATGAATGAGCGTGCAGAAGAATTAGGAGCTAAAAATACTCACTTTGTTAATGCTAGTGGACTTTTTGAGGATGATCATATGACTACCCCTTATGATCTAGCTCTAATAATGAATGCAGCTTCAAAAAATCCAATAATTGATGAAATTACAAAAAAAACAGTTTATGAAATGCCTAAAAGCATTGTAAGTGGAGAACCTATATGGGCAAATAATAATAATCAACTTATTCACCAAACAAGCCCATATTATAATAAAGATATTTTTTGTAACAAAACAGGATATACAACTAAATCAAGGCATACATTTACTTGTGCAGCTAAAAGGGGTGATAGAAAATTAATCCTTACCCTACTAGGTTATGACACTAAGGATCAATACTATGAAGATACAAAAAATCTTTTAGATTATGGCTTTGATAATTTTTCTTTAGTTAAATTATATTCTAAAAATGATGTTGTAAAAGAATATTACATTGATGATAAGAACACCTTATCTTTAGTAGTTCCTGAAGATATTTATAAAACATTTAAGAACTCTGAAATAGAGAACTTATCTACAGATGAAATAAAGAAAAATTTAAACATAGACTTTTCAGTAAAAGCAACTAAACCTATATCTAGGGGTACTGACATATTAAAAGATAATGATTCTTTTACTGGAACACTTATGATTGGAAATACTCCTTATAAAACCTTAAATCTTTTAAACAGTAATGATATAACTTATACAAGTTTTGAAAAACTTATGTTTAAATTAAAGGGTTTTAGTGGATTTTACATAGCTTTAGGTGTTATAGGTTTAATATTTTTAATAATCTTAATACTATTTATGATTAGACTTATATCAACTATAAAAAGAATAAGAAATAGAAAAAAACGTAATTCATATTTTTATAATTAAAAAACAAGTAGTTTTAAGCATTGGCTTAAAACTACTTGTTTTTTAATTTATTTATTAACTCTTTCATATCCTCTGGAAGATCTGCCCTTAAGCTTAAAGGCTTCTTTGTCTTTGGACTATAAAAATCTAATCCATAAGCATGCAGTGCCTGTCTTGATATAAACTCTTCATCCTCTGTTCCATATAAAGAGTCTCCAAATATAGGATGACCTAAACTGCTTAGATGCACTCTTATCTGATGTGTTCTTCCTGTTTCTAATAAACATTCAACTAAATCAGCACCATTATAACTTTCTATAACCTTGTAGTGAGTTATGCTCTCTTGCCCTCTTTCATCTACAACTCTTTTTATAGTATCCTCTGCTGGTCTATAAATTGGTCTATTGATAGTTCCTTCTTTTTCTTCTAAATTTCCATGAACTATAGCTAAATATCTTTTTTGAAATTTATCAGTTTTCATTTCATTAGATAAAACCATATGAGCATATTGATTTTTACCTATGATTATAAGTCCTGAAGTATTCATATCTAATCTACTAACTAGTCTAACTATACAATCTTGATTACTCTCTTTAAAGTAATATAATATACCATTAGCTAAGGTTCCATTAGGATGGCTTCTTGTAGGATGTACAACCATAAAAGGCTTCTTATTTAAAACTAATATGTCACTATCCTCATAAACTATTTCTATATCCATTTTTTCTGGTTCAATATTTTGAGATTCCTTTTTTGAAAGCTCAATTTTTATCTCTTCACCAGTTTTAACAACATAGTTCATCTTTACAGCAACCCCATCTACCTTAATTCTCTTATCTATGGCTGCACTTCTTATTAATCTTGAAGATAATCCTAACTCTTCTTTTAAAAACTCTCTTATTTTTCTTTTATCATACTCTTTAGTTATTTTACTTTCTAAAATACTCATTTCATCTCTCCGAAATTTTTAAAGTCTTTTCCTAGTAATATTACTACATCATAAGTTCCATTTCCATCATACTTAGATGAAATGCCCTTTTTAATATTATCTATCTTTAAATCATTTTCCATAAAAGCTCTAGAACTTTCATCCTTTATCAAAATCTCTGATTTTTCTCTTGGATCTCCATTTCCAACATCAACTTTATCATATCCGTTTTCATTTAATTGTTTTTGTACATTTGCAGCTAAGCCATTTATTTTTGTACAATTTAAAACTTTTATGGATAAATCTCCTCTAGCAGCACTAGGAATAACATTTTTTCTTCCACTTAAATTACTACTGTTTAATTGACTTCTTAATTCTTTAGTAGCCTTTTCATCAGGAATATAATAAGAAACATTTCCAACATATTTACCTTCTCCAGGTAAAGTCATCATTTTTATATTATTCTTATCAGTCTCTAATCCTTTAAGTCCATATGCAACAGTAACATCTAAAGGAATATTAGTTTCTATATTTTTATTTAAAATCTCTGCTATACTATCTATCTTTGTTATGGTAGATACTGATAAAACCTTATCTATTACAGCATTTATAAACTTTTGTTGATTTTTTATTCTATCAACATCTCCATTTACTAATCCTGTACCATCATTATTTTTTCTCCATCTAAAAAACTCTTCAGCTTTTTTACCATCTAGGTGTACAGTTTCTCCCTTGTTGAAATGTATGTGTAAATCCTGCCCTGGATCGTCATAGTTCATATCCTGCTCTATATACATATCAATTCCACCAATGGCATCTATTATGCCTCTAAAGCCTTCATAATCAACTTTAACAACATAATCAACCTTAACGCCTAATATATTTCCAACAAGCTGTTTAACAAGCTTTTCTCCCCCAATTGGGTAAGCAGCATTTATTTTTTGAGACTTTCCTCCAATTTTTACTCTAGTATCTCTAGGTATAGATATTAACTTAGCCTCTTTTGTTATAGGATCAAAGTTTGCTAGAATTATGGTATCTGTTCTTTTAGCATCTTTATTTGATACATCACTTGTATCACCAATATCCATTCCTAATAAGAGTACATTAATTGGCTCTTCAACCTTTATTACATCCTGTTTTACGTCTTTAACTATATTAAAAACTTCCCCTAAAAAACTGCCATATTTAAAATAAAAATATCCAAAAATACTTATAAAAAAAATAAGGATAAAAGCTAAAGCACCTAAAATTATTCTTTTTACCAAGCTTTTTTTATTGATATTTTTCTTATCTTGTCTTTTTTCAAATCTATTTTCTTCATTCCCCATATAACCCTCTCCAATTATTTGATTATTTTTCTTGCATTATTAAGAAATTTCTTGCTTCTATAGTTAAGGGATGTATTAAATTGCCTTGTTTTATTACAAATAAAATTGTATTTTCTAAGCCTTTTAATACTCCTTTATCTAAATCTTCTCTTGTTATTTCTCTTAATTCTTCAACCCCTGGGAAATCTCTACCTGGCTCAATATAGTCAGCTATATATATTATTTTTTCTAGAGTACTCATATCTTTTTTGGCTAAAGTATGATATTTCACAGCATCTAAAACCATTTCATCCTCTATTCCAAACTTTTCTTTAGCTACTATGGCACCAACAAATCCATGTAAAACTTGAGGTGATTTTAAGGTTATTTCATCTAGTTCATAACCATGCTCTTCTAATATTTTTACTTGTTCATCTACAGGAATATATTTTGCTACATCATGAATTAATGCAGCTAATTCTGCCTTTTGTATATCTTCTCCATTTATTTTAGCAAGTTCTTTAGCAGTTTCAACAACCCCTAAAGTATGTGAGTATCTACTTCCCTTAATAGTCTCTTTAACATAATTATTTATTTCCTCTAATGACCACATAGTTACTCTCTCCTATACAAATTATATTTATCTATTATATCCACTACACCTGGCGGTAAAAAGAATTTAACTTCTAGAGAATCATGAACTCTTTCTCTTATAAGAGTAGAACTTATCTCTATATTAAGTAAATCTAAATATACTATATTAGTACAATATTCTCTATCAAACTCTTCTTTCCTCTTTAATAAATCATTTTTATCAAATCCAGGTCTATTAAAAACCACTAAATTACTAAATTTAAAAATTTCATTTATATTTTTCCATGAATTTAGGTTTATAAGACAATCTGCTCCGGTTATGAAATAGAGCTCTACTTCTTTAAAACTTTCATGTAAATATCTTAAAGTTTCATAAGTAAAGCTCAATCCTTTTTTCTCTATTTCATAGTTATTTATGGAAAAAAAGCTATATGGCTCTATAGCTTTTTTAACCATTTCATATCTAATTATTTCATCAGTTATGTCTTTCCACTTCTTATGAGGTGGATTGCCTGCTGGCATGAATATAACTTCATCTAGTTCTAATATTTTATAGGCTTCATAAGCTATATAAATATGGCCTATGTGTATTGGGTCAAAAGTTCCACCAAATACTCCTATTTTTTTCATATTACTTCCCTTTTTTAGGTAATTCTATCTTAGGATTATTTTTTGATGCTCTGTAAAGAACTATTTTGTTTCCTATAGATTGAACCCCTTCACATCCTAATCTTTCACAGATGAAATTTGAAGCTTCTCTTGTCTCTAATCCACTATTTTCAAGAACATTTATTTTTAAAATCTCTCTTGCTTCTAAAGCATCATCAACTTGCTTTAAAAAGTTATCTTCTATTCCGTTTTTACCTATTTGAAATATAGGAGTTAATTTAGCACCTAATCCTCTTAAATATGCTCTTTGTTTTGTTGTTATCATTATTTATCCTCCATTAATTATAGTAAGTATTCAAACTCAAAGTCGTTTAATCTTACCATATCTCCATCTTCTATTCCCATTTCTCTTAATTCATGGAATATTCCTTTATTATTAAGAACCTTATGGAAATATCTTAATGAATCAGGATCATTTACATTAACAGCTAATAATAATCTGTCTACAAATGAACCTTCTACTACATAAACCTTTAATCCATCTTCTTCTATTGGATTTATAGTATATGTAAACTTCTTATCCTCTGGAATGAATCTTTCATCTTCTGGGATTTCTAAATCAGTAACAGGAATATCTTTAAGCATTCTAGCCGCTTCTTTTATTACTTCCTCTACTCCTTGTGAAGTAGCTGCTGACATTTTAAATACCTTATCAAATCCCATTTTATTAACTTCAGCTTTGAAGTTTTCAAAAATTTCTTCATCAAATAACATATCGCATTTATTTGCTACTACTATTTGAGGTCTATCCCAAAGTTTAACACTGTAGTTCTTTAATTCTTCGTTGATTCTCTTGAAGTCTTCAACTGCGTCTCTTCCTTCAACTCCTGAAATATCAACAACGTGTATTAAAAGTCTTGTTCTTTCTATATGTCTTAAGAAGTCTAATCCAAGACCTACACCCTCTGAAGCTCCTTCTATAATACCTGGTACGTCTGCCATAACAAATGGCTCTATTCCTGGTACAGCAACAACTCCTAAATTAGGTTTTAAAGTTGTGAAGTGATAGTTAGCTATCTTTGGTTTAGCCTTAGTTACCACTGAAAGTAATGTTGATTTTCCAACGTTAGGGAATCCTAAAAGACCTACGTCTGCTAATAGTTTTAATTCTAAAGCAACCCATCTTTCTTCCCCTGGCATTCCTGGCTCAGCAAAAGTTGGCGCCTGTCTTGTAGGTGTACAGAACTTACAATTTCCCTTACCACCTTTTCCACCTCTACAGATTGTATATGTATCATCTCTATGAGAAAGGTCTGCCATTACCTTATTAGTTTCAACATCTCTTATTATAGTTCCCATTGGAACCTTTATTGTTAAATTTTCACCATCTCTTCCATAACACTTAGAACCTTGACCGTCTTGTCCTCTGCCTGCTACGAATTTTCTCTTATATTTGAAATCTAAAAGAGTTGTCATTCCTGGATCTACTACAAAAGTAACATCTCCACCTTTTCCACCATCTCCACCATCTGGTCCACCAAGTGGAACGTATTTTTCTCTTCTAAAAGAAACAGAACCATGACCACCATCTCCAGATTTCACAAATATCTTGGCCGTATCTATAAACATGTTTTCTCACCTTGCTTTCTCTATAAAATGTTCCTTTTTAGTATATTATAACCTTACTTTAATATAAAAACACAGCTTTTTTAATGCTATGTTCTCATATGGTTAAATTTTTTTATTATTAATCAAAAAGCACCCTAAGTAAGGGTGCTTTTATAAAACTAAATATATTATTCAGCTATAACTTCTTCTACGTTTACTGGGTAAACAGAAGCTTTTTTCTTGTCTCTTCCAAGTCTTTCGTATTTAACAACACCATCGATCTTAGCGAATAAAGTATCGTCTCCACCTTTACCTACGTTAGCACCTGGATGAATCTTTGTTCCTCTTTGTCTTACTAAGATGTTTCCAGCAAGAACGAATTGTCCATCTGCACATTTAACACCAAGTCTTTTAGCTTCAGAATCTCTACCGTTCTTTGAGCTACCAACCCCTTTTTTATGTGCAAATAATTGAAGGTTCATTTTTAACATAGTCTACACCTCCTCTTTTATTATCTCTATATATTTACAACGCGTTTTCTTTCCTAAACTGCTATCCAGCCCTAGGACTAGACTCGCTAAGCTCATTTCAAAAGTTTTAAGTAAAACTTGAGCTTCAACTATTTCTTCATGGGTAAACCCATTTAGATCTAGTTTTAAATATCCATCACTCATTTCATAGTTTACATTAAGTTTTAAAACTTCATCTAAACCAATGATTGCACTTTGAGATAATACTGATACGGAATTACATATCATATCGTACGCCTCTCCAGCTAGAATAGCATCTCTGCATTCCATTGCGTGTCCTTTAATAGTGAAGGAAATTATGTTATCTTCTTTTGATTGAAATTTAACTCTAATCATATCAGAAAATTAAGCTTCGATCTTTTCGATAACGATCTTAGTGTAAGGTTGTCTGTGACCATTTTTTCTTCTGTAGTCTTTCTTTCTTTTGTATTTGAATACAACAACTTTCTTAGCTTTTCCTTGAGCTAATACTTTTGCTACAACCTTAGCACCCTCAACTACTGGTGCACCAACTTTGATTTCTCCGTCTTTAGCGACTGCAAGAACTTCTGTTAATTCAACTGTTGAGTCAACTTCAGCGTTAAGTTTTTCAACGAATAATACGTCTCCTTCTTGAACTCTGTATTGTTTTCCTCCTGTAGTTAATACTGCGTACATTAAAACACCTCCTCATAACGGTCTCGCCACTTAAGGTAAACTAATTAAAGTTATTTTTAAAACCTATTCGTGAGCGGTTTACAAAAGCCATTCTATCATAGCTAAAGCCTTTTGTAAAGCTAAATTTAATATTTTTCGATATTCTTCACCAAATACTCTTTTACGCTTTCTATTTGATTTTTAAAGATCAATGGTTCTACTTTATAAAAGTCTTTAGATTCTTGAAAATTCAAGTAAATATTTAAATCTAATGCTCCAATTTCTTTTAAAAACTCAAAAATATTTCCTCTAATATCTTTTTCATAAATAGAGTTTATTTCTATATGGAAATCTTTTATCTTTCCTTCTCCATTTTTCTTCAAAATCTCATTTCTTAAAAGAAGATTTATATAAGATAACTTTAATCTCTTTCCATGACCATTACATGCTAAGCAATTTTCTTCTATATATTCATAAATACTTTTTCCTTTTCTATATCTTGTTATTTGTACTAATCCAAGTTCTGTAAAAGGAAAAATTTTAGCTCTTTGGCTATCACTTTTAAATTCATCTTTTAATATTTCTAATATTTTTTTCTTGTTTTCCTGTGAATACATATCTATAAAATCAACTAATATTATTCCACCTAAATTTCTAATTTTAATTTGTCTAGCAATTTCTATTGCCGCATTTTTATTAGTTTCATAGGCAGTTTTTTCTTTATTTTTATGATTTGTATTCTTACCTGAATTGACATCTATAACATACATAGCCTCTGTTTTTTCTATAACTATGTCTCCACCACAATTTAAATTAACTCTATTATTTCTAAGGCTAAGAATTTCTTTTTCAATACCATAATAATCAAAAAGACTTCTAGCATCATCATAAAGAATTACTTTTAAATATTCAGAATTAGAAATACTATCTTTTATTCTTTCGTAATCTTCTATAGAATCAACAATTATTGAAGAAGTATAAGCATCAATGTCATCTCTAATTATCTTATTAATAAGGTCTCCTTTACCCAATAATCTTTTTGGATTTAAGGAGAATTTACCTTCTCTAATAACCTCTTTATAGTTTCTATATAGTTCTTCTATTTCTTCTTGAATCTCCAAAATACTAGCTGATTGGGCTTTTGTCCTAACAGTAACCCCTAATTCACTTGGTTTTATCAATGAATTTTCAAGTTCTTTTTTAAACTCTAGATTTTCTATCTTTCTTGAAATTGAAATATCATTTCTTGAAGTTTCTAAGACGCAATATCTTCCTGCTAAAGATATTTTTGAAGTAACTTTTGCCCCTTTACTTCCAAATTGCTCTTTTAATACTTCAACAATTATTCCATCTCCTTGTTTTAGATCTTTTTCCTCTTCTCCAAGTATCATATAGGCCTGTTTACTATACCCAATATCTATAAAGGCACTCTTTATTCCCGGAACTACTCTTTTCACTATACCTTTATATATCTCTCCTTGAACAGGTTCTAGACTCTCTTCTTCTATATAGCACTCACTTAAAAGATTATTTTTCTTTATGGCAACCCTTAATAAATTTTCTCTTCTTTCTACGTATATATCTCTCATGAATTCACTTCCTAATTTAGATGTATTTATATAGAGGAACTAATGTATCCCCTTTGTATGCATACATCTCAGCTCTTTTTATTTCTACGAAAGCTTCTTCATTAACATTTGATGTATTTTCTTTTATAACATTTGCTAAAAGATCTGCTGAAAGATTTTCTCTACTTCCACAGCTTATAGTTGTATTTACAATTAAATAATTGTCCTTAGTCCAACATTTAAAATCTTTTATAAATGGTTTTATATCCGCTTCTTTTTCACCTTTTTTAGTTCTTTTTATTGTTATTATTTCTTTTTGAGCCATTAAAGCATTAACTTCTTCTTCAGCCTTAGAAATATCATTATATCTTATTTTTATTGTATAATTTGCAGCATCTAAAAGAGCCATAGCTGCTGGTAATCTCTTAACATTGTGTATAACTGGACTCTTTGAAACTTCTAAAAATCTAATACCATTTGCTGAGAATTCATTTAACTTTTCTTTTACTGCCTCTTCATTCATATCTTCAGTTAAATTTAAGTCTAGATAATCTCCCTCAGAATATACACCAACTGATAAAGGTTGTGCTATTGCTAAGGCCATATGAGGGTTAAATCCTTTTGAATATTCAACTGGAAGCTCAGCTCTTCTTACTATTCTTTGAATTGTTCTCATTAAATCTAAGTGAGAAACAAATTTTATATCTGCATCTTTAGTAAATTTAATTAAGTATCGCACCTTCAAAACACTCCCCATCTTTAAAGTTTACATTTACTCCACAACCTGTACATCCTTTTCTACAGTTTTGAGTAGGTTCACCAGTTTTAGCTTTTTCATTTTCTCTTTCAAGATATTTTCTTGTTACTCCAATATCTATGAAATCCCATGGTAAAATTTCATCGTAGCTTCTTTGTCTGTAAACATAGAAATCTCCATCTACATTACACTCAGCTAAAGCTTCTTGCCATAATTCAAAGTCAAAGTATTCTGACCATCCGTCGAATTTAGCACCTTTTTCATAAGCTTTTATTAATACATCACAAAGTCTTCTATCTCCTCTAGCTAAAACAGCTTCCATATATGATGTTTTTTGCTCATGATAGTTGTAAACTATGCTTCTTGATTTTATAGCACCTTTAACAGCATTGATTTTCTCAGTTACAATGTCCATTTTTTCCATTGGTGCCCATTGGAATGGTGTAAATGGTTTTGGTACGAGAATAGAAGTACTTACAGTAATTCTAAGTCCTTTATTTCTTATATGTTTAGGTACAGCAAAGTATTGATCAGCTATTTTTTCTGCTAATAATCCTATTTCTGCAGCATCCTCAACTGTTTCATAAGGAACTCCAAGTATAAAGTATAATTTTATTGTACTCCATCCTGATTCAAAAGCATTTTTAGCTGCTTCTAATATTCTTTCCTCTGTTAATCCTTTATTTATAACATCTCTCATTCTTTGAGAACCAGCCTCTGGCGCAAAAGTTAAACCAGTTTTTCTAACCTTTTGAATTTCTTTTAATAGATCAACTGAGAAAGCATCTACTCTTATTGATGGTAGGGCAACACTTACATTATTCTTTCCGTGCTCTTCTATAAGATCTTTTACTAATCCTTGAATATCAGAATAATCACAAGTACTTAGTGAAACTAATGAAACCTCATCATATCCTGTAGCTTTAAGCATTTTTCTAGCTTGATCTAATAAAGTTTTTCTGCTCTTTTCTCTAACTGGTCTATATATCATTCCAGCTTGACAGAATCTACATCCATTAGTACATCCTCTAAATAATTCTAAAACAACTCTGTCATGAACTATTTCACTGTAAGGTACTATTAAACTTTCTGGGAAATCAACTTGGTCAAAGTTATTTATGATTCTCTTTTTAACCTTTTTAGGTACATCATCGTACTTAGGTATAAATTCTTTTATTGTTCCGTCTTCGTTGTATGTAACATCATATAATGATGGAATATAAACACTTGGAATATGACTAGCTTCTCTTAAATAAGCTTCCTTATTAAAGTTATCTTTATGTTTTTGATAAAGATCTAAAAGATCATTTAATCCTTCTTCACCTTCACCTAATTGGAATATGTCAACTATATCATATAAAGGCTCTGGATTATATGCACAAGGTCCACCAGCTATTACTAAAGGATCCTTCTCTGTTCTTTCTGATGCTCTAAGTGGAATTCCACCCATGTTTAGCATATTTAATATATTTGTATAACTCATTTCGTATTGAAGAGTAAATGCTAAAAAGTTGAATTCATTTATAGGATCTTTAGTTTCTAAAGCGTATAAAGGAATATTATTCTCTCTCATAAGCTTTTCCATATCTGGCCATGGAGCATATACTCTTTCACAATATGTATCTTTTCTTTGATTTAAAACATGATATAAAATTCTTGATCCTAAGTGAGACATCCCTACTTCATAAACATCTGGGAAGCAAAATCCAAATCTTATATCAACTTCTTTTGGGTCTTTTATCACTTCATTAAGTTCTCCACCTACATATCTAGATGGCTTCTCAACTCTATATAAAATATCATCAGTTATTCTTACCATTTAGTTTCCTCCTACATTTTTATAAAATATTAAAGCTAATATCTATAATAAAAAGAGAAGTATACCTCTTTATACTTCTCTCATATTAACAATTTCTATTCTATCACAAAGAATAATTATAACCAATATATTTATTCTTTTCTATACTTAATGTAATATTCTCTTAAATTAATGTTTCCAATTGTCTTTAAAGTCTCTATTATTTCATTTTCTCTTAAGACATAAAGCAAATTCATTTCTTCATCTAAAACATAAAATATATTAAATCTATTTTTATCAATAATTCTAAGAAGATTAACCATATCTTGTTCACAATATACAGAAGTTACTCTACTGTCTATGTATTTCTTATTAATTAATCGTTCCCTCTTTTTAGTTATATCACCCATAATTATATACATTACCTTTCTTCTCTCATTATAACTTAAATAGATTATAAATATTCCTGCTAATATACTAGTTATATTTATTTCACCTAAAATCACAATTCCTAATATAGACAACAAAATAAATGCTATTCCAAATGAATAGCTTATCTTAATCAATATATTATTGACATCCTTAAAAATCATCTTCTCCTCTAATATCGCTCCTAATATTTTCCCTCCATCTAAGGGATAGGTAGGAAGCAAATTAAAAATAAATAGGACTAAATTTATTTCATAGGTAGAATAAATATATTCACTTTTAAAAATTAATTTATAAATGCAGAAAAAAATCATGGCAACAATTCCATTTAAAATAGGACCTGCAAAGCATACTATTAATTTCTCTCTTGAACTTAAATCTTCATAATCTTTTATCTCTAATCTAGCGCCTAGAATATGAAGTTTAAATTTCTCTGACTCTATATTTAATTTCAATAAAACAAAATAATGAGCTAATTCATGTATTATAATCCAAAAAAAAGCTAAAGCTAAGTTAAATTTAAATCCTAAAATAAAAAATGTAACAAGCTGTATAATTATCTTTTTATCGATTTTCACTGCTTATCTCCTAAAAACCTCATGCTTTCTTCTGGATTAACATACTCATTTTTAAATAATACTTGAATTATTACACCTTTTACTTTTTCATTCTCAGATGAAATACCTATTTTATCTCCCTCTTCTATACTGTCCCCTTCTTTTTTTACCACCTCTTCTAAATTGTGATATAAAACTTCTAAGTCATCATAATAATTCATCTTCACAGTATATGTTCCATTTTCATTTTTCACTTCACTTATGGTTCCTTTTAAAAGACTTTTCACCTCTCCCTTTGAACCCCTTAAATAAAGATTTTTTTCCTTTAAATTATTATTTTCCAAAGTTTTGACTTCTCCATTAAAAGGAATTACCTTACTTTCCTTTAAAAAGTCTATAGATTCCTTCTCAATAACCTGAAAATTATTAAAAGCACTTACTTCCCCACTATTTTCAGATACCTTTTCTTCACTAGCTTGTTTAGGTTCTTTTTTTAAATTAGAATTCTCTAAATTAAAACCATCCTTTATTCCACTACTAATAGTAGCTACTATTTTACTTTCATTTAAATCTAAGTTTTTATAGTATCCATCAGTTGATATTACCTCTTTAAATTTTCTACTTAATCCTACTAAAAATTCATTTTCTACTTGTCCCATTAAAAAAAAGCTAGAAAAAATAAAAAAGCCTAAAATTGATGAGAAAACAACTTCCTTAATTACGTATTTTCCCAAACTATCTTTCTCTCTTCTCTTATAAGAACCTTTAGTTTTGAAATTCACCTCATGATTAGGAGAAGTTTTTCTTGTCTTATTTATTTTTCTATAATACTTCTCATATTCTTTGTTATAGCTACCCATTTTTTCTTCTCCTTTCTAGAAATCTTTAATTATACTTAATATATATTTTTTTTATGCATCTTATAGAACTTTTATTACAAAGTGAAATATAATAGATATAAAAAAAATAAAAGTATTAAAATCATTATTGATCTTAATACTTTTATTTTTATTAGAATTTTAACTTTTTCTTTCTCATAGATATGTTTAAAACCAAGGCTATACTCACTATAGTTGTAAGCAATGAACTTCCTCCATAGCTTACTAATGGTAATGTTATTCCTGTTATAGGCATTATCCCTATTGTCATTCCTATATTTTGTAATATAGCAAATATAAAATAAGAGGCAAATCCAACACATATTATGGAGCCAAATATATCCTTAGAGGTTTTGGCCGTCATTATTATTCTATATATCATTATTGCGTATAATAATAATAGTACCATTCCTCCTACGGTTCCCCAATGTTCACCTATTACAGCGAATATAAAGTCTGTTTGCCTTTCTGGTACGAATTCTGAGGAATAACCACCAACTTCTCCATTTAAATCTAACCCAGTTCCAAAAAATCCTCCAGATCCAATCCCTATTTTCGATTGAGTTAATTGAAGGTTTATACCTAACTCATCTCCATCAGGATTTAAGAATCCAACAAGTCTATCCTTTTGATAGTCTTTTATAAGCCCTGAATTCCAAACTAAGGCTATTGCCACTATTATTGATAAAAGCCCTGCACCTATTACTTTCATATCTAATCCTGCTGCAAAGAATATACCAAGTGCTATGAAAAATGAAACCATAGTCATACCCATGTCAGGTTGTACAACTATAAATATCATTGGTATTATTGCATACATGGCAACCTTAATAAAATTTCTAAAGTCATTTATTCTTAAATCAACTTGTTCCATCTTCTTGGCCAGCATAAGTATCATGGCCGTTTTGGCCAGTTCCGAGGGCTGAATACTTACAGGACCTAATACAATCCATCCTCTAGCACCATTTATTACACTTCCTGCAAATCTGGTTATTATAAGTAGAACTATGGATCCCCAATAGAATATCTCAACATAATTATAAATTATGTTATAATTCCAAAGTAATATTATGTACAATGCAGCCATTGATATTATAAACCATATTAACTGTTTCTTAGCGAAAAAAAATCCTCTTTGAGACTTTGTCCCTAAGTATATGTTTAATATTCCAAACAGTACTATTAATATCATAGATACTAAAAGCTTATAATCAATTTCTCTTCTTAGTTTACTATCTAGTTTTAGTCTACTAAGCATTATAGTACCTCCATAAATTTTATTTATTTAACATAACTATTTATATAATACTTTATTTTTACCTATTTTCAATTACAAAATTCTGAACTTTTTAAAAGACTAATAAAAAGCTATCTCAAAAAATTTGAAATAGCTTATATTTTTAAATTATCTAGCTTTACCTTTTATATTTTTTATTGGTATATTTGCTACTAAAGATGGTGATTCCCCTTCTATTGGATTTGACTTTGTAACAGTTATGTCAACATCCTCATTTTCAATCTCTACATATTTAGAAAGCACATCTAATATTTCAAGTCTTATTTTATCTAAAACTTCATCTGATAGTTCCCCTCTATCATGGATTAAAATAACCTTTAATCTATCCTTAGCAACTTGTTTCGGCGTAGGTCTACTAGAAAAAACATTTAAAAAACTCATTTTCTCTCACCTACCCTCTTCTAAACAACTTTAATATAGAACTAAATATTCCTTGATGTTCTGTGTTTAAATCCATTATTGGAACATCTTCTCCTATTATTCTTCTACCTATATTTCTAAATGCTTGTCCTGCACTTGCTTTTTCATCTAGTACTATAGGCTCTCCTTTATTAGTAGAAACTGTTATATTTCTATCATCTGGCACAACTCCTAAAAGTTTTACAGAAAGAGTTTCTATAATATCTGAAATGTCTAGCATATCACCTTTTTTAGTCATTTCATAATTTAATCTATTTACTATAACCTCATGATTTTCTAATCCCTTAGCATCAAGTTTTCCAATAACTCTATCAGCATCTCTTACAGAAGTTATTTCTGGATTAACTACTACGATAGCTCTATCTGCCCCAACTATAGCATTTTCAAATCCTTGCTCTATACCAGCTGGGCAATCTAAAATTACATAATCAAACTCTTCTTTTAATTCATTTACTAATCTTAACATTTGCTCAGGACTTATATCATTTTTATCCTTAGTTTGAGCAGTAGGTAATAAGTATAAATTATTAAATCTCTTATCTCTTATTAAAGCTTGCTTAGTTCTACATCTATTTTCAATTACATCAATTACTGTATAAACAATTCTATTTTCTAATCCCATTAACACATCTAAGTTTCTTAGACCTGTATCTCCATCAACAACGACTACCTTTTTCCCTTGTGCCGCTAAAGCTGTTCCAATGTTAGCTGTAGTAGTTGTTTTTCCAACTCCACCTTTTCCTGATGTTATTACTATCGATACTCCCATTACTTTCCCTCCATTAAATTATGTAATATTAATAAGAATATTTATCCGGTAAATAAGGCTCTACAATTATATTATTTTCATTCAATCTAGCCACCTCCGGATATCCTGTTTTCTCAAAATCATCCGGTGATATTGTTATTTTACCTGATATAGAAATTAATTCTGGTTCTAAAGAATAGGCCGCTATTATGGCATTTTCATTTCCATTATCTCCAGCAAAGACCTTACCTTTTAAGTCACCTAGCACAATTACATTTCCATGTGCTCTAACTTCTCCCCCATTATTAACATCACCAATTATTATCAAATTACCTGCGTAATTTAAACATTGACCACTTCTAACAGTTTTTCTTACAAATTTTGTTCTTCCCTCATAAACTCCCGAAAAAACACTACTTTGCTTTTCTAATCGTTCTTCAAATATACAATCCTTTATAAGTATCTCATCAAAAAGTACATCTTTTAACTTTGATATTTGTCTTTCATTTATATATTTTAAATCAGTAGTTACAGTTAAAGTAGCCCCTTTATAAAACTTTTTTCCTCTACTTAACTTCTCTACTAAAGAATCAAGCATTTCATCAAAATTACCAAACTTATCCATATTTATTATGGCATTTATTCCTAGTTTATTTCCTTTTATAAAAATTCTATCATCACGCATAGTAAATTACTATCCTCCAAGTATCCAACCCCTTTTATTCTTAAGGTAAATTATACAATAAATTAATTCTCACTTTATATTATATAAAGTATTTTTAATTTATAAAAGGACTTTATGAAATAAAGTAGTAAAATTTTGAAAAAATCAATCGTATTTTAAAAACCTATTTATAATTTGTTTAATTATTTCATTAAAATAGTAATAATAATTTAAAAACCCACAGAAATTAATTCTGTAGGTTTTATATTAATGAGCTTTATTTTCATCTACTTTAGTTTTATCATTTTGATTATTGTTATCTTGATTATTATTTTGAGATTTATCATCCTCTTTTTTATTTTCAGAACTATTATCTTGTGATCCTTCAACTGGTTTTCCTGAAGAATCTAATTCTGCATTTTCTACCTTACTATTTATATTTGAATCCTTGATAGCTTCTAAAGGTGGATTCAATGAATAATCATAAGCAGCTCCATCAAGATTTGTTGGCGTATACCCCGGATAATCCTTCTTTAACTCTTCTCTAAAATAAGTTTCATAAATAGTTCTTGCTATAAATGATCCATAATATCCATGACCACCATCATAAAGAACTGTTGCCACAGCAATCTTAGGATTATCTAGTGGAGCAAAGGAAATATAAACCCCGTAGTCTGTTCTTCCATAATCTGATTGGTCATTTCTGAAAGTAGCAGTACCAGTTTTACCAGCTGTAACTATTGGAAATCTTGACATTATATACTGTGCCGATCCTACAGCATTAACTCTTCTCATACCTTCTTTAACAGCATCTAAAGTATCTTTTGACATATTAACTTTATTTAAAACTTCTGGTTTAAATTCTTCTACTAAGTTTCCTTGAGCATCAGTTATTTTATCAACTAAATGTGTTTTATATCTTGTTCCTCCATTTGCTAAGGTTGCCACATAACTTGCTAGCTGTACAGGAGTAAAGTTACTTATACTCTGTCCTATAGCAGAGTCAGTAAGGTTTCTTGGTGAAACTATTTGGTAAGCTATATCTCCAACAACCCAAGCAACTATTCTTTGAACTGTTAAGTTTATTGCCTTATCAACTTTTTCATCTTCATCCTTACCTTTTATTCCATTAAAGTTTTTAATACTTTCTTGATAGGCAGAATCTAAATTATATAAAGTTTTAAAATCATTTTTTAAAGACTCACTTAAAGCTTTTTCATCAATAGTATTTCCATCTCCAAGCTTATTTAGAGAATTCTCTATATCTTTTTTTATAGATTCCTTAGCCGCTGCTAACTCTTTAGAATCCCTATCATTAACCCCTATATTCACCTGTGGAAAATCAGGAGAAGGAGAATTAACAAAGGTTCCCTTTTCAAGAGAATCAACTAAGGTAAATCTCATAAGAGCTATTGTTTGATTTTTAAAAGATTCAAAATTATAAACCTGACCAAAATTTTCAGATATTTCAATTCCTGTTGAAGCCTTTTTATCTGAATTTGGATCAACACCTAATCCAAACTGCCATGCATATTTTGCAATAGAATCTAAAGCTTCCGTACTACTCTTCTTATATCTTCCATCTCCATATGGATCTCCACCATTTTTATAATACATCTTTACAGCAGAGTCAAAATAATATGAGTTTGATGAATGTTCTAATGCAGTATATAAATCTGCATATCCTGTATAGTTTTTATCTCTTGGCCAGTTTGCAGGATTTTTACCAAATATCTCTGGATATGTCTGACCAAAGTTTTGTCCATTAGCATAAACTGTTGAACTTGGAGTTATAACCTTATCCTCTAAGGCAGCCACACTAGTAACAGGTTTAAAAGTAGATCCTGGTGGAATCATCCCTAAAGTAGCATAGTTATAGAATCTTTTTGGATAAAGATCATATAAATCTTCCCTTAATCCAGTTTTTGAATTTTTAGGGAAAAGATCATCTACTGTTTTATTTAAAGCATTTCTAGCTATAAACTGCTGTGCAAAGGCTTCATAGTCTGGTTGGAAGTATTCCTTCGCCACAACTGGATCTAACTCTCCCTTAGCAAACTCATTTGGATTAAATCCTGGATAACTTACTAAAGCTAAAACCTTTCCTGTATCTACTTCTATAGCTACTGCCGCTCCTCTTGTTGCATTCTTAGTATTGGCATCTGAATCTAATGTATTTCTTGTTTGAAGAAAATCTAAAAGATACTTCATTGAAGTTTCTGCTGAATATTGAATATCCTTATCTATAGTTAAATGCACATTATTTCCTGGGTAAGATTCTAAGTCATAAAGTTCCTCTTTTTTTCTACCAGAAGAGTTTACCTTAACTGTAGTTCCTCCCTTAACACCTTTTAGTTCATTTTCAAAAGCTGCTTCTATACCAGATTTTCCTATTAAATCAGTAGAAGCATCATATCCTCTTGCTTCATACTTAGCTTTTTGATCTCCATTTATAGAAGCTACATATCCTAAGAATGAAGACCCTAATTCATTATATGGATAGTATCTCATTGGCTCTATGCTTACATCTATCCCTGGTAAATCATTAAGCCTTTGATAGAATATAAATGCAGTTTCTTTGTTTATGTCCTTAGCTATTGTAACTGGTTTATATCCTGAGAAACTTTGCATTTTCATAGCATTTTTAACAAGCATATATCCTCTTATATCTTGAAGAGAATATTTCTTTAACAATATATCTGTTATCTCTTTTGGTTCCATATTTTTATATGACTTAGCCTCTTCCTCTGTAGGATTTAAAACGTCATATAATTGATATTCCTTTACTAAGAAATTAAAAGCCTCATCTGGAGTAATCTTTAGAAGCTCTTTATCTATTTGATCTTCTTCCTCAGCAGTTAAATCTCCTTCTTTATTCTTAAAAAGAACATTTTTAACCTTATCACCCATTCCAATATCTTTTAAAAGTCTTAGTTTTTCAGTATCACCTGAAACATCAAAATAAAGTTCTCCATTTTCATTAATTCTAATCTTAAAATTATCTAATATACTTTGATTATTTTCTTTTAAAATAGAATAAACTTTATCTATAGTAGTATAAAAGTTTTTCTTAGATTCATCTGTTTCAGTAAATGTTAATGTGTATGTTTGTCTATTAGTAGCTAAAATGTCCCCATTTGAATCATAAATTTTACCTCTTGGAGCCTGTTCTGATAGAAATCTCATAGATCTAGTATCAGCTCTTTGTTTAAATTCTTCATAATTAAATACTTGAAGATAAACTAATCTTGCTACTATAGATACAAATACTATTATCATTATTCCTATGAGAATTTTATATCTATCTATAGGCGTTTTTCCATTTATTGAACTTCTCATGTAACCACCTATTTTTCACTTATTTTCCATTCTCTTTTCATAAGATCTCTGTTGCATAATTTATAAACCCAATTATACATAAAGAATCCTATAACTACGTTATAAAGTACCATAATCCAAAAGCTTAATAAGTTTATTCTTATATTAATTAAATTTAATATAAATGCCACTATAAAAAACTTTATTATGGTAAGTAAACCTACTGATAGTACCGGAATTGTTTTTTTATGCTTAAATACACTTTCCCCAATATACGCAGCTATTAAGCACACTAACATATTTACTAACATATTTACCCCAAAGACATTTACAAAATAAACATCTTGAAGGAAACCTGATAAAACTCCTATAAATACCGCTTCCCAATACCCACTCATAAGAGCATATAGTACAGCAAAGGTGAATAATAAACTAGGATAAACACCTTTTATAGAGAAAAAAGGTACCAGAGTATTATCTACTATAAATAGTAAAAGACATATTAATATTAGTATTAATCTTTTCACTTTACTCCCTCTTTTCTAATACTTAACTATACCATCTCTCTCTGATGGTGGTACAACTACAAATAATTCTTGTAAATTATTAAAATCAACATATGTTTTTAATATAGCGGTTTTCATAACTTTAACATCATCTGATTGTACTGATGTTACTTCACCAATTCTTATTCCTTTAGGATAATATCCTCCAAGGCCTGAAGTAACTACTGTCTCACCTTCTTTTATTGTAGAATTCATAGGTAAGTTAGTTATCTCTGCTTGCATCTCACTACCATTTCTATATCCTTTAACTATTCCGTCTCCTGAATTGCTATCTCCTTCAATAGTTGCTGCAACAGCTACGTTTTCATTTAATAAAGTTTGTATTTTTGACCAGTTTGAGTGAACTTCTGTTACAACTCCCACTAATCCTTCTGGAGAAATCACTATGTAATCTTTTTTAATCCCTTCACTTGATCCTTTATCAATAGTGTAACCTTCTACAAAGCTATTTCCGCTTTTTCCTATTATGTTTGTACCGATATATTTATATTGATTATTTTCCTTAGAAAAATCAACTATTCCTCTTAAAACATCATTTTGACGCTTTAACTCATTGTATTCAACTAATTGATTTTCTAATTCTAAATTTTTCTTTTTTAAATCATTATTTTCATTCTTAACATCTGAAAAGTTATAGAAGAAATCAAAGACATCATGAACTTTATCACTTATTGTGTATACAACCTTCTGCACAGGGTTTAAAACAGTACCAACTCCACCTGAAATTGGATTTTTAGAATCACTCTTAACAGTAAATATAATTATTCCTAAAAAGGCAACTGACAGTACTATAACAGTTACTGCCAGTTTATTCTTGAAGAATTTCATATTCTATCCTCTTTGTTGTTTAACTATTAGATCAAACTTATCTAAAGCTTTTCCTGTACCTAGTGCAACACAGTCAAGAGGTGATTCTGCTATATGAACAGGCATTCCTGTTTCTTTATATATAAGTTCATCTAGTCCTTTTAGGAATGCTCCTCCTCCAGCAAGCATTATTCCTTTATCCATGATATCAGCTGCTAATTCTGGTGGTGTTTTTTCTAAAGTAGTTTTGATTGATTCTATTATTGATGAAACTGGCTCTTTTAAAGCGTTTCTTATTTGTCCTGCATCAACCACAACAACCTTAGGAAGTCCTGATATTAAATCTCTTCCTTTTATGTCCATTGTTTGTTCTTCTTCATTCTCATCAACTTTGTAAGCTGATCCAATTTCCATTTTTATTTGCTCTGCTGTTCTCTCACCTATCATTAAGTTAAATTCTCTCTTAATGTAGTTTATAATTGATTGGTCTAACTCGTCTCCAGCAACTCTTAATGATTTACTAGTAACTATTCCACCTAATGATATGATAGCAACCTCAGTAGTACCTCCACCGATATCAACTATCATACTTCCTGTAGGCTCATCAACTGGAAGTCCTGCTCCGATTGCAGCAGCCATTGGCTCTTCCATTAATATTACGTCTCTTGCTCCTGCTTGCTTAGTAGCTTCTTCTATTGCTCTTCTTTCAACTTCAGTTACTCCTGAAGGGAAGCATACTATTATTCTTGGGCTTGTGAATGCACTTTTATTTGTTATCTTTTCTATGAATCTCTTAAGCATTGTTTGAGTAACGTCAAAATCAGCAATAACTCCATCTTTTAATGGTCTTATAGCCACTATGTTTCCTGGTGTTCTACCTATCATTTGCTTAGCTTCAGTACCAACAGCTAATGATTTTTTTGTTAAGTTGTTTATAGCAACAACTGAAGGTTCTCTTAATACGATCCCCTTTCCTTTAACGAACACTAGAGTATTTGCAGTTCCTAAATCTATACCCATGTCTTTTGTCATTCCAAAATTAAATAAACCCATTTTTAATCCCCTTTCCTAATCACAATATGTCTTTTTCTTTAAGACTTATGAATCTGTTATCTCCTATTATTAAATGATCTAAAAGCTCAATACCCATCATTTTTCCACACTCTTTTAGTCTTGTTGTTATGTTTATATCATCTCTACTAGGTGTTGGGTCTCCTGAAGGATGATTGTGACATATAATTATAGATGCTGCGCTATCTTTAACAGCCTCTCTAAATATCTCTCTTGGGTGTACTAAAGAAGAATTTAGCCCACCTTTAAAAATTTCTTTTTTAGATATTACTTTATTTTTAGTATCAAGGTTTATTAGAATCAACACTTCCTGACGTAGCATTCTAAGCTCATCTAAAACCAATTTTGCTACATCTGATGGCTTTGAAATTTTAACCTGCGTTAACTCAGAAACCTTAAATCTCTTATATAATTCACACATGGCTAAAATTTGAGTTGCCTTAGCTTCCTTAACACCTTTTACCTCCATAAGCTCCTTTGCTGAAGCTTTAAAAAGTCCATTCAATCCACCAACACTATGTATTATTCTATAAGACAATTCAACTACATTTGAATCCTTATTTCCAGTTCTAAGAATTATAGCTAAAAGTTCCTCATTAGATAAAAACTGAGCTCCATAAAAAAGTAGTTTTTCTCTTGGCCTCTCACCAGATGGAATTTCATTAATTCTTATATTTTTAGACATATTACAACTCCTTATTTAGAAATTAACATGCCCATTGAAAGTAATTTTAAAGTATTGTTATGTCATAGTTTTCTAATGCTTTATATAGTTTATTCAAGGGCAATCCCATGACATTGTAATAACATCCCTTTATTCCCTCTACAAAAGCACCACCTAAGCCTTGAATTCCATAAGCTCCTGCTTTATCCATAGGCTCACCAGAATTTATGTAATTTCTTATCTGTCTAGGATTTAATTCTGAAAATCTTACTTCTGTACAGTCGCAATCAGTTACTACAGTATCATCATAAGTATTTATTAAACAAATACCTGAATATACCTTATGAGTATTACCACTTAATGAAGATAACATACTAAAAGCATCCTCTTCATTTTTAGGTTTTTCCAAAACTTTTCCATTTTGAAAAACAACTGTATCCGCAGCAATAACTATAGATGGCTCATTAAGTCTTTTTGAAACCTCTATAGCTTTATTTCTAGACAAATCTTTAACATACTTTTCAATATCTCCCTTAAAGTCTATAGTATTTTCATCAAAGTTTGACTGAACTACTTCAAATTCTTTAACTATTTTTTCAAGAATCTCAACTCTTCTTGGAGATTTTGATGCTAAAATAACCTTCATTTTTCCACCTTACCTTATATCTAAAAAACTTTTAAATAATCTTATTTTTCCTTAAATAAGGTCTTGTATTCTTTATCCTATATAGTTTATCATTTATTATTTTTATAAACAAGTATAAATGTACGTGTATAGTAAATTATAAAGAAAAAAATGAAAGAGAATTTAACTCTTTCATTTTCATTATAATTTAAAAATATGTTACTATAAATTAAAAATAAATTACAATTATTTGTTTACTTTAAAATTATTTAAAGTATTAAACACTATTTGGTAACTTTCCTCTATGTTTTTTTTAGTTATTTCATCTGGAATTTTATTTATACCATCTTTTAATTCTTTAAACACTTTAAAATACTCAGAATCACTGTGTTCATCTAAGCTATTAACCCATTCTTTAAACTCTGTTGTCTTAACCCCCTTAACAGAATCCTCTTTTAATTTATTTATTATATTTACATAACCATTTACTATCTCTATAATCTCATTACTACACACATCAGTCTTTGGAATCATAAATCTTCCCTTTGTATTACTAACACCTTTTTCATTTAATTCATTAGAAAGTTTAGTAGCTTCTTCTTCATTTCCAATATGAACTATTACCCTATAATTTTCCGCTTCACTTAAGGATACTGCAATATAATCATCTTCTAATTGAGCCTTTACATTATTTGCATTCTCTTTATTTGAGTAGAAACCACATTGAATCATTACATACTCTTGTCCACCTACACTTTCAGCCATTACCTTATTATCTTTCGGCTTTTCATCTTCTTTTGCTGCTTTGTTATTTTCCTTATCTTTCTCACTTGTCTCTTTATTTTCTCCAGAAGTTGCTTCTATTCTTTCCTTTTCTGCTGTTTTCTTTCCTTCAGGCCATATAAACTTAGACATTGCAGTTGATATTACAAGTGCTACAACAATGACCCCAATAAAAAGTAATATAAAGCTTTTACCATCATTGTTATTATTGTTGTTATGTCCATTACTCCTTTTTTTATTCTTTACATCAATTCTAGTGTACTTCACCCTTCCCCCAACCTTTCTTTTAATTTAACTTTACTAAACATTTTTCTTTTTACAAATTATGTAAAGCCCCTCTTTATATATTTATTTTACATAATTTGTAAAATTCCTTCTTTTAATTTTATTTTTCTTAAATTTTACATTTTAATAATAAATAAAAAGCTTTATTGAAATTTGCTTTTAGAATTCAAATCAATAAATTCCATAAAGCATTATTTTCAATAAAGCTTAAAAACTAAACTAATATATTATTTTAATAACAATTTATTTATCTAACAAATCATATTTTGCATAAAACTCTGGTGTTCCTAAACTTCTCTTAGATATAAGTCCTCCGTGATAATCAGATCCACCTGTTATTATTAGATTATTTTTTGTACAATAATCTACTAAATATTTTATTGTATCCTCATCATGGTGAGGATGATAACACTCTATTCCATCTACACCCCAGTTTTTAAATAATTCTAACATTTCATCTAATTTAAATTGAGACTTTCCATACTTAGGATGAGCTAAAACAACAATTCCATTAGCTTTTTTTATAGTTTCTATAACTTCTTTAGGATGAGGAAAATCTGGATATTTCAAAGCTCTTTCACCAACAAATATTTTATTAAAAAACTCATCAATATTTTTGCATATTCCTCTATCAATTAAAAAGTTAAGAGTTTTCCATCCACCCTTTGAAGGATCATGTTCATAAGCTAAATAATCTTCAAAATCTATATCATATCCAGCATCAATTAATTGCTTTATTGAATTATCGTCTTTCTCTTGAAGCAATCTATCATTATTTTCTATTAAACTCATTAACTCTTTATTATTTTTATCAAAATTATAAGCTAATATATGAAACTGTTCTCCATTTATTATGCTTGAAACCTCTACCCCTGGAATGAATTTAATATCCATTTCTTCAGTTAAATCTTGCATTTCCTCTAAGCTTCCTATAGAGTCATGATCTGTAACTGAAAATAGTTTTATGTCTTTTTCTACTATTTCCTTTAATAACTCCTTTGGTGTAAGTGTTCCATCAGAAGCTCTAGTATGCATATGTAAATCAGTTCTTACTAAATTCATGTCTATATCCTCCCATAGTCTAATATGTTTATTATTTACTATTTAATTTATTTATTCTTTTTATATGTTTATTTATATCTCTCTATAAAAGAATAAGGCTGTATCTAACCTTAATAGTAAAACTTATAAGTAATATTATAGATAAAATTTAGAATTTAATTCTTGCCATAGAAATTATAGGCTTAAGCTAAGTTCAAAGCTTTATAAGGATTTATTAGAAACCTTCAATAACTCCTTATAAAAGTTCAATAATTCTAAAAATATATTTATAAGTTTTTTAGGTAATTTAGATACAACCTTAAATTAATTCTTAATTATTTTATAGCTTTTAATATTTCAACTAAGAAATCCCAAACATTTTTTACTGAAGATATGCTAACATGTTCATTTGGAGTATGAACATCATACATATTAGGACCAAATGAAATCATATCTAATCCTTCTATTTTTTCTCCTAATAATCCACATTCTAATCCAGCATGTATAGCTATTATTTCAGGATCTTTTCCTGTCATATTTTTATATACATTGCTGCAAAGTTCTCTTATTTTTGAATCAGGATTATATTGCCAAGCTGGGTATGGTGCTTGTATTTCAAATTCTCCACCTAATACTTCTGCAACATCAGCTATTTCATCTAAAAGTTTAGTTTTTAAAGTTTCAACTGAACTTCTTGTTGAACTAGCAAAGACAATTTTATCTCCTTCTGTAGTAACAACACCTAGGTTTGTTGAACTTTGAACTAATCCTTTCATTTCTATACTATAAGTATCAACTCCATCAGGAATTAAGTTCATTATTTTTATTGCCTTAAATGTAGTGTCTTTAGAGAATACTTTATGATTTTCTTCTTTTTTAACTAAAGTTACATTAACTCCACTATCATTAGCATGGTATTCATCCTTTAATATTGAATCCCATTTTTGAATTAATTCTTCTAATTTTTTTATATCATCTTTTTTAACAGCTAGTAAAGTATCACATTCTCTTGGAATAGCATTTACCTTAGATCCACCATTAATTGATATTAATCTAATATCACAGTTAGCATTAATATCATTTAATACTCTTCCCATTAACTTATTAGAGTTTCCTCTTTGTTTATCTATTTCCATTCCAGAGTGACCACCTTTTAGTCCTCTTAGCATGATTTCATAAACTTCAAAATCTTTTTCCATTTCTTCAAAGTTTATTGGTAAAGTAACTTCACTTCTAGCTCCACCTGCACAGCTTACTAAAAGTTTTCCTTCTTCCTCTGAATCTATGTTTAAAAGATATTTACCTTTTAATAAAGTTCCATCTAAAGCAATAGCTCCACCCATTCCAACTTCTTCATCAGTTGTAACTAAAAGTTCTATAGCAGGGTGTGCTATATCATTTGAAGCTAAAACAGCCATTCCATAAGCTACTGCTATACCATTATCTGCTCCTAATGTAGTTCCTGTAGCATATATATAATCTCCATCTACTCTAAGTTCAATAGGATCTTTTTCAAAATCATGTATAGTATCTTTATTTTTTTCACATACCATATCCATATGACCTTGTATTATTACTCCTGGTGCATTTTCATATCCTAGAGTTGCAGGTTTTCTTATTATTACATTTAATGATTCATCTTGTATTGTTTCAAGTCCTAAACTTTTTCCAAAGTTAACTAGGAAATCACTTATTCCCTTTTCATTACCTGATCCTCTTGGAATTTGTGATATTTCTTCAAAATATTTTAAAACACTTTGTGGTTCTAAACCTTTTAATACATTCATTTTTTACCCATCCCTTCCTATTATTGTGGTAAAATATAATTAATTTAATAATTTATTCTATTATATCAAATATATCAAACTTTTAAAGCAATCACTAAACTATTTTAGTTTAAACAAAATGAGGTGGTTTTTATGCAAAAAACAAAAATGATATTTACAATTGGTCCTTCAAGTGATTCAGAAGAAATTTTAAGAGAGTTCATAAGAATTGGTATGAATGCAGCTAGATTAAACTTCTCACATGGAGACCATGCAAGTCATAAAGAAAAAATAGAACTTATTAAGAGACTTAGAAAAGAAGAAAAATCAGCTACAGCTATCTTATTAGACATTAAGGGTCCTAAAATAAGAACACATAATTTTAAAAATGGCGAAGCTGAATTAAAAAATGGTGATGAATTCACATTCTCTTGCGGAGATGAAATATTAGGTGATAACACTAAATGTTCAATCTCTTATAAAGAACTATATGAAGACATAAAACCTGGTGGATCAATACTTGTTGATGATGGACTTTTAGAATTTAAAGTAAAGGAAGTCCGTGGAACTGATATAATATGTGAAGTTATTGAAGGAGGTACTATAAAAGACCATAAAGGTGTAAATGTACCTAATGTACCAATCAAACTCCCTGCAGTAACTGAAAAGGATAGATCTGACTTAATATTTGGTTGCGAAATGGAAGTAGACTTTGTAGCAGCTTCTTTCATAAGAAAACCTGAGGATGTACTTGAAGTTAGAGAAATTCTAGACTCTCATGGTGGAAAAGATATAAAAATAATATCAAAAATAGAAAGCCAAGAAGGTGTAGATAATATAAAAGAAATAATTAAAGTTACTGATGGTGTAATGGTTGCTAGAGGTGATATGGGAGTAGAAATTCCTATAGAAAATGTACCTATAATTCAAAAAAATATAATTAAGAAATGTAATCAAGCAGGAAAAATAGTTATAACGGCAACTCAAATGTTAGATTCTATGATAAGAAATCCAAGACCTACTAGAGCTGAAGCTTCTGACGTATGTAATGCCATATTTGATGGTACAGATGCCATAATGCTTAGTGGAGAAAGTGCTTCTGGTAGCTTCCCTATAGAGGCAGCAATGACAATGTCTAGAATAGCAAAAAAAGCAGAAGCTAACTTAGACTATAATTATCTTTTAAGAAGATTAAAGGATCCAAATCCAAATCCAGATGCCTTTGCAGATGCCATAAGTTATTCAGCATCAAAAACAGCTAGCAAATTTCCTACAAAAGCTATAGTAGCAGCCACTCAGACTGGTTCAACTGCTAAGATATTATCAAAATATAAACCTAGCTGTCCAATAATAGCTATTACTCCATATGAAAAAGTTAGAAGAAGCCTAGCTTTAAACTTTGGAATAATTTCTAAGAAATGTGCTTATTTTAATAGTACAGATGAGATCATAGAGGAAGCTAGAAAAGTAGCTAAAGAATTCCAAATAGCTGAAACTGGAGATAATATAATGGTAGCTGCTGGATTCCCAACATCAATAACTGGTGGAACAAACATGCTAAAAATTGAAAAAATATAATTTAATATAAAAAAGGGCTATATCAAAATATAATAATAAAACTTACAAACATATTCCGAGAATTACTAGATTTCGCTAAGAATTTATAATCATTACTTCGAAAATATCACTAAAGCTTTGAAACTTGCTACGCTTCGAACAGTCTCAGCTTTTTAACGTGATATTTTCTACGTAATAATTTAAATTCTAAAGCTCATCTAGATATTCTCTTCATACTGTTTGTAAGTTTTATAAAAAGCTATTTTGATACACGCCCTTTTCTAATCTATAAAGCCTATAAATTCTTAATGAAATCTATTATTTAATTAAATCTATAGTTTTTATTTTTAAGAACTATAGATTTAATCCTTTAAATAAGTCAGCTAATGAATAACCTTCTTCTTCATCATTATACTGCATATATTCATTTGAAGTTTCTACAGCATCTTTTATACTTAAGCTCATTTTCTTCTTTTCATCATCTATATTTAAGATTTTAACCTTAACTTCTTGACCTAATTCTAAAATATCTGATGGCTTAGCTATATTTTCATCAGTAATTTCTGAAATATGAACTAATCCTTCTATTCCTGGTAATACTTCAACAAAAGCTCCAACCTTTATAAAATTAGTTACTTTTCCTGAAACAACATCACCAACTTTTAATCCTTCTAATGTTTCCCATGGATTTTTAATAACATCTTTTAATGAAAGTGCTATTCTCTCTCTATCCATATCCACTTCTGATACAAATACTTCTACTTCATCTCCAACTGATACAACCTCTTCTGGCTTATGAACTCTTGACCATGACATATCACTTAAGTGAACTAATCCTTCTACTCCACCAATATCAACAAAAGCACCAAACTTAGCTAATCTAGTTACTTTTCCTTTTCTTTTTTCTCCTTCTTTAATTGAAGACCAAAGAGCTTTCTTTTCATTATTTCTTATTTCTTCATCTATTACTCTTCTTGAAACAACAACTTTTCTATTCTCTTTATTAAATTCTATAACTCTAACTTCTAAAGTTTTTCCTACTAATTCTTCTAAATTCTCTATTCTTCTTCCTGCACATTGAGAAGCTGGCATAAATACTCTAAGACCATTAAAATCTCCTACTATTCCACCTTTAACAACTTCTTTTAAAGAAACTTTTATTGATTTTTCTTCTTCAAATGCTTCTTTTAAATCATCCCAAACCTTTATTGCATCTGCTCTTTTCTTTGATAGAAGAACATTTCCTTCTCCATCATCTCCACTTAATACCATTACAAATATATCATCATCTACATTTATTGAATTTATATCAAAATTCTTATCATTTGAAATTTCATTTCTTGGTACCACACCATCTGCAAAATGACCAATGTTAACTATTATTTCATCATTCTTTACGCTTATAACTTTCCCTTTAACTATTTCACCTTTATGAAAATGCTTTAACTCAAAGCTATCCATTAATTCTGACATTGTAAGATTTTCACTCATATTTACATCTCCTTTATTTAAGGCTTACTTTATAAAATATTTTACATAACTATATGTTATAAAACAAGTAGGCATATAGCTTATTGTAGTTTTATATAAATAAAAAATTACCTAATAACATATTGCCATTAGGTAATTAAACAATTTAATCTTCAATTGAAACTAATTCATAACCAACTTCTTCTAAAGCATCTCTTAAAGTATCTTCATCAACTTCAGTATCAACAACAGCTCTGCCAACTTCTACTTCTAAAACATCTACTCCATCAACGTCTAATAAAGCTGCTTCAACGTGTCTAACACAATTTGAACATGACATTCCATCAATCTCTAAAATAAGTTTGCTCATAAAAAAAATCTCTCCTTAAAATTTTAATTTATATTATTTATTTTAATTTTATATAATAATTCATAAATATTAACCCTTAAGTTTTTAATATCTATGATTTTTAGCTAATCTCTAGTAAATACCCATGTATCTCCTTCAGAAAGCCTCTCATTAAATTCATATCCATCTAAATCAAAGTTTTTTATGTCTTCTGATTTAGTAATCCTATTCTTCGTTATGTATCTAACCATTTGTCCTCTTGCCTTCTTAGCATACACCGTAACAACCTTATATTCAATACCTTTTCTTTCTTTAAATACAGGGGTTATAACTCTAACTTTTTTCTCAATTTTCTTTATAGACTTATAATACTCATTAGAAGCTAAATTTATAATAACTTTTTCCTTGTGATTTTCTAAATCTTTTAAAACAGCTTCCATTATTTTATTTCCCCAAAAGTCATAAAGATTTTTAGAGCCATCAATTGAAATTTTTGTTCCCATTTCTAATCTATATGCCTTTGTTCCATCTAAAGGCTTTAATGCCCCATAAAGTCCTGATAATATTCTTAAAGAGTCATTACAAAATTCTAAATCTTCTTTAGTAAAATCATCTGCATCTAGCCCTCTATAGGCTTCCCCTTTAAAAGATAATACAAAGGGTTTTTCATCACCATAGTAAATTGTATTCCAATCTTGAATTTTGGTGAATGTTTGCACTCCTAAATCTTCACTTATTTTCATAAGTGGGCATAAATCTTGAATTTCTAATTCCTTTAAATTATTCATGATTACTTCAGCTTCACTGATAAAAATAGGTTTGCTTGTTTCTATATCTAAATTTGGTTTTGTTAAATCTAAAGTTTTTGCAGGTGATAATAAAGCTATCACAAGTATCACCTCTTTCTAATTTTATTAAAAACATTATATAATAAAATAATTTTATTTAAAACTACCCTAAACATATTATTATAGAATTATTTAAATATACTTAATAATAATACTTTCAGAAGATTCAATCAATATATTTATAAAAAAAATTAAGGCCAAAAGACCTTAATTATTTTTATATAGACTGTTATAACAGTGATTTATTATATCACTTCTTTTTATTATTCCTATAAATATCCCATTATCATCAACAACTGGTACAAAGTTTTGAGAGATTGCTAATGATATTAAACTTTCCATATTTTCATTAATACAAACACTTTTGTGTTTAACTCTTCTTGGTATTTCCTTTACACTAACTGTGTTAGTATTTTTAAAATTAAGCTCTGGATTTCTTTTTAAAGTCCAAAGTAAGTCCCCTTCTGTTAATGTACCCACATATTTTCCTGTTTTATCTATAAGTGGAATAGCTGTATATCCATGATGCTCCATTCTTTCGATAACTTGTCTCATTGTTGCATCAGTATATTCATATGCTACTTCACTTTTTGGTGTTAGAAAAAAAGCAATATTCATAATATATCAGTTCCCCTAATTTTTTATAGTAATTGTTATACTTTTATTTTATCATATATATGTTTTTTTAAGTGACAATCTATTGTCATTTAGCTAACTTTTTAAATTTATAGTCAAGATCAATGTATTCTGTGTCATTTATTAAAGAGTTTGTAGATTCATAAACTAAATTACCTGATAAGGTCTTTTTTAGTACAACCTCTTGTCTAACATTTCTATTGCATTTTGGACATTTTCCTATTGATACAAATCTCCAACTAAATAATCTAAAAGGATGGTCCATTTCAACTTTAATATTACATTTAGGGCATTTGAATTCTACATCTTCACACTCTAAATTATAATTCTTTAAATCTTTAACCCTTATAGAAGGCATATTGTAGACATCTTCTACTATATACTCTTTTACCTTTTTACCATTATATAATCTTTTAAAAACCTCTGCCGTATAAACAGCATCATTTAGTGCATCATGTAGTTTACTTTTATCCATTTTTATCTTTAACTCTTCTAAAGCATGTTTTAAGCTTAAAGATTTTTTATGCGCTAATATCTTTGTGCAATATTTTTGTATATCAATATATTTTTTTATCCAACTTATATTCTTATATGAATGATACTTAGCATTATTAACTATGTGAACAATGTCATCAGTAGCCCAAGAACAAAGTATATCATCTTCCCCAATAAAATCTTTAAGGTTGTCCATGGCATCTTCGAATTTAATTCCATCTTTTAAATGATCTTCAGTTATTCCTGTTATATCTATTATCTTTGGATTTAAAACCTTAAATACTGATGGTTTAATATATGTCTTAAACTCATCAACCTCTTGCATGAACTTATTTAATTTTATAGCCCCAATCTCTATTATTTCATTATAGGAATCTAATTCCTTTAAATCTTTCTGCTCATTATAAATATTAGGATAAAATTTTGTAATATTTTGCATATTATTAAATTCTAGGTCTATTATTACATACCCCATTCTCTACATCCTCTCACTATCTATATCCATATATAATTATGCCATGAATTTTGGATTTTTTCATTAAAATTGATTTATTATTTACTTACTACTTTTTCTAATAATAAATCTTAATTATCCTATCTAATAACTTTTATTTTATTTAGTTAATTCCTAATTTTCAATAGACAAAACTTAACTTTTATTTAAATAAAAAAGGGGGCTGTATCAAAATATAACAATAAAAGTTATTTTGATACATGCCCTTTTAATTTCTAAAACTTAGTCCAAAGTTCTAATGCTCTATTAACTAAGCTTTCATGTCTATCTTTTAATGAATCCATGTTCCAATCAGATAATTCTAAAACTTCTTTAGTTATAGCGAAATCACTTTTCTTACTTAAGTATTGTTCAACTTTTTCAGCAAATGGTTTATTGTTAGCTCTAGTATTTTTAGCTCCTGTTATTATAACTAAGTTACCAAACTTATTAGCCCAGTTTCTTCTTTGATCAGCTGAGAAGTTATCTTTCCAATAAGCTTCTTTAGCATTTCTAGGAAGAACATGCTCTATCATAATCTTATCGCTATAATCTAAAACTTCATTAGCTCTCTTTTCCATATCAAGTCTTACGAAGATATACTTAGGTATCATCATTCTACCCTTACTATAGAAATCTATATCATTTAAAGCATTTTCAAAGTATGCAGTTGTTCTCTCTAAGTCATATAAGAAAACTGGTGCTTCTTTTATTTCTTCTAAAGAATCTTTTTCTTCTATAGCTTCTAAAATTCCATAAACTCTATTTAATCTATCAGCAAATGAATTTCCGTTTACCCAATCAATAACAAGTCTTTTTTCTAAAACTTTAACAAATTCTAAAACTAACTTATCATCATTGAATTTCTCAGCAAATCTAATAACTGCTGCCATCCAATCATCATATGGTAAGAACTCTCTCATTATGTTTATTAAATTTTTATAATAAGATTTTTCTTCCTCTGATACCCCTTCAAGATTACCGTCTATTATATACTTGTCATATAAAGCTTTTACAGCAGTTAAATGATTTACAAAGTTAACTCCTAGATATTCTGGTTCATTTCTAAATATCTTTTTGCTAAACTCTTCATATACGCTTTCTTCAACTTTATTTTTAAGCTTCATTGTTCTCATGAAACCTATGATTTGATCTAGTTTTTCCTTACCTAAATCTTGTTCATGACTTTCCCAAATATCAGTGTACTCTTTTCTTATTTCAGGGTTCATAACTCTTAAGTTTTCACTTTTTAAAAGATCTGAATCTGTTAAAGGTAATCCTCTTGCATTTATTACATTGAATAATCTAAATGCTGAAGTGAATGATTCTGTTGTTATTACAACTAGTACAACTTTTTGAAGTAAGTAAACTATAAACTCATTTAACTTTTCTTCTAAAAGTTCTCCATTTTCATTAAAGAAACTATCTCTAAATACTTCTATTGCATTAACCATATTTTGTTTAGCTTCTGAAAGTTCTTCCATGTCTAAATCTTTAACTAATTCTGTTCCACCATTAGTTAATATGTACTTTTTAAAGAACTCTTCTTCTTTTCCTCTAGCCTTAACTCTTATGCTCTCTTTAATTCCCATAAGAACATTTGGCTTTTGATATATTAAATCAGATAATACTTTTTTATACTCTTCATTATCTATTAAATCTCTTATTGCAGCAATTAACATGATTATAGATGTAAGTCTTTGTTGTCCATCTATTACATCATATATTCCACAGCCATCATCCTTATATTCCTTAGAACATAAAACAATACTTCCTAAGAAATATGGCTCATATTGATCAAATTCTTTATTTCCTCTTGCTTTATTTAGTTCTACTGACTCCCAAATATCCTCAACTAATTGTTTTAAATTTTCTTTAGTCCAAGAATATGCTCTTTGATAATCTGGGATTTCAAATAAGAACTTATTACTTAATAAATCCTTTATGTAATATTCTTTTGCTTTTACCTTTTCTGTAAACAAAATATACATGCCTCCTAATTTTTTGCTATTTATTCTAAGTCCTCTTTTACTAATAACTCTACTCATGAAAAAAAGCCATTTAAGGCTTTTTCACTAAATACATCATTTGTTTATTATATCAAAATTAATTTAATTTGTCTAAAATTAAGTTATTTTGCTGTTTATATAGAGAAGTATACTTTTATTCAATATCTATTCCAGCCATCTTCATTAAATATCTAGCATTTCTTGTTTGTGAAACACCTTTTCTTAAAATATAATCAAACTTTAATTTATTATCCTCATAATATTCTCTAAAATTATAATTTTGTATAGTAGAATCTTTTTTCTCCATATCGCAAAGTTCAAAATCATGAGTTGAAACTAATCCTAAGGTGTTTCCTTCTAAAAGCTGATTTATTAATATCTCCGCTCCCTCATGTCTATCTAAGGAGTTTGTTCCTTTAAATATTTCATCTAACAAAAATAAAATCTTTTCTCCTCTTTTTACACCCTCAACTATAATCTTTATTCTAAGTATCTCTGCATAAAATGAAGATATACTCTCTTCAAGATTATCTCCAGTTCTCATACAGGTATAAACTTTTAATATTGGAGCTTCAAAACTTTCTCCTTTTACAGGAAGTCCTAGATAAGCTAATATACAGTTAAATCCAACAGTTCTTAAAAATGTACTCTTACCAGACATATTAGATCCTGTTATTAAGATTACTCTCTTATCCTTATTAATATCAAAACTGTTTCCAACGCCTTTTTCTCCTAACATAGGATGACTAAGATTTTTTCCCTTTAAAGTATAGTCATCATTTATTTTTGGTGTAGCCCATCCATGATTATTGTAAGTAAATCCAGCTAAAGAAACTAAAGCCTCAAAATCACCTAAAGAAATCATCCATTTATAAAACTCATCTTTATTAGAACTCTTCCACTTTTCAAGCTTTGATAGAATTTGATAATCCCAAAGTAAATAACAGTTTAATAAAAGATAAAAGGCATTTCCCCTATCATAAAGCCAGCTAGTTATTTTTTCTAAGCTTTTAAGCTCCTTACTAGCACTTTTACCATTCATGTCTAAATTACTTTTTATACCTTGTATTATATTAGACTGGAAATTCTCTTTTTCTATTAACTCTAAAGCCTCTACATAGGTTTTTATTCTATATTTTAAATCTTCAAATATATTTAATCCTTTAATAACTTCCTTATTGCCAAGCTTCAAAATACCATAACTTATAACAAGAGAAATTAATAGTATTTGCCATGAAATAACATTCATACCAACTAAAATAGTAATTCCAATATTTGTTACTGGCATTATTATTCTAAGAATATTTAATAAAGGTGATATGGATTTACTGTCTTCTTTTAACCATTCTCCTAAATACTTCTCTTTTTTTCCTTTTTTATCTTTTAATGAAGCTATAAATTCATGTCTAAAATCTACTTTTTTAGAAAGCTCCTTTAAAGCTTCCTGTCTTAATAAAATTTCTTCTTTATTTGGAAGTTCTTCTAACTTTAATAAATGGCTTAATTTCTCTCTTCCATAGACAGTACCAGTTTCATTTATCCATTGAAATAAAGAGTTTTTCCCAAATATATCTAAGTCATTTATAAAAGGATGCTTATTATCTAAATATTCTTCTCCTAAATCATTAAATTCTCTCCACTTTCCCTCTAACCTAAGAATCTCTTTTTTATTAACCTCTATAAGAGCTTCTCTTTTACTTATTTTATTCACTATACCTTCATGAACCTTTGCTAAATATAAAAATAATATAGAATTTAGCAAAAATAATATGATCCCAAAGCTTATTGAGCCTATGCTATAAGCGTAGTAAATAAAAAATAAAATACTTAAAGAAACTACTAATCTTAATGCGCTGATTATATTATAGTCTCTCTTTAATCTCTTTAAAGCACTTGAATACTCTTCTATTCTTTTTTCATAAATATCTTTTCTATTCTCCATATTTATCCTCTCAAAACACTTTTTTAATATTATACCATAGTTAACATATTTTAATGCAAGACTCTCCCTTAAACTATGACACTTTCTAAATTTATATGAAAAAATGATTTAAATCTCTTATAAATAAAGTCTATATAACAATAAACAAAGTCTATATAAAAATTAAAAATATACTTAAATTAAGCTTTAAAATTAAAATAAAAAGGCCATATCAAAACCTAATAATAAAATTAATTTTGATATGGCCTATTTTTCTTATATTTTTGTATTTCTAAAATTTTATCTCAAACAATTAACTTATTTTTTTATTAAATTTGATTTTTCTACTTTTCTCCCATGCCATTCATAATTTCTCTGATTTGAGTTTTAAGTATATCTGATTTTCCTCCAAATATAGCTTGAATATTTTCTCCAACTTGCATTACCCCAGCTGCTCCAAGCTCTTTTAATCTTTCTTTATTAACTTTGCTTGAATCATTCACTGTAACTCTTAATCTAGTTATACAAGCATCTAATTTATTTATATTGCCTGCACCACCTAAAGCTATTAAAATTTCAGCAGCTAAGTCATCATTTACAGTTTGGTTATCCATATCATCAAATATATCATCATCTTCTCTACCTGGAGTTTTAAGATCAAATTTTCTAATAAAGAATCTAAATAAGAAATAGTAAATTACAGCAAAGCCTAATCCTACAAGTATTACTAACCACCATCTAGTTCTATTTGGAATTACTCCTAATAGTATAAAGTCTAAAAGTCCACCTGAGAAAGTCATACCTATTTTAACATTTAATAATTGCATTATCATAAAGGATAACCCTGCTAATACACAGTGGATTGCAAATAATACTGGCGCAACAAATAAGAATGCAAACTCTAAAGGCTCAGTAATTCCTGTTAAGAAGGAAGTTAAGGCAGCTGAGAATAAAATACCTGAAGCTATTTTCTTTTTACCTGGTTTAGCTTCATGATACATTGCTAAGGCTGCTGCTGGCAATCCAAACATCATAAATGGGAACTTACCAGTCATAAAGGTACCTGCTGTAAATGGAACTCCATCTCTTAATTGGGCAAAGAATATTTGATTATCTCCCATTATTAATTGACCTGCTTTATTTGTGTATTCTCCAAATTGGAACCAGAATGGATTATACCAAATATGATGTAATCCAAATGGAATTAATGCTCTTTCTATTATTCCAAATAATAAAGCTGATAGGGTTTGATTAGCACTTATCATATTTTGTGAGAAGTATAATAGGGCACCTTGTATTGGAGGCCATACAAATACCATTATTCCTCCAAGAATTAAGGCAGAAATAGCAGTTATTATTGGGACAAATCTTTTACCTGCAAAGAATCCTAAGTATGAAGGTAATTCTATCTTATAGAACCTTTTATATAAAGCTGCGGCTATAACTCCCATAATAATTCCACCAAATACTCCAGTTTGAAGTGTTGGTATTCCAAGAACTGTGGCATACATACCATTTTTAGTACCAGCAACTATGTCGGCAGTTATTCCTCCACCAATTCCCATTGTTACATTAAGTATTAAAAAACCAACTATTGCTGCAAGACCTGCAACACCGTCTCCTTCTGATAATCCTACAGCTACCCCAACTGCGAATAACAATGCTAAGTTTGAAAATATTATATTACCTGCATCAGACATTATTGTAGCTATTAATTGAAACCACCCTGCATTTAACGCTGGCACTAAGCTTAAAAACTGAGGATCTTGAAACATTGATCCAAATCCAAGTAATAAACCTGCTGCTGGTAATAAAGCAACTGGTAACATCAAAGCTTTACCTATTCTTTGTAAAACTCCAAAAGCTTTCTTCATCTTAATCTCTCCTTTTAAATGATTTCTTTCTTTATAATTCCTAAAATACACAAAAAATAAAGACTTAAATTTATTATTCCTATAAAACACCTATTTTATTATTAATAGGTATTAGAATAATAAATCTAAGTCTTGCCTTCTAACTAAGTAACAATACTAAGTATTCTCTTTTATTTTTGTGATGATAATGCATTATATATTTTTGAAAGATTTTCTTTCATAGCATCTATATAACTTATACCATCTTCATTGCTTTCTAGAGTATATATTTTTTCAATTTTTCCACCAACTTCATTAGCTAAAGTTTGAGAAATTTTTTCACTTGCTAACTCAGGCATAAAAATTGTTTTTATATCATTTTTCTTACAGAACTCAACTATCTCTTGCATTTTTTGAGGAGTTATTTCTCCCTCTCCAAATAAGTTTTCTACACTAACTTGTTTTAATCCAAATTCTCTGCATAAGTATCCAAAAGCAGCATGACCAGTAACAAAGTCCTTATTAGCTAATCCATTAAACTTTTCTTTGTACTCATTTGCTAAAGAATCTAATTTCTCTGAAAACTTTTTAAAGTTTTCTTCGTAATAACTTTTATTATCTGAATCAACCTCAACTAAAGCATCTTTTATGTTTTGAGCTTCTATTTTAGCTCCATCTAAGCTTAACCAAAGATGAGGATCTACCTTATCTCCTTCTTTTAATACTTCAGCCCCTTTAGAAGCTTCAACCACTTTTACATCTTTATTTTCTATTGTATTAAGAACTTGCTCTTTCCAGTGTTCCATACCTAATCCATTATAAACAAAAACCTTCGCCTTATTTAACTCTAATAAATCTTGAGTTTTTGGTTCAAAATCATGTGGCTCTGTTCCATTTGGAACCATAGTCTTAACATTTACCTTATCTCCACCAACTATTTCAGTAAACTCTCTTAAAGGTTCAATACTTACAGTGACATCAACTTTACCGTTATCCTTTTTATTTTCTGCTGTCTTAGCACTTTGACACCCAACAAAAAAAGCAGCCATTGTTACTCCTAAAAAAATCGATACTAATTTCTTTCTCATACTTCCTCCTGTTTGCAAATGATTCGCATTATTATAATATAAACTTTATATTACTTTTCTATTATTGTCAATATTTATAATAAAACTATCATAAAAATAAAAAAGGCCTAATCAAAATATATTATAAATAAAACTTATAAACATATTCCTAGAATTACTAGGTATAGCTAATAATTGTTTGTAAGTTATATAAATTTATTTTGATATAAGCCCTTCATTTTAAATTAAAGCTCTATTATATTTACTTTTTCTTTATCTTTAAGAATATTTATTTCTCTTTTTTGGCATGTAAATAAAATTATTTGATTTTTATAAACTCTCTTATATATTATGTCTAACATAGTTTTTAATCTATTATCATCATACTGAGTAAAACTTTCATCTAATATTATTGGAACTTTTTTATCTTCAAATATTATGTCGATTATACCAAGTCTCAATGCTAAATATATTTGGTCATATGTTCCACTACTTAAATAAGAAGCATCCATAATTTTATTACTTTTTGTATCCTTAACAACTAAGTTATAATCTTCTGATACTCTCAAATCTTTATAAGCACCCTTAGTTACATCTTTAAAGATATCCTCTACCTTTTTATTTATAACAGGTCCAAAACTTTTTTGAAGTTCCTTAAAGGCTTTTTCCATGTAGTTTGTTGCAATCTCAACCCCCTTAAGTTTTTTCTCTAAGGACTTAATCCTTTCCTTAACTTCCGCTATCTCTTCATCTATTAAAAATAAACTTCTACAGGTTAACTCTTTGCTACTAATTAAATATTCTACATCCTTTATTTCTTTTTCAATATTTAACAAGTCATTATTTTTTAATTTTATTTCATTTAAGATTTCTTCTTCACTATTATAAACTTCATTTTTAATCTCTGATTCCTCATATGAAAGTCCATTTTTAACTTCTAAAATATCTCTTCCCTTAAGTAATAGATTGCAATTTTCCTCTACACTATTTAACTTATTTTTTAAGCCTTCCTTATATTCTATTTTAGCTTCTATTTCTTCTAATCTAGAATATACTTCATCTAAAGGAATACCTTGTAGTGATGTATTTTCTAAATAAGCTTTTATTTTTCCTTCTATTTCTAATCTTCTATTATTTAATTGATTTAAGTCTTCCTTAACCTCATTAAATTCTGATTTTTTTCTTATTAATAAATCTTCCTGGCTTTTCTTTTCCCTTGAAAGTTCTAAGATTTCATCTATAGAACCTGCCCCTGTAACTCTTAGTAACTTATCTATAAATGCTTCATTACTTAATATTTTTTCCTTAGTTTCATCTTCTTTTAATAAAATCAAACTTTTCTCTTTTTCCTTAATTTCTACATAGAGAATATCTAACTCTTTTTTAATAAATCTATAATCCTCTAAAGTTTCTTTAATAGAATACTCATCTTTTACCTTAAGGAATTGTTTATATTCATCAATTTTACTTTTTAATACTTCTATTTCTTTTTTCTCATTTATAAGCTCATCTATTTCATTTATTCTTTTACTTATATTATTTTTTTCTTTTTTATTTAAGCTACTTTTAGCTAGTAAAAATATAAATAATAACATGCCTAAAATTGAAAGTGCTAAGGTTATTATATTTTCGCTCTTGAAATAGGATATAAATAAGAAAGCACATAATAAAATACTTATTACTTCCCCAACTCTAAAGAGAAAAATTTTTCTTGAAAAACTTTTACTTTCCTCTTCAATAATATTCTTCTCGTCTTTTAAGTTTGCATTTATTGAAGGATATATTTTTTCATTATTATATTTTTCTAAATCCTTTTCTATTTGTAACACCAAATTATCATTTAATTTTAAAGCATTTAAATGACTTAAAAAATCATCTTTCTTTTCATTTAGCTGATAAAGCTCTTCCTTTACCTTTTGAATAACCTTATAGTTTTCTCTTAATCTATCATCTTCAATTCTAAGCTCTATTAATTTAGTTTCTAAATTATTTGATATTTCATTTAAAATTCCATAACTCTTTAATTTTTCATTGTACTCATAAATAGATTCTTTTAGCTTATCTATTTTATCTTCTTTTTCTTTTAGTGATTCTTTTAGAAACTCATAATTTTTAAACTCATCTCTTAAGTTATTTAACTTTTTTAAATCACAGATAGCTTGTACATCTTTTAACTCTTCTAATAAATCTTTTAATTCCTCTTCTAATTTTTCTTTTTTATTTAAATACTCATTTATATTTTCATACTCATTTTTCAATTCTGATTTTTTTAAATTTCTCTTATGTAATTCTAATTCTTCTATTTTTAAATTTAAATAAGTTCTTTTTTCTTTTAATTCCTTTAAGTAAAGCTCATTCTCTATATTTTCCTCATGAATTTTTACTCTTTTATATCTTTCTTCTAAAAGCTCACTTTCTTTAATTCTTAATAAATCAAGTTTTCCTGTTTTTCTTGAATTAGTTAAGGACTTTTTATTTTCCTCTAAATTATTTTTTATTTTTTTATAAGAAACCTCATCAGCTCCACATTCTAAGATATTAATAATTTTATTTAATACATCATCCTGCTTGGAACTCTCTACAGTACACCCCATTTGACTTATAAATAGAGTATTCTTAAATCCCTCGCTAGAAAGATTAAATACATCCTTACCAGGTTCTTGCCATGAGTATTTATTTATCTTTTCTCCAGTTATATTATTTAATATATTTCCCTCATCATATTTTTTTGTTTTACCAAAACTTCTATCTATTAAAATTTCTTCACCATTATCCTCTACAAGTAACTCTCCTGAAAAACTTCCTTCCCCTAATGGTGTGTACTTTGCTCTATCTGATAAAGTTTTTTTGCCTCTTTTATTATCAACTCCATATAACATTACCTTTATGAAAGATTGTAATGTACTTTTTCCACTTTCATTTTCACCATATATTATGTTTAATCCATCTTTTAATTCTATTTCTTTATTTTTTAATTTTCCAAAGGACTTCACATTTATTTTCTTAATTATCATTTAAATTCACTTCTCCATCTAAAATACTCTCCATACCAATTCTAAAAGCTATATCTAGTATCTCTTCATCCTCTTCATTAGATTCTAAAGCATCCTTGATTAAAGAACAAAAAATACCCTTAATTGAATACTCATTGCTCATTTCATCAATATCTATTTTTATTCTAGTAGAATTTACAACCTTACAGTAAAAGAATTTATCTCTAATTAAGTTTTCTATTAAATCACTATCTATTTTAAAAGACTCTTCTATATTCCCTTTTAAGATGATTTTAAATAGATTTTTTTCTCTTGATTCTTTTGAAATAGTATTAAGTATCTTATCTATAACCTCTTCTTTAGTTTTACAATTTGATATATCAATTTCCTTAAGAAAATACTCTCTTTTATTAGTCTTTATAAAATCTAGATCTACAACTCCAAGGGATACCTCTCCTAATATTATTCCTTTATCTCCTTCTTCATCAAATCCTCTTCCCTCTGGACATCCTGAATATGCATAATAGGTATTACCGATTCTTTTTATTCCTGAAAATTTATGAATATGTCCTAAAGCAATATAATCCATCTTACTCTCTTCTATTTCCTTAAATAATAAGGGATTATACTCGCCTGTTTCATTATTCCCTAAATCACCATGTAAAACCATTATTTTTACTAAATCCTTATCCTCTTCTTTTGGAGTAAACTCCTTAAGCTTTGACTCTTTTATATATTTTTCCTTAAAGGATGCTCCATAAACAACAGTATTTAATTCAGGTATTTCTACTCTTTCAATTTCATCCTTAAATATATGAACATTTCCCCCTAAGTTAACCATATTATAAAAAGATTTTTTATTATATGGGTCATGATTTCCTGCTGAAATAAATACTCTTATATTATGTTTTTTAAGTTTATCCATTTGATCCTTTATAAAAGTAAGAGTACTCTTTTCTATAGTATCATTGTCAAAAAGGTCTCCCGCTAAAAGAACTAAATCAACTTTTTCATCAATTCCTCTATTTATTATTTTACTAAAGCTTTCTCTTAACTCAGCTCTCCTCATTGTACCAATTTCCTTTGGTAACTCTTTAAAAGGAGTATCAAAATGAATATCACTACAATGCAATATTTTTACCTTTTTCACCAATATGACACCTCTCTTATTCCAATTTATTCTAATTTTATCATAGAGATTGTCAAAAAAAAAGACTACATAGAGGATATAAATCCTCTATGTAATCTTTTTTGCGGTAGAAGTTTAAGCATCATGTTTTGGCGGTTTACCCTCCATAACACTTTCTCCTGTTATAAATTTTTAGAGTCATAATATAGGATTTTTATAATGGTTATTTAATAATCATTATAATTATTCCTATTTTTTTAATGAATCTTTTTTCTTTAATTCAGTATTAGCGAAAGGTTTGTTATTTTATTTGACTTTCGTAAGCTTCTACCATTCTTTTTACCATTTCGCCGCCTACGGAACCACATTGTCTTGAACTTAGGTCTCCATTGTAATCTGAGAATGGTACACCTAATTCTCTAGCTACCTCGTTTTTGAATTTACTTAATCCATTTTTTGCTTCTGGAACTAATGATTTTGACATTTCTAATTCCTCCTTTGGCTTTGGTAATTTGTAAGCTTGAAATTTGTTTATCTCTTGCTTACACTATTATATTAACCATAATTCAGATTATAAACCTATGAAATAGAAGGATTATTAACCATGTTATTCCAGAAAAAATCTATTTTTTATTTTTCTTTTTTAATATTACACCTGCACCTAATAATAACATACCTATTTGTGACATAGCTTCTGCACCTATAGGAGATCCTGTGTTAGGAAGTTTATTTTCTTTTTTAGAAACTTCCTCAATGTTATTTTGTTCATTATTTTTTTCATTCACTTCTTTAGATTTACTATCTTCTTTAACTAAAGTATTATCTTCATTTGAATTATTTTCTTTATTATTTTTTTGTTTTTCTATGTTTTCCTCTACTTTAGTCACGTCTTTTTTACTTTCTTCATTAACTTCTTGATTCTTATTATTTTTATTATTAATAGAATCTAAGTTTATATTTTTCTCATTTTCTTTAGATGTATTATTATCTGAAAGTAAATCTTTTTCATTTATTGATGCTATATTAGTATATTTTCCGTCTTCTGATGTAGGTATTTTTAATTCTCCTGAATTAACTAAATCTCTAACCTTTTTATAGTTTTCTGAATTTGGATCTATTCCTAATAGACACCAATTATTTTGTTTTTTTGCATTTATAAGGCCATTTTTAACATTTTTAATATAGTCTATAGCTAAATTTCTTATTGTTCCTTCTTCTTCTCCATAAGCTGTCTTAGAATCCCAAAGTTTTTTAAATTCTTTTCCTTCAAAGATTCCTCCTTTTCCTTGTAATTGTCCAAGTCTATATGAATTCATTCCTAATTTTAAAACATCTGTATCCTTAAGTTCTCTTCCATCTTTATACTTAACATCTTTAATCCTATTACCTTCTTTTTCTCGTAAATCAATTTTGTAAGTTATTCCTCCAAACATATCATTAGTACTATACTTTGACGCTCTTCTTTTAGGATTAAAACTTGGAGTAATATCTCCTGGATTTAATGTATTAAAATAGCCAGCTGCCCATTCCATATATTTTTTTAAGTCTTTTCCAGTTACTTCATAAACGCTTATTTCTCCACCAGTATATCTATAGTTATAAGCTATATCTTTCTTCTTTATATCACCTACATTTAACTTAGCCTTATCATTATCTATAGATAAAGCTATTACATCTGCTTTACTATAATATTTTCCTACTTCATGAAAGAAATCAATTAATGGAGTATCTTCTATATGTATAGTAGGTATTCCTTTTATGTAATCTTCATCTACCATGTTAACCCCTTCAAGTCTTCCAATAACTGAGTTAGCATCTTTACGCAATTCTTCATGGAAAGGTTTTAATAGATTTTCTATTTCTTTATCTGATTCTACATTAGCTACTGAGATAGTATCTGCATTTTTATTTTTAAGTACATTTTTTCCATTTTCTTTTTTAAATGTTAAATCTATTTTTGATACAGCTTGTCCATACTTTCCTGGCTCAGTTATAATAACTCCATTTACAACCTCATTTTTAACTAACTTATGCATATGTCCTCCTACAATTGCTGTAAGCTCTGGACATTGATTAGCAATATCTGTAACACCTGTATTGGAAATAGCATTTTCATTATCTAATCCCATATGCATAACTCCAATCATGGCATCAACTTTTCCATCTAATTCTTTTATAATCTTTTTTGTTTCTTTAACTGGATCTCTAAATTCAATTCCTTTTATATTATATGGTTTTTCAAACTCTTTTATCATTGGAGTATCCATACCTATAATACCTATCTTTATACCATCTCTTTCTATAATGGTATATCCATCCATAAATCTTGTTCCATCATCATTATAGATATTACCAGCTAATACCTTTCCTTCAAATTGACTTGTTACATGTTTAAGCACATCTAATCCAAAATTAAATTCATGGTTTCCCATTTCCCAAACATCATATTTCATCTTATTCATACCTAAAACCATAGGTTGGTGAGGTCCTTTATTAAAAGTTTCAACAAAGTTATCTTGAATTGAATCACCTGCATCCACAAGAATTAAATTTGGATTTTCATTTCTCTCCTTTTTAACAATTGTTGATATTTGTGATAAACTTCCTGATTTATTCTCAGTATCTGATGAATATTCCCAAGGAACAAATCTTCCATGTATATCTGAGGTTCCTAAGATGGTAACCTTAGTTTCATTAGAAATCTCTTCCCCCTTAACAACCTTACCATTAAAAAAACAAAAATTTAATGATAAGAACATCATTGTAGCTACACTTAATGGTTTAATTAGTTTTCTCACTATTTTTCATCCCCCTAAATTTTAAACTTTACCTTTAACATTATACATTGTTCTGAAATTGTTTACAATATTTATATATAATTTACATGTTTTCAGAATATAATCTTTCATTTAAAATTAAGCAAAAAAAAATCAGTGAATTAATTCACTGATTTTTTGGCAGGGGCAGTAGGACTTGAACCCACAACCAATGGTTTTGGAGACCACTACTCTACCAATTGAGCCATACCCCTATAATATTATGTTATTTATTGTGTTAATTGGCAGGGGCAGTAGGACTCGAACCCACAACCAATGGTTTTGGAGACCACTACTCTACCAATTGAGCCATACCCCTGAACACAGAATTTATTATATATTAAAAATAAACTTAACGCAAGAGTTTTTTATGTAATTTTTTATTTTTAATAAAAAGTCTATATTAATCCCCTAATAAAACAATATAATATTTGATAATAAAAAAATATATTTAGCTAAATTTAAAGTAATTATTTCATCATTTCACTATTATCTTCATCAATTAAAATAAAGCATATATAATATAAATTTAAAAAATCAATATTATATATGCTCTATACTTATGTGTTTATAATAGTTTACTATGCTAATTTAAATCCTGACTCTTTTAATTTCTTTTTAATATTTTCAACATCTATGCTTTTAACTCTAACTATAACCTCTTTAACATCAGTTAAACTCTTTGTATCTACAATAACTATGCTTAATATATCTCCACCTTCTTCAGATATTGTCTTAGTTATTTTTGATAATTGTCCTGGAACATCATAAGATCTTATTACTATTCTTTCCCCTTTATTAAGTCCAAAGGCATTGTTAAATTCTCTAAAAACTGCCTTATGAGTTAATATTCCTTTGAAATTATCAAATTCATCTACAACAGCCACAAAAGAAATTCTCATTCTTTCTAACATGGATACTGCCTTTTCTATATGTTCTGATTTATTTATTATAGGAACCTCTGTTTTTAATATTTCACCTACAGTAATATTATTTAACACTTCATCTTTGCTTAAATTATGTTTAAAGTAATATTTATAGATAGAGCTTTTAGCCACTGCGCCCCTAAACTTATCTCCATCTACTACAGGAATTGATAAAAACTTATTATCCTCCATGATTTTTAGTGCATCTTTAAGTTTAGTATTAGAATCAACTAAATCTAGATTTTCTTTCTTTGTCATAATAGCTTTTACTAACATACAAATCCCCCCAATTCCTAAATTTACATACTATATACTATTATTATACTATTATATTATTACATAGTTATCCAATTATATTAAATTTATCAAAGTATTAATTAAAGATACTTTTCCCCTTTTATTGTTAATATTATAATAATTTTATAGGTATATGTTTTATTAAATATTAGGAGAATTTTTAACTATTTAAGAAACATAATAAAACTTTAAATACCTTATTAAATCTACTCTCTCTTTTCTTTTTCTTTAAATTTGGATAGAATGATTAAAGAGTGTTAATTTGAAAGGAGTTCTTTATGGAATTTATAGTAGATAGTGTAGATAAAACTATGCATATTGGAAGACAACTTGGTTCTCTTGTAAATAAAGGAGATATTCTTTGTTTAACTGGAGACTTAGGAACTGGTAAAACTCATATAAGTAAAGGAATTGCAGAAGGATTAGGAATTGACGAGCATATAACTAGTCCAACTTTTAATATAGTTAATGAATATCATAGCGGAAGATTAACTCTTTATCATTTTGATGTTTATAGAGTTAATGATCCAGATGAAATTGAAGCAATTGGCTTTGATGAATATATCTTTGGTGATGGAGTAAGCTTAATTGAATGGGCTAATTACATAGAAGAACTTATTCCTGAAGAGTATATACATATAAAAATAGAAAAATTACCTGATATGGGTGAAAATTTTAGAAAAATAAGTATTAATGGTTATGGTAATAGATATAACTACATAAAGGAGATAAAAGAATGTTAGTATTAGCTATTGATTCATCTTCTAGCACAGCTACTTGCGCTCTTGTTAGTGAAAAAGGAGTTCTAGGAGAAATAAACTTAAATGATAAAAAACAACATTCCGTTTTATTAATGGACTTAATAGATGATTTACTTAAGTATAATAATCTAAAGATTAAGGATTTAGACGGATTTGCTATTAGTGAAGGTCCTGGTTCATTTACTGGACTTAGAATTGGTATGGCAACTGTTAAAGGATTAAGTTTTGGAAGTAAAAAACCTTCTGTTTGCGTTTCTTCCCTTGATGCTTTAGCTTATAATATTTCAGGATTTAATGGAATAATCTGTCCTATTATAGATGCTCTTAGAGGAAATGTATATGCTTCTCTATATAAAAAAGAAGGAGATGAGCTAGTATCTCTTAGTGAAAAAGAATGCATTTCTTTAACTGACTTAATTGAAAAAATAAAAGAAAAAAATGAGGATGTTATCTTTGTGGGAGATGGAATAAGCAAACACAAGGAAGCTTTAAAAGAAGCTCTTCCTAATGGCTCTTTTGCACCTAGTCATTCATCTTATCCAAGAGCAGCATCAGTTGGAGAATTAGGCTTAAGATTATTAGAGTCAGGAGTTTCTCATGATTTAAATACATATGCTCCTATATACTTAAGAAAATCTCAAGCTGAAAGAGAATATGAAGAAAGAATGAGATTAAAATAATGAATTCATATAAAATAGAACTTATGAATTCTTCCCATGTTAAGGGCGTTTTTGAAGTAAGTAAACTTAGTCTTGCAGAATCTTGGAATATGGATTCTATAGAAAAAGAACTTTCTAATAAACTAGCAAAATATCTTGTTGCTTTACATGGAGACAAGGTTATTGGTTTTGTTGGAATGTGGATTGTTTTTCATGAGGGAGATATAACTAACGTAGCAGTTCATCCTGAATATAGAAAACAAGGAGTTGGAAATCTTTTAATAGATAATCTAATTACTTTATGTAAAGAAAATAATATAAATTCTCTTACACTAGAAGTTAGAGAGTCTAATATCCCTGCTCAATCCCTTTACAAAAAGCATGGATTTAAAGAAGAAGGGATAAGAAAAAACTTCTACAATAATCCAAAAGAAAATGCCATAATAATGTGGAGACATGATATTTAGAATATATTTTTAATTAGTATTTATTTTTAGCTAAATCTTTAACACTAATATAAAATAATAGGGACTATATCATTTTGATATAGTCCCTTTCTATTATCCTAAATTTTCTTTCATTTGTTTTGGTTTATCTAGCATAGGTTCAACCTTAAATATTGATACAGAAACCTTTTTATATAAAGCATATGTTATTCCACAAACCAATATAGATTTTATTCCGTTAAATGGAATTAATCCAACTGTTACATATTGCATTAACTCTGTTTTTGACATAGCCATACCGTATGCTGGAAGCAATAAATAAACATTAGCTAATATTCCTACCACTTCTATACATAAAACTCCTAGTACCATTCCTAAAATAGCAGTTTTCTTAGTTTTATTTTTCTTATAAACTAATGCTGCTGGCCATACTAAAGCCACTCCAACTAAGAAGTTAGCAAGCTCACCTACAAATCCTGTTCCAGTTCCCTTTACTATTAATATTAATAAATTTTTCATAAGTTCTATTATTACCCCTGCTAATGGACCAAAGGCAAAGGCTCCCATAAGTGCAGGCACATCGCTTAAATCAATCTTAAGCCATGGAAATATGGGTATTACTGGAAAGTCAATATACATAAGTATTACTGCAATTGCAGATAAAAGTGATAATTTAATGAATCTGTTTGTGTTTAAGGTTTTTGTTTTCATTTTGTCCCCTCCCAAAAGTTACTTCCTCTGGGGCTATTAAGTCTTTAATGATTTTTTTCAAATAAAAAAGCCCTGATACATATACTTATATCAGGGCATATAGATTCAGAATTTAAATCATTAAACACTCATCTTCTTTCATCCAGACTATACTGTCGGCCTCGGAATTTCACCGAATCATGCTAAAAACTAGCTCGCGGGCTTTACCGCCGGTGGGGACTTACACCCCGCCCTGAAGACTTTTTATTTCATTTGTTATAATTTTAACTCTTTTTTATATAAATTTCAATATATTAAATATTTTTATCTACTAAAATTTTCACTTATTTTAATTAATTTTCTAACTTAACCTTCTTTTTTCATTGATAATGAAATTCTCTTTCTTTTCAAATCAACATCTAATATTTTAACTTCTACTACATCGCCAACCTTAACTATATCAAGTGGATGTTTAACAAATCTATCTGCCATTTGGCTCTTATGAACTAATCCATCTTGGTGAACTCCAATATCTACAAAAGCACCAAAATCAGATACATTTCTAACTGTCCCCATTAAAATCATACCTGGTTTTAAATCTTTCATTTCTATTACGCCAGACTTAAATATTGGTTTAGGTAATTCCTCTCTTGGATCTCTTCCAGGCTTTTTAATTTCCTTTATAATATCATTAAGTGTTGGTTCTCCAACTTCTAATTCTTTTGCTAAGTTAGAAATTCCTTTTGCTTTTACTCTCTCATCTATATCTACTAATTTGCCATTTTTTAAATCTTCTTCTGTATATCCTAAAGTTTTTATAAGTTCCTTAGCTACTTTATATGACTCTGGATGAACTGAAGTATTATCTAAAGCTTCTTTGCTTTCCATAACTCTTAAGAATCCTGCACATTGTTCATAAGCTTTTTGTCCTAATCTTTTAACTTTTAAAAGCTCTTTTCTACTTTTAAACTTACCATTTTCTTCTCTATAATCAACAATATTTTTAGCTATTGAAGCATTTATACCTGAAATATAACTTAATAATGATGGAGTTGCTATATTTAAATCTACTCCTACATTATTAACACAATCCTCAACTATCCCTGCTAAGGATTCATCAAGTTTTTTCTGAGTTACATCATGTTGATATTGTCCTACTCCTATAGCCTTAGGATCTATTTTAACAAGCTCAGCTAATGGATCTTGAAGTCTTCTTCCTATAGAAATTGCTCCTCTTACAGTTACATCTAAGTCTGGATATTCCTTATTTGCAAGTTCTGATGCTGAATAAACAGAAGCTCCTGCCTCAGAAACTATAACATAGAATAACTCTTTTCCTGTTTCATCTTTTATTTCCTTAAGCATCTTTGCAATTACTTCTTCTGATTCTCTTGAAGCTGTTCCATTTCCTAAAGAAATAACTTGAACTCCATGTTTTTTAATAAGTTTTTTAAGTGTACTTATTGTTTCATCAATTCTATTTTGAGGGGCTGTTGGATAAACAGTTGTATTCTCAACAAATTTTCCTGTTTCATCTAAGATTGCTACCTTACATCCTGTTCTAAACCCTGGGTCAAATCCCATTACAACTTTTCCCTTAATAGGAGCTTGCATTAAGAGAGCTTTTAAATTAGCCTTAAATATATCAATAGCTCCCTCTTCCCCCTTAGAGGTTAATTCACTTCTTATTTCCCTTTCTATTGAAGGATATATAAGTCTTTTAAAGGAATCCTTAATGCTTTCTTCTAAATACTTATCAGTAATTTTATTTCCCTTTAAAACTTTCTTATTTAAATAATCTATAATTTTATCATCATTACAAGTTACTTTAACAGAAAGAATTTTTTCTTTTTCTCCTCTATTTATAGCTAATATTCTATGAGATGGAATTGTTCTAACAGGTTCCTTATAATCATAATACATTTCATAAGGTGTTTGTTCTTCACTGCTTCCTTTTACCTGAATTATGCCATCCTTTTGAACAAAATTTCTAATCCATTTTCTATAATCAGCATTATCAGATATTATTTCACTTATAATATCCATAGCCCCTTGAAGAGCTTCCTCTTCATTTTTAACACCTTTTTCTTCATTAATATATTTATTAGCCTCTTCTACTATATCACCATTAAACTCTCCTGATAGAATAAGCTCTGCTAATGGTTTTAATCCCTTTTCAATAGCCATAGTAGCTCTTGTTCTCTTTTTAGCTTTAAAAGGTCTATATATATCTTCAACCTCAGTAAGAGTAGTAGCTTTCTCAATTTTTAATTTTAATTCTGGAGTTAATTTTTCTTGCTCCTCTATTATTCTTAAAACATCTTCTTTTCTACTTTCTAAATTTCTTAGATATGTTAATCTCTCATTAAATTTTCTTAGAACCTCATCTGTTAATCCACCAGTTCTTTCTTTTCTATATCTAGCTATGAAAGGTACTGTATTTCCTTCATCTAACATCTCTATAACACTTGTTACCTGTTTTAATGAAATACCAAGTTCCTTTGATAAAATATGATTTATATTGTCCATAATGTCCTCCTATGTTTTATCTATTAATTTAATATTAATAGTAATTTTTTGAATAAACATAATTTAAATCTCATACTTTTAATTATAACCTAATTATTTATGGAGGATAATATGAAAAAATTATATATAGCCACAATAAATATACTTCTTTGTACATTTATTTTGCTTATACAACTCTCTCTAGTTTATAAAAATAGGCTTGCTCCCTTTGAAAGAGAAGGTGTTTTAAAGAATATAGAATACTTAACCTCTGATGAATTAGAAGGAAGACTTTGCGGAAATGAAGGTAATTACTTAGCTCAAGAATTCATTGAAAATTCTTTTATTAAATCAAACATAAAAAAACTTAATTCTAGTTATCTTCAAGATTTCAATGTAAAAGCCCCTATTTTAGTTGAAGGAGAGCCTTATTTAAAAGTTTACGATAAAAATAATAAGTTAGTATCTTCATATAAATATGGAGTAGATTTTAAGGAAGCCTTTATAAACTTTAGGGTAAATCATATAACTTTTGATAATACAAATGAATTTAAAGTTCTTCCTACAATAATGAAAGGAACTTCTTCATCTAATAACAGTATTGTATTTCTTGCCTCTCCAGTAGATTCTTTTAATTTTAGAAGCTCTTTTATTGAGGATACCCCTTGTGACTTATATGTGGTAGTAGCTCCAAATCTTATAAAAGAACTAGAGACATATTTAAATAAAGGTTATAAAATAGACTGTTTTATCCCCTATGAGGTTAAAGAAAAAGTTGTTAATAATGTTACTGGAATTATAAAAGGTAAAAATCCATTTTTGCCTCCTTTAGTCTTAACAGCTCATTTTGATCATATGGGAAAAGGACTTTCTGGCGAAATTTATAGAGGTGCTTTAGATAATGCTTCTGGTGCTTCATTTTTATTAGAATTAAGTTCTTTCCTAGCTTCTCTTCCTCAACCATCAAGGGATATAATAATAGTCTCTCTAAATGCTGAAGAATTCGGATTACTAGGTTCTAAAAATTTTGCTAAAGAAAATAAAAACTTATTAAAAAATGCTACAGTTATTAACTTTGATATGATTGGAAGTGATAAAGATATCCCACTCACATTTATGGCAGGAGAAGATACTTGCTTACACAGTGATTTACTAGATAGGCTTTGTGAAATTTGTAATGAAAAGAACATAACTAATATTATAGAAAATAAAGATTCCTCTGACCACGCAAGCTTTATTAAAGAAGGTTTTGATGCAATAACAATAAATGATGGTGATGTAACAAAAATTCACACTCCAGAAGATAAAATTGAATATATAAGTCCTACAGCCATAGATAGAAGTTTCTCTGTGGTATGGAGCGAAATATTTGACTCAGCTTACTCATCCTCTGGATTATTCTTATTAGACTCAAAAGTTCTTATATTACTAATATTATCAGCTTTAATTTGTTTAATATTAAAGTTAAAAAGTTAAATTATATAATTAAAAAAGATAAAATTAAAAAGTGATTATACAAAAATAACTTATAAATAGTATTAAGAGAATATTTAAATAAAAATTAGAATTTAAGCCCTTATATAGAAAAGTTAATCTAAAAAACTAAATATTAAGCTAGCTGCTTAATAGTTTTTAAGATGTTTTCAAAGTAATTACTTAAAATTCTTAGTTTAATTCATTAATTCTCATAATCTATTTATAAGTTTTTTATATAGTCACCTTTTTATGAATTTAAATAGGCAATTATAAAATTATCTATATCTCCATCCATTACTCCGTTAACATTAGATGTCTCAACATTAGTTCTATGATCCTTAACCATTGAATATGGATGGAAAACATAACTTCTTATCTGACTTCCCCATCCCATATCTTTTAATTCACCTGTTAAATCCTCTATTTTTTCCTTATGAGCTCTCTCTTTAAGTTCTATAAGTTTAGACTTTAACATTCCCATGGCAGTATCTCTATTAGAAAACTGGCTTCTCTCATTTTGGCATTGAACTACTATTCCAGTTGGAATATGAGTAATTCTTACTGCTGACTCAGTTTTATTTACATGCTGACCACCAGCTCCACCTGCTCTATAAGTGTCTATTCTTAAGTCTACAGGATTTATTTCTATATCTTGATCTGATGTTAACTCTGGTAAAACTTCTACTGAAGCAAAGGAAGTTTGTCTTTTACCATTAGCATTAAAAGGTGATATTCTAACTAATCTGTGAATACCCTTTTCAGCCTTTAAATATCCATAAGCAAATTCACCTTTAACTTTTAAAGTAACACTTTTTACTCCTGCTTCATCTCCAGGTAAATAATCAATAGTTTCTAAGGAATATCCCTTCTTTTCACACCATCTTGTGTACATTTTAAGAAGCATTTCTGTCCAATCATTAGCATCGCTTCCCCCAACACCTGTATGAAGTGTTAATATGGCATCATTTCTATCATATTCCCCAGAAAGAATTGTCTCTATTTTTAATGTATCTATCTCTTTACTTAAAGCCTTAACTTCGCTTATTATCTCCTTAGCTGTTTCTTCATCATTTTCTTCCATAAGCTCTTTTAATACTTCTACATCATCTATTCTTTCATTTAAATTTTTAAACTTATCAATTTTATCTTTTACTCTTTTTGCTTCTTGGGTTACTTCTTGGGCCTTTTGGACATCATCCCAAAATCCCGCCTCTTGCATCTTAAGCTCTAATTCTGCACTCTTCTTCTCTAAAGATGCTAAGTCAAAGTGAAGCCCCCATTTCCTTTAAATTATTTTTTAGTTCATGTAACTTTGATAATTGATTTTCAAGTTCCATAATCATAAAAACTTCACCCCTAGCTTTAATTATTTTGATATTATAAAGTATATCATTTTATAGCTATTTAAAACAATAAAATCATATTTAGTAAAAATCTAAATATAATCTTAAAGTTCATAAAAATATTTTTTTAAAAATTGAATATCAGTAGAAGTTCAAGTCATTCCAATATTATGTGTACAATTCATAGCATTTTATCTATTAATAAAATTATGCAAAAAAGCCTCTGCAAATAATGCAAAGGCTTTTAATTATATTAAACTACTTCTCTTCCACAACATGATTTATATTTTTTTCCACTTCCACATGGACATAAATCATTTCTACCTACTTTAGGCTCTTTTTTAACTGGTTTTTTCTTTACTTCTTGAGAGTCTCCACCATGACTTGCTCCTGTTTCCTTAGCAACTCTCTCTCTTTGTGGTTTTTCAGCTTCAACTTTTACATGGAATAAGTATCTTACTGTATCTATTTTAATGTTATTTATCATTTCATCAAACATAGCACTACCTTCCATTTGGTAAGCTTGAGTTGGATCTTGTTGTTTGTAAGCTCTTAATCCAATACCTTGTTTTAAATGATCCATATCATCTATGTGATCCATCCACTTAGTATCAACAACTCTTAAGATTATAACTCTTTCAATTTCTCTCATTTGTTCTGAGCCAACGAACTCTTCTTTTTCCTTATAGATTTCTCTAGCACATTCAATGAATTTTCTAGTAATTTCTTCATTTGAAGAAGTTTTTAATTCTTCTACAGTGAATTTACCATGTGGTAACATTATATCTTCTAAGTATTTTATTAAATCTCCAAGTTCTTTTTCAAAATCATCTTCATCAATATTTCCTAAGTGAGCTTGAACAGCACTAGTTACAACATCTTCAATCATAGCTTGAACGCTGTCTTCTAAGTTTTCACCCTCTAAAACTTGTGATCTTTGCTTATAGATAACTTCTCTTTGTTTATTCATAACATCATCGTATCCTAATAATGTTTTTCTTATATCAAAGTTGTTACCTTCTACTTTCTTTTGAGCATTTTCTATTGATTTAGTAACCATTTTACTTTCAATAGCCTCAGTTTCTTCTAGTCCTAATCTATCAACAACAGATTGAAGTTTTTCTGAGCCAAATATTCTCATTAAATCATCCTCTAAAGATATATAGAATCTTGAATGACCTTTATCTCCTTGACGACCAGAACGTCCTCTAAGCTGATTATCTATTCTTCTTGATTCGTGTCTTTCAGTACCTATGATTTTTAAACCACCAACTTCTAAAACACCTTCTCCAAGTTTAATATCAGTACCTCTACCAGCCATGTTAGTTGCAATTGTTATGTTCCCTAACTCACCTGCATGAGATACAATTTCAGCTTCTTGCTCATGATATCTAGCATTTAAAACCTTATGGGGAACACCTTTTTTCTTTAATAAAGATGAAAGATATTCTGATTTTTCTATACTAGTTGTACCAACTAAGACTGGTTGACCTGTCTTATGAGTTTCTATTATTTCTTCCACTATGGCATCATATTTTCCTTTAGCAGTTTTAAATACTAAATCTGAGTGGTCTTCCCTTTGAACTGGTCTATGAGTTGGAATAACAACAACGTCTAGTCCATATATTTCTCTAAACTCAGTTTCCTCAGTAAGTGCAGTACCTGTCATACCTGCTAATTTAGTGTACATTCTGAAATAGTTTTGGAATGTTATAGTTGCTAAAGTCTTAGATTCCCTTTGAACTTTAACACCTTCCTTAGCTTCAATAGCTTGGTGAAGACCATCTGAATATCTTCTACCTTCCATAAGTCTTCCTGTAAATTCATCGACTATAGCTATTTCATCATCTTTAACCATGTAATCTTTATCTCTCTTCATTACATAGTTAGCTTTTAAGGCTTGAGTAATATGGTGTTGTAATTCCATGTTATTAGCATCTGCGTAGTTTTCTATTCCAAAAGCCTTTTCTGCCTCTGCAACCCCTTTATCAGTAAGCATTGCAGCATGTGCTTTTTCATCTATTGTATAATCTTCTTCTTCTCTTAATTTCTTAACAAAGAAATCAGCTATCTTATAAAGATCTGTTGATTTACTTCCGGCACCTGAAATTATAAGAGGAGTTCTTGCTTCATCTATAAGAATTGAGTCAACCTCATCCACTATACAGTAGTGTAATGGTCTTTGAACTCTTTCTTCTTTATAAATAACCATGTTATCTCTTAAATAATCGAATCCAAACTCATTATTTGTTCCATAAGTTATATCTGCATTATATGCTTCTCTTCTTTGATCATTAGTTAATCCATGAACTATAACCCCAGTAGTTAATCCTAAGAATTCATATAATTGACCCATCCACTCTTTATCTCTTGTTGCAAGATAATCATTAACTGTAATTACATGAACACCTTTACCAGCTATAGCATTTAAATAAACAGGTAAAGTAGCAACTAATGTTTTACCTTCACCAGTTTTCATTTCTGCTATTCTTCCTTGGTGTAACACTGTACCCCCAATTAATTGCTCTCTATAGTGTTTCATTCCTAAAACTCTTGTTGATGCTTCTCTACAAACAGCAAAAGCTTCTGGAAGCATATCATCTAAGCTTTCTCCTTTAGCATATCTATCCTTAAATTCAAATGTTTTTTGCTTTAATTCTTCATCAGATAGTTTTTCCATTTCAGGCCCAAGCGAATCTATTTTGTCTACAATAGGTGTTATTCTTTTAACTTCTCTATCGCTATAACTTCCAAATATTTTATCAAATAATCCCATTATAATATCCCTCAATTCTACTTTCTTATATGCTTAATATTCTAATAATTATCTCATTATAACACATATATACATTATTCTAAATTTTCCAAAAAAATTATTTAAAATAATTCTCATTAGATTATACCATTTATAGTAACCTATTTTCAATAAATGTAATAATTTAGATAAAACTTTTACATAAAAATAAAAAGATGTAGGTAAAAACCTACATCTTTTTTTATATTTATTCTATTATTCTTCGCCTAATCCTGGTTCAATTAAACCATAATTACCATCTTTTCTTTTATAAACTACATTTAGTTGATTTGTCTCTGGATCTTGGAATACAAAGAAGTCATGTCCTATAAGCTCCATTTGTAAAACGGCTTCTTCAGCTCCCATTGGCTTAACATCAAATCTTTTAGTTTTTACTATTTTTGCTTCTTTTTCTTCTTTCATATCCTCTATTGGATCTATATGAGCAAATCTTAATGAATCATATCTATTTTTCTTTGATAATCTAGTTTTTTGTTTTCTTATTTGTCTTTCGATTTTTTCTTCAACTAAGTCTATTGACTTATACATATCGTCTGTAGATTCTTCACCTCTTAATAATATTCCATTAAAAGGAATCATAACTTCTATGATTTGTTTATTTTTCTCTACGCTTAAAGTGGCCTTTGCTTCAACTCCTGGTTCAAAATACTTGCTTAACTTGGATATTTTCTTTTCTACACAATCCTTTAAAGCATTTGTTAACTCTATATTCTTAGCATGTACTGTTACTTTCATATCGTCAGCCCCTTTCAAAAAAACAAGTAACCTTAAACAATGTAAAGGTTTAAATATTATACTATAATTGTACTCTGTTAAAGGATTTTATACAAGTTTTAATTATTTTAATTAACTTAATTTTTTATAATATAGATCTTAATTGTCTAATTAAATCTTCTCTTTACTTAATTTATTTATAACAGATGTAACTTGACAAAAAATAAAAAAGGACCATGAAAATCATAGTCCCTTTTTATAGCTAGTTGACCTGGTCTTTGACCCCACACTCGCCTACTGGAGCTTTCGCTACCCGGAGTTAACCTCTCACTACTAACCCTCTCAGCCTTTATTGGCTGGTAGGTCTTACTTCTAAGCCGCACCATGCTCATTAAAACTTTGTTTAACTTACGTGGATCGTTTCGCCTGCGACTGGCATCGACTTTCAACCACAAACCTAGCTACATTACTATTATATATTACTTTTAGCAATAGTCAATAAAAAAATTTTAATATCTTTAATTTTTTTTAGTTCTCTTACACAGGCCTTTAATGTAGAACCAGTAGTCATTACATCATCTAAAAGTATAATACTTTTTCCTTCTAAATTCTTATAACTTTTAAGATAAAAAGCATTTTGCACATTTTTTTCTCTTTCTTCTTTAGATAATGACTTTTGTTCTTTCACCTTATTTTTCTTTTTTAAAGTTTCTATGTATTTAATCCCCAAGCGCTTTCCTAATTCTTTTGATAAATATTCACATTGGTTAAATTCCTTCTTTCTAAGGGAATCCTTAGCTACGGGAACATATGTTATAAAATCAACATCTAAATTTGATTCTTTTATTTTCTCTTCTAGTAACATAGCTAATATTTCACCAGCATGAAAATCTCCTTTATATTTAAGTCTTAATATTAAATCCTTAACTATAAAAGAATAATAAGAACAGATTAACATTTCACATTCTTCAATAATCAGAGTTTCATTTAACTTTTGTATTTTACCTTTGCATTTATCACAAATTATTTTTTCTCCATCTTTATTGCATACATAACACTTTTCTTCTGTTGGATAAATAGCTTCTAAAAAACATTGAAATAAATAATCTACCTTATCTCTGACTCTCTCCATAAAGTTTTATTAAAGCCTCTTGCTAACCTCCTAGCAGTTTCTATGTTATCTCCCTCTTCATTACTTAATAATATTACTTCTCTTCCAGTGCATTTATCTTTGCATAAAGCTCCACAGGCAAATATTATTTTTTTGTAATCAACAATATCTTTTTCAAAAGAATAGATCACCATATCACATTCTGGAATAGAATCAAAATATTCATGTAATGAATCTGTTATAAAAATAATCCCTTCTTTTTTAAATCTACTTTCATTTACTATATTTAAAAAGGAATTCTTTTTATCTTCTTTTACTATTTTAACCTTATTTTCTAAATTTAAATCCTCAGTATAATATTCATAAATTTTATTTAAGTTAAATTTATTTGGAACATATACAACCAAGATTCTCTTTTCTCTTATAAACCATTCAATATAATCATATAAGGTATAAGGCATTGAAGTTTCTAAATTAACTCTAGTTGTTATTAGTCTCGGCTCTAAGAAATGTGTTTTTCTTTGATTATTTAATATTTCTATGTGCTTTATATTATTAAATACCTTATCTACTGAACATATTACTATTTTCTTAGATAGGCGTTTTAAGTACATTAAATCCTCGTTGCATTCAATACTACTCTTATTTGAATATAGGCTTACATCATCATATATTATTAAATCAAAATTCTTTTTTATATTAAAAATATTATTAAAATTTACAAAATCAAAATTCATAGAATTTAATTGCTCATTCTTACAAACTTTTCTACTCTTACCTACATACAAAACTTTTTCATTATTTATTAAACAATCACCAATTAAACTTTCAATAAAGTTCAACTTTTGATAGGGCTCACATATTAAATTTATAAACCTATCATTGCTTTTTACATACCATTTCTTTAATATATGACTATATCTATTCTCAACCCTTAAATCATTGCCATATAAGCTCACTTTTAAATCCCCCTAATTTAATCTTGTTCAAAAACCTCATTAGATATTACTTCTTTTATTCTCCAATTTAAAGAGGAATAACGCTCCATACTCCTTGTATTATCAACCATATATTTTAATGCTTTAGGTATTCCAACTACTACAACCATTTCTTTTGCCCTAGTTATTCCTGTATATAATAAATTTCTATTCATAAGTAATGGTGCACCCATATATGCAGGTATTATTACTACAGGGAATTCACTTCCTTGACTTTTATGTATTGTGATTGCATAAGCTAAATCTAATTCATCTAAATACATAAAATCATAAATAACTCTTCTTTCATCATCAAAGATTATAGATAGTTTTTTCCCTTCTAAATCTATACTTTCTATAAATCCCATATCTCCATTAAATACACCCAAGCCTTCATGCTCACCTTTTCCAGCTATTCTGGTCCATTTTAGAGAGTAGTTATTCTTTATCTGCATAACCTTATCTCCCTCTCTAAATACCATACTTCTAAATTCTTTTTCTTTTTTATAAGGAGCCTTTGGGTTTAAGACATTTTGAATTCTTTCATTTAAATTTGTAACTCCTAATACACCCTTTTTCATAGGAACTAAAACCTGTATACTTTTTAACTTATCCCAATTTGAATTAAACTTAGGCAACCTAGTATTTATTAAATCTATAATAGTATTTAATATTCCCTCTTGAATATCATTTCTTATGAAGAAGAAATCAGTACCTTTTTCATTTAACTTAGGCATCTCACCTTTATTTATTTTATGTGCATTTACTACAATCATACTCTCTTTTCCTTGTCTAAATATTTCCTTTAGACGTACAACCTTTGTAAATCCACTCTCTATAAAATCATTTAATACATTTCCAGCTCCTACTGATGGAAGCTGATCAACATCTCCTACTATTATAAGCCTAGTACCTACCTTAATAGATTTAAGTAAAGCATTCATTAAAGTTATATCAATCATTGATGCCTCATCTATTATAACCACATCAGCCTTTAAGGAATGTTCCTCTGCATTGGTTACAAAAACACTTTCTTCCTTTTCAAAGACTCCCATGTCAAGCATTCTATGTATTGTGGTAGCTTCTTTTCCTGTAGACTCACTCATTCTTTTAGCCGCTCTTCCAGTAGGTGCTCCCAAAAGAACCTTCAAACCACAAGTTTCAAAAATTTCAATTATACACTTTATTATAGTGGTCTTTCCTGTTCCTGGTCCCCCAGTTATTATCTCTATTCCATTTTGAAAAGCACTTATTATAGCGTCTTTCTGTGATTCTGCAAAAGTTATATTATTTTTCTTTTCAAATTGAAGTATCAGGTGATCTACATCTACACTTATATCTTGGAAATTGCTTATAGCTAAAGTTAAAATCCTATTAGTTATTCCAAGCTCACAATAATAATTAGGTATTGTGAAAACACCTTCTTTATCATTAACTTTCTCTAACTTTATCTTTCTATCTAAAGCTGCATTTTTAATATTTTCTTCTATTATATCTCCACTTACAGTTAATACATTACTTGCTTCCTTTATAAGTTCATCCTTTGGCATAAAAGTATGCCCGTTAGCACAAAATTCATTTATTACGTATCTTATACCACTTTGAATTCTAAAAGGTGAATCAATTTCTATTCCTAAACTCCTAGCAATCTTATCAGAAGTCTTAAATCCTATTCCTGAAATTTCATCACAAAGTATATATGGATTATTTTTAACTGTATCAACTGAGCTAGCTCCATATTTTTTATAAATCTTCAAACATTGATTTACACTTAATCCATGGGTTTGCAAAAATATAGTTATATTTTTTAATTCTCTTTGTTCTCTATAAGACTCAATTATGGTCTCTAACTTCTTTTTACCTATTCCTTCTATTTCTTTTAATCTCTCAATATTATTATCTAAAATATTAAGAGTATCTTCTCCAAATTTATTTACAATTTTTTTTGCCGTAACAGGCCCTATCCCCTGTATTATCCCAGAAGATAAATATTTTTCTATTCCATCCTTTGAAGTAGGTAATATCTCTTCACATTCTTCTACCTTAAATTGTTTTCCAAACTGGGAATGGTTAACCCAACTTCCTGTAATTTTTAAATTTTGACCTTCTTTTACATGTGGTAAAACTCCCACTGCTGTATGAATAATATTATTTTCTCTAAATTTTATAACTGTATACCCTGTATCTGAGCTTTTAAATACTATACTCTCAACTATTCCATTTAATGCTTCCATATTACCTCCTAAAAGGTTTCTCTTGAATTGTTATTACTATTAATTATATCACAATTATTAAATTTAAATCATAGTGCTTATTTTGTTGACTTACACAAATTAAAATTTTAAGATTATTATGAGGAAGGTGATTCGTATGTTAATAAAAAACTGTAATATAGTATATTTAGATAAGATTGAAAAAGGAAATATACTTATAGAAAACGGAAAGATAAAGGCTATAAATCCTAAAGAAGAATGTGATTGTGAAGTAATTGACGGAGAAGGCTTATTCCTATCTCCAGGATTTATAGATGTTCATATACACGGTGCTGGTGGTCACGATACTATGGATGGTACTTACGAAGCTATAAATGAAATATCAAAGGTTATAGTTAAACATGGTACTACTTCATTTTTACCAACAACAATGACTGTAGCTGCTGAAGACGTATGCAAGTCAATGGAAGCTATTCATAAAGCAAAAACTGAAGGAACAGATGGAGCTAATGTTTTAGGTGCTCACTTAGAAGGTCCATTTATAAGCCCAAGTGCAATAGGTGCTCAAAATCCTGATTTCTTAATCCCTCCAACAAAAGAAAACTTCTATAAATTAGTTGGAGAACATGAAGATGATGTTGTTTCAATAACTCTTGCTCCTGAAGTAGAAGGCGCTAAAGAACTTACTAAATTCTTAAGTGAAAAAGGTATAGTTGTTTCAATGGGACATACTAAAGCTACTTATGAAGAAGCTATGGAAGGAATAAAGTGTGGATGCTCTCATGCCACTCATTTATTCAATGCAATGACTCCATTTACTCATAGAGAACCTGGAGTTGTAGGTGCTGTTTTTGATAGTGAAATAACTACTGAAACAATCTCAGATGGTATTCACATAGCATATCCAAGTTTAAGAGTTGCCTATAAACAAAAAGGAACAGATAAGGTTTTATTAATAACTGATGCTATGATGGCTTGCTGTATGCCTGATGGAATGTATTCATTAGGAGGACAAGATGTTGAAGTTAAAAATGGAGCTGCAAGATTATTGAGTGGTTCTTTAGCAGGATCAATTTTAACTTTAGATGTGGCAGTTAAAAATATATTTAAAAACACTAATTATCCACTTAATGAAGTTATAAAAATGGCTACTTATAATGGAGCTAAACACTGCAAAGTTGATGATAAAAAAGGATTAATTAAAGAAGGCTATGATGCTGACTTAATTCTTTTTGATGATAATATAGATATAAAATATGTAATAGTTAATGGAAAATTAGTTCATAAAGCTTAATATAAAAAAAGTACTTTGATTTTTCAAAGTGCTTTTTTATTTTATCTTAATTTTAAAATTACTAGTTCATCTTAAAATAATAAATTTATAGAAAAATAAAAAGCTTAGGATATAAAATCCTAAGCTTTTCTATATATTAAAGATATTTCTTTATTTCTTCAACTTTGTTTAAGTTTTCCCATGGAAGATCTAAATCTGTTCTTCCAAAGTGTCCATAAGCAGCTGTTTGTCTATATATAGGTCTTCTTAAATCTAAATCTCTTATTATAGCTCCTGGTCTTAAATCGAAAACTTTGTTTATTATATTAACTATTTCTTCGTCTGATATTTTTCCAGTTCCGAAAGTATCTACTATAATTGATACTGGCTTAGCAACCCCTATAGCATAAGCAACTTGAACTTCTAATTTATCTGCGATTCCTGCAGCAACTAAGTTTTTAGCTACCCATCTAGCAGCGTATGCAGCTGATCTATCAACTTTAGTTGGGTCTTTTCCTGAGAAAGCACCACCGCCGTGTCTTCCATATCCACCGTAAGTATCAACTATGATCTTTCTTCCTGTTAATCCAGCATCTCCTTGAGGTCCACCAATAACGAATCTTCCTGTTGGATTTATATAATACTTAGTATTTTCATCTAATAACTCTGCTGGTATAACAGCTTTTATAACATGTTCCATTAAATCAGCTTGTATTTGCTCTTGAGATACTTCTGGACCATGTTGTGTTGAAATTACTATTGCATCTATTCTAACTGGTTTGTCATTTTCATATTCAACAGTAACTTGTGTTTTTCCGTCTGGTCTTAAGTAAGGTAAAGTTCCGTTCTTTCTTACTTCTGTTAATCTTCTTGATAATCTATGAGCCATAGCTATTGGTGCTGGCATAAATTCTTCAGTTTCATTAGTAGCAAAACCAAACATCATTCCTTGGTCTCCTGCTCCAACTGCATCTATGTCAATTTTTTCTCCAGCTCTTGATTCTAAAGCTTCATCAACACCCATAGCGATATCTGATGATTGCTCATCTATTGTAGTCATAACTGAACAAGTTTCACAGTCGAAACCGTATTTAGCTCTATCATATCCTATGTTCTTTATAGTTTCTCTAGCTATTTTAGGGATATCAACATAACAATTAGTTGTTATTTCTCCCATTACCATTACTAATCCTGTAGTAACAGCTGTTTCACAAGCAACTCTTGCGTTTGGATCTTTTGCAAATATAGCATCTAAAACTGCATCTGAAATTTGGTCGCATATTTTATCTGGATGCCCTTCAGTAACTGATTCTGATGTAAATAATCTTCTCATGGCTAAGGCTATCTTACTATCATAATAAGATAGCTAATTCACCCCTTTCATTTTTATTTATTCCAACCCTGTTTATTTAAACAAATAACTTAATTTATCTTCCCACGATTCAAAATAATATCTTTAAAGCTTAATTAACAAACTTTATTTTAATGCGCGCCTTTAAAATATTTTTGTTAATAAAAAAATCTCTTCTCAAACCTTTAAAGATTTAAGAAGAGATTTTAGTTATACACTAAATTTATCTTCTCTCATCTTGTAAAGAATTTCTTTACCGGAATTGGCACCGTAGTGATTTCTCACTGGTTGCCGGGTTTCATAGGGCCTTTTTCCCTCCACCTCTCTGGATAAGAGTATATAAATACTAATTATTCTATTTTATTAAGATATTATTTTAATAAAGAGACACTTAATTAATAGTGTCTCTTTCTGGTGGTGGAAGAAGGATTCGAACCTTCGAAGTCGTCCGACAACAGATTTACAGTCTGCCCCCTTTGGCCACTCGGGAATTCCACCACATATGGAGCTGATGATCGGACTTGAACCGATAACCTGCTGATTACAAGTCAGCTGCTCTGCCAATTGAGCCACACCAGCATATCAATATTTTGTTTTTTATAAATGGTGGTGGAAGAAGGATTCGAACCTTCGAAGTCGTCCGACAACAGATTTACAGTCTGCCCCCTTTGGCCACTCGGGAATTCCACCACTTGTGGAGCTGATGATCGGACTTGAACCGATAACCTGCTGATTACAAGTCAGCTGCTCTGCCAATTGAGCCACACCAGCGCATTTATTATGTTTTAATGGTGGTCGCAACAGGGATCGAACCTGTGACCCCCTGCTTGTAAGGCAGGTGCTCTCCCAGCTGAGCTATGCGACCTTATTGGTGGTGGAAGAAGGATTCGAACCTTCGAAGTCGTCCGACAACAGATTTACAGTCTGCCCCCTTTGGCCACTCGGGAATTCCACCACTTATGGAGCTGATGATCGGACTTGAACCGATAACCTGCTGATTACAAGTCAGCTGCTCTGCCAATTGAGCCACACCAGCACATTTATTATTTTTCTCTGTCGTTTTGGCTCATCGCCAATCGACAAGACTTAGTATATATTGTTATGCTTTTTATTTCAAACTCAATTTTAGGCTATTTTCAAACATTATGTTAATCTATTTTTAAATTTCTCACAATTTCTTTATTTTACTTCTTTTTTCATTTATATTTTCTCTTCAATTAACTCAATATTTATGTATGGACTTAATATATCTTTCATTTCTTTATATTCTTTCTCTTCTAATTTATCCTTAAGTATTTTAAATATATCAATAGCAGCATCTAACTCATCATTTCTCTTAATATGCTCTAATAAAACTCCGTAATCAGTTAAAGATAAATTCTTAGCAATAGACATTAATTTAAACTTATCTGCTTTATTTATCTTTTTAGGAATTGAATATTTATCTACTTTAAATACTTCTTTGCTTTCTTTTGATGATTTCTCCTCAGCTACCTTTTCTTTAGACTTTTCATTTTTTTTGATATTTGTAGCATTTTCTTTAGACTTACCTTCTATTTCTATTTCTTTTTCTTCTTTTAATTGAGATTTATCTAAATCATTACTTTGCTTATTGTTATTCTCACTTATATTTTCTTTCTCTCTATCTTCTTTTAACTCTTTTTTATTGTTTTCTATAGCCTTTTGTCCATTTTCCTCTTCATTAATATTTAAAATTTCATTCTTTTGATTTTTTACACTCTCTGCTTTTAATTTAGCTTCTTCATAATTTAAGTTAATAAAATACGTCATTGCTCCCATTATTAATGTAGTAAAAAATAGTACTAAAAAACTTAAAAGCCCTTTATTCATAAGTATATTCACCTCCATTTTAATAATTACCACCTAAAATCTTTTTTATACTTCCATTTAATATTTCTAACACTTCCTTCATATAATTAATGAGGAGGTGAAGCCTTGAATAAAATAAAAACTTACTACAAAAATTATTTGGCATATTACGAGATTTCAAATTTTTTAAAAAATCATATAGATGAAAAAACCATTATAGTATGTATAGGAACTGATAAATGTATAGGTGATTGCTTAGGTCCATTAGTTGGTACCCTACTAAGAGAAAAATTCTTTCCTTTAAAAGTATTTGGTACACTTGATTCTCCTATACATGCTCTTAATCTTGATAAAAAAATAACTGAAATATTAAAAACTTATCCTGGTTATAAAATACTAGCCATAGATGCTTGCCTAGGAGATTCTAACTCTATCGGTGAAATTCATGCTAGAAATGAACCTATTCACCCTGGAAAGGGCGTTGGTAAATCCTTAAGAAGTGTTGGAGATATGTCTATAATAGCTATAGTTGATTCCTCCGAAAATATAGATCTATTTACAAGCAGACCAATTAGGTTAAGCTTTATATTAGATATGTCTAAAGTTATTGTAGATTCTTTAATTCACTCCTATTATTTAAAAAACAAAAAAAATTAACTATATATCTCTTAATATTAAGAGATATATAGTTAATTTTACTCATCAATTAATTTCACTTCTAAATCATCCATGCCTAAATTTAATTTTTCAAATGTTTTCAATACTTTACCTGTTCCTTCAGCTACGCATTTTACAGCATCATCAGCAACTCTAACCTTAACGCCTGTCCTTTGTTCAATAAACTTATCTAAGCCATTTAATAAAGCGCCTCCACCAGTCATAAGAATTCCTTCTTCTATTATATCAGCTGCTAACTCAGGTGGTGTTTTTTCAAGAACAGAGTGTACGGCTTCACCAATTATGCTAACATCATCTTTTAAAGCAATTCTAAGTTCTTCACTATCTACTGTTATTATTCCTGGTAAACCTGTAACTAGATTTCTTCCCTTTACTTCCATACTTTCTTTTCTATTACCTTCAACAGCTGTGGCAACATTTATTTTTAATTCCTCTGCTGTTCTCTCACCAATCATAAGTTTATATTTACTTCTAACAAATTTAATTATAGCTTCATCAAATCTATCTCCAGCTACTTTTACAGACTCCCTTATAACAATTCCGCCTAAGGATATTATAGCTATATCTGCAGTTCCTCCACCTATATCTACAACCATATGTCCACTAGCCTTTGATATATCTAATCCTGCTCCTATTGCAGCAGCTAAGGGTTCTTCTATAAGATATACGTTTTTAGCTCCTGAATTCTTTGCAGCGTCTGTAACTGCTCTTTTCTCAATCCCAGTCGCTTGGCAAGGTATACATATCATTACTTTAGGGGCAGATATTCTTCTATTTCCAACACCCTTCTTGATAAAATACTTTAACATAGCTTCTGTCATCTCGTAATCTGATATAACACCATTTCTCATAGGTCTTAATGCTACTATATTACCTGGTGTTCTTCCTATCATCTGTCTTGCAGCTTCTCCTACTGCTAGAACTTTGTTCTTATTTTTGTCTATGGCTACTACTGAGGGCTCTTTTAAGACTATACCTTTATCTTTCATATAGACAAGAACAGTTGCTGTTCCAAGGTCTATACCCATATCTGTACCTTTTCTCCAAAACCACATGTTTACAACTCCCTAATATATAATAATAATTATTAATTTCTATAAAAATATACATAAATACTAACTTTTATTATATAAGGAATATTTTCATCATTCAACAACTTTATATTTTAACTTAGTTGCCTTTCCACCTCTAATATGTCTTTCAGCTTTATTTAAATCTAATATACTTTTTGCTTCTTCAGCTATATCAGGATTTATCTTAGGCAATCTTTCAGTCATATCTTTATGTATAGTACTCTTGCTTACACCAAAAACTTTAGCTGTTTTTCTTATAGTAGCCCTTGAATAAATAATGTACTGAGCTACTTCTAAAACTCTCTCCTCAATATAATCTTTCAAGAACCTTACCTCCTTAAAAATATTCTTAAATTTTTAATCAGCTGCTTTTTTATAAGCAGCTGATTATGTATTAAATTATTCTTTTACAGGAATATCTTTTAAGTATTTTTGTGGATCTACTGGCTCCTTAGAATTTTCCATATGGAACATTAAATAATTTTCAGAAACTCTATCACTTGGACTACTTTGAATAGTTTTTCCAATCTTACCTATAGAATCTCCTTTTTTAACATTATCCCCTTCTTTAACTTTAATCTCTGGATCTAAGTTTCCATAAAAACCAACAATACCGTTTTGATGCTCTATTTTAACAAAGCAACCTTCTTTTGAATTTCCTTTTCCAGCCTCTACAACTTTACCATCACCAATTGCTAAAACTTCAGTTCCTTCAGCAGCTTCTATATCTATTCCTTTATAAACAGATGCACTTTGACCTGATTCATTTAATCTAGGTTCTAAGTTATATAATCTTGTTATAACTCCACCCTTAATTGGTGATGTAAAACTTTGACTTTGGCTTGAAGTTGCAACTGAATTATCAGCATTATTTGCTTCAGGTTTTACTTCTTCACCATTAGCTTCATTAGATGCAATCTCTTCTGAATCATTTGCTATATCTGTTTTTCCTTCAACTAGTTCAGCATCATCAAAAGTATTACCAGTTGTAGTGCTATTATCCTCTGTATTTTCTATAGTGTTTTCTGCTATATTTTCTTCTACTGTGTTATTTGCACTTTTATTTGCTACCACTACTCCAACTGTTGCTACTAAACATAGGCAAACAAATAAAACTACATAAAATCCATCCTTTTTAATAAATCTCTTAAATTGGTCTTTTTTATTCATTTTCAACACCTCCGTTTCTAATTCTGTCCATTTATCCTAAATTAATACACCTATATAAATCTTTTTTTATAAAAAAAGAACAAGCAAAATTTATTTGCTTGTTCTTCTTATTACTCTATTAAAATTTTATTACTTTCTTCAATTTTACTTCCTTTAAAATAATGTTCTAATATTTCATCATATTTACTGCCTTCCTTTGCCATTACATTAGCTCCCCATTGACTCATGCCAACACCATGTCCATATCCTAAACATTTTATTTTTATGTTGTCATCTAAAACTTCCAATGTAAAATTGGCAGAATTTAGTCCAAATATTTTTCTAAATTCCTTCCCCTTAATGGTAGCTTTCCCTATTTTTATGTCATTTACAGTTCCTCCTGTGTTCCTATTTAATATTTTAACTTCTTCAGTTATATTATTTCCTAAATCACTATTAGGAATAGATTTTTTAATTTTACTCTTAAAATCACTTATAGAAATACTGATTTCACTCTCATATTTAGGTGATATTTCTTCCCCTGGACTTTCAACTGACTTTAAGTAAGGTACATCTTCTGAAAATACAGCAACTGCATCCTCTGTATTTCCTGAACTTGTAGAAAAATATTGAGGATATTTTACTAACTGATCATTATATGATAGAACTTTCCCCTCTGTTTCTTTAACAACTTTTTTTAATTTTTTTAAATATTCATCCCCATCTTTACCCCAAGCTTTTTTCTTTTCATTAATATTTAAATATGCTTGACAATGAGTAGTATCACATATATTTCCTTCCTTTATATTGTTACATCCAGCAATTAATTTATTTATAACAAATGTCCTTGCTAAAATAGACTGAGCTTTCAATGCCTCTTCATGAAAAGTAGCTGGCATTTCACTTGAAACTACAGATAAGACATATTCCTCTAATGGTACTTTTTCCACTTTATTTTCTTTAGATATGTAAACTTCAACTTCCTTTAAGTTAACTACATCAACTAACTTTTTATTTTTAACTTTCTCTACTTTATTATTACTTTCAGCCATACTTGAACTAGATAAAAAACCAAAAAGTATTGGTATAAAAACTATACTCACTATAATTGTTACAATAAAAATTACTGATTCTAAAATTTTTCTATTTATCATAAATCCTCCTAAAACTTATTAATACAGTTTATGTATATGCTAAGTTTTCTAAAACTCGAACTTATAATAAAATTATTTAAAGTAAAAAAAGTCAACAGCACTGCTGTTGACTTATATTCTACTTATGTCAGCACCTAAGGCCCTGAACTTATTTTCTATTTCAACATAACCTCTATCTATATGATATATATCAGTAACTATTGTCTCTCCCTTTGCTACAAGTCCAGCTAAAATCAAAGCAGCTCCTGCCCTTAAATCAGTTGCCTTAACTTCACATCCAGTGAGGTTATCTACTCCTTCAATTAAAGCCGTTCTTCCTTCTACTTGTATGTTTGCACCCATACGTCTTAATTCATCTACATTCATAAATCTATTCTCAAAAACACTTTCAGTTATGATACTACTTCCTTTTTCTATGCTCAATAAACTCATCATTTGTGATTGCATATCAGTAGGATATCCTGGATAGGGCATTGTTTTTATATTAATTGGCTTTATTTCTTTATTGCCTTTTACTATTATACTATTTTCATCATTATGGACGTCAAAAAACTCTGTTCCAGCTTCTTTTAACTTAGATATTATAGCTGAACAATGATCTTTATTTACTCCATTTATTTTTATTTCTGATCCTGTTATTGCTGCTGCAACCATAAATGTTCCAGCTTCTATTCTATCATATATAGGAGTGTACTCAGTTGAAGTTAATGAATCCACACCTTCTATTATTATTTTACCTGGTTTTTCAATATAAATTTTAGCTCCCATAGAATTTAAAAAATTAATTAAATCAGTTATTTCTGGCTCCTGAGCTGCATTTTCAATTACTGTAGTCCCTTTAGCCATAGTTGCTGCCATCATTATATTCTCTGTTGCTCCAACTGATGGAAAGTCTAAATATATTTTACTTCCAATTAATTTTTTTGCCTTTATACATACAAATCCATTGCCACAATTACTATCTTCAGCGCCTAATGCTCTAAGCCCTTTCAAATGTAATTCTATAGGCCTAGAACCTATATTACATCCACCTGGCCTAGCTAATTTAAACTCTCCATATTTAGCTATCATTGGCCCCATTATTAAAAATGAAGCTCTCATTTTTTTAACTAAATCCTCACTTGGAATTAACGGATCTTTATTTAATGGTGGTACAATTAATTTATTTTCTTTCTTATCTATTTTCAAATCATATCCTAATTGCTCCATAACATTACAAATTGTAAAAACATCTTGTAGCATTGGTAATTCATTTATTAGTACACCATCAGTAGCTAATATACTTCCTGCGATTATTGGTAAAACTGAATTCTTAGCTGTATTTATATTTACTTCTCCTTTTAATTTCTTTCCACCTTTTACTACTATTTTATCCATATTATCCTCCATTAAAATTATTTTAATATGTTGTGAATATAATAGGAGTTCCTAAAATCAACTTCCTATCTTCCTCATATGTCATAATGGAGTAATTAAACTGGTAATCACTCTTAAGATTAATTATTCCTGTAGTGCCTTTCTCTAGATCTATTCTTTTGATTTCCTTTACCTTACTCTTATCAATCGATTTTATAAGTTTTTCTTCAATTTCATCTATATTATTATTCTCTCTAATATTCCCTTTTATATAAGTATAATATTTTATATTTTTCATGTTTTTATTATGAATAACTTGAAAATATTCCTTAATATTATTAAAATAAATTCTATTTTTAGAAACAATTACTATTTGAACTCTACTTTTTGAATTTTCTTCTATTAGATTAATATCTAAATTAAATTGCTCTTTTGAAGTATTTAAATATATCTCATTTTCTTTTTCTACTATACTATCAAAATCTTCAATTTTAATATAATCACTAATATTGTTAAACTGATCTTTTATACTTTCATCTGTAATATATTCTATTTTCATACCATACTCTTCTATATTACAAATTTCCTCTTCCACCTTAGAATAAACTTTGTTATCTAAGTTCATAGTGCTTGGACTAAAAATAAGCGAGAAACAAAATAATGCTGCTATAAAAATATTATTATTCATTAATATACCACCCCTCCAATCTAATTATTGTCAAGAGTAGTATTTTTATACATTTACTTCCTGTTATATTATCAATATATTATAATAATCTGAAAAAGTTCTATTAATTACATAAAAATATTTATTAAGAAGAATAATCATAATAAAAAAAGCATACAGTTTCCTGTATGCTTTATATAAATTACATTTCTTTTAACTTTAATCTAGACATAGCTCTTGCTAAGGCTAACTTAGCTCTCTTTTCATCTAGTTCATCAGTCTTATTTTTTAATCTTTCCTCTGCTCTTTGCTTAGCATTCATAGCTCTTGCCTCATCGATTTCTTCAGGCCATTCTGCTGAATTTACACAAAAAGTAACTTCATTATTTTGAACCTTCATTAATCCTGTTGAAGTAAATAAGTATTTACTTTCACCATTCTCATCATCTATTCTTGTAACAGTAGGAACAGTTGCTGTTAAATAAGGTTGGTGACCAGCTAATATTTCAAACTCACCAACAGCATTTTTACATAAGACTCTTGAAACTTCACCTGAAATAAGAACTCTTTCTGGTGTTGTAACAATTAACTTAAATTTATTCATTTTTATTCACCCCTTTTATTGGGCCATTGCTCTAGCTTTTTCTAGTACTTCTTCTATTGTTCCAGCAAATAAGAAAGCTGATTCAGGAACATTGTCATGTTTACCTTCTAATATTTCTTTGAAACCTCTTATAGTTTCTTTTATTGGAACATATCTACCTTGCATTCCAGTAAATTGCTCTGCTACTGTGAATGGTTGTGATAAGAATTTTTGTATTCTTCTTGCTCTAGCAACTATTAATTTATCTTCATCTGCAAGCTCATCAACACCAAGGATAGCTATGATATCTTGAAGTTCTTTATATCTTTCTAATATATGCTTAACTTTTGAAGCAACTTCATAGTGTTCTTCTCCAACAACTCTTGGGTCTAATATTCTTGATGAAGAATCTAGAGGATCAACAGCTGGGTAAATACCTATTTCAGCTATACTTCTTGATAAAACTGTTTTAGCATCAAGGTGGTTGAATGTTGTAGCTGGAGCTGGGTCAGTTAAGTCATCGGCTGGTACGTATACCGCTTGAACTGATGTAATTGATCCATGAGTAGTTGATGTGATTCTCTCTTGAAGAGCTCCCATCTCTGTAGCAAGAGTTGGTTGGTAACCAACAGCTGATGGTATTCTTCCTAATAAAGCTGAAACCTCTGATCCAGCTTGTGAGAATCTGAATATGTTATCTATGAATAATAACACGTCTTGCCCTTGGTCTCTGAAGTACTCAGCCATAGTAAGTCCTGTTAAAGCAACTCTCATTCTTGCTCCAGGTGGTTCGTTCATTTGTCCAAATACTAATGCTGTATTTTTTATAACTCCTGATTCCATCATTTCATAGTAAAGGTCATTACCTTCTCTTGATCTTTCTCCAACTCCTGTGAATACAGAAAGTCCACCGTGCTCTTTAGCTATGTTGTTTATAAGTTCTTGTATAAGAACTGTTTTACCAACACCTGCACCTCCAAATAGACCGATTTTTCCCCCTCTTTGGTAAGGTGCTAAAAGGTCGATAACCTTTATTCCTGTCTCAAACATTTGAGGAACAACTGATTGTTCTTCAAATGATGGAGCTGGTCTATGAATTGGATATTTTTCTTCGTTATTAACTTCAGCTCCACTATCTAGTGGTTTACCTAATACGTTAAATATTCTTCCTAATACGCATTCACCAACTGGTACTGATATAGGTGCTCCTGTATCAACAGCTTCTACACCTCTTCTTAGTCCTTCAGTAGCTTCCATAGCTATAGTTCTAACTATATCGTCTCCTACGTGTTGCTCTACCTCACAAACTAAGATTTTTCCATCGTCCATTTTTATGTGTATTGCATTAAATATATTAGGAAGTTCATCATTTGCAAATTTTATATCTACAACTGGTCCAATAACCTGAACTACTTTACCTATATTATTAGACATTTTGAGTACCTCCTTATTTTTGTGCTTCTGCTCCACCAACGATTTCTGATATCTCTTGTGTTATGATACTTTGTCTTATTCTATTGTACTTAGCATCTAATGAGTTTAATAAATCATCGGCATTTTTAGTTGCTCCGTCCATTGCCTGCATTCTAGCACTTTGTTCACTAGCTTTTGAATTAAACATAGCATTCATGAATTTACCTTTTAAGTATGATGAAACTAATGAATCTATTATTTCATCCTCATCAGGTTCGATTAAGAAAGAAACTTTACCTTTTTCTCCAGTTAAGTCTAGTGGTAATAATTTTTCTTCAACAACCTCTTGCTTAACAGGTGAAAAGAATTTAGTATAAACTAAACTTACTTCTCCAAAATTTCCATCAGTAAATTCTTTAACAGCTTTATTCACTATAGTTGATGCATCACCAACGTTTGGTGTATCTCCTAAATCAACATATTCTGCTAAAGTAGAAATCTTGTTTTTCTTAACATAATGGATACCTTTTTTTCCTACTACTACTGCTTCTATGTTTTCAAGATTATTTTCATAGTTATCTCTTACAAAAGCCGCAGTATTACCATTAAATCCACCACATAATCCTGAATCTGATGCTAATAATATTATTAACTTTTTAGGATTATCATTGGGTTTAAGTAAAGGATTATTATTGCTATTTAATGATCCGATTAATTCTCTAGCAATTTCATCTAGACTACTAAAATATTGATTGTTTTCAGTTAGTTTTTGTCTAGCTTTTCTTAACTTAGAAGTGGCAACAAGTCCCATAGCTTTTGTTATTTTTCTTGTGTTTTTGATACTTTTTATTCTTCTTTTAATTTCTAAAAGTCCTGCACCTGCCATTTAAGCTCCACCTCCATTCTTAAAAATGTGGGCATAGCTTTAATTAAAAAGCTATGCTCTTATTTTACATTAAGAATATTTTTTTAAATTCTACTATAGCACTTTCTAAAGCAGATTTTAATTCATCGTCTAAAACTTTCTTATCTAATATAGCTTTACCAATTTCTCTATGATGAGTATCCATATATTCTAAGAATTCTTTTTCAAATCTCTTAATATCTGAAACTTTGATATCTAGTAAGAAATTGTTAACTGCAGCGTATATTATCATAATTTGTTTTTCAACTGCCATTGGCTTATATTGATCTTGTTTTAAGATCTCGATAAGTCTCTTACCTTTTTCAAGTCTTGCTTGAGTATCTTTATCAAGGTCTGAACCAAATTGAGCAAATGATGCTAACTCTCTATATTGAGCAAGTTCTAGTCTTAATGTACCAGAAACTTGTTTCATTGCTTTTATTTGAGCGTTACCTCCAACCCTTGAAACTGATATACCAGGGTTAACAGCTGGTCTTTGTCCTGCGTTGAATAACTCAGTTTCTAAGAATATCTGTCCATCTGTTATTGATATAACGTTAGTTGGGATATATGCTGTTACGTCTCCTGCTAATGTTTCTATTATTGGAAGTGCTGTTAATGAGCCTCCACCATTTTCTTTTGATAACTTAGCAGCTCTTTCAAGTAATCTTGAATGGATGTAGAATACATCCCCTGGGTAAGCTTCTCTTCCTGGTGGTCTTCTAATTAATAGTGACATTGTTCTATAAGCAACTGCGTGCTTACTTAAGTCATCATATATTATTAATACATGCTTACCTTTATTCATGAAGTATTCACCCATTGTACATCCTGAATATGGTGCAATGTATTGTAATGGAGCTGATTCTGATGCTGATGCAGTTACAACTATTGAATAGTCCATAGCTCCTTCTTCAGTTAAAGTGTTAACTATGTTAGCTACTGTTGATTGTTTTTGTCCAATAGCAACATATATACATATAACATCTTTACCTTTTTGGTTAATTATAGTATCTATAGCTATAGCAGTTTTACCTGTTTGTCTATCTCCTATAATTAACTCCCTTTGTCCTCTACCTATTGGTATCATTGAGTCGATTGCTTTGATACCTGTTTGTAGAGGCTCATTAACAGAACTTCTTTCTAAGATACCTGGTGCTGGTACTTCTATAGCTCTGTATCCATCATTTTTAATAGGACCTTTTCCGTCTATAGGTTGACCTAATGAATTAACAACTCTACCTATTAAGTCCTCTCCTACTGGTACTTCAACTATTTTTCCAGTTCTTTTAACGATGTCTCCTTCTTTTATACCTTCTTCAGATCCTAAAAGAACGCAACCAACGTTATCCTGCTCTAAGTTAAGAGCCATACCGAAAACTTGATTAGGGAATTCAAGAAGTTCACCTTCCATACATTCTTCTAACCCGTAAACTCTGGCAACTCCGTCACCTATCTGTATGATAGTACCAGAATCAACAGTTTCTAACTCTTTTTCATAGTTTTTTATTTCATTCTTGATTATAGAAGTTATTTCTTCTGGTTTAATATGCATAGACTCACCTCTATTCTCTCTTAAGCATTATCTGTTTCATATCGTCAAGTCTAGATTTAACAGTACCATCTATAACATCATCGCCAACTCTGACATAAAGTCCTCCAATGATACTTTTATCTATTTCTTGCTTTAATAAAATTTTCTTTGAGTATTTATTTTCTAACTTTGCTACAAGTCTTGTAACTTCATCTTCTGTTAATGGAACAACACTTTTTACTTCTGCAAGTAAAGTATTGTTTCTCTCTAGATGAATTTTTTCCATTTCTTTTAATTTTTCTCTTAGATAAAGTATTCTATCTTTTTCTATAAGAACCATTAAAAATGAAAGTAACTCATCATCTATTTTTCCTTCAAATATGTTTCTGAAAGTCTTTTTCTTTCTTACAGTACTAATTTGAGGATGTTTTATTATTTCATAAAGTTCATTATTTCCATAAATGATATCACAGATTTCTCTTAAATCATTTAAGTATTCTTCAACTTTATTCTTTTCTTCTGCAACTTCATATAGAGCTAAGGCATATCTACGATCTAAATATTCATACATAATTAGATACCTACCTTTTCAATAAAATCATTTATTAATTCTCTATGTTTAGATTCATCAATAGATTCTCCAAGTGCTTTCTCTGAAAGCATTACAGAAATATCAACTACTTGTTGCTTTAACTCGTATTTTACTTTTTCTTCTTCTCTTTGAATTTCAATATTAGCTCTATTTATTATAGCCTCAGCTTCTCTATGAGCATCATCAACTATTTCTTTATAAATTCTATCAGCTTCTTTTTTCTGTTCTTCTCTAAGCTTTCTGCCTTCTTCTTTAGCAGATTTAAGAATTCTTTCATTATCTAATCTTAATCTTCTTGCTTTTTCTGCATCTTCATCGGCCTTTAAGATAGTTTCATCTATAGCCTCTTGTCTTGCATCGATGGCTCTTTTGATTTTGTCCCAGAAAAAATGTTTTAGTATAAGAATTAATATTATAAAGTTAATGATTGTAGCTAATATTCTCATAAAATCTATTTCCATATATCAATCACAGCCTCCCTTCGGAGTCAATTATATTAACTCTATTATCTTTATTTATTAATTACTACAAGTTCTTAATAAAAAGTACGTAATTTGATATTAAGCAACGAATAATAAGATTATTGAAACAACTAATCCATAGATAGCTGTTGCTTCTGAAAGACCAGCTCCCATGATGAATAAACTTTGAATCTTATCTGATGCTTCTGGTTGTCTTGCAGTTGCCTCTAATGCTCCTGCAGTTGCAATACCTATACCTATTCCTGCTCCTATACCTGCTAATACAGCGATACCTGCTGCTAATAACTTCATATCCATTAAAAATTCCTCCTTTTTCAAATCAAATAAAGTTACTTTGATTTGTTTAATTAACTTTTCTTAGTGATCTGCTATAATTTTAATATTTACCATAGTTAACATAGTAAATACTATCATTTGTATTGTTCCATCAAATACATCGAAGAAACCATGTGCTAGTATTGGCATACCTAATTGAGCAAACCAACTTATGTGTCCTAAACCTGAATACATTAAGTCTATTAATAAGGTAGCTGCTAGCATATTACCGAATAAACGTAGTGCAAGAGATACTGGGAAAATAATTCTCTCCATTAAGTTTAAAGGTAACATTAGTGGATAAGGCTTAAAATATCCTTTGATATATCCTCCAATATGACATCTACGTATAGCATTAACATGAACAACAACAAAGGAAGTAATTGCTAATGCCACTGCAACACTTAAATCTTGAGTAGGAGGTGCAAGCCCTATTAACCCATAAAAGTTTAATACAAGTAGGAATATTGCTAAAGTTCCTATATAAGGCACAAAACCAATATAACTTTCCCCCATGTTGCTCTTTACTAAGTTATAAACTGTTTGATAGATTGATTCTAAAACAACTTGTAACTTACCTGGTTTATTTTTAAGATTTCTAGTTGATAATAAAGCAAAAACTATTATAAGAAGCATTGCTGCCCATTGAAAAATAATTGTACTGCTTATTGTCAAACTACCAATCTTAACTGTAAACAATGGTGCAAAGATATCCACGGAATCACTCCCTTTCTATCTTAGTATTAATTTATATATGTATATAAATATTTATTTATTGTTTTTTATAAGGCCTTATTTTTTTTAGTATAAATAAATATTGATATCTGGTGTAAAATGAATCCTATTAAATAAAATGCTAATTCCTTAACATCTCTCATAAAGATTAGTGTAAATAAAAGAATCAAAAGCATTCTTAATACAAAACTTAATTGTATCTTTAAAGCTCCTCTTCTATTACTTATGACTTTGTTAATTACAATTGCATTTGCTGTAAAATTAATTGTTGCAATTGCACTTCCAACTAAAAAAGCCACCCCAAATCTAAAATTAAATAAACTAATTAATAGGGTTGCTATTATTGTTAATAAAATGTTAGTCTTCGTAATTGAAAAAACTAAACTTTTAATTTTAGCGTTCACATATAACCTCCATAGTTCCGCAATGTTACTTTACTAATTATATTCCCGAATCTAATATTAATAAAATTTAAATTTTGGTTGAATTTATTAATATTCTGATATTTTAAAGTGATTTTAACTATTTCCTTCATTTTTACTCTTAAAAACTCTCATTTGCTCTTTTACAAATTATTTATGAATGTTTTTGAATTTATCATTTCATTTTTCTGAATTTTTAAATTACTATATAAGAACTTAAATTAAATTTCGATTACTATTTTCGATTTTGAAATCCTTTTTTAAAAGTTTTTGTTATAAAATTGTATATTTTATAGGGTTTTTTATCAAAAAAATTTTAAACCACTATTAAGAATAAAACATACAACTTAAAAGGTTTTGAATAACCTTTTTAATATTTATTCACATTTTTTTATTTTTTTTTTTCAAAATCTAATATTTTAAATATTTTTCTTTACTTTAATCCTATTTTTTTCTATTCTTCTTACTATTATTCATGTTTTTTATAGGAAATTAAATAAATTATCTGTTTTCTAATATGAATTTTTATTCTCAAATTAGTGCATTTTTTTAAATATATTTTTAAACTTAAACATGAATTTTAAATAATTTTTCACAAAAAAAGATACTATCCCAAGATAGGATAGTATCTTTAAAATATATATTATAATAATGGTAAACTTATTATCTTTCTACTATTAAAGCAGTTCCCATTCCTCCACCTATACAAAGTGTTGCTAAACCTCTCTTAGCATCTCTTTTCATCATTTCGTGAAGTAATGTAACTAATATTCTAGCCCCTGAAGCTCCTACTGGATGTCCTAAAGCTATAGCTCCACCATTTACGTTAACTTTACTCATATCAAATTCTAAATCTTTAGCAACTGCTAAACTTTGAGCTGCAAAAGCTTCATTTGCTTCTATTAAATCAAGATCTGCAACTGTTAATCCAGTTCCTTCTAAAGCTTTTTTAGTAGCATAGAATGGTCCATAACCCATAATTGAAGGGTCTAATCCTTTTGAACCATAAGAAACTATTTTACAAATTGGAGTTACTCCTAATTCTTTTGCTTTTTCAGCACTCATAACAACTAATGCAGCAGCACCATCATTTATACCTGATGCATTACCAGCTGTAACTGTACCATCTTTTTTGAATGCTGGTCTTAACTTAGCTAATTTTTCAGCAGTTGTTCCAAATCTAGGGAATTCATCAGTGTCAAATACTATTGGATCACCTTTTCTTTGTGGAATTACTACTGGAACTATTTCATCTTTGAATTTTCCAGCTTTTATAGCTGCTTCTGCTTTAATTTGAGAATTTGCAGCAAATTCATCTTGCATTTCTCTAGTTAATCCCCATTGTTCTGCTATATTTTCAGCAGTTATACCCATGTGGTATCCATTAAATGCATCTGTTAAAGCATCATTGACCATAGCATCGACCATTTTTCCATCGCCCATTCTTTGACCAAATCTTGCAGTTCTTAAAACATATGGTCCTTGTGACATGTTTTCCATACCACCAGCTACTATTACGTCAGCATCTCCTGCTTTTATCATTTGAGCTGCTAAAGCAACACATCTTAAACCTGAACCACAAACTTTATTTATTGTCATTGAAGGAATTTCAACTGGTAAACCAGCTTTTACAGCTGCTTGTCTTGCAGGGTTTTGTCCTAATCCAGCTTGAATTACATTTCCCATTAAAACTTCATCAACACATTCTGGTTTTACACCAGCTTTATTTAAAGCTTCTTTAATAACTAAAGCTCCTAAATCTACAGCAGGAACATCCTTTAATGAACCACCAAATGAACCTAATGCTGTTCTTACTGCACTTGCAATAACTACCTCTCTCATATCAAAAACCTCCCATTTAGGTAAAAATTTATCAAAAATCTATATTTTTTCTAACTGATTTAATTATAACCATAAATTTACTAGCTTTCAATATTTTTTGTTAAATTTTAAACAATCTTTTTTATTATTTTTTCTCTTTTCGAAAAAAAAGACAGATAATTTAGCTTTATTATAGAAGTCTTTTATTAAAATTTCTATAATATTCTAAATATCTGTCTATTTATACCATTTATTCAAATTATATTTATTAAACTTTTTAACAAAGTCTTATTTACTTATAAATTCTTCTACTTCTTCATCATTTTTTCCAAAGTAATTTAAAATAGCTTTTACTATTCTTTCAGAAGCCTTACCATCTCCATATGGATTTATAGCTTTACTCATTTTGGCATAAGCTTTTTCATCATTTATAAGTGAATTAGCTTCTTCTAATATTTTTTCAACATCAGTACCAACTAATTTAACTGTTCCTGATTGAACAGCTTCTGGTCTTTCTGTAACATCTCTTAAAACTAATACTGGTTTTCCTAAATGAGGAGCTTCTTCTTGTAATCCACCTGAATCAGTCATAACCATAAAGCATTTATTCATTAAGTTATGAGTTTCTTTTGTATCAAGTGGTGGTAAAAGATGTACTCTTTCTTTACCATCAAGATTTTTATAAACAACATCTTTTACAACTGGATTTAAGTGAACAAGGTAAACTAATTCAACATCTTTATTATCTTCAACTATTTTATTTAAAGCTGTACAGATATTTTCTATACCTTCTCCCCAGTTTTCTCTTCTATGTGCAGTTATCATGATAACTTTTTTATTTTCAAAATCTATTTTATTTAATTCATCATTTTCAAAAACATAGTTATCTTCTACAGTATGTTCCATAGCATCGATTACAGTGTTACCTGTAATTTTTATGTCATTTTCATTTATTCCTTCTCTTAAAAGGTTAGCTTTTGATCCTTTAGTTGGAGCAAAGTGTAAATCAGCTAAAGCACCAGTTAACTTTCTATTCATTTCCTCTGGGAATGGGAAATATTTATCGAAAGTTCTAAGTCCAGCCTCAACATGACCTACTCTTATTTGTTGATAGAATGCTGCTAATCCTCCAGCAAAAGTTGTTGTAGTATCACCATGTACAAGTATCATATCTGGTTTTTCTTCTGTAAATACTTTTTCTAATCCCTCTAAAACTCTATTTGTTATTCCAGTAAGAGTTTGACGATTTTTCATTATGTCTAGATCAAAGTCAGGTTTTATATCAAATAGTTCTAAAACTTGATCTAACATTTCTCTATGTTGAGCAGTTACACAAACCTTTGATTCTATTTCTGGTCTTTTTTCTAATTCTTTTACTAATGGAGCCATTTTTATAGCTTCCGGTCTTGTTCCAAAGATAGTTAAAACTTTTATCTTTTCCATGAATCATTTACCTCCAAAAATAATTAATAGCTACTTAAAATTAAGTAGCTATTTAAATTATAACTATTTTGTTCCAAATAGTCTATCTCCTGCATCACCTAATCCAGGAACGATATATCCATGATCGTTTAATTTCTCATCAATACATGCAACATATATATCAACATCTGGATGAGCTTTTTGTACAAACTCTATTCCTTCTGGTGAAGAAATTAAACACATAAGTCTTATTTGCTTAGCTCCTCTTTTCTTTAAAAGAGTTATAGCATCTGCAGCTGAACCACCTGTAGCTAACATTGGATCAACAACTATTACATCTCTTTCAGCTATATCTTGTGGTAACTTACAGAAATATTCTACAGGTTGAAGAGTTTCTTCATCTCTGTATAATCCTATATGACCTACTTTTGCTGCTGGGATAAGTTGTAGCATACCATCTACCATACCTAATCCTGCTCTTAATATTGGAACTATAGCAACTTTTTTACCAGCTAAAACTTTACATTTAGTTTTGCAAACTGGAGTTTCTATTTCTATTTCTTCCATAGGAAGATTTCTTGTTACCTCATAAGCCATAAGCATAGAAACTTCACTTACTAGTTCTCTAAAATCCTTAGACCCTGTATTTTTATCTCTTATAAACGCTAACTTATGTAATATAAGTGGATGTGTTATTTCTGTTACTTTACTCATTGTATCTTCCTCCTAAAATTTATATAAAAATATTTTTTATCAAATTATTTTGAATACTTTTCTTCAATAGCTGTTATTTTATCTATTCTATTTTGGTGTCTTCCACCTTCAAATTCTGAATTTAAGAAAGTATCAACTATATCTAAAGCTAATCCTGGTCCTACAACTCTCTCACCCATAGCTAGAATATTTGCATTGTTATGTTGTCTTGTTGCATGAGCACTAAATGTATCAGAACATAATGCTGCTCTTATTCCTGGCACTTTATTTGCTGCTATAGATATTCCTATACCAGTTCCGCAGATTAATATACCATATTCAAATTCTTTTTTAGCTACAGCTTCTGCAACCTGTATAGATATATCAGGGTAATCACAAGAATCTGTGCTGTATGTACCAAAATCTTTTACCTCAATACCTTTTTCTTCTAAATGTTTTATCACTGTGTTTTTTAAATTAAATCCACCATGATCGCAACCAATTGCTATTTTCATTTCATTAACCTCCATTATACCTGTTTGTTTTAATATATTATTTTAAAAAAAGTGCTTTTTCAATGACTAATAACACTACTTAATTTAAAAAATTAAATAGTAAGTCAAATAAAAAAGCACTTTTTTTTATTAACTAGAAGAACACTAAATAAAGATATTAAACTTTCAAAAAAAACAAATATAGAATTTTTAAAAAATATAAATTCAAAACAGTTCCTTTTTCTCAAAAGTTTCATTTTTATCTAGCTCCTTCCATATATATTCTTAAACTATTGTTATGTCAAATCCACAGGATTTTTTTAATCTATTCATTATGGCTACGCCTAAATCTTTTTCCTCAAAGGCCTCAGTTATTATAACATCTACCCCTAAGTCATCAAAAGCTCTAAGCATTTCAAATAAATTTTTTGTTACAGAAGTTAAGTCTTCTCTAGTTCCTAATGATTTTACTATTCCTTCATTGTACATAGAAATTGTTTCATCAGTTGCCATAATTCCGACCTTTAAATCTTCATCTATGTAATTATGCACTATTTCTTTAATTTTTTCAACCATTTTATTTATTGGACCTTGAACCATTCTAACTTTTGCCTTTGGTGCATAATGTTTATACTTCATTCCCGGTGCCTTAGGTTTTGTATCTTTATCTAAAGTAGTTAATATAGCTTTATCTATATATACCCCTTCATCTATGTCCTTTAACATCTCTAAAGTTATGCCTCCAGGTCTTAAAACACATAAATGTTCACCAGTTGCATCTACTATAGTTGATTCTACTCCTATTTCACTTTTTTTAGCTCCTATTATAAAATCAACTCTTCCATTTAAATCTTCCTCACATCTTTCTATATCTGTAGGACTTGGTCTTCCTGATATATTAGCTGATGGTGCTGCTATTGGAACTCCTGATAGTTCTATTAGCTTTAAGGCTATTTCATCATTTGGCATTCTAACTCCAACTGTATCTAAACCTGCTGATGTAACATCTGAAACTATATCTTTTTTCTTTAATATTATCGTTAAAGGACCTGGCCAAAATTTATCCATTAACTCCTGTGCATATTTAGGTATTTCAGCAACATATTTATCTATATCTTTTTTATCAGCTATATGTATTATTAAAGGATTATCCTGCGGTCTTCCCTTTGCCACAAAAATCTTTTTAACAGCTTCTCCATCTAAAGCATTTGCGCCTAATCCATAAACTGTTTCAGTAGGAAATGCCCCAATACCACCATTTTTTATTATTTCAGCGGCTTCCTCTAAATATTTTATATCTTTATCTATATCTTTTATGAATTGTACTTTTGTTTTCATAAAACAATATCACCTTCATCTTTTATAAATTCTTCTGACCTCTTGCGATCTTTATATTTTCAATACTATCATTTGTATAAGTTGCTGTAACACAATTTTTATAAATGTCATCTAAAAGTTTAAATTTCTTTAAAGCCCCTCTTTTTATTATTATATAATACCATTGTGTTTCCTTGTTTAATTTAATCATCTTATTATAATCCTTGCTTAGTCCAGGATGAACTTTACAAAAGTACTCTCCTACTTGCTTTCCAAATTTACCTTTTCTTCCTTTGTTAGTAAAGACAATTATAATTTTCATATCTTCAAGTTCATTTTCTGTATGAACTAAACCTACTCTATCGCAGTATATATACTTATATTTAGATAACACATTAGGTTTTATTCTTAGAATTCCATTTTCACAAGTATATTCTAATCTTATATTATTAAAATTTTTAATCATAACAATAACTATAAAAATTTCTAAAAAGATTAAATATACTATAAGAAAATCCTTATAAACTTCAAAAAAACAAACCAAAAGAGGTAATAATATTAGAAGTATTACCATAACAAACATGAATCTTTTATATGATTTTTTTTGTTTTTTTATAGCTTTATCTATATCCATAATTATATTCCTCTTTAATTACCATTTTAAAACTATGTATTTTTAAAGCCTTACATTATTCATGTAAGGCTTTGTATATTAAAATTCAGTATTACCCATTGCTTTCATCTTTTGAGCTTGATCTTCAGTAATTAGAGCATTTAATATTTCGTCTATGTCACCTTCTAAGAAACTATCTAATTTATATAAAGTCATGTTTATTCTGTGATCAGTTACTCTTCCTTGTGGATAGTTGTAAGTTCTTATTCTTTCACTTCTATCTCCAGTACCAACCTGACTCTTTCTATCTTCAGCAATACCAGCTAATCTTTCAGCTTCAGCTTGCTCGAATAATCTTGCTCTTAATACTTTCATAGCTTTTTCTTTATTTTTAAGCTGTGATTTTTCATCCTGACATGAAACAACTAATCCTGAAGGTAAGTGAGTTATTCTTACAGCTGAATCAGTTGTGTTAACGCACTGACCACCATTACCTGATGCTCTAAATACGTCTATTTTAATATCTTTATCGTTTATTTCAATTTCTACATCATCAACTTCTGGTAAAACAGCTACTGTAGCAGTTGAAGTATGTATTCTTCCTGAACTTTCTGTATCAGGAACCCTTTGAACTCTGTGTGCTCCACTCTCATATTTAAGTTTTGAATAAGCACCTGCTCCTTTTATCATGAATACAACCTCTTTGAAACCTCCAATGTCAGTTTCATTTGCACTCATAAGTTCAACTTTCCATCTATTCTTTTCAGCGTATTTAGTGTACATTCTGAAAAGATTAGCTGCAAATAGTGCTGCTTCATCTCCACCAGCACCACCTCTGATTTCAACAAATACGTTTTTATCATCATTAGGATCTTTTGGTAGTAAAAGAATTTGTATTTCGTCCTCTAATTCTTTTTTTCTTTCTGTTAAGTCCTTGATTTCAGAGTTTATCATTTCTCTCATTTCTTGATCACTTTCTTCTGAAAGCATCTCTTTGTTAGCTTCTAATTCTTCTGTCGCTTCTTTGTACTCTTTGTACTTATTAACTATAACTTCTAAGTCAGCGTGCTCCTTACAAAGCTTTCTCCACTCTTTTTGGTTAGCCATTATTGAAGGATCACTAATCTTAACTGAAAGTTCATCATATTTATTTTCAATAAAATTTAATCTATCAAGTATCATCTATTATCACTCCGTATACAGATTTTCATATTTTACAATTATAGCACACTACTATGCTATCTTTCAAGGCTTACTCTTCCTATAACACATCTATCTAAACCAGCTAAATCTTTTATGACCTTAACATCGTAGTATCCTTTTTCAATCATAAGATTTTTAACATCCTCACCTTGATCATGTCCTATTTCAAAAGCTAATATACCATTTTCTTTTAATACTTCTAAAGATTCATCAATAATTCTTCTATAGAATATTAAACCATCTTCTCCCCCATCTAAAGCTAAGTGCGGCTCATAATCTTTAACATCTTCCATTAAAGTATTTATGACTTCCGTTCTTATATATGGTGGATTAGAAACTAGAATATCATACTTATTTCCTTTTTTAATGACTTCACTTAAAAGATCACTCTTAATAAAGCCACATCTTTTTGATAATTCTAATTCTCTTATATTTTTTCTTGTAACTTTTTCTGGTATATCATCTATATCTACTAAATCTACAATAATATTTTTTCTATAATTAGCTAAAGATAAGCCTATAGCTCCACTTCCACAACATAAATCACATACATTAATCTCTGCATCTTCATCTATATTGTTTAATACTTCCTCTACAATTATTTCAGTATCTCCTCTTGGAATTAAAACTCCTTCTTCTACATAAAAATCTAATCCCATGAATTCGCAAGTTCCTAAAATATATTGCATAGGCATCTTTAATTTTCTTTTTTCTAATAAATTTAAGAAATGTATTTCATCTGACTTTTTAACTTCTTCACTTTTATTAGTTATAAGCCATATTTTATCTTTTTCTAAAACTTTTCCTAATAATAATTGAGTATCTAATATATATGTATCTATACCCACTTCTTTTAAAGTTTCATTTCCTAAATTTAATAATTCTCCAACTTTTTTATTTGGTTCTTTCAATCCTTCAGCCCTCCTTAAAGAAGCTATCGCTACTTCAATTTGTGAATCATCAGGCTCCCTTGTAGTCAATTTTTGCAATTGTAATCCTGGCGCTGCTATTATCTTTGCAAAATTTCCTTGAGATTTGCCAAGCCATCTTATAAGTTCATAAGTTATTCCTGATATTACTGGTAACATTGCTACTCTTATAGCCGTTCTCTGAGCAACTGAATCCCATTTAGTAAAGGAAAATATAAATATACTTACAATAGCAACTAAAAATAGAAAGTTTGTTCCACATCTAGGATGAAATCTAGGATATTTTCTTACATTTTCAACTGTAAGTTCATCTTCATTCTCATAACAGAATATAGTCTTATGTTCTGCTCCATGATATTGAAAAACTCTTTCTATATCATCTACTTTTCCCATTAAGTACATGTATCCTAAAAGCATACCAATACTTATGATTCCTTCAATAGCACTTAAACTCCAATCTGGAAAGTTAAGTTTTTTAAGTAAAAAAGTAATTCCAGTTGGTATTGCTACAAATAAAATTATTGCAAATACAAAGGAAAGCATAATTGTAAGTGTCATTATTACATTATTAGCTTTTTCACCAAATTTATTATTTAACCAATCTTCAAATTTAGATGGTTCTGTATCATCAAAAAAACTTGCTGAATAATTTAATGATTTTAATCCTACAATTAAAGACTCTATAAGAGTTACAAATCCTCTTATAAAAGGTAGTCCTAAAATTTTATTTTTCTTTGTATATGGTATAGTTTTTTCAAAAGAAACCTCTATATCTCCCTCTGGAGTTCTAACTGCTGTAGCTGTTCCTTTTGATCCCCTCATCATAACGCCTTCTAATACTGCTTGACCGCCTACTTGGCATTTTCTCATAATTTGAACCCTATCCTTTCATTAACTACTTATCAGAATCCTTACCATATTTATATTTAAAATAGCATTGTCCACATAGTGATTGATATTCTACATTATCAACTAAATCTATAGCCACTTGTTCTCCTTCAAATGTGAACTTTCCATTTATCATTCTTCCATTTAATATAGCTTTTCTTCCACATCTACATATAGTTTTCATTTCTTCTATACTATGTGCTAATAATAAAAGTCTTTCACTTCCTTCAAACCCATTCATTTGGAAGTCTGTTCTTAATCCGTAACAAATTACTGGTATTCCCTTACCAACTGCAATTTCAAATAATTCATCTATGTGATGAGCTTTTAAAAATTGAACTTCATCAACTATTATACAATCTATTTTTCTTCCTTTTTCAAGTCTATCTTCAATTGTTTCTATAATATTCTCATCATTATCTATTAAAATATCTACAACTCTCTCAACACCTAGTCTTGAAACAACCTTATCTCCACCTTTTTTATCAGTAGATGGTTTAATTATGATAACTTCCATACCTCTTTCCTCATAGTTATGTGCTACTTGCATAAGGTGTGTAGATTTACCTGAATTCATAGCTCCGTATCTAAAATATAATTTGCTCATTTTAACTTTAAACTCCTTATCCTTTTATAATATTCTAAATATGATTATAACTTAAATAAGAAAGCTTTTAAACTATTGACGATTAAATATCCCCATGATATACTTGTTAATAGTTGTTTAGCAACATTTTTTTATTTTTGAAAGAGGTGAATTACATGAGACAAGGCATACATCCAGAATACCATCACGATACAGTGGTTAAGTGTGCATGTGGAAACACTTTCACAACTGGTTCAGTTAAACCAGAACTTAAAGTTGAAATATGCTCTAAGTGCCACCCATTCTTCACAGGAAAACAAAAAATCGTTGATGTTGGCGGAAGAGTTGATAAATTCAACAAGAGATTTAATCTTAATAAATAATTTCTTTATGGGAAAGACTCAAATCTTTCCCATTTTTGTTTATAAGGCATATTTTTCAAATAAAGTTTGTTTTTGCAAATAGATTTTTAGTAAAAGTGAGTGGATATGATGAAAAAAGTTCTTATTTTAAGTACATCTACTGGTTATGGTCATAATCAAGCAGCTAACTCTTTAATGGAACTTATAAAGAATGATGATACAGAAATTCTTGTACACGATTTTCTTAAGGAGAACCGTTTCTTTGATAGATCAATAGTAAATGGATACGATTTATGTGCAAGTTCCCTTGGAACTCTTTATGGTCTACTTTACAAAATTAGTAATATAAAATTTATAAATAATTTAGTTAGTTTTTTATTTTTGCCAGTTGCAAATAAATTAGCTAAATTTATTCATAGTTTTAATCCAGATTTAATAATTACAACCCATCCTTTAGCAGTAAGTATTCTTTCTTATTTAAAGAAAAGACAAATTATAAAAGTACCAGTTATTTCTGTGGTTACTGATTTTAAATGTCATTATACTTATGTTTCTAAAATAATTGATCATTACATAGTTGCTTGTGATTTTACAAAAGAAAATCTAGCCTCAAAGGGAATACCTAAAGAAAAAATATCTCCTTTTGGTATACCTGTAAAGCAAGATTTTTATAAAGAAGATTACCATAACTATGTAGAAAATATTATCCAATCACCATTAAATATTCTTTTAATGGGAGGCGGTATGGGGTTAGATAACATATCTAAAGTATTAAAAACCCTAATTAAAAATGAGAACCCTTTAAATTTAACTATTGTTTGTGGAAACAACGCTGAGTTAAAGAAAGAATTGTGTAAAGAATATGGGCATATAAAGGGTAATAAAAAGTTAAATATTTTAGGATACACAACTGAAATACCTAAGATAATGAAAAGTTCGGATTTAATTATTACAAAACCTGGTGGACTAACTACTACAGAATCACTTTTAAGTCATTTACCAATGATAATTCCATTTATAATTCCAGGTCAAGAAAGTGAAAATAGAGAATTTTTATCTAAAAGTAATTGTGCAATTACTATCAACCACTTGGAAGAATTAAATAAGGTAATTAATGATTTAAATAAAGATAATAATAAATTAATTAATATGAGAAAAAGTATTTTAGATGTATTAAGTTCTTATTCTCCAGAAGGAACAATTAAACTTTGCACTAAGATGCTAAATGATTCTTATAATAAAAGAAGATATTAAAGTTTATAGACTTTAATATCTTCTTTTGTTTTGAAAACTTATTTAATTTTCCAAATTGCTTTTTAAAACAACTTGTAAAAACTCTTTATTATTTTTTGTTTTTGATAATAAATTTATAAGCTTTTCAGCTACATCCTCTATATTATTTTCCTTTTGTAATACTCTTCTTATTTTATATGAAGCTTCTCTTTCTTCTTCATTAAATAATAAATCTTCTTTTCTAGTACCAGATTTATAAATATCTATAGCTGGGAATATTCTTCTCTCTTGAAGCTTTCTATCTAAATGTACCTCCATATTTCCAGTACCCTTAAACTCTTCAAAAATCATATCATCCATTCTACTTCCTGTATCAACTAAAGAAGTTGCTAAAATTGTTAAACTTCCGCCCTCTTCTAAATTTCTAGCTGCCCCAAAGAATTTCTTAGGCATTATAAGTGCCCCTGGATCTAATCCCCCTGATAAAGTTCTTCCAGATGGAGTAACTGTTAAATTATAGGCTCTTGATAATCTTGTTAGAGAATCCATTAAGATAACTACATCTCTTCCTTGCTCAACCATTCTTTTAGCTCTTTCTAATACTATACTTGAAACTTTAGCATGGTTTTGTGGTTCTTCATCAAAAGTTGAATAGATTACTTCTCCATCTATACTTCTCTTCATATCCGTTACTTCTTCTGGTCTTTCATCTATTAAAAGTACTATAAGTTTAACTTCAGGATTATTTTTTGATATGTTTTGAGCTATTCTTTTTAAAAGAGTTGTTTTTCCAGCCTTAGGTGGTGCAACTATCATCCCCCTTTGTCCCTTACCTATTGGACAAATTATATCCATAAGTCTTGAACTTAAATCTCTTCCATTTTCAGTCTCAAGTCTTAATCTCTCTTTTGGATATATTGGTGTTAACTCTTCAAATTTTTTTCTTCCAACTGCTTTTTCAGGACTTTCACCATTTACTCTCTCTACATAAAGTAAAGCTTTAAACTTTTCTCCATCCTTTGGTATTCTAACTTTACCTTGGACTTCGTCCCCAGTTCTTAATCCAAATCTTCTTATTTGTGATGGAGAAACATATATATCATCTTCACTTGTTAAATAATTTCTACATCTTAAAAAACCAAAATTATTATTATCTAGTATTTCAAGTATTCCCTTAGCAGAGTCTGATGAACTTATCATGTCCTTTAATTGCTCTTTTTTTCCTTCATCATTTGAACTATTATAATTACTATTATTGTTATTATAATTATTGCTATTTCTAACTACTCTTTCACCAGAAAAACTTTCTTTGTTTCCACCTTGCTCTTTTTGAGATATTTTTTCTCTTAAAATAACACCATCTTTATGTATTACTTTAGTATTGCTATTTTGTTTATTAAATTCAGCTTTTAATTCCTCAATTAATTCGCTTTTTTTCTTTTTACTTATATTTTTTATTCCTAATTCTTTAGCCTGCTCTTTTAGCTGAACTAAAGTCATATTTTCATATTGTTCTATATTCAATTTAAGCACCTCCTGCTTTTTTAATTAGTGGAATAAGGTAAAGAAAAGTTGTTTTAGATTGCCTTAAGACTTTTATATATAGAAACTTTCGAATATCCTATTTAAAAATGTATAAATTTCTTATGTTAAATATTTATATTATTATCATATCACATAAAATCTAATCTATATATAGTATATTTTTATAAGATTTTATTTCTAATATTATTAAATAAAAAAAGGACACCTAACATTTAAGTTAGATATCCTTAATATTTCTAAAATTATTTATTGTTTAATGCAGCACCAACAAATCCTACGAATAATGGGTGAGGTCTGTTTGGTCTTGATTTTAACTCTGGATGATATTGAACTGCTACGAACCAAGGATGATCCTTAACTTCTACACACTCAACTAATCTTCCATCTGGTGAAGTACCAGCTATAGTTAATCCGCTTTCTATTAATTGAGTTCTGTATTCATTGTTGAACTCATATCTATGTCTATGTCTTTCGTAGATTAAATCTGAAGCATAAACATCCTTACAGAATGTATTGTCTTCTAATTTACATGGATATAATCCTAATCTCATTGTTCCACCTAAATCCTCAACATCTTTTTGCTCAGGCATTAAGTCGATTACTGGGAATGGAGTTTCTGGATTTAACTCTGATGAATGAGCTCCTTCTAATCCTAATACGTTTCTAGCGTATTCTATAACAGCACATTGCATTCCTAAGCATATTCCTAAGAATGGTTTCTTGTTTTCTCTAGCCCATCTTATAGCTTCGATCTTTCCTTCTACTCCTCTGTCTCCGAATCCACCTGGAACTAGAACTCCATCTACTCCACTTAATAATTCATCAACATTTTCTTTAGTTACATCTTCAGCATTTATCCACTCTATTTCAACATTAGTGTCATTGCTTAATCCACCATGATTTAAAGCTTCAACTACTGATATGTATGCATCATGTAACTCAACATATTTACCAACTAAAGCAATCTTAGTTGTATGAGTTAAGTGAGTTATTCTATGAACCATGTCTATCCATTCAGCATTATCTATGTCTCTGCATCCAAGACCTAATTTTTCACAAACTAATCTATCTAATCCTTCTTTGTGTAACATTAGAGGAACAGCGTATAAATGCTCTGCATCTAAGTTTTGGATAACTTCGCTTGCATCTATATTACAGAATAATCCGATTTTCTTTTTGATATCTTCTGATAATTCTTTTTCTGATCTACAAACTATTATGTCTGGTTGAATTCCTATACTTCTTAACTCTTTAACTGAGTGTTGAGTTGGTTTTGTTTTTAACTCACCAGCTTTTCCTAAGTAAGGTACTAATGTAACATGTATGAAACAAACATTTTCTTTACCTACATCATACTTGATTTGTCTTATAGCTTCTAAGAAAGGTAATGATTCGATATCACCTATTGTTCCACCGATCTCAGTGATTACTACATCTACATCTCTTTCTTTTCCTACTCTATGTACTCTATCTTTTATAGCATTAGTTATGTGAGGTATAACTTGTACAGTACCTCCTAAGTATTCACCTTTTCTCTCTTTTGATATTACTGACCAGTAAACTCTACCTGAAGTAACGTTTGAGTTTTGAGTTAAGTTTTCATCTATGAATCTTTCATAGTGACCTAAGTCTAAGTCTGTTTCAGCACCATCATCAGTTACGAAAACTTCTCCATGTTGGTATGGGCTCATTGTACCTGGGTCAATGTTTAGGTATGGATCAAATTTTTGAATACTTACACTTAATCCTCTGTTTTTTAATAATCTTCCTAATGAAGCAGCTGTTATTCCTTTTCCTAATGAAGAAACAACTCCACCTGTTACAAATACATACTTAGTATTTTTGCTCATATCTCTTCCTCCTAATGTAAATTTATTCTTGACATCGTTCTTTATTTCATTTATAATGATAATTACCTCATTTAGAATGGGTTTTTATTGCTTGTTTTAATAACATAGTAGATATTCTATCAAAAGTTAATGTAGAAGTCTAGTACTTTTTTTGTGTTTTTTAAATTTTTTATTTATAGAACGTTTACTATTTATATTTTGCTCACATTTAATAAAATTAATTATTAATATTGGAATTCATAAGTTGAAATTAGTTTCAACTTTTTTTATTTTTAAAATAAATAATTTATAAAAATAAGGCTGTACCAAAAGGTACAGCCTTATTTATCTATTTATAGACTAATCTTCTACTTTTATTTTCATATCAAGATTTGTTTTTATAGGTTCTTGTCCACCAGCTATTAGATGATATTTTATAGAGATATTTCCTCCCTTTTCATTAACATCTAAATCTAACTCTTTTGTTGATGTCTTAAGCTCTAGCATTCCATAAGGAGTATTATAAAGAGCCACTTGTGTATTATCTTTTTGGAATTCCATCTTTGTACTAGTTGTTCCTTCTCTATGTAATACAACTTTATCGCCCTTTATTTTTAGAGTTGTTTTTGTTCCTTCCATTCCTGATATTTCAGTTTCATCATAAGTAGCTATAAATTCATCTCCATTAATAGAAAATTCTCCAACAGTTACAACTTCTATTTTTTCTTTTTCTCCAATATCTTGAGTACTACATATTGATATTATAGCTTTTTTACTCATAATAATATCCTTTCTAAATCAATTATTGATTTATCATATATTTTTTAAGTTCTTCATCTTTAAATGGAGTTATTGTTATTGTATTAATCTCTCCATTTTTCTCATAATTTATTTCAACAGCGTCGCTATCTTTTTCTTTACAATATCTTCCGCATATTCTAGCAGCAGTTTCTAAATCTTCTTTATTAAATTCTCCTCTTAATATAACAGGAGCCCCAGTAGAATTTTTAGATGTTACTAAAATATCATCTTCTCTTTTAAACTTAACTATTTCTTTCCACTCTTCACCATTTCTAGCTACTATAACTTTATTTTTTGGTGATATTCTCATATGTCTACCATACTTAAGAACTTCAATTTCATCCTTAGCTACTGTTTCTTGATTATCAAGTAAATCACTTAATCTTATTGCATATCCAGGCTCTGTTAATTTACATCCCCCTGCAGGTGATGGATAATCAACTATATTCCACTTTTCAGCAAGCTCCATTTGAGTCTTTCTACTTCTACCTGATATTTTTAATAATTTTTCTCTATCTACTAAGCCATTTAACTCCATCTCTGTAGGCTCTAAGTTTAAAGCACATAATGGTCTTAAGATTTTTTCACTAAATCCTGATTCTTTTTTAACAGTATTTAATGCTTGTCTATTTTGAGACATTGGTCTTTGATTTAAAACTTCACCAGTTATTATAAAGTCAGCGTCAAACTTTTTTAATAATTCTCCTGAATATCTCATCATCATTGCATGACAATCTATACATGGGTTCATATTTTTTCCTCTACCATGTTTAGGGTCCTTAACCATTTCAAAATGTTCTTCTGAAAAATCTACTACCTCTAAAGGCATATCTATTTGTTTACACATTCTCTTTGCATTCTCTTCATTAAAGAAATAAGATTTAAAACATATTCCTATTACCTCTATTCCTTGATCCTTTATTAACTTTGCAGCTAATATACTATCTAATCCACCTGAAACCATGGCTAATGCTCTAGTCATATTTTTTCCTCCTAAAAATCACTTTATTATCATATGTTAATTCTTTTATTTAAATAAATCAATTACCTTAAATTCAAAATTTACGTTATTTTCCTTTTTATTAACACTCTTAAATTCTTCTTCTGATAATACATCCTTCATCTTTTTCTCTGTTTCATCATAGGCAACTTGTCCCTTAGTAACATCTATGAAGCATAAAGGTGGAAACATAACACACCACCAATTTTGACCTTTTCCTTCACCAATTAGTATTCTATAAGCCTCATATTCTCCTTGTGGTAAAACTATATTGCCATATTCTTTAACAGGAAAATTTTCTCTTGTTAATGTTGTTTCAACAGTATAATCAAATCCCTGTGATTTAATATAATCTTCAGCTATTTTTATAATGTTTTTATCTTCTCTTTTTAATATTTCTCTAGACTCTTCTAAACTTTGTGACTCATTTAATATAGGTGAAATATATTTTAACACCTCATCTTTAACTCTAAGTTTTAAGTCTTGATCTATATCACTATCACTATTGGCTAAAACATGAAATCTTATTAACTTTTCACTTATATCCTCAACAATATTTTCCTCTGTAACACCTAAAGCTTGTCTAGTATTTAAAGAACTTCCTACTATAAATAAGCATATAGCTCCTAAAAATAAAACTGATAATATTTTTTTCATAACAAACACCCCCTGATACCTTGATTATTACCAAGGAGTATTTTTTATATACAATAAAAAAATATTTTTTTATAAATTATTGCTATTTATAGTTCTTGTTATATATAAATCTGAATACTTATATTTTCCTTTTAAAAATTCAAAAGCTCTTTGAGCTGTTAACATATCATCAAAAAAAGCAAATACAGTAGGTCCACTTCCACTCATCATTGCACCTAAGGCTCCACTTTTTCTCATATCTTCTTTTATATTTTTTAATATAGTATGCTTCTTTAAAGTTACATTTTCTAAAACATTTTTCATATTTTTTGATACATAATCTAAATCATCATTTTCCATAGCTTGAATTAAGCCTTCTATATTAACATGTTTTCTTATCTTATTTATATCTAAATTTGTATAAACTTCTTTAGTAGATACCCCAAAATTAGGTTTTAATACAACTAATATTTTATTTTCAAAAGGTTTTAAAGGTGTTATAATCTCTCCAATTCCTTCACATAAAGCAGTTCCACCTTTAATACAATATGGAACATCTGCTCCTATTTTTAGTCCTATTTCTTTTAACACTTCTAAACTAGCATTTACATTAAAAAGCTTATTCATTATAACTAAAACTGCCGCCGCATTAGTACTTCCACCAGCCATACCTGCAGCTACAGGTATATTCTTCTTAATATTAATTTTTACACCATCTTTTATATTAAATTCATCTCTAAATAACACTGCCGCTTTGTATGCTAAGTTTCTTTCATCTGTAGGGACATAATGCTTATTACAAGAAATGCTTATATTACTATCATTACTTTTCTCTATATCTATAACGTCATACAAATCTACTGTTTGCATTATCATTCTTAATAAATGATAGTTATCTTCTCTTTTTCCAATAGCATCTAAGGCTATATTTATTTTTGCATAAGCCTTCATTTTCATATAATCACCCTTCTTACATTAATTAAAGCTAAATATAATTATATTATTTTCTTCTAAAAACATAAAGAGTTAATTAAAATAAAGAGAAATCTTCTAAATTACCTACTAGAAGATTTCTCTTTTAAATTATTTTTACTATATGCTAGCACTTTTTAAATCTTTTGCGCCCTTATTTTTAAATTCATTTATTATATCATATAGAGATTCGTAATCTTCAAAAAACATTATAATAGTTTCACCTTTTTTAGCTAACTTTAAAGTTTCTCTAAGTGCTTCTTCCTCTGACAATATGATTTTTACATTTAAGTCTTTTCTATTTGATGATAATACACCTTCGTTTATTATACTAGCAACCTCACCTTTATCTTTTCCTCTTAAGTCTTTATCCTCTTTTATAACTATGGAATCAAAAAAGTCTCCACTCATTCTACCAACTTCTTTCATAGTATTTAAATCTCTATCTCCAGGAACCCCTATTATTCCAGTTATATTTTTTAAACCAAGATTTTTAAGAGAGTCTATAACCACCTTGTATCCATCAATATTATGACCATAATCTAATATTACATTTATACCATTAACGTCAAACATATTAAATCTTCCTCTGTTGTCTTCTTCACAAGATTTAAACTGTTTTAGTCCTTTAGATATAATGCAATAATCAACTTCTATTCCAACTAAGGCTGCACAAGCTGCCATAGCATTCTCTATGTTATGCTTTAGTTTACCATTTATAGTAAACTTCATTTCCTCTGCAGAAGCTATTTTGTATTCTTTACCTCTATTTTTTACATATATAGTTTCATCCCTATAAAACACAATAGGATTTCCCAGTTTTAAATTTTCCTGTAAATATTTATTATTTTCATTCATTGAAAATAATATTTTAGGCTTTTTAATTCTATCTAAAACTTTTAAGCTCCATTCATCATCAGCATTTATAACTGAATATCCATTATCTTTTACAGCTTCACCAACTAAAGATTTTACAAAAGACAAATCTTCCATATCATTTATTCCATCTATTCCTAAATGATCCTCTCTTATGTTAGTTATTACTCCTACATCTGCTAAATCATAAGCTAATCCTCTTCTTACCAAGCCACCTCTTGCACTTTCTAAAACTGCTATATCAACCTCTGGATTTAATAATACAGACCTTGCACTATTATATCCTGTGTCATCACCCTTATGTATATACCTATTTCCTATTTTAACTCCGGAAGTCGTTGTACACCCTACATTAAATCCAATTAAATTTAAAACATAAGATATTAATCTTACTGTAGTAGTTTTTCCATTTGTTCCCGTAACTGAAATAACAGGAATATTAGAATAATTCTCTTTAAACATATTATCTAAAATTTTTCTTCCTACATTTCTTTCTTTGCCTATAGTAGGAAAATGATGCATTCTTATTCCTGGGGCCGCGTTAACTTCTAAGATTATTCCATCATTTTCATATAGAGGTTCTGCTATCGATTTTGCACAAATATCTATACCACATATATCTAAACCAATAGTTTTAGCTGCTCTTTCACAAATTTCAATATTTTCTTTACATATTAAGTCAGTATAGTCCTCAGCACTTCCACCTGTAGAAAGATTTGCATTTCCTCTTAAGGTAACTTTTTCTCCATACTCTAAAACTGAGTTTAAAGAATATCCTAGCTTGCTTAATCTATTTATTAATTCTTCATCTATTTTAACCTTTGTTAAAGGTTTTTCATGCCCTTCTCCTCTTAGTGGATTAGCATTCATAGCTTCTATTAAATCTCTAATAGTTCTTACTCCATCACCTGTTATATATGGAGGTTTTCTTAAGGAAACTGCTACTACCTTATAATCCACTAACATTACTCTATAGTCATTTCCAACCTTATATTCTTCTATCATTATTTCTTTACATTCTTTTGTGATTTCAGCATAGGCTCTTAAAAGTTCTTTTTCACTATTTATATTTACAAAAACTCCATTCCCCTTGCTTCCCCATTGTGGTTTTAATACTACAGGATATCCAATTCTATTAACCGCTTCAATAAGATGTATTGTGTTAAATACCTTTTCTCCTCTGGCAACAGGCAAGTTCTGTATATCTAAAAGTTCTTTTGTAAGCATTTTATCACAGGCTATATCTATAGCAATTCCCTTTGTATTATTGCCAATAGTGGCACTAAACCTCTTTCCTGCTTTTCCATAACCTATTTGGTATAAATTTTCGTTTCCTACTGTAATTATAGGAAGACCAACTTCTTTAGCTGCATCACATATAGCCTTTGTTGATGGTCCTATGCTCTCTTCCATAATAACTCTCTTTATTATTTCTATTCTTTCATCAAAGTTAATATCTTTTTTCTTTATTATTGAATTTATTAGATCTATGGCTAATTCAGCTATTAATATTGCTGTTCTTTTTAATTTATATTCAAATATTATGTAATAAAAATCATCCTTTATTTCTCTTGCTTTTCCATATTTTATATCTATACCTAGTTTATTATGTATTCCTATAATTGTATGTTCACAAACATGAGCTAAGTATGTTCCCTCTTTTAAGCGTTGAACAAATCCACCTTCTATGTCTATTCCACATCTATGAGTATATAAATCTGGAACATAACTTAATAACCTTTCATTGAATCCATCAATATCTTTAGTAGGAGTTTCACAATATCCCTCTAAATCAACATCTAATCTAATACATTTTCTATGTGAATATATGTTTCTTCCCTCAAAGATACGTTGATTATTTATCTTCATTTTTATTTCTTTCCTCCTCAAAAGGCACCCTAGTTGATAAATTCATTTTTTTGCCTGCTGTTAATACATGTAACTTTATATTAAATATACTAAATACCTCATCTTGTCTTTTCTCAGATACATTTGTATATTCAATATTTCTTCCATCTACAAAATAAACTGCTCCACTACCAATTACAGTTAATTCATCATCATTAATTACTATAGCAGTATCTTCATCTATACCAATTCCTAAAACTTCAGGATTTTGACACACTCCTGATAATAATCTACCTATCCTTCCTCTTTGAGCAAAGTGTTGATCTATAAGAGTATTTTTAATTAAACCTAATCCTGCAGACATATTTAGTGTACTCTTTTTAGGTGATTCCTCTTCTTCTCCACCAACTATCATAACATCACTCATAACAGAAGCCCCTGCTGATGTTCCTACAAAGTAACATCCATCATTACTTCTTTTTTGTAATGTATCATAAAGAGGAGTTCCCCCAATTAAACTAGTTATTCTAAGCTGATCTCCTCCAGTAAAAAATATTACTGAAGCCTCATTTACCAAAGAAATATTATTTTCATCAAAAGCTTCCTCTCTTTCTATGACACGAAGCTCTTTGATTTCTCTTATTCCCATACTTGAAAATATATTTTTATACTGTTCTATGACTATATTAGGTGATTCTGTAGCTATGGTTGCAATCAACATAATTCCTTCAGATTCTTTAAATTTATCTGCTACAAAATTTAATATAATCTTTTCCCCTTTCTTATCTTCTGCTCCACCTATTATTATTAAATTTTTTTTACTACTACTTTTCAAATTATTCACCTCAAATCATGCATTTCTTATTTTTGCCATAAAATTTATATTTATTCATAAAAAAGAGTTTTACGACATAATATCGTAAAACTCTTTTTTTTTATAAAACTGCTCTTCCTGGAATCATAATTTTATCGCCAGCATATATAGAATCTGGATCTTCTATATCATTTAATTTAACTAAAGTATCTATTGTTGTCTTATATTTTTTTGCTAAATTCCATAAAGTATCACCTTTTTGAATTGTATATATAGTAATGGATGCTTTCTTTTCAACAGTATCATCATTTTGTTCAATGTCTTTAACATATTCTTTATCAAAAACATCTGAACATTTAGCATAAAAATATACTACTGCTTTAACTGCTAAGCTATTTCCTTCTATACTACATTGTAAATCTTCTAAATTAGCCTTAGTATCAAAAGTCATACCTGACTGAGAATTTGGCATATCTAAAGCAACTTCAAAAGGAATTTCTCCACTTACTTTATTAAGTCCCTTTTCCTCATCAGTTGTCTTGTATATTGATTCAACAGATAAATTACCTTTTATAACAACCTTTTGATCCATAAAATAGCTTTCCATATCTACTATTTTACCTTTACAATCAACTGTTTGAGTGGCATCTACTCCATTTTTTCCTAAGTCTATATTTCCTTTTATTACTGATTCATTTGAATTTTCACTAACAGCCATATTAATCTTGCAAACTTCCTTTAAAGGCATTACATTTTGCGTTGGTGAATATAAGTCCTCAACTGTTTCTGCAAATTCTAATTTTGATATTGCGACATTTGCATCAACAGATAAATTAACATCTATTATTCTACTTTCTCCTAAATCATTTTGAGAAATCTTCACATCATGACCTTTGATTTCAAAATATCCATTACAATTCATATCTGAATTTACACCTACAACCTCTTCATCATTAGATAAATATAAATCCTCTTCTAAAGCTACAACCTCTCTAGAATCATAAGCTCTATAAAGAACGTTAATTTTAGCCAAGCAAGATGCTTGTACTTTATCTTCTCCTAATTTTATCTCTTGTCTATGAAGCATATATCCACATTTTATTATTTTTCCTATTTGAGGTTTATCCATACCTACGTTTATAGGTAATTCTCCACTCATTGAACAAACCATATTTGTAATATTTTTCTCTATACTTTCTGGTTTTCTTTTTATTTGTAAATCACCTAAACCATCTAATTCTTTAACAACATCTATTTTTTCTTCTTTATAAACCCTGTACTTGGTTCTTAGTTTTCCTTCTACTCTTATCTTTCTTTCATTGATTATGTTCGCATCGATATGTTCTAAATCACATTCCATATCACACATCATACTATGTTCAGCCCCAGCTATATCAATAAAGCTAGAATTTTTTTCTTTATAAATAACGCTATTTATCCCTAAACCTTCTTCTTCTCTAGCTAAGTACATAATATTACACTCAACTTCATATTCTAATAATACTCTATCACTTTGAACTTCTCTGTTAAGCACATATACTTTAGTATCAACTGAAAGTACATCATGAACATCTGGTTGAGTATCTGGTATTAAGTATTCTTCTCTAAAAGGTATATCTAAAGAGTTTTCACTTAAGACCTTCTCAAACCCAAGACTTTCTTTAATAATATCTAAATTAACCAAATTTATCCCTCCTAAATAATCTAATACTATAATATATATGTATGATAATTAATTTATGATAATTCTTATTATTGATACTTTATTTATTTTTTTATTGAAACCCATATTTTATAAACGTTTACATAACTTTTTAAAGTAAAATTAAAATTTTTTATCTTTTTTCGACATTTTTTTATTAAAAGTGTTGACATACTAAAAAATATGTCGTATTATAAAGATGGTTATTGACCATATAACCTCTCATAAATTCTCAATACCCTTTTATACCATAGTTGAAAGATGGAAACCCACCATCTTTCTTTTTTTTGTTAAATAAATAAAACAAAAAAGTTAGCTAATTAATTAGCTAACTTTTTTATTTAACCAACAAAATCTAGTTGAACCGTTTTTGTAAGTACATCTGAATAACTGTATGTCACTTTCCTTTGGGTGTCTTTTTGTAATCTAACTACAAAAATACTTGGGTGAACACTTTCTAGTATTCCTTCATTTTCCAAAATCTTTTTTCTTCCACCATTAGCTCTTAGCTTAACTTTCTCACCTACGTGATCTTCTATGCTTTTTCTGATGGAATTCAATGTAAGTCTGGTACTCATTTTAACACCCTCTTTCTATTATACATTATACACTAAAGGGGATGTTTTTTCAATAAATAAATAATTTTACTATATAAGTCCATGTCTTGTCAACAAAAATATACTATATTTAAACTAAAACATCCAATTATATTATTAACTTAAATGTCTTATTTTATTCTATTAATTTAAATATAGGGATTTTGGATAACCTTCTCTATATTTTCCTCTAGTTTGTAATCCACCAACTCCCTTTATTCCAGTTATTGTGTTTTCTATAACATCTTTTATTGAAACAATTTCATCTATTCTTGTATATGCAACTCTTTCACATACTAAAACTGGATCTAAACAATGTATAAGTACTCTATTAGGTGAACTTGCAAAATTAGCACCTGCTTCTAAAATACTTTCATAACAAGATTGGCAAGCACCAGCAAAAATAACAAGCTCATCATAACTTGAATTATAATTTCTTAAAATTTTTACAGATTCAATAAAATACTTTGAGTTTCTATAATTATTTAAATCAAGCATTCCCTTGGAATCTTTAAGAACTCCATCATGTCCAGTTAATACAACTATATCGGGATTATATTCCTTAACTAAAGATAAAATTTTTAAAGGTTGTTCTCTTTCAGATACTGCTATTCCTACAGCATTTAAGTTTAATTGCTTGTACGCCTTTAAGCAGGTTTCCATATATGATGGATCTCCATCTATATGAAGTATTCTCCCAGGTCTTCCAAATACCAACCCTTTTTCTTTTTCTGTCCTTTTTAAATTATCCTCTTCACTTCCTCTTGTCATTAATTGATTATTTTTCTGTTCTCTACTCAAAATTACTTTTTTAATGATATCATTCATTTTAGAATCAAAAGATTTATCCTTATCTCCAGCAAAGTCATCCTCAACTTTTTCTAAATCCTCTCCCTTAGAGTCAGCTATTATCCTTATATGAAGCCCCTTTAAAATATAAGTTATTCCTTCCTCATTTTCTTTAATATCTATAATTTTAAAAGTTATATCCTTACTATATGATTTTCTTACTACTAAATCTCCAACTTTCATATATCTTCTCCTAACTTATATAGTCCTATTATCATAATATGAAGATTTATTTGTAAGTGTGCTGATACTATATACTCATGTAATTTATTGTTTTTTTATTTAAATTAAAAAATATCTATTAAAAATCCAATATAATATTAAATCAACTATAAATCAAAATAAAAAATGGTGCCTAATTAGTAGGCACCTAAAATATAATTATCCAACTTGATTATATTTACTTTTAAATTCTTCAATAAATTTCATATAACTTTCTTTCTCATTAATTATGTTGTTTATTTTATTTATAAAGATATTTTGTCCCCACATAACTTCATTATAATAGTATCTATTTGCAAGTCTCCAATATCTTTGTGGGAATAACAAGTATGCATATAATACCTCATATTCTTCTTCTCTTAATGGACTTACTGTATTATAAGCATCTATTATGGCCTCTGCATATTCAATATTCCAGTCAACTCTTTTTAAAACCTTCTTCATGAAGTTAGCTATGTCATATGTTCTTATTTCTCTTTTACAATAATCAAAGTCTATTATATATACTTCATTATCATCTCCAATTATTATATTGTGATAAGTATAATCATGATGACAAAATACTTTCTCAGCCTCTGCTTCCTCACATAAACTTAAATACTTTGAATTATTTAATATTTTTGTGGCTCTTATTGCTAACTCCTTATAAAAATCAACATTTTTTATATAAATAATGTCAAAATCTTTTTTTAAATTTTTCTTTCTAGCCATTCCTCTCATTTTTTCTAAGGCTTTGCCTCTCTTCTCCATAAGATATGGCCATCTTCCTAAGTCACTTTTTAATTTTGAGTTTTCTGGTGGATCATATCCCTTGCTAGCTTCATGTAATTCAGCTAACTTTTTAGCAGCTAATTTAACCTCTTCTATGTTAGTGAAATCACACTCTCTTCCCTTTATCCAATTTGAAAGAGTATATAAATCCTCATTTACTAGAGCATAAGGTTCATCCTCAATATTTAAGAAATATCTATCTATATGTTCAAATCCATTTTTAGCCAAATGCTCCTTTGCTCCATAAACGAAAAGAAGTTTTTGAGTTCCATAGTTTATCCTTTTTAAACACCTGTCACCCTTATTACTCTTTAAATAATATACACCCTTATTAGGTTTTAATTTTTCTATTTTAATATCAAATTGTCTTTCTATTTCAAACTCTCTCATCATATCTATTCACCCCCTACCATATTTATATGTAACAACCTCTTGTTTTATTAACACTTTATTCCATATATAAATATAATAATATATATTTATACTGAAAGGACATATGCTATGAAAATATGTATTGATGGAAGGGCAGCTACCTTATACCGTGGTACTGGAATTGGTAACTACACTTATCAAATAATAAATAATCTACACCAGATAGATTTTTTAAATGAATATAACATACTTACTCCAGAAGCATCCTCTCTAAAATTACCTAAAAAGAATAACTTTAATTATTTATCCTCAAGTACAAATGATAAAAAAAATTTCTGGGAATTTATAAATACAAAAAATCCTAAAGAAAATATTATAGGTGATGTATATCATATTCCTCAAAATGGTATAGGCTTTTCAAAACCTAATGATATAAAGACCGTAATTACCCTACATGATATTATCCCTATGAAAATGCCTGATACAGTTAGTGAAACCTTTTTAAAAATTTTTAATGAAAATATACAAAATATTTTAGATAACACAGATGGAATTATTACAGTTTCTAACTTTTCTAAAGAAGATATAAGTAAAACTTTTTCCTACCCAAAGGAAAAAATATTTGTTACCCATTTGGCTGCTGAAGAAATATATACTCCATTAAATAAATTCCACTCATCTCAATATCTAAAAAAACACTATGGTATAGATAGGGATTTTTTATTATATGTAGGTGGTTTTAGCCCTAGAAAAAATATTTTAGGACTTATAGAGGCCTTTAACTTAGTAAAAAATTCTTATAAAAGAGATTTAAAGCTTGTTATTATAGGAACTAAGGGACCTTCATATGAAATTTACAGAAAAAAAGTAGATGAGTTAAATTTATCTTCATCTGTTATTTTTACTGGATTTATTCCTATAGATGATATGCCTATATTCTATAGTGCTAGTAAAGCTTTAGTTTACCCTTCTTTTTATGAAGGCTTTGGACTACCTCCTATAGAATGCATGGCCTGCGGAACCCCTGTAATAGCATCTAATTTAACCTCAATGCCTGAGGTATGCCAAGATGCTGCTCTTTTAGTTGATCCTTATGATGTTGATGAAATAAAGGAAAATATACTGACCTTATTAAATAACCATAAATTTTATTCCCTTATGATTTATAAGGGGCTAAGTCATTCAAGTAAATTTAATTGGAAAAAAACTGCTTATAATACACTTGAGGTCTACAAACATATTTCTTCACAAATTTAAAATATACCCTCTAAAATTTAGTTTTAATATGTCTTATAAAAAAATTTATTATTTTAAAATGAAAAGGTACTATATAAAAATTTAAACATAAAACTTATAGACTTTAATAGAATTTCTTACTTCTAAGAATCAATTTATAAGTTTTATTAGTTATTTTATACGGTACCTTTTTCTTAGTTTTATTATTTATTTATATGATTTAATAAAATTTCCTTTTCCTTTGTGTACTCTAATTTTCTTTCTAATTTATTTAAGAAGGACTCATATTTCCAATCCTTTAATTTATAATAATATTGCATTGAAACAGTATAAAAATCATGAGGAAATCTTAAATATATATATATTAACTCTTTTTCTTCCTTTGATAAGTTATTTAACTTATCATACTTTTCTATAATAGAATCATACATTTCTAAACTAAATCCAAATCTTTTTATACTCTTAATTATAAAATTACATAAGTCTATAACCCTTAAATTTATATTGCAATAATCAAAGTCTATAAAGCTTACCTTATTTTGATTAAATAATATATTATGATAGGCAAGATCATTATGGCATAAAGTTATTTTTTCTTTATCTCTACATAAGTCATCATATTTACTCTTTTCTAATAAATCTATACACTTCTTTACATCACTTAAATGATAATCTACTTCTTTTATAAAGATTTCATCAAATTCATTTTTATACTTATATTTTCCTACTAATTCCTTTAGTTTTTCTAAATCTTTTTTGCTATTTATAAAATAATCTTTTAACTTAAAAAGCTCACTATTTTTTTCATTCATTTCCTTTGAAGTAGACTCTTGAATTCCCATTCCTGCATTATGAAGTTTAGCTACTGCCTCTGTTATGATTTCTAATTCTATTGGATTAGCTATATTAAATTCAGTTGCTTCAAAGTAGTCTAATAATATATAATCATTTCCTTTCCATTTGAATCTCCACTCTCCATTTGGAAGCTTATTTATTTTTAATATACCATCATATCTTTCCCTTAAGTACTCTGTTGAATGGATTATGAAGTTTAATCTGTCATCATCATAATTTATCATCTTTAAAATCTTCTTACCTTGCTTTGTATCTAATAAAAATACATTTCTATTTGGTCTTAAATCAAATATATCTAGTCCTAAAGCTTCAAATAATTTAATATCTAAATCATATCTACATAAATATTTCTCATCTTTATATCTAATCTTATTCATAAACCTCTCCCCCTACTATATAAGATAATCTTTAACTAATAATTCTTCTAATTCATTACTTTTAATCTTTAAATTCTTTATATAATTATTTTGCAAATACCTCATTGAATTATATGGATACTGAATCAATGAGTTTATATAAACATAACTTTTAAAATCTAAGTTTTCTTTCTCTACTACTTCAAGAAGTAAATCCTTTAATTCATCCTTATAGTTTCCTCTTATCTTTTTTAAGTAGTTATAATAATCCTCTTCCACCATATTAAATTTTATATTCTCTGTATTTTTTATAAAAATCCTTTTCTCCCCATTCTTAACTTCATAATATATCCTACCAATACATACTTCTTCCCTTTCCATAGCTCTTCTTATAAGCTCTTTATAATTAATATTATAAATACATTCTAAGCTTTTTTTTGAGGTATCTAAGGCCTTATTAATCAATCCATTACTTTCTTCTAATCTCTCTACTCTTCTACTCCAAAGTTTAAAAATTTGAACCTGTTTCCACACTTCATTTCTAAATTTAAATTTTATCCTATTCTCCTCTTTTAAAAATTCCTTGTGAATCTCACTTAGTGTATTTAAATACTCTAATGGATCATAAAATCTTAATTCTCTTTTTTCTCTTTCTATTTCTTTTCTAGGTAATACCTCTATATTATTTTCTCTTAAAAACAATTCTAATTTTTCACTCAAATTTAAATCACCTCAAAGTAAAATTGCTTAATTCATCAACAAAGTTCTGTCTAAACTCTCTATCTTTTTCGTATTTACCTAGTTTCTTTAAAAAATGTTCTTCTTCCCAAGGCTGTTGTTCCCAATAATATTGAAGTCCTAATTGCCAATAAGCTTGAGGAAATTCAATAAAAGAAGCCATAATAGGGAAATCTTCATTTCTTACTTCTTTATTCTTTGAATAACTCTCTATTATATATTTAAATAAATTTAAGTCCCATCTCCCCTCTTTCATTGTTCTAATGCATATGCTACTTAAATCATGTAAGTGAGAATCTAAAATACAGTAATCAAAGTCTATTATATTTATTTCATTATTTTCTAATAAAAGCACATTATGATTTGCATAGTCATGATGACAAAAGCCTAATTTTTTAACTTCCTTTTTCATATAGTCAAAATATCCACTAGTTTTTATATGAAAAAGTGTTCTCTCAACTCTTTTTAACTCCTCATCCATAATAGAAAGATATAACTTATCAAAGTCTGACATATATGCTTTCTGATATATTCTTTTCTTAAAATCAAGAATTTCTTCTCCCCTTGTCTCAAAGATCTTATACCACTTACCCCATGCTATTCTAGGCTTAAGATCTCTATTTATAACAAACCCTTCACTACTATTATGTAGTTCACTAAGCTTTTCAGCGGCTAAGCTTAAATCTAATTTATTTTTATAATCACATTCTCTACATTTTACCCAAGGAGTTAAGTAAGCTAATTTATCACCTAGCTTTATATAATCTTTTCCATCAATAGTATCTAATATTTTAGGAATTGAATTAAAGCCATTTTTTATAAGATGCTTTTGAGCAGAAACTATAAAATAAAAATGAGGATATTGATACTTTATTACCTTCAAACAATACTCCTCATCACTGGTTATAATTTTATATGTGTTTTTCACTTTTATTACTTCTTTGACTTCTATACCATAGTTAAGTAAGATTTTATCCTTTATATAATCATGTTCCATAAACTTACTCCTACTTTCACTTTTTAATTAGTATATGTTCCTTAAATTCTTCTTGTTACATGCACATTTTATATTATTTATTAATATTATTAATTATAATGATTATATTTCTAAGGAGTGGAATCTTAATGTATAACTTAATAGATGCAAGAGGTGCAACTTGGTATAGAGGGACAGGTATAGGAACATACACATATAACCTATTAACAAACATATTAAAATTAGATAAGGATTCATCTTATGATTTATTATGCTCTGGAGAAAAAATACCTGAGTTTGAAACTGAAAATACTAAAATAATAATGTCTTCTAGAAAACATCAACGTTTTTTTGAAGATTACTATATACCATCCTATGGAATAAAAGAAAATATAGATTTACTTCACCTTCCTCAAAATGGACTTGGACTTTCCTCTGAAGGAAACTTTGCAAAATTGGTTACTATTCATGACTTAATTCCTTACATTTTACCTGAAACCGTTGGTAAAGGTTACTTAAAAAAATTTCTTCAAAGTATGCCTGAAATAATTGATAATTCAACAGGAATAATCACTGTATCAGAATACTCTAAAAGTGATATTCTAAGATTTTTCCCACACTTTCCTGCTGAAAATATTTTTGTAACTCCACTGGCAGCTAATGAAAATTATAAACCTTTAGATAAGGAAAAATGCCTATTTGATGTTAATAAGAGATTTGATTTTAATGGACCATTTATTATGTATATAGGTGGCTTTAGCTTAAGAAAGAATGTTAAGGGACTAGTTGATGCCTTTAACAGTATTCATAAAAATATTGATGAAAATTATAAACTTTTAATTGTAGGCGGATTAAGAGACGAGGGATTAAAATTAAAGGCCTATACTGAAAGTTTACCTATAAAAGATAAGGTTATTTTCACTGGATTTATAGAGGATGAATATTTACCAACCTTATATAACGCAACTACCCTCTTTGTTTATCCTTCTCTATATGAGGGTTTTGGTTTACCTCCTTTAGAAGCTATGAGTTGTAAGACTGCAGTTTTAACCTCAAATATAACTTCTATTCCTGAAGTAGTTCCATTTAAAGAAAGCTTAGTTAATCCAAATAACCCCAAGGAATTATCTTCAAAACTAGAAAATCTATTAAATGATTCAAAACTTAGAAATAATTTAGAAGATATATGTTTTGAAAGAAGCAAAGAATTTACTTGGAAAAAAACAGCAAAGAAAACCTTAGAGGTATATAAAAAGGTAGTAGAAATCTCTAAAAACTCATTAATAAAAGCATAAAAATTTATTTTTTCAAAAATTATAGTTAATAAATAAAACTTATAAATATATTAGGAGAATTAATGAATTTTAACTAAAAGTCTAAAGTTTAATTTAAAACCTTTAAAAGAATTATTTTATAAACTAGCTTAATGTCTAAAATTCATTTAAATATTCTCTTAATATTATTTATAAGTTTTTATTTTCATAAAGATATTTTAATTGATAACTTTATAATTTTTCCTAAAAGCAATTTAATTTGCCATGTTTCTATGATAATCTAAGTTATTTAAAGCTTTCATATGCTTTAATAGGTAGTTAGCTGTTATTCCAATAAAAATGCCAGTTCCTATACCTGCTATAGATAAAAAAGGAAGATAACTTAATATGCCTATATTTTTAATTACAATAGCTGTAACAATTAATTGTCCTAAATTATGAAATACTCCCCCAACAGTGCTAACTCCAATAGCCGACACCTTTTCTTTTAATATATTCTTAGTTAAAATCATTCCTAAGAAACTTAAAATCGTTCCTCCTAATCCAAAAATAAATGTAGAAACTGATCCCATAATAAGGGTTGATAAAATTAATTTCAAAAATATTAACCATAGGCATTCTTTATAATTGTCTAAGGTATATAGTCCTATAACCACTATTAAATTAGCTAATCCTAACTTTGCTCCTGGAGTAATAAAAGGCATAGGTATCATACTTTCAAAAATATATAAAACTAAAGCTTGTGCAACTAATACCCCTATATAAATTAACTTTTTAGTCTTCATGATATATAACTCCCCTTTTTAATTATTAATACTCCAATTAGAATTTTATTTTATTAAACACCTCATTGTCTTAGTCGTCTTATCTGTTGCACCTTATTAGAATTCTATTTTATTAAATACTAAATTTTGTTACTAAAATTCTATAGTATTATAAAATTTAAATCCTAAGCTTTTTGATTTAAACTTAATTTCTTAGTAAGATAATATGCACTCTCCTTCTTCATCACCTTTAATTTCAATAAAAACCCTATTAGGTAGGCATACTATACTTTCTCCTATCTTACTTATCTTTCCTTGTCTCATACACACTTTATCTGTACAATTTGAATGATTCATATATACCTGTCCTTTATTTATACAAATCTCATTAACCCCTAATTCCTCTTTAATTTTAATAATCTTATTAAGATTTTCCTTTAGCTCTAAACTTTCATATTCTTCTCCATTAACACTTATAATTACTCTTTTTAAATCTCCACTATTATTACTTGAAATAAGAAGTCTAATAGGCATTAAAGATAGAATTATTAAAACTATAATTATAATCAAATCCCACTTTTTCATAATAAACTCTCCCATATTAACAGTTCCTTGTTATGTATATATGATTTTAAAGTTAAAATTATTTGTTTTATTACTCTTTAAGGAATTTTTTTAATATTAAAAAGTATATTTATAGTAACAAAATTATTTAGGAGGAATTTATGAAAAAGAAATTTTTTGCTCTTATATTATCTACTTTAGTAGCTTCTAACTTTATTGCTTGTGGAGCTTCAAACAACTCTAAATTAAAAGATGGGGACTATACTGTAGAAACTGCTAAGGCTGATGACCATGGCTATAAGGCTAAACTAAGTATAAAAGTTTCAGATGGTAAAATAACTGAAGCAAAATATAATGAATTTAATGGTGAAACTAATGCTATGAAACGTGAAGATAAAGATTATAATGAAAAAATGACAGGAGTTTCAGGAATTGGACCTGCTGAATATGAACCTCAACTTGAAAAAGCCTTAATAGAAAAACAATCTTCTGACATAGACGTTATTACAGGAGCAACAAGTTCTTCTAATCAATTCAAAAAATTAGCTGAGAAAGTATTAAAGAATGCTGAAGAGGGAAAAACTGAAGCAACTTTAGTAGACTAGGTAAAACATATTATCTTATTTCTAGGAGGGTAAAATGGAGAACTTAAGACATATTTGTATTTTTCTATGTATGGTTTTAACTTTCACTTTAAATGGATGCTCCATAAAAAAAGAACCTATAAGCAAATCTAGTTTTTTTATGGGGACAATAGTTAATATAACTTTATATGATAAATTTGATGAAGGAATCATAGATAAGGCATTTAATAAAATAAGTGAAATTGAATCATTGTTAAGTTTAAATATACAAAACTCTGAAATTAATAAAATAAATGAAAAGTCTGGTATAGAACCAGTAAAGATTACCAAAACCACCTTTGACATAATAGAAAAATCACTAGAATACTCTAAAGCTTCTAAAGGAAACTTTGATATAACCATAGGCCCTTTAGTTAAGCTATGGGGAATAGGAAGTGAAGATGCAAAAGTTCCTGATGATAATGAAATATTAGATACTATAAAATTAATAAATTATGAAAATATTATTTTAGATAAGGAAAATACCACTGTATTTTTAAAAGAAGAAAATATGGTTTTAGACTTAGGTGCTATAGCTAAGGGATATATAGCAGATCTTATTTCAGATATATTAATAGAGGAAGGTGTATCTAAGGCTATTATTGACTTAGGTGGCAATATTTTTGCCCTAGGTGAGAAAAATAAAAATGAAAATTGGACAATAGGAATACAAAATCCTTTTGAAAACAGAGGTGCTCCCCTAGGAACTTTAAGTATATGCAATAAATCAGTAGTTACCTCTGGGATCTATGAACGTTATTTAGAAATTAATAATACTAAATATCATCACATTTTAAACCCTAAAACTGGATATCCCTATGATAATAATTTAGCTTCTGTAACCATAGTTTCTTCAAAATCTATAGATGGTGATGCCCTTTCCACCTCAACCTTTGGTATGGGCCTTTCAGATGGCTTAAAGTTAATTGAATCACTTCCTGAAATAGAAGGTATTTTTGTAACTAAATCTAAAGAAATCTTCATATCAAAGGGACTAAAAAATAATTTTAAATTACTTGATAATTCTTTTAAAATAGCAAATTAAACAAAAATTTATATAAATTATTAAAACATAGCTTTTTATTAAAATTAATATTTCCTTTAAATAAAAAGCTATGTTCTAATTAAATGTTTATTTTTAAAAAAACTATAGGACTTTATCCTTAAAAAATTAAGATTCTAAAACTGGAATATTCTCTTCACTTTGATTTTCATCATTTAAGTTTTCTTCTGTCTTTCTATGTACTATTAAAGCTACAACCATGGCACTTATACCAGCTATTAATTTTGATGCTATATAAATATTTATAATCTCAGGTGTCTTAAGAGATACAAAACCTAGCTGTCCTCCAATTACAAAGGCTCCACTTACGCTAAAAGCAGTTAAGGCTATTCTTCCCTTAGAGCTCATCTTATTAAAACTTTGGAATAATATTATATTTGAAGCAAGAGTTCCTAAAAAAGCCGCAATAGAAAACTCATCTATATTTATCTTTTCTCCTATTTTACTTAAGACCTTTGAAAACTTTTCTGTTATAAAATTAATTAAAGGATATGCTCCTCCTAAGAATATAGCTATTTTACCAACCACACTTAAAGCCTCATCTATAGGTAAAATACTTCCTATAGGCTTTATTCCTATAATAGATAAAAATCCTAAAACTAAAAGCCCTAATATACTAACAAGCTGTATAAGCTTACCTAATTTAATAAAGAATTTCACTGTCGTATCTTTAAACCTATTCATAAAAACTGCTAATAATATAGCAAATATTATTAATGGCAAAATATTAAATAGTAATAATTTAATATCAACTCCTAAAAATAAACCTGCAACTATTGGCGCTATAGGTAAAGTCATTATTCCATATAATAAACCTGTTGTTAGGTCTTCAAGATATTTCTCCTCTATAATTCCTAAAGCTAAGGGAATAGAAAAGCTTATGGTAGCCCCTAAAGTCGAAGCTATTATTACCCCAGAAATCCAATACATGTGAATATTTGATGATAAACTTTCTGCAATTCCTAGGGCTCCCATATCTACAGCTAAAAACATTGATGGAAATATGGACGAATCAATTCCTATAAAATTGCTTATTGGAGTTAATAAGAATCCTATGCCTTCTCCTATTAAAGGCGAAAGAGAATATATCCCTACCATGGATATAGCTATTGATCCCATGGATATCATTCCCTCTTTAAATTTATCTCCCAACCCCAATTTATTATTATTTATGTAATCAAATCCACTAATTACAAAGAAAATACCTATTATACCAAGCACTAATTTCTCCAAATACTCTCCTCCTTAAAACCTCACTATTTTTTTAGTATATTTGACTAACTTATTCAATTCAATATATATATATTTAAATTTTCAATTTATTAAATATATAAATAAAAATCGTATAAGACCCTCTTAAAAAGACTTCTTATACGATCAAATTTCTTACAAATTATTTGTGGATAATTCCTTATTATCCATTAGTGCTAAGGCTTGATTTAAAATCTTATTCCCATTCATGGTTCCATAATCTGCACTATTTATAAGAGTTATTGGTATATTACTATCTACTTTTTTTCTTAAACTATTAAATAAATACCTTACTTGAGGTCCTAACATTATTATATCTACCTCTTTTTCATATTTTTTAAGCTCATATTCTCCTATTGCAACTATAGAACACTCAATTCCTAATTCCTTTGCAGCTTTTCTCATTTTAGAAACTAATAAAGATGTAGACATTCCTAGTGTACATAATAATACTACTTTTTTCATATATAATCCTCCTAAACTAATACCATTCTTTGCTTACACCATGTATTTTTATTTTAGATAAAATATATATTTAAAATGACTATTACTACTATTCTATAGTCAAATATAATAATTAACAATGAATTTCTTTGAATATATTTGATTTTTATCTAAAATTTTACATTTTATTTTCAATAAAAAAAGATGTATATCAAAATAATAATAAAATTATTTGATATACATCCTTAATTAAACTAATTAGCAACTAATGTTAAATTTAAGTTTACTTTTTTACCATCTCTAATTATTTCAACTGGTACTGAGTCTCCATCATTATATTGACTTTTAACTTGATTTAATTCTTCTAAAGTTTTTACTCTTTTTCCACCAAATTCAACTATTAAGTCACCTATTTTTAATCCTGCTTTTTCTGCTGGACTAAACTCTTGTACTCCTACAACATAAACTCCTTCTTCTAGCTTATTTTCTTTTGCTAATTCTGGAGTAACAGTTCTAGCTGTAATACCAAGTTTTAATATTGGCTTTGATAATGAACCTAATCTTGTTTTAACTTCATTTATAGGAATTGCAAATCCTATACCTTCAATATCTTCACCAACTTTTTTAGCAGTGTTTATTCCAATAACTTCTCCCTTAGAGTTTATTAATGGACCACCACTGTTACCAGGGTTAATAGCTGCATCTGTTTGTATATAATCTAATACATTTCCGTTTTCAGTCTTCATCTTTCTATTTGGTGAACTTACTATACCCTTAGTTACTGTTGAACTAAATTCTTTTCCTAGAGGATTTCCTATAGCAATTACTTCTTCACCAGCCTTAACTGTAGATGAATCTCCTAATTGAGCTATTCCAGGCATTTTAACATCGTCTGTTATTTTTATTACTGCAATATCTCTTTCTGCATCGTAATTTACAACCTTAGCATTTACTTCTTTTCCATCAGAGAATATTACTTTAACTTCTTGAGCTCCATTTATAACATGGTAGTTTGTAACTACATATCCATCTTCATTTATTATAAATCCAGATCCTAATCCTTCTTGTTCTTTTACATTAAAGAATTGATCTCTTACTAAGCTCTTTGTGGATACTCCTACAACGGCAGGTGTAACTTTTTCAACTACTTGTGGAACAGTTAATGCTCCATCTTCCCCTTTAAAGGCTGGTGGATTAACTGAGGTATTACTATTATTCTCTAGTGTACTTACTGGTATGCTATTTTTAAAAGCATAATAAACTCCGCCAGCACCTATAGCTCCTCCTAGTATAGCAACTATGACAGCACCTGCTACTAGAGCTATTCCTCTTTTAAATCCACTCTTTTTCTTTACTTTTTTGTTTTTACTATTGTCATTAGATTCTTTTGAGCTTTTTGATTTTACGTCAGAGAAGTTTTTATCATCCTCTTTTTTAACTTCATCTTTTGAATTAATTTCATTATCTATATTTAATTGCTGAGTTTCATCTATGTTAGTTTGCTTCGTATCATTATTTGACTCTATATTTTCTTTGTCTTTTATGTCCTTATCTGAATCTAAAGTTTTATTTTCTTTATCATCAAAACCAAAGTAGTCATTTAAGTTTTCATCTTTTTTATTGAAATCACTCATTGTTCATACCCTCCTAAACATTTGTTTTCCACATGTTTATAATAACCATTTTTTGTGTCATTTATATGTCATGTTTATGTCATTTCTATGTCATAGGATATGTCTATATTCTTAGGCTAATTCTGCTCTTCCAAGCTATTATCTTGAATAAATCTTATGCTATCTAAAAATAATTCTGGCTTTTCTAAAGGTATAACATCTGTCTTATTCTTAGCATTTATTATTTGAACTTTATTGTCTAAAGTAAGTTTCTTTAAACTCTCTTGCTCCTTAGTAAAAGCATTATCATTAACTATTATGCTCAAAGGTTTACCATTTAATAAACCAGATTTTTGTGAATTACTACTTTGCTCTAAAATATTTGTAAGCTCACTATAGTATCCACTATTATAATCACTTTTTGTTCTTAAAATATTATAAACCTTAAGATTTTCATTACTTAAATTTTCCTCTAAACCATTTGGATTTTTTAGCATACCAAATTTATTCATTATTGATGTTAATCCAAAGTATGAACCATACTTTTGTATAAATCTACTGATTTTTTGACTTGAATACTGTTTCATATAATCTTTATTTTTACTTAAAGCTTCTTCACTTATTGGATCTACAAGAATAACTCCTTGAACTAAATCAGGATAAAGTTCAGCAAAGTTACACATTACTAATCCACCATATCCTTCTCCAACAAGTATGTATGGTCCACCAATCCCTGATTTTTTAAGAATCATTCTAAGATGTTGAGCTTGTTCTTTAACACCATCATCTTTTACTGATTCTGAAAAACCATATCCTGGTCTATCATAAGAAAAAGTTCTATACCCATATTCCTTTTCTATAAGCTCTTCAACCTTACTCCATTCACTTAATCCTAAACCTATATCAGAACTCATTATTATAGTTGGTTTACTTTCTCCTTGGAAATTATAATAATTTTTTTTACTATCAATTCTTACATACTTGTTATCTGGTTCTATTTTTTTACTATCGATTTTGTTTAATATCATTTGATAAGCAAAGCCTATAAATACTAGAGCTAATATAAATATAAAAATATTCCTAATTACGTTTATAGGCTTTATTTTTATATTCTTGTTCATTTTATGAAATCCATTTGAGTACGGAATAAACCTCATTGATAATTCAGCCCCTATCTTTCTCCTAATCTTAAATTAGGTTTTGCGTTAAGACTCATTTCAGATACATTTCCCTTTAATAATTCAAAATATGCAGCACTTCCTATCATGGCAGCATTATCTGTACAAAGTATTGGTGATGGGAATAAAACCTTTATTCCTCTCTTTTCTCCTTCTCTAAGAAGATTTTCTCTTAAAGCACTATTAGAAGCAACTCCACCTGCAATGGCTATTTTATCTGCCTTTCTCATCTTACAAGTTTTTATTGCATTATCAGTTAATACTTCAACTACGGCCTTTTGGAAACTAGCTACAACATCAGCTTTATTTATTTCTTCATTTTTCATTTCCATCTTATTTAGATAATTTAATACAGCTGATTTAACTCCACTAAATGAAAAATCTAAGGTATCATCATGGAAATTAGCTTTTGGGAATTTTATAGCATCACTATTTCCTTCCTTAGCTAATTTATCTATTTTAGGTCCTCCTGGATATCCTAATCCTACGGCTCTTGCTACCTTGTCAAAAGCTTCTCCTGCTGCATCATCTCTTGTTTCACCTATTATTTCAAACTTTCCATAGTCTTCAACATGGACTACAAAAGTGTGTCCTCCTGAAACAACTAAACAAACAAAAGGTGGTTCTAAGTCTTTATGATCTATAAAGTTAGCACTTATATGCCCTTCTATATGGTTAACTCCTATTAATGGTTTATCTAAAGAGTATGCTAATCCTTTAGCATATTGAAGTCCTACTAAAAGTGCTCCAACTAAACCAGGACCATATGTAACTGCTATTGCATCTATGTCATCAAATGTTACTCCTGCAACTTCTAAGGCTTCCTCTACTACTGCATTTATAGCTTCTATGTGTTTTCTTGATGCAACCTCTGGAACTACTCCACCAAATTTTGTATGTATATCTATCTGAGAAGATATTATATTTGATAAAACTTCTCTACCATTGACTACTACAGCTGCCGCTGTTTCGTCACAACTACTTTCTATTGCTAATATAATTTTTTTATCCATTTTTATCCCTCTTAATTTTAATTTTTCATGTAAACATAGAGTATTATACTTTATCTGTTAAATACTTTCAAGAAATGTAAATACATAATGTTACATTATGATATAATCTATATTATTATATCATATGATTGGAGGTTTACTATGAATTCATACGCAAAAGTTATAGTAAAAGGCTCACCTATTACTAAATCAAATTTTAAGCTATCAAATTCACAAGGAAGAGCAATTTTACCATCCAATTCTGGGAAATATCATGATAGATATGCATTATATGAAGAGCAAATTGCTTACGAAGCAAGAATTCAAAATCCTAATGTTATTTTAGAAGAATCTTTAATAGCAGTATTAAAAGTTTATTATAAAAGTTCTAAGAGACATCCCGATACAGGTAACATAACAAAAAGTATCTTCGATGGAATTGAAAAGAGTGGATTAATAATAAATGATATGCAAATAAGAAGAATAATAACAGAAGAATTTTATGATAAAGAAAATCCTAGATTTGAATTAGAGCTTTTTGGTGAAAGTTCTTATAGTTTTAATTATGAAATAAATAAACGTGAAGAAAAAGTTGAAAAACTTCTTTATTCACCACCACCTAATAAAAAAAGAAAAACTACTAATACTAATAAAGAAGAAAAAAGTTCTTCCATAAATAAAGAAAGTTCAAATAAGGTATGTGCTATTTGTAATAAAGCTATTATTGGAAATGATTTTGTTACAGCTAATAAAGGGACAACCATTATTTGCAAAAAATGTTTACTAAGAATGTAGGTGATTATATGAATATAATTTGTATAGGTGACTCTCTTACCTTTGGCTATGGTGTAGGACAAGAAAATTCTTGGGTTTCTCTTTTAAATGATGAAAAAAACAAATTCATAAACAAAGGGGTTAATGGTGACACTTCAACTGGTATTTTATCTAGAATATATGAAATCTTAAAATCAAGTGATTCTAAGATTTGTTTAATTATGTGTGGCTCAAATGATATTATAATGAATAAATCTATTAGTTCAATTATTGATAATATAAGGTTAATGACTGATGATTGTAATTCACTTAATATAAAACCAATAATTTTATCTCCGCCTAAAATATATGGTGATTTAGCTATTAAAAGGTGGGATTCTTCTATTGATTATGAAAAATGTAATTCTAAGCTAGAGAATTATACTAGAGAATTAAATTTATTCTGTGAAAAAAACAATTTGTTATTTATAGACTTAAACTCTAATCTTCCTTTTGATTCTTTAAATTATACTGATGGATTGCACTTAAGCATAAAAGGAAATATATTAGTATCTAACTTAGTAAAAATGAGTTTAAAAAATTATCTTTAATTCTATACCTTTGAAATTTTTAAAATTTCACTAAAACAAATATTTCTTTGTAATTATAACCTTCTTTAAAGCATAAAATAAGACTAAAATTCAGAATTAACTTAAATATTAATCTGAATTTTAGTCTTATTAAAAATTAATTTTCAAGATACTCTTTAATGGCATCTCCAACTTTAAATCCTTCTTTTGTTGCTAAGTCAGATAGTTCATAGGCATGCAGAACATTTCCACAAGCAAATATTCCACCTTCTGATGTTTCAAAGTTTTCATTTACTAAAATAGTTTCGCTACTATTAGATATTCTTAATCCCATCTTTTTACCTAAAGCACTTTCTGGTATCCATGGAACTGATATTAAAAGTGAATCACATTTTATAAAACTTTCCTCTTCTCCACCTTTGCTTATAATTACTCCCTCTACTCTTTCAGTACCTAAAACTTCATTTACTGTATATCCAAGTTTAACAGGAATATCAAAGGCCTCAATTATATTTTCAACAATATATTGAGAAGAATTTAAATAATCCTTACTTTCAATTATTGCTTCTACTTTAGCCCCCTCTATAATAAGCCTTCTAGCTACAATCATATCACTATCATGTGAACCTATTATAACTATCTTTTTCCCTGGAAGATAACCATAAAGATTTATAAATCTGTGAGCAGTTCCTGAAGTATATATACCTGTAAATTTATTTAAAGGAACACTTACATTTCCCTTAAATTTTTCTCTACTTCCAGTAGATAAAACTATTGCCCTAGTTTTCATCTTTTTCATACCTTCATCTGGATTAACATAACTTATTTCTTTATCTTTACTTATCTCTAATACAGTAGTATTTAATTTAACATCTATACCTAGCTTATGAACTTTATCAACTAAGTACTCTACAAATTCACTTCCAGTAACAGCTTCTCCTAAAATTTCTTTTCCAAAGCCGCAATGTATGCAGTGATTTAAAACTCCACCTAAAACATCTTCTCTTTCAAGAAGCAGAACTTTTCCTATGCCATTTTCTTTTGATCTTATAGCTGCTGCCATTCCACTTATTCCGCCACCAACAACTACAACATCATACTCACATAAAATATTCTCCATACTCTAAAAATATTTTCTCCTCTCAAAAGTATTATAACTTTATTACCTTATTAGAAGTATTCATAGATTCAACTATAGTGTACATATTGCTTATTTCTCCTATAGCTAAATCATCCTTTATTCCATAAAAATCTAAGCAAGTTCCACAACTTAGTATCTTAACTCCACGCTTTTCTAAGTTTTGTAATGATTCTAAAACTTCTGATCCTTTAACAGTAAGCTTAACTCCACCATTTAAGAATATAAGTTCCTTAGGTATGATATCACTTTCTGATAAGGTATATAGGTATCCTTTCATAAGTATAGTACCTAAATCATCATTACCTTGACCTAATTTATCAGTACCTACTACTATTACAAAGTCATCTTCCTTCTTTTCTATTTTATTCTCACCATTTTTTTCTATTTTAATTATATAATTTCCCTCTTTTTCTGAAGCATCAAAATTATATCCACATCCTTCTGCATACTTACAGATATTATTTTTTGCTACTTCATTATCAACTAATACTTCTGCAACCCCTTCTTCTATTGAATCAAAATATTTTTTTGTATTTATAACTGGCATTGGACAAGCCATACCTAAACAATCTATTTTTTTCATGACCTCACCTCTTAAAATAATCTATATTATAAAGATATCACATTTTTGTAAATTGAGAAAATCAAAGTTATTCTAAAAAAGTTCTTTTTAAACTTTTTTGTAATAATTCCTTCATACTATGAACATATTGTTTTATGATATAATATTAACAGCTTTGAATAATAAAAGAAGGGGTGTTTCAATGCAAGAAAAAGTTAAATTAAATAACGGGCTTTCTAAATTTAAGGAGTCTCTTAATAAAAATGCTTTAATAAGACTAGGTTTTTACATATTTACTCTTATAGCCATAGTTTTAAAAGGAGCACTTTTTTTAGGTTTCTCTTTAAACCAAAACCTTTACACACTTAATTTTGGTTTAGGATATAGACAAGCTTCTTATTTTATTAATTATTACATAGCATTTGCAGCAATATTTGTAAGTATATGTTTTTTATTTAAAAACAAAGGTAAATTTTTCTCATTAATAATTGTAGATTTATTTATAACCTTAATTACAGTAATGGATATTTGGTATTTTAGAGGATTCCAAACAGTTCCATCAGTAATGCTATTAAAACAAACTGCTAACTTAGATAATCTTGGAGATAGTATTTTTTCAATGGCTAGTCCATATGACTTACTATTCTTCGTAGACTTTATTATTTTAATAATAGCTTTTATAATTTTTAGAAAAAGCTTTAAAAACTGTAAGTCTAATTGGAAAGGTACTTTAATTGTTTTACTTGTATCAATTTGTTATATAGGCTATGTTCCTTTTAACGTTAATGTATTAAAAAGAGAAAATGTTAAAAATTCATACTTATTTAGTAACTATGATCCAACTAACACAGTAGAATACTTCTCACCAATTGGTTATCATATTTTTGATATATATAATGTTTATAAGAATTCTAAACCTTATAAAATGACAGCTGATGATGAAGCAAAAATAAAAGAATATTATGATTTCAAAAATGAAAATCTTCCTGATAATGAATTTAAGGGAATGTTCAAAGGAAAGAACTTAATAGTAATACAAGTTGAGTCCCTTGAAGACTTTGTTATAAATAAAAAAGTAGATGGACAAGAAATAACTCCAAACATAAATAAGTTATTAAATAATTCAATTTACTTACCTAATATATTTGAACAAGTTAACGAAGGTACAAGCTCTGATTCTGACTTAATGGTTAATACTTCTATGTTACCATTAAGACAAGGAAGTACTTTCTTTAGAAACCCAGCTACAACTTATAACTCATTACCTAATATCTTAGAAAAAGATGGCTATAGCACTATTGCTATCCATTCAGATAAAGGTTCTTTCTGGAACTATGCTCAAGGTTTAAATGGTATAGGTTTTGATAAATTTGTAGATTACTATTCATTTGATCGTGATGAAAATATAGGTCTTGGATTAAGTGACGGAAGCTACTTTAGACAAATTGAACCAATGATTAAAGAATTAAAACAACCATTCTATGCATTTACAGTTACTTTAACAAGCCACGGACCATTTGATTTACCAAAGGAATACCGTGAATTAAAACTTAGCCCTGAACTTGATGACAATGTTTTAGGAGGATATTTCCAAAGCATTCATTATACAGATGCTAAAATAGGAATGTTCATAGAATCGCTTAAAAAAGATGGTCTTTTAGATAACACTGTTATTGCAATAGAAGGTGACCACACTGGTCCTCATAAATACTATAACAGTAAGATAGAATCCTTATCTAATCCTGAATCTTGGTGGTTAGACAATGGAAATCATACAGTTCCATTAATTATCTATAATCCAAGCATTAAGACACCTGTAAAAGACGATGTTTACGGTGGTCAAATAGATATAATGCCAACTCTTTTATATCTATTAGGCGTAGATAATAATGTATATCAAAATACAGCTTTAGGTAGAAATCTATTAAACACTAAGAGATCTTACGCTGTTTTAACTGATAAAACAATTAAAGGTGAACTTACAGATAAAGAAAAAGAAATAGTAGGAAATGTATTAGATCTATCTGATAAAATGATTAGAGCAGATTATTTTAAAGATAAAATACCTAATGATAATTCTAAAAATAATTAAAAAAAGAGAGCTGATTTTATATCAGCTCCTTTTTACTTTCTAGAGACATCAAACTAAAAAACAGTAGATAGTTTTGTTTTTACACCAAACTATCTACTGTCCCATATTTATACTTTAATAATAAATTATTATATTCTATTCACTTATTTTCTTAGCACCATATACATTTTCAACAGTCTCATCCCAATACTTTACATAGTCTCCTACAGCCCATTCAGCCATTACAATCTTTTCATCGTTATTTATATTTATTTCCCCTAATCTTTCACCAATTCGGCCATCAATAACTTTATATATTGATAACTTATCTTTAGCTAATGTTATGGCTATTTTCCCATTTGGTGCTGTAACAACATCTCTAACATCTCTTCCAAGAGATAAAACCTGACTCCATGGAACTGCCAAAGTATCATAATTCACTAATATAGGAACTGGATTTATATTTATATCAAAAGTTTTAGGGTAATCCATTGAACTTTTTTCGTTTAATATTCCTTCTAAATGCCAATTACCATTTTTCCTTTGAAGAGTTATATTTGAGTATTTATTTTTAGAATAATACTCTCTTCCATCAATATCATACTTTTGAATAGCATTCTTTTCACTTTTATTAAAATTCTCCTCTTGTTCTTTTCCAAATAAATTTACTATATCCATACTCTTATGAGTATCCATAGTATTAATAGGAATTATACTATACTCATTAAAAGTACCTCTAAAATCATCACTTCCAGAATAAGACTCTAATCCTATATAGTCATTTCCTACAAAGGTTATTTCTTCATATATTCCTTCAGTATTTTTCTCACCCTTTATTTCAGTCTTATCATTAGGATCTTTCTTTTTACTCGTAACCTTAAGTTTATTTTCAAATTTACCATTATCTAAAGTTGAACTTAAACTTATATTGGAGAATCCATTTATTCTTGGTAATAAAAGAGAATTATCTAAAACCATTATTGGCTGTAATTCATTATTAATTACAGAAATCCATAAAGTTTTATAAGAAGCTTCCTCAAAATCATCATCTTCTATATGTGCAGGTTCCTTAAGTCCAAGTAAAATTCCTACATCTTTTTGATAATACTCTGGACTTATAGTGTTTTCTCTTTTAGTATTCTTATCGCTATCTGATTTCTCTGATTCACTAATCTCTTCTTTTGTAACAACATTAGAAACTTTTTTTAGTTTAATAAGATTATCAGTTAATAATAAATATGCTTCATCATCATTAATTGAAATAATACTTAAATATGTTTTATTACTATCATATATAGAATTCACATCTATATATTCACTTTTTATTGCATCCTTTATTTCATTTTTTATTGATATATTATCTATTTCTCTAAAGAATACCTCTCTCTCCATTCTCTTTAACTTAAACTTTGGATTAACTATGCTAATTCCATTTGCAACTACGCCATCCTTACTTATATTAACAATATCATCTTTCTCTAAGTGAAAAGCACCACTTACGCTACCTGAATTATTTTCATCACTATCATGTAACTTACTTACTACTTCCCATTCCCCTAATATCTTTATATTATCTGACTCTGGTGGAGTTATTTTAGATATATCAAAAGATTCTTTTTGAGAACATCCCATCATAAAAAAGCTAATAATAGTAAAGAAGACTAAAAAAATTTTCTTCATAAAACACCTCTTTTGATTAATTTAAATCATCCTCAACACTCCTGATTAATTTCTTAGGTAAATATATAACCACTTTCGTTCCCTTACCTAATTCACTATAAATCTCCAAAGTCCCTTCATGCAAAGCTATAATTTCATCACATATTGATAATCCTATTCCATTTTGTGACTTTGAATTTTTACCCTTGTAAAACTTCTCTTTTACTCTAGGCAACTCTTCTTTACTTATTCCACATCCAGTATCAATTATGTTTATATAGATTCCTTCATCAGCATATACAAACTCTATTGTTATCTTTTCATTTTCATGAGTGAATTTAAAAGCATTATCTATTATATTTATAAATACTTGCTTTAATCGGTCCTTATCTCCTACAATTATAAAGTCCTCTGTAATCCCTTTTAGTATAAGTTCTTTATGTTCTCTTTCTGCCCTAGGATTCATATATAACCTTAAGTACTCTATAAATTCTTTTAGGTTTATTTCTTCATATTTCAATTTTATTTTTCCGCTAACAAACTTTGAAAAGTCTAATAACTCCTCTACCATATTACTTAATCTATCAGCTTCTTTTTCAATTATGTCAAAGCCCATCTTTAAGGTTTCTCTATCTGTAAAATCATTATTTAAAGTTATTGCCCAACCTTTTATTGATGTTAATGGTGTTCTAAGTTCATGAGAAACTGAAGAAATAAATTCATTTTTTAATATTTCCCTATTTTCAATTTCCTCTGCCATTATATTAAGACTATCAGCTAACTTTTCAATTTCATCATTAGTAACAATCTTATTTCTTACTTTTAAATTTCCCTTAGCCATTTGTTCAGAAACTTTTATTAATTCTGTAATTGGATTTACTATACTATTAGCTAAGAAGTAACTTAAGATTATACCAATAGCTAAAACTGTTAATCCTATTACTAAAAATACTAAAAAGAAATTTAATATAAAATTATCCACATTTCTAAGTGAACTTATATATCTAATAACTCCTACAATTTCATTTGAAGAATTTCTAAGTGGTGCTGAAATTGCCATTACTTTACCAGTATAATCTGGTACAGTCCCCACCCACTTTGCTGTATCTCCTTCTAAGGCTCTTTTTACATCTACAGGAGTATTATACTCTTTAGTCTCTAAACCTATAGAATCCATTATTAACTGCCCTTTTAAGTTATAAATTTGAACTTGAGCATCTGTTTGCTTCCAAAATATATCTACATCTTCATAAACATTTTCTTCTAGACTAACATTTGATAAATATCTTTTATAAAAATCTACAGATATATTAATTTGACTTAATAATATTTCCTCTGTATTTTGATAATAATATCTAGAAATAAAAATCAAAAACATGGCTGAAACTATAATAATAGTTGATAATAAAAGAACTAAAAAGTTTTTCATTAGCCTAGTCTTTATACTCTTCATAAAATATGCACCTATCTTTCACCTATATATACTAAAAACTTAAAATATAAGTTTTAATTATTCACTCTATACCTTATATCTCTTTATAAAATTTCTATGAATACTGTAATATATAGATTTATCCTTTCCATCTAAATCCTATTCTAATCATAATGTTTTAGGATTTTCACAAAAACAGATTTATCTCTTCCACCTATATCCTGTTCCCCATACAGTTTCTATGTATTTAGGTTTTGAAGAGTTTTCTTCTATTTTAGATCTTAATCTCCTTATATTAACATCAACTATCTTTGGATCTCCAAAAAAGTCTATTCCCCATACTAAATTCAACAATTCATCTCTAGTAAAGGCCTTTCCTGGGTTTTGCATGAATATTTTCATTAGTAAAAACTCTTTAGGTGTTACATCTATTTCTACATTTTCTTTATATAAACTTTGAGAATATAAATCTAATTTAAAATTATCTACTTCTATGCAATCACTATTATTTTCTTCATTTATTCCTTCTAACCTTCTTATTAATGCTTTTACTCTTAAAGTTATCTCTAGTGGATTAAATGGTTTTAAAACATAATCATCTGCTCCAAACTGAAGCCCCATGATTTTATCCATATCTTCACCTTTAGCAGTTAACATTATTATTCCCATTCTAGGAAAGCTTTCTCTTAACTTTTGACATACTTCAAACCCATTCATGCCAGGTAACATAACATCAAGTATTGCTATATCTGGCTTTTCTATTAAAGCCTTTCTCACTCCTTCCTCTCCACTTTCACATTCTATAACTTGAAAGTTTTCTCTTTGAAAATTTATTCTTAAAAAGCCTCTTATACTTTCTTCATCTTCTACTAATAAAATCTTCATCTCTATTCTTCAACTCCTTATATATACTTTTTAAAATTTAAATATATTAAATTTTTTAATTACATAAATTATGTAATTATATTGCGTTGTTCCTTTTTAATTATACCAATACAACTAAAGTTTTTTGTTAATAAAAAAAGATATTATTTTATCCTTTCTTAATTATATACAATATCACACTTTCTTTAATTACAAATAGCTTACACTAAAAATACTAAATTAAATAAAATTTTCTTTAAATACAAAAAAAGCTATAAATTAATATAACTATTAATTCATAACTTAAATAATCTATTTTAAATTAAATTTTTGCAAAAAAAAATGGCTCCTCGGAGAGGACTCGAACCTCCAACCTATCGGTTAACAGCCGAGTGCTCCACCATTGAGCTACCGAGGAACATTTTATTGAAAGATTTTGTTCTTTCAAAATTGCACATAATTAATACTATATTTGGTCAAGCCCTCGATCTATTAGTATCGGTCAGCTGAACATGTTACCATGCTTACACCCCCGACCTATCAACCTTGTGTTCTTCAAGGGATCTTACTAGCTTACGCTATGGGAAATCT